>TARA_R110001599_G_scaffold64023_3_pt1 | contig 982509 bp, 885 predicted proteins | sample TARA_R110001599 | Tara Oceans TARA_R110001599 (sample SAMEA4398360) | marine metagenome | biome: Polar Biome; feature: [MES] marine water layer (ENVO:01000295) within the mesopelagic zone...; material: water (ENVO:00002006), including particulate matter (ENVO:01000060) such... | reverse complement strand
ATCTTGCTGGCCGAAGGTCGTTTGGTGAACCTGGGTTGTGGTACTGGCCATCCTTCGTATGTGATGAGTTCTTCGTTTGCTAACCAAACGATCGCGCAAATCGAGCTGTACGCCAATACGAAAAACTATCCAGTCGGCGTGTATACCTTGCCGAAACATTTGGATGAAAAAGTCGCGCGTTTGCAGTTGAAGAAACTCAATGCACAGTTGACGACGCTGACCGAAGAGCAGGCGAACTACATCGGCGTGCAACAAGCCGGCCCGTACAAGCCAGAGCATTACCGTTATTAACAGATGGTGTGCTGAACCCGTGTCAGCAATCGGATAGCAAGCAGTGGTAGTTCGGTTGTCGCTGTTCCGTTTTTGGATGGAACAGCGGCTTCCTGACCTTTCAATCAAGGAGAAATCGTATGCGCATCTTACTCATTTGGGCAATTAACGCCGCGGCACTATTTGCACTGCCATTCTTGATGTCATCAATTGAGGTCGATAGTGTCGGCGTTGCCATTATTGCGGCGCTGGTGCTGGGCTTGGTCAACACCTTGATCCGTCCGATATTGGTATTACTGACTTTGCCGGCGACGTTGCTGACCTTGGGTTTATTTATTTTGGTGATCAATGCCTTGATGTTCTGGGCGGTCGCTGAATTGATAGGTGGCTTTCATGTGTCGGGTTTCTGGTCGGCCTTTGGTGGTGCGATTCTTTACAGTATTATTTCGTGGATTTTGTCCGCGCTCATTTTTAAAGAAAAATGAATCAGCAGAATTTTAGTATTGAGTTTTTTCCGCCCAAGACACCGGCTGGCGTAGAGAAGCTGCGTGCGACTTGCGCCAAGCTGGGCGAATTAAATCCAAAGTATTTTTCCGTTACCTTTGGTGCCGGTGGCTCGACGCAACATGGCACCTTGGATACGGTGTTGGAAATTCGCGAGGCCGGTCATAATGCGGCGCCGCATTTGTCATGTCTGGGTAGCTCACGTGAAAGTCTGCGTGAGATTTTGCAAGAGTACAAGTCGCATGACATCAAGTGCATCGTTGCGTTGCGTGGCGATTTGCCTAGCGGTTATGGCGCGACGGACGCATCGTCCAGTCAGTTCCATTATGCGAATGAGTTAGTCGAGTTTATTCGTGCGGAAACGGACGATTGGTTTCATATCGCAGTGGCCGCTTATCCAGAAATGCATCCGCAAGCAAAATCTCCGCAAGACGACATTGCGCGCTTTGTGCAAAAGGTTAAAGCAGGGGCTGACTCGGCAATTACCCAGTATTTTTATAATCCTGATGCGTATTTCCGTTTTGTCGATGATGTGCAAAAAGCCGGTGTGCAGATACCGATCACGGCTGGCATTATGCCGATTACTAACTATTCGCAATTGATGCGTTTTTCGGATATGTGTGGCGCTGAAATTCCCCGCTGGATACGGTTGAAGTTAGCTAGTTTTGGTGACGATACCGATTCTATTCGCGCTTTCGGTTTGGACGTCGTGACAGATTTGTGTGAACGTCTGATGGCGGGGGGGGCGCCGGGGCTGCATTTTTATACACTCAATCAGCCAACCGCAACGCATGCAATTTGGAGTCGTTTGAATCTATCGAACAAATAAATTCCGAACGAATTACAAGGATGAAATCAAACGCCGTTTGCTGATCAGCAAACGGCGTTTTTTATTGGCAAGTGAACGACGTCGTATCGGTAATAATGAGATCCAACACGACGTCGTAAGTTTCCGGTGCAAATTCTGTTTCGCCATTCGCATAGGCGACACCGACCGTATAAGGTCGCGGCTTTAAAGCGAGTGTTCTGTCATAGAAGCCACCACCATACCCCAAGCGATAACCGCTACGGGTAAACCCTAAACAGGGGATTAACAGCGCGTCGGGTTTGATCACTTCGTTTTGCGCTGCTGGCACGCACGCACCATAGCGGTCTTTATTTACCTCTTCGCCCGGCGTCCAATACATAAATTGCAACGGGTGCGCCGGTGCCACCACGACCGGCAAAGCGAGCCGTACGCCTTGGGCATGTAATGTGGCATACAGCGGATGTAGATCCGGCTCGCCACGCATCGGCCAATACACGCCTAAGCTATGAAATTGATTTGTTTGCCACCAAGTGAGAATTTTTGTGGCGATGTTGTTGTCCAAAAGCGTGCGCTGATCGTTAATGATGGCATTACGCGCCGTGATCAAGTTGGCACGTAGTGTGGATTTATTTTGCATAGTTCTCCGATGCGCAGTCTTTTAAGCACTGCGTGCTATTCTTGCTGCTATTAATATCGAGTTTGTTGCTGCTTGCTGCTCAGTATAGCGACTATAAATAAGATGAAAAAACAGGATCAAAAAGGTTGCCAAAATTCATGGTCATAAACAAGTTGTTTCCCCGTATTAGTTGTCTCATTATTTTTGCCGCTTTGGTGTTGCCGTTTGCCGAAGCGAAGACGCAAGTAAATAATTCTGCAACAGATGACGATGCATTTTTAGCATTGCGCGATGCTTCCCGCGCTAACGACCCAGGTAAGGCAGTGGCAATCGCAGCCAGACTGGGGGATTACCCTATACCTTCGTACATTGCTTATTATCAACTCAAGCCTCGCGTGGCAGATGCGTCAGCGGACGAAATCTTGGGATTCATTGATCGTTACAAGGGCAGCGCCATTGCTGATCGTTTGCGCAATGATTGGCTGCTTGAGTTGGGTAAGCGTGGTGATTGGGCGACCTTTGATCAGCAATACCCGCTGTTTGCGCTGGATGACGACAGCCAGCTGAAATGCTATGCCTTGACCTCAAACGCGCTTAAGGGCATCAATGTCGCGGATGAGGCGCGGGCCTTGTTGAGCACACCCAAAAAATATGGTGATGCGTGTATCGATCTGATTGGTACCTTAGTACAGACTAAGCAATTCGATAGAAACGCGGCGTGGCAGCAAGTACGATTGGCAGCAGAAACGGGTTCTAGCGATTACGTGCAAAAGTTTGCGCCAATTGTTGAGGTTGACGAAAGTGATCTTGATAAGGCAATGACCAAGCCTGCGCTGATTGTGACGCATAGTCCTGGCTTGCGTTATGCCAAACACGAGTTGTTTGTATTGGCATTGGGGCGTGTCGCCCGCAGTGATCCAGCGCAGGCGGCAGCCACGCTGTCGGAAACCTTGTTGTTGAGTAATGAACAGCGCAAGTATGCATGGGCGCAAATCGCGCTGCCGGCTTCGCGGTTACTAATGCCACAGGCAGTGGAGTATTGGGAAAAAGCAGGCGACAAAGTTGAGTTGTCGACGGAAGGCTATCAGTGGCGCGTACGTGCCGCACTGCGCACGGAAAAATGGGGCTTGGTTAAAGCATGGATTAATGCAATGCCGGCTACATTGCGCGACGATGTTAGCTGGCTTTACTGGTATGGAAGAGCATTGAAAGCAAGCGGTTTGTCAGCGGATGCAGACAAAGTGTTTCAGTCAATTGCGCCGCAGGCGAATTTCTATGGACAACTCGCGCTGGAGGAATTGGGCGGAAACGTGACGATTCCTCCTCGTGCAAGACCAGTGACGCCAGAAGAACTTGCTCCTATGCGAAACAATGACGGCTTCCGTCGTGCGCTAAAATTCTTCGAGATGGATTTACGCTTTGAAGGTTATCGCGAGTGGAATTGGGAATTGCGTGACATGAATGATAGGCAGTTGTTGGCTGCGGCCGAGTATGCACGGCAACAAAAAGTGCTGGATCGCATGGTCAATACTTCAGATCGTACTAAGGCAGAATTTGATTTTACGCAACGCTTCCCTTCACCACATCGTGAGCAAATGCAGCAGGCAACGAAGGAGTTAGGGTTGGAGATGGCGTGGGTGTACGGTCTGATTCGGCAAGAGTCGCGTTTTATACGCAATGCTCGCTCGCATGTCGGCGCCTCGGGTTTGATGCAATTGATGCCAGGCACAGCGCGTTACGTGGCTAAAAAAATCGGTATGAGTAATTTTAAGCCTAGCCAAGTCAACGAGATCGAGACTAATCTCGCTCTGGGAACCGGATATTTGAATATGATCCTGCAAGATCTAGATCAATCGCAACCTTTGGCAACAGCTGGCTATAACGCGGGTCCGAGACGCTCAGTGGCATGGCGCGCAACCTTGAGCAAATCGCTTGAAGGCGCGATTTTCGCAGAAACAATTCCATTTTCAGAGACGCGTGATTACGTCAAAAAAGTTATGTCTAATGCAACCTACTATGCCGCCATGTTTGAAGATAAACCACAATCTCTAAAAGCACGCTTGGGAACAATTGCCCCAGCAGCGAATGTTCCGATCGATCTTCCTTGATGATGGCTGGGGCGATGGTTTAATTTGATGTGTCTAAGGGGGAGGCATGTCAGCTTAGGCAAGTTGATCCGGTATTTAATGGTCATTTCTAAAGCAGGAAATAAGTTTAAATAGAAGCCATGCAAACCACAGAATTAGACGAAACGCTTTCGCAGACACTGGAAGATGCCGAAAAGAACGGCTTGAAGCTGGTGATCGCCAACAAGAATTACTCGTCATGGTCAATGCGGCCTTGGCTGGTGATGAAGGCATTTAATATCCCGTTTCAAGAGATTCGTGTGTGGTTGGATCACGCCGATACGTGGCAGCAAATCGCACGTTATTCCGCCGCCGGTCGCGTACCGATTTTGTTGTCTGGTGAAACGGTTATATGGGACTCACTAGCGATTTGTGAATATCTGGCCGAGCAGTTTCCTGAGAAAAAAATGTGGCCGCAGGATGTCGCGGCGCGTGCTTTAGCGCGCTCTATCTGCGCCGAAATGCATGCAGGTTTTGCGGGTTTACGTTCGGCGATGGGGATGAATATCCGCGCCAGTTTTCCTGGCCGCGGCCGCACGATGGAAGCGCAGGCCGATATCGCGCGCATCAGCGAAATCTGGGAAAACTGTTTCGCGCTATCCGATAGCGATGCATTTCTATTCGGCGAGTTTTCTATCGCGGATGCTTACTTCGCGCCAGTCGTCATGCGATTTATTACTTATGATGTCGCGTTGGCACCGACATTAAATGCCTATGTCGCTCGAGTCACGACTCACCCAGCCGTCGCGCAATGGGTTAGCGCGGCCAAGCTCGAGACTGAGCACATCCCGAAATACGATAACCCTCCTCGATAACGCAAAAAACGCAAATGAAGACTTATATTGTTGGCGGTGCTGTGCGTGATGCGATGCTCGGCGTCACTGTCAAAGATAGGGACTATGTGGTCGTCGGCGCGACGCCTGACGATATGTTGGCGCAAGGCTTTACGCCGGTTGGCAAAGATTTCCCCGTTTTTCTGCATCCAAAAACGCATGAAGAATATGCGTTGGCGCGTACCGAACGCAAGACCGCTCCCGGTTACAAAGGTTTTGTATTTCATGCCGATACGAGCGTTACGCTAGAAGAAGATTTGATCCGGCGTGATTTGACGATTAATGCGATGGCGCAGGATGATACGGGTCATATTATTGATCCGTGTGGTGGCCAACAGGATTTGACACAGAAAATATTCCGCCACGTTTCACCTGCGTTTGCTGAAGATCCGGTGCGGATTTTACGCTTGGCACGTTTTGCTGCACGCTTCCCGGAATTTACAGTGGCGACAGAGACGAATAAGTTGATGCAACAAATGGTCGCCGCCGACGAAGTTGATGCACTGGTGCCAGAACGGGTGTGGCAAGAGTTAGCGCGTGGACTGATGGAACGTCAGCCATCGCGGATGTTTGCGGTGTTGCGCGACTGCGGTGCATTGCAGAGAATTCTTCCCGAGCTCGATGTGTTGTGGGGCGTGCCGCAGCCGGAGCAACACCATCCCGAAATTGACACGGGTGTCCACGTGATGATGGTGATTGATTACGCCGCCGCCCAGCATGCGAATTTACCGATACGCTGCGCTGCCTTGCTGCACGATTTGGGGAAAGGCGTGACGCCACCAGAGGAGTGGCCGCGTCATCATGGCCACGAATTGCAGAGTCAAAAGCTGGTAGAGCAAGTGTGCAAGCGTTTGAAAGTGCCTAACGATAGTTGCGACCTAGCACGTATGACGGCGCGTGAGCATGGCAATGTCGGTCGTGCGTTGGAAATGCGCGCCAACACCTTGGTTAATTTGTTTGAGCGTTGTGATGCGTTTCGCAAGCCCCAACGGTTTAGCGATATGTTGGTCGCGGCAGAATGTGATTCTCGCGGACGCGCCGGTTTTATCGACAAGCCTTTTCCGCAGCGTGCTTATTTGGAAGCCTCCTTAGCAGCCGCGCAAAGTATTGATGGCGGACAGATCGCGCAAACGACGCAACAGCGCTACCCAGGCCAAGCGCAACGGATACCAGAGGCGATCCATCAAGCGCGCGTGGCCGCGGTTGAGTCGGTCGTGAAGGCTATGCAGCGACCGTAGTCATCACTTCCCGTTGAAACCTGTCTGCTGGATCTGTGAGAGCGCCGAGGTTGGACGAGGCAGCAGCACCGATCGTCAAAATTTCGGGATATGCAAGGTTTTGCTAACCATTAATGTCCCGGATAAAACGAATAGCAGGGACAGCGGGTGGAACGCCCATGGGCCGATCATCCAAGCGCCGCCTAAGATTGTGGCGCCGACTAGTTCCTGCGATGCGAGCCAAGCAAGAATGCCGGTCAAGATCACGCTGGTTGGAATGGGCGTACCCTCAAAATAAGCGACCTTGTCACTACCTGCAGATAGATCTTCCGCCGTCACGTTATAGCGCGCTAGACGACTGACACCGCAGCAAACGAAGTAAATCATTGCGACCCAATCCCAGCCACCGTTCAAACCAGCGGCAAAGCCTAATGCAGCGGGCGCTAGCCCAAATGAAATAATATCGGCTAGAGAATCCAACTCGCGTCCTAGTGACGAATGTTGTTGGCGCCAGCGCGCAATACGACCATCCAGAACGTCAAAGATGAACGCCGCAGGCGCCATGATTGCGGCCGCGTAAAAATGAAAGCGCGATTGGCTGCTCATGTACAGCATGGAGAAAAATACTGCGGCGACACCGCAGGCGGCGTTGCCCAGTGTAAAAAAATCCGCAAGATGGAAGCCACGTAACATGGAAAAATGTTTACGTGGAGTGTCATTAGCGCGCATGGCGTTCCTTCTTGTTGTATTGAATAAGTTAGGATGACCAGATCGCTTGCTAGTTCCGGTTATCCCTATCTGCTTTACTTCTATGGCAATAATTGTGACATGGAATCTATAGCGTTCCAATCTTGTTTTCGCTTGCTCTTGAGAAATTAAAAATTAATAGCTTATTCGTCGGTTAGCGCACATACACGGCTAAGCAGACAACTTAAGGTAGGTTTTTTACACAGGAGATACTCATGCTTGCGACTCATCAAAAATCCGCTAATTCACGTCAGGCCGCGCGTAGTTTGTTAGCTGGTGCTTGCGCGGTGCTGCTATCGTTTTCTGCCCAAGTTAGCTTCGCAGCCGACACCGCTAGTAGCACCTATCAGCAAGATAGAAAATTTTGCATGAGCAGTCAATCTCTCGTTGATCAAAAAGCTTGTCTGCAAGAAGCTGGCGCGGCGCGCGCTGCTGCAAGAAACGGCAACTTAAGTGAGGCGACGACATCATACGAGCAGAACGCGATGGCCCGCTGTAAAGCATTGCCGCCGGCGGATCAATCTGATTGCGCGCGTCGTATAAACGGCCAAGGAGCCGCATCAGGGAGTGTGCTCGGTGGTGGCGTTATCCGTGAAACAAGCACAACCATCATTGAATCGCCACCAAGCACGTTGCCACCGTCTGATGTAATGCCACAACGGACACCGCATCAGATGCAGCATCAAATGCCTCGATAAAACAGTCTGTCGCCGCAGTATTGCTGAGCAGACAATGTCCTAAAGTAAAAAACGACGTCATTTGCGTCGTTTTTTATTGTCTGCGAGAACTAGCGAAGCAATAGCGTGCTACGCGCCGTTGCTAAACTTTGTTTGATGTTGTGTGCTGGCCACTGGAGAGCATGGCGACTATTGATTGAGGTCATGCATTTCGCCTGACCATAAGCGTTAGCAGCAATTTTTTTAAGCTTGGTCCTGCGTAAATTGTTGATAGCCGCGCTCGCGTAGCTCGCAAGCAGGGCAGCTACCACAGCCATATCCCCAATCGTGCAAAGCACCTCTTTCGCCTAAATAACAAGTATGCGTGTCTTGACGTATAGAATCTAGCAGCGCTTCGCCGCCCAACTCTTGCGCCATCTTCCACGTTGCAGCTTTGTCTATCCACATCAGCGGCGTTTCGAGTTTCAAGCTTGTCGCCATGCCAAGGTTTAGTGTGACTTGCAGTGCTTTCATCGTATCGTCGCGACAATCAGGATAACCTGAGAAATCGGTTTCGCACATGCCACCGACCAGCACGTTCAGGCCGCGTCTGTAAGCAACAGTGGCGGCGACCGTCATGAAGAGCAAATTTCGTCCTGGCACAAAGGTGTTTGGCAAACCGTTTTCCAGCATCGCAATTTCCACATTTTGCGTCAGTGCAGTATCAGAAATTTTACTGATAAGTGAGAGATCAATCACATGATCTTGCCCCAGTTTTTGCGACCAATGGCTGGACATAGCTCGTAATTTTTTGAGCAACGTTGGTCGTACCGTCATTTCGATCGCATGTCGTTGACCATAATCAAAGCCGATGGTTTCTACCGATGCATAGCGCGACAACGCCCACGCGAGGCAGGTGGTGGAGTCTTGCCCGCCGCTAAACAACACCAGCGCGCGATCAGTTGAGTTCATGCTTTCCTTGCTAAAAATGGTGGTGCAAAAAATCCTGCACGCCGATGCCGTCTCGTTCTGAGAAAGATCAATCTCAGTTCTACATTTTTCACGTAGCGCGTGAGGCAAGCTGCGTAGGATGCTCCGGAGGCAACAACTTACTTTGCTGATCGCCTTATTTATTGCTAGCGCTCTGACTTCCAAAGCTTACGATAGTCAGTACAACAACTGCGCTATCTAATTTTGCGCAGTGACTTTACTGATCGTTTGATCTATGTAATCGCCTTCCGGCTCCGTGAAGCGTATGCGGACTGGGTACCAGTTCATGCCCGGAGCAAACCAAATATCAATTTTTTGATCTTCGCTTTTCCGCTTAATAACTTTGGTGACATGTAGCGCGTTTATCTTACCAAGTTCGGTACTAATGTTTTCTTTGGAGAGTACCTTAAATTTCCACGGGTCAGCCTCTTTAGCGCCCGCGATAAACATGGGAATCACCGCGCCGTACTTAAATTTTTGAGGTTGGCTACGCGCAAGCGTAGCGAGCTGCCAAATTGCGCTGTTTCGATCTTGCTCACCCCCTTTAATTGCATACTGCGCATCCGAGGCGCTGAAGCTAATTTTTTTTGAAGTGCGGTCAAAAGTCGTGGTGGTTTGTGGCTTGCGAAAGCGCTTTTCTGTCGCCTTTGTTGGCGCTAGACCATAAGCATCAATACCACCTACGCTAGTCGTTTCGAGAATTTTCCCCAACAGGTTGGCGCGTGTATCTGCGTGCATCGTATATTGGCCCTTACTGACGCGCCATTCCACATTCGCGTTGCCAGCTAACGATAAGCCTTTTTGTTTTGCTTTGATGGCGTAGCTGAGATCCGCAGATGGTGGCGGTGTAAAAGTTTTGTTTTGCGTGCTTTTTTGGGTGTTCTCAACTGGCGTTTTGGCCACTGCAGGCGCAACCACGCCCACCAGTCCGTAGGCGAAGATTGCCGTTGTGATTACCGCTAGCGGTGTTCTAAGTAAGGTTTTTTTCATGGTTAAGATGGGGGTCGATAATTTAGTATAAATCAGACTATTTAATGGCTTGTACGTTCAGCGTGATTGGACGGCCGCACTTGGCTCTTATCTAATGAAAATATTTTTTCGCGGGGTGACCGCATTTAATATTGCAGCGCCGTAGAGCTAACTTTTGCTGGCGTTAAGTTATTCAAGGTCATATCCAGAAAATCGCCATTATCCTCGGTATAGCGCAAACGTACTGGATACCAGTCTTTTTGTGGCGCTAGCCAGAGGTCTAGCTTTTGTTCGTGCGCCCCCATTTTTGGTATGCGTGTTATATGCCAAGCAAAGATTGCTTCACCATTGATCATGATTTCCTCTTGATTGATGATTTGCATACGCCACATGCTTACATTGCGCGTGCCGGCAACGAGTAGATCAATTTCGCGGCCGGGAGAAAAACTCTTGCTGCCACCGCGCCCGATACCAGCAAGTTGCCAGATAACGCTGATGCGATCCTGCTCTATCCCTATGCGAGGAAGTGTGTTGTCGTTATAAGAAAAATGAATAGTGTTTTGATTGGCATGAAAATGCGTGCTGGTTTCTTTTTTGCGAAAGCGCTTTTCTTGATAGATGTCTGGCACGATACCGTCATCATTAATATGGCCAGAACTTTTAAAAGTCAAAACTGTAAAAAATAACACGCCAGCGTCGCCGTCAATGCTGTATCGCGCTCCATTTTTAGACCATTTGATGGTGCCATGGCCGTACACAGATTCATCATTCTTGCCAGTTTTTTGCACGTCATATTGAAGCTCGGCAGAAGGGGGTAAATCGACGATATAACTATTCTCATCGGACGTCTCTGCAGATGACGCCGTTTGATCAGGGAGAGCGCTAGCAGGACTCAAATCGGCGACGCTAGCGCGTGCCGCAGCAATATCACCTGCACTCATCGTGCGTGCTAGCGGTTTGCTGGGCGCTAACATTGACGCTCTAGCACTATCTCCTTTAATTGCTGTACTTGCCTTTTTAGGAGCGGGTTTACTGCGAGCTTTTGTAGGGTGAGAGTTGGCCTTGATTGGTTCTACGAGTGGAGGTTGCGGTGGCGTAAGCAGGATCGTTTGAAGTTGTTGCACGTTCATCTGGCTCGTCGGCTGGAGCTTAAATGAGTCTGTTCCCCATGTGATGAATATCCAGTGCAAAAAAATCGAAAAGCTCAGTACCAAAATCCATCGCAAAAGCGCACGCGCTGTCGAGTAGGATTTTCTGGGGGTAGGAGGAGCTGCCATTTGCATGGCATTAGTGTAATCGCGATTATTATCCGCGATGTCGCCATCTATATAATTTTTACTCTATTTGGTTGGTACTGTATGAAGCACGTATGCGCGATAGTCCATACGGTAAAATTGCGGCTCAAAAGAGCATGTAGTTACCGCCTTTCCGCGCGATCGAGCTAGTCCGTTGCATGCATCCGAACTGAGGATTATTGATGATATGGTTTTTTGCGTATGTCATGGCAGGTGCCTTTGTTGGCATATTTGCTGGCTTGCTGGGTATTGGTGGTGGTATGACGTTAGTACCCATCATTGCTGCTTTGTTTGCGGCCCAGCATTTTGCACCTGATCATGTGGTCCACATGGCATTGGCGACCAGTATGGCCTCTATCATCTTCACGTCCAGTGCCAGCGTACGCGCGCATTTGAAATTTGATGGCGTTGATTTTGATATTGTTAAGCGCATGATGCCGGGCATTATGATGGGTGGCCTGTTTGCATCGATGGCATCGGCTTGGATTCCGCAGCGTCATTTGGCGCTGAGCTTCTCAGCCATCGTGTTATTTGGCGCGACGCAAATTTTATTCAATAAAAAACCAAAATCGGCACGTCCGTTGCCATCGGCCTTGCCTCTGTTTTTAGTTGGCGTTGTGATCGGTGTGATTAGTGGCTTGGTCTCTGCCGGTGGTGCATTTTTGACGATACCCTTTATGCTTTGGTGCGGTGTTCCTTTGAAAAAAACCATAGGGACCGGTGCTTTGATGGGAATACCGTTGGCTGTGGTTGGCACCATCGGTTACATCATTTCTGGCTGGAATATCGATAATCTGCCGCCTTATTCGGCAGGCTTTGTTTCTTTGATTGCGCTACTGGGGATAGTATGCGGCAGCGTCGTCACAGCGCCGATTGGCGCAGCCTGGGCGCAACGTATGCCAGTGGATGCCTTGAGGCGGATTTTTGCCTGCCTGCTGTATGTGCTGGCAGGCAAAATGCTGTGGACTTACTGGTAAGAGGTGTGCGAAGTAACCACTGTTGGGGGGGGATTAGCTTTAAGTTTTGCGACCGAATTTTTCGGCGAGCTGATTTAACTTTTCGACACGTTGCGACTCTGCTTGCTCCGCCGCGCGCGCTGCGGCTTCAGCTTTTTTCTGCTCTTTGCGTTGTTCCGCGTTTTTCTTGAAGCGTTCTTTCAAGGTCGTTGTGGCGTGTGAGCGGTGAGCGTCAGTGACTTCATCTGCTTCGGTGCCATCCAGATTGAAACGCACTGTCGCCTTTTCCATTCCCTTTAAATAACGCAGGGAATTCGTATGAATACTGAGCGCGGTACGTAGAGCCTTGCGATTAATTTCCGGAATTTCTGCGATTAATTGCTTATCCATCCCGATAGCCAGTGGCAAGCAATCGCTAAATACAGAAAATTTTCCCTGGAATTCTTTGAGTAATATGCGGGCGGATTGAAACGGACTTGGCGTTGATTCGGTCGTGGTCATGAACAGCAAATGTAAATAAATGATCGATTGCGCAGGATAGCATGCTGGTGTCAGGTTAGTTCTATTGTCGTTTGATTTTATATTGGTTTGTTGCGCAAACGATGGGCGGTGTCATTGGAAGAGGGGTGGAATGAACCTGCTGTAGGGGTATGTACATTGGGTGGCAAAGTTTGCATTGAAAATTTTTCTGACAAAATTGCGGCTTGTGGACATACCTTTCATAAGCATCAGTAGTATGCGTACATGAAAATGAGAGTATGAGATGTGAGACGTAAAAAAAGCCGGACGGTGGTGTCTGGCTTTTTTGTATCTACAAATTGTGTTTTGTGCCGCACTTTAAGCGCGCTGCTTAAAGCGAACGAGGTAACCGCAGTGACGGCTACCTCGCCGCAGATTACGCAGTAGCTGTATCGGCGTGGCGTTTTCCGAGGTAGGTGCCCACGATGACAACGCCCAGTGCGAGTACCAAGCCAGGAATGCTCAGATGCATAGATCCCATAGACAATTCATGATGTGGGATATTCGCTTCGATCCATGGGGTGACGGACACGTCCGAGAACAGCATTTCACCGGCCAGATAGCCAAGCAGAGCGGCACCGAGGGTAATGATGATTGGGAATTTATCCATCAGTTTCAGAACCAGTGTGCTACCGAACACGATCAACGGTACGCTTATGGCCAAACCGATGATCAACAACAAGACATTACCATCGGCTGCTGCGGCAACGCCCAGTACGTTATCGAGGCTCATGACCAGATCGGCAACCAGAATCGTTTTGATAGCGCCCCACAGATTGGATTTGCCCTCAATGTTTTCTTCTCCGCCATGATCTGACAGTAATTGCACACCGATATAAAACAACGCAACGGCACCAACCAGTTTCAGGTAAGGCAGCGTCAGTAATTGCAGTGCGAATATTGTCAGTACGATACGCAGAATGATTGCTGCGGCACTGCCCCAGAGCACGGCCAGTCTTTTCTGTCTTTCTGGCAATGATTTGGCGGCCAATGCAATCACGACGGCATTGTCGCCTGAAAGCACAATGTTGATCAGAATGATGTTGCCGAGTGCGGCCCAGAATCCTGCGGTACCTATTAAGTCCATAATTTCCTCAAGGTTACGTCGCTTGGTATAGCGACTTCATATTATTAAGATGGCGATCGGCTGACGATCATGTTGTTTTGTGGGAATAGTCTCCTCCCTGTTTAGCCATCGGCACAACCTGCGCGCTTCCTTATGCATCTTGGGTGGAGGCGTTTTTGATTCCACAACAATGTTGTTGTGAAGGTAAAAACAAGAGTTTTATCTTAGGGAAGCTAAGATTGCTCTTTACGCGGAGTCAGGTTAGCGCTGGGGAACTTAAATTTACGTGATGTAAATGTTATGAATCCGTTAAAGTTGTCTGGAAGTTAATTCGAAAATTACTGCCATTATTTACGGAATTTTCTACACTTAATGTGGCGCCCAAATATTCGCAGATGCGCAGTACGAGTGCCAAGCCTAAGCCAGATCCCGCAGAGCCAACGACGGGATGGGTTGGCGCTTGGTTGCGCAGCTTTAATTGGATCGAGTCAGGCAGGCCGGGGCCAGTATCCTCAACGAGCACTGCGTTGTTTTCCAAGCGTATCGTGACACTACCTTGCTCTGTGTATTGGCATGCGTTTCGGATCAAGTTCCCGATGGCGCAGCAGAGTAATTCGCGACGCGCTGGAACGGAAAAATCAGTGCCTTCGATAAATTGAAGTGTGACGGGTTTGTCGGCGACTAGTATTTGTGATCGACGTACTTCTTCGTTAATTACGGACGTAAGCGAGGTCGTGGGGCGATCCAGTGCGTTGGGCGCACGGGCTAATAGCAGCAAAACTTCGACACAACTAGTAGCGTCTTTTGCAGCCCGCTGAATGCGCTCGGAGGCCAAGCGGATCTGCGGTTGTTCATCACTGAGTTCGATTAATAGTTCTGCCGCACCAGTAATGACGGTTAGTGGTGTGCGTAATTCGTGGCTAACATCGCCTGTAAAAAACCGTTCTCGTGCTAGGTAACGTCGAAGTTCATTAGTGTGATCATTAAAGGCGCGTGTCAAGATGCCGAGTTCGTCTTTATCATCGATGAGCGGTAATTTTGTGTCCGCATCTTTATTGGATACTGCATTCGCCAACCGAACGATAGGTTCGACGAAACCGTGTGCGATGTAGCGGCCTAGAAAAAACGAGAGCGTGACAAACCATAAAAATCCCAACCCGAGCATGATATAAATCACGCGCTCGATGCTTTTGTATTCACTCGCACGATCCACGACGATATAGATGCCAGCGGCATCTTGCCCAACCAGAAAATGTACGAGTTGGTTCTCAAATTTTTTCTTACCTACGCCAATTGGCAAATCGCGAAATTCTGGCGGGATGGAGGCGCCATGGTAAAAACTGATATCTGATGGCATTTCGACGGGCAAATATGCAGCATGGCGAGGCGAGGCCCAGGCAGCGATGCTGCGTAGATGTTCATCTACCAGCAGATCTTCCATGCCTTCGATTGCAATCGCTGATACAACGCCGATAAAGGCGCAAATCGCCACCGCAAACAGTAGATAAGCAACGACAATTTCATGTCGTAAGGAATCAGACCTTTTCATCTTCTGCGATGAGTCGATAACCGATGCCTTGTACAGTGCGCAACATGGCGAAGCTATGAGATTTATCTAAAGTTTGTCGTAATGCATGGATATGCGTGCGCAAGGCATCGCTGTCGGGCGGATGATCGCCCCAGATTTCTATTTCCAGCATTTCACGGGTGACGACTTTTGGGGATTCTTTCATCAAGCGAGTGAGAATCTTGAAGCCGGTTTTGGTGAGTGTAAGCGGAGTGTCGTTGCGTTGTACTTGGTAGGTTGAGGTATCAAACATCAAATCGCCAACCGTTAGAAAATTAGTGCTTTGATTTTTGCCGTGGGCACGACGTATCAATGCTTTAAGTCGCACGTCAATCTCGACCAGAGAAAATGGCTTGACCAAATAGTCGTCGGTGCCACTATCGAATCCAGCTACTTTATCTTCCAGGGTATCGCGCGCCGTTAACATTAATACCGGCGTATCACTTTGCAGTTCGTCGCGCATCTTGCGGCAGAGGGTTAATCCATCCATGCCGGGGAGTTTGATATCGAGAATAATAGCTTGATAGTCGTGCTGCGCCGCTAATGCAAATCCAGCGTAACCATTTGCCGCGCAGTCCAGAACGTAGCCGCGCGGCTCGAGAAAAGCATATAAATTTGCGACAATGTCGGCATTGTCTTCAATGATCAAAATACGCATAGTGATATCAGCAGCAAGCTGCTTGTAGTCTCTTGTGGTGTCTCTTATTGTTAGAAATATATGCGTTGAATCGAAATTACTTGGCCAACAATTGCCAGTTGTTCGTTGGCTTATTACTTTTCGATTTACTGCCGTTCAGATTATAGGAGTTCGACGACGTCCCGCATATTTTGTCTATCGTAGCACTGGATTCTGTATGTAGAGCAGTATCAATAGGCTTTAACGATGTGAATTTTTATTTAGAGGCCCTGCAAACAGACATCAATCAGGTGTAAAAAAGACAAAATGTTTGCATCGATGCGCGCGCGCGAGCAACTATTCCTCTCAAATAATGCGGCAGAATTGCTGTGCGTTTTTGTTTTGATTGAGGTTTTCTTGGTAGAATCAAGCACTTAACTAAATTTTTAGGGCATTTATGCTGTACCCAGAATTATTTAAATCGTTAGAGCAAGTACGCTGGAACATGGAAAATGATATTCCGTGGGGCGATTTTGACGGTTCCAAACTGACCGACGAGCAAGCGCAGACTATCCGCATGAATGCGATCACCGAATGGTCTGCATTGCCCGCGACAGAAATGTTCCTGCGAGACAATCGTGGCGATAGTGATTTTTCTGCTTTCATGTCGGTATGGTTTTTTGAAGAGCAAAAACATTCGCTGGTGTTGATGGAGTATCTGCGCCGCTTCCGCCCGGAATTTGTACCGACTGAGGAAGAGTTGCATAACGTGCGTTTCGAGTTTGACCCAGCGCCAGCATTAGAAACATTGATGATGCACTTCTGTGGCGAAATTCGTTTGAATCACTGGTACCGTTGTGCCTCGGATTGGCATACAGAGCCAGTGATTAAACATATCTATAAAGTCATCAGTCAGGATGAAGCACGTCATGGCGGCGCTTATCTGCGCTACATGAAAAAAGCATTGATCGAAGTTGGTGATAGTGCGCGTGCAGCATTTGCCAAAATCGGCGTCTTGATGGCGTCGGCGCGACGGACAGAAAAGCCGCTGCATCCGACCAATCTGCATGTAAATCAGGCATTATTCCCAAACGATACTGTGCAATCTCGCTTGCCTGATCCAGAATGGCTTGAGCACTGGCTGGATGGTCAGATTCGCTTTGATGGTGAGTGGGAGAAAAAAGTGGTTGATCGTATTCTGCACAATATGTCGCTGCTGTTTGAGCGTACCTTCACGACAGTGCAAGAGCTGAACCGCTATCGTAAAGAAGTGGTGACGCGTATGGCGGTGACCTCTGCAGTGGTATGACGCTGTTTAGCAGTCGTCACAAAATAATAGCCGCACCATGTGCGGCTATTATTTTGTCTGCCATTGTTTTCGCGTGGGTACGATGACCAGCCGAGGATAAAATTGAATGAAAAAATTATTTTGAAAAGAGGACGCATGATGATGCAACGCCGATCTTTTTTACAGCTAGCGACGCTTGCTGGATTATTTCCGTTCGGTGGATTGGCGCATGCCGGACTACCGGCGGTCACCGTGTATAAAAGCGCTAGCTGTGGCTGTTGCGCACAGTGGGTCGAACATTTGCAAAAAAATGGATTTGTTGTTCACGTACATGATGTACCCGACACCGCAGTTTATCGTAATCGTTTTGGTGTGCCGCCCGCCTTAAGTAGTTGTCATACCGCGATGATCGCTGGCTATGCGCTGGAAGGTCATGTGTCGGCAAAAGAGATCAAGCGATTGTTAGTCGAAAAACCATCAGCCGCTGGTTTAGCCGTGCCGGGTATGCCAATGGGTTCTCCCGGAATGGAGGGCATGCGCGTTGATGCTTATGACGTATTGTTGTTCACCAAGGACGGTCGTCATTCCGTCTATCAGCACTACGCTGCGAAATAAGCGCGTAATCACCGATGTTTTATATCCCGCCGGTATAAGCGTTTTGACGCCACGCCTCGTAGACCACAACTGCCACCGTATTGGATAAATTAAGGCTGCGATTATCCGGACGCATCGGCAGACGTATACGCTGCGTGCTAGGAAAGGATTCGCGTAAGGAGGACTCCAAACCTTTCGTCTCAGAGCCGAACACAAAGACATCGCCGGGCAAGAAAGCAAGGCTGGAAAACGTCGTGGAGCCGTGCGTCGTCATCGCAAACATGCGCTCTGGATCCAATGGCTGTTCTGCAGAAAACGAATCCAAAAACGCTTGCCAATTCTGATGCACTTTCATCGTTGCATAATCATGATAATCAAGTCCAGCCCTACGCATTTTGCTGTCGTCGAGCGGAAAACCGAGCGGCTCTACTAAATGTAGTTGCGCTCCTGTGTTGGCGCATAGGCGAATGATATTGCCAGTATTGGGGGGTATTTCTGGCTCGACGAGAACGACGTGGAACAAGTTAAATCTCCTTGATGATTACTTATTGATCTAAATATAAGAAAAATCGCAATCTTAGCGCGCTTGCTTGCGTCATCCAAAAATGCATTGGCTTTGTCAATGTTTGGGCGGGGTGCGTGCCACCACAAAGTTGGTTACGTAGCTTGCGCCGTTGCGCTTGAGAATGTTGGCAACTTCATTCAAGGTTTCGCCGGTCGTCATCACATCATCGACGACCGCGACATGTTGGCCTAGCAGCCGCGTAGCTTTTGCCGACGACATCGTAAACGCGTTGCGTATATTTTCGTGGCGTTCATCTGGGTGGAGCAAAGCTTGCATTTTCGTGTCGCGACTGCGCTCTAATAATGCTGGAGCGAGTGGAATCGACAACGCTTGCGCAAGTGGCTTCGCAATTTCCAATGCTTGATTAAAGCCTCTGCTCTGCAAGCGCACTTTGCTGAGCGGTACCGCAGTGATAAATGTTGGAGGTGAGAATGTCGGGGTGTGCCTGATTGCCTCAAGTAACATACGACTAAACAACGGGGCGAGCGCAAGTCGGTTGCCAAATTTTAAGGCCTGCACTAATTGATCGACCGGTGCAACATAGTCGGTGGCAACGATGGTGGCATCAAATTTCGGACTATGTCGCAGACAATCACCACAGTGTTGCGCCGATTTTGTAGCAACGCCGCATTGTCGACAGCGATGAACGTGATGCTGGAAGTAGCGGGCGTCGCAGGCACTGCAAATGCCGTCACTGCAGCCAGCGGAACACAGAGCGCACGAGGACGGAATGGTTGCCGCTAGTCGTTTGGCGAAATCAAGCGAGCAATTCATCAATGTCATTGTTTAGGTGAGCGGAAAGGGTGCACAAGTTGACGCCCATGCGTGTAAACTTGGCGCATTATCTCACTCTTGCCGAACTACTACCGTGTCCTCTAATTTATCGAAAACCAGTGGTGGGCTCAGCGCGCCAATTGATCTTGCACGTGTACGTAACCTGTTTGCCGATCCGACGCGGATAGTGGAATCAAGATTTTTACGTCGCGAAGTGGCAAGCAGAATGCATGAGCGTCTGTCGCTGATTAAGATTGCCCCTAACTTGGTGTTGGATGCTGGCTGTGGTGAGGGTGGTGATTTAGCAAGTTTGCAAAAACATTTTCCGATGGCGACCTTGTTAGGTCTGGATGCTTCTCTTGGTATGTTGCGCCAAGCGCACAACAATCAAAGCGCTGCCTTGTCTGCGGTGCAGCGTCTATTGCGGCAGTGGCTACCGTCAAAAATCGGCATGCGTAAATGGTCGCAGGCAGCGCTGTTAGCAGGTAATTTTGCGCAACTACCCTTGCGGCATAACGCCGCTGATTTGGTGTGGTCAAATCTTGCTTTGCATTGGCACCCTCAGCCAGATAGCGTGTTTGCTGAATGGCGTCGCATTTTGCGTCAAGATGGTTTGCTGATGTTTTCTTGTTTTGGTCCGGATACATTTAAGGAGCTGCGCGCCGCGTTTGCTGCCGTGGATAATGAGTCGCATACGTTGCCATTTGTCGATATGCACGACTTCGGCGATATGTTGGTGGATGTGGGTTTTTCGACACCGGTGATGGATATGGAAACGCTAACCGTAACCTATAGTTCGGTCGAAAAACTGATGATGGATGTGCGCGCATGGGGCGGCAATCCATTGGATACACGTAGTCGTGGTTTGTTGGGTCGGCGCGCGTGGCAACGTGTCGTCGACATATTGCAACAGGGACGACGAGAGGATGGTACGATACCGCTGACATTTGAAGTAATCTATGGGCATGCATTTCGTCCCGCGTCTCGCATCACTTCAAGTGGCGAGAGTATTGTGCGATTTGATTTGCCAAGAAAATAATGAATTGTGAGATGGTTGTATCTGCTTTGCGCGATACGATCATAATTCACGACACAAAGGTGGGGACACCACAAGTAAAGATTTCGCGTTGTTGATCAGTTGTTTTCCGACATGCGCGCCATGTTTTTGCTTGATAAGGCTCGCGTTTCCGACTTATACTTTGGCGGTTTTACACATGTTTTGCGCCGTTTTGGTGCGATTACTCGCCGCAACGCTTGTGTTGATGTGCGAATGGCATAGATGGTTCGCAACACGTTTTATGTTTTGCTGGTCGTGATTTGGTAGGCCGCGATGCCGAAATTTGCTGGTGAGTTGGATGGCGGAGGAAATCGGTATTCATTGTAGGCATGCACACGTATGCAATATCCAACAAGCAGTATCAAACAATGTAGCTGAAGTGAAGTTGATTCGTTAGATATACAAGGCTGTTCTTGGATGGACAGATCTAGTGAACAAGGAAGTCGATGATTGATCTAGGCGATACTAATGCCTATGTGAAGTGTGGTGATTCCTGACTTGGCAGATGCGACGTGAGCTTGCTCTAAAGCTGCGTCAGGAGCTGCGTCCAGCATTGGTTTGGCGCTTAACAGAATTCTTATTTTGGGCTTTTGGGGAAATCATGAAACATGCGAAGCGCCTCTACACTTTAATGCTCGCTGCATCTGCCTGGATGGCGAGCGTACCATCTTGGGCTGTAGAAGATAGTCCTGGAGGTCCTGCGGTCATGCAGCTCAACTTCCATGAGCCGGTCACTAAGATCGCGCAAGAAATATATTCCCTTCACACATTAATGCTGGTCATCTGTTTGGTGATTTTTGTCGCCGTGTTTGGCGTGATGTTGTACTCCATCATCAAGCACCGCAAATCTCTGGGCCATCAGTCCGCTAAATTCCATGAAAGTACAAGCGTTGAAATTGCATGGACTGTAATTCCCTTTCTAATTGTGATCGGGATGGCACTGCCGGCGACTAAAACGGTGGTCGCAATGAAGGATACGTCGAACGCTGACATTACGATCAAGGCAACCGGCATGCAATGGAAGTGGGGATATAACTATCTCAGTGGCGAAGGACAGGGCATAGGATTCTTATCCAATTTAGCAACGCCGCGCGAACAGATTACGGACTCCAGCATAGTAAAAAATGTCAATTATCTGCTTGAGGTGGATAACCCAGTAGTGGTGCCGGTTAATAAAAAAATTCGTATCGTGTTGACCGCGAATGATGTGATTCATTCTTGGATGATTCCGGCGTTTGGCGTCAAACAGGACGCTATTCCAGGTTTCGTGCGCGACACGTGGTTTAAGGCGGAGAAAATCGGCACTTATCGCGGTCAGTGTGCGGAATTATGCGGTAAAGATCATGCTTTCATGCCGATTGTGGTGAATGTAGTCAGTGATGAGGATTACAAAGCTTGGGTCGATGGACAGAAAAAGCAAATGGCTGCCAACGCTGACGATCCGAACAAGACGTGGACGATTGATGAGCTGGTACAACGTGGCGAGAAAGTCTACTCAGCAAATTGCGTGGCCTGTCACCAAGCAAATGGTAAGGGCGTACCTGGCGCGTTCCCGCCGATGGATGGCTCCGCTATGGTTCTAGGACCTAAAGCGCCGCAAATCGACATCCTATTACATGGAAAAAATGCGATGCCAGCATGGGCGCCTGTGCTGTCGGACACCGAAATAGCAGCAGTCATTACCTTCACCCGTAATCATTGGTCCAACAAGGCCAAGGAAAACATCATTCAACCGGCTGAAGTATTGGCTGCGCGCAAGTAACAACTGAATCAGGAGATTGGGATGAGTACAACCGCAGTTGATCACGCACACGATCATTCTCACGATCATGACCATGCGCACGATCATCCACATGGCTGGCGCCGATGGGTCTATGCGACCAATCACAAGGATATCGGCACTCTGTATTTATGGTTCGCATTCACCATGCTGATGTCGGGCGGCGTGTTGGCGATGTTGATTCGTGCTGAGCTGTTTCAGCCTGGCTTGCAATTGATGAAGCCGGAGTTCTTTAATCAGTTGACGACCATGCACGGCATCATGATGGTGTTCGGCGCGATTATGCCAGCCTTTGTCGGATTCGCTAACTGGATGGTGCCACTGCAAGTGGGCGCCTCAGACATGGCGTTTGCACGGATGAATAATTTTTCATTCTGGCTGTTACCGCCTGCTGCTCTTTTGTTGGTGGCGTCGTTCTTCGTGCCTGGTGGCGCAACTGCTGCTGGCTGGACCTTGTATGCGCCCCTCTCGACGCAAATGGGCCCAGGTATGGACATGGCGATTTTTGCGCTGCATATTATGGGCGCGTCATCGATCATGGGCTCGATCAACATCGTAGTTACCATTCTTAACATGCGCGCACCCGGCATGACCTTGATGAAAATGCCGATGTTCTGCTGGACTTGGCTGATCACCGCGTATTTGTTGATCGCCGTGATGCCAGTGCTGGCAGGTGCGATCACGATGACATTGACGGATAGACACTTCGGTACGTCATTCTTTAATGCCGCAGGCGGTGGTGATCCTGTGATGTATCAACATATCTTCTGGTTCTTTGGTCATCCAGAGGTGTACATCATGATTTTGCCAGCCTTCGGCATTGTCTCGCACATCATTCCTGCCTTTGCGCGTAAGCCTCTGTTTGGCTATGCATCAATGGTATATGCGACGGCATCGATTGCGATTCTGTCGTTTATGGTTTGGGCGCATCATATGTTCACCACTGGCATGCCGGTTACGGCGCAGCTGTTCTTCATGTATGCAACGATGCTGATTGCGGTACCAACTGGCGTCAAAATTTTCAACTGGGTTGCTACGATGTGGCGTGGTTCGATGACGTTCGAGACGCCGATGTTGTTTGCGATTGGGTTTATTTTTGTGTTTACGATGGGCGGTTTTACCGGTCTGATTTTGGCGGTAACACCGATTGATATTCAGTTGCAAGATACCTATTACGTGGTCGCACATTTCCACTATGTTTTGGTGGCTGGTTCGTTGTTTGCATTGTTTGCCGGCTTCTATTACTGGGGGCCAAAGTGGACAGGTTTCATGTACAACGAAACACGCGGCAAGATTCATTTTTGGGGATCGCTGATTTTATTCAACGTGACCTTCTTCCCGATGCATTTCTTGGGATTGGCGGGAATGCCGCGTCGCTATGCAGATTACCCGGCGCAATTTACCGATTTCAATTTGGTTGTGTCGATCGGTGCTTTGGGCTTTGGATTGATGCAGGTTTACTTTCTGCTGGCGGTAGTTATTCCGTCTATCCGAGGCGGTGTACCTGCCGGAGATAAGCCATGGGATGGCGCTGAAGGTCTCGAGTGGACCGTTCCAAGCCCTGCACCGTTTCATACGTTTGAAACACCACCTACGGTTCAGTAAGCAGAAAGCAGCCGATGAAAATCGGCTGACGGAGTGATATGACGGATTTGAAAAAACGCAATCTGCGTACTGCATTGATTCTGGCTGTAATCGCCGCGATGTTCATGTTCAGTGTGATCATCAAACGCGTATGGTTTATCTAGCAAGCAATGGAAGAGCAGACTGAAAAGTCAGAAGCAGGTGCGTTGAACAAAAAAATGTTCGGCAAGCTGATTGTGATCGCAGTCATGATGTTTGGATTTGGTTGGGCGTTGATTCCGCTTTACAAACAGATTTGTCAGTTGACCGGCATCAATGTGCTTGCGGTGCAGGAATCTGAAAATACACAGACCGTTGCCATTGATAATTCGCAAATTGACAAAACAAGAACGATTACTGTCGAGTTTGATGCGAATGCGCAAGGGCCGTTTCGTTTTCGTCCGACGATAAATAGTGTGAAAGTACATCCCGGTGAAATGGCAACGGTGTTGTACGAGGTGGTTAATAAGCAAGCACGAGCGGTCGAGGCGCAAGCCATACCGAGCTATGCGCCGCAACAGGCGGCGCAGTATTTCAAAAAAGTGGAATGCTTTTGTTTTAGGCAGCAAACATTGAAGCCGGGTGAGGCGAAGCAGATGCCCGTTCTGTTTTATCTAGATCCTACACTGCCAAAACATGTGCAGACGATTACGCTGTCTTATACTTTTTTTGAAATAGCAGGGCATAGCGGGAAAATAGAATAAAAGCGCAGAATACGCGTAGATCAACAGCAAAATAAAACCGGAATGATGTAAGGTGCTGAATGTGAATGGCATCGCAACTATTTGAAGTTTGTCTTGGGAGATGGAGATGAGTGCTCAAAACGCGCAGGCGCCCTATTATTTTGTGCCTGGCCCTTCTCGCTGGCCGCTTTTCGGCGGCGTATCGATGTTGACGACCATGGCCGGTGCGACTGGTTGGGTGAATGATTACGCATGGGGACAATATGTCTGTATAGCGGGCATACTCAGCATGCTGGTGATTTTGTATCAATGGTTTGGTGACGCGATCTCCGAGTCTGAAGGGGGCATGTATAACCAGCGTATTGATGCATCGTTTCGCTGGAGCATGAGCTGGTTTATTTTTTCTGAAGTAATGTTCTTTGGCGCATTCTTTGGCGCCTTGTTCTATGCGCGCAGTATTTCGATGCCGTGGTTAGGCGACTTGGATCACAAAATTTTGTGGCCTGATTTTGCCGCGCAGTGGGGTAATGTTGGACCTGCTGGAACAGTCCAGGCTTTCACGACAATGACGCCGTTCTGGATTCCGACTATCAATACCTTGTTATTGCTGGCTTCGGGCGTGACATTGACAATTTCACATCATGCCTTACGTGCCGGTCATCGCGGCAAAACGGCGTTTTGGTTGGCTGGGACGGTTTTGCTGGGAGCGGTTTTTATGGGCTTCCAAGTGTACGAATACATGCATGCGTATCAAGACCTGAATTTGAAGCTTACCTCAGGTATTTACGGCTCGACCTTTTTCTTGTTGACAGGCTTTCATGGATTTCATGTGACGATGGGTGCGATCATGTTGAGCGTGGTCTTGTATCGTTTGATGAAAGGGCACTTTACAGCCGATAATCACTTTGCCTTCGAGGGTGCCGCATGGTACTGGCATTTTGTCGATGTGGTCTGGTTAGGTCTGTACGTCGTGGTCTATTGGTTGTAAGCCAATTGTTGGCGAAGCGCCGTTGTTAAGCGAATTGCTAACGAAGTGCTGAGCGACGTTGTTGAATAAAAAGCCGCACCAAGGTGCGGCTTTTTATTGTTCGCTGAGTGCGGCGATGGGTATTAATGAATACCGGTTGGTTGAATGTAGCCCAGCCAATGCGCAATTAGTATCAGTATGAATAGCGCAATTGAAAATCCCACGCGCATGGTTAGCGCTTTGACGGTACGATTACTCTTTCCCTTATCTCTCATCATAAAAAATAAGGCAGAACCAAGACTACCGAGTATCAATATAAAAGCGATGGCGACGACGAGTTTCATGGTGAATGCGAACCGATGGCAAATACGGATGACCGTTTCGGTTTGAAGTAGAGGTAAAAGGTATTGTAATGGTAATCAGCTTCCGATTTCGCTTAGTCCCATCTATTGTTGCCGTGTTGGTAATTGCGCTCGGCATTGTGCTGGCACAATGGCAGACGCATCGGGGTGACGAAAAAGCTGTATTGCAGACGCGACTGGATGCGCGAGGCATGGAGCCCGTCCTTCATCTAGGAGAAACGATCGTTGATCCGAATGCAATAGAGTTTCGGCGTGTGCAGCTCAAGGGTAGCTTCTTGCGAGAGTGGCCCGTCTATCTAGATAATCGCCCGTATAACGGCATTGCTGGATTTTATCTACTGATGCCGTTTAAAATTACTGCCAGTAATCTACATGTATTGATCGCCCGCGGCTGGTTTCCGCGTGATCCGGCAGACAGAACGCGGATGCCGCATATTCCCGTGCCATCGGGCGAGGTGGTGATTGAGGGAATTGCACGTCGTGATATCGGGCATGTGATGCAGCTTGGTATGTTAGATACCCCACAACCTGGTGCGATTGTGCAAAATCTCGATATTGCCGAGTTTGCCGTGAGCAGTGATTTGAAGATGCAGCCAGTGCTGATTGAGCAGTCAAGTGCCAGCGACGATGGTTTGATACGCGATTGGCCGCATCCTGCAACAGGTGTTGAGCGACATCGTGCCTACGCATTCCAATGGTATGCGTTGTCATTGATGGCTTTTATTTTTTTTGTTGTGACAGGATTCCGACGTGGAGAAAAGTAAAGCAGGCGGTAAAGACAGAGGGCGCTGGAAGTTATTTGTAGTCATTCTGGTATGTGCGGCACCTATCATTCTTTCGTATTTCACCTATTACGTGATCAAGCCGCAAAGCCGTACTAATTACGGCGATCTTCTTGATCCACGCGACTATCCTATCCCCGCTTTGGATGCGACTTTGCTTGACGGTAAGCCTGTTACGTTGGATGCCTACGAGGGAAAGTGGGTCATGCTACAGGTGGACAAAGCCGAGTGCGCATCGGCATGTCAAACAAAATTGCATGACATGCGCCAGTTGCGGCTGACGCAGGGTAAAAACATGGATCGCATTGAGCGCGTGTGGCTGATTAACGATGATCAACCACTGGATACTATTTTGATACGTGAATATGACGGCACCCATATGTTGCGCGCCGATGCGAAAGCATTGCAAAAATGGCTGCCGGTGGATGCAGGTACGACGGCTGCTGATCATATTTATCTGATCGATCCGCTCGGACATTTGATGATGCGCTATCCGAAGGATGCCGATCCCAATAAGATCAAAAAGGATTTATACAAATTGTTGAAAGCGTCGGCAATTGGATAATTCAGCGCTGCTATTTCAGCTCGCCACTAAAGGTATTTTTGTGGCATTACTGGCCTTTGTGATTATTTGGTCATCTAAAGACAGGAATAAATATCGCAAGTTGGTGTGGGTTACGTTGTTCCTCACGTTCGACGTCATCATGTTTGGCGCGTTTACGCGGCTAACCAATTCCGGCTTGGGTTGCCCAGATTGGCCTGGTTGTTATGGGCACTCAAATCCACTACAGGCAATGCAACATATCCGCGCTGCCGAAGCATTGATGCCAGATGGTCCGGTCACCGTCATGAAGGCGTGGATAGAAATGATACATCGCTATCTGGCGATGGGAATCGGCGTGCTGATCATTGCGATCGTCGTGCTGTCGTGGCGTTTCTGGTTGCGTAGCGGACGTACCCGTGCTGAATTTTCACCGTACTTTCCGGTATTGCTATTGATCTTTGTGTGTCTGCAAGGCGCATTCGGTGCGTGGACCGTGACGATGAAGCTGCAACCCATCATTGTTACCATGCACCTGATGTTAGGGATGGGTTTGCTGGCAATGTTGACCTGGCTGGGCGCGCGGCAAAAGGATCACCCTTACGTTGGCCCCGCTTCCTATGCATTACGTATTCCAGCGGCTATCGCACTTGTCTTACTGGCGGTGCAAATATTCTTGGGCGGCTGGGTGAGTACCAATTACGCGGCTTTGGCTTGCAGTGATTTTCCGTTATGTCATGGCGCAGTTATTCCGCAAATGGATTTTGAGCATGGTTTCAGTTTCTGGCGCGCATTGGGTAAAACGGTCGATGGTGAATATTTGCCGTTCGATGCGCTGACGGCGATTCATTGGACGCACAGAGTATTTGCCTTGGTTATTGCCAGCGTTGTCGGCTGGGTCGCGTGGCGTGGCTGTCGGATTGAAGGCTTGCGGACGACTTCACGAGCTCTGTTAGGTGCGCTGGTTTTGCAAATCACGATCGGTATTGCGACTGTGTCACTTAAATGGCCGTTGTTATTGGCGGTTATGCACAATGGTACGGCTGCTTTACTTGTGTTTTTACTGGTCATGTTAAACTACAAGACACGAATCCCCGGTAAAAGCCTCCGGTCAAATCGTGGGCTCTGACGCGATAGCGTGGACTCACCGACTGCATTAAACGACACAGCATGACAACCCTGACTGCTTCACCAAATCGCATCGCCCAATATTGGGCACTAACCAAGCCGCGTGTTACGCAGCTGGCTGTATTTTGTGCGGTGATTGGCATGTTTTTGGCAACGCCAGAATTGCCAGATTGGCGAATTGTCGTACCTGCAACGATAGGAATATGGTTACTGGCGGGTGCCGCGTTTGCAATTAATTGTTTGGTTGAACGCGAGATTGATTCGCGCATGGCGCGTACTGCGCGTAGGCCGATGGCGCGTGGTGAAATTACCGTGCCGCAAACCTTAGTTTTTTCTGCTGTAATCGGCGGCACCGGTATGTGGGTGCTGTATGCATTGGTTAATCCGCTGACAATGTGGCTGACTCTGGCTACCTTTATCGGTTACGCCGTGATTTATACGATCATTCTGAAGCCAGCGACGCCGCAAAATATCGTGATCGGTGGTTTATCTGGTGCCATGCCGCCAGCGCTCGGTTGGGCTGCAATCGCAAATGATTTGCCGATGCAAGCGTGGATACTGGTGTTGATTATTTTTGTTTGGACGCCACCACATTTTTGGGCGCTTGCCTTATACCGCCGCCACGAATACGAAAAATCCGGCTTGCCAATGCTGCCTGTCACGCATGGTATGGAATTTACGCAGTTTCAAATTTTCCTCTACACGATTATTTTGGTCGCCACCACGATGTTGCCATTTGCGGTTGGCATGAGCGGCTTGATTTATTTGGTAGGGGTTATCCTGTTAGATATCGTTTTTGTTTGGTACGCATGGCAGGTATATCGGCATTACACCGATATGATTGCGCGCAAAATGTTCACCTACTCGATCATTTATCTATCGCTGCTATTTGCAGCTTTATTGTTCGATCATTATTTGAGGTTCTAAGGCTATGCGTTTCCGTCACCTCGCACTAACTATATTGATGATGTTATCGCTCGCTGCATGCGATAAAGCGCCGCCGGCATTTCAAAATACCGATATAACGGGTCTGCAATACGGCAAGGATTTCTCGCTACATGATGCAAGCGGAGCGGTGCGTACATTGGCTGATTTTAAGGGTAAGGTAGTGGTGCTCTTTTTTGGTTTTACCCAATGCCCAGATGTATGCCCGACCACAATGCTGGAAATGGCAAATGTGATGAAAACCTTGGGTGCGGATGCTGAAAAAGTGCAGGTCTTGTTCGTTACTCTAGATCCAGAGCGCGATACCGCGCAAGTATTGGCGAAGTATGTGCCGGCATTCGATGCACGGTTTATCGGGTTACGTGGGGATCAAATGGAAACAGAAAAAGTAGCCAAGGATTTCAAAGTGTTTTATCAAAAGGTGCCAGGCACCACGCCGGGTAGTTACACCTTGGATCACATGGCAGGTACCTATGTATTTGATCAGCAAGGGCGTATACGCTTATTCCTGCGCTACGGGATTCCGGCAGAGTCGATTGCACACGATCTGAAAATATTACTCGCATCCGAATGACGCATGCTTTAGCGCAAGTAGAGTGAGTATTGACAATAAAAAAGCGCTCCGAGGAGCGCTTTTTTAATACCTACTTGCAGCTAATGCTGTCGCATCGTGGTAAGAAAATCAGGCGAACTCAGTGAGTGCACCTTTCATTTTCTTTAGCGCGACTGCCTCAATCTGACGAATGCGTTCCGCAGAAACACCAAACTCACTTGCTAATTCATGTAAGGTCGCGCCGGAGCCATCGTCGTTTGCTAACCAACGCGCTTCGACAATGCGACGCGAACGCGGATCAAGTTTGGACAAAGCATCCGATAGTCCTACCGTTTGCAGACGATCATAATCCTGCGCCTCCAATACTTTTGTTGGCTCCTGCATATTGGATGACAGATAGCCGATTGGGGCAAAATGATCGTCCTCATCGTCGGTTGGTGCTTCCAACGCGATATCGCGGCCAGTAAGGCGCGTTTCCATCTCGATCACTTCTTCGCGTTTCACGTTGAGCTTTTTCGCCAATTCATCAACTTGATCCGGCGTCATCGAATCCAAACCAGTTTTGTGGCTACGCAAATTAAAAAACAGTTTACGTTGCGCCTTGGTGGTCGCCACTTTGACCAAACGCCAATTTTTCAAGATGTACTCATGCATTTCAGCTTTGATCCAATGCATCGAGTACGACACCAGGCGTACGCCTTGATCGGGATCAAAACGCTTAACTGCCTTCATCAGACCGATATTGCCTTCTTGGATCAAATCAGCGTGCGGCAGACCATAGCCCAAATAGCCGCGTGCGATCGAAACCACCAAACGCAGATGCGATAGCACCAGCTTTTGCGCTGCGGCTAGATCATTGTCGTCGCGCAAGCGACGTGCCAAAGACATTTCTTCTTCGTGCGTCAGCATAGGCTGGCGATTGGCTGCCGAAATATAAGCATCAATATTGCCCAGCGCGCCGGAAAACCCCAGCGCCATAATGTTGCTGGCTGGAATTAATGCGGGGGTTGGTGCAGTAGCTTTCATATTTTCTCCTAGCTAGCTTGATACTCAATCTACCGAGCCGATCAGTCGGCTCGGTGGTTACAGCATCTATATTAGCACTCTCTTTATTTGAGTGCTAATCAACGATTTATACCGGTCTGATAGCCTAAACACTATGACAAATTATGATGTTTATTGTTGACCGCTATAGAAATTAGAGCAGATTTTGAGGGGGAAGTTGCGTGCAAGATGACGCTTTTACTGAAGATTTTGACGTTTTTCTCGATATAACTGCTCGAAATTCACGATTTCCAAACGTTATATCAATTTGTAAAGGCCGTCTGCCATGATTGTTTTGTATGAGTAGCAAGGTTTGATCGCGACCTGCAAGTCTTGGTAAGTGGCGTCTTTGCTAGTTAAGTCGTGCCAGATGACGTTGAACTGATAATAGAGCGCCCAATAAACCAAGAAAGCCGCTGACGGCGAGCAAAATGAGCGTTTCAGTCAGCCCTAAGGTCGTCAACCTAAACTCGGATGCGTACAAGCGCGCAAATTCGGTAATCGTCGTATTCAGTGGATTGAGTGCAAGTGCGACGGCGACCAAAGCGACCGCACCGGCAAACAAGCCCAGCAAGGCGCCGGTATAGTAAAACGGGCGGCATATAAAGCCATCGGTTGCGCCCACTAGTCTTGATACCTCGATTTCTTCATGTTGAGTTAGCACTTGCAAACGTATGGTATTAAAGACTACGGCTACCACCACCACACCCAGTGTGGTCGCCAGAAACAGCAGGATCAGGCGCATGATCTGCAGTAAAGCGGCGAGTCGCTCGATCCATGCAGAATCAACTTGTACCGATTCAACGCCATCTAATGTTTTTAGCTTTTCAGCGATTGCAGCGACTTGTTTGGCTTGCTCGCTAGGCTCCAGGTCCGTCATTTTCAGCACATAGGCATCTGGCAGTGGATTCTCACCCAAAGTCGCGATCGCATCGCCGAGACCGCTATGCTCTTTCAACGTATCGAGCGCCTTTTCACGCGGCACAAAGGTCAGCTTGGCGCTATTGGCTTGTTGCGTAATTTGTTGCGTAATTTGCTTGATATCCTTATCCAACGCAGTGGCTTGCTCACGCGATGTGTCAGTGCGCATGAAAATGCTGATCTCGGGTTCCATCGTCAGCTGGCCAGAAACCGGACGGGCGTTTTCCAATAAGGTCAAACCAGCAAACGGTAGCGCCAGTGCGATCGCGACCACCATCACATTGAGCATGAAGTTGCCGGGTGATTTTAATAAATGACGAAACGCGTCACTCAACGCAAAGCGGTGATGTCTAAACCAGCGAGTCATGTTGCATCCTCCGGTGCGTGCTTGCGCCAGCTTTCAATAATGCGACCGTGGTTTAAATAAATGACACGATTGGCAGCATCGAGGAATTGCTCGTCGTGGGTAGAGATCAAACAGGTGACGCCGACATCATGAAAAGCACGCAATGCGTCCAACACCTTATTAGCAGCTTCGCGATCCAGATTGGCGGTCGGTTCATCCGCCAGAATGATGCGTGGCCGATTGACAATTGCCCGCGCTATCGATACGCGTTGTTGTTCGCCGCCAGATAAGGTTTGCGGTGCTGAAAATGCCTTGTCGAGCAGGCCGACCTTATCGAGCGCAGCGCGCGCACGTCGTTCCGCGTCTTGTTTAGTTGCGCCGCACACCATCAACGGCAAAATCACGTTGGCCAACACATTACGATCAGAGAGTAATTTTTGTTGTTGGAAAATCAGGCCAAGATGTCGTCGCAAATAAGGTAGACCAGAATTTTTAATGCTACCGATATCGTAACCACTGACCGTAACGCGACCCTGAGTTGGACGTTCGATTGCCGCAATCAGTTTTAATAAGGTAGATTTTCCGGCGCCGGATGGCCCAGCCAAAAAGACCAACTCACCTTGCGCAACCGACAAACTGATATCACTCAGCGCCGTGATATGCGGGGGGTATTGTTTGGATACCTGGTGAAATTCAATCATCAACGTGGTTTATCCTAAAAGAGCTTCGACAAATTCTTGCGCGACAAATGGCTGTAGATCTTCGATCTGTTCACCAACGCCAATAAAGTAGACCGGGATCGGACGAGAACGTGCAATCGCGGCCAACACGCCACCTTTTGCCGTGCCATCTAATTTGGTTACGACTAAGCCAGTAAGTCCGATCGCATCGTCAAAGGCTTTCACTTGCGCTAACGCATTTTGGCCGGTGTTGCCATCGATAACCAGCAAAATCTCATGTGGCGCTTCGGCCAAACCTTTGGCAGTGACGCGCTTGATTTTCTTTAGTTCTTCCATCAAATGCAGTTGTGTCGGCAGTCGTCCGGCGGTATCAACCATCACCACATTGATGCCACGCGCTTGCGCAGAGTGGACCGCATCAAAAGCAACTGCCGCCGGGTCACCCGACTCTTGCGCAATCACGGTGACATTATTGCGTTGGCCCCACACGGTTAGTTGTTCGCGTGCCGCGGCGCGGAAAGTATCGCCAGCCGCCAGCAATACCGATTGCCCGTGCGCTTGCAAATGCTTGGCTAATTTGCCGATGGTGGTGGTTTTGCCGGCGCCATTGACGCCCGTAATCATCATGACCATCGGTTGATATTTACCAAGTACCAAGGGTTTCTCGAGCGGCGTCAACATATCGATCATTAGCGCGCGCAATGCGGTTTTTACTTGACTCGCGTCAATCAACTTTTCGGACTTAACCTTGCGTTTCAGAGCGTCGAGTAAAAATTCGGTAGCGTCAACACCAGCATCAGACACCAGTAACGCCGATTCCAACTCTTCATATAACGCGTCATCTATTTTGGCGCCGACAAATAGCGTGGTCAGATTTGATGAGGTTTTGGAGAGGCCAGACTTGAGGCGGCGCATCCATGACTGCTTTTGTTCTACTGGGGTTGCGGCAGCGACGATTTCGATCTGAGATTCTGACGCAGCTTCTGGCGCCCAGTCGGCAGCATTGCCGACTGCGGGCTCTATTATTGATCCGGTGACAGATTCCGTAGAGGTAGCGGGGATTACCGAGTCGGAGCTAGGCACAGCGGCATCAGGCGATTCTTTAAATGGCGCTACGCTCTCAGCAGACGCAATCTTAGTGGGTTCAGCAGACGAAGGCGCAACGCCGACATCGCGATCAGTAGCCGCGGCAAGATCGTTAGTTTCCGCGTCTGACGGTTCAGATGGCGCGGTGGATGCTGGCGGTGACGCCGGTGGTTGTGGTTTTTTTTTGAAGAAACTAAACATCGGGAATGAGGTCAGAGCAGCGGTGTCAGAAGCGCTCGCCAAGCTTAAATTCACTTAAGACTAACAAGCGCATACAATCGCCCTATTCTATCAGAGCAAAGATTTATGAAACTAAGTATCAACAAGCTTAAGCAGCTCTTGCTGGCAACATTGCTAGCGTTTGTCACAACGACTATTAGCTGGTGGCCTTCATTGGCCCATGCCGAGACCGCGGCGCAGGCGCAAGCACAAGCGCCGCGGTCAGCACAGGTACACGAGTTCATCCTAAAAAATGGCATGAAAATCATTGTTAATGAAGATCACCGTGCACCGACCGTGGCCCATATGATCTGGTATCGAGTGGGTTCGATAGATGAGCGCAACGGTGTCACGGGCGTCGCGCATGCGCTGGAACATATGATGTTCAAGGGCACGAAGAAAGTGAAGGTTGGAGAATTCAGCAAGCAGGTCGCCCAAATGGGTGGTCGCGAAAACGCCTTCACCAGCAAAAATTACACTGCCTATTTTGAGCAGGTCGAAAAATCACATCTGGCGGAGGTGATGGCGCTGGAGGCGGATCGTATGCAAAATCTGACCTTCGATAAAAAAGAGTTTGCGCAAGAAATTCGTGTCGTGATGGAAGAGCGTCGCATGCGCACCGACGATCAACCTATCGCTTTGGTGCATGAAGCGTTATACGCTACTGCATTTGCGGCAAATCCAGTGCGTAATCCAATAATAGGCTGGTCGGACGATTTACAGCACATGACGATCGACGATATCAAAGCTTGGTATCGCGCATGGTATGCACCAAATAATGCGACGATGGTGATTTCCGGGGATGTCGATCCGCAAAAAGTATTGGCATTGGCTAAAAAGTATTTCGGTTCGATCAAGCATAAAGAGCTTGCCGACAATATTGCCCGCCTCAAGCCACAAAATGAACCGCTGCAACGTGGCATCAAGCGTGTCACGGTCAAAGCACCGGCAGAAAATCCTTACATTGTTCTAGGCTTTAAGGTACCCGCGCTGCGGGATATTGAAAACGACAGTGATCCCTATGCATTATCAGTGCTGGCCGCAGTATTGGACGGCTATGACAATGCACGGTTGACCGCTGAGTTGGTACGCACTGAAAAGGTCGCGAATGAAGTGGGCGCAGACTATTCGGGTATCTCACGCGCACCGGTGATGTTTTTGCTCGACGGCGTGCCGCTGGCCGGTACCACCACCAGCCAATTAGAAAGCAAACTGCGCGATGCGATCGCCAAGATTGCGAAAGAGGGCGTATCGGAAGCAGAATTAAAGCGCGTCAAAACCCAGTTAATCGCCAGCCAAATTTACAAGCGCGATTCCGTTTTTGGTCAAGCGATGGAGATTGGCGTAATGGAAATGTCCGGTCTGTCGTACGCAAAAATGGATCGCATGATCGAAAAATTGCGCACGGTAACACCCATGCAGGTGCAAGCGGTTGCCGCAAAATATTTTGGTGACGATGCGCTCACTATCGCGACTCTGGAGCCATTACCGCTATCGGAGAAAAAACCGATGATCAAATCGACCGAACCTCTGCATTGAGCTCGCGAATACGCACGTTGTAATGATCTTTTTGGTGATTTGCGCGCTTTGAATTTGATGGCCGGTGTTAGGGCCATTTTTGATAGTCAGTACTGGAGTATTCATGTTCAAGTTGTTTGCCGGATTGGCATTGTGTGTCGCGTGTAGCGTCTCGAACGCTGCGTTGAAGATTCAGTCGTGGACGTTGGATAACGGCGCACGCGTATTGTTTGTAGAAAATCACAGTATTCCTATCCTTGATCTGAGCGTGACGTTTGACGCTGGCGCAAGGCGCGATCCAGCTGGCAAATCCGGTACTGCAGCGATGACGATGGCGATGCTTGCGCGTGGCATTCAAAAGGGAAATGCGGAGCAAGGAAAAGAAAGTAGTGAGCCTGCATTGAGCGAGGCGCAAATCTCCGATCAGTTCGCCGATACCGCCGCGCAGCGCGGTGGTAATCTGGATGATGACAAAGCCAGTATGAATTTGCGTACCTTGATTTCGGAGCGCGCAACCAGTGTGCCGCTATTCGCGCGCTTGTTGGCGCAACCAAGTTTTCCGGCGGACTTGTTAGCGCGCGATAAGGCGCGCTCGATAGCAGATATCAAAGAGAGTCTGACACGACCAGAGGCGATTGCAAGTCGTGCGTTTGCCAAACAGTTATACGGCACACACCCATACGCGATTCAGCCGACAGTGACCTCGATCGACGCTATTACGCGTGACGATTTGGTTGCTTTCCATGCCACTCACTATGTCGCTAATCACGCGGTGATTGCGATGATTGGCGACATCAGCCGTGAACAAGCGCAGCAGATTGCCGAGCAATTGACCCAAGGACTGTCGCAAGGCGCTACCTTGCCAACGTTGCCGCCAGTGCCGCATTTAAAGAGTGAAGAAGAGCGCATTCCGCATCCCGCCTCACAAGCACATATTTTGATCGGCATGCCTGGCTACGCACGTCACGATCCAGACCATTTTGCATTGACAGTGGGCAACTATATTTTAGGCGGTGGCGGCTTTGTCTCACGACTGACGCAACAAGTGAGGGTTAAGCGCGGCCTGACCTATGGTGTATTCAGCTATTTTGATCCGATGTTGCAAGCTGGCCCTTTCCAGATTTCTTTACAGACCCAAAAGGCACAGGCCGATCAAGCCTTGCAAGTGGTGCGCACCACCGTCGCGGATTTTCTGCGCGATGGTCCGACCGAAGCAGAGGTACAGGCTGCCAAGGATAATTTGATTGGTGGTTTTGCGTTGCGCATCGATAACAATCGCAAAATCCTCGCGAATATTGCCAGCATAGGATTTTATGATTTGCCACTTGATTATCTGGATACTTGGACTCAGCGTATCGCGCAGGTGTCGGTGGCCGACGTTAAAGCCGCTTTTAATCGCAAGGTGCAGATGGATCATCTGTCAACCGTGATGGTGGGTGGAGATGTTGCTGGTAATGTCAGTGAAAAGACCGCACCGTGAAATCCGCATTGACCAAAAATAAAGGCTCACACCAAGTCCGCATCATCGGCGGGCAATGGAAACGCACGCCACTGCCAGTACCAGATGGTGAAGGTTTGCGGCCAACGCCAGATCGCGTGCGCGAAACCGTCTTTAATTGGATCCATCATTTGATGGACGGCGAATGGCGGGACATGCACTGTCTTGACTTATTTGCGGGTACTGGTGTGTTGGGCTTTGAAGCCGCTAGTCGAGGTGCCGCAAAAGTCGTGATGGTGGAAATGCATACGCCTGCATTGCGGCAACTAGAAATTAGTCGTGGCAAATTAAACGCCGAGCAGGTCAGTCTGTTGCGTGGCGATGCCATCGCATTTGTGCAAGCCGCGCAGCGGAACGATGGGGCGAAGTTCGACCTGATTTTTCTTGATCCGCCGTATCAACAAGATTGGCTGGCAAAAATTTTGCCGTTGTGCGCACCATTGTTGGCTAGCGATGGGCTGATTTATGTGGAGGCTGAGTTTTCACTGACCAGCGATCCCGCTCCCGAATGGCTACAAAATTGGGAAGTGCTGCGTGCCGACAAGGCCGGTGCTGTGTTCTACCATTTGCTACGCGCCAATAAAAGCATCCAACTTCAGGCATAATGTGCGTTCAGTTGTTTGCGGTGTTAATAGTGTCGCGTTGCGCTATGCCGAAACCGGAAGCAAAACGCCCAGCTTGTGATGCACGTAATACCGGCCACGCGCCGATTTTGTGTGTGTTCGTAAGCCGACGCTAAGCCACCAAACGGGAGCCAATACATGGTTACAGCCATTTATCCGGGAACATTCGATCCATTGACGCGCGGTCATGAAGACCTTGTACGTCGTGCATCAGGTTTGTTCGATAAATTGATCGTCGGTGTTGCCGACAGTAAGAATAAAAAACCTTTCTTCACCTTAGAAGAACGGTTGACCATTTCTAATGAAGTTTTGGGGCACTACCCCAATGTTCATGTCGAAAGTTTTTCCGGCTTGTTAAAAGATTTCGTGCGTCGTCACGATGCACGCGTCATCGTACGTGGTCTGCGCGCGGTATCCGATTTTGAATACGAGTTCCAAATGGCGGGCATGAACCGCTATCTGTTGCCAGATGTCGAGACTCTGTTTTTGACGCCATCCGATCAATATCAATTTATATCCGGCACGATCGTGCGCGAGATTGCGGCGCTCGGCGGCGATGTCTCCAAGTTTGTTTTTCCGTCAGTAGATCGCTGGCTCAAGGAAAAAATCGCCGCCGAAAAATAAGGCCTAAGCGAGTTTGTCATGGCACGTCTAATCACTGGCACGTCGATCAGGGTTTCACAATGCACCGCGTTGCGCCGATCATCGCAGCAAACGCATGCAAGCGTTTGCTGTATTCGTCGGGTTGAAGGGAATGCGTAATGGCACTTCTAATCACTGACGAATGCATCAACTGCGACGTCTGCGAGCCAGAATGTCCGAACGACGCAATCTACATGGGTCAGGAAATCTACGAGATTGATCCCACCAAATGTACTGAGTGTGTCGGTCATTTCGATGAGCCGCAATGTCAGCAGGTGTGCCCGGTTTCTTGCATTCCCTTTAATCCGGAATGGCGCGAAACCAAAGAAGAGCTGCAGGCTAAATATGCGCGTTTGCAGGAAGAGCTAAAAACGACGCCTTAGCTCGCAAAGCGATCTGTATTTTTTTGATCGTTTGCCAACAGTAAATCAGCCGCACTGATCACCCGATTTCTACCTTCCTGCTTTGCCTTGTACAAGGCTTGATCTGCGCGTGACAATAATTGTTGGGCGCTCGCCTCGATCACCTCTTTGCGTTCCACCGTCAACAAAGTCGCGACCCCGATAGAAACCGTCGCATGCGCCATCTCACCAGTGCTTAACAATAGCGGTTGACCAGAGACACTGGCGCGCACGCGCTCCGCCACTGCTAATGCAGCATCCAACGGCGTGTCCACCAGCAGTACGACAAATTCTTCGCCGCCAAATCGTCCCAGTGCATCGCTCAGCCTTAATTCGGCCTTGATACGTGTCGCGACATCGCGCAGTACATCGTCACCGCCCTGATGACCGTACTTATCGTTCACTTTTTTAAAGTGATCCAGATCGATATACATCGCGGAAAGTGGATAAGCATGACGGCGCGTGCGGCCGACTTCTTCCAGCAGACGTCGCTCAACATAGCGCCGATTATTAACGCCAGTGAGTGGGTCAGTTAGGCCTATATGCTGTAGTCGCTCGTTGTTGATGACGTTCTCAACGCAAATAGCAACGATGGAAGCGCGATGCTGCAAAAAGTCACTCGCCATGCCGGTGGTAAAACGTTGGGTATCCAGACTGCCAAGGCTGAGCCAGCCGATCAGCATATTGCGCCGAATCAGTGGCAACACAGCGACGCTGGCGGGCTTTAAGACGTTGTCTGGAAAAAGATGATGATGCAAAGCGCGGTTGTATGGACGGATAGACGGCTTGCGTAATGGATGCGCAGGGTCGGCGACGCCTTCTTGCTGTTCCACAAAAATCAGATTTGGATAATCGCTGACATCAATACGCAGATCGGTCAGGATGCGACGGATTTCTGCCTCGGGATCGATCAGCGTCAGCGTGACTACATCCAGTGCGGATGCTTCAGTCAGCGTATCAAAAACGCTGTCGATCAATTCTTGGAAAGTGTTGGAGCTGATGAACTGCAGATCAAACTCTTGATAGCGTTTCATGATTTGCTGATTGCGATGCGCCTGCTCCAGCAAGGACTTCAGCTGGGCGCGCAACTTCGAATTTTCAGAAATCAGCTCGTTCGTCATAGACGCTATAGAGATTGCAAAGGCGTTTGCAAGATGTCAATACTGCGAGGAGAAGGCATAAAGTCTAGCTTGATGTTTGCTGAGGGGCAATTTTTATGCGTGTTTAACTGAATTTTGTGCCATTTCTGCCAAATAAACGTACAGATACCGCTGATTTTGCTCGGTCCCGCCGTCAGAACGCCAGATTGACTTCAATTTGCTGGCCAACGCGTATGACGCTGCCTGCACCTTCAAGCAGAATCGCATTCATGCCAAACGTAATGCCATCATCTAATTTTGGATTGGCGCGATAGGTGCAGAGCACGTCGATCGGATCGGCACCCAAAGTCCCCGTAGTCTGATCAACAGACGGTACAGTACAACGTACGCAAGGTTTGGCAGGTTGCAATACGATGCTGCCGGTGTTCAGTGTGTATGACTCAGCAAAATCTTCTTCAAACGCGGGTAGCTCGCCAATCACAATGTTGGGGCGAAAACGATTCATCGGCAACGCAGTGCGCCCTTGTGCAATCAGCTTTTGATTTAAATCGGCCAGTGAGCCGTCGCCAATCACCAGCATCGGGAAAGCATCAGAAAAAAGCGTGGGTACGGCAAGACCAGCGGTCCATTTAGTACTCGCAAAACGTTGTGCATCCGGCGCAAATCGTACGAGCCGACAGCTTGTACCAATGACTTTGGTAAACCATTGCGCAGCTTGATTACCGCAATCGCAAGCATCAAGCTGATCATCCCAAACTTGCACGCATATACGAGACGCTACCGCCATATCAGTTCGCGCAAGCGGTAGCGCAAGTGGTGACATATCCGGCGCAGACAAGATCAACATCGCATCCTGTATCTGCGGCGAAATCAACGCCATGCGTGGAAACTCACGTTGCGTTATTGCTTCGCCATCCGCATCCACCACCATCCACTCACGATCATGGATGTTTGCACTCATCAATCCCATAGGCGTCAGCGTCGCCTGTTGCAGCGTGATACCGGCACAGGATTTGATTGGATACAGATTGAGTGCTGACAAAATCGGCATGGCGAATTGCGTTCCTACGTTTAATAAATCAACCAGTAACGGCAGGCAGTTGCTAGCTCAATTTAAACGTTAAACAAGAAGTTCAAAACATCACCATCCTTAACCACATATTCCTTACCTTCAGCGCGCAGCTTGCCTGCTTCCTTCGCGCCGCTCTCGCCCTTGTAGGTGATGTAGTCTTCATACGCAATGGTTTGCGCACGGATGTAGCCGCGCTCGAAATCGGTGTGGATGACGCCGGCTGCTTGCGGGCCGGTGTCGCCGACGTGGATGGTCCAAGCGCGGACTTCCTTGACACCGGCGGTGAAGTAGCTTTGCAGGCCGAGCAGCTTGAAGCCGGCGCGGATCAGTCGGTCGAGGCCGGGTTCTTCCATGCCCATGTCGGCGAGGAATTCTTTCTTATCTGCTTCATCGAGTTCTGCAATTTCAGATTCGATGGCGGCGCAAATTGCGACCACCGGTGCATTTTGCGATTTTGCGTATTCGGTCAGTTGATCCAACAGTGGGTTGTTGGTGAAGCCAGAGTCGGACACATTGCCAACGTACATTGCTGGTTTAGCGGTGATCAGGCATAGCGGCTTGATCAATTCCATTTCTTCTTTATCCAGGCCCATTGCGCGTACTGGTTTTGCTTCGTCCAGGTGGGGCATGATGCGCTCCAACACCGCAACGAGTTTGGCTGCATCTTTATCGCCGGAGCGGGCTTTTTTGTTTTCGCGGTGAATGGCTTTTTCTACCGTGCCCATGTCGGCCAGTGCCAGCTCGGTTTGGATCACTTCAATATCGTCGAGCGGATTGATCTTGCCGGCGACGTGAATCACGTTATCGTCTTCAAAACAGCGCACGACATTGACGATGGCATCGGTTTCGCGGATGTGGGCGAGAAATTGGTTTCCCAAGCCTTCGCCTTTAGAGGCACCAGCAACTAGACCAGCAATATCGACGAACTCGACCGTGGCGGGCAGGATACGCTCAGGCTTGACGATTTCTGCCAGTGCTTGCAGACGTGGATCGGGTACTTCGACCATGCCGACGTTAGGCTCGATGGTACAGAACGGATAGTTCTCAGCAGGAATGCCAGCCTTGGTCAGCGCATTGAAGAGGGTGGATTTGCCGACGTTAGGCAGGCCGACGATGCCGCATTTGAGACTCATGATGTTGTGCTTTGCTGAGAGATGGCTGAAGAAAAGAGTGAAATAAGAACTAGCCCGCTATTCTACCGTAGCTGGTGCCCGCTTCGGCTCTATGCGCTGCTGAATGTGTGACGAATATGCGTTGTATGTACAAGTAGCGAACAATGAGAGGGCGAATGCGCTTTATTTTGCGTTGGTATGTAGTTGTTTAGTGGCGTCCTCAAACTTGCCTTCGCACAGCAGCGGGATGGCATCCAAAGATTTGGCAATGGCTTCGTCTATCAATGCCTGCTCTTCTTTGCGCGGTCTGTGCAATACAAAATCAATGACGTCTTGCGATAAATTAAGCGTACGTGGATGGCCTATGCCTATGCGCAGACGCCAATATTCTGGTGTGCCGAGCACGGCGGTAATGTCTTTGAGACCATTATGACCGCCGGAGGAACCACCTTTTTTGAGTTTGGCAGTGCCGGGCGAAAGATCGAGCTCGTCATGCACGACCAGAATTTCATCGGGCGCGATTTTGAAGAAATTAGCCATGCCGCCGACTGACAATCCAGAGCGGTTCATAAAGGTTTGTGGTTGCAGCAGCCAGACGTCGTTGCCCGCAATGGCCGTTTTGGCTGCCAGTGTTTTGTATTTTGCTTCGCGCGTGAGTTGGCAGCGCGGCAGACTGTTGGCGAGATTGTCGATCAGCCAAAAACCGGCATTGTGGCGGGTTTGTTCATATTCTGGGCCGGGGTTGCCGAGGCCGGCGATAAGACGTATGGACATGGTGTTATCTAAAGCGGGAAAGATTAATTATCGCGGAATTCTTGCGCCGCGTGTGGCTTGCGTCTGTTTGATCGATATAAAAGACGATAAAAAACCCGCCACGAGGGCGGGTTTTTGCGACCGGACAAGCCAGATCTTTTACGTGGTGCTTACTTCTTGTCTGCTTTGTCGGCATCAGCTTCTGGCGCAGCAGCAGCGGTTGCTTCTGCTTCAACTTTGCCTGCAGGGATCGTTGCAGTCGCGATGGTTGGGTTGTCTTCACCACCGTGGATAACAGCAGCAACGCCCTTAGGCAATTTGATGTCAGCGAGATGGATCGAGTGGCCGATATCGATGTTGGTCAGATCAACTTCAACAAACTCTGGCAGATCAGATGGCAAGCAGGTGATGTCCAGCTCTGCCGTCACGTGGCTGATGATGCCGCTGTGCAGTTTGACAGCAGGCGAAATTTCACCGTTGATAAAGTGTACAGGCACTTTGACGTGGATCTTTTGCTTTGCATTGACGCGTTGAAAATCAGCGTGCAGAACCAGTTGCTTGTATGCGTGGACTTGGAAGTCGCGCAATAAAACTTTTTGAACTTTGCCGTCTATTTCCAAGTCGAGAATCGACGAATGGAACACTTCTTTTTTCAACGCATGGTACAGCGCGTTGTGGTCAAGCGAAATGTTGACCGGTGCTAAGCTACCACCATAAACGATACCAGGTGTGAGGCCAGCAATGCGTTGGCGGCGGCTCGCTCCGGTCCCCAAGTCATTACGTGCGAATGCGACTACTTTCATGATAAAAGCTCCAATAATTGCAGAATGTTTAAATGGCACTCTGCGGGTTAATCCCCCGCGACCAGGGGATTTAAGGTGGATGCAGCATAACTGCATCCGGTGAGGTCATGCAAACATCTGCACGACCCTGTATTCAGTTTGACTTCTTTTAATTTGTCTCTTCTTGCTCGGCAAACATCGACATTACGGAGTCGCCGGTACTGATGCGCTTGAAAATCTCTGCCAGCAAGCCAGCGCACGACAACACGCGGATTTTGTTGCAAGCCTTGGCCGCTTCGCTCAAAGCAATCGTGTCCGTTACCACCAATTCATCCAGCGGCGAGGTGATGATGCGTTCTAGAGCCGGGCCGGACAACACTGGATGTGTACAGTAGGCGATCACTTTTTTGGCGCCACGCTCTTTCAATACTTCGGCTGCTTTGGTCAGCGTGCCGGCGGTATCGACCATGTCATCCATGATCACGCAGTTACGACCTTCGACTTCACCGATGATGTTCATTACTTCTGACACGTTCGCTTTTGGGCGACGTTTGTCGATGATCGCCAAATCGCAGCCCAAGCGTTTTGCTAATGCGCGGGCACGTACTACGCCGCCCACGTCAGGCGAGACTACTAGCAGGTCATCGTAATTCTTCGAGACCAGATCGCTCAGCAGAATAGGTGACGCATAAATGTTATCAACTGGAATATCGAAGAAACCTTGAATTTGATCAGCATGTAAATCCATGATCAATACACGTTCTACGCCAGCTTCTTGCAACATATTGGCCACTACCTTGGCCGAAATCGCGACCCGCGCTGAGCGTGGGCGACGATCTTGACGGGCATAACCGTAATACGGAATCGCAGCAGTGATACGACCAGCTGAAGCACGCTTGAGCGCATCAACCATCAACATGATTTCCATCAGGTTGTCGTTGGTCGGTGCACAAGTCGATTGCAATACAAAAACGTCTTTGCCGCGCACATTTTCGTTAATTTCGACGACGATCTCGCCATCCGAAAATTTAGAAACAATTGCCTTGCCAAGCGGAATGCCGAGGTGTTTTGCAACCCCTGCAGCTAAGTCGGGGTTTGCATTACCGGTAAAAACCATCAGGTTTTCGAGCGCCATGGAGATCTCTGCAGTCGTTAAGATAAGGTCGTTGAAAATGTGAAGCCGCCAAAGCCTGACTTTGCAGTCTTGCGATGGCGGCTTGGTTTTTCTTGCGCATTGCTAGTCGTGCTATTCGCGTCGATACTTTGCGCTATTGGCTGCACTACTTATTTGAATGGCAGGGGAAGAAGGATTCGAACCTTCGAATGCTGGAATCAAAATCCAGTGCCTTAACCGACTTGGCGATTCCCCTACGCAACCTTGTGTTTGTCGTGATGTGCCGCGCTATGACAGGCGGTCAATTTCACGTGCAAACGAAACTTGTGATGCTAATCATTCCTGCTAATTTTTACTATTCAGTACCTGAGTACTGATTTTGATGTGGCATTTGCTACCGCATCTATTTTCATACTACGACTTGCATAAATGAGCGAGAGGATGTTGCGAGAGTGACTTCGCTTTCCATGCCGTCCATTTCGGCGGTATTGCTGCCAGCATCGCATTTGCCTGATCCTCATGCTGGAATGAGCAAAATACGCAAGCGCCGGAACCAGTCATCCTCGCATCGCTAGATTGTCCTAACCCGAATTGATGCAACCATTCAAGGGCTTCGGCAACCGGCGGAAAAAGATTCTCAGCCACGGCTTGCAGGTCGTTTTTCCCAAAGCCAACTGGCGCTATGGAAAAGTCCGATATTTTGACGGGTTTCGTATTCCTTGTCAATTCAGTTGATGAAAATATCTGCTGCGTAGCAATCGATACGCCCGGTTCGATGACAACAAACCAACGCGCGGGTGTTTTTACCGCTACCAGTTGCTCGCCGACGCCCTCTGCAAAGGCATTGCTGCCGAACAGAAAAAACGGGATATCTGCGCCTAGTTGCAATCCTAGCGTCATCAGTTGCTGACGCGATAAGTCGATCTGCCACAAATGATTTAATGCCAATAAAGTCGTCGCCGCATCGGACGAGCCACCTCCTAATCCACCGCCCATGGGGAGGATTTTATCGATTGCGATGTCGACGCCAAAAATGGTTAATCCTTTTTCCCGCGCGATCTGTTGCAATAAATGCGCCGCGCGGACGCTTAAGTCGCTTTGTTCTGGTACGCCGTCTAATGCTGTGCTGCGACGAATGACGCCGTCTTCGCGCAACGAGAAATGGAGTACGTCACTGCGATCAATCAGTTGAAACACTGTTTGCAGCAAATGATAGCCATCGGCGCGACGGCCATTGACGTGTAAAAACAAATTCAGCTTGGCGGGCGCGAGGCAGGTGAGAGATGGGTTGCTCATGCGTCAAATGCAGTTAAAACTGATAGGTAGATAATGCGCGTCATTGCGGTTGCCAGCGATCAAGCACGATGCGGATATTGACCTTGCCTGCTTGTTCGGTTTGGCGCGTGAGATCGATACGTTTAGGGCGCTGTTCTGCATTCGCTTCGCTTGCTTGCCAATCGGGATATTGAATTTGCCAACCATCTTGTGTAGTGACGTTGTTTTGGCTTGGTGTGGCGACAAAAGCGCGCTGCGCATCGCTGGTGGCAAAGCCTTGCAACCACTTGCGCAAGCCTGCTACCGGCAGTGGCCATCCTAAAGCGCGCGCAGCGAGCGCATCCACATCGGTGGCGCTACGCGCGGGCTGACCAGACTCGATTAAAGTGGCGCCGTTGGCGGTGGTTTCTATCGTGGCGAGGATTTGCCCTAATGGCGACAGGATGATGACCATGCTGTGCGTAGGCGACTGCTGCCAAGTGAAGCTGGCATGGAGTGACTCGTCATTATCATTACGCTGGTATTGCACCGATAAGCGGCCGGCGAGATCAATGTCCTCATGGTACTGGCGCGTCGTGTTTTGTTGTACTACACCTTCGGTCGTGGTGCTATCCGCGGAGGTCGGCGTGAGCGTGCTGCAACCTGCGCTGAGCAGTACGCAAAACGCAATTGCACTAGCGGTCTTCATAGTGTGCAATGAATGACGTAGAGGGTTACGGAAATCGTTGTGACGCGCTGGGGTGTTGGCATTGATGATCATCGGCATACCGAATTTCGCTGGAGCGATATTGAATTAATAATGTATCGAGCGGAGTTGATCTTGATTGGATTTCTGTCGGAATCTATCAAATCAAGATCGAACGTTGGCTGTAGTTGAATCGAGGTGGAAGCTCAATAGCAATAGCTGGGTCTCCACATTCAATCAGAGTTTGACTTTCAGTCGAGCCAAAGTGCTTTGTAATAAATCATTTTTTGGATCTTTTTGCTGTGCTGCACGCCATAAAGCTTGCGCTTCTTCTCGTTCGCCTTTGGTCCATAACACTTCACCCAGATGCACACCGACCTCTACATCGGATCGCACCGTATAAGCCTTGCGTAGATAGTCTTCTGCTTTGTCCAGATTGCCGAGACGGAACTGCACCCAGCCCATGCTATCGAGAATGAACGGATCTTGCGGCGCCAGCTCAAGTGCTTTAGTGAGCAGCTTGAGTGCTTCTGGTAGCCGCGTATTACGGTCTGCTAGCGAATAGCCCAATGCATTGTATGCATGGTGATTGTTTGGCGCGAGTTTCATGATCTTGCGCAGATTGGCTTCCATCAAAGCGATGTCATCGGCTTTTTCGGCCATCATTGCATAGTCGTAAATCAGCTCAGTGTCAGTGGGGAAGCGCTTGACACCTTTATCCATTACCGCCAATGCTTCCGGCATGCGTTTGGCATCGCGCAGCAGAATCGCGTCAGTCACGAGTAGCTGCACTTGATGTTGCTGGCCTTCTGCAGTAGTGGTTGCGAGCAGACGACGTGCGCCTTCGAGATCACCTTGTGCGGCCATGATGCGTGCACTTTGGATTTGCGCATCAAAATAGTTAGGGCCGGGCGGTACTTGTTGTAGCCATTGCAGCGCTGCCGGAAGTTCTTTGCGGTCGACCGCAATTTGCGCCAAGATCAGTAGCGCTTGCGAAGGATCGCGCTCGTTATCTGGTGCGGCTGACAACGCGAGCACATATTTTTTTAAATACTCTTCGGCGGTCGCTAGATCGTTGGTCTGTGCACCGAGTACGCCGATCGCATACAGAATACCCAAATCGTCGGGCTTGTCTGCTAGCAGAATGTCGAGTTGTGCACGTGCTTCTTTATACTCTTTTTGTTCCACCAAAAATTTAGCATAAGCCATGCGCGTGTTACGTGCTTTGGGATGTTCTGCCAGAAAATCTTTTAGCTCCTGCAATGCTTCCATTGGGTCTGGTGTTGCTTGCGCCACCATTAACGCCGCAATTTCCATATCTGGCTTGATGCGTAAAGCGATTTTTGCTTCGGCGCGTGCGTGCGCTATTTCACCCTTGGCAAATGCGCTTTGTGCCAAAGCGATATGCGTTTCGTATAAATCTTGGTAAGGCGTGGTGACGTTATCCAGAAGAACGAAAGCGCGCTCTTTGTCTTTGATGCGCCCCAGCAATTGCTGAATTTGTAAAATCAGTATTCCACGGGTATTCGGTTCAGCGTTTTTGAGTAATTCGGTAAAGATCGCTTGGGCTTCGCTCAGATCACCCTTAACCATGACCAGTGCAAGATAAAACTGCTGTGCGGTTTTTGAGTTAGGTGCAAGTTCGCGCCATAGTCGCACTGCGGCCAGCGCCTCATTAGTTTGTCTCACATTCAGGGCGATGTCGGCGGCGCGATGTGCGAGGCGTGGATCTCTAGTTTGTTGTGCACTCACTAGCATGGTCGCATAGGCTAGTTGCCAGTCGCCTCTTTGTGCGGCTAATTCTGCGCGCAATAGTTTAAACAGTAGCGCGTCAGTAAGCTCAACTGAAGGTAGAGGGCCGTCATCATCAGTGACCGCGGGGAGCGCAGTATCGTTCGCATCTTGTGATGCGTTGGATGGCGCCGGCACCGCGCCCTTTGTAGGCCCAGGTTGGAGCGTGGTTGGTGGCGCGCCCGCTGGTGATGTGCGGACTTGCGCCTGTACGGACGCTACGGTCGAAAACAGGGCTGACAGCGTTACAATGAGTAGAGCTTTTTTCAATTGAAATCCAAGCAATTAGACCAACGTTTGATTCTACGCTGAACCAGCATTTCATGCGCATTCAGTATTTACAAACTATGGCGCGTGCTTTTCTCTCGGATTACCCCTAAAAATCATGCCTGAATTACCTGAAGTAGAAGTGACGCGTCGTGGCGTCGCCCCTTATCTTGAAGGGCAAAACGTGTTCGACGTTGTGTTGCGCCATACTGGCTTGCGTTGGCCGTTTCCGCTTGAATTGGCAAATACGCTAAATGGCCATCAAGTTCGTAGCACTGGTCGGCGCGGCAAATACTTATTGATCCACTTTGATCACGGTACGCTCATTATCCATCTTGGGATGTCGGGTCACTTGCGCATATTGCCGTTGGCAACCCCGGTAAAAAAACACGACCACGTTGATGTGGTGCTAAAAGACCATGTATTGCGCTTGAGTGATCCACGACGCTTTGGTGCAGTGCTATGGCATCCAGCCGCCGACGGCGCAGTAGAAAATCATTTGTTGTTGCGTAGCCTGGGAGTAGAGCCATTGGAGCCGCAGTTTGATGCGGCATGGTTGTATCGACAAACACGCAAGCGTCACGCCAGCATCAAACAAGTGTTGCTGGCAGGCGACATCGTGGTGGGGGTCGGAAATATCTACGCGTCGGAAAGTTTGTTTCGCGCTGGCATACGCCCAAGCACTCCAGCGCATCGAATTAGTTTGCTGCGATATACGCGTTTGGCGCAGGCGATACGCGAGATTTTATCAGCGGCGATTGCACAGGGCGGCAGCACGCTTAAAGATTTCATCGGCGTGAATGGTCAGTCCGGTTACTTTCAGCAGAATTATTTTGTCTATGCCCGTACCGGCCAGCCTTGCCGTATTTGCAATGCGCCGATACGGCAAATCGTACAAGGTCAGCGTTCCACTTTTTATTGTTCAAATTGTCAAAAGTGACGGTCGATGCTAGTGTCGATGTATTACTCAGTCTAGCGAGTGGTTGTTCGGTTCGAATCGTTGGCAAATATTGCTAAAATCATCGCTAATCAGGCGTTGCAGAGAGTTTATGAGAGGGCCATGTGAGTAATTTGGTAGAGAAATTTCAGGAATACAGCGGCTGGCGCGATAAAGTAAAAATCGCGTTGGAGCGTTATCGTGAATGCTTGCAGCAGCTCGATCTGGATGACATTGCCAGTGATCAGCGCCTGTCGCAGGCTTTGACGCGCCTGAATGAAGACAAGCTATCCATTGCTTTTGTAGCCGAATTTTCACGCGGTAAATCTGAATTGATCAATGCGATTTTCTTTGCCGATTACGGTCAACGTATTTTGCCAACCTCGGCAGGTCGCACCACGATGTGTCCGACCGAGCTGCTGTACGACGAGACCTTTCCGCCGTCTATCCGCTTGTTGCCAATAGAAACCCGCGCCGAAGCACAGTCGACGAGCGATTTCAAATCACAAAGTCATGCTTGGACCGTTTTACCGCTAGACATCACGTCGGCCGATGGCATGTTGGAAGCGTTTAAACAAGTCAGCTTGACCAAGCGCGTGACGATAGACGAAGCAACGCTTTATGGCCTATATGACGAGGCCGATCTGGATATGGCGTTGGCGGTGGACGATGACGGTTTGGTTGAAGTTTCACAATGGCGTCATGCGATTGTCAATTTTCCGCATCCGCTGTTGCAGCAGGGTTTGGTAATCGTTGATACGCCGGGTTTGAATGCGATCGGTACTGAGCCAGAGCTGACTTTGAATCTTATCCCGAATGCGCATGCGGTGTTATTTATTCTAGCGGCGGATACCGGCGTCACCAAGAGTGACATCGACATCTGGCGCAATCACATCGGTAACACGGGCGCCGGAAGACTGGTGGTGCTCAACAAAATTGACAGCATGTGGGATGAGTTGCGCTCGGAAGCAGAAGTGGCGCAGCAAATTACGCAGCAAATTACCAGCGTCTCGCAGATGTTGGATTTGCCGGAACAGCAAATTTTCCCAGTCTCGGCGCAAAAAGGATTGGTGGCAAAAATCAATGACGATGCTGCGTTGCTGAGCCGAAGTGGTGTGTCGGTGCTGGAGAACGCATTGTCGAATGAGCTGATTCCGTCCAAGCAAGAGATTATTCGCGAGCAGTTGCTAAAGGAAGTCGCGGAAATGGCAACAGCTAAACATGCGTTGTTGTCATCTCGTACGCGCAATGTGGTTGAGCAATTACTAGAACTGAAAAGTTTGCGCGGAAAAAATCAAAATATCCTCGATCATATGATGCGGCGTATCGATATGGAGAAAGGTGAGTTTGATAGCAGCTTGTTTAAATTACAGGCCACGCGCTCCGTATTTACACGGTTGTCGAATGATGTGTTTACGCATCTGGGAATGGGCGTATTAAAAAGCGACATTCGCCATGCGCGCGATGTGATGGAGAAAAGTCGCTTTACCGCCGGGCTGCGACAGGCGGTAAAAGAGTTTTTTGCAAACGCGTTGGATAATCTGGAGCTGTCGGCGCAGAAAACTGATGAGATCGGTGAAATGATGTCGGTCATGTACAGAAAATTTTCGACCGAGCATGGCTTAGCTTTGTCGACGCCGATGTCATTTTCGTTGGACAAATATAAAAAAGAAATCTTGCTGATCGAAGGTATCTATCACAAGCAATTTGGTGCTGCTGCGGTATTGACGACGCCGCAGGTTGTATTGATGCAAAAGTTTTTTGATTCGATCGCGACACGCGTCAAACAAAGTTTTCTGCAGGCTAATCGTGATGTCGAAGCATGGTTAAAAGTTGTAATGGCGCCGTTGGAAGCCCAGATAGGCGAGCACAAATTGCAATTAAAGCGTCGACGTAAATCGATAGAAAAAATCCATGGCGCGACCGATAGTCTAGAAGAGAAAGTACAAGCGTTTGAAAAAATGCAACAGGAGCTGGATACGCAGCGGGCGCAACTGACGCGCATAGAAAACGCGCTGAAAACAATTATTTCCGCACAAATTATTCCCTATCAAGCTGCCGCATAGATGAAACGTGTCGTTGGCAATGCAGCCCAAGATAAAAAATCTGCAGTGGAAGGGCGCAATAAAAAGCTGGTAGCGCAGACGCCCCAAAAAAAATATCAAAGTATATCGCCAGAGATTGTCTCTAAGAATATGCATGATGAGAGTTTTTCCACAGCGGTAATCGCTTGGCAAAAGCAGCATGGTCGGCATGCACTTCCTTGGCAAAATACACGTGACGCGTATCGTGTGTGGCTATCTGAAATCATGTTGCAGCAGACGCAGGTGACGGCAGTCATTCCTTACTATCACCGCTTTCTGCAAACCTTTCCTGATGTACAAACTTTAGCCGCCGCGTCTTCTGAGCAAGTGATGTCGCACTGGAGCGGGCTTGGCTATTACTCGCGTGCGCGTAACTTGCACAAATGCGCGCAGCTTGTAGTGTCCGACCATCATGGCATCTTTCCTGCTGATCCATTGTTATTGGAACAATTACCCGGTATAGGGCGCTCCACCGCAGCCGCGATTGCGGCATTTTCTTATGGTGCGCGGGCGGCGATTTTAGACGGCAATGTCAAACGCGTCTTTGCCCGCGTCTTTGGTATCGATCGCTATCCCGGTGAAAAGGCGGTGGAGAACGATTTGTGGTTCCGCGCGCGAGCGCTACTGCCGGAGCAAGATATTGAGTCAGGATTTGAGTCGGGCATTGAATCCTACACGCAAGGCTTAATGGATTTAGGCGCGACACTTTGCACGCGTAACCGACCTGCTTGCGAGCGTTGCCCTTTAGCTGAGCGTTGCGTTGCTTACGCGACAGGGCGCACCGCCGAGTTACCAGTGCGTAAACCAAAGAAAGCGATACCAGAGAAATATGCGGTGATGTTGATCGTGCTGGACGGCAATCAGGTATTGCTGGAGCAACGCCCTAACCATGGTATTTGGGGTGGTTTGTTATCGCTGCCACAAATTTCGGTGGAGGACGTTCAAGCAGAAAATGCGCCCGATTTAGCGCATCAACTACAACACAACATGTTACTTGCGCTCGCGCCTTTTGGTGCGATTGATGGCATCGAAAGCTTGCCTGCGATTACGCATGGTTTTACGCATTTTAAATTGCATATCGCCCCCTATCGCATTAGCTTGAAGCAACGTCATCAGCTAGCAGGGCAATCGTCACAAGTCTGGTATGCAATTAAAAATCTTGCCGACGCGCCGTTACCTGCGCCGGTTAAAAAGCTGCTGCTGTCACTTTGCTGAAAATGCTGCCACAGTAGCTTTTAAAGCGACGACTGCTAACGTCGTGCTTTAGATGATGTGATGTTGTTGTAGATATTGATGAATGATTTGCAAACGTGCGCGAGGATCATCCAGCTCGAGTAACTTCTGCTTGGCTTTTAATGGGGTCTGCAAAATTTCACTCCAGCGATCCGCAACCCAGCCTGCGTTATCTAACTGTAGAACGGTAGGAAACGGGCTGGCAAAATCATCCCCGGACTTTTCAAGGCATTGTTGGTTGATATCGGCGATAACGATTTTCAGCGTGTCAGCACAAGTTTGATGTTGCGGTGGGATGCTCGCTACTGGCGATTGTGGCAACAGCTCGACGCGTGCTTCTAAATGCTGATCTTTACAACGACGTGTCTCTAGTATGCGAAAGCGCTGGCCCCCTTCGGTGCGCAACAACAATAAGCCTAGCTGTTCCGCATCCCAACTTTCTATATGGGCGAGACAACCTACGCTTTCTGGCTCGGCGACCGGATTTGCGCCCGCAACTTCCGGACCAGATTTGATCAAGACCACACCAAACGGGACGTCGCGTCGCATGCAATCGCGCACCATATCGATGTAACGCGTTTCAAACACCTTTAGAGGAAGTACACCATCCGGGAATAGCACCACGTTAAGCGGAAACAGCGATAACCAATTTGTGTTTTCAGACATGATTAAATCAGGGTTGAGCGTCAAGCATGCGTGGATTGACAATACGCGCGGTAAAAGTAGCGCTAGTGATTAATTAAAAAAGGAAGGGCATGACATCGAGTATGCAAATGTGCCTTGCTTAATCCAACTCACGATGGCGTAGCAAAACATGTTCGCTGTGACGAAAACGTTGTGCTAATTGCTCCACCATGTAAACCGAGCGATGTTGGCCGCCGGTGCAGCCGATCGCTACTGTTAAATAGCTGCGATTATCTTTTTTGAATGCTGGCAGCCATTTCTCAACGAAGGCACTGATATCTTCGAGCAGCTCTGCAGCAGCGGGTTGTGCGCGCAGAAATTCTTGTACCGGTGCATCGCGTCCGGTAAGTGGCCGCAACTTGAGATCGTAATGCGGATTGGGTACCATGCGCACATCAAATACCAGGTCGGCATCTAGAGGCACGCCGAATTTAAAAGCGAAGGATTCGAACAGCAGCGTCAACGGCGCATGCGTTGTTTCGATTAACGACTTTAACCACGCACGTAATTTATTTGCCGTCATGCCGGAGGTGTCGATCACGTAGCTTATCTCTTCTACCGCGCCCAACATTTCGCGTTCTTTATGGATGCATTCGACCAAGGTTGGTCGATCAGAAACAGTCGGATCAGCATCATCAGGCGAATTGAGCGGACCACGATGTGACAGCGGGTGACTACGACGAGTCTCGGAAAAGCGTGTAATCAGGGAATCGGTTTTTGCGGTCAAAAACAATACTCTGACGTCGTGCCCCTGTTCTCGCAGCCAATCCACGTCCGCCGGTAAGTCGGCCAAGGAATCGGCGCTGCGCATATCCATGGCGACAGCGAGTGCTTCTGCCCCTTCGGCCATGCGCGCGGCGACCAATGCGCGCAACAGACTTGGCGGGAGGTTGTCGACGCAAAAATAACCAGCATCTTCCAGTACATTGATGCTGACTGATTTGCCCGAGCCGGAAATTCCGGTGATGAGAATTATGCGCATGGAGCCATCATACCGCATCATTACGCATCATCATTAATCGCGAATATCGTAAATCTCAGGAATAAATAATGGCGCGAGTCGGCGGGAAATACAGGGGAAAACCAAGAGATAAGCTGCAAGAAAAACAAGAGAGAAGTCCAGAATGACGACAGTAAGCAACGCGCATTGGTTTGAGTTCGGCGGCGCGCGCTGCCGCAGACAATATTGAGACCTATGGCCAGACGGGCCGCCGCAGTTAGGAAGCGCGCAGACCTAGTGGAACGCTGCCGCGAGCCAATTGGCGTCGGCCTAAAATGACGTTTATTTTTCTTCGTCGCTATCCATTGCTTCTTGCTGACGCTGGATAAAATCTTTCAGCGTATCGATGCCCCGTAACTGCAGGATCGTATTGCGCACCGCCGCTTCTAGTAGAACCGCCAAGTTACGCCCTGCATCCACTGGAATGATGACTTTGCGAATTGGGATGCCGAGAATATCCTCACTTTGTGACGTCAGCGGCAATCTATCGTAGCTTTCTTCCATCGTGCTACGACGTACCAGATGCACAATCAGTTTAAGACGCATTTTTCTGCGCACCGCGGTTTCGCCGAAAATCGTGCGAATGTCGAGCAGGCCTAGTCCGCGAACTTCGAGCAGATTACGCAACAATGGCGGGCAACGGCCTTCGATCATGTGAGGCGCGATGCGTCCGAATTCGACCGCATCATCGGCCACCAGACCATGATTGCGTGAAATCAGTTCCAAGCCAAGTTCGCTTTTACCCAATCCTGATTCGCCGGTAATTAATACACCCACACCCAGTACATCCATGAACACGCCATGCATGGTGATGCGTTGCGCTAGTTTCTTGGACAGATAGACCCGCAGATAATCGATGACTTGTGCGGCCGGTAGTGGCGTCGAAAAAAGTGGAATGTTCTTCTCATCGCAAATCGCCATAATGTCGGACGGCGTTTCCAGACCTTGCGCGATGATAAAAGCGGGCGGTTCTCCAGCGACCAGCTCGGTGCTTTGGTAAGTGCGCGATGCGGGTGAAAGACGTTTGTAGTATTCGATTTCCTGATGACCGAAAATTTGAATGCGGCCAGGATGGATCAAGTTCAAATGGCCGACTTGATCGGCAGCCGAAGAAGCATCGCCGGAAATCATTCGCTCGCCACCGGGAAAGCCAGCAAACCACCCTAGCTGAAGCGACTCACGATTATCGTCATAAAGTTGCTGAATGCTGAGTGGTATTGCAAATGGCATAGGTATACGCGTTTTGAAATGTAATCAGAAAAGGTCGAGATGGCTCACCGCAAAAATTAATCGGCGTTTTGCACGCTCGCTTGCCAGGTGATCAGACGTGCGTGTATCGCCGCCGGGTCCTGTGTGGTTGCCAACATCTCGCGAAACGATGGATCAGAAAACATTTCCGCTAATTCAGAGAGGATTTCCAGATGTTGTTGCGTGACATTGTCTGGAATCAGCAAAAAAATCAGCAGGTTAACCGGTTCGCCATCCGGTGATTCAAACGGAATTGGTTGTGCCAAGCGGACAAAAGCAGCCAGCGGCGCTTTCAACCCTTTGATGCGGCCATGCGGAACCGCGACGCCATGGCCGAGACCCGTAGAGCCGAGCCGCTCACGCGCGAACAAATTGTCCGAGACGATGGAGCGGGCGATGCCGCAATTGTTTTCAAAAATTAAACCAACTTGTTCGAATGTTCGTTTTTTGCTGGAGACATCAAGGTCGAGCACGACATTAACAGGCGGAAGAATTTGACTTAAATGGTTCATGGTGCAATGCACAAAAAAGGACGCATCGGGAATTATAGGCTTATTTTTTTGGGCTTGTGCTTTAATCGGACGCAGTATCTGGATGGTCTGTTGTTTGTACGCCCTATTTTATGAGTCTGTGCGCTGGCATAAAAAAATCTATTTTTACAAACAATCAGGAGGTGCACAGTGTCGTGCCGGATATACGGGCGCATACGTCGTCAAACAGTGATGGTGTAGGAAATGCGCGCAACAACGCTGTATTTATTCATCGGCCAGCCTGAGCGTTCACGCTATAATTTTCGTCGCTCAATCGAGCATATGCAAAGTGACCGGTATATTTTTGAGCCGTGCAGCGCGCGAGATACATAAATTGCTGCGCTGAAATAGCGTTTGTGCACGAACAAGACTTGGTGGTTTTTAAATTCACAACATGATGCATCTGTTAAAAAAACGTCTTCAGCGTGCGCGCAATTTTCTGGTTCTGTTATTCGGCCTGTTGTTGCTCGGCGGCATGATATTCGCGGGGTCCATTGGTCTGGTGCTGCATACGCTGATATTGCCTGGGGCACAGCGCAAGCAGAACGCACGCAATGCTATTACCCACACCTTCCGCATGTATTTCGGCATCATGCAGGCGCTGAATATTCTTCACCTTGATCTCTCCGATATTGATTCCTTGCTGGAGGAGCGCGGCATTATTCTCGCTTGCAATCATCCTTCGTTGCTCGACGCCTTGCTGATTACATCGCGTCTATCCAACGTGGTTTGCATCATGAAAGAGCAAGTGTTGAGAAATGTGCTGTTCGGACATGGCGCAAAAATGGCTGGGTACATCCCAAACAAATCGATACGCAATATCGTGAATGTGGCGGGCAAGGAATTGAGTATAGGCAGCCAGCTGTTGCTGTTTCCGGAAGGTACTCGTACGCGCACGAATATCTCATCGGTCAACGAATTCCAAGGTACGGTTGCAGTCATCGCCAAGCGTACCGGAGCCGATGTTCAGACGATATTAATAGAATCCGATTCTGGATTTCTTGGCAAGGGCTGGCCGCTATACCGGATTCCGCAATTTCCTGTCCATTTCCGCGTGCGCGTGGGGCGACGGTTTTCTCCGACATGGGACGTAAAAGGTTTGATTGCCGAAATGCAGGAATATTTCGAGCAAGAGTTGTCAGGCGCATCTCAGCCCAGTCGTTTTGAGCGCAATTGTTGCGTACCGTTGGAAACGCAGCCTTAATTATTTCAGAATTTTTTGCAGAATTTTTTGCAGAGGGTTTTGTAAAATTTATTTCAGGATTTTTCTTCATGCAAGTGTCTTCCACTCATTTGGTGTTGATCCCGAGTTACAACCCGGGTAGCACTGTTTTTGCAACCGTTGAATCGGCCCGACAACAGTGGAACCCGGTTTGGGTCATCGTCGACGGCAGTACCGACGGCTCTGCCGAGGAGCTGCAGCGCATGGCGGCACAGGACGAGGGCTTGCAGATTGTGGTGTTAGCGAAGAATGGTGGCAAAGGCGCGGCTGTGTTGCACGGCATGGAGCTGGCGGCGCAACAAGGGTATACGCACATTCTGACGATGGATTCAGACGGGCAGCATGATGCGACGATGATTCCGTTCTTCATGGAAAAATCGATTGCCAGTCCCGACGCGATGGTGCTTGGCGTACCGGTATTTGATGCTAGCGCGCCGAGCCTGCGGGTCAAGGGACGTAAGATTTCCAACTGGTGGGCAAATCTGGAAACCTGCTGGGCGGGTATCGGCGATTCGCTGTTTGGCTTTCGTGTCTATCCGATCGCGCCTTTGGTCAACATCATGCACTCACATCATTGGATGCGGCGCTTCGATTTTGACCCGGAAGCAGTGGTGCGTCTTTGCTGGTACGGCGTCAAGCCGATCAATGTGCGGGCTAAAGTGAAGTATCTCAACGTTGACGAAGGTGGCGTGTCGCACTTCAACTATTGGCGCGACAACAAGCTGCTGACCTGGATGCATGCGCGGCTTTTTTTCGGTTTTGTTATTCGACTGCCGATTTTGCTAGCGCGTAAACTGACCGCGCATTGACCCTAAACAAGGGTGCCACTCGCACTTTTTGATGCCGGTATCAGCCATTCACCAACAACGAACTTTCTGTAAAGCGATGTCGCCATGCCGGTTGTAAGAATTCTGTTGTTCGTTGCTGTCATCATCGTCTATGTGTCGTTGAGTCATGTTGCGCTGATGGTGCAGGATGCCCAGAGTGTCTGGCGGCAAATTGCTGTCGTCATGCTGGTGGTGCCGATTATTGGTATTGCTGCGTGGGGTACGACCACGGCGCTTAAGCAAGCTTGCCGCAATGCCATGGTGAGGCTGATGGCAGGACTGACGGTGGGACTTGTGTTGGCTGCTATCACGATCACATTGTGGTCAACACTCTTGGTACGGTTGGACTGGATCTATCTGATACAGCACATTGCGTGCAATTCGATGCTGTGCTGGTTTTTTGCGCAAACATTGCTAGAGGGACGTACGCCGATTATTACGACGCTGGCGCGCACGATACACCCGGACATGCCGGACAATGTGGTGCGCTACACGCGCAAAGTAACAGCTGCATGGGCCATCTTCTTCGCCATGCAAGTATTGGTGTCATTGATAATTTTTTATATGACTTCGATCGAAATATGGTCGGTGTTTGCCAATATTTTGAACTGGCCGTTAGTGATCCTGATGTTTGTCGTGGAATATCTATGCCGAAAACGGGTTAATCCCGATTTCAAGCATGCGACGATCAAGGAAAGTGTATTGGCCTATTTCAACAATAAAAACAAGGTCTGACAGCATGGTGGCAGCAAAACTGCGGTGCTTGAAAGATCAGTAAAAATGTCGCTAAAGGAAACGAATTTTATGTCGCAGGACTGGACTGAGAAAAAAGAGCGCGGCTCAATCGGGCTGTTGCTGTATCCGATTTCACTTTATTTTTTTATTGTGGTCAGCGATTCGCGGAAAGCGTCTTCAGCGTATCTGACACGCGCGCTCGGTCGTAAGCCGCATTGGTACGAAATTTTTAAGCATTTTTTTGTTTTTGCCAGCGTCCTGCTGGATCGCGTGTATTTTCTTCTTAATCGCAATGAATATTTCGATATTCAAATCATGCGTGATGACTACGAAGAACTGAGCGATGAAGCGCGCGCTGGTGGCGTGATTGTGTTGGGCGCGCACATGGGCAGCTTTGAGGCAATTAGGTTGGTGTCGCGTAAACGACGAGAGCTCAAGCTGGTTCTGCTGATGTATGAAGAAAATGCGCGCAAGATAGGTGCGCTGATGGCGGCCATCAATCCGCAGGCCCACCAGGAAATCGTTCCGTTGGGAAATTTGAGCGCGATGCTGACAGTTCGGGACAGACTGGCAGAAGGCGGTATCATCGGCATTCTGGCGGATCGTACGCTAGGTCATGAACGCAACTTTCCGATACCCTTTTTCGGTGAAACTGCGTATTTCGCAGTAGGGCCGTTTCGGATGGCGGCCATGATGCGCAAACCCGTGTTTCTGATGGTCGGTATGTATTGTGGCGGCAATCGATATGAAATCAATGTCGAAAAAATCGCCGACTTCAGCGATGACGAACATGGTGAACGTCGCAATTCGCAGCAGGCAATTGATGCAGCCATCAACGCGTATGTGGGACGGTTGGAGCATTATGCCCGCCTCTCACCGTATAACTGGTTCAATTTTTACGATTTCTGGCAAGGAAGCGCACGATGACTGACAGCACCATTCCCCGTCAATACGATGTCATCATCATGGGCGGCGGGTTGGCTGGCCTTACCTTATCGCTGCAACTCAAGAAGCGCTTCAGCAATCTTTCCATTCTTATCGTCGAGCGCCGGGCGCATCCTGTGCCGCTTGCAGCGCACAAGGTCGGTGAATCGTCGGTCGAGATCGGCGCCCATTATTTCGATACAGTACTTGGTCTCAAGGAGCACTTGCAGACCGAGCAATTGAAAAAATTCGGCTTTCGTTTTTTCTTTTCCGAAGGTCGTCGCGACTTCGACAAAGTCACAGAACTAGGCGGCAGCAAGATCCTGCCGACATTCACGTATCAGATTGATCGCGGCATTTTCGAAAACAAGCTGGCGCATCTGGCGCAGGATGCCGGTGTGCAGTTTGTCGACGATGCGGTGATTCGCCAATTCACGATCGGAGAAGGTGACGCACTCCATCACGTCAGCTACGAATCGGACAAACAGATGATGCATGCCAGCGCACGCTGGTTGGTCGACGCATCTGGTCGCGCTGGGCTCATCAAGCGCAAACTCGATCTGGCGCAGAGTAATGACCACAATGCAGGCGCGGTGTGGTTCCGTATCGGCAGTCGCATTGATATACACGATTGGTCTGAAGACAAGGATTGGCTGGAATCCTGTAATCCGCCGCATCGCTGGTTGTCCACCAGTCACTTGGTCGGTGAGGGATACTGGGTGTGGCTGATTCCGTTGGCATCCGGCTCGCATTCGGTTGGCATTGTGGCAGACGCGGCCATGCATCCAGTAGAAAACATGAACACCTTCGAAAAGGCAATGGACTGGCTAGAAATCCATCAGCCGCGCTTGTTCGACCATCTCGAAGGCGAGCGTGACAAGCTGCAGGATTTCGCCTTTTTCAAACGTTTTTCATATGGCTGCAAACAGGTTTTTTCCGGCGACAACCGCTGGGCGCTGACCGGCGAGGCAGGCTTGTTCCTCGATCCGTTCTATTCCCCGGGTAGCGATTTTATCGCCATTGGCAATACCTACATCACCGAACTGATTGCGCATGACCGCAACAAGGTGCCGGTGGCAATGTATGCGGATTTTTATCAACAGGTTTTTTTCTCCATGTACGAGACCACGCTGTCGGTTTATATCGACCAGTACGCATTGTTTGGCGACCCTGAAGTATTGCCGCATAAAGTGTCGTGGGACTATGCCTATTACTGGGGCATCATGTGCCCGCTGTTTATTCAAAATCGTTTGGTGGATGTATCCACGATGGGACGTCTGCACAAGCCCTTGATGCAGGTGCAGAAAATCAATATCGCGATGCAGAATTTTTTCCGCGCATGGGGTAAAGTCAGCCAGAAGCGCAACCCATCTCAACTGCTGGACCAGACCGAAATTGACTGGTTCAAAGAGTTGAATCGGGGCTTGAAAGATCAACTGGATGATGCGGGTTTTGCACAGCGCATGGCAGACAACTTTCTGCTGTTGCAGCAACTTGCCGATGCCTTGATTGCACGCGCCTGCGATGAGCATAATGGTCTTGCCATATCGGCAGAAGGCGTGGAACTTAAGCATGTGCTTGATGACATGCTGCAGGTGCCGTATGGCGGCAAGACGCCAATGCTGTTTTCCAATGCAGCCTACTGATAGAGAAGACATGAACCACGCAACCGTGATCAGGAAGTGGCAGCCTAGCAATTTTATCAAGGCATCCGTGGTGTTTCATGTAGGCACTGCTGCATCGATATTTTTATGGCCACAAACAATCGCGCTCGGCCTTGCTGGATTGGTTGTCAATCACATCGTGATGACAGCGGCTGGGCTCTGGCCCAAAAGCACTTTGTTGGGTGAAAACACCCTGCGCTTGCCGAGTAGTCGTCGCGAAATTGCACTGACTATTGACGATGGTCCCGATCCCGAGATCACGCCGCAGGTGTTGGATGTACTGCATGCGCTTGGCGTGAAAGCCACTTTTTTTTGCATTGCTGAAAAGGTAAAAAACCATCCCGCGTTAGCGCGCAGAATCGTCGCAGAAGGACATCACATTGAAAATCACAGCATGGTGCACCGGCATTATTTTTCAGTATTAGGACTGAATGGCATCAAAAAGGAACTTGCTGCCGCTCAACAGGTCATTGAAGAGGTAACAGGAAGAAAACCGCTGTTTTTTCGCGCACCCGCCGGTTTACGCAATCCTTTTCTTGATCCAGTGCTGCACAAGCTCGATCTGCAACTGGTCAGCTGGACGCGGCGCGGTTTCGATACGCGGGTCAGTGATGCGCAAAAAGTGACGCAGCGCTTGCTGCAAAACGCTGGTGCTGGCGATATTCTGTTACTTCACGACGGCAATGCTGCACGCAGTAGCAGTGGTCGTCCTGTTATTTTGGATGTGCTGCCGCCATTGGTCGCGGCATACGCGAAACAGAATCTTCAATTCGTGACATTGGAAGAAGGGATGCGCATCTGAACCATGCTGTTAGAGATGAAGCTGAAATTAAGCTGAAATTAAGTTGAATTAAGCTGAATTATTTTATTGCCAAGATGAGAACTTCTTTTGTGCAGTTCCCTTCCATGCTATCGATCAGGTCACATGCAAATCCTTGAATTAAAAAAATATACTTTAAGTACGTGTCTGGGCTTAGGCCTTGAAGCTAATTGGGAAAAATTGTCGACGCAGCAAGGCGGCTTGAAGGCTTGTGATTTCGAGACAGTCGATTTGCCCACCTTCATCGGCGAAGTCGAAGGCGTGGACAATATTGTGCTGCCAGAAGCGCTGTCTACGTTCGATTGCCGCAATAATCGTCTCGCCCATCTGGCTTTGCAGCAGGATGGTTTCGCCGATGCTGTGAATGATGCAATTGCACAGCACGGTTCGGATCGTATCGGCTTGTTCCTCGGCACCAGCACTGCTGGCATATTGCAAACTGAGTTGGCGTACCGTCAGCGTCAGCAGGATGGTGCCTTGCCTGCAGACTTTCATTACGCCGAAACACACAATACCTATTCTGTCGCCGCCTACGTCAGCGCTTTGTTCGGCCTGACTGGACCGTCGTTGACGGTTTCATCCGCTTGCTCTTCGAGTGCCAAGGTATTCGGCAATGCTGCCCGCATGATCGAAGCCGGATTGATTGATGCTGCGGTGGTGGGTGGCGTGGATAGTTTGTGCCTGACGACGCTATACGGCTTTAATTCTCTACAATTACTCGCGCCGACGCCGGCGCAGCCCTACGGTGAAGGACGCAATGGCATATCAATTGCAGAGGGCGCAGCCTTCGTACTCTTGACCAAGGCATCAGCTACGCCGACCTCGGGTACGGTGCTGTTGCACGGGGTGGGCGAATCTAGCGATGCGCATCACATGTCCTCACCGCATCCTGAAGGGATGGGCGCACAAATGGCAATGAATGCGGCGCTTGCATCAGCCGGGATTCAGCCAGATCAGGTCGACTATATCAATCTGCATGGTACAGCTACACCGAGCAATGATGCGGCAGAAGGTAAAGCAGTGCACGCTGTATTCGGCAATAGTACCGCCTGCAGTTCTACCAAGGGCGCAACCGGCCATACACTGGGTGCAGCGGGCGGCGTCGAGGCCATTATTTGCGTGATGGCGATGCAGCACGGCGTGACGCTAGCAGGGATCAACACGACCAAGTTGGATAGCCAACTGGATGTTGATTACGTGCTGGCCAATCGACCCGGCCCTATTCATTATGCAGTCAATAATTCATTCGGCTTTGGCGGTTCCAACTGCAGCCTGGTGTTGGGAATCGTGTCATGAGCGTCAAGGTGTATATCGAAGCGATCGGTGCAATCGGTCCCGGGGCAAACAACTGGCCGGAATGGCGCAGCATCTTGCGCAAGGAAGTTGCCTATCAGCCCGCGCGTACTGTCAATCCTGTATTGAATGTATTGCCGAGTGCCGAACGCCGCCGTGTCGGCATCGGCGTCAAGATTGCGCTCGCCAGCGGGCTCGAAGCGTTGTCTGCCGCCGGCATTGATCCGAGCAGCATGACGACCGTATTCTGCTCGTCCGGAGGGGACGGTGAAAACTGTCACCTCATCTGCGAAGCCCTTGCCAGCAGCGACCGCATGCTTTCGCCGACACGCTTTCACAATTCCGTGCATAACGCACCGTCGGGTTATTGGGGGATTGCCAGTGGTGCGATGCTGCCGTCAACCAGCCTGTGTGCCTATGACGCGGGATTTGCCGTCGGTTTGCTGGAAGCCGCAGTGCAGTGCGCTGTTGAGAGACGACCTGTGTTGCTGGTGGTCTACGACACTCCCTACCCGCAACCGTTGCATGGTGTGCGTCCGATCGCAGACCAGTTTGCGATCAGTATTTTGCTGACGCCTGAAGCCACGCCAGGCAGCATGACTGCCATTGATGTCAGTCTGGAAAAAACACCGTCGACAACGATGGAAAACAGTGATCTCGAAATCGTTCGGGCTGGCATTCCTGCTGCGCGTGCCTTGCCTCTGATGCAGGTGATGGCACAACTTCCAGAGCAGGCGACGGCGGTTGATATTTATCTGGAATATCTCAATCACCAGTCGCTTCGCGTAAAATTTGTTGTAGTGTGAGCATGCATTCAACGCATGCATAGTGGTCACGCGTCTGATTTTTAATGGGGAAAAGGGAGAAAATAATGAAAAAAATAATTGCAGTTGCCGCCATCATGACCTTGTTAGCTGGTTGTGAAACCATGCAAACCAAGGGAGCAACTTCGGCGTCGGAAGACAAGCCAACAGCAGCAGTTGTACCGGTGGTGACGACGCCAGCTAAGCCGACTGCACCGCAGAAAAAACTCGGTCCAAAAGCGCAGGCCAAAAAAGATGCGGAAGATCGCAAGGCAGCCCGGCTAGAGGCAGCAGCAGCGAGAAAGGCACAGCAGCAAGAGGCGGCAGAAGCAGCCGCTTCGGCAGCAGAGCCGGTACCTACGTCAAACAGCAAAACGCGAGAAGTAAAAGGCATCAACGATTGGACCGGCCAGATCATCGGTACACCTGTGAATGGAAAATTCAGTGGCCTCAAAATCGGCATGGGTGTGAACGAGGTCATCAGTGTTGCGGGCGCGCCAACCGATACGAGATCCCACATCACCGGCAAGGCTTGGATTCCTTTCTATTTTGGCTCGGGCCGTTATGAAACCGTCTTTTATTACAAAGGCGTAGGTCGCCTGACGTTTTCTGGTGGCGCGGGTGCTTATTCCATAGGCGTCAATGACGGCAGTGGCTTGACCGTGATTGAATACGACAAGGCTGAACGCGGTTTCCAATAAATTTAGCTTCAGCGATCACGGCAAAAAAGCCGGTGAACTCATGTTCACCGGCTTTTTTAGCTTGAACGGACGGACGAGCTAGGACAACTCTGCCGCGCCTTCGATTTCCACCAGCAGGTCGGATCGGCAGATGTCAGCTTGCACGTAGGCTGCTTTGAAGCCGGGGCCGACACGGTGCTGCAAGACGGCTTTGATCGTGGGTAAATCCGCAGGATGACGCACATAGACGATGTAGTGGAGACTGGCCAGTTCAAACTGCTTGCCGGTTTTTCTGCAGGCTTCATTTAGTACGGCTTCCACGTTGGCAATGGATTCCTCTGTTTGTGCCGCGACATCATCCGCATGTAGCGTCTCGTGACCGACAATACTTGCAGTGCCGGACAAGAAGAGCAGAGTGGAATCAGCAATTGAGGTCACACTTGCGCGCGAAAACAGCGGGCTGCGCGGGCCATACTGCAGCGGGTAATCGTAGGCACTGATCTGTCGCGGATTCTCGATCGGTAGCGAGGGCGTACGCCCAGTTAAGAATGCAATTGTCAACGGGCCTACGTTGGTACCCAACGCACAAGCCGCAGGAACATTGAATGCACGTTGTTTAGCAGAAAATGCCTGCTGGCGACCTAGATTGAACTGGCGATAGCGTTCCAACCCATGACTTATTCCATTGATGTCTGCCATGTAATTCCAGAATCGCAGAACAAATGGAAAATCATGTGATTCCAGCACTGCAAAAATTTGCTCGTATGCAGACTGACTAGCAGTTTGCAATGGCGCACTGTCTACTGAGTTGGCAAAGCGGGTTTCATCGAGCGTAATGACGCCGAATAAAAGAACGTCATTGTAGCGATAGCGGATATCCCCCTCGACTTGTGTTTTCAACGCGGTGTCGGTATGGAGCGTTTCAAAAAAATGCGTTTTTCCATCTAGTACTCGCATCATGACTTGCATGGCGGTATCGAAGTCGGTCAGGGCATGGGGAATCTCCGGCGCAAAGCAAAGCGTCCCAAATACGTGGGACAAATCATCCGGTAGTTGCGCAGATGTGTTGTGGTAGGAGACATTAAGCATGCAAATGAAGCTTCACGGCTGATTGTTGATGTATGTATTGATCAAAAGGTTGATATGGTCGGCATTTTCAAGTCGACACGACCTTAGGATTATTGTTGCCTTGTATAATAAAACACTATGAAAAATGCCAGCTTAGCAGCTTGTTTCTCATCATTACCTTCGTCGTTACCTTCAGCTTTACTTTCATCTTTATTTCTTACTGCGTGCATGTCTACAGGGATTGTTAAAAGCAAGCTGGATGTTATTGAGGATGCCGCGACTTGTAAAGCGCCAGCCGAGGCATTAATCATTTTGTTGCCCGGCGCATACGACACCCCGGATGATTTTGTAAGGCAAGGGTTCGTGCGCGCATTGCGTGAGCGACGGATAGCCGCCGACTTAGTCATTGCCGATACACATATGGGCTACTACTCGTCAGGTTTGGTGGTGAGCCGTCTGCACGATGACATTGTCGCACCCGCGCGTAAAAAAGGTTATCGGCAGATATGGATGACCGGAATTTCGCTCGGTGGTTACGGTTCATTGCTGTATGCGAGTGAACATGGCGCAGACATAGACGGTATGTTTTTGATGGCACCGTTTCTGGGTAATCGCAGCTTGATCGCTGAAGTCGCCAAGACAGGCCTCGCGAATTGGCAAGCTGGCGATATCCCTAGCGCCGATTATGATCGCTTGCTATGGTCTTGGATCAAGGGCTATAGTGATCCTGCACAGGTCGACAAACCTGATCGGCCAAGCTTGTACATCGGATACGGTACCGAAGATCGGTTTGCTGGCAGTAATCAGATTATTGCGAAAGTATTGCCAGCTGATCGGGTCACCACAACGGATGGTGGCCATGAATGGCTGCCATGGCAAAGATTGTGGGCGTCGTTCCTTGATCGTTCCGTGTTGCCTAGATGTGAGTAGCACGACAATCTCGATTGTTTAATTAACGATTTGCTTCAAACGCGCTTCAGCTTCGCTTCGATAACCACTCTGGATGAACATGCAATGACAAGCCCCGAACCATCGACCAACCACGCTGCGTCTACTGCTTATATCAAGACCGATATTCTGATCATCGGCGGCGGCCCTGCGGGTTCCACGGCTGCTGCGCTGCTGGCGGAAAAAGGATTCAAGGTGAGGCTGCTGGAAAAAGCCGTGCATCCCCGTTTTCATATCGGCGAATCGTTATTGCCTGCAAACATACCTCTGCTGGAAAAAATGGGTTTGAGTGAGCAGGTCGCTGCAATCGGCATGCCGAAGTGGGGCGTGGAATTTAACGCGCTCGAACACAACGTCTGCACCAATATCGAATTCGCCGAAGCATGGGATAAGTCCATGCCGTACGCGTATCAGGTACGACGCGCCGACTTCGATCACATGTTGATAAAAAATGCCAAAGCCAAGGGCACCGATGTCGTTGAAGGTTGCCGTGTGCAGGATGTCGAGTTCCACAAGGACAATGTAAACATCAAGGCGCAGTGTGACGACGGCACCATGCAGGAATATGTCGCCGATTACGTGATCGATGCGTCGGGCCGCGACACTTTCTTGGCCAACAAACTGAAGAGCAAACAGAAGAACAAGAAACACAACAGCTCAGCGATATACAGCCACTTCACCAATGTCGAACGGCTGGAAGGAAAACGTGAAGGCGATATCAGCTTGTTCTGGTTCGAGCACGGCTGGTTCTGGTTCATCCCGCTGGCCGACGGCACGACCAGTATCGGCGTTGTATGCTGGCCAGCCTATCTGGCTTCGCGTAAGGTCAGTGTCGAGCAATTTCTGATGGATACGATTGCGCTGGCACCGAAGCTGGCGATGCGCATGAAAGATGCGGTGCGCGTGGGTCCGGTGGAGGCGACGGGCAATTATTCCTATACCAGCAGCAAGAGTTACGACAACCGTTGCATGCTGCTCGGAGATGCATTTGCATTTGTCGATCCGGTGTTTTCCTCCGGTGTGTTCCTTGCCATGCAAAGCGCATTCGTCGGGACCGAAGCAGTGACGACCTTCTTGCGCGATCCTGTCCATGCACCGCGCGCAATGGCTAAATTTGATCGCCACATGCGCCGTGGGCCATCAATTTTCTGCTGGTTTATTTATCGCGTTACTAATCCCGCGATGCGTGCGCTGTTCGTCGAGCCACGCAACTTCTTGCAAGCGAAGGCAGCAGTGATGTCTGTGCTGGCTGGAGATATTTTTTACAACAAGGCGATCTGGCCATCGTTATATGTCTTTAAGGGCATTTACTACATCTCATCCATATTCAATCCGATGCGCACGCTCAACGCGTGGCGCCGTCGCAAGATCAATATCCAGGATGCAGTCGATCCTGCGGTATAAATAAAAAGGGCCGCTGATGCGGCCCTTTTTATTTGTCTTTCAAAAGCTGCTAGATCATGCCGCCGTTGATTGAGATAATCTGACCGGAAATATACGCTGAGTTAGGAGAGGCTAGGAAGCCGATCAGGTCTGCGACTTCTTCCGGTTTCCCCGCGCGTTTCATCGGAACGATGTTCTGGATAGCCTTGTCATCAAACGCTTCTTCGATCATGCCGGTGGCGATGATACCTGGTGCGACCGCGTTGACTGTGATGCCGCGACTGGCCAGTTCGAGTGCCAGTGATTTGGTTGCGGAATGTAGCGCACCCTTGGCCGCGGAATAATTAACTTGGCCGCGATTGCCGGTCACCGCCGCAATCGAGGAGACATTGATGATCCGTCCCCAACGGGTGCGGATCATCGGCATGGTCAGCGGCTGCGTCACATTGAAAAAACCGTGCAGTGATACATTGATCACGTCATGCCATTGCGTGCTCGACATGCCGGGGAAGACAGCGTCGGCATGGATGCCGGCATTGTTCACCAGCACCTGGATAGTGCCAGCTTCAAGCAATGCCTCCAGCGCCACCTTGGTTGCGTCCGCGTCTGTGATATCGAATACCGCCACTTCTGCACTACCGCCTGCGGCGACGATTGCTTCGCAAATTACAGCGGCTTTGTCGTGGCCGCGATTGGCATGCACGATCACATGTAATCCATCTGCCGCCAGACGCTTGCAAATTGCAGCGCCGATGCCACCACTTCCGCCAGTTACCAATGCGCGTTTCATGAAGAGCTTGCTCCCATATTGTTAGTGACCAGCGATGCGTCGATGATGATCGTGGCGCGGCCATCCAGCAAAGGCTTCTGACTGTCGAGGCCACGTACCGAAAATTGATAAAGTATCAGGTTGGATTCGCTATGCGTGCAGGTCACTTCAACTTGCAATGCTTCGGCGATGTCATCCAGACGGGATACATGCAGTACGGTACTGCGCACGCTGGCAAGAAATCCTGCAGTGGGGCGCGCCATATCCTGCATGCCAGGCAGCGACGTTGCCAGTAATGCGCTGTGTACCGCCATGGCCTGTGCTGCGTATTCAATACCATTTGCAGCACCGAGTCGGTTATGCGCACGCAGCGGATTGCCGGTCTGTAAATGACTGTGCGCGATCGCGATCATACGTTCACTGTCCCATGATGCGACATGATCTAGCAGGCACATGCTGCCCTGATGCGGGATATGCGCAAGGATCCAGTTGTGATCTATTTTCACGCAGCACCTTTTTGGCAGACCAGCAGGATATTGGCAAACGGCGTGCCCCTGTTCATCGGAATCGCCTTGACTGAAAAGCCGATCGCCGCGATATCACGTTGCCAGTGAGCGATGGTGCGACAAAAAGTTGGCAACGTTTTATGCCCGCGTATCGATGTGACCACGTTGTCGACCCAATTGCTGATCTTGAATGGCAAGCCGCCTGCGGCGTCACCCACGCGTAGCAACAGTACGCCATCTTGCGACAGACATGCATGCACTTTTTTCAGGACGTCGTCTTGCGCTGGGAAGTCCACATAATGCAGTACATCAAGGATCACGACGGCATCAGATGGCGCGAAACTGGCTGTACACATATTGCCAACTTCAAATGTGGCGCGGTTGGTAACCGAGCGCAGTGCGCGTTCCGCACGCTCAACATCCCGTGGCATCAATTCAATGCCATGCACGTGCGCAATTGCTGGCGGCGCAGGCCAGTCGATAGGCCAATCGCCTTTTGCGTGTTGCGCCTCGGCTGACAATAACCATGATGTGAGCAAGCCTTGTCCACAACCAACGTCCAACATCTTGATGGCATCTTTGCTCTGCAAAAGCCCAAGCTGCAACATGCCTTTAAACACCGGATCGCGACTTAGTTTTCCGTGCGAAAAATGCCAGGCAAAGGTACCGGCTTGACGGTAGGGATTGCATGCGGCGGCAAATAGTTGTCTTAACGCGTCTTGGCTCATGGCGCTTTCGAATCATGGAGGTCAGTAATAGGCATGCTGCTGGAAAAAATAGCGGAAAAGAGTAGCGCGAGTACCACGCCCATGCCAACCGTCACGCCAATTGCGTTCAGTACCGGTACGCTTGAAAAACCCAGCACCCCGAAGCCGATCACCGTGGTGACATTGGCGAAAATCAGCGACGCCAGCGTGGTCGGCTTGATCTGTTCTGTCGTACGAGCAAAGAACAACGCATAGTTGGAACCCACCGCCACGATCAATAGCAGACCGATCAAATGCAATATCGTCATGCGCTGACCACTGATGGCGAGAATTGCGGCGACACACAACACGGCGCTCACCAACGGCACCATCACGCGTACCAGTTTAGAGAGTGAGCGCAGATTAAATGCGAGCAGCACCATCATCGCCGCTAGTCCGCACAAGGCAAGCAAGATTGCCTCACGCATATAGCCGCGGTATAGCTTGTTAGTCTCCACTTTTAAATCGATGAAGTAGGCTTGCTGTACGCCGGATTTTTGCAGCGCTGTACGTATCAGTGCGGGATCAAATTCATCTTCTTTTTCTGCAGTCAGTGGCATCAATCCGCTAACGCTGTTTTTTTGTTCGATCAAGAGCGAGTCGGTGGCCAATGCCATAGACGTACCGCCAAGGTCATCGCGTGTTATTAAACGTGCTTCACGTTTTTGTTGATCGTCATTCAGCGTTGCTAGCGCACCTACCGATTCTAGAAACGGCGTTAGCAATTCTGTTTTAAAAGGCAAGCCTTGCGCGGCTTGCTGCAGATTTTTCTGCAAGGTCTCTTGGTTTGGCAAGCTGGCGAGACGCTGACGTTGAGTTGCCATGCTTGGCAGGTAGCGACTCGGCGATTCAAATGCGGCAAGCTGATGTTGTGCAATCAGAGGTGCCAGTTGTGCGCCTACTTTTTCACTCGCCTGCAATACTTCTTCTACGGTTTCACCTTTAATCACCACCAGATAACGTACGTCCGGCGCGCCAACATCCTTACGTAATGCAGCATCGAGGTTTTGATCCTGCTCGCTGATGGGGCTCAGTGCGCTTAATTCAGGTTGCCATAGATGATCGCGATTGATCCATAAGACAGCACAGGCGAAAAGAACAACGATGAAAAATCCTTTGCGCAACATCTGCAAAAAGTGCAGCGCACTTTGTATACGCAGACCGATATGCGTCAAATCGCGTATTGAAAAATTGCGAGGTAATAGCGACGGTAATACAAAGCGAGTGACGAATGCGGCTGCGGTCAGGCCTGCAATCGTGAATAGTCCCAGCTGGGCAAGACCAGGAAAGCCCGAAAAAAGCAGACAGCCGAAGCCCGCCATTGACGTTAATACACCTAACTGTATTGTCGGCCATGAAGTTTTGGCCCAGTTGGTATTGCGATCGGCGCGCTGTCCAGCATTACCAGACTGGATAAATAGATAAATCGAGTAGTCAATCGCCTCACCTATCAACGTGGTGCCAAATCCTAATGTAATCCCATGCACCGTGCCAAAGCCGAGACTGACCGCAACGGTGCCGGCCAAGATGCCGCTGATGACGGGCATCAGTCCCAGTACGACGGCAACACCGGAGCGATAGACGAAAAACAGCATCGCCATGATGAGCGTGGCGCTCATTATTGAAAACTGCATCGCCTCTTTAGTAATCGTATTGCGCGCGTTCACGCCGAATACGCCAGGGCCGGTCATCAGCAATTTTGCTGTCGCCGCGGAGGGTGTGCTTGGTAATTGTTCCGCCTTGGCTTTGGCAAATGCCGCATCGATTTGTGCGATTGCTTGTTCCTGTCCATCCGTATCAGACCCGAGTGCGCGCGTCTGCGCCAGTAGCAACGCACGCTTGCCGTCCTTGCTTGCCCATGCCTCTGCAATTTTTCGCGGTTGTCGGCCGCCGTTAAATTGCGCCAGCAAGTTTGCCATCTCGCCGGTTGGATCTTGTGGCAATGCATCTTTAATCAGTAGGCCGGCTGGTGATGCCAGCATATCTAGGGTGTCGCTCAATGCCAGATGCAAGCCCTGCACTGAGAAATGCTGCGGCGTTACCGCAGGGCTGAGCAGATACCGATTGTTGAATAGATAGGCTTGATCCTTTTGCTGATTGACCGGCTCGCCGTTGTTGACTGAGATAAATGCAGGATTCTCGCGTAGTGTTTTCGCCATGTTGCGTGATAGCGCCGCCTGCGTGCTTGCATCGCTGTCTTCGATCGCGATCAGTATCAAACGCGACACCATGCCGTCGCGTAATTGATCGACCAGCAATTGTTGCTCTTGCGTCGGATTGCGTGGCAAAAATGCGGATAGATCGGCGGTGAACGAGGCACGCAGAATCAAACCGACCGCAATAACAATCAGCAGGAGCCACAACACAATCGCACGCCATGCACGTGGCGTTGTTGTTTGCGTTTGATTGCTGCTGATAGGATCGGTCATGGTGCTAGTTTTTGTATTGTCGTTACTGAGCGATCGCCATCCGCTTGCCACACTTCTATTTTTTGTACTTGATCATTGCTGCCGCTGAGCATAATGCGCTCTACTTTTTGCTGCACATCAATGTCGCTGGGCTTGAGTTGCAGCGCCCAACGCTCGCGTGTACCGGTCAACGCAACAATGTAGTTGAGTTCCAGTAATCGACGATCGCCTGCCAGCGTCGCACGGATACTGATGATCAGCGTCGCCAACTCTGGTATGTCATTGAGTGACAACGAATAGCTTTTGCCGCCGCGCTCCAACAACAATCGATCATTCTCCAGCAGCATGCGTTCTGGTTTTGGTTTGAGGGTGCGTCTTTCCAGTTTATCGGGCGGGGTGTACAGCATTTCGCCTGATGAAATGATCGGTTGTGTCAACGCGGCGATATATTTTTTCTCGACAAAATGAACCGTCGTTGGTTTGGCTTGAGCCAGCGCGCCCATCAACTTTGCCATGTCCCATTCGGCGGCTTGCGTCAGATTGCAAGCAAAGAGAAACAGCGCACCTGCCATTAAGGTGCGCAGATAGCCTGTTTTGTGTTGGCGACTTGTCTTATTCATCGATTACTCCGGTGACGGCGAGCTGTGTACCGTTTCTGATTTCGAATTGCAGTGAACCATTGCTCGTGATCTCGTATTGCACTCTCAAATGGGTATCCGGCAGCACCGGACTCAAGAACTTGAGGGTCCTGATTTTGCAGGGCTGTATCTCGCGTTGTCTATGTTGCGCAATTGCGAGCATGGCAAGATCGAGCAAGACGACCCCAGGTGTGATCGGCATGCCGGGAAAATGCCCGGCAAAAGCGGGATGATCAAACGGTATATTCAGGGTAATCGTCGTCATGCGGACCTGCTACTGTCATTGCTGGCAACCAGAGTGCGGATTAACTCGTCCAATGCACTTTGCGGTAATTTTCCGGTGCCATTACGTGGTAGTTGAGCAACCTTGTACAACGGTCTGGGCATGAAGGCGTGATCGATTTTTTCACGTAGCGCACTGATGATCTGTGCGTTCGTCAAATCAGGTGCGACCACCACCGCTTTCAGGCGCGTTACTTCACCATTATTTTTTTCGTGCGGCATGTAAAACGCACCGTCTTGCACGCCCGGAATCGCGTTGAGATGGTGATTCAGGGAGGCGAGCGAGCTACGCTTGCCGGCGATATTAATTAAATCACTGATTCGGCCATGCAGCAAAAAGTGACGTTCTGACGTAATTTCCAGTACATCATTCATCGGCATCGCCGGCTCTACATGGCCTCCAGAAATCCACATGCGCGTGTCATTGCCGTCACCGTTATTGCGCTCATTATTTGCGTCTTCCGGTGTGGAGGGAGACATCGCCAGCGTCGGAAACAACATCCATTCAGGCGATTTGGTCGGACGACGCGATGCGATCTGTCCGGTCTCTGTACTGCCATAAATTTCGTGCAGCGACGTATCGAACATCTGCTCGGCCTCATTTGCCAGTTGCAGCGACAGTTGCGCAGTCGCTGATACGATCAATTCTATTTTCGGCAAGGTTAGTTGCGCGCCGAGCAGTGAGCGCAAATGGATCGGTGTGGTGATCAAAATGCGTGCCTCGGGCAATTGCATTAGCGACTGGCAGATATCAGCCGGATAAAACGAGCGCGCGCTGGTAAGTGCAAAACCGTTCACCAAAGGCATTAATACGGTCGATTCAAAACCAAACATGTGTTGTGCCGGTACCGTGCCGACTACATAATATTCACTGCCCGAAACCAGCCCGAATTGTCGTGCTTCCGCTTGCACATTGCGAACGAGCGAGCCCCACTTTTTGCAATGCCCTATTGGCAAGCCTGTCGAGCCGGAGGTAAATACGTAGGCGATGATCTGATCTGCATCGATTTGCGGTACCGCAAAAGGGCTCTCCACGAATGAATGTGCAGTCGAATTTTTAAAAAATTCATCAGGAGGGAAAAGCGTTTGCGGCAACGCAATCGCGCAATCTTGCTGGTCGGTCACGCACGCTACATCAGGTGCAAATAATTGCAATTGATGTATGGTTTCCGCGGCGCGAGTGGAGGGTAAAAGAGTGATCTTGCCGGCCACAATGGCGGCACACAATACGACAGAAAACCGATAGCGATCCTGACAGTCGTTGAATATATGTTGGGTGTGCGGTAATGCCGGAATAAGCGCATAAACGTCACGCAAAAACGTCGCTGCCTTAACTGCCGCGCTATCACGCCACGCAATGACTTGCTCTGCAGAAGTGTGGCCGAAGAGAGGGTGTAGCTGCTTCAATGACGCACACCCAACAACATCATAAAGGGCAATCGACGCACCCACATATCATTTAATCTGGCTGGCAGCGATGTGATCAGCCAACGATTGCAGTGAACTGAAAATTTTCTGATTATCTTCATGATCGGCGCGCAGTTGTACGCCGTATTTTTTCGATACCACCAGTGCAACTTCCAGTATGTCAATGGAGTCAAGTCCGAGGCCGTCGCCATACAACGCATCGTCTGCTGATAGCGATTCTGCATTGATCTCTAAATTCAATGCGTGCACGATTAATTGCGCGACTTCGCGTACAAATTCTGGTGAGGCTGAGCTGGAGTTTGAAGCGTTGTCTGTCATTAATTTCTTTCCGGTGCCTAAATAGGGCAAATTATATAGTGCGGAATGCCAGCTGAACGTGAGCAATCGCAAAGATATCTGTATCAGCGGCATTTGCCATACTGCATGTGGCAGAGCGGAAACAGTTAACGATTTCACTTGCAGCATTTGCAAGCATATTTCACTCTGGCGATGTTTATCGTCCGCTGTTACTGCCGTCCATTCCGCGCATTCGAGGGGGCGCTACCAGTGCTGAAATTGCTGCGCCACGGATTAATATCCAAGCCGCCGCGACGGGTATAGCGGGCGTAGACCGCGAGTTTATACGGCGCGCATTGTCGCAAGATGTCCATGAAAATACGCTCCACACATTGTTCATGAAATTCATTGTGCTCGCGAAAACCAATCAGATAGCGTAACAAGCCTTCTTGCTCTATCGGCGTACCAACATAGCGGATTTGTACGCTGGCCCAATCGGGTTGTCCGGTTACCAGGCAATTTGATTTCAGCAAATGTGAGACCAGCGTTTCTTCTACCGCCGGATCGCCGATAACTGTTTTCAGTAACGACGCGTCCGGTGTGTAACTATCTATCTCGATATCAAGTCTATCCAGCAGCATGCCCGGCAGTTCACCCATGGTCAAATCAGAAAAACCGTCCGGTGTGGTTAATGCAATTTGGATAGGCGCGCCGAAACCAGCTGATAGATCGGCGCGCAGGAGTTCCAGCAGCGCATCGTTACCGGCCAATTTGGTTTGATTGAAAGAATTGAGGTACAGCTTCAACGATTTGGATTCAATGATATTTGGCGAATCTGCCGGCACCATGATTTTTGCTACCGCCACTTGTGGTTTGCCGCGCAAATTGAGCCACGATAATTCGTAGGCATTCCAGATATCCATACCAAAAAATGGCAATGGTGTGCGAATGGCTAATTCGTCGCGTTTCTCCTGGCGCGCAATCGAAAACAACAAAGAAGGATCGTATTGCGTTTGGTAAACAGACGGTTTGCCTAATGGCGAGTCAGATGCTGAGGAGGGAATGCTCATGAGAAACGTCCGGCGAATGGTTGTAAAGCGTGCTGACAAAAAACTGAATCAATGGAAATATGGCGAGCAAAAATCCGTGCAGCATAAATTGTACGGCCAATAACAGCAGTGCATCGCTCGGAATGAAGGTTTTAGGTGACGCTATGTAGCGGCAGATGCAAGCTGAAAATCGTGCCTTTGCCTATTTCACTTTGTACGTTGATGTGGCCTTCATGTGCTTCGGCCAATTGCTGAGAAATATACAAGCCGAGTCCTAGACCGCCACAGATAGCGCTCCCGGAGCCGCGCTCAAACGGTTGAAATATCGCTTTTTGGTCAGCCACAGCTATCCCCGGTCCTTGGTCTTTTACTTGGATCACGGCAGCGTTGCCATCCATTTTTAGCAACACATCAATCGGCTTTTTCTGGCCGTAACGCAAGGCATTGGTCAATAAATTCACGACAATCTGTTCAATCCGAAAAGCATCCCAGGTGCCTTGGATCTTGTTCGGCGCATGTAGCGTAATACTGGTGCCAGCGGTGGCGGCCTGAGTGCCGAGATCATTGACCACGCGTGTGAGCAACTCCGACAAATCGGTTGCCTCTGGCCGTATCGACAGGCGACCACTACGCATGCGGGAGACATCCAGCATGTCGTCGATGAGTCGAATCATGCTACGGATTTGGCGCCCATCGCGCGCCACCATTTGATTTAAACGTTCATCGTCAAATAGGGCGGCATCGCCGCGCTCTAGTTGCATGGTGCGCATCTGCGTTTCTAGAAACAGTGTGTTCAGCGGGGTGCGCAATTCGTGCGCAACCATGGACATGAACTCATCACGCATCGCAACTGCACCTTCCAGCTGGGTTTGCGTGTTTTGCAATTCCCGCATCAAGACTTCCTGCTCTTTGCGACTTTTCTCTAGTGCGGCCAGTTGATGTCGAGTTTGCTGGCGCTGTCGGTACAAGTCGACAAACACCTTAACCTTGCTTTTAACTGCAAAATTATCTAGTGGCTTATGCAGAAAATCGACCGCGCCACTCTCATACCCCTTAAACGCATAGTTCAACTCGCGACCGGCAGCACTGACGAAGACGATCGGAATATGCCGGGTTTTTTCTGTGCCGCGCATTAATTCGGCGAGTTGAAACCCATCCATTGCCGGCATTTGTACATCGAGAATCGCGAGCGCAAATTCATGTTCTAGTAAAAGTGTGAGTGCATCGTCGCCTGATAGCGCCTGGTAAATTTCTAGATCATCCTGGCGGATCAGTGCGTTTAGCGCGCGCAGATTTTCCGGAAGATCATCGACGATCAGTAATTTTGTTTTGACTTCAGCTTGCATATTGTTTATCCAAGTGTAAAAGCAAAGTGTGTATCTCTCTCAGCGGCAGAATAAAATCTGGTTGCATCAGGTTGATCGCCGCTTGGGGCATGGTGACAATTTGTGCTTCACCCGGTTCTTGTACGATTGTGAGGCCGCCATGTTGTTGTATCGCCTGCATACCTCTGGCACCGTCAATATTTGCGCCGGTCAGCAAAATACCGACCAGCGTCGCGCCATAGGCTGCCGCCGCAGATTCCATCAGAATATCAATCGCAGGGCGGGAAAAGTGTATCGGTGGTTCACCACTGAGCGAAAAACTGTGATCGCTTTCAATCGATAGATGATAGTCGGTGGGCGCAAAATAAAGCGTGCCGCTACATATATCTTCCTTGTCCGCGGCTTCATGCACCGGGATCGCCATATGATTCTGAAAGACTTCTGCCAAGCGGCTTTGTCGCTCTTTAGCGAGATGGACAACCACCGCAATCGGCAGGCGAAAGCTGGCAGGCAAGCGCGGCAAAATGGTCATCAGCGCGTCTATGCCGCCAGCTGATGTACCGATCACAATCGCTTTGATGGATCTTTCTTTGATAAGAGCGGTGAACGTATTCAATTCGAGATCAAGGCAATAAAATCATGTTTTACGGAAAATACGTTCCGGTCTGTCAAACGCCTCAAAGTTACTCGCGTAGGCAGAAAAATCCAGACTTTCCTTGCTACCAAGCCCAAGAAAGCCGCGATGACTCAAAGCGTCATGAAACAAGCCGAGCGCACGGTCTTGCAGTTTCTTGTTGAAGTAAATCAGCACATTGCGGCAAGAAACGAGATTAACTTCAGCAAATACGCTGTCGGTAGCCAAGCTATGATCGGCGAAGGTGACGTTTTCTATCAAGGACTTGTCAAACAGCGCGGCATTGTATGCAGCCGTGTAGTAATCAGAGAACGCTTGCTTGCCACCGGCGTTTTGATAGTTGCGGGTGTAGCCTTTAATTGCGTCGAGAGAAAAAAGTCCCTTTTTTGCTTTTTCAATTGATTGCTGATTGATGTCAGTTGCATAGATCATCGTGCGGTCCAGCAAGCCTTCTTCCTTCAGCAAAATCGCCAGCGAATACACTTCTTCACCGGTACTACAGCCAGCGATCCAAATTTTCAACGACGGATAGGTTTTCAAAAACGGCATGACGTCGCGACGTAGCGCAAGGAAGTAGGACGGATCGCGAAACATTTCGCTGACTGGAATCGTCAGATACTGTAGCAACTCGGTAAACACCGCCGGGTCGCGCAGGATTTTGTCTTGCAACGACGAGATGGTCGGCATATGCATTTGCTGCAACGCATGCAGCACACGACGTTTTTGCGAGGAGCCGGAATACTCGCGAAAATCGTAGCTATATTTGAGATAAATCGCCTCGATCAACAGGCGCATTTCTATCTCGATATTGACCGGGTTTTGCGGCATATCAGATGCGTTCCATATTCGGTAACCAAACGCGTAGCAATGAATACAGACGATCTAAATCGACTGGCTTCGCCAGATAGTCATTGGCGCCGGCTTTTAGGCACTGCTCCTGATCATCTTTCATTGCTTTGGCGGTGATGGCAATAATAGGCAGTTTGGTAAACCTTGCATCGGCACGGACGCGACGTGTCGCTTCCAGACCATCCATGCTAGGCATCATGATGTCCATCAAGACTAAATCAATGTCACTGGTGGTGTCGAGCTTGCTGATCGCTTCCAGTCCGTTACGTGCGGTTTCAACCATCAAGCCTTTTTGCTCCAGCACGCTGGTGAGCGCAAAAATATTACGTACATCGTCGTCAACCAGTAAAACACGTCGACCTTCAAATACACGATCACGATTGCGTACGGTCTTCAACATCGTTTGACGTTCGGCAGAGAGTTGTGACTCGACCTTATGCAGAAATAGTGTCACCTCATCGAGTAAGCGTTCTGGAGAACGTGCACCCTTGATGATGATGGAGCGTGAATATTTGAGCAGATCGTTTTCTTCTTCGCGCGTCAGATTTCGACCGGTGTAGACGATTACCGGGGGAAATGAGCAAATTTCTTCCTGCGACATGCGCTGCAAAAGTTGATTGCCCTGCATGTCCGGCAGCTTGAGATCGATGATCATGCAATCGAAAATCTTGGTGCGCAAAAGCTGCAATGCCTCGTTGCCGAATTCGACCGCGGTGATTTCGATATCTTCATCCGAGATCAGTTGCACGACGCTATCGCGCTGACGGGCATCGTCTTCAACCAGTAATACCCGCTTTATTTTTTGCGTAAATTTGTCTTCCAGTTTTTGGAAAATATCATGCAACATTTCGCGTGAGGTGGGCTTGACGGCGTAGCCAATCGCACCTAAATGCATGGCTGCATCGATACGATCGTTGGCCGATACCACGTGCACAGGGATATGACGCGTGATGGATTTTTCTTTCAGTTGCTGCAGCAGACTGAGACCGGAGCGATCCGGCAATCCCATGTCCAGCAGAATCGCATCCGGCAGATGCGTGGAGGCGAGAGCTAGGCCATCCTCGGCACCGTGTGCTACCAGACAGCGGTATCCCATTTCATGCGCCAGATCGTACAGAATGTGCGCAAATTCTGGATCATCTTCTACGACCAATACCGATCGTTGATCGTTGCGTTGCTGCAGCCTATCATCATCAAACGATGGTATTTCCGGAGTTGGCGTAGCAGTTGAGGCTGCAAGTGGCGTGTGTGCTGCCTTCGCTGAGATCGAATGTTTTGCCTCTGCCTTGATTTCTGCTGTGCGGTGGAATTCTGGTTGTGCTGGCGCACACCATTCGATCGGCACAACCAATGTGAAGGTGCTCCCTTCATTTGGCACACTATTGACGGTGATTGTGCCACCAAGCAAGGTCGCCAGGTCATGTGAAATCGACAAGCCAAGGCCGGTGCCGCCATAGCGACGGCTGGTGGTGCCATCCGCTTGACGGAAGGCCTCAAAAATAATCTCTTGCTGATCTTCGGGAATGCCGATGCCGGAGTCCTGTACCGCAAATCGTATGCTATCGCTGGCAGTATCTTGTGAAATGTCGAGCGTGACCTTGCCGCTTTCGGTGAACTTGATCGCATTTGACAGCAGATTTTTGAGGATCTGTTCCAAGCGCTGATGATCGGTATGCAGCGCAGCACGCGTGCCCGGCGCGATCTGCACGCAAAACTCGAGCTGCTTCTGCGTAGCAAGGGGCGTAAAGGTCATCTGTAGCGATTCGGCCAAGTTACGCAGCGTGACGTTTTCAGGATTGAGGTCTAGCTTGCCAGCTTCGACTTTGGAGATGTCGAGGATGTCGTTGATCAAATTCAGCAAGTCATTGCCGGCAGCATAAATTGTTTGCGCAAAGTTGACTTGTTCATCAGTCAGATTGCCTTTGCTATTTTCGGATAGCAGTTTTGCCAAAATTAATGAACTATTGAGCGGTGTGCGCAACTCGTGTGACATATTGGCGAGGAATTCGGATTTATAGCGGCTGGCGCGCTGCAGATCTTCGGCGCGTTCTTCCAGTTGCAACTGCACCTCGTTCAGCGAGATATTTTTCTGATCTAGGGTAATCGCTTGGTCGGCCAGTTGTTGATTGATTTGCTCCAGCTCGGCTTTTTGGTTCTCTAGATTAACCTGCGATTCTTCAAGTACACGTGATTGTTCTTCCAGTTCCTCGTTGCTGGTACGCAATTCTTCCTGCTGTACCTGTAGCTCTTCGTTCAATTGCTGGGTTTCTGCGAGCACGTCTTGCAAGCGTTGACGCGCGCGCGCCGCTTCGACCGAGGTGCCGATATTGCTACTCACCAGTTTGAGCAGGTCCAGATCTCTCTCGCTAACGTGATGTAGAAAGCCTAGTTCTATTACGCCGTTCACAACGCCGTCGTTATCTACCGGTACGATCACCACATTGTTTGGCGTGATATTGCCAAGACCGGAACTGACTTTAAGATAGTTGTCTGGTACATCGTTGAGTTGCAGCACGCGCCGCTCCAGCGCGGCTTGGCCAACCAGGCTATCGCGTCCTTGAAACGAGCGACCATATTGCTCATCTTTTTGATCAAAGCCGTAGGCAGCAACGCGTCGCAATGTGGCATCATCTTCTCGCACATACAGTGTGCCGACAGCAGCATTGAGATAACGCGCAAGAAACTCCAATGCGGCATTGCCCAGCGCAGCGAGCGTTAAATGTCCGATGCCATGTTCAGCCAATTGCGTCTGCCCGCTACGTAGCCAAGCCAAGCGCTGCAATTTTTCGGCGTGCTCAGTTTGCTGTTGCAGTGTTTCGTTATAAGTATTCGACAACTGCATTAATTCGCGTCTACCCATTAAGGCGAGCAGTCCCGTCATCACCAGACTAAGCAATAAAAAACCGGCTACTGCGGTGAAGGTGACATTTTCCGCGGAGTTACTATGTTGTTGGCGTTCGCGTTGTTCTACATTGAGGAAGGCGGTGAATTCCTCGCGAATGCTGTCGAACTGCGCTTTGCCATCACCGGATTGAACTAGCTGTGTGTAATTACCATTAGCGCGACGTACTTGAATCGCTTTTTGTGCATATTTGATCCATTGTTCCTGCATGGCGGCGATGCGCTTGAGCCGCTCCAGTTGCATTGGGTTGTCGCTAACAAGCTTTACCAGCGCATTCATTTCGACGTTTAATTTTGCAACGCTGACTTTATAGGGTTCCAAAAAATCTTCGTCGCCAGTCAGTAAAAAACCACGCATACCGCTTTCCATGTCGACTGACAGTTTGGCAACCTCGTGCGCGCTACCTATCGTATGTTCACTTTGCTCCACCGAATGCAGCACCGAGAGCAGGTAAATAATCAATCCGATAAAAGCGGCGATCGTAATAATGCCGCTGACTAGCGGCAATGCGATATTGCGGAAAAGTATGCGTCGAAAAGCGGATTGATCCATTTCAGATCCCTTTTATTGATAGTCTTTTATAGCGTAGGCCAAGCCGGCGAAGCCAAGAGTGTAACAAGATCATCGGATTGCGTATGCCATTTACGCAGAACGCCTATCACTTTTTTGTTCCTGTGATTTGAGGTTGGATTAAGCGCTTAGCTAGTATTTATTTGAGGCGTATCTGTGCGATGTATTTTTATCGGCGACAGATGCAACGCCGATGCAATAAAAATAACGATAAAATGCTGAATCGCGTATTACAAAAACAATTTGTAAACCGGATTGTTGCTTTCATCCCAGTGGCGATATCCCAGACTCACTAGCGATTCGCGGAATATCTTCATTTCTTTTTTTGGCACTTGTAAGCCGACTAAAATGCGGCCGGTATCGCCCCCCTGATTACGATAGTGGAACAAACTGATGTTCCAGTTGGGCGCCATGCTGTCAAGAAAACGAATCAAGGCACCGGGACGCTCAGGGAATTCAAAGCGATACAGCAATTCGTTGTGTGCCAGTTCACTCTTGCCACCGACTAGATGACGAATATGTACGCGCGCTAGTTCGTCGTGTGTCAAATCCAGCGTTTTAAAACCCTGCTTTTCGAACGTGCGGGTGATTTTTTCCGGTTCATCACGATCACTGATTTGCATCCCGACAAACACATGCGCCTGGCTTGCATCGCAGATGCGGTAGTTGAATTCGGTCACATTGCGCGGGCCGATCAGTTCGCAGAAACGCTTGAAACTGCCACGCTCTTCCGGGATGGTGACGGCAAACACGCCTTCGCGCGCAGCACCGATGTCGGCCATTTCGGCGACGAAGCGCAGGCGGTCGAAATTCATATTGGCACCGCTGGCAATCGTTACCAGCGTTTCACCCGTCAACGGTTTTTTTGCCAGCCGCGCTCTATCCAGATACATCTTGGCACCTGCTACCGCCAGTGCGCCGGATGGCTCCAGGATGCTGCGCGTATCTTGGAACACGTCCTTGATCGCGCTGCATACTTCATCGGTGCTGACGACAACGACTTCATCGACAAACTGTTTAGCTACGCGAAAGGTTTCTTCGCCAACCAGTTTGACCGCAGTGCCATCGGCAAACAGACCAACATCAGACAAGGTCACGCGCCGTCCAGTTTGCAGGCTGCGTGCCATCGCGTTGGAGTCGGTAGTTTGTACGCCGATCACTTTGATCTCTGGACGTACGGCTTTAACGTAGGCGGAAATGCCGGCGATCAAACCGCCGCCGCCGATCGGGACGAAGATCGCATGGATAGGGCCCGGATGTTGGCGCAGGATTTCCATGCCGATGGTGCCTTGACCCGCGATTACATCGGGATCGTCGAACGGATGCACCGAAGTCAGTTTAAATTTCTTCTGTAATGTTTGTGCGTGCAAAGAGGCATCTGAATACGAATCGCCAAACAACACAACCTCGCCTCCACGCGCCTTGACCGCATCGACTTTTACCGACGGCGTCGTAGTTGGCATCACAATAACGGCACGGCAGCCAAGTTTTTTGGCAGCCAACGCAACGCCTTGTGCGTGATTACCTGCGGATGCACAAATTACGCCGTGCTTCAATTGTGCCGGCGATAAATGCGCCATCTTATTGTAGGCGCCACGCAACTTGAAGCTGAAGACACTTTGCACATCCTCGCGCTTGAAATAAATCTGGTTGCCGAAACGCTGTGAGAGCGAGGGCGCCAGTTCCAGCGGCGATTCCACTGCGACGTCATAGACGCGTGCGGTCAGGATTTTTTTCAGGTAGTCAGTCGTCATAGAGTATGTGATGGGCGCAATGTGTAAAAGCCGGCGGATAGAAATCGGATGGACAATGTCCAACCGCGAGGTCTACATGATGCCGTGCAGCCACTCATTATAATGGACACCCTTTTGAGAGCAGAGAGCAATCTTGTGGTGTCCGTAAAAAGAACAGGAATTTGATGATAGATGCTGCGACGCAATGGTTGTTGACTACGCTGGCTGTGCCCGAATTTGGTCTGTTATCGGTATTTATCGTGAGTACGCTATCGGCGACGATTCTGCCTATCGGGTCCGAGCCGGCAGTGTTTGCCGTGGTCAAGGCAAATGCAGGGTTGTTCTGGCCGGTATTGCTGGTTGCCACGGGCGGTAATACGCTGGGCGGGATGGTCGATTACTGGATGGGTGCCGGTGCCAAGAAGGCTTTTGCCAAAGAGCGAGAAACGCGCTGGTTCGGTTGGTTGAAAAAATTCGGCGCCAAAACGATGCTGCTGGCGTGGTTGCCGGGCATAGGCGATCCCTTATGTGTGTTGGCGGGTTGGCTCAAATTACCATTTTGGCCGTGCGTGCTGTATATGGCGATCGGCAAGTTTTTGCGCTATCTGACAATTACCTGGCTGTTGCTGTACATTCCCGACGGCTTTTGGCACGCAATCGCCAATCTGGTCTGATGTGAAGAGCGTGATGCCGCACTAACGAGCAAACACGCAATCAGCTAAAATGCGTCTTTATAGTTGTCATAGTGATCGCCCACAGCGAGCGCCGATAACGACTCCTCATTCGCACCACACTGATTGCAGCCAAATCCCCACTGATGAACGCTCCCGTACAAATCCAGACTTTGCTTGCCGATGCGCCCGATGGTGCGATCCCTACGCGTTTGCGTGAAATTCCATACAACTACACCTCGTTCTCGGATCGTGAGATCGTCATACGTCTGCTCGGCGAGCAAGCATGGACGCTACTCAACGGGTTGCGTGACGCGCGCCAGACTGGTCGTTCCGCGCGCATGCTGTATGAAGTATTGGGTGATATCTGGGTAGTACGACGCAATCCGTATTTGCAAGATGACATGCTCGACAATCCGAAGCGACGTCAGGCATTGATTGATGCATTGAATCATCGCTTGGGCGAAGTCGACAAGCGACGCAAGCTGGATCTGGCCGAGCATGACGATGCTGATGCAGAAAATCGTGCGGCTGCGGTGGAGACATTGGTACAACTTGCGTGCAAAGCGGTCGCAGATTTTGGCGAAGAGTTCCGCAATAGCTGGGATTTACGTAAACGCGCTACTCGTGTGCTGGGACGTTATACCGACAAAGGGAATGTCAAATTTGACGGCCTTTCGCGGGTCTCGCATGTCACCGATGCGACCGATTGGCGGGTTGAATATCCGTTTGTCGTGCTGACGCCGGATAGCGAAGATGAGATGGCGGGTTTGGTCAAAGCCTGTATTGAACTTGGTTTGACCATCATTCCGCGTGGTGGTGGCACTGGTTATACCGGTGGTGCAATTCCATTGACACCGATGTCTGCCGTCATCAACACGGAAAAATTAGAACAACTGGGTGCGGTCGAAATGACAATGCTGCCCGGCGTTGATCGTGAATACGCCACCATTTACTCTGGCGCAGGCGTTGTTACCAAGCGCGTCGCCGAGGCGGCAGAGAAAGCGGGTTTTGTATTTGCGGTGGATCCAACCTCGGCCGAGGCATCCTGCATAGGTGGCAATATCGCGATGAATGCGGGTGGTAAAAAAGCCGTGTTGTGGGGCACTGCGCTCGACAATCTGGCAAGCTGGCGCATGGTTGACCCGAATGGCGATTGGCTGGAAGTGACGCGCATAGAACACAACCTCGGCAAAATCCACGACGCACCGGTCGCCAAGTTTCAGCTGGAATGGTCGCATCCGGGACGCAAAGGTCAGCACAATGCACCCTTCAAAACCGAGACCTTAGAAATTGTCGGCAGCACCTTCCGTAAGGAAGGGCTGGGTAAAGACGTCACGGATAAATTTTTGTCCGGCTTGCCGGGTGTGCAGAAGGAAGGTTGCGATGGTTTGATCACGTCGGCGCGCTGGATTTTGCACAAGATGCCAAAATTTACACGCACTGTTTGTCTGGAATTTTTCGGTCACTCGCGCGATGCGATTCCATCGATTGTCGAGATTAAAGATTTTCTGGATGGCTTGACTAAAAAAGGCGCGGCAGAAGGTATCGCGGCGCCGGTGCAACTCGCTGGGCTTGAACATCTGGATGAGCGCTATCTGCGCGCGGTCGGTTATGCGACCAAATCCAAACGCGGTATCTTGCCGAAGATGGCCCTGTTTGGCGACATCGTTGGTGATGATGAAAATGCGGTCGCGCAAGCCGCCTCCGAAGTGGTGCGTCTGGCGAATACGCGCGTCGGTGAAGGTTTTGTCGCCGTCAGCCCGGAAGCACGCAAAAAATTCTGGCTGGATCGCGCCCGCACGGCAGCAATTTCCAAGCATACCAATGCGTTCAAGATCAACGAAGACGTCGTGATTCCGCTGGATCGCATGGGCGAATATTCCGATGGCATCGAACATATCAATGTCGAGCTGTCGATCAAAAACAAACTGCAATTTTTGGATGCCTTGCGCACGTTTTTTGCCAAGGGCAATCTGCCGCTCGGGAAAAGTGACGATGCTGAGGGCGATAAAATTCCCGCCGCCGAGCTGTTAGAAGATCGCGTACAGCAAGCCTTGCAACTGATCGCCGAAACGCATGCGCGCTGGAGCTATCTGCTGAAAAATCTGGATCAACCGCTGGCCGATGCAAGAAACGATTTGATCGCGCTCGGCATGGAAGCGTTGGCCAATACCTTCAATGAGCGCGTGCACGATCAGCCGCAAGCGACCGTGTTTGATGTGGTGCAAGACAGAACCGTGCGCGTATCGTGGAAGGTAGAAGTGCGTACGCCATTGAGTCAGATTTTTAGCGGCGCATCGTTCCGTCTGATACTGGATGAAGTCACCGCGATTCATAAGTTTATTTTGCGGGGCCGCGTTTTCGTTGCTTTGCATATGCATGCCGGTGATGGCAATGTGCATACCAATATCCCAGTCAATTCCGACCATTATCAAATGCTGCAAGACGCCCATGCGGCCGTCGCACGCATCATGGCGTTCGCACGTTCGTTAAACGGTGTGATTTCTGGCGAACATGGGATCGGTATTACTAAACTCGAGTTTTTAACGGACGCAGAATTAAGTGATTTCCGCGCTTATAAACGACGCATTGATCCAGACGGCCGCTTTAACAAAGGCAAGTTGATGGACGATGCGGATTTGAGTGCTGATCTGCGCAACGCCTACACGCCATCGTTTGGTTTGATGGGGCATGAATCGTTAATCATGCAACAAAGTGACATCGGTGCGATTGCCGCCAGCGTCAAAGATTGTCTGCGTTGCGGTAAATGCAAGCCGGTGTGTGCGACGCACGTGCCACGCGCGAATTTGCTGTATTCGCCACGCAATAAAATTTTAGCCACCTCGTTGTTGGTAGAAGCGTTTTTGTATGAAGAACAAACACGGCGTGGCATCTCAATTAAACACTGGGAAGAGTTTGAAGATGTCGCCGATCATTGCACCGTGTGTCATAAATGTTTGACGCCCTGTCCGGTCGATATCGACTTTGGCGATGTGTCGATGAATATGCGCAATTTGTTGCGCAAAATGGGTAAAAAATCATTTAATCCCGGCACTGCATCGGCGATGTTTTTTCTCAATGCGACTGATCCGACCACCATCAATGCGACACGACAGGTGATGATCGAATGGGGTTATAAGGCGCAGCGTTTTGGTAATGAATTTTTTAAGAAATTCGCTAATAAACAAACTGCCGCACCTAACTCTACGCTCGGTAAAGCGCCGCTGAAAGAGCAGGTGATCCACTTCATTAACAAAAAGATGCCGGGTAATCTGCCGAAGAAAACCGCGCGTGCGTTGCTGGATATTGAAGATGACAAGGTCGTGCCGATTATTCGCGATCCGCAATCGACCACGATGGATACCGAGGCGGTGTTTTATTTTCCTGGTTGTGGTTCTGAACGCTTGTTCTCGCAAGTGGGTTTGGCGACGCAGGCGATGTTGTGGCATGTTGGTGTACAGACCGTGTTGCCACCAGGGTATCTGTGTTGTGGTTACCCGCAACGCGGTAGCGGCGATTATGACAAGGCCGAAAAAATCATCACCGACAATCGTGTGCTATTCCATCGCATGGCTAACACGCTCAACTACCTCGATATCAAAACCGTTATCGTTTCCTGCGGCACTTGTTACGATCAGTTGCAGGGTTACGAATTTGAAAAAATCTTCCCGGGTTGTCGCATCATCGATATCCATGAATATTTGATGGAAAAAGGGATCAAGCTGGAAGGTGTCAGCGGCGTGCGTTATATGTATCACGACCCTTGTCACACACCAATGAAATTGCAGGACCCGCTGAAAACGGTCAATGCGCTGATCACCACGAGCGATGCGCACATCATTGAAAAAAATGATCGTTGCTGCGGTGAATCCGGCACCTTTGCAGTATCGCGCCCAGATATCGCGACGCAAGTGCGGTTCCGCAAAGAAGAAGAAATGGAAAAAGGCGCAGCAAAACTGCGTGCGGATGGTTTTGTCGGTGAAGTCAAAGTATTGACTTCCTGCCCATCGTGTCTGCAAGGTTTGTCGCGTTATAACGACGATGCTGATAGCAGTGCCGATTACATCGTGGTGGAAATGGCCAAACATTTGTTGGGTGAAAACTGGTTGCCAGATTACGTGGCGCGTGCCAATAGTGGCGGCATAGAGCGGGTATTGGTATAAATCATGATCCAGAAAATCAGCTGCGGGCTATGCGAGCAAGATCGAAATGAGCAAGACGGCAGCGAAGTCATCTATCGCAACCAGCAATTACGTGTGGTGCTGGTTGATGATGCCAACTATCCTGGTTTTTGCCGCGTCATCTGGCAACAGCATATTGCGGAGATGACTGATTTGCCGATTGTTGATCGCTCTACCTTGATGCGAACTGTTTGCCAGGTAGAGGCGGCGCAGCGCGAAGTATTACAACCACATAAAATCAATCTGGCGGCGCTTGGTAATATGGTGCCGCATATGCATTGGCATGTGATCCCGCGTTATGCGGACGATGCGCATTTCCCGCATCCGGTTTGGGCGACGCCGGTACGACAAACTGATGAAAAAGTATTACAGCAGCGACGCGGGCTATTGCCTGCATTGCGGGCCGCCGTAATTCGGCACGTGTCCTGCAACGGTTAAATAAGATATCTGGTCGATTGATGTATAAGCCAGCGTAGGCTCAGCCTATTGCGCGATTAATGTTTTAGAAAATTAAGAAAGACTTCCATGACGGGCTCTAAACAATCTCCGGTTTCTCCACAGCCGACCGACTTAACCGTGCGCAAACAATCGCGGGTGCTGGAAGTGGTATTTGACGATGGCGCAAGCTTTAGCTTGCCGTTTGAACTGTTACGCGTCGCGTCACCATCGGCAGAAGTGCGTGGTCATGGCCCGGGGCAAGAAGTCCTACAAACCGGACAACGCAATGTTGAAATAGTCGGCGTAGAACCGATTGGCAATTATGCGATCAAACCTGTGTTCTCGGATGGTCACGATACCGGCATTTTTACTTGGGATTATCTGCATCATCTTGGTAGCAATCAGCATGCTCTGTGGGAAGATTATTTGCGCAGATTGGAAGCAGCCGGTTTTACGCGCGAAAGCGGGCGCGATGTGGCTATGAGTAAAGAGGCTGGAAAAGGTGGCGCCTGCAGTAGTCATTAACCCGTCATTGGGCGCCGTTATTTCGTACGCGCCTTATATAATGTGTAGTTCTAAAGATGTACAGTCTTATTAATACGCAGTCTTATATCTGCTTTATGCCTGACTTTAACCGTGATCTATTATGACTAATCCAACCCACTTCGGTTATCAAACCGTAGACGAAGAAGAAAAAGTGCATAAGGTTGCTGAGGTATTCCATTCAGTTGCCAGCAAATACGATGTGATGAACGATGTGATGTCGGGCGGCCTGCATCGCATTTGGAAAATATTTACGATCGCGCAAGCTGGCGTTCGCCCGGGTTTTAAAGTGTTGGATATCGCTGGCGGTACTGGTGATTTGGCAAAAGCCTTTACCAAGCAGGCTGGTGCTACGGGTGAAGTATGGTTGACCGATATCAATGAATCTATGTTGCGCGTAGGTCGCGATCGTCTGTTGAATAAAGGCATGATCGCCCCCACTATGTTGTGTGATGCAGAAAAGTTACCATTTCCCGATAATTACTTTGATCGTGTTACTGTTGCTTTTGGCTTGCGAAATATGACTCACAAAGATGTCGCGCTGGCCGAAATGCGACGGGTGCTCAAACCAGGTGGAAAATTGTTGGTGTTGGAATTTTCTAAAGTTTGGGAGCCATTGAAAAAACCGTATGACCTGTATTCATTTAAAGTGTTGCCATGGATGGGGCAGCGTATTGCCGGTGACGCGGATAGTTATCGCTATCTGGCCGAATCGATACGCATGCATCCTGATCAGGACACACTGAAAAGCATGATGGAGACTGCGGGGTTGCAAAAAGTGCAGTATTTTAATTTGACCGCCGGTGTGGCAGCGCTCCACGTCGGAATAAAACTTTAGGACACGTAACATGAAAAAAATCTTGATGGCATTGGTTGTCATGGCTGGCTCGCTGACGATGGTGGTTCCGGAAGCGGAAGCAAAACGTATGGGCGGTGGTCGTTCGTCCTTTGGCAAGCAATCGCAAAGTTTTCAAAAAGCCCCACCACCACAACAGTCACGCGCGACCAATACGGCTCAGCCAGCTGGCGCAGCGGGTGCTGCCAAACCTAGCATGATGCGTAACATCCTCGGCGGCGCGTTGCTTGGCCTCGGTCTTGGCGCTTTGTTGTCACACTTCGGTATCGGTGGAGCGTTGGCAAGCATGATCAGCACCTTCTTGATGATCGCTTTGCTCGTGTTCGCAGTCATGTTTATCGTACGCATGATTCGCAACCGTCAAAACGGTGGCGCAGGTGCGCACAATCGCCAGCCAGCTTTTTCTAATGGCTATGGTGATACTGGTATGGCTAAAAACACGACGCCAGAAATTGGCTCGGGCATTGGTCAGTCTCCATCAGGTTTGCATTCGACATCGGCGATGGCGTCAGGTAGTGATTTCCAAGGGATCAACCAAATACCGGATGATTTTGATGTGCCAGCATTTGTGCGCAATGCAAAAACTTACTTTATCCGTTTGCAAGCAGCATGGGATAAAGCTGATATCAACGACATCCGCGATTTTACGACTCCAGAAATGTTTGCTGAGCTGCGCTTGCAATTGCAAGAGCGCGGCGAAGCTGCCAACCAGACCGATGTGGTATCGCTGGATGGCGAGTTGTATGGTGTGGAAACTATCGGTGACGAATATATCGCCAGCATTAAATTTAGCGGCATGATTCGTGAAGACGGCGGCGCAGCTGAGCCATTTACCGAAGCGTGGAATTTGGCTAAGCCAGTAAGTGGTAATGGTGGCTGGGTGTTGGCCGGTATTCAGCAACTGCCGTAATTTTGATAGACGCTATCACCAGATAATGAGTAGTTAAGCTGGTCGTAGCGAGACAAACTGCTAAACTGAGGCCGTCCGTGTAATCTCACGGCGGCCTTTTTTCATGATGATGAATCCACCTTCCCCTGCCATTCTATTTAGTCTGTTACCCGCGACCATTAATCACCTGCTTGCGCAGGAAGCATGGGCACGCGCCAAATTAATCCCTCACGCTGGCAAGGTAGCTGTATTAGATGGCGGCGGTTTGTCGGTGCGATTGAAGGTGGCTGCAGATGGCTTGGTAGAAACGCCAGCCGCTGACGATATCGCGGCGGTGACGATCCGCGTCAACCTCGCGGATCTACCGTTGATTATGCAAAATCGCGAGCGCGCGTTTTCGTATGTCAAGATCGACGGCGATGCAGATTTTGCGAATACGATTTCGCAATTGAGCCAGACCTTACGGTGGGAAGTAGAAGACGATCTGAGTAAGGTAGTCGGCGATATTGCCGCCGTGCGTTTGGTGGATGGCGCTCACGCATTGCTAGCCAGCGCCAAATCGATGCATCGCTCGGTGACTGAAAATGTGGCCGAATATTTATTGGAAGAGAACCCCATGCTGGTGCGTAAACAGGCAGTGTCCGATTTCACCAGCGACGTCACGCGCATGCGTGACGATGTTGCGCGACTCGCCAAGCGAATCGAAAAACTGCAACACGGCATGAAGGATCATCAGCAATGATTCTTAAATTTATCCGTGTTTTAAAGATTGTTCGGGTCGCGCTACGTTATGGGCTGGATGACATTGCGATGTCGGGTCTCTCCATTCCGCGTACGACAAAGCTGCTCAAGCAATTGATGTTTTGGCGCGATTTGTCGGCGCCACGCGGCGTACGTTTGCGTAAAGCACTAGAAGATCTGGGGCCAATTTTCGTCAAGTTTGGGCAGGTGCTATCAACGCGACGCGATTTGATGCCGATGGATATTGCCGATGAACTGGCGCGCTTGCAGGATCGCGTGCCACCATTTCCATCTGAATTAGCGATTGCGCAAATCGTCAAATCGTTAGGCGCACATCCCGATCAATTATTTGCCGAGTTTGAGATGGAGCCGGTGGCGTCAGCCTCAATTGCGCAAGTCCATTTTGCAAAATTAAAAAATGGCCGCGATGTCGCCATCAAGGTGCTGCGCCCCGGCATCAGAAAATCGATCGACGACGATGTCGATTTGATGCATATTGCCGCCGACATGGTCGAACGCCTATGGTCGGATGGTAAACGCCTCAAGCCTAAAGAGGTGGTTGCCGAGTTCGACAAGTATCTGCACGACGAGCTTGATCTGATGCGCGAGGCCGCCAACGCCAGTCAGCTGCGACGTAATTTTGCGGAATCGACCTTGTTGATGGTGCCAGAGATGTTCTGGGACTATTGTTCAACCTCGGTGATCGTGATGGAGCGCATGGTTGGTATTCCAATCTCGCAGACAGAACGCTTGCTCGCTGCCGGCGTCGATTTAAAAAAATTGTCGCGCGATGGCGTCGAAATTTTCTTCACTCAAGTATTCCGTGATGGCTTCTTCCACGCCGATATGCATCCTGGCAATATCCAGGTATCGATTGCGCCGGATTCTTTTGGTCGTTATATCGCATTGGATTTTGGCATTGTCGGCACGCTCAACGATTTTGACAAAGACTATCTATCGCAAAACTTTCTCGCCTTTTTCCGTCGCGATTACAAGCGCGTCGCCGAAGCGCATATCGAATCCGGTTGGGCACCAAAAGAAACCCGCGTTGATGAGCTGGAATCGGCAGTGCGCGCCTGTTGTGAGCCGATCTTTGACCGACCTTTGTCGGATATTTCATTTGGCCAGGTGTTATTACGTTTGTTTCAAACGTCGCGTCGCTTTAACGTCGAAGTACAGCCGCAATTAGTGCTACTGCAAAAAACCTTGCTCAACGTCGAAGGCTTGGGACGGCAACTCGATCCCGAACTGGATTTATGGAAGACTGCCAAGCCGTATCTAGAAAATTGGATGAAAGAGCAGATCGGTTGGCGCGGCTTGCTGGATAACATCAAAATCGAAGCGCCACGCTACAGCAAGTTGCTGCCGCAATTGCCGCGTCTCGCGCATCAGGCGCTGACCAAAGCAGTAGAAGCTGAAAGACGCACTGATGAATTGCTGGCTCGGATGCTGATAGAACAGCGTCGCACCAATACGATGCTGAGCATCATGATGTATTTCGGTGGTGGCTTGCTGGGTGGTGGATTGCTGATGTTGGCGTTTTTCGTGTTTGTGGGTTGAGTTAAAGAAAACAATTGGGGCTCGAAAATCATCGTTTTGATTTTCGGCTGGGTTCTCGCTGGCATAGCGGGTTTGGACGTGTACTTGCCTAAAATTTTGGCAGGATTGGCTAAAATTAATTCGCCAGTCACCTTGCTCAAGCGGACAGAAGATTTAAAAAGAAAATCCCGATGTACAGGCATGGCTTAGAAGCCATTTTAAGTGAAGTGTATGTGTGATTTACACGTGAGAAAAAGCTGAAAAAACGAAACATGGGTATGTTTTATTAAAAAATGCCAGTTTTTTCAGTGCAGATGCTTAGTAAAACAGTGAGAACAGTATTATTAGGCTCGGCGCTTACGATTTGCTACAATTTCCCGTTTCTCACCTTCTGCATTATGTGCTCCCGCACGGGTAAACAGAGATGGCACTTCTCGAAATCCACAATCTGACGCGTCGCTTCGCCGACTACACCGCTGTCGATGACATCAGTCTATCGGTAGAAGCGGGCGAATTTTTTACGCTGCTTGGCCCATCGGGCTGCGGCAAGACGACCTTGTTACGCATGATCGCTGGCTTTGATATGCCTGATGCGGGACAGATAATGTTGGATGGTATTGATCAAGCACGCTTGCCGCCAGAGCAGCGCGCAGTGCGCACGGTGTTTCAAAATTACGCCTTGTTTCCACATATGACGGTGGCAGCGAATATCGCTTTTCCACTGCAAATGGCGAACACGCCAAAAACTGAAATCAATGGTCGCGTCGAGGAGGCGCTGGAGGATGTGCGTCTCTCCGGTTTTGCCGCGCGCTATCCGCATGAATTATCCGGTGGCCAGCGCCAGCGAGTTGCTGTCGCGCGAGCCTTGGTTACGCATCCTAAATTGTTGCTGCTAGATGAGCCGCTGTCGGCGCTGGACGCGCAATTGCGCGAGCAGATGCAGATTGAGTTGATCAATTTGCAAAAAGAAGTCGGCATTACTTTTATCTATGTGACGCACGATCAGGCAGAGGCCCTGGCTTTGTCGCACCGTATTGCGGTGATGAACAAAGGGCAAGTCGAGCAGCTCGATGAGCCAACCAAAATATACAACTATCCACGTACACGATTTGTTGCCGACTTTATCGGCACCTGTAATTTATTTGACGGGATCGTCACGCAGCTCAATGATGACCAGATGGTAGTGGAAGTGGCTGGCATGGGTGCGGTCAAATCCTGTCGGGCAGTGGACGCGGTGCTGGGAGGTAGGGGCACAATTGCGTTGCGGCCAGAAAAAACCAAGGTCAGCGCAGAGATTGATCGCGGCATCGCCAAAAAAAATGCCGAAGAAAGTGCGGACGAAAATCATTTCAACGGCATCGTGAAAGAATTGTTGTACTTGGGCGGCGTCACGGTTTATATCGTTGAGATTGCGGGCGGTGTGCGCATCGAGACGATGCTGGCTAATTCCACCATCGGCAGACCGCGGTTCTTTGAAGTTGGTGATGAGGTCGACGTCGCATGGCGGATTGATGCGGGACATTTTGTTGTCGATGTCACTGAGCACTCGGTTGCGAATTCGGTTTTACATCCCGCTCCTGCTGCGCAAGGCTGAGTCGAGCATGACGCCGCAATCCACACGCCGCTTCTTTGGTATTCGCTCTTCGGCAGGCGTCATACGCTGGTTGGTGAGCGTACCGCCGCTGTTGTATCTGATCCTGTTTTTTGCGATCCCGACGCTGATCATGGTGGTGGCGGCGTTCCGTTTTCCTGGCGATTACGGCGGGCTCGCCCCACTATTGGATGAAGCTGGCAAGCTTGACCTAACGCTGGACAACTTCACACCGTTCTTTAGCAGCTTTGTCTATGCTGAAATTTTCCTCAAATCACTTTGGTATGCGGTGCTGACCACCATTGTTTGTTTGGTGATGGCCTATCCGGTGGCGATGCTGATTGCACGCAGTCCCAAGAAGTGGCGCAATTTACTGGTGCTGCTGGTGATATTGCCGTTCTGGAGTAATTTTCTGATCCGTATTTACGCGTGGATGATCCTCCTCGGGCCGCAATCGGCATTGAGTAAAGGCATCAATAGTGTGCTGGCATTGGTGGGTATGCAACCAGTGAGCTTGCTATATAGCGCTTTCGCAGTGGTGGTAGGTTTGGTGTATGTACATCTGCCGTTTATGGTGCTGCCCTTGTATACCAACCTCGAGAAACACGATCCCGCCTTGCTCGATGCAGCGCAGGATTTGGGCGCAGGAACATGGCAACGTTTTTGGCGCATCACCTTTCCTTTATCGTTGCCCGGCGTTTATGCCGGTGCGGCGTTGGTGTTTATTCCAGCGTTCGGAATCTTTGCGGTACCGGATATCCTCGGCGGCACTGGCAATATGATGATTGGTAATGTCATCAAACAGCAGTTTTTGGAGTCACGTGACTGGCCGTTTGGCAGTGTACTGTCGATCGTATTAACATTGGTTGCATTGGCGGTAGCAGGTTTTGCCGCTTGGATGGCGCGACCACGACGCCAGCAGCGAGTTTAGTCTGATGAGTCGCACGCTTCTATCTCCACGTTCGTCATGGCTGACATTGGCAGTGCTATTGGTATACGCATTTTTGTATTTGCCGCTACTGCTTGTGGTTGCGTATTCATTTAACGACTCACAGTTAAACGCAGAATGGGTCGGCTTTACGCTGGACTGGTATCGTAAGTTGTTCGCTAATGAACAAATGTTGCAGGCTGCCGCAAACTCATTGCTGATTGCAACGATCTCCAGTGTGGTATCGACGTTGCTCGGCACCATGGCTGGCTTTGCCTTGCATCGTTACAAGGGTAAGTTGTTGCAAATTTTGGTGCTGACGCCGATCGCGATTCCCGATATCTTGATTGGCGTCGCCTTGCTGATCTTGTTTGTCATCATGAATCTCACTTTGGGTGTGCTGTCGATTACGTTGGCACATATATCATTCAGCTTGGGTTTTGTCGCGATTGTGGTGCGCTCGCGTTTAGCCGGCATGGATGAGAGCTTGACTGAAGCGGCGCGTGACTGCGGTGCGACGCCATGGCAAGCATTTCGTCATGTGACGTTGCCACAGATTTTGCCAGGTGTAGTGGCCGGCGCATTGATGGCTTTTACGCTATCGATCGATGATTTTGTCGTCACCTTTTTTACGGCGGGCGCCAATACGCAAACCTTGCCGTTACAGATTTACTCAATGATCAAAATCGCCGTCACACCGGAGGTCAACGCAGTCTCGACCTTGTTGATGTTATTGACCCTGGGCCTGATCTTGCTTGCATCAAAATTGGCGCCGAACGCCTTGCGCTCTTGATGCGCTGCATTTTGACGGAAATCCGCTTAACTTTTTCTTTGGATGAGCCATGAAAAAACTACTCACTTTATTTTCTCTGTTGTCGCTCACGGTGCTCGCACAATTGCCGGCGCAAGCGCAAGCGCAAGACAAGCTGCATTTGTATAACTGGAATAATTATTTAGCACCGGAGACAGCGAAGCGTTTTGAGGCATCTTGCAAATGTACATTGGTGCAAACCTATTACGGTGATAACGAAGAAATGCTGGCCAAGCTGGCCGCCGGTGCCAAGGGCTATGACATCATCGTGCCAACCGGTAACGCATTGCAGTCATTGATCAAGCAAAAAGCATTGAAGCCGCTGGATAAAACGCAACTCCCCAACTTGAAAAACATTAGTGCTAATTTTATGGACACTGAGTTCGACAAGGGTAATGTTTATTCGGTGCCGTACTCGTACACGATCACGCTGATCGGTTATAACGACCAAAAAATCAAAGAACTGGGGATTCCGGTCGATAGTTGGGCGGCGATTTTTGACCCGGCGATTTTGAGCAAGATTAAAGGCAAGGTCACGGTACTGGATTCGGCCAACGAGTTGATGGCGGCCGCACTGAAATACTTAGGCTATTCGGCCAACGATAGAGATGAAAAACACTGGCAGCAAGCCAAGGATGTAATCGTCAAAGCCAAACCGTATTGGGCCGCATTTAATGGCACCAGTTATATCAAGGAGCTGACGGTCGGTAATATCTGGCTGGTTCATGGTTATTCCAACGATATTTTCCAAGCGGATCTGGATGCGCAAAAAGCCGGACGTCAATTCCACATCAAACATGCGTTGCCTAAAGAGGGCGCAGTATTGGCGCTCGATAGTATGGTGATCCACAAGGATGCACCGCGTCCCGATCTGGCCTTGAAGTTTATGAACTTTATGCTGGATGGAAAAAATTCTGCCGAGTTGACCAACCTGATAGGTAGCGGTAATCCGAATACAGCGGCGCACGCTTTTATCAAACCGGAAATTACCAAAAATACCGCGATCTTTCCTGATAAGGCGGAGCAAGCCAAGTTGGAAATGTTGACGGATCTGACTAGCAAACAGCGACGCGCACTGAATCGCTTGTGGACGGAGATCCGCGCGAATTGACCTGAGTTGAGTGCCGCGCGATACGCGCTGTTCTTGATACTTGGTTAAGAAGCCGCGCTATGGCGGCCCCCCCAACGTAGTAGCGCGCAGCGCGGCATGCATTAGTCGCATCTGCGCAGGGTTGCTGACAACTTAATAAGCGCCAAGTCGATTCGGTTTTGATTTGACTTAATTTCGCCAAGAAAACCTTTATAATTCAGGGTTTTGTAAGATTTTTGCGGGAATTTCTCATGCCGATTTATGCGTATCGCTGTGAAGCGTGTGGTTTTGCCAAGGATGCATTGCAAAAGATGTCGGATGCGCCTTTAACAGAGTGCCCGACTTGTGGAAAATCCACGTTTAAGAAACAGGTTACTGCTGCTGGGTTCCAGCTTAAAGGTACCGGTTGGTATGTGACGGATTTTCGTGGCGGTCAAGGCGGTAAAAGCGCGCCAGCTACCGCAGCTACCGCAGCTACCAGCCCAGCTGCTAACAGCGGAGCTGAGAGTGCGGCTGACAAAGGTGGTGCCACTGCTGCTAGTGGTGATGGTGGGTCGACTACTGCATCGCCTGCATCTTCTGCGGCGGCAGATAGCAAGCCAAAAACTGCGCCATAACGCAAAGCATAGATGCATCGCGCTTTAGGCACTTCTCCTTTACGGTAAAAATTATGCGTAAATATTTTATTACTGGCCTGCTGATTCTGGTTCCACTTGCGATCACGTTGTGGGTGTTGAATCTGGTCGTCAGCACGATGGACCAGTCTTTGTTGTTATTGCCAGTCGCTTGGCGACCAGCGACCTTACTAGGTTTTGATATCCCAGGTCTCGGTACGATTTTGACCTTGGTGGTCATATTCTTGGTCGGCTTGGGCACGCGTAATTTCGTTGGCAATCGGGTGGTGTTGATTTGGGAGCGCTTGTTAAAGCGGATTCCGATTTTTAACACCATTTATTCCAGCGTCAAGCAGGTGTCGGATACCTTGTTTTCTTCTTCTGGCAATGCCTTTCGCAAGGCCTTGCTGGTGCAGTATCCACGTGAAGGATCGTGGACCATTGGTTTTATGACTGGCGTGCCAGGTGGTGATGTACGCAATCATTTGATTGGCGATTATGTCAGCGTGTATGTGCCGACTACACCGAATCCAACTTCTGGTTTTTTTCTGATGGTGCCCCGCGCCGATGCCATTGAATTAGACATGACGGTTGATGCTGCATTGAAGTACATCGTTTCGATGGGTGTTGTTACACCTGAGTTTTTCGACAAGACGCACATTATCGACCCCAATAAGACACCAACCGAACCGACTTAATAAAACAACGTCATTACAGCCTGTACTGGATGACAAAGAATTTGAAACTGGAAATTGACTATGTCTATGCGTACCCAATACTGCGGCCTCACCACTGAAGCGCTGCTCGATCAAACTGTCAGCCTGTGCGGCTGGGTCCATCGTCGTCGCGATCACGGTGGCGTTATCTTCATCGATTTGCGCGACCGCGAAGGTCTGGTGCAAGTGGTGTGCGATCCGGATCGTGTTGATGTGTTTAAGGCTGCGGAATCGGTGCGCAATGAATTTTGTTTGCGTATTACTGGTTTGGTGCGCAATCGTCCTGACGGCACTACCAATAGCAATCTAACCTCAGGCAAGATCGAAGTACTGGCGCATGAGCTGGAAGTATTGAATCCGTCGGTCACGCCGCCGTTCCAACTTGATGACGACAACCTGTCGGAAACCACACGTTTGACACATCGCGTGCTGGATCTGCGTCGTCCACAAATGCAAAACAATCTGCGTCTGCGTTACAAGGTGACGATGGAAGTGCGTAAGTTTCTCGACGCACAAGGTTTTATCGATATTGAAACACCGATGTTGACGAAATCGACGCCAGAAGGCGCGCGCGATTATTTGGTTCCATCGCGCGTTAATGCCGGTCACTTTTTTGCATTGCCGCAATCACCGCAGTTGTTCAAACAATTGCTGATGGTCGCTAACTTTGATCGCTATTACCAAATCGTTAAATGCTTCCGCGATGAAGATTTGCGCGCTGATCGTCAGCCAGAATTTACCCAGATCGATTGCGAAACCTCGTTCATGAATGAGCAAGAAATTCGCGATTTGTTTGAGGACATGATTCGCTTGGTTTTCAAGAATTGTCTCGATGTCGATTTGCCTAATCCGTTCCCAGTGATGGATTACGCCACGGCGATGGGCATGTATGGCTCCGACAAGCCGGATATGCGCGTCAAGCTAGCGTTCACTGATTTGACCGACATCATGAAGGATGTTGAATTCAAGGTCTTCTCTGGCGCTGCCAATATGGACAAGGGACGCGTGGTTGGTTTGCGCGTACCAGGTGGTGGTGCGATGCCCCGCTCGGAGATTGATGCTTACACACAGTTTGTCGCGATCTACGGTGCCAAAGGCTTGGCATACATCAAGGTCAATGAAAAAGCCAAAGGTCGCGATGGCCTGCAATCGCCGATCGTCAAAAATATTCATGATGAAGCACTGGCAAAGATTATCGAAGCAACTGGCGCGGAAGATGGCGATCTGATTTTCTTCGGTGCGGACAAAGCAAAAGTCGTCAACGATGCGATTGGCGCGTTGCGGGTCAAGGTTGGCCATAGCGAATTCGGTCGCAAGAATGGCTTGTTTGATGACGCGTGGCGCCCATTGTGGGTGGTTGATTTCCCGATGTTTGAATTCGATGAAGACAATCAACGCTGGTCGGCCACGCATCATCCATTTACCGCGCCAAAAGATGGTCACGAAGATTTGATGGAAAGCGATCCGGGCAATTGCATCTCCAAAGCCTACGATATGGTATTGAACGGTTGGGAACTGGGCGGCGGTTCGGTACGTATCCATAGAGCCGATGTGCAGAGCAAGGTATTCCGCGCATTGAAAATTAGTGCAGAAGAAGCGCAGCTGAAGTTTGGCTTCTTGCTGGATGCGTTGCAATATGGTGCGCCACCGCATGGTGGTCTGGCTTTTGGTCTGGATCGTATCGTTACGATGATGACGGGTGCAGAATCGATTCGTGACGTGATTGCCTTCCCGAAAACGCAGCGTGCACAATGTCTGCTGACGCAAGCACCTTCTGAGGTCGATGAAAAGCAATTGCGTGAACTGCATATTCGCCTGCGCAATATCGAGCCAGTGGTTAAGGCTTAAGCAAGACCAGAGCAAGGTCAGGGCCTGTAAGCAAAATTACGGCATAATCAAGGCACGGACTTCCGTGCCTTTTTTTTCGTCCATCATTTAATTCGTCGCCAAATAATTTGTTTGAGTCATGCTTTATAAAATCCCCGAATCGGTTCTAGTCGTCATCCACACTGCCGCATTTGACGTCTTGCTGTTGGAGCGCGCCGACAAGCCTGGATTTTGGCAATCGGTGACTGGTTCAAAAGATACGTTAGACGAAGCCTTGCAATTGACGGCAATCAGGGAGGTTGAGGAAGAAACTGGTATCGTGGTGCAACAGCTGGATGAGAAAAAAATGCCGATTCAGCATGCCAGTATTGCACTGAGTAATCTCTGCGACTGGCAACTTTCCAACGTTTTTGAAATCTATCCGGTATGGCGTCATCGTTACGCGCCTGGCACGATACATAACACCGAGCATGTATTTGGCTTGCAGGTACCACGCGATATCCCGATTAGACTGGCACCACGTGAGCATTTAAATTTTGCTTGGTTGCCGTATCGTGAGGCAGCAGATCGATGTTTTTCTGCTTCTAACGCGGAAGCTATTTTGCAGTTGCCAGCGCATTGTAAAAAAAATTAGCGGAAATAATGATCCAGATGTGCAGATAGGTCATGTTGAAAATCTGCACTTTACGTACCATGTTAATGATTCATTTATAGAAGGTCGGAACGGAATGAAGCTACGTATCACGACTTACAATATTCATAAGGGAGTTTCTTCATTTGGCGCACGTCCACGTATTCATGCCTTGAAGAAAGCGATCAGCGAGTTGCAATCCGATGTCTTGTTTTTGCAAGAAGTGCAGGGTCGGCACGACTTGCACGCGATCAAACATGCAACCGACTGGCCGGAGCTATCGCAACAAGATTTTTTGGCCGGTGATTCGCATCAATGTGCTTATGGTATGAATGCCGTTTACGATCATGGTCATCACGGCAATGCCTTGTTGAGCGCGTATCCGATTCTTTCCTCTAATAATCGCAATATTTCTGATCACAAGTACGAGTCGCGCGGCATATTGCATTGCATCGTCAACACTCCCGAAGCGGAGGTACATTGTTACGTTGTGCATCTTGGGCTATTTGCCGGAAGTCGCAAGCGACAAACCGATGCGTTAATCGAAGCGGTCAAGGACAGTGCCGGCATGAATACCCCAATTATTATTGCCGGTGATTTTAATGATTGGGGTGACAAACTGAGTGAGCATTTACGCGCCAATCTCGATGTCAAAGAAGTGTTTGATGAGAGTTTACTTAAACGCGGTTTCGGTACCTATCTACGCTTGTTGGCCGGACGCGGCCCAAAGGGTGAGCCTGCGCGCACCTTTCCGGCGGCGATGCCGTTTCTAAAACTTGATCGTATTTATGTGCGGGGATTTAAGGTTGAGGACGCGCAGGTTTTGCACGGCGCGATATGGTCAAAATTGTCGGATCATGCACCGCTGTCTGCAACCCTACATCTGAAGTAATTCAGCTCGCACAACTTAATTCAGCTTAAATACCCATCATGCGTAAATCATTACTTGCAAATGCAGCGCCATGATTTGATCTCATGATTGATCGCAGGATTTTTCCTTATGCGCCATGTTAGTTTTGTTGGACAAAACGATATACAGCTCTTGCATGGCGGCGCAGAGTTCTTCCCGACATTAATTGCGGCGATTGACGCTGCACAGATAGAAATCTATCTGGAAACCTATATCTTCTCTTCCGATAAAACTGCTGACAGTGTCAAGCATGCGTTGACGCGCGCGGCGACGCGCGGTGTGGTGGTCAATGTCACGATAGATTGGATAGGAACGGGGCATCTGTTTAGCAAAGCACTAGCCCAAGAGATTCATGCTGTGGGTGGCGGTTGTCGCATTTTTAATCCTTGGTTTTTTCGAGGCATTGCGCGCACGCATAGAAAGTTATGTGTGATTGACAGGACTTTAGCTTTCCTCGGCGGCATGAATATCGTTGACGATCTGCACGATGATGATGACCCGCGATTGCTGCTGCCAGCGCCGCGATGGGATTTCGGTGTCCGCATCGAAGGACCTTTGGTAGCAACCATACACTGGGAAGCCGCATTACATTGGGCGCGCATGGGTAGTATTAGCTGGCGCACGCGCTGGGCCACTTTCAAAGAGCAGCGACGTTCCAGAGCAAATGAAGATCATGGCCCTATGCTGGCGGGTTTGGTGGTGCGCGATAATTTGCGTAATCGCCGTACGATTCAACATGCTTATCTCAAGGCACTTGGCGGCGCACGCGAATCTGCGCTACTCGCCAATCCTTATTTTGCACCGGGGCGCAAGATGCGTAACGGTCTCGCATCCGCAGCTAAACGCGGAATAAAAGTGACACTGTTATTGGGTGTGGGGCAGTACAAATTTCAGGATGTGATCGCACGCTCGTTTTACCCAAAGCTGTTGAAATGCGGGGTGCGCATTATTGAATACAGAAAGACTCAACTGCATGGAAAAGTCGCGGTAGTTGATGACCACTGGGCGACGGTGGGCTCCAGTAACTATGATGGCTTTAGCCTGTTTGTAAATCAGGAAGCGAATGTGGTGGTACGGGATGCAGATTTCGCGCAAGCATTACGTCAGCATATCGAACAGGGAGTAGCAGAGGGGGTGGAGGTAAGTCTGCAGGATTTTGACAATATTCCTTTGCACAAGCGCATGTTTTATAAAGTCGCCTACCTAATTTATAAAAACTTTCTGCGCTTGATCACATGGGGTAAATCGGCAGAGTAAAACAATGTCTTGGAAAAATGGAGTTATTGCTTGTGTCGCAATGTATTCGACTATGGATTAGAGGCAGTCGGCGTTATTATTTTTGTGTCTGTGGGTGGTATAACAATGCAGAAACAAGGCTAAAGCATTATTGGCAATGAGTATCACGTTGCCAGCGTTAGGAATATACATGGATCAAGTACGTATCGATAAATGGCTGTGGGCAGCCCGCTTTTTTAAGACCAGATCGCTGGCAACCCAGGCGGTCGATAATGGCAAGGTCAAGCTGGAGCGTGAGCGCGTGAAACCTGCACGCACGCTCAAGGGCGGCGAGATTCTGCAGATTGATAATGGCGCAACAGAATGGGAAGTTATTGTGCAGGCATTATCAGATGTGCGGCGTGCCGCGGACTTCGCGCAAAAATTGTATGCGGAAACGGAGGATAGTTTGCGCAAACGACAGCAACAAGCCGAGCAGCGTAAGTACTTCAAAGAACCTAGCCTGTCCATTAAGGGACGTCCCACCAAGCGCGATCGTCGCATCTTGGACAAGTCAGGGTAATAATTAAGCCCTTCGTTGACCGGCGGCGAATACAAAAGTGACGCGAAAATAAAATCGTTACGCTGACACGAACGCACATCTTCATGCGATAGTATTGCTTAAAGACTACGCTGCGCATTGCTTATGTTTGCCACGTATTTTGTAATCTGCGTCGTTACTTAAGCGGTCACTTTTTCAGTCAATGATTTGAGGAGAGTTTCATGGGTCAGTACAACGCCCCTTTGCGCGATATGCATTTTGTATTGCATGAGTTGTTGCACACCGCGGACGAACTGAAGGCGATTCCCAAATATGCGGAAGTGGATGTCGATATCATCGATCAGATATTGGAAGAGGGCGCAAAATTTACCTCTGAAATTCTGTTTCCGTTAAATCACAGTGGCGATCGCGAAGGCTGCAAGCTGGATACTGCGACGCACGAAGTGACACCACCGGCAGGATTCAAAACTGCTTACGAACAATATGTCGCTGCTGGTTGGCCATCACTGACCTGTGACCCCGAGTTTGGCGGTCAGGGCTTACCGATGGCAGTGCAAACACCGATGTACGAAATGCTGAATGCCAGTAATCAAGCGTGGACCATGTATCCGGGCTTATCGCATGGTGCGTATGAATGTTTGTATGCGCACGGCACAGCAGAACAGAAAGCCTTGTATCTGCCGAAACTGGTTTCTGGCGAGTGGACTGGCACCATGTGTTTGACCGAAGCGCATTGTGGTACCGATTTGGGTCTCTTGCGTACCAAAGCCGCAGTACAAGCAGATGGCTCGTACAAAATCAACGGCAGCAAAATTTTTATTTCGGCTGGCGAGCACAACATGGTTAGCAACATCTTGCATCTGGTGCTGGCACGTTTGCCGGATGCGCCAGAAGGCACGCATGGCATCTCGCTTTTTCTCGTACCGAAATTTCTATCGAACGCAGATGGCACGCTAGGTGAGCGCAACCCAATTTTTTGCGGTGCGCTCGAAGAAAAAATGGGCATACACGGCAATGCGACCTGCCAGATGAATATCGATGGCGCTACCGGTTGGATGATAGGCGAGCCGAACAAAGGTTTGAATGCGATGTTCGTGATGATGAACGCAGCACGCATGGGCGTCGGCATGCAGTCGCTAGGCTTGACCGAAGTGGCGTATCAAAATGCTGTGGTGTACGCAAAAGATCGCCTGCAAATGCGCAGCCTAACTGGCGTCAAAGCAGCAGACAAGCCTGCCGATCCGATCATTGTGCATCCCGATGTACGTCGCATGTTGCTGACCGCGCGTGCTTACGCTGAAGGCGGCCGCGCATTTTCTTCTTATGTGGCATTGCAGATTGATCGCGAGTTGCATCACCCAGATGAAGCGGTGCGTAAAGAAGCTGGCGATGAAGTCGCGTTGCTGACCCCAATTATCAAAGCCTTCCTCACTGATAATGGTTGGGTCGCAACTTCGGAAGCGCTGCAAGTATATGGCGGCCACGGTTATATCGCAGAGTGGGGCATGGAGCAGTATGTGCGCGATGCCCGCATCAACATGATCTATGAGGGCACCAATACTATACAGTCGCTGGATTTGTTAGGACGAAAAATTTTGCTCGATAGCGGCAACAAGCTGCGTGCCTTCGGTAAAAAAATTCGTAGCTTTGTGGAAGAAAACGGCGCTGATGAAACACTGTCCGAGTTCATCACGCCATTGGCCGATATCGCCGCCAAAGTGGAAAAGCTATCGATGGAAGTTGGCATGAAGGCGATGCAAAATCCGGATGAGGTTGGCGCAGCGGCGGTGCCATATCTGCGCGTGCTCGGCCACATGATCTATGCCTACTTCTTTGCGCGTATGGCTAAAATCGCTTTGGAAAAACAGAGTGACCCGCTAAGCGCTAGCGATCCTTTTTATACCGCCAAGTTGGCGACTGCACGGTTTTATTTCGCACGTCTATTGCCAGAAACAGCGATGCTGATTCGGCAGGCCCGTTCTGGCTCTGCTACTTTGATGGCATTGGATGCAGAACTGTTTTGATCATGCATGGCGTAGTTAGCGAACAAATAAAGCACGGGAAAAGTACGAAGAAAACGGAAGAGCACAACACGAAGAGAAATAGATCGGTGAGTGTGAGCTTGCTGTTTAAGTCGAGAGGGACATGATGTCAAATTTCATCGTTAGAAAAGTCGCGGTACTCGGTGCTGGTGTAATGGGTGCGCAGATTGCTGCGCATTGCGTCAATGCCAAAGTACCAGTGCTGTTATTTGATTTGCCCGCCAAAGAGGGTATAAAAAATGGCATCGCCATGCGTGCAATTGCCAATTTAAGCAAGCTTAATCCGGCACCGCTCGGTGTACCTGAACTTGCAACGTTGATTGAACCAGCAAACTACGAAGATGATTTGGAAAAATTGCAGGACTGCGATTTGGTAATCGAAGCGATTGCCGAGCGCATGGACTGGAAGCATGATTTGTACAAAAAGGTTGCACCACATATTGCGCCGCATGCGATCTTTGCATCCAACACTTCGGGTCTATCGATCTCTGAATTATCCGAAGGCTTTGCTGCCGATTTAAAAACGCGTTTCTGCGGCGTGCACTTTTTCAATCCGCCACGTTATATGCATTTGGTGGAATTGATTGCTACCGCCTCAACGGTGCCGACCAAGCTCGATCAACTGGAAGAATTTTTAACCACTACGCTAGGTAAAGGCGTGGTGCGTGCATTTGATACCCCGAACTTCATCGCTAACCGTGTTGGCATCTTTGGCATGCTGTCGACTATTTATCAAGCCGATAAATTCGGTCTGACAGTCGATGTGGTTGACGATCTGACTGGTACCAAACTCGGTCGTGCCAAGTCAGGCACCTTCCGTACTGCCGATGTGGTGGGCTTGGATACGATGGCGCACGTAATCAAAACCATGCAGCACAGTTTGCAGGATGATCCGTTTTATCCTTTGTACAAAACACCGGCGGTGCTGGAAAAGCTGATTGACAGTGGTGCTTTGGGCGCAAAAGTTGGTGCTGGCTTTTACAAAAAAGTCGGTAAAGATATATTGCGCATAGAGAGCAAAGCTGGCACAGAAAATTTCGATTACATACTCGGCAAGGGCAAAGCTGATGATTTGATCGTACGCATCTTGAAAGAAAAAGATCCAGCCAAGCGCATGGCTGCACTGCATGATGCCAATCATCCGCAAGCACAGTTTTTGTGGGCGATCTTCCGCGATACCTTTCATTACATTGCCGTGCATCTGGCAACGATCGCCGATAACGCACGCGATGTTGATTTTGCCTTGCGTTGGGGTTTTGGTTGGACGCAAGGTCCGTTTGAAATTTGGCAGGCTGCCGGTTGGCAGAAGGTTGCAACGTGGATCAACGAAGATATCTCCAGCGGCAAAACGCTTAGCACAGCAGCTTTGCCAGCTTGGGTTTTATCCGGCCCGGTGGCACTAAATAATGGTGTGCATACCGCTGATGGTTCGTGGTCGGCCAAACAAAATAAATATATTGCTCGTACTGAGCTGCCGGTTTATCAGCGCCAGCTTTTCCGCGCGTCTTTGTTAGGTGGTAGCACTGAAGAAGCGGATGTTTCTGGTGTCACGGTGTTCGAGGACGACGCAGTACGCATCTGGCATCAAGATGATGAAATCCTGATTCTCTCTTTCAAAACCAAGATGCATGTGATCGGCCCGGAGGTGATCAAGGGCATGGTGCAGGCAGTGGCAGAAGCAGAGAAAAATTATAAAGGCTTGGTCGTTTGGCAAACCGATGCCGCGAGTGGTGGCGCGTTTTCTGCTGGTGCTGATCTCAAATCGATGTTGCCTTTGTTTATGAGTGGTGGCGTCGATGCGCTGGAACCAATGATTTCTGCTTTGCAGCAAGCGCATCAAACTTTGAAGTACGCAAATGTGCCAGTGGTCGCTGCCATCGCTGGTCTGGCGCTAGGTGGTGGTTGCGAATTGTTGATGCATGCCGCGCGCCGCGTGGCGGCGATGGAGTCTTATATCGGTTTGGTCGAAGTCGGCGTTGGTTTGATTCCCGGTGGTGGTGGTTTGAAAGAGATTACCTTGCGCGCAGCAGAGGAGGCGCAAGGTCGCGACATTCTACAATTCCTGAAAGATAGATACATGCATGCGGCGACCGCTGCTGTGTCCAAGTCGGCGTTGGAAGCACAGAAGATGGGCTATTTAAAGCAGGACGATGTGATTGTCTTCAATCCATATGAATTGCTGTTCGTCGCCAAATCGCAGGCACGCGCGATGTTCGATGCGGGCTATCGCGCACCACGCAAAAATCTGATTCCTGTGGCAGGTCGCTATGGCTTGGCGAACATAGGCGCACAGTTAATCAATATGCGTGATGGCGGCTTTATCTCTGCGCATGATTACAAACTGGGCATGATGATCGCCGAGATTGTCAGTGGGGGTGATGTCGATCAAGGTAGCGTGGTTGATGAACAATGGTTGCTGGACCATGAGCGCAGCGCATTTATGGAATTGCTTAAACATCCTAAAACGCAGGAACGCATTATGGGAATGATGCAAAACGGTAAGCCCGTTAGAAATTAAAGCACGGTCTAGTGCTACTGCGCCTCAATTTCGATGCGACTGTTTGAAAAAACGTGCTCACCGTATTCAAGTACGACTGTGCCGTTATTTCAGAATATTTACACCGACCTTGATTCGCTGGCTGCGCGTAGACAGCACTTGAAAGTATCTTTAAAGGTGAAGATGCGTTAAGGCCGAACATTGCTGGCGACGTTTTTTGATCTTTCAAGCGACTCAGAAAAAATACATATTCAGGAGCATGCAATGAGCAAACAACTTCAAGATGCGTATATTGTCGCTGCTACGCGTACGCCGATAGGCAAGGCGCCGCGCGGGATGTTTCGGCATACGCGGCCGGACGATTTGCTGGTGCGAACTTTGCAATCGGCGTTGGCGCAAGTGCCGCAGCTTGATCCTAATGTGATCGAGGATGCAATCGTCGGTTGTGCGTTTCCCGAGGCCGAGCAGGGGCTAAATCTGGCGCGTATGAGTATTTTATTGGCGGGTTTGCCGCAGACTATCGGTGGCGTCACCATCAATCGGTATTGCGCATCCGGTTTAACTGCGATTGCGATGGCGGCAGATCGGATTCGTGTTGGCGAGGCAGATGTCATGATTGCGGCTGGTGTCGAGTCTATGTCGATGGTGCCGATGTTAGGTCATCATCCAGCGATGAACATGGGTATTTTCAAGGATGAAAATGTAGGTATTGCGTACGGCATGGGGTTGACCGCAGAAAAAGTGGCGGCGCAATGGAAGGTATCGCGTGAGGCGCAGGATGAATTTGCACTCGCTTCGCATATGAAAGCATTGGCAGCGCAACAAAGCGGCGAGTTCAATGACGAGATGACCGAAGTCGAGATCGTGCAACGAACCCCTAATCTCGATACAGGCGCAGTCGATGTTCTTAAACATATTGTCAACATGGATGAAGGCGTGCGTGCTGATACCAGCCTGGAAGCCTTGGGTAAATTACGTCCGGTATTCTCACCCAAGGGTTCAGTGACAGCTGGTACCAGTTCGCAAACCTCCGACGGTGCCGGTGTATTAATTTTGGTGAGTGAAAAAATCCTCAAGCAATTCAATCTGACGCCGTTGGCGCGTTTTGTCTCATTTGCTGTGCGCGGTGTTCCGCCTGAGATCATGGGCATAGGGCCGAAAGAGGCGATTCCGGCGGCTTTACGCAGTGCCGGTTTGACGCAAGATCAGATGGACTGGATTGAGTTGAACGAAGCGTTTGCGGCGCAAGCCTTGGCGGTGATCGGCGACCTGCATCTTGACCCAAGCAAGGTTAATCCCTTAGGCGGTGCGATTGCCCTTGGTCACCCGTTGGGAGCTACCGGCGCGATTCGTTCGGCTACCGCAGTACACGGCCTGCGTCGGAGAAATCTTAAATACGGCATGGTGACGATGTGCGTTGGAACCGGAATGGGCGCCGCTGGGATCTTTGAACGTATGTAACCTTAACCTAAGCGAAAAAATAAAAAAGCCGCGCACTGAAAAGTACGTGACTTTTTTAGGTATGGAGGCTGTTAGCCGATGATGCCGCTTTTTATAATCAATCTGACGATATGAATAATACTAAACAGTACGGTGCCAACGCTAGCAAGCAATGCGAGGCCTAATAAAATTTTAATCGGCCAGCCTGATTGCGATTGATAGGTTAAGCCTCGGTTATAGATTGCATCCCATCGCTTATCTGTCGTCAGGCCAATCACAAATGCCTCTGCCCATCCAACCAGAATCGCGACGGGGAAATAGGCGATCACACCGATACCGGTAGGATGTTCGGATTGTACGAGGAACTGCGCGACAACAAACAATACAAAAGCAATCACATAATTCCAAGCAAAAAAGTCCTTTGCGCCATAGAGATAAAAACGGTGCGCACCTGTGCCGCCGAGTAGTACTGCCAGCGATGTGGCTAGTGTTTTATTTTTTGGTTTGGTAGAGGCAGTTTGCATGTTTTAAGTGGTGATTGTGCGCAATTTTCTGGTGTGCGATACCTAAATTTGGTCGAGGCTAAATTATCTAATACGAGGTTGATAGTATTTTGCCGTCGTCAGCATAGCTTTTTTTCTTTCAGTTAGCACTAGTGGGGATGCATGTTCCTGCATATTTTCTTCGGATAGTTTTTTGGCTCCGCACTGGAAAAGCTGGCCGCCCTATGTTTTGTAGGAGCAGGCAGGCAATAAATTTCTGCTCAACATACCGAGATGAAGCATGATCGCAGGACACGGATATCCGAATTGCCTAAGACAACATGGAAAACAATAAATGTGAGATACCTGCGCAACATCGATACGAGTGGACTACAATGCGCTCTGAAGCAAGCCAAGACAACCGCTGGCTGTCATTTCGGTGATGGCGGGAGGAAGGTCCGGACTCCATAGAGCAGGGTGACGGTTAACGGCCGTCCGTCGCGAGACGCGGAATAGGGCCACAGAGACGAGCGTATTAAGTTACGGTGAAACGCGGTAACCTCCACCTGGAGCAATTTCAAATAGGCACGCGTTGACGTTGCTCGCGGAGCGTGCGGGTAGAAAGCTTGAGCCGTGGAGTAATTCACGGCCTAGAGGAATGGTTGTCATAGCGTATGGGCTTGCTCATACGCCGTAACAGAATCCGGCCTATCGGTTTGCTTCACTTTTTTATAAACGGCGCGATGGGCTTCCATTTGCGCCGTTTTTTTCTTGCACGCTTGGTCAATCCGACCGAAAATTAATCTGCCGCAGCATGTGCTCAATCGCACATTAAAAAGGCGTATGGTTGCGGTATGCTGAATCGAAATAGCGGAGAAATCCGGCAGTAAAGAGTCTCGATCTACCTCTCGCTATATCTCTTTTAAACCTCATAAGGAACTGTCATGGATCTGCACCTTGCGCTTACCCCTTTGATTTCTTTGATCGCCGGCATACTCATTTTGATCATGCCACGCCTACTCAATTTTATTGTCGCGATCTATTTGATCGTCATTGGTTTAATTGGCTTATTCGGAAATAAGCTTAATTTCTGAGGCGGCAGCTTGCCCGTAAGCTGGATTGCGACGATATAAACTAGTCGAATTAAAGTATTCGAGTTAAATTATTCACTAGCAAACTATCGTCGCATCAGAAATGGAGGCATCATCATGTTAATCCATAAGAAATTGTTTCTCACTTTATTGGCGCTGCTGATAACGTGTGCCGGCTTCTCGCGCACCGCGAGTGCTTCAGAGATTTATCGTTGGGTCGATGAAAAGGGGCAGACACATATCGCGGATACGGTGCCGGCACGCTATAAAAATTCCGCCAAAAAGATCGATACCAGCGCATCAAAAGTGAGCAAGGAGGAGCGCGCCGCCGCCTTGCAGCGAGCAGAAGAAGTTAAGAAAGCGGCAGCAGCGCGCGCACTTACGCCAACCGCCGCGTCACCGACAGCTAGTCCCGAGGGTTATAGTTTAGAGCCCGATGCCAATACTAAAAGAAGCAACCCCGATGACGCCGACTGCGCGCGTTTGCGTCGCGAGTACGATCAGAGCCAAGCATGCTTTGCGCAGTTTGCCACCCAGACCGGCATAAAAGGCGAAGCTTACGACCATTGCCAATCGGTTCCCGATCCAACCCCACGCTGTGGTCTGACGACAAATTAATTTATTATCACCAGCGCGCCCAAAGATCATTTTCAGATCATGCGTGTTGACGACGAGGCATCAAAATTCGATGGTTATCGTGTGTTGGTATCGTAAATGGCCACGCGAATTAGAAAAGAAGAGACGGCCTTAGATGAGTGAAATAACGAAGCAGAGCCTGATACTGATTGGGTAAATGGTTTGATCACAACGAAGTTAGTTCGAAGAATTTGCGCAGCGTTATGACGGAGAGGTGCTTGTGAACCCAGCATTGGAGGGTTTATTGCAAGCCGCGAAAAAAACACATAATCACGGTACTGTATGCAGCGCATGAGCCAGTGCTAAATCATGCGATGGTATTAGAAAATTTCTAAACGCCACTTTGTGAGCGACACGGCAGAACGACTTAATAAAATTGCTTTAATCTTAAAAAATGCGCCCTGTATAACTGGGCGCATTTTTTATTGAGGAGCGAGACATTTGCCCAGATTAGTGACTACCGCTAAATCTATCTCGATAGATTCGTCTAGCGCTCCTCATTTCCCACAATAATTGTGGGAATCGGCATAACACTGCCCACAAATCTCAATAAAAACAGCTGGTTGTCTTAACTTTAATCTCAAATATTCGTCTTTTTGCAAGCCATAAGGCTGGCTTTACCATGCAGTTGTCGGCATAAGTCTGCCTGTGGGTATGTGCTTTCGAATGGCAATCTTAGTCATATTAAATTTCTTAAAATGAATACAAACGCAGTACATATGATGTATATTGTGATGCATTACGCATCACAATATACATCTTTGCATGTCAAAAGAACGTCAAAAAGTTAAGACTGCGACAGTAACGTTGCGAGTCGATCCAGAGATAAAAGCGGCGGCCGAACAAGCTGCTGCTCAGGATCATCGCAGCCTGACAAATCTGATCGAAGTACTCCTCCTTGCGCACTGTAAAAACTTGAATTTGTACCCCTTGTTGAAGGAAAAACCATGAGCAAACAAACCAAAATTGCTGCCCCAGTTGAAGAGGCTGAGACGGCAAATGAGATCCACTTCTACCGTTCAAACGAAAAACCTTATGGAGTGTTTAGTAATCTCCATCGAACACCCGTGATTTTCGAGGGGCGAGAATTTCCTACTGCTGAACATGCTTATCAGGCAGGTAAGGCAAGTAAGGAGGCTGTGCGGGAATGGATTTTGAGTGCACCTACCCCTTCCTTGGTGGCCATGGCCGCTCATGGGCTGTATACATGGGACATAGTGCCGACATGGTCTAAAACTAAATTTGATCGTATGAAAGACGTGCTGAGGGCAAAATTTTCTCAGCATGAGGAATTACGTGTGCTCCTGCTGGAAACGGGAGGTGCACGATTGGTTGAGGCTGGGACAACTGATAATTTAGTCAACAGAACGTGGGGTGAGGTAAACGGAAAAGGGAAAAACATGCTTGGTGTTTTGTTGATGGAGGTGCGCGACGAACTTCGTAAAGCAAAAGCGACCAAGCGAAAAACAAAAGTGACTTCCGTTCCGGCAAAAAAAGTAGCATCTAAGGCAAAACGAAAATCTTCTGAGGGCCCCAGTATCGCAATCGCTGCATGAGATGTCATACTGTAATGTATGACCACAAACTACGAAACTGAGTTGCTGCAACTTGCAACAACTTACTCTGCTGCGTTATCGGCACCCGCAGAAGATGTTAACAAACTAAAAGCCGCGATACGGAGTGCCGCAGAATCAAGCCTTATTGGCGTTGGTTCTGGCGGCTCATTTACTATTGCCTCTTTGCTGTGCAACCTGCACGAAACATTCACAGGGCGTGTATCCCGAGCATCCACCCCTCTTGAGATTATTTGCAACCCGACTTTAGCCTCCTCAAGTCCGGTTTTTCTTATATCCGCGGAAGGGAAAAATCCTGATATTTGCGAAGCGTTAAAACGAGCGAGAACTCATAGCGCCCGTACATTACACGTATTAACAAATCGAACAGAAAGTAAACTAATGGAATGCGTTGATGAGTTGACCGATGTCACTCCTCACGTTTTCGCGTTAGCTGATAAAGACGGATATTTGGCAACGAATAGTTTGCTACTGGATGCGGTACTCATCGCTCGAGCGTACGCGGAATTAGACCATACCGAAAATCGGTTACCTGAAAATTTCGATAGTTTAAGGATTGGTAGGGAGACAATTGGCGAATGGACAAAGGGTGCATTACCCTTTGCTATGGAGGCAAATAAACGCGGAGCCCTTACCGTAATTTATTCCCCTCTTTTAAAACCAATTGCTGCAGATTTAGAGTCAAAGTTATCCGAAGCAGCATTAATGCATGTGCAATTAGCAGATTTAAGATCATATGCTCATGGACGTCATCTTTGGCTAGCTAATCGACCGCAGGATTGCGCGATTCTCGCGTTAGTTGAGCCCTCTGTTGGAAGCTTGTGGGACCAGATGAAGACACTTTTTCCTAAAGAAGTGCCCACGCTAACGATGTCACTTGATGGGGCAACGCCACAAGATTTGATTACCGGATTAATCGCAGAAATGCATCTGGTTTCGTTGATGGGAAACTCTCAATCTCGAGATATAGGCAGGCCAACAGTTCCATCATTTGGTCGAGAACTATATTACATAGATTTACCATCGGTAATCCCTCCGCCGGCTGCAATTTTCGGTGCAGTAGAAAGATCGAAATTTGAGGTGCTCGGTGCGAGGTGGCCTTCCGAACTTAGGCTACCTTCAATGCAGCGGGCCCGGGAGGCTTTTGAAAATGACATAACCAGTCGTGCATTTCGCGCGGTGGTGTTCGATTACGATGGTACTTTATGTAGCTCACAAAGGACCGACAGCCCCCCGTCCAAGATGATATTGTCGCAACTTGAACGTTTGGTGCGTGCAGGTGTTGTTGTAGGTATCGCATCTGGGCGAGGAGGTTCAGTTCAAGAGCACATCGAGCAGAATCTTCCGCCCGAAGTCGTGGAGAAAATTCAACTCGGCCTGTACAACTGTGGTTGGATAGAGAATGCTTCGGTTCCCCCGGTCGAGAGTAAAGAAACGAGTGAGTTCCTGAGTCATGTTGCTCGTATTGTGTTTCGTCTGAAGCAAATTGGTGTGCCGATAAATATGGTGCGTCCAACGCATCCCTATCAAGTAAGTATTCGATTTCGAGAGGGCCTTTCTACTGACGACATGTGGTTCGTAGTAGGGGATGCACTAAGACAGGCCGGTCTGGATGTTTCCAGTATGGTAAGAAGTAAGCACTCGATAGATGTCTTAGCTAGTGGGACAGGAAAATCTAGACTTATTGCCCATATCATCACAACGTTTCAAGTCGAACCTTACGACATCATTGCGATTGGTGATCAGGGTGCATGGCCTGGGAACGATTCCGCCTTGCTTGAACATCGATATTCGCTAAGTGTAGACGAGCCTTCACGAAGAATAGATCGCGGATGGAAGCTTGCTCCGCCCCACAAAAGAGATGTGGATGCGACACTTTGGTATCTTGAGAGGTTCAAAACAACCGGAGATGGTCGGTTTCAAACCAGTTTCTCCAGTAAAAATTCCGAGGAAGAGTAGTCATGCAAGACGAAAACGCTGCGAAACTACTTGCCCACGTTATGAATTGGGGAAACGACTTAGCCGGAGTTTCAGAGGTTCTGCACCCACTGCAACTCCTTGCTGATTATAAATACGATCACTATCAACGATTTGCCCCTGGTAGGCGCTTCATTGAAAGCTTGGCGCTGTGGATTGATCAGTTTGATCAAGCAGACCGAGAGCATGCATTGTCGTTCGTTAGAAATAAATTGGTATTTTTCTCGGAAGAGGAAATGTCCCACTTGGTAGGGACAGCATATCCTGACCTTATTGTTCAAGAGAGAATGCGACTTGTCGCCGAAGAGTCTGATTTAGGCCTACATCGTGTTGTTGAAATTTCTAACCACACACGATTTACAGACTTGCGCATAAAGTCTTTGTATCTAGGTTTAAGTGATGGGGCTCGTACAAATGAGCTACGCCGAGCAAGTGACGGAGAAATTAGTAATGAACAAATTTGGCAGGCCTACGAGCTAGGTGAAGAAAAAGCCGAAGATATGATAGGAGAGCTCAAAAAAGCGCTTCTAAAAATAGGTAAAGAAGTCAACCATCCTTTATTTAACATTATTTGGTTGTTAGATGATTTCTCAGGCAGTGGGAACACTTACATTCGCTTCGATAGTAAATCGAAAAGCTTCAAGGGAAAAATTCCTAAGATATACGACCGATTAACTAAAGGTGATTTGGTCGATCAGCAACATTACGAAGTATTTCTTCTCTTGTATGTGGCAACCAGGCAAGCCATCGATCATATCGAATATTGGACTGAACGCTACACTTCTGAGAAGGGCTACAAGCCTTTGCAAGTTCGTGTTCTGTGCGTGATCGAGCCAGAGGATTCGTTGAAGAACAGTCCTGATATAGGTGTTGCAGCTTTGCTTAGTAATGAAAAATATAACGATGCACAAGCCGCGGATGAACATTTCCGCAAGGGTGGAACAGAGGACCCCAAAATGGGTTTCGCTGGATGTGCGTTGCCTTTAGTACTATCTCACAATACCCCGAACAATTCAGTTTTTGTTCTATGGGGGCCTGAACAAAGTAAGTTTTTCGGTTTATTTCCTCGCGTAAGTCGTCACAGAGAATTTTAATGGCATATAGTTCGAATCCATTTTTGGAGAGGATGTCTGAAAGAACGGCATCAGATCAGGACTTTGTTCAATTGTTCTCTCCAAAAATTCTGGAAAAATTACCAGAAAATGCCATTCAAGGTGGCGTTCATATTTTCCGTAGTGCTCCCGGAGCCGGGAAGACTACATTGTTTCGCGCATTTACGCCTTTAGCGCTAAGAGCATTTTGGAACTTGCGTCGCCAAAGCGAACACAGCGAATCTTTCCAGCATTTAGTGGCTCATGGGGTGCTCTCGAATGATGATAATCCGTCGTTTATCGGCGTTGTACTTTCCTGTGCTGCTGGTTACGCCGATTTGCCACCAAGTGACAATCTTCAAGAAGGAATGTTTAGGGCCCTATTAGATTGTCGAGTTGTACTGCGTACTTTGCGGAGTTTGACATTGCTACTAGGCGTTGGAGCTAGCGAGCTGGAAAATATAGAAGTAATTTATGACTCAGGTGTTGGTACGGTACTTAGGCACATTCCGCAACGTGGTAATGCAAAAGAATTAATTGACTGGGCCGAACAGTACGAACAGCATGTGTATGCCCAATTGGATACGTTTGTATCTAATTTCGATTCTGCACCTCACCACGAGCGCTTTGAAAGTGTTCTTTGGCTGCAATCAGTAAAATTTATGTACCAAGGGAACGTCGTAGCGCCAAAGCGCATGCTTATGGTCGACGATGTGCAGCGCTTGCGTCGCAAGCAGAGAAATCTCTTAATAGACGAACTTATTGTATTAAGGCCTAACTTCCCCATTTGGCTTGCGGAACGTACGGTTGCCCTAGGCGACGACATACTGTCGCAAGGTGGACGTGATGGTCGAGACATAAACCAGATTGATCTGGATTGCATGTGGACTACAAAGCAGTTCGTCTCCTATGCACAAAATATTCTTGACCGCCGAATGAGCTATCAAGATGTCGTTGCTTCTCGTTCTTTTGGAAATTGTTTGCGTGGTGAGCTTACCTCTGCAACATTAAAAAAAGAGTGTGCTGCAGGCGCAGCTATCTTTAAGCAATGGGTCGAGCAACACAAGAGTAATGTTAGGTATAGCGAGTGGATATCAGAAGCAGAAAAGAAGTTAGCTGAGCCTAATTTAGACAATATTTTGGACCTTTACCTAACGCGAATTTTACTGATTCGCGACGGAGCGAAGAAACAAATGTCGCTCGATCTCGCCTTGCCTGCAGAAGAAATTGAGGAGCGAGACACTTCACAAGTTAGAGCTGCCGCCGAACTCTTCATGCACGAAGAATTGAAGATACCTTACTACTTTGGGTTAGAGCGCTTATGTGTTCTTGCCAGTAACAATGTTGAGGAACTTCTGTTTTTGGCAGCGACATTGTATGAAGGTTTGCAGGCAATGCAAATTCTCCGAAAACCTGAGGTGATCATGGGGCCGGATGAGCAGGAAAAGCTTCTAAAGAATGCAGCACAGAGGAAATGGGACTTTATCCCGAAAAATCACACCGACGGTCGTCGAGCGCAACGTCTTATTGAATCGATTGCAATTCTGTGCAAAGAAAAAACCTATCTTCCCAACGCCCCGTATGCCCCAGGTGTTACAGGCGTTCGGCTATCAAAAGACGAACTTAATAAAATCACCAGCAAGGATCGCCTGCTAGGCGAGCCCGGCGCTAGATTGGCTCGCGTGCTTGCCGAATGCGCAGCGGAAAATTTAGTCCTCCCTCGCGAGAGCCAAGCCAGTACAAATCGAGATAGTGGAACCGTATTCTATTTAAATCGTACTCTCTGTGCACAGTTCGACTTGCCGTTGCAATTGGGCGGGTGGCAAGACGTTTCGGCAGGAGACATGATCAAATGGATGGAGAGACGTATGACTCCAAGTCAGCTAACCATTTTAGAGAGTTAATATGCTTTGGGACCACTACGTATTTCGTCGAGGAGCAGGTGTTCACTCTCTCTGGGAGCAGATTCACCGTAAACGAGCACTCAAAATTCTCTACATTGCTGGACGGGGATTTGATGTGCGTGCTCAAGCGGTAATGCGTGAATACGTAGGCACACTACAGTCCAATAGTTTTGAAGTTTCAGAAGCAAAATTATTACTTGTAGGCTTTGCTGGTTACGAACTAGAGCAAGACATTGTCGATATTACGGAAGAAAATGCCGCGGAGCTCACAAATATTTTTTCTCCAATCGGACAAGTTGAAACTGTAATTATTGGACAGTCTAGCGTAGACGATGAAAACGATCTCAGCGCGACCAATGCATTGCGTCTCGGTGTTCAGAAAATTTTGGCGATGGTCGATGGGCATACAGATATTGTGCTCGATGTTAGTTCGCTCCCTCGCGTCGCCTACCTGGCATTGTTAACCAGTATTTTAAATAAACTAGTTCCGAATAAAGTTTCTAAGGTAGGCGGAGCTCATCCGTTGTTTGCTAACGGTGTTAATTTCCAGGTTTTGGTAGCAGAAGATGCTGAATTGGACGGACATATTCAGGCGGAAGATCCGAGCAGCGAGTTAGTTCAAATTCCAGGATTTTCAGGCGGGTTTCACTTGGAATCTGCTAAAGATTGGCCAATGGTTTGGTTTCCAATTTTAGGAGAACATCGGGTAAATCAACTGGAGAAGGTATTAAGCTCTTCCGAGATTCCTCGCGAAGCTGAGATTTGTCCTGTGGTCCCACACCCCTCTAATAATCCTCGGCGTGCCGATAACTTATTAGTTGAATATCAGGTCCCATTATTTAAAAGTCGGCGAACACCAACTTCCAATATTGTGTATGTACATGAATCGAATCCATTCGAAGCATACCGGCAATTGCTAAGTGCAATGCGGCGGTTTCAGCAAAGCATGAAAGTCTTGGGAAATTGCCGCTTAGTGGTCACTCCGCTAGGGAGTAAGTTAGTTACAGTTGGGGCAGGCTTGGCATGTTTTGAAATGCGTCCTGAATCATCCAACGCTTCATACCGTGTAGCTGTTCCGCTTGCCGAGCCGAAGCGCTATGTCGCACAAATAAAAAATCTTCGAGAGTCGAAACCTGAGATATCTGCTTTGCTGCTAACTGGAGAGGCATTTTCTGTCTGACTGATACGATATTGCCCATCGATAACAAGGTACGGATATTTTGAATATTCGCATCAAAGTAACTCTTAGCCGCAAGCCAAAGCAACCACCTATTTTCCTAGGAACTGCTGTTGGTTACCAAGGTGTCTATAAACACCTTGAACTAGGTCCTTGTCGGTTAAATACCCAAATATTAGATGCTGGTTTTTTTGGGCCAAGTTTTGATACGTAGCCGGCAGCCTTGCTTGTTTGACTGGTTAGGCAAAGTTCTCCAGTCTCTTTTGGTATGGCCGAAGGTGCAGATATCCCAACGGCATCCGAAGTCGAGCAATAATTTTTATCTTTTAGTCTTGAGTACCAAATACTAAAAAGCGGAAGCTCGCTATATACACTGCTGTTTGGGTACTTGAGTACTTGATCGAACAATGTGACCAGGACCTCTGCTCCCTCCATATAGTCTTCAGGCGCCACAAACAATTTTTCTATGTAATAACGGAGAAGACGTTTGTACGACGAAGGCTATAACTCCATGAGCGACCAATGAGGAGGTAATTGCCTCAATTCTTTTTTCAAATTTACTTTTTGATGCCCCAGGTATGAGGCGCTTTTCAAGAGTAGCCGCTTTAACTATCTCCATTACTGATTTAACTTGTTGCTCGAATACTCCCATTTTTTTCCTTGAGTTAGAAGCCTATATATCGTTCTATGATGTTGTAGTTCATTGGCCTCTTTGAAAGTCTTTGAACCGCCTAAAGATTGTTCTTTAGCGCTTTGAATGTCTATTTTTTAAAAGTTGGCATAATTGTCACGGTGATGCCTTTTTGTAGTGCCGACTACTAGCTCACGACGTGACGTGATTGAATTGCCTTCTCGATAGCAAGTGTGGCCTCGTCCTCAGTCAGCGGTCGAGCATCAATACCTAGGGTTTCATTGGCTTTTGATATCGTCCGGTCGACCAATGTACGGAATTCTCTGTCGGGGTCACGGTCATCCCCGAGGGCAACTGTGTTGTCGAGTGTTGTCTTAAAGTTGGTGGAGTACCTTGGAACATGAAATCTCGCCAAACCGTAGAGATAATTGTGCTCGTCAGTGGATAGAGCACGATGTGTTGCGTTAAGGGCCGATTCCAAATAACCCAACGCATCTTGCACAGGACGATCCACAATCACCAAATCGTGCTTCAGCCCGCCCTTGAGTTCCGCATTGATGACAGCGGTAATGATCCACAACGTGCTTTCAAACGTATGATTTTTGAGAATGCCGAAGCCAGCGTCTCGGCATTCAGTTGCAATATCGCCTACGCGAATGACAGTGAGACCTGCTGCCTCCGCTTTCTTGGTCAGCAAAGCGGTAAAGGTTGTTTTTCCCGTTGAATGGGCTCCTGCAATACCAATGTAATGCGCCATTAGAACAGTCCTCCTTGCGTGCGCGAAAAGAAAGAATCGCTGGAGCTGGCGCCAAGTTCGGCCAACCTTGCGAGTGTGAGCTGACCATCCACATCTAGTTGACGGACCAGGCTGAGAAAAAGTTTTGCTGTTGCGACTGCGTCATACATCGCACGATGTTGAGGTCCAGGCGGCAGATCTGAAATGGCAAACTCAGCGATCAATGAACCAAGCGCATAGCTCTTCAAATTAGGAGCCACCGCTTTTGCAAGCTTGATTGTGTCTAGCACAAGCAAAGGTTCCCAGCGTGGAAGCTGCGTCTTGATGAGCTGATAGTCGATCTGGACGTGATGTCCGATTAAAATCTGTTCACCCAACACTGAGTGAATGCTGGATGCAAGTACCTGAAAACTTGGCTGATCCGTCAGATCTTCGTTCGTAATTCCGTGAAGGTCTATGGCTTGTTGCATGACGGGTTGGATAGGCCGGATGAGCCATTGCATGGAATCGTTCTGGATGAAACCAGAACGGATAGGCACCGAAGCTAGCTCGATGATTTCATGCGGGTTATGTCCGTTTCCTTCGACATCTACAACAAGGAACGTCAATTCAGACCAATGGGTGGCCGTGGGCGTTGTCAACACTTGCTCCCTACTAATTAATCGATTCTTGTTGGAGCACGATGATGCGCTTCTGGCGATCGTCATACCTGATAGATTCGCCGGCTCGAATATGCTCAAGGATCGTCGCCCGTCTGGATTCATCCAAAAAATGCAATGCTTTTTCGAACGTAGATGCCTTCATGTCGGCAATAATCTGTGTGAGCAGATCAACACGCGCTTTAATCGTTGTCTCACAGATCTGCTTATCCATATCGGCTGCTGGCGTATCTGGTCGTGCCGAGAATGGGATGGCGACATTAATGTGCAGATCGAGTCGCTTCATTAATTCGACTGTTTGAGTGAAATCCTCATCTGTCTCACCTGGGAAGCCGACCATCCAGTTACAGTAGAAGATGGTGTTCGTTTCCCCTCTAAAAGATGCATACGCATCTGCAACTTTGATTATGTTGTAGCCACGGTTCATCTCGGTTAGAACACGTTGTGATCCGCTCTGCAAGGATACATAAAGCAACTCCAGCCTTCCCTGCAATGATAGCTCTTTGAGAAGGGCCGCATTTTTCAAGAATGGTTTAGGTTCGATGTAACGTATCGATAGCCTGAGATCAGGATGAAGCGCGACGAGTGATGTGAGTAAATCGGCAAACTTCACACTTTCTTTGGAATCCACTCCGTAATTACCAATTTCATCCCCTACTAGAATTAGGTGTCTGATACCACGTTCGATTGCCGTTCTTGCCTTATCAAGAATGGAGTCCAATGGGACCGAGCTGAACTCGCCACGACCTTTTGGGATATTGCAGAAGCTGCATTTATAAAGACAGCTGCGTGTGACGGTAATCAGGACAGATGCTTCTTCGTTGTAGAAGACGAAACCTTTGGTTGTACGCTTGTATAGCCGCTCCAGATCTGTATTGAACTCCCGGTCTACTTCTTGTAGCAGAGCGACAGCCGCAGCTTTCTCGGGCCCGACACGTTGGCGAAGTTGCGCAAGGCCCGTGTCTGCGCCTTCATAGTTGATGCTGGAGTCTTGAGAAGTGGCTTGATCTAGGGCATCGAAATCAAGACCAGTATGCGTTGTGAGAATCTCTTTGTGAGAGCGGAAGCTGAGTTCTTTAGTGGTCGACATGCTGCTGACACTGTCTGCACTAGCATTGGCTACGCACCCTGTGACGGTGATCTTTGCTGATGGCGCGCGGCGGTGCATTTCATCGATCTGGTTAACGGCATCCTTGACCCATATTTCGCGCACCGAGCATCCGGAGAATATTATTTCATCGGCTTCTTCGGGGCGATCAACGATGACATATCCAGCTTGCGTAAAACCCGCTGTCAGTACGTTGAGGTCATAACTGGCGTTCAGGCAAGCGTTGTGAGACAAGAAAATTTTCTTCTGCATTTGGCTATCCATGTAACGACTGATCAGATTGCCAAGGGGAAATGACAAGAAGTGCAAGATGTCTTATCCAGGAATAAATTGATATCCCATATTATGGTAGTTGTGGCGGGAGAATGTAAAGGATTGTTGCCGGCTAGCTGCCTCTTATTGAGTCGAGAAGCGAACACTCAACGTCGGTGTTGATCGGCGCCGAGAGAGCTGGAACGCGGAACGTGTACACGTCCTTGGATTCGGCGTCGAAGAAGCTGTTAAGACTGATCCTTGTATGCCTTCCTCATTTCCTCCCACTCTTCCTCCGACAATTCCTTTAAGAACTTGTCCGCCTCAGCAAGTATCTTCTTTGTATTTTCGCCTGCACTCTGCAGAACTTCCAGAAAGCCCTCCCGAATCGGAGGAACGTCATTTGCGTCCTGTGGGTCTGGAGGAAGCGTTTGAAGTTCCTTGCATTTGGAGACGATTGCCTCGATCTCTGTCCGCTTGTGGATATTGCCACCTATATCCGGGTTTAACTTCTGTTCGGCGTACGTCAAGAATTCCGCAACAGACCAAGAGAGCGCAGGAAGGCGGCGCTTGTACTTGTGATGCAGCGAAAGTCTTGGGTTCTTGGGCTCTTCTTTTCGCATGACAAAATGCTCCCGAATGAGACCTATCTTTGATTTATATGAACAACGGCTGCAGTTATGCACGAGCTGTCGAACGACGCAAACCGGAATGATAGTTAGATTTTTCAGCCATCCCCGATTTATACGGATAGTTAAAAAACGTGAAAGACGGACTGCCTTAATCCCGCAGGAGCGGCTCAGCGCAGAAAGAGAATGCACTTTTGGCAGCACGCGGGGGAGATGTGTGGCTCAAATGAGCGGCGATTCGGCCGAAAGCGGGCATTTGACTACCGCCCAAGCATTGTCGCGCACTGACTAAACTAACAGGCGGCTACTTTGGGATGCAAATAGATGATTGCTTTGGCTTGCGGCTGAGTAGTTACTTTGATGCGAATACTCAATGGAGGTCGAGAATGCCGATCAGCATATGCAACTAAACAGTTTCAATGGTTTGCAACCACGTCTAAGCGAGGTTTTAAACTGAATATCGCTATAGGAATTTTTAGAGCCAGATTTATGCCAGTAAAAAGGCAAACTTATGCCCGCACAAAGTCAGACTTATGCCAAATCCCACAATAATGTGGGATTGGGTATAACCTTGATTCAATCGCCATATTAATCAGAGGCTTACGACGGTTATTGGGTCATAACATTGGCTTTTATAAGGCCATAAAGCTGGCCTTTCCTTCAGCAATTGGGCATAAAGTTGCCCCCTTAGGGCAGGTATGTCTCCTTGACTTGGTGTGGACTGCTTCCGGTCTAGTAGACGCTTCTGGTCTATGATTTACGCATAGGAGGAAGTCAATGATTACGCACGTTTTACCCATACGGAGCATAAAACATTGTCAATGCTAAGAGGCTATACAAATTTCGAGCCAGCGCATTAGCTCAAAAATTAGGATAAATCATTTTTTGCGATGGTTATTGATTAAAAGTCATGCTAAATATCCTATTAAATATTTATTTTAAGACATGTGTGAGGGGACAAAAATTTGCCAAGATTCATCAAAAAAAGGCTTATCCATTTTGTGCGTTAAATAAAAATGTCGAAGCTTTGGGCGTGACCGAAGTATTTTTAATTGCTTATCACTGTAGCCGGCCTTTTCCATGTACCAACCAATCGCTTGGTGGAATGGGTATACATAATTAAGTTTCGCGAGGTACTTTGCGAGCTGCGTCACATTAACGTTATCGCGCGCAAGCTTGTACGCATGAAGAACCTCTTCTACGCCACCAGAATAATAAGGACGCAAAGAAATATCAATGAGTGTGCGCTCTAGATTAGTCACCCTTATGTTTGCTGGCTCGTGAGTCAATACCTTCACGCATTGCTCTTCAACACCCAATAAATTTGTGTGCATTCCATTTAACATGGTGATATCCCGGTCATTTTCTTGAATGATGTTATTTGTCTTCCTTGGATTTCCCTTAAACGCCGCGTCTATCCTTGACTGTTCAGGTAGGCTCCCACGTTCATGCGGTCGCTGCTCAAAGTTAATATATATATCTTTTACGAAATTATTAATGAGGCCATGAACCTGCATGGCGGACATGTGTGTGTAATACGAGTTTTGTTTTAGAGACTGCAGAACTTCTAGCATTGGTACATGTGGCTTCGCATATCGCATTTCTGCGCGATGAGGGAATGGGAACGTGTATCTTTGTAAAAATTTTACTTCCACCAGCTTCCTTGCAAAGGTGGGCCCATTCATGCTTTTAGGAAGCGCCCACTGTTCTCTCATCTGTTCGAGTAGCTGGGAAATTTCGGCCTGCTTCAGTATGTCTCGTTCGAGTCCCTGAACAGCCGTTTTAATCTCATTCTTTGCTTCTTGGAATTTGCTAGTGGGCATCATGCACTACAATTGTGATGTATATATACATCACAATTGTAGTGCATGGCTCAGTTAATTTTGCAATCAATTTCAGATAGGTGAATTTGATTTTCGGTTTTCTAAAAGCAAATGTTGGATCAGAGTAGGTCAGAGTTGTATGTTGGACGATGCGTAGCAAAATTCCGATGTATATATACATCGGAATTTTGCTACGCAATCTGCTTCAATGCAGTATTTTTGCTATATCAATAGTAGCTATGTTAGTATACATGCGAGAATCTATTCATTAATATATTCATTTTTTACTATTTACACTATGAAAAACGCGAATAATTTTCTATTCACTAATTGACAAATATGGCAAAAAATCAAAACTCAGACAGGCTTCAGCAACTTCTGAGGAGAGGTCCAGCGAGAACCGCCGACATATTGAACGACTTGGCCGTTAGCCAACCAACGTTTTCTCGCCTTTGGGCAACGGTTAAAGATGGCATTGTGTTGGGTGCAGGTAAAGCACGATATTATGCTTTGAGACGGCATGTTCAGGGGGTGGATACGCCAATCCCGGTATTTCGTATTTCTGAGAAGGGGGAGGCATCTCCGATTCGTAATATCGACCTTCTTCAGGGCGGTTTCTACGCACTCAGACAATTAGAGGGGACGAGCTATGCGTTATTTCAAGGATTGCCATATTTTCTAAAGGATCTTCGCCCGCAAGGTTTTTTGGGCCGTATGGAACCTAGTAAAAACCCGGAGTTGGATCTTCCTGTAGATATTTTGCGCTGGACGGATGAGCAGGTGCTCAAGTACATCTCACGCCGCAGCGAACATGCCGCTGGTGACCTCATATTGGGGAACGAATCTTACGCTAGGTATATTGCAGATATGGCGAATGTAAGAGAGGCAGTTATTCTAGACTCTGATCGCACGACTCAATATCCTGGGATGGCAGAGCATTCAATGCAAGGGGAGCCACCTGGTTCTTCAGCTGGTGGGGAGCAGCCCAAGTTTACCGTAGTGATTCAGCGTAGTGACGACCACGAAACTATCGAGCATGTCATAGTGAAGTTTTCTCCACAGATTGACACGTCAAGCGGTCGCCGTTGGGGAGACCTACTTATCTGTGAGCATTTAGCATTGGAAGTTCTTGCTCGCAACAACATTGCGGCAGCCAGAACGGAAATTCTTGAGTCAGGGGGCCGAGTGTTTCTAGAGGTGGTTCGATTCGATAGGATAGGTCTAAAAGGGCGGCGTGCAATGGCAACTTTCTCTGCGCTAGATGGTGATCTTGGAATGCTAGATCAAAGCTGGACAGCAGTTGCACGTGAGCTTGCTCGACTTGGAGAATTCTCGGAGGAGGATGTTAATACCGTAGAAATTCTGGATCTGTATGGCTCTCTCATTGGTAATACTGACAAACATCATGGAAACATTGCCCTAACATGGACGTTTGAACAGCGACACAGGTTGCTCGATGCGTATGACATGCTGCCAATGCTATATCGTCCAAATACACACGGCGAAATTGTAGAGCGTGAATGGATCCCTAATCTGAGGACCCTAGAGCTACGACATCTGCCACAGTGTTATGAAATGGCCTCTCAATTTTGGGATGAAGTACTGAACGACGCTAGAATATCCAATGAATTTAAAGACGATGTAGTTTCTCGCCATTTAATTACGATGCAAGGTTTGAAAGTGTGAAATGCCAGATTTATTGTCACTACTGATTTTAATAAGCGTGAATGTTGATTTTATTATCAACAGGCGAGGCTTATGAAGTTGATGAGAGGCTGGTTTAACTAAAATTAATAGAACAATAAGTCATTCTCGGCAAGCTTATGTCAACTACTTATGCTGTGCATAAATACAGTTTAAATATGCTAATTACAAAACTACACAAAGGGCCATGGCTTGCCGCGCCCTGGCCAATAATTAAGAACTACTGTAATACATCTTAGGATCTCAGCAAATTCTCGCCAAATATTCAAGAAAGAAGACGCATGACGTTTAGTGCATCATCCAGTGCGCGATGATCGGTTCTTTCAAGTCCCAAGCGAGTTAGCTCGCAGGCTTTGGCCATTCTAACTTTTTTCCAATGCGTTGAACTTTAGCAAATAAGCGTTTGGCATTTTGATGGGGTAGTTGAATCGGGTCTTCGATACCGTGACGAGCACTGTCCGGTATGATTTTTTTGGTCATATGCCCCCTGCTGACCCAACTTGTTTTTGGTGTGTTATGTCTTGCAACAAATTTATCAAGTAGTGCCGCAGTCTCTGAAAATAACGGTGCATTGCCCCGTCGTTTTGGATAATTCCTGTGAGCTTGGTGCAGAATCAGTGAGTTTAGGATTTGCAATTGGGCGCACGTAGATGGGAAGCGATCGAGTACAGCTCCATCTGCATCAATCCGGCACGTATCAATTTTGTTCGTTTTCTTGGTCTCTGCCGTAATCGCCAGAACATGTCGCTTCCAGAAGAATCACTAAAATGGGGGGCAATCATTTCTTCCTAATTTAACTCAATAATAAAGTTTGGATCAAACTGTCCATTTTCAATTCCTCCGCCACGAGTCATATAGCCGCAAGGGTTGCAAGCGACTCGACATTTGCCGATCCGATAGTCAAATGATTCATGCATATGACCATGAATCCAAACATCACTTTGGCTTACCAACTCATCCAATCGTGATGCGTAGCTAGCTGAAATCGGATCGGATTCGAATTTATCCGAAATCGATAGTATTGAGGGCGCCATGTGCGTGATAACTACAGACTTACCTGGGAATGGTTCCGCGAGTTTGCTTCTCATCCATGATTTTTGCACGGCGTGAAATTGCGCTGTGTCACTTGCCCTCAGCTTGCGATACCCCTTTTGTGCCAATCTAATCCGTTTATAGTCGGCCATGACGGCTTCGGCTTCTCGCATCGCGGCTTGACGATCATCATCACCGAATAAGCGGAAATCTGTCCACATTGTCGCACCTAAAAAACGCACGCCTTGAAATACATACTCGTCACAATTCAGAAAGTGTACGTTTCCAGCAAGTTCGCATGCGGTATTGATCTCGTTGTGCATTTCTTCAATATTTTTCCCGTACGACTCATGATTACCGTGAACGTAAAGGACAGGAATTAACGGGAAAGTCTGCGCGGCCCATTCAACAGCTTTTGCACCGGTATTTATATCGCCAGCGAGAATGACGATATCCGGTCGACTCACAGAGATATCGATGCGAGGAGCGTGTTCTCGCCAAAGTTCGTGGTGAAGATCGGAGAGGATGAGAAGGCGCATAAACTTATATGTATAAGAGATAATTTGGTGTCGTCGAAGATGGTGCTTCGTCACGCTTTGGAAATTAAAAGTAGCTCTGACCTTTTAATCATAAGTGCCAGATACTAAAAAATGGAAGCTCGCTATAAGTAGCTCTGTTTGGATATGTGAGTATTTGGTCAAACAATCTGGAAAGAACTTCGTTCCCTTCCATAAAGTCCTCAGGCGCCACAAATAATTGTTCGATGTAGTAGTAAAGAAAACGTTTCTCAAAAAAACCAATACTCTTAGATCCTGGATATGGCTCCCGATTTAATAATGCTAAAAAATTGTAGAAGTTTGTCGGCCAATCAGAAAGTAACTTAGCAGGTTTTTCTAAAATTTGCATTTTGTCTTCCAAGGAAAGAGCCATTCGCGAACGTCCTTTTGGAATATTGATCCGAGCAGTGGTTTCGATAAACTTGATCAAAAATCTTAAGGAGATATCTTTGAATGCGGTACTTTCGATATGGAGTTGTCTCAAAGCCTTGGTCTGTTTGGAATACGCAGTTACCTCTAGCTGCTGGTGAAGAGTAACTAACGATTTGCTAGCTTGAACTCCATTGTGTTTTATTTTGGCGCCGCAGCGGCAGATGAGAAGGCCGGGCCGCCTCCAGCTTAGATGTTTATTACATGCAGAACAACGAGTGACCAACGAAATGCGGTGGGTCGGGCAGATACTAACCAGATCTAAATCCCAAAAAGCATGTATGTAGCCATTTTCCTGAACACATGAAGGACAGATTCTCGGAGTTCGCAGATTCAACATTTTAGGCGTAACTGGTTGCTTCCTAAACATAGGGGGACTAGTCTTTTTGAGCGGGCTGTAAGACATAAATCCTAGTTTGGATGGAGCTTGGTCGAACCAACTAGCCAGTTCACTAGGATTAAATTTTACAAGAGAAGTAGTCGCATGAAAGTTCTTGCACAAAGTAGCCAGTTTTAATGCATCTGGTATCGCATTTAATTCTGCAGCGCGCAATGCCCAGCCCAATGCACTTTCACGAGGAAATGGATTGGGTCTTTCCAAGAATATCTCGTTCATATAATGGAACCTTGGAAGAATGGACTCGACTCTTTTGGCTTGGAATTGGGGCGATCACGTTTCCGCTTAACTGGCTCGATGGATTTGCCGACATCATCTGCATGAGATATCGCGTCGCGAGACGGCGTTGGATTAAAATCTTTGCTGAAGGGACGAAATCCTTTTTCTGCCTGCTCGTAATGTGCGTTGCGATGAGCCTCGTCGAAGTCCTCTAAGGTTAAAGCGCTATAACTTTTTTGCGCTGCTGTATTCAAACATTCTCTAAAAATCTTTAGAACTAGGCCGATAAGGCCACCACTAGCGCAGTACCAACGAAAGGCGAACTCATCACTAGATAAGTCCGGTAGTGCGATTGGCTCGAACGCACGAGCGCATCCCACAAGCATTTGCTTGAACTCATCGCGCCCAGCAGCTGTCGCCCAATTAAATCTCGGCAAACGCAACGCTGCACTGGCTCGTCCTGCAAGTTGCTCGTTAGCATCAATTACGCCTTTAGCCTCAGGTAAGCCTGCAAAAATGATGCTTATCTGGGCCTCATCTGATAGGTACTTGAATAAGTCGGCGACGGAATAGTTAACTTGGCCTCGATCAGACAGGAAATGTTGAAACTCATCCAACATCAAGGCACGTACTCCGCATCGTTTTAAAAGAGTGATCAGCGCCTGCATTTGTTGCTGCTCGGTCTTATAACGAATTGTGGAGGGTGCACCGAGTTTCGCTATTAGTTGAGTCAATAATCCTTTTACGGTCGGTTTACTTGTAATCCTGATACTCAATATTGGTACGTACGTTTTCTCCTCAGTTCGATGAGCTGGCCATTTTTGTTCAATGATGTCGAGCAGTCTACTTTTTCCGCAACGTGATTCACCAAGAAGAATAACGATCTCAGGATCCGCATATCGTTTGGCTCTCTCGATAAGCGCATCTATCCGCGAAAGCGCATGTCGGAAATGAGCGTGCATGTAAACATAGCTGTCGAGCTTAGCGTATAGAGTTGTGTAATCAATGGGAGCATCTGACCTGTTTCCAATCGTGTCCCTGGCCGTGCTTTTCATTTTCTTCCTCTCGGCAAAAATTCCACATTGTCTTTGAGTGTGTTTTCTGGTGGCGAAGGCCAACGCCGGGATTCATCTGACGATGCGTCGAACGGATAAATATGATCTTCGTTAGCTCGGTGTGAAGTACTGTTTCGCTTTTTACTGGTTTCTGACAGACCATCGAAATCCCGCTTCGTTTTCGCACTACGTGCTGTTTCGCCTTGATATCTCGCCACACGTGCCCGAGTACGTTTTTTTTGAACAAAAATTTCTTCTTCTACGATTTGAGCGATTTTCTCCTTGGCTTCTGCCAAAGCAAAAATATCTTCTTTTTCAAGATTCTTGGCAGCGAATCTTTGGCAAAGCTGATGCTGCCAACGTGAAAGACCGGTGGCATAGTCACGCCACTTAACTTTTATAGGTACTTTAAAAACGTGATCTGTGTCATGTTCCTCTATGTATATATGGCCGAGGTCGTTTGGGTTGTATCTACATTTCACTTTGAAAGAGCCCTTCATGCGCGCAAGATAAAGTCCGCATTCATCGCTGTTATATTCAAGCGCTAGGTGTTCAATTCCATTTCGACTTAGGGTTCGCTCGAATGGAACAGCGAGAGTGGCCTCGAGATCAATTACGCTGGCGGGAACTGGAATCGGAATTCCAGAAATATGCTTACGCCATCTGCTTGCTGGCGGTTCACCAATCGCAGTTTGTTTTTTCTGATGATAGAAATCGACGATCCAGATATGGATGATTTCATGGAGTTTTTCTAGCGATATAACCGCATTGCCAAGCGAGTCGTAGTCATCCTTCTCCACGATGTTAGAGAATGTCGTTCCTGGAAGGGTATGAAACAGCCCACGATTCATTGTCCCGTAAAGTCGTTCGATCTTTCCCTTGTAACGAGGTTTGGCACGTGGACAATACTGGATCGTTGTACCAAATCGCTTCGCAAGATCTTCCAACGCGATGCTGTGAAAATCTGATCCATTGTCGACAACTAGATTTGTGAAGACGCCGTAGCAATCCCAGGTATTTTTGATATCTGGATATATTTCTTTGAGGTAGGACTTAGAAAGGATGGCGTGGCGAAGGCAATACGAAACTGACAAATAACTAGGCGGTTCAAACGAAAGGTAATATCCCAAAATGCAGCGGGTATCGTCATCAATGGCTAAGGTCAAATAAGGCCGTCCCAAAGGCAAACCGCTTCGTCCATCAACAACAGTCAAATCAATAACGGTGTGATCGATTTCTACTCGATCGAGTGGCCGCTCTCCTCGAGCAAATCCTTGGACAGTTTCATATCTTCTCGCAGCGTATGCCTGACCGAATCGAGCGCAACATATATCGAACTCGTTATACGTAGATCTCAACCGGCGCCAAAAGTAATCGATGTTTGGCACAATGAATTTATTATCGTTTGCTGGCGTCAATTTGTTATGAGCAGCGATGTGTGTTGCGGCATGCAAGCGGACATCACACATGGTGGGTCGTTGCTGCGTTAAATACATAGTCTCAAGCGATCGATCCACTATTTCTTCGAGTTCATCGCGATATCGTCTGGTTCGGTTACCTCTTTTTTTGGTTTTCGGAAGCAAGGACGCTATATCATTGCGCCCGATTTGATATCGACTGACCCATGACTTTAACGTTGAAATACAAGGGGGCTTGTAATCATTGAGCTTTACCCTCACTTGATCCCTAAAGTTTTTCAGTGTTGTAGCTGATTTTGGTGCCCCGATCGCAGAACTGACGTAGGCAAACCGGCGTCGAGCTTCTGCACGAGCCGAATCTGACGCTGAATTCCAAACATCTGATTGCTTTCCTACTTTTATAGCCTGCATTGAATCCGCAATTTCCATTGCGTCAGGGAAGTATAAATTTCCTTTACTTAAGTCTGTATGGAGATCGCTTTCGCAGGCTTCTATGCTGCGACCGGTGACCACGTTATCCATTTTCCAAATACCGTCAGCAAACTGCTTCACCAATTTAAATCGTTCGCCGTTTCTGATCACGATTGCATTTGGCAGAAAAAATGCTATAGCCATGTGGAACTCTCCTCTGAATTTGCCACAAATGGAGTTGCATTGATGACTGAATCGGCCGACAACGCGTAGCGCCGGTCATATGAAAAGTAGCCTTCCAGAAGGAGCCGACAGACGTCGAATACCGCATTCTCGCCAAAAGAGCCGGACACGATATCCCGCCATCGTGGTGGTTTTCGTAAGAAAAAGCGGCGCAGCTGTTCTTTTCTAATATCGGATACTGGATTGCGCCCTAATTGCAAGAGAAGCTTGGCATCGGAGAATTGTGGTTCATGACGAATTTCCAAATCAGTTACGACGAAATAATCAAAGCCTTGCATAAGCAGGGCTGGTCGTAGTGCGTTGCCACGCTCTATCGCCTCACAGAGATCTGGATCTGTATGGGATTTAACTTCAATAAATGCTGCACGACCGTTACCTACGACGAATAGGTCGGGAAAATGTCTGTATGTTTTTCCGTTGAGAACATATGTGAGTGTAGCTGGTTGTTCTTTGAAGCTATCGATGCGAGGATCGGCATCCAGCCGGATAACGCAGTCTCGTTCGGTAAAGGATTCCCAGTGGACCGAAGCATTGTTCCGAAATGATGGAAACTTGCCGGTTACACGCAAATTTGATCGACGGACGATTTTGCGTGCACGTTCCCCTGGTTTCGCCCACTCGATGGCGACATGTTGCGCGATGAGCGCAGTTTTTTGTGTTGTGGACATACGATGTCACACGCCAATCTTCCCTGTATAAAGGCGATTTTTTAGACAACAGAAATCCCTTCGACCAAAGCTTGACAGCTTTAATCTCTCCCTTTATATTGGAAGCGTTCGATGCAAAAGAACACTTCTTTAGATGACTCAAGCGTTAGCGCGCTTGGGTCATTTTGTTTTCAGAGGTCGTGATGGCAGTGCGATACTCCTTTCGATAGTTGGTAGTTGTAGTTTTACCTTAAGCTCCGGCCATTTGGATGCGGCTATCGCTCAAAATGACGATTGCTTCTTGCATATCAGTGCTATGCATGAGGCGCTGATTGTTCCTCCTTCTTTTCTTGAGAATCGGTGACCGCGCCGTCTTCGACGAGATCCGCCTGTTTAATAACCCAAAGTGCCACTTCTTCGGTTAGGGCAAAAATCCCTCTGCGTCCTGCAATTGGGAATATGTGTACGCCAATCTCGCCCCGCTGACGCGCTCTATGAAATGCTGCATAGGTGTTGTAACCCAATGCTTGGTAGAGGGCACTTCCTTGCAGCAATGGACCATGTTCCGCGTGCATTCGCGCGGTTAAGTCTTGGGCTCGTATGGAGGGCGTCATCTTGATTTCCGTTGAAATAAGTACGTCGTTTTCAGATGATGAGCATGTTTTTTGATAAATTCTAGGTTTTAACAAACGACTTACAAAAAGCCTAAATGGGATCAAGGAGCGGTTCGCAGGTCAAACATTGGGCGGAAAAGGCGCGGGTGTGGGCTTGGTACGCCGAAGTGAAGCGGCGGACTTATTGGAGTGACTATCGTTTGGACAAGGAATTTGCGCGAAAACCTGGCGCGGCGCTTAATCCGGATCTGCCTGCCAAGGTTTTCTATGAAATTAGGAAAAATGCCAGGCAGCCAGTAGGTAATAAGGACTGGCGGAGCGTACGAGATTTAGTGGTTGCCGTTGAGTCCCATCCGTCGTTCGAAGGAACGCAGGATTTATATGACGCCGATATTTGGAATTTGCTGCAAGAGCACTATGTTGAGGCCGAAGTTTTAGCAAGTCGGCTTGAAGCACTTTTAGAACACTATTCGCTGGTGCAAATCGATGCGCTGGCTTCCGATGATTTCAGTGCAACTGCGCTGCAACTAGGTCTACCAGCTTTGTATGATCGTGCACTTAAGTTGTCACTTCATAATCTGCCGCAACTGGATCAATTCACACTACTTTGGAATTTGTACCTTGCGACGGAACAGTCGTCGGATTGGCAGATCCGGAAATTGCTTGAGTCGAGGCTAGATCGATGGCTCGACATTTTTTTCTTCGAGCACTTTGCCGTGAATGGGCTGCACTTGGAGTTCTATACTGCAGCGATTGATGCGCTTCTGAAGGCAAGGATAAATCCCAACACGAAGGTATCTGCTCTTCAATACCTAGGCACGATAAGCCGGCGACTTATTCTTCCGTTAGAGCAGACAAATATTGAATCGGCATGATTTAGAATCGGTTTGGAGCATTGGCATGGCGGACGGATCACCTTTTGCAGTAGCTGGCTTGTGGCGAACGTGGACAGAAGAGGATGGACAAGATATCTTCCTAGCTTAAGCTACGATCCATGCAAAACAAAAGGGGCAGAGAAAGACCAAGAAAACCACTACGCTTTAATTCGCGATTGCAACAGTCTTTGTCGTGACAAGTCTGCTCTTTGAGGATTAGTTGCCGATTGCCATAAGGCTACGAAAATCTGCACCGCCAACTTCTCGCCTACAGTTATAACAATAATCCAGAGATTCAAGCTCTAAAAATCAAATGGCGCCATCTAAGAAAACATCCAAACCGAAAGCGCATCATGGCGGCAGTGCGAAACTCGCACCCGCGACGTTACGGTCAACAAGCGGCGCTGGGTTCGAGCTAGAGGACTTGATATGCGCTTGGCAATTGGTGAAGGCTCTTTCAGGTGAGCGAGGACTGGGTATCGACGGCGTAGTCACGCAGGTCCAAGCCCAAGTCGAGACCTTGGGGTGGCGTATCGATGACCTTCTGCTTACGAGTCAGGACAGTAGTCCGCCGCGGCGGCTTGCGATCTCAGTGAAGGGCAATTTGCAGGTGAACGCGGCGGGTCTACCCGCTGACTTCGTGACGCGCGCTTGGAAACATTGGTACGACCCGAACGGACCTTTCAACCGCGCGGCCGACGGGATGGCCTTGGTCACGCTTGGCACCCATCAGGTGTTCGACCCGACATGGCGCGAAGTGAAGAACGCGTGTAGTGGCGTGGATACCGAGCTCGCTATGAGTCGCATCCGCAGTAATAGAAAGCAGTCGGTCGTTTTCGAGAGCGTCCAGAAGCCAGGCGGAGCTTCCGAAGAGGAGACTATCGACCTCATTCGCCGCCTGTACGTTCTACCGACTGACTTGCAGCTTGCGCACTCCAATGACGAGACTTGGGCAATCGCACAATGCCGTCGCTTGCTCGCGTCTGGCGATGATACCGATGCGCAGGCACTCTGGACGGAGCTCCTCAACATCGTGAAAGGGGTTCGGCTGCGCAGTGGGACCATTACCGTCCCAGATCTGTTGTCTTCGCTACGAGGGCAGTTCGGCCTGCGACATCATCCTGACTTTGAGCGTGACTGGGAGACGCTGGCCTACATCACAGTGGACCATAAGGTGCGAATACTGACGGAGCTTCCCTCTGGCTATGCCGTGCCCCGTACAGCGGAGAGCGTATCGCTTCAGGCAGCGGTCGGCTGCAACCTAGTCACGTTAATCTTCGGAGAATCTGGCACCGGAAAGTCTGCGTTGATCAAGTCGGTATTGGACGGCGCATATCCATCTTGGAACCAGGTGTGGTTCGGTCCAGAAGAGCTAAAGATGGCGCTCAGCGCTGCGCGTCGTAGTGCCTTACCCCTGACGCACGAACTTTCTCTTGTGCTGAACTCAACGGTTAATCCGCATAACGTACTGGTTATTGACTCGGCGGAGCGTATTGATGTCGGCGAGTTCATCGTGATCCGTAAGCTGATTCAAGCCATCCTGCCGAATAATGATGAAAGTTTCGAGAGCGCGTGGCGGATCGTCATCGTCGCGCAGACACACAGTTTGGTTGATGACGGAGAGACGATACTCGGCGTACGGAAAGCGCATCTCTTCGAAGTCGAAGCACTCAAGGGCGATGCTGTGAAGCGGGCGCTTCAGCCTTCGCCCACCTTGAGCTGGTTGACAGCGCATGACGACACCATTGCTGCGCTTACGAACTTGCGGATTTTGGCATGGGTCATCACGGCCGGGGCAGCGTTGGAACCGAATGTCGGCGGACTGGCGTCTCACACCGCTATCGCAGATCGCCTCTGGAAGTATTGGACCAAAGACCGTCCCGATGTGCAGGTCTTGATGATGCGTCTCGCCCGGCGAGAAGCGTCTTTCGTGCGCAGTTTCGCGCTGACCGACTTAGAGCCGGCTGACACGGCGACTTTCGCGCAGCGACCCACTGAGCTTCCTCTGCGGCTGAACGAGCGGACCAACTGTGTCGAGTTCGAGCACGATCTAGCGGCGGATTGGGCACGCTTCCAGTTTCTGAAACAAATTCAGGCTGACACGGCCCAGTGGGCCGCCCTAGTGGGTAATCCGCTCTGGACCAACGCGCTCCGTATGCTAGGCCAGTTCTTGTTGCGACAGCCGGCCGATAATGGCACAGCATGGGACCAAGCTTTCGGGTCCGCGGAGGCAGTGAAGAACCAGCTGGCAGGCGATATTCTGCTTGATGCGCTTTGCTTGGACCCTTATGCAGAACGCTTCCTAACTGAACGTGTCGACCTCCTTCTCGGGAACGGTGCGAAACATTTCAACCGGCTGCTTATTCGCTTCCACCATATCGCGACGGCGCCTAGCGGCGTTGGAACCGGTCTGAGCGCTGCGGTTGATTTGTACCTAGAAGCGCAGCATCGTTCGATTGTCTTCGGCCGTTGGCCGCCAGTTCTCCGCTTTCTCATCATGCAACGAGGGCGACTGGCCGGACTAGTTTCATCCGCTCTCGCGAAACTCATGGAGACCTGGCTAACGAAGACACCGCATACGCTGAGCAACGGTAATCTGATGCCTTTCCGCCTAGAGATGGCGGAGATGGCACTCGCCATGGCTCGAACCGTGCAGGTCGAGAAGGGCCACGGTGTGATGTACGCGATGAGTGAACTGTCACTATATACCGCACCAATGGCCGGCGCGGCCGACTTGCCGACCGAGGTCGGAAACTGGGCCCTCGAACTTGCGGGACGCAGGGACGTCGACGCTGACGTCGAACGCCGAATCGCCGGAGTTCAACTAGAGAAAGCGAAGGCACACGCCGAGCGTCTGACGACCGCCGCGCCATACAAGGCGCTGCAGGAAGAACGGAAACGGATGTCACCATCCTTCGGGGCGTTTCGCGATCGCCTTTCGCCTTGGCCCTTAGGGGCCAGACACAAGGTCGACACGGATTTCCGCACCGCCTGCATCAAGGAGAATGGTATCCAATCTCTGATGCGCGCACAGCCTAAGCTGGCTGCCGAAGTCCTGCTCGCGCTCATCATTGAAGACCAGCCAGAACGAGAGTACGGCGCTGGGCGGTTCGAAGTAGACCTAGGCCTCGAATACCCTCGGGACGCGTACCCGACGGCCTTTTGGAAGAGTCCGTTCTTTCCCTTCCTCCAGGTAGCTCCGGAGACGGCGCTCACTTCGCTCATCATGTTGGTGAACTTCTGCACGGAGCGCTGGGTGAAGCGGGTAGGCGGCGAGCCTCTAAGAATGAAACTGCAATTTTTGGACGGATCGGAGAGAGCCTTCCTAGGCTGGTGGCAGGTATTCAACTGGCCGCAGTCCAATGACTCAATGCGGAACGGCAATTTGTACTGTGCTCTTGATGCGTTGGAGCGTTGGCTTACGTTGCGGATCGAGGCGGGTGAGGACATCACCGTTGATATCGAAAAAATTCTTCAGGATGAAAACTCTGTAGCGCTCGTCAGCGTGCTCGTCAACCTCGCCAAGTATCGACCGTCGCTGCTGGAGGGATCCCTCGCGCCCCTGATTACGTTCCCAAATCTTTTCTATTGGGACAGCATTCGTGTGAATCGAGTTGACTTCAACTTCATTCCAATGAGCTGGTTCCAAGGAGGGCAGGCGATGTTCGACTTCGCGCGTGATTGGACCTTGGCACCCCATCGCAAGAAGAAGTTTCTCGATGTCGTTGTCGAACTCCTATTAGCCAATGGCGACGTTGCGGGGCGTCTCCAAGTGCTGCTGCCGAGTTGGGCGCTGCCTGAAGACCGGAAGGAAGAGTTGGAGTTCAAGCTTTTCTTCGCCGCTCTCAACAGGGCCAACTATCAGACCATTACTGACCCATCGACGGGCACGCAGACTAATTACTTCGTGTCTCCTGAAGAACTGCGCCTTGAGGTTCAGTCCTGGCAGGACGACCACGCACCAAGCCTCGAGTACCTTTTCGTTCCGGACCGGTGCGAGAAGAGGCTCCAGAGCCGTCAACCTCTCACCGACGATGAGGCCTCGTACCTTTTCAAGCTAATCCAAGAATGTGAAGTTGGAGCGGAGGGGGACGAAGATGATGACTCGAAATTGAAATGCCGTTTCGCTGCGGCCGGAACGCTCGTCGCATTGGGGAGCGCTTGGCTCGCTCAGAACCACGAAGCGCTGACGCATGTGCTCATGGTGGTACGCACGAGAGTAGCTGCGGTCCCATCGACGGGAAAAGAGATTCGTGGGCAGCGCATAGGAGGCCTTTGCGACGAGCTAAAATTCGTCACCTACGCGGTCATGCACCTTTGGCTCGCAGATAGAGATGGCGTTCATGAGTGGGAGGCTGCTGTCTTGCGCCTTTTGACGAGCGGCGACCGGCAAGCGACCGTCGTAGTGATCGGCGTGGCCTATGACAATCGAGAGCAACTTGGCACTGCTTGGTGGCGACTACTTCAAGCTGGGCTGTTCTGGTCGGGCCTCATTCTGCTCGCACCACACCATGGCGATGGTGACAACGAGGAGCAGGTTTGGAAAGGGTGGCTCGCGCGGTTGCGGCGCTTTTCACTCTGCGAACCGAACGCGACACCGAGTGACCTTGACTTCAAGCGCGTGGCTGCAGGTCAAGGACGTTTGGACTTCCAACGCCGGATGCGGCTCTATAGGGACGGCGAGAATATATGGAGCAGAAAGCCAGAACACGACAGGGTCGGTTCGCTAGACAGTCGCTTCTTGGAAATTTTTTTCAACTGGCTCATCGATGGTGATGGCACTGGTGACCGTAATCTCGACACGCGCTTGGTGCTGCACATCTGGGACTACGAAATCACGCGTGCGAAGACGCGCGAGAAAAAAGAGTATGGCGAGTACGACTTGCCGAGCCAGAACCTCGGCTACGCTATTCTTACTAAACTCGGAGCGCTGTCCGTCGCAGCACCCGCAGGCGAAGAGCGCGCCATTTGGGAACCCGTTCTTGCTCACGGTCCAGCTGCACACTACGCCCTGAAACACTTCATTGCTGGCTTGTTCTTAAGCCTCGGAAAAGGTGGCGATCCGGAGGCTTTTGAGCGACTATGGAGAGCCACCGTGGAGTACAGCCTTGCTGCCGATTGGTCTAAGCCTGGCCTTTGGTTCCGCGCCGAGAGCTTGATTTGCGATCTACTTGGTTTTGGAAACGCGGAAGCCCTGTCTAGGCTCAATCCGGGCGCGGCTCTGCGGATGAATGATCTTTACAAACGCTGGGCCGCCGTTCACCTAGCTCGTGACGAAGAATGCATCACCCGTTTCTGCTACTTCCTGACGAAGGAGTTCGCTGCCCCAATTCGGCTTGATGGTCTTCGCTGGCTCGCCGAAATGCTGAAGAAACGCGAGCCTTCTAATCTCTGGTACCGAGAAGGTACTGGCGATGCGTTAGTCGAGCTGCTGGCGACTGCACTTAATTCCGACGCCCAAGCCCTGTCCCAATACACTGAGGCACGACAAGCGCTTGTTGATATAGCGGCCTCACTTGCCGCTCGCAATATCCCAACCGCCCTGACTCTCCAAGAGCGTATTAAGCTGTTGCGATAGGGGTCGAGAACAGCCTTAACTTGCTGTGTTTTGATATGGATAAAAGAGCGACCGTTGTTAGATGCTCTCCGCGGTTTAGCTGTACTTTAACGGGAGCGTCTTAGAACGAGGCTCGTCTATGATTTAAATTATCGTCGATGTCCGCATTGGTAAGCACACGTCCGACATCGGCCAAAAGTGGAAATATATACTCCGTTTATGGTGTCTAAAAATTTCAACTTTAGTACAGAATCTTGGTTTCTTTTAGGTGTAATGGTAGTGGCTGTGGATTGCCGCATCAGACCACCCCAGATAAAGGGCAATTGGCACATTAGCTTGAACGAACTCAGTCGAGAGCCGAAGCCCACTTCTCGCCTGAACTTAATAATCCTTAATATTAGCTGCTACTGGCAGCGAAACTTGTAGTGATGTGATTTCCTAATGAATACAACAGATATGATCCATGCAGAGGCAATTCAAGCGGCTTTGTTAGCCCTAGACCCATCAGGTCTAGAAGGATTTGAAGGATTTCTCGGAGTCATCCTTGGCGAAATCACAGGTCAGTCATTCCGTCTTGCAAAGTCAGGTACACAGCGAGGCCGAGATGGCGATTCTGCGTTCGATGGGGGGGCCACATATTTCGAAGGGAAACGCTACAAAGAAGGGCTCTCAAAGACCGATATAGCAGCAAAGATATTCGATGTTGCCAAAGATGATGCCGGCTTGGTAGATTTATGGATACTGGGAGCCACTTGTGAAGTGGCATCACAAACTGTCGAAGACGTGCGGATGGCTTCGGCCAAGTGGGGCTTTGGAATCACGGTGTTAGACTGGTCAAACAACGATTTAGGTTCTCTACTAGTTGCCGCGGTTGCCGCAGGTACGAAGTCGCAAGAATTTATTAAACAAGGGCTAACCGGAACACCTGCAGTGGGACTTATCCAACCTGCCCTCACCGCATTAGATTACTTCGAGAATCATGGAGATTTCCATTCAAGGTTGAGTACGCTTAGAAAAGCGCTTGCCGAAGACGTAGGGTTGGGTTGCGCCAAGAGGCTCAACGAATCATGGCTGAAACGGTCGTTTTCAAATAAGGCTCGGGCGCGCGCCGAGTTTGGCCAACCCCTTTCACCCCTTGATAAGTCCGGCCCCATGGTACTTGATAGGCCTGAGAGCATGCGCCTCATTAGCGCATTTTCAGGGGCTCCAGAATGCGATATTTATGCAGTCGTTGGCGAAGAGGGTGTTGGTAAATCGTGGCTTGCTGTCCAAGGCTGGAACCAGTCCAATCCAAAATCACTCCTCATAATGTGTCCTGCCGAAGAGTTGGTGAGCAATACCGACGAAGATTTTGATGATTTCCTAATCCGTAAAATAATCCGCCAGACGAATGGGGCCAACACCCAACAGACGATCACGCGATGGAAGCGCCGTTTCCGTGCTTGGCGCGCCAATCTCCCGGCAAGTTCTGTGCGCTTGACGCTTATCGTGGATGGGCTCAACCAACCTCTCAAATTAAACTGGGGGCGTTGGCTCGATCGTGCCGCAATAGGATTGAAGAACTTAGGTGGCACTTTAGTGCTCACCACACGCACGCAGCATTGGGCTCAGCTAAAATACACGCTGTCATGCGATGTGAGGACGATCAAACTCACTGATTGGTCCATTGAGAGCGTCAAACAGATACTGCGTAGTCGCGACATTAATTTTTCAAATACAAGAATAGAGGTCCTCGAATCAGTTCGAAACCCTCGACTGCTCGGAATTGCAATCGAGCTGATTGAAGCAAAGGCCATCGAGCTTTTGGACGAATTAAGCGTAGGTCGACTTCTTTTTGAACATATGCGGAGTATGCAAAAGTGCGGTGCTGTGCAAATTTCTGCGCTAGTCTTTGCAGATCTTATGAAAGAGCTCGCGGCGAAAGTGTTGGTCCGAGCGAATATGAAGTACACGGATGACATAAGGTTGTTTGATGCGATCCACGAATCTCAGCTTGAAGCTGTTGCTTCAAGCCAGTTCTTCTCATCAGTGAAAGGAAGTGCTTCAAAGTATCAGATCAAACTCGACGGCCTTAACTTGGCGCTAGCACTACATCTCGTTGACCAACTAGAGATGGAGTTGCGCAATAATCGCGATCCACGAGAAAAGCTAGCGACAATGTTGGAACCGATAAGTGCACTGGATGAAACCGCCAAGGTAGCCCTGCTCGCTACACAGATCGCTTGCCTTGATGAAGAAACAAGTCCCCAGATATGTTCAGCGCTGATCGAAAATCTTGTATCGCTGCAGAATCTCCCGAACAGTGAGGTTGATGCTTTTGCGATACTCGCAAAATCGGCTCCGTACGCCTTCCTGCAAGCCGCTGAATTTGTGCACCTCACGCAAGAACATAATGACTGTAACGAATGGCTGCTTTACGCACTCCTCAATCGTCGAGACGAGCAAGTCGTTTGGCAGCAAATCTTAGAATCTACCAAACGATGGCTAGCTTTCTATTCGCTCGCGCCTGAACGTCGCATGCATATGATGCTAAGTCATAACTCTTCCGCACAGGTTGATGAAGAACGAGGCAAGATAAAAGCTGAAATTCTAGAGCGTGAATTAGCGCTTACGGAAGCCGAGCGATTGTTCATGACAACGAAGCTCGTTAACGCTCCGCAAACTAAATTCGATGGCCTAAGCCGATTTGCTATGTTTCTTTTGGCTGGTATGCCACTTGAAGAAGTCGCCCCCCATCTCGTTCGTTGGAGATTCGCTTATTCGCTTAATCAATCAACGTCGGCACCCTATTCAGAGTTCGAGCAACTTCTTCACTACAATCGCGCAGACTGGCAAGAAACACGATTAGCACTATTGAGTGAATTAGAAACGCTTCCAGAGGAACCGTCGTCTGTGGTGGGCAAGTGGACTCGCGTTGGTATCTTATTCGGCACAGGAGACGTCCGCGATGCAAAAGAGGGCTCACGTATCTTTGATGAACTCACTCGTGACAGGAAACACTTTGAAAGTTGGTCGTTAAAAGAAAATTATTGCGATGTCGATCCATGCGATCCAAGCACTACCAAGACCGAGATTGTTGTCAAGACTGCCCAGAAGTACCGGCTGATTGAAACAGAGAGGATTGCTAAGGGACGGGGGCTGTCAGACCAAGACCATTTCTTCCGAGATGCTCGTGTCGGTGTCGCACGCTTCGTACCCGATGACGCGATACACATACTCCGCGCTCTGGCGAATGAAGTGCTTTGTCGCCATGGATACGAACGACGCCAAGGCGTATTGGAACTGCTGCGACACAGTGCTGCCCTCACTAAGAATTTGGGGCTACATTTTCTTTCAGCTGGAGTAATAAATAATGTAACTTTTTACCCAGACAGAAACGACGAACAAAAAAATGAATTTCTCACGGCTCAGTTTTCCATACTAATAGCATTACCGCATCTCACTGCCGATGAGCAGTTTGATGCAATGGCAAACATGCAGGGCGGTCCAATCTTACTAGAGCTGCTCACCTGCGTGCGAAGAGCATCCCCAGAAAAAGTTGAACAGGTGTTGGAAATTGTTCTTCAGAAGGGCGACGAGCATGCCCAGACTGCAGTTCTCGCCGCAATCCACTACTCTCAATCGCCGCTCACACCAACCGCCGCGCTTATCGTCAAAAATTTCATACAATCTCCAATCAAAGTTCTAAGGTTTGAGGCGCTCGCCGTTGCCGCGTCGAGTGGCGATACTTTATTGCTGCAGGAGGTGGTTGATAGCGGATGGCGTGCGAAAAAGCCGCATAGTCGTGATAGTAATTTTGAGGATTGGCACGGATCCACAGCGATATTGAAAGCATTGCAATTAGACCTTGTAGCCGCGGAGTCTGCCTTTGACCGTATAAGCCTGTCTCACTACGGGTTTGCCGCTGAAATGCTATCCGCGTGTCAAGTGGGTGAAATCGCCGGTCGCGTCGAAGCCGCGCTTGCGAAGGCATTGAGCTATGAAGGTGAAATTGAACTCCCTGATATCGAGTCTGGGATTCCGAACTTGTTCGATTCTACGCCACCACTGATTTCACTAACGGAACGAGTCTCGTCCGATACTGATATCGTATCTAAGATGAATCGGCTTTCGGAAACAGAAGAACAGTTCGATGAACGTCAGCGCCGCATAAGCGTCCTTTTTGATGGCTTCGCTAGCGAGCTATCGAATGTAGAAGCGGAGCTAATACTATGTGACCTCACGTTCGAGGGCACCAAAGCAATTATCCGACAGGATGGGGATCGCGCTCAGCGTTGGTTAAGGATGTTGTCCGAAGCCTCCGATTGCAAGCTCCGCCACCTCCACCATATTGCGCTGCAAGTGGCGATCATGCTCACCGCCAATGGAAATCTAAAGGCGGCAGATCTCATTAACCGTGTCTTAGTATTGGAACCGACCATAAGTCGTGTTACTGGCAAAGCAAAAATCTCTGTGCAATCCATGACTCTTTGGAGTAATTCAGCTAGCGCGGTGATAGCGAAAATTTGCAAAAAGCAGCTTCAATCATCGCGAACCGACAGCGACATCGCTCGTGAAGTAATAGCGGCTCATCTCTCCGGAAAGGTGGCAGTTATACAGACCTACGTAGAAGAACTTCTTGCAAAGGAACGTCCATACGAAACAGCGCTTGCACTCACGGTCGCAGGTTTTTGTGACGAAAGCGTCCATGCTGAGGCAGTATTGTCACGTTTTGATGGTTCAAGAGGATTCATTGGCGCGGCCCACGCAGCAGCGCGCGATTCGTACGCAAGGAATATTTGGGCGAAAACTTGGTACGCAAAAATGCTAGAGGCTCAACGAGCGAGCGAATTCTGGAGCGCATCCACTCTTCTTATGAAGATCGTTGATGGCCGTTTTGATATATGGTCCGTAACGTCGGGAAATCCCTCAACTATATTTACGGCGTTTATGCCAACTATCGACCGCGCAATTGAGAGCAAGGCGGCTAAAATCCAAAAAAAGCGTGAAGCCAATTTGTTTGGTGAAAAAGCACCTGTATTGATGATGTTGAGTACTAAGTAACTTGAGTTGTAGCTCGACCATATTCGGCCAAAAACCGAGGCAGGAAAGGAGCCCAAGGTAGCAGCTTTAGATCTCCAAAGCTGGAGATTAGCAAGATCGTATAAATGCGTGTCAGCCGTCGGTATGTGGTGGAAAATTTACTTGATGGAGATGATTAACTCTTCGAGCCGCTCAACAAACAATTGAGGGCTGTCGAAACTGGAGCCAAAAATCCAGCCATTTTATTTTAACGCTTAGTGTCGATGCACAACGCTGAGTATTTCCGTCGTTACTCGTTACTGGAAGCTAGGAGCTCTTCCACCTGGTCGAGGAACGCGGCGAGCTCGCTCTGCTTGCCGGTGACCGCTGACCGCCATTCGCTCATTGGCCTAACTGCCGTTAGCTTGCGAGCATCCCGTGACAGTATTTCCAGCCCGTGGTATGACATGCCAAGCCCATGCAGGTAGTACTGCCCCCATCGAGCAAAGGTCAGGATCCACATCGAGATCACCAGAGCCTCGTCCCACCGTGTCCAGTCGGAGGAGCTTGAGAGAGGCTGTTGCACGATCCGTTGCTGCTTTTTCAGGATCATGTTCAAGGCTCCCAAGCTGGCCTGCTGTTGCTCAGGGCTGCTATAGGCAAAGAGGGATGCGGTGATATTGATCATTTGACCCTCACGCTTTCGTTCAAACATCAGCGGCTGGCCTTTTAGTTCAGCTACCAATTCATCAACCCAAATAGCGCAGGCATCGTCGGTATTGGCACGGTCACTCTGCAACAAGGGAAAGACCACATCCTGGAATAGCGATGGTTCAGCCCAAGCCAGTCGTTGCACATGCCCGCGCATCGAGTCAACTAGGTGCTTCAGCTTATCCGTAGGGACCGTCGCTGGCAGCACCTTGTGAAGTGCTTTGATCAAGCCGTTGTATATCTCGGCATTCTTCGGATTCCCAAAAGCGCGATTAACCATCCATCCCAAAGCCTGTACCTGCTTTGGGTAGGGAAAGACGGCGACCAACTGTAGTATGGCTGCAAGTCCTCCCGGCTTATCCAGTTGCTGCTCAATCGCGTTCATACCCATCCATTGCAGCAGTCCATTGCTGCTGCTAATGAGGCGATCCCGTTGCGTCTCGCTGATGTCGAATTGCACCGACATCGCAATCTCGCTGACGATCTGGCTCAAAAGGGATAGCTGCATTACGTTCGGTGGCTCTTGAGCTTCTATTGGCGCGCTGGCCATCTGGGCTTCCGAAATTGTCAGTAGAGCGTCTGAAGCGTACCGCCACAGAAGTTGGATAGCGTAGTATTCCGACCACGTTAGAGTCGCATACTTTGTCGCATGGTTAAAATGATGTGGGTAATAAGAGCTGTTTAGAAGGTTCTCGACAGGGATACGAAAGAACCGGGCCTTCGTCACAGCCAATTCATTGATAATCTGGTTATGTTTGCGGTTGAAGGAGGAATTGAGAAATTGCGCCAAAAATTCCAGAGTGCCATGTTCGGACTCGAGGTTGTGAAAGTGGTTGTGCTCAGCGGGTGAATGAGCGAGCAACTCCCCAAGAACCTCCCAAGTCGCAGTGAAATCCACGAAGTCCCCCGCGTGCTGGCTCAAGCAATGGCGCAGGTCTGCTGTCTCTGGCAGGGCGAGCGAGCCTTCCTTTAGCAGGTTTAGTGTCGCCAATCGTTCTTTCAGTGGATCGCCACTCAAGCCTTGCAGCAACGGTTCGCGTATCCATGCGCTCAACACGTCGCCTGCCTGGGGCTTCTCTAGGCAGCGCAGTGGCTCGTAGCGTCGCGACACTGCCGGTGAAGCCGCTGAATCGAAGATAAGCAGCATGGCGGAATTCTCTGTTTCGTCTACAAGCTGCGTAGCCTCCCGCATCAGCCCAGACTTGTATTGCTCAACCTGCAATAGGACATCCGCAGGGATCGGGGTGATCAACAATGGCTGGTTTTGGGCGGCAGTCTGAAACGAATTCGACAAATTGAAACCTGCGACCGGTAGATTGTCCGACCCCATGATTAGGATATAGCGATCGTGTAGGCGGCCCTCCTTCAGTCCATATATCCGCAGCTTGATGCGTTTCAATTGGTTGCGGTTGTGATCACAGCTCGCCACTAGGTTGTTAATACGGTCCGGAGTGAGCTTGTTGGATTCACCCAGTGTGGCTTCAGCTTCCTTCGGCGACTTGGATAGGAAAATGTGGTGATCATGTAACCGTCCTTCCTTGAGGGTGGAGATGTACAGCATGATGCGTTTCAGAAGGCGGCGGATGTACTCGTGGCTCGTCAACAGAGTGTTGGTCCATCCTGAAGCGGGCTTGTCACATTCACTTTGCGTGACCTCGCGTGCCTTTAGCTTAGGTAACGAGGTAAAGACGATGTAGTCCGCCTCCGTTGCCGCACAGAGCAACAGCAAACCCAAACCGGCGTCCTCGAAATAAGGATCGAAAATGACCATCTGGTGTTGCTGATATTTGGCTAGCAGAGTCTTGAACCACTCCACGAATTGCAAGCGTCCTTCGCCGTTGCCTTGGCTCCAACGCAGAAAGAATTTCCCCTCAGACTTCGGAGGATAGAGTCGCGCAAAAAGAGATGCAAGATTGCGGTTGGCCGGGACCCAAGGGTCGGTCTCACGCCCGCCGACGTGATTGGTAAATCCTTGGTTGCCGCGATTGATCGTGAGGACTGCCTCTACACGCTCGGAAACAGACGGCCGAGTGGTTTTTTTCAACCAGTCGAACTGGACTGGGCTCGCTCTGTGGCCCATCACATTACCCGTAAGCTGGATCTCTCTAAGGTACCCGATCCGCCACCGGCAACACAGCGTACTCTCACGAGAATGGTGTTCATCGAGGCCAAAGATTTCTAGTTCAGTACTGTCAATCCTGGCGTGCAGCTGATCGTTCAGCTCGAAACTAAACTCGAACACGTCTTGTGCATCGCGCTCTGCTGTGGCAATACAGGAGTATACAATTTGCCCATCGTTCGCAATGCTCAAGCGAAACTGAAAACCCTTGAAATGCGGAACTTGTATCGGATTAAATCGGGCGACTATGGCGCACGGTGCATCGGTCCAGCTTACGTTGAGTAAACCCCTCTCCAAGTCGTCCAGAGCAGGAAAAACTAGGAGCTCGAGGTCGCCGAAGCGGGCGATGTCGACACCACCGAAGTCCAAGCCCGTATCCGCGTTAACGTGTCTTACCACTGCTTCAGTCAAGGTGAAGTCGTAGTCCTGCCCAAGGCAGAACAGCGCATCCTTGTCGACTTGGGTGATAGAGGCGCTGAATGCCCCAGCACCACCATGTGGACTGGAGGGGGAGTGTAGGTCATGCGCGTCGCGGTTGAGTTGGTAGCAGACCGGACGGTAAACCAGTTCACTCACGGCGAGTGATGTCGTCCCAAACTTTGTTTTCAGTAGGTCTGAGAGCCCAAGGTTCAAATCGTGGCTGATCTCGACGACAGTACGACCGGCACTTAATTGCCGTAGGAGGTCCGCGCAGTGCCCGCTTTCGACGTACAGGTTGAGCCGAATAACCTGCGCCTGGATTTTCTCGAAGGCCTGGAAATTATCATCATCACTGGAGGACCAGCGGTTGTTGGAATGGCCGTAGGGTAGCAAGCGGCCGTAGACGATGCGATTTTCAATCGATTGCTCGGATTTAATCTGCAGAATCCACAGTTGTAATGCGCAGTGGCGAGCATCCTTCGAGAATAGTCGCGCCAGCCGACCATCGTTGAGAAGGACATCAAGTGTAGGAGCCATACATTCTTTATAAGTATCTTTCCCCATTCGAATGTTCTCACCGACTCTGGAATGAGTCACCTATTTGTGAGATGTATCCACTATGCTTGGTTCATAGCTTCTAATCAATTAGTTTCAGTATTTTATATGTTCCAATTAATTTTGAATGGGTCTATTTTGGGTTGATAGCAGACCTCTACGTCGTCTGATCTGAATCATCCTAGTGTATCTGCCATGAAAATGTAATTGCCGAGAGCTTAATTTGATTACTCAAATGGTAAAGAATCAGGGGGAATAATCATGCTGAGGGGCTTGCGCTAGTCAATGATGAAAAGCATTCCTTCGAGAAGCTTACACGCGTCTAGGACACGAGGCGATTCAGCCATCCTTCACCAGTACGGATATATGTCATATTCGAAACCCAGCGTTGGTTGATGCATGCCGCACCGAATTGCCTTTCCCGCAGATTGGAGCCACCGGCAGGACATGTTTGCCGCCAGTGACAGGCGTCCAGCGCTTGCGTGAACGCACCCTTATACCGCCTTGTTGCATCAGACGCGTAACTTGCTGACGGCCTACATGGTAGGCCTTGTGCCATTAACTCTGCATGGATTCGGCGGTGTCCGTATATCCCATTGACTTTGGCATGCACTAGCCGTATTTCGCGAAGCAACTTGCGGTTGGCCATCTCTCGCATCGAAGGTTTCTGGCGCAGCCATGCGTAATAACCGCTACGGGAACCGGGAACAGCTGTCACATCGGAGCGACGCATAGTCTCCAACACTACAGACCGCTGAGCGGTTGGCGGACATCTAATCGCATTAACGTTTTTTTGGGGCGCTTGCACAGCAGCAGGCAGTCATATTCGAATGTCATTAGGTGGTTGCTTTGACGCTAAAAATTTGCAATCCCGCATGCTAATAACCCTAAACTGAATTCGGCTAAGTTTTAGGTGAGTCAGACTTATGCCCCTAAAAGGCCAAGGTTATGCCCATACAAAGCCAGACTTATGCCCGATCCGACAAATAATCATTGAGGCTTCATACAGTAGTTTTAATCAAAACACATGTGTATATGTAATGTGGCACTTTCACTGTATCTGTTAAGTGCTTAATTTAGTTGATATTTCCAAAAATATGTTGCATCAAGGTATTGCGCTAAGTCCTTGACTTCATTGAAAAAAACCTTGTTTTTACCCCTGAATTTCGCTTGACCCCGCATTCTGCATCCTCTAAAGTGGGCGACAGTGTGAAAAAGTGTTTATTTGTGGGGATTCCGCAAACAAAGCGCAGGTTAAAACGAAAAGGACTTCAGGGTGTTTCAAGGCGCGTCTTCTCTCAATCTCGATGCTAAAGGCCGGATGACTATTCCGGCGCGGCATCGTGACGCATTGCAATTGCAGTGCGAGGGGCGCTTGACGCTGACCAAACATCCAGATGGCTGCTTACTTCTGTTCCCACGTCCTGTGTGGGAAATGCGGCGCGAAGAGATCGCCAAGTGGCCGATCGCCGCACGCGCGTGGCAGCGCATTTTTCTTGGTAATGCCTCCGATGTCGATTTTGATAGCGCGGGTCGCATTTTGATTGCGCCTGAGTTGCGCACCGCTGCGGGTTTGACGCGTGACGTGATGATGATGGGCATGGGCAGTCATTTTGAGATTTGGGATGCCGCCAAGTTGGGTGAGAGTGAGTCTGAGGCGATCGCTGCGGGCGTGCCTGATGTATTAAACAATTTTTCGTTCTGACGCCGTGACGAATTTGGAAACGGTGCCGCACTATCAGCACCGGACCGTGTTGCTGGAAGAAGCGGTCGACGCGCTGGCGCTGCAAGGTGAGCGTGCAGACGGAATATACATCGATGGCACGTTCGGGCGCGGTGGTCACAGCAGGCAGATTTTGCAGCAACTGGGGCCGCATGGTCGCCTGATTGCTTTCGACAAAGACACGCAGGCAATTGCCGATGCCGCGTCGATTAAAGATCAACGGTTTGAAATTGTGCATGACAGTTTTGCGACGCTTGGCGATGCGCTGTCAGCACGTGGTATTGCGCAGGTAAATGGCGTGTTGTTGGATCTGGGAATTTCCTCTCCGCAGGTTGACGACGCGACGCGTGGCTTTAGTTTCCGTGCAGATGGTCCATTGGATATGCGCATGGATACGACTAGAGGCATGTCGGCAGCAGAGTGGTTGGCAACGGAAACCGAGCAAAACATAGAGAAAGTGATACGAGAATATGGGGAAGAACGGTTTGCTTTTCAGATTGCAAAGACGATTGTTGCTCGCCGGGCAGTCGAACCAATTTCAAGCACACGACAGCTTGCCGCGATCGTGGCGCATGCCGTCAAAACACGTGAGAAAGGCAAAGATCCGGCCACCCGTACCTTTCAGGCTATCCGGATTTTCATCAATCAGGAGCTTAAAGAACTCGAAATAGTATTGGATCAGGCATATCGATATCTGGCACCGCAAGGGAGATTGGTTGTGATCAGCTTTCATTCATTGGAAGATCGCATCGTTAAACGGTTCATGGCTAGCAAAGCTAATGTTCCGCAGCCGGACCGTCGCTTGCCGATACGTGCTGTCGATCTACCACAGCCAGAAATGAAGTTGCTCTCTCGTATTAAGCCTTCCGCGACTGAAATCAATGACAATCCACGCGCGCGCTCTGCGGTCATGCGTGTGGCTGAGCGTTTGTCGTTTGTTCCGGAGGGGGCGTGATGAGTGGACGCCTGGCTTCGGTCTTTGCTGCAATTTTGGTGCTGAGTGCATTGTCGGTTGTGAATAGCTATTACCGCTATCGCAGCTTGTTTATCGAGTTGGGTCGCACTCAATCGCAAGCGCGACAACTCGATATCGATTGGGCGCAACTACAGCTTGATCAGTCAACCTTGGGTAAACACGCGCGCATAGAATTTATCGCGCAACGCAATTTGCGGATGGTACCCGTGGCGCCGTCCAATACGCAGTATCTGACGGTAGGAGGCAATAATGCGCAATAACGCGCGTACTGCCGCCGCCAGGGGTAAGCCTTATGTGTCGAATCCGGTGCTGGCAGCTAAGCTGCCCGCATGGCGTTCGCGTGTCGTGCTATTCATTATGTTTGCGGCTTTTCTGACGTTGGCCGGACGCGCATTTTGGTTGCAGGGTATGTCGACTGATTTTCTGCAAAAGCAAGGCGAATCGCGTTATGCCCGCACACTTGAGTTACCAGCTTTCCGCGGAAAAATTCTCGATCGTAATGGTCAGGTATTAGCGTCCTCATTACCAGTTAAGGCAGTGTGGGCGATTCCCGATGATGTATTGCAGGCGCCGGCAGGCAAGTTGCGCGATTTGGCAAAGTTGTTGGAAATGAGTGAGCGTAGCCTGCGTGCAAAATTGGATTCAGATCGTAACTTTGTTTACCTGAAACGTCAGGTTGAGCTGGATAAGGTCGATCAGATTCTCAAGCTGAATATTGCCGGCATCGAAACGCGTAAGGAATACAAACGTTATTACCCAGAAGGTGAAGTCAGCTCACATATTGTTGGCTTTACCAATATTGAAGACAAAGGGCAGGAAGGGATGGAGCTTGCCTTTCAGAGTTCATTGGCGGGTGTTACCGGTAGTCGTCGCGTGATCAAGGATAGGTTGGGGCGTGTCGTCGAGGATATCGGTTCGATCCGCGAGCCGCACGATGGTAAAAACCTGACTTTGTCGATCGATAGCAAAATTCAATACATCGCTTATTCGCATTTGAAGGAAGCGGTAGCGGATAGTAAGGCCAAGGCGGGCGGTATCGTCGTGCTGGATGCAAAGACTGGCGAGGTACTGGCACTGGCAAATGTTCCTTCATACAACCCCAACGATCGCGCGACATTAACCGGTCCTCGCCTGCGTAATCGGGTAATTACCGACATGTTTGAACCAGGCTCAACTTTGAAGCCATTTACGGTTGCGCTGGCTTTAGAGCGCAATGTGGTTAAGCCAAGTACGGTGTTTCAGACCGGTCCGGGAAGATTCACTATTGGTACGGCATCAATTGGTGATGCGCATTCAGAAGGCGCATTGACGGTATCGCAAATTATTGAAAAATCCTCGAATATTGGTACTGCAAAAATTGCATTGGAATTGAAACCGCATCAAATGTGGGACATGTTTACTAGCGTCGGCTTCGGTCAGCAACCGACAATTAATTTCCCCGGCGCTGCGGCGGGTCGTGTGCGTCCTTATAAATCATGGCGGCCGATTGAACAAGCGACCATGAGTTATGGTCATGGTATTTCGGTATCGCTACTGCAGCTCGCACATGCGTATACGATTTTTGCACGTGACGGCGATTTGATTCCGGTGACTTTCCAACGCACTAACGACCAACCTATCAGTCAACGGATCGTCAGCCCGAAGACAGCGCGTGAGATGCGCAGCATGTTGGAGATGGCTGCTGGGCCTAACGGATCGGCACCCAGATCGCAGATTCCAGGTTATCGCGTCGGCGGTAAAACCGGGACCGCATATAAGATTGAAAATGGTCAGTACGTCAAAAAATACGTGGCGTCGTTTGTCGGCTTTGCGCCGGTTTCCAATCCACGCATTATTGTTGCGGTGATGATTGATGAGCCATCGGCTGGCAAACATTATGGCGGTCAGGTTGCTGCGCCGGTATTTGCAGCGGTGACGGCAAATGCATTGCGGGCGCTGGATGTCTCGCCAGACTCTAATGTGACCAATATCATTGTTCCAGATGATGCGAATTATAGGGAGGCGATGTGATGCCCGTCCTGATCGCAGGTGTTTTGGAAATTTTGGATTGGATCAAATCGGTCGCACCTGATGCTGCGCTGACTGCTGACTCGCGTCGCATTACGCCTGGTGACGTGTTTATCGCTTATCCCGGTGATGAAATCGATGGCCGTGCGTACATTGCCGACGCGATTGAGCGCGGTGCGCACGCAGTTGTGTATGAAGGTGTTGATGGAAAATGGCGCGAGGAATGGAATGTGCCCCATCTGGCTGTCGACAACTTAAAAACAGAAGTTGGTCAGCTTGCCGCCGCCTATTACGAGATGCCGGACAGCGCAATGTTTACGGTTGCTGTTACCGGTACGAATGGCAAGACATCTTGCACGCAATGGTTGGGGAGTGCCTTATCGCGTTTGCAACAACCGACTGCCGTCATCGGCACTTTGGGTGTGGGTTTGTTCCGGAATGGTGTATCCGGCACATTTGATTCGACTGGTTACACCACGCCGGATGCGGTGCTATTGCAAAGTACGCTCGCGCATTTGCGTGACGAGGGTGCCACCGCAGTAGCAATCGAGGCATCGTCTATCGGTTTAGATCAAGGGCGCATGTCCGGCATGCATATTGATGTGGCGTTGTTTACCAATTTCACGCACGATCACCTTGATTATCACGGCGATATGCAAGCCTATGAACAAGCTAAGTCCATCTTGTTTGATTGGCCAGATTTGCGTCATGCAGTCATCAATCTTGATGATGCGATGGGTGTTCGTTTGGTGGAGCGAATCAAACGTTTGCAGCCGAACACGACGATTACGACCTATTCGCTCTGTGGCAAGCAAGTGGAAGGTGCCGTTTCATTGCGAGCAAGCGAAATACAGAGCACACAAAGTGGAACGGTATGTCAGCTGATCTCCAGCTTTGGTCAAGCACAAATCAAATTGCAGTTAATCGGAAATTTTAATGTCAGCAATGTGCTGGGTATTGCCGGTGTGTTATTGGCAAAAGGACTCGCGTGGGCTGAAGTCGTCGCTGCGATCGAAAACCTGGTGTCGGTAGCTGGTCGTATGCAGCAACTCGGTGGCCATGATGCGCCGTTGGTGGTGATCGATTACGCACACACGCCGGATGCGCTGGAAAAAGCACTGCAGGTATTGCGTCAAATTGCGAATGATCGCGGCGGTGAGTTGTGGTGCATCTTTGGTTGTGGTGGTGAGCGCGATAGTGCTAAGCGCCCATACATGGCCAAGGCGGCAGCGAGCGCAGATTATGTCGTTGTAACGAATGACAATCCGCGGGATGAAGATCCGGCCGTCATTATTGCGCAAATCGTTGCCGGTTTTACTGCTGGCGATAATGAACCGTTTGTGATTGAAGATAGAGCGGCTGCAATTTTATGGGCTTGTCAGCGTGCGGCCAAACAAGATGTGATTTTATTGGCGGGTAAAGGTCATGAAGAATTTCAGGAGATAAAAGGACGCAAGCGTCCTTTCCTCGATGCTGATCATGCCGCATTGGCGTTATCGACACGCGTGATGAAAGGGGTGAGTTAATGCATGCCTCACTCGCCACTTTGCAACCGATACTCACGGATGCGGTGATGACGCATGACGCGCATTTCAATCATGTTTCGACCGATAGTCGTCATCTTGGTAACGGCGACCTGTTCGTTGCATTACGCGGAGAACGCTTCGACGCACACGATTTTTTATCTGAGTTGGATGCAAGCCAAGTATCGGCTGTGATAACAGAGCGGATACCGGATTCGTTTAACGTGCCTGCCTTGATCGTGCCGGATACACGCAAGGCCTTGGGTGAAATTGCGCATTACTGGCGCCGTCAGTTTGGATTGCCAGTGATTGGTGTGACTGGCAGTAACGGCAAGACTACCGTCAAGGAAATGATTGCGGCGATTCTGGAGGCTGCTTTTGGTGAAGATCAATACCTCGCTACACGCGGTAATTTCAACAACGAAATTGGTGTGCCACTGACATTAATGCGTTTGCACGCAGATTGCAAAGCCGCAGTGATTGAGTTGGGAATGAATCATCCAGGCGAGATTGCGATTTTGTCAGCGATTGCCGAGCCTAGTGTGGGCTTGGTAAATAATGCGCAGCGCGAGCATCAAGAATTTATGTCGAGTGTGGAGGCGGTTGCACGCGAAAACGGTGCAGTGCTTAGTCATTTGCCCGCAGATGGAGTCGCGGTCTTCCCTGCCGATGATCCATTTACTGCATTGTGGTTTGAGTGCGCTGCCAGCAGTGGTGTGCGCACCATGACTTTTGGCCTGACAGAAGATGCTGATGTGCATTGTCGTTATAAGGCAACCGATTTTGGTAACGCGTTGCAGGTAGTGATCGGTGACGAAAATTTCACACTTAATTTGGCGGCTGCTGGCTTACACAATGTGCGAAATGCGTTGGCCGCCATCGCGTGCACACACGCGATTGGCATTAACACCGAAGCGATTGTGAGCGGATTGCAAGCATTTGCGCCAGTAAATGGTCGGCTGCAACGCAAGACTGCCGCCAATGGCACGATGGTAATTGATGACACCTATAACGCAAATCCTGATTCCGTTCGTGCAGCTATCGATGTATTAGCGGCGACAACAACCAGACGCATTTTGGTGTTGGGTGACATGGGCGAAGTCGGTAACGATGGTCCGCAGTATCACGAAGAGATCGGCAATTATGCGCGTGACAAGGGTATTCAATATGTGCTGGCGATGGGCGAGTTGAGTTTACATACAGTTCGCGCTTTTGGACAAGATGCCAGTCATTACGACGACGTCAATATGCTTTGCATTGCGCTTAACTCATTGCTGCATGCGAATACAACAGTGTTAGTCAAGGGTTCACGCTTTATGCAAATGGAACGCGTGGTTCAGCATTTGCTCAATCAACCTATACAGGGAAGACACTAAGATGCTGCTTTGGCTAGCACAACATTTTCAAGAGCAGATTGGGCCATTACGGGTCTTTAACTTCATCACGTTCCGTGCTGTGTTTGCGACATTGACGGCACTGGCGATCGGTCTGTTTTTTGGCCCTGCGGTGATTCGTATGCTGGCGCGTTTAAAAGTCGGTCAAGCGGTGCGCACTGATGGCCCGCAAACGCATTTGATCAAAAGCGGCACGCCGACCATGGGCGGTGTACTGATCCTGATTTCAATCGGTATCGCTACCTTGTTATGGAGCGATCTCAGTAACCGGTTTGTGTGGGTGGTGTTAATTGTGACGCTGGGATTCGGCGCTGTCGGCTGGGTCGATGATTACCGCAAGGTGGTCTACAAGGACCCCAAGGGTATGGCGTCGCGTGAAAAATACATGTGGCAATCCTTGATTGGATTGTTTGCTGCGATCTATCTGGCATTCTCAGTTTCTGCGCCTAGCACTTCGCAGTTTCTGGATTTATTTTTGGCGTGGATAGAATCGGGCTTTGGCACCAGCCTATCGCCCAAGGCTGACTTGATTGTGCCGTTCTTTAAAACCATTAGCTATCCGCTCGGCGTTTGGGGTTTTATTGCACTGAGTTATTTTGTCATCGTTGGTACCAGCAATGCAGTCAATCTGACCGATGGTCTAGATGGCTTGGCGATCATGCCGACGGTCATGATTGGCACCGCACTGGGTCTGTTTGCCTACCTGACAGGCAGCGCGAATTATTCCAAATATTTGTTCATTCCGCACATCCCTGGCGCTGGCGAATTGATTATTTTCTGCGGTGCGATGGCGGGTGCCGGCTTGGCCTTCCTTTGGTACAACGCGCATCCGGCACAGGTTTTCATGGGGGATGTCGGCGCATTGGCGCTTGGCGGTGCATTGGGCACTATCGCGGTGATCGTGCGACAAGAAATTGTGCTGTTCATCATGGGCGGCATCTTCGTAGTCGAGACGCTCTCGGTCATGTTGCAGGTGGGTTATTTCAAGATTACGAAATTGCGCACCGGTACCGGCAAAAGAATTTTATTGATGGCGCCATTGCATCATCACTACGAGCAAAAAGGTTGGAAAGAAACACAGGTCGTTGTGCGTTTCTGGATCATCACGATGATTCTGGTGCTGTTTGGTTTGGCAACGCTGAAACTTCGGTAATGACGATAAGGTAATCACGATTCAATGAATTACGCAGGCAAACACGTGTTGGTTTTAGGGCTTGGAGAATCCGGGCTGGCGATGGCGCAATGGTTAATCCATTGTGGCGCATCGTTGCGTGTTGCTGATACACGTGCCCTGCCGGATAGATTGCCGGCGTTACAAGCGCTGGGGCAGGGCATTGAGTTTGTTGGCGGTGCCAATCAAGAGAAAGATCAGGGTGTTTTTGATGCTGCTCTGCTTGAAGGTGTCGACTTTGTCGCCGTGAGTCCGGGGCTGATGCCGTCACGTGAGTTAGTGCACCTCATTCCGGCAGCCGAGGAAAAAGAGATTCCTGTGTGGGGTGAGATCGAACTGTTTGCGCAAGCATTGGAAGTATTGAAGAGCGAGCGTGCATATCAACCGCGCGTGATCGCAATTACCGGCACCAATGGCAAGACCACTGTCACTAGTTTGGTCGGTTTGTTGTGCGAACGCGCTGGTTTGAGCGTGCAGGTCGCGGGCAATATTAGTCCCGCTGCATTGGATAGATTGCTCGATGCAGTAACGAATGACAAATTGCCGCAAGTGTGGGTGTTGGAGCTCTCAAGCTTCCAATTGCACACCACGTTTAGTTTGCAAGCAGATGTGGCGACGGTACTCAATCTGTCGCAAGATCATCTGGACTGGCATGGCGACATGACGACGTACGGTGCCGACAAGGCACGTATTTTTGGCGAACAGACGATACGTGTGTTGAATCGTGATGACGCGCTTGTGATGCAGATGGCAGCATCAATGACAGCGCCAGCGGCGAAAGTGATTACTTTTGGTGCCGATGAAGCAGAAGAGGCAGATTGCTTTGGCTTGGTCGATGAAAACGGTATGCGTTGGTTATCGGTTGCGGTGCAGGAAGACGAGCCGCCGCAAAAGCGGCGCAAGAAAAATAATGTTGAGCTGGAAATTACGACCAATAAATTGATGCCGGTCGATGCACTCAAAATCCGTGGTCAGCACAATGCGATCAATGCCTTATCTGCATTGGCATTGTGTCGCGCGATCGGTTTGTCTTTCGCGCAATTGTTGCATGGTTTGCGTGAATACCACGGTGAGCCGCATCGAGTCGAGCATGTGATGACCATTGGTGGGGTCGAATATTTCGATGACAGCAAAGGTACCAATGTTGGTGCCACCGTGGCAGCGTTAAATGGCTTGGGCGCGAATCCTGGTGTTGCATCGCAACGGTTGTTGTTGATTGCTGGTGGCGATGGCAAAGGACAGGATTTTTCACCATTGAGTGAGCCGATTGCGAAATACGTGCGGGCGGTGCTGTTGATTGGGCGAGATGCAGACGCGATTCGGCGTGCAATTCAAGCGTCGGCACAGTCTTGCGATGTTGAGATCATTGATTGCAGTTCTCTCGAAGAAGCGACGCGTAAAGCGTCACAAGTCGCGCAAGGCGGCGATGCGGTGTTGTTGTCACCAGCGTGCGCCAGCCTCGACATGTTCAAAAATTATGCGCATCGTGCACAGGTGTTCGTTGATACCGTGCGTGAGATTGCGCTCGAGCATGGTGAGGTGCCCGCATGAAATTTGCGATGCCGTCGTTCGTCAGTGGTAAAACAGATAAGACTGTCAGCAGTCATGCACAGCGCTCGAAAATGATGAGCTACGATCAGCCGCTTATCTGGGTGGTGGTTTTGTTGATGCTGTTTGGCATGGTGATGGTGTATTCGGCCTCGGTTGCGCTACCGGATTCGCGTAAATACGCGCAGTACGATCACGCACATTTTCTGGCTCGTCAGGCTTTGTTTATTTTGCTGTCACTGTTTGCCAGCTTGATCGTGTTCCGTGTGCGTATCGCCACTTGGCAAAAATGGGCGCCTTATCTTTTTGGCGGCACTTTGATCTTGCTCATTCTGGTCCTGATACCGGGCATAGGTAAAGGCGTCAATGGTGCGCATCGCTGGCTTTCGTTTCGCGTATTTAACTTGCAACCTTCAGAGTTGATGAAGTTGTTCGTCGTCTTGTATGCGGCAGATTACACGGTGCGCAAGCAGCAAGTGATGCATAAGTTGACTAAAGGTTTTATGCCAATGACGCTAGCGATCGGCTTTGTCGGTTTGCTGTTATTGCTAGAGCCGGATCTGGGCGCGTTTGGTGTGATTGTTTGCATCGCGATGGGTATCTTGTTTTTGGGTGGTATCAACGGCATCTGGTTTGGCGGCATCGGCGCGACCTTGGTGGGAATTTTTAGTCTCGTGATTGTGCTGTCACCTTGGCGACGCGAACGAATTTTTGCGTATCTGAATCCATGGCTGGAGGAAAACGCCCTTGGCAAGGCCTACCAGTTATCGCATTCTTTAATTGCATTTGGACGGGGTGAATATTTTGGTGTGGGTTTGGGTGCAAGCGTAGAAAAATTACATTACCTGCCGGAAGCGCATACCGATTTTTTGTTGGCGGTGATCGGTGAAGAACTTGGATTCGTTGGTGTATTAGCTGTCGTGGCTTTGTTTTACTGGTTGATCAAACGTACTTTTGAAATCGGACGTCAGGCAATTGCGATGGATATGACTTTCGCTGGTTTGGTCGCAAAAGGCATCGGTATCTGGATAGGCGTGCAGGCATTTATCAATATGGGTGTAAACCTTGGTTTGTTGCCGACCAAAGGTTTGACCTTGCCGCTGATGAGTTATGGCGGCTCGGGTGTGCTGATCAATTGCGTTGGACTTGCCATCGTGCTGCGGATTGATTATGAAAATCGCATTCTGATGCGGGGAGGCCGCATATGATTGTCGCGATTTGGTGGATGCTAACTTCGCGTAGCAAAGTTAAAGGCGCAATGGCGGCTGGCCGGAGCCAAAATTCGACAATACGAGGGCGCCGTATATGACGCAACACGTCAAAAAGCTGCTGATCATGGCGGCCGGTACGGGCGGTCATATTTTTCCTGGACTCGCGATCGCCGAAACGATGCGTGCACGCGGCTGGGAAGTATCGTGGCTGGGTACATCGCACGGTATGGAACGTGATTTGGTGCCGCAGCACGGGATTCAAATGGACACCATTGCATTTAGCGGCTTGCGCGGCAAAGGTTGGCGCCATACGGCCAGCGGCGTGTTTCGTTTGCTGAAAGGCTTTCGCAGCTGCTATCGAATTTTGTCGCAGCGTAAGCCAGATGTGGTGCTCGGCATGGGTGGTTACGTCACGGTGCCGGGTGGTTGGATGAGCAAATTGCAGAAAGTGCCGTTGGTGCTATTGAACGCGGATGCCGCATTGTTATTGTCGAACAAAGCGCTAGCGCCGATTGCACGTCGTGTGCTGTTTGGGTTTCCTGCGGATTTTGGTAAAGCGGCTGATAAGGCGCTGGTAACTGGCAATCCGGTTCGCGCAGAAATCAGTACGCTCGGCGCACCGTCTGCTCGTTATGTGAATCGTTTTGGCCCATTAAAAATTTTGGTGGTTGGCGGCAGTCTTGGTGCCAAGGTATTGAACGATGCATTGCCAGCGGCATTGGCCTTGATTCCGGTTGAGCAAAGGCCATTAGTAACGCATCAGTCTGGAAAAAAGAATATTGAGGCCTTGCGCAGTAATTATGCGCAAGTGCGAGTGGAAGCAGAAGTACTGGATTTTATCGACGACATGCCGCGCCGCTATGCGGAAGCAGATTTGGTGATCTGTCGCGCTGGCGCGATTACCGTCTCTGAATTGACGGCGGCGGGTGTTGCCAGCGTGCTCGTGCCCTTGTTGACATCAACCACCACGCATCAGCGCGACAACGCGCAATGGATGGCGCAACAAGGCGCGGCAGTTCATCTGCCGCAAACAGAACTAAATGCAGAAAAAATGGCGACTTTGTTATACGACATGACCCGTGAGCGCTGTTTGAAAATGGCACAAGCCGCCTACAAAAATGGCAGACGTGATGCCAACAATGTCATCGCTGACGTGTTGGAACAACTGGCAGAAGAGAACTGAAACAAGAACATGAAACATAAAGTTAAAAATATCCATTTCGTAGGCATAGGCATTCAACTGCGCGGTCGCGCGGCGTTTTTGTGCACGGTACATACCGCGTCGCCACTGAGTAAAGAACAATGAAACACAAGGTCAAAAATATTCATTTCGTAGGCATAGGCGGCAGCGGTATGAGCGGCATCGCTGAAGTATTGCTGACCCTCGGCTATACGGTGTCAGGTTCCGATTTGGGTAGCAATGTGGCGACCCGGCGTTTGGTTGAGTTGGGCGCCAAAGTCACGCAGGGTCATGCTGCTGAAAATATCGCAAATGCCGATGCGATCGTGACGTCGACAGCGGTCAAGGATGACAATCCAGAAGTAGTTGCTGGTCGCGAAAACCATATTCCTATCGTGCCGCGCGCAATTATGTTGGCGGAGTTGATGCGCTTGAAGCGTGGCATCGCGATCGCTGGTACGCATGGCAAAACTACCACCACAAGTTTGGTGGCGAGCGTGCTGGCAGAGGGTGGGCTAGATCCCACTTTTGTTATCGGCGGCGTGTTAAATCGCGCGGGTGCGAATGCCAAGTTGGGCGCTGGCGAATTTATCGTCGCAGAGGCAGATGAGTCTGATGCCTCTTTCCTCAATTTATCGCCAGTCATTGAGGTCATCACCAATATCGATGCCGATCATATGGAGACCTATGATCACGATTTTGAAAAGCTGAAACAGGCATTCGTCGATTTTACACAACGCCTGCCGTTTTACGGTGTCGCCGTGATGTGTATTGATGACGAAACCATACGCGACATCATGCCGCGTGTTTCCAAGCCTATTACAACTTACGGCTTCCATGAGGAGGCACAAGTAAGAGCAATCGACGCCAAGGCAGTTGATGGCCACATGCAATTTACCGTGATTCAAGACGGATATCCGGCCATGCAAGTGAGCTTGAATCAACCTGGCATGCATAACGTACAAAACGCCTGCGCTGCAATTGCGATTGCGCGCGAGCTCGGTGTAAACGATGCGGCTACGCAAAAAGCTTTGACCGAATTTAATGGTGTTGGTCGCCGTTTTACACGTTATGGCGAAATAAATATTCACGATGTCAACGGCAAGGCTGCAGGTTCGTTTGCTCTGGTGGACGATTATGGCCATCATCCAGTCGAGACCGCTGCCACCATTTCTGCGGCGCGCGGTGCTTACCCCGGGCGCAGACTGGTGCTGGCATTTCAGCCACATCGCTATACCCGTACCCGTGATTTGTTTGAGGATTTCGTCAAGGTGCTGTCGACGACCGACATGCTGGTGTTGGCCGAAGTTTATGCCGCAGGCGAGCAGCCGATTGTTGCTGCAGATGGTCGTACGCTGGCGCACGCGTTACGTGTGGCAGGCAAGGTCGACCCGGTTTTCGTTGAGCAAATCGCGGATATGCCAACCACCATCATGAATGTCATCAAGGATGGTGATGTGGTGATCACGATGGGTGCTGGTTCGATCAGCGGCGTGCCAGCAAAGCTCAAGCAATTACAGGATCAGGTGCAGCCATGACGACTAGCTTGCTACAAGAAATGGCACCGGATATTTCACAAGAGATGCAGAACGAAGCGCGGTTAAAAATGCAGCGGGAATTTGGCAAAGTTGGCGTGTTATTCGGTGGTCGTTCGGCCGAGCGTGAAGTGTCGTTGATGTCGGGTAAAGGTGTATTGGCCGCGCTGCAAAGTCGCGGCGTCGATGCGCATCCGTTTGATCCGGCTGAGCGCAGCTTGGGGGAATTGGAAGCAGAAAAATTTGATCGGGTTTTCATCGCTTTACATGGCAGCTATGGCGAGGATGGCACATTGCAAGGCGCATTGGAACAATTGCGCGTGCCTTATACCGGCCCTGGCGTGATGGCATCGGCAATTGCGATGGACAAGATTATGACAAAGCGGGTTTGCTTGAGTCAGGGCGTGCCAACACCGTTGTTCACGGTGTTGGATGTGGCGACCACGAGCGGTGAATATCTGCAATCAATTGCGCACGAATATGAATTGCCATTGATGTTGAAAGCGCCACACGAAGGCTCGACCATCGGCATTGCCAAGATTGAAGATGCGGAAGCTATACAAGCCGGCTTTGATTTGTGCGCGCGCTATGACGACGTGGTGTTGGTAGAACAATTTATCAAAGGACGCGAAGTAACGGTGCCGGTGCTTGGCAGTGGTCGCGCTGCACGCGCCTTGCCTATTGTTGAAATTTGCGCACCGGAAGGTAATTACGATTACGAGCATAAATATTTTAGTGATGACACCAAGTATTTATGTCCGGCTCCCTTAGATGAGCGTTTAACCGCGCGGATTCAAAAGTTGGCAGTAGAGGCCTTCAACGCAGTTGGATGCACTGGTTGGTCGCGCGTTGATTTCATGATTCGTGAATCGGATGGCCAGCCGTTTTTGTTGGAAATAAATACCTCACCGGGTATGACTAGCCATTCTTTGGTGCCGATGTCGGCCAAGGTAGATGGCACAGAATACGAAGATTTGTGTTTGGAAATTCTGCGCGCGGCTAAGCTGGAGTTGAAGTCGCCTCAACAGGAACAAGGATAACGATCACGCTATGTGGCAAGACATCAAATTGTTGAATGCAATCGCTAATACCCTGTTTGGGCTGGTTGTACTCGCGTTGATTTCTGCCGGCGTGTGGTGGGTCACGCAACAACCGTATTTCACGTTGAAAGTGATTCGGGTAGAAGGCGCGCAACAGGAGCAATTGCGCCACATAAATCCTTTGATTATTCGCAGTGCAGCGTTGGCGCGGATTAAGGGAAATTTTTTTACTGCCAATCTTGATACGGTGCGTCAGGTATTTGAGTCAGTGCCATGGGTAAGAAAAGCGACGATACGCCGTGAATGGCCCAATCAGTTGATTGTGACTTTGGAAGAGTACATGCCGCTCGGCACATGGGGTGAAGATGGACGGCTCGTCTCAGTGCGCGGCGATGTATTTACCGCCAACATGGCAGAAGCGGAAGAGGATGCAAAGTTGCTCGAATTTAGTGGTCCAGATGGCAGTTCGCTTGAAGTAGTAGAAAGATTAGGCGATTTGAATCGATGGTTTGCATCGCTAGGTTTATCGGTGAGTGCATTAAAGTTGTCGCACCGCTATGCCTGGACCGTGACATTGAGTAATGGCGTCAGAGTGGAGTTGGGTAGAGAAGAAGACAGTAGCACGATGCAAGATAGAGTCGCTCGACTGGTTAGTGTGTATCCGCAGTTGCTCGATCGTTTGCAAGATCGGATTGAAAACATAGACATGCGTTATCCGAATGGTTTGGCCTTGCAAGCAAAAGGTTTGACCGCCGGATTGAATAGTAAAAGCAGTAAAAAACAGTAAGCGGAACAACATGACAAAAGACGCAAAAAATCTGATCGTTGGCCTCGATATTGGCACTACCAAAGTAGTGGCGGTAGTGGCCGAAGTTCTCGCCGATGGACGCCACGAAGTGATCGGACTGGGGCAACACGAATCCAGAGGATTAAAGAAAGGCGTAGTCGTCAACATCGACGCAACAGTCGAGTCGATACAGCGCGCACTTGAGGAGGCCGAATTAATGGCCGACTGCAAGATACGAAACGTGTATACCGGTATCGCGGGCAACCATATTCGGAGTTTCAACTCCAGCGGCATGGTGGCGATCAAAGAAAAAGAAGTGACTGCCACCGACGTCGCGCGCGTGATCGAGACTGCAAAGGCGGTCAACATACCGACGGATCAACAATTACTGCACACGGTACCGCAGGAATTTATTGTCGATAATCAGGAAGATGTACGTGAACCAATCGGCATGAGCGGTATCCGACTCGAGGTCAAGGTACACATCGTCACGGGCGCCGTTTCTGCAGTACAGAACATCGTCAAATGCATCCGTCGTTGCGGGCTTGAAGTATCCGATTTGATTTTGCAACCGATGGCATCTGCCGAAGCAGTATTGACTGCAGATGAAAAAGAATTGGGCGTGGTGTTGATTGATATTGGCGGTGGCACGACCGATGTCGCGATTTTTACCGAAGGTGCAATTCGCCACACGGCTGTAATTCCAATTGCTGGCGATCAGATCACCAACGATATTGCGATGGCAGTACGCACGCCGACGGCGGAAGCAGAAGACATCAAGCTGCGTTACGGCATGGCCAAGCAAGTGTTGGCTGACCCAGGCGAAACCTTGGAAGTGCCGGGACTTGGTGATCGCGGCACCCGCAGTTTGTCACGTCAGGCATTGGCAGCCGTGATTGAGCCGCGTATCGAAGAGTTATTTTCACTGGTGCATCAGGTCGTGCGCGAATCTGGCTACGAAGAAGTACTGTCATCCGGCATCGTGCTGACTGGCGGCACTTCAATGATGCCGGGAATGGAAGAGCTGGCAGAAGATATTTTCTTGAAGCCAGCACGTTTGGGAACACCGGCCTACCGAGGTCAATTGGCAGATGTGGTGTGTAGCCCGCGTTATGCCACGGTACTGGGTTTGTTGTTGGAAGCGAAGAAGCAGTATCTGCGTGGACATATTGTCACGCGTCAGGATGGCTCGGCGACGGCGCTTCTACGTCGCATGAAGGAATGGTTTTTAGGTAATTTTTAAGTTCGTTGGATTTTGCTGGATGTATTTGGTAGTGCATTAATTTTTTATTTATTTTGATTTAACCCACAGTTAGCAGTTGCTAGTCGCCACACCGCGTGGAGCCTATCAACTGGGAACTGTAACTTTTAGAAGGAAATGTCATGGAAATCGATATGCTAGAAACTGCTTCGCAAGGTACCGTGATCAAGGTTGTCGGTGTTGGTGGCGCTGGCGGCAATGCGGTGCAACATATGATCAACAAAGGCGTCAGCGGAGTCGAATTTATCGCTGCTAATACCGATGCACAAGCGTTGGAACAGTCGCTCGCGCATAACGTGATTCAAATCGGTGATACTGGTTTGGGTGCTGGTATGAAGCCTGCGGTTGGTCGCCAATTGGCGGAAGAGTCCCGAGCACGGATTGAAGATGCATTGCGCGGTGCGCACATGGTCTTTATCGCTGCCGGCATGGGTGGTGGTACTGGCACCGGTGCCGCGCCGATTGTCGCGCAGATCGCAAAAGAGTTGGGCGCATTGACTGTTGCGGTGGTTTCTAAGCCATTCTCGTACGAAGGCAAGAAATGCATGGACATCGCCGACGAAGGTCTGGAGGCGCTGAGCCAACATGTCGATTCGTTGATTATCATCCTGAATGAAAAACTGGAAGAGATTTATGAAGATGACAGCATGCTCGAGTGGCTACAACACGCCGACGACGTATTGAACAATGCGGTCGCTGGTATCGCTGAAATCATCAATGTGCCTGGTCATATCAACGTCGACTTTAATGACGTTAAGACCATCATGGGTGAGCAAGGCAAAGCGATGATGGGCACCGCAACGGCGCATGGCGTTGATCGTGCGCGGATCGCTGCCGAGCAAGCGGTTGCCTCGCCATTGTTAGACGGTATCGATTTGTCGGGTGCACGTGGCGTGTTGGTTAACGTCACTGCAAGCCGCAGCCTCAAAGGTAAGGAAATCAAAGAAGTCATGGCAACTGTGCGCGCATTTGCCGCACCGGATGCATCGATTGCACAAGGTATCGCGTATGACGATGCAATGGGCGACGATATCCGCGTCACTGTGGTGGCAACCGGTTTGGGTCGTTCACGCAAGGGTGTGCAATTGGTGCAAACGCCGATGTTGCGTACCGGTACGCATGACGAACCGATGATGGCGAATACCGGCATGTTACAAGGTGCGGCACAAGCATCTCCATCGTTTAACGGTTTGAAAGCGCCAGCGGTATGGCGTCGTGAATCGGCTTCTGATACGGTACGCGCATTGGAAAAAAACGGTATGGAAACCTATGACATCCCAGCATTTTTGCGTAAGCAGGCTGACTAAATTGTCAAACTGTCTGCAAAGATAGTTAGAACAAGGCATACTTCGTTTTGTAACGCCGCGCCCCGTGCGCGGCGTTTCTCACTTGGCATGATCTTTAGGTGCCGCAGGCTAGGGATTGCGGTTGAGGTTTTGCTGCTCAGGTTTTACCGTTAAAACATATCAAAGGAATTCATAATGACTATCAAAGTTGGTGATCAGCTGCCAGAAGCGCGGCTTGCAGAATACGTTGACGTCGCGAGCGAAGCTTGCGCGGTCGGACCAAGCAAAGTAATGGTGCACGAAGCTACCAAAGGCAAGAAAATTGCAATTTTTGCAGTTCCGGGTGCATTTACGCCTACCTGCTCCGAGCAACACGCACCTGCCTATATCAAAATGGCAGATCAATTCAAAGCCAAGGGCGTTGATGAAATTTGGTGTATCTCGGTCAATGATCCATTCGTCATGGGTGCTTGGGGTCGTGAGCAAAAAGCGGGCGGCAAAGTGCGCTTTATCGCTGACGGTAGCGGTACGTTTACCAAAGCACTAGGTCTGGAATTTGATCTGACCAAAGGTGGTTTGGGTGTGCGTTCGCAACGTTACTCGATGTTGGTAGAAGATGGCACCGTAAAAGTCTTGAATGTAGAAGATAGCGGCCATCTGGAAGTATCGACTGCAGAAAAACTGCTGGAACAAATCTAAATGCAGTTTTTAGAGTGTTGGCGCGTAATTCGCGAATGCTCAGTAGATGGGTGATAAATACGTTGCAAAAAAATGGCGCCTAGTGCGCCATTTTTTTACATTAGCGCGGCATTCGCCCTGATGTTTGGTTTATCGAGACGTTTGTGCCGCCGACTTAGATGTTGCGTGCTGGGCACTGCGACTGCTATTTGAGGCGTCCACATGCCGCGTTTTTTGTCATAGATTGTTATAATCGCTCATGCTTAAACAACGCACCATTCAACAAGAAGTTCAGTCTATTGGCGTCGGCTTACACTCCGGCACCAAAGTAGAGTTGACCTTGCGCCCAGCGCCAATTGATACCGGTATTATTTTTCGTCGCATTGATCTCGATCCAGTCGTGGCATTCCCTGCGACCGCTACCGATGTAGGGGATACGCGTATGGCGTCTACCTTGCACAAGGACGGCGCCAAAGTTTCTACCGTAGAGCACTTGATGTCAGCCTGTGCTGGCTTGGGTATCGACAATCTGTATGTGGACCTGACCGCTGAAGAAGTGCCGATCATGGATGGCTCTGCATCGTCGTTTGTCTTTTTGCTGCAGCAAGCTGGCTTGCAAGAGCAGGAGAGTGCGAAAAAATTTATTCGGGTCAAGAAAGCAGTGGAAGTGCGGCAAGGTAGTGGTGACCGTGAAATCTGGGCGCGACTTGAGCCGTATGAAGGTTTCAAACTCAAGTTTTTCATTGAATTTAATCATCCCGCAGTGGATGGTACCGGGCAAACGGCTGAAATCGATTTTAGTCTCGAGTCTTACGTCAAAGATGTTGCACGCGCTCGCACCTTTGGATTTATGCACGATATGGAGGCCTTGCGGGGTCTTGGTTTAATTCGCGGCGGCTCGTTGGAAAATGCGATCGTGATGGATGAATATCGGATTTTGAATACGGATGGCCTGCGTTACGAAAACGAATTTGTGCGCCACAAAATCCTGGATGCGATTGGCGATCTTTATTTGATTGGGTATCCCTTGATCGCAGCTTACAACGCGCATAAGTCAGGCCATACGCTAAATAATTTATTAGTGCGTGCGTTATTGGAGCAACCAGATGCCTACGAAATTGTTACCTTTGACAAGATCGATGCGGCACCAACAGATTATGTGCGACAGGCAGGCTTGGAGTGGGCGCTGAATTAACGCGCAGCACTTTTAAATTTTAAGCGCTGATTTTGGACGTTAGCGTAAGTTGATGACATGATGCTATCAACTTCCTAATGCGCGGTGGTTTTGCTTTATTTGCCGCCATGATGGCGCGCAAGATCACTTAATGCTTTTTTGAGCGCCTGATTGCTAGGCAAATCCTCTAGCGTTTGGCTGAGTGCAGTAAACGCCGAAACGGCTTGTTGTGGCAATATCAATTGTTTGGAAGTGATTGATTTCACTGGTGTTTTGTCGACTTGCACTTTCAAACGGATTGCGCTAACCTGCCAACCCCGCTGCAATAACGTAGCCTGTAGCTTGGGACTCTGTTGTTTTAATCTGGTGGCGAGCGCTGCGTTGGGTACGGATAGTACCAACTGCTCCGCCTCAAATTGTAAAACCGAGCAATCGGAAAACATCGCAGGGAGTATTTCTGCGCAATCCTTTTGCAAAGCCGCCATGCGCGTAATCGCTGGCATAAGCGCGGCCATTTTGTCGTGTGAGCGCAAGAAATCCGCGGCCCCTTTTGCTGATTTTGAAGGGGTCATGTTATTGCGAAAATGAAGGTAAATGAAGGCGCTTGCATCGTCATTCAACCTTATCACAAGTCGGCGATGATCGACGCACTCAGGGAGTTGCGATGCAGATTATTTTGTTGCACCCGCGGTTTACTCATGCGAAGTCAGTCACGCTGACACGCCGGCATCTGCTGCTCGCTTTCATGTTGTTTGTGGTGGCGGTTTTATCGAGCGCGATGCTGCTTTCCTATATCGCCGCCCGTAATGCCGCCGATATGCCGTTATCCTTCCGTGGTTTGGTAACTTCGGTAGCGCATCCTGACGAAGATAAAAAAGAGAAGTTTTTAAAAGAAAATCTGGCGCTGATGGCGCGCCGGTTGGGGGAAATGCAAGCGCAGATGATGCGACTGGATGCGCTGGGTGAGCGCGTGCAGGGTTTGTCGGGTATCAAACCGACTGAATTCAGTTTTCGCGGCACGTTAGGGCAAGGTGGTGCCGCCCCTAGCATGGATGCCCACAGCAGTCATGATCTGACCATGTCTGAGTTTCAAGGCTTGCTGGATAGCATGGACAGTGATTTGCAACATCGTTCGGATTACATGAATGCGATCGAATCCAGTCTGATGGTCGACAAAATTAAATCTCGCCTATTACCGACCAGCAGCCCCGTTAACGTAACCTATAACTCATCGAGTTTCGGCTGGCGGATCGATCCGTTTAACGGTCGTAGGGCGATGCATGAAGGCTTGGATTTTCCTGCTCTAACCGGTACGCGCATTATGGCGGCGGCCGGTGGCGTCGTCACAGCGGCGGAATTTCATCCAGAATACGGCAATATGCTGGAAATCGATCACGGCAATAATTTGATTACCCGGTATGCGCACACCTCGCGTATTTTGGTGCATGTGGGTGATATCGTGCGTCGCGGGCAGCATGTCGCGGATGTGGGTACAACGGGTCGCTCGACTGGGCCGCACTTGCATTTTGAAGTGCGGTACAAGGGCGTGGCGCAAGACCCTCGTAAGTTTTTGGCGGCTGGCGCAAATCAAGCCAAACTCAATGCTCTCGCTGCGAAGTAGTTATTAACCGCCTGAAGTTACGAATAATAAATAAACGCTAACTAGGGTAACTTCGCCTTTCTGCGCTTGTTTCTGTGGTGATCGTCCCAATCTGCCGAAAGTCGCGTGATAGAATCGCCAATTTGGTCGAACGCCGATAGGGGCGCTTTGCAGATAATGCAGCAGTGCGATATCGGCGCCAGAACTCCTTTTAGAATTCAAAAAAGCCCAGCATGTCATTACTGACCCAGATTTTTGGTAGCCGCAATCAGCGACTGCTCAAGCAATATCATAAAACCGTTCGTATCATCAATGCTCTGGAAGCATCGATAGAAACACTGTCGGATACCGAACTGCAAGCCAAAACACCAGAGTTCAAGCAACGTCTTGCGGATGGCGAAGATATCGATAGCATGTTGCCGGAAGCCTTTGCCGTTTGTCGCGAGGCTAGCAAGCGTGTCTTGAAGATGCGCCACTTTGATGTGCAGTTAATCGGCGGCATGACCCTACATCACGGCAAAATTGCCGAGATGGGTACCGGCGAAGGCAAAACGCTGATGGCGACCTTGCCGGCATATCTGAACGCGCTCGCCGGAAAAGGCGTACACGTTGTGACTGTCAATGATTATCTGGCGCAGCGCGATGCCGAAGATATGGGGGTGCTGTACAAATGGCTGGGCTTGACTACTGGCGTTAATTTGTCGCACATCGATCATGACGCCAAGCAAATTGCCTATAACGCGGATATCACCTACGGCACCAATAACGAATTTGGATTCGATTATTTGCGTGACAACATGGTTTACGACATCGAAGATAGAGTGCAACGTACTCTACATTTTGCGATCGTCGATGAAGTCGATTCGATTCTGATTGATGAAGCGCGTACGCCACTAATCATCTCTGGTCAGGCAGAAAATCATACTGATCTCTACTACAAAATCAATGAATTACCACCGCTACTGACTTTGCAAGTTGGCGAAGAAACGCCAGATGGCAAAGGCGTGGTTGAAGTTCCTGGTGATTACACCAAGGATGAAAAAGCGCATCAGGTTTTATTAACCGAGGCCGGTCATGAAAAAGCGGAGCAAATCCTGACTCGCATGGGTTTGCTACCAGAAGGCGCGTCACTTTATGACGCCGCAAATATCTCGTTAATTCATCATCTTTATGCCGCCTTACGTGCACACTCGTTGTTCCACAAGGATCAGCATTATGTGGTGCAGGATGGTGAGGTCGTCATCGTTGATGAATTTACCGGTCGGTTGATGAGCGGTCGCCGCTGGTCTGACGGTTTACATCAGGCTGTCGAGGCGAAAGAAGGGGTCAAGATTCAGAACGAGAATCAGACCTTGGCCTCGATTACGTTCCAGAACTACTTCCGGATGTATACCAAGTTGGCCGGCATGACCGGTACCGCAGATACTGAAGCGTATGAATTTCAGGAAATTTATGGTCTAGAAACTGTTGTCATTCCGCAAAACCGTCCTAACCAGCGTAAAGATAAACAGGATCAAGTTTATAAATCCGCATCGGAAAAATACGATGCCATGGTGAAGGATATTCAGGATTGCTACGAGCGTGGTCAGCCGGTGCTAGTCGGTACGACGTCGATTGAAAATTCGGAATTGTTGTCTAGCATTTTGAGCAAGGCCAAACTGCCGCACAACGTATTGAACGCTAAACAGCATGAGCGCGAAGCGGAAATCATTGCACAGGCAGGGCGTCCAAAAGCGATCACGATCGCCACTAATATGGCCGGTCGGGGTACCGACATTGTGCTCGGTGGTAGCGTCAATAAGCAGGTGCAACTGATTGATGAAAATCCAGCGCTGAGTGACGCAGAAAAAGCCGCACAAGCACAAAAATTGCGTGATGAGTGGCAGTCACTGCATGATGGAGTCGTGGCCGCGGGTGGCTTGCATATTATCGGCACCGAGCGGCATGAATCACGTCGCGTTGATAATCAATTGCGCGGTCGTGCTGCGCGTCAAGGTGACCCAGGCTCCTCACGCTTCTATCTGTCGCTGGACGATGCGTTGTTACGCATTTTTGCTGGTGATCGCGTACGTGCAATCATGGACCGACTGAAGATGCCGGAAGGTGAGCCGATTGAGGCTGGCATCGTCTCTCGTTCAATTGAATCGGCACAACGTAAGGTCGAAGCACGCAACTTTGATATTCGCAAGCAACTGCTGGAATACGATGACGTTGCCAACGATCAGCGCAAGGTGATTTATCAGCAGCGTAATGAACTGTTGGAAAAACAAGAAGTATCGGCAATGATTGCCGAGTTGCGCAAGGGTGTGTTCGAAGAGCAGTTCCGCTTCTATGTGCCAGAGCAGTCGATGGAAGAGCAATGGGATTTGCCGGGCTTGGAAGCGACCTTGCGGGATGAGTGGCAGCTTGATTTTGCTGCTGCAGCAATGCTGGAAGCTGAACCGGATCTCAGCGATGAAGATTTGCTAGAGCGCTTGCAACAGATCGCAGACGAGGTCTATATCGCCAAAGTGGCTGTGGTCGGTGAGGAATCGTTCGGAGGGTTTGAGCGTAGCGTCACCTTGCAAGCAGTCGACTCGCACTGGCGTGAACACCTAGCAGCACTTGATCATTTGCGCCAGGGTATTCATCTGCGTAGTTATGCGCAAAAAAATCCAAAGCAAGAGTACAAGCGTGAGGCTTTTGAGTTGTTTGGACAAATGCTGAATCTGATCAAAGACGAGGTGATCAAGATTGTGATGACCGTGCGCATTCAGTCGCGCGCAGAAATTGATGCGGCAGAAGAGCAACTGAATCAGTCGCAGTTGGCAAACGTGCATTATCAACATGCGGATTTTGATGCCGAGGCAGCGCCAGAGGAATTGTTGGCGCCGACCGCAGCTTCCGATTCTGGCGCTAAGAATCAACCGCAAGTCAATACCCTGCCTAAAGTTGGACGTAATGATCCTTGTCCTTGTGGCAGCGGTAAAAAGTATAAGCAGTGTCACGGCAAACTGTCTTGACGTTCTAACTATCGATGACTCACCGTGCGTCGATGCAGATAGATTGTTAAGGATAAAAAACCGCCAGTTCTGCCTACGCAGGTCTGGCGGTTTTTCTTTCGCCTAAGTTTTTCGCTATTAAACTGTCGTGGTCGGTTTAGTCTCAATTCTTGATCAATTTCTTCTGCCGCATTTTGATCGCACAAACTAATATGCAAAAAATGACTCCTTCCTTGCCCCGTAAAAGTCTGCTGTTATCGAGCAAAATAATTGGCATGACGCTTAGCCTTATGATGCTGCAAGCCTGTTCTAGTTTAGAAAAACGCGTCGCCGCGGAGCGCCTGACACCACCATTAAATATCGCTACTGCGGCACCCACGCGCGCAGCGCTGGTGGCTGCCGCGAAAGCTGAATGGACATTTTTTGGTGAGCAGCAGATCGATATGCGCCAGTCTATATTGAGTGCGCCCAGATTGGGTTTGCTGGAAGACGAAGGTGAAGCGGTGCAACGCATCGCGCTATATTGGCGCGCAGTGGATAAGGACTTGAATGGTGCCGATCGTGATCAAGCATGGTCGGCGGCATTTATTTCGTACCTGATGGTAGTGACAAATGTGTCAGCGTACGACTTCACACCGGACGATGTGCATTTCAGCTATTTGAGCTATTTAAAACAGCGGCAATCGCAAGCTAATCCCGCGTTTGAATTACGTCCTGCGGCGACTACACCGATTGCACCGGGTGATTTGATCTGCGCGCCACGTGGCACGAATGCGGCGACCACTGTGGATGACATTCGTCCCAGTTTAGCCGGTCATTGCGATATGGTGATAGAAGTCCATCGAGAGGAAGGTTGGGCCAGCGTAATTGGCGGCAATGTTTTTAATTCGGTTTCTGCGTCGATGATCCCAATAGATTCAGAAGCGCACGCGATACCGATTGCTATGCGGCCTTGGTTTGTAGTCGCAAAGAATCTGTTGCCTTGATTTGATCAAATGGGCGCCAAGTGTTTGTCGAATGTCAGGTGCCGAGAACGCATATTGAATGACCGGTGCGAGCGCAACGACATACGCAACGACAAACAGGCAAAATGTTTACAATAGATTCTTTGACCTTTTGCTGAAAGTGCTATCTACATGGCCGTTAATTCTCCCGTTCCCGTCGCATCCGATTTGAAAGCTGTCACCGGCATTGAGCTCGGTCATGCCGAAGCAGGTATACGTAAAGCAAATCGCAAGGATTTACTGGTGATGCGATTGGCTGATTCCGCGACTGTCGCCGGCGTTTTTACACAAAACCGTTTTTGTGCGGCGCCAGTACAGATATGTAAAACGCGCTTGCAGCAGCGTGTGGCGGACAAGCCAATTCGGGCGCTGGTGATTAACACCGGCAATGCCAACGCTGGGACGGGGGCTGATGGGCTAGCCAATACCAACGCGACCTGTGATGCTTTGGCCGGCTTGCTGCAATGTGATGCTGCACAAATCTTGCCGTTTTCGACCGGTGTAATTCTGGAACCACTGCCAATTGATAGGCTTATCGCTGGATTGCCACAGGCGCTAGGCAATCTTGCGGCGGACAACTGGTTCAATGCTGCGCAAGCGATTATGACCACCGACACGCAGCCCAAGGCGGCCTCGCGTCAAGTGATCATCAGTGGTCAAACCATCACATTGACTGGAATCAGCAAAGGCGCTGGCATGATCAAGCCGAATATGGCGACCATGTTGGGTTTCATCGCAACCGATGCCAAAGTTGCGCAACCTGTACTTGGTCAATTGTTAAAACATGTTGCGGATCGTTCGTTCAATTGCATCACGATTGATGGTGATACTTCGACCAATGATTCGTTTATGTTGATTGCGACTGGTACGGCCGCGCTTGACGTGTCGGCGGTGGACAGTGCGGAGTATCAAGCATTGTTGGATGCGGTGCTGGAGTTGTCGCAATTTTTGGCGCAAGCGATTGTGCGTGACGGCGAAGGTGCGACTAAATTTATTTCCGTTATTGTAGAAGACGGTAAAAATCGCGAAGAATGCCGCAAGATTGCCTATTCGATCGCACACTCACCATTGGTCAAAACAGCATTCTTTGCTTCGGATCCTAATCTTGGCCGTATTTTGGCGGCGATTGGTTATGCTGGCGTCGATGATCTTGATGTGAGTCTACTCAATCTTTATTTGGATGATGTTTGGGTCGCTAAAAATGGTGGGCGGAACCCAGACTATCAAGAAGCCGATGGTCAGCGGGTGATGCAGCAAAGTGAAATTATTGTGCGCGTCAAATTAGGGCGCGGCGATGCCAGTGCGACGATCTGGACCTGCGATTTATCGCATGAGTACGTATCAATTAATGCTGATTACCGGTCTTGATCGTGTATCGCCCAGATCGTTTTGAATTGCTTGTTTTGCTGAACACCTATTTATCCAATGACTGAACTTGAAAAATTTCTAAGCCGCGCCGAAACCTTGCTAGGCCGCCTTGAGGCAATTCTACCGACGGCCACGCCAGAACCTGATTGGCATGTCGGCATCGCTTTTCGGTGGCGCAAGCTACGCGGTAAAAACACGACAGGTCATTTGCAAGCAGTCCGGCAGGTGGCACCGATTGCGTTGAGCGATCTACATAATATTGGCCCGCAAAAGGAATTGATAGAACAAAATACGCGGCAGTTTGTGCAGGGTTTGCCAGCGAATAACGTGTTGTTGACTGGTGCGCGTGGCACCGGAAAATCGTCATTGATTAAAGCTTGTCTAAATCAATACGCAGACCAAGGGTTGCGCTTGATTGAAGTCGACAAAGACGATCTCAGTGATTTGGCCGACATTGTTGATCTAGTAGCCGCGCGTCCCGAGCGCTTTATTATTTTTTGTGATGATTTGTCGTTTGAAGAAGGCGAAGGTGGCTACAAAGCATTGAAGGTGGCATTGGATGGCAGTATCGCTGCGCAATCGGATAATGTACTGATTTATGCGACGTCTAATCGTCGTCATTTGATGCCAGAAAAGATGTCCGACAATTCCAGCTATACGCATGGGGATGACGGCGATCTGCATCCAGGTGAAACCGTAGAAGAAAAAATTTCACTCTCTGAGCGATTCGGTCTGTGGGTAACTTTCTATCCATTTAAGCAAGATGATTATCTGGAGATCGTCGCGCATTGGCTGGCCCATTTTGGCTGCAATGCAGCGCAGATTGCGGATGCTAAAACCGAGGCCTTGCAGTGGGCCTTGCAACGCGGGTCGCGCTCCGGGCGGGTTGCTTGGCACTTTGCGCGCGACTATGCAGGCAAGTTGAACAATACTTAACAAGTGGATATGAGTGTCAGTAAACCCGCCCCCATCGACGTTGCCGTCGGTATCTTGATGAAGAAGAATGGTGATGTGCTGATGGCACAGCGCCCAGACGGCAAGCCGTATGCAGGCTATTGGGAATTCCCCGGTGGGAAAGTTGAGGCGGGTGAGGCAATAGTCGATGCCCTCAAACGTGAGTTTGTCGAAGAACTAGGGATACAGATTAATTCAGTCGAAGCGTGGTGTGGCGTTGAGCATGTTTATCCACACGCGCATGTACGCCTACATTTTTATATCAGCAAGGATTGGCAAGGCGAGCCGCAAAGTTTGGAAAATCAGGCTTTTGCTTGGCAGGGATGTGTCAATGTAGAGCCGCTTTTGCCAGCGACCGTACCTTTGATTACTTGGCTGGATAAACTGCGATATGAATAAGCGAGGAGATGAAAAGCTGCCGCTGTGGGGGATGAGTCAGGATGCAGCGTCCGGTTGAGAAGAGCTGTCTTCATCCAAGTCGTCGAGTGGATTGACCACCGGAATCACATATTTTTCTTCTGCCCACGCACCTAGGTCAATTTCTTTGCAGCGCGCGGAACAGAATGGACGAAACGTACTTTGCTCTTGCCACTCAACTTTGTTGCCACATGTAGGGCAATCAACTACTGCAACCATAATTATTCTAATCTCGTAATCTTAAAAACTGCACAAGCTCAGGTCAAAAGGTACGTCACCTTCGTAGGCCTTGGGCTTGCGATCACCATCCTGCGAAGTGAAACGTATCCAGAGCATGTATTTATTTGCCGAAATTTCAGGAATGGCGCCTAGCGATGCGTCAATATGCAAGCGCAGCATTTGATAGGTTCTCCCTTGCAACATTTGCTGGTAGCTATTTGATTCGGCGATAATTTTGACTGGTCGGCCCGATTCCCGCAGTAGGCGCAAAATCATCGCGATTGCGTCAAATAACGGCGACAGTGGCGTAAACCATTTATGGATATCGGCTAAACGCTGTTCTGACGAGTCGTTTTGCCACGCATAATAAGATGGCAAATCAAATTCACAGGCGCCGCCCGGAATGATGGTGCGACCACGTATGCTCATTAACCATTCATTTTCGCGGATATGCTGTCCGGTTTTGCCTTGCGATGCGCTCAAAGCGGTGCTGATGTGATCGATATCAAATAAGATTTCATCCAGCATCGCGGCTTCAACATTGGGATTGGACTTGAAACCTAGCAAGGTTTGCTTTTGGCGCTCTAATTCTTGTAGCAGATCCGACTTAAGATCGGCTCGCCCGGCTACCTCTAGCATTTCAAAGATCGTGGCAAGGGCGACATGATGTTGTTGCGCATGATCTTGACTGACGAAAAAAGCGAATTTTTCGTACAGATCTTCCAGTCGCAATAACGTGCGAATACGCTCGTTGAAAGGGTATTCGTAAACAATCAAGATGACGTCCCTTTTAAAGATAAAGCCTAATAGTTGAAACTTAAGTAATGCGAGCTAATTACGTGATTCTGAACGAAGCGGCGGCAAATTACAAATACCAATATCAATACTGCGCAAGTTAATCCTTTTGCGATGCCCGCATTGCGCCTTCATACGGATGATTGCCCTAGTCAAATTTCTATCCGATTTGCAATCGTCGACATTTCCTCTAGACAATCAATTGTGATGATCGTTCATTGTGTTTGCGCCATCGCGAGATAGGTTTGATGGAGGGTTCTTACTTGCAGTTCCAATAATGCCTGATCGCCGTCATTATTGACGACATCATCGGCGATAGCGAGTCGGTCAGCGCGCGTCGCCTGATTTTGCATAATCACTTCAACCTGTGCTTGGCTGAGGGCGTTGCGTTGCATTACGCGTTCGATTTGCGTTTGTTCCGAGCAGTCAACCACCAAGATTCGTGACACGCGTTTCCGCCAGACGCCAGATTCCACCAACAGCGGCACTACAAATATTAAATACTCGCCTGGTGCCTCACGCGCCAAGTATTCAGTTTGTTCTCGTATTAACGGATGGAGAATAGTCTCCAGCTTTGCTTTGGCGGCAGGTTCTGCAAATACCGCTTCACGCATCCGAGGTCTATCCATCGCGCCGTTAGGCAGAATGAATTGGGCGCCAAAGCTTGCTCGAATTTGCGCGATGGCGTCGCCATTTGTGGCTGTGAGTTGGTGCGAAATTACATCGGTATCGATGACTGCCGCACCTGCTGCGGCAAAAAGATTAGCGACGGTGCTCTTGCCACTACCGATACCGCCGGTTAGTCCGACGGAAAATCGATTTTTCCAGATCGGCTGTTTGTCCATCACGTTAGTTATTCCGTCTTAGTAAAAACCCAGATAAGTCTGAGTCAATGGTTTGCCATAAAGTAGTGCGATCACGCCAGCAATCGCCAGATAGGGGCCAAATGGGATCGGAATATCGCGCCCGCGTTTAGCCAGAATAATCAAACCGACGCCGATTGCTGCGCCTATTAGGGATGACAGCAGGATAATCAGCGGCAACATCGTCCATCCTAGCCAAGCTCCTAAAGCAGCGAGTAGTTTAAAGTCGCCATACCCCATACCTTCTTTGCCAGTTGCTAGTTTAAATAGCCAGTAGACAGACCAAAGGCAAAGATAACCGGCGGCCGCACCTATCACCGCTTCTTGCAAGGGTACGAAAGTGCCGTTCAGATTAATTAGCAAGCCCAACCATAACAGGGGCAGGGTCAAATCATCGGGGAGTAACTGGGTATCGAGATCGATGCCTGTCATTGCAATCAGCAGGAAAGCGAAAATCAAGGTGGATACGCCGACCCAGCCACTGCCGAAATGCCAAATCAGGAAGAACGACAGCAATCCTGTGGCTAATTCGACGATCGGATAGCGCATCGAAATCGCGGCCTTGCACTCGATACATTTGCCTCGTAAAACGGCATAGCTGATAACGGGAATATTTTCGAGTGCCGTGATGGCATGCCCACAATGCGGGCATGCAGAATGCGGGGCGATCAGGTTGTAGCGGTCTTGATGCGGTAATGGCTGGTTGCTTTCGTGCGCGACGTAATTGTCAGACTCGCGCTGCATCATTTTCGGTATGCGGTGGATCACCACATTCAAAAAGCTACCGATCAAAAGGCCAAAGATACCGGCGAAAACGGCGGGCAACATGCTGCCCGCAGGTGCTGCCCAAAGCAAATCTATCATCAGACGACGGAACCCAATTTAAAGATCGGCAAGTACATAGCGATCACGAGGCCACCAATCAGCACGCCCAGAATTACCATGATTGCTGGTTCCATCAAACTAGAAAGAGAGGCGACCGCTTCATCGACTTCTTCTTCGTAAAAATCTGCAACCTTACCCAGCATATTGTCAAGCGCGCCAGACTCTTCGCCAATCGCCACCATCTGCGTCACCATGTTGGGGAACACATCCGAGTTCTGCATTGCAGCAGTCAGGCTGGTGCCCGTGCTGACTTCGGTTTGGATGCGTTTGGTTGCGTCGAGATAGACATGATTGCCAGCGGCGCCGCCGACCGAGTCGAGCGACTCAACGAGCGGCACGCCCGCAGCAAACATCGTTGCCAGTGTGCGGGTCCAGCGTGCGATGGTTGCCTTACGTATCACATTGCCAAAAATGGGTAGTCTCAGCAACAGCCTGTCCATACGTTGCTGCATTTTCAGCGAGCGCCGCCATGATTGAAAGAACAAGTACAAGCCAGCAAATAGACTACCAAAAATAATGTACCAATAAGAAACGAAAAAATCGGAAATATTCATTACAACCACGGTTGGTGCCGGAAGATCAGCGCCGAAACTTTTGAACACTTCTTTAAATGCCGGTACCACCCAAATCATGATGACCGCAGTAACAATAAAGGCCACCGCGAGAATTGCCACTGGATAAAACAGGGCGGATTTAATTTTGGCTTTGATTGCGAGGGTTTTTTCTTTGTAGATCGCCAACCGCGTTAACAGGTCTTCCAAGATACCGGCTTGCTCACCAGCCCCTACCAAATTGCAAAACAAAGGGTCGAAGTAGAGTGGAAATTTACGAAACGCTTGATTCAAGCTGGTGCCGGTTTCGACATCTGAGCGGATGTCTTGAATTAGTTTGGAGACCGATGGATTGTCATGACCTTTGGCAACGATGTCGAATGATTGCAGCAGCGGTACGCCAGCTTTCATCATGGTGGCTAGTTGGCGCGTAAATAAGGTGATGTCTTTTTCGGAGACTTTTTTGCCGCTGCGGTAGGTTTTCTTTTTAACCTTGGTTACCAGCACGCCTTGACGACGCAGGGTAGCGTTAACTGTCGACTCGCCATTTGCACGCAGTTCACCACGCACAATTTTTCCAGACTTGTCCTTGCCCTCCCAAGCAAAAACCAATTCCTTGGTAGTACCAATTTTTCGTGCTGAAGTCGCCATGCTTTACGCCTCTTTTTTTATACGTTTGTGCAGCCTAAAATTTCTTCTAGACTGGTCAACCCCTGCTTTACTTTTATCAAACCCGATTGGCGCAAATTACGGACACCGTCTTTTTGCGCTTGATCTTCGATTTCAATTGAAGTGCCGTGGTTCAGGATAATGCGCTCAATATCTTCACTGATCGGCATGATTTGATAAATGCCGACACGCCCTTTATAACCGCTACCGCTACACCGTTCGCATCCTACCGGTTTGTAAGGTAGCCAAGTACCATCCAGTTCATCCTCGCGAAAGCCCGCATCTATCAATGCTTCATCTGGAATGCTGGTGGTTTGCTTGCATGAACACAGACGGCGCGCTAACCGTTGCGCGGTGATTAAAATAACTGAAGAGGCGATATTAAAGGGTGCGACCCCCATATTCATTAAGCGAGTCAGCGTCGCGGGCGCGTCATTGGTATGTAGCGTGGAAAAAACCATGTGACCGGTTTGCGCCGCCTTAATCGCGATGTCCGCGGTTTCCAGATCGCGAATCTCCCCCACCATGATGATGTCAGGATCTTGGCGCAAGAATGCTTTGAGCGCGACCGGGAAAGTAAGGCCAGCCTTGTCGTTGACATTAACCTGATTGACGCCTGGCAAGTTGATCTCAGCCGGATCTTCGGCTGTCGCGATGTTGATGCCAGGTTTGTTGAGCAGATTCAGACAGGTATATAGCGAAACTGTTTTGCCGGAGCCGGTCGGTCCCGTCACCAGCACCATGCCGTACGGTCGTTGAATCGCATTGAGCAAGGTTTGCTTCTGATCGTCGTCGTAACCTAACGCCTCAATCCCCATTTGCGCCTGCGAGCCATCCAGAATACGCATAACGATTTTTTCGCCAAATAGTGTCGGTAGGGTGCTGACACGAAAATCGATGGAGCGCGTTTTCGACATTGCGAGTTTCATACGACCATCTTGCGGCACGCGTTTCTCGGAAATATCGAGTTTGGAAATAACTTTAATACGAGACGCCAGTTTTTCCTTGATGGCGAGCGGTGGTTGCGCAATATCCCGCAAGATGCCGTCCACGCGGAAACGGATTCTATAAAATTTTTCAAACGGCTCGAAATGCAAATCGGACGCGCCCATATTGATCGCATCAACCAGCGTTTTCTGCAGGAATCGTACGACAGGCGCATCGTCGATGTCGACCGCAGCACTTTCTGTTGGTGCACCGAGATCATCCTCAGCGAAATCAATTTCGAGATCGTCGCCAATTAGCTCCGTCAGGTTTTGCTCGGCGCTTTGCCCGATTTTGTCGATCAGTTTAGCGAGGCTGAGATGATCGACGATGATGGGATCAACTGTCAGCTGCGTCTGAAACTTGATCTGATTAAAGGCTTGCGAATTAGTGGGATCCGAGACCGCCACCGCGATCTTATTGCCGCGCTTGGCTAACGCGATCACGCGCTGACTTTGCATCAACTTGGCGTCGAGTAGATTTTCCGGCAATACACTGAGATTGAGCGTAGCGAGATCCAGCATCGGATAGCCGAATGTTTGTGAGCAAAATGCTGCTAATTCGGTGGCACTGATTACGTCGCTCTTTAACAGGGCGTCAATGAAAGGGATCTTATCAGTGGTGGCTTGCTTGCCGATCATTTCTGCTTGTGCAGAGGTAATGCGACCCGCCTGCAGGAGCGCGCGGGCAAGTCCTGACATTGCATTATTTAACGCGGAACTTGGGAGTACTGCAGCCATTTTTGTACACCGAAAAGGTCGATCGTGAGCGTCGAAGGTGCATTAGATAATGCCTTTAGGCATACTTTTTGTAAAGCGCTAGGCAATATTGTTACTTATCAACTGATTGAATCACAACATTTCAAGTAATTTCGCAATCTCTTGCGGAGCAGAGTTTGCGCTATTTTTCAGTTGTTAGCTGATTAGGGCGCGCCGAGCTTCAGTAAAGCTTCCAGAAGATTCCGAACGGGTTCTTGTTCAGATATTTAGTTATAGGGTGGTATCTAATCAATATATTTAAGTACGCCTTTTTGCAGAAGTTTTAATGGTTACGGTAAACCGCAAATTCGGTAAGTTTCAGCAAAGCCTGCTTGTAAACGCTATCAGACAACGCTTGCACTGAGGCAGTGGCGTTTGCGGCTGCGTCCTCCGCGCGTTTTTTTGTGTAATCCAGCGCACCCGATGTGGTCACGGCAGAAAGGACTGCATCGAAATGTTGCTCATCGCCGCTTTCTATACAACTACGTACCAGTGCTCTTTGCTCGGTGGTGCCGTGTTCCATCAAATATATCAGCGGCAAAGTAGCTTTGCCCTCACGTAAATCGTCACCCACATTCTTGCCAATGTCGTCCGATTGGCCTGAATAATCGAGGACGTCGTCGATCAGTTGGAATGCGGTGCCGAGCGAGCGCCCGTATTCTGCGGCCGCTTCGATTTGCGCATCGGAGGCGCCTGCCACCAAAGCGCCAAGTTGTGCCGCCGCTTCAAATAGTTTGGCGGTTTTGGAGCGTATTACTTGGGTATAACGCTCTTCCGAAATATCGGGATCATGCATATTGAGCAATTGCAACACCTCGCCCTCAGCAATGACGTTGGTCGCATCGGCCAAGATTTGCATAATGCGTATGTCGCCAGCGGCAACCATCATCTGAAAGGCGCGCGAATAGAGAAAGTCGCCCACCAAAACAGATGCAGCATTGCCGAATAAAGCGTTAGCTGTTTTGCGGCCACGGCGAAGTGAGGACTCATCAACCACATCGTCGTGTAGCAAGGTCGCAGTGTGGATAAACTCAACCACGGCGGCCAATTGATGATGGGTATTGCCTTGATAGCCATATGCATTGGCCATTAGAAGCACCAAAACTGGGCGGATGCGTTTGCCGCCAGCGCTGATAATATACTCAGCAATTTGGTTGACCAAGGCTACTTCGGAGTGCAATTTATTGCGGATCACCGTATCTACTGCGGTTAAATCAACGGCAATTGCTTGTGTGAGCGGATTATTGGTAGATGCGATTGGTGCGGAACTCAAAATAAGCCTGATTTGAAAAGCGTTATTAATGCGCAGAATTATACGACAGCGCAGCGCAAAGCCAGCACCAAGCGCGAGAATCTGCTGACGTTTTGGGCTGCGAAAGGATGCCACAATTTACTTTGACCGCGCTGCTAAGTCTATGTATAATTGGCGGTTTTCCCGATTTCTGCGCCGATATATTGCGTTGTTGGCAAGGTAAAACAATTTATTTAATTGTGGCAGTTAGGTTAAATGGATTTGAAACGGAAGAAGAAGCGGAAGAAAAATTCTTTAATTCATTGATGAGGTTTCACATGTACGCGGTCATAAAAACCGGTGGCAAACAATATAAAGTTGTCGCTGGTGAAAAATTTAAAGTAGAACAGATACCGGCAGACATTGGATCCGAAATCACCCTTGATCAGGTGCTCGCAGTGGGCATCGGAGAAACCATTCAGTTTGGTGCTCCTCTGGTTGTTGGTGCTACGGTCCTTGCTACGGTTGTCTCCCATGGTCGTCACGATAAGGTGAAGATTTTCAAGATGCGTCGCCGTAAGCATTACCAGAAGCACCAAGGCCATCGCCAAAATTATACCGAATTGCAGATCGTTTCGATCAACGGCTAAGCCGCTGATTCGGACTAACCAGATACAAGGAGTCAGAAATGGCACATAAAAAAGGCGGCGGCACTACGCGAAATGGTCGTGACTCAGAATCAAAACGACTCGGCGTTAAAGTTTATGGCGGTCAAGCGATTAACGCTGGCGGCATCATCATTCGTCAACGTGGCACCAAGGTGCATCCAGGCGAAAACGTCGGTATGGGTAAGGATCACACCTTGTTCGCATTGACCGATGGTAAAGTTGCGTTTGTAATTAAAGGCGCGTTAAACCGCCAATACGTTACTGTCGTAGCAGCTTAAGTTTTAGCGTAATAAAAAAGCAAGGCGAAAGTAAGGCGCAAGCCTTCAATCGAAAGGCTCTGCCGTAGGTAGAGCCTTTTTAGTTTTTAAAGCGGTAGAGATTATGAAGTTTATCGACGAAGCAAAAATCGAAGTGATTGCCGGTGATGGGGGCAATGGCGTCGCGTCTTTTTGTCGTGAAAAATTCAGACCGTTTGGTGGTCCTGATGGCGGCGATGGTGGCAAGGGCGGTAGTATCGTGGCCGTAGCCGATCGCAACATCAATACATTAGTCGATTTTCGTTTTGCTAAGATGCATAAAGCTAAAGATGGCGAAAATGGACGTGGTGCTGACTGTTATGGCAAAGGTGCAGACGATATTTTGCTGCGGATGCCGGTCGGCACACTCGTGTTCGACAATAATGACGGCGAGTTAATTGCCGATTTAACTGAGCATGGACAGCAGGTTTTGCTGGCCAAGGGCGGTGAGGGTGGCTGGGGTAATATCCATTTCAAATCGTCAACCAATCGTGCCCCACGTCAAAAATCTGAAGGCAAAGAAGGCGAACGACGTGAGTTGCGCCTAGAGCTGAAAGTGCTGGCTGATATCGGCTTGCTAGGCATGCCGAACGCAGGGAAATCGACGTTTATTACCGCGGTCTCAAACGCCAAACCAAAAATTGCTGATTATCCGTTTACCACGCTGCATCCTAATTTGGGTGTGGTGCGCGTTAGCCACGAAAAGAGTTTTGTGATCGCGGATATTCCAGGCTTGATCGAAGGTGCCTCAGAAGGTGCTGGCCTAGGACATCAATTTTTGCGTCATTTGCAACGCACACGTTTGCTGTTGCACATTGTTGATTTGGCACCGTTTGATAACGTCGATCCGGTCAAAGAAGCCAAGGCGATCGTCAAGGAGTTAGAAAAGTACGACGCCTCGCTTTTCGACAAACCGCGCTGGTTGGTGCTGAATAAGCTGGATATGGTGCCAGCTGAAGAGCGAAAAAAACGCGTTAAGGATTTCATCAAACGTTTTGGCTGGAAAGGTCCGATTTTTGAGATTTCTGCATTGACGCGCGATGGTTGCTCTGAGCTGGTTACGGAAATCTACGATTACATCGCGACGCAACGTCAGGGTGAGCAGCGATCCGAAGAAACACAGATGCAAGAGGATGTTCGCAGCATTGATTCCATCGATCCAGACGATCCTCGTTTCAAGATTCTTGACGAAGAATAAATAGATATTAAGTGTTGCGGGGTAAATTTTCAACGTCATCAACCTTGCACTGAAATCAAATAAAAACTGCGGTGACAACCCATGCAATCCGTCATTCAAAACGCCAAGCGCATCATCATCAAAGTCGGCTCTTCGCTCGTCACCAATGAGGGCAAAGGTCTGGACGTCGCTGCAATTCAAACATGGGCGGAGCAAATCGTCGCCTTGCGTCAGCTAGGTAAAGAGGTCGTGCTGGTGAGTTCAGGCGCAATCGCCGAAGGCATGCAGCGACTTGGCTTTAACAAGCGTCCATCCGCTATACATCAGTTGCAGGCGTGTGCGGCGGTCGGTCAAATGGGTTTGGCGCAGGTATATGAATCCAGCTTTCGTCAGCACGATGTGCGCACCGCGCAGGTACTGTTAACCCATGCAGATTTGGCTGATCGCGAGCGTTATTTGAACGCACGTTCGACGTTATTTACCTTGTTGGATCTGGGCGTAGTGCCGATCGTTAATGAAAACGATACGGTTGTTACCGATGAAATCAAGTTTGGCGACAACGACACCTTGGGCGCCTTGGTGGCAAATCTAATTGAGGCGGATGCCTTAATTATTCTGACCGATCAGCGCGGTTTGTTCAGCGCGGATCCCAGAAAAAATCTCAATGCTGATTTTATTCATCAGGCTCACGCTGGTGATGCGTCATTAGAAGTAATGGCTGGAGGCGCTGGTAGCAGCATCGGTAGCGGTGGCATGTTGACGAAGATTTTAGCTGCCAAGCGTGCTGCCTTATCGGGTGCTGATACGGTAATTGCTTGGGGTCGCGAAGAGAATGTATTAACTCGCTTGGCGGCAGGTGAGGCAATTGGTACGCAACTGACCGCGCAAACAGCGCAATTGACTGCGCGTAAGCAGTGGATGGCTGCGCATTTACACACGGCCGGCAAGATTGTTTTAGATGCAGGAGCGGTGCAGAAGCTGACGGCCGAAGGCAAGTCACTGTTACCGATTGGTGTCACCGACGTCATGGGTGCTTTCGGACGCGGCGACGTGATTACCTGTGTGGATCCAAGCGGCCGTCCGATTGCGCGCGGCATCAGTAATTACGCAAGTTCAGAAGCGCGCCGGATTATGCGCAAGCCGTCGACAGAGATTATCTCGATACTTGGTTTTGTTGAGGAGCCAGAGTTAGTGCATCGAGATAATATGGTCTTGCTTTAGCAAAGGCCATAGGGCGGATAGATGTAAAAAAGGCAGCCAAAAATATGGCTGCCTTTTTTATTTTTTGCTGGTTTAAAAACGCGTCAGGTCATCGGTTAGAGAACGCTTATCTTTAATTCTTTTAATCATTTGCTCGCGGTCGCTAGCGACCGCTAAATTACTGCAAAAATAATCCATCGCGAGCGCTGCATGCTGGCGATTCGTAGTATTGCGGATAATCGGTGTCCACTTGTTTCGACGTGAGCGCGACCAAGAACCGTCGGTATGGCCGGATGCATAGATTTTCTTCTCAAAAGTCGCGCAACGTATGCCTTCGTAAGTAATATTTTTCGCACCTTGCGAGCTCAGTGAAACCAGCGTGTACCGAATCACCCCGTCCGTGCCGACTGAGAGCGACTTGCTATCGATGAAAAATTCTTGGGTAGCGATTGGGCCAACGTAAAAGGGTAATAACGAATCTTGCTGTGGTGGTGCCGGGAGTTGCAATGCGATTTCTTGCCATGGTTTGCTTTCGTTGTCATAGTCATCTTCAAAATTTGATTGCGCCGACACTAATGAGACCGATGCAAGAAAAACGCATGCCACCGAGGTGCGCAGAAAATAGCGGCGAAAGGAAGCTTGATTGAGCAGAGCCGTTAAAAAGTTATTCATGTTCTGTTTTCTTGTCTAGGCAGGGTAGGTCTTGATTTGGTAGCAAATTATGCGATGCATTTTGCTTAACTGTCGGTGAGGCCAGGCGGGAAATAAAACGCGACAATTCTTGCAGAGCCCGTTGGTATACGTCGCGTTTGAATTCAATTACGACATCTAGCGGCACCCAGTAATCATGCCAGCGCCATGCATCAAATTCAGGATGCTCCGTCAGGCGCAAATTGATATCGCAATCGCGACCGACCATGCGCAGCAGAAACCATATCTGCTTTTGGCCTCTGTAATGACCGCGGATTTCGCGTTTAATAAAATGGTCGGGGACTTCATAACGCAGCCAGTCTCTGGTCCGCCCAACGATCTTGACGTGTTGTGCTTGCAGCCCGACTTCTTCTTCGAGTTCGCGATACATCGCTTGTTCTGGCGTTTCACCATATTTGATGCCGCCCTGGGGAAATTGCCACGAATGTTCGCGTACGCGTTTGCCCCACCAGACTTCATTTTGCGCGTTGAGCAAAATGATGCCGACGTTGGGGCGGTAGCCTTCACGGTCCAGCATATTGCGCCTCAAACTTTCTGCCGCTAACGTACCCTCAGTTGAAAATCGACACGCGCGCAGCAGCTCCTAGCCGCAACCCTTGGCGAGCGTGCAACAGAGACTGCAATCAATTGTGCGAAGAGTGGGTGCATCGGCCAGCTAATCCTTTAAAATTGGGTTGATTATAACCTCCTCTCTTTTTAAAAAGAATTCATCGTCATGCGCGCATCCCGTTTTTTCATTTCCACTCTCAAAGAAGCCCCTTCCGACGCCGAAATCGTTAGCCACAAGCTGATGATGCGCGCTGGCATGATTAAGCGACTCGGCTCCGGTATTTATACCTATATGCCTATCGGATTGCGCGTAATCCGTAAGGTGGAAGCGATCGTGCGGGAGGAGATGAACCGAGCAGGTGCCATCGAATTGCTGATGCCCGTGGTGCAGCCGGCAGAGTTGTGGCAGGAAACTGGGCGTTGGGACAAGATGGGGCCAGAACTGATGCGGGTGAAAGACCGACACGGCCGTGATTTCGCAATCCAGCCGACTTCTGAAGAAGTTGTGACGGATGTGGCACGCTCGGAAATCAAATCCTATCGTCAGTTGCCACTCAATTTTTATCATATTCAGACCAAGTTTCGCGATGAACGTCGGCCCCGTTTCGGCTTGATGCGTGGTCGCGAATTTACGATGAAAGACGCCTATTCCTTTGATCGCGATGTAGAAGGCTTAAAGCGTTCGTATCAAATCATGTTCGATGCCTATGTGAAGATATTCAACCGTTTCGGCCTGCAATTTCGTGCTGTAGCCGCTGATAACGGCGCGATCGGCGGCTCAGGTTCGCACGAGTTTCACGTGATCGCCGATACCGGCGAGGACGCAATCGTGTATTGCCCGGAGTCAGATTACGCGGCCAATATGGAAGCCGCGGAAGCGCTGGCACCAGCTACACCACGCGCTGCAGCTATGCAAGCCTTAACCAAGACTGCGACTCCGGACAAAATCAAGTGTGAAGATGTGGCGGCTTTCCTAAATCTGTCGCTTACGCAAACCGTCAAGTCGATCGTGTTGACGACAGAAAAGGAAGAAAAGGGTGTCGTTAGCAAAGAGATTTGGTTGCTGTTATTACGTGGTGATCATGATTTAAATGAAGTAAAAGTATCGAAAATTCCTGGTCTTGGTGAGTATCGGTTTGCTAACGAGGCCGAGATCGTCGAATGGTTCGGCACGCCACCGGGTTACTTGGGGCCGCTTAATACTCAAAAGCCGGTGCGGCTGATTGTAGATCGCACGGTGGCTAAGATGAGTGATTTTGTGTGCGGCGCTAATCAAGAAGGCTTCCATTTCACCGGTGCAAACTGGGAGCGTGATTTGCCGGAAGCAACCGTACTTGATTTACGCAATGTAGTCGAAGGTGATGTCTCGCCGGACGGCAATGGCGTATTAGCGATACAACGCGGGATTGAAGTCGGCCATGTGTTCCAGCTAGGGACCGTGTATTCAGAAGCGATGAAGGCGACGTTTCTGGATGAAAACGGTAAGCCGCAAGCACTGCAAATGGGGTGCTATGGAATAGGCGTGACACGTATAGTCGGCGCAGCGATTGAGCAAAATTTCGATGACAAGGGCATCATCTGGCCAGCTGCACTGGCGCCGTTTGAAGTGGTGTTGTGTCCTATGGGCTATGATCGTAGCGAAAGCGTCAAGACTGAAACCGACAAACTTTACCAAGCCTTACAAACCGCAGGCGTGGATGTCATTCTCGATGACCGCGGCGAACGTCCAGGTGCGATGTTTGCAGACTGGGAGTTGATCGGTGTACCGCACCGTGTTGTTATCGGTGACCGCGGCTTGAAGGATGGTCAGTTGGAGTATAAGGGGCGTCGTGATGCCGAGGCGATAACGGTAGCGATTGATGAGGTGCCTGCGTTCATTCAAGCACGATTGGCGTCGTGATGGTTCTATTATGTGTGCCGCCGTTTCTGCTACAGCCATGTCGGTCGTAATGCAGTTGCCAGTTCAAGCGATTGCGTCGCGATCTGCGCGCAAGAGTTGGTCGTGTGCGCTGCATCCGGTTTGTCGGCGCTTCGCGGCAGGTAGTATTTTTTTGCTATTTTCTTTGTTGGCGCTGCCACTTGCGTTTGCTGGCAACCAGAAAGAAGAGGCAATGGCAGATTCGGTGCGAATCGCACTGTCGCGTGCGATCTCTGATTCTCGTCCTCCCGTGCCTGAATTTTCTGATCGTAAACAGCAGTTGGCTTTTCAAGACTGGTTACTGGAAATGTCTGCGCGTTTGAATAAGCGTATTCCTGATCGCCAGACGCGCTTAGAATTTCTGCAGACGGCATGGTATGAATCACGCCGTGCGGGATTGGAGCCATCATTGGTGTTAGGTCTGATACAGGTTGAGTCCGCGTTTAGAAAGTATGCAGTATCGCCGGTAGGTGCGATGGGTTATATGCAGGTCATGCCGTTTTGGAGTCGTGTCATTGGCGATGGTGATCGGGGTAAGTTATTTCAAATGCAAACCAATTTGCGCTATGGCTGTTCTATTTTGCGCATGTATCTGGATATAGAAAAAGGTGATCTGTTTCTTGCACTTGGTCGTTACAACGGTAGTCGCGGGCGACCCGTTTATCCAAATGCCGTACTAGCGGCGTGGGAGAAATGGCGTCATTAGATGGCGATAAAAGTTTGTGTAGCGGGGACCACGTCTATTGTCCAAGCTAGGTAAAAATAAGCGAAGGAAAAAAGAAAAACAAATACAAATACAAAAGCGCCCGCATGATGCGGGCGCTTTTGTTTGGTGCCTGAACTTAGCGTAAGAGCTTAGCTCAAGTGACCGGAGATGAGTTTGGTCATCTCGAACATCGATACTTGCTTCTTGCCACCGAAAACGGCTTTCAGCTTTTCATCCGCATCAATCATGCGACGATTGGCATCGTTTTGCAGTTTGTGCTTCTTGATGTAATCCCAGACCTTTTTAGTTACTTCGGTCCGTGGGCAAGGTGTCGCGCCGATTACAGCAGCCAACACTGCAGAAGGGGTGACTGGCTTCATGAACGCTGCATTAGGTTTACGTGGCGTTTTTTTAGCAGCAACTTTTTTCGCCGCTGGTTTTTTAGCAGCAGCTTTTTTGGCTGGCGCTTTTTTAGCAACGACTTTTTTCGCAACAGGCTTTTTAGCCGCTACTTTTTTGGCTGGCGCTTTTTTAGCAACGACTTTCTTCGCTACTGCTTTTTTTGCTACTGGTTTTTTCACTACCGCTTTTTTTGCAGCTGGTTTTTTAGCGGCCGCTTTCTTGGCCGCTGGTTTTTTGGCTGTTGCCATCGTAAAACCTCCTTCACATTATGTTTGGAAAATGCGCCAATTCACGCAACGCTAATATTGGTGCGCTTTTCCAAGCTGTGCAAGTGTTTTCTATATGTTTTGATTAGTATTTGTCGTTGCGTTGTCACGTCTACGCCACACAGTGAAATCGTGAATCAAGCAGAGTGAAAAATTCGCTATCGATTTTTAGTCGAATGGCGATGCAAAATACTGGATTTTGTCTGACGAATATTAAGAATATCGGCGCCATGCTAGCGTTTATTTATCTGAAGTTCTGATCCTGGGATGCGCTGTGACGCACACTCCGGGGCCTGCTTCCATCCCGTAATTGTGCAGTGATTTCTCGCGCCAAAAACAAAACAGCCGAGACCAAATGGCTCGGCTGTTTGATGCTGGATAAGGCTTGGCGACTACATCCCTGGCAGCATACCCTTCATGCCGCGCATCATTTTCATCATGCCGCCACCTTTCAATTTCTTCATCATCGACTGCATCTGATCGAACTGTGACAGCATACGATTGACCTCTTGCACTTGCACCCCAGCGCCGGCAGCGATGCGCCGTTTGCGTGAGGCCTTGAGAAGCTCGGGTTTGGCACGCTCTTGCGGTGTCATCGAATTGATGATGCCTTCCATACGCATCACCTGTTTATCCGCCATACCCATATTGGCACCGCTAGCGGCTTGTTGCATTTGTGCGGGTAGCTTATCCATTAGATTAGCCATGCCGCCCATTTTTTTCATTTGCGATATTTGTGATTTAAAGTCGTTTAAATCGAACTTACCGCCCACCTTAATTTTTTTTGCTAGTCCTTCTGCTGCATCGAGATCGACACCCTTTCGCGCTTCTTCTACCAGTGCGAGGATATCGCCCATGCCTAGAATACGATCAGCCATACGTACCGGATCGAACGCTTCAAGACCATCCATTTTTTCGGCGATACCGGCAAATTTGATCGGCTTGCCGGTGATGTATCGTACCGACAGAGCGGCACCGCCACGTGAGTCACCATCGAGTTTGGTCAGCACAATACCGGTTAGCGGCAGCGCGTCGCTGAATGCCTTGGCAGTGTTGATGGCGTCTTGGCCGAGCATCGCATCGACCACAAAGAGCGTTTCGATCGGTTTAACGGCGCTATGTAAAGCACGAATTTCCTGCATCATCGCTTCATCAACACCAAGACGGCCGGCAGTATCAATAATCAAAACATCGTGATAATGCCGTTTGGCATAATCCAATGCTGCCAGCGCGATGTCTACCGGCTTGTCTTGCTCTGTGGAAGGAAAGAAATCTGCGCCGACTTGAGCGGTAATGGTTTGTAGTTGTCCAATTGCTGCAGGGCGATAGACGTCGGCGGAGACCGTCAATACTTTCTTTTTCTTTTGCTCTTGTAGGTATTTCGCTAGCTTGCCAACCGTAGTGGTTTTACCCGCGCCCTGCAAGCCCGCCATCAAAATGATCGCGGGTGGTTGTGTAGCGAAGCTTAGTTGTGACGCGTCTTTGCCAAGATCGGCGCCCATGATCGCCGCCAGTTCGCGCTGTACGACGCCGACTAACGCTTGGCCAGGGGTCAATGAGCCAACAACATCTTCGCCCATCGCTTTTTCTTTAACGCGGGCAATAAACTCGCGCACAGCGGGTAGGGCGACGTCAGCTTCCAGTAACGCAAGTCGGACTTCCCGCAACATGTCGGCGGTATTGGTTTCGGTCAGGCGCGCTTCGCCGCGCATAGTCTTAACGGCTTTGGCGAGACGCTGAGTTAGGTTGTCTAGCATGAGGGGCGATAATCAAAAAAATGTTGGGTGGCGCGAGGATAAAAGCGATGATAAATCGATCGTCGCGAACAAGAGAGTCATTTTACCCGATGCCGACGTATCTATTCAGACAGACGGTTATCTACGCAAGATTAGAACAGTGATATTAATATTGTCACTAAAACGCATTTAAGCGGTTTTATCGATGCCGAAATTGGCGATGACATGGTGTAAACTAAAGTGATGTATACCTACTTGTTCGCGCTTGCTGCATTGTGCTACGCAGTGTGTGCTTTCCTCCCCGCAAACAAACGCGTTGCGATTTCGCTCGGCACCTTGTGCGGCTGGCTTTTGCACGGCGTTGCGCTGTGGGGGGATGTGATCGCAGCCGACTCATTGCGCATGGGTTTTTCCATCATGTTATCTGGCACGCTGTGGATTTCGGTAGCTGCTTATTGGCTGGAAAATCGTAATTTCTCTCTCGACGGGTTGCGTATCTTAGTGCTGCCCTGTGCAGCGATCAGTGTTTTATTGCCTGCTATTTTCCCAGGTAGTGTAATTTCTCTGGATGGCAAGACTGCGCTCTTTCCATGGCACATCGCTATTGCCATGCTGGCTTACAGCACATTGACGATTGCCGCTTTTCATGCGGTGCTGATGGCTTTGCAAGAGTCGAAATTGCATACTCGTCTATCCTCGCAAAAGGCTGGTTGGTTTGCGCTTGCACTAGATAGACTGCCTGCATTGTTAACGATGGAAAAACTGCTATTTCGCCTAATCGCATTCGGCTTTGTGCTATTGACGTTAACGGTTATATCTGGCGTATTTTTTTCCGAGGAATTATTCGGTCAGGCATTTAAATGGAACCACAAAAACATCTTCACCATGCTGTCATGGGCGCTGTTTGGCGTGTTGTTAATTGGGCGTAAGTGGCGTGGTTGGCGAGGTAAAACTGCGCTCAGTTTTACCTTGATCGGATTTACGACCTTGCTGCTGGCGTATGTTGGTAGCCGCTTTGTGTTTGAAGTGATCTTGCATCGGAGTTTGGCATGAAGCTGTTGTTATGGGGCATCCTCATCGTATTGGGGATATGGGCATTACGTAGCAAGTTGAGAGCAGCGCAGATGCGCGCGCAAGCGGACATGCCGCGCCCGCAAATCAAAAATGGTGAACCCATGCTTTGTTGCGCTCAATGCGGCATATATTTTCCTGAGTCAGAAGCCATTCGTGGCGATGCCGTGACCGTCTATTGCTGTGATGAACATCGTCGTTTGTCCGAGAAATCTTAGAAGATGGAACCAGCCAATGCGATGGTAAATGATACCCGCATAACATTTTGGCGAACCCTTCAAACGTTCGCCTCGACGCGTGCGCTAATTACTTTGGTGCTGTTTGCTTATTTAAGCATCAATACCCAAAAATTCTGGTCGCCACAAGAAAACCTGCTGTATCTGAGCATGTTTATTTTGTATTTCATTTTTGCATTTTCTTGCCTTGTGTTGTCGATTTACTGGAGACAGCGATTCCTGTGGCAATTGATCGTTCAGGTGTCAGTAGATATCGTCGCCATTTTTTTATTGTATGTATCTGTCGGCGGTGTCAAAAGCGGGTTGGCGATTCTATTTTTACTGCCGTTAGCAGGAGGTGCAATTCTGGCGCCGCTGGTATTGGCGCTATTTTTTGTTGCGTCGGTGACCATTCTTTTGCTGACAGAAAATGGCTATCAGTTGTTAAGTACGAATGCGGATATTTCCTCATCGCAGGTTGGCCTATATGGCGCCGCCTTTTTTATCATTATTTTTGCAATCAATCGACTGGCCGCCAAGTTGATCAAGCAGGAAACGTTGGCCCGAGAGCGCGGTAAAGCGTTACATGTACAACAGGCGATTAACCGACTTGTGATGGAAGATATTGGTGATGGCATTGTGGTGGTCGATCGCAAGGGGCGCGTTTTGACAGTCAACCCAGCTGCAGCACAAATGTTGGGCTTTCCCTCTTCCAATGAAATGAGCTATGGACGTCTGTCAGAGTTGCCTTGGCTAGCGCCGATCGCGGAAGCTTTTAGTGTTTGGAAGGCAGGCTTTGGTTTGCGTGGTTCTACCCAAAGTAACAAACCCAGCTTTGTGTTAATCAAGCATACCGAAGGTACGACGCTGCAAGGAGGGAGTACGCTGCTTGGGATACGCCGAGATTTGGCGACGCATTTAAAACTGCGCTTTGCCAAGGTTTCTGCTGCGGGTTTGGTGGAAGAACGTGTAGTAATGTTTTTGCAGGACGTAACGGAAATCGAGAACCAAGCACAGCAACTCAAGCTGGCTTCGATGGGGCGATTGACCGCTAGCATTGCACATGAAGTGCGCAACCCTTTGTCGGCGATCGGACATGCGACTGCTTTATTGACAGAAGATGAGGAGGTCGTGGGGAGACAACGCTTGTTATCGATTGTGACGGACAATGTGGCGCGTCTGAATCGAATGATCGAAGACATCCTCAAATTATCCCGCAAGGCACATCAATATCATGAGCCGCTTAGTCTGGAAGTGCTGTTAAACGATATTCTGGCTGAGTTACAGGAAGCGCACGAGGTGTCGCCTGACTTGATTACATTGAATAATATTCAAGGACACACTGTCAGATTTGACCCGCTGCATTTGCGTGAAATCATCATGAATCTGCTGACAAATGCGTTACGCTATGCGAGTGGCGCAGCTGGCAGCATTCGGGTTTTTGTAATGCCCGGTAGTGCACACCGCTTGGAATTGCACGTGCAAGATGATGGTCCGCAGATCACTTCGGCTGTGAGGGCGCATTTATTCGAACCGTTTTATACGACGTCTAGCAAGGGCACTGGATTGGGACTCTATCTGGCGCGTGAATTATGTTTGAACAACGGCGCAATGTTAAATTACGAATATCGCACCGAGGGTGAGCATATTCAACTGACTGGTCGTTTCGTGATTGCCTTTTCTGTCAATGAAGACATCTGACTATATATACAAGCCTAAGCCACAATGACTTCTCCCCGTATCCTGATTGTTGATGATGAAGCAGATTTGCGCGAGCTGTTGGAACTGACGCTCGTCAAAATGGGGCTGGACGTTGATAGTGCGCAGGATGTCGAGAGCGCTCGCGCGTGTCTCGCGCAAAACGAATACGCATTGGTATTGACCGATATGCGCTTGCCAGACGGACTCGGGATTGAGTTGGTCGAGCAGATCAATGCAGAGTTTAAAAATACACCGGTAGCGGTAATTACTGCATACGGTAGCGCGGAGAATGCGGTCATGGCACTGAAAGCCGGCGCCTTTGATTATTTGTCCAAGCCGGTGGGGCTGGAGCAATTGCGCGTAATGGTGCGCTCGGCTTTGCGTTTTAATCAGGATGAAGAGGTGGCAACGCCGGGTAAGAAAATATCGAACCCTATTGTGTTACGACTGATGGGGGCGTCGGATGCGATGCAGGCTTTGCGTGCGCAAATCGCCAAGCTGGCGCGCAGCATGGCACCTGTGGCAATTAGCGGCGAGTCTGGTAGTGGTAAGGAATTGGCGGCACGCGATATTCATGCGCAGAGTGCACGTAGCGACAAGCCGTTTATCGCAGTCAATTGCGGGGCGATTCCCGAAACATTGATGGAAGCGGAGTTTTTTGGCTATCGCAAGGGTGCGTTTACCGGCGCTGTTGACGATAGGGACGGTTTTTTTCAGGCGGCGGATGGCGGTACCCTGTTGCTGGATGAAGTCGCTGATCTGCCGTTGGCGATGCAGGTGAAATTGTTGCGCGTGATTCAGGAGCGTTGCGTGCGCAAGATCGGTGCGACACAAGAAGAGCCGATTGATGTGCGCATTATTAGTGCGACGCACCAGAATCTGCATGATTGTGTCGGCAAGGGTACGTTTCGCCAAGATCTGTATTACCGTTTAAATGTGATCGAGCTGCATCTGCCGCCATTGCGCGAGCGTCTGGAAGATATCGACTTGCTGGCAAAGGCGATCTTGGCGCGTTTGGCACCGTCGGGGCAACGTGCCGAGATAACACATGAAGCGCTGGAAGTGCTGCGTACCTATCATTTTCCTGGCAATGTGCGAGAACTGGAAAATATTCTTGAACGCGCGCTAGCTTTTGCAAATGATGGTTCGATTGCGCCGGGTGATCTGCGTTTGAAGGCGGAGCTGGTGCCGAAAGTGGATGTCCCGGCGGCGGTGCCATTAAATGCATCGGCAAGTGTAACGATGGTGCGCGAGCCGATGCAAGAAGTAGTGGGCGACGCTATTGAAGAGCGCCTGCCAGCAACTGCCGTCGACACCTTGCCCGGATCATTGCCCGATCATATGGATGATATTGAGCGTGAAATTATTCGCAGTGCACTGACGAAAACACATTTCAATCGCACCCAAGCTGCCGAATTGCTGGGCATCAGCTTTCGCCAACTCCGCTATCGCATGCAGCGCCTGAATATTCAGGCGCCAGAATAGAAAGCCGCCGATGATGAACCCGGCTATCTTTCGATTCAATGATGATGGATGGAGCGAGGGTGCGCAGCACCTACCCTCCCCCAATTGCGATGCGCGGCCGGACGATGCCAGCATCTCATTGCTAGTAATTCACAATATTAGCTTGCCGCCTGATCAGTTTGATGGCCCATTTATTGCTGATCTTTTTTTGAATCGTCTTGATTACGACGCGGATCCATATTTTGAACAGTTGAGGCCATTGCGTGTTTCCGCACATTTTCTGATTCGCCGAGATGGTGCTGTATTGCAGTTTGTGTCGACGCATGTACGTGCTTGGCATGCGGGAGTTTCCGCATTTGACGGCCGTGAGCGTTGCAATGATTTTTCCATCGGAATCGAACTGGAGGGAAGTGATTTTCGCCCCTTCGATGATCAACAATATCTAGCCTTGGCGCAACTCACGGCGGCGTTGGCATCGGCATATCCATTGAAAAATGTCGTCGGCCATGAAGATATTGCTCCCGGCCGAAAAACGGATCCAGGTCCATTTTTCGATTGGGGTAAATATCAAGATCATTATCACGCGCTGTTATCGGCTGCATCCCAAAAACCGATGCTGTGCACCAATCTGGCATTTTCACACACCAAAAATGGGCGATGACCATCCCATATTTTCATAAATAAAAATATATCCAAATTGCGCGATTAAAGGTTGCACCTATCGATTTCAAGTACTAGAATTAGTGCGGATCGCGATTTTGCCACTAGATGTAGTGGGTTATCGGTACTCTTTCGCTGCGGGTGGTTTTGTTCTCGCTTCATCTTGACCGCTTCATATTTGCGTATGTATCTACGTATATATTGGGTAAGAGTCGGCAAAAGCCCTTCTTGCCTGCAGTACATGACGGTGTCGCGCTTGGCGCCAAGTGCTTAGTTTGCGCTGATATTAAAGCCATGCCGTGCACGTAACGTGTAAAAAATACTTTCGCAAACCGGTACGATCCGGTTTTTCTATATAAAAACAGCACGGTCATCAGACCGGTATTCTTACAAAAGGAGTTTTCATGCAATCTGCACAAGGAATCTCGGCCAAGTCATCGGCGGAAATTGGCAACATCGCGCCTCTCGCGGTTGCTCCATCTACTACCAGCGTCAATACAGCTGGACTGAACGAATACAAAATCATCCGCCGTAATGGTGCGGTGGTTAGTTTTGAACCATCCAAAATATCGATCGCTGTTACCAAGGCCTTTTTGGCAGTTAACGGCGGGCAGGGCGCAGCGTCTGCGCGCGTACGTGAATTGGTCGATCAGTTGACCGGCAATGTTGTGAATGCCTTGGTGCGTCGCCAGCCAGCTGGCGGTACTTTTCAAATTGAAGATATCCAAGATCAGGTTGAGCTGGCATTGATGCGTTCAGGCGAACATGATGTGGCACGCGCTTATGTTTTGTATCGCGCCAAACGTATGGAAGAGCGTGCGCAGCAACAAGCCGCTAAACCAGTAGTTGAATCGAATCAATTGCACGTGATTGAAGACGGTCAACGTCGTCCGCTGGATATGAATCAAGTGCGCGATCTGATTGCCGCAGCATGCATAGGTTTGGAAAAACACGTGGATGCTGATGCGATCTTGCGTGAAACAGTCAAAAATCTATACGACGGCGTACCGGTTGAAGAATTGCACAAGTCCGCCATCCTGGCCGCCCGTGCGCTGATGGAAAAAGATCCTGCGTATACAACAGTGACCGCACGTTTGTTGATGCATACCATCCGTAAGGAAGTATTCGGCAAGGAAGTTGCACAAGCAGATGCGCCTGAAGCGTATCTGGAGTACTTTCCGAAATTCATCAAAAAAGGTATTCAAGCGGACCTTCTGGACGCCAAGCTCGGCCAATTTGATCTGAAAAAGCTTGGTGAAGCATTGGTGCCGGAGCGCGATTTGCAATTCGGTTACCTCGGTTTGCAAACCTTGTACGACCGTTACTTCTTGCATATTCAGGACGTTCGTATCGAAATGCCACAAGCGTTTTACATGCGCGTTGCGATGGGTTTGGCGTTGGGCGAGATCAATCGTGAAGAGCGTGCGATCGAGTTTTACAACCTGTTGTCTTCATTTGACTTTATGAGTTCGACGCCGACCTTGTTCAACTCCGGTACCTTGCGTTCGCAATTGTCGTCCTGCTATTTGACGACCGTTGCTGATGATCTTGACGGTATCTACGAAGCAATCAAGGAAAACGCATTGCTGGCGAAATACGCTGGTGGTTTGGGCAATGATTGGACGCCAGTTCGTTCACTCGGTGCGCATATCAAGGGCACGAACGGTCGTTCGCAAGGCGTGGTGCCTTTCCTGAAAGTGGTTAACGACACCGCCGTTGCGGTCAACCAAGGCGGTAAGCGTAAAGGTGCAGTCTGCGCCTACTTGGAAACCTGGCACATGGACATCGAGGAATTCCTCGATCTGCGTAAAAACACGGGTGACGATCGCCGTCGTACGCATGACATGAACACCGCCAACTGGATTCCCGATCTGTTCATGAAGCGCGTGATGGAAAAAGGCGTTTGGACCTTGTTCTCGCCATCCGATGCACCGGATCTGCATGATAAAGTTGGCAAGGCTTTCGAAGAAGCCTATACCGGCTACGAAGCCAAAGCGGCGCGCGGTGAATTGAAGTTGTTCAAGACTATTCAGGCACTCGATCTGTGGCGCAAAATGCTGTCGATGCTGTTCGAAACAGGCCATCCATGGATCACATTCAAAGATCCATGCAATATCCGTTCACCACAACAGCACGTTGGTGTGGTTCACAGCTCCAATCTGTGTACCGAGATCACACTCAATACCAACGATTCGGAGATCGCAGTTTGTAACCTCGGCTCTATCAATATGCCGGCGCATATGAAAGAGATAGATGGTGAACTGCGGTTGGATCACGTCAAGCTGCAAAAAACCATCCGCACGGCGATGCGCATGCTCGACAACGTGATCGACATTAATTATTACGCAGTTAAAAAAGCGCGCGACTCCAATCTGCGTCACCGTCCAGTCGGCCTCGGTATCATGGGTTTCCAAGATTGTCTGCACATGATGCGTATCCCCTATGCGTCCAATGATGCAGTGCAATTTGCCGATAATTCGATGGAGGCGGTTTGCTACTACGCTTATTATGCTTCGACTGAATTGGCAGAAGAACGCGGTCGTTACAGCTCGTACAATGGCTCCTTGTGGGACCGGGGCATCTTGCCTCAAGACTCATTGAAACTGCTGGCGGAAGAACGTGGCGCTAAATATCTGGAAGCGGATTACAGCGAGACCTTTGACTGGACACCGTTGCGCGCACGTATCAAAGAATTTGGTATGCGCAATTCCAACTGCGTGGCGATTGCGCCGACTGCGACGATTTCCAACATCATCGGCGTCTCGGCTTGTATCGAACCAACCTATCAAAACCTGTACGTCAAATCGAATCTGTCAGGTGAATTCACCGAGATTAACGAATACTTGGTACGTGATTTGAAAGCACGTGGTTTGTGGGATGAAGTCATGATTTCAGATCTGAAATACTTCGACGGCAGCCTCGCCAAGATCGACCGCATTCCGCAAGATCTGCGTGCGATCTACGCTACCGCATTTGAAGTCGAGCCGTCATGGTTGGTCGAAGCTGCGTCGCGTCGTCAAAAATGGATCGATCAAGCGCAGTCATTAAACATCTACATGGCTGGCGCATCAGGTAAAAAACTCGATGACACCTACAAACTGGCATGGTTGCGCGGCTTGAAAACCACGTATTACCTGCGTACCATGGGTGCAACGCACACAGAAAAATCAACTTCTAAAACCGGTGCTTTGAATGCAGTGGATTCTGGTGGTGGCAATTCTGCGGGTGCTTCGGCCGCTGAAACTGATGGCCCAGCGTGCATGTTACGCCCAGGCGATGCCGGCTTCGAAGAATGCGAAGCCTGCCAATAATCGTCTTGCCAGAGATTAATAGAGATTCGCTAAAAATGACTTTCGCGATGTAGCACTGAACTTGAATTGCATAATGCTGACAAAGCGATATAAGGCTTGGTCAGCATTGAAAAAGTTTGTGCAACATCCGCACTATATAAATAAGGAAACACATCATGCTAAGTTGGGATGAAGAAGCAAAGCCAGCCGCACCGCAGCCGGCATTGCAACCAGCACTGCAACAAGTACGTGACGCAGCAGCACAACGTCTACAAGCGCAAGACGTCGCGTTGGATCCTGCGCTGATGGCAAAGCCAGCCGCAGAAGTTGATCCAACCCGCCGTATGGATGCGGCCGACAAACGTATCATCAATGGCCAAACCGACGTCAATCAACTGGTGCCATTTAAATACAAATGGGCATGGGACAAATACTTGGCGGGTTGCGCAAATCACTGGATGCCGCAAGAAATCAACATGCAGCGTGACATTGAGTTGTGGAAGAATCCGAACGGCTTGACCGATGACGAGCGTCGTCTGGTGAAGCGTAATCTAGGCTTTTTCGTCACTGCCGATTCGCTTGCTGCTAACAATATCGTGCTCGGTACTTACCGTCACATTACTGCGCCAGAATGCCGCCAGTACTTGTTGCGCCAAGCATTTGAAGAAGCGATTCACACGCATGCTTATCAATACATCGTTGAGTCACTCGGTCTTGATGAAGGTGAGATATTCAACGCTTATAACGAGATTGAATCGATACGCGACAAGGATCAATTCCTGATTCCATTTATCGACGTGCTGACGGACCCACAATTTAAAACGGGTACCGTGGAAACCGATCAAACTTTACTACGGTCGCTAATTGTCTTTGCATGCTTGATGGAAGGGCTTTTCTTCTATGTCGGCTTCGCACAAATTTTGGCCTTGGGTCGACAGAACAAGATGATGGGCGCAGCAGAACAGTATCAATATATTCTGCGTGATGAGTCGATGCACTGTAACTTCGGCATCGATTTGATCAACACAATCAAGATGGAAAATCCGCATTTGTGGACGCCGCAATTCAAGGACGAAATCAAAGCGTTGTTTTTACGTGCAGTTGAGTTGGAATATCGCTACGCAGAGGATACAATGCCGCGTGGAGTGCTTGGACTTAATGCACCTATGTTTAAAGGCTATTTGAGATTTATCGCAAATCGTCGCGCACAACAGATCGGTTTAGAGCCAATGTTCGAACAAGAGGAAAACCCCTTTCCTTGGATGAGCGAAATGATCGATCTGAAAAAAGAGCGCAACTTTTTTGAAACACGCGTGATCGAATATCAGACCGGTGGCGCGTTAAGTTGGGAATAGTAGAAATTAAAATTTGTAATCGCCAATGCCAAACCGGAAGACAAAGGCGGTACAAATCGAAATAAAATCGCGAGTTTAAAAGCGCGACCAACGATAGTAAAAAAGGAAGGCAACAATCCAATTTAATGAACAGTAGACGACCGATTCGATCTCTTCTGCTAATGCCGCTTAACTTGATTCAATCAGGTGAGGCGGCTTTTTCTTTGGAAAATGGTTTGTTTTTTCTGAAAACAGTATTCCTGCGCTGGCGTGATTACCAGCGTTTTTTTGGCCTATAGCCGCAGTGACGCTGCAGAGCAAGCAGTGAAATATGCATAGCGCCATAAGGCTGAAGTGCTGCATAAGTGAGGGGATGCAGCAGTTCAGCTGGAGCCGTATTCATTAGCGCAAGCGCAGAACATGCTTGTGCCGATGAATAACCCGCCGTAAGCATCGCGATGGTTGCAGCGGGTTTTAAACCTAGAAGCTTGATTTTTTCCATCACGTGAAGGAGAAACAAAATGGCAACAGCAAAAAAAGCAGCAAAAAAACCTGCTGCGAAGAAGAAAGTAGCAGCTAAAAAACCAGTGGCTAAAAAAGCAGTCGCCAAGAAGGTTGTGGCGAAGAAAAAAGTAGCAGCTAAAAAGCCAGTGGCTAAAAAAGCAGTTAAGAAAGTAGCAGCTAAAAAGCCAGTGGCTAAAAAAGCAGTGAAAAAAGCGGTTAAGAAAGTCGCAGCTAAGAAAGCCGTAAAAAAAGCAGCTAAGAAACCAGTAGCTAAAAAAGCGGTTAAGAAAGTCGCAGCTAAGAAGGCCGTAAAAAAAGCAGCTAAGAAGCCAGCAGCTAAAAAAGCGGTTAAGAAAGTCGCAGCTAAAAAACCGGCTGCTAAAAAAGCCGTAAAGAAAGTAGCTAAAAAGGCGCCTGCAAAAAAGCCAGCCGCTAAAAAGGCACCTGCAAAAAAGCCGGTCGCTAAAAAAGCCGTAGCCAAAAAGGCTCCTGCTAAAAAAGCGCCTGCCAAAAAGCCGGCGGCTAAACCAGCTGCCGTTGCTGCACCAGCGGTGAAAACCGTATTGAATCCTGCAGCAGCTTGGCCTTTTCCAACTGGCTCGCGTCCGTAACAGGAAGCTTGCTCAGACGTGCTTGATTAAATTCGGGCACAATCCCGCTGTGAGGCTTGACGCGCACAGCGGGTTTTTTTTGGGTAAAGGAGTTTTTAGTGAATAGTATATTTGCGTTGATCGTCGATACGATTGCAGTGGTATTGGCAAGCGCGTTGTTGCTGAGATTTTGGATGCAGGCGGTACGAGTGCGACCACCGATCGAAGTGGCACAGTTTACCTATCAGTTGACGGATTGGTGCGTACGCCCACTCCGGCGCGTGCTACCAGGCGCTGGAGGGTATGACTGGGCCAGTTTAATCGCTGCTTTTTTGGTGGCGTTGATTGCCACGACATTGGAAGTTTGGCCGAGTGAGCTAATGTCACTCCACATAGTCGGATTACTGACGCTGCAGCGATTTATGCACTGGATACTTTATGGCTTGATTATTTTATTAGTGATAGAAGTAATCTTTAGCTGGGTAAATCCAACGGCGCCTTTGGCTCCGTTCGTACGCGCGCTTAATGATCCTTTGATGCGGCCGTTGCGTCGCGTGGTACCGATGTTGGGCGCGATTGATCTTTCGCCGCTGATTGCTTTCATTTTACTCAGAATCGCAATTCAGTTAGTCGATACCTTGATCGGATCGATACTTTAATACCGATCAAACACGGAGGACGCTGATTTGCGATCCTTCGTGTTGTTGCAAACTGTTTAAAGTTGATAGCCGAAAGCCTGCTGGAAGCGGGTATCGATTTCGGCACGAGATAAAACATGGTTTTGTCCGCCTTGGCTGCCGATTTTGATCGCTCCCATCAGACTGGCGAGGCGACCGGTACTTGCCCAATCCATGTCATGGGTCAACCCAAACAATAAGCCGGCGCGAAAGGCATCGCCACAGCCGGTAGGATCGACTACTTTATCTACCTTTACACACGGAATGCTGAGATGTTCGCTACCGGTAAAAATATCAGCGCCTTGTTCACCACGGGTGACGATCAGTGCAGTCACGCGTTCGGCGATATCGGCGAGTGTTAAGCCGGTGCGTTCGGTCAAAAGTTCAGCTTCGTAATCATTAACGGCGACATAGCTGGCTTGGTCAATAAATTTCTTTAGCTCATCACCATTAAACATCGGCAAGCCTTGGCCCGGGTCAAAGATAAATGGGATGTCTAGATCGACACAATTCGCGGCATGCTGCAGCATGCCATCCCTACCGTCTGGCGCCACAATCGCAAGCGCTACATCACCTGCGTTGGCAACTTTGTTTTGATGCGAGAAGGTCATTGCGCCGGGATGAAAAGCTGTAATCTGATTGCCGTCTACATCGGTAGTGATGAAGGCTTGCCCAGTATAGGCATCGGCGATGGTAGTAATACATTGTTGCGAAATGTTGAGTTGTTCCAGACGTTCACGATAGACGTCACCATCTTGCCCTATAGTTGCCATGATGATGGGATCACCCCCGAGTAGCTTCAGGTTGTAGGCGATATTGCCGGCACAGCCACCAAATTCACGACGCATTTGCGGTACGAGAAAAGCGACATTAATTTTGTGTAATTGATCCGCCAATAGCGCTTCTGAAAAACGTCCTTCGAATGACATGATGGAATCAAAAGCGAGTGAGCCGCAAATTAAGGATTTCATAAATAAATTTTAAAAGTTAAAAAAGAGGTGGCGGTTAGATTTATTCTCAGATGTTATAGCGTTCTTGCTTGTAATGATCTGAGTGTGGTGCAATCAAGATGCAATGCAAACGTTATGGATAAAACAGATACACGCGGTAGCCGGAAGCTTTGATTTGAGACAGCGAGAAATTTAATTTTACCGTGCGCTCGTTATCCGGCAGTATCCCTTGGGCGATGTCTGTTGGCGTATCTATGTAATCAGATGGTTGGAATACACGACGCAGTAAGGGTTTTTCATCGTTGTCATTGAGTGTTAATTCAATATTCGGCCATTCCTGTGCGGTACGACTCTTATTGCGTAGCAGAGTAGTAAGCACAAACATATCTTTACCCGAGGTAAGCGTCTGTAATTCGCTTGATTCAATGGCAATGAGTGAGATTTGTGCGGGAAGTTTGATTCGACAAGATAACGCCTCGCACATTTTCGTTAAGGCCGGCTTTGTCTTTGGGTACATGCCGGCAATTTGATCTCGGAAAATATAAGCACCCTGAACCAACGCTGTCATAAAGAGTAGTGCTGAAGCGATGCCGAAAAATAGGCGGAATTTTTTGCCGAGTCGTTGTTGGCGCCGCCCGCGTTTGACGAAATTTGGTTCATCCTCATCATCAATTTCTGAGAAGCTGTCTTGTGACTCAGTGCGGTTTTTTTTCGTTTTTCGCCAAGGTTTGCGCTGCAAATCCTCGATCGCGGCATCTAATTCGTCGTCGACTTGAGGATTGATGGAGAGATTTTCGGTATAGTCTGCGTCGTCCGTGTTTTGTCGGCTAGTACTGTCCGCATCACTATCGATTTGATCGGGCAGCTCACGCGTGAAATCCATCAAAGTCATGCGTTGCAGTGGGTCTTGTGTAAGACCTTCTTGCTGGCCGTCGATGTCCTTACGCCAGAACGACGTCGCCGTTGGATGGCTTATTTCATTTGGAGTTTTATCGAATGCATTGTCGACTACCTCATCGTGTAAAGGATCTACGACGTTATCGTCTAAGTTGTGAACGATATCGTCTGCTGACACATCGTTCACATCAGCACGGATACGATGGTGTTGTTGATGGTCTAGATGATCAGTACTTTCGCTGGTGAAGGATGATGCATGAGGGGCTAGCGGGCGTTCGTCTTCCACTGCTGGTGCTGGTGTCGATACCATCATGGTTTTGACCACATCGACAAGTTCATGCTTTGTGGTTGTTGCTGTTGTTGACGATGGAGCAGCAGTAAACGCGGTTGTAGTGGTCGAGTTGTTAGGTTCTGCAGCAGAAGCGTTTTTCGCTTCTAACGGTGTTGGCGGAAGTAAATGTTCGATGCCATTGAAGATTTCCTTGCAATGGCCACAGCGCACCAAACCGGCACGCAACTTGAGTTGGTCATTTACGACGCGAAACGTCGTCTGGCAGTGGGGACATTTGGTCGCAAGTGCCATGATGTCGGTTATTCCGTTGATGCGTTTGAGCTACTCATACTGCGGGTTCCTGCAAGGGCAACCCAGTCTTCACGCTGTTGCCATACTGATAGCTGTATGTATGGCGCGTAAGCAGCGATGACGTCTTCTGCTTGCGTTGCAAGTACACCAGATAAAACTAGTTTCCCATCAGGTGCAACTCGGCCTGCCAACATAGGTGCCATTAATTTTAACGGATTAGCGAGAATATTGGCGACCACGACATCAAAGCTGCGCGTATCGGTAACATCGTTCGCCGCATCAGCCCATGCATCGGGCAAATAATATTCAATGACACAGTTATTTTGGCTTGCGTTAAAAAGTGCCGATTCGATCGCTTGCGGATCGATATCGACACCGATGACGGGATTCGCCCCGAGTTTTTTTGCCACCATCGCTAAAATGCCGGAGCCACAACCATAGTCCAATACGCTTTTTTCCGCGGGGGCGTACTGTTCTAGCCATTCCATACATAGACGCGTGGTGGGATGACTGCCGGTGCCGAACGCTAGGCCGGGATCAAGTTCTAGTACCAGCGCTTGCGGATCATTTGGCGCATCGTGCCAACTTGGTACTACCCAAATGTTTTTGCCGATATGAATGGGTTCAAATTGTGATTGCGTTAAACGCACCCAGTCTTGGTCCGCAACGGTACGCAAAGCATAGGTGAGGCTGTCAGCAGGGACGCCAATTATCTCCGCTGCTTGCTTGAGGATGACGACGGGATCTGAATCGGAGGGCGTGAGGGCGACGACACGGCTGTGTTCCCAGGCGGCTTGCTGCAATTCCATGCCCGGTTCACCAAACAAAGGTTGCTCTGCCGCAGTGCCCAAATCAGCATCTTCGACCGAGACTGATAATGCGCCAACTTCCATTAACGCATCCGACAGAGCTTCCGCATGATTGCGTGCAACCTCGATGACAATTTCGGTCCAGCTCATGAATGCCTCTGTTATCGCCGATTACTTGGCGGGTATTTTTGATTCTGTTTCGTTTCTATTTTGATGCTACTTACCAGTAGATCGCATCGCAGCAGGACGAGTTTTAATGCTGTAAAAAAGCAAAACAGGAACTGAAAGCATAGCAAGTGCTTTCGGATTTCTGTGATCGTCCTGTCGGATAGCTTATTTTTTCGGCTCTACTGGTCTTTCAGAGAGCTTGTGTTCGAGGTAGTGGATATTGGTACCACCTTCAATAAAGCGCGCATCCACCATCAACTCACGATGCAACGCGATATTGGTAGAAATTCCTTCCACCACCATCTCTGACAATGCAATTTGCATACGGCGTATTGCCTGTTCGCGGGTGGCGCCATACGAAATAACTTTGCCGACCATAGAATCGTAGTGCGGCGGCACATAATAGCCAGCGTAGGCGTGCGAGTCGACGCGGATGCCAGGTCCACCCGGGGCATGCCACGTAAGAATTTTTCCTGGTGATGGGGTAAATTTAAACGGGTCTTCGGCATTGATACGACATTCGATCGAATGCCCGCTCAACACAATATCGCGCTGGCGGTAACGTAATTTTTCGCCAAAGGCGATGCGGATTTGTTCCTGCACGATATCGATGCCGGTAATCATCTCGGTTACCGGATGCTCAACCTGCACACGCGTATTCATTTCAATGAAATAGAATTCGCCGTTTTCGTACAAAAACTCAAAGGTACCAGCACCACGATAACCCATCTTGCGACAAGCTTCGGCGCAGCGATCGCCGATGCGCTCAATCGTCTTGCGCGGGATGCCGACGGCCGGCGCTTCTTCAATTACTTTTTGGTGACGGCGTTGCATAGAGCAATCACGCTCACCGAGCCAGATTGCGTTTTTATGCTCATCAGCCAATATCTGGATTTCCACGTGACGCGGATTTTCCAGATATTTCTCCATATAGACTTCTGGATTGCCGAATGCGGTACCGGCTTCCGTTTTGGTCATGGTGACGGCGTTGAGCAAAGCGGCTTCGGTATGTACTACGCGCATACCCCGACCACCACCACCGCCTGCTGCTTTGATGATGACCGGGTAACCGATTTGACGAGCGATCTGCAGCACCTCTTTAGCGTCGTCTGGTAACGCACCCTCAGAACCTGGCACGCAAGGGACGCCGGCCTTGATCATTGCTTGCTTGGCCGAAACCTTGTCACCCATCATACGGATGGATTCTGAACGCGGGCCAATGAAAACAAAGCCAGACTGTTCTACGCGTTCGGCAAAATCTGCATTTTCGGACAAGAAGCCATAGCCAGGATGAATTGCTTGCGCATCCGTTACTTCTGCCGCGCTGATGATGGCGGGCATATTGAGATAGCTAAGTCCAGATGGTGCTGGGCCGATACAAACGGATTCATCCGCTAGCTTGACGTACTTGGCGTCATGATCGGCTTCGGAATGGACAACCACGGTCTTGATACCCATTTCGCGACAGGCGCGCTGGATGCGCAGAGCAATCTCGCCGCGATTGGCGATAAGAATTTTTTCAAACATAGTGGAAATGGTGACTTGTCGTCATAAGAATGAAATCAGGATAGTCAGCGTTTTGCTGCTGACTAGACGTGAACGACGGCTTTACTGGTCAGCCGATTACAAACAGCGGTTGGCCAAATTCGACTGGTTGGCCGTTTTCCACCAGAATTTCTTTGATGATGCCGGAGGCATCTGCTTCAATTTCATTGAGCAATTTCATCGCTTCAATAATGCACAGCGTATCACCTTCTTTAACCGTAGCGCCGACTTCTACAAAAGCGGGCGAGCCAGGCGCGGAGGAGCGGTAAAAGCTACCAACCATCGGTGATTTGACGATGTGTCCGGCGACGGCCGCGGGTGCCGTTGGGGCGATAGGTGCTGCTGCGACTGTTGGGGCGGGCGCTTGCATCGCTGCTTGCTGCGGCTGCATCATCATCACTTGACCTTGCGGTGCAGTTGACGACTTAAGAATGCGAACTTTGCTTTCGCCTTCAGTGACTTCTAATTCAGCGATATCCGATTCGGCGACCAGATCAATTAAGGTTTTAAGCTTGCGTAAATCCATTTGAAAATCCCTCAGAATCTTGTGATGTTTCTTTTGATAAGTAGACGGAAAATTGAGGCAATTATAAGGCAATTGCCAAGAATTGAGTGAAATTAAAGCTTTTTAAGAGCAAAAGCGATGGCGGCAGTGTAGCCTTCAGTGCCGAGCCCGCAAATCACGCCGACCGCGATATCTGATAGATAGGAGTGATGGCGAAATTCTTCGCGTTGATGAATATTGGAAATGTGAATCTCGATAAACGGAATGGCGACCCCTGCCAATGCATCACGCAGGGCAACGCTGGTGTGCGTCAAACCGCCGGGATTGATGACGATCGCATCGACCCCCTCTTTCTTTGCAGTGTGTATGCGCTCAATCAACACCCCTTCGTGATTGCTTTGAAATGCGATCAGTTTTGCGCCACCTTGCTTTGCTTGTGCCGCAGCGCCTGCTTCAATCTCGGCAAGCGTGGTTGAGCCATAGACCTCAGGCTCGCGTGAGCCAAGTAGATTCAGGTTTGGTCCATTCAATAACAGAAGGTTTAATGCCATGGAGATACGACTCCGTTTGCCGACGATGGGCGCATTTTGCCGCTAAATGACGAGGATTGGCAAGTAAAAACGTGAAAGATTTTAAAGTGCCGCGATGTCGTCACGTAATTGCGCCATGCTCAGGCGGCCAAGATAGGTTTTTTTGACCTCGCCTTTAGCGTCAATTAATACGGTGAAGGGGAGGCCGCCAGTGGGGTTGCCGAGTTTGCGCGAGACGTCGGTACTGTTAACGCCGCCGACATAGAGCGGATAGTTAATTTGATAGTTGGCAGCAAATTGCTTGATGTTGCTCGCACTATCTATACCAATGCCGAGGATATGAATGTTTTTAGGCGCTAACTCGGCATGCAATTGTGCTAGCTCGGGCATTTCTTCCACACAGGGAGCGCACCAAGTGGCCCAAAAATTAACCACCAAAGCCTTGCCCCGCCATTGCGATAAAGCTTGTGCTTGTTCGTCGGGATCTATCAGTCGCTGCTGAAAAAATGCGTCAACCGCGCTCGCTTCTGCTGGTGCGGGCGAATGATGGCGCGCGCCAAAGTATAGTCCGGCGACTACGCAAATAATGGCAACGGCACCAAACAATAAGGTGTTTCGTTTCATGTTAAATCACTTTCTGGATCAGCTTGTTGTGCCAATAGCGCCCGCACAGCGTCAATATTGGCGCGCTCCGACTTCCCAGAGCTCGGTTTGCGAACATGATTACGCACATCATCGACTGCATAGACGGTGAGATGTACGCCCTCATGCTGCCATAGAAAACTCAGCGTTTCTACTGCATCTTCGTGCCCGTTGAAATGCGGGCTTTCCGAGACTTCAAAATCGATGTTCTTATTTAATAGATATATTTCAACATCTTTGGCGCTGTCAGTGAATAGATGAAGCCGGATATCTGTATGGTCGCCAGCGGTGCCATTCAGCACGGCGCCAGTTAAATGCGGACCAAACGGTGCAAGTTGCAGCATGATCTGCAGCGCCAACTTACGTAGATGTTGCAACCTGGCGGGCTGAGTATCTGCGAAAAAGAGCGCTTGATACTGACGTACTTCCTCTTCAATCAGCGCATTGCTCGGCAAGACATCGCCGCGAATTTTGTTGTTGCCGAGAATTTGCTTGACCGCTTTGCGTTTGGCAGCACCGTACTCCATACCGTCTTCCGCGATCAAGCGCGCTGCCGCTGCGGCGATTTCGGCGCGTAGTAAATCAGCATCCGATGAGAAGTAAGTCGACATTGTGAGAAAGATCGTACGACGGCAACTGCTCGCCGTCGGGTAAAATCTCGTTATTCCAATCCGAAATTGTACAATGCATATTCATATACTTGGGGTTTGCGGCACCTTTATGGGTGGTCTCGCCGTCTTGGCAAAAGAGGCCGGCCACACAGTAACCGGGTGTGATGCCAATGTTTACCCGCCAATGAGCACCCAGCTCGAGCAACAGGGTATCAAACTGATCGAAGGTTATGACCCCAGTCAAATCGAATTGGCGCCTGATCTGTATGTGATCGGAAACGTGGTGTCGCGCGGCAATCCATTGATGGAAGAAATTTTGAATCGTGGCTTGCCGTATACGTCCGGCCCGCAGTGGATGGGCGAGCATATCTTGCAAGATAAATGGGTTTTGGCAGTAGCCGGCACTCACGGCAAAACCACGACATCGGCAATGTTGGCTTGGATACTGCAAGACGCCGGTTATGGACCAGGTTTCCTCATTGGCGGTGTGCCTTTGAATTTTGGTATTTCAGCGCGCTTGTCCGAAAAAGGTAAAGAGTCAATATTCTTTGTGATCGAGGCCGATGAATACGACACAGCTTTTTTTGATAAGCGTAGTAAGTTTGTCCACTACCACGCCAAAACCGCTATTTTGAATAACCTGGAATACGATCACGCCGATATTTTTCCTGATTTGGCGGCGATCGAAACACAGTTTCATCATTTGGTACGCACAGTGCCCGGTGTTGGTCGGGTCATTGTTAACGGAAGAGAGCAAGCGCTGGAGCGTGTCATGCAGCGCGGTTGCTGGAGCGAGAGTGAGCGGTTTGGTGCTGCTGATAGCAGCGGCTGGCAGATTGCAACACACGATGACGATAGTTTTGATGTCTTCTTCAATAATGAAAAGTTGGGGACGGTAACCTGGTCTTTGAGCGGTGAACATAATCGCTTGAACGCGCTGGCAGCAATTGCTGCCGCACGTCACGTGGGTGTGGTGCCCAGCCAAGCAATGGCATCGCTCGAAAAATTTGACAATGTAAAGCGGCGCATGGAGCTGCGTGGTGTCGTCAACGATATTTCGGTTTTTGACGATTTTGCGCATCATCCCACCGCGATTACCACCACTGTCGCGGGACTACGTAAAAAGGTTGGTGGCGCACGCATATTAGCGGTGTTGGAACCACGCTCCAACACCATGAAGTTGGGCATCATGAAGCAAGCGTTAGCTGGCAGTTTGAGCGAAGCGGATCTGGTGTTTGGTTATGGAGCCAGTGGTCGGAACGATGGTAGCGGTAAAGACGCACTCGGTTGGGATCTGGCTTATGCTTTGCAGCCGCTGGGAGACAAGGCACGCGCGTTTGATAATCTCGATGCGCTGGTTGCGTCGGTTGCGCAAAGCGCCCGGCCTGGCGATCAGATATTGGTGATGAGTAACGGCGGTTTTGGTGCCGTACATCAAAAAATATTGGATGCGATTGCCTGATGATTTTGTATTTGCACGGGTTTCGCTCATCGCCACTGTCATTTAAAACCAGTTTGTTGGCACGACAGATGAATGTGTTAGGTCGGGGCGACGAATATACGTGTCCGCAATTACCTGCCTCTCCGCGTGCTGCGATTGAGTTGGCGATGAGTATTGCAAGATTGGTTGCGCCGCAGGACTTGTGCTTGATCGGTTCTTCATTGGGTGGGTATTACGCGACCTGGATGGCAGAAAAGATCGGTTGTCGCGCAGTTTTGCTCAATCCAGCAGTCCATGCGGCGCGTGATCTACGGACCCAAGTTGGGGTAAAAACCCAATACCATTCGAACCAAGCTTTTGAGTTTAAAGCGGAATATATAGCTGAGCTGGAAGCATTGTCAGTTAGCACCATTACACAAGCTCAGCGTTATTTTTTGATCGCCGCGAAGGGCGATGAATTGCTCGATTGGCGCGAAATGGTGGCGCACTTTCCGCAAGCGCGACAACAGGTGATTGACGGCAGTGATCATGGTTTGTCGGATTTTGCCGATTACGCGGTTCAAGTGCTGGCATTTTGTGGTGTTGAGACGGGAGCGACATGATGGTTCGCCCTGCTTGTCGCTATTCGGTCAAACATGCGCAGTGGCATGCTCAAGTTAATGGTGTGCAGGCACCGCAACAGATGCGACATTGGTTAACCGATACGATGTCATTGACGCAGAAGTTAACCGAACGTTGCTCGGCATTTAGAGTGCAGCGTTTAATGCAAGGAAACGCGCTAATTTTGTCGGATGAGCAAAACTTGATGGCAATGCGGCGTCGCTCTATGGTGCAGCAACGTGAAGTGTTTCTGCTCTGTGATGAGATGCCGGTGGTCTATGCGCATACTGTCGTGCCATTGGCGGCGACAGCGTCTGACTGGCCGTTTTTTAATTCTTTGGGTGATCGCTCATTAGGGAGCACATTGTTTGGTGACCCTTGTGTGCAGCGCGGCAGGTTGCAATTTGCGCGTCTTGGAGCGAGGCATCCTTTGGTTTTGCGAGCCAGCGCCGCTTTGCGGATGTCGCTATCTACACCTTTGTTTGCGCGACGTTGCCTGTATCAACGGAATCGGGGTTTATTGTTAGTCACCGAATTGTTTTTACCTGGGATTAAGGAATTGCGTTAGCTGAAGTGCCGCCAGTTTTAACACTGACAACAATGGAGACGAATTCAGCAGAGTCTCAAAATGAAGATGCCAGTTGTCACTAGTTGATATAAGCCGCAATAAAATATGCGCATCCGCACAGCTTGTTTGATTTTTTCGATTTCAGTTCATCGGTAATTTTATCGTTAGGCTGAAAAATTATTTACCTATTAAAACAAGCATTAATTGAATGAATTTATTTTTTGACGAATCCGGCGAGTTCAAGGCCGGAACAGCAATGTCCCAGCAAGGCGAGGCGTATCAGGTTGAAATGCCATCAGGCAAGCGTACCAAGGTAAGAGCCAAAGATGTATTGCTGCAATTTGCTACACCAGCACCGTCTGAGTTAATGGATGAGGCGCGCGCGATTGCGGAGGAAATCGATCTGGATTTTCTGTGGGAAGTCGCCGGTCAGGATGAATTTGGTTTCGCTGATCTAGGCGCCGAATATTTCGGCCATCATCCACAGCCACATGAGGCGGCTGGATTGGTGTTGCGCTTGCATGCGGCGCCGGTTTATTTTTATAAAAAAGGTAAAGGCCGTTACAAGGCAGCGCCAGAGGCGTCACTCAAAGCTGCGTTGGCTGGAATAGAAAAAAAGCGTCAGCAGGCGTTGGTTCAAGCGCAGTATGTTGAGGAGCTGAAAGCAGGACGTTTGCCAGATGCGATGCGTGCATTAGTGCAGCAACTATTATTTAAGCCTGATAAAAATTCTATCGAATACAAGGCGCTGGAGGCGGCGTGTACTGAGATGCACATTGCGCCGACTAGATTGATGTTGAATATCGGTGGCGTCGCCTCGGCGAAGGATTTGCACTTTTCAAAATTCTTATTTGAGTGTTTTCCGCGGGGGCTCGATTTCCCCGTCGTTGCTATACCCGCATTGCCTGATTTGCCGTTAGCAGAGGTGCGCGCATTTTCTATCGATGATGTGACGACGACTGAAATCGATGATGCGATGTCAGTCACGATGCTGCCGGATGGCAAGGTAAAAATCGGCGTTCATATTGCAGCGCCAGCGCTCGGCATAAAACGTGAAGATCCGATTGATGCGATCGCACGTCAGCGTTTGTCTACCGTCTACATGCCAGGCGACAAAATCACGATGTTGCCAGACCAGCTGGTCGAGGTCTTTACATTAGCCGAAGGCAAGTCCTGCCCAGCCCTCTCGTTGTATATCACCTTAGACCCGACAGATTGGTCGGTATTGGCAACTGAGACGCGCGCCGAGCTGGTGCCGATTATCGCTAATCTGCGTCACAACGACCTGGATCACTTTGTCACAGAAGAGAATCTTTTGGCCGGTATCGGCGACTATCCGTTTAAGGAAGATATTGCGTTACTTTGGTCGTGGGCGCAGTTTCTTGAACAAGGTCGCATGGCAAAACGCGAAAACTTTGGTCTGCGTCCAGAACAAAATAATCGGGTTGACTTTAACTTTTATGTCGAGGATGGCGTGGTTTCTATCCAGCGTCGCAAGCGCGGCGCGCCACTAGACAAAATTGTCGCAGAACTAGCGATTTTGACAAACAGCACGTGGGGCAAACTGTTGCATGAGCATGGTGTGCCTGGCATTTATCGCGCCCAAGGTGGTGGCACCGGTAACGGCTGGGCCGCAAAAATGCAAGTGCGTATGCAAACGCACGCGGCACCCCATCAAGGCTTGGGAGTGGATCAATATGCATGGAGTACCTCGCCGTTGCGCCGTTATACCGATCTGGTCAATCAGTGGCAGATACTCGCGTGCATAGAGCATGGTGTGGCAGCACCTTTGGTTGCGCCTTTCAAACCGCGGGATGCGGATTTGTTTGCGATTGTGTCGGCCTTTGATGCAGCCTATGCGGCTTATGGTGCGTTTCAGTCAGACATGGAGCGTTACTGGTGCCTGCGTTGGCTGACACAGGAACAGCAGCAAAAAGGCGAGCAGGGAAGTTTGCAACTGGAAGCGAATGTGTTGAAAGAAGAGATCCTGCGCTTATCCGATATTCCGTTGGTGATCAAATTGCCGGGAATGCAACCGGCGGCGCGCGGTGCGCACGCTCGTCTGGATTTGTTGCGCTGGGATGAGCTTGATCTTACTGTTGAAGCACGGGTGCTGGAAATTACACCACTAGCAGAAGCTGTAAGCGACGCAGAACTGGATGCCGATATCAATGAAGAGCTCAGTGAAGAGTTAAATAAAGAGCAGCATGAAAATGCGAAGACGGAGGAGGTTGCAGTAGATGTGGCGCAAGCTTTGCCGCAATCACAAGATGACGTTGATACCACTGACGGTGATGCCAAATCAAACAACAAAGCGGTGGCATCGGATGACAATTTGTCAGTGTAGTTTTTCGAACCGAAGGTAATGTCAATTCAGCGTGGCAAGTGGTTTATGGTTAGCCCTTTGCCGTAGAATCCAACTTTTCTTATCCAACTATTACGTCTACGTGAAGTATTTCCTCCAAAATCGCATACTAACTGTTGCTGTCGCGCTCTCTGTGCTGTTGCATAGCGCATTGTTGGCGATGCATTTCACTGCACCTGAGGCGATGAAATTCAAGCCTACCGATCCAGGTTTGGAAGTGATATTGGTGAATGCGAAACACGACCGCCAGCCACTCAAGGCAGATGCGCTGGCACAGGCAAATCTTGACGGTGGCGGTAACGCCGATGCTGGTCGTGCCAAATCGCCATTGCCAGATTTACGTAAAAGTGAAGATGGCGATAGCGCAAAAACAGCACAACGCAAGATGGAAATGCTGGAGCAGAAGCAGAAAAAATTATTGGCGCAGATGAATCAAAAAACGCCATTACATACCGAACGCTCTAGCGACAACGTACCGAATGCGATTGTGCCTGTGCAGATCAATGCGGCCGATATGCTGGAAAATGCGAAAGCACTTCTACGCAGAGAGGCGGAAATCTCCAAAAATATTGAAGATTACAACAAGCGCCCAAAAAAGACGCAAATCACGCCAAGCACGCGCGAGGTAGGTTACGCGATTTATTATAAGACTTTGCAAGAGCGCATAGAAAAAATAGGCACGCTTAATTTTCCACAACAAGACGGGAAAAAATTGTATGGTGAGTTGACGATTTATATTCCTGTTTTTCAGGATGGATCGTTATATATGAAAGAGGGCGGCCCGCGCGTCGAACGTTCGTCAGGTAATCCGACGCTTGACAATGCTGCCTTGCATATCGTTAGGCGTTCGGCACCATTTGGCAGGTTCCCAGAAAATATGCGTACGAGCGGAAAAACCGATGTGTGGGAAATTATTACGCGTTTTAAATTTACCCGTGATGATGCGTTGGAAACAGAAACAAGAGGCCGCTGATTGACTAATACGCCAGATCGCTACGCTGTCATCGGCAATCCGATTGCGCACAGCAAATCACCTGAAATTCATCTTCGTTTTGCTGCGCAAACGCAGCAGCAGATGATGTATGAACGCTTGCTTTCTCCGCTGGATGCGTTTGCAGTAACGGTGCGTGATTTTGTGCAAGGCGGCGGCAAGGGCTTGAACGTGACAGTGCCTTTTAAGCTGGAGGCACATGCGTTGGCAACGATTTTGACCGAGCGTGCACGTATGGCTGGCGCAGTGAATACTTTGAAATTTGACGGCGATCAAATTCTCGGCGATAACACCGATGGTGTGGGATTGGTTAATGACATTCTGCACAATGCCAAACGAGAGATCGGTGGGAAGTCAGTGCTGTTACTCGGTGCGGGCGGCGCTGCACGTGGTGTGCTATTGCCATTGCTGGAACAGCGTCCAGTTTGCTTGACCTTGGCGAATCGTACGACGGAAAAGGCGCAAACCTTGGCGCAATCTTTTGCAGGTCGTGGCCGCATTGAAGTCAGTGATTTTGCAGCGCTCGACTCACCATTTGATTTAATCATCAATGCAACTGCTGCCAGCATGAGCGCACAAGCATTACCACTTTCTCCGCGCCTGTTTGCTGCACACACCCTTGCTTATGACATGATGTATGGTCAAAACCCCACTGTTTTCATGCAGTTTGCCGCCGCACAAGGGGCAAAAGTGCGAGATGGATTGGGGATGCTGGTTGAGCAGGCGGCAGAGTCGTTTTTCGTGTGGCGCAATATGCGTCCCGACACAAGCACGGTATTTGCCGATTTACGTGCACGCGTTTAGTCGCATTTAATTGCGCTTATTCTTTCATCCGCCTTTGTTTTAGTCGTAAACCATGAAATCTTTTTTAAAGCTGTTTGGCTGGATGGTTGTTGTACCCATCGCAGTCGTGGTGTTTGTGCAGCTTTATTTTTTTCTGCAGATCGCGTGGTGGGTCAATCACAATCCTGATTCGAGTAGCTTTATGCGTCGACAGTTGAGCGTGCTGCAGGACAAAAATCCAAAAGCCCAATTGAAGCATCAATGGGTGCCTTATCAGCGTGTTTCTAATAATTTGAAGCGTGCGATTATCGCATCGGAAGATTCTAACTTCACCGCTCATGACGGTTTTGATTGGGAGGCAATGCAAAAAGCTTACGAAAAAAACACCAAAAAAGGTAAGGTCGTCGCGGGTGGCTCGACCATTACGCAGCAACTCGCAAAAAATCTTTTTCTGTCAGGAAGTCGTAGCTATCTGCGTAAGGGTCAGGAAGTGGTGATTACCTACATGCTGGAATTTTGGATGGATAAGGAACGTATCTTTGAAATTTATTTGAACAGCGTCGAATGGGGCGTAGGTGTTTTTGGTGCCGAGGCAGCAGCACGTCATTATTATGGGATCTCTGCTTCGCAACTCAATGCCGAGCAAGCGGCACGTTTGGCAGTGATGTTACCTAGGCCTCGGTATTACGATCTCCATCGTAATACCAACTATCTTTCTCGTCGTACGGCACTGATTTTGCGTCGTATGAATTCGGCAACCTTGCCGCGCTAAGCGGTAGATTCTTCACGCTGAACCATCATTTCATCTGCCTGTCATACAAAAGAGATAAAGTTGTCGCGGTATGCACATAAAAGGCACGAGCAGATATCAGATAGGCGTAACAAGAAAACGCGCTCAGATAATGTCCTCAATTAGGGAGTTTTTGGCACGGCCAATCGTATCTTATTTATTGCGTTGTTTGCTCTTGAATCGGTCGCGAAATTTTTGGCAGCGTCAATATCGTAGCGACTTGCCTGTGATGCTGCTTATCAGTACACTTGCGCTGTTTTCGTTTTCGGAGACCCGTCTTGGGTAGTCCTTCTTCATGTTGTCAGCCGTCGTGTGACGGTCAATCTGCGAGATAGTGCTGTAACGCTCACGCTCTTAGCGCCTCTCGCCGATCTGGTGGGTGGTCGCGTCCTGGCTAAATGGCCGCGTTCCCTTATTTAATTAGTCGCTAGCAACAAGGTTGCGGGCGGTAGTATTTGCTGTACGTCGAATGTTGGCTTTGGGCGCGGCTGGGAGAAATTATGATTAATGTATTTGTGCTTCAAAACGGTCGCTTGAACCAAGTAAATATCAACAGCCGAGACGACCTCGCAAATATCACCCCTGTATGGGTAGATTTAACAGACCCAAGTGATGAAGAGCGCGCCTGGATCCATGGTATTTACGACGTGACTTTGCCGGGTGAAGACGAGTTCAAGGATATTGAAGCTTCTGCGCGATACTTTGAGGCGGAAAATGGCGACTTACATTTGCGCACAGACTTTCTGCTGGAGGAGGGCGATGGCCCTTCCAGCACAGTTACTGCCGGTTTCATTCTCACCGGCGATATATTGTTTTCGATACATTCGGATGATCTGCCAATTTTCCGTCTTGTGCGTATGCGTGCTCGTTCACGTCCCGGATCCATCGAAGACTACAAGGATGTGCTACTTGATTTGTACTCGACTGACGCTGAGTATTCTGCGGATACGCTGGAAGGTATTTACAAGAACTTGGAAGATGTCAGTCATTGGGTCTTGCAAAAGGAAATTACTGATCAGGATGCGGCGACTGCACTGAACGCGATTGCACGCGAAGAAGATTTGAATGGTCGTATTCGACGCAACATGATGGATACGCGTCGTGCTGTCAGTTTTCTGATGCGTGGTCGTCTGCTCAATGCTGACCAGTTTGAGGAGGCGCGACAGATCTTGCGCGACATCGAATCACTAGACGGACACACGGCCTTCCTGTTCGATAAGATCAACTTCTTGATGGATGCAACCGTCGGTTTCATCAATATTAATCAGAACAAGATCATTAAGATTTTTTCCGTTGCATCAGTTGCTTTCCTGCCACCGACACTGATCGCCAGTATCTATGGCATGAACTTCAAGTTGTTGCCGGAATTGGACTGGACTTTTGGTTATCCGTTTTCGATTGCGCTGATGATCGCCTCGGCCGTCACACCATTCTGGTATTTCCGTCGTCGGGGTTGGTTGAAATAAACAGGATGTAGAAACGAGTGCTCCACCCAACGGGTAGAGCACTCCGCATTCAGGACTCAGGACTCAGCGTCGGCTAGCTGTGCGAATGCAGTGCGGGTAGCTTGGATGCTGGCATCGATGATGGCATCGTCATGTTGTGCCGAAACGAATCCTGCCTCGAATGCCGATGGCGCTAGATAGACACCCGCATCCAGCATCGCATGGAAGAAAACGTTGAAGTGCGCTTTGTCGCACTTCATCATCGTCTCGTATGAAGTTGGCACTTCGTTCGCAAAATATAAGCCGAACATGCCGCCGACGGCATCTGCGCTAAAGATTATCTCTGCTTCTTTCGCTGCCACAACCAAGCCTTGCGTTAGTTTATGTGTTTGTGTTGTCAGCGATTCATAAAACCCAGGCGCTTCGATCAATGCCAGTGTTGCCATACCCGCGGCGACGGTAACCGGATTGCCGGATAGTGTGCCAGCTTGATACACGCCACCTAAAGGCGCCAAGTGTTTCATCAGATCGACGCGGCCGCCGAACGCCGCTACCGGCAAGCCGCCGCCGATAACCTTGCCCAATACTGTCAAGTCAGGCGTAATTCCATATAAGGACTGCGCTCCGCCCAATGCAACGCGGAAGCCAGACATCACCTCATCAAAAATCAAAACGGCACCGTACTCCGTGCAAACCCGACGCATAGTTTCCAGAAATTCTGGCGTCGCGCGCAGTAAATTCATGTTGCCGGCAATCGGCTCGACAATTACGCAGGCGATGGTGTTGCCGATTTTTTTAAACGTTTCTTCAAGTTGCTGAGCGTCGTTGTAATTGAGTACCAACGTATGTTTGGCGAAGTCTTCTGGTACACCTGCCGACGTTGGGTTACCGAATGTGAGCAAACCGCTACCGGCTTTCACTAGCAAGGAATCCGCATGGCCGTGATAACAACCTTCAAACTTGATAATGGTGTCGCGTCCAGTGGCACCGCGCGCTAGGCGTAATGCGCTCATCGCCGCTTCGGTGCCGCTAGAGACGAGGCGCACTTGTTCAATCGACGGCACCAATTGGCAAATTTTTTCTGCCATATGAATTTCGCCTTCTGTTGGCGCACCGAAACTCAAGCCACGTTCAGCAGCTTGTTGCACCGCTGCTACCACCGCCGGATGGGCGTGGCCGACAATTGCCGGCCCCCATGAGCCTATGTAGTCAATATAGCGTCTATCGTCGGCATCCCAGAAATACGGGCCTTCGGCTCGCGTAATAAAACGGGGGGTGCCGCCGACGGAGCGAAAAGCACGCACTGGGGAATTGACGCCGCCTGGCGTACTGCGCTGCGCGCGCGCAAATAAGAGTTCGTTATTGGATTGCATAGAAAACCGAAAAATTTACTGAAGAGGAGGGGGGCTGTCGAGATCAACTTCGTCCGACTCGCGCGCCCAAAAGTAGCGATCAGGGACGAGTTTCCCCATGCCTAGACGCTGTGCGTTAGCAATCGACGCGATCGTGAATTCCTGCGCTTCGAAGACCGCTTCCGGAATATCGAGCCCATTTGCCAACAGTGCTGCCATGGTCGCCGACAAGGTGCTGCCAGCGCCGCTATAAGAGCCAGAAATGCGTTGCCAGTTATCGTGCCGGACGACGCCATTTTCATCAAAAAGTGTATTGGCGACGTCGGTCAATTCCGATGGCGTGCCAGTTACAAACACATACTCACAACCCATATCAATCAGACGCATAACGTCGACCGCCAGCATGTCGTCGTCAGAAGGTTCGCGCCATGTTTCGGCTAAGCGCGACAGTTCGCCAGCAGAAAGTATTAATAGTGTGGTTTGCGGAATCAATAATTCGCGCGTCGCCATCAGCATGTCGTCGCCGTCCGGCCCTTGTTCTGGCAGGCTGGATAGAAAAGGATCAAAAATCAGTGGAACATCAGGATAGTCGGAGACGATCTCCGCAATCGCAGAGACGTTCTCTACGCTACCGACCGCGCCAACCTTAAACGCGGTAACTGGCATATCTTCCAACAGCACGCGGGCTTGATCGGCGACCCAGTCAGAGTCGATCACTTGGATATCTTCAATTCGTGCGGTATCGCCGATAAATAGTGAAGTGATAACGGACAAGCCATGACAACCCATCGCGGCAAAAGAGGCGAGATCAGCTTGAATGCCAATTGCACCGACTGGATCTGTGGGGCCGAAAGTCAAGATAAGTGGAGAAGTTTGGTTTTGCACGGCTGAATATATTAAGATAGCTGATTGGACATTTTACTTTAGAAGGACGATCAGCCGTGAGTAACATTGAAACCCCGAATCAAACATCAAATGAGCCATTCCATACTTGGATGTGCTTGATCTGCGGATGGATCTATGACGAAGCCGCAGGCTTACCGGAAGAAGGCATTGCGCCAGGGACGCGCTGGGCTGATGTGCCGATGAATTGGACCTGTCCAGAATGCGGTGCGCGCAAGGAAGATTTTGAAATGGTTGCTGTCTGACCCGCTGCCTGTTTCTGTTGCAATTCAGATAATTTTGTTGGAAAAGCGGGCTTTAATGTCGGTAACAACAATTGTAAATTTGAAGAATCTTGCTTTTTGTCACTGTTGCGTCTTATATTGTGATCACAGATAGAAAAGATGAGTTATGGCGATGTCACAGGAAAATGCTGATATGAAAATCATGGTGATTGACGATAGCAGTACCATTCGTCGATCAGCGGAAATTTTTCTCGGTCAAGCAGGGTATACCGTTGTGTTGGCCGAAGATGGATTTGATGCGCTCGCCAAAATGGGAGACCACAAACCATCACTTATTTTTTGCGATATTTTGATGCCTAGGCTCGATGGCTATCAAACTTGTGCATTGATCAAGAAGAGTGCCAAGTTTCATTCGACTCCGGTCATCATGCTGTCTTCTAAAGATGGTTTGTTTGATCGTGCGCGCGGCGCGATGGTAGGTTCTAATGCGTACCTTACCAAGCCGTTTACCAAAGATAGCTTGCTCAAAACCGTACGTGAATACGCGTTTGAAGCAGTTGTAAAATAAATTTTGATTTAAAGGTTGCAGATGCCCATCAAGAAAATTCTCATCGTCGATGACTCCCCAACTGAACGTTATTTTTTGACGGATATCTTGGTCAAAAACGGCTTTACTGTTTCAACCGCTGAAAATGGCGAAGAAGCACTGACAAAAATCAAGGCAGACAGACCAGACTTGATTTTGATGGATGTCGTCATGCCTGGGCAAAATGGTTTTCAGATTACCCGTGCCATTGCACGTGATCCTGAGACTGAGAACGTACCGATTTTTATTTGTACCAGCAAAGGACAAGAGACCGATCGTATCTGGGGCTTGCGCCAAGGCGCGCGCGACTATCTGGTTAAGCCGGTAGACCCAGGTGAGTTGCTATCTAAAATTGCCAACCTTGGCTAAGCGACTAGCATGAGTCAGTCCGAGTCGGATTTCATTCCGAATCAAATCGCCTCAAAGCCGGACTCGACTGTTCGGCGTACTCGCTTGCGCGAGTTTCAAACGCAACTCAGTGCTCGTATGCAGACCGCGCGTAGCGGGGAAGATACGCGGCGCAATCAGCTAGGCGTGCTGATCGGTGATCGTCGTTGGTTACTTAATTTGCAGAGCGCGGGCGAAATTGTCTCGGTTGGTGCAATTACCAAAGTACCGTTGACGCAGTCTTGGTTTTTGGGTTTGACGAATATTCGCGGTAGTTTGATTAGCGTGATTGATTTTGCTCATTTTCTCGGCTTACCGCAGACATCGATTGATAAAGACAGTCGTATCGTTGCGTTCGCATCATCGTTATCCTTTAATAGCAGCTTGCTGGTAGATCGAATCTTAGGTTTACGTGATGTGGCTGATATGCAGCTGCAAACAACCGCAGAGGCTGGGACCTTGCAAGGTGCGTCATACGTCGATAGTGATTCGCATGTATGGACTGAGCTTGATCTGTCCCATGTTGTGCAGGACTCACAATTTTTGCATGTAAGTTTATGAACAAACTCGAGAGCGATAACTCGGGTGCAATATAAACAGAATCAGGAGAGTAACAATGGCGTCGAATGCTTCGCTGGACGAACAAGATACAGCTGCAGTAGGTAGCAATGCCAAGCCGGCAACGCGCGCGGCGGTGAACCCAAACGCTACTTATATCGGCGATGCGCTGGAGAAGGGTGGCGATATACGCTTGCCATTGATCGGCGGCTTACCACTTCAAAAACAAATTCGTATTTTGTTGACGATGCTGGCGATCTCACTGCTCGCTGGCGCTTTGTTCGTCTGGTTAAACTCTTCATACTTTGCACTGACGTCGGCACAAAACCAGATCGCCGGTGATGCGCTGATGCATTCGCAACGTGTGGGTAAAGCGACACCGAACGCGATTCAGGGTAATTCAGAGGCATTTAAACAATTGGCAGATAGTCGCAAAGCGTTGAATAACGATTTGGATGTGCTGTCAAAAGGTGGTGTTTACCAAGGCTACAAGATCTCTGCACCTAGCGCTGAGATGAGTGATTTGTTGCAGCAGACACAAAAATTATGGGATGGTTCGGACAAGGCTGCTGAGACGATTTTGAAATTGCAATCAGCGTTGACTGGATTTGGTACAACCTTGAAGGCGATGAACAAGATTTCGCCAGACTTGCTGGATTTGGCTGAACAGATCGCGACCTTGAAATCGCAGTCGGGTGCATCGCCACGTGAGATTGCTGCTGCTGGACAGTTGGTGATGTTGACGCAACGACTGGCGCGTAGCGCGAATGAATTTTTGACCTCCGAAGGTGTGAACCCTGAGACCGCGTTTTTGCTGGGTAAGGATACCAATACGTTCCGCGATATCACAGAGGGATTTTTGAATGGTAGTGAAAGTCTTCGGTTGGCTAAAACCACTGAACCAGACACGCGTGAGAAGCTGACCGAATTACAAACCTTGTTTGGCGAATATCAAAAATCGATCACATTGATTTTGGGTAATTTGCGTAACTTCGTGGCAGCGAAAAAAGCCGAAGAACTGATCTTTAAAGAAAACGAAGCACTTAAAAATCGTGTCAGTGAGTTGCAACAAACTTATCGCGGCAAACAAGATTCGTCCACATTGTATTTCTGGTTAATGCTCGCCAGTGTGTTGGTCGCGTTGTTGGCAGCTGCTGGTACTGCGCTGGTGCTGTTGCAAGACAGTCGTAATCGCGCTAAAGAATCGGAAGCGCGACGGATGGAGGCGGAAGCGCAACGTATGGATGCGTTGAAGCAGGAAGTCGAAGCGAAAGAAACCAACGAGCAAAACCAGACCGCGATTTTGCGATTGATGAACGAATTGCAAGAAGTGGCGGACGGTGACTTGACAGTGCAAGCGACGGTGTCCGAGGATATTACAGGCGCGATTGCCGACTCGGTCAACTATACGGTGGAAGAATTGCGCGGACTGGTTGGTCGTGTGACGAACACGGCTGAGCAAGTGACAACCGCGTCGACCACGGCGCAAAGTATTTCTACCAAACTGCTGCAGGCTTCACAAAAGCAATCGCGCGATATTCAGGAAACCGGTCAATCGGTACTGGAAATGGCAGCGCAAATTACCGACGTTTCAAAATCCGCTAACGAGTCAGCCGAAGTGGCTCGTCAATCTGTGACGGCTGCGGATGAGGGCGCGCGGGCGGTGGAAAATGCCATCAAGGGTATGACCGAGATTCGCGAACAGATCCAAGAAACTTCAAAGCGTATCAAACGCCTGGGTGAATCGTCGCAAGAGATTGGTGAAATTACCGAACTGATTTCTGATATTACCGAACAGACCAACGTGTTGGCGTTGAACGCGGCGATTCAGGCAGCATCAGCCGGAGAAGCAGGGCGCGGTTTCTCGGTGGTTGCAGAAGAGGTGCAGCGCTTGGCGGAACGTTCCGGTGAAGCGACCAAGCAGATTGGTGCGCTGGTACGTACCATTCAAACAGATACCCACGATGCGGTAGCCGCGATGGAAAAATCAACTCAAGGTGTGGTCGAAGGTGCGCGACTATCTGATGCTGCCGGTGCCGCTTTGTCAGACATCCGCCGCGTTTCGAATCGCCTTGCGGAACTGATTCAAAATATTTCGACAGCGACCGAGCAGCAAGCAACATCGGCAAACGGCGTGGCGCAAAATATTCAAGGCATTTTGACTGTTACCGAGCAGACGCAAGAAGGTACGCAGCAGACTGCACATTCGATTAGTGAACTGTCAAAGCTGGCCGAAGAACTTAAAAATTCGGTGTCGCGTTTCCGCGTAACGGCCTGAGATAGGACGTTGGTGAGATAGATTCAAGATATTCGCTTCACCGTTGGTAGTGAGGGCGGTGCAAGTAAAAACGCAAACGCAAACAGAAATGCAGCGGCCGATCGACAGCATAATTGGCTGCTGCGTGTACCCGTGAGGCAGTCATGACTACCCCTTTCTCGTCCCCGCCGCAAGGTAACCGCGAGCATTTTGATACTGGCCCACTGTCTTGGGTAATTGGTGAAATCGGTGAAGCGCTGACCCGTTCCAAAGTGGCTTTGGGGGAGGCGCTGGTGCAGGATGCAGAAACGCGTACCACGACCTTGCATCATGCCAAGAACTTTCTGCATCAGGCGCACGGTGCATTGCAAATGGTCGATGTCGATGGCGTCGCGATTATTACCGAAACCGTTGAAGATCTTTTTGACCGTTTTGAAAGTGGACAACTAGCGCTAACGGATGAGGCCGTTCACGCGATCGGACACGCTTACCAAGCACTGATTGAATATCTAGAAGAATTACTGGTTGGTGTACAGCACCAGCCGGTACGCTTGTTCCCTTACTACCAAGCCTTGTTACAAGTACGAGGCGCCGAACGCATTCATCCGGCAGATCTGTTTTTTCCAAACTTGGCAATTCGCCCGCATCTGCCTGCTTTATCAAAATCGCTGACGCAAGAAAATTATATTAGTTTGCGCAAACGTTTTGAGCGGGCGTTGTTGGCGTTTTTAAAGAGTGATGATGCGAGTTCGACCTCTTCAGGCGCGCAAACGATGCGCGACATCATTAAAACCGTAGAGCATGCGCAGACGCAACAACAGGTTCGCGCTTTTTGGTGGGTGATGCATGGTTTTGCTGAAGCGGTTGCGGCAGGTCAAGTCGCTAACGAGTTATATGTCAAACAGCTGTTCGCGCGTATCAATCTACAGATACGGCGCTTGAGTGAAGGCTCGGCCAGCATTACCGAAAGATTGTTGCGCGATGCGCTGTTTTTCATTGCACGGGTGGCGCAACCGACGCCGTTGGGGCAGCAGATCCGCGTAACTTATCAGTTGGACGGCGTGGTTCCGGTAGATTATGAAACCAAGCGTTACGGACAAATTGATGCGCAAGCGTTGGCGAGTGCGAAAGATAGTCTGACGCAGGCTAAGAACTTATGGAACCGCATCGCTGGCGGCAATACCAGCGTGGCGGAAGCCTTCGAGCGAGAGATGAACGGTCTGGCAGAAGCCAGTACCCATCTGAACTCGGCTTCACTGTCAAAATTACTGCGGGAATTGGGCGGAATTGCCCGACATGCGGCGCATTCAAGCCCGGGCGATAGTTTAAGTTTGGAAATTGCGACCAGCTTGTTGTTTGTGGAGAACGCCTTACAACAAATCAGTAATTTACCGGATGATTTTGCAGAGCGCGCCAATGCCTTGACGACCCGATTGTTGGCGGTCGTCTCAGGAGATGCACCTACGCAATCAGCTGATTGGCTGGATGAGATGTCGCGTCAAGCGCAAGAGCGGCAAACGCTGGCAGCAGTGGGAAGCGAGTTGCAATCTAGCTTGCGCCATGCAGAAAAATTATTGGATGAGTATTTTAGAGATACAACCCAGACTGCTGGACTGGACGAAGTAGATAGCACCTTGCATCAAATGAGTGGTGCACTATCTATTCTTGATCAAGAAGATGCGGCCGAAGCGACCCGATACACGCAAAAAATGGTGCGTGATTTTATCAGCGCGGAACAGCCACCATCGGCGGAAGATTTTGAAAAGGTTGCACAGAACGTAGGCGCCTTAAGTTTCTTTATTGAGACTTTGCAATTACATCCAGATGGCGTCAAGGATCGTTTTGTTTTTGATGCCGAGCAAGGAATTTTTCACGCCCATCTAACCGAAAAAAAAACGAATGCTGACAGTGACATTGACGTCATCGTTCCTGTTGCTAGCGCGCAGATGTCGACCGTGGAAGCCGAGCTGGCCGCACATCAAAAAAAGTCCGGTGAATTGGCTCGCTCGCTCGCAGCGCAGCCAAATAACCCTGAGTTGCAAGAGCAGCTAAAAGAGAGTTTAGAGCAGGTGCGATTGGATGCAACGCTGATTGACAACCCTGAAGTCAACGACCGCGCCACCGCCGCAATTGATATGCTGGGCCGTCCCGATTTCATTGCTTCGCAAGCTGACTTGGAAGGTATTGCGCAGTCCACCGAAGCGAATAAAACTGCGCGCACCGTTGCGCCTATCAGCCCGGTAATTGCGCCTGAAACAGAAGAGGCAATTGATGCCGAACTGTTGGAGATATTTTTATCCGAGGCGGTAGAGGTGCTTGAGTGCATCCGTCGCACTATTCCTGAGTCCCGCAATGCGCCGTACGACCAAGAGCATATGACGACCTTGCGTCGTTCCTTTCATACTTTGAAAGGAAGTAGCCGTATGGTGGGGCTGATGGCGTTTGGCGAAGCGGCGTGGAATGTCGAGCAAGTTTTGAATTTGCGTTTGTCAGAAACGCGCGCCGGTGATGCAGATCTGTATGCGATGCTGGAAAATGCCGCAACAGTTCTGGGTGATTGGGTTAATGACCTGCAAAATCAGGGCGGTTCCAATCGCACCGGTCAAGGATTGATCGATGCTGCAGAACGTCTCAAAGATGAGCAAGGTTTCTCTTATCGAGAGGAAGTGCTGCCTCCTTACGCGCATCAAGTAGGCAGTATTAATGATGGTGATGAATTCGATTTGTTAGAGCCACTAGATGAAGAGACTGAGGCGCCGCCGGCATTCCCGATCGAGGCAGAAGAACTGCATTTGAGTGATGATGAGTTGGCGCAATTTCATCAGTCGGATGCAGGTAGTTCATCGATTGCGGATGTTATCGATTTCCCGGTTAATCCGCCTGTCGACAAGATAGACGATAACGCTAAATATATCGGCGACCTAGAGATCAGTTTGCCGCTCTACAATATATATCTGGCAGAAACTGATGAACTGGTGCGCGTGCTGTCGCAAGATATTGCGGAATGGCGCCACGAACCTGATAGACCGGTTAATTTTCAAGCAGTGCATGCAGCGCATTCGCTGGCGGGTAGTTCTGCCACGGTTGGCTTCAAGCCTTTACAAGAAGTTGCACATGAATTGGAAATGGTGCTTCAACTGTTGCTGAAAATGCCAGTGAAGTTATTGATTTCGGAATACGACGCACTCGAGCATGCGATTGAACGCATACGCTTTATGTTGCAGATGTTTGCGTTAGGCGAAATGCCTGACCATGAACCAGAGCAAGTGGAAATTTTGGCGCGTATGCCAGAAGAGTTAGAAGCGCGCTCGACTACACGTTCTGCCTTCGTTGCACCAGATGCTGCAACAAGCGTTACCCCAAGCGCTGCCGATCCAACGAGCACTTCTGAAACTACAAGCGTATCGGATGATTTCAATTCGTCGATGACGTCCGACGAGGTCCGTGAAACCACCGACCAGTCTACGCACGCGGCACCGGTGCTACCCGAGATTGCAACAGGATCGCTGCAGTCAGAAGCAGCGATGTCGGCACTGGATGCGCCGTTTGAAGAGCCGGTCTATACACCTGAAGTGATGCTGGCTGATCCAGCAATGCAGATCAACGACGAGATTGATACGGATCTACTGCCGGTCTTTATTGAAGAAGGGCGCGATATCCTGCCGCAGTTGGAGCAGACCTTACGCACTTGGCAGAGCGAACCGACCGATGTGTCCTTGGCGCAGGCTGCGTTGCGTAATCTGCACACCTTAAAAGGGAGTGCGCGTATGGCTGGTGCAATGGCGCTCGGCCAGCATATGCACGAGATGGAAACGCGGATCGAGAACATTGCGCATGCTGGCCTGCCATCCAGTTTGATGCTGGATGATTTGTTGGCACGTTACGATTATGCGTTGTATATGTTTGAGCAACTGCAAGATCCAAACCACGCGTTACAAGCAGCGCCGTATGTCGAGCAAGCGAGCGGTGGTGAAGCTGGCGACGAGAAATCGTCGTCTCACTCACCAACAGTGCCGGCAGCTTCATCTACTGCTAACTCAGCGGCTTTGACAGGAATGCCAGCGCTGCCGCTTCGTGCAAATGAAACGGGTAAAGCAAACCTCCCCGTTACCGACGTTGTGGCGCAAACGGCCGCAACACCTTTAGTTCGTGTACGTGCCGACATTCTCGATCGTCTAGTTAATCAGGCTGGTGAAGTATCGATTTCGCGGTCCAAACTGGAAAACGAAGTGGGTAGTCTGCGCACATCACTTGGCGAGTTGTCGGAGAACGTGGTGCGTTTGCGTGACCAATTGCGCGAAATTGAGATGCAGGCGGAATCGCAGATCACTTCGCATATGGCGAGTTCGGCAGATCGCGAATTTGACCCTCTTGAGTTCGATCGCTTTACACGCCTGCAGGAACTGACCCGCATGATGGCGGAAAGCGTCAACGACGTCGGTTCGGTGCAGCAGAATTTAAATAAATCGATATTAAATGCAACGAATGACTTACGCGCCCAGAGCGGATTAACTCGCGATTTGCAGCAGGAGTTGATGCGTGTGCGTATGGTGCAGTTTGCTAGCATCTCCGAGCGCTTGTATCGTGTGACACGGCAAACTGCAAAAGAGACAGACAAGCGCGTCAATTTGGATATTCGTGGCAGTGCGGTTGAGATTGATCGCAGTGTGCTGGAAAAAATGACGGGACCGTTTGAACATCTGCTACGCAATGCGATCGTGCATGGTGTCGAATCACGTGAGCGTCGTCGTGCGGCAGGCAAGGATGAGACCGGTGAGTTGCGGATCGAAATTCGTCAAGAAGGTAATGAAGTGGTGATCCACTTTTCTGATGATGGTCAAGGCTTGAATTTGGAGAGTATCCGCAATAAAGCTTTGACCAATGGTTTGTTGCAAAAAGACGAGCAAGTCTCTGATGCAGAAATTACCGATCTGATTTTTAATCCCGGTTTTTCTACTGCGGAAGTAGTCACCGAGCTGGCAGGACGCGGCGTCGGCATGGACGTCGTGCGTTCGGAAGCGGCCTCATTAGGCGGGCGCGTGTCTATTACGTCGAAACAAGGTGAGGGTGCGCATTTCACGATTCACTTGCCGTTGACCTTGGCCGTTACACAGGTGGTGCTACTGTCGACCGGCGGTACGATTTATGCGGTTCCCTCAGTGTTGGTGGAGCAGGTGCAACAGTTGAAGACAGGGTCATTGTCGGCTGCCTATAACGAAGGTGCAGTGATTTGGCAATCGCAGCGCGTGCCAATGTATTACCTTTCGAGCTTGTTAGGAGATGCAGACGCGGTGCCGGTCACGCAGCAATATTCGCCATTGTTAATCTTAAAGAGCGGCGCTGACCGCGTCGCCTTGCACGTCGATGAAATTATCGGTAATCGCGAGGTCGTGATTAAAAATATTGGACCACAATTGTCGCGCATGATCGGGATTGCTGGTGCGACAGTGCTGGGCTCAGGCGATATTGTTTTGATTCTCAATCCTCTACCATTGGCGCAAAAAGTGGTACACGATAATATTCGCGCACCACGTCGCTCGACCTCTGCCGATATGCCAGATGGCATGGGAGCAGTGGCTGAGATGGCAACCTTTGAGCCGGTCACTGCGCGTCAGGTCACACCGGTCCAAGGCTTGCGTACACAACATATCGTGATGGTGGTTGATGACTCACTCACAGTGCGACGCGTGACGCAACGTTTGTTGGTGCGCGAAGGATATCAAGTCGTGTTGGCCAAAGATGGCGTCGATGCTTTGCAGCATTTGCAATCAGTAACGCCGGATGTGATGTTGGTCGATATCGAGATGCCGCGCATGGATGGGTTTGACTTGACGCGTAACTTGCGCGACGACGAACGTACTCAGCACATTCCTATCATCATGATTACTTCGCGTACTGCCAGCAAGCATCGAAACTATGCGATGGAGCTAGGGGTTAACGAATACCTGGGCAAGCCTTATCCGGAAGATCGTTTGCTGGAGTTGATTGCTGGATTTATTGCTAAGGAAACGCCCGTTACTTAATATTGACGGCATCTTTAATTAAATAAAATCCCGCTTGGATGTATTTCGAGCGGGATTTTTTATTATTGCTTCGTTTTATCAATGCGCGGGGTTTTAACAACTGCATAGCGACTGAGCGTCGCTACTCTAGCGTCTTCATGCTGCACTAAAGGAGGTGGGTAATGTTTGCCAAGTTTGATGCCGGCAGCCTCGAGCTGTTCGGTGCCGCATCGCCATGGCGCATGGATATATTTATCAGCCAGTTTTCCTATCTCCGGAACATAGCGCCGGATAAACTTTCCGGTAGAGTCAAATCTTTCCGATTGCGTAATCGGATTGAAGATCCGAAAGTACGGTTGCGCATCGCAGCCGGTGGAGGCAGCCCATTGCCAGCCACCATTGTTGGCAGCGAGATCAAAATCATTTAACTTCTCTGCAAAGTACGTCTCACCCCAGCGCCAGTCTATGCCTAAGTCCTTGATCAAAAAAGAGGCAGTTACCATGCGCAGGCGGTTATGCATGTACCCGGTTTGATTTAACTGACGCATTCCGGCATCAACCAGGGGATAACCGGTCTCGCCATCACACCATGCGCGAAAATGCTTTTTCGCTTGTGCACCGTTCTCCCATTGAATCGCATCGTAAGCGGGCTTGAAAGCGGAATGAACCACATGCGGATGGTTAGCGAGGATCATGAAATAAAAATCACGCCAGATCAGTTCTGCTAACCAGATCGCTGCGCCGCTGCTAGCGGTATTGCTGGCTGTACTACCATTAGTCTCAAAACCGCCGCCACCGCGCATCACATCAAAAGCGAGCCTCGCCAGCGTGCGAATAGAAACCGTGCCAAAGCGCAGATGTACGGAAAGATACGATGGTCCCTTTACCGCAGGAAAATTGCGTGTCTTGTCATAGTCTGGCAACCGCGGCAAAAAATCATCGAGTAATGCTTGTCCACCCGACATGCCAGTGGGGATCGGCAGCTCGTCAAAATTGCCAGCCTCAAACCCGAGTTGCGTGAGCGACGGCATTGCATCACTTGCAAGTGATGCAGGTGACGCAGAGGCAAAATGATTTTTATAGGGTTCAATGTCGTGGAACAACAGCGACGAAGATTCTGTCGTGTGCAGTTGTTTGAGCCAAGCATTCTTATAGGGTGTAAACACTGAAAACACAGATCCAGACTGCGTCAGTATTTCTTCTTTTTCAAAAATAACGTGATCTTTGTAGCTGTATAGCGTGCGCCTAGCTTGCTGTAGAGATTTGGCAACGGCGGCGTCGCGCGCAATCGCTTGCGGTTCGTAATCATGGTTGACGAACACCGCATCGACGCCCAGTTCTTGCGCCAGCGCCGGTATTGCTTGCTCGGCGTGCGCATGTCTGACGATTAGATCGCCTCCGAGATTTTGTAAGTTTGCACGGAGTTCTATCAGACTGGCATGAAGAAAAGCGACGCGACGGTCGACGCGCGGTAAATCGTCCAGGATGCTTTTATCAAAGATAAACGCGCAATAAACCTGCTGACTGTTCTTCAGCGCATGGTATAGCGCTGTATGGTCAAAACTGCGGCAATCGCGGCGAAACCAGACTAGGGATTTTTCAAATTGGGGCATGCGTAAAGTCTTTGTGCGAATCGATTGTTTGTAAAACTGTCAAAAAAATGCGAGTGGCTGCGCAATGGTGAAGAAAAACCGAGCAAAACTGCTAAAATATCGACCATGCCGAAGCAACGCAAGACCTCTCCACCTTCCAACGAGCCCAGCTCCGACTGGGAGAATCCCGATTTTTCCGCCATATCTACAGATTCGACAGGCCAAACGACGCCCGACGAGTTGCATTTAGCCGATCATTTTTTGATCGCCATGCCTTCAATGCTCGATCCGGTGTTCGGTGGCACAGTTGTGTATTTATGTGAGCATAACGCAAATGGTGCACTCGGCGTGATTATCAATCGTGCTACTGATATGACCGTACATGGTTTGCTGGATCGAGTTGATCTATCGCTAGAAATTTCACCAGAGCGTGAAAAAACCGATGCCAGTCTGGATCGCGCGCCGGTGATTTATGGCGGCCCAGTGCAGTCTGATCGTGGTTTTGTGCTGCACACGCCACAAGGTGATTTTTCATCGACCTTGCCAGTAACCGACGAAGTTGCCTTTACTACTTCCAAAGACGTGTTGGAGGCGCTCGCCGTCGGTAAAGGACCGCAACGCATGTTGATTAGTCTTGGCTGCTCCGGTTGGGGCGCGGGACAGTTAGAAGAAGAAATCACCCGGAATGGCTGGTTGACGGTGCGCGCGGACACCTCAATCTTGTTCGATCTGCCGCTGGAGCAGCGTTTCGATGCAGCGATCAGATTATTGGGGATCGATCCGATGATGTTGAGTGGTGAGGTGGGTCATGCGTAAGTCGTTACCGTTGCAGAGGGTAGCAGGGTAGTGGAAACGGTACTTGGTTTTGATTTTGGTTTGAAGCGCATAGGCGTCGCAGTTGGTAATACCGGCGTAAGACAAGCGCAGACTTTGACGATTATTAATGCTGCCACCAACGATGCCAAATTTTCTGCGATTGCGACGCTGATTAAAGAATGGCAGCCGACGCTCTGTATAGTCGGCCTGCCGCGCCATCCTGATGGAGCAGAACATGAAATGACGGTACGCTGTCGTCGTTTTGCTAATCAATTGCATGGGCGTTTTGACGTGACGACGGTACTGGTGGATGAACGTTATTCATCCGCAGTAATTTCCCATCAACGCGGCGAGCGGATTGACGATCAAGCTGCTGCCATTATTCTTCAACAATATTTCGATGACACTACCGAACCCAAACGCTAATCCAAAGCTCGACGCCGAGGCCTTGTATCTAAGCTTGTTGAGCCAAGTCAAAGCGGGCTTGGCACAGGTTGAAAATGTCGCGATCGTTGGTATTTATTCTGGCGGCGCTTGGCTGGCAGAGCGGCTTGCTGCCGATCTACAGTTGACTGAGCGCCTCGGTTTTGTAGATGTCTCGTTCTATCGTGATGACTTTGCAGAAAAAGGTTTGCGCACAGACATCAAGCCGACTCAGATTCCGTTTGATGTAGAAGGTGCAAGCTTGCTGCTGGTGGATGATGTTCTGTATACAGGTCGCACCACGCGCGCCGCCATCAATGAGTTGTTTGATTACGGCCGTCCAGCACGTATCATGCTGGCGGCTTTGGTCGATAGAGGTGAGCGTGAACTGCCGATTGCCGCTGATTTTGTGGCGCAGACTATTACTGTTCCCGACAAAAAATTATTGACACTACAGCGTGCCGAAGACGGCCGCCTTTCCTTGACGGTGGATCATGTTTAATCCGCAATTAAATAAAAACGGCGAGTTGCAGCATTTGCTCACAATCGAAGGGCTGCCGCGAGATAATGTCACACACATACTGGACACGGCATCGTCGTTTGTCAGTATTGGTGACCGCGAGGTGAAGAAAGTGCCGCTGATGCGCGGCAAAAGTGTCTTCAATCTTTTCTTTGAAAATTCAACTCGCACCCGCACCACGTTTGAGATTGCATCCAAGCGTCTGTCAGCTGATGTGATCAACCTGAATATCGCGGCTTCCAGTTCTAGCAAGGGTGAATCGCTACTCGATACCATCGATAATCTGTCTGCCATGCATGCGGATATGTTTGTGGTACGTCATGCACAATCTGGCGCGCCGTATCTGATCGCAAAGCATTTAACCGATACCAATCAGCAGCATGTACATGTGGTCAATGCGGGCGATGGTCGGCATGCACACCCGACCCAGGGTTTGCTGGATATGTACACGATCCGTCATTACAAAAAAGATTTCACCAATCTGACGGTCGCCATCGTCGGTGATATTTTGCACAGCCGCGTCGCGCGTTCAGATATCCACGCACTGACCACATTGGGCGTGCCAGAGATTCGCGCGATCGGCCCACGCACCTTGTTGCCGAGTGGCTTGGAGCAATTAGGTGTGCGTGTGTTTACCGATATCAACAAAGGTCTGCAGGGCGTTGATGTCATCATCATGTTGCGTCTGCAGAACGAGCGCATGAGTGGTGCGCTACTGCCATCGGCACAAGAATTTTTCAAAAGCTATGGTTTGACAACTGAGCGTCTCGCCCTGGCAAAACCAGATGCGATCGTCATGCATCCAGGGCCGATGAATCGTGGCGTCGAGATTGAGTCAGCAGTAGCAGATGGCAGACAGGCAGTGATCCTGCCGCAGGTGACCTTTGGCATCGCGGTGCGTATGGCGGTGATGAGTATTTTGGCGGGAAACTAACAAGATGAAAATCCACATCAAGAATGGCCGTCTGATCGATCCGGCAAACGGCATCGATGCACAACAAGATGTTTTTATCTCTGCAGGGAAAATTGCAGCAACTGGTCAAGCACCGGCAGGCTTTGCCGCTAATAAGGTGATCGATGCGAGTGGCTTGATCGTCGCGCCTGGGCTGGTGGATTTAAGTGCACGTTTGCGCGAACCGGGATATGAGTACAAGGCTACTTTAGAGTCCGAGATGCAAGCGGCAATGCAGGGTGGTGTGACCAGCCTGATTTGTCCTCCCGATACGGATCCGGTCTTGGATGAGCCCGGTCTGGTCGAGATGTTGAAGCACCGCGCAAAATCGCTAAATCAAGCGCATGTGTATCCATTGGGTGCATTAACGGTAGGTTTAAAAGGTGAGTCGCTGACTGAAATGGCAGAGCTGACCGATGCCGGCTGCATCGGTTTTTCGCATGCCGATCAGCCTATCCTCGACACCACCGTGATGTTGCGTGCCATGCAATACGCGAAGACTTTTGAGTACACCGTGTGGTTGCGACCGCAAGATCCACATCTTGGTCGTCACGGTGTTGCGCATAGTGGACCAATCGCGTCGCGCCTGGGTTTGTCCGGTGTTCCAGTGATGTCTGAGACAATTGCGTTGCATACGATTTTGGAATTGATTCGTGTCACTGGAGCGCGTGTGCATTTATGCCGCATCTCCAGTGCGGCCGGACTCGAGTTAGTGCGCGCCGCGAAGAAAGAAGGGTTGCCGGTGAGTTGTGATGTCGGCGCGCACCATATTCATCTGACCGAAAACGATATTGGCTTCTTCGATTCAAACGCGCGATTGACGCCGCCATTACGTAGCCAGCGTGATCGCGATGCGATACGTCAGGGATTACTCGATGGCACCATCGATGCGATTTGCTCTGATCACACACCAGTTGATGCGGATGAAAAATTATTGCCGTTTGGCGAGGCCTCACCGGGGGCAACAGGGTTGGAGTTGTTGCTGTCACTAGCCTTGAAATGGGCGGAGGAAAGCGCAGATCATGGCAAATCGTTGGTGGCAAATGCGTTAGCAAAAATCACATCTGATGCAGCCAAGGTCGTAGGATTATCGTCGGGTAATTTGAGCCCTGGAAGTGCTGCTGATGTTTGTGTGTTTGATCCAGCCACCCGTTGGAAGGTAACAGCGCAAGCGTTAGCAAGCCAGGGCAAGCACACGCCGTTTCTTGGCTATGAGCTGACTGGTCAGGTCAAGATGACGATTGTCAGCGGTCATATCGCATTCGAGCGCTAGACTGAGCTAGCGATTGAAATCCGTGGCAACTATCCAAGGATAAGCGTTTCATGCGTGCGATAAACTTTGTTCGCGTCATGCTTCATTTATTGAAAGGCCTGAGTATTTGCGCCTTTCTTTTCCCGTTCGCGAATGCGAGTCAGCGCGCGCGCTACAACCAAAAATGGTCGGCCGGCTTACTCACTATTTTGCGCGTCAACATTGAGATGCAAAGAAGTGCGGGCGTTGATATCGAAGCGTCCGGTTTGGTCGTTGCAAACCATGTTTCTTGGCTCGATATTTTCATCATCAATACGGTTAGCCCTTGTCGTTTCGTGGCCAAGGCTGACGTTCGTGATTGGCCAGTGATCGGCTGGCTATGTGACAAGGGCGGCACAATATTTATCGCGCGCGGTAAACAGCGCGAAGTGCGCCGTGTTTATCAAGGCTTGGTGGATGGGCTCAAAGATAACGAGCGCATCGCTTTTTTTCCCGAAGGGACGACTGCCAAGCAGGGTGCGTTGTTACCTTTTCATGCCAGTCTATTTGAGGCCGCAATTGAGGCGCAGCGCCCAGTGCAACCCTGTGCACTGCGCTATGTGGACAGTCACGGCAACCTGCATCATGCCGCTGATTTTGTTGGCGATATGAGCTTTGTTGAAAGTGTGTTGACGATCATTCGAAGTGGCAGTATGACGGCACAGCTGATTGTATTGCCAGCGATTGAAAGTGAAGGAGAGCATCGACGCGAGTTGGCAACGGCATCACGTGATTCGATCGCGACCACACTTGGCTATATGGAGCAATCGCCGGTCTCTGCCGCACCGATATCTTCTGTAGAAACGCAATTGGTCGATGCTTGAGTTGCAGCGTGGCAGCGATTTGAATGATCGTGCTTGAGTGGTAGCAAGCAGCTAGCTGAGCACAGTGAAGAAAAAGGCATAATGAGGCCCACTCAAGCGCAAATCCCAGTCGAAAATCGGTAGCTGTAGATGCTCGTCACTGTTTGCCAGGCTTTTGCTGTTGTGGGCAATCGACTTGTATTAATTGCCGATCTTGCAAACTGACTGCAGTTAATTTTCCACCCCAGACGCAACCAGTGTCCAAGCCCATCAAATTAGGGCGCAACAATAATCCCAAGGTTGACCAATGGCCGAAGATGATGGTGGTGTCTTCGGTGCCACGATTTGGTATGTCAAACCATGGCATCAATCCATCTGGCAATGCGGTGCTGTCAGTTACCCCATCTTTGATGGCAAAATCCATGACACCATCAGCATCGCAATAGCGCACGCGAGTTAATGCATTAACGATGCAGCGCAGGCGTTCGGCTCCTTGTAAGTCGTCGTGCCACTGAGCAGGGGTATTGCCATACATTTGTTGCAGAAAGTTTTTCCAGTCCGGGCTTTGCAGCGCAGTTTCAACTTCTTTTGCCAATCCCAGTGTTTGTTGTGTATCCCATTGCGGCAGCACCCCAGCGTGTACGCATAAATGATCGTCCTCTAATAACGCCAATGGTTGATGTCGTAGCCAATCCACCAATTCGTCGCGGTCATCGGCGGCGAGGATGTCGTCCAGTGTATCGGAGCGATGTGGTTTACGTAGACCGCAGGCGACGGCCAACAAATTGAGGTCGTGGTTTCCCAGTACGATGCGCACACGTTTACCCATGCTGCGCACATGTCGCAGGGTATCCAGAGAGCGTGGGCCACGATTGATGATGTCGCCGACGAAAATTAATTGTGCGCCCGGCGCCACCGTCTCGATTTTTTCTAGCAGCGCAAGTAACTGCGTCTGGCAACCCTGTAGGTCACCGATGGCATATGTCGTCATGTAGAAATATCTGATTAGGATGCTTGAAAAAAGTCCGGTGACTGAGGCGCATTCGCTAAGCGCACTGGAGATATAAGGTCATCCAATCCTGTATAGGAGATTGGATGACCTTATTTCAAGCATACCGTAATTATCGTGAGAACTTCGTCACGGAGATCATGCGGGGGGCTGCCATGACGGTAAATGGTTATAACGTCACAAGGCCATTGCAAGTACACGCGCAACGTGGATGGCCTCTTTCTCCAAGCCATCTCTGATTTGATGTCTACAACTGGTACCGTCGGCGACCACGAGTGCGTGACTTTCTGCTTTACGGATGGCAGGGAATAACGCCAACTCTGCCATTGCTTGCGAAGCCGCATAATGCTCTTCTTCATAGCCAAAGCTACCGGCCATGCCACAGCATGAAGATTCAATTACCGCCATATCGATCTGCGGTATCCAATTCAATACCGTTTGCACCGGACGAAATGCGTCGAAAGCTTTCTGGTGGCAATGCCCATGTAGCATGACCTTTTTTGCGGAAATGGGTTTGAGATCAAGTTGCATGCGACCAGCTGCGTGTTCGCGCACCAAAAATTCTTCAAACAGAAACGACAAAGCGGCCAATCGTTTTGCTTCATCACCATATCCATAGGCGAGAAATTCATCACGTAGCGAGAGTAAACACGACGGTTCGAGACCGACAATGGCAATTCCTTTATCGACGAAAGGTTTGAGCGCATCCAGCGTCCTGCGTGCTTCTTTCTTCGCCTGATCGACCATGCCAGCTGAGAGATAGGTACGTCCACAGCATAAGGGGCGACTGTCGGCTTGTACGTTGAAGTGCACGATGTAGCCAGCTGCTTCTAGTACGGTTTGTGCAGCGAGTGCATTCTCCGGCTCCATATAGTTGTTGAAGGTATCGACAAATAACAATACCTCTTTGTTGCTAGCATTTTGAGATGATGTCGAGGTGTGCGATCCAGAAAGAAAAGAGGATTTGAACCGAGGGAACGGACGCTGTGTTGCCAGACCAATGCATTTTTTCAGCCAGCTCGATATCCACGGCAATCCGTCTGCTACCGCAAGTAATCCTCGCATACGAACCGCATAAGGCGCGTACTGCGGCAAATAGGCGACCGCCTTATCTCGCAAGCTGTGGCCATGTTGCTTTGCCCATGCGGCGCGCGCTTCTATTTTGTACTTTGCCATGTCGATGCCGGTTGGACAATCGCGTTTGCAACCTTTGCATGACACGCACAAATCCAGCGTTTCTTTTACTTCAAGACTGCTTAAACCTTCATTACCTAACTGACCTGAGAGGGCTAAGCGTAAAGTGTTGGCGCGACCACGTGTAAGGTGTTTTTCATCTTTGGTAATGCGATAACTGGGGCACATCGTATCTGCATCAAACTTACGGCAATGACCATTGTTGTTGCACATCTCGATTGCTTTGGCAAAGCCACCAGTCTTGTCGTTGCCACTGCCGGGCGCGGTTTCTACGCCTGTGGCAGGGTCGCGTGTGACATCCCACGCAGACCAGTCGAGTTGGGTTTGCAGCGGCCGTTCTTGGTAGCCTGGCGCAAATCGGAAATTGCTTTTATCGTCCATCTTTGGTGGCGCGACAATTCTGTCAGGACTAAGGCGGTTATCCGGATCGAACAAATGTTTAATTTGCGTGAAGGCGCGATTAATTTTCGTACCGTATTGCCATGCAACCCATTCGCCACGACAGAGGCCGTCACCATGCTCACCAGAATAAGCACCTTTGTATTCCTTTACTAATGCCGACGCTTCCTCCGCGATTTTGCGCATATCGCTGGCGCCATCTCGGCGCATATCAAGGATGGGACGCACATGTAACGTGCCGACGCTGGCATGCGCATACCAGGTTCCTTCGGTCTGATATTTATGAAAAACTTCGGTTAGACGACTGGTGTATTCGGCCAGGTGGACTAACGGCACCGCACAGTCTTCGATGAACGACACAGGCTTGCCGTCACCTTTCATACTCATCATGATATTTAAACCTGCCTTGCGTACATCCCACAAGGCTTTTTGCGCGCCCGCATCGATCATGTCGACCACCGAACCAGGCAAGCCATGGTCGCTCATCAAATCCGACAATGCGGCCAGTCGCGCCATCAATAGTTCTTTATCGTCACCTGCAAACTCCACTAACAGGATCGCTTGTGGATTGCCGACCAATGCTTTTTCTATGACTGGTTTGAAAGATGGGTTGTGCAGCGACAGAGCGATCATCGTGCTATCAACCAATTCAACTGCCGTCGGTAGTAGCTTGACGATGTGCTGCGCCGAATCCATGGCCTTGTAAAAGGTTGGGAAATTAATTACGCCCAGTACTTTGTGTTTCGGCAGTGGCACCAGTTTGAGCGTGAGCTGACGGCTATAGCCAAGCGTGCCTTCCGAGCCGACTAGAATATGCGCCAGATTGGCGCTGCCATCATCGGTGTAAGCACGTGGATTCTGGCAATCAAACAGATCAATGTTGTAGCCGCCGACACGACGCAATACTTTGGGAATACGCTCGATGATCTCGCGTTGTTCTTCGGCAGCGATACGTTTTAGGCCATTGATAATTTCTTGTATACGCGAACCGCCAGCCATGCTGTCGACGTTTTCGAAGCGACCCTGTGTACCATCGGCGAGTACCGCATCAATCGAAACAACGTTATGTACCATGTTGCCATATTCGATCGAGCGTGAACCGCAGGAATTATTTCCAGCCATGCCGCCGATCGTGCATTGCGCCGCAGTCGAAACGTCGACCGGAAACCAAAGGCCATGGGGTTTGAGCCAGCTGTTCAGATGATCCAGTACCAAGCCAGGCTCCACCGTGATGGTAAGGTCTTCGGGCGAAAACGAAACGATATTGTTTAACCATTTGCTATTGTCGATGACCAGTGCTTCACCAACAGTTTGTCCGCACTGGCTGGTGCCGCCCCCACGTGCGAGTATCGGTACATTTTCGGCGCGTGCAATATCGAGGCAGCGTATCAGGTCGTCCTGATCACGCGGCACCACGATGCCGATCGGCATAATTTGATAGATCGATGCATCGGTTGCATAGCGGCCGCGGTCGGCCTTGCTGAAAAACACATCGCCGCGTATTTCCTTGTGCAGACGTCTGCCTAAAGGTGTGCGGTCGACGCTGTTTGATGGAATGAAATGGATGGGCTTGACCGTCATCTTCGAAGCGTCCTTTTCTTAGAAAGCGAATGGAATCTGATTGTGAAAAGGCTAGATCAACATCAAACGAACCGGTGGCAGGTTTCCTAGTTGGCCATTGATAGCGCCAGGCTTCTTTGGGAAATGCATGCCGACATAGGACCCGGTTGTAATGATTTCGCCGGCATTAACTGTTTGATTTTGTGTGCTGCGGTAATTGACTATCCACGGTAGCAGCCAACGCGGATCGCCAGCAGGATTGCGGCCGAGGCCGGTGAACAGCACTTCGTTTTCCATGGACATCTCGGCAAGTGGTTCAAAGAAGGGGAAATTTTCGTCGTATGCGACCATTTCTCCGACAATTAACGCACCGTGATTTTGCATGTCAGCCAGTTGGCTCAGCTTGCCGCAGTCCGGCCATCCAGCAATGCGACTTGAGACGATCTCAATGGACGCGCCCATAGTCGATAAGCTTGCCAATATCTCATGACTGCTGTAACCCTCCGGTTGTGATGGGAACGAACGTGAAAAAGTAAATGCAAGTTCCAGTTCCACACCCAAGGTCGAATAGTCAGCAAGCGGTAAGTAAGCCGGTTCAGGCATCACGCAATCCGACGGTAAAGAGGCATATTGCGGATTCCCTTCTGGTGACTTGGCGCCAACTTTCCATCCGCCTATCGATAGCTTGCGCTGTGCCAGCACCTCACGTTGAATCGCATAGGCGAGTTCGGCGGTGGTCGGCTCAAGCTCCGCTGCGACCGTGACTGGCACACCAGAGCGGTGTGCCTTGAGTAGCAAATGACAGAGCGGGCTCACGGCAGGCGAAGCGGATATGTCGAGTTGATGATCAAGCTCATGGAGGTAGCCCCGTAGTGAGTGAATCAGACAGCCATATCGAGCGCAGGTATTTTTTGGCCAGCAAGAAAATCCATGGCAGCATTGACGCCACTTTTCTGGACCTTGATGCCGGATAGTTTCAATCCCATCTCGCATCCAGCGAGCGTTGCCATTAATGTCAAATCGTTGGCTTCACCCAGATGACCGATACGGAACATGCGGCCTTTCATTTTCCCGAGGCCGGTGCCTAGCGACATATTGAAACGCTCATAAATGAGCTTGCGAATCTTGTCTGCATCGACACCTTCTGGTGTCATGACACCGGTCAGGACGGGCGAATAGACTTCAGGATCTACACACTGCACTGCGAGTCCCCATGCATTGACAGCACTACGGCAGGCGGTTGCCAAGCGCTCGTGACGAGCAAAGACATTATCCAAACCCTCACCCAAGATCATGTCCAACGCTTCATGCAAGCCATATAAAAGATTGGTGTTGGGCGTATATGGCCAATAGCCGAGCTTGTTCATCTCGATGATCTCGCTCCAGTCCCAGAACGAACGTGGCAATGTGGCCGATTTGCTGGCAGCGATGGCTTTTTGTGAAATTGCATTGAAGCTGATGCCAGGGGGCAGCATCAATCCCTTTTGAGAACCGGATATCGTGACGTCCACGCCCCACTCATCATGCCGATAATCAGCGGAGGCGAGACCGGAAATAGTATCCACCAACAACAGCGCCGGATGACCTGCGTCATCAATCGCCTTGCGTACGGCGGCTATGTCGGAGGTGACACCGGTCGAGGTTTCGTTGTGCACCACGCAGACCGCTTTGATTTGATGTTGCTTGTCGGCGCGCAGGCGCTCTTCGATCAGGTTGGCTTGTACGCCGCGACGCCAGCCTTCGATGCCGGGCAGGCCGAGAAACTCGGGCTTCAGGCGTAGTGCTTCTGCCATTTTTTTCCACAGGGTCGCGAAATGTCCAGTCTCATACATCAGAACGGTATCGCCGGGGCTGAGGGTATTGCAGAGTGCCGCTTCCCAAGCGCCGGTGCCGGACGCAGGATAAATAATGACCGGCTGGGTAGTCTTGAAAATTTTCTGAATACCGGACAGGACTTTCAATCCAAGCGCACCGAATTCCGGACCGCGATGGTCGATGGTCGGATAACTCATCGCCCGCAAAATGCGATCAGGCACCGGACTAGGGCCGGGAATCTGCAGGAAGTGACGGCCAGCGGGGTGAAAATCTAGGGTCAGCATTGATTTCTCCTGAAAAATGCGATTCAATTGAATATTGAATACAAAATACTTTATCAGCGGAGTCGTCATTAGTAAAGTATTTTGTTGTCTTCAGCTGCTGCAAAATGCGCTACGGAAAATTAGCGAATCAGCACGAAACGAGGGCATGACTAATGCGCGATTTCGTTGTGGGAAATAGGCGACAAGCAGCGCAACTTGGCTAGCTGCGGCACGGGAAGGCGTTGGGGGATGGGTAAAGCATAGGGTAATTAGATTAAAATAGTCGCATCTTAAATTGGGATTAGTATGCAAAATACCTTGGACGTGAACGATCAAATTACTGCTGCTCCTAACCTGCCAAAGGTGGAACGCCAGCGCTTGCATGACGCTGTGGTCGAGCATTTACAGAATCTGATTATCGAAGGCGTACTTGCACCGGGTGTAAAGCTCAATGAGCGTGAGGTCTGCGAACGCCTAGGTATTTCGCGTACGCCTTTGCGCGAGGCGATGAAAGTACTGGCGTCAGAAGGGCTGATCGAAATCGCTCCTAATCGTGGTGCTTTCGTGTCGAAAATGAACGACACGGAAATCTGGGAAACCTTCGAGATGATGAGTGGCCTAGAGGCTTTGTCCGGCGAGCTGGCGGCTGAGCGGATTTCGCCAGCAGAAATCGCCGAGATCAAGGATTTACATCAGGCGATGCTGGTATGCAGGACGCAAAATGATTTGCCTGGATATTACAGTCGCAATCAGACCATCCATAACAAAATCAATGCGGCGGCACGTAACTCGGTATTGCGCCAGTTGTATCTATCCATCAATCGACGCTTGCAAGCTTTACGCTTCAAATCCAATTTTCATGAAGAAAAATGGGATCGTGCCATTCATGAACATGATGAAATGATCAAGGCATTGGAGGCGCGCGATGGCAAACGTTTGTCGGCCATATTGCGTCAGCATTTGCTCGACAAGCGTGATTCCGTGATGGCGTTTTTGCGCGACGCGTCCAACAGCGCCACAAAATAAAGTAAGGATAGAGGCATCGTTGATCTTACGATGCATGCTCGTATTAATTAAAAAGCCTGACGTTTTCACGTCAGGCTTTTTGTTGAGATATTGCTTAATGTTGATGTCATGCAGACGGGTTGGGGCGCAATTGCAAACGCAAGCGTGCGAATAGATTGCTGATCAACGGCCAGACCAATGCAAGCATGCCTAATGTCATCACAGTCCCGACCAAACCATTACTCCAGAAAATATCAAGCGCCCCTTTAGAGCCGACCATGGTTTGGCGGAATGCATCTTCTGCGCGGTCACCCAATACGAGCGCTAATACCAATGGTGCTAACGGATAATCTAGCTTCTTCAGCAAATAACCGACCACGCCGAAGATTGCCATCAGCCAGATATCGAACTGTGCGTTGTGAACCGTGTAGGCGCCGATTGCACACACCACCATGATGGAGGGCGCAATGATCGAGAATGGAATGCGCAAGATGGCGGCGAAAAGCGGCACGGTAGTAAGTACCACCAGCAGACCCGCGATATTACCCAGATACATGCTAGCAATCAGTCCCCAGACAAAATCCTTCTGTTCGACAAACAACATCGGACCAGGCTGCAAACCCCAGATCATCAGTCCACCTAGCAGCACCGCAGCGGTCGCCGAACCTGGAATGCCGAGCGCCAGCATCGGCAACAGCGCGCTAGTGCCAGCCGCGTGAGCTGCTGTTTCCGGTGCAAGCACACCTTCGATATTGCCTTTGCCAAATGTCTCAGGATGGCGAGAAAAACGCTTTGCCATGCCGTAACCCATAAACGATGCAGCCGTAGCGCCACCCGGCGTAATGCCGAGCCAGCAACCAATAATCGACGAACGCAGCAAGGTCATCCAATATTTTGGCAGCATCGCCCACGTCTTCAGCACCACTTTGAGATCGATATCGGCGCGCTTACCTTTAAACGCGAGGCCTTCTTCCATCGTGATCAAAATTTCGCTGATACCGAACAAGCCGATCACCGCTACGAGGAAATCGAAACCGCGCAACATTTCAGAGAAGCCGTAAGTCATCCGCAATTGGCCAGAAACGGTGTCCATACCGACCGCTGCCAACATAAAGCCTATGCACATCGAGATCACGATTTTTGCCTTAGATTCTTTGCCCATACCGATGAAGCTGGCAAAGGTGAGAAAGTAGACCGCAAAAAATTCCGGTGGCCCAAAACGCAAAGCAAATTTCGCTACCAGTGGCGCGAGGAAGGTGATGATCAACACCCCAAACAGCGCACCAATGCACGAGCCCGTAAATGCGCTGGTCAAGGCCTGACCAGCTTGCCCTTGCTGCGCTAATGGATAGCCATCAAAGGTCGTCGCGACGGACCAGGCTTCACCAGGGATGTTAAACAAGATAGAAGTGATTGCGCCACCAAACAATGCACCCCAGTAAATACAGGACAGCAAAATAATGGCCGACGTTGGGTGCATAGAAAACGTCAGGGGCAACAGAATAGCGACGCCGTTCGGACCACCTAATCCAGGTAATACACCAACCACGATGCCGAGAAAAATACCAACAAACATCAAGCCTATATTTTGAAAGCTGAGCACATGACCAAAGCCGGTCATTAGAGAATTCAGTTCATCCATGCGTATCTCCTTAGTAGCCCAACCAGTTTTCCAGCGGACCCTTAGGCAGCGGCACCATAAACTGGATTTCGAAGATGAAGAAGAACGCGATCATGATCAACACGCCGAGGCCGAGCGATTTCCACCACGAAAATTTTCCGAGGAAGAACATGAAGGTCGTAATAAAAATAGCGGAGGAAACATAGATGCCAAGATATTTGATCACGAATACATACAAGATCAGTGGCAGTAAAATGACGCCAACCAGTTTTGCTTGCTCAACTTCCAGAAACGCCGTGCGATCATTCGCGCGTATCGCATGAAATAAGACAAAGCAACTCGCAATCAAAATGATGATGCCAAGCCGCATAGGAAAATAACCGGCTTCCGGCCCGTAAGGACTCCATCCCGCACCGAGTTGATAATTACTCCAGAGCGTCAACGATGCCAGCAAGCCGATGGTCACAGCAACGACGATTTCTGCAGTACGGACGGTGATGACAGCGCGAGAGGAGACGCGCTCCTCTGGCGAGGTTTCCGAATGATTCATGTTCGTATACCTAATAGAAGGTGCGACACACTGCAAGCGTGCCGCATCCGAGTGAAAAGATTATTTTGTAACGAGGAAGCCAGCTTGTTTCATGATCGCTTGATGCTTCTGTTCATCCTTGGTCAGGAAAGAAGTCAAGGCATCGCCACTAATGAAAGCAGGGGTCAAGGCATTACGCTCCAAGTAGGCTTTCCACTCTGGCGTTTCCGTTACCTTGTGCAGCAGATCAACATAAAACTGCGCTTGATCCTTGGTGACACCACCGGGTAACAGGAAAATACGGATCATTTCGTAGCTGACATCAAGACCTTTTTCCTTGCAGGTTGGAATGTCTGACCACGCTTCGGTTTTTGTCACTTTAGCCGTGTAGGAGATGCGCTTCTCCGCAAACACGCACAATGCTTGATGTTCACCAGCGCGCCATTGCGAGACGGACTCAGACGGATTATTGGTGTCCGAATCTATATGACCACCAGACAATTGTGTCGCCGCTTCGCCACCGCCTTTGTACGGAATGTAGAGAAACTTCGTACCGGTCTGTTGCTGGATCATCATCGTGATCATGTGATCTTCACGTTTCGAGCTAGTACCGCCCATCTTGAAGGAATCAGGTTTTTTCTTGACGGCATCGATATATTCAGCAGGGGTTTTATAACCAGCTTGCGAATTGGTCCAGAGGATAAAAGCATCCTGTGCAATCACCGCGATTGGTGTCAAATCCTTCCAATTGAATGGCAGGCCCGTTGTCATCGGTGTGGTGTACAAAGAAGAGGAGGTGACGATGATTTTGTTCGGATCGCCTGGCGACGCTTTCATGTCCAGCAAGCCTTCCGCACCGCTCGCACCTGACTTGTTGGTGACGATGATCGGTTGCTTCATTAAATTGTGCTTGGCAATAATGCCTTGAATTGATCGCGCCATTTGATCAGACGCACCGCCTGCGCTAAATGGTACGACCAGCTCGACCGGTTTAGTCGGCTCCCATGCGGAGGCATTTAATGCGCAGCACATAGTGGTAAGGAAAAGGCCGAGTTTGATCGGTTGCTGAAAAAGGTTTTTATGCATGATGCTGTCTCCTGTATATGGGTACTACCCTTTGGGCCATCTCTGCAGCAGGTGTCAGCTTATGGCGCTGGCATCCGAGTGTTTGTGTTGAAGAAAACATGAAATCGATTGTGGCAAGCCCATGTTTTCTGATGGCATCCTGTTTTTCAGAGTGCTGTACTCCCAAATGTTATGCATTTAGAATATTGAATACAATATACATTTTAAAAAAAATGTCAATTATTCTGCTGCGCGATCCGCATAATTCGCGAGACGATAGACTTTATGGATGTGAGAGCATCGAAATATTATTAAACACACATTGAATGGAAATGCGCGCATGAAATCAAGATCCGAGCGGCCTGATTTGATTTTGCCGCCAGTCGCCCAAGTGGGAGACCGGCTCGAAACGGTGGGAACGCCCGCTTTGTTGGTTGATCTGGATGCGTTTGAATTCAACTTGACACGCATGCAAGCGTTGAGCGAACAACATGCGGTTGCGTTGCGTCCGCATGCCAAAGCGCATAAATCTAGCGCAATCGCCGACGCGCAACTGGCGCTGGGCGCGATTGGTATCTGTTGCCAAAAGTTGAGTGAAGCTTATCCATTCGTCAACGCAGGGGTTACGAGTATTCATATTAGTAACGAGTTTGTCGGGAGTGACAAGATTTCGATGGCGGTTCAACTGGCGCGCCACATAGATTTAAGTATTTGCGTCGATCATCCAGCACAGATCGATGCGATAGGTCAGGCATCGGCCGAAGCGGGCGCAGTGATCACGGTGTTGCCGGAAATTGATCTGGGTCATGGCCGCTGCGGGGTGGCTGACCACGACGACCTTGCGAGATTGGTTGATCGTATTGCCGGCTATGCGGGCTTACGGTTTGGTGGTCTGCAGGCATATCACGGTGGGATTCAGCATCAGGCAAGTTGGGCGCAGCGCCAACAGGATGCTGCCATCTCGGCAAACAAGGTCGCACAATATAGTCAGTACCTTGAAGCACGTGGCATAAATTGTGCGGTAATTACCGGCGGCGGTACCGGTACCGCAGAATTTGATGCCGCGAGCGGTGTGTTTACCGAGATTCAACCGGGTTCTTATGTATTCATGGATGCAGACTATGGCAAAAACCAGTGGTGCGGTGAGGCGCAGTGGCGGCACAGCTTGTTTATCGCCTCGACTATTATGAGTACGGCCAAACGCGGACTAGCCGTTTGCGATGTTGGGCTTAAGAGTGTCGCCGTTGATTCTGGCCTGCCAACGGTTTATGCAGATGATCGCTTTTCTTATGTCAGTGCCAACGACGAGCACGGTATCATCCGACTGGACGCGAAGGATACAAACGATCACTTGGGTCAGCGATTATTGCTGATTCCGGGGCACTGTGATCCCACTGCCAATCTGTATCAGGATTATGTTTGTATACGTGACGGCATCGTTGAAAAGTTGTGGCACATCGATGCGCGTGGTTATAGCCGGTGAGTTCGTCTTTGCAAAGTTTGCGCAAAGGCAAATACCATGAAGCAACGGCATTGATCGCATAGCAATATTGCACAGAGGTAAAATGTTAAGCGAATTGAAACTAGCTGCGCCACTACTGGTCGAACTAAAAGTGCGCTTCAAGCCTGTTGCTTCAATGGACGTAAGATTTTTAAATGGATAAATCACAAATGCTGACTCTCTCCCCAAGTATTTTTAAAGCCTATGACATTCGCGGTGTCATCGGATCAACGTTAGATGCCGATGTGGCGCGTGATATTGGCCGCGCTTTCGGCAGCGCGGTACGTGCAAAAGGCGAACAGGTTGTCGTGATTGGTCGCGATGGACGTCTCTCCGGGCCTGAGTTGGCGGCGGCGCTGGCAGAGGGTTTGCAGGCGGTGGGTGTGGATGTCGTAGATTTGGGCGTGGTCGCCACGCCGATGCTGTATTTCGGTACGCACGCGCTGGACACGCAGTCCGGCATCATGGTCACAGGGAGCCACAATCCACCCGATTACAACGGTTTCAAGATGGTATTGGCCGGGGAGGCAATTTATGGCGATACGATTACTGCACTGTATCAAACCATTGTCGACAAAAATTTTGCCGAAGGCGCTGGCAGTTACCGTACTTACGATATTGTCGACTCCTACTTGAAGCGCATCACCTCCGACGCCAAGTTAGCCCGACCAATGAAGATTGCAATTGATTGCGGTAACGGCGTGGCCGGTGCTTTTGCTGGCGATTTGTATCGCGCGCTCGGTTGCGAAGTGATTGAACTTTTCTGCGAGGTAGACGGTACTTTCCCTAATCATCATCCCGATCCAGCGCACCCAGAAAATCTGCAAGACCTGATCAAATGCCTGCAACAAACGGATGCAGAAATTGGACTGGCATTCGACGGTGATGGTGATCGACTTGGTGTAGTCACCAAGGATGGACAGATTATTTATCCCGATCGCCAGTTGATGCTGTTTGCCGATGATGTATTGACCCGTCATCCCGGCGAGCAGATTTTGTACGACGTCAAATGCACGCGACATCTGGCGCCATGGATAGAAGAACGCGGCGGCAAACCGTTAATGTGGAAAACCGGGCACTCGTTAGTCAAAGCAAAAATGCGTGAAACTGGCGCACCACTCGGCGGCGAGATGAGCGGTCATATTTTCTTCAAAGATCGCTGGTACGGTTTTGACGATGGCATGTATGCCGGTGCGCGCTTGTTAGAGTTAATGAGTCGTGTCGCAGATCCTTCTGCGGTACTGAATGCATTACCGCAATCGGTGAGCACACCGGAGTTGCAATTGAAGCTGGCCGAAGGCGAGAATTTTTCGCTGATTGCCAAGTTGCAAAAAGAGGCGCAGTTTCCGGGCGCAGATCAAGTGATCACGATAGATGGCTTACGTGTCGAATATCCAGACGGTTTTGGTTTGGCACGTTCGTCGAATACGACGCCGGTGATCGTCATGCGTTTTGAGGCGGAGTCACAGCAAGCACTGCAACGGATACAAGGCGAACTCAAACGCGTTATTACTGCCGCCAAGCCAGATGCGGTAATGCCATATTAAGCGTGCCGTATTAGTCTTGCATAGCGCGCACAAAAAGTAAGATGGTAGCGATCGATGCAATCTCGGTCGCTACCGCTCTGCTGTTAGCTGGCCTTTCTTTTCTCCCTTACAGTTCCCTGATGATCTGCGAGACGGCATAATACGGCTGCAATAGCTTCTTATTCCTGTTATGTCTGATCGTTGTCCACATCTATGCGCCTGATTTATTCCATTGCTTGGTGGTTCGCTCTACCGCTCGTGCTGTGCCGCCTGCTGATTAGGGGGCAGCAAGAGCCTGGCTATCGCCAACACGTCGGTGAGCGCTTGGGATTCTATCGCGTTGCCTGCAAGGGGCCGACACTATGGGTGCATGCGGTATCGGTGGGTGAAACGCGCGCCGCACAGCCTTTGATCGACGCCATGTTGCAGACTTATCCGCAGCACAGCATTGTATTAACGCACATGACACCAACCGGACGTGCGACTGGACGCGCATTGTTTGGCAATAACCCCCGTGTGATTCAGTCTTATCTTCCGTATGACACCAGCTATATGGTTGGACGTTTTATTCGCCATTTCAAACCGGCGTTATGTGTGTTGATGGAGACCGAGGTCTGGCCTAATTTGATGGCGCAATGTGCGCAACGCCATGTTCCAGTGGCCTTGGTTAATGCAAGATTGTCGGCACGCTCATTGGAAAAAGGACTGCGCTTTCCCACCTTGTTTGGTAACGCTGCGGCTAGTCTCGCGTGTGTCGCTGCGCAAACGGAGAGTGATGCACAGCGCATAGAACAACTGGGCGCAAAGAATGTGCATGTGACTGGCAATATCAAGTTCGACGTCACCCCATCAGAAGACATGAAGACCAAGGGCGATGCATTACGCGCGCAGTTTGGTGGGCGTCGCGTTTTAGTGTGTGCCAATACGCGCGACGGCGAAGAAGAACGCATTCTGGGCGCTATGGCTGCGCTAAGGGAAAGAGATTTTCTGTTGGTAGTGGTGCCACGCCATCCGCAACGATTTGATGAGGTCTCACGCTTGATTGATCAACATGGTTTTTCTCATGCGCGTCGTTCGACCTTGGGAATAAGCACACTGGCGCAAGACATCGACGTCTTGTTGGGCGACTCAATGGGCGAAATGTTTTGCTACTACCAAGCCTGCGATGTTGCCTTTGTTGGCGGCAATTTACTGCCGCTAGGTGGACATAATTTGATTGAGGCCTGCGTGTTAGGTAAGCCTGTTTTGATAGGCCCCCATACGTTTAATTTTGCCGATGCCGCGACCAATGCAATTGCAGAAGGTGCAGCTATGCGCGTAGCGGATGCCGATGAACTGCTGTTGCAGGCGAGTGCCTTATTGCAAGATCAAAGTCGATGCCAAACGATGGGTGAAAGAGCTTCTCGCTTTGCACAACAGCACCGCGGTGCCAGCCATCGTACGATGGCCTTGTTGCAGGCGCTAGTGCCAAACTAATTTTTAGACGGAACAACCATGCATTCGACTTTAGCAAGCAAAGATCAGCAGGCACAAGCAGAAAAAAAGATGACGGATGACGTCGTTATTGCAGAAAGCGTGCCCTCAACTACGACTGTCAAAATGCACCGAACCTTGGAAAATCCAGCATCGCAAAAGATAGACGTAAAAGAAAAGGCAGTCGATTTTCGTTATGTGCCACATGGAGATGGTCCGTGCTCATGCTGCGGCCCATGGAGTGAATAAAATATGCAGGCTTGCACAAAATAAAACACCCGCTTTAAAGCGGGTGTTTTATTTTGTGCAAATCTAAAAATCGGTCAGTAACGATAGGGATTTCTAGGGCTGCGATCATAACGATTTGGTACGCCATCGCCGTCACGATCACGGCGTGAATAATGGCGATGTTTATGATGATGTTTGTGACGATATTCTGGCGTGTAATAGACTGGCCGAGGCTGCATATAAACTGGACGCGGCTGAACATAGACTGGGCGGGGTTGAGCATAGACTGGTGCAGGGACAAACACACCCGGTATGCCGACATTCACATCTACATTAATTCTAGCCATCGCGGGTGTCGCGCTCAGCATCATGACTGTGCCAGCCAGCAAGCCTGCGGTAATAGCGAGATACTTTTTCATGTTTCACCTCCTGTTGTAATGCGTTCATTACATACCAAGGGGGCGCTGATAAAAATGCTGAAAACGTAAGCTTTGTTACGACTTGTATCTATGAATAATTTGCCTGCGTCAGAATTTAATGAGATTGGCGTGCCAGCCTGCGCAGATGTTCGATTGTGAAGATCATGCGTCGTATCTGAGTGCACGTCGAAAATGATCATTTAATTGATTAAGCGCGGAATAGACGAGAAACACAGAGAAGTAAATTACTGCACAGGCCGCTTGATTGAGGCAATGTGCAAAGATAAAAACTTATAGATAGGATCGCCTCTAGTGAGCGAGGGGAAATAAAAATAGCCCGTCAAAACGGACTATTTTTATTTCAACTTTATAGTTATTGCGGGCTAACTGGTGGCGCTTGACTACTTGGCTGAGTCGTCTCAACCAAGCCACCTCCGACAGCACGGTACAAATCAACCGCATTGGTCAAACGTAGCAAGCGCGCTTGTACCAGATCCTGCTCAGCACTAAAAAGCGTGCGCTGTGCATCGAACAGATCGAGCGAGCTGGCAATGCCATTTTTGTAGCGCAAATCTGCTAATTGCAGTCTGGCTTCTTCCGCTTGCATCACTTTCTGCTGTGCATCGATTTGTTGATCCAGAAATTCGCGTGCAACCAATGCATCAGAGACTTCGCGGAAGGCGACCTGAATCGTCTTTTCGTAATTCGCAATTTCGATGTTTTTGCGCACTTTGCTCAACGTCAAATTGCTGACGTTACGGCCAGCCTCAAAAATCGGCAGTGTCATCTGCGGCATAAATGACCATGTGCGAGAACCAGCGTCAAATAAACCTGACAGTTCGTTGCTAGCCGTACCTATGCCCGCAGTGAGCGAAATACGGGGGAAGAACGCTGCGCGTGCTGCACCGATGTTGGCATTGGCAGCGCGCAAAGTTTGCTCGGCACCGCGAATGTCTGGTCGTTGCGTGAGCAGATCCGATGGTAGGCCAGCGGGAATTTCGGTCACCATCTTTTGCTCGGACAATAGATGCGCCGGCGGTAAATCAGTCAGCGGTTTGCCGACCAATAAAGTCAGTGCATTCATCGCTTGCGCGCGTTGACGTGCCAACGTCAGTTGTGCGACACGAGCAGACTGCAACAACGATTCGTCTTGTCTAAGATCGAGCGCCGAAGATGCGCCGACTTCGACCCGTTGCTTGGTGAGATCGAAGGCTTTGCTGCGGCTATCTAAAGTTTGCTCTGCTAACGCTTGTTGTTCAGCATAGGCGCGCTCAGATAAATAAGCCTTGGCAACTTCAGCGATCAAACTGATTTGTACGGAACGTTGTGCTTCTTCGGTGGCCAGATACTGCGCCAGCGCGGCATCGTTTAAGCTACGCACGCGGCCAAAAAAATCCAGTTCGAACGAGGCGAGGCTAAGCCCAACTTGATAGCGGCTGGAGACCGTGCTGCCGCCAGTAGCAGACAACGAGGCAGGCGTTCTGCCACGTGTGCCAGAGGCGTCGACCTCCAAATTAGGAAACAAGTCTGCCGATTGGATATTGTACTGCGCGCGCGCTTCTTCTATACGCAATGCGGCGACGCGCAGATCGCGATTGTTTTCTAGCGCGCTGCTGATCAATGCTTGCAGGCGTGGCTCTGGGAAGAAATTGCGCCAGCCAATCTCTGCCACATTTGCACGTGGTTGATTCGCCGCTTGCGAGCTTTCTTGCATAGGATATTGCGCCGCCACGGGGGCATCAGGACGCATAAATTTTGGTGCTAGTGAGCAGCCGCTGATTACGCCAGCCGCTACCAAGCATAGTGCTATTTGCTTGATCATAATTCTTCATCCTCATTGCGTGGCTTATGCGATGCATACATACGGCGCTGACGTTCATTTCCTTTAAATAACGAGCGTACGACCACAAAAAATACCGGCACCAAAAACACCGCCAATACCGTCGCTGTAATCATGCCGGCCATCACCCCAGTACCGATAGCACGTTGACTGGCGGAGCCGGCGCCGGAGGCAAGCACCAGTGGCAGCACGCCCAAGATAAAGGCCAGCGAGGTCATGATGATAGGACGGAAACGCATATGAACTGCTTCCAGTGTTGCTTCGATCAAGCCTTTGCCTTGCGCTTGCAAGTCTTTGGCAAACTCGATAATCAAAATCGCATTCTTCGCCGACAAGCCAACCACCGCGATCATGCCGACCTTGAAGTAAACGTCGTTCGGCATACCTCGCAAAGTTACACCCAACAGTGCGCCCAGAATACCGAGCGGCACCACCAGCATCACCGAGATTGGAATCGTGGTGCTTTCATAGAGTGCGGCTAATACCAGGAATACGGCGATGAGTGAAAGCGCATACAAAGCTGGCGCCTGATTGCCGGACGTCTTTTCTTCCAGCGACTGACCAGTCCATTCATAACCGAAACCAGTAGGCAATTTTTTAACCAACTCTTGCATCTCGTTCATTGCGTCGCCGGTGCTATAACCGGGTGCTGCACCGCCAGAAATTTTGATCGCAGGATAGCCGTTGTAACGATTCAATTGCACCGGTCCATTGATCCACTTTGAAGTGGTGAAAGCTGAGAACGGCACCATCTTGCCGGTGGTGCTCCTCGCATACAGTTGTTTCAAGTCTTCTGGTTGCAGACGTTGTTTCGCGTCGGCTTGCACGATCACGCGCTGTTGACGACCTTGATTAGGAAAGTCATTGACATACGATGAGCCGAACGAAGTGGATAGCACGCTGTTGATACTGTCAAAACTTAGACCCAAGGCATTCGCCTTGTCGCGATCAATATCGAGTTGGAGTTGTGGCGCATCTTCCAATCCCTCAGGACGTACACCGGCCAAAACCTTGCTTTGCCCTGCCAAACCGAGTAACTGATTGCGTGCTGCGATCAAGGCATCGTGCCCAAGGCCAGCACGATCTTGCAAGCGGAAAGTAAAGCCGGTGGCATTACCCAGTTCGCGAATCGGCGGTGGATTGAGCGGGAAGATAATCGCATCTTTGATTTGCGACAGCGCACCCATAGCGCGACCAGCAATCGCGTCAGCCGAGTTTTCCGCGTCACGCTCGCTCCAATCTTTAAATGGCGTAAACACCAACGCTGCATTTTGACCACTACCTGAAAAACTGAAACCCAAAATCGAGATCACGTGCTCGACTGCAGGTTGCTTTAAGTAATAGCCTTCTACCTCTTTGATGACATCCAGAGTACGACCGGCGCTCGCACCTGCCGGCAGCTGCACATTGGTAATGATGTAGCCTTGATCTTCGCTTGGTAAAAACGATGCTGGCAAGCGCACATACAGCAGCGCGACACAGCAGAGTATCAATGCATACACGACCATGTACCGACCAGTCTTACCGAGCATTTTGCCGATAAAGGTTTGATAACCTTCGGCGGTCCTATGGAAGCCACGGTTAAACCAACCGAAGAAACCGCCTTTTTCATGATGATGTCCCGCTTTGACCGGCAACAATATGGTCGCGCATAAAGCAGGCGTCAGCGTAAATGCCATCAACACTGAGAAGAACATTGATGCCACCATCGCAAGCGAGAATTGACGATAAATCGCACCGACCGCACCACCAAAAAATGCCATCGGGATAAATACCGCAATCAGTACCAAGGTAATACCAATCAAGGCGCCAGTAATTTGTCCCATCGCTTTGCGGGTTGCATCGCGCGGCGATAAACCTTCTTCGCTCATGATGCGCTCGACGTTTTCCACCACCACAATCGCATCATCGACCAAGATACCAATCGCCAGCACCATGCCAAACATGGTCAGCACGTTGATAGAAAATCCAAAGATCAATAGCGTCGCAAATGTACCCATCAGTGCAACTGGCACCACGATAGTTGGAATCAACGTGTAGCGAATGTTTTGCAAGAATAGATACATCACCAAGAACACCAGCACGATCGCTTCGAGCAGGGTTTTAACTACTTCTTCAATCGAAATTTTGACGAACTTAGAAGTGTCATAAGGGATCGTATATTTGACGCCAGACGGGAAGTACTTTGCCAGTTCATCCATTTTTTTATGGACTGCTTCGGCAGTGCCCAAGGCATTCGCCGTCGGCGACATTTGTACACCGATGAACGAAGTTGGGTTGCCATCAAGGCGACCCGAAGTCGCGTAAGATTGGCCGCCGATTTCAATCCGAGCGACATCGCGTAAACGCACCGTCGAGCCATCTTGGTTAGCACGCAAAACAATATTGCCAAAATCTTTAACGTTATTCAGCTGACCATCAACCACCACGGTTGCGGTAATTTGTTGATCGCTTGGACTAGGCAGATCTGACAGCGTACCGCCCGCCACCAATGCATTTTGGGTGCGTATGGCTGCCGTAACATCGGCAGGTGTCAGGCGGAGGCCAACCAATTTTTGTGGATCAATCCAGACACGCATTGCGCGCTCGGTACCAAACAGCTGCGCTTGACCAACACCGGGTACGCGTTTAATTTCGTTAAGGACATTGCGCGACAAATAGTCGCCCAGTGCTACTGGATCTAATCTGCCATCAGTAGAAGAAAGGCCGATAAAGAGCAAAAAATTACTACGCGATTTGGTGACTTGTACACCTTGCTGAATCACTGCAGACGGCAATCGCGCTTCTACCCGTTTGAGACGGTTTTGTACATCCACCGCAGCCAGATCAGGATTGGTTTCAGGTGAAAACGTAACAGTGATTTGTACTTGCCCGTTGGCCTGACTTTGCGATTCGACATATTGCAAACCGTCAGCACCATTCATTTCCTGCTCAATCAAACTGGTGACGCTATCGTCCAAAGTTTGTGCGGTGGCACCAGGATACGATGCACTTATAACGATAGTGGGAGGCGCAATGTTTGGATATTGTGAGACCGGTAAGCTGGTAATCGCTAGTGCGCCGCCAAGCATGATGAAGATCGCCAGCACCCACGCAAAAACGGGGCGATCAATGAAAAATTTACCCATGGTGTTTCCTTACTTCGAGTCAGCAGATTTAGCAGACTTATCTGCAGGGGCGGGTGCAGCGGCGGCTGACTCAGTTGCTGACTCAGTTGCTGAATTAGCTGCTGGGGTGGCTTCTGCAGGCGGTGTCGCATTGGCAGCCGCTGGCTTTTTCCACTGCACAGGCTTAACGGTGGCGCCAGGCTGCACTTTTTGCAGACCCTCGACGATCACTTGATCGCCTTCTTTCAAACCTTCGCTGATAATCCAGTTTTGTCCATCTACACCATTGGTAACGACTTCACGCGGTGCGACCTTGTTGTCCGCGCCAACCACCATGACAGACGCGCCGCTTGGTGTGCGACTGACAGCCTGTTGCGGGATCGCGATGGCTTTTTCGTTAACCGCTTGTGTGATGCGGGCACGCACATACATGCCTGGCAATAAGAAACGATCGGGGTTGGGAAACTCTGCACGTAAAGTGACCATGCCGGAAGTCTCATCCACGGTCAGATCCGAGAACAATAATCTACCGGTCTGTGCATAGGTTTTTCCATCTTCGGTCACCAAGGTGACAGCTAACTTTCCTTTGCCGGCACTTTGCAACTGACCATCAGCCACTGCGCGCTGCAGTTTTAATGCTTCGGTACTAGATTGGGTCAGGTTGACGTACATCGGATCGATTTGCTGGACTGTCGCGAGGGGCGTTGCCTCGTTTTGTCCAACTAATGCCCCTTCAGTTACTTGTGCGCGGCCGATACGGCCGGATATTGGTGCGGTCACGGTAGCGTAATCGAGTTGCAGCTTGGCGGTTGCGCGTGCCGCTTTGGCCGCAGCAAGATCGGCGTCAGCTTGTTTTGCTGCAGTAGTGACGTCATCGTATTCTTGTTTACTGATGGCATTGCTGGCGACCAATGGTTTGTAACGGCCCGCTTTTTGATCGGCTGACATTTTGACTGCTTCTGCTTTTTCAACTGAGGCGCTCGCGCTGTTATAAGCAGCACGGAATTGCGCCGGATCAATTAGAAATAAGGTCGCGCCCGCTTTAACATCACTACCTTCGCGGAAAGTACGCTTCAACACAATGCCTGGGACACGCGCACGAACTTCCGCAATGCGGCTGGCTTCGAGTCGACCTGGCAATTCATCCATGACCGCAATTGGCGCTGGTTTTACGGTGACGATTGAGACTTCCTGTGGTGGTGGCGCGGCTGGTTGCTCCGATTTGCTGCAACCGGCAACTGCATAGATCAGAAAAAGGGTGGCGCCAAGGCGGGTCAAACGTGGAAATGAACTCATAACAGCTCGCTCGGTAGAATGTTGCACTGTCGCATCGACATCAGTCTCAGCAACAGTCATAAAGGGAAAATACAAATAATAATAATCGCTAACCGGAAGTCGAGTTTGGACCGCAGGGCGAAGTGAGGTATTATACATACATTCGTGAATGTATGTTCGTATTGCAATATACTGGATACACCCCACATAGAGTTATTGAATCGTGTTGTAACTGGATAGTGATTATTTATGGCTCGTTGCACAAAAGAGGAAGCGCAGGAAACACGCAGCCGCATCATTGATGCCGCAGCGGACGTCTTCTATACGCGTGGTTTGGCGCAGTCGTCATTAGGTGATGTGGCGGAGGCGGCTCAAGTTACACGTGGCGCGATTTACTGGCATTTTAAAAACAAGGGTGATTTATTCGACGCCCTGTGTGAGAGAGTGCGTCTGCCGATGGAGTCGTTGATGTCGACGCCACTTGATGCATTTAAAAATGATCCGCTCGGCCACTTGCGCCACACTTGGATTTATTTATTGCGCGATGTGACGCAGAATCCGCAGTCGCGCAAGATATTAGATATTCTTTTCTTGAAGTGTGAACTGGTAGATCGCGACGATCCTATCTGGGAGCGTCAGCATCAGTGTTATCTGAAGGGTCAGGAAAATATGCAGCGTATCTTGGGTGAGGCGATCGCCTTGCAACAATTGCCTGCAGACCTCGATACCAGAATGGCCGCGCTGACTTTGCATGGCCAGGTGGTGGGACTGCTTCACAACTGGCTGTTCTCCCCAAGTAGTTTTGACCTGGCAGAAGTAGCTGAGCCTATCATTGATGCCTGCTTGGATAGCTTGCGTTATGCGCCATCGTTGCGAGTAAAAGCAGCTTAGAAAAAATAGTGCTGGGCAGACTGATGGCTTTGGTCTGCGCTGAGCAATATTTCAGCGGTGCGCGTCAGATATATCTTAAGCACTCGCGGCGTGCGCAATCAAACCTGTTGAAATTCACGCCTTTAAAACTTATCCCTTAGAACGTTACGGCGCTGACAAGAGCGCATTGATCTGACGTAAGTCCTGTTCTTGCAAAATACCGGCGGCTGATTTCAGGCGCAAACTATTCATTAATGCACTGTATCGAGCCACTGATAAATCTCTTTCGGTAGCGTACAACTGCTGTTGCGCATTCAAAACATCGATGTTGATTCTTACGCCGACCTCATAACCCAGACGGTTGGAATCCAGCGCTGATTGGCTGGAAATTTTTGCCGCTTCTAAAGCCTTTACCTCTGCCAAATTACTATTGATCCCGAGATAGGCTTGCCGTGCGCCTTGCGCAGCATTGCGCCGTGCATTTTCCAAGTCAGCGCGTGCCTTGTCTTCTAGCGAAATCGCTTGGCGCGTACGGCTGGTCACCGCAAAACCGCTGAACAGTGGGATATTCCATTGCACTCCAATCGCATTGATCGGGCCGTTATTGGTATTGCTACTGTTTTGATTGGAAAGAGAATTGCGTTGCTGGCTGGTGTTTTCGCTGCGACTGGCGACCAAATTTACGCTCGGGTAATGGCCCGCGCGATGACGCGTGATTTCACGTTTGGCGATTTCTAAAGCCAACTGTTGTTGCGCCACGCTGAAATTTTGCTGCTCGGCACGATCTACCCAGTTAGTTATTTGCGCAGGTATTGGTGCGCTTAGTCGCACATCGGCGCGCAATTTTGCTAATGGGCCTGGCGGGCTGCCAATGATTTGCTGCAAAGCGGCTTGTTTGATATCAACGTCATTTTGCGCAGCAAACTCCTGCGCTACGACTAAATCGTAGCGCGCTTGCGCTTCGTGGGTGTCGGTGATGGTGGCGTTACCAACTTCAAAATTACGCTTGGCGAATGCAAGTTGTTCGTTAATGGCGGTCTTTTGCGCTTGCAACGACGCTAGCGCATCTTGCGCTGTTAGTACGTCGAAATACGCTTGCGCGACACGCAAAATCAGATCTTGCTGTGCGATCGAGAACGTCGCTTCGCTGGCGGTGACGTAAAGCTTGGACTGTTCGTAATTTTGCCAAGCAGCGGCATCAAACAATGGTTGTGTTAGCGCAAGGGTATAACTGTGCGTCGAATAATCCGGTGTGTCGTCGCGGTTGTTACGCATCACTGCGCCGCTTAAATTGAGTGACGGGAGTAGACCGGCACGTCCTTGTATCGACAGTTCTTGGTCGGCATTATGTTGTGCGCGCGCACTGGCGTACACAGGATCGTTAGCGAGTGCTTGCTGATAGACCTGTAATAGGTCTGTTGCAGAGGCTGGGTGAAAAAAAACGATGCTCGTGATCAGTAATGTGAGTCTGACGAGAGCATTTTGGCGCATTGCGATCCTGAGGGAGTTGGGCGATGAATAGTAAGCCAATACAGCAATTGAGGCGCAGATCAGTAAACCGGCATGCTCGGATCAACCTGTTGCGCCCACGCATGCACGCCGCCAGTTAGATTGCTTACTTGGGTAAAGCCATTTTGTTCTAAGAAATGGGCGACCCGCAAACTGCGCGCACCATGGTGGCAGATGCAAACAATTGGCGTGTCTCTATCCAACTGATCGATATGTGCCGGCACCGTATTCATAGGCATTGGGACTGAGCCTGCTATGCAACAGAGTTGGTGCTCGGACGGCTCGCGCACATCGAGCAAGATTGGCAGGACGTTGGAGTCAGTGTTCGCAGCAGCATCAACAGCCGCATCGGAGCCAGGGTTTTTCAGCAATGCTGCCAGTTCCGGTGCGGTGATATGTTGCATGACGACTGTCCTTAAAACTTGAACTTGGAAGGTGTTGGTACGTTGCGCAGTGGTTTGGCGATGGTTTCAAATAAACCGACTGTGCTGTATTCAACTTCCGAGTTGCGCGTGATGATTTGTGCCGTCATTGCTGGCTGGTTACCCACAATAATAAACATGCGGCCACCAACTTTGATTTGTGCCAGCAAGGACTCCGGTATCACAGGAACCGAACCAGACACGACAATGACATCGTAGTTAGCCGCTTTTTCAGTAGCCAACGCAATACCGTCGCCTAACAACACTTCGGCGTTGCTGACGCCGTTAGCGGCAAGATTGCTTTGCGCGAGCTCTTTTAGCGCAGGATCGATCTCAATGGTTGTAACGTGACGTGCCTTATAAGCGATCAGCGCCGCCATGTAACCTGAGCCAGCGCCGATTTCGAGGACGTTTTCGTGCTTTTGGATCACTAATTCCTGCATGATGCGCGCTTCAACTTTCGGCGTCAGCATGCATTCGCCGTTTTTACCGCTATCAGGCAACGGGATTTCGCAATCGCTAAATGCCAGCGCGCGATAGGCTTGCGGCACGAAAGCTTCACGCTTGACCACGGTCAATAACGTGAGAACGTCTTGATCGAGTACGTCCCAAGGGCGGATTTGCTGCTCAATCATGTTGAAACGGGCTTGTTCAATGTTCATCTTGTCGACTCTAATAAGGCTGAATAAGGAAACCAGCATTCTATCAAATAGATCGACCAAACTGCCGGATACTGACATTTCTGCAAGCGGAAACTGTCGTGGATTAAGAAACATGCTGCAAAACTAACTGAAAATGAGCTGAAAACGGCGTGTTATCGAGATGCCGTCTGTTAATCCTTGATTTTTTATTGTTTAAAGACTGGGCAATCTTTGCTAGTTGGTCGGCGTTCCTACCTACAGCGCTGTTACGACTCCGTTACGAACAAACTTATGTTATTCATCGTTTTAGACTGCATGGAATGTTAGACTTGCTGGCTGTTTGGTTGTCAGAATCTGGCGTTCGCTTGGTAGAAAGTATGGGTATGCATTGTCGTTCTGGATGTGGCGCTTGTTGCACCGCGCCCTCGATTTCTTCTGCTATTCCGGGTATGCCACACGGCAAACTGGCCGGGGAACGTTGCGTGCAATTAAATGAACATAATCAATGTCGCATTTTCGGCCAGCCAGACAGACCCGCCGTTTGTAGCAGTCTGCAGCCGCAACCGGAAATGTGCGGCGCATCACGCGAGCATGCGATGCAGTATTTGACCTCTCTGGAACGCATGACGGCCTAGTATTTAATGCGACGCAGCTTCATGCTGTGATGCAATGATTCGATGCTTCGATAATATTTCAGACACGGTCAAAGTTTGGTTTTGAGGATTTTTTGAAGTTCAGTTTGTCGCTTGCATATTAATTTTTTGCGAGCGCGAACGAAGTTCTGGCCATGACGTCAGACTTGCTGGTTTTTTTGTCATCTTTTTTGGAATTACATCGTTCATGGATCTCGCACTCGCACTTAAAGCAATCATTATGGGAGTCGTTGAAGGCTTTACCGAGTTTTTGCCGATTTCTTCTACTGGTCATTTGATACTTGCGGGGAGCTTGCTAAATTTTGTGGGACCGAAGATTAAGGTGTTCGAGATTGCGATTCAAAGCGGTGCCTTGTTTGCTGTGATGTGGGAGTTCCGCGCAAAAATCACAGAGGTATGTAGTGGCTTGTTGACGGAGCGACGTTCGCAAAAATTCACAATGAACATTGTGATTGCGTTTCTTCCCGCGGCCTTGCTTGGGCTGGTTTTTGCCAAAGCGATTAACGAAAAATTATTTACTCCAGTACCGGTTGCGATCGCTTTTATCGTAGGTGGTTTTTTAATTTTATGGATCGAGTACGCTAATAAGTCGGGGCGCAATATTATTCGCGTTGAGTCTATTGATGAGATGACGGCTCTGGATGCGCTTAAGGTGGGATTTGCACAAGCATTTGCTTTAATCCCAGGCACTAGCCGATCCGGTGCCAGTATTATCGGCGCCATGTATTTTGGTTTGTCGCGCAAAGTGGCAACCGAGTTTTCCTTCTTCCTCGCGATACCGACGCTATTAGGTGCCACCGTTTATGCCCTGTATCAGGCGCGCGATATTTTATCGATGGCGGATGTGCCGTTGTTTACGTTAGGTGGCGTCGCCGCTTTTGTATCGGGCTTTTTCTGCGTGCGTTGGTTATTGCGTTACATCAGTTCGCATGACTTTACGATCTTTGCCTACTATCGCATCGCCTTTGGTTTGTTCATTTTATTGAGCGCACATTTTGGTTGGGTTACTTGGGCAGAATGAGTGGGCAGAATGAGCTTGACGATAGCAATGTCTGACGATGATGTCTGAGTTGGATGATCTTAACGCACAGGCGTTGCACCTATTAGAAACGGTATTTGGCTATCCCGCGTTTCGCGGCGAGCAGGCCGAAATCGTCGAGGTGATTGCGCGTGGTGGCGACGCCATGGTGCTGATGCCGACCGGTGGCGGTAAATCGCTGTGTTATCAAATTCCAGCCTTGCTGCGTGATGGTGTCGGTGTTGTCATCTCGCCGCTGATTGCGTTGATGCAAGATCAAGTCGATGCATTGGCCGAGGTTGGTGTGCGTGCCGCCTTTCTTAACTCCACCCAAAGTTTTGAACAAGCGATGCAAATCGAGCGTCAGGTGCGCGCGGGCGCGTTGGATTTGCTGTACATCGCGCCCGAGCGTTTGATGACCACGCGTTGCCTTGAGTTGCTGGAAGCATCCAAAATTGCCCTATTCGCGATAGACGAGGCGCATTGCGTTTCGCAATGGGGGCATGATTTCCGTCCGGAATATATTCGCTTGTCGATTCTGCACGAGCGCTTTCCGGATGTTCCGCGTATTGCATTAACTGCCACCGCTGACCAACAGACGCGCGAAGAAATTGCGCATCGCTTGCAGCTGGACGATGCGCGTATGTTTGTGTCTTCGTTTGACAGGCCGAATATCCGTTATCAAATCGTGGAAAAAGCAAACGGTCGTAAGCAACTGCTGGATTTTATTCAGGCTGAGCATATGGGCGACGCGGGAATTGTGTATTGCTTGTCACGCAAACGCGTCGATGAAACTGCCGAGTTTTTGTCCGAACACGGTATCAAGGCAATGGCCTATCACGCAGGAATGGATACCGCTGCGCGGAGTAAAAATCAGTCCCGATTCTTGCGTGAAGACGGTATCGTGATGGTGGCGACGATTGCATTTGGTATGGGTATCGATAAACCGGATGTACGTTTTGTCGCGCATCTTGATTTGCCGAAAAGCATAGAAGGTTATTACCAGGAAACCGGCCGCGCGGGTCGTGATGGTGGTCCAGCCAACGCATGGATGGCATACGGTTTGCAAGACGTGGTGCAGCAACGCCGCATGCTGGATGAGTCCGACGCAGACGAAACCTTCAAACGCGTGCAGGGCACCAAGCTCGATGCAATGCTGGGTTTGTGCGAAACCTTGCATTGCCGTCGCATTCGGCTACTGCAGTACTTTGGTCAAGCGTCGTCCGCATGTGGTAATTGCGATACCTGCTTACAGCCACCAATCGCTTTTGATGCGACGGTTGCGGTACAAAAATTATTGTCGACGATTTATCGCGTTGATCAACGCTTTGGTGCAATGCATGTGTTGGATGTGTTGCGAGGCGTGGATTCGGACAAGGTGCGTCAATGGGGGCACGAGCAGGTTTCTACTTACGGCATCGGGTCTGACCGCAGCGAAGCTGAGTGGCGCGCCATTTTGCGACAATCAATTGCGCTGGGATTAGTGAGTGTGGACTACGAGTCTTATAGTGCGCTCAAGTTGACCGATGCCGCGCGGCCGGTTTTAAAGGGTGGTGAGAAAATACAGTTACGCACTTATCAAAAACCGCTGAAGTCTAAGCGTGCTGGTGGTAAGCCAAAAGGCTTTATCGAAAGTGATTTGTCCGTTGACGAACAGGGAATTTTCGAGAAGTTGCGGTGGTGGCGGATGGACACGGCGCGCACGCATAATGTGCCTGCCTACGTCATTTTTAATGATGCGACGATGCGCGAGATTGCGAAGACGCAGCCAACCTCGTTAGAGAGTTTACGTGGCGTCAGTGGTGTTGGTGAAAAGAAGCTAGAAACCTATGGCGCTGATATTGTGGCGTTGATTACGCAAATACAAGCGTAATTTAATCTGCCTGCTTGCAGGTGCAATCGCGGTATTGATATTTCGTCTATTGCAGGCCTGCTTGGCATATTCAATTTTTTTCAAACACTAAATCCCATACACCGTGACCCAATTTGAGGCCGCGATTTTCAAACTTGGTGACGGGCCGATAATCGGGTCGCGGCGCATAAGCATCGGCAGTATTTTTTAATGTCGGTTCGTTGCTGAGCACTTCTAGCATTTGTTCTGCGTATTCCTGCCAATCGGTGGCGCAGTGTAGGTAACCACCCGGCATGAGACGTGATGAAAGTAATTGCACCATCGCTGGTTGAATCAAGCGGCGCTTATTATGGCGCGCCTTGTGCCACGGGTCAGGGAAAAATACGTGTATGCCTGCCAACGAGGCGGGGCTTATCATATTGGTTAATACTTCAAATGCATCGTGTTGGATGATGCGCAAATTGCTCAAGCCTTGTTCTCCAATTTGCTTGAGCAAGCTACCGACGCCGGGTGTATGCACTTCCACCCCTATGAAATTTTTCTCCGGCATCCCAGCGGCAATGCTGGCGGTGGTTTCGCCCATACCAAAGCCGATTTCAAAGATGGTTGGTGCTGAGCGAGAAAATATTTGCGCAGTGTCTACACTCTCTTTGCAGTAGGACAGCATAAATTGCGGCCCGAGCTCATCAATGGCGCGTGCTTGCGCTGTCGACAGGCGGCCAGCGCGCGTGACAAAACTGCGTATGCGATGTTCGGTCGGATCGTAAAAAAGCGGTTTTTTCTGGCCGTCGTCGGCAGTGTGGTCGGTCATGCTGAATTTCTTGTCATGTTGGCGAAGCAAAATGCGCAGCAGCGCATGTCTGTGCAAGCGTAAATACGTGACTTACGATCGGGACGTATTGTACCGTGAGTGCTAGGGTGGTGGCGTTGGTAGCGGAGGTAGATTGGCGCGACGCTCAATTTCCTTGATCATGCCCTGAAACTGTTCAGCAATATTTTTGCGCATTAAAGGTGCGGCGAGAAAAGTAGGGATATTAGCCTCTGGTTCTATGGTGCCGGACCAGTGCAATAGATACGTTTCGCTATCAGCGATTTTTTTAATGTCGTAAGTGCCTTCGAGGCGTTTGAGATTGCCATGCAGCAGGCGCGTTCTGATTGAGGTAGGGGGCTTCTCGGTGACCTCGACGGTTGCATGGAGCGGAAAACGGAACAGCCATAGATGTGCATAACCAGATTGCTCGATGGTGGCGCGATTGCCGTGTCGTTCTACCAAACGACTTTTTTCCAAGCCAGGGATGAAATCTGGCAGGTGATCGTAATCGGTCAACGTGCTCCAGATGATCGCAATAGGGGCTTTGACAAGTGCGCGTGCATTGACTTGCACGGTGTCGCCGTAACGGGTCGCTTCAACCTTCAAGGTTTCTTCGGCGCGTGTGTCGACTGCATGCAGTGCCAGCGGGGCACAGAGCATCAGTCAGGAAAGAAATAAGGTTTTTTTACCCAGCGCAGTCTCGCGGCAAAAGTGGAGGATATACGGCACAATCTGCAAGCGCTTATATTAAGCGGTACGAAAAGTGCCGCGGCGGTAAAGCTGATGACGACAACAGATGCCACCGTGCAGCCTTGGTGTGACCACATCGTGACGTATTTGGTTTCCGTCATAAACGAAACCAGAGCACGGGGATGAAGGATGAAACGATCAATAACACAATGTATGCAGCTTGTTGGCTGGGTAGCCGGAGTTTCTTTGTTATGTTCCTGCACACCCCAGCAGCCGATCCGGCAAGTTGTCGATAGCAATGTGGTGGCGCCAGCATTTCCGGAGGAGTATTACCGGCATGCGGAAATTCAGGGAAAGCGCATACTGCGAGTCGATGGTAAACAATCAATGGTGGTGCTGGAGGTTCGTCGCGCGGGCCCCTTTGCACATCTTGGGCACGATCACGTCGTAGCGAGTCATGATGTCAGCGGATTTGTCGCACCGGACGCAGGTCGTGCCGACCTCTCAGTGCCACTGGACAAGCTGGTCGTCGATGAGAAAGACCTACGCGAAGAAGCTGGATTCGGCACTCAGCCGACACCTGATGATATTGCCGGCACGCGCCATAATATGTTGACCAAGGTGCTGGAGTCACAGCGCTTTCCGCTAGCATTGATTCATATTATCGAGCGGAATACTACGCAGCGTGATGCGGCTATGCTCGACGTGACCATCACCTTGCACGGGGTGAGTCGCACGTTTTCCGTTCCCTCGATTGTTCAGCGGACATCCGATCGCATGGTTGTCGCAGGTAGGATGCAGTTCAGACAGAGCGATTTTGGCATTGTGCCGTTTTCAATCCTCAACGGTGCTATCCGCGTGGAAGATGCGCTGGCGCTGCGATTTCGTATCGTCGCCACGCGTGACAATAGGTGAGCGTTAGAAAATTAGGCTTCTGGTGACGAGCGTGGGCGCCATCGCTATTTTGCATGTGCCTGTCTCTTGGCCTGTGAAGATGCTGGCTACTTGTTCACGGCCATGTATTTTCATAAAGTACTTCGCTCATCTCTTTTCGTTTGTCCCAACCTTCTAGTTCTAACATTGGTGCCTGATAAAACTCATCCACGTGTCCGATGCACAGCACCGCAATCGGTTGGCTCCCTTCCGGCATTCCACATAGTTCGCGCAATCGCGCGGGATCGAATAGCGATACCCAACCCATGCCGATGCCTTCTGCACGCGCGGCGAGCCACATGTTCTGGATTGCACAGGATGCAGACGCCAGATCCATCTCGGGCATTGTGCGACGGCCGAACACATAGCGTTCGCGCTGATCGGTCAGGCCAACGACCAGCACTTCGGCGCAGTTGAGTATGCCTTCCACTTTCAGTTTCATGAAATTGTTTGAGCGTTCGCCGAGGGCGTCGGCGGTAGCGATGCGTTCTTCTTCGACGTGAGCTTGTATGGATTTACGTAATGCCGAATCGGTAATGCGCAGAAAGCGCCACGGCTGCATATAGCCAACGCTGGGAGCCATGTGAGCCGCATGAATCAGGCGCTCAAGCTGGCCGTCCTCCAGCGGGGCGGGCCGAAAATGGCGCATATCGCGTCGCTCGCGGATGGCGCGGTAAACCGCATCGATTTGTTCTGCTGTGAAGGCGTGGACGCTCATGACTTGCTTATCGTTGATGGTAGTTCAGGCACATGCGCCTACGATACGATTACGACCTTGCTCTTTCGCTTGATAGAGTCGCTTGTCGGCTTCTTCGATGAAGGTGAGTAAGACATGTTGATTGCCAGGGATGATGGCGCTGACGCCCATGCTGATGGTGAGCAGCTGGCTTACTGCTGATTTTGCGTGCGGGATTTGCTCTTTGAAGATCAGGTCGCGGCAACGATTGGCGACATTGATGGCAGACTGTTCGTCGGTTGCCGGAAGGATCAGCATGAACTCTTCCCCACCAAAGCGCGCGAAGAAATCACGTGGTCGGGTACCAGCACCGCTCAATGCTTGCGCGACACGCTTGAGGCATTCATCGCCCTGGATATGGCCATAATGATCGTTGTATTGCTTGAAGTAGTCGATGTCCAACATGATGATGGCGAGAGGCTGACTGCTACGACGGGCATGGTTCCATTCCTGTTCCAAAATGGTGTCGAGCATGCGGCGATTGGCAATGCCGGTAAGTCCATCCTTGAACGAGAGCGCCTCCAATTCGGTCTGCATGTCGGCCAGTCTGGCTTCTGTCTTTTTCCGTTCGCTGATGTCGAACATAAAGCCGATTAACGAATCGACTTCACCTTTGTCGTCACGAACCACATGAACGACATCGCGCACCCAGACGTAATTGCCATCCTTGGTCAGTGCACGATAATCCGCTTCGTGATCGACACCTTCCTTCGATTGCGTAATGCAAAAATTGACGACCCAGTCGCGATCTTCGGGGTGCATGCGTTCTGCCCAGTCGTTGGCACTGACCCAGCTTTCCGGCGTCCAGCCGAGCAGCGGCTCGATTTGCGGACCGATGTAACTGAAACTCATGCTTTTCCAGTCGATCTTCCACGGGATGGCTTTGGTCGATTCCAGCAAAGTTTTATAGACAGTGCTGTCTGGTTCCATCTTTGTGTTGCTGGTCATGAATATTGTGCGAGTTAATGAGTGGAGGCGCGGATCCTTTTGATCCTGGGAGACAATTGTAAGTGAGGCAATCGACGCTGTCGATGGTGCAAGAGGCAGGCTCAGGTCTGGGTCAGGATCAGGATGCAGAATCCGTTAACGCCGAAGTGGATCTCGCGACCTTGCAGTGTGACGTTCTGGCCAAACAGCATGCTGTTGTAATCGTAATGCACGGTATGTTCAATCACATCCATATTGAAGATACAGAGTAATTTTTGGTCGTCGGATTGGCGGTGGAAGGCGAGTACCGCGTGTACGGTGTTGAGTAGGGTGATAGATCCGTGCATTAGCGCAGAGTTGGCCTTGCGCAGGGCAATCATTTTTTTGAAAAAATTCAGTATCGAATCAGGATCTGTTTTTTGCTTGTCGATGTTCATCGCGCGGTGTTCATCAACGACCGGTAGCCACGGTTCTACTTGGCTGAAACCGCCGTGTACCTGATCGTTCCATGGCATCGGTGTACGGCAACCGTCGCGCCCCTTGAATTTTGGCCAGAACGATTTGCCGAACGGATCTTGCAGCCGGTCGTACGGGACATCGGCCTGCGGCAGACCCAACTCCTCACCCTGATACATACAAATATCGCCACGCATCGAATATAACAAGGCGAGCATTTCCTTGGCGGTTTGCTCAGGATCGCGGCCGTTGGCCCAACGGCTCGCAACGCGTGGCTTGTCGTGATTGCTCAGCGCATAGCACGGGGTGCCGGGTGCGTAGATATGTTGTTCCAGTTCGGTAATGACATCGCGCACGCGCTGGGCGCTGCTATCCGGTTGCATCAGGGCGAAACTGTAGGCAGAGTGCAGGTGCCCAGCGCGAGTATATTGGCCCATCAATTTGATGGGCTCAGTACCGCCCACTTCAGCCAGGCTGTATGCACCATATTGATCCAGCAGGGTACGAATTCGCTCCAGAAAGGGCAGCATTTCCGGTTGCGCCTGATCATAGACGTGTATCTGATAGCCATAAGGATGGAGCGCGGCAGTGACATCCTCGCGCGGGGGATTATCGCGCAACTGGAGATCCTGAAAAATGTGGTTACAGGCATCGAAGCGAAAGCCGGTAACGCCGAGATCCAGCCAGAATTTGATATCCGACAGAACTTGGTCTTGGACCTCCAGATTGTGCATGTTGAGATCGGGCTGACCAGAAAAAAATGAGTGGAAATAGTACTGGCGTCTTTCTGCATCCCAGCGCCAAGCTGGTCCGCCAAAGACGGACATCCAGTTATTGGGCGCACTGCCGTCCGCTTTGGGATTGGCCCATAGATACCAGTTGGATTTGCCGTGCTTGCCAACCCGACTATCCTTAAACCACGGATGTTCATCTGATGTATGCGACATGACCATGTCGATGATGATGCCGATGCCTAGCGAGGTCGCTTTCGCCAACATACTTTTGAAATCATCCATGGTCCCGAAAATGGAATCTACTGCGCGGAAGTCGGCGACGTCGTAACCGAAATCCTTCATCGGCGATTTGAAAAACGGGCTGATCCAAATCGCATCAACACCTAGTTCCTTGATGTACTCCAGCTTGTGCTCTAGCCCGGCGAGATCGCCGATGCCATCGTTGTTTGAGTCATTGAAACTGCGGGGATAGACCTGATAAATAATCATGCAAAGGTTCTTTCAGACGCAATAAGCAAAATTGAACGCTACGCATACTTCACCGACACTGCATACGCTTGAAATTGGACAGGCGACTGATGAGATTTTTCGGCGATGAATTTGCCAATCAGAAATAAGCCACCTCTATCTGAACGGGTATTTTATCGCTCTCTCATCGAATCTTCTTAAACAATCGACTATAAGCAAATGACGACAGAAAAACCCGCTTGATTTTAGCCATGCATATTCCATGCCGACCTGGACGAAGAAGGCAACAGGAGACGGTAAAAAAATGCACGCCGCCTCATCAAGGTGCGGCGTGCCAAGGGACAGAAGGAATTGGGTAATGCCAGCGGCAAGAACGATGCTGGGGCATCTGAGAGATAAGGCAGGAAGTTTTTAGTATCGCTTAAGTAAGTGCTTATCCTTGCCAGCGCACCAAGGCGTTTACGGTTGGCGCCAGTAAAGAAATGTTTGCTTGAGGATAAGTTACTCAAGTCAGATAAGGTACGGAAACGGATACTTTTAGACCAGCCTACAAGCGTGATGCCTGCATAAATTCTGCTTGAAAGTCATCATCCAAGCGCGAGTGCGGGTGGTCAAAAGGACGGAACAATCTTGGAGTTTGCAATCTGTGTTGCGATGGTTTTGCTGCTGTTGTGTGAGAATAAGCTGCGCCGACATTCGATAGACATTCACCTTTACTGCCCTTATGCTGTCGTGCAATACGAGCCGACCGTAGGAACACTGTGCGATAGCTTGCCACCACTTGTCATGACTCCCTATGCGAATTTTGATTGTTGAAGATGACGCTGTTCTTTCTGCTGCGCTGACTCGGGCATTGACGCAAGCGTCGTATACCGTCGATTGCGTCGATAACGGTGAAGATGCGCATAGCGCGTTAAACACCGATACCTATGCATTGGTGTTACTCGATATCTCATTACCAAAAATGGATGGTTTGACAGTATTACGTCGACTGCGCGAGCGTAAGTCACGCATTCCGGTCTTGATTTTGACAGCGCGAGATACGCTGGAAGATCGCGTTACCGGGCTCGATTTAGGCGCCGATGACTACATGACAAAACCGTTTGATTTGCCCGAGTTCGAGGCACGTGTACGTGCATTGATACGGCGTGGCCAGTTTGATGCTGGCAAGAGCTTAACGCATGGCAGCTTACGGTTCGATTTGGAAGCGCATCGCTTATTTCATGACGAGCAACCGGTCGAACTATCGGTGCGTGAATTAGCGGTATTGGAGCTGCTGTTGTCGCGCCAGGGGCAGGTCGTAACCAAGGAGCAAATGGTCGATCGTTTGTTTGGCTGGGGGGATGATGGCGGCAGCAACGCAATCGAGGTGTATGTACATCGGGTGCGCAAGAAATTAGAACCGTTCAACATTAGTATTCGTACTGTGCGTGGCATGGGTTATTTGCTGGAGAAGTGCGACGATGCTTGAAGCGGCGAAAGAGGAAACCAAGATCAAAGGAAATCCAAGCTTGCGCAGTCGTTTGATGCGCTTAGTACTGGTTCCTTTGCTGGTGATTTTACTGGTCGATATCGCGGGAAGCTATTTTGTAGTGCGTCATGTTGCCAATAGTGTGTATGACGTTGAGTTGGACGAAATTGCGCGCGAGATGTTGCTTAATGTGACACATGACCAAGTTCATGGTTTTGGTTTTAGTCTCTCGGCAGAAGCAGAACGTACGTTGTTTTTGGATGAGGAGGACGAAGTCTATTACGTGATCCGCAGTCTAGATGGCAGCACGATTGCTGGCAATCCTAGCCTGCCGGTTGCAAGGGAATTGAAGCCAGGGCGTAACACTTTTTTTTACGATGACGTGGTCCAAGGCAAACCGGTCCGCATGGTCATTATGCGTGGACAACCCCTGGTGCGTCCAAATTCCGAGCAGGTATGGATACAGGTTGCAGAAACACTGGATAAACGCGCGCGCTATATTAAAACGCTGCTGTGGCAAGTGATTTTGCCGCAGCTTTTACTGATCCTTATCGCAGGCACGCTGATTTGGCGTGGCGTCGCACATGGATTAGCACCATTGCGAAAGTTGCAGCATGAGGTCAGTATGCGCTCGCATTTGGATCTCAGCCCGATTCATGCTTCTGATGTACCAGGAGAGATTGAGCCGTTGGTGGGAGCAGTGAATGATTTAATGACGCGGGTCGATGCAGTCTTGGGGTTTCAAGGACGCTTTATTGCTGACACGGCACACCAACTACGCACGCCGGTAGCCGGTTTGAAAGCCCATATAGAACTGGCATTGCGTGAGACGGATCCAACGCAAATTCAACGTGCGTTGGGGCATTTATATACCAGTGCGGAACGCATGTCGCGACTGGTCTCACAGCTTCTTTCTCTGGCACGCAACGAGCCACATAATGTGGCGGCAAATTTTGCCTTGTTTGATCTTAATCAACTGGCACTTCGTGCCACGCAGGATTGGGTGCCGCAGGCTTACAAAAAACAGATTGATCTTGGTTTTGAGGTGGCCGACCAGCAGGTATTGTTAAATGGTGAGGCCGCACGGGTCACCGAAATGATTAATAATTTGGTCGATAATGCGATTCGATACACGCCAGCTGGTGGTCGCGTTACGGTAAGAGTGGTGCAAGACGATGCGGTGCATTTGATCGTGAGCGACGATGGTCAGCGGATTCCGATAGAAGAGCGCAAGCGAATCTTTGAGCGCTTCCATCGCTTGCTAGGCTCACATGAGGAGGGCAGTGGCTTGGGCCTGGCTATCGTGCATGAGATTGCCTCCTTGCATAATGCGCAGATTGAGCTAATCGATGACGTAGATGGTGTCGGCAATACGTTCACGGTTTCTTTCCCGATATCCCATATTGAAAGTTGAAAAAGCCTGTTTGTAAGCTTCTTGTAATGTTCGCGACAGAAAAATGTAAGGTTGATGAAAGTGTTGTGTAAGCGCTGATCCTTAAGATGATGGTAGTAGGTAAACCAATCAAAAGGAGATCAAAATGCTTGCAACATTCAGCGATTCAACACTGTGGGTCGCACTTTTTCAAATCATCATCATCAATGTTTTATTGAGTGGTGATAACGCCGTCATTATCGCGCTCGCTTGCCGTAAATTGCCCCCGAAAGATCAGCGCAATGCTTTTATCATCGGCGCTGCTGCCGTCGTGATTTTGATGACAGCACTGACAGCTGTTGCGTCCCTTTTATTGACCATCCCTTACGTAGAAATCGTCGGTTCTATCCTGCTGATATGGATCGGTATCAAGCTATTGGTGCCGGAAGAAGAAGATGACAACGTCGATGCTAGCGATAATTTCTGGGGCGCGGTAAAAACCATCATCATCGCTGATATCGTCATGAGTTTGGATAACGTGCTGGGTATGGCTGGCGTCGCAAAAGGCCATATGGAGCTGTTGTTTGTCGGTATGGTCATCACGGTTCCACTAATCTTGTTCGGCAGCGCCATTTTGATGAAGCTGATGACGCGTTTCCCTATCATCGTCACGCTGGGTGCCGGTTTGCTTGGCTATGTTGCAGGCGAAATGTTCATCGAAGATCCTGCATTGAAGGGCCATTTGGAAAACGCACATTATCTGGAGATCGCATTGCCAATCATGGGGGCACTGATCGTGGTGGGTGTGGGTAAATTCCTTGCCGCTCGACATGTAGCGAATACAGCAGTAACCGAGGCTTGAGCGTTAGCCGTTTTCGACGACAGACTGACTGGAGGCTTTTATGATGCACGTTCTTGTTCCTGTTAATGATCGTAGCGATGCTGAGTGCGCTGCTAAGCATGTGATTGATCGCTACCTCGGGCAGCCGGTGGTGCTGTATTTGGTTAATGTGCAACTGCCGATATCCAAATTTGTTTCACGCTGTGTGAATCACAAACAATTGGAAGAATTCCAAAAAGAAAGTGGCATGGAAGTATTGCAACCGTTAATAGATAAACTGGATGCCGCTGGTATTTCGCATCAGCAGAAAATACTGGTGGGTTATAAGGCTGAGGCGATTGCGCAATTTGCGCGGCAACACTACTGTGACCAGATCATGGTGCCAAAAAAGAGGAATAGTGTATTTGAGAGTTTGGGCCTGGCGTCGATCAGTAGTCAGCTGCGTCACCTAATGGGTCCGAAGTGGCAATGCGACATCAGTGAATTGTATTGAGGTAAGCATGTTGTAAGGCTAGTGTAAGGTTCGCATGGCAGACTATTGTTTGTGACGGTTACACGTATCTGTCATGCCGAATTTTATTGATTTGTGCCTTGTTTTTTGGAATTGCCTTCATCGAATTTGATTGTTTAAATCTAGTTTGTGATTCTGATTTTTTGACAGCGTAGATTATTTGCACCGTGTGTCTATGATTCAGTCCTCAAGCTGAGTCGTTTTTCTAGCCCAGTCTCGTACTGGGCTATTTTTTTGCGTCAATATTTAGGGCAAAAAAAAGACAGGCAAGTGGCCTGTCTTTTTTTGATACGCAACTTACTAAATTGCTTACGGCAATTATTTTGCAGGCTCAGCAGCTGGTGCTTCTGCTTCTGCTGCTGGAGCAGCTTTTTTCGCTTTGCTATGCTTCGCTTTTTTAGCGTGCTTTGCTTTTTTGTGTGCTGGGGCTTTTGCGGTTTTTGCTGGTGCTGCTGCTGGTTCAGCGCTGGTAGCGGCTGGCTCCTGTGCGAAGGCGACTGAAGCAAACAGAGTAGCTACTAATCCTGCGAGTAATTTGTTCATGTAAATTCTCTCTTATAAAGTTCGGTCAAGGTGTGCGAACCACAGCATGGTTCGTACGTACATAACGCAATGGGTATTGCGTGGTTGACGCGGCTTACAAGAAATTCATTTTTTATTTCGCAAGCACGCAATTATTTATAACTTTGACAATAAATTAAAGTTTTGAAAGAATGGGGGCAATACCAAAGTAAGCTTGTAGAAAGCAATGATCCCTTGCGCGGCACAGATAGCCGAAAATATCACTGGTTGTTTATCTGACGGCGTAAGCTTTATTTGCGGCAATAATGTCGGTCAGTCGTCAGGTGAGAGTAAATAAAACTTTGTGACGTTAGGCGATATGTTGCAAACGACAAGGTATCACGCGAGAGTTTTCGGAGACCATAGAATGTATAACGATCAGGTCAAACGTTTGCGACTAGCGACGCTAGTCACGATAGGTGTATGCGTGACGGTAGTGGTCACGATGTTGAGCTTGCTATTTTTGGTCAATCATTTTGCCCGAGCATATGCCGTCAATCAGGCGGAAGAACGTTTACAACAGTTGTCTTGGCAAATGCGGGATGCATTAGATCGCGGTTTGAACACCGCGGTTGATAACATGCAGTTGGTTTCGCACCTTGCTGAAGTGCAAAACGCAGATGATCCGCAAGCATTGCGTACCATTTTTGATCAGATCAAACTTAATTTTCCCGACTATGCATGGATAGGACTTGCCGATAACGACGGTAAAGTGATTGCCGCATCTGCTGGCATGTTGGAAGGCGAAGATGTGAGCCAGCGACCTTGGTTTCAGCAAGGTAAAAACGGCCTCGTCTCCAATGACTATCACCCCGCGGTGCTGTTGGAAAAGTTGTTGCCATATTCGGCCAAGGAATGGCGCTTTGTCGATGTCGCTCTACCCGTTAAGCGTGATGATGGACCGGTGCGCGGTGTGCTTGCAGTGCATTTAAGTTGGCAGTGGGCACGTAAGCTTGCCAGTGATTTATTAATTCCTGCCGATAACCAATACATGGTTGAGGTCTTAATCGTGCGTGAAGATGGGCTGATTATTCGCGGCCCTGACTATTTGGAAGAAACCACGATAGACCAGCCCAGTTTTAAAATGGCGCAAAGTGGTTTCAGCGGATCGGTGACTGAGAAATGGCCAGACGGGCGTTATTATTTGACCAGCTATACGCGCACAGGTCTCAACACAAATTTTCCAAGCCCACATTGGAGTGTGTTGATTCGCCAGCCCAAGGCATTTGCGTTAATTGATTTTGGTGATCTTGAGCGCCGCATATTATTTGCCGGTGGTTTGATCGCACTTTTGTTGATGATGATCTCTGTTTGGTTGGCACGTCGTCTCGCCAAGCCCTTGGACGAACTCAGTGCGGCCATTCTGCAGCGACGCGGCGGTAACTTTGCGCGCGATATCCCAATCACCGATGGTTATCATGAAGTGCATTTGCTTTCCAGTACCTTGGCAGAGATGGTCAAGCGCGAGCGGCAGCATGTGACTCGACTCCATAGTTTGAATGAAAATCTAGAAAATCTGGTGCAAGCACGTACTCAGGAAATGGTGCAAAAAGCGAGCGCATTGGAAGCTGCACTGGCACAGCAACTAAAGTTTCAAGAGCTTTTACAAGACAGTGAAGCAGAGTTGCGTGCGACCTTGCAAAACGCGAATGATGCTTTTATCGCGATGGATCAAAACGGCACCATCATCAACTGGAACGAGCAGGCGGAGCGTCAGCTAGGTTGGACGCGTAATGAGGCGATCGGTAAAAAAATGGCGCAGATGATTATTCCGCCAGCGATGCGTGATGCGCATTTGAAAGGTATGCAGCATTTTCTCGCTACGGGCGAAAGCAAGATGCTCAATCGACGCATCGAAATTACCGCATTACGCAGAGATGGCGTTGAATTTCCTGTTGAGCTAAATGTTGCCAGCGTGCCACGTCATGATGGTCATTTGTTCATTGCGTTTTTGCATGACATCACGGATCGGCAAAATTTACAGACTTCGCTGACGAATATGGCCTTGCATGACATGCTGACTAATTTGCCAAATCGACGTGTGTTGATGCAAAAACTACCCGAGTGCATGGCACGTACCGCGCGGCTTGGTAAGTCATTAGCAATATTTTTTCTCGATTTAGATGGCTTTAAGAGTATTAACGACGAATACGGACACGAAGCGGGTGATGAGTTGTTACTCACAGTGGCACAGCGTATGGTTGGCGCAGTGCGTACTACCGATACGGTAATACGTTTGGCGGGCGACGAGTTTGTCGTGATTTTGGAAATGATGAATGGCGATAGTAATGCGATTGAGGTTGCGGAGAAAGTGCTGCACGCAATCAAGCAACCGTTCACCTTAAAAAATGCATCTGTCAATTTATCCATGTCTGCCAGTATTGGCATTGTGTTGTATCAACATGGTGATAAAAAGAGTGCTGCGCAATTGCTCACACAAGCCGATGCCGCGATGTACGAAGCAAAACGCAAAGGGAAAAATAAAGTGGTACTAGCCGATCGCGATGCAACAAATTAGTCAGTGGAATTTTGACGCAGACGTTTTTCTTCATACATTTTGCTATCCGCCTCGGCGCACGCTGAACGCAGGCCGAGTTCAGGATTGCGGCTGGCCAGCCCGATCGATGCGTGCACGCCGACGGCTTGCAGCATATGCCGTAATCTTTCCACCACCAATTGTGCGTCGGCGATATTGCATTCTATACACAGAATAAAAAACTCATCGCCGCCGATGCGTGCCGCAATGTCATGGGCACGAATAATATTACGTATGATTTGAGAGGTGGTGACGAGTAAACGATCGCCAGCTTCATGGCCTTGGTTGTCGTTGGTTTCTTTTAGATTATCGAGGTCGATGGAAATCACACACGCAGGGTGGCCGTAGCGCCGACAACGATCTTCTTCCAAGCTCAATAACTGATCCCAACTGCGACGGTTATGCAGCAGTGTCAGCGCATCATGCGCCGCCTCCATTTCTGCGCGTTCTGCTCGACGGGTCGCATCGGCTACCGCAAGCTCCGCGTTTAACAGGCTACTCAGCATAGCGGCCATCAATTCAATTACATCCTGACCGTCGCGTATGGTATCCGCTTGTGGCGAAGGATCAATCGCGCAGAGCGTACCAAACAACGATCCATCCGCGCGCGTAATTGGCACGCCGACGTAAGCTTTAATCTCGAGTGCACTGGCGATCGGCGCATTGGCGTAGACGCTAATCTGATCAGACTGCGGCGCCACACGCGGCCCCAAACCCTCAACCATGCGTGAGCAAAACGAGTCCGACCATTTAAACACGGCGCCTTCTTTAGTGCCGTAATGGCTGTCTTCTACCGCCAGCACGATCCAGTCGTTGCCTTGGGTGCGTGTGACCATCCATAAATCGAATCCGAAATGACTGCGTAGCGTATGGACGACGGCGTGGCTGGCAGAAGCGAAATCGTGCATCATAATTCTTCTTTCTTACATATTGTTCAGACAGCTGACGCGAGAGTAAGTCAAATAGAATATTACAATAAGGTAACAAAAATAAAAAAAATAGTCATGCACTTATTTATATAGAGCGGTTCAAACCTTGATCGATATTTTGTCGATAGCGCTGGCTACCTAACCACATTAAAAATGCGGTGAGGGTGAAGAATAATTGTCCAAGTGCCAGACCTAGTGGGGAGTGTGACAGGGCTGGCGCGATCGCACCCGCAACCAACGCGCCTAGCATGGTCAGCATGCAGGATTGGCACGATGCAACCAGACCGCGCAACGTCGGAAAAAGATCCAATATCAGCAAGGTTGCACCAGGCGCTACCAGTGCCATGCCGAATGTATAGAAAAACATTGGCACCAACGACCATGGCACAGCCGGTGGGAAAATGGCATGGTAGAGAGTGTTGAACAAGGCGGCACCAACAAGGAAAGTAAAGCCGATTAATACCTGCTTTGCCACGGATAGTTTTCCTGCTAAACGATTAGCACTCAGCGCGCCGCAAAAAATACCAGCTACTAGCGGGATGAATTGCCAGCCAAATTCTGCTGGTCCCAAATGCAGTGATTCCACCAAAAATATCGGGGCTGCGGCAACATACAGAAACATGCCTGCAAAGTTAAAAGCGATCGTGCCGGACTTTAGTTGGAAGAGCGGTGACCGTAATACCAACTTGTAGTTGTGATACAGCGAACGTGGATGGAAAACCTGTCGTTGCGACAACGGTAATGATTCCGGCAAGCGTCGATAGCATTGCAACAGCAGCAAGATCGTATAGACAAATAAAAATAAAAAAATCACGCGCCAGCTAAATAGTTGGACGATCCAGCCACCCATAATGGGTGCGATCGCGGGCGCAATTGAAAAGATCATTGTCATCAGCGACAACAGTCGCGCCGCCGCCGCACCCTCATACAGATCGCGTATCATCGCGCGTCCGATTACCACGCCGGCACCGGCTGTCATACCCTGCAGCATACGAAATATCCACAGCGTTTCGATACTGCGCGCAGCGGCGCAACCTAGCGAGGCAAGCGCAAACAGCGCCAGCGCACCAAGGATGATCTTGCGTCTGCCGAATGCGTCGGATAGAGCACCATGCCACAGCGTCATCAAGGCAAAGGACAGCATATACGCTGTCAGCGTTTGCTGCACTTCTAGCGAGGTTGCCGCTAACGACGCTTGGATAGCGGGAAATGCCGGCAAATAAGTGTCGATCGAAAAAGGGCCAAGCATTGATAGTGCTGCCAGCATGATGGCAAGGCTAGCGCTAGAGATGGCGAGGCCATTTACAGATACTGGTTTTTTGTCAGTCGATGACATATGGCCTTGGCTTGACGGAATGAGCTTGGGTCAGATATCGCCCATACACAAATATTTTATTTCTAGATATTCATCCATGCCATGGCGGGAACCTTCGCGTCCCAGACCAGATTGTTTGACGCCGCCGAATGGTGCGACCGCGTTCGAAATAATACCGGTATTGATACCCACCATACCGTACTCCAATTTTTCGGCAACGCGCCAGACGCGACCAATATCACGCGAATAAAAATAACTGGCAAGGCCTACCTCGGTATTATTGGCCGCTGCCAGCACGTCGTCTTCGGTCTCGAAACGTACAATCGCAGCCACTGGGCCAAAGGTTTCTTCGCGCATGATCGTCATGTCTTCGGTGACGTTCGATAACACAGTAGGCTGATAAAAATTTCCTCCTAGTGCGTGTCGCTTCCCACCTGTTGCGAGATGCGCACCTTTGCTGATTGCATCGGCAACATGTCGTTCAACTTTATCGATTGCGTCGTCATCGATTAGTGGTCCTTCCTGCACAGCTTCGTCCCAGCCGTTACCCACTTTGATCTTAGCAGCCGCGGCAGCAAGTTTTTCGACGAACTGATCGTGTACGCTAACGTGGACATAAAAGCGATTGGTGCAAATGCAGGTTTGCCCTGCATTACGATACTTTGAGCGCATGGCGCCGGCCACCGCGGCATCCAGATCAGCATCGTCAAATACGATGAAAGGTGCATGACCACCTAACTCCAATGCCATTTTTTTGATCGTTGGTGCGCATTGTTCCATCAAAATACGGCCAACTTCAGTCGAGCCAGTGAAAGAAAGATGTCTTACTACGGGGCTGGTACACAAGGTCTTTCCGACGATGCTGGAATTGTCGCCATTGGCGGTGATGACATTAATTACGCCTGCCGGAATGCCGGCACGATGTGCTAGTTCGGCCAACGCTAAAGCGCAGAGTGGCGTTTGACCGGCGGGTTTTATCACGATGGTGCAACCAGCGGCCAACGCCGGAGCGATTTTACGTGTGATCATCGCGATTGGAAAATTCCAAGGCGTAATCGATGCACATACACCGATCGGCTGTTTGATCGTGAGCATGCGCTTGTCTTTCCACGACGATGCCATCACATCACCGCAAACGCGTTTTGCTTCTTCGGCAAACCATTCGATAAAACTAGCACCATAACTGACTTCGCCGCGTGATTCGCTCAGTGGCTTGCCTTGTTCAGTGGTCATTAACAAGGCTAAATCGTCTGCGTTGGTAACGATCAGATTAAACCAGATGCGTAATATTTCTGAGCGCTCGGCTGCTGTTTTGGCAGACCATGCAGGGAAAGCGACGCGTGCTGCCTCTATCGCCTGTTCCGTTTCTTTGGCCCCCATGTTGGGTACGTGCGCGATACAACTACCATCGGCCGGATTGCGCACCTCAAAGCTTGCGTCTTTGTCGCTGCTGCTACTAATCCATTGGCCATTGATGTAGCCCTGATTGTGTAACAACGCAGCATCGTTGAGTTGAGGGGGATGGTTAGACTTAGTCATGCAACGCTCCTTCACATCAAAGAGAAAGCATAGCCTAAACTTCACGATGTCGCTGACGTGAAGGTAAAGCCTCGGTTAAGTGCAGCATCAGCTTTTGCCTAATGACAATTAAAAGCGACAAGTCAAAGTAAGAAAAAATGTAGGGGGTGCGTAGCCATCACAAGCAAGCAAATGAAATAAGGCTCCTGATACGGTGATATCAGAAGCCTTATAGTCGTCTACAACAATGTTGAATCTGGATTAGTCGACCGCGTCACTTTTTGGTTTTGCTTGCTCGCGTCGATTGAAGCCCGCAACCATATCAAAGCGGAACAGTCGACATTCCAAAGCGCCGTTGAAGAACGGCGTTTTACGCGCTTCTTTCAGACGCAATAATTTTGGCAAACTGAGGTCTGCGGTAAACAGAAAAACTTTCCAGCCAGCGAAGCGTTGTTTTAGCGTGGTGCTGAAGGCGCTAAAAAATTCCTTGGTCATTTCATCTACTTCGACTGTGCTGTCGCCGCGCACTCCAATGCGCTCGCCATACGGCGGGTTGGTCAGCAAGATGCCCGCTGTTTCACTCGGCGGTTTGACTTCTTGCGCTTCGATTTGCTTCAGCGGAATCTCAAAGCGGATGCCCGCTTTATTAAGATTGCTACGCGACATCACGATCATGTCGCCAGAAATATCGCTGCCGAAAATAGTTGGTTCGGCGGGCAAAACGTTGAGCTTGACGCTGTGTTTGATATTCGCCCACTCATCTTTATCAAAGCCGGCAAATTTTTCAAACGCGAAATCACGATGCAAACCAGGTGGAATGCCAGCCAGCATTTGTGCTGCTTCCGCCAAGATAGTACCTGAACCGCACATAGGGTCGAACAACACCATGCCTGGCTTCCATCCTGAAGTGCGGATTAATCCCGCTGCCAGATTTTCACGCAAAGGCGCGTCGCCAGTATCCATGCGCCAACCGCGTTTGAATAGTGCTTCACCCGAGGTATCGAGATACAAGGTGAAATGATGCGCATCGAGAAAGCCAACGATACGCATATCCGGCATTTTGGTATCGACTGAAGGACGACGGTCGTAAAGATCGCGGAAACGGTCACAGACTGCATCCTTGATTTTTAATGTGGTGAACTCTAGACTTTTGAGCGGTGATTTGATTGCCGTGACATCGATGCGGATGGTGTGATCGACTTCAAACCAATCTTCCCATGGCTGCGCCAAGGTCAGATCATAGATGTCATTCTCGTTACTGTAGCTGGCATTTGCCATCCGCATCAAAACACGCGAGGCAATGCGTGAGTGCAGATTGATTTGATACGCCGCTTGCAGACTGCCGGAGCAATGCACACCTCCCGGAACCTGATTGTGTACTTTGATCGATTGATCAAGTTGAGAAATTTCGTTTAGCTCTTCCGCGAGCGCAGCTTCCAAACCACGCGGGCAAGGGCAAAAATAAGAATGGGATGACATTTGAGGGGAACCCTTTATCCGTTGAAAAACAAGTTGTCGCATTTACCAAACTTAGCGCGAAGCGTTAAGTTGCGAAGGCATTGACCAAACAACTTTTTTGAATGACACAGACAGAAGTCTGTTCATGGTTTTACTTCTTAAATCAAAATGGTTTAACCACCACCAAAATGACGATAGCGAGTAACAAAATAACCGGTACTTCATTAAACCAGCGATACCATTTATGTGAACGACGGTTCGCACCGCGCTCGAATTTTTTCAGTAATTCGCCACAAGCATGGTGATAGCCCATTACCAATAGCACCAATGCCAGTTTGGCATTTAGCCAGCCGCCGTTGAACCCGTAGCTCATCAACCATCCGCCAAACAATAAAGCCAGAATTGCGATGATGGTCGTGAAGCGATATAACTTCCGCGCCATCGTCAGTAGACGCGTGGTGGCGTTGACATCGTTTTCCAGCGCGAGATTGACGAAGATGCGCGGCAGATAAAACAACCCGGCAAACCAAGAAGTCACGAACACGATGTGTAATACCTTGATCCAGAGCATGACGTCCTCCGTTGATTGCTGGTGATGATTAACGGCAGTTAATCAACTGCTCACTGCTCGATGGTATAGCAGGGGATTTGTGGAGCATCGCTCCGCGCCTGCGAAAACGGTGCCGCCTTGCAGGGCGGTACTCCGTTGCATGACACTATTCACGAACTTCTCCGTGCCCAAACACGATGTATTTTAGCGACGTCAAGCCTTCCAGGCCGACTGGGCCACGTGCATGTAGCTTGTCATTCGAGATGCCAATCTCGGCACCTAGGCCGTATTCAAAACCATCGGCAAAGCGCGTGGACGCATTAACCATCACCGAAGCCGAATCGACTTCGCGCAAAAAGCGCATTGCGCGCGAATAGTCTTCGCTAATAATGGCATCGGTGTGTTGCGACGAATGCGTATTGATGTGATCAATTGCCTGATCCATATCATCGACAATCTTGACCGCAAGGATCGCATCCAGATATTCAGTATCCCAATCCGCCTCATTTGCAGCAACCAGATGCGGATAGCCGGTCAAGATGGCGCCGGCAGCATCGTCCGCACGCAATTCAACTTGTTTGCTCGCATACAGCTTGGCTAACTCGGGCAGCACGGTAGGGGCGATCGCGCGCGCTACCAGCAAGGTTTCCATCGTGTTGCAGGTGCCGTAGCGATGACATTTAGCGTTGAATGCAACATCCAGCGCTTTTTGTAAATCGGCTTTGTCGTCGATATACACATGGCAGATACCATCCAGATGTTTGATCATCGGCACTGTGGATTCGCGCATCAAACGTTCGATCAAGCCTTTGCCACCACGTGGCACGATGACGTCGATATATTGTGGCATCGTGATCATCGCGCCGACTGCAGCTCTATCCGTGGTTTCAATAATTTGTACGGCATCGGACGGCAAGCCAGCACCAGCCAAACCTTCACCAACCAATTTTGCCAGCGCTTGATTGCAATGAATCGCTTCTGAGCCACCACGCAAAATGGTTGCATTACCACTCTTGATGCACAAGCCAGCAGCATCGACGGTAACGTTAGGTCGTGCTTCGTAGATGATGCCAATCACGCCGAGTGGCACACGCATTTGCCCGACCTGAATACCGGTAGGACGATATTTCATATTTGAGATTTCACCAATTGGGTCAGACAGCGCGACGATTTGCTCTAATCCTTCCGCCATGGTTGCAATTGCCTTGTCCGATAGCGTCAATCTATCCAATAGCGCTGGCGCCAATCCATTGGCGCGCGCTGCTTCCAAATCTTTTTGGTTGGCAGCTTGCAGTGCGGGCGCATCGCGCCGAATCGCCGCCGCAATCAGCGACAAAGCCTTGTTTTTGGCGGCGGTGTCGGCTTTAGCCATCGCGCGCGATGCCTTGCGAGCGCGTTGACCGACTTCAGTCATGTATTGCTGGATGTCCATGGCAGTAAATACTTGTTTGGTAATTGATAAAAAATGTCAGGTACAGAAGCTAGCGAGAGCAAAAAATAAGATAAAAATAAGATGCCAAATAAGGTGGCGGCTGCGGTGAAGATGAGAGTCGTATCGCGAAACACCAAACTGAAGCGACAGCAAACAAATTAGCCGCGTGCGATTTTCAAGCCTAGCTGCAGCATCGCGTCCCATGTATCGCCACTGTGATCCTTTGCGCGTAAACCTTTCACCATCTTATCGATTTGTGCGGCTTCCTGCAGCGCCTCTTTTAAGGTCGATAAGCTCAGTCGCCGCAGCGCCGGTTCGATCAGGCGCTCGCGCGGGCCCCAGATGCGGTTTTCCTTACTTAGTTGACCTAGTGAGCGGCCTTGCGCCATACCAGCCTTCAACTTGAACAAAGTACGAATTTCCTCCGCTACTGCCCACAATACTAGTGGTAATGCTTCGCCTTCGCCTTTCAAGCCTTCCAGCATGCGCACCAATCGTGTTGCATCGCCGCTTAACATCGCTTCGTTCAATTTAAAAACATCGTAGCGCGCCACGTTCAGCACGGCGTCATGAATTTGTTCAAAACTTAATGCGCCTTGTGGATATAGCAATCCGAGTTTTTGAATTTCTTGATGCGCAGCCAGCAAATTGCCTTCCACTCTATCGACAATAAAGTTCAGACATTCGCGATTCGCGTTTTGTCCTTGTGCTGCCAGCCGGGCCCCCAGCCAAGCTGGTAATTGTGCGCGTTCGATCAATGGAATGTCGATATACACGCTAGCATGTTGCAGACTAGCGACCCATGCCGCTTTTTGGGTTGCCCAATCGAGTTTGGGTAAGGTGATGAGCGTGACATTGTCGGGACTGAGCGAAGCTGTATATTCCTGCAGTGCTTTGCCGCCATCACGCCCCGGTTTGCCCGTGGGCATCCGTAGCTCGATCAGTTTGCGATCACCGAATAAAGATTGCGACTGGTTGGCTGCTAACAGCTCACCCCACTTAAAACTACGATCAACCAGCAGCACTTCGCGCTCAGACAAACCTTGGGCACGCGCGGTTTGACGGATTTTATCGGCCGCTTCTAGCGCCAGTAGATGCTCGTCGCTAGTAATTACATATAAAGCAGCTAAGGGCCGCTTTAAATGCGTATCAAGGGCATCGAGCCGCAGTTGCATTACTGCTCCTGCATACGGGAGGCTGGTGCGGCAGATTCAGAAACAGGTTCGGCATCGGCTAGCGGCCTTTTTTTAATCGCAGCCAGTCGACGCAAGATTTGCTGGACCAAATCTGATTGCATATCGCTATACAACACCGCTTCTTCAGCTTCTTTGGCCAGTACTTCCGCTTCGTTGTAACTCAAGTCACGTTTTAACGAGATTGTGGTTGGTGCCAGCAAAATGCGATTTTTATTATCTTTGACACGGATGGTGGCGGTATACCGCAACACGTATTCGCGCACCCGACCTTGGCTGTTGACCGACAGAATTACCTTGTCGCGTGTTTCCGTCAACAGATCGAGGATCGCCTCGGCTTCTTCGGGATTTTCCTTGATTTCAAGTTCGCCACTACCGCGTATATTACGGCGCAACTCCGCACCTAATGGCGACGTTTTTGCGATTGAAATGTAAATTGATTTGAAAGGCAAATCATTGCCCAAGACAGAATTACGCAAGTGGAAGCCGCACGCAGAAAGCGCGAGTGTCAAAGTGAGCGTAAGACAAAGTAAAAAACGATCTTTAAACATCATTCATTCCTGCTATGGGTAGGCAATCATTCATCATTAATTAGCTAATTAACGGCTGGAGCAGAAGATCAAACCACGATACTAACCAACTTGCCAGGCACGACGATCACTTTCTTCGGTGTGCCTTCGAGAAATTTTTGTACGGCTTCATTCGCCAATGCGGCGGCTTCGATAGTCGCCTTATCCGCGTCTTTCGCCACAATAATACTGCCGCGTAGCTTGCCGTTGACCTGAATCATCATTTCGATTTCAGCCTGTTCCAGCGCGCTTGCATCAACCTGGGGCCACGTTGCGTCGAGGATGTCTCCTTGCGAAGCAGCATAGCCTAGCTCTTGCCACAATACATGCGTAATGTGCGGTGCGACCGGATTGAGCATGCGTAAGAAAATCGACAAACCTTCGCTAATGACGGCGCTAGAAGCAGCAGAGTCATCCAATTTGGCGGCTTCCAGCGTGTTCAGCATTTTCATGCTGGCCGACACCACGGTGTTGTACTGTACGCGTTTGAAATCGTGATCTGCCTGTTGCAATATTTTGTGCAATTCACGGCGCAAGGTTTTATGCGGCTCAGACAGCTTTTTAAAGTCAAACGTAGCGGACACATCGATACGTGCCGCCTGATTATAGGCATAGGCCCAGACGCGTCGGAGAAAACGATTCGCACCTTCGACGCCAGATCCCGACCATTCCAGTGTTTGTTCCGGCGGTGCGGCAAACATCGTGAACAGGCGTGCGGTGTCGGCACCGTATTGGTCAATCTGCGCTTGCGGGTCAATGCCGTTGTTCTTGGATTTTGACATCTTTTCAGTGCCACCAAGCTCGACTGGCTGTTTGTCACTGCTGAGGATGCCCGAGACGGGACGACCCTTGTCGTCAAACGTCAGTTCGACCTCGGCCGGGTTGAACCACGTCTTTTTACCGTTGGCTGCTTCGCGATAATAGGTTTCGTTCAACACCATGCCTTGCGTCAGCAAGTTGGTGAACGGCTCGTCAAATTTAATAAGGCCGAAGTCACGCATCACCTTGGTCCAGAAACGTGCGTAGAGCAAATGTAAAACGGCATGTTCGATACCACCGATGTACTGATCCATTGGCATCCAGTAGTCGATATTTTTATCGACCATGGCGTCCTTGGAGTTCGGTGAGCAATACCGCATGAAATACCAAGATGAATCGACAAACGTATCCATCGTATCTGTCTCGCGCCGTGCTGGCTTACCGCATTTCGGGCAATCACATTTGAGAAAGGCTTCGTGTTTGTTAAGTGGATTGCCACTGCCGTCGGGTACACAATCTTCCGGCAACACGACTGGTAAATCTTTTTCTGGCACTGGTACTGCGCCGCAATCGCTGCAGTTGATCATCGGAATCGGTGTGCCCCAATAGCGCTGGCGCGAGATGCCCCAGTCGCGTAGGCGATAGGTGATTTTCTTTTCACCCAAGCCAAGTTCTTCCAGATCGGCCGCGATTTTATCAACCGCTTGTTGATAGTTCAGCCCATCATATTGGCCGGAATTAATACAGCGACCATGGTCTTTGTCGCCATACCATTCATGCCAGTTCTCTTCAGAGAAGGTTTTGCCGTCGACGTCGATGACTTGATGTATCGGGAGTACGTATTTTTTTGCAAATGCGAAGTCACGCTCATCATGTGCTGGCACACCCATGACGGCGCCATCACCGTAGGTAATCAGCACATAGTTACCAACCCATACCTCAACCAATGCGCCTGTCAGTGGATGTTTGACGAACAAGCCGGTAGGCATGCCTTTCTTTTCCATCGTTGCCATATCAGCTTCGATCACGCTACCAAGTTTGCATTCGGCGATGAAGTCGGCTAACTCTGGATTTGATTTGGCGGCGAAAGTCGCCAGCGCGTGTTCCGGCGCGACCGCGCAGAAGGTCACGCCTTTGATGGTGTCGGCACGGGTCGTGAAGACCCATAGCTTGCCATCGTTGATGCGTTTTCCGTCTTCCTCAATTTCGTGCGAGAACGCAAAGCGTACGCCGGTCGACTTGCCGATCCAGTTAGCTTGCATGGTGCGCACACGTTCTGGCCAGCCTGGTAGCTTGTTGTCGACATGATCCAGCAATTCTTCCGCATAATCGGTGATGCGAGCGTAGTACATCGGAATTTCGCGCTTCTCGATCAGCGCACCAGAGCGCCAGCCGCGGCCATCGATTACTTGCTCGTTCGCGAGCACGGTTTGATCGATAGGATCCCAGTTTACGGTGCCGGTCTTTTTATAGATGATGCCTTTTTCGAGCATCTTCAGGAACATCCACTGGTTCCATTTGTAATACTCGGGTTTGCACGCAGTCATTTCGCGCGACCAGTCAATCGCGAGACCCATAGCCGCCATCTGCTGCTTCATGTAATCGATATTGGCGTAAGTCCATTGCGCTGGTGGCACGTTGTTGGCCATTGCGGCGTTTTCTGCCGGCATACCAAAGGCATCCCAACCCATGGGCATCAGCACGTTGTAACCATTCATCCGCATGTAGCGGTACATCACGTCGTTGATCGTGTAATTACGCACGTGACCCATATGCAATTTGCCGGATGGGTACGGCAGCATGGAGCAAGCGTAGAACTTCTTTTTAGGATTGCCGTTTTCATCGGTCGCGTTCTCTACGGTCTTGTAAGCAGAGGTCGATTCCCAATGGGCGCGCGCCGCTTGTTCGACGTCGGCGGGGCTGTATTTATCTTGCATGAGAATGAAAGCCAGAAAATGTAGTTGAAGGCGCTGATTATACTTGCTAGTGCGTGTGTTAGTGCGCGTCTAAGTGCAAGTCTAGGTGTGCTGGACAGTGCGTGGCGATGGTTCGCGCGCCCGCCAAGCGCGGCTGTTATTTAGGCCAGCTTTAACGACAGCGCCGGTTTTTCGCCGTAGTCGTCATAACGCTCGTTGATGCCAGCAATGCAAAATGTGATTTCTTCAAGTAAATCAGGATTGGCGGTACGCAGAATATTGGCGTTGCTGATCGTGATTTCCAGCATCTCGTTTGGCTTGAGAAGAAATTTTGTCATGTTCTCTTGATCACGCAGATAGCTAAGACTATCGACCCAAGCGTCGAGGCTGCGCCCGTAAAATGCAGGAAAACCGAACACGGCTGCACTGGCAGTATGAAAACTCTCCCAATCAGTTATGCTCGCGCCATCTAGTTGAACTGCTGCCATGATTAATTCTTCACTTCTATTTTTTTGTGCTGGAACCGCTGTTGTCGGCATCGGGCGCTTGCGTGACAAAACCGAGTTTACTCAACCCTTTGCTTTGCGCGGCGCTCATGATTTGCGCAATCACTTCGTAGCGGGTATTTTTGTCGGCGCGCAATTGTAATTGCGGTTGCGTGGTTTCGGCAGCGGCAGTCGTTAAACGCGCGTCGAGCTCTGTTGACGTCACCGCTTGCTGGTTCCAGAAAATCGTGCCGTCGGCATTAATGGCGATATTAATTGTCGCGGGATCTGGTTGTACGGCAGTCGCGGCAGCCGCTGGTAGATCCAGTTTGATCGCTTGGGTGAACAGCGGCGCTGCTAGGATAAAAATCACCAATAACACCAACATCACGTCGACCATGGGCGTGACATTGATATCCGCCATTGGTGCTGGCCGGTTATTGTCGTTAAATCCGCCAAAGCTCATGTGTGCTCCTGATTCGATATCTTGAAATTCTATTTGCCGACGCGTGCGCCGGTGGTCAGATACGCGTGCAGATCATGCGCGAACGCATCGAGCTCGGCTAAAGTCAGACGATTGACACGGGTAAAGGCGTTGTAGGCGAGCACTGCAGGGATCGCAACTGCTAGACCTAAAGCGGTCATGATCAAGGCTTCGCCAACGGGGGCAGCGATTTTGTCGATCTGCATCGTGCCGGCAGAAGAAATGGCAATCAAGGCATGATAAATGCCCCATACCGTACCAAACAGGCCAACAAAAGGCGCAGTTGATCCCACTGAGGCCAGTAAGGTCAAGCCGCTTTCCAGGCGTGCTGAAACCCGATTGATTTCTTGACGCAGTGTGCGCGTGATCAATTCGCTAGGGTCTGATTTGGCGTTCAAGGAATTTGCCGATGATTGAAAAGTCGCCGCTTGCATGCCTTGTGTTGCTAATGGCGTAAACACGCGTTCGTTATCAATTTTTTCAATGCTGCTAATCGCGTCAGCGAGCGTGGGCGCTTGCCAAAATGCATCCAGTGCGCCCGCACTACGGCGTATGCGCCATGAGCTCCAGCCTTTGGACAAAATATAGAACCAGCTGGCAATCGACATCACCAGTAATACATAGGCAACCGTGTGCGAAACCGTATCACCTTGGGCCCAGTAGTGAGAGAACGAACCTTGAACGGCGGCGTTTGCATTCATACGTGTACCTAATTGGTTGAGACTGCTCAATACCTACGATGTAACCGTTGAGGACATTCATTGCATCCACGGCACTGCGATTTAACTGCCATCATAGTCGCCGGCAGTTCAAAAATACGATTGCCAAAATTGTGAAACGGGTCGTTAGCGACCCGTTTTTATACAAACTATCGTAAGCCCAGCACGTCCTGCATGTCGAATAAACCGGTCGTTTTGTCACGCAAGAAGCGCGCGGCACGCAAACTGCCGTGTGCGTAGGTGACACGACTGGAAGATTTATGCGAGATTTCAATGCGTTCGCCAATGCCGGCAAACAGTACCGTGTGGTCACCGACGATATCGCCGCCGCGAATGGTGGCAAAACCGATCGACGAGGCATCACGCTCGCCGGTTACACCTTCCCGTGCCCATACTGCGACGTCATTCAAATCACGTCCGAGTGCGCCAGCTACCACTTCGCCCATCTTGATGGCGGTACCAGAAGGGGCGTCGACTTTGTGTCTATGGTGTGCTTCGATGATTTCAATGTCGTAGCCTTCGGAAAAACTTTTGGCTGCCATTTCCAATAACTTCATCGTCACATTGACGCCAACACTCATATTAGGTGCAAACACGATCGCGGTTTTTTTTGCGGCAGCGGCAATCGCAGCCTTGCCGGCAGCATCAAAGCCGGTGGTGCCAATGATCATTTTGATTTTATGCTCAGCGCAATAAGCCAAATGTTGGAGCGTGCCTTCGGGACGGGTAAAGTCGATCAAAAATTCCGCATCCGCTAATCCATTCGCCAGATCATCGCTGACCTTGACGCCCGACGGCTGGCCGAGAAAGGCGGCAGCATCGGTGCCGATCGCGGTAACGCCAGCGACATCCAGCGCGCCAGCCAGTTGCGCATCTTCTGCGGCAGCGATGGCTTCGATCAGCATATGACCCATACGGCCGGATGCACCGGCGACTGCAATTTTCATTTGATTCATTTAAATAAAATCAGATTGGTTTATTTTTTTGCTGCTTTGGCTTTGTCGGCAATACGCGCTAAGTAATCGGCTTCGGTTGGTAAATCACCGCCGCCTTCAAAGCGCGAAACCAGGCCGTTCTCGAAGTAAACAGTCACGTTGCTGGTGGTAATTTCGCCGTTACCTTTTTGCATCCGAAAAATGTAATCCCAACGATTCTGATGGAAAACATCGTTCAGTAATGGCGTACCCAACAAGAAAACCACTTGATTTTGCGTCATGCCTTCTCTGAGTTGCGCCACCATTTCTCTGGAAACGAAATTGCCTTGCTGCACATCAGGACGGTACGGCGACAAAAAGCCGAGGAAACGCTCTTTCTTTTCAGTCCGTACGCTGCTGCTGGCTGGTGCTGCATTCTTGTCAGCAGCGACATCAGTTGCGCTATTTGCCGTGGCAGCCGGAGCGGATGTGCTCGGTGTTACGGTAGGCTCAGCAGCCGCAGACTTGATGGTCGCAGGTGCTTCAGCAGTGTCAGCTGTTTTTTCAAGCGGAGCCGTTGGTTTAGGGGCGGCGCTCGTGCTTGGCGCCGTCTCTGGTTTTACCTTCTTTGCAACAGGGGGCACATCCTCCATTAAAGGATTTTTCGAGGCACAGCCGCTGAGCGCTGTTGCCAATAATAGGCAGAATGCGGCAGCAAAAAGTGAGGGGTATTTAGAATAAGGGCGCTGCATTTGCATAAAATGGTCTCAAACGTTGAGCAATTGGCCTAAAACGCTATATGATAAAGCAGATATCCAAAATCTGAGTAAAACATGCCTAACAATACCCACAACCCATCCGAACTGAAGGCGAGCGGCCTCAAAGCAACCTTGCCGCGCCTGAAGATACTCGATATTTTCCAAAACGCCGAAGTGCGTCATCTGAGCGCCGAAGACGTCTACAAGATTTTATTGAACGACAATCTCGACGTCGGTTTGGCGACGGTTTATCGCGTCTTGACGCAGTTTGAGCAAGCAGGCTTGTTGCAGCGTAATCATTTTGAAACCGGTAAAGCCGTATTTGAGTTGAATGAGGGTTCGCACCATGATCATCTGGTCTGCCTAGATTGCGGCAAGGTGGAAGAATTTTTCGATGAAGAAATCGAGCAGCGGCAGTTACGAATCGCCGAGCAACATGGTTTTCAAATTGCTGACCATGCGTTGGCTCTGTACGGCCATTGCAAAGAATGCCGCGCAAAAGCGAAAAAATAAGATAGTGAAGTGGGTGTAAATTCTGAGCACATCCGGAAAAAACCGACTACAGTCAAAGCAAAGACTCAAGTCAACTGCTCTTTACGAAAAAAAGCCGTCTGGTTCAGACGGCTTTTTTGTTGGGGCTTCCGGACAACAAGGTGTTTAATATTCCGGGTTTCGCTTTCTTAGCTACTCGAATGACTGAGCGCATTGGATAACAATTTTGCGGTCAGATCGACAATGGGGATCACGCGCTCATAAGCCATGCGGGTGGGGCCGATCACACCTAGCGTGCCGACCACTTTGCCATCAACTTTGTAAGGGGAGGTGACGATGCTCATTTCTTCAATCGGCATTAAATTTGATTCGCCGCCGATAAAAATTTGCACGCCCGTCGCTTTTTCTGACACATCAAGTAGTTGCATAAAGCTGGTTTTTTGTTCGAACAGCTCAAACAACTTGCGCAGCGACACCATATTCGACGACAGATCGTTGACGCTGAGCAGGTTACGTTCGCCTGAAATGACGACATCGTCGCTGCTGTCATTCATGGCGTCGCTGCCGGCTTCTACCGCCGCTTGCATCAGACGTGTCATGTCATCACGTAACTGCTTTAACTCGCCCTGTAAGCGCGCGCGTACTTCGTCTAAATTCAGGCCGCCATAATTTTGGTTGATGTAGTTGGCGGCCTGCACCAACTGCGAGGGCGAATAATCGACGTCAGTCAGTAGCAAACGGTTTTGCACATCACCGGCAGGACTGACAATCACCAGCAAGATACGTTTTTCTGAGAGTCGTAAAAAATCAATTTGTTGAAATACGGAGCCGCGCCGCGGCGTCATCACGATGCCGGCAAATTCAGACAGTGACGACAGGATTTGTGCCGCGTTGGAAATGACTTTTTGCGACGAACCGGTTTGCAAGGTGGTTTGCAGTTTGGACTCCACCAAGCGCTGATCCAGCGTCTGCACGGTCAACATGGTGTCGACAAAAATGCGATAACCACGTGGCGTAGGTACGCGTCCAGCCGAAGTATGTGGGCTCGCAACAAAACCCATTTCCTCAAGGTCGGCCATGATGTTGCGTATTGTCGCTGGCGATAGTTCCAGCCCGGAAATTCTGGATAGCTCACGCGAACCGACTGGTTGGCCGTCCGCAATATAGCGTTCGACCAAGGTCTTGAGTAATGTTTGGGCGCGGATGTCGAGTTGCATGATGCTTAATATTGTAATGAGTGCGGCTATTTTGCTGCAAGATTTCTGCAAGAACGCTGTAACAGCGCGGTAACAGCAACAGTATGCGCGATTTACGCGGCGGTGTTCGTTTTTCGTTGCAGATCGACTAGTGCGAGCACTGACAAGGTGGTTGACACGAAGTCGAGATCGCTAAAACTTGGCCTCTGCTTCGGTTAGCGGCATTGCTGCAACCAGTGATGCAGCTCATGTAAATTGGTCACGCTGGCAGACGGTACGATGTGGGCCGGCAGTTTTCGTTGGAAACGATCCATCCAAACGGCATGTAAACCTGCGTTTTGCGCGCCTTCAATATCTACTAGCGGGTCGTCACCGACATACAGCGCTTGATGCGGCTCGATCTGTAGCGCAGTACAGGCGGCATGAAAAATACGGGGATCTGGTTTGGCGCTCCCGAACTGATGTGCTGCCAGCGAGATCTGGAAGTGATGCGCAATCCCGATCGCTTGCAAATCGGCAAAACCATTCGAGATCGAGCCGAGCACAAAATCGTTTTGTAACTGCGTCAGTCCCGGCAGCACATCGTCAAACGGCGTGACCGCATTGCGCGCAACAGAGAAAACAGCCATTGCCTGATCCACTAAGCTGATGTCGTCGCCACTTTTGAGACAGGCGTGGCGCAAGGTGGCGTGGCGCAACGCCCACAAATCATAAGCAAAGCGCGAGTCTGTCGGGATTAAGCTGGTGCGTAATTCGGATAATTGCGCAAGGCTGAATTGGCTGGCGACACTGGGTAGATTTAATTCCAACCACGTATATAAGCTTGCTTCAGCCCGTTGCAAAACGGGGATTAAGGGCCACAGCGTTTCGTCTAAATCAAATAGGATGGCCTTGATGGGATGCGGTTTCATGTTGTTGCGCTTGAGTTGGTTAGCCTATGAAGTAAAAATATTCATCTTGAAGACCCTTGGCATGATGCAAGAGACCAACGAATTATGGTCTAATCTGCAGCATGTCGCCTATTCCACATTCCTCCAACGCTTCGTCTAAGCAGACGATTGCGATTTTTGCCAAGCGTATCGTCAATGAAAGTACGCATTCAACCGACGATATTGCCGATTCTTTAAAACAAATTGCCGCGCTGCTGCAAGGTGCTGGCCATCGCGTGATATTCGGTGCACAAACGGCTGAGCATTTCCAATTGCAGAACTATGAATTCATGGTGCTATCGGATGTTGCGGAGTTAGCAGATGTCGCCATTATTGTCGGTGGTGATGGCACCATGCTGGGCATTGCGCGGCAGTTGGCATCGTTTCATGTGCCGATGATCGGCATCAATCAAGGGCGACTCGGTTTTATGACCGATATCGCGCTGGATGACATGATGCCGATCTTAAAGGATATGCTAAACGGTAAAGTGCTGTCCGAAAAACGCAGCTTGTTGCAAGGCACAATTTATCGCGATAACGAAGTCATGCATCACACGTTGGCACTCAACGACGTCGTGTTGTCACGCGGCTCTGGCTCCGGCATGATCGAGTTGTGTGTGCAGGTTGATGGTCACTTTATGTACAACCAACGCTCTGATGGCTTGATTGTCGCGACGCCGACCGGTTCGACCGCATATGCCTTATCCGCTGGCGGACCACTATTGCATCCTAGCTTGCCGGGCATCGTGCTGGTGCCGATTGCGCCGCATGCGCTGTCGAATCGCCCTATCGTGGTACCGGAAACCAGTGAAATTGTGATCGAAGTGGTTGGTGGTCGCGACAGTAATGTCAATTTTGATATGCAGTCGGTCGCGCGTCTGCAGCATGGCGATAAAATCATCGTCAAAAATTCTGAACACACCGTAACGTTTCTGCATCCATTAGATTGGAGTTATTACGATACCTTGCGTGAGAAGCTGCATTGGAATGAATACCCATCGGTAAACGGCAAGTTAAAATAAATACAGAGGACTGTGGTGCTACTGAGGTTAAACGCTATTACAGTATCGCTGCAGTTGTTTTCGCTACAGTAGTAGTCCTTGCTGATTTCTCGACGCATTTTTACTATTTCTTTCGCCCTTAAGATTTGACGGCTCATGTTACGCACGCTTTCTATCCGAGATTTTGTTATCGTTGACTGCATAGAATTAGAATTCTCTGCAGGCTTCTCGGTGTTAACCGGCGAAACCGGCGCGGGTAAATCGATATTGATCGATGCGTTAGCGCTGGCACTGGGTGGGCGTGGTGATGCGAGCGTAGTGAGGGAAGGCGCAGCCAAAGCTGACATTACTGCAGAATTTTCCAGCGATGCATTGCTCGAGTCCTGGCTTGCCGAAAACGAATTATCCAATCCCGATGGTGGCGTTTTGTTGCGTCGCGTGATCGATAATGCTGGCCGCTCTAAGGCGTTCATTAACGGCATCAGCGCGACCGCGACTCAATTGCGCGATGTCGGCGAAAAGCTGGTGGATATTCACGGCCAACACGCGCATCAGTCTTTACTAAAAATCGACGCGCAACGGCAATTGCTCGACAATCAAGCGGGTTTGAACGATCACGTACAAGTGGTGGCGGCGGCTTATAAGGCATGGCATGCGGTGGCGAAGCAACGCCAAGAGTTTGAACGTGATGCAAAAAATATCTTGCTTGAGCGCGAGCGTCTGGAATGGCAAGTGGGCGAGTTAGAAAAGCTTGCCGTCAAGCCTGGAGAATCTGCTGACATCAACAACGAGCATAGTCGCTTGGCGCATGCTGCCAGTTTGATCGAAGGCGCACAGGAGGCGTTGCAACTAATTTCAGAATCAGATAATGCGCCGATTTTGTCGCAACTTTCATCACTCAATACGCGGCTGGGGAAATTGGTCGATCTTGATGAGGCTTTGCAACCGGTGCTCGACGTGCTGGAGCCGGCGCGAATTCAACTGCAAGAAGCAGTCTCATTGTTGAACGATTACTTGAGCCGTGTCGAGCTCGATCCAGCGCGGTTAAGCGAAGTGGAAAGCCGCTTGGAGGCGATTCATACTGCGGCGCGAAAGTTCCATGTGGCGGCCGACGATTTACCGCAAGAACTCCTGACATTGTCCGCCCAGTTACAACAATTGTCTGATGTCAGCGATCTCGATGCGTTGAAAGTGCAAGAACAAAAATTGCAGGCGGCATACATGGCTGCGGCGCAAAAACTATCCAAGGCGCGGCTAAAAGCAGCCAAGGCTTTGAGTGATGCAGTGACCGCAGCGATGCAAGATCTGAGCATGGTCGGCGGAAGTTTTTCGATTGCGCTGAAAGCGTGTGAGCCGGCGTCATACGGTCTGGAGCAAGTCGAGTTTATGGTGGCGGCGCATGCCGGCACCACGCCACGACCGATCGCCAAAGTGGCATCAGGTGGCGAGTTGGCGCGTATTGCCTTAGCTATTTCTGTGATTACTTCACGCGCGACGGCGACGCCAGTATTGATCTTTGATGAGGTGGATAGCGGGATCGGTGGCGGTGTCGCGGAAGTGGTCGGTCGCTTGCTGAAAAAACTTGGACAAGATCGCCAAGTGCTATGCGTCACGCATTTACCGCAAGTGGCGAGCCAAGCGAATCGCCATTTTCAAGTGAGCAAGCAAAGCAGTGCTGGACGTACTTTGTCGGCAATCACCGCACTTGACGAACATGCTCGCGTAGAAGAAATCGCCCGCATGTTGGGCGGTATCGAAATCACCGCGACCACACGTACCCACGCCCGCGAGTTGCTTGCAAGCTGAATAAACAGGACAATGGCGGTCTTGCGTCATTGTCTGGCACGGCATCGCTTTATTCCGATTATTTAAGGTAGGCGCGCCAATGGGCCGCTTCCCACTGCTGGATGTGGGCATTAGCTGTAGCAGAAGCTAAACAGCCAGAGCGCAAAACATGCCGGTGTCACTGGGCAGACGCAGCAGTATTCTTCTTAATTTCTTTCGCTCATTCACGATCGCAAAAACTGATGTCATTCCGTCCTGAACCTCCTTATGCCCACGGCGCAGACCCTAAAGTCGCGGTAGTGTTGATTAATCTGGGAACGCCAGATGCACCAACCACCAGCGCGGTACGCCGTTATCTAAAGGAATTTTTATCTGATCCACGCGTGGTTGAAATTCCACGTGCGGTCTGGTGGTGCATCCTTAATTTATTTATTTTGCCGTTTCGGCCAAGTCGATCGGCAAAAAAATACGCCAGCATCTGGAGTGACGAAGGGTCGCCACTGAAGGTGCACACCGAAAAGCAAGCTCGTCTTTTGGGTGGTTATCTGGGTGAGCGCGGACATCAAATCACGGTCGTTTATGCGATGCGATATGGCAATCCGTCGGTATCCTCGGTATTAGAAAAATTAAAGCAAGATGGTTGCGGCAAGGTATTGATTTTGCCGGCCTATCCGCAATATTCGGCCGCCACCACGGCGTCCATTTTTGATGCCGTGTTTGCTTATTATTCACGCACACGGAATGTGCCTGAGTTGCGCTTTATCAAGCACTATCACGATGACGCCGGCTATATTCAGGCATTGCGTCAGTCCGTGCTGGCGCAGTGGGCGATCTCCGGCAAGTCGGAGAAATTGGTGATGAGTTTTCATGGCGTGCCTAGGCGCACCTTAAAACTTGGTGATCCCTATCATTGTGAATGTCATAAAACGGGGCGCTTGCTGGCCGAGCAGTTAGGGCTCAAGTCGGATGAGTATATGGTCACATTCCAATCCCGGTTTGGTAAAGCGGAATGGCTGCAGCCTTATACGGCACCGACCTTGCAAAGACTGGCGAGCGACGGCGTCAAAAGCGTGGATGTTATCTGTCCAGGGTTTACCAGCGATTGTTTGGAAACCTTGGAAGAAATATCGATAGAGGCGCGCCACGATTTTTTAAATGCCGGCGGCAACGCCTTCAACTATATTCCCTGCCTGAATGAAAACGATTTGTGGCTACGCGCGATGGCAGATTTGGTAGAGTCACAAACCGAGACTTGGGGCACGATGTTGTCACCATTTGAACAAGAAGAGCGTCAGCGCCAAGCCCAGTTATCCAAAGAATTGGCGACCCTTATGGGTGGTGAGTGAGCGGGCAGCAATAAGGGTTTGCATTGACCTTTCGCCGGTTTCGTCAATGCTCCATAGCTATTTTGCTGATGTTTTCGCAAAGATAACCCCGCACTAAAAACTGGTTTTGTCACGCAAAGCCGGGCAGCGTAGTCTGAAATCAAGAAAATTGCGCAAAAGTTCATTAATCCCCTTGAAATAGTAAGGGTAAGCCCCATTTGCTTCGGCATATCGCAGGTATTGTCGTAACTCATTGATAGTTGGAGATTTTTTGATGCAAGATCAAGATAAGTACGCGGAGCAGGCGGCTGCCGCAGCGGCAGAAAACGTTGAGCAAACGGCTGAAGCCGCCGCCGAGACGGTGTCGCAACTCACGTTGGAAGAACAATTGGCCGCCGCGCAAAACCAAGTGGCCGAGCTGCAGGATTCTTTCCTGCGTGCTAAGGCAGATGCAGAGAATTTGCGCCGTCGGGCGCAAGAAGACGTGGCACGTGCACACAAATTTGCGATCGAGAGTTTTGCTGAAGCGATGGTGCCGGTTAAGGATAGTTTGGAAATGGCCTTGCAAATAGAAACGCCCTCGGTGGAATCGTTGAAGCAGGGTGTGGAAATGACCTTGCGACAATTGAGTTCGGCCTTTGAAAAAGGTCGTTTGGTTGAAGTGATGCCGCAGCCGGGCGAAAAGTTGGACCCAATGCGACATCAGGCGATGTCCATGGTGGCATCTGATCAAGAACCAAATACCGTGGTGGCGGTACTACAAAAAGGATATTTGATTTCAGATCGCCTGTTGCGCCCTGCATTGGTCACGGTGGCGCAATAAAAATAGCGTGGCACGCTTGAAGGCCCGCGCTTGCACCCTATATTGGGGTCATTAAATACTTGTTTTTAATTTCAATTTAACAGTTTCGTATCACAGACTTAAGGAAATTTTATTATGGGCAAAATCATTGGTATCGATTTAGGCACAACCAACTCCTGCGTAGCAGTCATGGAGAATGGCAAATCGAAAGTTATTGAAAACTCAGAAGGCGCGCGTACTACGCCATCGATCATCGCTTATCAAGAAGATGGCGAGATTTTGGTTGGCGCGCCTGCAAAACGTCAGGCTGTCACCAATCCAAAAAATACTTTGTACGCTGCCAAACGTTTGATCGGTCGCAAATTTGACGAAAAAGAAGTGCAAAAAGATATCGGCATGATGCCGTTTCAAATCGTCAAGGCTGAAAATGGCGATGCATGGGTATCGGTACGCGACCAGAAACTAGCGCCACCGCAAATCTCTGCAGAAGTTCTGCGCAAGATGAAAAAAACGGCTGAAGACTATCTCGGTGAAGAAGTCACCGAGGCCGTGATTACGGTACCAGCTTATTTTAATGATTCGCAACGTCAAGCTACCAAAGATGCAGGTCGTATCGCGGGCTTGGATGTGAAGCGCATTATCAATGAGCCGACCGCTGCTGCGTTGGCATTCGGTTTGGACAAGACCGGCAAGGGCGATCGTAAGATTGCTGTGTATGACTTGGGCGGCGGTACTTTCGACGTCTCGATTATCGAGATCGCCGATGTCGACGGCGAGATGCAATTTGAAGTGTTGTCAACCAATGGCGATACTTTCCTTGGTGGTGAAGATTTCGATCAACGCATCATCGATTACATCATCGACGAATTCAAAAAAATCAACGGCCTCGATCTGTCGAAAGACGCGATTGCGCTGCAACGTATTAAGGCATCGGCCGAGCGCGCCAAGATCGAACTGTCATCGTCGCAACAAACTGAAATCAACGAGCCGTACATCGCGATGGCTAATGGCGCACCAGTTCATTTGAACTTGAAGATCACACGCGCCAAGCTTGAGTCACTGGTTGAAGAACTGATCTCCAAAACCATCGATCCATGCCGGATTGCGATCAAGGATGCTGGCGTTAAAGTTTCCGATATCGACGACATCATTTTGGTCGGCGGCATGACGCGTATGCCTAAGGTACAAGAGACTGTTAAAGACTTCTTTGGCAAAGAGCCGCGTAAAGATGTCAACCCAGATGAAGCGGTCGCAGTTGGTGCGGCGATTCAAGGTTCGGTCTTGTCAGGTGATCGTAAAGACCTGTTGTTGCTGGACGTAACGCCACTGTCACTGGGTATTGAAACCATGGGCGGCGTAATGACCAAGATGATCCAGAAGAACACGACCATCCCGACCAAGTTCAGCCAAGTATTTTCGACCGCTGAAGACAATCAGCCTGCAGTGACCATCAAGGTTTTTCAAGGTGAGCGCGAGATGGCCGTCGGCAATAAAGGTCTGGGTGAATTCAATCTGGAAGGTATTCCACCAGCAGGTCGTGGTACGCCACAAATTGAAGTGACTTTTGACATCGACGCCAACGGTATTTTGCACGTCGGCGCAAAAGACAAGGCAACCGGCAAAGAAAACAAGATCACCATCAAGGCCAATTCTGGTTTGACCGAAGAAGAAATCCAAAAGATGGTGCAGGATGCAGAAGCCAATGCGGAAGATGACAAGCGCCTGAAGGAAGTTGCAGAAGCACGTAACCAAGGCGATGCATTGGTGCATTCGACTCGTAAGTCGCTGACTGAATATGGCGACAAGGTTGATGCAGCCGAGAAGGAAAAAATCGAAGCTGCAATCAAGGATCTGGAAGAAGCCTTGAAAGGTACTGATAAAGCAGTCATTGATGAAAAATCGACAGCTCTGGCTAGCGCTGCGCAAAAACTGGGCGAAGCGATGTATGCCGATATGCAGGCACAGCAAGCTGCTGGTGCAGCGGATGGCGATGCAAGTGCTGCCGGTAATGCGGGGCAACCAGAAGCCAATGCCCAGCAGGATGATGTGGTCGATGCGGACTTCAAAGAAGTAAAAGACAAGTAAGGCGGTGTAGTGGCGCGGCTTCGGTATTCAAATACTAAGCCGCGCCATTTGTATTTTGCTGCTCGTTTGCGTTGTACGTTCGTGCCCCACGTTTGCACTATGCGGCGCACGTAGCAAACGGTCTATCGTTGCTATAAATAAGTGTTTGTAGTGAGTTTCGATGTTTCGCAAAGACTGGCCGGATCGACAGGTGAAACTGTCGCCCGGCGTTTTTGCTTAGATAAGACAAGGTGCCTGCAGAATGGCAAAACGTGATTTTTACGAAATACTGGGCGTTGGCAAAAGCGCGACTGATGATGAGCTGAAAAAAGCGTATCGTAAGCTCGCGATGAAACATCATCCGGATCGCAACCCAGATAGCAAGGGTGCTGAGGACAAATTTAAGGAGGCGAAAGAAGCCTACGAAATGTTGTCCGATCCACAAAAAAGAGATGCTTATGATCGCTATGGCCATGCCGGTGTCGATCCGAATATGGGTGGTGGCGGTGCAGGCGGTGGTGGTTTTGCTGATGCATTCGGCGATATCTTTGGCGACATCTTCGGGCAAGCGGCTGGTGGTCGTGGTCGCGGTGGTCCGCAGGTTTATCGCGGCGCGGATTTACGCTACAACTTAGAAATCACACTCGAACAGGCCGCGCAAGGTTATGACACTACGATCCGTGTTCCTTCGTGGGATAACTGCGAAACCTGTGAGGGCAGTGGCGCCAAGCCCGGCACATCGCCGGTAACGTGTAGTACTTGCGGTGGTCATGGTCAGGTACGTGTGCAGCAAGGTTTTTTCAGCATTCAGCAAACCTGTCCTAAATGCCATGGCACTGGCAAGATCAATCCTTCCCCGTGTACCACCTGCAGTGGCGCGGGAAAAATCAAACGCAACAAGACGCTGGAAGTACAAATCCCTGCCGGGATCGATGATGGCATGCGCATACGTTCATCCGGAAATGGTGAGCCGGGCATGAACGGTGGCCCGCCGGGTGATTTATATGTCGAAATTCGTATCAAGCAGCATGCAATGTTCCAGCGCGATGGTGACGATCTGCATTGCGAGATGCCGATCTCGTTTGCGACGGCGGCGCTGGGTGGAGAGATCGAAGTGCCGACTTTGAATGGAAAAGCCTCGTTTACGATTCCAGAGGGTACGCAAACCGGTAAAACTTTCCGTTTGCGTAGCAAAGGGATTAAAGGTGTTCGTTCTGGTTATGCTGGTGATCTGTTCTGCCATGTGGTGCTGGAAACACCGGTCACGCTAAATGAGCGCCAGAAAGAATTGCTCCGCGAGTTCGAGGAATTGACCATAGAGGGTGGTTCCAAGCACAGCCCGCAAAGCAAAACTTGGAAAGACAAGGTCAAGGATTTTTTTGAGTAGCCCATAGCACCGTGCCTTTGAGCACAGTTTATAGAAGCCGTTAATCGTTAGATTAGCGGCTTTTTTGTGAATGGATGGGAGATAATTCTGGGTTATGTACAGAAGAGTATGCAGCGCAGTATTTGGATGAATTTTGATTAAGTGATCGCTATGACAGACAAGAAAAAAGAAGTGCTCGAGCTTGAGCAGTTATTCGAGAATAATCGCAACTGGGCCGCCTCGATGGTGGAGAAAGATGAACATTTTTTTGCCAAACTGGCTGCACAGCAATCGCCCGAGTATCTATGGATAGGCTGTTCCGATAGTCGCGTCCCTGCCAATGAAATTGTCGATTTGCTGCCGGGTGAATTATTCGTACATCGCAATATCGCTAATGTGGTGGCCCATTCCGATCTCAATTGTCTGTCGGTGTTGCAGTTTGCGATTGATGTACTCGGCGTCAAACATGTGATTGTGTGTGGTCACTACGGTTGTTCTGGTGTGCATGCAGCGATGACGCGCAAGCGCATTGGTTTGGCCGATAACTGGCTGCGCCACGTGCAAGACGTGCATCAAAAACATGGTCGTTATTTGGGGGACAGCTTACCGACGCAAGAGCAACAGGATCGTCTGTGCGAGTTAAACGTGATTGAGCAAGTCGCCAATGTTTGCCGTACGACGATTGTGCAAGATGCGTGGGATCGCGGCCAGGAGTTGACTATTCATGGCTGGATCTATGGCTTGAAGCAAGGCTTACTGGCAGATCTTGGTGTGACGATTAATAGTGCTGATGTGGCAGATCAAAAATTGCGCAACAGTTTTGCACGTTACGAAACCTGATTTGACAGAGTATTTTAGCTAACCATGTTTTTGCAGGTTTGACTTGATCGTTGCTTTGATCGACGAGACGGAGGGTTGCCATGAAATGGGACGGAAATCGCGAGAGCGATAATGTGGAAGATCGGCGCGGCCTTGGTGGACGTGGTTTTGGCGGCCGCTCGATCAGCATTGGCACGATTGTGATTGCGTTGCTTGGCTCCTATTTTCTCGGTATCAATCCGATGACTTTGCTTGGCCTGTGGTCTGGCGAACAGACCAGCGTGTCTCAGCCGGCGCAGCGTCCGCCAGCAGATGATCAGACTGCACGCTTTGTGTCAGTGGTATTGGCAGATACTGAGGATGTGTGGGGCGAGATATTTAAGCAAAACGGCGCAAGCTATGTGCGTCCAAAACTCGTATTATTTTCTGGCAGTACGCCAACTGCCTGTGGCACTGGTGAAACTGCCGCGGGGCCGTTTTATTGTCCAGCAGACCAGAAGGTTTATCTCGATTTACAGTTTTTTCAAACCATGCGTGAGCGCTTTCATGTTTCTAGCGATTTTGCCGAGGCTTACGTGATTGCGCATGAAGTTGGTCATCATGTGCAGAACCTGACTGGTGTGATGGAAAAGGTAGCCGCATTGCGAAGCAGAGGATCAGAAAAACAGGCGAATGCAATGTCGGTCAAAGTCGAGTTACAAGCAGATTGTTTTGCTGGCGTGTGGGCTTATCACGCGAATCAGGCGCGTAACGTGTTGGAGGGCGGGGATGTGGAGAGCGCGCTGAAAACAGCTAGCGCGATTGGTGACGACACATTGCAACGTCAATCGCGTGGCACTGTGGTGCCGGACTCCTTTACGCATGGCACCTCGGTGCAACGCACCCGCTGGTTCAAACGCGGCTTGGATAGCGGTAGCGTAAAAAACTGCAATACGTTTTCAGCGCAACAGCTTTGATGACAGTTTGTTCGCATCAATAAAAAAGCGCCGATGGGCGCTTTTTTATTTCGCAGTAAGAATCAGAAAAAATCAGAGCATGAGTTGTGAGCCTACGTCAGAAACAATGCTCTGGTGCGGGGAAGCTACCCTCTTTGACTTCCTTGATATAAGCACGCACCGCAGCTTCGATACTGCTTTGTCCATCCATAAAATTTTTAACGAAGCGCGCTTTCTTACCCGGAAACACGCCGATAAAATCATGCATCACCAATACTTGCCCAGAGCAGTCTGGACCCGCGCCTATGCCGATGGTTGGTATGAGCAGTAGATCGGTCACTTCCTTGCCGAGCGTGGCGGGGATCGCTTCCAGTACCAGCAATGAGGCGCCAGCTGCCTGCAGCGCAAGCGCATCGGCTTTCAATTGCTCTGCGGACTGCGCATTTTTACCTTGTACTCGATAGCCGCCAAATCGATGCACGGATTGCGGTGTTAAACCCAGATGCGCGCATACGGGGATTTCCCGTTCTACCAAGAAACGCACGGTATCGACGACCCACGCACCGCCCTCGATTTTGACCATTTGTGCACCTGCTTGTATCAACTTGACCGCATTGCGGAAAGCTTCTTCTGGCGTCGCATAAGTACCAAATGGCATATCGGCTAGAACTAGCGCTGTTTTGTTGCCGCGTGTAACGCTGGCGGTGTGGTACGCCACTTCATCGATGGTGACAGGCAAGGTCGAGTTATGACCCTGACATACCATGCCGAGCGAGTCCCCAATCAGCAGTGTCTCAACACCACATATATCCATTAGTGCGGCAAAGCTGGCATCGTAGGCGGTCAGCATGGTTATTTTTTCACCGCGTTCACGCATTGCGAACAGCGATGGGATGGTGACAGCTTTGCTGCGACCTTGAGTGTCATTTTCTTGCAGGTAGGCGGCCATGCTTATTCCCCACGGTTAAAAAATTCGCGTTTGCCGCGCATGCTCTTGATGCGCGTCAGTAGCAAAGAAAAGTCTTCGTCACTATCAATCGGGTTCAGATGTTCTGTATTGACGATTAATAATGGCGCGGCTTCGTAATCATAAAAGATGCGACTATAACTTTCACACAATTTGTGAATATAGGTTTCTGAAATACCAGCTTCCATCGCGATGCCGCGTTTCTTGATGCGCTCAATCAGGGTTTGCGGTTCGGCTTGCAAGTAAATGACTAAATCAGGGTAGGGCGCTTGCGGTCGCAAATGATCATACAGCTGCTGATATAAGGCCAGCTCATCATCCCCCAAAGTGAGGCGCGCAAATATCGGATCTTTATCAAGGAGAAAATCAGAAACAATGCGCGTATCAAACAAATCTGGTTGCGCCAATTCACGTAATTGATTTAGTCGTTGAAACAGAAAAAACATCTGTGTCGGCAGCGCGTAACGCTTAGCGTCTTTATAGAATCTTTCTAAAAATGGATTTTCTTCTGGCAGTTCCAGCAAGGTTTGTGCGTTGCTGTAGCCTGCCAATCTACGTGTCAGTGAGGTTTTGCCAGCACCGATTGCACCTTCAACGACAATATATTTGTAATTTTCAAAATCCATAATTTATCTAGGACAGTAACCTGTCTTGTGATGCGAGTAGAGCATGCAAGACGGCGGATAGTACTTCATGTGCGGAAGATGAAGTAGACGGCACCAATCAGACAAAGTGCTGCCCACACATAATCGAGTTTGAACGATTGCCCCATGAAGATCAGTGCAAAAGGAACGAACACCGAAAGTGTAATCGCTTCTTGCAGAATTTTCAGTTGCGCCAAACTGTATTGCGTATAGCCAATGCGATTGGCTGGCACTTGAAACATATATTCCAATAGCGCGATGCCCCAACTAATCAGGGCCGCTATCCACCAAGGTTTAGACGATAACTGTTTCAGATGACCGTACCAAGCGATCGTCATAAAGATATTTGATAGAGTCAATAATCCTATGGTCTGAGCAAGTACTGGAATTTGCATGGTGATGGAGGAAGAAGTTGGGTGGCGATTGAGTGATTTAGGTAAGCAATCAATACACTATGCCAGATTGGTAAATTAGCTGATTTTATGAATGATTTGCGATGCAACGGTCGGCGCAAACTGATGTGCTGCACCTTGTCCTGGAATGGTAATAAATGGATCGATTTGCAAGAGCGGAATCAACACAAATGCGCGCGCCGTCATGCGCGGATGCGGCACTGTCAATGATGGCGTATTGATGATTTGGTCGCCATACAGCAGCACGTCTAGATCCAGCGTACGCGGTGCATTAAGATACGCACGTTCACGGCCAAAAGATTGTTCTAGTTGCAGCAGTGCCTGCAATAAAGAGTCGGCCGAGAGATTGGTTTTTACTTGTGCGACTGCGTTGACATAGTCATCACCATCTGCCGCTATAGGTGCTGTGCGAAACAACGAGGATTGTGCGCTGATGCGCGTCTTGGGTAGCTTGTCTAAAGCAGCAAGTGCGCGCTGCACATTCTCCTGTGCATTTCCAAGATTTGCTCCGATGCCAATCGTGGCAACGACAGGCGAAGTCATTCCGAGCTTTCCGACGTTGGCTTGTTGTTGTCACTGCCACCAGCATTGCTGCCGCTGGCTTTACGGCGACGACGTGGACGTTTTTTGGCTGGGCCTTGGTTGGTCGGAGCAGGTTTTTGCGCTAGCAAGGCTTCGCGTTCGTCGCCATCACCTTCCATAAACGCTGTCCACCATTCGCCGAGTTCGGCATCGATTTCTCCCGATGCACAACGTAGCAATAAGAAATCGTAGCCGGCGCGCATGCGCGGATGTTCCAGCATCTTGTAGGGCGATTTGCCGACGCGACGCTCGAAGCGTGGCTGCATTGCCCAGATATCGCGCATGTCGGAGGCGATCTTGCGTTGCAGCGCGAGTTGGTCGGTTTGCGTATGCAATACGTCGTCAGCAGCCAAATGCAGCGCGGGAATCGGATATTCACCAGCCGCTTGATAGGCCTTCCATTTTTCCAAGGCCTGATGCCAGAGCAGTGAAGCGAACAAGAATCCGGGCGACACCGGCTTACCTAGCTTGACGCGTTCATCGGTACTAGCCAGCGCGAGGCGGACAAATTTTTCGCCTAGCGGCTGTTCCAACACGACGTCCAGCAGCGGCAGCAGGCCGTGGTGCAGCCCTTCCTTGCGCAGTTCTTGCAGACAGGCGAGCGCGTGACCGCTCAACAGCAGCTTGAGCATTTCATCGAATACGCGCGCGGCCGGCACATTATTGATCAAGGGTGCCATCACCGCGATGGGCGCGCGAGTATCTGGTGCAATCGTGAAATTCAACTTAGCCGCGAAGCGAACCACGCGCAGCAACCTCACAGGATCTTCGCGATAGCGTGCTTCTGGCACGCCGATGATGCGCAACGTGCGGTTGCGGATATCGGTCATGCCGTTGTGATAGTCGAGCACAGTTTGCGTGGCGGGGTCGTAATACATCGCATTAATGCTGAAGTCGCGACGCAACGCATCCTCATGCTGTTCGCCAAAGGTGTTGTCGCGCAGTACGCGACCATGTTCATCTTTGGGTGCATCGTCGGTTGATGTGCCGCGGAAGGTTGTGACTTCCAGCAAATCCTGACCAAACATCACATGCACGATCTGAAAACGGCGGCCGATAATAAACGCGCGGCGGAATAACTTTTTGACTTGTTCCGGTGTCGCATTGGTGGCGATATCGAAATCTTTGGGTTTGATATCCAGTAGTAGATCGCGCACTGCACCACCAACCAAAAATGCTTTGAAACCAGCGTCTTGTAGCGTGCTGGTGACACGTATCGCATTGGAAGAAACTAGCTTGGGGTTGATGCGATGTTCTTTCGCACTCAGGACCACCGCTTTTGTGTGATCGCTGTTTTGCTGTTTGGTGCCAAGTATGCGGCGGATGATTTTTTTAATCATTAAATAAGTTGATGATAGGCCAGCCATGTGCCTGCGCGTGCGCAGTCAACGTGGCGTTAGGGTTGGTCGCGACCGGATCGGTGACGATGGAAAGCAGCGGAATATCGTTTTGCGAATCGCTGTAAAAATAACTACGCTCGAAGTCTTCCAACTTCATACCGCGCGCTGCCAGCCATGCTTGCGTATGCGTGATTTTGCCTGCGCCGGAGGTCGGTGTGCCGACCAACTTGCCGGTTGGGCAACCATCATCATCCAGCTCCGGTTCGGCAGCGATCAAATGTTCGACATTCAGTGCGCGGGCAATTGGTGCTGTCACAAAGCGATTGGTGGCAGTAACGATCACCACCAGATCACCGGCATCCTGATGTTGCTTCACCAATGCACGCGCGGCCGGCAAAATGTGCGGCTCGATCACTTCGCGCATATAGGTGAGTTGGTAGTCATCCAGTTGTTGTCGCGAGAATTGCGTCAGCGTACCAAGCGCAAATTCCAGATATTCAACGGCATCTAGCGTGCCGTTTTGATATTGAGCAAAAAAATCTGCATTGCGTTTGGCGAAGGCAATTGGTTCGACTGCGCAAACACGCGTCAAAAATTGCCCCCATTCATAGTCGGAGTCGATCGGGAGTAGCGTATGGTCGAGATCGAATAAAGCGAGGGTTTTCATAGTGCGCTCATCATTCGTTCATCATGCATGCATGTTGCGTTCGTGTTGCGCTCAAGGAGTTGGTCGCGTCGTTGCTCATGATTTTGGTGCACCAGCATCAAACGGAATTTCTTGTTGCAGTAATTCGCGCAGCAAAGGTAGCGTCATCGGGCGTTTGGTTTCCAGAGAATACTGATCGAGTGCATCCATTATGGCCGACAGCGAACGCATGTCGCGTGCAAAATGCGTAATGAGGTAGGGTAACACGCCGGGCGAAAGCATTAGTCCGCGTGCATGCGCATTTTGGCTTAAGGCTTCGATCTTTTGTTCGTCGCTGAGACCATGCAGTTGATAAATCAGGCCCCAGCCGAGACGGGTACGTAAGTCTTCTCGCAGCGTGAGTGCAGCCGGTGCGACACTACCACTGGTGACCATGCAGCCGCCTTGTTCACGGATCTGATTGAACAGATTAAATGCCGCAATCTGCGCCTCCGGTGATAGCTGATGGCAATCGTCGAGTAGGTACAGCGATTTGTCGGCACGGTATTCGAAAACGCTTGCTTCTGCATTGCCAGCGATGAAATACGCGTGGTCAATGGTCGCCATTGCCTGCAACAAATGGGTTTTGCCAGCGCCAGCGTCACCCCACAGGTAGACGAAGCGTTCATCTAATCCGCGTGGCTTTTCCTGAATCAGGCGTTGCAACAATTCAATCAGTTCTGTGTTGGTGCCAGCCACAAACGATTCTAACGTTTGTGGCTGTTCTGCCGGTAAATCAAGTAACAATTGCTTCATGCTTGGACGCACATAGAGGGATAAATAGCGCGATAACAAGAGCGCGGCCGGTTGGCGTGCGGGAGGGACGCTGTACGAAAGGCGGCACGAGGGATGGCGTGACGAGCGACAGGACGGGCGGCAACTCGGGACGTTTCCCGGATTTCGGTCAATTCCGACAAAGAAAGCAGCATGAAAATAGGGTGATGACGATGTGATTTGCTAAAATACGGTCTTTGTTCGCGCTTGGCTTAAATCAAGCGTCGAACCTAATGCGGGAATTATAGAGCCTGATCGTTTGATTGCGTACGCATCATTGTCATTTCGGTAGTCATTTTGATATTCAATGAGCTACCGTTTGCTAATCTGCGTGAATGCAAATCCGGCTCAAAATTGGTCATCCGACCCATAACTGTCTATTTTACTGCGTCTGTCGCCTTTATTATCATGAGCTCCACTTCTAAAGTTTCCCTTTCTTATCGCGATGCCGGTGTTGACATCGATGCGGGCGATGCCCTGGTCGAAGCGATCAAACCTTTTGCTAAACGCACGATGCGTGATGGCGTGATGGGCGGATTGGGCGGTTTTGGTGCCATGTTCGAAATCAGCAAGAAGTACAAGGAACCAGTGTTGGTGTCCGGTACCGACGGCGTCGGCACCAAACTGAAATTGGCTTTCATGCTCAATCGCCACGATACGGTCGGTATCGATCTGGTGGCGATGAGCGTTAACGATATTTTGGTGCAGGGCGCTGAGCCACTATTTTTCCTCGATTACTTTGCTTGCGGCAAGCTGGATGTCCCAAGTGCAACCGATGTGGTTAAAGGCGTCGCTAAAGGTTGTGAATTGGCGGGCTGTGCATTGATCGGTGGCGAAACGGCGGAAATGCCGAGTATGTATCCCGATGGTGAGTACGATCTGGCCGGTTTTGCCGTCGGTGCAGTTGAGAAATCGAAAATCATTGACGGTACCAAGATCATACCAGGCGATGTAGTACTCGGTTTGGCGTCGTCGGGCGCGCATTCCAATGGTTATTCGCTGGTACGCAAAATTATCGAAGTCGCCAAGCCAGATTTGAATGCAGATTTCCACGGCCGTAAGTTGGCCGATGTGTTGCTGGAGCCAACCCGTATTTACGTCAAACCTTTGCTGGCGTTAATGGCGGATATGGAAGTTAAAGGCATGGTGCATATCACCGGCGGCGGCTTGTTGGAAAACATTCCACGTGTGTTGCAACCGCATTTGACCGCAGTGCTGGAAAGCAGTGCTTGGGAGATGCCGCCGCTGTTTAAATGGTTGCAGGAACATGGCGGCGTGGCCGACGATGAGATGCACCGCGTCTTCAACTGCGGTATCGGCATGACGGTGATCGTGGCTAAGGAAGTTGCGGATGCGGCGATGGCACAGCTACAAGCCGCTGGTGAAACCGTGATGCGTATCGGCGAAATCCGCGCGCGTCAGGATGGCCAAGCGCAGACAATCGTCGTTTAAGCCTATCCAAGCGCCTAACGTAATAACCGCTAACAACAGCGTAACGATAAAAAAACGGCTGCCATGCAATTGCATGGCAGCCGTTTTTTCTTGGGCAAAAGGATGCTACGCGCCGATTCTGATTTAAATGTTGCTATTGCTATTGCTGTTGCTCGCCACCGTCATCCTGCGCCAAGGTTTGTAATGGCGCCGGTGTGCTTGGGGCATCGACCCCAAAGTGTGTCGGCGGTGGAATACGCAATGGCTGACTGTTTTGCTCGGTGCCCGATAAGTCGTGGGGTACTGAATCAGGTGCACTGTTCCAGACGGGGTCGTCTATGCTTTCAAAAATCGTTTTCAGTTGCTTGCCCCAAGTACTGCGGATCATTTGAAAGTATTCATTGTTTTCACTGATGGTGACAAAACGCGTCACTGCCAGGGAGTTCGCTTCATAAATCAACAAGTCCAGTGGTAGACCGACCGAAATATTCGAGCGCAACGTCGAGTCCATCGAAACCAATGCACATTTTGCAGCTTGATCCAGCGGTGTTTCCGAGCTCACGATGCGATCGATGATCGGCTTGCCGTATTTCGATTCGCCAATCTGGAAGTAAGGCGTTTCGTTGTGCGATTCGATGAAATTACCAGCCGAATAGATTTGAAACAGGCGCGGGCGCTCGCCTTTGATCTGACCGCCAAAAATCATGCTGACGTTGAAATCGATACCGAATTGATTGAGGGTACTGGCATCACGCTCGTGCACCATGCGGATCGCCTCGCCCACGACTTGGGTAGCCTCAAATACCGAGCTCGCATTCCAGATATTGATACCGGCTGCAGTGGTGTGCTCAGCAATGATTTGACGCACTGATTGCGTGATCGAAAGATTGCCAGCGGTCATCAGCACCATCATGCGATCGCCGGGCGTCTCGAACACATTCATTTTGCGGAAGGTACCCACATGGTCGACACCCGCATTGGTCCTCGAGTCTGAGAGGAAAACCAAGCCAGCATCTAGGCACATCGCAACGCAATAAGTCATGGTATTTAGGTGAAAAGCAAAACGCGAATTTTACAGTAATCAGACTGCCGCCGTTGAGAGCCGCCCACAAAACAACGATGTTGTCTCCTACACAAAATTGATTGGACTTTCTTTTGCCCGCCAAAGAGCGATCGGCATACCTGTCATGGTTTTTCGCTATTGTGACAGCAGTGGCGTGACATTGACACGTACGTCCAGCGACTCTTCGCCGCCGCCATGGCGGATGCCGCGTACTGGTGCGGCAGAATCATAATCGCGGGCGATAGCAAGGCGGCAATGGGCATCGCTGGCAAATTTGGCATGCGTGACATCAATACTTAGCCAGCCAGAAAACCCTTTTTCTTCTACCCAGACGTCGACCCAAGCGTGGCTTTCTGCATAGCCTGTGCTACCGGAATCGATATAACCGGAGACATAGCGCGCAGGAATATTGCGGGTGTGACAGCAAGCAATGAATAAGTGCGCATGGTCTTGACACACGCCTTGTCCGAGTTGCAGGGCGTCGTCTGCGGTGGTGGTGACACCGGTAGAGCCACTTTGATAACTGACGACATGGCAAATCGCTTGTGCCAGCAGTATCAGATCGACAGCACGATTGTCTTGCAGATGTTGTGCCGCAAAGGCGCGAATCTGCTCGGTGGATTCGGTTAAGCGTGTGGTGACGGTAAAGATCAATGGCGACAAGGTATCGTTGCTTGTCAGGCGACCTTCGATTAGCGGCGCAACATCCACCTCGCCATTGACCACAATATGGACGGCATCGTGATGGCCGGTGATAGTTAACATGTGGCACAGGTTGCCGAATGCATCGGTAAATGGATGGCGTTGTCCGGGCGTATCGAGCTGCCACGAAATGGTGTGTTGATGCGCTTCAATGCGTGGCGTCAGGCGTAATTGCTGGATCGTATACGCCAGTGGTGAGGTATAGCGATAAAGCGTTTCGTGGCGGATGGCGAGTCGCATCAGACTACCGCCGGAATCAAAAAGTCGCGGCTGACGCGGTTGCCGAGTTCGAAGATGCGCTCAAGAAACTCGGTTAGATAGTCGTGCAAGCCATCTTCCAAAATATCTTCTATTTGTGAAAATTTTAGCTCGGCATGTAGTTTGCCGGCAAACCGCACGGTGTCGACCGCTGCATCGTTGTCAATGCAATTGAGCGTGTGTACTACTTCGGTTAGGCAAGCTAGTAGTGAACGAGGCATATCGTTATTCAGCATCAGTAATTCAGCCACGCGGGCTGGGGTGATCGCGTTGCGATAGACCTTGCGATAAATTACAAAGGCAGATACCGAGCGTAGGATCGCGGCCCAATAATAGAAATCGCGCTGGTTTTCGTTTCCCAGTTTTTCACCGGATGGTATGTTAGATGCGCCATGAAATTTAACGTCCAGAATACGGGCGGTATTGTCGGCACGTTCTAAAAAAGTACCGAGGCGAATAAAGTAGAGCGCCTCGTCTTGCAACATAGTGCCAGAGATGACGCCACGCGAAAGATGGGAGCGATGTTTGACCCATTCAAAAAACTGGCTGGGATCGTGCTCGAAAACACGGTTTAGTTGATTCGACATTTCCAGCCAAGTGATGTTGAGCGTTTCCCATACCTCCGTGGTAAGCGTGCCGCGTACGGCGCGCGCGTTTTCACGCGCAGCACGTAAATGAGAGGCAATCGAGGCGGGATGCGACGTGTCGCGCACCATAAAATCCAGCACATCGTCGGGCGTGAGCTTAGGATATTTTTTGTCGAACTCTTCCTGCAACTCCGAAATGCCGAGTGTCGCGCGCCAGCCTTGCTCGGCAGCCTGCGTCGATTGTGGCAGCAATGCGGTCTGTACATTCACATCCAGCATGCGTGCGGTATTTTCGGCGCGCTCGGTATAGCGCGCCATCCAGAACAGATGATCGGCGGTGCGGCTAAGCATTTAGTTCTCCAGTATCCAAGTATCTTTGGTGCCACCACCCTGTGAAGAATTCACCACCAGCGAACCTTCCGTGAGCGCCACGCGGGTTAGTCCTCCCGGCACCATAGAGATGGTTTTACCGGACAGTACAAAAGGACGTAGATCGATGTGGCGCGGTGCAATCCCAGCTTCAACAAAGGTAGGGCAAGCTGAGAGCGCTAGTGTCGGTTGCGCAATATAGCCATCGGGTTTGGCGATGATGCGCTGACGGAAAGCTTCGATCTCTGCGGCACTGGAGGCAGGACCAACCAGCATGCCGTAACCGCCCGCACCATGTACTTCCTTGACTACCAGTTTCGGCAGATTGGCCAGCACATAGGACAATTCATCTTTCTTGCGGCATTGGTAGGTCGGTACATTCTTCAGTAGCGGCTCTTCTGAAAGATAGAACTTGATCATGTCTGGTACAAATGGGTAAATAGATTTGTCGTCGGCTACGCCGGTACCGATGGCATTGGCGAGCGTGACGCGACCGGCGCGATAGACGGACAATAAGCCCGGTACACCTAGCGTCGAATCGGCACGGAATGCGAGTGGATCAAGATAATCATCATCGATACGACGATAAATTACATCGACCCGTTTTGGCCCGCGCGTGGTGCGCATGTAAAGCGCATTGTCGTCGACGAACAAATCCTGTCCTTCAACCAGTTCCACCCCCATTTGTTGGGCTAAAAAAGCATGCTCAAAATACGCCGAGTTGTACATGCCGGGTGTCATCACGACTACAGTCGGATCGGTGACGCCAACGGGCGCGACTGAACGCAAATTGTCTAGCAGCATGTCGGGAAAGTGTTCGACCGGTGCCACCTGATATTTGGCGAACAGCTCTGGAAACAGTCGCATCATCATCTTGCGATCTTCCAGCATGTACGATACGCCGGACGGAACGCGGAGATTATCTTCCAACACGTAAAACTCACCTTGTCCAGCACGCACAATGTCGACACCGGCAATGTGCGCGTAAATGTCGGATACCACTGAGATACCCTGCATCTCGGGACGATACTGCGCATTGCGGAAAATTTGTTCTGGCGGCATGATGCCCGCCTTGATAATGTTCTGCTCGTGATAGATATCGTGAATAAACATATTCAGCGCACGCACACGCTGCACCAGCCCCGCTTCCATATGCGCCCATTCGGCAGCGGTAATCATGCGTGGAATGATGTCGAACGGAATCACCTTTTCAGTGCCTGCTTCATTGCCGTAGACCGCAAAGGTGATGCCCACGCGGCGGAAGATCAGGTCCGCTTCGGCGCGTTTGCGCGCAATCATCTCAGGTGATTGTGTCGCTAGCCACGATGAAAAGTGGCGATAGTGATCACGCACATCTTGTTTGCCGTCTGCATACATCTCGTCAAAGAAATCTGGCATAGCGTCGCTTTATGGTGGTTTGCAGGAGATGCTCATCATCTCAATCAAGAAGCATGCCATAGCACGCGCATCACGCATGCAGTATGCCTTACATCATGTCGACAGTGCAAAGTGTGTCCATGCTAGTAAAGTCGCAATAAGAGTGGCGGCGGTTGTGCAATAGCTTAGTTTCTAGTTCTGAGTGTTGGGTATAGGAAACGTTCCATGCTGACAATCTCTACGTTTGTGCGGTTGCTTCAGCTACCGTTTCCTCTGCTGTTATTTATTGTTGAAAATCGCTGCCTGCGACAAAGCATCCGCCGCCGCATTGCGGTGACGAGGTATCCAGCGCAACACAACATGGGGAATTGCAGTCAGTAATTGTTGTGCGTGGATACGCAAATGGCGCAGGATTTGCGACGCTTGTGTTTCGCGTTTTTGCACATCATCAATGACAACTTTACTATCACCATAGATCACCAGTTTTTTTACCTGAGCAGTGTTGGCGGCCTGCAGCAAAGCAATCAGCGCACGATATTCTGCTTCACTGCTGTCTCCTGAGCCGGCCAGAGCGCTGATTTCGGTTATTGTGCCAAACGGACTCTGCAACAACGCGCCTATGCCCATTTTGCCCGGATTTGGATGGCAACTGCCGTCAAACCATGCCTGCCAGTAATCTGCGGCTACTAATTTCGATTGCACTTTGTGGATGCGGTGATCAGCTTGCTGCTGTTTGCGTGCTACGCGTCTGGCCTGCTGTTCGGTCGCTTCGTTCTGACGTTGGGCGATCAATTCATGCATGGAGCGGTTGCCAGCCGATGTTTGAAGTGTGTTGCGTAACGCGACCTCCAGGGAGAGTTGGTCGCGCGCGGCTATACGACGCATCGCAACAAGCTCCCGCTTGTAAGCAATCTCGATTAATTGTTCAAAAGTGTGCAAAAGCAAGGTTGAAGGCGTTAAAACAGCCATCGTACGTGATGATTAGTGACAAAAAACGTAAAATTGAGAAAAATTGTTCTTGCATAAAGCACTGTTTGTTTATACAGTACTGTTTAAATTGATCAACCAACTGGTTGAACCAAGCTTGATTAACCCTCATTGCCGAAAGAATTTCTCATGGACGATAAAAAAACCGTAGCAAGCTCGGACAAGAGCAAGGCGCTGGCTGCTGCACTGGCGCAGATTGAAAAACAATTCGGCAAGGGTTCGATCATGCGCATGGAAGACGGCGCCGTGGTAGAAGAAGTGCAGACTGTTTCTACCGGCTCCCTAGGGCTGGACATTGCGCTCGGCGTCGGTGGCTTGCCGCGTGGCCGGGTAGTTGAGATCTACGGCCCAGAATCATCGGGTAAAACCACGATGACCTTGCAAACGATCGCTGAGATGCAAAAGCTGGGCGGCACGTGCGCGTTTATCGATGCAGAGCATGCGCTGGACGTCACCTATGCGCAAAAACTGGGCATTAATCTATCCGATTTGTTGATTTCGCAGCCAGATACCGGCGAGCAAGCGCTGGAAATTTGCGATGCATTGGTTCGTTCAGGTGGCGTTGATTTGATCGTGATCGATTCTGTCGCCGCATTAACGCCACGCGCCGAGATCGAGGGCGATATGGGTGATTCATTGCCAGGTTTGCAGGCGCGCTTGATGTCGCAGGCCTTGCGTAAGCTGACGGGCAGCATCAATCGCACCAATACCTTGGTGATTTTTATCAACCAGATTCGTATGAAGATCGGCGTCATGTTCGGTAGTCCAGAGACCACCACCGGTGGTAATGCGCTCAAGTTTTACGCTTCGGTGCGTCTGGATATTCGCCGTACCGGGTCGATCAAATCGGGCGATGAAGTGATCGGTAATGAAACCAAAGTCAAGGTAGTTAAAAACAAAATTGCGCCACCGTTCAAGGAAGCGCGCTTTGATATTTTGTATGGCGAAGGTACCTCTCGTGAAGGTGAAATTTTGGATCTCGGGTCAGAAGCCAAGGTCGTCGAAAAAGCAGGCGCTTGGTATAGCTACAACGGTGAGCGTATCGGCCAAGGTAAAGACAATGCGCGTAACTACCTGAAAGAACGACCAGAGTTGGCGCGTGAAATCGAGAATAAGGTGCGTGCTTCGCTTGGCGTGCCGTTGCTGGGCAGCCTCAAATCTGATGAGCCAGCGAGCAAAAAGGCTGCGGCAAAAGAAGCCAAGGAAGCAAAAGCGCCTAAAGAGGTTGAGGAATTGAAAGAGGTCGAGTAAGACCGATTAAGGTTAATTATTGTCAATCAACAACAATTGTTGCCGCTAGTTTTCCAACGATTCTGAAGTTCATTGTGGCGGCACGCTTTGCGGTGTGCTGCCACAATTTTATTGTGTCAATTGATTAGTCGCTAAATTGATTGCTACAGGTTGCTGCGCAAAATGTTAATAAGAAAAATGTTAATACGTAAAACATGGCCAAAATACAGCTGAGTTTGAAAGGGCGCGCGCTGCGCTATTTATCTGCGCGCGAACATAGTCGGCTGGAGTTGGGGCGGAAGCTGGCGCGTTATGCGCAGGAAGGCGATGATATCGAAGCCTTGCTGGATACCTTGGAAGCCGCAAAATTTTTATCCAACACACGTTTTTCTGAGTCGTTGATCAACCGACGCGCCGCCCGTTTTGGCAACAGCAGAATTTTATTTGAACTAAAAAATCACAACATCAATCCTGATCTCGTGAGTGAGATCAAAACGAATCTAGAGCGCGATGAAACAGCGCGCGCGCGGGAAGTGTGGAGCAAAAAATTTGGCGAGCCCGCGAGCGATGCACATGGCCGCGCCAAGCAGATACGCTTTTTATCACAGCGTGGTTTTTCGCATAGAGCGATACAGGCGGCGATGCGGGTTGCATCAGAAGACATGCCTTCGGATATCGCCGACGACGACACCGAGTAGCGGGATTGATCGGTTTGCGTAACGACGATTATTTTCCAACGTCGCTGCTCGACACCGATTTTTTCGTTGTGGCTGTGAGCTTTAAACGTCACCCTGCCACTAGAGACTATTTGTCGGTCATGAAGCGATGTAGTTGCTATAACAAAACACTTTGTGCGCAACAACCTATCTGTAGTTTAGTTATTGCGCACCTTGTGCGGGTGATCAGTGGTTCATCAAGGCTTTGACATGCACTGCGGTACTGGACGCTAGACCTTCCAGGCTGTAACCGCCCTCAAGGATTGAAACGATGCGGCCCTCGCAGGTTTCATCGGCAATTTTCATCAGTTCACGCGTGACCCAGTGATAATCATCGTCGGTCAGATTTAGTCCAGCCAAAGGATCCAGATGATGTGCATCAAAACCGGCGGAGATGATCATCAATTCTGGATTAAATTCACGGATCGCCGGCAGCATCTTGGCTGTAATCTGTTCGCGGAACATCGCCGAGTCACAGCCACGTGGTAGCGGGACATTGACGATATTGTGGGTGGCGCCCGTTTCTGCTTCCGCGCCCGTGCCAGGATAAAACGGCGATTGATGGCTGGATGCGTAAAACAGTTCTGGCCGGTCGTAAAATGCAGCTTGCGTGCCGTTACCGTGATGGACGTCAAAGTCGATGACGGCAACGCGTTCCAGTTTGTGCACTTCGTAAGCGTAGGCCGCAGCGATGGCGGCCTGATTGTAAATGCAAAATCCCATTGCACGATTTGGTTCGGCGTGATGACCACATGGGCGCGTGGCACAAAAAACATTTTTAAATTCCTTGTCCATCACCACATCGACGCCTGCGCAGGCTGCGCCGACGCAACGCATCACGGCTTCTAGCGAGCCAGGCGACATAATGGTGTCGCCGCCATCTAATGGTACATAGCCGCGTGTTGGTGACGCATCTTCGATCTCTTCTACAAAAGAGTCGGTGTGAATCATTAGTACTTGTTCGCGTGTTCCCATTGGCGCGTCGCGCCATTCTGCAGCAGCGAATTCTGGTACGCGTAGCGCCGTCAAGACCGCTTTCAAACGCTCAGGAGATTCGGGGTGGCTAGGACCTGGACGATGCTCTAAACATGCATCATGGGTATAGATAAGTGTCGTCATATCGTGTGTCAATGCCTACATTACCGGCATTTGCTCCATATTGTTGTGTGGGGGCGCGTATAGGGCCCAGACAGATGAATCCTGTCCATTATAGAGGCGATCAGAACAGTTGCTTCGTTGCGCACCAAACAAGATGCGCGTTGAACGGTAACATCATATTTGCAAGAGACGTAGCCGTTGTATGCAACTGAGTAAGGGCGAGAAAAATGCGGTAATTAGGTTGCGTGACGAGCGCTGATTGTCTCGTCTAATTGATCTTTTAAACGCGCGTTCGGCGGCGCGCGTGGGGTCTCCCTTTTAGCTTCGCTGTTGCAAGACGGCTGTTGGTCTAATAAAAGTCGTCATAATCTAGACCTACACGTGGATTCTATACAGAATACGGATATTATTTGTCTATATCCTTTCGAATGTGACGAGGGAGGTGCAAACGCGCTTCTCCTCACGTAAGAAAGAAAATGGAAAAGATTTGTATATATTTGTCAGGTTCCTGCGCGCGCCGTCGATCTCTATGCTGAATGCGCTGAGCGCGTGCTTTCCAGGCGCATTGTTGCTAACTGTCGGCCATCACCTCATCTCGCTATGACGCATCACGTTGCGCTACAGTTCGCCTCCAAAACCGATACGGGATTGGTGCGTTCGCATAACGAAGATGCGGTCGAGTGGACGGCAGAAGATAAGATTGCTGTCCTCGCAGATGGCATGGGCGGTTATAACGCGGGTGAAGTTGCCAGTGGTATTGCGACTATGATGTTTCGTGAAACATTGGCGCAGCGCCTGCAAAATATCAATCCGGCTTTACGCATGCGCGGCAGAATGCTGAAGGGCTTGATGGTCGAGGCGACCGTCGCCGCTAATGAAAAAATTTTACAAGTAGCAGAGCAGGAGCCCCAATTTAGCGGTATGGGGACGACGCTGGTGGCGGCACTTTTTTATCATGACAAAATTGTATTAGCCCACGTCGGTGATTCTCGCGCATATCGATTTCGCCAAGGGAAATTAAAGCAATTGACGCGTGACCACTCCCAATTGCAAGAACAAATCGACGCAGGACTAGTGAGTCCAGAATGGGCGCGTTTTGCGCCGAATAAAAATCTGATCACGCGCGCGCTTGGTGTCGCGCCAGAAATTGAGGTGGACACCAGTCATCACAATCTAGAAAACGGCGATATTTATTTGCTTTGCTCGGATGGCTTGTCGGATATGTTATCGGCTGAGCAGACCGTCAGTTTGATGGATGCACATGAGGGAAATATGCCGCGATTGTGCGAGCGACTGGTTGAAGAAGCAAATAATAACGGTGGGCGCGACAATATTTCCGTCATTTTGGCAAAGATCGAGATAGCTACGCGTAGTTCGACAGAAGATTGGCGTTCACGCGTACTCGCGTGGCTGGATAAAAAGTTGCGCGGCGACCCTGTGCGCAACTAGTCAGCCTCGTTTATGATGATCTGAGAAGATTTAAAAATACGCGGGATGTTGATTGGGCGCGATGTTCTATTGGGAGAAGATATTTTTTCCCTAACGGCGCCGGAAAGAAATAAATAAAAATGGCTACACTTACCCTAGCAAAAAAAGACATCGTGCTGCAAAACATCGCGTTGTCGAAAGAGCGGACGACTTTGGGTCGTCGTACTTTCAACGACATTGTGATCGATGCCCCTGGCATCAGTGCAGAACACGCAGTGATCGTCACATCGCATCATGAGTCATGCTTTGAGGATATTGGTAGTACTAACGGTAGCCTGATCAACGGCCAACCATCGCGCATCCATTTTTTGCAAGATCAAGATGTGATAGCGCTGGCTGGATATACATTGACTTACCATGCCGATCCTCAAACGGGTACTGATACCGATGTGGCTGACGCTAATAACGGTAAATTACCGGGCAGCAGCGATGTGCGCTCGCGTGTCAATATCGTTGGCAAGCAACGTAGTGCCCATCTCAAACCAGCGACCATCAAAATCACCAGCGGCCCTCATGCGGGCAAAGAAGTCGCGCTGACCAAGGTGCTGACCACCATAGGCCAACCCGGTATTCAGGTTGCGGCCTTTACCATCAATGCCGAAGGTTGCAGTCTCACCCATGTTGAAGGCCCAGCCTACCCTAGCGTTAACGGCGTATCAATTGGCCGCAGTAGTCACTTATTAGCGCATAACGACCTCATCACGATTTGCGGCGCAGAAGCGGTGTTTTGTGGCAACGCGTATTGAAAAAGGCGGGGTAAGGAGGGCGGGAAGAATATTGGGCCACAAAACTGCCAAATTTTGTCAGTAGTTGTTAACAGGTACTGACAAAAAATGGTATCAGCGGCTGGTAATTGTTACTTTTTTTGTCAAAATATTCATGAAAATGTGAAATTTCATCGACAAGTCGGCTGGCACAGCGATTGCTCAATCTCTTGCATGGCAGACCTTGCCTGAATTCCCAACAGGAGAGAACAAATGAAATCGATGAAAATGGTTCAGAAGGCACAAGCAGGTTTCACCCTGATTGAATTGATGATCGTTGTGGCGATTATTGGTATTTTGGCGGCGGTGGCGATTCCTGCATATCAGGACTATACAGTTCGCGCGAAGATACAAGAAGCGGTGAGTTTGTCTTCGCCAGCGCGCACAGCGGTGGGGTTGGCATGTAGTGAGCAAACCTTTCCATCAGCAGCTGTTACTGATCTGAACGAGTCTTTGGGATTGCCAGCTGCTGCTAACATTACGGGCACTTATACTGACACCGTAACAGTCTCTGGTGTTGATGCTGACACTGCAAACGTAACTATTGTATTAAAAACGCTTGGGTCCACAATCACCTCAAGTACTAATACTATTGTTTATGAAGGTAGCTGCACAGAAGCGGGCTTGAAATGGTCTCTTGGGTCAGGCACAACTCTTGATACTAAGTACCGTCCTAAGTTCTAATGACCTAAATTAGGATTAGTTCTGGGTGCTCGATTTTGTGTCGGACACAATAGAATAAAAGGCACCTAAAGGTGCCTTTTTTATTACGTGATCGATACGATTCATGAAAAATTCAAAACTCGTCATTTCGTCTTTTTGGTGTTCGCTATGGGCGATATTACTCGCAATTGGTTGGCTGCTGCCTAATCATTATCGCCCATGGATGTCTTTCCAATCAGATGCTTGGGTAGCGCTCACTTGCTTAATTGGAGTAGTTGCGCTTTTGGTGCGTCGAAAAGGCCCTGTACCTTGGCATGGCCTCGCTATTCTTTCCGCCTTTCTACTGTTTATCGTTTGGGCGCAGTATTTGTGCGGATTAATAACCATGGCAGGTACCGCATGGGTTTCTTCTGCTTACATCCTTGGATTTATGTTGGCTTTGCTGGCGGGTGCAAGATGGGAAGCTGATAGTCCAAGCCAATTGGCAGATGCATTGTTTGTTGCGATCGGTCTTGCGGCGATTATATCTGTTGGCCTACAACTGCATCAATGGTTAGGGTTGGATGGTTTGGAGTTACTGACGATGAGTTTTAGTACGAGTCGACCCTACGCGAATTTTGGTCAGCCAAATCAGTTGGGTACACTTCTACTTTGGGGGGTGATTGCCGCTGCTTGGGGGTGGACGCGTCGGCGTATTGGAAACGGGGTAGCTTTATTGATGGCGGTTTACTTGTTGTTCGGATTAGCTTTGACTGGCTCGCGGACAGCATGGATTGGCGTCTTGATATTACTCGTTACAAGTTGGTTGTGGCGTCATTGCTGGCGTGATAAACGAATGGCTTGGTGCATGACGGGATTAGCGATGTACTTTTTTCTTTGTGTCGTCGCGGTCGGCCGGTTGAAGCAACTGTTAGATACGGCGGTTGGGGTGGTTGGGGCAAACCCACTTCTGGCGGACCGCGTTATTCAAATGAGTAGCAATGCGCGACTGAGCGCATGGCGCGAATTGATATACGCCGTTTGGCGGCATCCTTGGTATGGTTATGGCTGGAATCAAACTGCATTAGCCCAGATGTCGGTAGCCGAAAACCACCCTGCTTTGTCTGGCGTATTTACATATTCTCATAATCTTTTTCTTGATTTGCTTCTGTGGTGCGGCATTCCTTTAGGCGCTCTTATATCTATCGGCCTGCTTATGTGGCTTTGGAGGCGAGTAAGTTCAGTTCGCAATGCAGAGTGCGCCTTGCTGATACTGTTTGTATTGGTGATTGCTAACCACGCAATGTTGGAACTGCCTCTGTATTTTGCATATTTTCTACTGCCGGTCGGCCTAGCCATTGGTGTTTTGCATGTAAAACTTGAAGTAAAACCGATTATCAACACTGGACGTTGGACTTTTGTGGTTCTTTGGTTTTTGTCAGCAGGGCTTTTGGGATTGATTATTAAAGATTACGCACGGATAGAACCGAGTTATCAGACTTTACGTCTTGAGTGGGATAACTTTAAGATGACGCAGCCGGTCGGCCCTCCAGAAGTACTCCTTCTTACTCAGTGGCGAGAATATGTCCAATATGCACGCCTTGAGCCAAAGGCAGGTTTAACGACCGCTGAAATTGAGCATCTAGAAAATGTTACCGCCCTATTTCCCAATATCGTTTTTTTTAATAAGCTTGCGATGACATTGGCCTTGAATCAACGACCAAAAGAAGCGCAGTTGTGGTTGGTAAGGATGTCGAAAGTAGTGCCTCGTAAACAATATTGTGAAGTAAAGAAAAGTTGGGAAAGAGAGTCGTTGCGGAATGCGGCGATTGCCGCTGCGCCTTGGCCGATTAGGGATGAGGATGGCTTTGTTTGTTTATAGTTAAATCTTTGTAAAACTTATGACTGATAAGTTTGGCCAAAATCAAGCACTCCAATCCCCCGATTTCCCACCATGCTTCTCCCGCACGCGAATATCGGTCATCACCATGCCACGATCGACTGCTTTGCACATATCGTAGATGGTGAGTAGGCCGATCTGGACTGAAGTTAATGCTTCCATCTCGACACCGGTTTTGCCAAAGGTTTCTACCTGCGCGCGACAATCTATGCTTGCTTGCTCTGCATTGATGTCGAAATCGACGGTCACGCGTGTTAGCGCGAGTGGATGACATAGCGGCACCAGGTCGCTGGTACGTTTGGCAGCCATGATGGCGGCGATGCGGGCGATGCCGAGGACATCGCCTTTTTTTGCGGTACCAGATTGGATAATCGCGAGCGTTTCTGGTTGCATGCGGATGGTGCCGCTGGCAATCGCGATACGATGGGTTTCAGTTTTGTTGCCGACATCGACCATGTGTGCTTGACCGGTACTATCGAAATGCGTCAAGCCTTGGTTTGCATCAGTGGCGTTGTTGGATGAAGAAGTCATAATTAAATTTTGGCTGGTGAAAGGCTGGAACGTTTGATCTCAGCGGGTATCATAGCATCGTGAAATCACTAACTGTTTCTGCCCCTATGCAATTTGTCATCCGCTCTCCTGTGAGATCGCTGAGAAGTGGATTGACGTTTGCGTTAAGCCTAATAATTGTACTCGGCACGTTGCTCGCTACGGTGATGGCGACATCTGCGTATGCCCAAGCCTTGCCGACTCTTGGCGATACCGAGCGCGACTCCTTATCTCCAGCGATGGAGCGTAAGTTGGGTGAACGCATCATGCACACGATACGACGTGATCGTGATTATCTGGACGACGCGCCCGTGCAGGAATATCTCGCTACATTGGGTAATGAGTTACTAGCAGCTAAGCCTGATGCACGCGGTGAGGAGCAGTACGATTTTTTCTTTTTCGCGGTGCGTGACCCGACCTTAAATGCGTTTGCGCTACCAGGTGGATTTATCGGTGTGCATTCTGGTCTGATTCTGGCGGCACAAACCGAATCCGAGCTGGCCTCGGTTTTGGCGCATGAAATTGGTCACGTCGCACAACGGCATATTGCGCGCATGCTGGGCAAACAAAAGCAGGATGCATTGATTCCGTTAGCGTCTATCATTTTGGGTGCGCTGGCAGCAACGGCAAGTCCTGATGCGGGAATGGCCGTGGTGATGGGCGGGCAGGGCTTGGCAATTCAGCGCAGCCTTGATTTTAGCCGTCAGGCGGAGCGTGAGGCTGATCGGGTTGGTTTAGATATTTTAAATAAAGCTAGTTTCGAAACCACTGGCATGATTAGTTTTTTTCAGCGTTTGCAAAAAGCCAGTCGCGCCTATAGCGATAATGCACCGCCCTATTTGCGCTCGCATCCTTTGACAACGGAGCGTATCGCTGACATTGAGGCGCGGATACGCGATCAGCGTTATCGGCAACACGTTGATAAATTGGATTTTTCATTGATACAAGCTCGTGTGCGTGTTTTACAGAATACTTCTGTACAAGGCTTGATTGATGCAGCCGCCGAATTTAAGCGCCAGCAGCAGGAGATCACACGTAGCGCCATGATTACTGCCAACTATGGACTCGCGTTGGTCGCTCTCAAGCAAGATAAGCCAGACAAGGCGCAGAGTTTTTTGGAGCAAGCAAGAAGCGCGCTGACATCCTCTTCTGTCACTAAAGATGTTGTGCTCGATAATTTGGCGATTGATATTAAACTCGCTGCACACAAAACCAATGACGCGGTAAACGAAGCCAATGCGGCACGCATGCGCTTTCCGTTGTCACGTGGAATTGCGCATCAATATGCACAGACATTAATGGCAGCAGGGAGGTCTCAGGACGCGAGCAATTATTTGCGTGATCAAATACAGATGTATCGACAAGATCGAAGAGCTTACAAGTTGCTGGCAGAAGCTTATGCGGCACAGAATAAGCAAGCGCAACAACATATGGCATTAGCCGAATTTTATGTGTTGAATGGCAGTTTGCCAGCGGCCTTGGAGCAACTCAATATTGCACGCCGCACTTCAGACGGATCGTTTTACGAGTTATCCATCATCGATGCGAGAGAGCGCGAAATTAAAGCGCAGCGGCTAGAAGAATTACGGCAAGAAAAGGAAGGTTGATTGAGGATCAGGGCGTTGAAGGATGCAAGCCTCAACTCTTTGCCTGTACCTATTCAACTCTAAGTGAATGTTGCGCTGCTGCTATTCGCTCTGCGCGGTAGACGGATAAAGCCAAAATGCGCAGCGACTCCTTGTTCAAAAATAGGTTTAATCGAAATCGATCGCCCTTGCCATTGAAAACTTATTGCCTCGTCAATTGGCTTGTCTAACCAAGCTAGTAAATGCTCATCGTTGATGATGCTCCCATCCATATACACGCGCGTTAGCCATTGCGCCATATCGCGATCATCTAGCAACGCGACCGTATCTTTCTGCTGCAAATAAACCTTACCTTGCTCGCTTAACCATACCGTTTCCACGCATGTCATTTGCGCGCCGGTGTGTAAACTAAAATGCCCCGCTGGGTCGGTGCGAGCAATGTACGGCGTACTTTCTAGATCGATATAAACACGTTGCGGACCATTTTGAAAATACCAGCGTCCTTGTGCATCATGCGTGTAATTACGATTGATAAAGTCGAGCAACACTGGATGACGAATTTTTTCGCTAGGCAACTTTTTTGTTTGGATTCCGCATGCAGGTTTTTCAGAATTTTGCGGTGCTTGCATGCGCCACGCACCGCGCGCATCCAAGCCAAGCCAGCCAAAGCAATGCGGCACATTGGGCCATTTGATTAATGCTTGTTCGACGATCATATCCATGCTCAGTCCTTCGAGGCAGTTTGGCTTAGGGAGAGTCGTAAAAATTTGTCGGTGAGGCCTGCTCAAACCGCCTGTTCCAGAAACGCTACCATGCGTTTTGGTAGCCAGTCTAAGCTTCCCGCGAACGGTGCAACGGTAAAGCCAACGTGACCCCCTTTGCTCGGTTGTTCCAGCGTTACTAACGGCGCTGCTGTTTTTGGTAGATATTGCGCCGGCAGAAAAGGATCATTTCGCGCATTTAAAATTAGCGTCGGCACCGTAATGTCGTTGAGTACGTGACAGGCGCTGGCTCTATGCCAATAATCCTCGGTATTGCGATAACCGTGCAAAGGCGCCGTGACGACATTGTCGAACGTGTAGAGATCGCGCGCTTGCATCATGGTGTCACGATCAAACAGATCGGGATATTGTTCTAGTTTGCGTAGACTTTTTTGCTTGAGCGTTTGCAAAAATATACGGGTGTATAGCATATTAAAACCGCGACCTAAGGCGGCACCTCCGGCCGTTAAATTCAGTGGCGCAGAAATTGCACAAGCGGCATCAATAATATTCGCATGTTGTTGCGATTCGCCTAGCCAGCGCAATAACGCGTTGGCGCCAAGTGAGACTCCACAAGCATAAAATTTTGTCGCGCCGCGTGCCCGCACATAAGGCGCTAAACGCCTGATACCCCAATTTATTTCTTGCGAGTCGCCGGAATGATAGAAACGTGCTGCGCGGTTAATTTCGCCTGAGCAGCCGCGAAAGTGCATTACTACGCCGGACCAGCCAAGCGCTGCGATGTGACTCATCAGTGCACGGGCGTAGTGGCTATTGGATGATCCTTCCAAGCCGTGAAATAAAACAATAAACGGTTGGCCTTTCTGACCATCGACAAAATCAAGGTCAACGAAATCGCCGTCCGGTGTATCCCAACGTTCACGTCGATACATGACCAGAGGTTTGTTGATGCAAGCCGCAGGATAAATGGTTTGTAAATGGCCGCCGATCAGCCACCATGGTGCGGGGTACGAACTCAATGCAGACGGCATAAGATTAATTGTGTACCAAAGTGGATTGAAACGCGGTCAAACACCAAGCATGTAGATATTGCTCAAGAAGGGATGTTGTGAGTAGGTTGACGCAACGAGGTTAAGGTGAGTAAGGACGGGGCATCATGAAAAAAGATCGCCGAAACAAGCCAACGGATCAGGCTGCCTAATGCAAAACATTGGAAGTGACTAACTCCACCTCGGGTTTGCCTGGTGCGACCGATGCATGATGCAGTACGATACGCCACCCATGGGGTGTCTTGACGTAAACATTGGTGGCGAGGATATGCATATCGCGTTGTTTACCGTCTGGCAGGCTGACCGACTCAATCAGATTGTGGACGGCGCACATCATGTTTTGCGAGCTATGCAATTGTAGTGGGCGAATATGCACGCCGCCGCGTGAAAAAATATCTTCCCAAGATGCGCGAATCGCAGCATAGCCAATCAAGCGTGTACCGTCTGGATGGATGCAGGCAATTTCGTCATCATCCGCCCACAATGCCATCAAAGCTTCTAAATCAGCGCGACCGACGGCATCGTAATAAGAAGATTCGATATCGTCGACGGAGCCGAACTGTTTGCGCTGTTTGGGCATGAGGGTTTTAGTTGTTTTGCTTGGTTACTATTTTAGTGACCGTGGGCCATGGTGCCCGGCTTCACTTGATAAGCAGTACCGCAATACGGACATTTTGCTTTGCCTTGCAGCGAGACATCGAGAAAAACGCGGGGATGCGAGCTCCAGATGGGCATTGCTGGATTAGGGCAATACGCTGGCAAATCCTTGCCATCAATTTCAACGAATGAGGTTATATGTGCTGACGTTGCCATTTTGCTTCTCTCCGAATAACTTGTTAAGAATTGCTTGTTAGTTTTGTTAAAAATTTACTTGTGACTTTGATCGTACATCATTGCCAACAGACATTGCTGATCATAATAGCGCCGCACCAATGGACTTATGCGCTTTATGTATGTACGTGCGGTTCTGTTTTTCTGTGCGTTACTAGCCAGGTTAACATGCCGTGCAGTTTGTTTAGACCAACGTCAACCAATGATTATATTGTGGCGCGCGCCCAGCAACGATATCAAAAAACAGCGCTTGCAACTTGGTGGTGATCGGACCACGGGTGCCGTCGCCGATGGTGCGGTTGTCAAGCTCGCGAATAGGCGTGACTTCCGCAGCAGTGCCAGTAAAAAACGCTTCATCACAACAATACATCTCATCGCGCGTAATGCGCTTTTGAATCACTTCAAAACCGAGATCCTTGGCAATCGTCACGATCGCATCTCGTGTGATGCCATCCAAACATGAGGCGAGATCGGGCGTATAAATTTTACCGTTTTTGACGATAAAGACATTTTCGCCCGAGCCCTCTGATACATAGCCATCGGTATCGAGCAGCAGCGCCTCATCGTAACCATCGGTCAAGGCTTCTTGATTGGCTAGTATCGAGTTGACATAATAGCCGCAAGCCTTGGCGCGCACCATGGAGACGTTGACGTGATGACGCGTGAAGGACGAGGTTTTGACCCGTATCCCTTTGTTTAAGCCATCTTCGCCTAAATAAGCACCCCACGGCCACCCTGCGATCGCGATATGTATCCGATTGCCTTTGGCCGAGATACCGAGTTTTTCGTCGCCTATCCACACCAATGGCCGCAGATAACAGGTTTCAAGTTTGTTTTCGCGCACCACCTGTAACTGCGCTTGCATGACGGTTTCTTGATCGAAAGGGATTGTTAGCTGGAATATCTTGGCTGAATTAAATAAGCGCTCGGTATGTTCGCGTAGACGAAAAATCGCTGTGCCTTGCTCGGTTTTATAGGCACGTACACCTTCAAATACGCCCATGCCGTAATGCAAAGTATGCGTCAAAACGTGCACGGTTGCGTCGCGCCAGTCGATGAGTTCACCGTCTTTCCAAATTTTCCCGTCGCGGTCGGCCATCGACATCAGCATTCTCCAAATAATTGTGCAGCTCAGGATTTTAACGGATTCGGAAGGGTTCTAGCCAATTTAGGATGAGGGTTTGTCGCCAAGACAAAGATTGCGGCCTAAAAATGCGACCAGGGGGTCGTTGCAAATAACTAAAAAATAACTTTTTGATGGCAAAAGTGAATCTATTGTCGACTTGCCCTTCTAATTAATAGCCTTGATGGCGCGCGGCGTGGCCTTAGATCGTAGATGTTAGGCCAGCGCGCAGTCATCAGGGCGCAAGCGAACCGACTATTTATGTACGCAATCTCTACAAAGCAGCGAGTATTAGTGGGGTGGTGCGGTAAAATAGTAGTCTTTCTTAAAACACATTTTTTGTTGCTAGCAAATATAATTCAACATGCAATTTAAACGATTGACCGATCTGATCGCGCGCAAGCAAGTGCAGGGCAAGCGCGTCTTTATCCGCGCAGACCTGAATGTGCCGCAAGACAAAGCAGGAAACATCACAGAAGACACCCGTATTCGTGCCTCGGTGCCAGCGATTCGGCAGGCACTAGATGCTGGCGCGGCAGTGATGGTGACCTCACATCTGGGGCGTCCAACCGAAGGTAAATTTCAAACGGCTGACAGTTTGGCACCAATCGCACAACGCTTAAGTGAGTTGTTGGAACAGCCTGTATCTTTAAAGCAGGATTGGGTGGATGGCGTTGATGTCGCAGTTGGGCAAGTCGTGCTGTTAGAGAATTGTCGCGTCAATGTAGGCGAGAAAAAGAATGACGATGCGCTAGCGAAAAAAATCGCTGCGCTGTGCGATATCTACGTCAATGATGCATTTGGTACTGCGCACCGAGCAGAGGCGACCACGTATGGTGTTGCCAAATATGCCGCTGTTGCCTGCGCTGGCCCCTTGCTCGCGGCGGAGTTGGATGCCTTGGGCAAGGCATTGCATCAACCTGCTAAACCGTTAGTGGCGATTGTTGCTGGCTCCAAGGTCTCGACCAAACTGACGATATTGAAAACCTTGGCCGATAAGGTCGACAATCTGATCGTTGGCGGCGGCATTGCTAATACCTTCATGTTGGCAGCGGGTTTGAAGATCGGCAAATCCTTGGCCGAGGTCGATCTGGTCAACGATGCTAAAGAGATTATGAAGATGATGTCAGCACGCGGCGCATCTGTGCCGATTCCAGTTGATGTCGTTTGCGCAAAAGAATTTTCTGCCGATGCGGTGGCGACGGTGAAGGATGTTGCCGATGTCACCGACGACGATATGATCTTAGACATAGGCCCCAAGACAGCGAAGTTGTTGGCGGATCAACTCAGCAACGCAGGTACCATCGTTTGGAACGGTCCGGTCGGTGTGTTTGAGTTTAACCAATTTGCCAATGGCACTAAAACGCTTGCATTAGCGATTGCCGATTCGGATGGTTTTTCGATTGCTGGAGGTGGCGATACGCTAGCGGCGATTGCCAAGTATGATCTAGCTGACAAAATTAGTTATATTTCGACCGGTGGCGGCGCCTTCTTGGAATTTTTGGAAGGCAAAACCTTGCCCGCAGTTGAGATACTGCAACAACGCGCCAACGATTAAAGACTGTGTACGAGCGGTACAGTCTCTATGTGCGTTGAACGCAACGCGCATAGTCAATTTAAATTCAGTTTTTAGAATATTCACAATTAGTTATTTGGAGAATCAAGATGGCTCTCGTATCCATGCGTCAATTGCTCGACCACGCTGCCGAAAACGGTTATGGCTTGCCGGCATTTAATGTCAATAATTTGGAGCAAGTTTGCGCCATTATGGAGGCCGCCGATGAAGTCGGTGCGCCGGTCATCATGCAGGCGTCGGCTGGCGCGCGTAAATATGCGGGTGAGCCATTTTTGCGTCATCTGATTTTGGCAGCAATCGAAGCGTATCCGCATATCCCCGTCGTCATGCATCAAGATCATGGTCAATCACCAGCAGTTTGTATGGCTGCTATCCGCTCCGGCTTTTCGTCGGTGATGATGGATGGTTCGCTGAACGCGGATGGTAAATCAGTTGCCAGCTATGAGTACAACGTTGAGGTATCGCGCAAGGTGGTGGAGTTTTCGCACGCGATTGGCGTCACGGTAGAAGCAGAGCTGGGTGTGCTTGGTTCGCTGGAAACAATGATGGGCGACAAGGAAGACGGTCACGGCGCCGAAGGTACGATGACGCGCGAGCAGTTGTTGACGGACGTTGAGCAAGCTGCAGATTTCGTCAAGCAAACGCAGTGCGATGCATTGGCAATTGCGATTGGTACTTCACATGGCGCGTATAAATTTACCAAGAAGCCAACAGGTGATATTTTGGCGATCGATAGAATTCGTGAAATTCACAAGCGGATTCCAAACACCCATTTGGTGATGCATGGCTCGTCTTCCGTGCCGCAAGAGTTGCTGGCTGAGATCCGTGAATTCGGTGGCGATATGAAAGAAACTTACGGCGTACCAGTCGAAGAAATTCAAGAAGGTATCAAGAACGGTGTGCGCAAGATCAATATCGATACCGATATTCGTTTGGCGATGACTGGTGCGATCCGTCGCTATCTGGCGGAAAATCCGGGCAAGTTTGATCCGCGTGATTATCTAAAGCCAGCCAAAGAAGCTGCCAAACAGGTTTGTAAGGCACGTTTCATCGCCTTTGGTTGTGAAGGACAAGCCGCCAAGATCAAACCGTTGCCATTGGAGAAAATGGCAGAAAAATACAAGAATGGCGATCTCTTGCAAGTGGTGCAATAAGTAATAGTCATGCCAAAACGGCAGTAGCACGGTAGAAATTTTACAAGACGTCTACAACGCATCTGCAACGAATCTACTAATTAAGCCGGCAAATGGGGCGCTAAAACTGCGATAATTCCATATTTGCCGCAGCAGCCAGCATTTGCTGCAAACCACACGGCGATCTACGGATCGCCGTTGATATTTTTGGAAATGAGATGACTAGTCTGTATCAAACCAGTATTACTTCGCTACCGTTGCTCGGTAACGGCAAGGTGCGCGACAACTACGCTGTTGGTGATGATAAATTGTTAATTGTCACCACGGATAGATTGTCAGCCTTCGACGTTGTGATGGGTGAGCCGATTCCGCAAAAAGGCATGGTCCTCAATCAAATGTCCGATTTTTGGTTTGAGAAATTAAAAGACATCGTGCCAAATCATCTGACCGGAATCGCGCCGGAAACTGTAGTGAGCAAGGATGAAGTGGATCAAGTCAAAGGCCGTGCCGTCGTCGCTAAACGTTTACAGCCGATTTTGGTCGAGGCGGTGGTACGTGGTTATCTGATTGGTTCCGGTTGGAGTGATTATAAAAAAACTGGTGCAATCTGCGGCGTGCAATTGCCAGCGGGTTTGCAGCAAGCGGCCAAGCTGGCGGAGCCGATTTTTACGCCAGCAGCAAAAGCTGAGATGGGTGAGCACGATGAAAACATCAGCTTTGCCGAAATGGAGGAGCGCATCGGTATCGAGCTGGCTGGCAAAATCCGTGACGTCAGTATCAAGCTTTACAAAACTGCTGCCGATTATGCGGCGACCAAAGGCATTATCATCGCCGACACCAAATTCGAGTTCGGTTTGGATGACAACGGTACCTTGCATTTGATGGATGAGGTATTGACGGCGGATTCTTCGCGCTTCTGGCCGGCGGATTCTTATGCAGAAGGTATTTCACCACCTTCGTTTGATAAACAATTTGTGCGTGATTATCTAGAGACCTTGAGCGACTGGAACAAGACTGCACCAGCACCGACGCTGCCACCTGAGATTATCGAAAAAACTGGCGCGAAATATCGTGAAGCACTTACCCGCTTAACGGGTGAAACTCTGAAAGGCTGAGAACATGAGTGAAGCTGCCAGCAAGCCAGTAGTCGACGCCTTGGTTGGTGTTGTGATGGGTTCTTCTTCCGATTGGGAAGTGATGCAACATGCGGTCGCTATCCTGAAGGAGTTTGGCATTGCGCACGAGGCGCAAGTCGTCTCAGCGCATCGTATGCCGGATCAAATGTTTGCGTATGCCGAATCAGCACGCGCACGCGGTTTGCGCGCCATCATCGCTGGCGCCGGCGGCGCGGCGCATTTACCTGGCATGATCGCTGCTAAAACCATCGTGCCAGTGTTGGGTGTGCCGGTACCGTCGAAATATTTGCGTGGCGAGGATTCGCTGTTGTCAATCGTGCAGATGCCTAAGGGTATTCCTGTTGCTACCTTTGCGATTGGCGAAGCTGGCGCTGCCAATGCAGCGTTGGCAGCGATTGCGATGTTGGCGGCCACTGACGAGAAGCTGGCGCAACAGCTAGAGCAGTACCGCGTTAAGCAAACACAAATCGCTATGGATATGAAGTTGCCGTTATGAGTAAATCGAATCAAACCCCTATTCTTCCGTCGACCGCCGCTGGGACTTGGTTAGGCGTGATGGGTGGTGGACAGTTGGGGCGTATGTTGGCGCACGCGGCGCAACAAATGGGTTTTAAAGTCGCGGTGCTGGAACCAGCGCAAGATTGTCCGGCCAGTCAGGTTGCTGATTATCTGCACTGCGCTGATTACACTGATGTGCCGACACTGGAAAAACTGGCAGCGCAGTGCGCTGCGGTGACCACTGAATTTGAAAACGTTTCTGCTGACAGCCTAAAATTTTTGGGTGAGCGCACCTTCGTCGCGCCATCTGCGGCTTGCGTATCGATCGCACAAGATCGCATGAAGGAAAAGAAATTTTTCATTGAATGCGCGGCCATCTCGAGTGTTTTTCCTGCATCGCATAAGGAAATTTTGTCTGATGCCGATCTGCTTGCGGTGACAGATGATTTGTTGCCGGGGATTTTGAAAACCGTACGCATGGGCTATGACGGCAAAGGACAAATTCGCGTGAAGACGCGCGAGGAATTATCCGCCGCATACGCCTCTATGAACGGCGTGGCCTGCGTGCTGGAAAAAATGCTGCCACTCGCCTACGAAATATCGGTGTTGGCAGCGCGCGGTGCCGATGGCAACGCAGTGGTGTATCCAATTTCAGAAAATGTACATCGCGACGGCATCTTGTTCACCACGATGGTGCCAGGCCCAAATATCACTGAAGAATCAGCACGCAAAGCGCAAGCAGCGACATTAGCGGTGATCGACAGACTGGGTTATGTGGGTGTGTTGTGCATAGAATTTTTTGTGTTGCAAGACGGCTCACTCGTGGTCAATGAAATGGCGCCACGTCCACACAATAGCGGTCATTACACGATCGATGCTTGCGTCACGAGCCAGTTTGCACAACAAGCACGTGCGATGGCGCGCTTGCCGTTAGGTGATGTCCGTCAGCATTCAGCTGCTGCAATGTTGAATATACTCGGTGACGTTTGGTTCGAGGGCAATAGTGATCAACCACGCGACCCAGCCTGGGATCAAGTATTAGCTCTGCCTGGTGCCAACTTACATTTGTACGGCAAAGATACTGCACGCCGTGGCCGCAAGATGGGACACGTCACCTTTGTCGCGGCCACGATGGCAGAAGCGCGAGCGAGTTTGCACAAGGCTTGCGACATCCTTGGCATCGCTGTCTGATTAAGCCTAGTGATTGCGTAGCGTGAACGGCATGCCTGACAGCACTTTGGATATTTCTGCGATCTCAGACGCAGCGCGTAGGCTGGAGCAGGGTGAGCTAGTCGCTTTCCCAACCGAGACGGTTTATGGTCTTGGTGCGGATGCCGAGAATCCAGAAGCGGTCGCGCGTATCTATCAGGCCAAGGGCAGACCGTCCAATCATCCGGTGATTGTGCATTTGGCACCCGATGCCGACATTACACACTGGGCGCAATCTGTTTCCGCCGATGCGCACAAGTTGATGGCCGCATTTTGGCCGGGCCCACTCACGTTGATTTTAAAGCGCGCTTCCGATATTCCCGACGCAGTTTCTGGCGGTCAAGATTCTATCGGCTTGCGCTGCCCCTCACATCCAGTCGCACAGGCTTTGCTAAAAACTTTCAAGCAAGGTAAAGGGGGCATCGCCGCACCTTCCGCCAATAAATTCGGGCACGTGAGTCCGACCACTGCACAACATGTGCGAGATGAATTTACTGCAGAGTTTGTCGCGGATGGTTTGGTGCAGACTATTCTGGAAGGTAGTCAAAGCGAAGTCGGCATTGAATCAACCATCGTCGATATGTCGCGCGGGCGACCAGTATTATTACGCCCCGGTCATATCAGTGCAGCGCACATCGCAGCTGTACTCGGTCAGATGCCGCTGATGGCGGACGCTACCGCCCCGCGTGCTTCCGGTACCTTAGAGTCACACTACGCGCCACAAACACCCGTGGTGTTGATTGCAGCAGATCGCGTGTTTGACACGGTGCAGCATCTGTATGCGAACCAGAAAAGCATCGCATTGATGCATCATTCCAATCAGCCAAAATTACCGTTAGTGGCCGAATGCATGCTACCGGCTTCGGCCGCCGATTATGCGCACCAGTTATATGCAGCAATGCGAAAATTGGACGCCGTGCAGGCCGATGTCATCTTGGTAGAGACGCCGCCGACTGACACTGAGTGGGATGGAATCAACGATAGATTACGTCGCGCCGCGCATGATTCTGTTGGCGTGTTGGCCAAGCTGCTTTAGCGGGACATACACTGCGTGTGTCCGACTGTTGAGTGCGTTTTATTCTGGCGAAACTAGAACAGACGACCGCCATGAAAAATAAGGGGCTTTTGCGGTTTGACGTCGCAAGTTTCGACTTCGCCGACAAAGATGACATGATCTCCCTCGGGATAGCGGCTACGATTGTGACACTCAAACCAAGCGGCGACACCACTGATGATAGGCAATCCGGTTGGCGATAAGGTATAGGCCAAATCTTTAAAACGGTCTTCGCCTTGTTTGGAGAATTTTTCTGCCAGATGCGCTTGCTCGGTCGATAGTATATTGATGACGTAATGCGAGTTGCCAGTAAAAATCGGTAGAGATTGTGCTGCCTGGCTTAAACTCCATAACACCAGTGGCGGATTGAGCGAAACGGAATTGAAAGAACTGGCGGTAAGGCCGATAAAACTTCCATCCTCTAATTTCGTCGTAATAATCGTAACGCCAGTCGCAAATTGCGAAAGGGCGTCACGAAAATCGCGTGCGCTGGGTGTGGGAGATGGAGAATGGGGTAATGAGTGTGACATCGGTGATCCAAGAAATTTCGTTCATTATGCCGAAAAGCTGTTGCAACGGCAAAGCCATCCCGCTGACTAAAAAAAATTTCGCTATTTAGCCTAACCAGAATATTCGTTATGAACTTGTTTGCCATCTTACGAGAACATGCCAAAGCGCGAGCAGACGTGATCGCCTCGCGCTCCAGTCGTCGCTCGGTTACTTATCGCAAGCTATGGTCGCGCATAGAGCGCGCCACTGCACGCATGAAGGACGAGTGGCAGGTTAAGGCCGGCGACACCGTGATTTATTACGGTTGCGGCAATCAAGATGCGTTGATGTATTACCTAGCAGCCGCACGCTGCGGGGCAAAATTATTGCCATTGGAGCACAGCGCCTTGCAGCATGCTTTTTTGCAGCATCCTGCAAACGCGACTTTATCTACTATGCCAGCCGCTTTGTTATTACATGACGATGAGATCGTGTTCGAGACGCAACCGGCAGCGCAGCGTATCGTCAATTTATCGGCACTGATCGCCACTCGTTGTCATCACACGCCGCTGGTACAAGAAGATGATAGTCAATCTAGCTTGCTCAATGCAATGATGCACGCGGACGGCACGTTTAACCATCAAGAGCAGAGTTTGCATGGTTTGGTATCAATCGCAAAAAGCATTGTGGTTCGCGATAAAGACGTGTCCTTGCAGCTTGATGCGACTTTATTTGACGAACATATCTTCGCGCCGCTTGTGCTACCAAGATTGATCGCGGGTGGCTTGTTGCAGTTTCGCTAGCAAAATTTGTTGATGCGGTGAATCGAAAATTACCAACCGTCGCGCGTACAACACAGTTTGTTAAAAAAATTAGTGATGGAATACATCGTGATTGAAAGTTTGCGCTAAAGTCTTTGCGAGAACAGTATTTTTGAATCAGCTAATTACAAACTGGAGTGATGCATGGCGATGGAATCAGCGACTTTAGGTGGTGGATGTTTTTGGTGCACCGAAGCCGTTTTTCAACAGCTTAAGGGTATTGCTCATGTTGAGTCCGGTTACTCCGGCGGTCAAATTGACAATCCCAGTTACGAACAAATATGCGAAGGTACAACCGGCCACGCCGAAGTGGTGCGCTTGCATTTTGATCCTGAATTAGTTAGCTACCGAGAAATTTTGGAAGTGTTCTTTACCATCCACGATCCCACCACCTTGAATCGGCAGGGCAACGATACGGGTACCCAGTATCGATCGGTTATCTACTACCACACGCCAGAGCAGCAAGACGTGGCAAAACATGTGATTTCCGAGATGGCAAATGTGTGGGATGCGCCGATTGTGACAGAGTTGAGTCCTGCAGAAACCTATTACAAGGCGGAGTCGTATCATCAAAACTATTTCCGCCAAAATCCTATGCAAGGTTATTGTGCTTGTATAGTCGCGCCGAAAGTTTCTCAGTTCCGCCAGACGTTCAGCGACAAGCTGAAAGATGCAAACGGTGAAAGCACTATCGTTGTGGAATAGGCAATTGGTTTTCTAAGGCCGCGGTAGTCAGTTACCTGAAAAGTTAGGGTGACTATTGGTTGTTATTAACGGTTTCCGTCTGTTGCGCTAGTTTCGAGAGTACATGCGCCGCAGCAACCATGCCAAAACTTGCGGTTACCACCATCGCCGAGCCGAACCCAGCACAATTGAGTCCGGTGACGCCAGACGAAGAATCGTCACCTGTTTCGCATATCACAGGATTCTCGGGAAAACGTAGTGGCTCGGTCGAATACACTGCATCAATTCCAAATTTATTTTTTGTGCCGCGTGGAAAACCGTGTTCCGCACGTAGGCGTTTGCGTACTTTCGCTAACAGCGGCTCTTGCTCAGTACGACACAGATCAATGACCGCAATCTTGGTCGGATCGATTTGCCCGCCAGCACCACCTATCGTCACCAGTTTCAAATTATGTTGTTTGCAATAGGCAATCAGCGCAGTTTTCGCCCGTACATTGTCGATCGCATCAATGATGTAATCATAGTGCCGCGAGCCTATCATTTCGTCTAGATTGTCGGCGCTGAGAAAATCCTCGATCTCAGTTACTTCACAATACGGATTAATCTGCACAATACGTTGCGCCAGTGCCGTGACCTTGGCCATGCCTAGGGTGTCGCTAAGTGCATGTAATTGTCGATTGACGTTGGATTCAGCCACGTTGTCTAAATCAATCATTGTGATGTGACCGATGGCACTACGTGCCAAGGCTTCGACGATCCACGAACCGACACCACCAACACCGATCACACAGATATGCGCAGCACGAAAACGGGTTAGCCCAGCCGTGCCATACAGGCGTGCGATACCGCCAAAACGGCGATCAAAGTCAATATCATGCATCTTTGAGAGAGGGCTAGTAATATCAGTAGCGGAAGTAGTAGGGATGGAAGACATCTCGCTATTTTAACGGAGTGGCGGTAGCAGGCCGTGATCAAAATATTTTTCTATTGAATCACCACACATCCTGGTACTAAAGCGACGCAATCAAATTATGATGTCAGAGTTGATGTTTATAAACAGGAACAACATGTCTATTGCAAATATCCGCACCGAATACAGTCAGGCGCAATTGTCGACGGCCGACACAGATCCAGATCCGATCATGCAGTTTAAAAAGTGGTTTGATGAAGCCTTGCGCGCTGAAATGGCCGAACCAAACGCGATGGGTGTTTCTACCGTTGGCGAGGATGGCCGTCCCTCATCACGTATTGTGTTGCTCAAAGATTTCGATCAACGCGGCTTCACTTGGTTTACTAACTATCAAAGTCGCAAGGGGGTGGAGTTACAACAGCATCCGCACGCGGCTTTGCTGTTTCATTGGATAGAGCTTGAGCGGCAAGTGAGAATAGAAGGCAGCGTCGAATACGTGTCCGTGGAAGAAAGTGAACAATACTTTCAGAGTAGACCGCTGAAAAGCCAACTCGGCGCCATTGCATCGGATCAAAGTAAACGCGTCGCCGATCGCGCAACGCTGGAGCAGCAATTTGCAACCACCGAATTGCAAGAGGGCGATCACCCACGGCGACCGCAACATTGGGGTGGCTATCGCTTAAAACCGAATTACCTTGAGTTTTGGCAAGGCCGACGTTCGCGTTTGCACGATCGCATTGTCTACACCTTAGATGCGGATGGTAGTTGGCTGCGACAGCGCTTGCAGCCTTAAGTCAGTTTGCAGTGCTAGGCAAAATGAGGTGGAGTTTTGCTCAATAGCGAATGGCGTTAGTGCTCGGAAAAAGAAAAAGCCGTCAATTTCTTGACGGCTTTTTTACATATTGGTGGAGGCGGCGGGAATCGAACCCGCGTCCAGAAGCACTCTACAGACAGTTCTACATACTTAGCGCTGCCATTTGATTTAATCCAGATCACGCGGACGCGCACGCTTGATTCAGACGAGTCACCTATTATTTAACGTCTTGCCAAGTGACCCGGCATGACGCGATTCCTTGTAAATGACTCTACTGCTGTTTAACCAGCCTACCCCAAGGAAGAAGTAGTGTAGAGCAAGCGGGGATTAAGCCGCTTGTGCGTACGAGTTATCGTTTGCAGTTATTACTTGTCTGGATGTATTTACGAGGTAACCAGTCCTCGGTATGCCCTGCGCTGCTTTGCAACCCCTGTCGAAACCAGGTCGCCCCCAAAGTACTACTATTGTATCGCATTAGATGGGGTACTTACTGCAGGTTTCAAGGGTGTCGTGTTTTCAGTTTTTGAGTGCAGTGGCGATGAGTTGTGCCAAATGTTGCGGCGAGCTCGCCAAGGCGTCGGCCTGCCATTGATGGGCTGGTGTTCCACAGTACCCCCACTCCGCGGCGATCGTTGGCATCTCTGCCGCTTGTCCGGCTTGAATATCACGTAGATCATCACCAACGTACCAACATGCTTGCGGTGCAACGCCGATACGTTTAGCTGCTTCTAGCAGCGGGGCGGGGTGCGGTTTTGGATGCGGCGTGGTGTCGCCAGAAATACTGCAGGCGGCATGGCCTAAACCGATTTTTGGCACTAATTGATCAGTCAGCTGCGCCACTTTGTTGGTGACGATACCCCAGCGGATGTTTTGATCTTCCAAGAATTGCAGTAGCTCTGTGATGCCATCAAACAACTTACTATGTACGGCGATCGACGCTTCATAATTTTTGAGAAACTCATCCCGCAAATCGGCATAGCCGTCGTCTTCCGCAGTCAGCCCAAATGCCGCGCCAATCAGGCCACGTGCCCCAGCGGAAGCGACTGGACGTAAATCGGCATAAGGTGCCGCCGGCAAGCCGCGTGCAATACGTAGTTTATTTACCGCTGCAGCAAGGTCAGGTGCTGTATCGGCTAGTGTGCCGTCGAGGTCGAACAAGATTGCTTGCGGTCGGGATAAGGCCATGCGGAGAATTAAATTGGTGGAGCAGTCCGCTAACTATAGCGCCGCTGCTAGATTAGAAAAGGGCGCTTATGCTGGCTTGGTGCAAGCAACGAGATAATTGACGCTGGTATCTTGATTAAGTGAATAGATCTTGGTCAATGGGTTAAAGCCCATGCCTTTTAAACCATCCACAATCAAGCCAGACTGACGAGCAAAATGACAGAGCTCGGCTGGCGTAATAAATTTGGCGTAATCGTGCGTGCCTTTAGGTAGTAAGCGTAAAAGGTATTCCGCGCCAATTACAGCATGCAAGTACGCTTTAGGATTGCGATTGATCGTTGAAAAAAAGATACGGGCACCGGGTTTTGCAAGTTTGGCGCAAGCGGCGACGATCGCGCTTGGATCAGGAACATGTTCGAGCATCTCCATACAGGTGACGACGTCGTAAGTTCCTGCTTCGCGCTCGGCTAAGTCTTCAGCGGCAATTAATTCATAACGCAATTGCACGCCACTTTCGAGGCTATGCAGATCGGCGACCTTGAGCGCTTTCTCCGACAAATCAATGCCGGTGACGCGCGCCCCTTTTTTGGCCATCGATTCTGCCAGAATGCCGCCACCGCAACCGATATCCACCACGGCTTTGCCGGCAAGAGGCACATGACCGTTAATCCAATCTAGACGCAAAGGATTGATTTCATGTAGGGGGCGAAATTCTGATGTTGGATCCCACCATTGGTGGGCCAAATCGCTAAATTTTTTGAGTTCTAATGGGTCAGCATTCATGCGTTGAATGATACTGGAAATTGATAATGCTTGTTTTGAGCGAACGTCAGTTTGAATGCCACAAGCGAAAAAAAACCCCGCAAAGCGGGGTTTTTAGTTTCGTGAGAAACCGAATTAATTGCGCGGATTACTTACGTGTACCGACAACTTCGATTTCTACACGACGGTTTTGTGCGCGACCGTCACGAGTTTTGTTCGATGCAACTGGCTGTTTTTCGCCTTTGCCTTCGGTGTAAACACGCTTAGGTTCAACACCTTTGCCAACCAAATAGCTCTTAACAGCTTCTGCGCGACGGATCGACAGTTTTTGGTTGTAGGCATCGGTACCGATCGAGTCAGTGTGACCAACTGCAATCACAACTTCGAGGTTCAAGTCACCCAGTTTCGAGGACAGATCGTCCAGTTTTGCTTTGCCTTCTGGCTTCAGTGTTGCTTTGTCGAAGTCAAAGAATGCGTCAGCAGCAAACGTAACTTTTTCCGAAGTTGCAACTGGAGCTGCAGCAGCAGGTGCTGGCTCAGCAGCGGCGACTGTCAGTGCGCCATCGCAGCCTGGAACCGAAGCTGCTGGTGTCCAGTAGCCGGTGTGCCAGCACAGGCCGGTCGAATTGCGAACGATCATGCCGTTTGAGCTTTGAGCGTAAGCGCTGTTAGGGGTTGGTGCTTTGATGTCTGTTTGTGCTTGAGCAGACATTGCTACGACTGCGGATGCAGCGAAGACGAGTTGGGCTAATTTATTCATATTTCTTTCTCCTCTGGATTGAGAATTCCGCAGATAAAACTGCGCCAAAATTACATAGATGACATTAAAAATCGATATTAACACGCGCTTCAACAACAGCATGAAGCAAATGCTTTACATCATGCAATAGTCTAACTTGCTACCATTTTGCCACAGTCGACTAGTACAACGAGTATTGCAAAATCGACTAAATGGCGTTTTTTACGCTATGTCGCTAATCTGCAACAAACAGCCGAGAAATAATTCCCTGACAAAACATTGACCTTTGGACATCAAAATCGTTCATGTTTGCCTGGAAATTTTATTTTTGGCATGTTTTTTAATCCGCTTGCATTATGACCGAGACTCGCCGATTTGGTGCTAAGCAATTAACGAGTTTTGTGCGGTTTCCCACTTTGCAATATTTTACTGGAGCATTACTGCCAGCTCCGATTGTGATGATTTTGACATTAACGCCATTGCTTTTTAAATATTCAGCAACCGTGTCGGCGCGCCGTTTTGATAGCTGTTGATTGGCGTGCGCTGATCCGAGGCGATCGGTGTGGCCGGTGATCGTGACCGTTTTAATATGCTCGCATTGTGCAAACTTACTCAAGATGTCGCGATCGATGCGCCTTTTGGCCGCATCGCGAAGTGTTGTTTTACCAAACGCGAAAGTTTGATTGTCTTCTAGTGTGACGCTGAAATTGCATTGTTTGTCGGTTGTTGCCGGTTCGAGCGGGACAATGTCGGGTGCAATATGGCTAACAACTGGTGGTGCCAATGGCCCATCGCAGCCAGGGATTGCATTTTCTGGTGTCCAACTGCCGGAGCGCCAACAAAGGCCGGTGCTGCTACGCAGAACGGTACCTTCACTATCCTCTCCATATGCACTTTTAGCCGGCGCTTGAATGTTTGTTGTGCTTTGGGCGATCGCGTGGAAAGACGATGCAGTAAATATAAGTGAGAGGATTAGCTTCTTGATCATGATGGGTAGGGTGATGCTTTCAGCGATCGTTGTAGTGTTTGCAATTTGTCGAGGCAGTATTTTAAACGCTTTGCGCGAAACGAGGCAGGTTAACCGATATGGAGAGTCGAAGTCGCCGTAGTTAAAAGCGGGAAACAAAGGTCGCCGCCGTGTTAAAATCTACGATTCGCTGGAACGCAAGCTGAACGACGCATTTCGAATGCCAATTCTTCATTTTTCTAACCTCCGCCAATAATCAGACGAACCCCAATGGATCAATTCGCTAAAGAAACAATCCCGATTTCGCTTGAAGAAGAGATGCGCAAAAGTTACCTAGATTACGCCATGAGCGTGATTGTAGGGCGCGCATTGCCAGACGTGCGCGACGGCTTAAAGCCCGTACATCGTCGCGTGTTATTCGCGATGCACGAGATGAATAATGTTTGGAATCGGCCTTACGTTAAGTGCGCGCGCGTAGTTGGCGAAACCATGGGTAAATATCATCCGCACGGCGATGCGTCCATTTACGACACGCTGGTGCGGATGGCGCAGCCGTTTTCGCTACGTTACACGCTGGTCGACGGTCAGGGTAACTTTGGTTCAATTGACGGTGATAATGCAGCGGCGATGCGTTACACCGAATGCCGTCTGGATAAGATTGCCGCCGAGCTGCTGGCGGATCTGGATAAGGAAACGGTTGATTTCGTTCCTAACTATGACGGCAAAGAAAAAGAGCCGTCGGTACTGCCGACCAGAATTCCTAATTTACTGATCAACGGTTCATCCGGTATTGCTGTGGGTATGGCGACGAATATCCCGCCACACAATATTACTGAAGTGATTGACGGCGCCTTGCACGTGCTACGTAACGCAGATGTGACGGTAGATGAGCTGATCGAAATCATCCCGGCGCCAGACTTCCCAACCGGCGGGACGATTTACGGTGTCTCGGGTGTGCGCGATGGTTACCGTACTGGTCGCGGCCGTGTGGTGATGCGCGCTAAAACGCACTTTGAAGAGTTTGGCAAAGAAAATCGGCCATCAATTATTGTCGATGAGTTGCCATACCAAGTTAATAAGAAATCGTTACTGGAGCGGATTGCCGAGCTGGTGCGCGACAAAAAGCTGGAAGGTATTTCCGATATCCGTGATGAATCGGATAAATCCGGCATGCGTGTCGTCATCGAATTGAAGCGTGGCGAAGTACCGGAAGTGGTATTGAACAATCTGTATAAACAGACGCAATTGCAAGACACCTTCGGTATGAACATGGTGGCATTGGTTGATGGTCAGCCAAAATTGCTGAACCTGAAGCAGATGTTGGAATGCTTCTTGTCGCATCGTCGTGAAGTAGTGACGCGCCGTACAGTGTTCGAGCTGCGCAAAGCGCGCGAGCGCGGTCATGTGTTGGAAGGTTTGGCGGTTGCGCTGGCTAATATCGATGACTTCATTGCCATCATCAAGGCGGCGCCGACCCCTCCAGTCGCAAAGTCAGAGCTGATGGCGCGTGCTTGGGATTCTTCTGTTGTGCGCGAGATGCTGGCGCGTACTGGTGAAGAGAGTGTTGGCGGTATCGATTCTTTCCGCCCTGAAAATCTGCCTAAGCATTATGGTATTCAGCCAGATGGTTTATACAAGCTGTCTGATGATCAGGCGCAGGAAATTTTGCAAATGCGTTTGCAACGTTTGACCGGTCTGGAGCAAGACAAGATCGTCAACGAATACAAAGATGTGATGGCGCAAATCGCCGATCTACTTGATATCCTTGCTAAGCCAGAACGTGTCACCGTCATCATCACCGATGAATTGAACGCTGCGAAAAACGAATATGGCATCGGTAACAAGGATGAGCGTCGTTCGGCGATTGAATTGAATGCAACCGATTTGGCGACCGAAGATCTGATCACGCCGCAAGACATGGTCGTGACTCTATCGCACACCGGTTATATGAAGTCGCAACCGATTACTGAGTATCGTGCGCAAAAACGTGGCGGCCGTGGCAAGCAGGCGATGGCAACCAAGGAAGACGACTGGATTGATCAGCTGTTTATCGCGAATACGCATAATTACATTTTATGTTTCAGTAATCGCGGGCGCATGTATTGGCTGAAGGTGTGGGAAGTGCCACAAGGTTCGCGCAATTCGCGTGGTAAACCTATTGTCAACATGTTCCCATTGCAGGATGGCGAAAAAATCACCGTGATTTTGCCGCTGTCTGGTGAAAATAGCAGCTTCCCGGAAGATCGGTACGTCTTTATGTCGACCAGTCTGGGTACCGTCAAAAAAACCTCGCTCAAGGATTTTAGTAATCCACGTAAAGCCGGCATTATCGCGGTCGATCTGGATGAAGGCGATTTCTTGATTGGTGCGGCGCTAACCGACGGCAAACATGACGTGATGCTGTTCTCCGATTCCGGCAAAGCAGTGCGCTTTGACGAAAACGATGTGCGTCCTATGGGGCGTACCGCACGTGGTGTGCGTGGAATGAATCTGGAAGACGGACAGCAAGTGATCGCTTTGTTGGTGGCAGAAAACGAGCAGCAGTCTGTATTGACCGCAACTGAAAATGGCTTTGGCAAGCGGACGCCAATTTCTGAGTACACACGCCATGGTCGTGGCACCAAAGGCATGATTGCGATTCAGACCAGCGATCGTAACGGCAAAGTAGTAGCCGCGACCTTGGTCGACACCAGCGATGAAATTATGTTGATCACAACTGGTGGTGTGTTGATCCGCACGCGCGTAGCGGAAATTCGCGAGATGGGTCGAGCAACCCAAGGCGTGACTTTGATCGCAGTTGAAGACGGTACCAGACTCAGCGGATTGCAGAGAATACTTGAATCAGATATTGAAGATGACCAATCCGGGGCGGAGGAAGAAGCAGAATGAAGCGTGTGTATAACTTTTCCCCTGGCCCGGCGACATTGCCACAAGAGGTTATTCAGCAAGTTGCAGATGAAATGACGGATTGGCGCGGTAGCGGTTTATCCGTGATGGAAATGAGTCATCGTGGTAAGGAATTTACTGAAATTCTGGCAACAGCCAAAAGCGATTTACGTGAGTTGTTGGCGATACCTGAGAATTACAAAATCTTGTTTATGCAGGGTGGCGCAATCGCAGAAAATGCAGTTGTTCCTATGAATTTGGTTGGTAGAAAACCGCAACCGGCAACTATCGACTTTATTAATACCGGTCATTGGTCAGTAAAAAGCATAGAAGAAGCCTACAAGTATGCGAAGGTTAATATCGCTGCCTCGTCGGAAGCAGAGCAGTTTTCATATGTCCCAGCACGAGACACATGGAATCTGACGCCCGATGCTGCCTATGTGCATATTTGCCCTAACGAGACCATCGGTGGTGTCGAGTTCGACTTCACGCCTGATGTAGGTGATGTACCGTTAGTCGGCGATATGTCGTCGAATATTCTGTCGCGCGTATTTGATGTATCAAAGTACGGTGTGATTTATGCTGGTGCACAGAAAAATGTAGGACCTGCCGGCGTCACGATCGTGATTGTGCGTGAGGATTTACTGGGTCACGCGTTGCCGATTTGTCCTTCGTCTTTTGAGTGGAAACTGGTCGCGGAGCATGACTCGATGTACAACACGCCACCGACTTTCCCTATTTACGTTGCTGGCTTGGTATTTCAATGGGTCAAACGTAACGGCGGCGTGGCGGCGATGGAAAAACGTAATATTGCCAAGGCTGCATTACTATATGATTGCCTTGATTCAAGCGATTTTTATACCAATCAGGTACCGGCAGCAAACCGTTCACGCATGAATGTGGTGTTCCGTTTGCGTGACGAGACTTTGACTGACAAGTTTATTGAAGAAGCCGGTACGCAGGATTTGGTACAACTAAAAGGCCATGCTTCAGTAGGCGGAATTCGCGCATCAATTTATAACGCAATGCCGATTGAAGGCGTGCAGAAACTCGTCGCCTTTATGCAAGAGTTTGAGAAGAAGTACGGTTAATTCGTTTGAATAGAAAATCGTCATGTGCCCATGACGATGGCTCAGAACCATGAATCAGAACGATGATTCAGAACAATGACCCAGGATACCGCCTCCGTAAAATGACTCAAGACGACAAACTCAAACCATTGCGTGAAAAAATCGATCTAATAGATCAGCAACTACTCGAGTTGCTCAATCAGCGCGCGCGTGTTGCTCAAGATGTCGGGCACGTTAAAGCGGAAACCAATGCGCCGGTGTTTCGTCCCGAGCGTGAGGCGCAAGTACTGCGCAGCGCAGCGGACCGCAACGCCGGTCCTTTAGCTGATCAAGATATACAAACTATTTTTCGTGAAGTGATGTCTGCCTGTCGCGCACTGGAAAATCGCGTCAGCGTTGCCTATCTCGGCCCAGCTGGCACTTTTAGCGAACAAGCGGTCTATAAACAGTTCGGTCGTGCCGTTGATGGCGTGCCGTGTGCATCGATAGACGAAGTATTTCGTGCAACTGAAGCAGGTGCAGCAAATTTTGGCGTATTGCCGATCGAAAATTCATCCGAAGGTGTAATCAATCGCACATTAGATTTGCTATTGCAGACGACGCTGACGATCAGTGGTGAAGTCTCGATTGATATTCACCATAATCTGATGACGCGTAGTGGCGAGATGAGCGACATCAAGCGTATTTGCGGACATTCGCAAACGTTGGCGCAATGCCAGATGTGGCTGAATCAGCATTATCCAAATATCGAGCGCGTAGCCGTGGCATCCAACGGCGAAGCCGCGCGCATGGCGGGGCAAGATGCCGGCATTGCTGCGATTGCCAGCGAGTTGGCTGGGCAAGAGTACAAACTGCAAGTGGTGAGCGGCCACATCCAAGACGACCCGCATAACCGTACGCGTTTTGCGGTGGTAGGACGTCTACAGACCGCATCAAGCGGCAACGATCAGACCTCGCTGGTGTTGTCGGTGCCCAATAAAGCGGGCGCCGTCTATAAGCTGCTAGCGCCGCTGGCCAAGCATGGCGTATCAATGACACGTTTTGAATCGCGACCTGCTCGCATGGGGACGTGGGAATATTATTTCTACGTTGATGTCGAGGGGCATCTTGAGGATGCCAAAGTTGCCAGCGCTTTGCAGGAGTTGAAAGACAACGCAGCATTTTTCAAGGTATTGGGTTCTTATCCTTTTAGTTTGTAGGTTGCACTTGTCTTAAAAAAGAAGTGTGACTTACAGATATTGGCGGCGATGGCGCAGTCGTTAGCCGCAAATTTCGATTTACTCCATTTTTATTTTTCAATCATTACCGGTTCTTCGGAAATAGCTAATGTCCAGTCAATTCGGCCCAGATTACGTACGTGCGATTGCCCCTTATCAGGGCGGTAGGCCGATCGCTGATGTCGCGCGAGAATTCGGCCTGGACGAAAACAAGATCGTCAAACTTGCGTCTAACGAAAATCCTTTAGGCATGCCAGAGTCGGCACGACAAGCGATGCTGGCTGCTGCCGCCGATGCAGGTCGTTATCCGGACGGCAATGGTTTTGCGCTGAAGGCGGCAATTACCGAAAAATACAAGGTGCCCGCAGAATGGATCACGCTTGGCAACGGCAGTAATGACATCCTGGAGTTAGCTGCGCATGCTTTTGTGCAGCCAGGTCAATCCGTTATTTTTGCGCAGTATTCGTTTGCAATTTATCCATTAGCGACTCAAGCCGTCGGTGGTCGTGCGAAGGTAATTGCAGCCAAGGATTTTGGTCACGATCTGGACGCAATGGCGGACGCAATCGCCGACGATACACGGCTGATATTTGTCGCCAATCCCAATAATCCAACTGGGACGTTTATTGCTGGCCCACAGATAGAAAAATTCTTGCAACGCGTACCGTCTCATGTGGTGATCGTACTGGACGAAGCCTACATGGAGTTTCTCGCGCCAGAATTGCAATACGACTCTATCGCGTGGGTTAGCCAGTATCCGAATCTGTTGGTGTCGCGTTCTATGTCTAAGGTATATGGCTTAGCGGGGTTACGTATTGGTTACGGTATTGCGCAACCGGGAATCACCGATCTGCTTAACCGAATCCGCCAACCTTTTAATGTCAATTCCTTAGCGCAAGCTGCGGCAATTGCTGCTTTGAACGATACCGCCTTTGTGGCAAAAAGTGCGGCACTCAATGCTGCTGGTTATCAACAATTGATCGCCGCGTTTGATGGGTTGAAATTACCGTATATTCCATCTTGCGGGAATTTTGTGATGGTAAAAGTTGGCGACGATAATGATGCGGGCGCCAGAGCAAATTTGGCACTTCTTAAACAGGGCGTAATTGTGCGTCCTGTTGGTAATTACGGTTTACCGCAATGGTTGCGCGTGTCAATCGGGTTGCCGCAGGAAAATGAAATTTTTATCGCTGCGTTGAAAATTGCGCTGGCGAAATAAGGGCTCGAAGGACGCGGTTTTGTATTGGTATCTGTGTGGGCATTAAAGCTTTTCAACATTTTTCCTCATATTTTTTCTTACAGTTTTTATACTCACCGTGCTAAAAAATATCGTTATTTTTGGAGTTGGTCTGATTGGCGGCTCGTTTGCACGCGCGCTGAAGCAGGCCGACCCAACTCGGCAGGTTACTGGTTTCGGTCGCACCGAGGCGTCGCTGTTGCGCGCTAAGGAATTGGGCGTGATCGATGTTATCGGTGCCTCGATGGAGCAGGCACTTGCACATGCCGATCTGATTTTGTTGGCAGTACCGGTGGCGCAGACAGAAGCGACTCTCAAAGCGATACAGCCGTATCTACAACCAGCGACGGTTGTTACCGATGCTGGCAGTATTAAGGGCGATGTGGTTGTTGCCGCCCGGAGAGCGTTGGGCAGCAAAATCAGTCAATTTGTGCCGGGTCATCCCATCGCGGGCTTGGAGACGACTGGGCCAGAAGCGGCGATAGCAAATCTTTACGTCGGCAAAAAAGTAGTGCTGACACCGTTGACAGAAAATTCAGAGCAGAAAATTGCGGTAGTTGAGCAAGCATGGCAGGAATGCGGTGCGCTTATCCATAAATTAACACCAGAAAATCACGATGCTATTTTTGCAGCGGTCAGCCATTTACCGCATTTGCTCGCTTATGCATTAGTGAACGACATCGCAGATAAGCCGCACGCAGATTTGCTGTTTCAGTACGCCGCCAGTGGCTTCCGCGACTTTACGCGTATCGCTGGCTCGTCAGCAGAAATGTGGCGCGATATCAGTCTGTCGAATCAGGCCGCAATTGTCACCGAGTTAGATGCTTATGTGGCGCAACTGATGCGATTGCGTGGCAAGTTGGTGGCAATGGATGGTGATGCATTGCTCTCCTTATTTAGTAACGCGCGCGAAGCACGTCAAAATTGGCTAGACAATCTCGAATCGGCTGATGCTCAGAGAAAACGAGATAATCACGAATGAAACATTATCCTCACAGCCTAGATTTACCACCCGCAATGCAGGCTAAAGGCGTAGTTCGTCTACCTGGATCAAAAAGCATATCTAATCGCACACTGCTTCTGGCCGCGCTGGCAGAAGGAACGACGCATATCAAGGACTTGCTAGCGTCCGACGACACCCATGTGATGTTGATGGCCCTACAAAAATTGGGCGTGAGATGGGAGCAGATCGGTGAATCGCAGGATTACATTATTCATGGTGTTAATGGCGTGTTGCCGATACACCAGGCCGATTTATTTATGGGCAACGCCGGTACCGCAATTCGCCCATTGACGGCAGCGTTGGCAGTTATGGGTGGTGATTACACCTTGCATGGTGTCGCACGGATGCATGAGCGGCCGATAGGTGATCTGGTCGACGCGCTCAATGAAATAGGCGCGCGTATCGAGTACACCGGTGAGCCTGGCTTTCCACCTATACACATTCAACGCGGACGTTTGCATGCGCAGCGATTAAAGGTGCGCGGTAATGTGTCCAGCCAGTTTCTGACCGCGCTGTTAATGGCGGCGCCGTTGATGGCGCGTGAACATGACGTGACGATTGACGTGATAGGCGATTTGATTTCTAAGCCATATATTGAAATAACTTTGAATTTGATGCGGCGGTTTGGCGTTGAAGTACAGCGTAATGGCTGGCAGTCTTTCACTGTTTCAGCCGGACAGCATTACCTCAGCCCAAATGTGATTCATGTGGAGGGCGACGCCTCGTCGGCCTCTTATTTTTTAGCCGCTGGTGCAATTGCGGGTGGGCCTGTCCGCGTTGAAGGAGTGGGTAACAATAGCATCCAGGGTGATGTACGTTTTGTCGAAGCTTTGCAGAAAATGGGCGCCACGGTAACTTTAGGCGACAACTGGATAGAAGCAAAATCAAATGGCGCATTGCGTGCCATTGATGCAGATTTCAATCATATTCCCGATGCGGCGATGACGATAGCGGTGGCTGCGCTGTACGCCGATGGCCCCAGTACTTTACGTAATATCGGCAGCTGGCGCGTCAAGGAAACTGATCGCATCAGCGCGATGGCAATAGAGTTGCGCAAGCTCGGTGCTGCCGTGGAAGAGGGTGACGATTATTTGCGCGTGACACCACCCGCTGAGATATTGCCGGCGACGATAGACACCTATGACGATCATAGAATGGCGATGTGTTTTTCGCTGGCGTCGTTAGATGGTGCTTTGCGCCGCGGCGCTAAGGTGCGCATCAACGATCCGCATTGCGTGGCCAAGACCTTCCCTGATTATTTTGATTCGTTTGCCAAGGTGACGAGCGAAGATTTGTTTTAAGCTAAATGCGTGCCTTGTTTAAAATCCGGCTCCGATTTCCCGTCAGATTGATTATGTCGCGCTAGCACGCTTTTTCTTTCGTATATTTCCACTTTTTATGATGACAACTTCTTCTCTTCCTGTGATTGCGATTGACGGCCCGACCGCTTCCGGTAAAGGCACGGTGGCGCAGTTGGTGGCCGATCAACTCGGGTTTCATTATCTGGACTCTGGTGCTTTGTACCGATTGACGGCGCTGGCTGCTTTGCGTGGCGATATTGAATTATCCGATGAACTTGCGCTCAGCAAATTGGCAGAAAATCTTGATTGTCGTTTTCAAGGTAGTGAAATCTTTCTGGGTGAGGAAGAGGTGTCGTTGGCAATACGTGACGAGAAAATCGGTAACACGGCGTCTCGCATTGCTACCTTGCCAGCTTTGCGAAAGGCCTTGGTGGCATTGCAATTGCGCTTTCAGACTTTACCTGGGCTGGTCGCCGACGGCCGTGATATGGGTACTGTAATTTTCCCACAAGCGGATTTAAAGGTTTTTTTGACCGCCAGCGTTGAGGCGCGTGCGGAAAGACGCTATAAGCAATTGATTGGCAAGGGAATTTCTGCTAATATGCAAGACCTTCTAAAAGATTTGCAAGAACGCGATGCGCGCGATACTCAGCGTTCCGTTGCGCCATTGAAACCTGCAGAAGGGGCGTATTTGCTAGACACCTCTGATTTAACCGTGCAGCAGGCGGTAGAACAAGTACTAGCTTGGTATGGCGCTGTAAAACAATAGGTAATAGGCAATCTGCTGTTTGATTTTGATAGATTATTGCTTAATTTGCTCTTGAGTTTTACTTAGTTGTTGTTTCATCTTTGTTATAACCGTTGTCTGTACTGGCGCAAAGCTAGGCAGACGTTGAAAAACCTAACCCATTATTCGTCCGTTTTGTGCACTAAGGCAGAGCGACTAATGCGAATCTTGGCTAACACTCTAAATTTATGACTACTGTTGTCACCTCAATCCAAGATACACCCGCTGGCATGGAAAGTTTTGCTGCTCTTTTTGAAGAATCATTGTCACGTCAGGATATGCGTTCCGGTGAAGTGATTTCGGCTGAAGTTGTTCGTCTCGACCATAATTTCGTGATCGTCAACGCTGGCCTGAAATCGGAAGCTTTTATTCCGGTTGAAGAATTCAAAAACGACAATGGCGAACTCGAAGTCAACGTTGGCGACTTTGTTTCAGTCGCAATTGAATCCCTCGAAAACGGTTTTGGCGATACGATTTTGTCGCGCGACAAAGCTAAGCGTCTGGCCTCATGGCTCTCGCTGGAAAAAGCGATGGAGTCTGGCGAAATCGTTACCGGTACGGTTAACGGTAAAGTCAAAGGCGGCCTGACCGTTTTGACCAATGGCATCCGCGCATTCTTGCCGGGTTCGCTGGTTGATACCCGTCCTGTAAAAGACACCACCCCATTCGAAGGCAAAACACTCGAATTTAAAGTCATCAAGCTCGATCGCAAGCGTAACAACGTTGTATTGTCACGTCGCGCAGTCATCGAAGCATCGATGGGCGAAGAGCGTCAAAAACTGATGGAAACTTTGAAAGAAGGCACCATCGTTGAAGGCGTTGTTAAAAATATTACCGACTACGGCGCGTTCGTGGATCTGGGTGGTATCGATGGTCTGTTGCATATCACCGATCTGGCATGGCGTCGTGTGCGTCACCCATCGGAAGTGCTGACCGTTGGCCAAGAGATCACTGCCAAAGTCCTCAAGTACGATCAAGAGAAAAACCGCGTTTCGTTGGGCGTCAAGCAATTGGGCGACGATCCATGGACCGGTCTGTCACGTCGTTACCCACAAAGCACCCGTTTGTTCGGCAAAGTCACCAACCTCACCGACTACGGTGCGTTTGTTGAAGTCGAGCAAGGTATCGAAGGTTTGGTCCACGTTTCTGAAATGGATTGGACCAACAAGAACGTGGCACCAAACAAAGTCGTTCAATTGGGCGATGAAGTTGAAGTCATGGTTCTGGAAATCGACGAAGAGCGTCGCCGTATCAGCCTGGGCATGAAGCAATGCAAAGCTAATCCTTGGGATGACTTCGCCGTCACTCACAAGAAAGGCGACAAAGTCCGTGGCGCAATCAAGTCGATCACCGACTTTGGCGTGTTTATCGGCTTGGCTGGCAACATCGATGGTCTGGTTCACTTGTCCGATCTGTCATGGACCGAAGCTGGTGAAGAAGCAGTTCGTCGCTTTAAGAAGGGTGACGAGTTGGAAGCAATCGTGTTGGCAATCGATGTTGAGCGCGAGCGCGTTTCACTCGGCGTTAAGCAACTCGAAGGCGACCCATTCAACAACTTCGCTGCGATGAACGACAAAGGTTCGTTGGTCACCGGTACCGTTAAATCAGTTGAGCCTAAAGGCGCTGTGATCCAGTTGTCCGAAGAAGTTGAAGGCTATTTACGCGCTTCCGAGTTGTCTCGCGATCGCGTCGAAGATGCTGGTACCCACCTGAAAGTTGGCGATACAGTTGAAGCAATGGTTATCAACGTTGATCGTAAAGCACGTGGTATCCAGTTGTCGATCAAAGCTAAAGACAATGTCGAAACCCAAGAAGCAATGCAAAAGATGTCTACCGACTCTAATGCTGCTTCCGGTACGACCAGTCTGGGCGCGTTGCTCAAAGCTAAACTCGACAACAAGAACTAAGCTTACTCATAATGACAAAGTCGGAGCTAATTGCCCGCCTAGCTGAGCGTTATCCGCAACTGGTAGCAAAGGATGCGGATTTCGCGGTCAAAACCATATTAGATGCAATGTCGGATGCCTTGGTAACCGGACAGCGGATCGAGATACGTGGTTTTGGCAGCTTTGCGCTCAATAGTCGTCCTCCACGGATAGGGCGCAACCCAAAATCAGGGGATAAAGTGATGGTGCCGGAAAAACGAGTGCCACACTTTAAACCTGGTAAGCAGTTGCGTGAACGCGTGGATGCAATGGTTGGGCAACCGATCATTGAAGACTGAGCATTAAGACTAAGTCGATAGAGAACAGGAACGGCATCTTCGGATGCCGTTTTTTTTGCCATTCTCGTACGGTGAATTGTTATGCTATACCCGAACACGGTTTATTTTCACGTACAATTTCACTAGTTTTCCATGTCGCACGATTTTTACAATTTCGGTGCTTTGATCTTGTTGCTTGATCTCGTTTAATTAAGGAAGCTGCGCCATGAAAATCTTGTTCAGAATTTTTGCCGCTGTGCTTTTCATTGTGTTTTTTGGTTTCGCGCTGAAAAACACCCAAGAAGCCACTTTACTGTTTTTTATGGGCTATGAAATTCACGGCCCGTTGGTATTGCTGTTACTGGGCTTTTTCGCGGTCGGCGCCATACTTGGTGTATTCGCGATGATGCCAACTTTGTTTCGACATCGTCGGGAGTTGGCAAAGCAGAGAAAAATAATTGTGCGGCTCGAAAAAGAAAACCAAGAACAAGCGCTCGCACGCACCCAAGCACCGCCAGCAGATAGCATCGTAGAGTTCTGATTTCGCCGTCTGGTGAGCGTGAATAAATAGTTGATTATTCTTACTGAGAATATATTGCATGGAATTTGAAACCTGGTGGTTGCTGGCGATCCCCGCATTTTTTGCATTGGGGTGGTTGGCAGCACGCGTTGATATTAAACACGTGATCTCGGACTCACGCACTTTGCCGCGTGGTTATTTCAAAGGACTTAACTTTCTTTTGAACGAACAATCCGATAAGGCGATCGACGCCTTTATCGAAATCGTTAAACTTGATCCAGAAACCGTCGAGCTTCACTTTGCGCTGGGTAATTTGTTTCGCCGCCGCGGGGAGACAGAACGCGCGATTCGGGTCCATCAAAATCTGCTTGCACGTCCCGATTTACCGCAGGAACATCAGGTTCATGCGCAATATGAATTGGGGCAGGATTATTTAAAAGCCGGTTTGCTCGATCGTGCAGAAGAAACCTTTAACCTATTGGTCGACACCCAATTCAGTGCGCAAGCACGTCGTTCTTTGCTCGAAATCTATCAACGTGAGAAGGAATGGTTGCGCGCGATTGCTGCAGCGCAAGCGCTACAAGAATCAGGTGCTGGTGGACGACAAAAAGAGATCGCGCAATTTTATTGCGAGTTGGCGCAAGACGAGTTGATGCACGCGCATTCTGACGCTGCAGTAGCGTTGCTGGAGCAAGCACTAGCGGCAGATCGAAAATGTGTACGCGCCACTATATTGATGGGAGATGCTTTGTTAGCGCAGGATGACATCGAAGCAGCCTTAGTGGTTTGGCGTAGGGTCGAGCATCAAAGCGTGCCACACGTGGCATTGGTGGCACAGCGTTTGATGGACGGTTACCAAGCGGTCGGGCGCTCGCAAGAAGGTGCCAAACTTTTGAAGTTTTATCTCGCAGAAGCATCCTCTATTGATTTGATCGAAGTCGTATTTAAAGTGGTGCTCGAGATGGAGGGCGTTGATGCTGCGAATCGCATGGTAAGCGATGAATTGCGCAGAACGCCAACCCTGTTAGGGCTTGATAAGTTGTTGGAAGCCAGATTGATGGAAGCACCGCCGGCGATGCGGCCAGAATTATCGCTGGTGAAAAATTTGGTACATGGTTATACGCAAAAATTGGCGCGCTATCAATGTAGCCATTGCGGCTTTAAGGCGCGTCAATATTATTGGCAATGCCCCGGTTGCAGTCATTGGGAAACCTACCCGCCACGACGCACGGAAGAGCTAAATGTGATGAACTAAGGTTCAGCAATGCAGAGCGTTGAAATAGTTTACCTAGTCATGATGTGTGACAACCATTAATGGAATGTGTAGACCTTATACACGCGGCCTAATGCCACGAAGCAACAATATCAAAAATGGGATCGAAAAATCACCTTTTTATGGGAAGGTGATTCAGATTGTTCGCTGTTAGAGTTTAGATCGATTTATCGCCAGTGCGTGGTAGATCAGGTGTCATCGCTGTTATTCCTAAACTTCTAATCTATGAACGGGAGAACTCTCATGTTGAATAAATTGTTGTTGGTAATGGTAACGCTGCTAGCTTCTATGAGTTTTGCGTTTGCGAGTGTTGACGTTAACAAAGCGGACCAAGCTGCGCTAGATAGCGTCAAGGGTATAGGTCCGACTACTGCTCAGGCAATTCTCGATGCGCGTAAAAAAGATGGTAACTTCAAAGACTGGAACGATCTGCAAAAGCGCGTCAAAGGTGTAGGCGAGAAAAGTTCGGACAAGTTTTCCAAAGCAGGATTGACTGTGAATGGAATATCTAAAGAAAAAACTGGTAAAGCGCCGGCCTCTGAAAAAACAATTAAGCAGTCAGCGAGCAACATGCAAAGTACGCCGAAAATTAAATAGCGTGTGCGGTTTAAACATTATAGAAGTTTGAAATAGAGTTCCAGAAAATAAAAAACCGACCGCTTTAAAGGGTCGGTTTTTTATTGTCTTTAAGTTTGTCGGCAATTGTTACGCGTGACCACAGTGTCGATTAAAATGGTCTTTTATAGGAAATTACTCAATCCTCACTATGACTTACTCAACTATCGAAGATATGGTCGGCAATACGCCGTTGGTACGACTGCAGCGCTTGGGTGGGGACGATGCTGCAAAACGTAATAACGTGATTTTGGCAAAACTTGAGGGCAATAATCCAGCAGGATCGGTCAAAGACAGGCCTGCATTGTCGATGATCAAGCATGCAGAAGAGCGTGGTGTAATCAAACCCGGAGATACTTTGATTGAAGCCACCAGCGGTAATACTGGCATTGCCTTGGCAATGGTGGCGGCAATGCGTGGTTACAAAATGGTGTTGTTGATGCCGGAAAATTTGAGTGAAGAGCGTCGCCAAAGTATGGCTGCATACGGCGCAAAAATTCTATTGACGCCGAAAGCAGGCGGTATGGAATACGCGCGTGACCTCGCTGAGCAAATGCAAAAGAACGGTGAGGGACGTATCCTCGATCAGTTTGCCAATCCAGATAATCCACGTGCGCATTATGAAAGCACAGGCCCTGAAATTTGGCGCGATACGAATGGAAAAGTGACGCATTTTGTAAGTGCGATGGGGACGACCGGAACGATCATTGGTGTTTCTAATTATCTGAAAGAAAAAAATCCAGAGGTACAAATCATCGGTGCGCAACCGGAAGAAGGTTCACAAATACCAGGTATTCGGAAATGGCCGGCGGCCTATTTGCCAAAGATTTACGATGCTAGCAAAGTCGATGTTGTTGAAAATGTTGGACAATGTGCGGCCGAGCAGATGGCAAGAAAACTGGCAATAGAAGAGGGGATTTTTGGCGGTATTTCGTCTGGCGGCGCTTGCGAAGTAGCATTACGCATTTCGCAAACTGTTGAAAATGCGACCATCGTTTTTATCGTATGCGATCGTGGCGATCGCTATTTGTCGACAGGGGTGTTTCCTGCCTGAACCGATAGTCAAAGTCGTTAGCGTATATGCAAAAAAATGTCCGGGGAGTACCCGGACATTTTTATTTAACTATCAGTTTTGTTGATTCAGTGCTGCAGCAGCTGCTTCGCTTTCGATCTTTTCTTTCGGTTTGAACTGTTTATCGCTAATGCGGAATTTGTCGCGACGATCTCCCATCAAGATACGTAGATCTCGAATGCTGAGATCGCTGACTTCGTGCATGCGGATCAATAAAGACGCGCCGACTGGCAGACGACGATGACGAATTTTACTGATCACCGGCGGTGCAACTTCGAGCACGCGAGAAAGTGCAGCATCGTTTTTCAAATGTAATTTTTCAATCAATGAATCCAGCAAATGATTTGGATCATACTCAGCCTGATCGGTTAGTCGGTTGCTGTTGACGTGGTTTTCTTCTGGAGTATTCATAATGGTATCAATTCAGTTAATGGTTGGCGGAAAAGAACCTTGCCCATATTTCATTAAGTAAATGTCTGAGTCTGCTGCAGTATAAAAGTTGCCACAGTTATCGTATTTTTATACACAAACATTGTTGTTAGGTAATCAATATAGCAAGATATTTCAAAAAAGCAATTAATCTCTAAATGGGTGTTACTAGTTTGTACATAAATTAGTGATTAAGTTCCAGAAAACAAGCGTTTTGTCAGTAGCGCTTTGTATTGCTATCCTTGCGCGACTTGAATTATTAAATCGACAATATATTGCAAAATGTTAAGTTTCTTTGCTTGGTGTTATCGCTAGATCTTCCCAACCTTGATGCCCAAGCCTACGCATGGTGGCGATATTTTGTTCGAATATGCTTTCCGCTTCGGGGAAGGCGGCTACTGCTCGATCAATGCTGGCTTCGCGTAGCAGATGCAAAATTGGATAAGGGGAACGATTAGTGTAGTTTTCAATATCATCGCTCTCGGTATCGGCAAATTGATACTGCGGATGAAAGCTGGCGATCTGGATTTCCTGCTGTAAATTCATACTTTCAATTGCGATCTCGGCTTGCGCCAGAAAATCGTTGTAGTCCAAAAAATCGTTGAGTACGTACGGGTGAATCAGCAGCGTCGTATCGATTTTTTGTGGATCTCCGGTGTGTAAGGTATGCAGCTCAGTTTTCAATTCGGCTAGTAATTGATCAGTGTCTTGTGCCACGCTAACCACATAGCGGATCTGTTTTTTGACATGCACCGCTTTAGCAAATGGACAGAGGTTAAGACCGATCACAGCTTGTTCTAGCCAACGTTGCACAGATGCGATGATCGCGTCTTCAGTTTGAGCAGTCATGAAATGAGTTTAGTAAAAGCAAAGCGCTATTTTAAGCTTTTGTGGCGGAGTCCTATTTTTGTTAGTGGCGCGTGCAGGATAAAAGCGTGTGGACAAATAGCGTTACGTAACAGAGCGAGATCGGCTATGCTGCACGCCTTGATGCAGGATCAGTTAAACAAAAAATCAAATTTTTATTCGAAACATGGCTCTTAAATCGACAATTTTCAAAGCAGAGCTACAAATCGCCGATATGGACAGGCATTATTACGATGCGCCTGTCTTGACAATTGCACGCCACCCATCTGAGACCGATGAAAGGATGATGGTGCGCTTGCTGGCATTTGCATTGCACGCGAGCGAAACGCTGGCTTTTACCAAGGGTTTGAGTGCCGACGATGAGCCCGATCTGTGGCAAAAGGATTTGACCGGTGCGATTGATCTTTGGATCGAGGTGGGGCAACCGGATGAGCGACGTTTGCTCAAAGCTTGTGGTCGTTCCAACCAAGTGATTGTCTATAGTTACAGCAGTAACAGTCATATCTGGTGGCGGCAAATAGCGTCAAAAGTCGAACGTGCTAAGAATCTGTGTGTAATCAATGTCTCTGCAGAAACCAGCCAGCAGCTGGCTACGCTGGCGCAGCGCAATATGCAGTTGCAATGCACGATTCAAGATGCGCAAATTTGGATCAACGGCGAGGGCGAGTCAATCTTGATCGACATGCATGTTTTAAAAGAGACCGCTGATAGTCACCGCTGATGTTAGCACTGAGAGCACACACTATAAGCAAGTGAAGAGCGCGTTGGTTATTTTCACTGTAAGAGTATGGTTTGGATTACGCGAAAAAAATTTCACGATATTTTTCGGCTTAACGCGCGCTCGATTTTAGTAAATCTTTTTTTAGATACCGAGCGCCCAAGATATTAAGAACTTTTTCATCGTTTAGCAGTTGGGTCACTATGCGCGCTTCTGATTGCGCGACTCAAATCAGTAACTGCCATCGCATAAAAAAAGCTGCGATTGTATTGTGTGATGGCATAAAAATTATTCGCGCCTAACCAGTATTCAGTTGGCTCTGTACCATTTTGCAGATCAACCAAGCCAAATAACATATCCGCGGGCGGTTTAATAACTGGTGTGACACCGTCTGCCTTCAACTCAGATAAACTAAATTTTGCTTCCAAGCCTTGGCCTATATAGCGTTGCCAAGCGGCATTGCGCAAATCCACCTGTGCCGGAAAAACGATAGGCTCACCCGCTTGCCAGCCATGCTGCACCAAGAAGTTGGCGATACTACCAACCGCGTCGATCGGCGAATTACGCAGGTCAATAATGCCATCACCATCAAAATCAACCGCGTAGCGGCGAATACTTCCTGGCATAAATTGTGGCCAGCCGATGGCGCCAGCGTACGAGCCTGTGAGTGAAAATGGATCAATGTTTGATTCGCGTGCGAATAATAAAGTGTTGGCTAGCTCACCGCGGAAATACGTCATCCGCGATTCACGATTAGGTGTGTCCGGATAATCGAAAGCGAGCGTCGCGATTACATCCATGACACAAAAATTGCCGGTGTTACGGCCGTAGACCGTTTCAATGCCGAGTATGGCGACGATCACCTCAGCAGGTACGCCGTATTGTTTTTCTGCGCGTGTCAGTGCATCGCTATATGCAAACCAAAATGCAGTACCCGCATTGATGCGGGCGGCTGATAAAAAGCGATTACGATAGGCCACCCAATTTTTTGGTTTTCCGGGTGGTGCGGGCTTCATTAGCTGAATGGTGCGCTCTACATGACGCAGTTGTTGTAACGTCGTTTGTAGTTGCTGCCGATCAAAACCATGTTGCTGCACCATCTGTTCAATAAATTTATCTAGTTCGCTGCGTTCTACTGCGTTGGTAAATGCAGGTTCCGCTGTCGCGACTTCAACTGTCGCCGTATTGCTTACTGCAACAGCGGGTTTCTCTATGGGTGTAGTGCGCGTTTTGGTTGACGCGCATGAGGCGACTGTTAGAGCGACGGTCGCCAGCAATAAGGAGAGGGAGACAAGGCGAAAAGAAAAAACGGGGGCTTTCTTCGGCATGGGTTCAGGGCGCTTTATGGATGGTGGTTCAAATGCAAGGCATCAATGACTTCACTGCAAATCGCGGACATCGCGTTTAGTACGGCAATTAAACCTCGTTCGATTCGCTATAGTTCAGTCTAACAATAGATCCAAGCTAGTGGGGTAATGATCAGACGAGAGACTTTCTGTGCACTACCCAATATTTGATTGATGTTATCGAAAGAGCTCTCGTGTAGCAAACATTCTGCCGATAAATTGCGGTGTGATGATTGATCTGAGTAGATAGTTATTTTTTTGAAATTAATAGTGCTGATTTTTTATGGGGTGATGTAAGCGCTGCGACCACCAATAAGGCTGGCAAATCACGCATAAACCTTTGGCTTTCTCGGTCAGAGCAGTAGTAACGAGTAAAATAGCGGCTTGTTTCTTTCAATAAAGTCCAGCATGTCTATCCAATGGTATCCAGGTCATATGAACGCCGCCCGCAAGAAGGCGGCGGAAGCCATGGAAAAAGTCGACATGGTGATCGAAGTCATCGATGCGCGCATACCGCAGGCGAGTTGCAATCCTATGATTGACGAGTTGCGCAAGTTTCGTCAGCGTCCTTGTCTGAAAATACTCAACAAAAGCGATTTGGCAGACCCGGCGGCGACCCAGCAATGGTTGGATTTTTATAATCGCCAGAAAGATGTGCATGCAGTAGCGCTGAGTTGCAAGAAGCCGAGCGATGTTGCAAAAATTCCAGGTTTAAGTTTGAAAGTCGCACCTCATCGCGGTACCGCGCTGAAGCCCTTGCGCATTATGATCATGGGGATTCCCAACGTCGGCAAATCGACGCTGATGAACGCACTGCTGAAAAAACGCGTTGCCAAAGTAGGTGATGAGCCTGCCGTAACTAAAATACAGCAGCGCCTTTATTTGGGTAATAACATGGTGTTGACCGACACGCCGGGGATGTTGTGGCCAAAAATTGCGCATCCTAGTGATGGCCTGATGTTGGCTGCCAGTCATGCAATTGGTAGTAATGCCTTGATCGAAGAAGAGGTCGCAACCTTTCTCGCCGACATATTGCTGGTGCGATATCCCGCTTTGCTGACCGCGCGTTACGGTTTGGCTACGGAAGGAATTGACGGCGTCAGTGTGATCGAAGGCGTAGCAATACGCCGTGGACTGCGCATCAAGGGTGGTGAGCTGGATCTAGAAAAGGCGGCGCATGTTTTTCTGCAAGATTATCGTACCGGCACACTGGGTCGCGTCAGTTTAGAAACACCAGAGAGTCGCATTGCGCTGCTTGCTACCTTTCAGCTCCCTCCCTCGTTGAGCGATGTGGAAGCTGAGCCAGCCGCAGAGGATGAGGATCAAGGACGCGCTTAATAACGCAGTTGGCCTCAGTATGATTTTGATGAAATGTCTGGCTCGCTAATATTCTCATCGGCCATCGCCGTCAGCGGGTCAACCTGCAGCGCTACCGGGGTACTACCAGTCAGCGCCACGTAGTTTGATTTTTCGGTTTCTGGCACTGCAGGTGCCGCGCTAATACGCTTAACGGTATAGAACGCAAGAAGACCCAAGATCAGCGCAAAATAAAGCATCAAGCTGGCCGGCCCCACCGTATTCATCACAATGCCAGCTAGTGTCGGGCCGAATGCTGCGCCTATACCGTGTAGCAGTAACAAGCCGCCGGTTACTTCTAAAACGCGCGAAGGTTCTATCATGTCGTTCACGTGTGCAACGCAGAGGCCATATAGCGTAAACACCATGCCACCATACAGAATGCCGAGAATGACCAGCGCATTTTCTGAGATGCGTGAAAAAAGAAAGCCGAGCACTGCGAGAGCAGCGCTACCAATACATACCCACAGCATCACATAGCGACGATCATGTGTGTCCGAAAAATGGCCGACCGGCCATTGGAAAATTGCGCCACCTAAAATAGTAGTTGCCATGAATGTTGCGACGCCAATATCGCTAAAGCCGACGGCAGACGCATAAACTGCACCCATGCCGTAAAACGCACCATTAAGTAAACCTGAGCCTACTGCGACCGACAATCCGAGCGGCGAAATTTTGTATAGCTTGCGTAAATCCAGTTGTGGCGGTGAAACCGCTGGTGGTTGATCAATCGGCGTTAAGGTAATGGGTATCAGTGCGAACGAAAATAAAATGGAGACCAATGCAAACTGGATAAAGCCTTGCGGGTCGCCGACTAATATCAGCCATTGCCCCAGTGCCAATGCGACAAAGGTGACGGACATATAAACCGAAAATATTTTGCCACGATGTTGGATCGGTGCGAGTGCATTGAGCCAACTTTCAATCACGATATACAGGCCTACCAGACAGATGCCGGTGATCAGACGTAATGCACCCCAGAACCAAGGATCTATCCAAAGCGCATGTAAGATCGGCATAGTCGATGCGATTGATGCCATTGCCGCAAAAGTTCGGATGTGCCCCACTTTATGAATAATCGCTGGACATAGGTAAGTGCCGACTATGTAGCCCACAAAATAGGCCGACATAATGAGGCCAGTAATGACCGTCGGGAAATTTGCTGAAGCTGCACGTAAGCCTAGTACCGAGAATAGTAAGCCCACCCCAACCACCAACATACCAGCGCCGCTTAGCAAAGAAGAAAGGGGCAGCAATAGCGTGCGGATGGCTTGGGTGACAGTAGTGTTGTATGGCATTCGAAACTGTTTAGGTAAAAAGCGAGTGATGTATTGGATCGTCAGGTGGTAGATGCATGCCTGAATGGTCTCTATGGTACAGGTAAGTGCAAAATCATGATGTGCGTGGGTACTGCTTGCCTTCTTAGCCGAAAAATAAACCTCGACCCTGTCCACGGAGCGATAGCAAGCAATCGGAATCGCCGCATCTCCAAAATGTTGAGTCCCAGTGACGCGTAATAGTTAAGTCTCAACATGCGGATGGCACTGAGCAATGATGCCCATGTTAAGTCTTCAGCGCTCATTCAGATTGCAAAAGCAGCCCACTATCACGCAATAACGACCTGATACGGGCGTTGCTCTTGAATCACTTGTTATCGTGATTCAAAGCGGCTTTGCGGACTCTCGCGCCGTTAACTCTTTTACTTTGCGGCGCAATTCACGCTCTTGACGCTGTTGTTCATTCCAATCTTCGCGGATGCCGCGCCAAAGAGCGATGACCATTAATAGGATCACCGCCGCAAATGGCAGCGCAAACACAATCGTGGCAGATTGCACCGCCTTCAGACCTCCCGCCAGTAATAGTGAAATCGCAATACCAGCGACTAACACCCCCCAAATGGTTTTCACTTTTCCCGAAGGATTAGGATTGCCGTTGGTACTCATAATCCCGAGTACCAAGGTGGCGGAATCTCCAGACGTCACAAAAAATACCAGCACTAACAACGTTGCGATGACCGACATGATCAGCCCAAACGGCATCGCGCTGAACATCGTGAACAAGGCGGTGGAAGGATCAAGTTTAACCGCTTCTGCAATCGGCACGTGTTGCCATATCTCCATGTACAAGGCGGTTCCGCCAAATACCGAGAACCAGATAAATGCCGCAAGAGAAGGCGCAACAACGGTCCCTAGAATAAATTCGCGGATGGTACGGCCACGTGATACGCGCGCGATAAACACGCCGACGAATGGTGACCAAGAAATCCACCAAGCCCAATAAAATATTGTCCACCCGCCTACCCATTGGCTCTCCCGGAATGGCGTCATGCGCAAACTCATGCGGACGAATTCACTGATATAAGAACCTAAGGTGTTGGTGAGCGTATCGATGATTGCGATGGTCGGACCGAGCATAAGAATAATCAGCGCCAATACAAGTGCCACCATCATATTGAAGCTGGAAAGAATTTTGATGCCTTTAGTCACGCCAGTGACTGCAGAAGTAATAAAGAGTGACGCCGTTATCACAATGATCGCTACTTGTGAGGTGGTGTTGACGGGAAGGCCGAATACGGCATGCAGACCACTATTAATTTGCAATGCGCCCATACCCAATGAGGCGGCGACACCGAAGGCAGTGGCAATCACCGCTAATACGTTGAAGGCGCCGGACATCCGGCGAATCGGCGCCCACGGCAAACTGCTGATGGACTCACTAATCATTGCGGTACCTTGGCGCCGGTATTGGAAAAATGCGATTGCCAACGCAACCACGCCATACACCGCCCAAGGATGCAGACCCCAATGGAAGAACGCGTAGCGCATTGCCGCATTGGCCGCTTCTGGTGAGCCAGGTTGTACGCCGGGCGGCGCCGTCATGTAGTGAGAGATCGGTTCGGCAACACCCCAGAACACGAGACCTATACCCATGCCCGCAGCGAACAACATGGAAAACCAGGCGCCCATGGAAAACTCCGGCTCGTCATCTTCATTGCCGAGTTTGAGGTCGCCGTAACGACTGAACGCAAGGAAAAAAGCAAACACGACCAAGCCCAGTACTATCCAAAGATATAGCCAGCCAAAGTTTTTGGTAATACTAATCAGTACGGTATCAAAAACCGTGCTCAGTGACGAGGGGGAGAAAATACCCCATAGGACAATCACTAAAATGGAACCGGCGGAAATAATGAGCTGCATAGCGCCCTCCCATAAGATGTTTTTTTTGCCGCCTGGCGGCGAGCTAAATTTATTTTTTGTTGAGGCAGATGCACGCGTTCATTTTATGAATACCGCGTTAGATCCATACGCCTAATAATCGATTGAATGAAACATCACGCATGCCGATCTTGCTAAATGAACGGGAGCGTTTTATGTCGCTGAATATATAACTAAGTTTAAATCTAAAACGCATGGGTTATGCCAAGAGCAACACCTGTTTTTGCGTTGGCAAGATATTCGCGATAAAGATCAGCATACAGCGAGGTACGTTTGGACAGGTTATGAACATAGCCGCTACTGATTTTATGCTGACCGTTGGATTGATTGCGGCCATAGCCGGCACGCAGCATACCGTTACCGATCATATAGGTGGCAGCCACCAACCAGGTCTTTTCAGAGGCAAGATCAAGCTGATGGTTTTGAGCGTACGATCCCATAATGGTTGCGTTTTCCATTGAGTATTTTGCGGCCAGATACCAAATCTGGTCGTCGCGCGCGTTGACCTCGTACGACGCAGCTGTTGATACAGCATTGTGGGAATAGCTGATGGCAACACTGCGGGCGCGACTACTAGCGGCTGCGTCGTCTTCAAGTTTGATGGCGGCCTCGACTGCGACGCCGCTCCAGCTGGGACTGCGATAGAAAACACCATTACTGATGCGAGAAAAATCGGCGTAGTCTCGCTCAAGATCGTGCACGCCATCGCTGCTGTAACTGCCGGTTTGATAACTGGCAAGCGAAGCATTGAAGCCGCTATTCACCCACGGCTCGTACTTCCATACGGTGTTCCATAAAGGTGTTAGCGTGCGTCCGAGTAGGAGAGTGCCGTAATCTTTACTCGTTAGGCCCACCGTGGATTCCCCTTGCCAATAGGTCGAGGTTCGTTCGGACTCTCCGGTGTTGAGTTTGAATCTGGCTTCTAATGTAAAAACCGCTTGTAAACCATTTGCTAAATTTTCAGCACCGCGAAAGCCCAGCCAATTGTTATAGCCGCGCGCCATTTTTGTCGCATTGCCACTCTCTTTGAGTATGCCCAGATCTAGATAGCCATACATCTCGACCGCGGACTGCGCAAACGCACAGGGCGTTATTAGCGGCACCAACAACGCTATCGACATTCCAATTGAGCGAATAGAAATAATCTGATCTTTCTTGTTTAATCTGAGAAAAGGGTACAGCAGATTGCGCTGCAAGTCTCGCAGAATGAGGATTGCGCGGAAGCAAAAAACCTCGCAAGACTTTTCAGCCTTGCGAGGTTTTTGATGGTGTAGATACCGAAGTATCCTTACCGGGGCAACACTTACATCATGCCGCCCATACCACCCATACCACCCATGCCGCCCATATCAGGCATGCCACCGGCTTTTTCTTCAACAATCTCAGCAACCATGCAATCAGTGGTCAGCAACAACGCAGCGATCGATGCAGCGTTTTGCAACGCAGAGCGTGTCACTTTAGCTGGGTCCAATACACCCATCTCAACCATGTCGCCATAAGTGCCGTTAGCAGCGTTGTAACCGTAGTTACCTGTGCCTTCTAAGACTTTAGCAACTACGACCGAAGCTTCATCACCGGCGTTTTGCACGATCATGCGCAGTGGTTCTTCCATCGCACGCAACACGATACGGATACCCGCATCTTGATCCGAGTTGTCGCCTTTGACATTGATGTTGGCACGCGCGCGCAACAACGCAACGCCGCCGCCTGGAACAATACCTTCTTCAACCGCTGCACGCGTTGCATGCAATGCATCTTCGACGCGCGCTTTTTTCTCTTTCATTTCAACTTCGGTTGCAGCACCAACCTTGATCACGGCAACACCGCCTGCCAATTTGGCAACGCGCTCTTGCAGTTTTTCACGGTCGTAGTCCGATGTTGCTTCTTCGATTTGCGCGCGGATTTGACCAACGCGTGCTTCGATTGCGGTCGCTTGGCCATTACCGTCGATGACGATGGTGTTGTCCTTGCCCACTTCGATACGCTTGGCTTGGCCCAATTCTTCCAGCGTGATTTTTTCCAGTGTCAGACCGACTTCTTCAGCGATGACTTGGCCACCACTCAAGATTGCGATGTCTTCCAACATCGCTTTACGACGATCACCGAAACCTGGTGCTTTAACAGCGCAAGTTTTCAGGATGCCGCGGATGTTGTTCACAACCAGCGTTGCCAGTGCTTCGCCTTCGATGTCTTCTGCAATGATCAGCAGTGGACGACCAGCTTTAGCGACTTGCTCCAATACCGGCAGCAGATCACGGATGTTGGAGATTTTTTTGTCGCACAACAAGATGAACGGATTTTCCAGAATCGCGGTTTGCTTTTCTGGGCTGTTGATGAAGTATGGGGACAAGTAACCGCGGTCAAACTGCATACCTTCAACGATGTCGAGTTCGTCGTTCAGGGATTTGCCGTCTTCAACGGTGATGACGCCTTCCTTGCCGACTTTTTCCATCGCTTCAGCGATACGCTCGCCGATCGATGCATCGCTGTTAGCCGAGATCGAACCAACTTGTGCGATTTCTTTGGTGGTAGTGCAAGGCTTGGCGATGATCGCCAGTTGCTCAACGGTAGCTGCAACAGCTTTGTCGATGCCGCGTTTCAGATCCATAGGATTCATGCCAGCAGCAACATACTTCATGCCTTCGCGCACGATCGCTTGTGCCAACACGGTTGCGGTGGTGGTGCCGTCGCCAGCGTTGTCGCTCGTGCGGGAAGCCACTTCTTTCACGAGCTGTGCGCCCATGTTTTGCAATTTGTCTTTGAGTTCGATTTCTTTCGCAACCGAGACACCATCTTTGGTCACGGTTGGCGCACCGAACGAGCGCTCCAGCACAACGTTGCGGCCTTTAGGACCCAAGGTTACTTTAACTGCATTGGCTAGGACGTTGACGCCTTCGACCATCTTGGCGCGCGCTGCGTCGCCGAATATAACTTCTTTAGCTGCCATGGTATTGCTCCTGAAAATTCGTTAGGTGATTAATTGCGATCACTGGATAAAGGATGGCTGTTTCCGGCGGTGCGTTTGTGGCGCATATACCGGATCAACACATCACTTTTGTACGATTGCCATGATGTCTTCTTCACGCATCACGAGGACTTCATTGCCTTCAACTTTGACTGCTTGGCCAGCATATTTGCCGAACAAAACACGGTCACCGACTTTAACGTCGAGTGGGCGTACTTTGCCGTCTTCCATGATCTTGCCGGTACCAATGGCCAACACCTCACCTTGATCAGGCTTTTCAGCAGCTGCTTCAGGGATGATGAGACCGGATGCAGTTTTTGTTTCTTGGTCGAGACGCTTGACGATGACGCGATCGTGCAAAGGACGAAGGTTCATACAAACTCCTTAGTTTTCAATAGATTGGGGTTTATTTGCGGCACAGAGCTGCAAAGCATTTTTACAGTGCGCTGTGCTGCACCAAAAATTAGGACTAGGGGATTGTTAGCACTCTCCCTTAGTGAGTGCTAAGTATAGGGACGCTTGGTCGATAATTCAAGTGCTCACTTGCCAAAAAGATCAACTTTTGTTTTGGAGGATGAGATTGATGCCCGATGTTGGTCAATCGCTGTATTGACAATATCAGGCTCAAGGAATGACGCCCCAAAGCTCGTTATTAGTGCTCTAGCAGCAATTTTTGGTAATAAAAAAGCAGGCGCTAGGCCTGCTTTTTTATTAATGCAATAGTGCTTTTAGTTGCGTATTTCTAGCGCTCTGTTAAGACTCAGTGCCGCCAGCGAGCAAACTGCGCCCGAGAGCAGATAAAGGCTAACGTAGCCCAATCCAAAGTTTGCCGAGAGTCCAAGCGCAACCAGAGGGGCAAAGGCAGCACCGACCAGCCAAGCCAAATCAGACGTGAGCGCTGCACCGGTGTAGCGGTATTTGGCGGCAAAGTTTGAGCTAACGGCACCGGCCGCTTGTCCGTAAGACAAACCTAGCAATCCAAAGCCGAGCAAGATGAAGACATTTTGACCAAGATCGCCGCCATCCATCAGGGTTGGTATTAAAGCGCTGAATAAAGCAATCAACACGGCGATAAAGCCGAGGGTCGTGCGGCGGCCAAATTGGTCCGCAATGATACCGGAGAGAATTACGCCGGCCGCCATTAAACCTGCCCCTATGATCTGGATTACCAAAAAGTGGCTAATTGAACGCTCCGAATAAAGCGCGATCCATGACAAAGAAAATACGGTCACCAGATGAAACAAGGCATAACTTGCGAGTGCGGCCAATGCGCCGATCAATACATTGCGACCTTGCGAACGTGACATTTCTGCGACATTAACTGGCTCCAATTCGCGCTCATCGAGTAAGCGTGAATACTCCTCGGTGGAAACGAGGCGCAAGCGAGCAAACAAGGCGACCACGTTAATGGCAAACGCTACATAGAAAGGATAGCGCCAGCCCCATTCGAGGAAATCACTCATTTGCACATTGGAGAGTAAATAGGCAAACAAACCGGCGGCGATTGCAAAACCAGTTGGCGCGCCGAGCTGGCCAAGCATCGCATACCAACCACGTTTGTTCTTTGGTGCATTAAGAGCCAGCAAAGATGGCAATCCATCCCACGAACCACCGAGAGCGATACCTTGGCCGATACGTAAAATGGAGAGGGCCACGATGGCAGCAAAGCCGAAGCTTTCGTAGGTAGGCAAAAACGCAATTCCTGCGGTGGAGACGCCGAGCAGGAATAATGCGATCAATAACTTCATTTCTCGACCGTAGCGGCGTTGAATCGCCATGAATAAAACTGTGCCAAACGGTCTAGCGATGAACGCAAAGGAGAAAATAATGAAGGCGTATAATGTGCCCTCGAGTGCTGAAACAAACGGAAAAAATACGGCCGGGAACACCAGTACAGATGCGAGCGCGTAGACGAAAAAATCAAAATATTCTGACGCCCGCCCGATAACAACACCGATTGCGATTTCGCTCGGTGCAATATGGTGTGTAGCGTTCAGATTTTTTGCGCTTGGATTGGACAAAAATGGGGCGAACTCTTCAGTGAGCTCTCCGCTATTATTTGTTGTATTTGCCATGGTTGTTACCTCTTGGATTAATCTTAACAATAGTCAACGCATCGGCTATTAGCACTGCAATTTGCCTAGGTAGGACAAAACGTCCAATCGTCAATGCGTGCCATTGGCTGTACATTAGCACAATCTCTTAATTTTGGATTGCACATCACGACATGATTCCTCTAAAAATTCGTCGCGTACTGCTGTCTCTCCCCTTACTCCTTTTGGCTGGTTGTAACGATCTAGTCGTCATGAGTCCGTCTGGAGATATTGCCGCGCAGCAGAGCCGTCTTATTGTCGTTTCGACAGTATTAATGTTGCTCATCATCGTTCCGGTCATTATTTTGATCGTACTTTTTGCTTGGCGCTATCGCAAAAATGCGGCGGCGCGCTATGAGCCAGATTGGGATCATTCTACGCAGCTTGAATTGATCATTTGGGGCGCGCCCCTGCTGATTATTATCGCACTGGGCTTGATTACTTGGATTTCAACGCACGCGCTTGATCCTTATCGACCGCTGGATAGGATCGACGAGAACCGACCGATTTCATCTGCGGCGCAGCCGATGATAGTGGAAGTGGTTGCAATGGATTGGAAGTGGTTGTTTATTTATCCAGAGCTGGGTATTGCGACGGTAAATGAGTTGGCAACACCAATCGATGTACCGGTGCGTTTTAAACTTACTTCGACGACAGTCATGAATTCGTTTTATATCCCCGCGCTGGCAGGTCAGATTTATGCAATGGCGGGGATGGAAACGCAGTTAAATGCCGTGATTAATGAGCCGGGTGTATATGACGGTTTCTCTGCCAATTACAGCGGCGAGGGGTTTTCAGGGATGCGGTTCAAATACCACGGCCTTGAAGAAAGTGATTTTAAAGATTGGGTGAGAAAAGTTCGCTCTAGTAGTAAAGAGCTGGATCGTGAATCGTATGGCAAGCTTGAAATGCCGAGCTTGAATGATCCGGTACAGTATTTCGGCGTGGCGGCACCTGATTTGTATCATGCAATTTTGAATCGTTGCGTTTCTACTCAAGCGATTTGCATGGATCAAATGATGATGGATGATCATCATCGTGCGAAGACAATGTCGCAAAGCGTGAAAAATGATGAGTAATTGTATCTCTGACATCGGCGCCTTCTTGTGCGTTGCGTTTCCCTTTTTTATTTGAGAACGAACAATGCTAGATAATATTAATCTGCTGAAGCTGATTTTCGGCCGTCTCAGCTTGGAAGCGATTCCTTATCACGAGCCTATTCTGGTGGCGACGTTTATCGCGATCGTCATCGGCGGTGCCGCAATGCTGGGCGCCATGACTTATTACCGTGTGTGGGGTACTTTGTGGCGCGACTGGATTACCAGTATCGATCACAAAAAGATCGGCATCATGTACATCATCCTTGGTTTGATCATGCTGTTGCGCGGTTTTGCCGATGCGCTGATGATGCGTGCGCAACAGGTCATGTCGTTTGGCGATTCGCAGGGCTATTTGCCACCGCATCACTACGATCAGATCTTTACCGCTCACGGCGTAATCATGATTTTCTTCGTCGCGATGCCTCTGGTGACCGGTTTGATGAACTATGTTGTGCCGCTGCAAATCGGCGCGCGTGACGTTGCTTTCCCGTTCTTGAATAACTTCAGTTTCTGGATGACCGCCTTTGGTGGCGTCCTGATTATGGTGTCGATGTTTATCGGTGAGTTCGCACGCACCGGCTGGCTGGCGTATCCACCGCTTTCCGACATCATGTCCAGTCCGGACGTGGGGGTGGATTACTATATCTGGGCGTTGCAGGTGGCAGGCGTAGGCACAACGCTGTCAGGGATTAACCTGGTAGTCACCATCGTCAAGATGCGTGCGCCTGGTATGGCGATGATGAAAATGCCGGTCTTTACGTGGACCTCCCTCTGTACCAACGTATTGATTGTTGCATCGTTCCCGGTATTGACGGCAGTACTGGCGATGCTCGGCTTGGATCGTATTTTCGGTACCCACTTCTTTACCAACGACATGGGCGGCAACGCCATGATGTACGTCAACCTGATTTGGATCTGGGGCCACCCGGAAGTCTATATTCTGGTACTGCCTGCCTTCGGCGTGTTCTCGGAAGTGGTGTCAACCTTCTGCGGCAAGAGACTGTTTGGTTACACCTCGATGGTCTACGCGACCGTGGTGATCACGATTCTGTCCTACTTGGTTTGGCTGCATCACTTTTTCACGATGGGTTCTGGCGCCAGCGTTAACTCATTCTTTGGTATTACCACGATGATTATTTCGATCCCAACTGGGGCGAAAATTTTCAACTGGTTGTTCACGATGTATCGGGGCCGTATTCGTTTTGAATTGCCGATGATGTGGACTATCGCGTTTATGATTACCTTTGTTATCGGCGGCATGACTGGCGTGCTGCTGGCCGTACCGCCAGCCGACTTCGTATTGCACAACAGCCTGTTCTTGATTGCGCATTTCCATAACGTGATTATCGGCGGTGTGGTGTTTGGCATGTTCGCCGGTATTAACTATTGGTTCCCGAAAGCGTTTGGCTTCAAGTTGAATGATTTCTGGGGTAAGTGTTCATTCTGGTTCTGGGTAATTGGTTTCTACGTCGCGTTCATGCCGTTGTATGTGCTCGGTCTGATGGGTGTTACACGTCGCCTGAGCCACTTTGAAGATCCATCGTTGCGCATCTGGTTTGGTATCGCAGCGTTCGGCGCGGTGTTGATCGCAATGGGTATCGGTTCGATGTTGATACAGTTCTATGTCAGCTTCCGTGATCGCAAAGCATTGCGTGATGTGACGGGTGACCCTTGGGATGGCCGTACATTGGAATGGTCGACTTCGTCGCCACCGCCAGACTATAACTTTGCCTTTACGCCTATGGTGCATGACAACGATACCTGGGCTGACATGAAGAAAAATGGCTATCAGCGCCCAACCGAACACTTTTTGGATATTCATATGCCAAAAAACACTGGCGCCGGTTTCATCATTGCTGCCATGAGTGCTGTATTTGGTTTTGCAGTGATCTGGCATATGTGGTTGCCAGCAGTGGCTACCTTTGCTGTGCTGATCGCTGCAGTCATCATCCATACCTTTAATTACAACCGCGATTACTACATCTCGGCGGACGTTGTCGCCCGCACAGAAGGTGAACGCACACGCTTGTTGGAAAGCCATGTCTGATCATACTCATTCCCCCGCTGCTGCAGGCGTGACCGGCGGCACTTTCCCGGTCTCGCGTTATTTTGTACGTGAGCATCATCCGGAAAACGGAACCCTACTTGGGTTCTGGATTTACCTGATGAGCGATTGTTTGATTTTCGCCTGTCTGTTTGCGACCTACGCGGTGCTCGGTCGTAATTACGCTGGTGGCCCCACCGGGGCAGATCTGTTTGAACTGCCCCTGGTTGCACTGAATACGGCATTTCTGTTGCTGTCGTCGATCACGTATGGCTTTGCCATGCTGGAGATGATTAAAAAGAATGCGCGCACCACGCTGATCTGGTTGGGTATTACCGGATTGCTTGGTCTGGCGTTTCTTTTCTTGGAAATGTATGAATTCATGCATTTGATTCATGTTGGCGCTGGTCCGCAACGTAGTGGTTTTTTGACCGCGTTTTTTGCATTGGTCGGCACCCATGGCTTGCACGTTAGCTTCGGTATCATCTGGCTGATTACGTTGATGTTCCAAGTTAAAAAGCACGGTTTGACCCCAGAGAACGGTCGTCGTTTGATGTGTCTGTCAATGTTCTGGCACTTTTTGGACGTGGTCTGGATCGGCGTATTTACCTTTGTTTATTTGATGGGAGTCATGCCATGAGCGCGCATTCCGAACATTCGACACATGATCATGGCGATCACGGCCATCAAGAGATCCATGCTGATCACGGCAGCGTCAAGAGCTACGTAACGGGTTTTGTGCTGTCGGTCATTTTGACAGCGATTCCATTCTGGCTGGTAATGGGGAATGTATTCGAAAATTCGAATGTTGCGGCCTTTACTCTGCTTGGGATTGCTGCAGTTCAAATCATCGTGCACATGATTTATTTCCTGCACATGAACACCAAATCGGAAGGCGGCTGGTCGATGCTGGCAATGCTCTTTACCGTCATGGTAGTGGGGATCGTCTTGAGTGGTTCCTTGTGGGTTATGTATCACATGAATCACAATATGATGCCGCATCTGACGCAGGAGGTGGTACCTGCTTCCTTTAGCGAAGCGAGCAAAACAAGCGCACCATGATACGGCAGCAGTCGCGCAGTAAAGTCCGGCTATTGGTGCTGACATTCTGCGCGACGCTGCTGTTCTCAGGTTTTTTTGCGCTCGGTACTTGGCAAGTAAAGCGGCTTTCTTGGAAGCTGGACCTGATCCAACGTGTCACCGAGCGAGTCAATGCATCCGCAGTGGATGCTCCCGGCCCGTCGCGCTGGCCAAATATATCCGTCACTGCTGATGAATACCGACACGTGCGTGTGCACGGTACTTTTCTTCACTCTCAATCCGCGTACGTGCAAGCGACTACCGAGTACGGTATTGGCTTTTGGTTGTTGACGCCATTGCGCTTAGAGGACGGCAGTGTTGTATTGATCAATCGAGGTTTTGTTTCTGAGCGGGCGGCACCCAATCTAAACGACCATTCGAGCAACGATGGTTTGATCAATAATTCTGATTCAAATCCCCCCGATTCAAATCCACCTATTACCGTGACTGGTTTGCTGCGTATTAGTGAGCCGGATGGCGGGTTTTTAAGATCTAACGATCCGGCGACTGACCGTTGGCACTCACGTGACGTTCAGGCGATTGCTGCCGCGCGCGGACTTATCAAGGTTGCCCCGTATTTTATTGATGCAGATGCAACTACACCTCGGCCCGCTGTGACTGCGGTTCCTATCGCATCTGATCAGCCAGTCGCGGGCTTAACGGTCATTGCTTTTCACAACAGCCATCTAGTTTATGCACTTACTTGGTATGCTCTTGCTTTGATGGTCGCAGGAGCCTTTTTCTGGCTTGTGCGCGAAGAGCGTCATCATCGCTATGATGAAGAGGATGGCGCTGATTAGACGAGCGCTAAATTTCGGAAAGTGCAGATGGCGAGTAAAATTGATGGCTTGGCCCATACCGAAACATTAAGAGAAGGACGCATGCTTATGAGCGGCTTTGCTAATGCAGCCGGTCATAACAATATGCTGCAACTGATTCAATTGCGCTGGATCGCCGTGATTGGACAGATTACGACGATTTCTATCGTTGTACTGGGTCTTGACATCAAGCTTCCTGTGCATCACATGCTGGAAGTTTTGGTGTGCTTGGTCGCCTTTAATATTGCTAGCCATCTGCGTTGGCACGAGCGTCCAACCGTCAAAAATAGAGAACTTTTTTTTGCATTGCTAGTAGATGCCGCGATATTGACTCTGCAGTTATATCTCAGCGGTGGTACCAGCAACCCCTTTGTCTTCCTCTACTTATTACAGATTATTTTATCGGCCGTCTTGCTCGATGCTCGCTCGACTTGGATTTTTGTCGGCATTACCAGCTTGTGTTTGATTGCTTTATCGTTACTCTCGAGTCCACTTCAGTTGCCGCAAGAGGGTCCGGTTTTCCTCAGCATGTATGTACAGGGAATTTTGATCTGTTTTATGTTGAATGCGGTTTTGTTGGCATTCTTTATAACCCGCATTAGTCAAAATTTACGTAGCGGTGATGCGCAGCTTGCCGATTTGCGAAAGCGTGCGCTGGAAGAGGAGCATATCGTTCGTATGGGACTATTCGCATCTGGTGCAGCGCATGAATTAGGCACGCCGTTAGCGACCCTTTCGGTTATCTTGGGCGATTGGCGTCACATGCCGGAGTTCAATAAAAATCCCGAGCTGCAACAAGAAATCGCCGAGATGCAAACCCAGCTAGCGCGTTGCAAGAGCATCGTGAGCAGTATTTTATTATCAGCAGGTGAAGCGCGCGGCGAGTCTTCTGTCAAAACCACGATCAATGTGTTTCTCGATGATTTAACGCATGAGTGGCGTCATAGTAGGTCGATACGATCGTTCGATTATCAAAATCACATACAGCAAGATATTCCGGTGGTATTTGATTCTGTGCTGAAGCAAACGATATGGAATGTGCTGGATAATGCATTTGAGGCCTCTCCCAACTGGTTGCGACTCGATGCATTTTGTCAGCACGACGCATTGATTTTGCGCGTAACGGATGCTGGTGAAGGTTTTCCCGCTGCGATGTTGCAGCAGTTAGGTAAAGCTTATCAATCGAGTAAAGGAAAGCCCGGCAGCGGCTTGGGCTTGTTTTTGGTAGTGAATGTGGCGCGTAAGTTAGGGGGCACCGTGACTGCCCATAATCGTGACGAAGGCGGTGCAGTAGTTGAGTTGACATTGCCGCTGGCCGCAATTAGCTTGGAAAAAGATGACTGACATAGCAACTGATCGTCTATTAATGATTATTGAAGACGATACTGCGTTTGCCCGCACTTTGGGACGCTCGTTCGTACGACGTGGTTATACCGTCTTACTGGCGGCTAGTTTGGATGAGGCAAGCGCACTTTTACAGCAGCACTCACCGAGTTATGCGGTAGTGGATCTCAAGCTGGAAGGAAACACCTCCGGTTTGTCTTGCGTACAAATGTTGCATAAGCACGATCCCGCGATGTTGATTGTTGTGCTAACGGGTTTTGCGAGCTTAAATACGGCAGTTGAAGCGATCAAACTTGGTGCCTGCCAATATCTGGCCAAGCCATCGAATACAGACGATATTGAAGCCGCGTTTGGTCATATTGCAGGTGCGGCTGACATTGAGTTAACTAATCGCTCGACCTCGATCAAGACGCTGGAATGGGAGCGCATACATCAGACCTTGGTGGAAACTGATTTTAATATTTCTGAGGCGGCACGCCGATTAGGAATGCATAGGCGCACTTTAGCGCGCAAGCTAGAGAAGCAACGCATAAAATAAAGTTAAAGACGTTTATCAATCTGAGTTTGCGATCCTGGATCAAGCTCGCTGTTAATTAGATAGAGGAACGATCATGAGCACACGTATAGAACGCGATTCCCTTGGTAGTATTGAAGTGGATGCCAAGTGTTTATGGGGTGCGCAGACTCAGCGTTCGCTGCAATACTTCGATATTTCTTCAGAGCAGATGCCGAGCGAGTTGATCATGGCTCTGGCGGAGGTCAAACGCGCTGCTGCGATCGTCAATATTGCATTGGGTCGTATCGATCAAGCCAAAGGTCAAGCAATAGTGCAGGCGGCTGACGAGATTCTCCTCGGTCACCATGCAGATCAGTTTCCGCTAAGGATATGGCAAACCGGCTCGGGCACCCAAAGCAATATGAACATGAACGAGGTGCTCGCCAATCGCAGCTCCGAGTTGTTGGGAGGTGGTCGTGGGTTAGACCGATTGATACATCCGAATGACGACGTTAATTTAGGGCAATCCTCTAACGATATTTTCCCCACTGCGATGTATGTTGCAGCGAGTCTCGGGGTGCAAAATAAATTACTACCGGCAGTGGCGGCCTTGCGTCTTACTTTGCAGCGTAAGTGCGAGGACTTTTTTGACATCATCAAAATCGGTCGTACGCATTTGCAAGACGCAACGCCACTGACATTAGGACAAGAGTTTTCTGGTTATGCGGCGCAGCTCGAGCTCGCGCAAACTAACCTCTCTCTACTGTCACCCGCACTTTACGAGTTGGCGGTAGGTGGCACCGCAGTCGGAACCGGTTTGAATACTCACCCAGAATTCGGTGAGCGTGTTGCGGCTGAGTTGGTGCGTCGTACCGGCATCGAATTTAAAAGTGCCAAAAATAAATTCTCTGCTTTAGCGGCGCACGATGCATTGGTCAGTGTGCATGGCAGCTTGAAGACACTGGCTGCGAGCATGATGAAGGTCGCTAACGATATACGCTGGCTTGCCTCAGGCCCGCGCTCCGGCCTGGGAGAGTTATCTATTCCTGAAAATGAACCAGGCAGCTCCATCATGCCGGGTAAGATCAATCCAACACAAAGCGAGGCAGTTACCATGTTGTGCTGCCAAGTATTTGGCAATGACGTGGCGATCAATTTCGGTGGCGCTTCTGGAAATTTTGAACTGAATGTTTTCAAACCGCTGCTAGCGCATAACTTTTTGCAAAGCGTGCGTTTGCTGAGCGACGGTATTCGTAGTTTTGATCAGCATTGCGCGCAGGGCATCGTCGCCAACCGCGCACGTATTGAAGAGATGATGTCACGCTCGTTGATGCTGGTTACCGCATTGACACCGCATATCGGTTACGACAAAGCGGCCGAGATTGCTAAACATGCGCATCAGCATGACAGCACACTGAAAGAAGCGGCAATTGCACTTTCATATGTAAGTGCAGAAGATTTTGATCGTTGGGTGCAGCCTCAACAGATGACGCATGCGCGATGACATGAAGGCTGATTTATTATGTCGCTAATAGTGTGGATAAGAATTTCTTGAGGAAACAAAAAGAAAGAAGCGCTATGTCAATTTAATTGGCATAGCGCTTCTCTTTAGCTAGCTTTATTTCTACCTACTTATTTTTCAGTGAGGCAGTACTAGCTATTATTGCGGCGTTACTTATGCAAAATTACTTCTTTGCGCCAGCCATTTCAGCTTGCGCTTCTGCTTTGGATTTTTCTGCTTTAGCTTCCTTTTGGCAAGCATCTTTAGCATTGCCCTTCAGATCATCGCATTTTTCCTTGGCGACTTCATAGTTGGCATCTGCGGTTTCTTTTATCGCCTCTTTATGTGCATCTGGCGTACCTTTGTAGGTTGCCTTGGCTTCGGCCTCGGTCTTTACGCGAGCAGCTTTCGCTTCTTTTTCGCAGACATCTTTTTTGTTGCCTTTCATGGCGTCGCAAGCTTCTTTTGCCTTTTCATAGTCGGCTTTCGCTTGATCTTTTGCTGCATCGTAGTTTGCTTTAAGCTCTGCTGGCGATGCATACGTGTTTGCCATAAAACCTAAACTTGCAACGGACATGGCGATAATGGTAAGTGTCTTTTTCATTGGGCTCTCCTTAATTAATAATCGATAGAAAATCGATCAAACTGAGCTACTGCTACAGTGTCGGTAACAGTAGCTCGTTATATATTTTTGTTCGATTTAGAAATAGCGTTGGTCTTCGCGATTGATATGTTCCCAATCTTCAATTTGCTTGTTGGCTTCATCTTTGCTGACGCCATAAGCTTCTTGGATTTTCCCAGCTAGTTCTTCGCGTTTTCCGGCAATGACGTCGAGGTGGTCGTCGGTTAACTTGCCCCATTGTTGTTTCACATTGCCTTTTAGTTGTTTCCAGTTACCTTCAACGGTATCCCAATTCATAGCATTCTCCTCATAAACTACTGGTCATCGAAAATTACTGTGTTAACAGTCGCAAAACTTTCTGATCGATACGCTTTATGATTCAATCGTATCTTTCTACTCTCATAGACCATGGCAAACTCGCATGAGTTGCATCGGCTTAAATAAGAATGAACTTGAAAGTTAGAAAGCTCACATAGCCTAGGTAACTTGATCAAATGTATTATGTGATTTGAGGGAAGATATTATCGATAATCAAAGCGCTGTATCGCGAAACGCGAATGTTACGTACACTTGTGACCAGATATTCACCTATGCGTTCTGTGCGTTGATTAATGGATTGGTGATCACAATTTTGTTTTCTGTGGAGTAGTTTTAATGTCTTACTTTTCAGAATCACGTATTTTTTCAACTGGGAAACTTATCCCTGTTTTATGCGCATCTTTTGTCTTGGCACTAGCGATCTTTGCGCTTTATAACCGGCAACAGGATTACTGGTTTCTAAATTTTCGTCTTACGCACGCGATCCCAATTCAAGTCGGAACCGGCATCGCTTTTATTTTGAGTGCATTCGCATTGGCGCTCAATACGCTGTCGCTGAGTAGTCGCATTGCCAAAGCAGTCGTCAGATATGCTGCCGCGGTTATTGGACTTCTAGTTGCTTTGTATGGCCTGATGGCGTTGGAGCAATATTTATCGGTGCTCGATCTCGGCTTGGAGCGGTCGTTCGTGTCGCTCTTTAATGTCGATCTGGGCTACCTTAATAATGTTGATCCGTTGATTTCCCTATGCTTTTTAATAGTCGGTCTAAGTTTTATATTAACCGACTACCGTACTTCCGATGGGCATTATCCTAGCGAGTATCTGACTTTGGTTGTGATTGGCGTCATGGGTATCCCGCTAATGGGGCATCTCTATTTTCTGATGTCATTCGACGGCTCAGACTCGGGCAAGCTGATGGCACCTTTCATTGCCATACTATTTTTCCTACTTACCTTCGGGTTATTGTATGCGCGTCCTACGCATCGTTTAATGTGCCTGTGGACGAATACATTGCCCGGTAGGTCATTGCTGCGCCATTTATTGCCGAGTAGTTTGCTGCTATTGGTGATACTCGATTTAGTGACTAAGTGGGGCTTAAAAAACGGCTTTTATAGTACTGCCAAAGCATCCCCAATTTTGTTGCTGTTGAGCGGTGCTTTGTTATTTATCTTGTTCTGTCGTACCGCTGCAATTTTGAATAGGGAATACGAAGAGCGCCGTCTCGGTGAGGCTGCGTTAGCCAAAAGTAATGCCTTGTTAAGAGCCGTCAGTGACAATACGCCGGATGCTATTTTCGTTAAAGACACGAATGGTCGTATGGTATTTGCTAACCCGGCCAAATTACGTTTGCTTGGTAAAACAGCAGAGCAGGTAATCGGATTTTGCAATTCTGATATTTACAAAGACCACAGTGATGCGGCGCGCATTAATTTAGAAGATAACAGCGTGCTGGAAAGCGGTACCGCCAGAGTGTTTGAAACCACCACGAGATTCGATACCGGCGTTCGGACTTTACATTCAACGAAAGCACCATGGCTTAATGACGCAGGCGAGGTTGTGGGTTTAGTCGGTATCAGCACCGATATGACCGACCGCAAGCGCATGGAAGATGCATTGAAGGCGCATGAGACGCAGCTAGAGGAACTGGTCGCCGCGCGAACCTCCGAGGTCAGTGAATTGATCGGCCATTTGGAAACGACCCGGGAAGAGGAAAAGCGCGCGATTGCTAGAGAATTGCATGATGATTTAGGCTCGGCTTTGACTGCTTTAAACATGCATTTATCGCTGGTATTTCAACAAATCCCTAATGATCAAAAGGTGGTGGAGCGAGTCGGCAAGATCAAGGTTTTACTTGAGTCTATTACGACTGCAACACGACGAATACAAGCTGGCTTACGTCCAGATAAGCTCGACGTGTTTGGTATTAAAGTGGCGATTGCGGAGCAAGCCGCGGAATTTGAAAAATACAGCGCCGTGAAATGCAATGCAAGCTTGCCTGATGAAGATGTGCATTATGCATCGCATGTTGATATTGCCTTGTTCCGTATGGTGCAAGAGGCCCTGAATAACATTGCCAAGCATGCGCAAGCCAGTCGGGTCGATATCGTGTTGGATGATACCGACGACGAAATCAATTTAACGATTCGCGACGATGGGATTGGCATACAGACCGAGCAGCCTGGTGCAGTGATGACACATGGCTTGCGCGGCATGCGTGAGCGGGCAGGTTATCTTGGCGGTTCGGTAAGAGTGAATAGTACCGCTGGTAAAGGTACCAGTATCCTTGTCATGATTCCGAAGAGGGCCGAAAACATGAAGGCACCTGAAGAGGATTGAGCGCTGGTGAAGTTTGATTGGTTTTGAAATACAAGCCTGTGTACAGAATCTTACTGCGTTCGGAATCTATATATTGCAGGCTTTGCTTTTGCTCGAACCTAATTCTTTCAATAATGCAAAAAGCTGAGGAAACTCCGAGGTCTTGTCGAAAAAGTGCTGCACCCCGTATTGTTGGCCGGCACGGCGAAACACTTCGCTCGCATTATTACTGCAGATAATCTTGAACATCTCGTTAGCGGCTTTGCTCTGCTCTGATATCTGGCGCAACAGACTAATGCCATTGCCTTTTTTAAGTTGTATATCCACGATCAAAACATCGCATGACAGTGAATTTAGCTGCTCCAATGCGTCGTTTTCAGACTCCGATACCCCAGCAATCACTAACCCCGGAATCATAGAGAGATTTTCAATGATCAGTTCGCGCACATCCAGCGAATCCTCAACGAGAAAGACGCGTAATGGTTGCTCATCTGAATTTTTGGAAATATCTTTTATGTCATTCATTTTTCTACCGCTTTTTAAATCAAAACACTCTAATTAAGTGCTGAGTCTTGTGTGCAGAAATTAATCGATCAAATTCTGCTTGATTGCGTAGTAAATGATCGCGGCATTGTTTTCCATATTCATCTTTTGTAAAACACGTGCTCGGTAAGTGCTGACGGTTTTTACACTGAGACAAAGGTCGTCGGCAATCTTTGTGACACCATGTCCTTGACAAAGTTTGTAAAAAATTTCGTATTCCCGTTTCGAAAGCGTTTCATGCAACGGTTTCTCGGAGTTGATATCGAGATCGCTGGTAAGTAATTCTGCTACCGCATGGCTGATGTATTTGTGGCCACGCATGATAGTTTGTATCGCATTGACCAATTCTTCAGCGAGTGCTTCCTTTTGCACGTAGCCGCTGGCGCCGCTGCGCAGAATTTGCACTGCATAGCGGCTTTCCGGATGCATGCTCAAAATTAGCACTGGCAGATCTGGTTTTTCTCGCTTGATTTGTTTCAAGACTTCGACGCCGCTTTTGTCGGGCATATTGATATCGAGCAAAACGATATCCCAATCTTGAGCGCGAACTAAACGAATGGCTTCCTGTGCGGTACCGGCTTCGCCCTCAATTTTCATGTCCGGCATTTGCGCGATGAAATACTGGACGCCAGCACGGACCACAGCGTGGTCGTCAACAACTAAAATTTTTATCATTGTTGTTTAATACCTCGTTGCGCGGGAGTTGTGATGGAATACGATAATAATAAGAGGGTGAACCATGACGTCATGTAAAAGAAATATTGACCGATTTTAATCAGATGATTGTAGATGGTTTTCAGAATCGTGCTCAACATGAATAGATGCTTGTTTATTTTAATCAACCTTTTGGTTTATATATTTTTCGCATAGCTTCAGTCTCGTGTAGCTACATAGTGGATTTACATTTTTAATTAATGCCTGATTTGACGCTGGCTCAACCATATGGCTTCACACATCGTAGCATTCATCGAGTTATGTGAATATGGATGGTAAATTTCTTTGACATTTTGCTTGATTGGCTCCTACGCAAGAATCAGTGTCCATCCAATTTTCATGTAGGAATGCGCTGACAAAAGGGGGCGCATGGACGGGCCCGTGCCAAGATTAGTCAGTATGTGCTGGATGCGAGCCTTCCTAGGTCATCCAGATTGCACTTTGCTGGCGCACCACATCATTCAATGAGCCACTCTTTTCATAGCTGGCGCGCAACCAGTCGGCATCCGAGCATCCGTTCAATATGCGAGCACGTAGCAACGCGATTGCATCGCTGGTGCCCAGCTCCTGCGCAGCATCTTCCAGCAAATCGAAACTGTGCAAGATGTCATCTTTGAGTCGTGATTGGGTACCAGTAACCGGATTGATCAACACGCCATTCAAGCCAAAGCGGCATGCCTGAAAGCGATTGTAGGAGTAGGTTAAATATGTGTCTGGTTGTGCTTGCAGATCGCGTCGTGCGAAAAAGTATTTGCTAAGCGTTTGTGCATAGCCAGCCAGTGCGACCGCAGTTTCTATGCGGAGTGGGGTATCGCAGACGCGGATTTCAACCGTGCCATATTCCGATTTGGGCCGGATATCCCAGTAAAAATCCTTCATGCTGGCAACAATACCGAGATTGACCATCTTGTTGAAATAGGCATTGAAAGAGGCCCAGTCAGTCAAAAAAGGCATGTAGCCACTCAGGGGGAAAGCACTGATGCTGGTTAGGCGCGAAGACTGAAAGGTAGTATCTACGCCTTGGTAGAAGGGCGAGGAAGCCGACAGCGCAATGAAATGCGGTACATAAGGCGCAAGCAAGTGTACCAAGCGCATCGCTTCATCGCCATCGCTACAACCGATATGTATGTGCTGGCCGTAAACCGTAAACTGTTTAGCGAGGTAGCCATACAGCTCAGATACCAGTCGGTAACGATCATTTTGATAGATGCGCTGGTCTTCCCAATGTTGAAAGGGATGGGCGCCACCGCCAGTAAGTCCAAGGTTAAGTTTGTCCGCCGCGCTGAGTAGGAGCTCACGCATGGCGCTGAGCTCTTCAAGCATCGCCGTATGGTCAAGATGGACCGAAGTCGCGATCTCAAGCATGCTCTCGGTGATTTCCGGCTTGATGTCATAGCCATGTTTGGTTTTATCAATCAGGTGCAGCAAATCGCTGGAGCCACGCGTCAAATTAAAATCGCGTCGGTTAACGATTTGCAGCTCCAGTTCCACGCCGATGCTAAGTGGTGTCGAGTTGATAAAGTCCAGCATCCAATTTTCCTGAATTATGCGATTCGTGGGTTCGTCATTTTTATGACGGTTAGCGCTTTGCTTCCCCTGAAGTTACCAGTGCGAGGCGCGTACAGATGGGGCCGAGTAATTCCAGAATGACGAGTATCGAGACAACCAGTGTCGATAACTGCACGCCAAACTGCGGATAATATCCCACTGCGTGTTGCACCATGATGATATTAAATCCGGATAAGGGGGTTAAGCCTATACCAAGTAACACACCATTGCGCGTACTCAGACGATTGGTGGGCGCCAACACCGTAGTGACGCCGATTGTAATGACCAGACGTAATACGACGAACGCGAGTACCACAGGCCACAACGTCGCCAAGTGGCCGAGTTCCAGCTGGGCACCAGCAAATACAAACAGTACAACATAGAGCAGGCTACTAATTTGATTTAGATCCGGTTCTTCAATCGCATGTTGCGCATCGAGATGGCGACTCGCAATACCGAACGCAAGCAGCGCAATCATGGCGGATAAATGCAGCATTACCGCCACCCCGACGGTGGCAGCAATCAGCGCCAAGATCAAAATCAACTGTGCTTGCCGTTCGCGGCGTAACCATTTTCCGATCAGCAATAGTAGCCTGCTGATCAGCCAACCTAATAAAGTTGAGCCTAGTAGCAGGTACACAGGTTGCAGTAAATAATTTTCCCAACCTGCTGAAAATTCGACATGCACGGCTGCGAGGGCAATAGAGAGAACGACTAATGCGAGCGCATTGCCGATCACAACAATATTGAGCATACGTTCGCTTACTTGCCCTTCTGCTTTTACCTCGCGCACCACATTGAGAACTACCGCAGGAGAGGTCGCCATCCCGAGCGCTGCGACGATGCTGGCGATTAATTTGCTCACTCCAAATTGGGTGAGCAAGATAAACAGTGCGACGAAGGTAAGACTACTGAGAATAATGCCGGTTAAAAGTAAGCCTTTTTCTCGCAATAGCCATTTATAGTCTATGCGGCGTCCAAGCTCAAATAGCACCAAGCCAAGCGCAAGATCGACTAATAGACTGATGTCATTAAGCAGTGTCGCATCGACCAGATTCAGTACTGAAGGGCCAATTAATATGCCCGTTAACACATAGCCGGTAATGGCGGGAAGTTGTGGCAATACGCGGCGCAAGAAATGCGCACCTAGTACGCCAGCGATCAGAATGAGTCCGATCGCGGTCAGGACGTTAAGTGATATCGGCCATGTCGGAAAAAAAACGTGCGATGTCATGATTTCCGTTGAGACATAAATTGATTAGGCGCATAGGCGCAGCATTTTTTGCAATAAATAATAATGTCTGTTCTTCTTGCAGAGCGGCAAGCGTACGATTGATTACCCGATTGGGTGACGCTGTTGCCGATCATCATGCGATAGTTAATTGCTTGCGTGCTACCTGTTAGATAAATAGCTGTTTTATCTGTGCTGAGCTTACTTAATCCCGCAAGTGCGCGCAAAGTGTACCAGCAGTTTCGCTATTTCAGTACACTCACCAATAACGTCTAATGGAGTTTGACGCGGGGTGCGGTTTTCCGTTGTAGCCATTGTCCCAGTGTATCTGCCGTGGTACGCATGAAGCCATGTAGGGCGATCAAATGACGACGATACAGTGAGATGTACAGCATGCGTGCGAGAAACCCTTCGATAAACAGCGTACTGCCAATCAATGGTCCCATCAGGTTACCAACGGCGTCAAAGCGACCAAGTGACACCAACGAGCCTAGATCGTGATAATTGAAATTCTGTAACGGCCTGCCATCTAATCGACGTTCTAAAGCATCGAACATGAAAACCGCTTGTTGATGTGCGGCCTGTGCGCGTGGTGGCACCGTATTATTTTCACTCTTATCTTTCAGTGGCCATGGGCAACTGGCGCAATCACCAAAGGCAAAAATATCTGGGTCGGTTTCGCTAACCAAGGTTTGTGCCACTTTGATTTGCCCTAAATGATTAACTGCGAGGCCGAGTTGCATTAGTATCGATGGCGCTTGTATACCTGCTGCCCATACGGTCAAATCCGAGACCAGCACCTTGCCGCTTGCCGTGGCGACTTTAAGCGGCTGTATCTCTGAGACTTTTTCATTGGTCATTACTTTGATATGCAATTTCTGCAGCAAGGCCGCGGTTTTGATCGACACTTGCTCAGGTAGTGCCGACAAAATGCGCGGCGCCGCTTCAATCAAGGTGATGTGAATGTCGCGCTTAGCGTCTAATTGATGCAAGCCATATGCGCCCAATACTTCCGCAGTATTGCGTAATTCTGCGGATAGCTCGACCCCGGTTGCGCCGCCGCCGATGATGGCAATATTGAGTTTTGGACGCGGCGCCTGCTCACCTTCACGTAAATCAATGCGGCGGTCGGCGCGCATGCATGCTGCGATCATGCGACTGCGAAAATGTTCCGCCTGACTAAGTGTGTCGACGGCTATCGCGTGTTGCTCCGCGCCAGGGACCTTGAAGAAATTAGTCACACTTCCTATCGCCAAAACCAGCGTGTCATATGCAAGCTCGCGTTGCGGCAGCAATTCAAAGCCGTCGGTGTCGTTGACAGCAGCGACGGTAATTATTTTGCGTTCACGATCTAGCGCTGTAAGCGCACCTTGCTGGAATACAAAATGATGCCAGCGTGCCTGCGCTGCATATTCAAGTTGGTGCGCGCTCGCATCCATGCTGCCGGCAGCAACTTCATGCAGTAATGGCTTCCAGATATGCACAGAAGTACAGTCAACTAGCACGATGCGGGCACGGCCGCTTTTTCCTAATTTGTTGCCGAGCGAAGTCGCCAGCTCTAAACCGCCGGCGCCACCACCCACAATTACGATGCGATGCGGATCTGAGTCATTTTTTTTGATGGAGTAGGTTTGCGTTTCGTTATTTGATGTCATCCCGTTTTCTCCCTTTCCCTTACGAAAAAATTTCGTCTTGCCAAGTGATGCGCCTTTGTTGAGGATAGTGAACGCCTTGCTGCCATACTAATACGCGCGCCAGCGTCGCGTCATGTTCTTGTTAAACGTAGAATTTAATCAAACATAAAGTTATAGAACACCATCAATGCGCTATCCGTACCGGCTTGTGCCTCGAGGCTGATGCGTTTAGTTAGCTTGTAACGTAACAGTAAAACACTGCGCGTATTGTCGATTCCCTGTTGATAGCCGACATACAGTCGGTTGGATATGCGTTTACCAAGCGTAACGATGCGCTGCTGCAAATTAGTGTCGTCGCTGCCGATACTAAAATCGTCAAGGCCAAACGCAGTGGCGATTTGTGCTTGTAGACCTGATGCTGCACTCTGCGCCAGTAAAGCGCTGGCGGCACTTTGTAGCTGTCCCGCCTGACTGCTGTCGGTGCCGGACAATCCGCGTCCTAGTACCAGCCAAGATAATTTTTCGGCATCCGGCACGCTAGGTTCAGAAACCAGTGTGATACGCGGTGACATCACGGTACCGCGCACCGATACACCGGCCTCAACTTCTGTGCCGCGTCGCATCGCCAAGATATCGAGGCCAGGATTGTTGAGCGTACCGTCGAATCGTAGCAGTCCTTGCTCAATATCGAGTTTACGTCCATACGCTTTGAAGGTGCCGGAGGCAATGCTTAAGGTTCCTTTTGCTTGCAGCGGTTCGCCAGCGTCAGCGTAGAGTTTAAGGCTGCCAACCAGTAGCGCATCGAGTCCGCGCCCCGTTAGCTTGATGCCTTTGCCGAGCAAAATTTCTAGATCTAGTGCCAGCGCGGTTTCCCCTGCCTTTTTAACTTGCTTGCCGCTGACCACAACGTCATCCGATAATGCAGGCATGTCAGCCGCACTAATATCGAAGAAGCCAGAATCAACTTTGAATTTTCCTTTGGCGGTTGTGGCGCCCTCGCGCCACGCGACGTTGCTTGCACCGCTGATCACAAGCTTGCGGTCTGAGCGATTTAGTAATTTGTAGCGATCTGCTTTGATAGCAAGATTCAAGGCGATTTGTTGATTGGCTAAAGCGACCGGGCCAGTAATAGAGAGCGTACCGTCGTTATGAAATTCCAGCGTTTCAATATCGAGACGGTCGTCGCGGAAGGTGGCGCGCAACGTGCCTTGCTTGAGATCGAGCCCAGTATCGGCAAATAGTAAATGCAAACCATCGGCGGAAATATTGCCGGCAAATTTAGGTTGTCCCACTGTGCCGTTGACGGTGATGTTGCTTTGCAATTTTCCTTCAGTGACCAGTGCCGGCGAGACTAACGGGCCCAGCCATGCCACCGAGGGAGTATCAATACTGATGTTGCCGTTAATTGCTGCACGTGGTGACAGCGATAATCCTGTACGCGCTTGGCCGTCACCGACCGCGGTATTAAGTCTGGCTTGAATACGACCAAGTTGTTGGCCGGCGGCGAGCATTTGTAGTTTGACGCGGCCATTTTTGATGTCAGCGCTCGTTTCTAGTTTGGTTAGCCCGAGCGCGACTGAAGCATTGCCATTCATGATGGCATCGCCGCTTTCGCGACGTATCGCAACTGTTCCGTTCAGCGTGTTGGCATATTTGAGATCCCATTCGCCTGCTAGCTTGAGGTCACCACCGACGGCGGGTTCGGCTTGCAGATAGGACAGTAATTCGCTGAGTTGTAGATGTTCGAATTTGCCGTTGCTATTGATACCGTTTTGATCGCTAACGAGTTGTTCGATCGCCACATAGGCGTTGTCGGTATCGATTCTAAAATGCTCGAGCTGTATTTTTTTGGGGGTAACCTGCAGCGCAGCAGGGGAATGCAACTGCGCAGTAAATTTCCCTGTGCCATCGATCGCATCGATGTTGCCGTCCCATTGCAGCGCTGTTGCTTTTTCTTGCAGGCCGCCACTGGCGCGCAATGTCCACTTTTGTTCGCTGCTATTAAACACCGAGTTCATCTGATGACGTGCGGTAGTTCCGGTGACATTGACGGTAAGGTGGTTTTCAGCGGCTTGGCCAACGCTCATTCCTGTAGCATCTAAGGTAAGTGATAGCGGCGCATTTTTTTGTCGTGCGAACTGCCCGCGCGCTTGTAATTTTTTGAGCCTCTGTTCACCGCTTTGTAGGCCGCTAGCTGACAAATGTATGTTTGCGCGATCAAGGCCGATTGACTCGCCGCGCACCAAGGTTAGATCAGCGCGACCTTCGAGGACGCTCGCTTGCAATTGCTTGGGTGCGCGTATGTTTTTACCATTCCACTCAGCAATGATGCGCGGCTTGCTGAGATTGCCGCTGATGGTTCCATCTACTTTCAGGGCGCCAGCGAATTGGCTGCCGATTTGCGCTAACTTCGGTGCATTGACGGCGAATTTGATTTGCGAATCAGAATTTTCCAGTGTGCCTTTCGCGCTGATATGATTTGCACCTGCAGTCAGCGATAGTTTTGAGATAAGCAAACTATCGGTGCGCAAACTAAGCTCACCTTCCCCATTGAGCGGATTATCATTTAGCGTGCTGTTATTAAGATTGAACAGCGCCTCGGCCTGGAGTTGCGGCTGCCGCATTCCTTTTACAGAAAAATCTCCGTTCAGATGTAGCTTGGGCAGCTGAGAAAAATTACCAAGATCACGTAGACGAAAATTTTTTACTTTCCCATTGACAGAAAAATCTTGTGACTCACTGAGCGCAATATGCGCGTTGACATTGATTGTGCTGTCGCCAGCAGTGAGTAAGAAACGATCAACATCAATCGCGCTATCGGCGATGCTGGCATGCGCATCCAGTTGCAACGTATTTTTGTCTAGTGCTTCCTTCAGATTGATCGTGATTTGTTGTTTTCCATCCGTGGTTCGCAGTTCAGCGTCGCCAGTTAAACGTGTCGCGCGCAGGCGGCTATCGACCTGCTGTAAATTCAGTTTTTGGGTATGCAGTTGCAATGCAATTTTTTGATCTGCATAGCTGCCTTTGCCAGCGATGTTTCCGGCAAGTTGCGCGCGCGTCCCCAATGCCGCTGTGATTTTTGCCAGTGTGAATTGAGTGTCAGACTGTAGAAAATCGATGCTGAGTTTTTTAACTGGCAAACGATTGTCGTTATACAAGCCAGCATCTGCATTCGTAACGCTGAGTGTTCCATTACCATTTTCGAGTACATCAAGCTGGAGGTCGACATCGGTTTTCGGCAAACCTGGTTTGAGTTGCGCCAGATTAAGCGCCTTGCCTTCTAGGTGGCTGACGCCGAGGATTCGGTTATCAAATGGTCGCACCGTCACATCGCCATTCAGAGTTGCATGGGCAACTTGGAGGGCTATCGCTGCTTTCATTTCTGCCAGCGAACCAGTCAGGCGAACTGTGCCATTTGCACCTAGGATTTGCTCCGCGGCATCGTCGGCGCTTTCGCTGCGCATCGTTGCATCTATCGCATAGGGTTTTCGCGTTGAGAGCTTGAGCTTTGCGGTCAATGTAGTGGCAAAGGCCGCTGACTCTGTGGTTGAGCTGGCAGATAAGCTGTCTAGATTGAATGCATAACGATTGCCGTCAAAATTCAGCCCAAAGTTAAGCATATCGAGCGACAGAATTTCTACTGGACCTTGCGAAACACTGCCGCTGGCGATACGCACTTGGTCTATCTGCATGCGCAACGGTAGATCAATATTGTCAGGTAAGCCCGTCACTGGCTGCTTTTTTTGATCGATTTTGTTCGTGATGGCGAGCTTGGCTATGTTTAACGATGAAATTTTTAGCTTGCCAACTAGCAGATTAGTTGGCTGCCAGTCCATTCGTACGTCGCTGAGCTTGATCGACTGGTTCTCTAATCTGATGTTAACGTTGTTTAGCCGCAAAGGCCCAGCCAAAGTGCCGCCGATGCCGTCTGCTTGGACGGTGCCTTGGGTCAGGGTGCTCAGCAAGGAAAATGCATAGTGCGCGCCGCGTTCCATATTAAATAGCGCGCTGATGCCAATCGCAAGCAGCAACACGAGCGTGCAAAGCATCAATGCTGCTGCACGCAACCAGCGTTTTTTTGTTGGCGGCAGAGGTGCCGACGTTTGGGTATCAGAAACCATAGCCAATTGAAAAATGTAGTCGGATATCACCAGTGTCGTGGCCGTAGGCGAGATCAAGATTGACCGGGCCAATCGGACTGCGCCAGCGGGCGCCTACGCCACTGCCTTGCGCGAGGCGAAACTTATCCCACGAATCTGCCGCATTGCCAGCATCGGTGAAAACGGCAACGCCCCATTGCGGCGTAAAGTAGTAATTCAGCTCGGCACTAACCACCGCAGTAACGGTGCCGCCAACGATTGCACCGCTTTGTTCTACACCTAGCGTGTTGTATTCATAACCGCGCACGGTCTGATCGCCGCCGGTGCGGAATAGCAAATCTGCCGGCACGGTATCGCGATCCGCACCAAACACCTGCCCGACTTGGCCGCGCAAGATCGCCTGAAAATGATTGTAATTACGCGATAGCCAGGTGGCTCGCCCTACCACGCGCACCAGACTTTGTTTATTGATTAGTCCGGCGGGACCGGCATCCACTTCGATGGATGCAAGGTGGCCGCGGGTAGGGGACGCGATATTATTGACGCGTCGTCGCGTGTAAATATAACTACCGACCAAGGCTTCTCGGTGGTTGCTGAAGTCATCGCCGATACGCTGGTGATCGGTATAGAGTGAAACCGCCCACACGCTCTCGTCGCGTTTATCCGGACTAGTCAAGCGTGCCGAGGTAACCGTTTTGCTATTGATCTCACCGGCGTTGTCCGTATATTCATAGCCGGTGCCAAAGCTGGGAGTCCAATCGTTTTCTAGCGGTGGCAGAAACACGTTGGCGCCGAGCTTGCGTGTCTTGCTATCGATTAGTAAATTGGATTCGAGGCGCCAATCGCGATGTAGAAAATTGCGATCTAGCCATTTGACTTCCGCACGCGCCCCAGAATCGGTCGAAAAACCTAGGCCTAGTGACAATTTTTTACGTTGGTTTTCGCTTAGATCAAGATTAACTGGCACGCGGGTTGGGTGAGCTGGATCGACATCGATGGTGGCGAAAGCGGATGAAAAATATCCACTGTCTTGCATGCGCGCTTGTAGCTCGTTAAGTTTTTCCTGCGAATAGCGATCGCCAGGCTGGATAGGATTGAGATGATCGATCATGTCGCGCGAGTAGCGTTTCAGGCCTGTGATACTCAGAGCGCCGAAAGTAAAGCGTGGACCAGAATCAATTTTGATAGAGAGTGTGGCGCGATGGCTTTCTGGATCGATATGCGCTTCGCTTTGCACAATCGCGGCAGCGGGAAAATCCAGCGTCAACAAGGGTTTGAGCAATGCACTTTTTGCGCTATCCCACGCACTTTGGCGAAAGCGATCCCCCACCGGTAAGCTCCAACGATCGCGTAATTTTTCTATCCGTCGCTGATCGACATTTGATCCTGCGGCCAAGGCACCACTGAAATCGATGGCGACCTCATCTATCGTAGTCGCTGGTCCCAACTTGATCTCGAAATGGGCGTCCCATGGCGAGCTTTGACGATCAAGCGTATGCGTGATGCTCGGAGAAAAATAACCCTCGGTCGCTAATAGCGATCGGATTTGATCTGGCGTGATGCCAACCAATCGCTGTACTTCGGTCGCCGACAAGCCGGTCGACGATTGCTGCCGGCTGAGTGCGAGATTTTCCGTAAGAAGGGACGCAAGATCACCCGCCCCATTGATGGACACGCGATACTGAACGTTCTCTGGCGCCGCTTGCGCTTCTTGCTTTTCTTGAGCGCGCGCCTGCAACGGTACTGCCGTCAACATGAATAAGAAAAGCGCAGCGGTGAAAAAAAATATTCTTACTTTATGCATGTGACGAAGGATGAAGCACGGTCGATTTAGTTCGTGTGAATGGCGAGCAATATGTGGGTGAAATTTAGGTTGGCAAGCTTATCAGCAATATTGAATGTGAAGGTGCCTAGTGGATGCGCGCAAATACAATTGCTCGAACGTCTACCCAACACTTGCACTTCATGCATCTAAGCTGCACATTAAGTCAGCAGACACACTCAAGGCAATGCATGTACTTGTTTTCGGCTTGAATTGCCAGTGAGTAAATATCACCCTTCCTTATGACAGGCGACGACAGCAAGACGTTCCATGCGGAAAAGAACCTTTAGCTAGTTGCTCCATGGGAGCAAAGAACCTATAGTGAGCGACGAATGCATCTCATGGAATCAAAGAATGACCAAGCAGCGCAAGCCACAGGCACAATCCAAAGTTAGCGACATAACGCCGTCACAAGATGAGCAAGAAAAACACGGCATCCGCCCGGGACAGTCGGTTGAGCTGCTGAAAGAGCTGCACATCTTGACGCGCGACGGCAAACTAAATCAGGATAGCCGCCGTAAGCTCAAGCAGGTTTACCATCTATATCAGTTTATTGAGCCCTTGCTGCAAGAGTTACAGGCAGATCATGGTGACCTTACGCTCGTCGATCACGGTGCCGGAAAATCGTATCTCGGTTTTATTTTATACGATTTGTTTTTTAAGCAACACGAGGATCAATCGCACATTTACGGTATAGAAACGCGTGATGAACTCGTCCAAAAATCACAAGCGTTGGCGCAGAAACTGGCGTTTCAGGGGATGTCTTTTCTGAATCTTTCCGTCGCCGATTCGATAGTGTCGGATCAACTGCCAGAGAAAATCGATATCGTCACCGCCTTGCATGCTTGTAATACCGCGACCGATGATGCGATTCATTTTGCCTTAAAAAAGCAGGCAAAATTTATTGTGTTGGTGCCGTGCTGTCAGGCGGAGGTGGCGTCTGTATTAAAGAAAAACAAGGGTAAAACACTCGCTAAAAATGCACTGACTGAAATTTGGCGTCATCCTTTACATACACGCGAGTTTGGTAGCCAGGTTACCAATGTGTTGCGTTGTTTGCAGTTGGAGGCGCACGGCTATCAGGTGAATGTTACGGAACTGGTTGGATGGGAACATTCGATGAAAAACGAATTGATTATTGCCAGCTACAAAGATTTGCCGCGCCAGCGCCCAAGCGAGCGTCTACAAGAAGTTTTGCAAACTTTGGGACTGGAAGAAATGCAACAACGATTTTTTACTGAAACGCAGATCGAGCAGGTGTAAATTCCGGCGTAGCCAGCGGGTAAATTTCCAGTTGTCATTTTTCCGCTGGGCGCTACTTTTTGTTGCTTCTTAGAAGACCTTTCGCATCCTATTTTTCGCCGTCTTTTGTCATCGCTTTTGCATCTTTGGATACTGTTTTTGTCGGCGTACCCACAGTAGTTATTTTTCTGGTGCGCATATGGTGCAGATAAATCAGTAATTCGTTGAGTTGTGTATCGTCGAGTACTGATGGTGGAAATTTCGGCATGCGCATCTGCGGCCACGCGCGCACCGAGGCCGGATCGCGTATGTATTGCCGTAAATAGTCTGCTTGAAAATACTCAGTGGGATTGAGCGGTAAATTTAAATCGGGGCCAATGTTGGCATCACCACCGTGATTTATTTGATGGCAACTAGCGCATTGCTGAATATAGTTTTGCATACCGCGGTATTCGGCGCTCTCAGTAGTCAAGTTGGCGTCTGGCACAATTTGCGGATAACGTTGTTCCAATGGCTGCACCGCACTAATCGATTTGATCTGATAAGGCCATTGTTCCGGTTTGATAGCGCCGTTTTCCGCTCCAATCCAAACCAGATAAAAAGGCCCGGCGCTGTCGCCGCCTGGCTTTAATGCCGGCCAACGAGCATTCGGGGGTTCCAGCGCAAGCCAAGGCACGGCTGTACCATGTAAAAGCTGTGTCGGCATGGTGGCGACAAAACCGTCTTTTGCTTTGAACTGTATCGTTTTAAATGTATGTAGATCGCGCAAAATCGCGCGTAAGGGCAAGGCGCGATAATGCATGCTCTGCTTGTAGGAAACATCGAATGGGATCGTAATCGTGCGTACCGCCGGATGGCGTAGCAGATCGACCAGCGCTAGATGTTGGTTCTGATCTGGTAACGCGATATCCAGCGCTGCTTCTTCGGCTCGTGCCAGATCACTCGTCAACATTAAACAAGATGCGATCAAAATCAGTTGCATGCTGATTGTTGCGCGCGTGATGATACGGAGGCCTGAACGTAGTGCGCGTGTAGTGGCTATTTTCAAGTTTAGGTTCATCGCTGAAGCAATCGCAAGTTTAGCGGCATGACCATCATGTTCTCTTAATACTTCGCACTGTCACGCCAGCATGATGAAAACGGCAAAAATATCAAAAGTGAAATGCTAACGACATGGCGTGGTTTCTATATCTCATCGAATGTAAAGACGGCAGTATCTATACCGGTATCGCGGTAGACGTATTGGCACGTTATGCAATGCATGAAAAAGGTAAAGGTGCCAAATACACCCGCTCGCGCCCACCACGACGTCTACTTGCAGTCTTTACTTACCCTGATCGTGCGAGCGCTTCGCGCGCTGAATATGCAATGAAACGTTTGAGCAGAGCGGCAAAACGGCGTATTTGTTTGCAACGTGACGCCTTATGGAATCTACCACCGCAATTGCAGGTGCAGTGATTCGATTTGCCAATTATTGGATTGCTGGCAATGTCTCGACTTTGCAATTTTTGTACTGTACGCCATTCATTTCAAGCATTGCTTCACTCCCTTTATTCCATAGCGTAGTGTTGCCATCGCTGTAGCGTGCGCCTGAGCCGGAAATTACTTGCGGTAAGGTCATGTTTCGTCCCGGTGTCGCAATCTCGACTCGGTCGCCGATAAATTTGGCAATGAAAGCAAAATCGTCGCATTTAAATGGCACAGTGCGGCCACTTGTCGCTAACGAAGGATTATTCGCATCCGCCGTAACTTGTGGTCGTTGCACCATGATTACGATAGATTTAGCTGGTTCATTAAACTGAATGGGGTAGGGCTCTATCGAGCTCCATAACAATGCATCGTGCAGATCGATGATTTCGGCGCGCACAATATAGCGATGATTGCGATGAATAGCTTGCGGTAGGTAGCGTAACTCGAAAGGAAGTGGGACCTGGCCTTTCGCACGCAATACCTGCTGTGCGATAAAGCTGCTACCTTGGTCAATGCGGGTGATGTCTTCTAGGCTCACAATGATTTTTGCATCAGGGGGCAGTGCGACGCGCTCACGATAGGTAACGGTGCCGCTAATAATACCGCTTAGTCCGGCAGGTTGATCTGGCTGAAGTTTGCGGGCGCAGGCAGTCAGAACTATGAGTGTCAGTATGGCAGTAACAAGGCGTAGAGGTTTCATTAAGTAATTCCGAAAAATTTTGCTCTGGTAGTAGTTTAACGTGCGGGCGCATAAGCGTTTGACGATATGATGTGGTTGGCCAAGCTTGGCGGTGGCCTCTTATCTTTAGAATACGTGTTTAGCAGAGGATCGATAGCGCATATCTGGCAAAAAAGAACGCATAGAAGTCTGAAAACTTCGCGCACAACATTGATTTGTCGAACCTATATTTCGTATTTTCACTTTATACCTACTTCATATTGTAGAAGCATATTTAAAAACCTTATGCATAAGTTATTTCCATACACTCTGTTTCTGACTACTTTTTTGTTATCCAATTTTACGTTAGCAGCAGAAGATACCTGTACATCAAAACCCGGTGTACGTGCGTTGAAGCATTACCCCGATGTCTACAATCTGTATTACGAAAATGATCTGTTTGCCGGCACCGATAATAATTACACTAGCGGTGCCAAACTATCGTGGATCTCTGCAAATTTGCAGGATTACACACATGATCCTTGCCTACCGCATTGGGTACGTCAGTTGAATCAGTATTCGGAAATGATACAACCGGGTCCATTTGATTCTCGCAATATGGTGGTCAGTTTTGGCCAAAATATTTATACGCCATCCGACAAGACACGCGCAGACCTCATTGAGAACGACAGACCGTACGCTGGTTGGCTCTATCTTGGGTTTGCTTACAACGCACGCACTGACACGCAGATGGATACGACCGAGCTTGATATCGGCATGGTGGGGCCAGCCTCGTTAGCGCGGCAGTCGCAAAACTTTATTCATAAAGTACGTGGCTTTGATCGCTGGCAAGGCTGGGATAACCAACTCAATAATGAGTTAGGGATTCAGGTAGTTAAAGAAAGGAAAAATCGTATATTCGCATTGCGCGAAGCTGGTGGGCCACAGATTGATGCGATTACGCATTATGGATTTAGCGTTGGTAATGTCAAAACCTATATCAATGGCGGTATAGAAATGCGGATTGGCAACTATTTGCCGAATGATTTCGGTACCGCACCGATTCGTCCCGCTGGCGATAGTAATGCACCTTTATCGAACAACACGTCACGTCGTATGGGGCAAAGCGGTATTCACGCTTTCGTATCGCTTGATACGCGCGCTGTTGCACGCAATATTTTCCTTGATGGGAACACGTTTTCCGATAGTCACAGTGTCGATAAAAAGTATCTTGTCGGCGATGTGGCGGCCGGGATTGCATGGCAATGGGTGGGTGGAAAAATCACTTACGCGCAATACTGGCGCAGCAAGGAATTTCGCGAGCAAAAGCACGCCCAGAGTTACGGCTCGATTACGCTTAGTCTCGAATATTAAAAGAAAACATCGGCAAATAAAAAGCGCACTGTGGTGCGCTTTTTATTTGCCGAAAATTCTAGCTTAGTTACTGCCCTGAACTTTGTTATGTCAGTCATCGATTGGTAAGCCATCGAAAAACTCGACTTCACCTGTTTCAAGTGAATATTCTGCGCCGACGATGAGTAAGCCATCATTTCTGATGAGGTTTTCGAGTATGGCCGACCCATGGCGTAAGTGATTGACCGATGCACGAATATTGGCACGTACCGATTTATGTACGAGTGCGTCGAAGTCATTTTTCAGGTCGGTGTCGTATAGCGTTTCGATGGAGGGACGAATACGGTCGACAATGGATTGCAAATTCTGGGATGGGATTCGGTTTGGTCGTTTCAGTTCTTCTAGAGTCGCCACAATAGCACCGCACTGAGAGTGGCCGAGCACGACGACCAGTTTGGTACCAAAACGCTCGGCAGCAAATTCCACACTGCCGACTTGTGAAGGCGCAACAATGTTGCCCGCAACGCGGATGACAAATAAATCGCCGAGTCCCTGATCAAACACAATTTCAGCAGGAACGCGCGAATCAGAGCAGCCAAGAATAATTGCAAACGGTTCCTGACCCTCGGCTACCTCCGTGCGTCGCACATGTCCCGATCGACCATTGCTGCGAATTTCTGCTACAAAATGCTGGTTTCCTTCTCGCAGACGGCTTAATGCAGTTTTTGCATCCATTTTTTCTCCAACGGTGTGAACGGGTACGAAATGATACCAGTTGATGATAATTTGCGTGCCGTACGCTTGACGTCGAAGGTGGGGTAGTGAGGGCACCGATTTGTTGCGTGCATATGAAGTCGAGGAGAAATAAAAAAATGCGCAATCGATATCTATCGATTGCGCATTAAAAGGCAGGTAGAGCCAGGAAAAGTTACAGTTGTTGCGGTGTGCGGATTACTTACTCGTCAATTTAATCGTCTCTGTTAGCGAAGCCGAGCAATTGCAACAAGCTAACAAATAGATTGAAGATCGCAACAAATAGCGTGACAGTCGCCATCACATAATTGGTTTCGCCGCCGTGAATAATGTTGCTGGTTTCGTACAGAATCAAGCCAGACATCAACAACACAAAAACAGCGGAGACTGCCAGCGATAACGCTGGAATTTCAAAAAAGATTGCACCTAGCGAAGCCAGAAATCCTACCAAAATGCCAGCGGTCAAAAAGCCGCCCATATAGCTAAAATCTTTGCGTGTCGTGAGGGCGTAAGCAGACAAGCCGAGGAAGATAGCAGCAGTAGCAGCAAACGCCGTCATCACGGTTTGCGCACCATTTGGCAATTGCAAATAAATATTGAGTATTGGGCCTAGCGTGTAGCCCATGAAACCAGTTAACGCGAATACACAGACGATGCCTACACCCTGATTGCGGAATTTAGTGGTCAGAAACAGTAAACCAAAATAACCACCCAACGTGATTAACATGCCAGGTGCAGGCAAATTCATCGCCATTGTGGCGCCTGCTGTCATGGCGCTAAATAGCAAGGTCATCGCTAATAGTAAATAGGTGTTGCGTATCACTTTATTGGCAGAAAGCGCCTTAACCGTCTGATGCGCGCTGGTCTGCGAAGCGCTACGCAGTGGATTCACCGAGTTCATTTTTTACAACTCCTCAAGATAAGTCGTGTCGTCTGTTTTTATGAAAGTTCGATTGCGCTTTTTGCGTCTGTTTCGAGCCTTCAACATTCAACATCTGCAGAATAAGGGACAACGACCTTATTGAAAATTCGAATATAATTGTATTTCAGTTCGTAAAAAATGGAGAATGATGCGGTATGGGAGCAATCAATTACAAGCATCTGCACTACTTTTGGGTGGTCGCAAAGTCCGGCGGTATTGGTCGAGCCAGTGAGCGTCTCCACTTGACGCCGCAAACCATCAGTGGACAGATCACCTTGTTCGAAGATGTGCTTGGTTACAAATTATTCAACCGTATCGGGCGCAGGCTTGAGTTGAATGATGCTGGTCGCGTCGTACTCGATTACGCAGACAAAATTTTTACACTGGGTGATGAGTTGCAGGAGGTATTGCGCTTTCGCCCCGGTGGTTGGCCTCTGCAGTTTCGTGTCGGAGTGGCGGATGCGGTACCGAAAGCGATTGCTTATATGTTGCTGGAGCCGGCGATGGAGTTGCCCGATTCATTGCGTATCGTTTGTCGGGAAGGAAAGTTGACGAGCCTGCTGGCAGACTTGGCGATTCATCGCCTTGATATCGTGATCGCTGACAGCCCGATGCCTGGCAATGTCGATGTGCGCGGATACAGTCATTTACTGGGCGAGAGCGGAATCACTTTTTTTGCCACTAATGAGTTGGCGAAAGAATATAAAAAAGGATTTCCGCAAAGTTTGGATGCTGCACCATTTCTTATGCCGGGAGAGGATGCTGCGGTGCGTCCGCGGTTGTTACGCTGGTTTGAGAAGGAGGGCGTGCAACCTAATATCGTAGGCGAATTCGACGATGGCGCTTTAATGCAGGCATTTGGCGAGGCGGGTACCGGCATATTTGCTGCACCTACGGTCGTCGCATCCCAGGTAAAGAAACAATATGGCGTCACTGAAATCGGTCAAACGCATGAAGTGACAGAGCAGTTTTATGCAATTTCGGTCGAACGACAGTTGAGACATCCTGCCGTAGTGGCAATTAGCTCTGCCGCAAGAGAAAATATGGCAATGTAAGATTGGAGCCTAATATTGTCTGACAGGTCACTTGAAGATATCTTGGCGTCAGAGAAATTTAGGTAAAAAATAAGGGGCGACCATGTCGCCCCTTATTTTTTTATATCGAACAAATCGATATAGTGAACTCGCTTACTGGAACGAGCCCGTCTGTGTGGAGAGGAAGGGCACAATCGTAATGTGATCTTCCGTACCAGTATGTTCTTCAATAGCGATGCTTTGCTCGCCATTTTTCTGTTTTTTCAACGCTGTCACTGCTTCCGCGTTGTGCAGAGAATAGTCCGGGTTGTTTTTCTCATTGTTATACATGATCGTTTCCTTATTAATTAAGCAGGTGATGTAAACAGTTGCCTGTGGTCATTGCCTGTTAAGTTCGTTGGGATTGGCCGAACTTCTTTTCAAACTGTTACAAAAGATAGGCCAATATGACGTCTGATGCGATCAGTGGTTTCCTCAAAGCCGCGTAGGAAAAAACCTTCTTTTCCGATTGAACGGACGTATTTTAACAGCCTCTTTCAGAGATACTAAAACTTTCTGTAGTCGCTTGATTTTAATCAAGAAAATAGGAAGTTTTTGCGGAAAAACAAGTTTGAGCATGTGTTTCAGTTGTAAGTAAATACAGGATTATTTAGAGTTTGCTTAGCGAATGGATATAGTGAAATTGCCGCTATAGTAGCGGTAAATTAACGGGAATGATGACAATGAAAATGATCGTGGTGGCGGCCATTATTGCAAGCAGCATGATGGTGATGCAGCCGACGTGGGCAGAAACAGAAGTGAGCGTCGGCATTGTGGTTGGTAATGCACCGCCGCCGTTGCCTTATGAGGAAGCACCATCACCACGCTATGGATATGTGTGGGTGGCGGGTTATTGGGACTGGGATGGCCGTGAGTATATGTGGCAAGAGGGTTATTGGCTGCTTGATCGTGCCGGTTATGTTTATGAAACGCCCTTTTGGTATTTTGGATCAGGTGGTTGGTACCGACGTCCCGGCGGCTGGCATCATCATCGTCATCAACCGCACGATCGGACCGATCATGGACGTAACGACTGGAGCTACGATTGGCAACGTAGGCAACCTCGTTATCAAACCGGTCAATCTGGTCGGCAAGATCATAGCCGTAATCGCCACCACGATCGTCATCAAGAAATTGATCGTCTCCATGGCCGCGATCATAAAGACAAACATGAGCGCAAGTATGAGCATCAACCGAAACCTGCAGGAAATTCAGTAAAGTCAGCTTCGCCACCATCGCAACATCGTAATGGTCGCGATCCTTCTGACAAGAAAAGTGGCGGTCGTGATAGATCCCAAGGACATAATCCAAGTGCGTGGGGACAACGTTGAGAGCATCGAACGATGAGCGAGGTGGGAAGTAATAACCGTTAAGAGCGGCAGTTAAAGTAGCAAGCCCTCGGCTGCATCGAGATCAATGCGTTCTTCACGTCTTTGCTGGCGCCATTCCATCAGCGTTTTGAGTAATAAAGTGAGTAGAGCCATGCACGCCAACACCGCAGCGGCAGTGAATGCTGCTGCGGTTTTATAGTCATTATTCAATTGCTCGACCAATAACGGTAGTGTCAGCGTCTTGTTCATGATGGTGCCTGACACTACGGCTACTGCGCCAAATTCGCCCACCGCACGTGCATTCGTAATAACGGCCCCATACAGCAGTGCCCATTTGATATTGGGCAGCGTAACGTACCAGAAGATTTGCCAGCCTGAGGCGCCTAAAGAGAGCGCCGCAATTTCTTCTTCTGTGCCTTGTTTTTGCATCAGTGGCATCAGAATGCGTGCAATGTAAGGTGCCGTACAAAAAATTGTAACCATAACGATACCCGGCCATGCAAACATCAATTGCATGTCATGCGTGTAAAACCATTGACCAATTGCACCTTCTAATCCGTACACCACGAGGTAACAGAAGCCTGCCACTACTGGCGATGTTGCGTAAGGAATCTCTACCAGCGTAATCATTAGACGGCGACCCCAGAAATCATAGCGCGTCACGCACCATGCCAGAAGTATGCCAAACACCAGATTAATCGGTACCGTAATGATGGCAACCAGCATGGTTAGCATGAAAGCGTGGCGCATGAAATCTTCCATCAAATTTTGCCACAGCGCTGCCAAGCCGCCGCCGAATGCTTCGGCAAAGATCAGGATCAGTGGCATCACCAGCATCACGATCGTCAGGGCAATACCCGTTGCGATGAGTAGCCATTGGTGCCAGTGTGCAGGACGTTTGATGGTTTTTGACATCGTCAACTCTTAGGACTTTTTGAAAAATCGGCTTTGCACGATTTGCAGCAAAAACAGCAAGCTCAGTGACGCCAATAACACGACCGATGCAATCGCTGCGGCCGCTGGGTAGTTGTACTCTTGCAACCGCACAAACAGCATCAGTGAAGTAACTTCGGTCTTGAATGGGATATTCCCAGCTAGCATGATGACGGCGCCGAATTCGCCCAAGCTACGGATAAATGCTTGAGAAGAGCCGGTGATTAATGCCGGTATCAGTGTGGGCAGTAATACACGCCAAAAAATTTGCCATCTATTCGCCCCCAGCATGGTAGCGGCTTCTTCCAACTCTGCTTCCAAATCTTCCAATACTGGCTGCACTGAGCGTACGATAAATGGCAAGCTGGTAAACATCATGGCCACAATGATGCCGGGAAAAGCATACGAAATCTTGATGCCGAATACATCAAACCAACGTCCTAACCAGCCGCCAGGGATGAATAATGTAGATAGTGTGATACCAGCAACTGACGTCGGCAGCGCGAACGGTAAATCGACGAGCGAATCAATCAAACGACGCCCCGGAAAATCGTAGCGTGTGATGATCCATGCCAATAAAAAGCCGATAAAGGTGACCGCGACGGTAGAAAAAAATGCGCCCGTCAGTGTGACTTTGTAACTTTGCACTACGCGTGGATCGGTAATGGCGAATAGATATTGCTGCCAGGTCATGCCGCTGACGTAGATCAACAATGCTGATATTGGTAGCAAAATAACGAGGCTGATATACAGCGTCGAAAAGCCGAAGCTCATCGAAAAGCCCGGCAGGATAGGAGTGTTACGGAAAAATCGAAGAGACTTGTTCACGAAATTTTCTGACGAAGTAATGAGTAGCTGCAACACCTAGGCGTAGTGCGTGAGAACAAGCCCGGTACGCAATGGCAAGCGCGAGCTGCCATCAGGCTGATTCCAAATAAATCGGCCATCCAGATAAGCGGATGGCCGATTGGATGGCAGCATTGTAAACCACCATCATGCATTAGGTATCGACACATCGTAGCGGATGTGTCGATCGCAATGATTTAACGTCGTGAAAGCAATTGATCGAGTACACCACCACTTGCAAAGTGGGTACTTTGGATTTTTTCCCACGGACCCAGCACTGCGGTTGGATCAATCAAGCGCACTTTAGGATACTTAGCGGCGACGACCTTGGCGACATCGGGATGATTGACGCGATAGTTAAAAGTCGTTAGCAGTAACTGAATCTCACGGGTGTATTGGTAGTTTAGATAGGCAGTGGCAACCTTGCGTGTACCCTTTTCATCAACAACCTTGTCGACGACCGCAACTGGAAACTCAGCCAGCACCGATACGGGTGGCACGACGACTTCATAGCCCGCATCCTTGAACTCTGGATTGTGCGCGATATTGATGACTTCAGATTCAAATGTCAGCAATGCATCGCCTTGACCATTCTGGGCAAATGCAACGGTAGCGCCACGGCCACCGGTAGGGAAGTTGACAACGTTATGCAGCAATTTGCCAACGAACTCGCGAATCTTTGCGTCATCGCCTTTGAATTTTTCGTTTGCATACAGCCAGGCACCGAGATAAGTGTAACGCGCGTTACCCGATGTTTTTGGATTTGGGAAAACTACCTTTACGTCGCTACGAGTCAGATCATCCCAGTTCTTGATGTTCTTAGGATTACCCTTGCGCACCAGGAAAGCCATGGTGCTGTAGTAGGGCGAGCTGTTATTTGGAAATGCTTTTTGCCAGTCTTTACTGATCAGACCCCGTTGCGCCAAAATATCAACATCGGGTACCTGATTAAAGGTCACGGTATCGACCTTCTTACCTTGCAAAATATCTTGAGCCTGACGCGAAGTGCCAGCGAAAGATTGATCGATTTTCAGATCTTCGCCAGTTTGTTTTTTCCAATAAGCCTGAAATTTTGGATTGATGGCAGCAAATACTTCGCGTGCGATGTCATACGAGGCATTCAGAATGGGTTTGTCCTCTGCTCGCGCTACGCCAGCAAACAAGGTGCTGGCAGCGAGTGCGAGCAGGATGGCCTTTTTCAACATACATAACTCCGAATCTATTTAAATTGCAGCTGCCAATACATAAATGCATATGACGCCGGATGGAGAGAATATAACAATTTTCTTTATTCTCTCAAACTACAGTCTTTGTATTAGGTTATGTAAAAAACGTATAAAGAATAAAAAGTGGTATCGAGTACACAATAAAAAACGCCTTCTGCAAAACAGAAGGCGTTTTTTGCAGTCCGGTTTTACCGGATGCGAATAGCTTATTAAGCCAGGTTTGCCGAAGCAAATTCCCAGTTGACCAGTGCCCAAAACGCTTCCAGATACTTAGGACGCGCATTGCGGTAATCGATGTAATACGCGTGTTCCCAAACGTCGCAAGTCAATACTGGCTTGTCAGCAGTGGTCAGTGGCGTCGCTGCGTTAGAGGTGTTGACGATGTCGAGCGAGCCGTCAGCTTTTTTGACCAACCATGTCCAGCCGGAGCCGAAATTGGTGACGCATGATTTGGTGAATTCTTCTTTGAACTTGTCGAAAGAGCCCCATTTTGCATTGATTGCATCAGCAATCGCGCCAGTTGCTGCGCCGCCGCCGTTTGGCTTGAGGCCATTCCAGTAAAAAGTGTGGTTCCAAACTTGCGCGGAGTTATTGAATACACCGCCGGATGATTTCTTGACGATTTCTTCAAGCGATGCGTTTTCGAATTCGGTACCTTTGATCAGGTTGTTCAAATTCGTCACATAGGTCTGATGATGCTTGCCGTAATGGAATTCTAGTGTCTCTTTCGAGATGTGTGGAGCAAGTGCATCCAACGCATAGGGCAGTGCCGGTAGGGTATGTTCCATGGTCGTCCTTTGTGGGGGTTGAAAATAAAATGTTCTTTTAGAAAGACGCTTATTGTAAAACGGTTATGCAAACTGTGCATTGATTGAAACTGCAGCAGATTGTATTGCTTGGGACTCTCTTCTTCTGCCGTCGTTCACTACATACTCGTTGATGAGCCGTTTGAGCGCATGATTTATGACAAAGTTTGTTGCGCGCTGGCGATTTCGATCTCTGCAGATCCTTGCGCTAGGCGGATAGTAACGGGGTGACGTGGCTTTAACGCGACCGGTGTGCGTATCACTTTGCCGCTGTGGTCGGTGACGATCGCATAACCACGCTCCAATGTGCGCTGCGGATTGAGCATTTCCAATTGGGCCGTCAACGCATCAAGACTTTGCCTTTGGCTGGATAGGTGGATGTTGATTAACCCAGTTAAGCGACGGCGCGTATGACCTAATTGCAGTTGTTGGGCTGTGGTGTCAGGCAATTGCGCTTGCAGACGATCACGTGCTTGTTTTAAAGAAAATTTTGCCTGTGTCAATGGGATCTGGGTAGCGTGTTTTAGTTGCGCATGCATGCCTTGCAGCTTTATCCGCTCGTGCGCGATATACGCGACTGGGCTGACAAGGCGGCGCGACAGCCAATCTAACGTTTGCATGCGTTGCGTCAGTTGCCGATAGACGATGCGCTGCAAATCACGTGTATGCGTTGCTAACGTAGATAGCCAGTCGCCTTGCGCGGTAGCGGCCATTTCTGCAGCCGCAGTCGGCGTTGGCGCGCGCAGATCGGCGGCAAAATCGGCGATGGTGAAGTCGGTTTCGTGGCCGACGCCGACGATCACAGGGATATCGCAGCCGACGATCGTGCGTGCAACCAGCTCATGATTGAACGACCACAGATCTTCAATACTGCCACCGCCACGACACACCAGCAGCACATCGCATTCAGCTCTAGCCGAGGCGGTCGCGATCGCTTGCGCAATTTTGGTGGCCGAGCCGTCGCCTTGTACTGGGGTGGGATATAAGATGAGTTGGACGTGTGGCGCGCGTCGTTTCAGTGTCGTCACAATATCGCGCAGAGCCGCTGCTTGCGGACTGGTAACGATACCGATGGTTCGCGCAAAAGTAGGGATGCTACGTTTGCGCGCCGGATCGAACAAGCCTTCTGCCGTTAGTTTTTCTTTCAGTTGCAGGAAGGCTTCATATAAATTACCAACGCCGGCACGCCGGATCGCTTCTACATTCAATTGATAATCACCACGCGGTGCATACAGCGTGACGAGCGCGCGTACTTCGACCTTATCGCCTTCGCGCGGATTGAAATCTGCGTATTGCGCACGACCACGAAACATTACAGCGCGCACCTGTGCTCCATCATCCTTCAATGTGAAATACCAATGGCCGGATGCCGCACGGGTGAAGTTGGAAATTTCACCGGCCACCCATGTGAGTGGAAAACTGCGCTCTAGTGTGCGTGAGACGGCTTGGTTTAGTGCTGACACGCTAAGGACACTGGGTATGGTTTTAGCTGGTGAATAGTATGACATTGCTGCGCTCGGTTTTTTGGGGATTAGTTGTAAGACACTCGTGTCGGATCAATATCGTACCGCAGGCGCGCGATCTTCATGTTTTAGTTAGGAAGTCCCGCTGACACTGCGCAGTATCGTATGCGGGAAACTAAATTCGCTGGCCAGCAATATTGATCCAGCGGTCAATTACAGCGGCAAACTCAACCGAAGTAAATGGCTTGGATAGATAGTCGTCCATTCCGGCCGCGATGCAACGTTCGCGATCGCCTTCAATAACACTAGCCGTTAGCGCAATAATCGGCACCCTGATTGCTCCTGCTAATGCTTCAATCTGACGTATCCGTTTGCTTGCCTCATATCCGTCCATGACCGGCATCATGCAGTCCATCAGCACGAGATCAAAATGACCACGCGCGTATGCATTAACCGCAAGTTGTCCATTCCAAGCTTCCTCTACTGTACATCCGAGTTTCGTCAATAGGATGCGTGCCAGTTGCCGGTTCATGTCCGTATCTTCTGCTAACAGTACGTTGAATGCTGCGTCTGTGCCAGCCAGCTTTGTATTGAAATGTGACTGTTGAGTTACTTCTACGGCAGAAGGCTCAAGTACAGCGAGTTTTGTTGCGATGCGGCAGGGGATTTCAAATGTAAATGTTGATCCTGAGCTGACGTCGCTAGTACAGGTAATTTCCCCTCGCAGTAGTTCGACTAGTCGTCGGCAGATCGTCAGTCCCAACCCCGTGCCACCATACTTGCGGCTAATCGTGTTGTCGGCTTGGCGGAATGGTTCGAATATATGTTTTTGTTCAATTTTTCCGATGCCGATGCCGCTATCAGTGATTGAATATTTAAGATACACGACATCTGAGTTTTCCGGGTCTAGAGCGGCGTTAAAGCGAGCTGTAATCTTGCCTTTCGGCGTGAACTTTATTGCGTTGCTGAGAAGATTGCCAAGCACCTGCCGGATACGGACGGGATCGCCTTCGACCCAGCGCGGCACAGCCGGATTGATCTCTATAATGATCGGCAATTGTTTTTTTTCTGCGTTTGCGGCATGCAACATAACAACATCGTGAACCAATTGCGCCGGATCGAACGATATCGTTTCGATGTGCATTTGACCCGATTCAATTTTTGAAAAATCGAGAACTTCGTTAATCAGACTCATCAGGTCGCGCGCGCCGTTATGGACGTTTCGCGCATATGATTGCTGTGTGCTGTCGAGATCGGTTTCCAGCATCAGTTCGGACATGCCCATGATGCCGTTCATTGGCGTGCGGATTTCATGGCTCATCATCGCTAAAAATCGCGATTTGGCCTCATTCGCGGAATCCGCCTCGGCCTTGAGTCGCATTGCTTCCACAGCATCTCGTTCACGCCGCTTTAGGACGATTGCGATCAATGCAAATGCAATTACCAGTGCCATCAGTGCGCTAAAGGCGGTTCCCCCAAGGAGGCGGACCGTTTGGTACCACTCCCCCAAGTACATATTTTCGGTGATAGTGATATTGACGATCAGGGGGTAATCTCGGACTAATCGTACGGCGCCCATGCGCGCAACATTTCTGAGTCCGTCTGCCATACGTGGGCCGCGTGTCAGAATGACGCCACTCTGATTGCCCTGTTCAATGATTTGATAGGTAGCGCCAGTCAGATTTTGTTTTCCTATGTTGCTTTCTACCTCCGGCCAACGCGACAGCAATGTGTAGTCACGTCGATAGAGGGAAATCGCGGCGTGCTCACCCAAGCTGACGTTCTTGAAAAAGCTGGAGAAAAAATCGCATGAAATACCGACCAGCACAACTCCGAGAAAATGGCCGTCTGCCGCAGTGAGTCGCTGGCTGACATAAAACGTCCATTTGCCGTTTGCTTTGTTTTGCACCGGCTTACTCAAGAATATGGCGGTGTCGTGACTGTTGCGATGATGCTGAAAATAATCTCGGTCTTCGAGATTGATTGCTGGTGCGGGATAAGCCCGCGTAAAGAGGACGATGTCACCTTTTTCATCTACCAGCGTGGCCACCGTGACCTGAGGTAAGCTACTGATTTTGTCCAACATGGTTCGATACGTTTTCTCGTTGCGCAGGGCATGCACCATTTCTTGCCGGCTGTGCAGTTTTTTCGCATCAACGATATCTGCGATACTGCCTAGCACCGAATAGGTTGAAGACATGGTCTGTGCCGCGTTCTCCGCAAGTACGAGTGACAGACTGTCGAGATTCTTTCGCCAGTCTTCGATAGCTTTTTCACGTAAGATCGAGCTTGCAATGATCGTTGATATTATTAGTAGCGCGATGACGATAACGCCGATGATGGCTGTTGCATGTCGTGCGCTGCGGCCGCTCCAGCGCGTAGAATTCCATCCTGAGTTTTCGGACGCTGAATGATCGCCGTTTTTTGATGACGGTGTTGTTTGCTGCCCAGACAAGCGTTTTGGATCGGGTTTGTTCATCGTTCTGATGACTTCATGCCGGCAGAGCCATCATTTTTCTGGATGCTTGCCTCGACATCCTCAGTGACCAGATTAAATTGGGATATCAAAGCCGGTATCAACTCCACTAGATTAATGTCTTGGACGCGCGCCAGTTTCTCGATTTCTTGAATCAGCGACGTCAGATGGATCGCGCCTACCAGCGAAGTAGTTCCTTTTAGGGCATGCGTTTCATGGGATATCGCGTCATAGTCATTAATGCGCACTGCTAGCTCGAGCCGGGCTAGCATGGGCGGAGTGATTTCGAGAAAGGTGCGGGAAAGTGCGCAAAAAGCTTCTTGGTCTTGCGCGACGGCCTTCAGAAGGACGAGCGGGTCGATGTGTTGGTAATGGTTGGCCTGCATGATGTTCTTTCTAAAAAATCATCGCCAGCTGTTTTTCTGAAGGAGAGGGAGCAAGTCTAGGATATCGATTTCGGTAGAAGGCATCTTATTTCGGCCAATTTGTTTGGTTTGCTCAACCGCAGTATATTAAATTACACATAATTTTTTGGTAAATTTGGTAAATTCATTGAGCTAAATAAAATTCTTGCGCGCCGTTTGTGCGCAGCAAGCGCGTAAATAGCCGCGTAGCTCATCGTAGTTGACCGGTTTGCTGAAAAAAACAACGCCTTTGGGTATACCTCCGCGCGCGCTCAGTTCTTCCTGCGTCAAGCTCGAAATAATCGCGATGTTCATGTCGGCAAGCTCAGGGTAAGTCAGAATAGTACGTACCACTTCATATCCATCTATCCCGTCCATCATGATGTCGGCAAGTAGTACGTCTGGCTTGCCGCTGGCGATCTCAATCAGCGCCTGATAGCCGTTTGCGCAAAACGCCAAACTTGCTGGAAGGTTCCATGAGGAAATCTGTTTTTCGTAGATCCCGCGCTGCATTTTGTTGTCCTCGATCACCATGATCGAAGTTGCTCTCGGAGGCGCAGCTTTTCGGATAGCCGCTACCGCTGGCTGGCCGGGCGCAGCCTTGTAGGTCTCTACCGCCGCGACTGGAATACGGCGATGCCCGCCTTTAGTCTTCCATGCCTCTATGACTCCGGCTTCAACCAGTTGCTGAACGGTTGTTACCGAGACGCCGAGCATGATGGCAGCTTGTTGCGTTGTACACACGTCTGCAGTAAGCATTTCTTTGCTTTTCATGTCTTTAAAATACAATATTAAACAATTTAACCAAATTAAACAATTTATTTGTGAATATTCGTTATAATTGATTTTTCGCGGTGATTCTTCTCGGAAAATGCAGTCATTCATCAAATTCGGTAATCAGAATTGATTATGACGCCGATTTGAGATGTCGCAAAGTGGAAAAGTATGTGGCTATCTAGATGCAGCAGCAAAAAACTTTGTAAAAGCGGTGACATCGTTGTTTATCGCAACAGCCACAAAATGAAATTGCAAATTAATAGGAAGCGTATATGCAGACCAACAGTAGTGCTGTCGCATTGACCGGTAACGCAATGCCGCTAAATCAGATCGTGGAGGCAACCGAGTTTCTGGTGTTCGGTCTCGGCTGCGAGGAATACGCGGTCAACGTCGAGCGCGTGCAGGAACTTCGCGGCTATGAGCATGTAACCCGAATAGCCAATGTGCCCGATTACATCAAGGGTGTGATCAACCTGCGTGGCGCCATCGTGCCAATTATCGACATGCGTATTCGTTTTGGAGATGGCTGCCCGACATACGACGCTTTTACGGTCGTGATCATTTTAGATTTGGGCAAGAGCAAGGCCGGCATGGTCGTGGATAGCGTCTCAGATGTGCTGAGGCTGACTTCGGCGCAGATTAAGCCTGCGCCACAGGTCGGCGCGTCAATGGATGCAGATTACCTGCTTGGAATCGGCGCACTGGATGACCGCATGCTGATCCTGATTGATGTAGATCAGATGATTTCGAGTGCCGACATCGGCCTGATCGAAAAAATGGCGATCTAGGCCGTCCGTAAAAATTCTTGTGCTCATCGATGAGCCTATTTAAGGAAAATAATAATGAATATCGCCAACTTGAAAATCAGTAAGCGTCTCGGACTTGGTTTTGGCTCCGTACTCATCTTGCTCACTGCGACCACCGTCGTAGGTGTTTTAAACATGGGAAATTTGAACAACGACGTCGACCATCTCGTAAAGAAAGATTGGGTCAAAGCCAAGCAGACCAATGCCGCTCTCGATAATGCTCGCGGAAGTATTGCCCGCGTTTTCCAATTGGTCGCTGCCACTGACGAAAAAGAAATATCCAAAGCCGAAGATCGATTGCGGGCAAACACCACTGCTTTTGATGAGGCGCTGAACAAACTCCAGCCTATGCTTTTGCTGCCGGAAGGAAAAACGCTATTCGTGAAAATAATGGAATCACGAAATAGCTATGTGGATTCAATCGGTAAAGTGCAGTCATTGCGAAAGGAGGGGCGTCCCGATGAAGCAAGCAACCTAGCTTATGGGGAAACCTACGCTGAAATGCAGGCATTTGCTGGCGGGTTGCGAGAAATGGTCGAGTTGCAGGAAAAGGCTTTTGAAGAAACCGGTAGCGAGGCCAGTCAGACCTTTATTTATGCCCGCAATGAAATGATCGGATTGGGCCTGCTTGCCACCGTGATCGGGCTGTGGTTCGCGTTCTGGCTTACCCGATCGATCACGCGTCCTATCAATCTTGCAGTAAAACTTGCGCAAACCGTGGCCGCCGGTGACCTGACAAGCCAGATCAGTGTGACGACTAAAGACGAGACCGGCCAGTTGCTGCAGGCATTGAAAGCGATGAATGACAGCCTCGCCAAGGTGGTTGGTGAAGTCCGTAGCGGGACTGACACCATTGCCACCGCGTCAAGTCAGATTGCTGCCGGCAATCTCGACTTGTCGTCGCGTACTGAAGAACAGGCCAGCTCGCTGGAAGAAACGGCCTCATCGATGGAAGAAATTACGTCAACTGTCAAACAGAATGCCGATAACGCACGCCAAGCAAATCAGTTGGCGGTAAAGGCTTCCGATGTCGCAGTCAAGGGCGGTGCAGTTGTATCCAAAGTGGTGGACACGATGACTTCGATCAACGACTCCGCCAAGAAAATTGTCGACATCATTGCGGTGATTGATGGCATAGCTTTTCAAACTAACATTCTTGCGTTGAATGCGGCGGTGGAAGCAGCCCGTGCTGGTGAGCAGGGTCGTGGTTTTGCGGTGGTTGCTAGCGAAGTGCGTAACTTGGCTCAACGTTCGGCCGGCGCGGCGAAAGAAATCAAGGCACTGATTACCGATTCAGTCGAAAAGGTCGATACAGGCAGTAAGCTGGTTGATGAAGCCGGTCAGACTATGCAGGAGATTGTTGATAGTGTGCGTCATGTGACCGACATCATGGGTGAGATCACATCGGCTAGCCAAGAACAGACTTCCGGTATTGAGCAAATCAATCAGGCGATTGCGCAGATGGACCAGGTTACGCAACAGAATGCCGCACTTGTTGAGGAGGCTGCTGCTGCGGCTGAATCGTTGCAGGACCAAGCTAGCAATTTGGCTAAGGTCGTTAGCGTCTTCCAGCTGGATGGCTCAAGCCATGTCGCAGATACACGCAACAAGGCCTTGCCGCGCCCGGCTATTAATGCTGGTACACGATCATCACATGCCGCACCGATGCGTCAGATTGCGGTAGCAAAGCGCGTGCCGGTTGCTGCTGAAGGCGGTGATTGGGAAGCGTTCTAACTCGGATTTGTAAGTTGAGCAAACTTGCTTGCCTAGCGCAGCTTGTTGCCGAGTTTATTGAAAAATCAAGGAATGCCTATGCACGTCTTAATCGTCGACGACAACCAAATTAATCTTTCGTTGTTTTCTCATTTGCTGAAATCGATACCAGATGTGGTGCCGATCGAGATGAGTGAGCCGTTGCTGGCATTGGATTGGTGCCGCAAGAACGAGCCCCACCTAGTTCTTATCGATTACAAGATGCCGAATCTGGACGGTCTGCAATTTCTGAATCTTTTCCGTGCGCTGCCGGGGCGGGCCGCGGTCCCAGTCATCATGATCACTGCCGATATTGAGCCTGATGTAAAGCATCGTGCGCTACAAAGCACGGCAAACGACTTCTTGATCAAGCCGGTCGATGGCACCGAACTGCTGGCGCGCGCAACGAATATGCTTACACTGAGAAACGCACAGTTGCGACTGATTAATCACGCTAATCAAATGGCCGTTGAAATCAAAACCGCAGCTGCCAAGGAGGAGGCGCGCGACTTGGAAAGTCTTCTTAGGCTGGCACGCGCAGCCGAACATCGAGATCCAGAAACCGGTGCGCATCTGGCGAGGCTATCCCATTATTCGGCGTTGTTGGCGCGAAATCTTGGCCTAAGTGTAGTCGAGCAGAATCTGCTGCGTGATGCGGCGCCTATGCATGACATCGGTAAAGTCGGTATCCCCGACCGCATCCTGCTTAAGCCCGGACGATTGGACGACGAAGAGATGGCGATCATGCGCACGCATGCGCAGATAGGCGCCGATATTCTGAAGGAAAGCAACTCGCCGTTGATGCGGGCAGCGGCGGCGATTGCTCTTTCACATCATGAGAAGTTTGATGGGAGCGGTTACCCTAATGGTCTGAAAGCCGACCAGATTCCATTGTATGGTCGGATTATCGCGGTGGCCGATGTATTTGACGCACTAACCTCGGCGCGTGCTTACAAGCCCGCGTGGGAAATGAGCCTTGCAGTGGCGACCATTCGTGAAGGAGCGGGGGCACATTTTGATCCTGTTTGTGTCAACGCCTTTTTCCTTGATTTGGACGCCGTGTTGCATATTCACGAACAGTATCAGGACGAAGTCTTTTTATGAGCGAGCTTATTGATTTTGCGGAACTGAAAGCCAGCGATCTGCTGCCTTCGCCCAAGGGAGTCAGACTCAATATCATGCGACTGTGCCAACAAGAGAGTGTGTCGCTGCAGGAACTGGCGAAACAGATCCAGGCTGATCCTGTTCTCGCGGGGCGCATTATCAAGATTGGTAACGTTGCCAACCCGAACCGGCTACGGCCGATTGCATCGGTTACCACCGAAGTACTGATCCTAGTTGGCGTGTTCACGGTGCGCCAAGTGGTTTTAGGTATCTCGCTAGTTGCGTCGTATCAAAATGGCAGTTGCACGCTCTTCAATTACGCGCAGTTCTGGTCGCGCTCGGTTGCCCTGGCATGCGCCGCTCAGACGCTGGCTGGATACGTGCGTGTGGCGCCGATCGCAGAAATGTTCACCTGCGGTCTGCTCGCTGGCATCGGTCGTCTTGCGCTGGCATCGGCGCGGCCTCAAGCCTATTCCTTGCTGCTGGAAAAAGCTGACGGTTTTTTGCCGGACGAATTAATCCAGGCAGAAGCTCAACTGTTCGGCTTTAACCATTTGTCGCTTGGTACGGCAATGATGAATGATTGGAATATTCCACGCCTTTTTACCGAGGCAGTTTTGTTTCACGAGGCACCAGCGTTGTCTGGTTTGACCGAAGGCACACGCCAGCAAAAACTGGTGCGGTTGCTGCATATCGCGGCGCGTATTGCCGATATCTGCGTCGCCCCAGAGATAGAGCGGGAACAGCTGATCGCGGATACCATCGAATATGGCTCGACGCTGGATATAACGTTTTCTCAAATGGCCGCGATTATCAACCGGACATCTGAGGAATGGCTCGAATGGGCCGACGTGCTGCGCGTTCACGCTCATCCGCTTCCGCAATTGCCCGAGGGCGATGCAGATTAATACTACAGCGCAGCGCGAAATTTTTAAGATTTGATAAAACTAATCCGATTCTGGCGAGATGCGGTTAACATGTGTCCAGTGCCGTGAGCGAAGTTCGCATTTGTGTTGCCGGTACTTGCTCCCATTGCGGCAACACGTTACATTCTTCATCCTGATAACGAACTGAAAAGAAGGAGTACCTTTGTTCGCCATAATTAATGCAGCTGGCTGGCCTATCTGGTTGTTGTTGACTGTCTCGGTGATCGCTTTAGCGCTCATCATTGAACGTAGTTTGTATCTGCGCCGCCCTCGTATATTGCCGCCCAATCTATTGCAAGAAGTGATTCGGGTGTATCAGCATGGAAAAATTGATGCGACTGTGGTCGAAACGCTAGAACAAAATTCGCCACTGGGTCGCGTGCTCGCTGCCGGTTTGCGCAACGTTAATGCACCACGCGAAGTGATGAAAGAATCCATAGAAGAAGCTGGTCGCGGCACGGCGCACACGTTGGAACGTTTCTTAACGACGCTGGGGACGATAGCCACATTGGCGCCGCTGATGGGCTTATTTGGCACCGTGGTCGGCATGATTGAAATTTTTGGTTCGCAAAATGCGACCGGCACTGGTACCAATCCGGCGCAACTGGCACATGGGATCTCGATTGCGCTTTATAACACCGGCTTTGGTTTAGCGATTGCTATGCCAGCGTTAGTGTTTTACCGCCATTTCCGCGCTCTGGTCGATAGCTTCATCATTGATATGGAGCAGCAGGCAGTCAAGTTTGTCGACATCGTGCATGGCACACGTAAATAACGGACTGGAAAAGGACGCCGCATGAATTTTCGCAAAGGACAAGGGCGCGAAGATCCAGAGATTAATCTGATCGCCTTTATCGACGTATTGTTGGTGATATTGATTTTTTTGATGGTATCAACCAGCTACAGTAAATTTACTGCATTACAAATTACGCTGCCGACAGCTGATGCTGAAAAAGCAGCGCAGCGGCCGCTGGAAATTAATGTTGGCGTCGATGCGCAGGGTCATTATGCGATTAATAACCAACGTGTCTCTGCGACAGATCCAGAGGAATTGGCGTCACGTTTAATCGCTGCCGCGGATGCTTCCGGTCGAGCCGCGCCAGACCCGGTCATTATTGTTAATGCAGATGCTACGGCCACGCATCAAAGTGTGGTCAATGTGATGGAGGCGGCACGTATCGCAGGCTATGCCAAGCTCACGTTTGCGGCACAAACTACTGGTAATAAATAAAGACGTCTCCCTTAGTTTTTCCGGACGATTTTTATTCCTTAGATTGTTATGCATTTCTTCTAGTGAATTATTTATTCAATATTTTTATTCTGAATTTTTTACGCATCGCGTTACTTATTTAGTCACAGCCTATCTTTAGCTTGATGGGCACTTAGATCCGGCGGATTCAATTTGTCGCTGCAGCGCTCCACTCTCGAAAATTTTTTTAACCGTACCTGGGCTAAGCGTGGGTTGAGCGCTTGCCTGTTGTTGCCGTTTTCGCTGTTATTTCATCTGCTTTCGTTGGTTCGCCGCAGTCTTTACTCAACTGGTCTCCTGCGCTCGCAACGGGTGTCGGTGCCAGTCATTATTGTGGGTAATATTTTTGTTGGTGGCACAGGTAAGACGCCGTTGACGATCTGGCTGGTAGACGCTTTACGTGTCGCTGGCTTCCATCCTGGTGTGATTTCACGTGGTTATGGTCGCAACAGCGATAGCGCACTTGCGGTCCATCTAAATTCGAGTGCGGAGATAGTGGGCGACGAGCCGCTTTTGATTGCGCAGCGCGCCCAATGTCCGGTAATGGTGGGGCGAGATAGGGTCGCGGTCGCGCGTGCGTTGTTGGCGAGCCATCCAGAAGTTGATGTAATTGTCTCTGATGATGGTCTCCAGCATTATCCGTTGGCACGCGATATCGAAATCGTTTTGTCGGATGCCAGAGGTGTTGGCAATGGTTGGTTATTGCCAGCCGGGCCCTTACGTGAATCAGTAACACGACGTCGGGATTTTAGTGTTCATAATGTTGGTAATGGCGCGCCAATATCAGCGCCAGATGACTGGCCAGTATTCGCTATGCAACTAAGCGGCGATCAGGCGTTTCCTTTACTTGATGATGGCGCTAAGGCGTCTGCCGTAACGCGCCCGTTGAGATCCTTTGTTGAGATGGATCAGTCATTGCGCATAGTGGCAGCGGCAGGCATTGGTAATCCGGGACGGTTCTTTGACATGCTGCGCGCAGAAGGACTGCAATTTGATGCACTGCCTTTTCCGGATCACTTTGATTTTGCGGGGAATCCGTTTGCACAGACAGAGGCCGATATCATTCTGATGACGGAGAAGGATGCAGTAAAATGTCGGCAAAACGATGCATTACGAAACGACACGCGCTTGTGGGTCGTGCCTGTTACCGCGCATCTTGATGATGTGCTGGCTGAAAAAATTGTGGAGAAATTGCGTGGACACTCGACTACTTGATATTCTGGTTTGCCCTATCTGCAAAGGGCCGCTTGAACACGATAAAAAAGCGCAAGAGCTTATTTGCAAGGCCGATCGGCTAGCTTATCCGATACGCGACGGGATTCCTATTATGTGGGCTGATCAGGCGCGTGATCTGCAGGCCGGCGCTGATAGCGCGGCTGCGAAACACGACGCTTGATAACTAACGCTATTAAGACCGTGCTTAACATCGTGTACCGGTCTTGCCTTGAGTTGCTAGGCGAGCCGCCGGTTTCTTCTTTCTGATCGAATATCGATGTCCTTTATTGTCATTATTCCTGCCCGTCTCGCCTCCACGCGTTTACCGAATAAACCATTGGCTGATCTTGGCGGTAAACCGATGATCGTGCGGGTGGCGGAACGCGCTGCCCAGTCTGGTGCGGCACAAGTTATCGTGGCGACCGATCATGACGCTATCTTTGCGGTGTGCCGACAGCACCAGGTGGCGGTACGAATGACGCGCAGCGATCATCCATCCGGTACGGACCGGATTGCAGAAGTGGCAGCGGCGATGAATCTGGCCGACGATGCAGTGATTGTTAACGTGCAGGGCGATGAACCCCTGATTGATCCCAGTTTGATCGCGGCAACGGCGGCGTTGATTTCCGGCGAAGTGCCGATGGCGACTGCGGCGCATGCGATTGAGGATGCGGCCGAAGCTTTCAATCCGAATGTGGTGAAAGTAGTGTTGGATCGCAACGGTAGTGCACTGTACTTTTCGCGTGCGGTGATTCCTTGGCATCGTGATGCATTTGCGCAAGCCAAAGATGCAATACCGGCGGCGCTTCCAGCTAACTATGCACCGTTGCGCCACATTGGTCTGTATGCTTATCGCAATGCATTTTTGCAAGCCTATCCCGCATTGTCGCCTGCCCCACTGGAGCAAATAGAGGCTTTGGAGCAGTTGCGGGTGTTATGGCATGGTTTTTCGATTGCGGTGCATATCACGAACGATATTCCGGCCGCCGGGGTGGATACGCAGGAAGATTTGCTGCGCGTCCGGTCTTATTTCACCCGATGATGCAGTGCAACAAGCCGAAATAATGGGTTTGGTATAATTCGCGGCACCGTTTGCTTGTAAGTTAGGCAAGCCGTACATCATGCTCGTAAATATGTCTCGAACAGCATTGTCTGGGTGGTTTTTCGCTTGGTAATGTGTTCTTCAGCTACAAAAATTAGTTAGGAAAAATTCATGCGTCTAATCCTTTTGGGAGCGCCTGGTGCCGGCAAAGGCACACAAGCGAGTTTTATCAAGGATAAATTCAATATTCCGCAAATCTCGACCGGCGATATGTTGCGTGCTGCGGTCAAGGCCGGCACGCCACTTGGCTTAGCGGCTAAAAAAATTATGGATGAAGGTGGGCTGGTATCAGACGACATCATCATCGGCTTGGTCAAAGATCGTTTAAAGCAAGCAGATTGCGCTAGCGGCTATTTGTTCGATGGTTTTCCGCGTACTGTGCCGCAGGCCGACGCAATGAAAGAGGCGGGCGTTGCGATTGATTATGTGTTGGAAATAGATGTGCCGGACGAGGCTATCGTCGAGCGTATGAGTGGCCGTCGCGTACACCCGACATCAGGACGTACTTATCACGTCAAGTTTAATCCGCCTAAAACCGAGGGACAGGACGATGTTACCGGTGAAGCATTGATTCAGCGTGATGATGACAAGGAAGACACTGTCAAAAAACGTTTGGATGTCTATCACAAGCAAACCGAAATATTGGTCGATTATTACAACGATTGGGCGAAATCGGGTGCAGCAGGTGCGCCACAATATCGAAAAATCAACGGCCTCGGTGCGGTCGATCAGATTCGTGATAATGCCTTTGCAGCATTAGAGAAATAAAAAAAAGCGGACCATGTGTCCGCTTTTTTTGTGGTGTTTTTTTAGGAGGTTTGTAGCAGCTTGTTGGAATAAGCCGTTCGTTATAGCATCGTAATACCCAGCCAGCCCTGGCGCTCAATAATAAAAGGGCGACGAAAATTTTGCAGTACGCAATGCAGTGTGCAATACGCGCAAGCGCGTTTCATGCTTGCGGTATGTCGTAATGGTCAATTCTTTGTCGTGATAAAAAGAGAAGGGGATTCTTTATGTTTGCAAGCATAGGGTTCGTAATTGCATGCGGTGTCGTAGCGGTTGTCTACGGCTTATTTTCGCGTCATTGGATACTGGCACAAGATGCCGGTAATGCGCGGATGCAAGAGATTGCTAGCGCCATTCAACAAGGAGCGGCAGCCTATCTGGCACGCCAGTATCGGACAATTGCGATTGTTGGCGTCGTGTTATTCGTTTTGATTGCCATCATTCCTGGCCTCGGACTGATGACCGCGATCGGGTTTTTGGTGGGCGCTGTATTGTCGGGCGCTTGTGGTTTTATTGGGATGAATGTTTCGGTGCGCGCTAACGTACGTACTGCCCAAGCTGCAACCAAAGGTATGAGTGAAGCGCTTGACGTGGCTTTTCGGGGCGGTGCTATCACGGGTTTGTTGGTGGTGGGGCTGGGCTTGCTTGGCGTCGCGATCTTCTATTTAGTGCTGGTCACTGCAGCAAATAATAGCGAGACGGTGATGACCTTGCATCACGCTATTTCACCGCTAATAGGGCTCGCTTTTGGTGCTTCACTGATTTCCATTTTTGCACGACTTGGCGGCGGCATTTTTACCAAAGGTGCGGACGTCGGCGCCGATTTAGTCGGCAAGGTTGAGGCGGGCATTCCTGAAGACGATCCACGCAACCCAGCGGTGATTGCCGACAATGTTGGTGATAACGTGGGTGATTGCGCTGGCATGGCGGCGGATCTTTTTGAAACCTATGTGGTTACATTGATTGCGACCATGTTGTTAGGGACCTTGATGATGCAGGGCATGGAGTTACGCGCTGCTATTTATCCTTTGTTGCTAGGCGCAGTTTCGATACTTGGTTCCATCGTCGGTTGCATGATGGTGAAGGTCAAGCCGGGACAAAAAATTATGTCCGCTTTGTACACCGGTTTATGGTGGGCGGCTGGCTTATCGCTGATCGGTTTTTTGATTGTCACTTGGTTAGTGATTCCACCGCCACTACGCGTCGCAATGATGGGCTCGACGGTGGTTGGTATCGCATTAACCGGTGTGATGGTGTACATCACTGAGTATTACACCAGCACCGATTTCAAACCAGTGCAACATATTGCGCAAGCTTCCACCACGGGACACGGTACCAATATCATTGCAGGTCTGGGCGTATCGATGCGATCAACGGCGTATCCAGTACTGTCTGTTTGTGTGGCGATTTTTGTTTCGTACTGGCTGGGCGGCTTATACGGCATTGCGATAGCAGCGACTTCGATGCTATCGATGGCCGGCATTATCGTGGCGCTGGATGCCTATGGCCCGATCACCGATAACGCTGGCGGCATTGCAGAAATGGCAGGCATGCCAGAATCAGTGCGAGCAATTACCGATCCGCTTGATGCGGTGGGTAATACCACCAAGGCGGTGACCAAAGGTTATGCGATTGGTTCGGCCGGGCTAGCCGCTCTGGTTTTATTTGCCGACTATACGCATGCGCTGGAATCGGTAGGACATAGCAGTTCTTTTGATTTGGCTAATCCGTTGGTGATTATCGGATTGTTTATTGGTGGCCTGATTCCGTATCTATTTAGTGCAATGGCGATGGAAGCGGTCGGCCGTGCTGCGGGAGCAGTGGTGATTGAAGTACGCCGTCAATTCCGCGAAATCAGCGGCATCATGGATGGTAGTGGTAAGCCGGAATACGACAAGGCGGTCGATATGCTGACGAGTGCCGCAATCAAAGAGATGATCATTCCATCGTTGTTGCCTGTGGTCATTCCAATTTTGGTTGGCTTGTTGCTCGGGCCCGCCGCTTTGGGCGGGGTGCTGATGGGGGCGATAGTGACGGGTATTTTTGTCGCGATTTCCATGACGACAGGCGGCGGTGCTTGGGATAATGCAAAAAAATATATTGAAGATGGTCATCACGGCGGCAAGGGTTCGGAAGCACACAAGGCTGCGGTAACCGGCGATACCGTGGGTGATCCGTACAAGGATACGGCTGGACCAGCAGTGAATCCATTGATCAAGATCATCAATATCGTGGCGTTACTGATTGTGCCTTTGCTGCCTATGGCGGGTTAACGCTTCTTCGGGAAGCATACTGCATGTAAAGCGCCGTCGCAGATTGCGACCGGCGCTTTTTTGATGGATGGCTGATTCGTACTCGTACGTCGCGGCCTGTATTTTTGATGTGAGCGCTTGGCGCTCTACTTGTCGCCTGTCTGTCACATAAAGATGCTGTGGCATACCGTATTGAAGGCCATACGTTCTAGCTCTTGCTCCAAAGCATAAACCCAACAATAATAGTCGGCATGGGAGATCAAAAGAAAATCGGTTTGGTGCTGACCGGCGGTGGGGCTCGTGCAGCTTATCAAGTGGGCGTATTGCAAGCAGTGGCTGCAATATTGCGCGACGCCGGTTGGGAATCCCAACGTAATCCTTATGACATCATTTGTGGTACTTCTGCTGGCGCGATCAATGCGACTGCATTGGCGTGCCATGCAGATGATTTCGGTAAAGGCGTCCGCAAGATTGCGCGTGTCTGGGAGCATTTCACGGCAGATCAGATCTATCGTTCAGACTTTATGGGCGTTGCACGCTCGGGTGCAAAATGGTTATCTATCCTGTCATTCGGCTGGCTGATGAGCAAATGGCGGGGCCATCCGGTAAATTCATTATTGGATAACACGCCGTTGGTTAGTCTGCTGCACCGAATGCTGGACCTGCCAAAATTGGATGAAGCATTGGCAAGTGGCAAGCTGCATGCACTGGCGATTACGGCATCGTCTTATACCGCAGGGCAACACATTACGTTTTATCAGAGCGCGGCGGAGATTGCGCCATGGGTGCGTATGCAAAGGATTGCGATGCAGGCGCAGATTGGTGTGGAACATTTATTGGCGTCGTCAGCCATTCCTTTGGTTTTTCCTGCAATCCCGATTTATTGTAATGAGCGGCGCGAATACTTTGGCGATGGTTCGATGCGACAACTAGCGCCGCTTTCTTCCGCGATTCATTTAGGTGCAGATAAATTATTTGTAATTGGCGCCGGTCGTTTGCTGGAGCCAGCCAGCGATCAATCTGCTTCGGCGCAATATCCCAGCCTTGCGCAAGTTGCCGGGCATGCGATGTCGAGTATTTTTCTTGATAGTCTGGCGATTGATATTGAGCGCATGAATCGTATCAATCAGACACTCTCTGTTTTGACAGATGAACAAAAGGCAAAAACGCCGTTGCGCCCGATCGAAATGCTGATTATTTCTCCCTCGGAGCGTTTGGATGTGATCGCCAGTCGACATATCGGTAGTTTGCCGCGCCCGGTACGTATGTTGTTGGCTGGTATAGGAGGTACTGAGGTGCGTGGCTCTGCTCTCGCATCTTACTTATTATTTGAAAAGAGTTATACCTGCGAGCTAACCGCCTTGGGACGTAAAGATGCATTGGCGCACAAGGAAGAAATAATTACATTTTTTGCAAGCAATAAGACCTTGTCGTCTGCAGTGTTAGCTTGATGGTGGTTGCAGGAGACAATGGAGGCAGCATACGATACGTCTTGATTCGGCGCGCGCAACACGATACTCTGACGCGGCTGTTTGCCATTCTGTTGTTTTTTTGCGTGTGTTATTTTTGCGGTTGATGAGAGGTAATGGTTGCGCAAATGAAATTACCCTACTATGCGCGTTATCTTATGCGCTTGCTAACAAGCTTGTTAGCGGGAGCATTGCTTTTTAGCAATGCTTTTGCCTATGATTCGTCAGGTTCGGCTGTTATCAAATTCTCCGCCCTGCCGGTAGAAGCGCAACGTACGATTGGCTTGATTCGACAGAATGGGCCGTTTCCATACGACAAAGACGGCAGTACATTTGGTAATTACGAAAAAAGATTGCCGCAGCAAAAACGCGGATATTATCGTGAATATACAGTTAAAACGCCGCATCTTCGCGGTAGGGGTGCAAAACGCATAGTGACGGGTGGTTGGCAGCAGCCACCCTGGAAATATTATTACACCAGCGATCACTATAAGACTTTCAAATTGGTTTTAGAGTGACGGCAAGATACCGATAAGATAGATGCCTCGGGAGAAAAGTATAAATGAGCTTGTTTAAAACCGTGCCGCCGAACGTAGTGCAATCAATCAGGGCGTTCCGCCCGCTTGATTTGCAGGCTGAAGCTGCGCAGCTTGGACAGCATTTCTTATACGCCTATTGCGCTCACGCGACGACAAAACAACAGGTGTTGGCAGTGATTGCTGAGGCATTCCAATTTCCACGGCATTTTGGCAAAAATTTCGATGCTTTATCTGACTGCTTGACCGATCTGCCCCATAAGGCAGGGGCACAGGCCGGATTTTTAGTGGTTCTGGAGCAACTGCCGAATACACCTAAATTTGACCGCGAAGCGCGCGAAATCTTACTCGACGTATTTCGTGACGCTGCGGATTTTTGGGCAGATAAGAAAATTGCCTTTCGCGTGTTTTACTCGTTTCAGTAAATTCGTTTTGTCGCAGTTGCATTGAGTGGCCTGCATCTACATCTGCGTATCTCCGTCGGCCGTACTATTGGTCACACGAAGTTTGTTCTCCTCTATTCGCTGCCTTACATGTCGTCGATAGGCCACCCTCTTTGATGTAGGTCGGCGAATAAGTCTCGCTATTCTGTTATATCGAAGTCATCGTTCATTCAATCTGCCTGTATGGTGCGGTACAATGCGCGCCATGAAAAAAATCGTCATTTTGATTTCTGGGCGCGGCTCTAATATGCAAGCGATAGTGCGGGCAGCGCAGAATGAAAAATGGCCGGTAGAAATTGCAGCTGTTATCAGCAATCGCGCCGATGCCGAGGGCTGTTTATATGCAAAGGCACAAAATATTCCAGTAATTGTTGTGCCGCACAGCGAGTTTAGGACGCGAGCAGATTTTGATGCGGCACTAAAAGAAGAAATTGATGTATATGCACCAGATTTGCTGGTGTTGGCCGGTTTTCTGCGCATTTTAACCAGCGATTTTGTGATGCATTACACGGGCCGCATGTTGAATATCCATCCTTCTTTGCTGCCTAGCTTTGTTGGCTTAGCAACGCATCAGCAAGCACTGGATGCGGGCGTTAAGCTACACGGCGCAACAGTGCATTTCGTCACGCCAGAATTGGATCATGGCCCCATCGTGGCGCAGGCCGCGGTACCGGTATTGCCGAACGATACCGAGCAAACACTGGCAGCACGTGTGCTGGAACAAGAGCACATCATTTATCCCAAGGCGATAAGATGGTTTATCGAAGGGCGCTTGTCGCTGTTTGAAAATCGTATTTGTCACGTTAGTGAATAGAATTACTTTGTGGTGCTATTCAGCAAATAGTTAACAAATAAGTTGGCGAATACGCGAACAAATAAAGCACCACGCATAATTGAATCGGTACCAAATTTTATGAAGGAATTCGCATGAGATTGCCTCCCGCGATCACGACTGCTACAGAAGAAGTACTACGCGAGATTTTACGTTTCGCTGGCCCTGCAGACGGCACATTATCGCGGTACTTTCGCGAACATCCAAAACTAGGCTCACGCGAACGTGGCGTGATTGCCGAAGCGGTGTATGGGTTGTTGCGCAACAAGACGGTGTACACAAGTTTTTCCGAATCTGGCAACGGTTCGCCTATGCGTCGTATGACTTTGCTTGGCTTAGCCGATGCAGTTGGCGTCGATGCCTTGGGTGGACTGTCAGAAGAAGAGACGCAATGGTTGACACACGTGATGCAAATCGACCGCAGCTTACTACCTGCTTCCCAGCGCGCCAACCTGCCACAGTGGTTGTTTGACAAGCTGGTGACACGCGACGGTGAGGCTGCTGTTTTGCGACTTGCAGAGGCAATGAACCAGCAGGCACCTCTTGATTTACGCGTGAATGCCCTCAAATCTACAAGAGAAGAAGTGGTACAGGCTTTGGCGGAAGCACCAATTTTATGTGAGCCGACACCGTTTTCCCAGTTAGGAATTCGCGTCATTAAGAAGCCAGCTCTGCAAAATATGCCTTTGTTCAAAGACGGTGTCATCGAAGTGCAGGACGAAGGCAGTCAGCTGTTGTCCCAGATTGTGGGTGCCAAGCGCGGTGAGATGGTGGTGGATTTTTGTGCCGGCGCAGGCGGTAAAACGCTCTCACTTGGCGCGGCCATGCGTAACACCGGGCGTTTATATGCGTTTGATATTTCTGACAAGCGTTTGGCAAAGTTGAAGCCGCGTTTGGCGCGTAGTGGTTTGTCGAATGTGCATCCAGTGCAGATTGCGCATGAGAATGATGCCAAGGTGAAGCGTCTGGCGGGGAAAATCGACCGCGTGCTGGTGGATGCTCCTTGTAGTGGGCTCGGCACTTTGCGCCGCAATCCCGATGTGAAGTGGCGACAAACACCGCAAGCGCTGGCTGAGCTTAATGTAAAGCAAGCTTCGATTTTGGCAGGTGCGGCACGGTTAGTAAAAGCAGGTGGTCGTTTGGTGTATGCGACCTGCAGTATTTTAGATGAAGAAAACGAAGCAATTGTCGCGCAGTTTCTGGCGAGCCACGATGATTTTGTTCTGACGCCAGTGAGTGAAATTTTGGCTGAACAGAAAATTGCTCTTGAGATGGATGTTTATTTGAAACTTTCCCCAGCAATCCATCATACGGATGGTTTTTTTGCCGCGGTATTAACTCGTAAAAAGATAAGTGTCGGTGGCAACGAGTAAGTGAGAGCTGTCTGTTCATCTTTAAGACGCGGCACACCGTCGACACAAACTTTACGTTGTATTTGCGCAAAGTTAAATTAATTTTTCTACAAAATAACCGAAGAAAAGACGCATTGGATGTCTGATACGGTGACTTTGGGCGGCGATTTTCCTCTAAAAAGAGGTAAAATAATGCCCGTTATTATTGCTGTTGTGGCGCTCAGCTTTTTGCAAAACAAGTGCAATATAAGCAGCACTTATATGGAGACTGAAGATGTTCAATGCAGTACTTGATTTTTTATCAAATGGATTGACTGGTGCGAGTGGCTGGCAAGTGTTTTTCTACACTCTGGCCGTGACGCATATCACCATTGCAGCGGTAACTATTTTTTTACATCGTTGCCAGACGCACCGCGGCTTGGATTTGCATCCTATTCCTAGTCATTTCTTCCGTTTTTGGTTGTGGATGACCACCGGTATGGTGACCAAGGAGTGGGTCGCCATTCACCGTAAGCATCATGCTAAATGTGAAACTGAAGAAGATCCTCACAGCCCCGTCACACGCGGCATCAAAAAGGTGTTTTTTGAAGGCTCCGAGCTGTATCGCGCCGAGTCCAAAAACATGGAAACAATGGCCAAGTATGGCTATGGCACGCCAGACGACTGGCTTGAGCGTCAGGTTTATACGGGCCGCAGTATCTGGGGTGTGTCGTTGATGATGATCATCAATGTCGCCTTGTTCGGTGTCATTGGTGTAACTGTATGGGCAGTCCAAATGATTTGGATTCCCATTACTGCCGCCGGCATCATTAATGGTATTGGTCATTGGTGGGGTTATCGCAATTATGAATGTAATGATGCAGCGACCAATATTTTCCCGATCGGCATTTTGATTGGCGGCGAAGAACTGCACAATAATCATCACACCTTTGGCACCTCGGCAAAATTGTCGAACAAATGGTATGAGTTTGATATTGGCTGGATGTATATCCGCATACTGGAAAGTGTCGGCCTAGCTACGGTAAAAAAAGTCGCGCCGGAACCGAAGCTTGAACATGGCAAGTTGCATCTGGATTTTGATACCTTGCAGTCAGTGATTGCGAATCGCTATGATGTCACCGCAAAGTATGCGAAGTCCTTGAAAAAAACATGGCGTGAAGAAATTGTTCATTTGCAGGAGAGGGCCGGTCTGGAATCCAGCTTCCTGCGCTCGAGTAAAAAATTGCTGCGCCGTGAGCCCAACAAGCTGGAAGCGCCACATAGAGAGCAATTAACGGAATTGTTCTCGCATAGTAAATCGTTGAAGACCATGCATGAGATGCGCGTCGAGTTGGGTGCATTGTGGGAGCGCTCGCACGCTACGCGCGATCAACTGCTGCATCAACTGCAGGATTGGTGCACGCGTGCTGAAGCCTCTGGTATTGCTGCCTTACGCGAATTTTCATTGCGCTTGCGTAGTTACACCTAGTTCGTGAGGTTGATTGTTATGTCTCATCTAAAAAACCGGCTGATGCCGGTTTTTTTACACGAGGAAAATAATGATGGGCTTTGCTCGGTAAGAAATGCGTAAATAAGCGACCGGTACAATTGAAGACTTGAAAATTAATAGTTGTTAATGCCATCAAAAAAGCCACTCGAAAACGAGTGGCTTTTTTGCAGAAAGCGCGATCAATTTACTTGATCTTGGTTTCTTTGTACTCAACGTGCTTACGCACCTTAGGATCAAACTTCATGATCGCCATTTTTTCTGGCGTCGTGCGCTTGTTCTTAGTGGTGGTGTAGAAGTGACCCGTACCTGCGGTCGATTCCAGCTTGATTTTGTCGCGGCCGGATTTAGCCATGATAATTCCTTTATTCTGCTAATTAGACTTTTTCGCCACGAGCACGCATATCGGTTAACACGGCATCAATGCCAAGTTTGTCGATTACACGCAGACCGGCGTTGGACAAGCGCAGGGAAACCCAGCGATTTTCAGATTCAACGAAAATACGGCGATTTTGCAGGTTAGGCAAAAAACGACGTTTCGTTTTGTTGTTTGCATGGGAAACGTTGTTGCCGACCATCGGCCCTTTTCCCGTGACTTGGCAGACACGTGCCATATTTGTGCTCCTAAAGATTTCCGGAATTGGAAAAAGAGAGAGTATATCTAAAAGATCTCGATTATTCAATGACTTGCGTAAAACAATTGTGTCTTGTTGTATTATTTAATTTAACAATTTGGGGCGATAGATTTATCAATCAAATCAGCGGTGTTTTCGATAGAAAAGATTGCTGTCGCTGCAATATAGGCGCTTAAGCGTGGTGCAAAATCCCAGCTTTGGTTGATGCAATATACAACTGGTCGGCTTCAAGCATGCCTTACAACGCCCCATGCTCGGCAAATGAGTACACGTCTTTGCCGCCGACAATAAAGTGATCCAGCACACGAACGTCAACCAGTGCGAGCGCCTGTTTAAGCGCTTGTGTAAGCGCATGATCGGCGTTGCTCGGTTCGGCAGTGCCGGATGGATGATTGTGGCTGAGGATGATGCTGGCGGCATTGTGGTGCAGCGCGCTTTTGACTACCTCGCGCGGATACACGGAAGCGTGGGTGAGCGTGCCGCGAAACAATTCTTCACAGGTGATCAAGCGATTTTTAACGTCGAGGAACAAGACTGCAAACGATTCATATGCTTTGCTGCCCAACAGTAACCGTAAATATTGTTTGACCGCTTGAGGCGAATCGAGGGTGACACCGGCTTGCAGCTCCTCTGCCAATGAGCGTTTAGCGAGCTCCAGTACCGCCTGTAATTGCGCATATTTTGCCGTACCTAAGCCATTGATGGCAGAAAACTCGGTTAGCGATGCGGAGAATAAATCATTCAGTGAGCCAAAATGGCTGATCATGTCGCGCCCAAGATCAACCGCGCTTTTGCCGGTAACACCGACACGTAAAAAGACTGCCAATAATTCGGCATCTGAGAGTGCCGACGCCCCGTGTTTGATCAAACGTTCGCGTGGGCGCTGTTCTTCTGGCCAGTCGGTAATTGCCATAGTATTTTATTATTTTTTCGGTTTTACGAGCCAAATGTAAGCGAGTACTTTTTTATGATTCTTGAACAATCAGTCTGAACCAGCAAGCTAGCTTAAAATAGAGGGTACGCTTAGGAGGAAGATTGCATGTCAAATTTATCACGTTCCGTCGTTACTGAAACCTCTTATCTGACCCTACATTACCGTTTGGCGGTACAAAATGGCGACGACATTGTCAGTACCTTTGACGAAAATCCCGCAACATTGCAGTTGGGTAGCAACCAATTGGCCTCGTTTTTAGAAGCTTGTCTGATCGGTCTGCACGAAGACGAGCATCAAGTTTTTACTTTATCGGCCGAGCAGGCTTTTGGACCCCGTAATCCCGATATGTTTCAACGCGTCTCGCGCATTACCTTGGATAATAATTCGATGGATGGTGCCGAATACAAAATTGGCGATGTGGTCGAGTTTGCGTCGCCCGAAGGTGGGCAGTTTGCAGGCGTGCTGCGTGAGGTAGATGACGAGTCGGCCGTGTTCGATTTTAATCATCCGTTGGCTGGGAAAGATCTGCAGTTTGAAGTAAAAATTATCGGCATACTGTAAGGCGCAATCAAAAGTTGCCTGAATAGAGGCGCCCGGCATTTGTATTAAAGGATAGAGATGGATAAGGAAATACTGCTTGCCCAACCACGTGGATTTTGCGCGGGGGTGGATCGTGCAATTGAAATTGTTGAGCGAGCGCTGGTTGAGTTTGGCGCGCCGATTTATGTGCGACATGAGATTGTGCATAACGCTTATGTGGTCGAAGATTTGCGCAACAAAGGTGCGATTTTTATCGAAGATTTGGATGATGTTCCGGCAGGTAATACGGTCGTGTTCTCTGCGCACGGCGTACCTAAGGCTGTCAAAGTGGATGCAAGTGAGCGTGGCTTACGTGTGTTTGATGCGACTTGTCCGTTGGTCACCAAAGTACATATCGAAGTGGAAAAAATGCGTCGTGACGGCCGCGAAATTATCATGATCGGTCATGAAGGGCATCCAGAAGTAGAGGGTACGATGGGGCAGAGCGAAGATGGCATGCATTTGGTGGAAACCGTCGCCGATGTGGAAAAGCTGCATGTGCTTAATCCCGACCTTCTTTCCTATGTCACACAAACCACGTTGTCGGTGGATGATACGGCAGACGTGATTGCGGCACTGAAGCTACGTTTCCCGACCATTACAGAGCCTAAAAAGGGTGACATCTGCTACGCCACGACTAATCGACAAGAGGCGGTCAAGTTCATGGCCTTACAGGTCGATTTAGTGATCGTGGTGGGTAGCCCTAACAGTTCTAACTCCAATCGCTTGCGCGAAGTCGCAGAGAAAAAAGGCGTGCATGCGTACATGGTCGACAACGCCTCGCAGATTGATCCCGCGTGGCTCAATAGCAAAAGTCGGATTGGCGTCACCGCTGGCGCTTCTGCGCCTGAGGTTTTGGTGCAGGCCGTGATTGAGCGGCTTAAGGAATGCGGCGTGAAAAGCGTGCGTACGTTAGACGGCGCAGAAGAAAATGTTACTTTCCCGCTACCCAAAGGCTTGAACGGAAAATCGGCATAAGAAAATACATGCGCTTGATATGAGCCATGTTGGGTCGAGGAACGCGGGCTAAACAGCGCTCATATCTTGACGGCGAGGGAATGATCGCGTTCAATGCAGTCTGATTTGTTTAATGTGGCGGATCGCGAGCGATAATCGCGTCGGCACGGTACGGAAACATAGCGGTAATACGGCACCATGGTTAGATCAGAGGTGCCGTTTTGTTATCTGGAACGATTATTGCGATCGACAATAACGGCAATCCGACAACATGTTTGCAGGTTGAACAGCTGTTGCAGTAAACATTTATAAAATAAGCGAAAAGCAATCCAGGAGACTTGGACAAACATGGATATTTTTATCCAGCAGATTATCAATGGCTTGGTGCTAGGCAGTATGTATGCATTGATCGCGCTCGGTTATACGATGGTTTATGGCGTACTTAACCTCATTAATTTTGCGCACGGTGACGTCTTGATGATAGGCGCCATGGTTGGCCTAACGCTGCTTAAAATCATCAACACGCTAGCGCCGGAGCTATCGGGCGTGGTGCAACTTCTCCTTGCGATTCTAGGGACGATACCCGTTTGTGTGATCGTCAATCTGTTGATAGAACGTATCGCCTATCGTCCACTACGCAATGCACCACGACTGGCACCGTTGATTACGGCAATTGGTGTTTCTATCTTGTTGCAAACGTTTGCCATGATGATCTGGGGGCGTAGTCCGCTGCCGTTTCCTCAAGTGATGTCGACTGAACCTTTTCATCTTTTCGGTGCACTGATATCGCCAGCGCAAGTGATGTTGTTGGTATTGGCCGGATTTTCGATGGCGATATTGGCGTTGCTGGTTGAGAAGACCAAGATGGGACGCGCGATGCGCGCGACTGCAGAAAATCCACGCATAGCAGGCTTGATGGGCGTTAATGCCAATTTGGTGATTGTCATGACTTTTGCGGTGGGCGCAACGCTGGCAGCAATTGCTGGCGTCATGTGGGGCGCCAATTATGCGTCGGTGCAATTTGCCATGGGCTTTGTACCTGGTCTAAAAGCGTTCTCCGCGGCGGTGCTTGGTGGCATCGGCAATATCTATGGCGCGATGCTGGGCGGGATATTGCTCGGCTTGATCGAGAGTTTAGGAGCGGGTTATATCGGTGACCTTACTGGTGGTTTCCTCGGTAGTAATTATCAAGATATTTTTGCGTTCGTGGTGCTGATTATCGTACTTACCCTGCGGCCATCCGGGCTGATGGGCGAACGTGTGCCCGATCGTGCATAAGGCGCTGAGGAAAGTTTATGTCTCCCTCTCCTGATACCAGCACCAGCAAAAAAAGTTCGCGCAAGGCGACTGCCAGTCTGTTGACGATATTCGTGCTTGCGCTGATTTTTCCTTTCATTGCACAGCAGTTCGGCAACTCATGGGTGCGCATTATGGACCTCGCGCTGCTCTACATTATGTTGGCGCTGGGTTTAAATATTGTGGTGGGCTTTGCTGGCTTATTGGATCTTGGCTATATCGCCTTTTACGCGATTGGCGCTTATTTGACAGGATTGTTTGCATCGCCCCAGTTTGCCGCCGTGTTGCAATCTTTCGTCAATGAGTATCCGGCGATTGGTGACGCACTGGTTGCGTTGTGCGGACCGGAAATTACGCAGAACGGTATCCACCTTTCGTTTTGGATCATCGTGCCGCTGGCAGCCGCAGTCGCTGGTTTGTTTGGTGCGTTGTTAGGCGCGCCAACACTCAAGTTGCGGGGAGATTATCTCGCGATCGTTACGCTCGGCTTTGGTGAAATTATTCGCATCTTCATGAACAATCTCAACGGCCCAGTCAATATAACGAACGGACCGCAAGGGATTAATTTGATCGATCCGATTCGCATCTTTGGGGTGTCCTTGAGTGGTGAGCCAGGTTCGCGTGCGACCGTGATGTTAGGCGATTACGGCATGCCCTCGGTTAACGCCTATTACTTTTTGTTTCTGGCAATTTGTATCGTGATTATTTTTGTTTCGGCACGCTTGCAGCGTTCGCGTTTGGGGCGAGCGTTTGTTGCGATACGCGAAGATGAAATTGCCGCAAAAGCGATGGGGATTAATACGCGCAATGTGAAATTGCTGGCGTTTGCGATGGGCGCATCATTTGGTGGTATCGCTGGTGCGATGTTTGCGTCGTTTCAGGGATTCATTTCACCAGAATCTTTTTCATTGACGGAGTCGATCGCCGTGTTGGCGATGGTGGTGCTCGGTGGCATGGGGCATATTCCAGGCGTGGTATTGGGCGGCATCATATTGGCCGCATTGCCGGAAGTCTTGCGCCATGTGGTTGAGCCAGCGCAAATGGCATTGTTTGGCAAAGTCATCATCGATGCCGAAGTGTTGCGTCAATTACTCTATGGGCTTGCGATGGTCGTCATTATGCTGACGCGGCCGGCGGGTTTGTGGCCAGCGCCGAAAAATGAGGACAGACCGACCGCAGATACTGATACAGATAAAAAATCGACTGATGTGGTGGCGGCATGATGGATGCCGTTGAGCAAAAAATCGAGTTGTCTGCTGCGCCGCAAGCAGTGCTGGAGATAGCGGGAGTCAACAAACGCTTTGGGGGTTTGCAAGCGCTAGCCGACGTCAACGTCACGATTATGCGCGGTCAAATCTATGGTTTGATTGGTCCCAATGGCGCTGGTAAGACAACTTTTTTTAATGTGATTACCGGTTTGTATCAAGCCGACAGTGGTACTTTTCGATTGGCTGGAAAAGCCTACTCACCTTCTGCGCCACACAAAGTTGCCAAGGCAGGAATTGCCCGCACTTTTCAAAATATCCGTTTGTTCGCCGAGATGACTGCACTCGAAAACGTCATGGTGGGGCGTCATGTACGTACGCATCAAGGTTTGTTCGGTGCGGTATTTCGTCACAAGGCAGCGCGCCGCGAAGAAGCGGAAATTTTCGATCGTGCAATGGAGCTACTCGACTTTGTCGGTATCGCACATCTTGCGGATCGTACCGCACGCTATCTGTCTTATGGCGATCAGCGGCGTTTAGAAATCGCGCGAGCGTTGGCAACTGATCCGCAATTACTGGCACTGGATGAACCCGCTGCCGGTATGAACGCGACCGAAAAATTAGCGCTGCGTGCCTTGTTAGTCAAAATCAAGGCCGAAGGTAAAACCATCTTATTGATCGAGCATGACGTAAAACTGGTAATGGGTTTGTGTGATCGCATCACGGTGCTCGACTATGGCAAACCAATTGCTGAAGGTGTTCCCGCGGATGTGCAAAAAAATCCTGCGGTGATCGAAGCGTATTTGGGCGGAGGCCACTAATGGCTGAATCCATATTAAGCATACGCGGCTTGAAGATTTTTTATGGTGGCATTCAAGCCGTCAAGGGGATCGATCTCAACGTGTGCGAAGGCGAATTGATTGCTTTGATCGGCGCGAATGGCGCAGGTAAAACGACGACACTTAAAGCGATAACCGGCACATTGCCAGAATGTCGTGTCGAGGGACATATCGATTACGCTGGCAAGCCGATTAAGGGTTTAGGTTCATTTGAGTTGGTGCGCCAGAAATTGGCGATGGTCCCGGAAGGACGTGGCGTATTCACCCGCATGTCGATTCACGAAAATTTGTTAATGGGCGCATTTACGCGTAATGACAAAATCGGCATTAAAGACGACATCGCGCGGTGGTTTGATGTGTTTCCAAGGCTCAAAGAACGTGCCTCGCAAATGGCCGGCACGTTGTCAGGTGGAGAGCAACAGATGGTGGCGATGGCGCGCGCGTTAATGAGCCATCCGAAATTATTATTGTTGGATGAGCCGTCTATGGGTTTGTCACCGATTATGGTGGAGAAGATTTTTGAAGTAATTCGCAAAGTGTCGGCGCAAGGTGTGACGATCTTATTGGTTGAGCAAAACGCTAAACTCGCATTAGAAGCCGCACATCGCGGTTACGTGATGGATTCCGGTCTCATCACGATGCAAGATGACGCGAAAAAAATGCTGGATGATCCACGTGTCAAAGAGGCTTATCTCGGCGAGGGTTGATCGAGCTTTTTTCTGCATTCAGCACAGTTTTGGATGCAGCTCTCGACGCACTGGTTATTCGGCTCAAAATAAAAATCCCGCACCACGAAACGCGTAGTGCGGGATTTTTTACCAAGCTAATTTGAATGTCGCTCTACTGCGCGTTAGCGGATCACGACTAATTCAAATTTCATCAATAGCGATACAGCTGATTGTTAACGATGCGTACGCGATTGCCAACACGTAGGTCGCCAACGGTATCAAGCGTCATTGTTTGATATGCGCCGTTGTCCATACGAATGCCGACTTGGTAGACATCGCGAACTTGCTGGTTGTTTTGTTGGATTTGATTACCGACCAAAGCGCCGCCAACGACGCCAGCAGCAGTTGCTAAGGTACGACCAGAGCCTTTGCCGATTTGGTTGCCAACCACACCGCCAACTACACCACCAACCACTGCACCCGCACCAATACCATTGTTGCCAGTAGTCTCACGAACCACTTGGATGGATTGGACTACGCCATAGGTTGCATTGTTAGCAGGGACGTTCGTGACAGGATATTGATTTGGGTCGGTTTCCTGATATGGGGACGCGCAACCTGCCAAAGCAAGAGCAGAAACGAGGGCAAAACCTGTAATTATTCGATTTGATTTCATGAGGGCTCCTTCTTGATGGGAATATCAAGTTGTAGCAACAATAGTCAAATATCTCGTTGGCTTCGGTGCGGTAACGTACGAAATACGCGCTTAATCTGGCTTATTCCTCGCGCCTATATGGACTCCTTAAACGCATCGCGCGCGATCATGCGACTCTTTCTGATTGCAAATGGCTAGCGCTAGTTTTAACTTTCAGCGATCCGATAAAAATAATTTGTCGTAAGCAGTCAGCAAGGACTGATGCATAGCGCTGCCTTCCATGTTCGCACCTAAAGGCATCAAGCCAAAAAATCGTTCGCTACGATTTAATAATGCCTCTGCCTGCTTGACAGTTTCTGCGCCATATAACAGCACCATTGAACGACGATACAGCGCGATATCGTCAACATTCAGTATGCTTTCTATGCAGCGGTAGACGAGTCGGCGCTTAGGCTCCAAATCACCGAAGTGATTGATCCAGTCGCAACCTTCTAGGATGGCTTCTTGGTCTTCTACGGCAAGTGCCAACAGTGTTTTCAATTCGCCGATGCGCAATTGTTTCCACGCTGTGCCGAGCGGAATCGCAAGGCCGAGGATTTCCCACAGCGGACGTTCATCGTTAAGATTCATTGTTTGCAGATCGGCTAACAACTGACGACATTCGTCTTCACCCAAATCATTCAGACGCAACATCGAAGGGCGAATCGCATTACCGATGCTATTGTTTTCCCATTCCAGATCTTCTACTGGATAAATCTCCGACAGGCCGGGGACCAAAATACGGCAGCTGTATGCGCCTTGTTCACTGAAGTCGGCTACATAAATATCCTTGCCTTCCTCATGTATGCAATCAATCAGCCAGTGATAATCTTCTTCTGTCGTGTTGCTGAAGTTCCAGTCGACAAACGGGAAATCCGGTTTGTCGCTCATGAAGTTCCAACTAATGACACCGCTAGAATCGACAAAGTGAATTTCCAGATTGGCGACTGCATTGATTTCACTCATGTCGAAGCCGGGTTCTGGAAATCCTTCCAGTGAAGCTAGCGCTCGTCCCTGCAACAACTCCGTCATCGCACGTTCCAGTGCGATTTCGAAACGCGGGTGCGCACCATAGCTGGAAAACACGCCCTGATCTTTAGGATGCACCAGCGTGACATTCATCACTGGATATTTGCCGCCGAGCGATGCATCTTTTACTAAGATGCCAAAGCCAGCTGCACGCAAACCGGCGATACCTGCCTTGATGTTTGGAAAACGATTGACGGCTTCCTCCGGCACTTCTGGCAGGGACAACCCTTCGCTAATCACGCGATATTTGATTGCTCTTTCAAAAATTTCGGACAGTGCTTGCGTACGAGCTTCTTGCAAGGTGTTGCCAGCGGCCATGCCATTGCTGACATACAAATTGCCGATGATGTTGACGGGGAAGTAAGTCACGGCACCGTCACGGATGCGCGTGTAGGGCAGCGCACAAATGCCGCGCGCGATGTTGCCGGAATTTAAATCGACCAACACTTCGCCATCAATTTCGTCGTCGGGATTGTAGAACGCGTGTAATTCTGGATTCAGAATCTCGCTAGGCCACTTGCCATCTTCGGTCGGCGCAAACCATTTTTCTTGTGGGTAGTGCACAAACGGGGCATTCGCACGTGTTTCGCCCAGATAGAAGTGCGTCCAAAAATAATGCGTACCGAGTCGCTCAAAGAATTCACCATAGGCGCTGGCGCGGGCTGCAAGTTCGGTTGCACCTTTACCATTTGAGAATAACATTGGGCAATCGTTATCCTTCATGTGGGTCGACCAAATGCCATCAACTTCGTGCAGCAACGACGACTCATTGAGTTTGAATCCGCGCGTCAGCAACTTTGCTTGCATGGTGGTGATGGTGGATTCTAGCGAGGCGTCTTTGCCTATGATGAAGTTTTCGGTTTGCATGAATGATTCTCAAATAAAGATGACGGCGGTTGTCAGCGCATGTGGCCGACAATTGAGCGGCACACGAGACGGCGTGCAGATAAAGGGGTATTTACTGCAGCGATAGCGTAGGGCTGTAGCAAACGTGAAAATTAAAAACGGATGAAATCAGGTAGAAAATAGTACAACGCGATGGTCTCGCCGACGAGAATCGAACTCATATCTAGCGCTTAGGAGGCCCTAAATACACCAATAAACATCCTATATCTTTCAATAAGTTAGGCTTGGCAAGCGACAAGTTTAGATGTTTTGGGACAAAATTGGGACAACTTTTTTAAAGCGCCTTTCGATGCATTCGTTATATCAAAAAAATGCTTATGTTTCAGCAACTTAGAATATTTCTAAAAATAATTGGGACAAAGTGAATTGGTTTGCAGCCGAAATGACGAGGCTCTAGTTATATGTTTGATCAGGTCCATAGTCTAAGAAATGGATGAGTCCACAATAAATTTACTTCTTTCGTAGATTTCATCAAAGGTCAAAATTTCTATGCCAGTAATACTTGTTCTATATAGTTCGAAAGAGCGCAGCTGTTCTTGATTAACGCCATGTTCGGTGACAAATTGATTAAGTGAGCCGATAACAATAAAAGCTCGTGGTTTGAAATTGAAAATATCTTCTGTGGGATTGCCGTTCTCATCCGTTACATGTTGGAGCCCGTGAAGCTTATGCATTGCAATAGAGACGGTCCCTTGTACTTGTGCAACAGCTCCAGCTAGCTCCTTAGAAGGGGCCCAACAGCCAGCTCTATACGCTGATGTATCTAAAAGGATTGTCTGATGCGTCTTAATCTCAACAAAACATAAAGCGTTAAGGATGCCTTTTGTTTTCATTACAGCATCGGCTCTTTTTCCTCTATTGAATAAGTCATGGCCTTCAACAAACTGTTCTAGCTTTTTATCTTCAAATCCACTCACATAAAAATAGCTCAAGCCATAACCAAATACCCATGGATTCTTTTCGAAAAATGCCTGCCAAAGTCCCTCCGTGCTTTTAATACCTTTTTGAGACTTGCATTGTTCAAAGAAGAGGGCGTCTTCCAGAAGTTTAGAAAAAATTCCGAGTTGGCGTTTTCTATAGCCAAAGGCGACGATGTCTTCCTTAGTGATTTCTGAGCGAATCGCCTCTAGAAAAATATCTTGATTTTCATGTACAAGGCTTGCTACTTGAGCCTGCGACAAATTTAATTTTTGAAGTTCGGCATCAGTAATATTCACTGCGGCAGTATCTTTAAACTCAATTGATGCAATATCTTGAAAGAACGTTAGGAGCTTCGGAATTTCGTTGCCGACAAAAGAGAAATTTGTTTTGTGTGGTTGGCCAGTGTGCCCGTTAAAAGCTTGAATTGTAAGGACTGTAAGTTTTCTGTCGTCCTCAAAAAATTTAGCCACTATCTCGGTTCGGCCAGTATCTGTTCTTCGGAGAATAATTTCTTTCTTAACGGTTGCATATTGAAGTCCTTCCGAATCAATTACTTTGGAAGCGATTCGAAGAGAACCATGCACCGTTGGCACCGCAGGGCTGATGTAAGTTTTTGTGGTCAGTTTGTTTTTATGAATTTCGTATTCATCAGCCATTATTCTCTTTCTGTTGGAATGCCATAACGTAGAAGGCTCGTTCGGAAAAGCATACAAGACGGATTGGTTATTTATCCTGCCGCATTCAATAGGCTCATATCCCATATATATGGGATATGAGCCTATTGAATGCTTTAATGGTGACATCGTCACGTATAAATTGATCTAAAAGCAATGCAAATCGGCTATTCTTTGTGCTGTGCAGATTCGCGCCCAGAAATTCCGATCCTATAAGAGATTAGATAGACGGTTGCGCCTATCAAAATCCGATTAACAAAATTATAAAAAAATAAGACTCCTAGGTATAGAGCCAAGGGTAGTTTCGAATCGTTCAAAGGCACGTAGTGGCATTAGCTTTTGCTAAAGGGGAACCCACGAATTCCGAAGCTGATATCTATTTTGATTCGGTAGGTGGGTATATGAAGAATAAACTGGGGCTAGTAAGTGTCTACAGAAAAAAGCCATAGTGATAAAACTAGCGCGGATGACAAAAGTATTGGATTTGATTACCAATACTATTATTTCCTGGACAGAATTCTAAACCTGAAATCTGGGCAATCAGCGGGCCTTGAAGTCAAGGACGATGTGCACAGTGAATTGGATGCTGATTACAACATTCTTTGTCAGGTAAAGCACACAGTTCAAAAAAATTCTAAGAATGAACCAATCGCACTGACAGAGCTTGACTCCGACTTGTGGAAAACTCTTTTCAATTGGTCACAAGTTATTTGTGACAAGACGCAAGGTCGTAATAACTCAACTCAGCAACTTCGTTATCTTGCGATCACTGAATTTCATCTGGTTTCAAACAAAAGTCGCTCAATCAAAAATGAATTTCATAATTTGATTGATTCATTTCATGCTGGTGAGATTGAGGTGACCGCACTCTCAGAGTATCTTGGCGTGCTTACCAATAAAACTTCAGATACAAAAATTAAAGGCTACATACAAGCGGTCAAGCAACTCGCACCCGATGTGCTTAAAGCTTTTATTCAAAAAATACGTTTTGAGCTTGGGCTTGACGACATAATTAATCGAGTTAAGCGTTCAATACTTGAAAAAATTATTGATACAGAAAAAGTTGATTTGGTTTTTGAGCGACTAGATTCAAACATCAAGTCAAATAATTTCATAGCCATTAAAAATGGCGAGTCGATTGTGATTAGCTTCGAACAATTCATGCAAAGGTACAGGCGTATCTTCGACGATGGAAGGACAAAAAAACTTGTTCTTTTACCTTTCACTCCAGATTTACCTGAAGATATTTTTGCCCAGAAGTTTATTAAATGCTTATTGCATATTGGCGACATTACCTTATCAGATGAAGAATTTGCGATCGAATATACGAAATATAAATTGCGTATCACGACGTATTTTCGTCAATGGGTTCAGGCTGGGGATTTGGTTCCAGACGAGGTAGAAGAATTCCATAATGAAGTGTTTTTACGATGGCAAAATGAGTTTCGAGTTGCGTTTCGTAGTTGTACTAACCTTGAGCAGGTTATTGATTCCGCGACAAATTTACTTTCAACTCTCAGACGTGAAAATTTCAAACTGAGTGATAACGAATTAAATACGTCGTTAAGCAATGGCGCCCTTTATCACCTCTCAGATATCGGCCGTATCGGATGGCATAGGGACTGGAATAATGACTAACACTTGGTCTGGTTACAACAACTTAGGAGTTTGTGCCGTAGCTTTAACTAGTGTAATGAGGCACTTGGGGCGATTAACTCTTCCCAAGGCTCTTCTAATCATGCCTCTAGTTATGCATGACACGACCGTCATTTTTTTAGCTAATGGCAATACTAGGACTCGAGAAGTAGCACCATTGGTTTCAGCTAGGCCTGACCTCTTCGCTAATTTTCCGACACGCTTTGACGAAAGTCTTTCAATTACTTTCAATGCAATTCAATTATTAATTGAAACTGGATTTATAAAATTAGACGATGGATTAATACTTGTGAAGCCGCTAAAGGTCGACACAAGTTTTGGAAACCGTGCGAAAAAAATAGAAAAGGCTTCAGAAAATATTGCTGCTCTCTTGAGCAGTCCAGTAGAAGAACTATATTTAAATTTTAGGGTGAAGCTTTGAACTTTGGATTTGATTCAATTACTCTTTGGGCGAAAAATGGCTCACAACGTAAGTTGGAATTTATGCGAAATCGTGTAAATGTGCTTACGGGCGAAAGCCACACTGGAAAAAGTGCATTACTGGACATAATTGATTATTGCTTTCTCGCTAGCTCGCACAAACTTCCTGATAGCGTGATTAACGAGAATGTCGGTTGGTATGGCGTTTCTTTTTATGTGAATGATAAGAACTACACAATCGCCAGAAGAAGCCCTACTGATAACTCCGTTTCAAATGACTATTTCTTTTCTAGTATTGGGGAGATTCCAGAATCTCCCCAGCCAAATGCAAAAGAAGACGACCTTAAAACAATTCTTGAGGCCGAGTTCCATATTGACGATACCGTTACAGTAGCTTATGGAGGTCGCGCGCTTAAAGCTGGTTCTAAAGTGTCGTTTAGGTATTTCTTTTTATTTAATACCATTTCCGAAGACATCATCACAAACAGCAAAGTATTCTTCGACAAGCAATCGGAAGAACGATATCAAGAGGCGCTTCCTCGAATTTTTGACATGGCGCTTGGAATCGACGACCTTCCGAATATTGCTGCACGCGAAAAAAAAGAGTTACTTCGAAAAGAAATTTCAAAGTTACAACGGAAAGAGGCGCAGTTAAATCAGGGTCGTGAAGATTTTGATGAGGAAATTCGTAGTATTGCCCTTAAAGCGACAGAATTTGGGCTGATGGACAATAGCCTTCCAGAGATAACCCTTGAAGCGTTGCGAAAAGCGATTAGTGATGCCGCGGCACCTTTGGCATCGACTGCATCGGATAAGTATGCGGAGACGAGTGCGAAACTATTTGTTACAGACAGAAGGTTAAGGAAGCTTCAAGAATTCTCCGCAGAGTATCGAACGTATAAAAATATATTAAAAAATGCCGAAGATAGCTTGCGTCCGATAGAACAATTAATGAAACAGGCACCGACTCTTGTTAAGTCGGAAGTTTTTGACGAGCTTATTAGCATCCTTAAAAGCGACCTACTAGAGGTTAAAAAATCTATAGCTGGAAAGCAGCCAGTTGATGGCCAAGTTAATAATATGGTCAAGGCACTGGTTATTGAGCGAGATCAACTCCGTTCAGAACTCGCGGCTCTTCCTCAGATATCAAGATCTTTTGAATCAGAACGTGAAAAGTGGATGTTTGTCGGGGAGGTGATGGGCAAACTTAATTTATATCAAAGTGTTGAAGCCCCTGTTTTGCATACGAAGGTAGTTGCAGGTCCAAATTTGCAACAACAGTTTGACGCCATTACTGTCCGAGATGTTGAAGAAACGCGAGTCGCCGTAGTTTCTATGATCAACGAAATTGCTTTAGATTTGCTGGCAGAGACTGGTGACGCTTTAGCTAATTATGCAACCTATCAAACAGATTTCAATTACAAAGAGAAAAGGTTGCGACTACGGAAACCAAGGTCAAAATTGATTGAAAACGTGGGCAGTAGCTCTAACCACATGTTTTTGCATTTGCTACATTTTCTTGCGTTACAAGAGGTTGCAGTTAATCATAAATCCCTATTCATACCTAACTTTCTCATTATTGATCAGCCTAGTCGCCCTTACTATCCAGACGAGAAAGCTAACGATAATGTAAAGCTAACAAACAGTGACAGTGAAAAGGTCGGGATTGCATTTAATTTATTGAATAATTTTGTAGCTCGAATGAACAACGACTATGAAACAGAATTTCAGATGATTGTATTTGAGCACGTTCCTAGGGATACGTTTGAAGGAATGAAATATGTTCATCTCCTGCCAGACTTTAGAAATGGTGAAGCGTTGATTCCTCAATCTTGGTATTCAAAATAGTTTTGAGTATCTGTATCCATTTGCATCGAAAACTAATTTGATCCAAGACTGCCCCGACAATACGTTTTTAAGCTCACAGTCCGGGGGGATTTTGCGAGCAATTCAACAATCATGATTATTTAGGATGTAAATGGCTGAAACAAATCGGATTAAGTTTGCGCTGTATTCGAAAGCTTGGACTTACGATACAAAGGATATAAAGACCTTAAGAGGTCTTGCTAGGGAAGTCCCAGCGGCAGAATATCTTCCTGAAATGAAAGGTTATATTTTTTGCCCCGAATGCTGCGTTCCATTGTTTCGTTCGCCAGAAGGCAAGGAATACTCTACTAATGGTAGAAAAGCTTTCTATTCCCACTCTCGTAAGCATCAAGTGTTTTGCAGTCTTCGAGTAAAACAAGCCGAAGGGAAAAGATATGAAAACGAAGAGCAAGCCCAGCAAGCAATTGAGGATGGTGAGTTAGTCATTGTCAGAGGTTTTATGCGGGAAAAACCTGTTCCTCCGGACGTGAAAGGCCCTGTGCAATATCAGGGCCCAATTGTGGAGGACATTGAAGGCGGACTGACCGAAGTGGCGATTGGGCGTCACGACGGAGAAGAATTCAAATTGCCAAGTAGGATCACAACAATTCGAGGGTTGTGCAGAAATTTCGATAAGAATTTATATCGTTATTTTTTCTTTCCATCGCAGGTAGCGCCGATCCTATTGCAGGATCTGCTGGTTGACATTCGTAGAGTTGATGAAGTCAACGATAAACCGCGTCTTTATTATGGAAGAATTTCCTCCTCGAGGAATATGGGAAAGACACCGAATAATATTCGGCAAACATTTTTTGAATACCCTAAAAATTACAAGTGCCCAGATTTCTGCTTAAAAGTGACGGACCAAGAAAGCCAAGAGCATGGAATTGATGATGAATCGAAGGGCAAAATAGTGCTCATGTATGGGAAGGTGATTGAAAGCGGTGTTGGGCTATGTCTTGCCAGGCTAGGTTGGGGTGAATTTGCCGTGCTTCCCGATAAATACATTCCTTTACTTGAATATTAGAGATGGCAATTTTAGTCGAGTAGCCAAGTTGAAAAAGGAGAGGTTGGCACTGTTAGGAGACAGCAGTCCTCAAGAAATCATCACCTTGTAATCGTAAGCTTCAATAAAAATATAATTAGGGAGTTGTATGTCGTTTCAGTTGCCAATCACGATTGCCGCAGCAATCCAGAATATCGAAAATAACCGTTATCTCCTTCCTGCTATTCAGCGCGAGTTTGAATGGAAACACCACAAGATTGAATGGCTGTTTGATTCAATCATGAGGAATTATCCAATTAGCTCCTTCCTTTTCTGGAAAGTGGAAGGCAGCACAAAAAGCGAATACAAGTTTTATAAATTCATCAAGAACTTTAAGCAACGCTACAACACGCATAACGAAGAGATTTCTACCTCAGGCCTTAATGACTTTACGGCGGTTCTCGATGGTCAACAACGCCTCACATCTCTTTACATCGGTTTGTGCGGTTCATACGCCTACAGAATGCCAAGGCTACATGAGGAAAATTCTGAGCGAGTCTATCCAACAAGGAGGCTTTATCTCAACATCCTTAATGGGTTGGAAGATGAGGAGGATGGCAGAACATTTGAATTCAAATTTTTGACCGATCAGGAATTCAGAGACGAGCCTGAAAAATGGTTCAAAGTTTCAGACATCATGGGGCTAGGTGATGATTTTGAATTTGATGAGTATCTCGATGCCAGAAATTTGAAGGCAAACAGATTTTCTTACAAGGCACTTTCAACGCTTAAACGCGTTGTTCACGCTATGCCTTTGGTGAATTTTTTTCAGGAATCTGAGCAAAGCCTTGATAAAGCATTGAACATCTTTATTAGAATAAATAGTGGTGGTGAGCCTCTAAATTTTTCCGATCTCATCATGTCGATTGCTGTTGCCAATTGGAAAAGCACCAACGCTAGAGAGGAAATTCACTCCCTGGTTGATAGCGTCCGAGACAAAGGCTTCACTATTTCTAAGGACTTCGTGTTAAAGACCTTTCTTTATTTGCATAGCAATGACATCAAGTTCAAAGTCACTAATTTTTCAAAAAACAATGCTATTGAATTTGAAAGAGAATGGGTTCAAATCCGAGACGCAATCCTAAGTGTTTTTGATCTCATCAAGACCTATGGCCTGACCGATTTCACCTTAACGTCCAAAAATGCGTTGATTCCAATCGTCTATTACATTTATCACATAAAGATAACCAAGGATTTCCACACTTCAATAGGTCATACAAATGACAGAGAAGCCATTAAAAAATGGCTCCATACTGTATTGATCAAGAAAGTCTTTGGTGGGACTTCAGACAGCGTATTGACTCAAATTCGTAGCGCTTTCACCTCTAAGGTATCTGTTACTCCGATGGAGCATATAGATGAAGTTTTCCCAGTTGGTCGTATCAACACTGCATTGAAACGTGATTTAGGTATCACTGAAGAATTTTTGGATGACCTGCTGTTGACGCAAATGGAGGATGTCTATGCATTCTCCGTTTTGGCTTTGCTTTATCCGAACTTGGACTACAAGAATAACAACTTCCATAAAGATCACTTGCATCCTTCTTATCGTTTCAAAGAGCTACCTGAAACTGATAAATCAAAATATCAATGGGAGACTTACAACTCCATTTTGAATCTGCAAATGTTGGACGCCAATGAAAATATGTCTAAGCAAGAGCTTGATCTCAAGGCTTGGGTGAATGCACAGACCGCTAATCAAGATCGGGTTTCCTTCTTGAATAACCATTTGATTCCAGACACAAATCTTGAGCTTTCGAACTTTGCTGAATTCATAGAATTACGAAAAGTGATTCTCAAAGATCGTCTCAAAACACTTTTAAATTAATCGTAGAGGATAGCTATGAGTAACAAAATTGACCTGCCTAGAGAGTGGGTATGCAACGGCCAGGAACTCAAACCAAAGACGGGCGCTTCATCATCAAACACATGGATTTTTGATGGCAAGGAGATCAAGCCGAAAGTTGGTGCTTCATCTTCCAATACTTGGGTATGGGATGGGAAAGAACTCAAGCCTAAAGTCGGAGCTTCTTCATCCAACACTTGGGTTGTTGATGGAAGCAAAGCTAAACCAAAAGTCGCCGCTACTTCATCAAATTCATATGACACCAATGGACAGCCTGTTTTGGTTATAGCTGGCAAACTGGTCCTTAGGTTATTCTAGAAGAAGGAAACACGGAACTTCAACTGCTTACGTCAAATCGGGTGACTGTCAGATCAGATCGCGACTACTACAGCTTAGTTAACTCGCATTACGTAGCAGTAGCAAGGAACTCCTCCGCTGAACAATACTGTCCTTGTTCAATTTCACAATTCCCTAGTGCTAGAATTTTAAGGAAGGCTATTGTCTCCTTTTGTTCTTCGTAGCTTTTCAAATCCATCAACACCAATTTTGCCATTCCATGCTGAGTGATTAACATCGGTTGCCGAGTCTCACAAATTTCCTCAACGATTTTTGCAGCATGTTTTTTGAGATAGCTTATCGGCTTCACTTGTGTAGAGAATTTCATGTCAACCTCAGTGCAATTTGAAAATTGATTGTAAGTGGAAATATGGGTAGTGGAGCGTAGGCCGAAACAATTGTCTTCTAGATCAATAGATGCTTTTTGGATGTTCCAGAATGTATAATCTTGCTCTCGGTGTCTCGGTAGCTCAATGGATAGAGCACTTCCCTCCTAAGGAAGGGGTTTCTGGTTCGATTCCAGATCGGGACATGCTTTCAGTAAGCTCCCAACTTTCTGCTAAAAAATGAATGCAGGTTCGGGTCCTGTTGCTAACTCCAACCCTATCTCAAACGAAGAAGATTGTATTAATTGATTCTTCGTCTCGTGGTCTGCTTAAAAATTAAGCAACAATCTACTTTTAACTCATAGAAAATCTCACATCGTGATGGCGTGTGGGCGATCCAAAATTTGCTTTTGGGACAAAAATGGGACAATCCCGTAAGGAATTTGGAGGATTCGAGGGGATTTTGGACGATCTAAACCTATGATTTTCATAGGTAAATCACTTTTTCTGTGGGCTGGGGCCTACCCTTAGGAGGCACTCGTTCTATCCATTGAACTACGGCGAGACGTTGAAAAGCGAGGCTTTACCCACTCTTTCGCCCGAAATTATAGCTGACGTACCGCAAACATTCGCGAGAAACCTGCCGCTATCGGTACAATGACGTCTTGATTTTGTATTTATTCCGCATTTACTTTTTTAATTGTTTGCGCGCGTTCGCCGCAAATACTTTCCCTTCAGGTAGCTATGGCAGTCATTTCCCTCTCCAATGCACAGCTTGCATTTGGTCACGTTCCTTTGCTCGATCGCGCCGAATTTTCACTGGAGGTCGGTGAGCGCGTCGGCTTAATTGGCCGCAACGGCACTGGTAAGTCCTCTTTGCTGAAAATCATTGGCGGCCATTCCAAACTAGATGATGGCTTGATGGTGATGCAGCAGGGCATCAAGATCGCTTATGTCGAGCAGGAGCCTCATTTTGCGCCAGAGATGTCGGTATTTGATGCGGTCGCCTCTGGCATGGGTGAGATGCAAGCGCTATTGACTGAATACGATGCGTTGACTGGCCAGTTTGGTGGTGACGATGATGAAGCCTTGATGGAGCGTATGCATGACATTCAGGTCAAGTTGGATGCCGCTGATGCATGGAATCTGAATCACAAGGTCGAAGCGACATTAGATAGACTTAATCTGGCGGCAGATGCTTTGATCGGCACTTTGTCTGGCGGTATGCAAAAACGCGTGGCGTTGGCGTGTGGCTTGGTAGGTGCGCCTGATGTGTTGTTACTGGATGAGCCGACCAATCATTTGGACTTCACCTCTATATTGTGGCTGGAAGGTCTGTTGCGCGATTACAAAGGCAGCGTGTTGTTTATTACTCATGATCGTAGCTTTTTGGATAATGTCGCGACCCGCATTATCGAACTGGATCGAGGACGTTTATTGTCTTATCCCGGCAACTTCAGCGCCTATCAAGTACGCAAGGCAGAGCAACTGGAAATTGAAGAAGTCGAGAATGCCAAGTTCGATAAATTCCTTGCGCAGGAAGAAGTCTGGATACGTAAAGGCGTACAGGCGCGTCGTACCAGAGATGAGGGCCGGGTACGTCGGCTGGAAGCCTTGCGTCAGACGCGCAGCGTGCGACGTGACCAGCAAGGTCAGGTCAAGCTGGATGTCTCGTCTGGTGACCGCTCTGGCAAGATTGTGGCCGAGTTGGAAAATATCAATAAATCTTATGGCGATAAGGTGATCGTGCGCGATTTCAGCGCGACTATCTTGCGTGGCGATAAAGTAGGTTTGATCGGTTTGAACGGCGCGGGTAAAACCACGCTGTTGAAAATGATCTTAGGCGTGGAAAACCCGGATTCTGGCACCGTCAAGCAGGGTACTAATTTGCAGATTGCCTACTTTGATCAAATGCGCTCGCAGCTGAACGAAGATGCGAGTCTGGCCGATACGATTGCGCCAGGCAGTGACTGGGTCGAGATCAACGGTCAGCGCAAGCATGTGATGACCTATCTGAATGACTTTTTGTTTGCGCCAGAACGCGCGCGCTCACCAGTCAAATCATTATCTGGTGGCGAGCGTAATCGCTTGTTGTTGGCACGTCTGTTTGCCAAGCCCGCCAATGTACTGGTGCTGGATGAGCCGACTAACGATCTGGATATTGATACGCTGGAATTGTTGGAAGAGCTACTGGAAGATTACAAAGGGACCGTATTCCTCGTCAGCCATGATAGAACCTTCCTCGATAATGTGGTGACGCAAGTCATCGTGGCTGAAGGCGAGGGTCGCTGGTGTGAATATATCGGTGGTTATACCGATTGGGAGCGCGTTCGTCCCAAAGCGACGTCGGCGGCAGACGCAAAAAGTGTCGCCAAGCCAGCCGCCGCAACTTTAGCGCCTGCTCCTGCCGTCGCTTCGGCAAAGCCTAAAAAACTTAGCTACAAAGAACAGCGCGAGTTGGATGAGTTACCTGCTTTGATTGCGAAGCTGGAAGACGAGCAAAAAAACATTACCGAACAATTGGCGGATCCTAGCTTGTACGCAGAAAAACCGGATGAAGTCTCGCGCTTGAATAAGCGCTACGCAGAAATCGACGAGCAACTTCTGCAAGCATTAGATCAATGGGAAAAGATCGAGACACGAAACTAAAGTTGATTTTGATGGCAGCTAATGATTTCTGCAGCCATCAAAATATGCTGCCGCTAGAATTTGCGCAGAGTTAGTTGAGTCGGCTGCAGGCTATCCGCAATGCGGGCATCATCGCACGCACTTCTGCCACATCCATCGCATACGGTCGTTGATCTAGATAAGCCTCTAAATCTTCCAACGCGGCTTGCGGACATTCCAGATGTGCGTAGGCGAGGCCGCGATCGCGCAGTTCGGCAACATCATTCGGCAATAAGATCAATAACCGTTGTTGGGTATCCAGCAAATGCTGCCATTGCTTTTGCTGCATAAACAGCGCTTTGAGATTGTGCAACATACGGACCAAGATGTCGCGCTCGCTGGCAGTCGCGAGATAAGCTGTCAGTTGAAAATCATCAGGGAAATCCTGCTCCAAGATATACGGCTCGATACGCTCTTCCAGCTCTTCGCGCGATAGGCTGGCGCCATTAAACGGATCCAATACGATGTCCCCGGATGGTATGGACAATTTCATCAGAAAATGTCCTGGGAATGAAATGCCGTGTACTTTCAGGTCGATTTGGTTAGCCAACTCGATGTACAACACCGCCAGCGAGATCGGAATGCCACGACGCGTCGCCAGCACACGATGCAGATAACTATTGTCGGGGTGATAGTAGTCATTGACGTTGCCGCTGAAGCCGAGCTCATTATAAAAATAATGATTTAACATGCGCAGCTTTTGCATATCCGAGGCGTCGTTTGGCAGACGCTGGTTCAATTTTTCCGCCAGCGTATCCACTTCAGCTTGAAATGCGACTAAATTCAGATCAGGGTCGGCATCCTGCGCAATGGATAAAGCGGCTTCAAACAACGGGAGGCCCTTATCTTGTTGCACCAGCATCGAGAAATATTCGAGTTTGTTAATCGTCATAGGCTTCCATCATAACGATGATGTGAAAAATCTGCAGCCTGATGTGATTTTTAAGCGTGACGGAAAGGGCTGATGCAAAATAAGCGCTATAAATAAGCGCTAAAAAGCGTATAGCTAGTTAGCGTGCCGCGCGTTTGAAATCACGGAAACGAAATCCGGTTGCAAGTAACGAAGAAAAATACACGATGCCACATGCCGCGATGATGCCAGTCAGAGCCGCAATTCGCTCTAAGGGGGCCTGACGTAAGGCAACCCAATCAAATTGTGCTGCCGTCCACATCGCAACCACCGCCATTAGGCTTAGGGCAGGAATGAGACGTAAAAAATATAGGCGCCAACCCGGTAGTGGGGTGTAGATACCACGTCGCCGCAGACCCCAGTAGAGAAACACAGCATTGATACAAGCGCCAAGGCCAATCGACAAAGCCAAGCCAGCATGCGCAAAAGTTGGTACAAACAGCAAGTTCATCAGCTGCGTTACGATCAAAACACCAATCGCAATTTTGACGGGCGTCTTGATATCTTGTTGCGCATAAAATCCCGGTGCCAGAATTTTTACCAGAATCAAGCCAATCAAGCCGACCCCGTATGCGACCAAGGCTTTGGACGTCATGGCCAGCGATAAAGCATCGAATTTTCCGTAGTGGAAGAGTGTGGCGGTTAAGGGTTGGGACAAGGTTGCGAGTGCAACCGCGCATGGCAGAGCAAGCAGAAATGTTAAACGTAAGCCCCAATCGAGCAATGCCGAGTACTCATTTTTGTCACCATCAAAGTTCGCTTTGGATAAGCTTGGGAGCAAGATGGTCCCCAGTGCGACGCCGAGTAGCGCTGTAGGAAATTCCATCAAACGATCAGCGTACGACAACCAAGACACACTACCGCTTTGCAAACGTGAGGCGATATTGGTGTTAATCATCAGACTGATTTGCGCGGCAGAAACGGCAAATACTGCGGGCCCCATTTTTTGCAAAACTTTACGCACGCCAGCATCGCGCAAGCTAAAGAATGGGTTGATCGAAAGGCGCGGTAGCATGCCAATTTTTAGCAAAGCAGGAATCTGAATTGCCATTTGCAGCAGGCCGCCAATCAACACGCCAATTGCAATTGCATAGATTGGTTGCTGCATGTGCGGCGCCAGAAATAGTGTGGCTACGATAAAACAGATATTTAACAAGACCGGCGTGAATGCAGGAATTTTAAATTCGCGCCATGTGTTCAAGATGCCGCCGCTTAATGCGACAAATGACATGAAGCCTATGTATGGAAACATCAATCGTGTCATCCATACCGACGATTCAAATGCGTTGTCATGCGAAGTAAGGCCGGTTGCGATCAAGAAAACGACAGTTGGGGCGGCAACGATGCCGATCACGCAGGTCAGGAGCATGGTCCAGATCAGGACGGTAGCAACATGATCAACTAACGTTTTGGCGGCCGCATCGCCTTTTTGGCTTTTGTATTCGGCCAAAATAGGAACAAATGCTTGTGAGAAAGCGCCTTCTGCAAACAGCCGACGCAATAAATTGGGGATGCGAAAAGCGATATTGAAAGCATCGGTATAAGCGGAGGCGCCAAACGCACGGGCAAACAACACCTCGCGTATCAGTCCCGTAATACGAGAAACCATCGTCATGCCGGAGACCGCTGCAAGCGTTTTGTGCAAGTTCATGGAGCGGAATTATAGCTGTTTAGTCGCTCGTTATAATGGAGACCTCGAAAACAGCTTGATTGTTATATTGAGACATCCTTATGTTCGAATGATGGCCGTAAAATAAAATTGATACTCTAATTTTATTGTGTAAATCGCAATAGTCGTGAGATCCGCAACATGTAGGCAGAGAAAAGTGTTGTGCGTATTTGCCTGATTAATAAAAAGCCGCTATAATCTGCTGCTTCAGAGAATTTAAGAATTCTGTTTAACTTACACTTATGCGTATTTGCGAATGCGCGTTGACCCTGTTTTAGGAAATAATATTCATGGCAAATACCGCACAAGCACGCAAGCGCGCTCGTCAAGCAGTCAAGCAAAACGCTCACAACTCGGCGCAACGCTCGACCCTGCGTACCGCAGTTAAAGCTGTTCGCAAAGCGATTGCTGCTGGCGACAAGGCTGCTGCAGCGCAAGTTTTCCTGGCTTCGGTTTCGACAATCGACCGTATCGCTGACAAGAAAATCATTCACAAAAACAAGGCTGCTCGTCATAAGAGCCGTCTGGCTGCTGCCCTGAAAGCACTGGCTTAAGTAAAGTCTTTATCGGGTACAAAGGCACTGCCTTGTAACCGATTTAAAAAAACCCGCATGGCGTCAGTCATGCGGGTTTTTTATTTGTGCGAAGCTGGATGATATCGCGCAGTTTTTCTGACAATGCTGATCGCCGTATTCTTCCGATCGTTATTGTGATCGTTGTCCACTTTCAACTGGTGGTAGTCCTTTGATGATGCTGCCTGGCTTGATGTTTTTCTGTTTGAACCAACCAAGATTCATTTCCAATGCGTACGGAACATATTCTTTGGAGCAGTGCGAGGTTAACGATTGCGGTTGCATATCCTCAATATTGACGACCTTTCCGTTTTTATCGAGGAAGGCCACCGAAAGTGGAATCAGGGTATTTTTCATCCACATGCAGACTTTAGCCGGCCCCCCAAACAGAAAAACCATGCCGTCGTTTTCCGCCATTTTTTTGCGAAACATCAGCCCTTGTTCGCGCTGATCCGGTGTTGCAGCAACTTCAGCTTGGATCATATACATCCCGGCAGTCAGCGTCGTGATGGGGAATCTCTGTTGCGCTTCAGCCGCGACGGCATGGCTGGTAAAAATCGTGGCACCGATAGTGAAAGCGAATGCGGTAGATTGGATGATGCGTTTTAAACAAATGGGTGTCATGAGTATGGATGAACTAGTTTGTGAAGTAGCGAGGGCAGTGTAAATCAAAATGACGCAAGCATTTTTAAACGCTGAAAAATCCAGACGATATTTGAGCGACAGATTAACGTAGACCTAGTTCACTAGCAGAGATTTCCATCCATTCACCTGGCAACAAGGGATGGGTTTGCAGCGAAATTGCGCCAATGCTAATGCGCACGAGTCTTAATGTTGGCAGTTTCACGGCGCCAGTCATGCGACGAACTTGGCGATTTTTCCCTTCAGACAAGGTAATGGCGAGCCAACTAGTCGGCATACTTAGGCGCGAACGGATCGGTGGATTACGCGGCCACAGCCATTCTGGCTCGTAAATTTGCTTCACCTCACATTGTTGCGTGACAAAATCGCCCAAGTTCAGAGGCTCACGTAAAGTTTGAAGCGCGTGTTGGTTAGCGATGCCTTCAACTTGAACAAGATAGGTTTTTGTTTGCTTATGGTCTGGATGACTGATGGCGTGTTGTAATTTGCCGTCATCGGTAAGCAGCACGAGGCCTTCGCTATCTGCGTCTAGGCGACCGGCAGGATAAATGTTGGGAATCGTTAAATAGTCAGACAAAGTGGGGCGTGTCGGGTGTGAAGAAAACTGACACATGACTTGAACTGGCTTGTTAAAGAGAATCAATGGCATCGATGATCACAGAGTAAGCGCGCTGTTTGCATTTTACCGGAGTCACTATCGCAAGACAGTTTGTGATGGGCGCGATTTGCCAATTTCTATATGAGGTGATTTGTCAGTCGTACTGAATGATCGTGACATCCATTCAAAAGGTGCACGCTCATTGAATAAGAATGAAAAAACCCCGCCGCAGCGGGGTTTTACTCAAACGTCTTAAATTAAGGCGCTTGAATGTTTGAAGCTTGCTTGCCTTTAGGGCCTTGCGTGACTTCGAACTGGACTTTTTGACCTTCTTTGAGTGTCTTGAAGCCGTTCATTTGAATTGCTGAAAAGTGTGCAAACAAATCTTCACCGCCATCATCAGGAGTGATAAAGCCGAAGCCTTTAGAATCGTTGAACCACTTGACTGTACCTGTTGCCATAAAAAAGCGTCTTTCTAATATAGACTTAATCACACGAGCCGCAAAAGTAAAAAGCCTCGTCTCCGTTGCCCCTCCTAAACTGCTCACTTCTATTGACAACCATTTCCAATCCTGAATGTCAATAATATTCATTCTTTACGGAAAAAATACAAAAGTCAAGATTTTTGGTGTCGAGTTGGCAAGTTTATTTTTGCTCAGAAAATTTTGCTCTTGATTTTATGTGTTTCAACGTCATCTGCATCCTTCAAAGGAAACGCGTAAGATGAAAGCTATTTCCCTTGTTCATCGGAGCATTGTGCACACGACCGAACGTATTAGAATAGAACTATGGTAACTAGGCATGATGATGGAACGGTAATCGAACGACAGGCGCAGAAATTGCAGCCCCCGTCCATGTACCAAGTGTTGTTGTTGAACGATGATTACACGCCGATGGAATTCGTTGTAATGGTCCTGCAGGAGTATTTCAGCAAGGATCGCGAGAGCGCGACACAGATTATGTTGATGGTGCATCGTGATGGAAAAGGTCTTTGTGGCGTGTATCCGAAAGATATTGCGTCGACGAAAGTTGAGCTCGTTTTAAACCACGCCCGAAAAGCAGGACACCCCCTGCAATGCGTGATGGAGGAAGTATGATTGCGCAAGAATTAGAAGTCAGCTTACATATGGCGTTTGTCGAAGCACGACAGGCGCGTCATGAATTTATAACCGTCGAGCACTTGCTGCTTGCGTTACTCGATAATCCTTCCGCCGCGGAGGTGATGCGTGCTTGCGCGGTCAACATCGAAGATTTGCGCAAAACCTTAACCAATTTTATTGGTGATAACACACCGACGGTTCCTGGTTCGGCTGAAGTCGATACCCAACCTACGCTCGGATTCCAGCGGGTGATTCAACGCGCGATTATGCATGTGCAGTCGGCTTCCAACGGCAAGAAGGAAGTGACTGGCGCTAATGTGTTAGTCGCCATCTTTGGCGAGAAGGATTCGCATGCTGTTTACTATCTGCATCAGCAAGGTGTCACACGACTTGATGTGGTGAATTTCATTTCGCATGGCGTACGCAAAGATCAGCAAGCTGATGCGCACAAAGCGACTGAAGGTGTAGAAGAAGGACAGGCAGTAGAGGGCCAGCAAAAAGAGAGTCCACTCGATCAATTTACGCAAAATCTCAACAAACTCGCAGCAGAAGGCAAGATTGACCCATTGATCGGTCGCGAAGGTGAAGTGGAGCGCGTGATTCAAACTTTGTGTCGTCGCCGCAAGAACAACCCATTGCTGGTAGGGGAAGCAGGCGTCGGCAAAACCGCGATTGCCGAAGGTTTGGCATGGCGCATTACACAAAGTGATGTGCCAGAGGTTTTGCAAGACGCGATTGTTTACTCATTGGATATGGGCGCGTTGTTGGCGGGTACTAAATATCGCGGCGATTTCGAGCAGCGGCTTAAATCGGTCTTGAAGCAGTTGAAAGAAAATCCAAACGGTATTTTGTTTATCGATGAAATTCACACCATCATTGGTGCCGGTTCGGCATCGGGTGGTACGCTGGACGCGTCTAATCTGTTGAAGCCTGCGCTGTCTAATGGTCAGTTGAAGTGTATCGGTGCGACTACGTATACCGAGTTCCGCGGTGTGTTTGAAAAAGATCACGCTTTGTCGCGTCGTTTCCAAAAAATTGACGTCAATGAGCCGACGGTAGAGCAAACCATTCAGATTTTGCGTGGCCTGAAGTCGCGCTTTGAAGAGCACCATGGTGTCAAATATTCGTCATCAGCACTGACCTCAGCAGCTGAATTGGCAGCGCGATTTATCAACGACCGTCACCTGCCAGACAAGGCAATTGACGTGATTGATGAGGCTGGTGCGGCGCAACGTATTTTGCCGAAGTCGAAGCAGAAAAAAACGATTGGAAAATCCGAGATTGAAGAAATCATCTCTAAAATTGCGCGCATCCCTGCACAAACTGTTAATCAAGACGACAGATCTAAATTGCAAACCATCGATCGTGATTTGAAGAACGTTGTGTTCGGTCAAGATCCTGCGTTGGAAGCGTTGGGTTCGGCGATCAAGGTGGCGCGTGCCGGTTTGGGTAAAACCGATAAGCCGATTGGTTCGTTCCTGTTCTCTGGCCCAACTGGTGTCGGTAAAACCGAGGCAGCTAAGCAATTGGCATTCATACTTGGTATCGACTTGATTCGTTTCGACATGTCGGAATACATGGAGCGTCATGCGGTTAGTCGTTTAATCGGCGCGCCGCCAGGTTATGTCGGTTTCGATCAAGGTGGTTTGTTGACCGAGGCAATTACTAAAAAACCGCATGCAGTGTTGCTGCTGGATGAAATTGAGAAAGCACATCCGGATATTTTTAATATTCTGTTGCAGGTGATGGATCACGGCACCTTGACCGACAATAATGGGCGCAAGGCGGATTTCCGTAATGTGATCATTGTTATGACGACCAATGCTGGTGCCGAAAGTCTGCAAAAACGCTCGATTGGTTTCACCGATAAGAAAGAAGCCGGCGACGAGATGGCGGATATCAAGCGTATGTTCACGCCTGAATTCCGTAACCGTATCGATGCGATCATCAGCTTCCGTGCGCTGGATGAGGAAATCATCCTTCGTGTGGTCGACAAGTTCCTGATGCAACTGGAAGAGCAATTGCACGAGAAAAAAGTGGAGGCGATCTTCACCGATAACTTGCGTAAATTCCTCGCCCAAAAAGGCTTTGATCCATTGATGGGTGCGCGGCCGATGTCACGTCTGATTCAAGACATGATCAGGAAGGCGCTGGCGGATGAGCTGCTATTTGGTAAACTGATGAGCGGCGGCAAGGTCACCGTTGACCTCGATGAGAAAGATGAAGTTAGACTCGATTTCAGTGAGGGCGATGCAGCACCGACTGCGACACAGGAGACAGTTGAGGTTGAGTAGTAACCCTCGTGAACTGAATGAAAAAAGCCCAGTTAGTTGGGCTTTTTTATTGCCTAATTATTTTTACGGGTAAGTAGCTAGACAACGAGAAAATCAATCGCGTAACGCGTTTGCGCAGTCACGTATCAAGCTGGGGCCTCTATAAATTAGCCCGGTATAAAGTTGAACCAGCGAAGCACCTGCTTCAATCTTGGTTTTTGCATCAGCGCCGCTCAGAATGCCGCCCACACCGATAATCGGAATCGTCTCGCCCAGTTCTTTTTTTAATCCACGGATCACGGTATTCGATGCTTCTAATACCGGCGTACCCGATAAACCACCGCTTTCTTGCGCATGCGATAAACCTTGTACGGCATCTCGACTAATGGTGGTGTTGGTGGCGATCACGCCATCGATCTGGTGACGTAGCAAGGCATGAGCGATATTGTGAATCTGTTCTTGATCGATATCGGGCGCAATTTTCAACGCAATCGGCACATAACGTTGATGCTGATCGGATAAGCGTTGTTGCGCGCTCTTTAGTTGGCTGAGGAGGGCGTCCAGCTCGGACGCACCCTGCAATTGACGCAAATTTTTGGTGTTGGGTGACGAGATATTGATGGTGACGTAACTGGCGTAAGGATAGACCTTTTCTAGGCAAATCAGATAATCATCGACCGCGCGCTCTATCGGGGTATCTGCATTTTTCCCAATATTAAGTCCAAGCACACCTTTATTTTCTTGATGAAAACGTGAGGCTCTAACATTCGAAACAAACGCATCGACACCACCATTGTTGAAGCCCATGCGATTGATAATAGCCTGCGCTTGCGGCAGGCGAAACATGCGGGGCTTTGGGTTGCCAGCTTGGGCGCGTGGCGTGACAGTACCTACTTCAATAAATCCAAAACCCAAGGCAGCCAGACCATCAATATAAGCGCCGTCTTTATCAAGCCCTGCGGCGAGGCCGACTGGGTTGGGAAATTTAATGCCCATCACTTTACGTGGATCGTCGATTACCTTTGGAATAAATGACGTTATTCCAAACGATGCAGCTTGACGTAGTGCGGGGAGGGTGAAATTGTGTGCTGCCTCCGCATCCATAGAAAAAAGCAGGGGACGAGCGATAGAGTATAAAAAATTATTGGACACAGAAGTCTACGAGTAGTGGAGCGCGAACGCGTTTTAATAGGAATATACAATCGTGTGCATTTTAACGCGCTTGCCATGATTGACTGGGAAAGTGCTGAGATCCTAGAGTCTTACGCAGATTGATTACGACATTCGTTTTAAATGAATCACAGTATCTATCGTGATTCGATGCTCGCATTATTTATATCGTTTCCCACTCGCCCGCACGTAAGGCTTGCAAGGGCTTGAAGTTTGTTTTGTACGACATCTTTGGACTTTCTGCGATCCAGTAACCCAAATAGACATACGGCATGCCTAAAATTTTAGCCTGCTCTATCTGCCACAAAATATTGTAAGTTCCATAGGATGCGTGTGATTGATCGGGGTCAAAGAAGGTATAAACCGACGATAGTCCATCATCCAGCACGTCAATGATGCTGATCATTCGCAGGATATTTTCTTGATCGCGGAATTCGACCAATCGGGTATTAACTTTACTTTGTAGCAGAAACTGTGCGTACTGATCGCGACTATCTTGATCCATGCCGCCGCCAGCGTGGCGCGCGGCTTGGTATCGCAGGTATAAATCGTAGTGTTCTGGAATATACGTTAGATGACTAACTGAAGTTTGTAAATTATCGTGTTTGATCTGCGTGCGTCGCTGATTCCGATTGGGGAAAAAATTCTCCGCGTCTATACGCACTGGCGTACAAGCTTGGCAACCATCGCAATACGGACGATAAGTAAATACACCACTGCGCCGAAAACCATTCTTGACCAACTCACCATAAACATCAGCGTTAATCAGATGCGAAGGCGTGGCTACTTGCGAACGCGCTTCCCGTCCATCCAAATAGCTGCATGGATAAGGCGCTGTTGCATAAAATTGCAAAGTGGAAAAAGGCAGATCTTTGAGATGCGTCATAGTCTAAAAATAAAGCGATGTCGACGAAAGTAAGCGATGAAAAAATCGATTAGAAAATTCGAGTATCAATTATTAAATAGGTACGAAAACTTAAATACACATCAATACACTAAAACAGCTCTAGCGGTTGCCAATCAGAGATTTGCGGCGTATTAACGGCAAGATGCAAACGCGGCATGAATTCCGATCGAGAGATCGACGAGGCACCTAGCGACGCAAGATGTGCGGTCTGTTGCTGGCAGTCTATCATCGAAACGCCCTGCGACTTTAAAAAGTGCACCAAGTAAGCGAGCGCGATTTTGGATGCGTCACTTTCGCGCGCAAACATGGATTCACCATAAAACATCTTGCCTATGCTGACGCCATACGCACCGCCGATGAGCTTGTCGTTTAGCCAGAGTTCTGATGAGTGGGCATAGCCCATTTGATGTAGTCGGACATATCCAGCCACAATTTCTTCGGAAATCCATGTGCCGTTTTCTCCATTGCGCGTTGCGGCACAGGCGCGCATGACCGTTTCAAATGCGCGGTCAAAATGGATGCGATATCCGCTGCCGGCCTTCATATCCGAATCAACAGTCTTCAGCTTTTTCTTCAGACTTTTCGAGATTTTAAAATCTGCCGTAAATAAAACCATGCGTGGATCGGTGTTCCACCACAGGATGGGCTGCCCTTCGGAAAACCATGGAAAAATCCCATTTCTGTACGCCATTAATAGGCGTTGTGGCGACAGATCTGCTCCGGCGGCCAGTAATCCAGCCGCACCGTCTGCCTCGCTCAAGGCGCTAAAGACATCTGGGAAGGGTTCACTATCTGTTAGCCAAGGAATCATGAACATGCCCTAATTTGGTTTGATTTGTGTGCAATTATGGTGCGAAAAATAGCATGAGACGTGGCTAGATATTTTTATCCTTTAGAATCATTGGCTTATAAATCTCACCAAAATGGAATGAATTTTGCTCTCAATGGTGCAGTTTTAAATATTTCCGCACACTTATTGGGAGTTTGTTCGCATGGAGGCACATAAAAGCGGCGCTGATGCATTATTTATTATGCTCGGTGCAATCATGGTTTTGGCCATGCACGCGGGTTTCGCGTTTCTCGAATTGGGTACCGTTCGTAAAAAAAACCAAGTCAACGCCCTGATTAAAATATTAGTCGATTTTTCGATATCAACGATCGCCTATTTTTTTGTCGGTTATACGGTCGCATATGGAGTCAATTTTTTTGCCAGTGCAGATGTATTGGCACAAAAAAATGGCTTTGAGTTAGTGCGCTTCTTCTTTTTGTTAACGTTTGCTGCGGCGATTCCTGCGATAGTTTCAGGTGGCATTGCCGAGCGCGCCCGTTTTTATCCGCAACTTATCGCAACCGCCGTCATTGTTGGTTTGGTGTATCCATTTTTTGAGGGGATTGCATGGAATCAGCACTTTGGCATTCAGAATTGGTTGAAAATGACTTTCTCTGCGGAGTTTCATGATTTTGCCGGTTCTATTGTTGTACATGCCGTCGGTGGATGGATTGCGCTACCGGCAATTTTATTGCTTGGCGCACGGCGTGGGCGTTACACCAAGGATGGTGCAATTTCTGCTCATCCGCCTTCTAGCATTCCATTTCTCGCATTGGGCGCTTGGATATTGATCGTCGGCTGGTTTGGGTTCAACGTCATGAGTGCACAGACGATGGATAAAATGCAGGGCTTAGTAGCTGTCAACTCGTTGATGGCAATGGTTGGTGGCACATTAGCAGCACTAGTCGCTGGCAAAAATGATCCTGGTTATGTGCATAACGGACCGTTGGCGGGTTTGGTTGCGATTTGCGCTGGCTCCAATGTAATGCATCCAATGGGCGCATTGATTACAGGTGCCATTGCTGGATTTATTTTCGTCAAGATGTTTGAATTGACGCAGAATAAATGGAAGATCGATGATGTGTTGGGCGTCTGGCCGTTGCATGGTTTGTGTGGCACATGGGGTGGTTTGGCGGTCGGAATTTTTGGTAGTGAAGCATTTGGTGGGATTGGCGGGGTTTCGCTTATGTCGCAATTGATTGGTACGTTGCTCGGCATTGGCGTGGCACTGGTTGGTGGTGTCTTGGTATACGGTGCGTTGAAAATGACGATTGGTATTCGATTGGATGCCGAACAAGAATTTAATGGAGCCGACCTTTCAATTCATAACGTCAGTGCAACTCCAGAACGCGAAACGTATTGGTAATTTGGGATGATGAAATAAAAATGGCGCACCAGCAGTGCGCCATTTTTTATTTCTCGGAGGTCTTTTCGGGTAAGGTTTTACGCGAGTAACTTGATTGTGTAATGTCGAGAGTATGAAAACCGTAATCGCCGCCATTTTTTACCTTGGCATGGTCTTCTAGAAAAAACCTCAAAGTGTGGCTAACGGTTTGAAAAGCGATATGGTCCCAAGGAATTTCGTCTGGTGCAAACATCTTAACTTCGAGGCTTTCGATTCCAGCCTGGTAGTTGAGATCGAGTAGCGTAGCGCGATAAAACATGTGAACTTGATTAACGTGCGGTACGTTCATCATCGAAAATAAACCGTGTAGCTGAATATTGGCGCCAGCCTCTTCAATCGTTTCTCGAATCGCTGCTTCAGATGTGGTCTCATCATTTTCCATAAAGCCAGCGGGCAAAGTCCAATAGCCATGTCGTGGCTCAATCGCGCGACGGCATAGAAGAATCCGCATCTCGCCATTCTCATTCCAAACGGGAATGGTGCCTAACACCATGTTCGGATTTTGATAGTGAATCATGTCGCAATGGTTGCAGACATAGCGCAGTCGGTTATCGCCTTCAGGAATGGTATGTGTCAGCGGTTGTGCACATTGCGAACAAAATTTCATGAATAAAAAATTAGACTTGTGAAGATTTGTGAAGAGAAAAAACAATTAACGCTCAGCAGAGGATGATTGCGAGTACAGCCGCTCAGCAGGAAGAAGAAGTGTATCACTGCGCAAAGAATTTTCGATTGTGATTGCGTTACTCGTGCGGAGTCTATATAATTCATATCTTCAGACGCGGGGTGGAGCAGTCTGGCAGCTCGTCGGGCTCATAACCCGAAGGTCGTAGGTTCAAATCCTGCCCCCGCAACCAAGTCTTACAAGTCATATATAATTCCCGCTCATCGCATATCCTCTGAACGAGCGTCGGAACAGCGGTATCAACAAGGTTCTCTAACCAAACAGCATCTGTCGATGTTGTTGTTGAATATAATTTCTGCTCTTTGCAACTTAATAGTCGTAAATACACCTATACATGAATATAGCTGAGGCGAAGAAGGTCCTCGAAACAGCGCTACTTTGCGCTCACGAGCCCTTGTCTATTGGCGACATGAAGAAACTCTATGTCGAAACGGAGAATGCGGAGAGTCCGATTGATGCCGATGTGCTCAATCAGATGCTGGATGAACTTCGCATTGATTGGCAAGACAAAGGGATAGAGGTTGTCAATTTGTCGACTGGATGGCGCTTTCAAAGTCGGCCGAGTATGAAGATTTATCTGGATAGACTGAATCCGGAAAAGCCGCCAAAATATTCACGCGCTACATTAGAGACCTTGGCTATCATTGCCTATCGCCAGCCAGTAACGCGTGGCGATATCGAGGAAATTCGCGGCGTAACAGTTAATTCGCAAACCATCAGAATGCTGGAAGATCGTGGCTGGATCGAAGCGATCGGACATCGTGATGTACCAGGGCGCCCAGCATTGTTTGCGACGACTAAGCATTTCCTTGATGATTTAGGACTTTCGTCGCTAGATCAATTGCCATCATTGCAGCAGCTTACACAGGGTGATGTGCCAGGATTTGGTGCCGAGCTTGAGGCAAATTTAGATCAATCTAGGATCGATTTTAATGACGCAGTCGCGCTTGAGGCGGCAAGAGATGCCGATGATTTGCAAGTTGAGTCGTTAGCGGGTGTTGAGGGAGATGCTGGCGAGCATGTTGCCGATACTTTGGTGGATCTAGCTAGCACGATAACAGATGACCACGACGTTGAGGCGCAAGTCGAGATGTCTGCCCCAGCTGAAACGACAGCGAATTTGAATTACCCGCTCGAAGCTGATGTCGATGCTGATGAAGCTGAATCTAATACTGATGTAGTAGTCGAACCGGTGCCGCTAATTGATGTGGCAGACGACAATATCGCCGAGCGACATAACCAAGAATTGAATAATGAATCATCCAACGAAAAATAATCTTTCTGATACCCACGTGTCGGACCAATCGGCCGAGTCTGCAACAGATGCGGCGCCAGCGCGCAAGCCTAAGGCGGAAAAAAATAGTGATGTAGCTACAGGTGCTGATGTGAGCGCGCCGGAAGGTGCAGTCGCAAAACCAGTAAAACGTGGTTTGCGTGGGCCGCGTACTTTGCGTCGTGCGCGTAGTGCGGCTAAAGGCACAAATGACGGGCAAGAAAATATCGCGACACCAATTGCAGCAGATAATGCGACATCGATTGCAGCGTCTGGAGATGCAAGCCCGCAAGCAAACTCAGGTGAGGGACGCAACAATCGCCCACCGCGTGCAAAAAACGGTCGTCCTAATGACGCCAAGCCACAGCAAAAAAATCGTAATAAACAAGCGTCCGGTGCTAGGGGGGGCAAGCCTAATGATGCCGATGAGGTATTTTCGTTTGTAACTTCAGCAGCATTTGATGCTGTTCAGGGTGAAGATGGCGGTGCGGACGGCAAGCGTCGCGCTCCGCAAAAGCAACTTAGACGTGAGTTAACCTCAGACGATGACGCGCCCAAATTGCATAAGGTTTTGGCCGAGGCAGGTTTGGGATCGCGGCGCGATATGGAAGAGTTAATCATTGCTGGCCGTGTATCGGTAAATGGTGAACCTGCGCATATAGGGCAACGGATTTTGCCTGCGGATCAAGTGCGCATCAATGGCAAGTTGATTCAACGTAAAGTAACGACGCGTCCGCCACGAGTGTTGATTTATCACAAACCGGCTGGCGAGATCGTCAGTAACAATGACCCAGAAGGTCGCCCATCCGTATTTGACCGTTTGCCGACGATGAAAATGGGCAAATGGCTAGCAGTTGGTCGTTTGGATTTCAACACAGAAGGTTTATTGTTATTCACCACTTCCGGTGATTTGGCGAATCGTTTAATGCATCCTCGTTACGGCATAGATCGCGAATACGCGGTGCGTACCCTTGGTGAATTGGAAGAAGGGATGCGCCAGAAATTGTTGGGGGGCGTTGAGTTGGAAGATGGCTTGGCGCAGTTCTCAAAAATCGCTGACGGCGGTGGCGAGGGTGTGAATAAATGGTATCGCGTCACCATCGGTGAAGGTCGTAATCGCGAAGTGCGTCGCATGTTCGAGGCGGTAGATTTAACGGTTTCGCGCCTGATTCGTACTCGATATGGCTCTATGACGCTGCCAAGTGGTTTAAAACGTGGCCGCTGGGAAGAGATGGAAGAACATGCGGTGCGGGATTTGCTGGCATTGAGCGGCTTAGGCAAAAAGGCTGGCGATGGTGCTAAATCCAAGGGGCGTAGTGGTAGCGGCTCGGGCAACCGCCAAAATGGTAACCGTAGCGGTATTGTTGACCCTAACGTAGGGCAATTTAGTAGCCCAAGTTCATGGGCCAACCAAGGTTCTGGTCAAGGTCGTCCGCAAGGTCAAAATGCCGGACGAAACGGCGCGCGCGGTCAGCCGCAGCGTAGTCGTCAACCGGATCCTTTGCAGACGGCACTCGGTTTCCCTGGTATGGGGCAGCCAGCACGCCGCAGTTCAGGTCCGCGTCCAAATTCGAACCCAAATGCGAGCCGCAATAATAATGGCGGCAATGGTGGTGGTCGAGGGAATGGTTTCCAAGGCGGGCAAGGTGGTACACGCCGCCGCTCCAAGCCGTAAAAACGAAAGTGTCCATCAAGCCTTGATGGCTGTTGTTGTCGTGCTTGTTCAATCTGTGTGAACGTTGCGATTTGCGGGATATTCGCCTATAATTCGGCAGTTAACAGGGTCGCCTAGCTAAAAGTCGTTTATTTGGCATCTAAATTAGGCGGCTGGAATGATAAAAGAAGATGGGCGGATGCCCATTTTTTTTTTGTTGAACAGTTTGTTGCATTGCGGCCTTTTTTGGACAGTACGTTTGGTACTAGCAAGCGCTTTATTCGGAGAATTTTTTGCACCTGTCGGCATTAATTGAAAAAACCGTCACTGGCATGGGCTATGAGCTGGTCAATTTTGAACAGGCCGCTCAGGGTTTAGTGCGGGTGTATATAGATTTCACGCCGGAAGATGCAGATAAGGGTGCCATCACAGTTGAAGATTGTGAAAAAGTGACGCATCAACTGTTGCACGTTTTGACAGTAGAAAATGCCAACTATGAGCGTCTGGAAGTATCGTCTCCCGGCTTGGATAGACCGCTGAATAAACTATCCGATTATCAGCGTTTTGCAGGTGTGGAAGTGCTGGTGAAATTACGTTTGCCGATGCCGAGTGCGGCCAATCGTAAATCGTTTCAGGGAATATTGCAGGAGCCAGTCGGCGAGTCGCTCGCACTGGAGTTTGAAGGAAAAGATGGGCCGGCGAAGCTCGAATTTACGCTCGCCGATGTAGACAAGGCACATTTGGTGCCACAAGTGAATTTTAGGAGCCGTAAAGCATGAGTCGCGAAATTTTACTGCTGGTTGATGCGCTGGCGCGCGAAAAAAACGTAGACCAAGATATCGTTTTTGGCGCGTTAGAACACGCGCTCGCACAAGCGACCAAAAAGCGTTACGAGGGCGAAGTTGATATTCGCGTATCGATTGATCGTGAAACGGGCGAGTTTGAGTCCTTCCGTCGTTGGCATGTGGTGCCGGATGAGGCAGGTTTGCAATTGCCAGATCAAGAGATTCTGCATTTCGAAGCCAAAGAGCAAATTGGCGATATTGACGTCGATGACTATATTGAAGAGCCGATCGAATCAGTTGAATTCGGTCGTCGTTTTGCACAAGACACTAAGCAAGTTGTGTTGCAGCGGATTCGTGACGCCGAGCGTGAGCAAATCCTCGCGGATTTCTTGGAGCGTGGCGATTCCTTGGTAACTGGCACCATCAAACGCATGGAGCGCGGTGACGCGATTGTTGAGTCAGGTCGTATCGAAGCGCGCTTGCCGCGCGATCAAACGATTCCTAAGGAAAACCTGCGTATTGGTGACCGAGTACGTGCCTATATTCTGCGCATTGATCGCAATGCTCGCGGCCCGCAAGTAATTTTGTCTCGCACCGCACCAGAATTCATCATGAAGTTGTTCGAGCTGGAAGTGCCGGAAATCGAACAAGGTCTGTTGGAAATTAAATCTGCTGCACGTGATGCTGGTGTGCGCGCCAAGATTGGTGTTTTTACTAGTGATAAACGCATCGATCCTATCGGTACTTGTGTTGGTATGCGTGGTTCACGCGTGCAAGCAGTTACTGGTGAGCTTGGTGGTGAGCGCGTCGACATCGTGTTGTGGTCTGAAGATCCGGCGCAGTTTGTGATCGGCGCACTAGCTCCCGCAAATGTCTCGTCTATCGTGGTGGATGAAGACAAGCATGCAATGGATGTGGTGGTCGACGAAGAAAATCTCGCAATCGCCATTGGTCGTGGCGGCCAAAATGTGCGTTTGGCCTCCGAGTTGACTGGCTGGCAAATCAATATCATGACCGCCGAAGAATCTGCTGATAAATCGCAACTTGAAACCGCTGTGATCCGTACGCTGTTCATGGAAAAACTGGATGTCGATCAAGAAGTGGCCGATATCTTGGTTGAAGAAGGATTTGCGACGCTGGAAGAAATCGCTTATGTACCAATCAGCGAAATGTTGGATATTGAATCGTTCGATGAAGATACCGTCAACGAATTGCGCAATCGGGCGCGCGATGCACTGGTAACAGAGGCAATCGCATCCGAAGAGGGCCTGGAAGGCATGGACGACACATTGATCAATCTGGAAGCAATGGATCGTGTGACGGCTGGCAAACTGGGATTAGCGGGGATCAAGACGCTCGACGCATTTGCCGCATTGGCCTATGACGAGTTTGGTGCCATTCTTGCCTTATCGGCAGATCGTGCGCGCCAGTTGATTAAAAATGAATTTGAAGATGTGACAGACGAAGAGATGAAACTCATCGATGCCAAATACGATGATCATGCCAAGGCGTTACAAGCCAAAGCATGGAGCCTTGCCGAAGAGAAGTAAGTCGTAAAGGTTGATTGATCCAATGTGTCACAAGAAAAGAGGACTGAATGGCGAGTAACAATGTAGCCCAATTTGCCACCGAGCTTAAAATGCCAGCTGATGTGCTGCTTACGCAGCTGCGGGATGCTGGCGTCGAAAAAAGCTCCACGTCCGATGAATTGTCGAAGACTGACAAGGATAAGCTCCTTGATCATCTGCGCCGTGCGCATGGTGTTGCCCCCGATAGCGAAAAAAAGAAGATCACGCTGACGCGCAAGGAAACCACTGAAATCAAGCAAGCAGATGCCACTGGTAAATCGCGCACGATTCAGGTCGAAGTGCGTAAGAAACGTACTTTTGTCAAACGCGACGAACCCGTTGAGGAAGAAGCGCCTGTTGCGACTGCAGCGCCAATTATTGATGAAGCTGAAGTAGCGCGTCGTGCGGAAGAAACACGCCGTCACGCTGAGTTGATGGCGCGTCAGGAATCCGATTTGCGTGAAAAGCAGGAGCGCCTAGCCAAGCTGGAAGCGGAGAAAGAAGCACAAACGCAAGCCATGCAAGTAGAAGCAGCAGTCACTGAAAAAGACGCGGAAAAAGAAGTAAAAGCTGAGGTAAAAGAAGTCGAGCCTGAAACAGCCGATGAAACCAAGCTAAGCGAGTCCGCCGCAGAAGAAAAGAAACGTCTGGTTGCCGACGAAGCAAAGAAAAAAGCAGCGCAGACCAAAGACAAAGCCAACAAGGAAGCGAAGGAACGTGCTGCCGCCACCGAAGAAGCACGCAAGGCAGTGGCGGATGAAGTCGAGCAAATCAAGGCGATGATGAACGCGCCGCGTCGTGTGATCAAAGCTCCGGAGCCGGCAAAAGCACCGGAAGGAACATTGCACAAACCTGCAGACAAGAAAGTCGGCGACAAAAAGGCTGTCGTTTCAGCTGACAAGAAATCGATCAAATCTGCCAATGTGTCTTCCACTTGGCAGGATGATGCCAAAAAACGTGGTGCAGGCATCAAGACGCGCGGTAATGCCGGCGGTGGTCGTGATGGTTGGCGCGCTGGTCCTAAAGGTCGCCGCTCTTCGCATCACGATGATCGCGAGACCAATTTCCAAGTGCCGACCGAAGCGATCGTCAAGGATGTGCACGTACCGGAAACTATTACCGTGGCCGAATTGGCGCACAAGATGTCGGTCAAGGCATCCGAAGTTATCAAGCAGTTGATGAAGCTTGGCCAAATGTGCACGATCAATCAGGTGCTGGATCAAGAAACCGCGATGATTTTGGTCGAAGAAATGGGTCACACCGCGCACGCTGCGAAACTCGATGATCCAGAAGCATTGCTGGAAATCGGTGAAGATCATGCTGATATCGAAGCATTCCCTAGAGCGCCAGTTGTTACGGTGATGGGTCACGTCGATCACGGTAAAACTTCGTTGCTCGATTACATACGTCGTGCCAAGGTTGCCTCCGGTGAGGCCGGTGGTATTACCCAGCATATCGGTGCATATCACGTGGAAACGCCACGCGGCATGATTACCTTCCTCGACACCCCAGGTCACGAAGCGTTTACCGCGATGCGTGCACGTGGTGCGAAGGCGACGGATATCGTGATTTTGGTAGTTGCCGCTGATGATGGTGTGATGCCGCAAACCAAAGAAGCAATTGCGCATGCAAAAGCTGCTGGTGTGCCTTTGGTTGTGGCGATCAACAAGATCGACAAGCAGGGCGCCAATATGGATCGCGTCAAGCAAGAGTTGGTCTCCGAGCAGGTTGTGCCAGAAGAGTACGGTGGTGATTCGCCATTCATGCCGGTATCTGCAAAAACCGGTGAGGGCATTGATGCCTTGCTCGAACAAGTGTTGCTGCAAGCCGAAGTGTTGGAACTGAAAGCACCAATTGAAGCACCTGCTCGCGGTCTGGTGGTCGAGGCTAAATTGGACAAAGGTCGTGGTCCAGTTGCGACGATCTTGGTTCAGTCCGGCACATTGAAGCGCGGCGACATCGTCTTGGCTGGTTCAGCTTATGGCCGCGTGCGCGCCATGCTGGATGAAAACGGCAAGGCAATTACTGAAGCGGGGCCTTCGATTCCGGTTGAGATTCAAGGCCTGACCGAAGTGCCGAACGCTGGCGAAGAAGTCATGGTGATGGCGGATGAGCGCAAAGCGCGTGAAATCGGTCTGTTCCGTCAAGGTAAATTCCGTGACGTTAAACTGGCCAAGCAGCAAGCTGCCAAGCTGGAAAACATGTTCGAGAACATGGGCGAAGGCGAAGTCAAGAACCTGCCTATGATTATCAAGACCGATGTACAAGGTTCGCAAGAAGCATTGGTCGGTTCTTTGCAGAAGCTGTCTACCGGCGAAGTGCGCGTTCAAGTCGTGCATGCAGCAGTGGGTGGCATTACTGAATCCGACGTCAATTTGGCTGTGGCATCGAAAGCGGTCATCATCGGCTTTAATACACGCGCCGAAGCATCAGCACGCAAATTGGCAGAAGCCAACGGCGTTGACATTCGTTACTACAACATCATTTATGATGCAGTAGACGAAATCAAGGCAGCGCTGTCCGGTATGTTGTCACCAGAGAAGCGCGAACAGGCCTTGGGTCTGGTCGAGATTCGTCAGGTTATTCAAGTCAGCAAAGTTGGCGCCATCGCCGGCTGTTATGTGTTGGAAGGTTTGGTCAGACGTGCTGCTTCGGTTCGACTGTTGCGCGACAATGTCGTGGTCTGGACCGGCGAGCTCGATTCGCTGAAACGCTTCAAGGACGACGTCAAAGAAGTGAAGTCCGGCTTCGAGTGCGGTTTGACACTGAAAAACTACAATGACATCCAAGAGGGCGATCAGCTCGAGGTCTTTGAAGTACAGGAAGTCGCACGGACACTGTAAGCATCATCGGTAGTAATACCGATCTGTAATCTGATCGCATCGACTGACCTTGTCGTCAGTCGATGCGAAATTTTTTCTGCAGTGGAATTTCTCCTGCTCTTTTTTGATGTAAAAAGTATTTATGGCTAAACATAGTAAATCCATCCCCGGACGCGGCTTGCGCGTGGCAGACCAGATCCAGAAAGATCTGTCTGAAATCATCGCATTCGAGTTGAAGGATCCGCGCGTCGGGATGGTGACGATTACCGAAGTGCAAGTCACACCTGACTATGCGCACGCCAAGATTTTCTTCACGATGTTGAGTGACGACAAAGCAGTGATCGCCAACACGGTAAAAGGTTTGTCCGTTGCGTCTGGTTTCTTGCGTGGACAACTAGGCCGTCGTCTATCAATTCATACGCTGCCGGAACTGCATTTTGTGCATGATACGTCGACCGCACGGGGGATTGAAATGTCTAAATTGATCGATGAGGCCAACGCTACACGTGCGGCTGACGCTGAAGACTGATAGCATCTAGCACTTCACAAGATTGCGAGAGATTTTGTGATTTCCCCCTTTTCTCTGATGACTCCCTTGTCACAAGCGCAGAGTCATCTGCATGTCGGCTCCGAACGCATTAATTTTATTCAATGGCGACCTCTCACCCAAAAAGAAAGCGCGTGCCAGTGCATGGCGTACTGCTACTCGATAAGCCGGTAGGACTGTCCAGCAACGATGCATTGATCAAGGCAAAGCGCTTGCTCAATGCAGAGAAGGCTGGCCACACCGGCACGCTCGACCCTTTTGCTACTGGTTTGCTACCTTTGTGTTTTGGCGAGGCGACCAAATTCGCACAGGATTTACTGGAAGCAGATAAAACCTATGAAACGGTTGTGCATCTAGGCATAACAACAGAGACAGGTGATACCGAAGGTGAGATTCTGCAGCGTTGTGCAGTTGATGTGAGCGATGCGGATATTGATGCTGCATTGGCGAAATTTCGTGGTGACATACTGCAAGTCCCGCCTATGTATTCGGCACTCAAGCGCGATGGTAAACCCTTGTATGAATATGCGCGTGCAGGCATCACACTGGAGCGCGAAGCACGTGCTGTGACCATCCATCTGTTAGAAAAAATTGCATATCAGGCGCCATATCTGACTCTGCGTGTGTGTTGCAGCAAGGGTACTTATATTCGCGTACTCGGTGAAGATATCGGTGCTGCATTGGGTTGCGGTGCGCATCTGAACGCCTTGCGGCGCATACAAGTAGGTAACCTGACGATGGAAGCGGTTGTGACGTTGGAACAATTTGCTGCGCATCATGAAACAGAACGAGCAACCTTGTTAGCGCCAGTGGATGCTTTGCTGGTTTCTTTTCCTGCAGTGCAATTAACGGATGAACTTGCTAGAAGGTTTTTGCATGGGCAACGGCTTGCATTGGGCAAGGAAGATGTGAAATATCCAGAGCAAGAAGGGCGCGTCCGTGTCTATCGGCAACAGGACGGCATGTTGCTGGGTACAGGCCATATGCAGGAATACGGTGTGCTTGCGCCGGAGCGTTTGATTTCAAACCAGCTAGCTTCGCCACCGCAATTGCCAAATTAATACGCGGTTTGTGCCAGTATCTCCGTCCGCTATGGCTTACATGCGATATAGGGCCATATTTAATTAACAAGCGAGGGCCGCGCAGTCATCACGCAGCCGCCATTGGATTGCTTGTTTAGTATCTAATTTTCTCTCTTTTTGTGGTTTGAAGTTCAGCAACCCTTTGAAATATCAAGGTTTTCCCTGAGTAATAGGGTGTTTGCTGTGCTATAATCTACGGTTTCCCGAAATCCGCAACACCAACAGTTAAATACGACCATGTCAAACTCAAAACGCGCTATTCGCAACATTGCCATCATCGCTCACGTTGATCACGGCAAAACCACGCTTGTTGACCAATTATTGCGTCAATCAGGCACTTTCCGTGACAACCAGCAGGTCGATGCCCGCGTGATGGACTCGAACGACATCGAAAAAGAGCGTGGCATCACGATCTTGTCGAAGAACTGCGCGGTTGAGTACAAAGGTACACACATCAACATCGTTGACACACCAGGCCATGCCGATTTCGGTGGTGAAGTTGAACGCGTGCTGTCGATGGTCGACAGCGTGTTGTTGCTGGTTGATGCTCAAGAAGGTCCAATGCCGCAAACGCGTTTCGTAACGCGTAAAGCGTTGGCGCTGGGTCTGAAGCCTATCGTTGTCGTCAACAAGATCGATCGCGAAAACGCCGACCCACAAAAAGCAGTCAACGCAACTTTCGAATTGTTCGACAAGCTCGGCGCGACTGACGAGCAACTGGATTTCCCGATTGTTTATGCATCGGGCTTCAAAGGCTATGCAGGTTTGGTCGATACCGTCCGCGAAGGCAATATGGAGCCATTGTTCGACGCGATTCTGGAACACGTTCCAGCGCGTGAAGATGATCCTGATGCACCGTTGCAGTTGCAAATTACATCGCTCGAATACTCGTCGTATGTCGGTAAGATCGGCGTTGGCCGTATTTTGGCTGGTCGCATCAAGGCATTGCAAGACGTCGTATGGATGAACGGTCCTGATGACAAGCCAACCAAAGCACGTATCAACCAAGTGTTGACATTCAAAGGTCTGGATCGCGTATTGGTCGATGAAGCGCTGGCTGGTGACATCGTGCTGATCAATGGCATTGAAGAAATCAGTATCGGTTCGACTATCTGTGCAGTGGATGCGCCAAATGGCTTGCCGATGCTGAAGGTCGACGAACCGACATTGACGATGAATTTCATGGTTAACAGTTCGCCTCTGGCTGGTCGCGAAGGAAAGTTTGTGACTACCCGTCAGATTCGTGACCGTCTGGAAAAAGAATTGAAAGCGAATATGGCCTTGCGCGTGGTGCAGGCTGAAGGTGACGATTCGACTTATGAAGTATCGGGTCGCGGTGAATTGCACCTGACGATTTTGATTGAAAACATGCGTCGCGAAGGCTTCGAACTTGCCGTATCGCGCCCGCGCGTAGTTTTCAAAATGGTTGATGGCGTACGTCATGAGCCATACGAAAACCTGACTGTTGATGTCGAAGAAAACAATCAAGGTGGCGTGATGGAAGAACTGGGTCGTCGTCGCGGCGATCTGCAAAACATGGAACCGGATGGTAAAGGTCGTGTGCGTTTGGAATATCGCATTCCTGCACGTGGTTTGATCGGCTTCCAAGGTGAGTTCATGACATTGACACGTGGTACCGGCTTGATGAGTCACGTGTTTGACGAATACGCACCAGTTGATGCATCAAAAGGTGATTTGGGCGCGCGTCGCAATGGCGTACTGATTTCGCAGGATGATGGCGCTGCTGTTGCCTACGCAATCTGGAAGCTGCAAGATCGTGGTCGTATGTTCGTTAATCACAACGACCCAGTGTACGAAGGCATGATCATCGGCATCCACTCGCGTGACAATGATTTGGTGGTTAACCCTATCAAGGGTAAGCAACTGACCAACGTGCGTTCATCCGGTACTGATGAAGCTGTGCGTCTGGTTCCGCCGATCGACATGTCGCTGGAATACGCAGTAGAATTTATTGACGACGACGAGCTGGTTGAAGTGACGCCTAAGAGCATTCGTCTACGTAAGCGCTACCTGAAAGAGCACGAGCGTAAAAAAGCTGGTCGCGACGCAGCTTAATTTATATATTCTATGCTGGAGTTGCTGCGCTAATCGTGCCGCCATGGTGGGTGCAAAATATTTTTGCGGTCACTTCAGATACAAAAAACCCGGTAATTTTTTCGACTTTAATCGTCGTCAAAATTGCCGGGTTTTTTCATGCATATTTTCTGTGACGTGCACGGGCGGCTTGACGTGGATTCGTTGCGGACTATTTTTTTGCAATCTGTTTCAAACCTCGCATCATAGAGCCTAATACCGGTAGCTTCTCATAGAGCTCTTCTGCTGCATCCCAATAGTCACGGTGATAGTTCACTAGTCCCTCTGCATCGAATCGAAAGTGTGTGGCGCCACGGATGCATTGTTCATCGCGAGAAAATCGCTTCATGTGAAAAAGAAAATTCCAAGTCATGAATGCACTGTTTCCTTGTAAGACGGTCGAGGTCACAGCGAAGCGAGGATTTTCAACTTGTTTGAACATATGTTTAAATATTGGCGTAATTTTGTCTAGTCCAGACACTTCACTGAAGGGGTCTTTGAAGTAGGCATCACGGGTATAAATACGAGGCAGCTCGCATTGCGCTGATTCGAGGGTGAGTGTCTCGAAAAAATCAACCACCCGCTGCAGGTCTGCATCATGGTTTTGTTTGCCAGAATAGCTATCAGTCACAATCCGGTTCCTTTATGAATTAGCCAAAAATAGAGACGGTAAGGCAGTAGGCGCAACAGACGCAGCACATTGGTAAAACGATGTGGGAAATGGATATGAAAATCCCCGCGTTCTATACCACGGAGCATTTTTTTTGCTGCATCTGGTGCCGACATCAATGCCGGCATAGGAAAGGTATTGTTGGCTGTCAAGGGCGTGGCAACAAAGCCAGGATTGATCATATAGACGCCGATACCACGTGGGCGTAGATCAAAATACAGTGATTCGCACAGATTGATCAGTGCAGCCTTGGTCGGTCCGTAAGCAAGTGCCAACGGCAGACCGCTGTAACCAACTACTGACGCCACGATAGCAATGCCACCTTGTCCTTGCGCGAGCAGGGTGGGAAGTACCACATCGAGACAATTCCATACGCCACGTAGATTTAAATCCAGTAATTGATTGGCGATCGTCAGGTCAAATGTATCTGCACGCATTTCCTGATAGCTGCCGGCAACAAGTAAAACCAGATCGATGTTATCCCAATGCTGTCGTATTAATTTTTCTGCTGCAACAATGCTGACATGATCGGTTACATCCATAGGTGCAATCAGGGCGTGCGGATGTTGATTGGCTACCTCGGTTAGTTGCTCGATGCGCCGTGCTGAGAGGGCGACATGTGCACCGCGGTCCAATAGCAAACGCGCAGTCTCGGCACCGATACCGCTAGATGCCCCGACGATCCATACGCTTTTGCCATGCCAGTCCGTTATGGCAGGATTCATATTTGCTCTCCGGTTTGTGTAGGGGGCATCTTTACGTTTCCTTAGTTCTGTTGCTTAAGGATGTTTTGTGAATGATAGTGTGATGCTGCCCAGAGAAAAACCGAATTTACTCATTGCAGCACGATTGAGCATGACGTGATCATCGATCAGATACATCCAGTCGTCCAGTTGTACATTGACGATCTTGCCATCAACCGGCAAGGCCAAGGTGTAATTCCAGTGCAGTGCATTGCCAGCGGTGGTGCCTATTGCCTCGCCTACTACATCTGGTGCAGTGCCGATAAAGCTGTTCGGACCGGTTTTGCGCAAGGTCCATATGCGTTGCTGCTTACTGCCATCCGAATAGCTGAAATCTTCTTTTAATTTTCCGACATTGCCATCCCAGCTGCAATCCATCACAACGCTAAAGCGTTTGATAACCTTGCCGGAACGATCCTGAAACATGCCTGAAGCATGCAGAGTGCCGTTGAAGTATTGCTGCAAATCAAGTACAGGTTGCTCATTGACATAGTCGGCCGTGGTCGGGCTGGCACAGGCAGTGAGTAAGCTGATGCAGATGACAGCAAACAGATATTTAAGATCTTTCATCATGGTCTCCGAATTTAGTGGGTGTAAGGTTGGACTTCATATGTCATACAGCGGTGCACGTGCAAGGATGGCAGCGGCGATTAGTTTTAGTGCGCACGGCAGCAAAGCGTACGCAACGGCAAGCGCATAAATGCCCTGGTCAAGGTGCACACCGGGTTGATAACCAAGTTTTTCTAGTAGTGGTAAAGCGATGCCAGCAGCCAAGGCAAGATTCATTTTGGTGGCCCAGCTCCACGCGCCGAAGTACGCTCCTTCGCGCTGACCACTATGCCCAGCTTTACCAATGACCGCCGCCAGTAGGGCAGGAGGCAGCGCGAGATCAGCACCCAACGCCATTCCGGACAGTATGCAGATCACGCCGAACGGCCAGGCAGCACCTGCCGGCAATGCAAATGCCCAGATAAATACAAGTGCAGACAACAGCATTGCAAGCAGCCAGATGCGTGCTTCTCCATGTTGTCTGGCGAGCCTTGACCAGAGTGGCATTGAGCAGGCGGCAGCGATGAAATAGAGAACTAGAAACGGGCCAGCATACTGTGGCAGTTGTAACCCATCGTTGACGAAAAACAAAAACAGGGTGGCGGGGATCGCGGCGGCTATCCCATTCATGACGAATGCAGAAAAAAGCCAGCGAAAGCGTCGGTTGCGAAACGGCTCGGTCATGGCTGCGATACCGTGATGTAAAGGGATGTCAGACCTTGCGCGGGGGGCATATCTCAGCAGGATGGTTGCACCGATGCAGAGCGTCGCAATGAAAACGACGATCAACCAAGTAAACCCTAGCCACCCGATCAATGCTGCTGCTGCAATCAGACCGATTAAACCTGATCCTTCGCGCGTCGCCGTCAGACGAGAGCGTTCGCTTTGCGCTTGCGTCAGTGCGGCGCCCCAGCTTTGATAAGCGATCGTTGCAATACTGAATCCGGTATAGACCACCAGCAAGGCAGACAAAAACCATATAACTGTGGTCGCGGTACCCATGACCGGCGGATGAAACAATGCGATAAATCCCAGTGCCAGTAGCGGCAGCGAGATTAAAATGAAACGATCGTATCCAGTTCTGCTTTTGTGTTGGTCGACCCATTGCCCGATCAGTGGGTCTATACATGCATCGCTTATCCGAATGATAAGCAAGGCAGTGCCGATCAGGGTGAGCGATAGACCGAAATTCTCTGCATAAAATTGTGGCGCATAGACATAAATCGGCAAGCCCACCAATGCCATTGGTAGCCCGAACAAACCATAGCTAAAAACGGCATTTTTTGAGAACTGTTGCATCAGTGCGGGACTGCATTTTTCAGTAAAGCATTGCGCAACTTTGGTTCACTAGTTTCGGGCGCCAGCCAGATCGAAAAAAAAGCAAGTGAGAAATCTTCATCCTTGATTGTGCCGATCTGTTTCCCATCCAAATAAAAAGATGTGCCTTGTTGTGGCAGGTAGATGCCGGTTAAATGTGTGCCGTCGCTGACATCTGGAAAGAGTTGGATCATTTCTTTCAACCAGCCTTTGCGTTGTTCTGGAGTGCCTATGCCTAGTTTTGCAATTTGAGCTTCGCTAGCCTCTGCAATTTTTCTTCCTTCCAGTGCGCGAGCATAATGTAAATCAAGTGCAAATTTTTCTGCCAGAGGTTGATTCGCGTCATACCCTTCCGGTCCTACCCATAATTGCGCATCGTAGATTTTCAATCCGAACCAACGAAATGAACCTTGCCCAGCAAGATCTGTTTGAGGGATTGCTTTTTGAATATGGAGTCCTGGGTTTTCAGTTGCTAATGCGCCTGGCACCATAACGACCATGATGACTACAGCAATTAGCGCACATACCAGACGGACTGACGTAGCATAAATATTCATTTCATCGCTCAGTCTTTTCCAGCGTGAACTGCATGACATCAATACTGCCTGCACGAAAACCTGCTTCGCAATAGGCTAGATAAAATTCCCACGTGCGTAAAAATTTCTCATCGAAACCTTGGGCGCGCACTTGCGCCAATTTTTCGTTAAAGGCATTGCGCCATTCCTGCAACGTGCGCGCATAGTCGAGTCCAAAGCGAAATTCTTTGACTACACGTAAGCCGTGTTTTTCAGCTTGTGCGCTAAAAGCCGAAGGAGATGGCAGCATGCCTCCAGGAAAAATGTATTGCTGGATGAAGTCGGTGCCTTTGCGATAGCGTGTAAACAATTCATCTGCGATCGTGATGGTTTGTATGCAGGCACGGCCATTCGCTTTTAGATTGCGGTGTATGCATTCGAAATACTGTGGCCAGTAGGCTTCTCCTACGGCTTCAAACATTTCAATTGAGGCGATGCCATCGAACTCACCTTCGACATCACGGAAATCTTGCAGACGTAGCTCAACCTGCTCACCAAGACCGCATGCTTCTAAGCGTTGATTGGAGAATTGCAGCTGCTCGGTGGAGAGCGTCAAGCCGGTCACATGCGCGTTGGCGACTCGGCTTGCCATTTCCGCAAAGCCACCCCAACCACAGCCAATTTCCAGTACGCGTGCATTTTCTGGGAGCTTGATTTCATCCAATATGCGTTGGTATTTTGCGTGCTGCCCGTCCTGCAAGCTGCTGGTGTGCTCGTTGGAAAACAGGGCGCTCGAATAGGTCATCGACGGATCTAGCCATAGCCGATAAAAGTCATTGCCGATGTCGTAATGCGCATGAATATTTTTTCGACTACCGTTGCGCGAGTTGCGATTGAACAGATGACGGACGCGATACAGCAAGCTACCCCACCACGTTCCGTAGATCACCGATTCGATGGCATTGCGATTACGCACAAACAATTCGATCAAGCGTGGCAGATCGTCGGTGCTCCAGTGACCGTCAATAAAAGTTTCTGCAAATCCGATGTCGCCAGATTTCAGCGCGGCGTTACAGATATCCCAATTTTTCAAAGAGAGCGTGACCGGTGGTGAGTGGTCGCCGAACTGCACGATACGTCCATCAGGAAACTCCATGCGCAGCGCACCATGTTCCAGTTTCCCTAGCAGCCGCAGAATAAATTGCACATGCGGAGGAAGCTCATGAGCAAGAATTTTGTCTTGAGTTTCACAAGTGGTGGGTGAAAAAGAAAGGGATTTGGTATTCATCGGCTTATATCGCAGGAAGGTGGATTAGGTTTGCGGAAAAATGGCACACGTTTCGACCAAAGCTTCAGCGCCTGCAAGTGAATTCTTGCCACCACACCGAAGGTCATGAACGGATAGAGAAAAAATGCTTTTGCGATCAGTTGCGAAGAAAGCGGAGAAGAAGAGCCTGAGATGCTGGTCTGTATCAATAGGCCTTGCGCGTCGTGGTAGTCGATGCAGGCAATATGTTGTTCGTTTATCCGTGCCTGATTGATTCGGTCAGTCCGCATAAAGCGGAAGTGATAATCCCCATCGACTTTGCAGAAAGGCGAGACGTGGAATATTTTTCTTGTGTATAACTCGATACCGTAGGACATCGTAGCGCCAGTATCTAAAAGGTAGCAATGGCGCTCGCCGAAGGTGTTGCGCACCTCCGCGAGGATGGCACGTAACTTTCCGTCCCGGTTATGACAAAACCAGAATGAAACGGGATTGAAGACATACCCCAGCACACGTGGAAAAGTCTGCAGCCAGATCTCACCATCTGCATCGTTAATTCCTTCTCGCTGCAATAGCTGATCAATCCATTGAGTCAATGACAGTTTGCCGTCGCCGTAATCGTCGTCATGGAAAGATAAGAGATTGAAACGATTGTGCGAGAAAAACCAAGGTAACTTAGTGGCTGGATGTGTGGGTTTTTCTTCTTGCGCGAGTGCACGCAATGGGAGACGCAAGAAGTAGACGCCATAGTTAAATGCATGCGCGACCGGCCTGACACGCGTGTGTCTGACATGGCCGAAGCAGAGTTGTATCTTGTCTGGGTGTTGGTTCATGCAGCACTCCGTCAGGCGGCTTCGGAGTTGAGGGTACGTTTCGCCAGTGCTGCAATTGAATGCGCGACATCTAGTCCTGATTTAAGACCGTCTTCGTGAAAACCATATCCAGTCCACGCACCAGCAAACCAGGTGTTCGCTTGTCCTTGAATTGTTGGCAGATGGCGTTGCGCTGTCACTGCCGCTGCATCAAAAACAGGATGCGCATAATCGAATGCCGCCAACACAGATTCCGCGCGAGGTTCTTGCAATGGATTGAGTGATACCAGAATTGGCTGCTGGAAAGGCAGCGGTTGTAATTGGTTGATCAGATAATGGACGCAAACGCGCGGCTCGTTTCCCTGCTCACTTTGATAATTCCATGCGGACCATGTTTTTTTGGCTAGCGGCAGGCAGCGCGTATCTGTGTGGAGTACCGCGCGGTTTGGCTGGTATTGAATAGCAGACAGCAGCGCGTGTTCGGCCTCGCTAGGATCACTGAGCAAATTCAATGATTGGTCGCTATGACACGCTAGTACGACATGATCAAAAACGTGCACAGCATCCGCTGCCACGATCTTGATTTTAGATGTACCCCCTAGTGTGGTTCTTCTGACCGATTGGACTGGTGTATGGAGAAATTTCTGTGGAATACGGGACAGCATTTTTTCTACATAGTGGCGCGCCCCGCCTTTAACGGTATGCCATTGCGGTCTGTCATTGATCTGCAGCAGTCCATGATTGTGGCAAAAGCGGACAAAGGAGGCGAGCGGAAACGCGAGCATCTGCTCTGTTGGACAAGACCAGATGCAACCAGCCATCGGTAATAAATACCAATCGCGAAACTCCGCACTGTAGTGGTTACGGTCGAGGAAATCGCCAAGCGCAATCGTCTCGATGGAAGGGTTCTGCTGTAAGGCGAAAGCGGTCGCTTGTTTATTAAAACGCAGGATATCGCGCAACATACGAAAAAAAGCGGGGCTCAATATGTTGCGACGCTGGGCGAAAACCGCATCCAGATTGCCGCCTGCCCATTCTAAGGAACGATGGGCGAGTGCCAGCTTGACCGAAAAGGACATATCAGTTGCGACTGTCTCGATGTCGAGCTCGTCAAACAAACGTACTAGATTAGGATAAGTGCGGTGATTGAAAACCAGAAACCCCGTATCGACGCCGTGCGTTATGCCATCAAAAGTGACATCGACGGTATGCGTATGCCCACCAAAATAGTCATTGGCTTCAAATAACGAGACGTCATAGCCATCTAGCGCAAGGCGATAAGCACAAGCAAGGCCAGCGATGCCAGAACCGATGACGGCGATTTTCATGCGAAACGACTCCTTTGAACAATCAAACTGTATTTCGCGCGCATCCAATGCGCTCTTGCTATGTGATACGGAAGAAAAGATCAAACGGATTCATTTTTATGACGAATTAATATTAATTTTTGCAAAATAAGCGATGGTTCTTGTGGATTGCTAAATAGGTGGACTGAGAAGTTGTTGATGTATGTTGAGCATAAAGACATTTTATGTCAATGTTTTGTCTAGGACAAAACTTAATTAAATTAAGCGATAAAATAGACGCGATTGGCAAAAATATTGTGTTTTGAGTAATTTATGTATTTTTGTGTCTACATATCGTCTTCTTAAGACGCAGCTAAAAGATAGGCATGTAAATTTTTATGCAGATAACGATGAGTATTGGCGCCGTTGAGCGCGATACCGGTTTGTCCAAAGATGCCTTGCGCGTATGGGAGCGTCGTTACGGATTCCCCGCTCCGATAAGGGATAGTTTGGGTGAGCGTGCGTACCTACTTGAGCAGGTGGATAAGTTGCGCATCTTGAAGCGCTTGCTTGATCAAGGACATCGCCCTGGGAAAATTATTCATTACGGGATACAGGAGTTGCAGCAACTAGTGCAGCAGTCAGTACTCGCTACTGAATCGGTCAATGCCGGTGCTGCCGATGCGTCGATTTTGCAAGGCTATCTCGATTTGTGCATGACGCAGCAGGCAGAAGCCTTGCGTCACGGCCTATCGCAAGCACTGTCTCGCATGGGGCTGGAGCGTTTTATCGTCGAGTTGCTGGTGCCGCTTAATCGCCTAGTGGGAGAGAGTTGGGCCAACGGCGCATTGCAGATATTTGAAGAGCATTTGTATACCGAGTCGGTGCAAATCGTCATGCGTGCCGCGATTTCTTCGTTGCAATTGCCGCCGCGGAAAACAACGGTTAGGCCGCGTATTTTATTGACGACCTTGCCACAAGAGCAGCATGGCCTTGGCCTATTGATGGCGGAGGCGATTTTCACACAGGAAGGAGCGAGTTGTATTTCGCTGGGCGTGCAAACACCAATTATGGATATCGTTGGCGCAAGCAAGGCGCAAAACGCAGATATCGTTGCGCTTTCAGTTTCCGGCGCGATGAACCCTCGCTTGGTGCTCGAAGGCCTGACTGATTTACGTGGGAAATTGCCGAGCAGTACGGAGCTATGGGTAGGGGGAGCTTGTCCGGTACTTGCCCGTCGTCCGCCAAAGTCTATCTATGTGCTGACACAGCTTGCTGGCATCCCCGACAGCTTGAGCGCATGGCGCACCAAGCATCAAGTCTTGGCGGATTAAACCATTCGTAATGCAAGTCTTAGTTTGACCCAAACACAAGCTTCGAAGCGGATGGCCGTTACTCTCATTGGCTAATCAAAGCAAATTTCAAATGATTTCCACACATCTAGCTAAGCTTGCGTCACCTTCAATCACGTCAGGTGTGATCAATGCATGCGAGGCATCGATGCTAGCAAACCCAAACAGGCGATCGTGAATGGTATCGTCTCCGTTTGCACGGCGTTAAAGATACGAGTACTTACAGAAGGAATAGAACGCCAGCTGAAGGCGACTTTTGCGAGAGTGCGGAGATCCACTTAATGCAGGGCTATCTTTTTTGTAAATCCGCGTTTCAAGACATCGCTACTACAGCGTCGTCGTCATGGGTTTGAGGTGACAATATAAGCCAAGCATCTCTTACAGCCTATAATGTCGCACAAGTCTCTACCTGCAGAATCACAGAAATTCCTGCCATATTTAAATGAAGCCCGTAATCGATAATAAAAGGCGTATGAGTGTCGCGCCGATGATGGATTGGACTGATCGGCATTGCCGCATGTTCCATCGACAGATCACTCGTCATACTTGGTTCTATACCGAAATGGTGACCACCGGCGCGCTCTTGCACGGCGATGTGCCGCGTCATCTCGATTTTAATCAAGAGGAGCATCCAGTTGCCTTGCAACTGGGCGGTAGCGAGCCGGCTGATCTGGCGCAAAGCGCCAAGCTCGGTGAAAAATGGGGTTACGACGAAATCAATCTGAATTGCGGCTGTCCGTCAGAGCGGGTGCAGAAGGGGGCGTTTGGCGCTTGCTTGATGAATGAAGCGACCTTGGTAGCCGATTGTGTTAAAGCGATGCGTGATGCAGTACAGATTGATGTGACCGTTAAACATCGCATCGGCATCGACAAGGTCGAGTCTTATGATTTTGTTCGTGATTTTGTGGGCACGGTGGCAGGTGCTGGATGCAATACGTTTATCGTGCACGCACGCAATGCGATCCTCCAAGGACTCAGTCCCAAGGAAAACCGCGAGATTCCCCCATTGCGTTATGAATATGCTTACCGTTTGAAAAAAGATTTTCCATCGCTTGAGATCATCATCAATGGCGGTATTAAGACCTTGGAAGACATCGATACGCATCTTGCGCACGTCGATGGTGTGATGCTGGGACGCGAGGCGTACCACAATCCGTATCTGATGGCGTCGTTTGACGCTCGCTATTACGCTGATGACGCTACCCCGAAGTCGCGCGCAGAAGTGATACAGGCAATGATTCCCTATATTCAGTCTCAGCTTGAAAAATACGGTAAGAGTGCGCAGGGTGGTGGCCTCAAGCTCAATAGCATCACACGTCACATGCTGGGACTGATGGCTGGTTTGCCGCATGCGCGCGCATATAGACAGACTTTGTCAGACGCGAGCAAACTTGCGCAGGGTGATCCCACATTATTGTTAAAAGCACTTGCTAAAATGCAGCCGGTGGTGGCGTGAGCCGGCCTGGAATTTATGAGTAAGGTTGTAATGGTTGCTTTTTGGAATTGTTCGGCGGTTTAGTTTCGTTACATATTTGTAATTTATTTCTTATAGAGATCGAACCTACCCAACTTAGTGTGGTCAATAAGATAACCGATTGCGTTGTTATATTTAGCAACGCATACGGCATAAATCATGAGCCCAAGATTCTTTGTTTCCTCAGGAGAGTTGGGGGAGGCACAGGATTTATTCCCTGAAAGGAACACTATTATGAAAACATTACCAACACAATCTAAATTGATCATCGCCACTGCGGTATTGACCGCACTGTTTGCTACTGGTTGTGAGCGTCGCGCGGCAGACGACACCAGTGCAGCAGGTATGTCTAGCTCGGCACCGGCTGAATCGACTGAAATGGCTCCAAGTTCAACTACGGAGATGTCGCCGCCTGCTGCTACGCCAGACAGCACAACACCACCCGCTGCTACTGATACACCGCCAACTACGCCAGTTCCGTCTGCTAACGATACGATGAGTGACATGAAGGCGGATGCAAAAGAAGGTACCGAAAAAGCGAAAACCGCTATTGACGACACCATTATCACCACCAAGGTTAAAACTGCCTTGTTGGCCGATTCGGATATCAAAGGCTTGGCAATTGATGTGGAAACTTCGGGTGGCGTGGTAACGCTAAATGGTGCCGCGACCAATCAGACCCAGATTGATCGTGCCGGCCAACTGGCAAAAGATGTAAAAGGCGTGATCTCGGTGGATAATAAGGTGACCATCAAGCAATAAGACCGCAGTCGTATCTCAGCGTCGACGCAAAGTTCACAGGTTTGGACTTTGCGTACGTCGAGATTTAAAATAAAGCGGATACAAAAAGGGCGTGCAATTATGCACGCCCTTTTTTATTACTAATGAACTTAGTTTTTAGCTCTGTTAGAAGCGTCTTGTACTTTTTCTCCGCCACGTTCAAGATCTTGCCCAGCGCCGTGAATTGTATTGCAAGCGGCCAAGCCTGAGGTCATCGCGATCAAGCACAAAATGGACATGATTTTTTTCATGATGTTTCCCTTCTGATTAGTGGATTCGGGCGCAACTACTTCCCTAGTTTCCGGTTGGTTTAATTTTAATTTACTTCTACCGAATCACCTCGAAATATCATCTGCATGCGCAACTTGATATTTCGGGATCAATCTGACGATTTGACCTTGTATTACAAGAAAGTTCACTTCGCAGAATAATCAACGGCGCCCAATGATAATGCCGAGCAGCGTACCGAAGCCGACCGCCAGTGCAATCGACTGTACTGGTTTTTCTTTTACATAGTCAGTCGTCACTTCGACGCCATGATTGAATTGTCGACCAGCTTGGGCAGCCATACCCTTGGCGGTTTGGCGCATCGTGCCGAATTTTGTCAATATGCGCTCATGCGCGTCATTTAACTCTATATCGGTCAACTCAGATGCGTGCGAAAGCAAGGTATCCAAATCGCTTTTAAGGGTTTGTAAGTCATTACGCAGGGTTGCGCTAGAGAGGGTGGAAGGCTTGCTATTGGTGGTGTTCGCGTTCATGGAAGCTCCTTTGTATCAGAATGATGGGTAAATATTTGCGTCATCCATCTGAGTGATGTTGGATGAGGTAAGGCTGATAAAACTTCAGTTATCAGAAACGATTACGGCCATGGACTGGGCGTTACATTGACGTACTGGGGACCGTTCTCGGACGGTTCAGGGATCGCCTTGTTTTGCTCGTTCATACTTTGCTTTTCGGGGTCGTGCGGTTGGCCGTGATGGAACTCGGCAAGCTGTACGATTTGCTGGCGACACTGCTTAAAATCCGTGTCGGTGAGCCCCGGTTCAGGACAGTTTGTTATTGCCCAAGCCACGAATGTCTCAAACTTCTGCTGCATTTCGACGCTGAAATGCGTGGCAGTTTTGTCATTGTCAGACATTTTGTCCTCCGTTGGTGTTTCCTCATTGGTAAGACCATGTTTTTTAAAAATAATTCAAAGAGGCTGAGGATGCATGTGAAACGTTATGTTGTTTATCCTATCAGGTACCGGGTTGCACAAGTAGAAGTGGCACTGCGATCCTTAACCAAGTATGCAGAAACCTCCTCGCGCTACCCGCATGAGAGAGTTGGCGAACGTATGGATGAGGGATGTGATGGAAAAAATGCGGGGGTAGTGAATATGCTGATGTTTCTGTCGTCAGAAACACAAAAGGGTCTAGACTTGTGATCTAGACCCTCGCGCTTATTACTTAATATTCGTGGTAGGCCGTGCGGGATTCGAACCTGCGACCAACGGATTAAAAGTCCGCTGCTCTACCAGCTGAGCTAACGACCCGAAAGAAAGCTATTATAAAGAACCATGTGAGTTGCTGTCAATCAGCTTGATGGATTTTCTATTGTTTTTATTCGATTTTCCATCGACACCCTATTTCACAGGTTAACCATTGGCCTGCGCTAACCCTGTTGGAGCAGTAACAAAAAAAATCGCCCGCAAATTTTAAAATTTACGGGCGGTTTTTTTTGACGACTAAAGCAAGGAGTCAAATGAGGCAATTTCCTTATTTGAGATTGCTGAGACGATCTTTTGCTGTTTGTGCTGCAGGTGAGTCAGGATATTTGTCGATCAAAGTTTGCAGCATTTTTTTTGCTGAATTTTTATCCTTGAGCGCAAGCTCCGAACTTGCAATGTTGAGCATCGCATCAGGTACTTTGGGATTATCAGGATACTTACTGATCAGCGTTTTTTGCGCTGCGATTGAACTGCGGTAATCACTTTGCGAATAATAGGCATTGCCTATCCAGTATTGCGCTGACGGCGCATATGCCGAGCTCGGATAAGTTTTGACAAAGTCTGCGAAGGCCGCCCCAGATTTTTTGTAGTCGCCTGACTTAAACAGTGTCAACGCATTGTCATAAGCCTGCTGCTCTGTTTGTCCAACTAACGCTTCTTGACCGTCGACCGTGACGCTTTTCGGTTCCAGCTTGCGTAGACGTGTATCTAGATCGACATAGAAACTCTTTTGTTGCTGCTGCAACGTTGAGACTTCGTTATTCAAGACTTCAATCCGACCGTTTAGTCGTGCTATTTCTTGCCGTAGCATGTCGTTCTGATTGGATAGTTCCAGCACGGCTGTAGCATCAGCCTTACTAGTAACTTGCGTGCGCAAGTCAAGAATTGCCTTACGTGCTTCGTCATCGCCAAACAGTGCTGCGTGCGCCGAAAACGAAGCGCAAGAAAATGCGGCCATTAAGGCCGCAACAAGCGTGTGCTTGATTCTCATCATCGCTATTAATAGACGATGTCAGCGCGGCGATTTTCTGCCCATGCTGCTTCATCATTGCCTTCTGCTTTTGGTTTTTCTTTGCCTAGCGAAACGGCTTCCATCTGCGAATCGCTCACACCTAACAAAGACAACGATTTACGCACAGCTTCTGCACGTTTTTGACCCAAAGCCAAGTTGTATTCTGCACCGCCGCGGCTATCGGTGTTGCCTTGAATTTTAACGTTGCGGCTTGGATGGCTTTTCAGATAGTTAGCGTGATTTTCAACGACAGACTGGAATTCTGGTTTGACGATGTAGCTATCAAAATCAAAATAGACGCTACGCTTGGCTAATACGCCTTGCGGATCATTTAATGCGTCGCTGGAAGTGCTGACTGTGCCGACCGAGCGGGCATCTGCCTGTCCACTGCGATCTTCGACGGGTGCTTTGTCGTTGATTGGGGTGGATGAGCAAGCTGCGAGCAGCATGGCGCTCGATAAGATAAAAACGGAAGTTAATGCGCGCATTCAAATTCTCCTTATTGTGACGTAGGGTGTTAAATCAAAAAATTAACGAATACATTATTTCATAAACGGGCCCCACGTGGGCTCCCTTATATCGCCAGCCTGGGTTGTCAGACGTTGCTTAACGCTACCATCGACCGATACAACTGCCAAAGTACCGCGTCCACCGGACTGGGTAGCGTACATAATGTATTGGCCATTGGGCGAAAAGCTTGGTGATTCGTCTTTGACGGTGTCGGACAAGCGCAGTTCCTGACCAGTGCTTAAATCGAGGACAAATAGTTGAAATTTTCCGTCGCGACGGGAAATATAGGCCAAGGTTTTGCCATTGGGTGAAATTCGCGGGCTAATGTTGTAATTGCTGCCGAAAGTAATGCGCTTTACATTGTCGCCATTGACGCTCATTTTATAAATTTGCGGCCCGCCGCTGCGGTCACTAGTGAAATAGATACTTTGACCATCGGATGAAAAATGCGGCTCCGTGTCGATACCGCTGGAGTTACTGACTCTGTGCAAGCCGGTGCCATCGTTTTTGACGATGTAAATCTGAGTCAACCCGCTGCGCGACAGGGCGACTGCCAACCGGGTGCCATCTGGCGACCAAGCTGGTGCCGAATTACTGCCTTTGTAATTAGCAGCCACGGAGCGCTGTCTGGTGACGAGGTTTTGGACATAGACTACCGGTTTTTTATTTTCAAAAGACACGTAAGCGACTTTGGTACCGTCAGGCGACCAAGCGGGCGAAATAATTGGCTCATTCGAGCGCAATGCAAGCTGTACGCCTTCGCCATCGGAATCGGCGACTTCTAGATGAAATTCCTTGCCGACCTTAGTGACATACGCGATACGGGTGGCGAAAGCACCAGGTATACCGAGCATTTTTTCATAGATATCGTCGGCAATCTTGTGGCCGGAGACGCGAATGAATTGCGGATTTGCGGCCAGCGCGAGCGACGATAACTGTGTGGACTGGATCGTGTCGAATAAACGATAACGTACGTCAAAGCGACCATCCGGCAAACGTTGCACGCTGCCAACTACAATGGCATTAGCACCGCGAGATTTCCAGTCGGCAAAATTAATTTGATCGTTTTCAGTAATCACGCTACCGGTATCGATCACCCTGAAATAGCCGCTGCGTGTCAGATCGGCCTTGATGATGGCACTCACTTGGCTAGGTGCAATCGACTCATTACCAAAAGCAGCAACCGCGATTGGTATCTGATTGGCACCGACGCCCGCAATTTCCACACGCAATTGTGCGTGCGCATTGACGGCGAACGTAAGGGCAAAAAGGGCGAACAGTCTTGCGGTGAACACGCGCGTAAAAAATTTATTCATCATCGGTCACTGATCTTTCGGTTTGTGGACTACGGTAAAACTGCTAGGTACACGTCCGGAATTGTCCGGTGGAAATGGTTGCGAGAGTTCGATCGCGCGTTTGACTGACTCATCAAAGCCGGGCAGGCCAGACGATTTGCGTAAGCGCAGACCGCGAACCGAACCATCTGGCAGCAGTTCGACATCATATTCGGCTGCAGGATTCCCGCTCAAGCCTTCGGGAACGTTAAATATTGTATTAGAGCGGATTCTGGCGCCGATTTTTTGCAAGTAACTGGCATCGGCGCGTCCTATGCCCGTCGACTTTTCTGCTTTGCCGGCGCCGCCGCTGCCAACAGCTTCGGTGAGACGACGCATTTCCTCGGCTTTCGCTGCTTTGAGTTGAGCTGCTTCCTGTTGCCGTTTCTTGTCTTGCTCGATTTTCTTTTGCTTCTCTTTTTCAGCTTGCTCTTTTGCTGCTTGCGCTTTCGCCTTTTCCTTGCGTGCGTCTTCTTCGGCTTTCTGCTTTTTTAGTAATTCTTGTTTTTGTTGCTCTGCAAGCTTGTCTTTACGCTCTTGCTCTTTGCGTTTTTTCTCTTTTTCTAACGCGATATCTACCTTCGGCACGGGGGGCGTATCCGGTTCCACTTTAGGTGGTGGCGGTTTAACAGCCGGCTTGGGTTCTGGCTTAGGCTCAGGTTTTGGTTGCGGTTTAGGGTCTGGCAAGGGCGCTGCTTCGCGCGCCTTCAGATCCCAGATTTCTGCCTGTACCGCGATTGGCGTTTCGCTTTGCCAATCGATACCAATCCAAAAAAACACCAACAGTGCCGCATGCACGGCGGCCGCTAGCGAGATTGCGCGCCAGCGTCCAGGTTCTTTGGGTACGTGATACGGAGATTGATCAGTCATAAAACATCTTTACCTGGTGGCCAGCCCAACGCGCTCGATACCAAGTTTCTTGGCGGCCGAGATGGCTTGAATCACCTCGTCGTATTTAATATTTTTGTCAGCCGCAATCATCACCGAGATTTCTGGGTTAGCCGCGTACAGTGTGCGCAACTTTTGCTGTAATGCCTCGCGATCTGACACAGTCTCGGCAGTAGTTGGCGCATTCTTTTTGCCGTGAATGGAGATGCTGGCTGAGGCATCGGGCTTGAGATCAATGCGTATGTATTCAGTCGGTGGCAAAACTGATTTGGCGGCGTTGGGCAAATCGATGACATTTGGATTGGTCATCGGGGCGACCACCATAAAAATCACCAGCAGAACCAACATCACGTCGATATAGGGGACGACGTTGATATCTGCCTTGAACTTGCGCGTGCGCCCGCCGCGCATACTGCCGGATGAAAATGTCATCGATGCGTCCTATCGGGTTTGGCGCTGCAAGATATTCGAAAATTCTTCGACAAAACTTTCGAAACGTATCGCTAGCCGGTCAATGTCGTGCGAATAACGGTTGTAGGCAACCACCGCCGGAATCGCCGCAAACAAGCCAATCGCAGTAGCAACCAGCGCTTCGGCAATGCCTGGCGCAACCGATGCTAACGTTGCTTGTTGCACATTGGCGAGTCCGCGGAACGCATTCATGATGCCCCATACGGTGCCGAATAAACCCACATATGGTGATACTGAACCAACCGACGCGAGAAAAGCGAGATGTGATTCGAGTCCATCCATTTCGCGCTGATAGGCGGCGCGCATTGCACGGCGTGCGCCATCGAGGCGCGCCGCACCATTAAGCGCGCTGGCTGCACTTCTGGATTCTTTATTGTATTCGCTCATGCCGGCTTCAAAGATGCGTTCTAGTGCGCCGGTGGAGCCATCATTGCGACGACGGCTGGAGGTGGCATCAAGGTAGAGTGCATTTAAGTCACCGCCGGACCAGAACGCGCGCTCGAATTCTTCAGTCTTGGCGCGCGCGCTGCGGATCGCAAACATTTTGCGAAAAATATAAGTCCAGCTGAAGATCGACACGCTCAGCAACAGCAGCATGACGAGTTGCACAATGATCGACGCAGAGGTAATCAGGTGAAAGAAGGAAAGATCTTGGGTAACGGTCATGGGGGGCGCGAGTCAGATTATCGATAGTTGTGAAATGGCGGCGTGGCTGCTTGCTTATCTGGCGGAGCTTATTTCAATATGTGGTTCAAAAGCATAATTCAAAAAGATAACGCGGAAATGACAGCTAGCGATTCAGAGAGCCAGATGATCGGTGCAAGTTTAACAAGGTTCTCTCACTATTTGAAAACCAATCTGTATCAATCTGTATATATGCTTCAGGCTGGTCATGTTGCATCAATCGGGATGTAGTCAGAGTTCGTGCATTTTTCTTTAGGGCATTTCTCTTCATTGCTTGCTTGATTACTCAATTAATTGTTCTGTTTTTCGATCGTCTTGATACTGTCTAAAACATTTTTTGGAATTTCGCAGGGGCGGAAACTGGCGAAATCGACGCAGCCAACCTTGATGCGTCCGGTGGCAAGTAATTCTTCAGTGTCGCCGTGCTCGTTCTTCGTGATGCGCCATGCCTGCTGTACAAACTGCACCGATGCGCGACCCATCTTTTCGACCACGACAGTCAGTTTCAGTTCATTATCAAGTTTCGCCGGGGCATGATAATCAACCGCGGTGCTTTTGACGACAAAGACCACGCCATGCGTTTCGGTCATTAATTGCTGGCCAATGCCAGCCGCACGCAACCATTCCGTGCGAGCGCGCTCGAAAAACTTCAGATAGTTGGCATAAAACACCACGCCGCCGGCGTCGGTATCTTCAAAGTAGACGCGGATATTCCAGCTGAAGTTTGAAGACATGGTTGTCAAATTGAGTAAGGGTTAATCATTTGCTGATAGCGTGCGCGTCAGCGGCACAAGGATGGTGTATACGCAATCATTGTTGACCGGCGTTTATCTACGCGAGACTAATCTCTTTTTATCATCAATGGGCCAAAACCTTGGCAGGTCGGCATAATCTCAATGCGATTAACGCTGACATGGCTAGGTAACGAAGCGATCCAATAGGCAGTTTCTGCAATGTCGGCTGGGCTGAGTGGTTGCGTACCTTGATAGACCTTGGCTGCGGCTACATCGTCCTGTAAGCGCACATTAGAAAACTCGGTACCACCAGCGAGGCCCGGTGAGATATTTGATGCGCGCACGCCTGTGCCAACCAAATCAGCACGTAGATTAAGAGTGAACTGTTCGACAAACGCTTTGCTGGCGCCATAGACATTGGCACCCGGATAAGCATAGCTACCAGCATTAGAGCCGATATTAATAATGGTACCGCTGCCGCGTGCAACCATGCCAGGCAACATCATATGCGTGACGGTCACTAATCCTTTGCAGTTGGTGTCGATCATGGTTTCCCACTCTGCCAACGACGCTTTTTGTGCGGGCTGTATACCGAGTGCGAGACCGGCGTTGTTGATCAATACGTCGATGTCGCGCAGTTCGGCAGGCAGACTTTCCAATGCTGTGGCAATGGAGGTCTTGTCAGTCACATCCATTTCGACCGGATGCAATGCATCGCCAACTTCGGTTGCCAACGCCGCCAGCCTGTCGGTGCGGCGTGCGCACGCAATAACTTGATAACCATGACGCGCAAACTTGCGTGCCATTTCTGCACCAAAGCCCGAGCTTGCACCTGTGATCAAAGCGATCATCGTCTTCCTTTGTGATGATGGAGGTGAGGTAGATTGAAAATTATGCCGAACAGAGAGCGGTCATGACAAGCGCTCTGCCTATCGTCGTGGAGCGCTGTGGACGATAGGCAGAGCGTGTCGGCTTATTTTGTTGCCTGTGCACGTTGGATCAGGAAGGTGGTTAGCAACGGTACCGGACGGCCGGTCGAACCTTTAGCCGCGCCGCTTTTCCATGCGGTACCAGCGATATCCAAGTGCGCCCACGTATATTTTTTGGTGTAGCGTTCAAGAAAGCAGGCTGCGGTGACACTACCACCTGCAGGGCCACCAATATTGGCCATGTCTGCAAAATTGGACTTCAATTGTTCTTGATAACGATCCTCGATCGGCATGCGCCACGCGGTATCGCCAGACAGTTTGCCGGCGGCGAGTAATTCATTTGCCAGTGCATCGTGGACGGCGTCGTCACGCGTGAATAATCCAGAATTGTGATGACCCAGTGCAGTGATGCAGGCACCGGTCAAGGTTGCGACGTCGACCACGGCGGCCGGTTTGAAGCGCTCGGCATAGGTTAATGCGTCGCATAACACCAAGCGGCCTTCGGCATCGGTATTTAGAACTTCGATAGTCTGGCCAGACATAGAGGTGACGATATCGCCAGGCTTAGTTGCGCTGCCGGAAGGCATATTTTCGCAACTCGGAATCACGACGATGACATTCAGGTTCAGCTTTAATTCAGCGATGGCACGCATGGTGCCGAGCACCGAGGCTGCGCCACCCATGTCGTACTTCATCTCATCCATGGCCGCACCAGGCTTGAGCGAAATACCGCCAGAATCAAAAGTGATGCCTTTGCCGACTAGTACCACGGGCGCGTCTTTCGCCTTGCCACCCATGTGCTTGAGCACGATAAATTTCGGTGGCTCAACACTGCCGTTGGTAACCGACAGAAAGCTGCCCATCTTTAATGCTTGTGCTTGTTTGCGATCAAGAATCTCAACTTCGAGCTTGAATTCTTTCGCCATATTTTTTGCCGTATTGGCTAAATAGCTGGGCGTGCAGACATTTGCAGGGAAGTTGCCGAGATCTTTGGTCAGATCAATGCCGTTAGCGACCGCGACCGCTTGCTTGATTGCCTGACGCGCAGAGTCAACTGACTTTGCATTAACGATAAAAGCAATTTTTTTGACGCCGCTGGCAACGCTCTCTTTTTTGCTCTTGAGGCTTTCGAAACGATAGGCAGCGTCGCGTGCGGTCAGAATATAGCAATTAATTGCCCAGGCGATGTTACGTCCGGCCACTACATCAAGGGGCAACGCAATCACCGCTTCGCTGGCGCCTAGGGTCGCGAACACTGCCGCGGAGGCTTTAAGCGCAGCGGTCAGATCTTTTTCGCCGCTTTCTTTTTCCTTGCCTAAGCCCACCAGCAAGATACGCTCGGCGTTGACGCCGTCTACGTCGCGCAGTAACAGTGTGCTGCCAGCTTTACCGGTAATATCACCGGAGCGCAACGCGGCGTCGATCACGCCTTTTTTGTTCAATGCTTTTGCTTCGGATGAAAGTACCTTGTTTTCAAACACGGCTACGGCTACACATCCGGTCTTCAGAGTAGTGATAGTGCTTTTGGCGTCGAATGATTTTATGCTAAAGTCCATGCGTTATTCCCCTTGTCGATCCACGATTATAGCTCCCCCATGATTTTTCAGCGCGCGCTCAGACGCGATTTGCTCAGTACCGCGGGCGCCGTCTTCACCACTTTGTTCTCGATTACGATCACGATCATGCTGATCCGTATTCTTGGGCAGGCAGCTGGCGGTAAAGTTGCGTCGTCGGATGTGGTCGCGTTAATCGGCTTTTCGACGCTCAATTATCTCCCTGTGATTTTGAATCTGACCGGCTTTATTTCGGTATTGCTGGCGGTCACACGCAGCTATCAGGATTCGGAGATGGTTGTTTGGTTTGCCTCTGGCTTGAGCCTTACTCGATGGATCAAGCCGGTGTTGCTGTTTGGCTTGCCTATTATGGTGATGACGACGCTGCTCAGTTTTTATTTGACGCCATGGGCAAATCAGCAAAACGCCGAATATAAAAAACGCTATGCCAGCCGCGAAGATATTGCACGTGTCTCACCGGGAAAATTTCAAGAGTCATCTTCAGGCGATCGCGTATTTTTTGTTGAGGGCGTCTCTGGTGATACGACCAAAGTAAAGAATGTTTTTGTTAGTGGTGCGCGCGAAGGTAAAGATAGCGTGGTGGTAGCAAAAGAGGGCACCATAGAAATTGATAAAGACGGTAATAAATACTTGGTTTTACATCAAGGTCGTCGTTACGATGGCATACCAAACCAATCGGATTTTCAGTTAATGGAATTTGAACGCTATGGTTTGCTGGTTTCGAGTGAGTCAAAAGCTGTCGTAGGCAACACCTCTGCTAGTGGTTTAACAACCAAAGAGCTGATTGAAAATCGTAATAACTTCAATGACGGCGAGCTGGTTTGGCGTATTTCGTTGCCGTTAATGGGCGCTTTGTTAATGCTATTGGCAATTCCTCTCAGCTTTGTCAATCCACGTGGCGGGCGCTCAATCAATCTGTTGATCGCCTTATTCTTGTTTGTTTTCTATAGCAATACGCTTAGTTTCATGCAATCCGCCGTTGCGCAGAATCGTTCGACACTGGGACTGGCATGGTGGCCGGTACATTTGATTGCATTGCTCGTTGTCATTGCATTTTTCCTGTGGCGCTTGAAAGTAAATAGTCGTTACCATCCATTGGTGTTGTGGGCTACGTTGAAACGTTTGATATTGGTAAGAAAGGTTTCGACATGAAAGTGCTGCAAAAATATTTTGCCGCAGAGATAGGTCGATCCATCTTTTTTGTTTTGATCGCTTTCCTTGCGTTGTTTGCTTTTTTTGACGTCATTGGCGAATTGAAATCAGTAGGGCGCAACGACTATAAGATTCAAACTGCGTTTCTGCATGTTTTGTTGGGCGTGCCAGCCTATGCCTATGATTTGCTGCCGATTGCGGCATTGATCGGTACGATTTGGACGCTGGCACAGTTTGCCTCTCGGTCAGAATTTACCATCATGCGGGTATCGAGTATGTCGACCGCAATGGCCGCCATGATGCTCTTCAAGATCGCTGCGGTACTGGCGGTGATCACATTTATTACTGGTGAGTTTATTGCGCCTAAGAGTTCTGAAATTGCGGAGCAAATTAAATTAACAGCCCGAGGCAATTCCTTGTCGCAGGAGTTTCGCTCAGGTTTGTGGACCAAGGATGTGATTAAATTCGGCGGCAACGTGGGTGATCCAATCGGCTCAAGATTTTTGAACGTTACCAAGGTGTTGCCGAACGGTCAGCTGCTTGGCGTGAAAATTTATGAATTCAATCTCGATTTTCATTTAACCAATTTAATTACTGCCGCCAAAGGTGAGTATCAAGGAAATAATAATTGGACTTTGACAGATGTGACCAGGGCCAAATTTAGTGACAAGGCATTGCAGACGACAGCTAGCCAATCCGATATCAATGCGGCAATCTCGACCGAGAGTATTCCGTCCATGACATTAGTATCCGAAGTGACACCAGAAATTCTATTGGTTGGCTTTTCCGATCCTGACAAAATGTCGGCCTTTAGGTTATTTGAATACTCAAATTATCTCAAAGAAAATAATCGAGAAAGTGCGCGCTATGAGATCGAACTTTGGAAAAAAGTGTTTTATCCGTTTGCCGTATTTGTCATGATGGCGCTGGCTTTACCTTTTGCCTATCTGCACTTCCGTTCTGGTGGCGTCAGTCTGAAAATTTTTACCGGCATCATGATGGGTGTGAGCTTCCAATTAATTAACAGTTTATTTGCGCATCTTGGTTTACTGAATACTTGGCCGCCGATGGCAACCGCAGTATTACCTAGCTTGTTATATTTGCTGTTAGCAATTGGCGCGCTGTCTTGGGTCGAGCGACATTAAATAGGATCAATATGAAAAAACACGCTCTCGTTTTATTTGCGCATGGTGCGCGTGATGCGCGCTGGGCTGCGCCGTTTCAGAGTTTACAGAAGATCGTGCAAGAACAGGCCCCTGACATGACTGTGGCATTGGCATTTTTGGAATTGATGTCACCGCGCTTGCCGGAATTAGCTGTCGAGCTGGTTGCCGCGGGCGTGGAAGATGTCACGATCGTGCCGGTATTTTTTGGACAGGGTGGACATGTATTGCGTGATCTGCCGTTGATCGTCGAAACCTTACGTGCTGAATATCCACATGTGAATTTCAAGACAGTCGATGCGGTCGGTGAAGATGCCAAGGTACAGCAGGCGATTGCGACATATTGCCTAGGCAGCATGGCCTAGAAAACTAGATTTAGTCTAGGTGCTTGCGGTGTGAAGATGGTGTCTCAGCAGGAATACATTATAGGCGCCGAGCACCGATTGCATTTTAATTGATGCTATGCATTTTCAGCGCTGCCATCGAAGGTGTCACGCGTAGCCATCGCAGCACCTATCATGACCAATACCGGTCCTTGACGCTCTCCCAGTCCCTGTTCCAAATCACGCAAGCACATGCGCATGATTTTCTGATTTGGCAAGCTGCAGTTTTCTATCACGACCACTGGTAATTCTGGCGAACGTCCTTGCTCTAACAATTTTTGCGCGGTAATCATTGCTTCGCGTCCACCCATGTACTGAATTAAAGTGTCGCAATCTGGCAGCGTCAACTGATCTGGTTGTTGAGGCGCAGTGCTGGAGGTAAAAAACGCGATGCTGCGTGCGACACCCCGCTTGGTCAACGGTTGCTGGGTGGCTGCCGCAGCGGCAAACGCCGTGGTGACGCCGGGTACGATTTCGACCTTGATACCTAATGTTTCGAGTGCGCTGAGTTCTTCGTCAGCACGACCAAACAACATCGGATCGCCACCTTTTAGGCGTACCACCAATTTGTGCTTGCCAGCACATTCGATCAGCAGTTGATTGATTTCGATCTGCGCGGTTGAGCGCCGACCACTGCGCTTGCCGACCGAAATTTTTTCTGCCTGTGGACACAGAGTGAGCATCTGATCGCTGACCAGTGCATCGTGCAGCACGCAATCGGCTTGCGCCAGTAGACGTGCACCGCGCACGGTGATCAGGTCTATCGCACCAGGCCCTGCACCGATCAAATAGACCTTGCCATAAGAAATCGGTGCTGCCGCTTGTGCCATTTTTACCTACGATTAAAGACGAATCATGCCGGCCGCAACGGTTTGGTGCGTGACTTCATCGATCAGAATGAAAGCGCCGGTGGCACGGATCGCATCGTAGGCATCAGCGGCGAGTGCTTGCTGTACGCTGACACTCACGCGCGCGATGCCGTTGAGTTTGACTGCATCAGCTGGACGTCTTTCTTGTGTATTGATGTCCAGTAGCGATTCAATTTTGGTGATGCGTGCAGCCACTTGGCGGGTGGTGTGCTTGAGCCAGTATTTGCGACGTACATCCAGCGGCTCTTCGGACAACCAGCACAGATCGGCACTCACGGTTTTCAATAACTCTGCTGGACGGCTTGCGGCTGACAGCATATCGCCACGGGAGATGTCGACGTGTTCATTTAGTAGCAGCGTAATCGACTGACCAACGACGGCTTCGTCCAATGAGCCATCCAACGTCTGAATATCTTTAACCGTTGCAGTGTGGCCACTAGGTTGCACCACCAGCTTATCGCCTTTTCGTACTTTGCCGGCTTCGATACGACCCATGTAACCGCGGAAGTCATCGGCTTCATGGCCATTGTGACGTGCTACCAATTGCACTGGGAAGCGGAAAGGATCATTGTGCGATTCATCGTAGACGGAGAGCGATTCCAGCAGTTCGATCAAGGTCGGACCTTGATACCAAGCCAGTTTTTCACCGCGTGTGACGACGTTGTCGCCTGCCAGTGCTGACAGTGGAATCGGACGAATGTCTTTTAGTCCCAGTGTCTTGGCAAACTCGGTATAGGCAGCCACGATGCGGTCATAGACGGTCTGATCGTAATCAATCAAATCCATTTTATTGACGGCGACGATCACATGTTCGATCTGCAGCAGATGTGCGATGGTCGAGTGACGCTTGGTTTGGATCAGCAGTTCGACGCTACCGTCATCACCTAATTTCACTTTCGATACATCGATCAGAATGATTACTGCATCGGCGGTTGATGCGCCTGTGACCATGTTGCGTGTGTACTGCTCGTGACCTGGCGTATCGGCGATGATGAACTTGCGTTTAGGCGTGGCGAAATAGCGATAGGCAACGTCAATCGTGATGCCTTGCTCACGTTCTGCTTCCAAACCATCTGTCAGCAGCGACAAGTCGATGGTGTCACCGACCGTACGCTTGTGCTTGGCACGAGACATCGCGTCGAGTTGATCGGCGAAGATACCTTTGCTGTCAAACAGCAGGCGGCCGATCAACGTGCTTTTGCCGTCATCGACCGAGCCCGCGGTAATAAAGCGCAGCAAGCCGCGTTCGGCCGACGCTGTGCCGGCGGGGGTGGTGGCTGTTTGTTGTACGACTGCGTTCATCAGAAATATCCTTCTTTTTTACGTTTTTCCATCGACGCTTCAGACGTTTGATCGTCCATGCGGGTTGCGCCGCGTTCGGTGATTTGGGTGATGGCGGTTTCAGCGATGATGGCGTCAACCGTATCGGCGTCGGAGGAGACCGGGCAGGTGCAGGAAATATCGCCGACGGTGCGGAAACGAACCGTTTGCATTTCTACTGTTTCACCTTCTTTGGCTGGTGTCAGATCGGTCAGCGGTACCAACAAACCATTGCGTGGAATCACTTGGCGCTGATGCGCAAAGTAAATCGATGGCAGTTCTAATTTTTCGCGCGCGATGTATTGCCAAACGTCGAGCTCGGTCCAGTTGGAGATCGGGAACACACGCATGTTTTCACCTTTGTGAACGCGGGTGTTGTACAGATCCCAGAGTTCTGGACGTTGTGCTTTTGGGTCCCATTGGCCGAATTCATCGCGGAACGAAAAGATACGTTCCTTGGCGCGCGCCTTTTCTTCATCGCGACGGGCGCCGCCGATGCAGGCGTCGAACTGGTGTTCGGCGATGGTTTCCAGCAGTGTTACCGCTTGTGCCGCATTACGTGAATCGGTTTGTGGATTGCGCAGACGCACGGTGCCACGCTTGATCGAATCTTCTACCGAACCGACGATCAGGCGTTCGCCCAGCTCTACCGCGCGTTTGTCGCGGAAGCGGATGACTTCATCAAAGTTATGACCGGTATCGATATGCACCAGCGGGAATGGAAATTTACCTGGGCGGAATGCTTTTTCTGCCAAACGCAGCATGATGACCGAATCCTTGCCGCCCGAAAAGAGCAGGGCAGGGTTCGCGCATTCGGCCGCAACTTCACGCATGATGTGGATCGCTTCAGACTCCAGCCAATCAAGATGCTTGTTGCTGCCGGCATCCAAAAATAGTTTATCTACTGCTGTATTCATAAAATTCTCAAGCCTCAGGGCGATTGGTATTTAAGGGTTAGTGGCGACAGATTTGATGCGTATCAGTTTGCCGTCGACGACGTGTAAGCCACATTCTTTCGACTCTGGATTTTCCCACCACCAGCGTCCGGCGCGTACATCTTCACCGGGTTGAATTGCACGTGTGCACGGTTCGCAGCCGATGGATGGATAACCTTTGTCGTGCAGTGCGTTGTACGGCACATTGTTACTGTGCAGGTAGTGCCAGACATCTTCTTCCGACCAGTCGGCCAAAGGATTGAACTTGACCATATTGTGTGCAGCATCGTCTTCTTGCACATCGAGCTCGGCACGCGTGCTCGATTGCGCACGACGTTGCCCTGTCACCCAAGCACGTTTGCCTGCTAGTGCGCGATTCAGCGGTTCGACCTTGCGGATACGGCAGCACTCCTTGCGCATCTCGACGCTTTCATAAAATGCATTCAAGCCGTTCTGTTTAACGTAGCCATCCACTGCTTCCTGCTGTGGGCGAAACAAGGCGATGTCGACACCATAGGTTTGCTTGATTTTGTCGATTACGGCCAGCGTTTCGGGATGCAGACGACCGGTTTCAAGCGTAAAGATGTCGATGGCTAATTTTGTGCGCAAGATCATATCGGTCAACACCATGTCTTCGGCCGCGAGGCTGGAAGCAAACACGGCAGGCGTAAACCAATCGGCTACGCGTTGCAGCGTTGCACGCGTATCGCTGACCAGTCGATCGTAGTGTGCGTTACTCATTTTGGTGCTACCGCCTGCCTATCAATACGGCGGAACAATGGCGATTTTTGATCCCACGAGATTTGATAGGTCTCGGAGAAGTCGGTCAAACCTTTCAGTGCTTCATGGATATCGCGATCTGGCCGCGTGGCGAATGCATTGAAACCAACGCGCTGCATATAAAACATTTGATCGCGCAGCACGTCGCCAATCGCACGTAACTCGCCGTTGTAGCCGAGACGTGCGCGCAGGTTATAAGCTATTGAATAGCCACGGCCATCAGAGAATTTAGGAAAATCGACTGCGATCACGGCGAATTTTTCCACTTCGCCTTTCAGCTCTTCCGGACGTTCGTCGCTGGCGATCCAGACGCCGATTTCTGCACGGCCAGCCAGTGCTGTACCTTGTGCCTGCCAAACTTTGAGCGGCACGATGACCTTGCCATCAGGAATGGCAATGCTGTCAGGTGCTTCGCCTTCTTCCAGTCGCAATACGATCCAGTCGTCATTGATGACTGCCTTGTCTTTAATAATTTCACGCATATGCATCCTCACCACTACATTCTTTAATATCGATTGGTGTTGCGTACACCTGTTTCTTAAATTCATCGGGGCCGATACGGCGCACTGTCTCGATGAACTTCTCGCCAGCGACGCGTTTGTCCACGTAGACTTTCAGCAGACGACCGATGACTTCTGGTACTTGCAATGCCGAGAACGATGGGCCGATGATTCTGCCGATAGCTGTGCTATTGCCCTGTGCACCGCCTATCGAAATCTGATACCACTCAGCGCCATCTTTATCGACGCCGAGGATGCCGATATTGCCGACATGGTGATGACCGCAGGCGTTAATGCAGCCAGACATATTCAGTTCGATTTCGCCAATATCGTGTTGGAAATCGATATTCTCAAAACGCTCACTGATAGCAGCAGCAATCGGGATTGATTTGGCATTTGCGAGTGAGCAAAAGTCGCCGCCTGGGCAGCAGATCATATCGGTCAGCAAGCCGATATTTGGCGTTGCTAGGTGATGCGCTTTGGCTTCTTGCCACAGTGCGTGCAGATCGGCTTGCTTGACATCGGCCAGCACTAAATTCTGCTCATGCGTGACGCGCAGTTCGCCAAAGCTATAACGATCGGAAAGGTCAGCGACAAAATCCATTTGTTCAGCTGTCGCATCGCCTGGTGGTACGCCTGGTTTTTTCAGCGAGAGTACGACGACAGCATAGCCTGGCATTTTGTGCGGTTTGACATTGCGCTTGATCCAGTTGGCAAAGGCTTTGTCCTCGCTTTGCTGCAACAGCAATGCATCTTCGTTTGCTAGTGTTTCGTAGGCAGGTGGTGCGAAGTAGGCTGCAATGCGATTAAATTCTTCGGTCGTCAGCGTGCCTGGACCATCTTGCAGATCGGCCCATTCGGCTTCAACCATGCGGCCAAATTCTTCTGGGCCAATTGCCTTGACCAGAATCTTGATGCGCGCCTTGTACTTGTTGTCGCGACGACCGTATTGATTGTAGACACGCAGAATCGCCTCGATGTAGGTCAACAGATGCTGCCACGGCAAAAACTCGCGAATCACGCTACCGATAATTGGTGTACGACCCAGACCGCCGCCGACCAACATGCGGAAACCGACTTCACCCTTGTCATTTTTGACGACGGTGACGCCAATGTCATGCACCGCTGTCGCCGCACGATCTTCAGTCGCAGCGTTGAAGGCGATTTTGAACTTGCGCGGTAAATAGGCAAACTCAGGATGGAAAGTGCTCCATTGGCGCACGAGTTCCGTGTAAGGGCGAGGATCGAGCAACTCATCGGCAGCGACACCCGCATATTCGTCGGCGGTTGTGTTGCGGACGTCGTTACCCGATGTTTGGATTGCGTGCATTTCGACTGTGCTCAACTGCTCCAGAATATCCGGCGCATCCTCTAGGTTGATCCAGTTGTACTGTATGTTTTGACGTGTGGTGAAGTGAGCATAACCGCGATCATATTTACGCGCGATATCAGCCAGCGTGTGCATCTGTGTCGAAGACAGCAGACCATATGGAATGGCAATGCGATACATATACGCATGGCGTTGCATGTACAAACCATTTTGCAAGCGCAGCGGCAGGAATTCTTCTTCTGTCAATTCGTCCGCGATGCGACGGCGCACCTGATCGCGGAACTGTACAACGCGTTCCTTGACGATTTGATGGTCATATTGATCGTAGCGATACATAGTGTTAATTCCTTAATAAACCAGTTTTACGGCAACGGTTGTCAGCATGGTTGCCAATAGGACGCGCAATAATTTTTCCGGTATTGCACGTGCTGCGAGGGAGCCGAGCGTGATGCCGGGCACAGAGCCCAGCAACAACATAGCCAGTAATTCCCAATTGATGGATCCAAGCCACCAGTGCCCCAGCGCCGCAATTGCGGTCAATGGCACAGCGTAGGCTATATCGGTACCGGCAATTTCGGCCGGCGTCAGGCGGGGATACAGCAATACCAGAACCGTGGCGCCGATAGCGCCGGCACCAATAGATGAGATTGTAACCAATGTTCCAAGGATTGCGCCTGAAATGATAGTGGCAGCCACCAATTTTCCACCTTGTATTTGTCGATCAGGATGGGCGCTCATCCATTGCTGTAAACGGGTTCTAAAGATCAGCGCGATCACCGTCAGCATGACAGAGCCAGCAATCGAATAGCGGATAATGTGGGCTGCTTCTGGGCCAAGACCGCCAAAATATTTGAGCGCAAGCGCGGTCAATATTGCTGCAGGCAGTGCTCCTATGCACAGACGGCGCACGATATGCCAGTGCACATTGTCCTTGGCGCGGTGCGCGATGGTGCCAGCAACTTTAGTGATCGAAGCGAACGCCAGATCAGTGCCGACGGCAGTAGTCGGTGAGATGCCAAACATCAGCGTCAATAGTGGCGTCATCAGTGAGCCACCGCCGACACCGGTTAAACCGACCAGCAAACCGACTGCAAATCCAGAAACAATGTATGAAACAGACATAAGACCCCGCGCAAAGTAGCGCAAATAGTAATAAACTTGGGGCTTATTCCAAACGACTTAGTAATTATTTGCTTATATGCCTTTCTGATATAAGCGCTAATTATCAATAGCAACCAACGTCCATCTTCCGCTGAGGAAAGTATGAATCTTCATCAACTTCGCTTTGTACGCGAGGCAGTGCGCCAAAACTTCAATTTGACGGAAGCCGCCAAAGCCTTGTTTACCTCGCAACCCGGGGTTTCCAAGGCGATTATCGAGCTAGAAGAAGAGTTGGGCGTTGATATTTTTACAAGGCACGGTAAGCGAGTCCGCGGTCTAACTGAGCCAGGGCGCGCGATATTGCAGTCGGTTGAGTTGATCTTGCAGGAGATCGACAGTCTCAAACAGATAGGTAACGAGTTTGCTGCGCACGATAGCGGCAGTTTTACAATCGCTACCACGCACACGCAGGCGCGTTATTCTCTGCCAAAAGCGGTGCAGGCGTTTTCGCAAAAGTTTCCTAAAGTGCGACTGTCCTTGCTTCAGGGCAATCCCAAGCAGGTGGTTGATATGGTGCTGATGGGACAGGCTGATCTGGCGCTGGCGACTGAATCGATTGCTGATGTCGATGGCTTGATCTCCTTACCTTGTTATCAGTGGGAACATCAGATCGTGGTGCCACCAGATCATCCGTTGTTAAAATCAAAAGCGATTTCGCTGGATGAAATTGCCGCCTTTCCGCTGATTACTTATGACAGTGCTTTTAGCGGTCGCAATAAGATCGATCATGCGTTCCAGTTGCGTAATTTGAAGCCAGATATTCTGCTGGAAGCGATTGATGCGGACGTCATTAAAACCTATGTTGAGTTGGGATTGGGAGTCGGCATCATTGCCGGTATGGCTTTTGATGAAGAGCGCGACAAGAATCTGCGAGCGATACCAGCTGGTCATCTGTTTGGCACCAATGTCTCGCGGCTTGCGTTGAAGCAGGGTGCTTATTTACGTGGCTATGTGTTTACATTTATAGAACTGCTGGCACCGGCATTGAATCGAAAATTGGTGGAGCAAGTTTTAAATGGTGAGAAAGATATGTACGAGTTATGACAGGGGCTTTGATTGTTGCGCCTATAAGTTGGGTCTATAGCCCGGGTTTATAAATAACGCGTTGTTTTAACTGTATTTCAGGAAATAAAGAGTATGACTAATCCGGTAAATACCGATATGGCCGCCTACTACGCGGTGCGCAATAATTTCGATGAGGAAGATGTCGAAAATCCAGAAGCGATGGATGATCTGGATCTGATCATGGAGCGATTGCGTGAATTGTTGTCGGGCCAGCGCGTGTTGGAGTTAGCGTGTGGCGATGGTTATTGGACTGATGAACTGGCAGAGTACGCAGAATCGGTGCTGGCAACTGATATCAATCCTAGTTTGCTGGACATGGCCAAGGCGCGCGAACTACCAGAAGAGATTGTGCAATTTGAAGTGGCGGATGCTTGTAATCCAAAAATGGATGGCGATTTTAATGCCTGCTTTGCGGGTTTCTGGTGGTCACATGTCAAGCGTCAGGAGCAGCTTGATGTTCTCAAACGCATGCGTGACGTTGTCGGCAAAGATAGCTTGCTGATCTTGGTCGATAACAGCTTTGTGGAAACCGAAAAAACGACGATTGCACGCACCGATCTGGACGGCAATACTTATCAAATTCATGCTTTGCCAGATGGCGAGCGCTATGAGATCGTCAAAAATTTCCCCACTGACAGCACATTGCGCAAGCGTTTTTCATCAATGTTGAGTGATATGCGTATTCACCGTTACGAGCATTATTGGATGTTGACCGGACGTTTTCGCTAGACCATGCTTTCAGCAAGGAGCACATGATGAGATCGACTCGCGCCACCGCAGCCGTTGAGCGTTTGAAAGAACGTAGCGGCAATGAGAACTACGCTATGGTGATGAATGCTGATGCGATGTTTTATCTGGTCGATCGATCGAGTGACAGTAAGGACGAGGTCTTAAATGAGCCATTGCCGCTGGACGAGTTCGTCGCATTTGTTAAAGCGTTTGGCCCACAAATACCGCGCCGTCAGACCAAATCGGATATCGCTTTTGAAAAGCAGTTGGTCAAGCGTAAAGACCGATAATATTTGAATATGTAGGAGTTAATTTGCTATGACAATTCGTCAAACCGACAGCGTCGTCACAGCGGTCGAGCAACCAGTTGACATGGTGACACTCGATCAAACGTCAAGCATGGTTCAACTAAAGATGCTTGAGCATCAGGCGTGGAGCGAAAGCCATCTGCTAGCGTTGCAAGGCAGGATTAATCGCTGTCTGCAATGGGTGGAGAGTGGCGAATTTTTCCTGCAATATCCGCAGGCATCCGGCTGCGAAATTGCAATTGATTTGCAGAGCATCTATGCGCCAGATGAAAGTGCGTCGACGTTTCTTACAGAAGCATCGCAGGCACTGGAGGAGGCGGGTTACCTGTTGGGCTGGCGCCCTTTGGGTTCAGCCTATGTTGACGATGGATCAGTTGGATAAGGTAATGCATGCCTAGCGCAAGGTCGCAATTACCGGCGCATGATCGGATGGTTGTTCCCATTTGCGCGGCACTTTATCGATCACGCATTCGGTACAACGATCGGCCAATGCTTGCGTTAGCAGGATGTGATCTATGCGTAAACCAGCATTGCGGCGGAAGCCCATTTGGCGATAGTCCCACCAACTAAATAGTTTTTCTGCTTGGTCAAACATGCGGAACGCATCTTTCATGTTCAGTGCGAGCAGATCGCGAAAGGCATTTCGTTCTGGTTCAGACACGTGCGTCATGCCGACCCAAGCGGCGGGATCGTGGACGTCGCGATCTTCTGGTGCGATGTTGTAATCGCCTAATAGTGCTAGTTGTGGATGGGTTTGTGCTTCAACTTTGAGCCAATCATGCAGTGCTTGCAGCCAGCGCATCTTGTAGCTGAATTTATCAGAATCCAGAGACTGCCCATTCGGGATATAAACACACACAATGCGCATACCTTCAATCGTCGCCGCAATCACACGTTGATGGTCGTCTGCAAATAATGGATTGTTTTTTTGCACATCGCTCATTGCATGGCGCGACAGAATCGCAACGCCGTTATAAGTTTTTTGCCCAGAGAAGACTGCGTGATAACCGGCAGCTTCAATTTCTGCTAGCGGAAATTTCTCATCCACCATCTTGAGTTCTTGCAGACACAGTACGTCGACTGGATTTTCTTCCAGCCATTTCAACACTTGTGGCAGGCGCACTTTGAGGGAGTTGACGTTCCAGGTTGCGAGTTTGAAATTATTATCCACGGAGTTCATTTAAAAATGGTGCGTGCCGTATGCGTGGGCTGCATCTAGATTGAAAGAAAAAGCATTATGCCGTATGCAAGAGGTACACCCAAGTTTATGGTTTGAGTTTTAGCTAAACACAGACTTCTTTACTACGGTAGATCGGTCGGGATCACATCCGGATGCCGATTCATCTGATAGCCGTACCACAGGCTTTGTGCGATGCGCTGTGCGGCTGGATAGGCACGTGCCGACATTGCCTGATTTTGTTGTGCGGCCAGCGTTTCCTTAAACAGTGCTAACCAGCGTTGAAATAATTCGGGACGCAGATCGGGCAGTGCAATATGTTTGGGCATGGGTGTGCCAGAAAAACGGCCGGTACCACGCAGTATGGATGACCAGAAATCGACCAGCTTGGCTAAATGCGTGTCCCAGTCATCGATGTGGCTGTTGAAAATCGGGCCAATCAAAGGATCGCGTCGCACCTTTGCGTAGAAAGCGTGTACAAGATCGGCGATTTCTTCTTCGGTACAGAGGTCAGGCGAAAGCAAGGTATTCTCCGGCAGCAAATAGTGGGAATAGAGGGAATGGATAAATAGGCTTCGTATTAGTTGCAGAGTATATGCAATTTATGTCCAGGGCTGCGCTCAGATGGCCGACTTGCCCAAAATACAGCCTTCCCGTAGAATCTGGCAACCATTTCCATCTGTTGGTTTAACTAAATGAATTGATGGAAATAGACTGTTTTCGCAGCATTTTCAATGAAGATAGCGTTATCAGTGTTTTTATCCTGAGGTGCGAACATTCATTTTTAAAATGCTCACCTTTATATTCGCGTCCTTGATTTGAACGTCGATGCAATTGAAGTTCACCAGATTATTTTTGAACAATTGGAGTGATTCATGTTTTCAAAAGAGCAAACCCTCGCAAAAGCCGATCCGGAATTGTGGGCCTCGATTCAAAAAGAAAATACGCGTCAAGAGCAGCATATCGAGCTGATCGCGTCGGAGAATTACACATCGCCAGCGGTGATGGAAGCACAGGGTTCGCAACTGACGAACAAGTATGCGGAAGGTTATCCGGGTAAGCGTTATTACGGCGGTTGCGAATTTGTCGATGAAGTAGAAACCTTCGCGATCGATCGCGTCAAAAAATTGTTTGGCGCTGAGGCCGCCAACGTGCAGCCGAATTCAGGTTCGCAAGCAAATCAAGGCGTGTTTCTCGCAGTGTTGAAGCCGGGCGACACCATCATGGGCATGTCGTTGGCAGAAGGTGGTCACCTGACGCACGGCATGGCATTGAATATGTCGGGTAAATGGTTCAACGTGGTTTCCTATGGCTTGAACGAAAAAGAGGAAATTGATTACGAGGCGATGGAGAAGTTGGCGCGTGAACACAAGCCCAAGCTGATCATCGCCGGTGCTTCGGCGTATGCATTGCGCATAGACTTCGAACGCTTTGCGAAAATCGCGAAGGAAATCGGCGCCTACTTCATGGTTGATATGGCGCACTACGCGGGTTTGATCGCTGCTGGCGAATATCCGAATCCTGTGCCGTTTGCCGATTTCGTGACATCGACCACGCACAAATCGCTACGCGGTCCACGCGGTGGTTTTATCTTGATGAAGGCCGAGCATGAAAAAATCATTAATTCGGCGATCTTCCCAGGTTTGCAGGGTGGTCCGTTGATGCATGTGATTGCTGGTAAAGCGGTCGCCTTCAAGGAGGCGCTGGAGCCTGGATTTAAAACTTATCAGCAGCAGGTCGTTAAAAATGCCGATGCCTTGGCGAAAGCACTGATCGCACGCGGTTTGCGTATCGTCTCCAATCGTACCGAGTCGCATGTAATGCTGGTTGATCTTCGCGCCAAGAACATTACTGGTAGAGATGCGGAAAATTTGCTGGGCTCAGCACATATCACCTGCAATAAAAATGGTATTCCTAACGACCCAGAAAAACCGTTTATTGCATCCGGTATCCGTCTAGGCAGCCCGGCGATGACGACGCGCGGATTTAAAGAAGCAGAAGCAACCAAGGTTGGCAACCTGATTGCTGATGTACTGGATAATCCGAACGATGCCGCAACCATCGAACGGGTCAAAGCAGAAGTCAAGAAGTTGACGGATGCTTATCCAGTCTACCGATAAGAAAAATTGTCGCCGTTGTTTTGCAGCGGTGGCATCACACGAGTTGTAAGTGTTTGTAGTAAATGGCCTTGTTCGAACATGCTCGACAAGGCCATTTTGGAATGATGATTGCGTAGTTTTTGCTGTTCTTCCCACACAGCACCATAGCGTTTTCGGTTGATGCTAAATAGCGAATTGAATCAAACACCATGAAATGTCCATTTTGTCAGCATGAAGACACGCAGGTTCTCGATACACGTGTATCGGAAGAAGGCGACAGCATTCGCCGCCGCCGCCGTTGTGTTGCCTGCGACAAGCGTTTCACCACCTACGAGCGGATAGAGTTAGCGATGCCGGTGGTGGTGAAAAAAAATGGCAGCCGTACCGAATTCGATCCGCTCAAACTGCAAGGCAGTTTGCAACTAGCTCTGCGTAAAAGACCGGTTTCAGCAGAAGCCGTAGATGCAGCGATTCATAGAATCGAGCAAAAATTATTGTCGAGTGGCGAGCGCGAAGTGTTGTCGGGCCAAATTGGCGAATTGGTGATGCGTGAGTTAAAGAAGCTCGACAAAATAGGTTATATCCGTTTTGCATCCGTGTACAAAAGCTTTGAAGATATTGCCGAGTTTCAAGATGCGATTGCGGAAGTCGGGCGTGAACGGAAATCACCCCTCAAGTAATACATGCTAATGCGTTGCTCAATAAAAAAAGACCCGCTGTGCGGGTCTTTTTTTATGTCCCTTATTGACGAGCGCACTTAATTCATCAGCTTATCTTCTTTTCCCATGTTGATGGGATAGCCAAACCAAAACGTTCTACGCAAAATAGAGCAGGTCCCTTCTCGTAATTGATCAGTTTTGCGCTGGTTTATTTACGTATGGCCGCTCTTTTATCGAAAGTGTGCGATGAGAACGACGACTAAAAATACAATCGCTGAAAATGGTTTTTCCTTGATTGAGGTATTGGTCGCGCTATTTGTATTGGCGGTCGGTGTTATTGGCGCTGTCGCCATGCAATTGACGGCGCTACGTACGACTCAGCAGACAGACATACGTACACAAGCCTTGCATCTTGCGAGCGAGATGGCAGACAGTATGAGCAGTAAGCCGATGCAGATACTTCTTGAAGAGGGTCGCCTACCTTTCCTGCTTAATCATGACGAAAAATTTGACGCCGCTAGCACGAAGGTTGGCAATTGTTTTCTGACAGATAGTCCGTGTGATGCAGAGCAACTTGCGCACTTCAACCTCAAAGAATGGTCATTGCGTTTGCAAAAAACCGTGCCCGGTGGACGTGCCCATATTTGTCGCGACGCGGCGATCTGGAATAAAGATATTGATCAAATAAATTGGTCTTGCGATGATACTTCTACTAAGTCGCCGCTCTTTATCAAGATCGCTTGGCGCCAAAAGTCTCAAAACAATGACAGCGGCGAGGATCTCGATAGCACCCTGACCGTGATCGCCCTATCGGTTTCTTCCTACCCCAGATAACTATGCGCCCATCTTTTCATCAAGATGGTTTGACGCTGATCGAATTAATGATTGCGATGGCGCTGGGTCTATTAATCATGTTGACTGCGACGGGATTGTTATTGTCGAGCAAAGCAGCTTATATCAGCCAGAATCAAATTGCGACTGTACAAGAGTCGGGACGCTACGCCGTACAAATTATTTCCCGCGCAATTCGTCAGTCTTCCTATCCGCCAATTAATAAAACGGCCATGTTGGTTCCACTTCCATCAGAGGTGGCTGCGAGCATTGATGGAAGGGATAGCATGACTTTGAAAAAAAGTGCTGCTGGATTGCAGTCTTCCACCAGTGCCGGGGCCGTAAATGGGAGCGACATACTCGCGTTGGGATATTTTGGTGACGATATCGACGGCAAGGGGAATGGCAGCATGCTTAACTGCGCCGGCATTGTGACGCCGGCATTAACGGAAGATGAAGCGTTGGAAGCACAACGCAGCTGGAGTATTTTTTTTGTTGCCAAGGATGGCGAGGGTGAGCCGGAGTTACGTTGTAAATACAAGACCGCTAACGGATGGAATGCAGACGCGATTGTTCGCGGGGTTGAATCGCTCCAAGTTTTGTACGGAATAGATGCAAGTGGAAATGGCATTCCTGATTATTTTATTAATGCCAATACAGTCGATATTTTGGATGAGCGTCTTGCATTAGAAGGGAATAATGCTGTCGAACGGGCCTTGAATCTGCAACGAAATAGCTATTGGAAAAAAGTACGTGCAATTAAGTTTTCTCTATTGGTACGCGGGTCAGAGTCTGCACGTAATGACGCCTTGGTCGATATGTATGATTTGTTCGGTGCGGAATACAGTGCGCTCTTTTCGGCCGCCGATAAAGGCGTCCAGATTGACGAGAAAAAATTGCCGCAGAAGGAAAGAAATCGAATTAGAAAAATCTTCAGTAATACCGTCCATCTGAGAAATGATACAAGCGGTGAGATCAAATGAAAGCGACCATGTTCGCTCATAGCTTCTCTCGCCTGCAGACGGGGGCGGCGTTGATTGTATGTTTGCTGATGCTTACCATGGTTCTACTGTTGAGTATTTCTAGCGCTCAAATTGCGCTTCAAGAAGAAAAAACATCACGCAACCTAATGGATAGACAGCTTGCCTTTCACGCAGCAGAAGCGGCGTTGTCTGATGCCGAGCTCGATATTCAGGCATCACCTGATAGCGAAAAATCACGTAGCGAGCTCTTTTCTACTCAAGGCTTATCTGAGCTTGCTGAAAATATCGGATTTGTTTGCGGCGCGGGTATCGCGAACAGGTTTCTAGGTGTGTGTCTCGCTGTGGATGATGGCGGGAACCCCAGTTGGAAGCGCATTGATTTCCTTGATGCCACGCCACTAAGCATGCAATCAGTCCCTTATGGGCGCTTTACCGGACAGGAATATCAAGCGGGTGTGGGCACATTTTCTGAGAAAACGCCGCGTTACTTGATTGAAGTTATCCAAGACAAGGCGCCGGGCCAATACACAAATCAGCAACGCTATGTTTATCGCATCACCGCAATCGGCTTTGGCATGCGGCAAAAAACACAGGTGGTACTGCAAACACTTTATCGAAGGTTGGATTGATAATGCGCGCTCACTCCATTCGCCTCATATGCTTGGCTGCTTTCGTGATTTTTTCTATATCCGATGGTGTGAGTGCGACTCGGCCTGAAGTGATGCTGGATAGCGATCCTCTCATCAATAAAATTTGTACTTCATCATCTGCCAACGTCATTACTTCGACAACCGCTTTTAGCTCTCTCGATTACGGTGCTGAGTTTTTTGTGTATCAAGCGGGTTTTAATGCGGCCACAAAGAGCGGTATTTTACAAAAGCGACGTGTGAGTCTGATTGGCGAAAGCAAGATAGGCCCGGCGATCTGGGATGCAGCTGATTTGATCAAAGGAGATGGCCGGAAAATATACACCTCTCGTATCAGCGAAGAGGGTGCATTAATAACGATCCCGTTTGCCTGGGATCGATTATCTAAATTGCAAAAAGACGATCTAAGTCGCTCACCTGTAACGCAGAAACACGATCAATTCGGGCAAGATCGTTTGGCTTATCTTCGTGGTGTTGATGACAGAGAGCATGTTGTTTCAGGAATACCTTTTCGTAAAAGGAGGACTTTGTTAGGCCCGATTGTGCATAGCTCAACTGCGTATGTAGGGAAATATCCTTTAACGCTTCCTGATGAGCGGTATCCCACACCAGGCGCAAGCAGAAGCCGTAAGCCAGCCCTTTTTATTGGCGCCAATGACGGTGCCTTACATGCGTTTAATGCAGATGGCGGAGCAGAACTATTTGCCTATATCCCCAATGTTTTATTTCCAAAATTGTCGGTGCTTACCGAGCCTGAGATGCCGTATACGCCATTTGTGGACGGCGGAATGGCAATCGAAGAAGTAAAAGTGATCGGTCATTGGCGCACTGTATTGGTTTCAGCATTAGGTGGCGGCGCGCAAGGCGTGTTCGCGCTAGATGTGAGCAACGTTGAAAAATTTGAGCAAGGTGAGGGCGCACTATGGGAATTTAGTGATGTCGATGATCCGGATATGGGGCATGTTGTTGCCACGCCGCTCATTGCAAAATTCCGAATCGATACGGGTAGCGATAAGGTCAGTTATCGCTATTTTGCAGTGGTCGCTAATGGTTTGAATAGCTATCACGTTGATACAAACAAAAAAAGTAAAGGCAATGCGCCCAATAGTCTGTTTCTTTTGTCCATAAACAAACCAAAAGATGAGCCATGGCTCGAGGGCGAAAATTATTTCAAGATAGTTTTTCCATCTGGTGTGGAAAATATTGCAAATGGGCTTACCGGCGCAACGACGGTATTGGATAGCGCGGGGGCTGTTCAGTATTTATATTTGGCAGATTTGCAGGGAAATATTTGGCGCGTTGATTTTGATAAAAATGCACCATGGCTTCATTCTTCGAAAAAAATTCAATATAAGCCTGTTTTTGTTGCGCAAGATGATGTTGGAAATCGACAGCCGATAACGCAGGCTCCCGTTGTTTTATTCGCGCGTACTGGCTATTTGATTTTATTTGGTACCGGTAAGTATATGGAGCGTTCGGATGTGGAGCCCGCTAATTTTAAGCCGCAGTCGTTTTATGGCGTGATTGATCCTTTGGAGGATAAAAATACGACTGTTTCACGTCATCAGCTATTACCGCGAATTCTATCGATAACGGCACGCTCGGATCATGCTTTGGAATTAAGTGGCGCAACGGCGAGTGCGGTAGACCGCGGTTGGTATCTGGATTTTATTGATTCAGAACAAAGCGGTGAGCGTAGTGTTAGTTCGGCTAGCGTCATCGATGGACAATTATTTTTTCAAACCTTGATCCCAACAATTGCGCCGTGTACCAAAAATCATGGTCGTGCTTATGTATTGGATGCGCTCAATGGTTTGCCCTTGAGCGCAATGTTCAAATCGAATGAAAATCTAACCGGAATACTCTCGACCACCGGTCTTTGGCCGCCCCCTATCGTTTTGCAAAGTTCAAGCTTACCAACGAATGAGCAAGGCAAAGGCGAGAGGTATCGAATCCGAAAAAAAATAGTGCAACTTAAACCAGATGGCATGGAAGACGCACCATCAACAAATAAACGGCCAAGCTTAGTTAATACACCAATCGAAAGCACATTGTTTGGCGGTCGATTGAGTTGGCACGAAATTATCAATTGGAATGAAGTGCGGCAGACTGTCGGAAGGGGTAAATAAATGCTCAGTCACCGCATACGCAAGATTATGGGCGGCTATACTTTGATCGAAATCACGGTGGTGCTGTTGATCATCATGATATTGACATTAGTGGCTTATCCCAATTATCAGCATGCCGTCATTAAAAGTAAGCGTAGCGAAGGCAAAGCGGCACTAATGAAATTGATGCAACAACAGGAGCGTTACTTTTCATCGCATATGCGTTATTTTGCCTTTGCATCGTCATCTACTGCACATGATGGCGTTGTAAATAGTGAGCTTAGCGGTGATCCTAACGCCAATGGCTTTACATGGTTCTCAGGGGAATCCGCCGCCGCAAGCGCCTACGAGCTGAGTGCGCAAGCCTGCGATGACGATATTCGTGATTGTATATTGTTACTGGCGACGCCGGGGACAAATAGAGTGGATCAAAATTTTCACGACGTCGCATGCGGTATTTTGACACTGGATAGCACCGGTAGAAAATCCGCTTCTTCGTCGCAATGCTGGTGAATCATGGGCTTGAAACCACCTAGCTATGTCAGCCGGGCGCATCAATGCGATATTCGGCAGGGTTTTTCAGTTGTTGAGCTAATGGTGATATTGCTGATAGTCGGTATTTTGCTTGCGGTTGGTATCCCGGCATTTCATGGCATGGTCCAAGGGCAGCGGTTGACGACCAGCGCCAATGCTTTGTTTATGGCGGTCAATATGACGCGTTCAGAAGCGATTAAGCGCGACGCGCGCGTCGATTTGGTGCCAGCGGGTGATGGACGCGATTGGCGCAATGGATGGGTCATTTTCATTGATGAAGATAACGATCAGCGCCCTGATATTGATGAAAAAATTATTTTTTCACATGATGCGCTAGACCCGCAGATGCAAATCACTGCGCGCTTCACCGATTCAAAAGTACAATATATTGCTTATACAGGTAGTGGGCGGTCGCGGACGAATACCAGTAATCAAACTGCGCAGGCGGGAAGCTGGTTACTTGAACTAGGTGCGCACTCGCGCAAGATAGTGATTAATTTTCTTGGACGACCGCGGATTTGTGACCCGCACAAGACACCTGCTACTTGTTGATTCATCATGCTGTACTGGGCGGCGCCGAATTGCGTAGTTGTGTCGACGTCGCCATTCATTTCTGCCACTTTACTGAAAAGAAAAACGTGGAAATTCATAGTGATACGCAAGGAATACGTCTTGCCTTGGAGCTGGCAGCTAAAGGCATGTTCACGACCGCACCCAATCCGCGTGTCGGCTGCGTGATCGTCAAGGATACTCAAATCATTGGGGTTGGCCATACACAACCAACCGGTCATGCGCACGCTGAGGTACAAGCGCTCAACGATGCAGCCGATCGTGGTTTTGATGTGGATGGTGCGACGGTCTACGTCACGCTGGAGCCATGTAGCCATCACGGGCGCACCCCGCCATGTGCAGACGCGCTGATCAATGCGCGCGTTGCGCGAGTGGTCGCTGCTATCGCAGATCCTAATCCATTGGTATCAGGGCAGGGACTGGCACGTTTACAGGCAGCTGGGATTCAAGTCACCTGTGGTGTAGAGGAAGTGCCGGCACGTGAAATTAATATTGGATTTTTATCGCGCATGCAAAGTGGTAAGCCTTGGATACGATTGAAAGCGGCGGCAAGTTTGGATGGCATGACCGCTTTGCATAACGGGCAAAGCCAGTGGATTACCGGCGATGAAGCGCGTGCTGACGGACATCTGTGGCGCGCGCGCGCATGCGCGATTTTGACGGGTATCGGTACGGTGCTAGAAGACGACCCACAATTAACCGTGCGCGCTGTGGATACGCCGCGTCAACCAAAACGTATTGTGATTGATAGTCGTCTGCAGATCAGTCCGCATGCACGCGTGCTAGATGGCGGCGGTACCTTGATCGTCGCGGCGCAGCCTGATCCTGCGAAGGAAAAAATATTACGGGATCGTGGCAATGAAGTAATTTTGCTCGCCAATGAAAGCGGCAAAGTTGATTTGCCAGCGTTGATGCAAGAGCTGGGCAAGCGCGAGATTAACGAATTGCATGTGGAAGCTGGTTTTAAGTTGAATGGCTCACTGATTAGAGAAGGATGCGTTGACGAACTACTGTTGTATCTGGCGCCGACCTTGCTGGGTGATGCGCAAGGTATGTTCAACCTGCCACAGTTGACCTCGCTGCAGCACAAAAAATCGCTCGCTTTTCATTCAGTCAAGCAGATCGGTGACGATTTGCGTATCCTTGCTCGTTTCATCTAATCGTTTCACTTGATTGTTTATTGCTATGTTTACTGGAATCGTTGCTGCCGTCGGTAAAATTACCGCCATTTCTTCGCTCGGTGACGCTGCTGCGGGCAACCGTTTGACAGTAGAAGCGGGCGGCTTGCCATTGGCGGATGTGGCGCTCGGTGACTCGATTACCTTAAATGGCGCCTGCATGACGGTGGTTGCAAAAACCGATAAGCAGTTCGAGGTGGACGTCTCGCGTGAGAGTCTCAATTGCACGGCTGGATTGGATGCACTGGGTGAAGTGAATTTGGAAAAAGCAGTGACGCTGGCAGAACGCCTGGGCGGACATCTAGTGTCTGGCCATGTTGATGGTCTGGGTGAAGTTAGTAAATTCCAACCGGTCGGCGAGTCATGGTTATTAGCAGTCAAGGCACCTAAAGATCTGGCGAAGTATATTGCCGTCAAAGGCTCGATTGTCATCAACGGCGTGTCATTGACCGTGAATAACGTGCAAGATCACGCTGATGCTTGCGAATTCTCGGTCAATCTGATTCCGCACACGGTGCAAGTCACGACCTTAAAACATCTAAAGGTTGGTAGTAAAGTCAATTTGGAGATTGATTTGATCGCGCGTTACGTCGAGCGCATGCTAGGTTTGCAACAGCCCATCATCTAAATAGCATGCCAAGCAGCGCACGATAAGGTTCGCTTAGATTGTTGCTTCAGTAGACCCCACGCTGGCAGTCGATGCTTGGGTTTTTCGTGCAAGCATGACTTTGATCATTTGTCTCGATGCATCGATGACAAAGCAGGCGCCCCATACAAACCACAAGGTCCACAGATTGTGCGACAGAAAATGGGCGCCACGTATTATTTGCACCGCCCCCATGATTGATCCCATGACAAGTCCGGCAATGAGAAAGTAATAGGCCCATTTTGGCTGTCTTTCTCGCAGTGCGAAATAGCCAGCGATAATCGCAAATCCACCGGATGCATGGCCGCCGGGCCAGCAGCGCCCCAACTCGATGGCGGGGTTAACCCAATCAAACAGCGGATACCACATTGCTTTGCCGCCATACATGGCAAGATCCCATGGACAGGCGTGCACGCTGTCGTGCTTGAGTTTAATAATCAACAAGGCGGCACAACTCGCCATAATGCAAAAAGTAATCAGCATTTCACGCCATGGGCGCAAAACTTTGACCCAACTGCTGACCAAGCTCAATGCGATGCCGACAATTAACAGCAGCGCGGTGAGATTTTTAAGCAAGACGTGCCCGTATAAGTTCAGATAGTGCGCATCTTTGAGGGGAAAAGAGTGCGTAATAGAATCGAAAAATTGTTGTGTCAGCCAAAAATCGATAGCGCCGTTTCGTGATAACCAGATGAACAAGGCGCCGGTTAACAGCAGTCCGAATATATTAAGGCGCGCAAAACGGCGATAGGAAGTTGCCACTGTTACGATTCCCGAAGTCAAATAGATGTGAGCCAGCGGATCGCTATATCGCTTGGTGAGGCAGCGGATCACACGATGAGCAGGACAAGCCGTGATTAGAAAAGGCCTAGGCTATCGTTGCTGCTGTTAAGGCGCTGTTAAGAGCGAGGTTTGACGTGACAAGTGGATTCAGAGCTGGCCTAAAAATAGGAGCAAAATGCATGCGTATTCGACAGCAAAAATTAATTTGAAACGATGTGATAAAGGGCGCATGCCGATGCTGGTTGCCTATTTGATAAAAAGCTTGGCGCCGTTTCATTGGGCGTGATTGCCGAGCATCGCAGCACAAGCTTTCAAGATAGCGCCTCTTTTATGGGCCGAAGAGGGTGTAAATCCTTTAAAATAGCGCTCTACTTCAAGAAATCGTCATGTCCATATCTACTACCCAAGAAATCGTTGCAGAACTACGTGCAGGTCGCATGGTCATTCTGGTCGATGAAGAAGATCGCGAGAACGAAGGCGATCTGGTCCTTGCCGCTGAGTTTGTCACGCCTGAGGCGATTAACTTTATGGCCAAGTTTGGCCGTGGCCTAGTCTGCCTGACTTTGACCGAAGAGCGTTGCGAGCAGCTGGCGTTGACAATGATGACGACGCGTAACGGTACTTCGTATGGTACCAACTTCACCGTATCGATCGAGGCGGCAGAAGGCGTAACGACGGGTATTTCGGCCGGTGATCGCGCCAAGACCATTCAAGTCGCAGTGGCAAAAGACGCCAAGCCTTTTGACATCGTGCAGCCTGGGCATATTTTTCCATTGCGGGCGCAAAAGGGCGGTGTGTTGATGCGCGCGGGCCATACCGAAGCAGGTTGCGATTTTGCGGAACTGGCAGGTCTGACACCGGCCGCAGTGATTTGCGAGATTATGCGTGACGACGGCACGATGGCGCGCCTACCGGATCTGATCGAATTTGCGCAGCAACACAATTTAAAAATTGGCACGATTGCCGATTTGATTCATTACCGGAGCCAGAACGAATCCTTTGTTGATCGCATCGGCGAGCGCACAATGCAAACAATACATGGCGAATTTCAAGCGGTTTTGTATCGTGACAAACCTAGTGGTGGCGCGCATTTGGCATTAGTTCATGGCGCGATTACGGCTGACCAAGAAACCTTGGTGCGGGTACATCAACCGGTATCGGTGCTGGATCTGTTGGAAACCAAGGCAACTACGCATTCTTGGAATATGGCGGCAGCGATGGCCGCCATCAAGCAGGCCGAGCGCGGTGTGATGGTGTTATTGAATTGTGAGGAATCGGCCGACGAATTGTTTTCGCAGTTTGTTGCACTGACGACGCCGGAGGCCAAGCCACAATCGCGCGCGACCAGCATGGATCTGCGTACCTACGGAATTGGCGCGCAAATTTTGAAGGATCTATCAGTGGGCAAAATGAAGTTGTTGGCTAATCCACGCAAGATGCCATCGATGACGGGCTTTAATCTGGAAGTGACTGGTTATCAAGCGACGCCGGATAGTTGATTGTGCAGGCGGTTTCATGATTTGTTAACGAGATCATGTGTTTGGCGATCACAAACGCACAGTCCTAAAAGAATTGTTGTTAATTGAATCACGCGCTTGGCGCAAGAGGGGAAGTAGCATGACAGTAGGCAGTTACGAAACAAATCTGGCTGGGCAAGGCTTACGCATCGGTATTGTGCAGGCGCGCTTCAATCAAGACGTGGGTCACGGACTATTATCAGCGTGCTTGGCTGAGTTGAAACATCTAGGCGTGGAAGATGAAGATGTGTTGCTAGTGACTGTGCCTGGCGCATTGGAAATTCCACTAGCCTTGCGCAAATTGGCAGAAACCCTCCAGTTTGATGCATTGATCGCGCTGGGCGCGGTGATACGTGGGGAGACTTACCATTTTGAATTAGTCTCAAATGAATCCGGCGCTGGCATTACCCGCGTAGGACTTGATTGGGGTATTCCTATCGCCAATGCGATATTGACCACCGAGACTGATGAGCAGGCCGAAGCACGGATGGCAGAAAAAGGTACCGACGCGGCGCGCGTTGCGGTTGAAATGGCTAATATGACGATTGCATTAGAAGATCTTGCAGATGCCAGCCGTGACGAAGATGAAGACGATAACTAAGTAGTTCTGTATTTTTACCTATTTCTTCTTTAATTCTTGATTCGCTGTGAAACTTGCAGTTTGTTTTTAATACTTTGATGCACGCATTTAATACGCGTGTGCAGTTTGTGAGCCATGAACCAAAAAACCGATCACGCTAATCCGAACAAGAACCGCACGCCACGTCACCGTGCGCGTGAATTTGCGCTCCAAGGCCTGTACCAATGGTTGTTGAATAATGAAGATGTACGCACGATTGAGTCACATATTCGTCAGGCTCATGGTTTTGCTAAAGCAGACGTCGAACATTTTGATGCGCTACTGTACGGTACGATCAAACAGATAGATGTTTTACGTGCCGAACTTGCGCCCTTGGTTGATCGTGAAATGACGCAATTATCACCGATAGAACATGCTGCATTGTTGATTGGTGCATTTGAATTGAAGAATCACCTCGAAATTCCGTATCGCGTTGTCATCAATGAGGCGGTTGAGTTAACCAAATCTTTTGGTGGTGTGGACGGACACAAATACGTCAACGGCGTCTTGGATAAATTTGCGGCGGCGGCACGTGCGGTCGAAGTCAACGCTGCGCGTTAGAACTGATCGCTACTCGCTGAATAGACGACTTGCTTTAGTGCGGGTTTCTATGAACGGGATTGCATAATGCATGACCGTCGACTTGTATTGGGGTGAAAAATTACCCTAATGACAGGGCGGCGGTTTTTTATTGAGGAAATCCGTTTGACTTCGTCTCTACCCCAGGCCCATCAGATCCCATTGTCATCGCGTCTGGACAATATTGCGCCTTTCCACGTAATGGAATTGGCAAAACGGGCTGCTGAGCTTGAGCAGCAGGGACGACATGTGATCAATATGGGTATTGGTGAGCCGGATTTTACTGCTCCGCAAGCGGTAGTTGAGGCTGCTGCTAAGGCCATGGCTGACGGCAAATTACGCTACACCTCAGCTACTGGCTTACCAAGGTTGCGAATCGCGATCGCGCAGCATTATCTTGATCGCTATGGGGTCAAAGTTGCCCCTGAGCGCATTATTGTCACCGCCGGCGCTTCTGCAGCTTTGTTGCTTGCCTGTGCTGCTTTGGTAGAAAACGGTACGGAAGTATTAATGCCCGATCCATCCTACCCGTGTAATCGACATTTCGTTGCAGCGTTCGGCGGTAGTACGCACATGATTGCTTGCGAGCCAGAGCAGCGTTTTCAGTTATCTGCCGAAGCGGTGCAGCAAAATTGGCGCGACCAAACGCGCGGCGTCATGCTGGCGTCACCCTCCAACCCGACCGGCACGAGTATCGAACAACATACGTTGCAAGAAATCGTAACAACGGTACGGGCGAAAAAAGGTTTTGTGATCGTGGATGAGATCTATAACGATCTGCGTTACGACGACAAACCGTTCTCTGCGGTGTCGCTGGGCGAAGACGTCATTGTGATTAACAGTTTTTCTAAGTACTTCAACATGACGGGTTGGCGGCTAGGCTGGCTGTTGGTGCCGGAAAAAATGGTGCCAGCGATTGAGAAGCTGGCACAAAATCTGTTTATCTGCGCATCCTCAATTGCGCAGCATGCCGCTTTGGCTTGCTTTACGCCAGAGGCACTTGCGATTTACGATGCGCGCAAAGTAGAACTTAAGCGGCGACGAGATTATTTGGTCCCCGCGTTGGAGTCATTGGGTTTTAAAGTACCGGTCATGCCGGATGGGGCATTTTATGTTTATGCTGATTGCGCTAGCTTGTGTGACGATACCGAGCAATTTACCTACGAGATCTTAGAGCAGGCGGGGGTCGTGTTGGTGCCTGGTCTGGATTTTGGCACGCATGGTGCCCGTCGATACATCAGAATTTCGTATGTGACGAGTATGGAAAACTTGCAGGAGGCAATCACCCGACTACAAAAATTTCTTGCCGAACGCGCTGATGGCAAGAAAAAAGGAGCCTAAGGGCTCCTTTTTTTATATCGCCGTACGCATGTAATTACAATGCAGCGATCTGATTTTCATTTTCCAGCTTCTTGTTGATGCGATCTGCAATCTCAAAAGCTCTTTCTTCACTGATTCTTGCCGACTTTAACTCGGTTGCATCTGCTTGAATAGTTTGCGTTTTTTGCGCTGGGCGACCAGTCATTCTGGCAAATACAGAAATGCTTTTACCGCTGGCGACTGCTTTCAAACGATCATACTCGCCCAATACCTTGGCACCGTAACCACCATCGGTCTCCATCGCGGCGGCACCAACATAACGTTTCAAGCCAGCTTCGACTGAGCCACCACGTTTTACATATTCTTTGAGAATCATGGCACCGACTTTGATATTGACGACAGGATTGAGCGCTGAGCGAGTGCCGCCTAAATCCGAAAATTTGTCGTTATGTACTTTCGCCATCACCTGCATCAATCCTTTGGCGCCTACTGGGCTTTGCGCAAACGGATTAAATCGAGATTCGATCGCCATCACAGCCAGAATCAACAACGGATCGAAGTTAATTTCCTTGCCAGTCAAATAAGCTGCAGAAACCAGCATATTGGTCGCATCATCGGCGACACGATAACGTTTAGAAATCCAAGTGGTAATCCGCTTTTGCTCAATGCTAGTGCCCAACATGGTTGGCATATCAGCATTTTTTAGTAGCAGTGCTGACGCTGGTAAGCTTGATTCACCTTGATTAATTGGCGCGTTCGCTGTGACTACGTCACTGTTAACGTTGTCATCCATTAAATTGTCGGCGAGTTCGGACATTTCCGTAGAATCAGCGTTAACCGAGCTAAATGGCGACAACGCCTGGATATTGTCTGCAATTTCCGGTTTGAAAAACATCATCGCAAGTATCGCGATGGCCGCCACGCCAAGCATGGAGAACGCACGACGTGCTGGTGCTATCAGATGTTGCGATTTTTCGCGCAAGGAAATCGTGCGTGCAATTGTCTGTTGCGCAGATCCCTTAGCGACACTATGCATCGCTTTAGTGATGTGGTTTAACATTAGTACTCCTGGATTAACGCGGCAGGTAAAGGGCTCCACTCGTAAGCTTGCGATACGTAGAACCCTGCACGTGCCGTGAATCGTAGAAACCGTTTGCTACCTTATGAGCTGATCAATCCTAGCCACCTAAAGCATGACGCAAACGTCGGAGTTGTTTGTTTAAACGCCCCATTATGCTGGGTTGCGATAACAAACAACTTTGTCGGGGAAGAAGACATGAGACTTTGGAACGTTCTCATTAACGTATATAGGGTCTTATTCCCTTAAATGAAGAGTTTCTTTTTTATCCGGTTTGATGTTCAAATACGGACTACCCTTCAAATTGCGGCGAATTGTAGGGCGCTCTTTATATCAAGTCAATACTATAAAATTTAATAATCATTACTTTTAAATCTTTTAAAAACTCTTATTTTTTAATAAATCAATATAAATCAAACAGTTAGCCGTTTTGTTTAAATTGATGGGCTTACTCAACAAACGGCAAATAAAAAATGAAATACTCTGATCTCCGCGACTTCATTTCTCAGCTGCAACAAATGGGTGAGTTGAAGCGTATCGCGTTGCCTGTCTCTCCCTATTTGGAGATGACCGAAATTTGCGATAGAACTCTGCGGGCTGGCGGTCCAGCGCTACTCTTTGAGCAACCAGTCGGCCATAAAATTCCCGTGCTTGGCAATTTATTTGGGACCCCACAGCGTGTGGCGCTGGGGATGGGGGCGACCGATGTTAGCGAACTGCGCAGGATTGGACATGTGTTAGCCAGCTTAAAAGAGCCTGAGCCGCCCAAAGGCTTTAAGGACATCATGGGTTTGGGCTCGCTGATTAAGTCGCTGTGGGATATGGCGCCGAAAGAGTTGGGCAGCGCTCCTTGTCATGAAATTGTGTGGGAGGGCAATGATGTGGATCTGGCGCGCCTCCCAATTCAGCATTGCTGGCCTGGCGATATCGCGCCTTTAATTACTTGGGGCTTAGTCATTACTAAGGGGCCGCACAAGAAACGGCAGAATCTTGGTATATATAGACAGCAAGTAATCGGCCGCAATAAAGTGATTATGCGCTGGTTGGCGCAACGTGGTGGTGCACTCGATTTTCGTGAACATAGCATTGCTAACCGTGGTCAGCCGTATCCTATCGCTGTTGCACTTGGTGCTGACCCCGCTACTATATTAGGGGCAGTCACACCGGTGCCAGATAGTTTGTCCGAATATCAGTTCGCGGGCTTGTTGCGCGGCAGTCGGACTGAGCTAGTGAAGGCGATCGGTAGCGAGTTACGAGTGCCAGCATCCGCCGAGATCGTCCTAGAAGGTCATATTTATCCAGACGACAGCCATCCTTCCGGGTACGAGCATGCATTGGAAGGGCCATACGGCGACCATACTGGTTATTACAATGAGCAGGATAGCTTCCCTGTTTTCACGATTGACCGTATTACGATGCGGCGCGATCCGATCTATCACTCAACATATACCGGCAAGCCACCGGATGAACCCGCGGTCTTGGGCGTGGCATTGAATGAAGTCTTCATTCCGTTGTTACAAAAGCAGTTTTCAGAAATCACGGACTTCTACTTGCCACCGGAAGGATGTAGTTATCGGATGGCGGTAGTACAGATAAAAAAATCTTATCCAGGGCATGCCAAGCGTGTGATGTTTGGTGTTTGGAGTTTTCTGCGACAGTTTATGTATACCAAGTTTATTGTAGTGGTAGATGAAGATGTCAATATTCGCGATTGGAAGGAAGTTATTTGGGCGATCACCACGCGTGTCGATCCTACTCGCGACACGACTTTGGTCGATAATACGCCGATTGATTACCTAGATTTTGCTTCGCCAGTTAGTGGTCTCGGCAGCAAAATGGGGATTGATGCAACGAATAAATGGGCGGGCGAAACCAGTCGCGAATGGGGACGAACTATCGTGATGACCGACGAAATTAAAGCAAGAGTGGATCAGATCTGGCAAGAATTAGGAATTTAATTTTCTTGGTAGTTGGGATGTCGCTGTTGATTTATGTTTTGCTGCTGATAACGATGCTTGTATTTATCTATTTATAGGTGCGTTTTCATTCCAGCCAACGGCGCGCAGTCTTTGCTGTTAAAATATAAGCCGGCGGGCCCCTACGCATTGTGGCATGGCGAACCTGGTCAGGTCGGGAACGAAGCAGCCACAGTCATTTCCTGCAAGTGCCGTAGACAAGGCTCGCCCCTTTCAATATTTTTGTTCAACATTCTGTTATTAGCCGTTCTTTTTTCGCGCTTTTTTGTTTGTTGTTCCTCTCATTTTATAACCCCAGTTTGCTTGCCCTTTATCAAACACGTCCGTTGTTTGTGTTTATTTTCTCTATTTCTTTGTGATTTATTTGGTTTTGTGCGGTGGCTTCGTCGTATCGATTGTCATGTATTGAGATAATTTGACAGGCGGACGCATTTAAAGCGAGGGATTACATTTTGTCTGTCTACTTGCTGTCGGAATGTAGCAACGCTCATTTCCCCCTCTTTTTCCGATCAGTGTTTATGAATTTTTAATATTATTGTTTTTGTCACAATTTTATTGCAGGTTTTGCCATGATCATGGGAAAAAAGTTTGTAAGTCAAACAAGAATGTAATTGTGTTTTTGGAATCATCCGAAGAGTTAGATTTTATCTTTGGATGAAGACACATAATTTTTCATATTTCAGATGCTAATATTGATTCACATCAACTAAAATTAAATTAAAAATTACGATAACGGAGACGCATTCAGATCATCATGCACGATCAGATGTGCGCGTAGTTGCCTATCATTGGTATTTTATTTGCGCAGAAAATTCTAGTGCGGATGCGGTGAAATAAAAATCAGCGTAAAGGCATATTCAGGGCTGTGCTCAAGGTCAAAAATGTCTAAGGGTTCTACCGTGCTTGCTGCGTTTAAAACAGAATGGTTAACCAAGTTGAGTTTGGCTGTAGCGCTACTGTTGTTGTGCGTGATCTCGTATGTCACTTATAACAGCACCACACAGTTTGTGGCTAGCTCGCGTTTGGTGAATCACACGCAAATTGTAATTAAGCAGATTAATCAGTTACTGCTTGAGATCAAGGATGCGGAAGCAGGCCAGCGTGGTTATTTAATGACGCGGGAAAAGAAGTTTCTTAAAGCCTATCAGGATATTTCTCTTCGGGTACCAAGTGAAATATTTTTACTTAATAAATTAGTTTCAGATAATTCTGCTCAGCAGGACGCCGCATTTGCATTTAATGGCTTGATCGGGCAGATGATGCACCAGTTACGGTTAGGCTTGATTAAACAGCAGGCGCAGGAAAACGGACTGAATGAGACAAACTTTATTGTGATGAACGCGAATGAGCGATTGCAATTGATGTCAGAAATCCGTCAACAAGCGGACCGCATGATTTCTGAGGAGGAGCTATTGCTTTATCGTCGTGCAGGGATTGTCGCGGCGAAGGCAATGGCGACGAAAACTTGGATTTTATTGGGAAATATTTTTGCCACGATCCTGCTACTTTTTGCATTTATTGTGATTTTGTATGAGATCGAACAACGCAAAAAAATACAGCGTGCAATTGAGAAGAGTGCGGCGCAATTAGAGTTAACCAACAAAGAGTTGGAAAGTTTCAGTTATTCCGTTTCCCATGACTTGCGCTCGCCTTTGCGTGCGATTGACGGGTACTCACGGATTTTTGAAGAAGATTATCAGGCTACGCTGGATGATGAGGGGCGCAGGTTACTGGCGGTGATTCGCACCAGCAGTAAAAAGATGGGCGTTCTAATTGATGATCTATTGGCTTTTTCTCAAATGGGGCGCAAACGCGTTGAGCCAACCAAGGTTGATATGAACAAGTTGGTGGAGGAGACTTGGTCAGAAGTCTGCCATCACGCAGGAAAAGACGATTTGGTTTTAGAAAAATCATCTCTGCCGGCGATTTTTGGTGACCGCGCTTTGTTGCGTCAAGTCTTGGTTAATCTGTTATCTAACGCGGTGAAATATAGCGGTAATCAGGCAGAGTCAAAAATTGAAGTTGCGGCCGTCGTTAAAGGACATGAAATTGTGTATAGCGTACGTGATAACGGTGTCGGCTTCGATATGCGGTTCTACGACAAACTATTTGGTGTATTTCAACGTTTGCATACCGAGCAGGAATTTCCTGGTACCGGCGTAGGTTTGGCGATCGCACATCGTGTGATCGTGCGTCATGGTGGTCGGATTTGGGCAGAAAGTATCTTGGGCGAAGGAACTGTTTTCTATTTCAGCTTACCTAAAGAGGTTAGAGCATGACTGATTTACAGCCGGTACATATCTTGATTGCTGAAGATACGCCTACTGATGCGGAAATGACAATACGTGCTCTGAAGAAGGTCGGGTTAATAAACAACATTACTTGGGTTAAAGATGGCCAAGAGGCACTAGACTATATTTTTTGCCAAGGTGACTACGTCGACCGCGCTACCGCTGACCCCACACTAATTTTGCTGGATTTGAAAATGCCGAAAGTCAACGGCATCGAAGTATTGAATAAGATTAAGACGAACAATTCAACAAAAATTATTCCCGTCATCATGTTGACGTCTAGCGCCGAGGAGCCGGATATCGTGCGTTGTTATGAGTTAGGCGTCAATAGCTATATCGTCAAGCCGGTGGAGTCTGATAAATTTTTTGAAGAAGTATCCAAAGCGGGATTTTACTGGGCAATTTTAAATAGAATCCCTGGACGTAGTTGAACAGTTGATACGGGAGCATGTCATGCTCAAGATTCTCCTGGTTGAAGATACACAGACGGATGTGGAACTTGCACTGCGTGAATTGACGCGGGCAGGCATTCGTCATGATGGTCGGCGCGTGGATACTGAGCAGGCTTTGCGAGATGAGTTAATCCAATTCAAACCGGATATCGTTTTATCCGATTTTTCAATGCCGCATTTTGATGGCTTGTCAGCACTCAAAGTCGTGCGTGAAATGCAGCCAGATACGCCTTTTATTTTTGTCTCGGGCCGTATTGGTGAAGAGCTGGCAATCGATTCGCTCAAAATGGGCGCTAATGATTACGTTATCAAGGGTAATTTATCGCGTCTACCGAGTGCGATTACCCGTAGCATGGAAAGAGTCGAGCAACGCGAGGCGCGTCGTCGCGTTGAGGCTGAACTCCACGATAGTAATCGCATGTTTCGTACTTTCATGGAGCACCTTCCAGGTGCAGCCTTTATCAAGGATGAAGACGGTCGCTTCTTGTACGCCAATTATGGAATGGACAAGGCATTCAATTTGGCAGCAGGCACTTCTACTGGCAAATTGTTGACAGAGTTACTACCGCTTGAAATCGCGCGTCAAATACATGATTCCGATCAACGGGTACTCGCTTCGGGGCAATCTATACAGGAGGTTGAAGTCATTCCTTCTTCAACTGGAAATTCTTATTGGCTGACCAATAAATTCCCACTTACTGACGTCAAAGGCGGCACACGACATATTGGCGGCATTGCGATTGAAATTACAGAAAGAATGAAAGTTGAGCAGGATTTACTTCTGCGCACGCGTGCAATCGAGGCCAGCGTCAATCCCATTATCATTGTGGATGTCAGTCAAACAGACCAACCGCTGATTTATGTCAACGATGCGTTTGAGGCGGTAACGGGCTATACCAGCGAAGAAGCAATTGGACGTAACTGCAATTTTCTGCAGGGTGACGACCGCGATCAACCTGAGCTGAGTAAATTACGTGTGGCAATACGTGACAAACATCCTGCAAGTGTATTGCTGCGCAATTATCACAAGGATGGAAGTCTTTTTCTGAACGAGTTGTATGTCGCGCCCGTCAAGGAGCCAGGGAACGATAACGTCAACCATTTTGTTGGCGTATTGTACGACGTCACGCAAATTAGACAAAACCAAGAAGATCTCGAGCATCAGGCAAACTACGATGCCTTGACTGGTCTTGCTAATCGCAATTTGCTTAATGAGCGGATACATCAAGCATTAATTCAAGCACGACGCTATAGCCATTTCTTGACGGTGGTGTTTATTGACGTTGATAATTTTAAATTAATCAATGACACCTTGGGTCACGGTGCCGGTGATGAATTAATTGTCATTGTCGGCGCACGATTACAGGCTTGCGTGCGTGATGGCGACACGGTTGCGCGAATCGGCGGTGATGAGTTCGTTCTTTTGCTCATCAACAAGAATTTTGAAGATGGCAATTTACGCGTTATGCAGCGGATTCAACAGGAAATGGCTAAGCCGGCGATGGTGCGTGGCCATACCTTGATGGTCACCTGCAGCATGGGTCTGGCACGATTTCCAAATGATGGAGAAGATGCCGAGTCGCTATTGGCAAATGCCGATGTCGCGATGTATAGAGCTAAATCAAATGGTCGAAATAATTTCCAATTCTATGCGAAAGAAATGAATGCCAAGGCGGGTGATCGCCTTTCACTTGAAAGCGACTTGTGGCATGCGTTGAAACACGACGAATTGATACTCGACTATCAGCCACAAATTGATTTGCGTAGTGGAAAAATTATCGGGATGGAGGCGTTGATACGTTGGGCACATCCTGAGCGCGGGATAATCTCCCCGCTGGAGTTTATTCCACTTTCAGAATGCAATGGCTTGATTATCCCAATTGGTCGTTGGGTGCTGGAAACAGCTTGTAGTGATAACTTGCAATTACAGCGTGAGGGTTTGCCACCGATACGCGTCGCGGTTAATCTTTCAGCACGTCAGTTGGACCAGAAGGACTTTGTTAGTACTGTGCGCGAAGCTGTTTCGACAAGTGGCCTCGATCCTCGCTATTTAGAATTGGAACTCACTGAAAGCATGGTGATGCAAAATATCGACGAGGTGGTTGATATTCTGGGCCAGATCAATGGAATGGGGATACAGCTGTCATTGGATGATTTTGGTACCGGATTTTCTAGCCTCGCCTATCTGAAGCGATTCCCGATTGATAGACTCAAAATTGATCAATCATTTATCCGTAATTGCGATAGCGATCCAGACGATATGATTATTTCGCAAACAATCATCGCTCTTGCGCATGGTCTCAAGATCAAAGTAATCGCAGAGGGCGTTGAGACGACCGCGCAGCTGGAATTTTTAAAACAGAATAATTGTGACGAAGCGCAGGGCTTCTTTACCGGTAAGCCGTTGCCGATTGAAAAAATACGTACACTTTTAGTCGAGCAGAAAAATAAGGTTTTTTAATTTATGTCGTCTAAGTTAAATTTTGTATTGTCTTTTTACGGATATCAGGTGAGCACAAGTTAATCAAGATTAAGCGATTTTCGTCGTTTCCCCTTCCTACCGGCTGATGTAATAAAATACCACCTGCATTTTTACCAACTGAGTACTTCCATTCATGCTGTAGCCGCGATGCGGCGTTTGTAGTCTTAGGGCTGATAAGACTCTCAGTCGCTTTGCTGCATAGTCGGCGATAACTCCAGATAGATAAGAATTTGTGAATATTTATATTTGTGGACAAAAACATTTCGGTGCTGAGGCATTCAATGCGTTGTTAAAGGCGGGTCATCATATTGTTGGCGTGTCGTCGCCAGCATTGAATGGCGAGGGAGGCACTGATCGCTTGAAAGCAGCGGCAGAAGAAAATAATGTGCCGTGGATGAAATCAGGTTTGTTAAACGAGAATACGATACCAGCTGGTGTTGATTTAATCGTGACCGCACACTCGCATGATTTCGTGCGCGAGCCTACTCGCGATAAAACCACCTACGGTGCAATCGGTTATCACCCGTCTCTGTTACCAATCCATCGCGGCAAGGACGCCATTATTTGGACCATCAATATGGGTGACAAAATCACCGGTGGTAGTGTGTATTGGTTGAATGAAGTGATGGATGGTGGTCCTATCGCCGCGCAGGAACATGTGTTTGTGATGCCAGGCGATACGCCAGATAGTATTTGGAAACGTGACTTGGCACCGCTAGGAATCAAATTACTCACTAAGGTTTGCGATGACATTGCCAACGGTAATGTGATTAAAATAGAGCAGGATGAGCGTATCGCTACTAGCGAGCCATCGATTAAAAAATAAGTCTTGACGACACTCTCGTTGTTACAATCTGAAAAACCATCGCGATCCGATGGTTTTTTTTCGTCGTCATTTTGGCCATACAGGTTCGGCAATGCAAAAAAATAAGCTGGCTTTGTTTAAGCGTCTGGTTTTTTCGCTTCAAGTCGTGCCGTAACCGGTAACGGCATTAAATGTCAGCTTCCGCGCTACTCCCTGTATTTAAGCGTGCTTCGCGCCTTCCATCAAATCCATCGTGGGTTCGGCGATGTAGTTCTTGCCAGGGGAAAATTCACACAACATTTCAATCGAGCGGCTATCGATGCGCTTGGTACGCCATCGAACATACCTCGATATCGCTTTGCGCTAGCCTGAACTTATAAAAAATTTATGGTGCCATCTTTGTATATTGAGTTAAAAAACTGAGCTAGTCTTGAAGTTCAAGGCGGTCGCGCGCATCGATTTGCCACCTGCCAGAAAGTATCGCCTTATGAATAGATCCAAATCAGCAAGAATATTTTTATATGCGGGCGCCGGATTCCTGCTGTTCGTCGTTATATTTGCTGTCGTCTTACTGACTTTTAATTGGAATCACTTAAAGCCGACCATCAATCAGCGCGTTAGTGAAGCGACCGGTCGTACATTTGAAATCCGTGGTGATCTCGATCTAAATTGGCAGCGCGTGTCTGATGAAACGGGATGGCATGCGTGGATACCATGGCCAAGACTATCAGCGCAAGATGTCGTCATGAGCAATCCAGATTGGACTAAGACTGGCCCGCAAATGTTGAATCTGAAGCAGGTAGCAGCTTCGATTAACCCGTGGCCGTTGTTGGCTAAGTCGGTATCGCTGCGTGATTTAAATATTGAAGGGCTGACGCTTAATCTTGAGCGCACCGCGACCAACCAAAATAATTGGACATTCAAGCGAGATGAAGAGGATGAAACGCCGTCGCCTTGGTCATTCGACATTGGTAAATTGCAAGCTAAAGAGGTGGCGTTACGCTATCTTGATCCGGCCAACAAGCTGGATTTGACGGCAAAGCTCGACACTTTGGATCAGGTCGATGCCAAAAATTTCGGAACACAATTCAAGCTATCCGGTAGCTACAACAAAGCACCGATTAGCGGTGGTGGTAAAGCCGGTAGCGTGTTGTCACTGCGTGATAAAGAGGCAGTGTTTCCGGTTTCGGCTGATCTGCAGATAGGGAAAAATAGAATTGCCATTGATGGCACCGTCACCCAGCCGACCGCCGTAACGGCGATCGATATGCATTTACTGCTGGCGGGTGAAAGTATGGCTAATCTCTATCCGCTTACCGGCGTATTGTTGCCGGATACGCCGCCTTATGAAACGAAAGGCCGCTTGGTCGGTAAGATGGGGGGGGCTGACGGCGGAGAATGGACCTATGAGAAATTTACCGGCAAGGTTGGCTCTAGCGATCTTTCTGGCACCTTGCACTATGTTTTTAAAAAGCCGCGGCCTTTGTTGCACGGCGAGCTAGTTTCAAATCAGTTGCGATTGGATGATCTGGGTCCGTTAGTGAAGGCGGACAGCAATACGCAGAAAAAAAATCGCGGTGCAGTCGCAGTACAACCGACAGACAAGGCTTTGCCGGTTGAAAACTTCACAACAAGCAAATGGGATGCATTAGACGCCGACGTCAAGTTTACGGGTCATAAAATTATTCGTGATGCGGCATTACCGATTCAAGATATGGTTGCTGAGCTGCATATGAAAGATAAAGTTTTATCGCTGACGCCTTTGGATTTTGGTGTGGCCGGCGGTCGCTTACGATCCAACATTAAATTGGACGGACAAGCTGACAAGATCAAGGCAGAGATCAAAACCTCGGCGCGTGGCTTAAAAATCAGACAGCTTTTTCCAACTCTAGAATCCATGCAGGCGAGCTTCGGTGAAGTCAATGCTGATGCGTCTCTATCCGGTTCCGGCAATTCGATCTCGGCGATGTTAGCATCATCAAATGGTGAGTTAAAGGCGGCCGTTAGTGAGGGATCGATAAGCAAATTCATTCTAGAAGCGGCCGGTCTTAATATTCCTAATGCCATATTCTCCAAGCTGTTTGGCGATAAGCAAGTGCAACTCAACTGTCTAGCGAGCGACTTTGTTGTGACAGACGGCCTGATGAAAACACGTTATTTTGTACTCGATACTGAGGACGCTGTTATCAATGTCAGTGGTGACATTAATCTTGCAACCGAAGCGATGGACTTAGATGTGGTGCCTAAGACTAAGGGCTTACGGATTATTTCCTTGCGTTCGCCGTTGTATGCCAAAGGTACTTTTAAAGATCCGGATATTGGGTTGCAGAAAGGGCCGTTGCTGGCTAAAGCCGGTGGGGCAGCTGCTTTAGCTGTCATCAACCCGCTTGCTGCGCTGATTCCTCTCATTAAAACTGGAGGTACGCCGGATATTGATTGCGCCAAGTTGCTGGCGGATGCCAAAGCCAAGCCCAACGCACCGCCACCGGGGCAACAAAAGTAAGTAGCGATTAATGCACATTGTCTAAGTTCATAAGCGAGTCGTGCCCAGCGCAAAGCTTTGAATGTTTACGAGCCAGCCAAAGTTAGGGCCCCATGGCTAAGTTTGCTACAATGAGAACTATTCTCAACTTCTAGGATTAAGCGCTTACTAGTCGGTCAATCCTAGTGCTACCAATTGCTTGGTGATCTACATGTGCGTTGAGTTGCCAGGTGAGGCGAAGGTTAAACAGCAAGTTCATTTTCAGTTGATTTTTGATCGAGGTGCGGCGGCTTGCCGCACCTCGGCATAGTCGTTAGCAATGATGGCGACCGCCTTATTTTCACTAGTCTAGTAAAATACCCGTCTGTTTTTACTGCTGGCCATTTAGCGATGGGCGAACTCGGGGTTTGCGCAAATACATGGCGAGACAGTGAATCCGCAGCGGGGATAATTATTTTTTAATTTAGGGTGCGTAGAATTTATGGCTGCTTTTGAAACGGTGCGTGTTTTAAGTGTTCACCACTGGAACGACACATTATTTTCCTTTACCACTACACGTGAACCGAGTTTTCGGTTTGAAAGCGGACATTTCGTCATGATTGGTTTGCCTATTGATGGCAAAAACGTCATGCGCGCTTACAGTATTGCGAGCCCAGCGTGGGAAGAGCATCTCGAGTTTTTATCGATTAAAGTACAGGAAGGTGCGTTGACCAAGCACCTGCAAAATCTAAAAGTCGGTGATGAAGTGTTGGTCGGTCGTAAGCCCACCGGCACATTGGTCATATCCGATTTGTTACCTGCGAAGCGATTATTTTTGTTTGGTAGTGGGACAGGTTTGGCGCCGTTTATGAGCATCATCCGCGATCCAGAGACATACGAGCGTTTCGATAAAGTCATCTTGGTGCATGGCGTGCGCTTGGTTAGTGAGTTGGCTTACCGTGACTATGTCGGCAATGAGTTGTTAGAAATTGAAGGTTTGGGTGAAGAAATTGCGGGCAAGTTTTTGTATTACCCGACCGTGACAAGAGAGCCTTTCGTCTACGAAGGACGTATTACGACTGCAATCGAGACGGGCAAAATGTGTAACGATCTTGGCATTGAGCCTATGGATCCATTGACCGATAGAGCGATGATTTGTGGCAGTCCGGATATGTTGAAAGATACCGCCGCACAGCTTGATAAGCTTGGTTTTGAAGTGTCGGCCGGTATCGGTCAGCCTGGTGATTATGTGATTGAACGGGCTTTTGTCGATCGTGGTTGATCACTGAGTGATGCTTGCGTGATTAAACGCTGTCATGTTGCTTGCAATATGACAGCGTTTTTATTTTTGGTGACCAAAGCATGTTTAGTTAAAGATCGCTAAACATGACCAATCTTAGGCCCATCATTATCTTCACAATACTTTACCAAGCGGATGCACGGATTATCTTGATAATCCAAGTACTACTGGCTATCGTTACAGCGTGCAGTACAAGTAGATGTCGTGGCCTCACCAGCCCAACGTTACATATTTAAACAGCTAGCTCATTGTTAGTTTCACTGCTTGATTTCAGGACAAGGTCAACAAAAACCAAGACGTAGTCAGCAAGCTTTTTTCTCTGACTCCTCTAGGCCAGCCGACCATAACCGTAACTATTCCAAATTTATTTTATGAAGCATTCTTCATTATCCACTTTTGTACGTCGCCCGCTGCAGCAGATCGTTGCGCATCGTTATATCAGTTTGACAGTACTACTGATATTGATTGCGCTGATCGCTTTTTGGGGCTGGCAAAAAATCTATGGCGTACAAGATCCACATGCAATTTATCAAACTGCAAAGGTAGAGCGCGGCGATATTGAAGATCTGGTAAGTGCAACTGGGACGGTGCAGCCATTGGAATATGTGGATGTCGGCGCACAGGTGTCTGGACAGTTGAAGAAGTTGCATATCGAAGTTGGGTCTGTCGTCAAAGAAGGCGATCTTCTGGCGGAAATTGATCCAACGGTTTTTCTGGCGACGGTGAATGCGCGGCGTGCTGGATTGCGAAATCAATTAGCGACAATGAAAGATCGCAAGGCGCAATTAGTGTTGGCACAGCTGCAGTACGATCGGCAAAAACATTTGATGGCAGCGGACGCCACAACTAAGGAAACTTTGCAAACAGCAGAAGCAAGCTTGCAATCTGCCAAAGCACAGATTGAAGCCTTGCAAGCGCAGATAGAGCAAACGCAATCGACCTTGCTTGCCGATGAAGCCAATCTTAATTACGCAAAAATTTACGCGCCGATGAACGGCACAGTGGTTTCACTTACTGCACGTCAAGGGCAGACTTTAAATGCCAATCAATCAGCGCCAACGATTTTACGCATTGCCGATCTGTCGACCATGACGGTGCAGGCGCAAGTTTCAGAAGCCGAAGTCGGTAAACTTCGTCAAGGGATGGAAGTTTACTTCACTACGCTGGGCAGTCAAGGTCGTCGCTGGTATGGAAAATTACGTAAAGTCGAGCCGACACCTACTGTGACCAACAACGTGGTGTTATACAACGCCTTGTTTGATGTTCCGAATAAAAATCAGTTGCTGATGCCGAGTATGACTACGCAAGTATTTTTTATCGCATCCGCCGCGCGTAATGCCTTGCTGGTACCGGCTGCCGCGGTCACTTCTGGCAGTGGCTCGGGACGTGGCGCGAATCGTAAAAATAGAGCCGACGCAAAGCCAAGTAGCGAGGGGAATAATGAAAAACCGCAGAGTGTTACGAGTAAAGACGTCCAAAAAAATAAGCCGGCTTCACCGCAAACTGATGTGAAAAAAGAAGAGGCAGGTCGCTTCGATGGCATGAGTAAAGAGGAGCGCCGTGCTGCTCTGGAAAAAATGGCGCCGGAAGAACGCGAGGCGCTACGCAATCAACGCCGAGCCTCGCGTGAGAATACGACGCAGGATGGTAAATCGGAGAATACGAAAACTGCATCTGGCGGTACAGCTACATCGAGCAAAGAAAACCTGCCGGAACAGGATGAGATCAATCGTGGTTTCGCCGATCAATCTACGGTTGATGTGGTCAAAAAAGGGCAAGTTAAAGTAATAGATCGAAATGGCAATATAGAAAGACGGACGGTGTCGTTAGGCGTAAGCAATCGCGTGCAAACTGAGATTTTAGATGGTTTAAAAGAAGGTGACGAAGTCATCATCGGTAAAAAGCAAACTGCGGCCAAGAAAAATTCCGGTAAGGAAGGCCTGCCACCTGGCATGGGTGGACGGAGCAGATAATGACGACCGCCTTGGATCAAAACGCCGTCGCCGTACGTTCGCCTGATGAAGTACCGTTAATCGAATTAAAAGGCGTAACCAAGACCTATCGCAATGGTGGGCTTGAAGTTGAGGTTTTGCACGGCATTGACCTGAAGATTTATGAGGGCGAGTTTGTCGCCATCATGGGTGCTTCCGGCTCGGGTAAATCGACCTTGATGAATATCCTCGGCTGTTTGGATAAGCCGACTTCCGGCAGTTACCTTTTCATGGGACGCGATGTTTCCGGCTTTTCCCGTGATGAACTGGCTTTACTTCGTCGTGATGATTTTGGTTTTGTTTTTCAGAGTTATAACCTGATCGCTTCTGCCAGTGCTGCAGAAAACGTCGAAGTGCCAGCGATGTACTCTGGCTTGCAACCGGAGCTGCGACACGCGCGCGCGCAGGAATTATTAGGTGAACTTGGCCTAGCCGATCGTACTCATCATCGACCGAATCAATTGTCAGGTGGACAGCAGCAACGTGTTTCTATTTCGCGTGCATTGATGAATGGTGGGCGCATCATTCTTGCTGATGAGCCGACCGGTGCACTTGATAGTAAGAGTGGTGCAGATGTGATGACCTTGCTTGCCGGTTTGTCCGCGAGAGGGCATACGGTACTGTTGATTACGCATGCGAAAGAAGTCGCGGAAAATGCGCAGCGTCTGATTGAAATCAAAGATGGAAATGTTGTGTCTGACCCAGGTCCTGCGTCAGCCTCGCCAACGCAATCAACATTTGTTCGACCAGTGATGGCGGGTGACGGATCACGTCTTGCCGATATTGTCGAGGCTGCGAAGATGGCGATGCGATCGCTGCGCGCCAATGTGTTTCGCTCCATTTTGACCTTACTTGGTATTGTCATCGGTGTCGCTTCAGTCATTGCGATGCTGGCGATTGGCGATGGTGCCAAGGCCGAGGTGGTGGCGCGGATTAGTGCGATGGGATCTAATTTGCTATTGGTGCGCCCAGGTGCACCTAACCAGCGTGGTTTCAGCGGTACTGCCACGCTGGTGATTGAGGATGTCAAGGCAATTGACGCGTTACCTAATATATTGGCCGCGATTCCAGAGCAAGGAAGTACCGCCACACTGCGTTACGCCAACTCGGATACTTCGACCAGTATTAACGGTACATCCGCAAAATTCCCAGTGGCACGTCAATGGCCGGTTGCTAGCGGTACATTCTTTAGTGCCGATGATGAAGAAAATTATGCGGCAGTTGCCGTCTTGGGGCAAACCACGGCAACAGCCTTGTTTGGCGACACTGATCCTATTGGTAAATTTGTACTCGTCAATAATCTGATTTTTCAGGTGATTGGCGTTATGTCCGAGCGCGGCGCATCGCCAATGGGTAACGATCAGGATGATATTGTCTTGATCCCGTATTCAACCAGCAGCTTGCGCCTTTCCGGCCAGCGTTATCTACGCAATGTCACGATTGCCGTCGATGATGTAACGCAGATCGACGAAACGCAAGATGCAGTAGACAAGTTGCTGTTGGAACGTCACGGTGTGGTTGATTATCGTATCCGTAATATGGCATCAATCATGGAAACCATGGAGCAAACGCAAAATACGCTGACAATTTTGCTGGGCTCGATTGCCGCGATTTCTTTGTTGGTTGGCGGTATCGGTGTGATGAATATCATGCTGGTATCGGTTACAGAGCGTACGCGTGAAATTGGTATCCGTATGGCGACCGGTGCCCGTGAGGGCAATATCATGCAGCAGTTTTTGATCGAAGCGATGGTGGTGTCGGCATTGGGTGGCGCAATCGGTGTGGTGATCGGTCTTGCTACTGCTGCAGTGATTGCAGCGTTTGGTACCCCGATTGAGTACTCGCTGATGCCAGTATTACTCGCCTTTGGCTGTGCGTTCATGACGGGCCTGATATTTGGTTATCTGCCGGCCAAAAAAGCTGCACAACTTGATCCTGTGGTCGCCTTAGCGGCTGAATGAAATGACTGACATGACCCTACCTACTCGTTCCCATCTGCCTGCGCGCTTGAAACTTTGTGCTTTGTCGCTTGCCGTTGTACTTGGATTAAGTTCATGTGCTGGGCATATCGAGCAGACTAGACCCCAACTTGATATACCGGCGACGTGGGCAGAGATGGCACCAGAAGGCGTCGCACTGCAGCGCGATTGGTGGCGTCAATTTGGTTCGATCGAATTATCCAGCTTGATTGATCTTGCATTGGCAGCAAGTCCGGATTTACGTATTGCTGCTGAGCGTGTCACGCAAGCGGAAATCACAGCGCGTAGCGCAGGCGCTTCACTGTTTCCGCTACTGACTGTCAGCGCAAATACCGGTACTGGTGCGGTCAAGTCTGGCAATGTCAGTAATGGTTGGTCCAAGAATGACTCGTCCGGTGCGGCCTTGAGTGTCAACTATGAAGTCGACGTATGGGGCCGTGTAGCGGCAACGGTGAATAGTGCAGATGCCTTGCTGAATGCGAGTCGTTATGACCTTGAAACAGTGCGACTAACGTTGACGACTGGTGTGGCGAATGCGTACTTTCAGATACTAGCTTTGCGTATGCGGGTCGAGATCGCCAAGGAAAATCTGGCAATTGCGGAAAAACTGTATTCAATCGTTGATGCCCGTTATCGTTATGGCGCAGCATCGGCGTTGGATGTTAGCCGCCAGCGCAGTACGGTGCTAGCGCAACGCAGCACGATTCTGCCATTGCAGGTACAGCAGCGACAGACGGAGAGTGCGCTGGCAATCCTGCTCGGACAACAACCGCAAGCAATCAACGTGAATGAGCAGAATTTGTATGCACTCATGATTCCACAAGTTGGTGCTGGATTGCCATCGAGTGTGTTGACACGGCGCCCTGATATCGCGAGTGCGGAGGCCCAGTTGGCATCGGCCGCCGCTAATGTTGCAGCGGCTCGCGCTGCCTTGTTGCCGACTATTTCTCTCACTGGTGTGGCGGGGGCGTCCAGTACCGCCTTGTTAAATCTTGGCGATCCGACCTACAGCGTTGGACTGGTAGCTTCTATTGTGCAAACGCTGTTTGATGGCAATCGTCTGCGTTTACAGGTGGAGAGTAATGAATCCTCACGCCGTCAATTGGTCGAGACATACCGGAATGCAGTTTATACCGCATTGAAAGAAGTGGATGACGCTCTTGGGAATAATGTGCGTAATCGTGAGCAGGAACAGACGCAACGTGAAATAAAAAAAGAAGCGCAACGGTCATTGCAGTTATCCGAGCTACGTTATCGAGAAGGTGTGGATGAGTTGAACACCTTGCTGGATGCGCAACGAACTTTGTTTGCTGCGGAAGATCAGTTGATACAGCTACATCTTGCACGCTTGACTGGTACCACCGATTTATTCAAGGCGCTGGGTGGCGGATGGGATGTTTCACAAACGACGGCGCAATCCCAACAAAACGATGCTCAGAATGGTCAACAGCCGAAGGTGAAATGATCATCGGATCGCGAAAGGTAATCTCATTGCGGTAAAGCGCATGTTGCGTAAGGTTAGGTGGTATGCCGTGTGTCCATTGAGAACGAGCATGATTAAACCTGGGTATTAAAAAGCCGCATGTCCAATCAGACATGCGGCTTTTTTATTTTTTATTTTGCTTACTTCACGCTAAGTCGGACCGCCGCATCGTCCATCGCTGCATTATTCCATGGAACAAAGCCCGTCATCCCGATTTTCGATAAGGCGGTTTTGCCAGCATCATTATCGTGTAGTGTCAGCATCAAGACTTTAACTTTTTCGCGTTCCGCTGCATTTATTTTTTTGGAAATCAAAAACAATTTGATTGGCGTAGGTTTTGTTTCCGCCAATATGCGGCCACCTTTTTCTTCCCATTGTTTTGCGACTTTAGCTGAGCCAGTGACGCCTGCAACTGCGAAATCATTCTCGATCATGAAAGGCACGGCATCTTGATAGCGTGTCGCAATAAACGATTTTTCCGGTGAGTCAAAATTCAACTGGCGTAAAGCGCCGATGAACATTGCGGTTGTGATTGATTCCAATGCTGGCACGCCGATTGTTTTACCTTGCAGATCCTTCATGGTTTTTAATGGGGAATCTTTTTTGACCATTACGTGCGCACGATATTCGGTAAATCCTTTAGCGGTCGCGACGCCTTCGTAATTGTTATGATTGACGCCATACAGGCCAATTTGCGTAGGGTGAACAAACGCCAGATCATATTGGCCTGCAGCGAGGCCTTTAGCAAAAGCGGAATATTTATCGACCGACTGCACCACCACGTTTTGTTTCAGTTCTTTTGAAAGCAATGCCAACAGCGGCTTATAGCGTTCGCTCGCGAGACCGGCATCTTTGTATGTGACACCTTCATTGACCGCCAACACGAGATCTTGTGCCGACGCGATATGAACACCGCTTGACAGTATGGCTATCGCCAATAAAGATGCGACTCTCATAAAGCTCCACTCCTTGTAATGATGTTTTTCTTGGGTAACTTGTTATTTTTTGAATGTTACATGAACCAAGCAAAGGCGGATGTAATTTCTTATTTTCGAGCAAGTTTTTGTGCAGTTTCGCAATTTCACTTGTTGCGTGGTGAGCAGGAGAGGCGCCTTTGAACAGCAGGTTTAATGTAAATATACTAACAATTCAAATGGAGATAGTTTGGTCTCACATGGTTAATTTACGCAAACTTAATATATTTACCTACACTATGTGTCTTAATATAAATATTTGCGTTTTAGGTATTTGATGCTGAAGGTTTTTTCATTCCATTGGATCGCTAATTAATCGCCACTACGTTTCAAAATGCTTGTTATGTGAGGTCATGATGCGCTTTCGTACGACATTGCTGGTTGTTGTCCTACTAATGATAGGTGGCTTGGCGGCGTTGAACTGGCGCTTGTTCATCGCTCCTTCGACGTTATGGTTAGGCGTCACAAGTGTCGAAGCGCCATTGGGCCTGTTGATGCTCGGGTTAGTTGGGATTTTGTTGCTATTGTTTTTGATTACCATCGTCACCATGCAATCATCAATTTTGCTAGAAACCAGACGCCACACTAAGGAATTGCAAGCACAGCGTGAATTAGCAGAAAGCGCAGAAGCGTCACGTTTTACCGCTGTACAGCGTACATTTGAGTTAGGTATGCAATCACTTGCGCAACGCGATGCAGAAGCGTATGCGGCGCTTGTAGTGAAATTGGAGCAGCTAGGAATCACCGTTACACATTCGGTTGAGCAAAGTGGTAACACCTTGGCAGCTTATATCGCGGAATTGGAAGACCGAATGGAGACAAAACATGCATTACCGCGAGATGAATGACGATAATGATGCGATTGACGAAGAATTAATACCTCACTTGATAATGTTGAGTATAGGCAATATTATCGAGATGTCGGTAAAGTGCCCAGATAACCCGATTTTCTTTTTGAAAAACTGCGATGAAACGCGCTCCTTCTTCCTCAGATAATTTGCTTCGCAATGCGGTGATACTCGCATTGCTGGTGGTTGCGCTTGGCTTTGCGGCAGCCTGGTTTTACTTTAAGCCCGCCTCTATAGAAGCACCGTTCGCATATACGGACTTTGGTCCCATCGTTGTACGTACTTCGCAATATTCGCTGAAAACCAAGCTCTCCTTACAAACGAGTAATGACGACGTGAAGTGGGCAGAAGAAAACCGCGTCAAAATGAAAGTGGTATTGGAAAACACTATGGCAGGGCTGGACTTTGACCAAGTGCGCAGTACGGGGGGGGTAGCGTATGTGGAAAATTCGTTACGCGACGCCGCCAATCATGAATTCGGCACGCAAAATGTACAGAAGATTTTGCTGACGGATTTTATTATTCAAAGTAATTGAGGTCGCTTGCGTTGGTTTGAACTGATGTAGTCGGTTTAGCTTTCTCATGGGCCCATCATCGGTGCTGTCGATCACCTACCCTGAATCAACTCTGAACGTCAAAAAGTAGCCTTCAGCCGCGCTTCTGTGCTTTTTCGGTACAATCCATACTATGAGTCAAACTGATGAACCGCAGGAGAAAAAGCGTGATTCCTTGCGCCCAGATTCGCCTTGCGCTGGTTATTGTTCCACATCGCATGGTGATGAGGTTTGCAAAGGCTGTGGTCGTACCTTTGATGAAGTGTTGAACTGGATTATTTACGACGATGCGGAAAAAGACGCCGTATGGGCACGTTTGGAAGCCGCTGGCTTGGTAAAACGGTAATGCTCATTACTTTGGTCTTTTTCGCCCGCAGCTCCTCCTTGTTCAAGTGCCTCTGCTTTAACGCCTTACCCTTATTAGACTTCATTGCCAAGAGTCGGTAGACTTGTGGCCTTTTTGCAAGGCAATTTCATGGCCGTCGCGCCCGAATCCCCCATTTCTGATAATTCTGATGCTGCTGTTAGCACTACCGCGTCGGTTGATCTAATTGAACGCGAAATTGCGCGCGAAGTTGCACGTCGGCGCACCTTTGGCATCATTTCCCACCCCGATGCAGGTAAAACCACTCTGACTGAAAAATTGTTACTGTTTTCCGGTGCGATTCAGCTTGCTGGTACGGTCAAGGGGCGCAAAAGTGGGCGTCATGCTACGTCGGACTGGATGGACATCGAGAAGCAACGTGGCATCTCGGTCGCTAGTTCAGTCATGCAATTTGAATATCGTGATCATGTGATTAATTTGCTGGATACCCCAGGCCACCAAGATTTTTCGGAGGATACCTATCGCGTACTGACGGCGGTCGATTCTGCGTTGATGGTGATTGATGCTGCCAAGGGTGTGGAAGAACAGACGATCAAATTACTAAACGTCTGTCGTATGCGCAACACACCGATCATCACTTTTATGAACAAGCTGGATCGCGAAACACGCGATCCATTGGAATTGCTGGACGAGCTTGAATCAGTATTGAAAATCGAATGCGCGCCGGTGACTTGGCCGATCGGCATGGGTAAAAATTTCCGTGGCGTGTATCACTTATTGCGCGACGAAATCATGTTGTTCGCGCCAGGAAATGAAAAAGCCGATCAGAGCTTTGAAGTGATCAAGGGCATCGACAACCCGCGCTTGGCAGAGATGTTCCCGCAAGAAATCGAACAACTGAAAATGGAAGTAGAGTTGGTGCACGGCGCTTCACATCCTTTCGATCTGGACGCCTTTCTCAATGGCACTCGTACGCCGGTTTTCTTTGGTTCTGCCATCAATAATTTTGGCGTGCGTGAAATTCTGAATGCTTTGCTCGATTGGGCGCAGCCACCCCGTGAGCGCGATGCGACTGTGCGTGCTGTCAAACCGACCGAGCTGCCTTTCTCCGGTTTTGTGTTCAAGATTCAAGCCAACATGGATCCAGCACATCGTGATCGCATTGCGTTTCTACGGGTTTGCTCGGGGCGTTTCGAGCGCGGCATGAAGGTCAAACATTTGCGTCTAAATCGTGAAGTAAAAGTATCGAGCGTGGTGACCTTTATGGCATCCAGTCGTGAGCAAGTAGAGGAGGCGTATGCCGGTGACATTATCGGTTTGCCGAATCACGGCAATATGCAGATTGGCGATAGTTTTTCTGAAGGCGAGTTGTTGCAGTTCACCGGCATTCCGTATTTTGCGCCAGACTTTTTCCGCTCAGTGCGCATACGCAATCCGCTTAAGATCAAGCAGCTGCACAAAGGTTTGCAGCAGTTAGGCGAAGAGGGCGCGATCCAGGTTTTCAAACCGATCAATAGCAGCGATCTAATTCTCGGCGGCGTCGGCGTGCTGCAGTTTGAAGTGGTCGCTAGTCGTCTTTTGAATGAGTACGGCGTTGATGCGGTGTTTGAAGGCACCAGTATTAGCAGCGCGCGTTGGATTTCATGTGGCGACAAGAAGATGTTGGGTGAATTCGAGAAATCCTCAGCGGGGCACAATCTGGCGCACGATGCCGCCGGCAATCTTGCGTATCTTGCGAGCTCTGGGGTTAATCTGCGACTGACGCAAGAGCGTTGGCCCGACCTGACTTTTCATGAAACGCGGGAGCATGCTGCCAAACTAGATTGATGGTTTTGTAGCTAAACTGGGTGAAAATTATTTGGATTAATAATCGATAAGATGGTTTGAGTCGGCAGGATCAAGCAGATTGTATGTGAGCAGGCTGGGCGCGGATGTTTGCAGTTAATCTCAGCAATCGGATCTTGCTGGGAGCGCAATGCAAGTTGCGTTGCAATCGGATAAAAAATGATCAGTAAAATTTTACTGATCATTTTTATTTATGCTCCTGTCCACGGTAGCTTGGCTTTGCACCACCCATTGACGTTTTTTCTATGACCCTCAGCATCTTTTTCACCCTCAAATCCTTCCAGAATATCGAAGCAATTGATATAGCCATGCTCTGTAGCCAGTGTGGCGGAATGGCGTGAGCGCACACCCGAGCGACACATAAATAACAATACACTTTCCTTGTCGGTGATTTCAGATAATTGCTGGAGAAAATCTGGGTTAGGTTTTCCTTCTGGATACAAATTCCATTGCACCGCGAGATGCTGCGTCTGTGGAATATCTACTCTACCTATCCAGTCGCGTTCTGCATCGGTACGTACGTCTACCAGTTTGACCTTGGCATCCTCTTGCAGCAAGGTGTAGGACTCCTGGGGCGTCAGTGCACCGGCATACGGTATTTTCTTTTCGTGTGCACGGGCACGCGCTGTTTCCAGAATTTTGTTTGTAGTGCTCATTCAGTGCTCCTTGAATTTGGTGATGCTTATCGCTTTGAACTTATATTAATTGATTGTTGCCGCGTCTAACAACGCATCGGTTTTTTAGGTATCAGAGGACGATTGCAGCTTTTTCTGGCGTTGCGTATAAAAACCACCCCATGCTAATCCGATTAATGCCGCTGACAATGAAGCGAGTAGAACGCCTAGTTTGGCCGCACCGAGCAAACCTGGATTCGGAAATGCCAGTGTGGCAATGAAAATCGACATCGTAAAGCCGATGCCTGCTAACAGGCCAACCACCGTAATACCGCCCCAAGTAACAGCGGTTGGTAGTTTGCACCAACCGAGTTTTACGACTAGCCAGCTTGCGCCTATTATGCCTAAGGGTTTGCCCAGTACTAGGGCTGCTATTACCCCGATCATGACAGAGAAAGACGCTGAGGTAGAAAGATCAACACCATTTAGACTAACACCCGCATTGGCTAGCGCAAAGAGCGGCATGATACCGAAAGCAACCCACGGATGCAGTGCCATCTGTACTCGACTGACAGGGGGTAATAAGTCGCGTTGTGCCTGACGCAGTTGCTTGAGCGGTTGGGCGAGTTGCTGCGGACCATCACTTTTCTCTTCTGTATGCCTTCCAATATCTTTAACAGCATTGCTGGCCAGATCCAATGGCCTTTCGCGCGTGCGGGTTGCTAACACTGGCGTCATTAAGCCGAGTACGACGCCAGCCAAAGTAGGGTGTGCACCTGTTTGTAGCAGCCCCATCCACAAAATTGCACCAGGCAGCACGTAGGCAAATGCTGCCCCCACGCCTATCCACTGTAGCCCGAGGACCATGGCAATGCCGAGTGCCGCTACAATAAACCCGCCGTAGTCGAGTCCGCCTGAATAAAAGATCGCGATAATAAGTACCGCGATAATGTCATCAATGATCGCAAGGGCGAGTAAAAACACACGGACATTGGCGGGAATCGAGCGTCCCAGTAAAGCGAGAACGCCCACCGCGAATGCAATATCAGTTGCAGTCGGCACGGCCCAGCCATGCGATTGCACACCCTCATGATTCAGTCCAAAATAAATCAGTGCAGGAGCCACAATGCCGCCAACTGCGGCAGCCAGCGGTAGCGCCGCCAACTGCATATTTGCCAACGCTCCCTCGTGGATTTCGCGTCTGATTTCCATGCCGACAACCAAAAAAAATATCGTCATCAATCCATCGTTGATCCAGAAGTGTAGCGATTGCGAATAGCTAAAATCACCCAAGCTGAATGAGAGCGGTAAATGCCATAGATCGTGATAGCTGTGCGCTAACGGTGAATTGGCCCACACCAATGCGGAAGCGGCTGCAAGCAGCAAAATAACACCGCTGAAAGCCTCGATATGTAGAAAGCGTTCTAACGTAGAAAAGGCGCGTTCAGCGATCGCCTGCGCACGTGGTATGGAATGATTGTTCGATGGATGTGAGTTCATAGACATAATTATTATGCGTGACGGCCGGAGCGAAACGTTTCCTGTTTGACTGCAAGATGCAGCATGAACACCTCGGTGGTTTTACCTACGCAAGTATGCGCCGACATTTTTTGCGGTGGTAAATAGAGTCAGACGAAGCGCCAAGACCGATGTTATGTTTGCACCAATTAAGTGCTGAAAAACGATTTTTTAGTCAACTCGCCCTAAATATGTGCAAAATAAATGCAATGCACTATTGTGGTGCCTTTCCAATATGATGCTTTCTCGCCAAAGATTGCACTATCGTGAGGCTGGCTTTATTCGGCTATAGCAAGCGCGATTTGGTACAGTCGGTGGCATGGAATCTGCTATCATTTCGGGCAAGTTATGGTCCACGCTGTTTGGATGAGTTTTAAGCCGCACAGAGCAGAACCGAAACCCATTTGTATAGACAGATTATTTTGCTCAATTTTAGGAGATTCGCATGGCAATGACGGCAGCAGAGGTCTTGAAGATGGTGAAAGACAACGAAGTCAAATTCGTTGATTTTCGCTTTGCTGACACACGAGGCAAAGAACAGCACGTCACCGTGCCAGTCTCGCATTTTGATATGGATAAATTTGAATCTGGTCATGCATTTGACGGTTCATCGATCGCCGGTTGGAAAGGTATTGAAGCTTCCGACATGTTGCTGATTCCAGATCCGAATACTGCCAATATCGATCCATTTTTTGAAGAAACCACGTTGTTCATGCAATGTGACGTGGTTGAACCATCCGATGGTAAGGGCTATGACCGTGATCCACGTTCGATCGCCAAACGTGCAGAAGCCTATTTGAAATCATCGGGTATGGGTGATACCGCTTATTTTGGTCCTGAGCCCGAATTTTTCATCTTTGACAGCATTCGCTGGAAAATTGGTATGGATGGTTGTTTCGTCAAAATCGACTCCGAAGAAGCATCGTGGAGCTCGGGCGAAAAAATCGAAGGCGGCAACAGTGGTCATCGCCCAGCAGTTAAAGGTGGTTACTTCCCAGTTCCACCAATCGACAGTTTCCAAGATATGCGTTCGGAAATGTGCCTGATTTTGGAAGCAATGGGCATTCCGGTTGAAGTGCATCATCACGAAGTTGCGGGTCCTGGTCAAAATGAATTAGGTACCAAGTTTTCAACCTTAGTCGAGCGCGCTGACTGGACTCAAAACTTGAAGTATGTCGTCTGGAATGTCGCACACACCTACGGCAAGACAGCGACCTTTATGCCTAAACCTATCGTTGGCGACAACGGTTCGGGCATGCACGTGCACCAATCGGTATGGAAAGATGGCAAGAATCTGTTTGCTGGTGACGGCTATGCAGGTTTGTCCGAATTCGCGTTGTATTACATTGGCGGTATCATCAAGCACGCTAAAGCATTGAACGCGATTACCAACCCTGGTACCAACTCGTACAAGCGTCTGGTTCCTGGTTTTGAGGCTCCGGTCAAGCTGGCATATTCATCACGTAACCGTTCGGCTTCGATCCGCATTCCACATGTGTCGAACCCTAAAGGTCGTCGTGTTGAAGCCCGTTTCCCAGATCCACTGGCTAATCCTTACTTGTGCTTCGCAGCATTGCTGATGGCTGGTCTGGACGGCGTGCAGAACAAGATCCATCCTGGTGAAGCAGCATCCAAAGATTTGTATCATCTGCCACCAGAAGAAGACGCATTGATCCCAACCGTATGCGTATCGTTGGAAGAAGCATTGGATAATCTGAACACTGATCGCGAGTTCCTGACCCGTGGCGGCGTGTTTAGCGATTCAATGATTGATGCCTATATCGAACTGAAAATGCAGGAAGTGCAGCGTTTCCGCATGACGGCACATCCAGTTGAATACGATATGTACTATTCGATGTAATTAGCTGTGTAGTGCGATTTACCGATAGTGAATCGCATTTTCCAAAAAAGCGGATAAGCGTGAGCTTGTCCGCTTTTTTTATTGAACTGTTGCATGCAGGTTCTAAAGTTGCCAGTGATAATTGTCAGTATCAGGTTCTTGCCATAAACTGGCTCACTGATTTAACAGTTTCAAGTGGAAAGTCTATGAAGCATCAATTCGTCATCCTTGGTCTATTGTCTTTTTGGTTCGCTACGTCAGTGCAGGCGGAAGTGTATCTTTGTATCGATAAAGCAGGGCATCGGGAATACACGAATGTCGACAATAAAAAAGGTTGCAAAAGAGTTGCCTTGCCAGGTGTAACGATGATCCCTGCGCCTAAGGGCACGGCACAGGCCGTATCAACTAGGCCTGCAGATTTCCCGCGCGTCACTGATGAAGCGCAAAAGCGACGTGATGATGAGCGTAAGCAAATTTTGCTCGATGAAATGAATAAAGAACAAAAAAAATTAAGTGACTTGCGTGCTGAATATAAAGGTGGTGAGCCTGAGCGGCGAGGTGATGAGCGTAATTACGCTAAATACCAAGAACGCACCGCTACGTTGAAAGAAGATGTTGAGCGTTCAGAGAAAAATGTCGCTGCTTTGAAGCGTGAACTCGACAATTTGAAATAATGGGCGGTATGATTTTTGCTTGATCAGGCCGCATGTTGCGGCCTTTATTTTTTGGAGTTTTGTGAAAACATCATCCGTAGATTCGTCGGTAATAGCGCCATCGGTCGCTTTAAGCGGACTCGATTTACTTGCATCGGCCGTAATCGTGTTGAATGCCGAAAGTCAGATTGTATATGCCAATCCGGCGGCAGAAAACTTGCTGCAAAACTCAAGCAAGCTATTGGTTGGGCAGTGTCTCCAGGATTTATTCATCAACCATGAAGAGTTGATGTCGGTTTTCACACAGGCAATACAGCATCAATTTTCTGATCAAAGGCTTGATTTAACCTTGGAGCGGATGGGGCGTGACCCATTGCAGGTACATGTCGTCGTCGGTGCCTTGGATCATCCAAAAATGCCGGTGCTAATTGAACTTAGAGAAAACTTGCAGCAACTGAAACTTGATCGAGAAGAGCGATTGCTTGATCAAAGCCAAGTAAATAAAGAGTTGATTCGTAACCTCGCCCATGAGATCAAAAATCCTTTGGGTGGTATTCGTGGCGCTGCGCAATTACTGGAACTTGAATTGCCAGAGCGGCATCTGAAAGATTTGCGTGAATACACGCAAGTTGTGATTAAAGAAGCAGATCGCCTCCAAACTTTGGTTGATCGCTTGTTGCTGCCACATCGGAGTCCACACATTGTGGGGGACGTAAATATTCACGAAGTTTTTGAGCGTGTGCGTAGCCTGATCGTAGCGGAATTTCCGACGGGCTTGAAGATTAAACGTGATTATGATCTTTCGGTACCCGAATTTCGCGGCGACAAAGAGCAATTGATTCAAGCCGTATTGAATATCGCGCATAACGCGGCACAAGTGTTGACTGAGCGCATTCGGAAGGGCGATGCCGAGTTGATTTTTCGCACCCGTATCGCACGCCAAATCACGTTAGCCAAGGTGCGCTATAGGCTGGCATTAGACTTGCATATCATTGATAACGGACCGGGTATTCCAGCCGACATTCGCGAGCGTATTTTTTATCCGCTGGTGTCAGGGCGTGATGGCGGTAGTGGTCTGGGTTTGACACTGGCGCAGACCTTTGTGCAGCAGCATATGGGTGTGATCGAGTGCGAAAGCAAACCGGGAAGTACTGATTTCAGAATTTTGATTCCCTTACCGTGATGTGCTGAGAGAAAGCGCAGAGCGGATTGGATGGCGTATAACGCATAGCATTGCTAATCAATGAGCATCGCTACATAAAAGTTTTTAGATAAGCGAGAAAAATATATGAAGCCAATCTGGATTGTTGATGATGATGAATCGATTCGTTGGGTTCTGGAAAAAGCATTGGCACGTGAAAATCTCGCTACCAAAAGTTTTTCCAACGCACGCGATGCTTTGGATGAGTTGGAAAATAGTGCGCCGCAAGTATTGGTCTCCGATATACGGATGCCGGGCGAATCCGGGCTGGTCTTGCTGCAAACGATCAAGGAAAAACATCCTGGGCTGCCGGTCATCATCATCACTGCATTTTCCGATCTGGATTCGGCAGTCGCCGCGTTTCAAGGAGGCGCATTTGAATATCTGGCTAAACCTTTTGATATTGACAAGGCTGTAGAGCTCATTCGACGTGCATTGGAAGAGAGTCTGCGTGAGACTAATGTCGAACAAGCGCTGGCAGAAACACCAGAGATTCTCGGCCAAGCACCCGCCATGCAAGACGTATTTCGCGCAATCGGCCGTTTGTCACAATCCAATGTCACGGTATTGATTACGGGTGAGTCTGGCTCTGGTAAAGAGTTGGTCGCGCGCGCATTGCACAAACATAGTCCACGCGCATCGCAGCCCTTTATTGCACTGAATACGGCGGCAATCCCCAAGGATTTATTGGAATCGGAATTGTTCGGACATGAGCGCGGGGCATTTACCGGCGCCCAGACCACACGACGTGGCCGCTTTGAGCAGGCAGAAGGCGGTACCTTGTTCCTTGATGAAATCGGCGACATGCCATTTGATCTGCAGACACGCTTGTTGCGCGTTTTATCCGATGGCCATTTTTATCGTGTCGGCGGCCATCAGCCATTAAAAGCTAATGTGCGCGTATTGGCTGCGACCCATCAAAATCTTGAACAACGTGTACGTGACGGCTTGTTTCGCGAAGACTTGTATCACCGCCTTAACGTCATTCGTTTGCGGTTACCGAGTTTGCGGGAGCGACGTGAAGATATTCCGCTGTTGGTGCGACACTTTCTGGTGCAAAGCGCTAAGCAGCTCGGGGTCGAAGTTAAACGTATGTCGGATGACGCGATGCAGTTTCTGATGAATCTGGAGTTGCACGGCAATGTGCGCCAACTCGAGAATCTGTGTAACTGGATCACCGTGATGGCACCTGGGCAAACGGTGGGTGCCAAGGACTTGCCGCATGATCTGACAGAAGAAAAATCTTTTGCATCGAATCAGGCGTCAATGGTAGAGGAAGCATCAACCAGCACGCGTGACAGCGGTTTGGTTGATTACGCTACACATGTTAACGGCGAGCAGAGTACCGGATTGTCAGCTGGTATAGATAGCAAAGATAACTGGATTTCCTTGCTGGAGGTCGAGACTGCCAAGTTACTATCTGCCGGACAACCCGAAGTGATGACGGAATTGGCACGGCAGTTTGAATCGGCATTGATCAAGACTGCTCTGAAGCATACAAATGGGCGCAAGAACGATGCTGCGGTCCGCCTTGGTATTGGTCGCAATACAATCACGCGGAAGTTACATGAGTTGGGTATCGATGGTGGGAAAGACGATTGACGATCAATATCAGTACCGATCAGTGTTGCTCACGACTTAATCGGCAACAGAAAAAAAGCCCTCGATGGATAACGAGGGCTTTTTATTTTGCAAGATGACAGGCATCGTTTGAGTTGTCGGTTTGTGCTGCGGTAAGGTCGCCGTATCAGAGAGCGTTAATTATGCAGCGATGCGCGAACTCGAAAGACAGCCATCCAGCAAAAACGCTAGTTCCACCACCAGCACCAGCTCACCTTCGGCTGAGCGTGCGGTGCCAGCAACGCCGGTGACACTCATCGCAGTCATCGGTTTGATAACGAGATCCGCTGTACCTTCGACTGCGCCGACAGAAAGTATGTAGGGTTGTGGCGCGAGGATGACAATACCGACTTTTTCAGTTGTGGTTTCGTAGCCTAGTGTGCCCGCCAGCGAGCGCACTGGTAGCGGACGCCCTTGGTCGCGCATGACAGGCGCGCCACCGACCTGATCAAATACGTCAGGCAACTCGACGACACGTTGCACGACCGCCATCGGCAGCGCAAGCGCTGCGCCCGAACTACGAACCAGCATGGTTGGCACGATCGACAGTTCAATCGGCAGGCGAATCGAGAAGCGCGTACCCACGCCCATGGTCGAATCAATCGTGATGGCACCGCGATGTTTTTCCACCGCTGTCTTCACTACGTCCATGCCGACGCCACGACCAGAAACGCTATTGGCGACCTCCTTGGTCGAGAAGCCGGGCAGAAAGACCAACTGCAAGGCTTCTTCCTGTGTTTGTGCTGCATGTTCAGAAATCAGACCTTTAGAGATCGCCTTGATACGCAACTGTGCGGCATCCATGCCCTTGCCATCATCCGAAATCTCGATCATTACACTACTGGCTTCTTGCCATGCTTTGAGCAGAATGACCGATTTCAGCGATTTTCCGGATGCAGCGCGGGTCTCATTATCTTCAATCCCGTGATCGAGTGAATTTCGCAGCATGTGGACCAGCGGATCGTACAAACTGTCGACCACCACGCGGTCGACTTCGGTTTCCGCTCCTTCGATTTGTAGATCTACATCCTTGCCGAGATCCTTGGCCAGTTCACGTACCAAGCGCGGAAATTTTTGAAACAGTTTGCCAACCGGTTGCATACGCGTCGAGAGTGTTGCGCGTTGTAATTCCGTTGAGTAGCGCGAGGCGCGATTTAGCGTCTCTGCCAATGCTGCCATTAAAGGCGCCGCTGCTGCTTCCAGCTGAAATTGCGCTAATTTTTCTAACAGTACGCTGGCTTGATTCGCCGCTTGTACTGATTCACCAGCAACTTCCAGCAAAGTATCAAGTTTGACGGCATCAACACGGATGCTGTCTTCCTTGATCGAGGCGCCCTTGGCTTCACCGCCACGTCTATCAACACCATCCCAACCACCTTTAGCAGGCGCTGCTTTTGGCGCGGCAGGAGTGGCAGTAGAAGGGGGGGCAGTAGTTGAGCTAGCAGAAGGGGACGCAGCAGATGCAGCTTCGGCAGTAGCAGCTGCCGCAGCCGCTGGCACAGCTGTACCGGCTGGGACTACTGCCAGATACAGCGCGTTCCAGTCTAGATTACTGTCGTCCACAGTCTCGACGGTTGCGGTCGCTACGACTGCCACCATCGCAGCTGGTTCAGTAGCTGTTGCGATGCTAGCAGGTACGTCGGTGGTTGCAGCCGCGGTGGCGACACCCGTTGCAGCGGTGCCGCTGGCAATTGCGCTATTGAGAATTTCTTCCAGCGAATCGGGCATTGCGGACAGGCTTTCCGGTGGCGCGCCGTCAGCCAGTTCATTCAACTGATCCGCGACAAAACCGCTGGCTTGCAGCGCGGCCTCGATGGCGATTGGTGTCACTGGCACTTGTCCGGTACGCAGCGCATCGAACAAATTTTCGGTGAGATGACAGGCGGAGACCATGGCTGGCAGATTCATGAAGCCAGCACCACCCTTGATGGTGTGGAATGAACGGAACACCGCATTTAATGTGTCTAGGTCGTGCGGATTTCGTTCGAGCGAAAGTAAATGCTCTTCTACGTTCGTCGCTAGATCAAGCGCTTCGACGACAAAATCCTTGAGCATGTCATCCATTAGAACCCCAGGTCGGCTAGCAGGCTGTCAACGTCATCCTGCACCATCGCAACCGCAGGCGCGGAAGGACCATTCATTAATTCAACCGGCTTATCGGCCGCCGGTTTTTGTTCGGGATGGGCGGCCTTGATTTCGGCCGGTGCGTTATCGCGCAGCAATTGCGCCAATTCTGACTCCGCTCGACTAGTGATGCCGACAATTTTCTTGATTAACTGACCGGTGATGTCTTGGAAATCCTGCGCCATCATAATTTCTAACAACCTGGCCTTTTCTGCTTCGGTCACTTCCACAACGCTCGACGAAAACTGTTGGGCGTCATGTGCCAGTGTCTTAAATTCTTCAACATTTAATTGACCTGCAAACAGCAGCTTCCAGCGGGCGTCTAATTCTTTTGCTTTTTTGGACAGCATGTCCTGCTCGGGCATGCCGACGTCAATCGCATTCAATACTTTGTTGGCAGCTTGTTCTGTCAATGCTGCTACATGTTGCAGCCTATCTTGGGCGTCGGTGATTTCAGATGCAACATCAGACAGGCTGCGGTCGTAGCCAAGTTCACGCAAAGAGTCATGGAGCAAGCGTACGATGCCACCCAAACGGGCGAACATGGGTTTGTCAGAATTATCTTCGCCTGCTTCGGCCAGTTGTGCGCTCGTTGGGTCAGCTGCACTGGTCTGGGTTTCCGTACCGGTCGGTGTAGGTGGCGGCGGCGTTACTGCTGTTGGTGCTGAGGCTGCTTCTGTGCGCTGCGCCGCAATTTCTTCAAATAGTGCGTCAAATTCGTCGAGGTCGCCGCTCATTTACCTTGCTCCTTTAATTTTTCATTTGTCGCTGACGCTCGTGCCACCTAGATCAGTCTGACGGCATTACCTCAACATCCCATGCCTACGCATGTTTTCTCTAAGCAATAATACCGAGATTTACGAGGGGAGCCTAGCAAATCCATAGATTCATGCGATGACCGACAACAGATTGTAAAAAATGTTTAGCTGAATCACGAATCTGTTGCTTTTTATAGAACAATGCTAGCCATGCTTCAGTTTTCACTGGCTATTCTTGGGCGTCGTTTTACGCAAGCTCAGAGCTTGATGTGAATTTCGTTTGGCGTTGGTTTGACGCCATACCGGCGCGCACATACACTGCTGCTACTTTTTGTTCGGCAGATTCTGCAAAAACTTGAGCTTTTTTGCTCGCGTTAATTTTTTCGACATGTGCTTATAAACGCATGCAAACATGAATATTCCAACAATTACCTCTACCGCCAACGCTACGTTATCCGCTCAACTGGATATCGCCATTAATAACAAAACAAAGCCGCTCGGTAGTCTTGGCGTGCTGGAAACCTTGGCGAAGCAGATCGGCTTGATTCAACAAACAAATCAACCGCAAATCAGCAATCCTTGCATCATGGTTTTTGCTGGTGATCACGGTGTAGTGGCAGAAAATATTTCTGCCTTCCCGCAAAGCGTGACGTGGCAGATGGTAGAAAACTTTCTCGCTGGCGGCGCTGCTATCAATGTTTTTGCGCGGCAAAACGGTTGCGCACTTCGCATTGTCGACGCCGGCGTGAATCACGATTTTGGACCACGCGATGGTTTGCTCGATCGTAAAGTCATGCACGGTACCCGCAACTTCGCAAAAGAAAAGGCGATGAGTGCCGCGCAATGTACGCAGGCGATGCAGCACGGCGTGAACTTGGTGACAGATTTAGCGACGGATATGAGCGCGGAGTCGTCTTGCAATACGATTGGCTTTGGTGAAATGGGCATAGGCAATACCACTGTTGCTGCGGCCATCATGCATGCGATTACCGGTTTACCATCAGCGCAATGCGTAGGTGCTGGTACGGGTTTGCCGAAAGAAGGAGTCGTACACAAGGCGGCGGTGGTAAGCGTAGCCGTTGCATACCATGCAGCGAAAGAGCCGCTGGATATTCTGGCGGCCTTGGGTGGTTGTGAAATCTCAATGATGGTCGGTGCGATGCTGGCGGCGGCAGAGCGACGCATGGTGATCTTGGTGGATGGCTTTATTGTGACCAGTGCTGTGTTGGTAGCGGTACGCTTGCAACCCGCAGTGCTGGATTACTGTGTGTTTACACATTGCTCAGACGAGCATGGTCATAGGCAGATGCTGGCGTGTCTTGATGCACGCCCTTTGCTGCAAATGGATTTGCGTCTCGGTGAAGGAACTGGCAGCGCGCTGGCGTTACCGCTGGTGGAGGCCGCGGTTAATTTTCTCAATCAGATGGCGACCTTTGAGTCTGCAGCGGTCAGTCAGCAGGACACAACTAATTAAATAAGATGGAAAACGAAACAGTCGTCATTGAGTCATTGCGCGCGCGTTGCTTGCATCAATTGCGGTTATTTTTTATTGCCTTGCAATTTTTCACACGCCTGCCGATTCCACGCTGGGTTGGTTTTGAAGAACAATGGTTGCAACATGCGTCGCGTTATTTTCCCGCGGTGGGCCTGGTCGTCGCTTTGCTGACGTCGGCAGTGTATGCAATCGCAGCTCACTTATGGCCACATTCGATTGCCTTGTTGCTTTCCATGGTTACCAGTATCTATCTAACTGGCGCGTTTCATGAAGATGGTTTTGCCGACACTTGTGATGGTTTTGGCGGCGGCAGTAGTAGTGAGCGTGTGCTCGAAATAATGAAAGATTCGCGCATTGGTGCGTATGGCGCTATCGGTATAGGCTTGATGCTGTCACTCAAATGGCTCACGCTTACTTACCTGCCGTTTTCGGTTGTGATTGGCGCATTGTTGATTGCGCATCCGCTATCGCGCTTATTTGCCATTAGCTTGATCTGGCGTATGCAGTATGCAAAAGAAAACGGTAAGGCCAAACCGATGGCACAACAGATGTCGAACACAGAATTTTTGATTGCGACGCTGACGACCGTATTGCCGCTTTTCGTCATTTTAATATTTGGCTGGTTGCCATGGATGCGTGTTGCAATGGGTATTGCATTGGGAATGCTCGCTTGCTTTGCGATGGCGCGACTTTTTCAGCGACGTATTGGTGGCTATACCGGCGACTGCCTGGGTGCCGTACAGCAACTGACGGAAGTTTTATTTTATCTCGGGTTGCTCGCAGCAATTCGGTATTGAAGTGCTTGCACCAAAGATTCGATACTGAAGATTCAATGTAGCGACTTAACACTAGCGAGTTTATTCACGTCTCATAACCAATAACCTATGCGCCTTTATCTAATCCGCCATCCGCAACCGCAAGTCGCTGCTGGTGTTTGCTACGGCTCTAGCGATTTAGCTGTTACGCCTGAAGAATGTGCGCGTATTCGCGATGCCGTGTTACCGCAATTACAGCACTTACCAACTGGAACCCCCCTGTTTTCCAGCCCATTACGTCGTTGTGCTGATTTGGCGGAGCAATTGGCCGTTGGACTAAAGTTTGGCTTGCCGCAATATGATGCGCGTTTAGCTGAAATGCATTTTGGTCGCTGGGAAATGCAAAGTTGGGATGCGTTGCCACGCGCAGAAATAGACACATGGGCAAATGACTTGGCGTACTACCGGCCAGGCAATGGTGAAAATGTGGTGCAGGTAGCGCAACGCGTGCATGCATTCACCGATGCACTGCTGAAGTTGGATGTGCCGCAAGTAATTATTGTTTGCCACGCGGGCACTATACGTCTGCTTAACGCACTAAAAAATAGCTTACCGAGTGGCTTATCAAGTAGTCTGTCGCTTGAGAAAGCGGCATTACTTGCAGCGCAGACAGAGAATAAAATTAGCTATGGTGAATTACAGATTTTAGATTGCGCGCGCTGACGCAATTAATGCGTACTCGAGCATTTGCGCATCGCAATCAACACTTGATACGCAATGGCGGCACTGGCTTGAGTTGAAATTACATCGCGTCCCCAAGGCTTGCGTTTTTGCGGCAGGATACGCAACCATGAAAAACTGCGAGCCGCACGTGCAAAATGTTGCTGTACCAAGACATTATCCTGTTGCAGATACTGCATCAAAATTTGCGCGTTTTGCGCTGGTGTGCGCGATGTCATCACATGCGCGGTGGAATGTAGATACAGCAACCAATCGCGCGCTTGCGCGGCTGCCAATGGCATGACAGTAAGCGGGTCTTCTTCAAAATCAATAAAACTGACCACGCCATCGTTCCAAATCATATTGCGGGCGAAACATTGACTTGCTGCCATATTGAGTCGATGTAGTGCCAAAATTGCCGCTAACCCGTCGTCCCAATAGCGCTGTTGATTGCCTGCATCTCTGCGAATCAATTGATCGATGGTACGGTCACCAACGCAAGATTCAGCAAACCAATTCTTATCAACGTGCAGTAAGTCTGGAACCGGCGCACCCGCTGCGGCCAACGTGCGTAGACGACTCACCTCAATTGCCTGCGCTTCACCACCGCCGGGCGCTGGTACTGCCAACAATAGGGGCTGATTTAGCAGACGCGACAAGGTATTCATCAGCGGACGCCACCATTGATGGCGTGCCGGATCTTGGGTCTTGACGATGACAGAAAATTCTCCCAACTGAATGAAATGCGTACGGTCTTCCTTTTCAGCGAGTCGCGTACGGATATAACTAACTTGATCGGGAGTGAGCATAGACATGCAGTGGGGCAAATGAGGCAAAAAAGACAGCGCCGATTATAGCGCCTTGCTGGGTAATCACTAAGTTTTGATAGGGGATTGAGCTTAAAAATAAAGCTACATATAAAAACTTGCGCGAGTATAACGCGCAACGCAATCGAGAGAAATGCGCGGTATGGTTGTCGCATTAGCGCCCGCACCTTACAATGTCGCCAGTTTTGGTGCTCGCAAACATATTCATGTTTGCAGTTAAACGGGAAACACGAGGTTATTTACATAACTCACGTGTGCTGCCCCCGCAACGGTGCGCAAGTGTCATTTTCAATGACGAGTCGTCTCTTAATACCACTGTGTCTGTTTGGCATGGGAAGGTGAGGCGATGGACTTGCCAGCCCGGATACCGGCCAGGACAGGTGGAGATATTTCGTTTGGCCGTGCTGTGTGGACGTGTTTGCCACCTTTGTACACGCGACTCAAGCGGATATTTCTTTTCAATTCAACCTGCGGGGAAGCGGGTTGAATGCTGGTATTACTAGAAAATCATCATGACTTTATCCTTCATGCGACGCGCCGATCCGGCGCTTAAAAAGCTCGCTATTGTTTTATCTGTTTCCGCCGCATTTGCACCAGCTACCTTTGCACAATCAGCGGTTAGCCAACATCTGGAGCCGGTAACGGTTTCTGCCTCGCGTTTTGCCAACACGCCTGACTTTGCACCGATCGCAGCCACCGTTATTACGGCTGAACAGATTCGTGAAGCAGGTATTAGCAACGCAAACGAGGCAATTCGCAAGCTGGGCGGCGTACATGCACGTCAAAATTTGTATGGCACTTCCGACTATTCGTTGGATTTGCGAGGCTTTGGCGCTACCGGCGATCAAAACGTTGTCATCATGGTCGACGGCATACGCATTTCTGAGAATGAAGGTGTCCCCGCACTGACGTCGTCGATCCCGGTTGAAGCGATAGAACGTATTGAGATCGTGCGTGGTGGCAGCAGCGTACTGTACGGTGAAGGCGCCACTGGTGGCACCATTCAGATCATTACTAAAAAAGGGAAGTTAGGAGCGGGTCGCGGCTCGTTGGTGGTCGAAGTAGGTAGTCATGATCGCAAGGACGTGCGTGCATCGCTTTCCAAAGGATGGGAGCGTTTTTCAATCGATGCAAACGTCGGCTCTTTGCAATCCGATAACTATCGCGACAATAACAAATTGACGCAGGAAAATTTCAGTGGTGGCGTGCAGTGGAAGTTGGATCAAGGACGTATCGGTATGCGTATCGATTCGGCACGTCAAGATTCTGGTTTGGCCGGAGGATTGACGTTAGCGCAGTATGCGGAAGATCCACGACAGACCAAAACGCCTCTCAATCACGCGTCTATCGACTCCAATCGCTATACGGTCTTTGCGGAGCAGACATTTGGTGCGTGGGAACTGGCGGCGGACTTGTCTTATCGTGACCGTCTGCTGAAGAGTTATTACAACCCAGGTCCGCAGAGAACATACGATGGTAGTGGCACGCAGTTTTCACCACGCGCACGCTATTTGGCGGGTAACGCAGACGTAAAAAATGAGCTTGTCCTCGGTCTAGATTTTTCAGATTACAGCCGACGTATGACCAAAGAAGGCGTAGCCGGCGCCGATAAAACATCACAACAATCTAAAGCGATTTATGTAAAAGATGAGATCCGCTTTGGTAAAGTGCGTTTTTCAGCGGGTGCACGACATGAAAAATTTGATCAAGATGCAGATGGCTCGGATAACTATGATCAATCATTCTCGCTCAATGCGCTTGATCTGCAGGCTAGCTATAAATTTACGCCCTTGATCACTTTGTTCGCTAAAGTTGGACGCAGCTATCGCGTTGCCAATGTAGATGACAGTGGATATACCGCTGATAATAAACCGCTATCACCGCAGCGTTCTAACGATCTAGAATTAGGTGCGACGATGGGTGATAAGGCGCAACAAGTGACGGTGAAAGTATTTCGGCATAACTTGAAGGATGAAATTTATTACGACCCATTGGCAGGTACCTATGGCGCCAACGTCAATCTCGATCCAACCAAACATCAAGGGATAGAAGTAGAAGCGAAAACCTCGATTACGAAGTCTTTTATTCTTTCGGCTAATTTGCAACATGTTTATGCAAAGTTTACCGATGGCCCTTATACCGGTAAAGAGATGACATTGATTCCAAAAAATACCGCAACTCTGCGTTTGAGCTGGTTGCCTGGCAATGGGCACAGCGCCGACCTTGGCTTACAATGGGTCGATCAACAGCGTTTCAGTGGAGATTTCACAAACTCGTGCAAAAGCCGAGTGCCTGCCTACGCTACTTTGGATGCACGTTATGCGATACAAAAAGGCGCATGGGAATTTGCTATCGCCGGTGATAATCTGACTGGCAAAGATTATTATTCGCAAGCTTACGGAAAGTGTAGCGATAAATTAAGCATCTATCCCGACCCGGGTCGCTCAATTAGATTGTCAGCACGTAGAAGTTTTGACTTTTGATGCTGTTAGGACGTAAACCTATTGCATGATTAAGCGCGCATGCATGTTCTTCCTTGAGAAACTGCATGCGCGATTTTGTTAAAAAGGATAATGCGGCGCAATGAAAGTGGCACTTAATCAAGCAAGCATGGGTTCTTCAGTGAATCGCTTCCGCTTTGTACGCATATTAATTGCATTGGTTGTGATTGCGCTTGCCAGTATTTTTGTAGCGTGTTTAATCGGTTCCGTCACTTTGTCGCTTGCCGATATTTTTCCTGCTTTAGGTAATTTATTGCACGGTGGTGCTTCGACTTTAAGTGCGACGCTGGTCGAGCTACGTTTGAATCGCGCACTCTCTGCGTTTGTAACTGGTGCGACGCTATCACTGGCTGGTGTCATGATGCAGGCGCTGCTGCGCAATCCCTTGGCTGATCCCTATATCCTCGGCGTATCTGGCGGTGCGGCAGTCGGTGCTTTAGCTTCTCTTTTATTTTTTGGAATTGCTTGGCTAGTGGATGCTTTTGCTTTTGCTGGTGCCATCGCCATCTCCTTATTACTTTATGGTTTCGCGCAGCGTGATCTGCGCGGCAGTGCTTATACTGAAGGTAGTACGCCGATCTTGTTGCTGACTGGCGTGATTCTGGCTGCGGGTTGCGGTGCGCTAGTGACCTTGATGCTTTCAATTGCGCCGGATAATCGTTTGCGCGGTATGGTGTTTTGGTTGATCGGGGATTTGTCTGGTTCGCAATTTCGCTGGTTACCGTGGATAGTCTTAATTGCTGCTTTGCTGTTCTCAATCAAAGTAGCACGAGCGATCAATGCGATCACATTACATGCAGAGACGGCCTCTACCTTAGGTGTGAATATCGCTAACTTGAGGCGAGGCTTGTTTGCCTGCGCTGCCTTATTGACGGCCAGCGCAGTCAGCACCGCCGGAAGCATTGGTTTTGTCGGCTTGATCGTGCCGCACGCCTGTCGCTTTGTGTTGGGGCCAGATCATCGCCTGTTATTGCCATCTGCAACACTGGTCGGCGGGGCCTTCCTTGTTCTCGCCGATACACTGGCGCGGACGGTGATTGCGCCTCAGCAGTTACCAGTCGGGGTGATTACTGCATTGATTGGCGTGCCGGTGTTTTTGTTGCAGTTGCATCAAATTAGGAAACGCTGATGCAGACTCAACATATACAGATTGAACACTTACAGTTGAAAATAGGTGATCGTGTACTGGTCGATGACCTGAACTGGCGGATTGCCGCCGGTGAATGCTGGTGTGTGATTGGATGCAATGGTGCAGGTAAAAGCACCTTGTTGCGCTCGTTGGTAGGTCTGCATCCGCTAGAGCAAGGACAGATCAGTTTACATGGCAAGCCGATCACGGAATGGGCATTGGCAGCGCTGGCACGTGAGCGCGCATTTTTGCCGCAGGGACGTAGTGATGCATTCGGTTACCGCGTGATCGAAACTGTATTGACGGCACGACATCCTTATCATGAATCCGCATACTGGGAATCGTCCGAGGATTACGAGATTGCCTACGCTGCGTTACAAATCATGGATGTGCAGAAGTTTGCCGAGCGCGATGTCCGAACCTTGTCCGGCGGTGAGCGACAACGTGTTGCGATTGCTGCTGTACTGGCACAGGACACGGCCTTTCTATTGCTGGACGAACCGACTGCTGCGCTTGATCTGGCGCATCAAGTTAGCATCATGCGTTTGATAAGCACTCTCTGTCGTGATAAAGGACGTGGTGTTGTCATGGTCAGTCATGATCTAAATCTCGTACATAGCGTGGCAACCCATGCCTTGTTATTGATGGGTGACGGTAGTTGGCATGCAGGGAAGGTTGAGGATGTATTGCAAGCACCGCTGTTGAGCGCGTGTCTGGGACATCCAATTGAAATCGTACAACATGGCCAGCGCATTATTTATCTGGCAGCAGGAGAAAACGCGTAATGGAAGAAAATAGCAGCACCGATATCAATACACGTCACAACGCACGCATGGCGCGCAAGAAAGAAGTTGTGGATCAAAAGATCGACGCCGCCAAGCGCAATGCCGGTGTGTTGCTGATCACTTGCGGCAACGGCAAGGGCAAGAGTTCCAGCGGCTTTGGCATGGTGGCGCGCGCGTTGGGCCATGGGATGAAAGTCGGCATTGTGCAGTTCATCAAGGGTGCGATTCCTACTGGTGAAGAGAAATTCTTCCGTCGCTTTCCTGACGAAGTCAGCTTCCATGTAATGGGCGAAGGCTATACCTGGGAAACCCAGAATCGGGAACGCGATATCGCCAATGCCGAGATTGCATGGGACAAGGCGAAAGAATTGCTCAATGACGCAAGCGTCGGCATGGTCGTGCTGGATGAGCTGAATATCGCGTTGAAATATAAATATCTGGATGTGCAAAAAGTGATTGCCGATTTGCAATCTCGCCCCGAGATGCAACATGTGATCGTGACAGGGCGTGGTGCGCCTCCAGAACTGATCGAGGTGGCAGATACCGTGACCGAGATGCAACCGATCAAGCATGCGTTTGCGGCAGGCATTGCGGCACAACACGGGATTGAATGGTAAATCCAAAAATGGTGAGGCTGAAAATCGGGAGTCTAGATGAACAATAGTGCGCGCATCGTTCTGGTTTCTGCGATCGGCTCTGGTCAGGGTAAAACCACGGTCACTGCTGCACTCGCACGCAAGCTGCAACGCGAGGGATTGCGCGTCAGAATTTTCAAGACCGGTCCCGATTATCTCGATCCGATGATTTTGCAGCGCGCCTGTGGCGCAGAAGTGTATGCGCTCGATCTATGGATGGTCGGGCTGGATGGTTGTCGTCGGCTGTTGGCACAAGCCGCCGCACAAGCGGATGTGATTTTGATCGAAGGTGTGATGGGTTTGTATGACGGTGATCCATCCTCTGCCGATCTGGCACGTGTATTTGGCGTGCCCGTCGCCATCGTATTGGATGCTGCCAAAATGGCGCAAACCGCAGGCGCGGTCGTTTTGGGTTTGCAGCAGTATGGTCCGGTCGAACTGGCAGGCGTCATTGTCAATCGCGTTGCGAGCGCATCGCATGTGCAACAGATTGCATCCGCTATACGTGATGTGCCACTGCTGGCGACGTTGCCACGACAAGAAAATTCTCTACCCGAGCGTCATCTCGGCTTAGTGCAGCCGGATGAAATTGCGAAGGTCGATGAAATGCTGGATCGCATAGCAGACCAGATTGATCTCGATATGGATGCATGGAACAGCATTCCTCTAACCATACTAGATCCGGCTTTGGCAGCAACGACGATGCCACAAACATTAGCAGGTAAAAAAATTGCCATCGCGCGCGATGCCGCCTTTGCCTTTGTCTATCAAGCTAATCTGGAATGTCTGCGTGAGGCCGGTGCGACGCTGCAGTTTTTTTCTCCGATTAATGACGAGCCGGTGCCAAACGATGCCGATGCCGTGTATATCCCGGGTGGCTATCCCGAGCTGCATGCGGCCGCACTGGCAGCGGCACAGTGCTGGCAGCAATCCTTGCGCGAGGCGTATGCAAACAACAAGCCGATCCTGGCAGAATGCGGCGGCATGATGGCAGTGGCCGAACAGTTGGTCGATACCGATGGCAAAAGCTGGCCCATGGTTGGTCTGTTGCCGGGCGAGGTTGCGATGCAGCCGCGTCTGGTTGGTCTGGGCATGCAGTCGCTGACGATGGATGCGGATGAAAATGCAGATCAGAGTGCGTTGGAGTTGCGCGGCCATGCCTTCCATTATTCGACGCTGACAACGCCGCTGCAACCAGTGGGTCTGACTATCAAACGTCGTGATGGAAAAATTGGTGAGGCCGTGTACCGACAGGGTGCATTGACCGCGACTTATTTTCACGCCTATTTTTCGTCTTGTCCTGCCGCGATGACGCGCTTCTTTTCTGCGGACACAAATAAATGACACGCACGCTGCTGATCGGTGGTGCGCGTTCAGGCAAGAGTGCCTATGCAGAAGAGCTGGCGACATCATCCAGTGCGTCTGGCAAGCAAGTGATTTACGTCGCTACCGCACAAAGTGGCGACGCAGAAATGGCGCAACGCATTGCGCGTCACCGTCAGCGCCGCGATGCTGTCTGGCTCACTGTTGAAGAACCGATTGAATTAGGTGCGGCGATAGAAAAATACAGCAAGCCGGACACGGTACTGTTGATCGATTGCCTGACGGTATGGCTGTCAAATTTGCTTTTCTCCGAGAAAATAGATTTCCCAGAAGTCGGCACCATCGCGCCTCCCGCATGTTTTTACACGCAGCGCGCCGCATTGTTGCAGGCACTCGCGCAGGCTCAAGGTGACGTAATTTTGGTCACCAATGAAGTCGGGCAGGGCATTGTGCCGCAAGGTGCGGTGTCGCGTTGGTTTGTCGATGAAGCTGGACGTTTGAATCAGGCAGTGGCCGCTGCTTGCGAGCGTGCCGTGATGACCGTCGCCGGTTTGCCGCTAACCCTCAAGGGCTGAGAGAGTGCTGCATGAGTGAACGTACATGAGTGAGCCCACATGTTGAGCGGATTGTCCTGCGGGGCAATCGCGATATTGATGGCGCTTGGCGTGGGGCTGGATTGGCGTCTGGGTGAGGCGACACGCTGGCACCCGCTTGTAGGCTTTGGCAACCTAGCGCAGCGTATCGAAAAAAAATGGAATCGCAGCGACGCATCTGTCCGACATCGTTTTCTACTCGGCATCTGCGCATGGCTGCTTGTCGTGATGCCGATTGTCTTGCTGTGCTGGGGCTTCACGCTATGGCTCGCGCGTGTTGATGCGATAGCCGCGATGATGTTGCATGTGTTGTTGCTTTATTTCTCTCTCGGTTTGCGCAGTTTGCGCGAACACACTTTGCCGATTGCACAGGCGCTGGCTGATGATGATCTGCCGCTCGCACGCACATTGACAGCACGCATCGTCAGCCGTGATACCTCGCAATCGCAAGAAACAGAACTGGCTAGAGCAGGGGTTGAATCGCTGTTGGAAAACGGTAACGATGCCGTGTTCGGTACGCTGTTCTGGTTTGTCATTGCTGGCGGCCCCGGCGCATTGTTGTTTCGTCTGGCGAATACGCTGGATGCCATGTGGGGATATCGTAGTGCGCGTTTTCTTCAGTTCGGCTGCGCAGCGGCACGCATAGACGATGTGCTCAATTTCATTCCCGCACGCCTGACAGCATTGTCGTATGTTGTGCTCGGATCATCCAAATCGGCGTGGCAATGCTGGCGTTGCCAGGCACCATCTTGGGATAGTCCGAACGCAGGGCCGGTGATGGCATCGGGTGCAGGCGCATTGCAGATTTCTGTCGGCGGGAGCGCTATCTATGACGGTGAAGTAGAGCAACGTCCGACGCTAGGTTGCGGCACGACTGCACGCGGTGGCGATATTGTCCGTGCATGGAAGCTGGTCGCAAAAACGACATGGTTATGGCTGTTGCTGATGATGTGCGTGGCACTGCTGCATGCGGGGTTGGCACATGCTTGAACACGGCGGTAGGCTCAACGATGCGGTGCAGCGCTACGGACGCAAGCGTGAGGAATGGCTGGATCTTTCCACCGGCATCAATCCGTGTAGTTACCCAGCGCCGACGCTTGCCTCTGATATCTGGCATCGCTTGCCGGAATCCAGCACAGCATTGTTGCAGGCGGCCAGCGCCTATTATGGCGCAGCATCACTTTTGCCAGTAGCAGGTTCACAAGCAGCGATACAAGGCTTGCCACGTTTGCGATCAGTGTGTCGTGTCGTCATTAGTGGAACGTCTTATGCCGAGCATGCGCATGCATGGCGACAGGCCGGACATATAGTGAGCGAACTTGGCTACGATCAGTTGCAAGCTGCTGCCGATGGATCAATGCATGATGGGACTAATCAAGCATGCGACGTGATGGTGGTTTGCAATCCGAATAATCCGACCGGTGAATGCATCTCACCACAACAGTTGCTGGCTTGGGCAGACAAGCTGGCGCAGCGCGGCGGCTGGTTGATCGTCGACGAAGCGTTTTGCGATATGACGCCGGACATGAGTGTGATGACCGCAGTATCGCAAACACTACCGCGGCCGGGTTTGATCGTGTTGCGTTCACTGGGTAAATTTTTTGGTCTGGCTGGCCTAAGGCTGGGCTTTGTCGCAGCGCCAGAAAAACTGCAAATGCAATTGGCTGATTTTCTTGGTCCATGGACGGTGACCACGGCAGCACAGGAAATCGGCGCTGCCGCCTTGTCGGACACTGCATGGCAGACTGCAATGCGGCAGCAGCTCGTTGCGCAGGGTGAGCGACTGCATCATTTATTAGCCGCGCATGACATCCATGCCAGCGGTTGCGCATTGTTTCAATACTGGCGCACAGAACAAAAAACACAGGCGGCCGATTTTGCCGAGCACATGGCACAACATGGTATCTGGGTACGCCAGTTTACGCATGGTGTGCGACTAGGTTTGCCAGCGGATGAAAAGGCTTGGGATCGGTTGCAGCAGGCATTAGCTAATTGGAAAATCAACGATGAAAAATAAGATAGTGACAGCAAAAAAGATGCAACGCATGATGCGCATGACAGGCGTGGGAATATGTATATTGCTCTTTTTAACGCTGCAGGCGCAGGCTGCGATTACCGTATATGACGATGACGGTAATGCCGTCACGCTGGGCAAACCAGCACAGCGTGTCATCACGCTAGCACCACATGCGACCGAGCTGGTGTTTGCTGCGGGTGGTGGCGATCGCGTCGTCGGCACCATCAGTCACAGTGACTATCCTCCGGCAGCATTGGAGATTCCGCGTGTAGGAAGTCATCAGCAAATCGATATTGAGCGCATCATCGCGCTCAAGCCGGATCTGCTGATCGTCTGGTTGCATGGAAATTCCGAGCGCCAATTAGGTAGTTTGCGTCAACTTGGTATCCCGTTTTTTTATACTGAGCCAAAAAAGCTGACAGATATACCGGTCAGTATTGCGCGTCTGGGAAAATTGATGGGCACGGAAGCGCAGGCAGACAAAACAGCCGCAGCAGAACGCGCCGAGTTAACGCGTCTGGCAAAGGAGTACAGCAACAAATCGCCGGTACGCACCTTCTATCAAGTGTGGGGCAAGCCTATTTATACATTGAACGGCAAGCACATTCTCAGTGATGTGATGCGTCTATGTGGCGGGAAAAACGTATTTGCCGATCTATCAGTGACAGCGCCAAATGTGTCTGAGGAATCGGTCATACTCGCGAACCCGGAAGCGATGATTACCGGCGCACGTTCATCCGGCAAAACCTCAGGGTTAGAAATCTGGCAGCGGCACTCGGATATGTTGGCAGTCAAAAACCACAATCTGTTTTCTATTGATGCTGATTTACTTAATCGTGCCGGCCCGCGCCTGATAGAGGGTGCGACGCTGGTATGCCAAGCGTTGCAACAGGCACGTACTCATCGTCAGCCGCAAAAAACACAATGAAATTTCCGTATGCAACGCTGATGGTGCAAGGCACGACCTCCGACGCCGGCAAAACGACGGTGGTGGCGGCACTATGTCGTTTGCTGGCGCAGCAGGACATTAAAGTAGCGCCATTCAAGCCGCAGAACATGGCGCTTAATAGCGCAGTGACGGCAGATGGTGGCGAGATCGGTAGAGCGCAAGCCTTGCAGGCGATGGCCGCGCGCATCCCGCTGCATACCGACATGAATCCTATCCTGCTCAAGCCATCCAGCGATACCGGTGCGCAGATCATTATCCACGGCAAGGTACGCAGCGGCATGAATGCGCGCGACTATCACGACTACAAACCAGTGGCGATGCAAGCGGTACTGGAATCGTATGCACGCCTGCAGCAGCAATACGAGACGATACTGGTTGAAGGCGCAGGTAGTCCGGCAGAGATTAATCTGCGTGATCGCGATATCGCCAATATGGGTTTTGCCGAGGCGGTCGATTGTCCGGTGATCCTGGTCGCCGATATAGACCGAGGTGGCGTGTTTGCGCATATCGTCGGCACGCTAGCCTGCCTGTCCGAGAGCGAGCGCAAGCGCACCATCGGTTTTGTCATCAATCGCTTTCGTGGTGATATCAGTCTGCTGGCGCCCGGGCTGGAATGGCTGGAGCAGCAAACTGGTAAGCCGGTGTTGGCGGTGCTGCCGTATTTGCATGGGCTATTTCTCGATGCAGAAGACGCGGTAGAGCAAACGCAGGCACGCCGCGGTGCTTTCCGTGTCGTCGTGCCAGTGTTCCCACGTATTAGTAACCACACCGATTTCGACGCCTTGCGTGCACATCCCGACGTCGATCTGCAATTGATAGGACCCGGACAACCAATTCCACCTGCCGATTTGATTATCCTACCCGGCAGTAAAAATACGCGTGACGATCTGGCATGGCTGCAGGCCAATGGTTGGCGCGAAGCCTTGCTGCGCCATGCGCGCTATGGCGGCAAAATCATCGGCATTTGCGGCGGCTATCAAATGTTGGGGCAAACAGTCACTGATCCGCATGGGGTTGAGGGACACGCGGGCAGCACGCCGGGGTTGGGTTTGCTGGACATTTCGACCGAGCTGACAGCAGACAAACGGCTGGAACAAGTCACGGGCGTGTGCGCCTTCACTAATAACGCCGATGCTGAAGTTAATGTTGAGGTTCGTGCCTACGAAATCCATATGGGCGTATCGTCTGGTTTGGCCTGTCAACGCCCAGCTTTTGTGATCGCTGGTCAGCCTGAGGGTGCACGTTCGGACGATGACTACATACTCGGCACCTATCTGCATGGTTTGTTTGATACACCTTCGGCCTGCAGCGCATTGTTACGTTGGGCGGGGCTGGGTAGCGATACCACGGTCGACGTGTCCGCACTGCGCGAAGCCAGCCTAGACAGATTGGCTGAGGCCACGCAGCCGTTGCTGGATGCCTTGTGCGCACTGCCGGTGAGGGCTAGCTAGCGGTGCATCCAGTCGCAGGCTGGACGTTAGGCTATTGCTTGCGCTAATCAGCGTGCTATTCTTGTTCCAGAAAATCGGCTTAATCCGCTGTTTTTGCGCGTTGAAATGCTAGGTAAGATCAAGCGAAGTCATACGGCTAGCTAATCAAGAAGGTGAAGTAACAGTTATCAAAATAAGTTGCCAAAATAGTTGAGCAAATAAGTCCAGAAAATAACAACACACTCACACAATCAATAGGGAGGAATGTCATGCCGGTCATCGTCATCGCCAATCCGAAAGGCGGCGTAGGGAAAAGTACCTTTGCCACTAATCTCGCAGGTTACTTTGCCGCACAAGGACATAAGGTCATGTTGGGCGATGTCGATGTGCAGCAGTCATCGCGTCAGTGGCTGGCGTTGCGTCCTCCTTCTTTGCCGACGATACAGCCTTGGGAAATTACTGATGGCAGCATAGTTAAACCGCCCAAAGGCACTACCCATGTGGTGCTGGATACACCGGCAGGTTTGCACGGTAAGCGCCTGGAAAAAGTGATGCAGATTGCCGATAAGGTAATCGTCCCCTTACAACCGTCGATCTTCGATATTCTCGCTACGCAGGAATTCCTGCAAAAATTAAAGCAAGCAAAAGGCAAAGCCGATCTCGGCATCGTCGGTATGCGCGTCAATGTGCGTACGCGCGCTGCTGATCAATTGGCGCAATATGTGATCGGACTCGGCATCCCGGTCCTCGGTTACCTGCGCGACACGCAAAACTACGTGCAGCTGGCCGCCAATGGTGCCACTTTATGGGACGTGGCACCGTCGCGCGTCGAAAAAGACATCGAGCAATGGCAGGGCATCCTGCAATGGATAGAAAAATAAACAGGGCAAAATGATCACGGTCGATTATGTGCAGCTGATGGCGCGTTACAACCGCTGGATGAATGACAAGATTTATGCGGCCGGCGCGCAATGCAGCGATGTACAACGCAAGGTCGATCGCGGTGCCTTTTTCAAATCCATCCATGCCACGCTCAATCATCTGGTGTGGGCCGACACCATGTGGCTGGGTCGCTTTACCAAAGACACGCCGCTGGAAATCGCGACGCCGACCACGCCTATCGGCGTCGATCTGCATGCGGACTGGGATGCGCTCAAGGCGGCGCGCAGCGAGCTGGATACTCTGATGGTCGTATGGGGGGCAAAGCTGGAACAAGCATGGCTAGAAAACGATTTTAGCTGGTACAGCGGCCTGACAAAATCCACCCGCACTGCACCGGCCTGGCTGCTGGTCGCGCACATGTTCAATCATCAGACCCATCATCGCGGACAGGTAACGACGCTGTTGTCGCAACAAGGCATGGATGTGGGCGTGACGGATTTAATGATGTTACCGCGATGATATTCCACGCATAGCATCTGTCATCGTCATTCCCGTGAAGACGGGAATCCAGAGCTGTTTCGCTATTAAGCTACGCGCCGTGCTTGTAGGTCTCAGCGCGCTTCGCGTGTCAGCGGTACTTCGGCATAAGCAATGTGGGCCAGCACATCAAAAATATCGCTTTCTTCGGCATCAATGATCTTCTGCATCTCGGCCAATTAGGCGTGACCAAAGCCTTTTTTGGCGAGGCCGGCGAGCAACTTCTTGCGCGTGTCAGGCAAGCTCCATAGCGTGCGTAGTTCGTCCTCATTCTTGAAGAAATCCGGTAACTGGCCGTATAGCGCATTGACAAACTGTGCTGCCGACATGGGCGTGCCATTCGGGTGCCAGAAGCTGGTCGCCATCATGTGTTGAATCTGGCGCTCCTTGCCATCCGCGAGTTTTATCTTGGCCTTCTTGTTCCGCTTGCACACGCACGGAGGCTGCTCACATCCAGCGCAAGGCGAGTGATTGCAGTCCTTGCATACATCAGGCTCTATCGGCTCGCCATCCCAGATTGGCAGGCATGTTAAAGACTTGGGTATATGGAGTTGGCGCATCTTTTGCTTATCAATCCAGGCCGGAACCGGCGCTTTTTGTCATGAACGCGTAACGCCGCTTGCGTAAGCTGATGGCACTGAGCTTGTGGAGATGAGGTGTTGTCATGAATGCGCATGTACGACTTGTTGACTATGATCGTAGTCGTCAGCACTCGCGCTATATATTTCGTCGACGTGGCTTGATGACGGTCGGAGCGACAACGATCCTCATCCATACTCTTGATGTTTCGGTACAAGGCATGGGAGTAATAGGATCTTTGGCTCTCAGGTGCGGCACATCCTGCGTCATTACATTGGACGTACTGCTTGGTGCACGGGTCGTCCATCTCACATTTTCCTGCAAAGTACTGCATTGCATCCTGGCTGGCACCGAGGGATTTCGCAGTAGCCTCTATATCGACGATGGCGTGGAATCTCACCAGCAGCAATTACAGAAAATCATCGCGGCGTGTTCGGCTTTGTCCCCCTGAAAAATCGGGCGGTGACCAAAAACGCTAGGCAGGTCTGCAAATCAGGTTTTCAAACCCGAGTTTCCATACTCAGATGTACAGAATTAAATTTCTAGATTGTCGATCAATCGGGTCGTGCCTAATTTGGCGGCGGCGAGTACGACCAGCTTGTCACCTTGCGCCATTGCACCAGCTGATGGTGGTTGCAGGTTGCTTTGCTTGCGGATCGAGACATAATCGGGTTGCCAACCGTGCGTGGTCAGTTCTTCCATCGCCTTGCGCTCTAACTCGAAGATGTCGAGATGACCACTGCGGACTTCTTCTGCAATCGCATTCAAATTCTGAAACAGTCTCGGCGCTTCGGCGCGTTCTTTATCCGATAGATACATATTGCGTGACGATAGTGCGAGACCGTCTTCTGCGCGGAAGGTTTCGGCGGCGACAATTTCGGTTGGCAGAGCAAACTGCTTGCACATATTACGCACGATCATCAGTTGCTGATAATCCTTTTTGCCGAACACCGCCACGCTTGGCTGTACGCAGGAAAACAGCTTCATCACGATGGTGGTGACGCCGCTAAAAAAACCGGGGCGGAATTCACCTTCTAATGTATTACCGATGTCATCTGGTGGTTGCACGCGAAATTCTTGCGGTTCGGGATACAGATCTTTTTCGGTCGGTGCAAACAGGATGTAGACGCCTTCTTTTTCTAACTTTTCGACGTCAGCTTGAAAGGTGCGCGGGTATTTGTCGAAGTCTTCGTTGGGGCCAAACTGTAGACGATTAACGAAAATCGATGCCACCACCGGGTCGCCATGACGCCGTGCCAACTTCATCAGTGACAGATGACCATCGTGCAGATTGCCCATGGTGGGGACAAAGGCGGTGCGTAATTGACCGCGCAAATGATCGCGTAATTCTTCGATGCAGGAAATGATTTTCATAAAGCGATCTGAATGACTGTTACGAGCGTGCGTCTATCGTGTAAAGCGGACGCGCGACGAAGAGGTATGGATGAGCGGATGCTAAGCCTGACTTGGTGCGTAGGCTAGTCGCACATAAATCGGTGCGAACGGTTCGGCTTGCGTGATTTCGATCAGTGTTTCTTTAGCGAGCTCTAGCAAGGCGACAAAATTAACCACCACCACAGGGACACCGCGCGATGGGTCAAATAGATCGGCGAACTCTACAAACTTGCTCGATTGCAGTCGACGCAGAATAGAAGTCATGTGCTCGCGCACCGATAATTCTTCGCGACTGATGGTGTGATGCGCGGTCAGCTTGGCGCGTTTGATAAGGTCGGCCCATGCGGTTTGCAGATCGACGACGTTGACTTCTGGCCAACGCACTACGGTGTTTTGTTCGATATAGACCTGTGTGCGCACATAGTCACGGCCCAGTTGCGGCAGCGCGTCGATTTGTTGCGAGGCCAGCTTCATCTGTTCGTATTCGAGCAGACGACGTACCAGTTCGGCGCGCGGATCGCCGGCTTCTTCACCGGTATCGGCCTTGCGTACCGGTAGCAACATGCGCGATTTAATCTCGATCAGCATCGCCGCCATCAGCAAATACTCTGCGGCGAGTTCGAGATTGTGTAGACGGATTTGATCGACGTAGAGCAGATACTGCTTCGTCACCTGCGCCATCGGAATGTCGAGGATGTTGAAGTTTTGCTTGCGGATCAGATACAGCAGGAGATCAAGCGGGCCTTCAAAGGCTTCGAGAAAAATCTCTAATGCATCCGGCGGAATATATAAATCCGTCGGCATGCGAAATAACGGCTCACCGTACAGGCGCGCATAAGCAACGCCATCAATGACATCCGGTGTCGAGTCCGGTCTGCCATCCACCACAAGTTCCGGCGCACTGGAAGGCAGTTGCGCCAGCATTGTGTGCGAGCCGTTACTCATTTACCGTACTTTGTTTTGATACGGATAAGCTTGTTGATCAATACGCGATTCTTGGGCGCGTGCCATTTGATCAAGGTCAATCGGGCTCTTGTCCCACAGCAGGGCGCGACCGTCCTGCTGGGATTTATCCAGCTTGGGATTTTTTTCCTTCAGCGACGCGATGAACTGGGTGGCTTCGGACTGATAATTCGAGAACTGATTGCTGAGCTTCATGGATGATTTGAACACCAAATAGTAATAATAAGATAAGTAACAAGATGAAAGCAGCGCCTATTTTACCCCGTCTTGGCGGGGTTTTTCGACTTCAATGAAATTGTAGCAAAAGCCGTATTTTGTGCTTTTCCTGTATTGTTCACCGCTATGTTTGCTGAAGTGCGTAGCAGCGTCGTTGCCGTGCGGTATGTTTCAGGCAGATTGTGTGTTTCTATAAAAGAATCAGAGCTCGCTTAAAGATAAAAATATGAAAAAAATCATAGCAACTATTTCCGGATTATTGTGCAGCTTGTTGATGTTTGGCTGCAACGGACGTGCTGTCGAAGACTTTGGTTTGGAGAAGTTAAAAGTCGGTATTTCAACCGAAACTGATGTGCGTCGAGAAATGGGCGCGCCAGAAAAGGTATGGGATGAAGCAGATGGTAGCCGTACGCTGGAATATCCGAAAGGCCCAGAGGGGCATCGCACTTTTATGATCCATCTTGATCAGCAAGGTATTTACCAAAGTTATCGACAAGTACTGACCGCGAAAAATTTTGCCACGATGTCAGTTGGAATGTCGCAGGATGACATACGGCGCCAGCTCGGCAAGCCACGCAGCATCGTACATCTGGCTCTAAAAAATGAAACAGTATGGGATTGGTTGTATCTTGATGAGGGTGGCGCAGAGCTTCTCTTCAATGCGCACTTTGATACAAATGGCAAGTTGGTGCAAACTTCGACGTCACCACTTTTGCCAGACCAGTAAGTTAGGTCAGTGAGGGAAATCAGTAAGCAAGATTGTTAAACATTGCGATTGATCAGACGCTGCTGCGTCGATCAATCGTTATCCTCATGTACCGATGATTAGTTGGCGGTCACTTAGCCAACCCGCATGCCCGGTTCTGCCCCCGGCCACGGATTGAGGATGTAGATACCGGGATTGGTTTTTTCATCCGCAGCCGATGCCGCCAGCACCATGCCTTCAGAGATGCCAAATTTCATCTTGCGTGGCGCAAGATTAGCTACCATCACCGTCAATTTTCCAATCAGGTCTTCTGGCTGATAGGCAGACTTGATACCAGAAAACACATTGCGCGTACGGCCTTCGCCGACGTCTAGTGTCAGGCGCAGCAATTTGCTGGAGCCTTCGACGTGTTCGCAATTGACGATTTTGGCAATGCGTAAATCAATCTTCGCAAAATCCTCGATCTTGATCTCTGGTGCAATTGCTGCGATGTCAGCATCATCGGCGGCGCTCGTGGTCGAGCCCGCCACACTAGGAACTGAAACGGTGGCATCGACCACCGGCGCCATTTCAAATAATGCATCCAGCATTTTCACATCGACACGGGTCATTAGATGCGAGTACGCATTGACTTGATGATTGTTTGGCAGCGGTGTGGTGACATGCTGCCATTGCAACGGTTCGATATTCAGCAAGGCCTCAACCTGTTGTGCCAAAGCTGGCAATACCGGTTTCAGATAAATCGTGAGTATGCGGAACGCTTCTAACAAGCGGCTGCAGACTTCGTGCAGCGCTGCGCTGTTATCGGGATTTTTGGCCAGCTCCCACGGTTTGTTCGCATCAACATAAGCGTTGATCGCATCGGCTTGTTCCATGATGGCGCGCAGCGCCTTGCCGTATTCGCGCTGTTCGTACAGCGCTTGAATTTCGACGGCGACGTCGCGTAACTTGCTGAGAAAAGCATCATCGCTAGTTGCCCATGCAGTGGTGACGTGTCCATCGAAACGTTTGGCAATAAATCCAGCGGCGCGACTGGCGATGTTGATGTACTTGCCGACCAGATCGCTGTTGACCTTGGCGAAAAAATCATCAGGGTTGAAATCGATATCTTCGTTACGCGCGCTGAGTTTGCTGGCGAGGTAGTAGCGCAACCATTCTGGGTTCATGCCCAGACTCAAATACTTGAGCGGGTCGAGGCCAGTACCGCGACTCTTGCTCATTTTTTCACCGTTGTTGACAGTGAGGAAGCCGTGTACGAAAACCTTGTTCGGCGTCTTGCGGCCGCTGAACTTGAGCATCGCTGGCCAGAACAGCGTGTGGAAGTTGACGATGTCCTTGCCGATAAAGTGAATCTGTTCCAGCTTTTCATCGGCCATGTAGGCGTCAAAATTTTCACCGCGTTTATCGAGCAGATTTTTCAGTGAGGCGAGATAACCGACTGGCGCGTCTAGCCATACGTAAAAATATTTGCCCGGTGCGTCAGGGATTTCGATACCGAAGTAAGGTGCGTCACGCGAGATATCCCAATCGCTCAAGCCTTCACTAGTGCTGCCGTCGATATTGTCGCGTACCGAAAACCATTCTTTGACCTTGTTGGCAACCTCGGTTTGCAGATGCGGTTTGCCGTCGGTATCCAACCCTGGCACCCATTGTTCGAGGAATTCCACGCACCGTGGATCGGATAATGTAAAGAAAAAATGCTCGGAATTTTTCAATACCGGTGTTGCGCCAGTCAATGTCGAATACGGATTAGTCAAATCGGTGGGTGCATAGACTGCACCGCAGACCTCACAGTTATCGCCATACTGATCTTTGGCGCCGCATTTCGGGCATTCACCCTTGATGTAGCGATCCGGCAGAAACATGTTTTTTTCTGGATCGAAAAACTGTTCGATAGTCTTGGTCGCGATCAATCCGGATTTTTTAAGGTCCAGATAGATTTGCTGCGCCAGCTGGTGATTTTCCGGCGCATCGGTCGAGTGCCAGTTATCGAAGGCGATATGAAAACCATCCAGATACTGCTTGCGACCTGCCGCGATATTGTCGACAAACTGTTGCGGTGTTTTTCCGACTTTGTCGGCAGCGATCATGATCGGTGCGCCGTGCGCATCATCTGCGCCGACAAAATTGACCGCATTGCCCTGCATGCGCTGGAACCGTACCCAGATGTCGGCCTGGATGTATTCCATGATGTGGCCGATATGGAATGCGCCATTGGCGTAAGGCAGGGCGGTGGTAACAAACAATTTGCGCGGCGATGGGTTGCTCATAGGGCGATGCGGATAGATAGAGGGTAAAGGCGACATTCTAGCAGTGCTGCGCCAATTGACGCAGGGGGCGTTATGCAAATGTCGCCGTTTAACTGGGTCATGCGAGCCTTGGATGATTGACGTGTCGCGAGGAGCGCACAACTGTTGCTGCCCAAAAATTAAATTTGAGTCTTTGGGTTTGGCTTATCTTCATCGCTCGAACAACGGTGTGACGGGGTAAAATAGCGTTTTTTAACAGGACGGCTTTGGCACTCCAAGGCCGTTTTTATTTGCCATGACAGTTCGCACTCCAATTAATAGTCCTGCTAGCACCCCTGCTAGTTCTCATGTCCGCACCCGCTTTGCTCCCAGCCCAACCGGCTATCTGCACGTGGGTGGCGCCCGTACCGCGCTTTTTTCATGGGCTTTTGCACGTCACTTTGGCGGCACTTTTGTGCTGCGGATTGAAGATACAGATCTGGAGCGCTCGACACCCGAAGCGGTGGAAGCAATTATTGAGGGCATGCAGTGGCTGGGTTTGCATCATGATGAAGGCCCGTTTTATCAAATGCAGCGCATGGATAGGTATCGTGAAGTGATTGCGCAAATGCTGGAAGCGGGCACTGCCTATCATTGCTATTCATCACCGGAAGAAGTGGAGGCGATGCGCGAGCGCCAACGTGCGGCTGGCGAGAAACCACGTTATGACGGCACTTGGCGTCCGGAAGAAGGTAAAACTCTGCCGACCATTCCAGCAGATCGTAATCCCGTGGTGCGCTTTCGTAATCCGATTGAAGGTGATGTGACTTGGCACGACGTGGTCAAGGGCGAAATCACTATTTCTAATCGTGAACTCGATGATCTGGTGATCGCGCGCCGTGATGGGACGCCAACCTACAATTTCTGTGTTGCGGTGGATGATTCGGATATGCAGATTACGCATGTGATACGTGGCGACGATCATGTGAATAACACGCCGCGTCAGATCAATATTTTGCATGCGATCGGCGCACCGCTACCCAAATATGGTCATTTGCCGATGATCTTGGGTAGCGACGGTGAAAAAATGTCGAAACGACATGGCGCCGTGAGCGTGATGGATTATCCTGCCAAAGGTTATCTGCCGGAGGCGATGTTGAACTATCTAGCGCGCTTGGGTTGGAGTCATGGAGATGATGAAGTATTTAGCATGGAGCAGTTCACACAATGGTTTGATCTTGATCATTTGACCAAGTCGCCAGCGCAGTTCAACCATGAAAAACTGGACTGGATCAACAATCATTACATCAAGCAGGCCGACAATGGTCGTTTGGCAGAGTTGATTACGCCGATGATGTTGGTGCAAGGCGCAGTATTTGACGACGCACCCAACTTACCGTCGGTGGTCGCACTGATGAAAGACCGGATTAATACGCTCAACGAGTTGGCCAGTGCCGCCATGTTGTTCTATCGTCAGCCACAGCCAGACGCCGCATTGCTGACACAACACCTGACTGATGCCATTAAGCCAGCTCTGTCGCATTATGCCGAGCAATTAAAGAGTGTGGAATGGGATAAAGCGGTGTTGGCAGTGACTTTGAAGGAAACGCTGGCCGCGCATCAGCTAAAGATGCCGCAATTGGCAATGCCTTTGCGCCTCATTATTACTGGACAATTGCAGACGCCGTCAATTGATGCGGTGCTTGCTTTGTTTGGTCGTGACCAAGTATTAGCCCGTCTGGCGAAATATCTTTAATAAATTTTGAAAAGAGCATTTACAGAGCGAAAACATCTTTGCTATAATCTCGCTTCTGCACTCGAGGGGGTATAGCTCAGCTGGGAGAGCGCTTGCATGGCATGCAAGAGGTCAGCGGTTCGATCCCGCTTATCTCCACCACCGATTGTGTAGAAGGTCAGTATTAGGACAGATTTTTGTCCCCATCGTCTAGAGGCCTAGGACATCACCCTTTCACGGTGAGTACAGGGGTTCGAATCCCCTTGGGGACGCCAAGTTAAAAACGCCGCGCTTTTGCGTGGCGTTTTTTTATTTCTATTTCTATTTTGTGTGATCGCCTTGCTTCTTTTTGGCGTGGTGCATTTTGCAATTAGGGTACTTGGCTATTTAAAATCAAAATTCGTCACGCCGTCCCAATCGGCTGGTAACGGATGATCACGATAAAAGCTAATGCGCTCTAAATAAAGTTGATACAAATATTCTGCTTGCTCGGTGTGGAGTATGCGCAAGCATTGCTCTGCTTGGTCCCAACGTTGCGCACGCACATCTGCTAGCGCTTGCTGCCATTGCGCGAGTTTTCTACGCGCGTCTTCATCCAGTTCATTTTCACGGCCTAGGGGCTCAAAGATGGCTTCGGGTTTTTGTTTGCCTTTGACACGAATACAGTCGATTTCACGATAGACAAATTCTGGTGCTGCTTTCCGTGTGCCGTCACCAACTAAAATGCCCACACCATAGATTTTGGTGATGGATTCCAGCCGCGAGGAAAGATTGACTGCGTCTCCCATCACGGTATAGGCGCGTCTCACTTTGGAACCCATATCGCCGACGCGCATATCACCGGTGTTAAGGCCGACGCCGATTTGTAGTTTCGGCCAGTTGCGTTTGGCAAAATCGGCATTCAGTGTAATCACGCTGTTTTGCATTTTCAGTGCGGTGGCAACGGCGAGCGCCGCATGCTCGGGCAGCGCTAGAGGTGCGCCCCAGAATGCCATCACCGCATCACCAATGTATTTGTCCAGCGTGCCGCGATGCTGGTGTATATCTTCGGACATTGTCGATAGATACGCGTTGATATATTCGCGCAACTCGATCGGTGGCAGGCTTTCAGAAATACTGGTGAAACCGCGCACATCAGAAAACATCACGGTGAGCTCGCGACTCTCACCTTCCATATTGTATTTTTGGGGATTGGCGGCCATCTCGGCGACGAGTTCAGGCGCCACGTACTCGCCAAACAAGCCGACGATGGCGCGGCGATTGCGGAACTCAAAGAAGTAGCTCCAACCGAGATTGAAAATAAATAGAACGAGTATCAACAGCAACGTCGTTGCCATTGGTAGTACATAGCTGGCAGAGCGGTACAACCATAAATTTAAACCGGCGACTGCAGCTGCACTGGCGAGCGTTAGAAAGAGTGACGATAGCGGCCCTAATATGGGCAGCAGTAAGGCCAGCATTAATCCGACTAAAGCGATTTGAAGAAAATCGTAGCCAACCGCAAAGTCAGGGCGTTGCAAAAAATTATTGTCGAGAATCGAGGCCACCACGTTAGCGTGAATCTCGACGCCAGGATAGTTAGGGCTGACTGGCGTGGCACGTAGGTCATACAGGCCAGGGACGGTAGTGCCAACCAATACAATTTTGCCAGCCAGCGCGTGAGCCGGTAAGCGCTGTTGAATCACATCGACCGCGGATAAATAGCGGAAATGGCTGTGCTCGATACCGCCGGCGCTGCCATATCTGACCATCGTCGTTAGCCCACGACCCGGCGGCAGCATTCTGGTTTGTTGTGGATCGTCGAGCGCCAGCGCTTCCAGTGCACCGTATTGGCGTTGTTCTTCAGTCGACATCATTGGATTAGCAGCGGGGAAAACCGGGCGTGCTGTTTCAGCACCGAGTGCCGAGCGTGCGGTCGCCAATGCCAAAGACTCATAATATTGATCGCCGAATTTTGCGATCAGCGGTACCGAACGCACGACGCCATCTTCATCCAGCATAGGATTAAAAAAACCGGCACTGGATGCAGCTTGTTGCAACGCTGGCAGATTGGCGGTGTATTTGCTCCAGCTCAGAGCATCGAGGCGATGTCCATCAAGGTCTGCATCGCTAAAAGCCGGAGGCGGCAGCATGCCCTTGGATACGGTATTGGACGCGTTGGAGAATAAATAGCCCAACACGATAGGCTTGTCTTTGAGTGCTTGCGCTAGCTGGCCATCGTAATCCAATGAAGATTTGAGTGTGGACAGGCGCTGCGCAAGTTGCGGAATGTTTTTTAATTCAGAATGTGCGAGCTTTTCCATCGTCGCAAAACCGGAGCTGGTATCTGGCTCGGCAAAGGTGATATCAAACGCGACCGTTTTTACTTGGTAATGCTCGGTTAGGCTGGTGACTAGATGCGCTACGACATTACGGCTCCACGGCCAGCGGCCAATTTCATCTATGCTTTTTTCATCAATGTCGACGATGACGATACGTGAGTCGGGTTGCGCCTGTTCGGTGCGCATGCGCACATCGTAAAAAAACCTATCGATATTTTGGACGAACGCGGTTGGCAGAATATGCAACGCACAGGCAATAGCCACTGCGGTCAGCAGCATGCCTAACAGCCACGTGGCGCCATGTTTGGACAATAAGCGTGACGAAGATCGCGGTAGCAGTTGCAAGGGTAGTCCTGGATTAGTTGGCAGGAATTTGCATGAGCCTAGTCTCCATGCGATTTGTATTCAAGAAGTTCCATTGATCATCGTGCATCCGCACTGCGTTTTGCCATCCTATTTCTTAATGGGTTACGTAGAGGTTAAACCATTAATTTTCTACACAACTGGATCACGTAGTATTAACGAGCAGAAAAAGCTGCTGCGCCGCTAGTTTGCACGCCCATCTCGGTATGAATCTCATATGCAGTGCCAAGTCGCTGGGCGTTATTGCCAGCGAAGATACCACTGACATAGATTTCGTTACCCAATCCACCCGATTTGTTGCCGACAAAAGAAGCCGTGGGGTTGCCATTAAGAGGAATTGTGATTGCGCCAAACATGCTGGCTAGATTGTAGTTGACGCCCGCGGAGCTATTAGTAATGCGTGCATTTATCGTCATGGTGGAGGCACCGGCTGCAAAATTAACCGACACATTTGCATTATCGCCACCTATGCCACTTAGCGTACCGAGTGAATAGGTACTACCGTCAAATGTGCTCGGACTGGTATTGCCAACTAGATCGTATCGGACGGTCGTACCATTGCGTGCCGTGATAGCTGAGTCCGGTGCAAGTTTGCCGAATACATAATGGAGGCCTGCATTGTTGTCGTAAGTTTGCTCTGAGCCAGGCAGATTTCCAGCGACGGAACCTGTCCATCGACCCCAGCCGATTAGACCATCCCAGCCAACGTTGTGTGATTGACTGGAGCTAAAATCCAATGTGCCGTCGTCATTTTCAAATGCCGTTAGTTGTTGACCGGAAAAAGTTGAATTGACTTCATCTGTTATGACTGCTGGACCTATACCGGATTGGCCATAGGTCCAAGCGACGCTATAGCCCAAGCCGCTGATTGGGTCGGCCTGCGCCAGAATTTGTGCGGACCCGTCGCTGGTACGTTGATCACCAGTTGCTGCAACGTTGTCGGTTGGGACTTGTTGCTGTTCTGATATTGCTTGTTGCTGTTGCTCCTCTTGTGTTGCGCCTGACGCATTCGATGGTTGTGCTGTTGCACTTTGATTGCTCATTTCAGGAGGGCTAGTGGGCGTACGAACAAAGGCTGATTGACCGCCGCCTATGGTGATATTGCCACCTTGATTAGACACAGACACCAAGCCGCGCTGCACTGTCACGAGTAAACCATCGTTTGACTGATTGACGCTGAAGGCAGTGCCGCGAATACCGATGGTTGCAGTCGGCGTACGTATTTCATAAGCTTTTTTATTGGTGTGACCAATCAAGCCGGTGATAGTGCGCAAACTACCTTTGGTCAGATTGTAGGAAGCTTTTTCTGAGCCATCTGCTTTGCCGCCCCATTTGTATTCATCAACCTTGAACAGGGTATTTGCTTGCAGTGCAATATAAGAGTTATCGGTAAAGCGAATTTGTATCCGCCCATCAGCAGTTTGAATACTGTCACCTTCGAATATCTCAGATTTTTTTGCGAGCGTACGCACTGTCCCATCCGTAGCGGTCGCCGTCGGTTTGCCAAACGCAAAATCAAGATGGCCGACTGCAGTGGCGGCATATGCGATCGGAGATAAAAATATCGTGCTCAATAAGATTAGCAGCCCAATAACGGTACGCTGATAAAAAGGATATTTACGTAACATTTACCTGCTCGCTAATTAGTTGAAATTACGACGTACGGTTACCAAATACTGCACGCGTGAAAAATCATTAAAAGGAATATTCGACGCATTACGCGTGTAGCTGATCTCTGGGCGAATCAACCAATCCCGCGTCGGGATATACGTGAGTGCGACTGATACGTCTGTTTGTAGGTCCGCGCGTCTTTTTAAAAATCCTGGTTCTGCGCCTTCGTAGCGGCGATCTTCGAAGCTGGCGTTGGCGCTAACTGCCATGCGGGTATTCAGCGAGAGCTGGCCGCCGACGCGCGCACCAACAAAATCATTTTTCAGATTGGATACGCCACTGGCTAATGGTTGTTCCGCGCCGAGGTAAGCGCCGCCGTAGACGATGGGTAAATACTTGCCGTCAAATACTTGCGAATAAGCAGTGCCGATGATGTAGCGATTGGCGTTGCGTATCGATTGCGTGTCATAGTCGAGTCGCATTATTTGACCGTATAGCGTGGTCTGACGTTGATCATCGATATTGTGCTGCCACTGACCTAATATCCCGTAGGTTTGACGATACGATGAATGATTTAGATTGAGCTTTTGGTATTGCAATGCGCTGGTGAATTGATCGACACCTATTGAGCGCGTTAATCCGACAGCAGCATCCAGTGCGCCGAGATCGTATTCACTGACGTCGGAATAGCCGCGTTGATGAATGTCGGCATTGGCATTCAATGCCCATTCGGCTGAATACGGATGGCGCACGCTGATACCAGCGCCGAGCGCCGCAAAGTCATCGCTCGTTTTAGTCGAACCTGGGTCCAGGGTAGCGATTGCGCCGCCAAAGGCCGGAATCGCAACTTGATTCAATGAGGTCGCACTGTTGGCATTAGTGTCGTGCCCTGCGCGTGCTTCTACATAACCTCGGTACCTGGTAGCTTCGTTATCCGCCACAATTTTGTTAATGGCGCTTAAATAATCTTGAATTGCTTGGCTCGCTTGTTGTGGTATTGGTGCACGCTTAACGGTTTTAAATTCTTGTAATGAGGCTTTGGTATCGCCCATTACATAATAGGCGCGCGCCAACTCTAGGCGAGCAGGACCGTTGTCTGGATGCAGCGTTAAGAATCGCTCGAAAGCAAAGACGGATTCCGCTGCGTGACCGCTATCCAAAGCAGCTAATCCCAACACGTAATCGTACTCAGGCTCGCCAGCGCGTTCAGACTGTAGCGGTGCCAACATTGCATACGCTTTGTCAGCCTGTTTGATGTCGATTAGCTGCTTGGCTTTGATCAATAGCGCATCCGTTGCATGCGCTAGTGGTTGAATAATAAACATGCTGGCGAGCAGCAGCCCCTTTGCCGCGCATGAAAAAACTGTTTTTCTCATTTTTAATCCGTAATTGCATCGATGCTAGCCCTCCCAGAACTATGGGATTGACAAGCGCTGTTACAGATTGTATCGGATGTTGCTAAAGGGAATGTTAAATCTATTCAGAAACAAGCTCGCAATTGCGTGGTTCAAGCACGGTCTAATGACAGCCCCCGCTATGCGAGCCCAGATTTTTTGGCTCGCTATCATTGGCATCGGCAAGTCCTTGCAAAATGCCGCATTCCAACGTGCTCGATTGCACGCTGGTGCAACGTGTACGTAATTCTTTTAACTGTATTTGCAGTGCTTTTAGTTCTTTAATGCGATGTGTGACGTGGTCGATGTGATGATCTAGCAAAACATTGACGCCTTCGCAGTTGCTTTCTGGTGTGTCACGAAAATCGAGTAGCGTGCGAATTTCATCCAGGGTCATGTCGAGCGCGCGGCAATGGCGGATGAACTGCAAACGTTTGACATGGGTTTCGTTATAGAGCCGATAGTTGCCGTCTGAGCGCGTCGGTTGCGGTAGCAATTTTTGTTGTTCGTAATACCGTATGGTTTCTACTGACGATGAGGTTTGCTGCGCTAACGCACCGATTTTTAATCCGGTATTCGATGTTTGATTACTCATTTTTTGCCCCCAGCCAACAATTGGAAGATGCTGCTTGACCCTATAGTGGCTACGGAGTTTCTAATTGCAAGAGTAGCGTAGACAAAAAAGGAAATAGCCCATGCAATGTTGTGATCATGATCATTCGCCTGACAAAAACACTGCACAAGGTCACGCCCATGTGGTTGCAGGTGAGAATGTGAATAAGAACGCAGGCGAGGTGCAAGCGCTGGTGCCGATCGCCGGGGCGGCACAGGCGTGTCTGCTGATCCAAAAAATGGATTGCCCGACTGAAGAAAAGTTGATTCGCGATCGTTTCCAATCTATCCCTGAAATCGTCGGCTTGCAGTTTAATTTGATGCAGCGCGAGCTGACCGTGCAGCACACCTTGTCTTCGATAGAACCTATCGTCTTCGCTTTAAAGAAGCTGGATTTGGAGCCGGTCGTTAAGTCCGATAGTCTGAACCCCGAGCGCGAAGGCTTGGTAGATCAAGCTTCACTTTCTGGCGATTATCGAATTTCACGCGCCAAATGGGCGTTGATGACGTTGTCTGGCTTGACCGCATTCGGTTCCGAAATTGTGGCTTGGCTTAATGGCGGCGAACATTCATGGTTAGTGCTGGCATTGGCATTAACCGCGATTTTGACCGGTGGTTTGGATACGCTAAAAAAAGGCTGGATCGCCTTGCGTCATCTATCCTTAAACATGAATTTTTTAATGTCGCTCGCCGTGATTGGCGCAATGGCAATCGGCCAGTGGCCGGAAGCCGCGATGGTGATCTTTTTATTCGCCGTCGCCGAAATGATCGAAGCACTATCGCTAGACAGAGCGCGTAATGCGATCAAAGGCCTGATGGCGATGGCGCCGGAGACAGCGACGGTGCGCGATCAAGATGGCAGTTGGCAGCAACGTGCCGCAACCGACGTCATGTTGGAAGCAATCGTACGCATTAAACCAGGTGAGCGGCTGCCGTTGGACGGTGTAATTGTTGAAGGGCAGAGTACGGTCAATCAAGCGCCGATCACTGGTGAGAGTTTGCCGGTTGTAAAACAAGCGGGCGACACCGTTTTTGCCGGCACGATCAACGAGCTTGGTACGTTTGATTATCGTGTCACGGCCTTGCAAAACGATTCTACCTTGTCACACATTATTGATAGCGTGCAGCAAGTGCAGGGTGAGCGTGCGCCAACACAGCGTTTTGTCGATCAGTTTGCGCGTTACTACATTCCGATAGTGGTGTTGATTGCGTTATTAGTTGCTTTAGTACCGCCACTATTGATGAACGCCGCGTTTTTCCCCTGGCTATACAAGGCGCTGGTGCTGTTGGTCATCGCTTGTCCGTGCGCATTGGTTATTTCTACGCCGGTAACCGTGGTCAGTGGTTTAGCTGCAGCAGTCAAACATGGCATTTTGATCAAAGGCGGTGTCTATTTAGAGCAGGGGCGCAAGCTAAAAGTAATCGCATTGGATAAAACCGGCACCATCACAGTTGGTAAGCCCTTGGTGACCGACGTGGTCGCGCTGCAGCCAGACGATAGGTCGCCGTTGCTAACGCAAGCAGCCAGTTTGGCATCGCGCTCTGATCATCCGATGTCGCTCGCGGTGCTCACGCATTGGCAACAGCAAACTACTTTGCGAGGTTTGTTAGATGTCACCGAGTTTGAAGCTTTAAGCGGCCGCGGTGTACAAGGCAAGATAGATGTTGAACTTTATTATTTAGGCAACCATAGACTGATACATGAGCTGGGCATCTGCGGACCTGAGTTGGAGGCAACGCTGGATGCGCTCGAAAGTAGTGGTAAAACTGCGGTGATTCTTGCCACTGCAAAAACGCCGCTGCTGATTCTTGCTGCCGCCGATACGGTGCGCGAGTCCAGCATTGCCGCGGTAAAAAAATTACAAGCACTTGGCATCAAGGTTGTAATGCTGACGGGTGACAATACGCATACTGCTGGCGCGATCGCGGCGCAAGTCGGCATCAGCGATGCGCGTGGCAACTTGCTGCCGCAAGATAAATTAATGGCAATTGAAAGTTTGCGTGCGCAGTATGGTTATATCGGCATGGTTGGTGATGGCATCAACGATGCACCGGCGCTGGCCAAAGCTGACATCGGCTTTGCGATGGGTGCGGCCGGCACTGATACCGCACTAGAAACTGCAGACGTCGCTTTAATGAATGACAACCTCGGCAAGTTGGCTGACTTTATTCGACTGAGCAGCAAAGCACATCGCGTATTGATGCAAAATATCTCGATTGCACTCAGTATCAAGCTGGTCTTTTTTGTGTTGGCCCTCGCGGGCGACGCAACTCTATGGATGGCGGTTTTTGCCGACATGGGAGCGAGTTTGATCGTGGTTGCCAACGGACTGCGCTTGGTGCGCGCGGGTGATGACGTGGTTGAGACCAAACCGTCGCAACATGTACCCATTTAATTGCCACCTGAACGAAGTAAATTGCGGACTACATAAAATTTGAATAAGCGTTAGCGCGCTTGTTTTTTACAATGTTATGATTGCAACGTGAAAAAATTATTGATCATTCTGATGTTGTTTGCGTTGCCGCTACAGTTAAGCTGGGCGGCAGCGGCAGTCTATTGTCAGCATGAATCTTCGGTAAACATCACGCACTTTGGTCATCATCAGCACGAACATCAACATGGTGCTGAGACAAATAAAGGTGAGCCACACAGCATCCAAGTCGATAACGACTGCGGCTATTGTCATGCGGTTAGCCAAGTATCTTTCCTGATCATGCCAGCAGCGGTGATTTTCGCTTCTGCATCGAGCCATGATGCTCTTTCTAGAGTGACTTTCTCGTCACACATTCCGGACGGCCCGCGACGGCCGGATCGGCAACCCGTCGTGTAAACCGACGGGACGCTCTCTTATTTTCTAAACTGTAAATTATTGACGTCTTGTCGGATTCCTTCCTTGGTTTCTGGAGAGTTCGATGGTCAAAATTTTATGGTTGCCTTTGGTGACCGCAATCATATGTTTGCCGGTTTTTGCGCAGACACAGACGCATGCAGCGGCACAGGCACTGAAGAAGCGCGAGCATAGCCTGTTATCACTAGCCGCGGTATCTAAAGATAATCTTGCATCGCTGGAAGAGGTCAAAGCGGACAGCACTCTTACTTTAGCGCATGCTCTACAACTGGCTTTGCGTGCCAATCCTGATTTATCCGCCAGCCGGCATGAGGCAGCCGCAGTCAATGCCGAGATAGATCAAGCCGGATTACTACCTAATCCTGAAGTGTCGTGGTTGATGGAAGATACGCAGCGCGACACGCGGACCACCACCGTGCAATTCAGTCAACCGATAGAACTAGGTGACAAACGTGCGGCCAGAATTAGCGCGGCATCAAGAAGTTCTGATCTGGCCGACGCGACATTGTTGGCCAAGCAGGTAGCGCTAAGGGCTGACGTCACGCGAGCTTTTTTTGAATTGCTGAGTGCTCAGCAGCAATCTCATTTGGCCGATGAATCGTTGGCGCTGGCGGAGCAAGTAACGTCGATTGCTGCGCGCCGCGTGGCTGCCGGAAAGGTCTCGCCGGTAGAGGAGAGCAGAGCCCAAATTGCGCAAGCCAATATTCGTATTGAAGCCGTGCGTGCCAAAAGCACACTGCTCAATGCACGTAAGCAGCTAGCCGCATTGTGGGGAAGTACCGCGCCCCTATTTTCTAAAGTCTCCGGTCAACTAGAAACCTTACCAGTGGTTCCTGAATGGAATGTACTTAAAACCCATTTATCCGCGGCACCTCTCATGATGCAAGCGCGTTCCGAGGTCGAGCGTCGTCAAGCAATCGGTAAAGTGGAAGATAGCCGTCGCACACCAGATTTAAGTGTCACGCTCGGTGTAAAAAGGGATGAGCAAATGGGGCGTAATCAGGCAGTCGTCGGCGTATCGATTCCGCTGCCGCTATTTGATCGTAACCAAGGGAATTTGCTGGCAGCGCTAAGACGCACTGATCAGGCACGTGATGAGTTGATCTCGACCGAGATCAGGTTAGATGGTGAGTTGGCGCAAAGCTATCAACGTTTTCTCAATGCGCAGTCGGAGACGCACGCGCTAAAGGACGAAATCCTGCCGAATGCGCAAAGCGCGTATCAAGCAGCCACCAAGGGCTTTACCTTCGGTAAATTTGCCTTTCTCGACGTGTTGGATGCCCAACGCAGTCTGTTACAAGCCAGAACCCAGTACTTGCAAAGTTTGTTAGCCGCGCATCGTGCAGCCGCAGACATCGAAGAATTACTTGGGCAACCTTTGGATGCGATCAGTCAGAAAGATCCAGCGCTATGAAAATCAAAGTAAATAAAAAACAAGGTATTGCCATCACCGCCATCATTGTTGTCGGCTGCATTGTTGCGCTGTTGATCTTGTTATCGGGCAAGCACGCAGGCCAGGATGGAGAAAAGGTGGCGGCGCATCAGGCCGCTGCGCATCGTGATGAAACTAAAGAGCACAGTGAAGAAGAAAATGCGCAATCGGACTCACATGGTCATCAGCAAAAACATCAACATGCGTTGCAACATAAAAACGATGTGTCACGCGTACAGCAAGTCGTTCTGAACGAGGCACAAATAGTTGCTGCAGATATCAAGCTGCAGAAAGTGCAAGCAACAACCATACGCTCGTTGCTAGTTCTGCCAGGTGAGGTGCAATTTAATGCCGACCGTACCGCGCATGTGGTGCCTCGCCTCGCTGGTGTGGTGCAAAGTGTGGCCGCCGATCTGGGACAGCAGGTCAAGAAAGGGCAAGTAATGGCAGTACTTTCCAGTGCTCCACTAGCCGAACAACGGAGCACCATGCTTGCGGCACAGAAACGTCTCGCGCTAGCGCAGCGGACGTATGCGCGCGAGAAAACATTGTGGCAAGAAAAAATCTCGGCTGCACAGGATTACTGGGAGGCACAACATGCATTGCAGGAAGCGGAAATCGCAGCGCAGAGCGCCGAACAAAAATTACTTGCACTCGGTGCGCCATCGCAGATAACTGGCGCTCTCAACCGTTACGAGATTCGCGCGCCTTTCGATGGCGTGGTGGTGGAAAAGCATATTACCTTGGGAGAAGCGGTAGCAGAAGATGCCAGCATTTTTACACTGTCGGATTTGTCCTCGGTGTGGGTCGAGGTTGCGGTACCTGCAAAAGATTTGAATGTAGTGCATGTTGGTGAACAGGCGCTTGTGCGTACCACCGCATTTTCATCCTCGGCCTCCGGCACGATCGCTTACGTTGGTGCGCTGCTAGGTGCACAAACTCGAACTGCGACTGCCCGCGTGAGCTTGAAAAACCCAGAAGGTAGTTGGCGCCCAGGTTTGTTTGTCAATGTGGAGATTGTCGCAAACGAAACACAGGTGGCAATTGCGGTCGCCAACGAGGCAATCCACAACGTGGAAGATCAGGCAGTCGTTTTCGTTCGCAATGCAGAAGGTTTTGTTGCGCAGCCAGTGACAACGGGGCGTAGCGATAGCAGCAACACCGAGATCATCAAGGGGCTGTCAGCAGAAGCCACATACGCGTCCGACGGTAGTTTTGTCATCAAATCGGAAATCGGTAAAGCCGGTGCCGAGCATAGCCATTGATGAGAAAGGTCGACGATTATGTTTGAACGTTTGATACGCGCTGCAATTGAGCAGCGTTGGTTAGTGATGTTGGTCGTGATCGCGATGGCGGCGCTGGGAATATACAACTATCAGCGACTGCCGATTGATGCCGTACCGGATATCACCAATGTGCAGGTGCAGATCAATACCTCTGCACCCGGTTATTCGCCGTTGGAGGCCGAGCAAAGGATTACCTATCCGATTGAAACAGTAATGGCAGGTTTGCCGGATCTGGAGCAGACGCGCTCGCTTTCGCGTTATGGGCTGTCTCAAATCACGGTAATTTTTAAAGATGGCACCGATATTTATTTCGCTCGTCAGATGGTCAACGAGCGTCTACAAACGGTGCGGCAAGATTTGCCGTCTGATATTTCACCGACGATGGGGCCAATCTCGACCGGACTTGGCGAGATTTATATGTGGACGGTTGAGACCGAGGATGGTGCTGCCAAATCTGATGGGACGTCATATACGTCAACTGATTTACACGAAATACAAGATTGGATCATCAAGCCACAATTGCGGAATGTCAGCGGCGTAACCGAGATTAATTCGATAGGCGGTTACGCCAAGGAATATCAGATTGCACCGAGTCCGGAGCGACTGTCATCTTACGGTTTTACCATGCAAGATGTGGTGACTGCGCTGCAACGTAATAACGCCAATGTCGGTGCCGGTTACATAGAAAAACGTGGCGAGCAACTGTTGATACGGGTGCCCGGGCAAGCGTCTTCGCTCGAAGATTTACGCAACATCATTCTCGATAATGTCGCTGGCGTGCCTGTGCGCATTCGGGACATCGCTGAGGTTGATAGCGGACGTGAGCTGCGCAGCGGCGCGGCGACAGAAAACGGTAGGGAAGTTGTGTTGGGTACAGTGTTTATGCTGATCGGGCAGAACAGTCGCACCGTGTCGCAGGCGGTCGATCGCAAAATGATCGAGATCAACAAAACTTTACCGACTGGCGTTAAAGCGGTAACGGTTTATGACCGCACGGTGCTGGTCGACAAAGCGATTAATACGGTCAAGAAAAACCTTCTCGAAGGCGCAATTCTTGTGATTGCGGTACTGTTTATCTTCCTCGGTAATATGCGTGCCGCCATCATCACTGCGATGGTGATTCCGCTGTCTATGTTATTTACTTTTACTGGCATGGTCAGTTATCAAGTCAGTGCCAATCTGATGAGTTTAGGCGCACTGGATTTTGGCATCATCGTCGATGGTGCGGTAGTGATCGTTGAGAATTGCGTGCGCAGACTGGCGCATGCGCAAACTAAGCATGGACGGAGTCTGACCCGCAGCGAGCGTTTTCACGAAGTTTTTATTGCCGCAAAAGAAGCGCGCAGACCACTGATCTATTGTCAGCTGATCATCATCGCAGTGTATCTACCTATTTTTTCGTTGACCGGTGTCGAAGGGCGCATGTTTCAGCCGATGGCCTTGACGGTGGTGATTGCATTAGTAGGGGCAATGATTTTGTCGGTTACTTTTGTACCGGCGGCGGTCGCGCTATTTATTGGTGCCAAGGTAGCGGAGAAAGAAAATGTCGTGATGCAGCGCGCCAGACGTTGGTATGCGCCTGCTTTTGATAAGGCGATGGCAAACAAGCCAGTGGTGCTGACTTTTGTTGTTGTGCTGATTGCATTATCTGGCTTGTTAGCGTCGCGCATGGGTAGTGAGTTTGTACCAAGCCTGAATGAGGGGGATTTTGCTATCCAAGCTTTGCGCATTCCTGGTACCAGTTTGTCGCAATCACTCGCCATGCAAAAACAGTTGGAAACCACATTGAAAGATAAGTATCCGGAAATCGAGCGCATCTTTGCGCGCACCGGCACCGCAGAGATTGCCTCTGATCCGATGCCACCGAATATCTCCGACGGTTACATCATGCTTAAGCCTGAGAGCGAATGGCCAGCACCGCGCAGGACGCGCGCCGAGTTATTGGCGGATGTCAAAGAAACGGTGGCTAAGCTGCCTGGCAACAATTACGAATTTTCGCAACCGATACAACTGCGCTTCAACGAATTGATTTCCGGTGTCCGCAGTGATGTGGCGGTCAAATTGTTCGGCGACGACATGGCCATACTCAATACAAACGCGGCAAAAATCGCGGATGTTATTAAGAGGATCGATGGCGCAGAGGAAGTGATGGTCGAGCAAACCAGCGGTCTGCCGATGTTGACGGTCAACATCGATAGAGAGAAAGCCGCACGTTATGGTTTGAATATCGAGGATGTACAAGCGGCGGTTGCAACGGCGATCGGCGGGCAGAAGGCGGGCACTTTATTCGAAGGCGATCGTCGTTTTGATATCACGGTACGCCTACCGGATCATGTGCGTAATGATTTGGAAGCGATTAAGCGTTTGCCGATTTCTTTGCCACGCTCTTTAGGTGCGGCGGGTAAGAACGGCGCACCACACTTTATTCCCCTGAGCGAAGTCGCGAGCTTGGATTTGGCGCCGGGACCAAATCAAATCAGTCGTGAAAACGGCAAGCGTCGTGTGGTGATCAGTGCCAATGTGCAAGGGCGTGATATCACGTCATTTGTGGCCGAGGCCGAAAATCAAATTAACCAGCAGGTAAAAATACCCGCTGGATATTGGACGACGTGGGGTGGACAATTTGAACAATTGCAATCCGCCGCAAAGCGTTTACAGATCGTGATTCCAATCGCCTTGCTGATCGTGTTTGGCTTGTTGTTTGCGATGTTTAGAAACGTGAAGGACGGCTTATTGGTATTTAGCGGTATCCCTTTCGCACTCACTGGCGGCATCATTGCACTATGGTTGCGCGACATACCGTTGTCTATCTCAGCTGCAGTGGGCTTTATTGCGCTGTCTGGTGTGGCGGTGTTAAATGGTTTGGTGATGATCTCCTTCATTCGTAATTTGCGTGAAGAAGGGTTTTCACTCGATCAAGCAATACGTGACGGCGCATTGACACGTTTGCGTCCGGTGTTAATGACGGCGTTAGTTGCCTCACTAGGTTTCATTCCAATGGCATTGGCAACTGGTACCGGTGCGGAGGTGCAAAGACCACTCGCCACCGTCGTGATTGGTGGCATTATTTCCTCTACCATTTTGACGCTGCTAGTGCTGCCGCTGTTGTACCGCTTGGTATATAAAGAAGAAGATAAACGATCACCAGATTCGACATCGTCAGTGTCGGAAACTGTTACTCAGACCTAAGCAAACTTGCGCCTGGTATTTTTCAGACGTCTTTTCCATGCACCAGGAAAAGGCGTCTTCTCCTATTGTCTCGTCGTACGTTTTTCTACTATTTCCTCGTCAGCACGCCTTCCTTAGTATCTTCTTCGTACTTCTTTTTCATCTCCATTCTTGATCAGAATGGGAGACCAAGGCATGCAAAAAGCGACTGCGCAACGTCAATTGAGCGCGCCAGCACAACAATAAGAGTGGTGTTAATATACCTGCCTAGACAACTATTGTTGTGACATCCTTATGAAAAATCCTAAAGAACTATTTGCCCTGCGCTCTTATTGTGTAGAGGAGAGCGTTGGCTATCTGCTCGCGCGTGCCAGAAGCAAGCTCGCGAAAGCGGTTGATTGCCAGTTGGCGACGCACGATATTACGCATGCACAAGGCGGCATCATGGTGATGCTGGCTTCCGGTAAATATGTCACCGCCGCCGAGTTGGCGCGCGAATTGTATGTGGACTCGGCATCGATGACGCGCATGGTTGATCGTCTACAAAAACGAGGCTTGATCGAGCGAGTACGTTGTGGTGAAGACCGACGCGTTTCTAATCTGCGTTTGACCAAGGATGGACAGGCGTTGGCAGATCAACTGCCTGCTGTGTACACCAGTGTATTGAATCGAAATTTTGTTAATTTCAGTGCAGACGAAGTGGTGACCTTGAAAACTTTACTGCGGAAAATTTTGGATACAGAAGTGTTCGAAGATGAAAAAGTAAAGTAAAGAAAAAATAAAAGCATTCGGGTGATCGTATGAAAAATTTAATGAACGCACACAAACGCCAGATACCTGCAGGCACGAGTAGTCCCCGTAATCTGCATGTGCCAATAAAGAGCTGGTTGGCCGCAAGTTGTGCGCTTGTATTGCTCAGCGCATGTGCAAGTTATAAAGGGATTGCGCCGAGCGCGACGGTTCAACAGCCTGAGCAGTTTGAAACCGCGCAGTCTCTTCCGCAGCAGCATGGACAGTGGCCAGATGCGATATGGGCAACAAAAATTGGTGGCGCACCATTGCAGTCGCTAATTGATGAAGCGATTGCTGGTAACCCCAGTTTGCAAGTGGCGGCTGCACGCGTTGCAGCGACGCGTGCGATGACAGAAGTAGCAGGTGCTGCCTCTGGCCCAACTTGGACTGGGACATTCAATACTACTTATCAACGCTTTAGCGAAAATTATATTATCCCGCCGCCATACGGTGGCACCTACCAATCCGACAATGCACTGAAACTGAATTTTTCGTACGACTTCGATTTTTGGGGGCGTCATGCGGCCGATTTTCGTGCCGCCTTGTCGCAAGACAAAGCGGCGCAGGCGCAGCAATACAATGCGCGCTTGATGATTGCGACCGCGGTGGCGCGGGCATGGGTGAAGCTCGGACAGGAATACGCACAGTTAGACTTAAATCAGCAGCAATTAGCGGTGAGCCAAAAAATCGGCGATCTGAAACAGCTGCGTTACAAGGTTGGGCTGGATGCAAAATCTGAAATTCAGCAAACGCAACAAGAGGTCTCCAATTTAGGTGCAGAACACGAGAAGCTGAAAGAAGCGATTGCGTTGACACGAAATCAGCTGGCAGCTTTACTGGGCAAAGGCCCAGATCGCGGTTTGCAGATTCTGCCGCCGGTTTTACCTGCGGAGCAGGCGATTGCTTTGCCAGATGCGTTGCCGTTGAACTTGATCGGACGTCGCCCCGATATCGTCGCGGCGCGTTGGCAGGTCGAAGCAGCGCAGGGCAGTATCGATAGCGTCAAGAGCCAGTTTTATCCCGATATCAACTTGATCGCGTTTGCTGGCTTCTCCAGCATCGGATTAGATAAGTTGTTGGAAAGCGGTAGCCGCACAGTCGGTGTTGGCCCTGCGATTACGGTGCCGATACTAAATAGCCATACCTTGCGTGGCACGTTGAAAAAGCAGGTCGCCAACTACGACGACATGGTGGCAACCTATAACCAAACTCTGATCGAGGCTTTGCATGATGTTGCCGATCATGTGCAATCTTTGCGTGCGCTCACGTTGCAAAGCGCGCAAGAGCAACGTGCAACACAGGCGGCAAAGGCTAATTTTCAATTGGCTGCGCAACGCGAACACATCGGCACCACCAATATGTTGCCGGCACTGGCAGCGCAGATGACGCTGTTATCGCAACGACGTAGCGATATTGATTCGCTGGCGCGGCGCAGTGATTTACAAATCGGTCTGATTAAGGCGCTCGGTGGTGGCTTTGATGCAAAAGTAAAAGACTTGTCCAAAGACCACCTGAATTCATCGAGTAATTCGTCAAGCAGTATCCAGAATATTTCCTCCTCCACGGAAAGTGCATCATGAATACGACTACCCCAGAAGTACAAGACGGCCCCAAGAAAAATCCTGTGCGTCGAAAACGCATTGTGATTGTTAGTGTAGTGCTGCTGATATTGCTGCTTGCTTATGGAGTCTGGTGGTTCATTTTCGCACTACACTATGAAAACACCGATGACGCGTATGTCGCTGGTAATGTGGTCCAAATCACCTCCCAGGTACCCGGAACGGTTATCGCGATTCATGCTGACGATACCGAGCGAGTACAGGCAGGTGCGCCTTTAATCGAACTTGATCACAGCGATGCCAAGGTCGCGCTAGATCAGGCCGAGGCGCAGTTGGCACAAACCGTGCGCGAGGTACGTACGCTGTTCGTCAATAACGCTGCATTGCGTGCGAACGTCTCCTTGCGTGAAGCCGATGTGGCACGTGCCCGTGATGATCTGGCACGACGTGAACAATTGAGCGGAACCGGTGCTGTGTCTAAGGAAGATCTGGAGCATGCGCGCGTGGCGTTCAAAACCGCGCAATCGTCGTTGGAAGCAACGCGCGGGCAACTCGCATCCAATCAGGCATTAACCGACCATACCTCGGTTGCCAATCATCCAAACGTATTAGGCGCTGCCGCGCAATTGAAAGCGGCATATTTGAATCTGGCACGTACCACGTTGCCGGCACCGATCACCGGTTATATAGCCAAACGATCGGTGCAGGTGGGTCAACGTGTATCACCCGGCATGCCATTGCTGTCTGTAGTGCCATTGAATGCACTCTGGGTTGATGCTAATTTCAAGGAAGTACAAGTAGAAAAAATGCGTATCGGTCAGCCGGTCACGCTGCAGTCTGACGTGTACGGCGGTAGCGTTGAATACCATGGCAAAGTCGTCGGTTTAGCTGCGGGTACCGGTGCTGCCTTTGCTTTGTTGCCGACCCAGAATGCGAGCGGTAATTGGATCAAGGTGGTACAACGGGTGCCAGTGCGGATTTCTCTCGATCCGAAAGAACTCACTGATCATCCTTTGCGGGTCGGGCTATCGATGCAGGTGGATGTCGACATCGCCAATGTGCAAGGGACGTCGTTGACTTCTGCCGCACCTGCACGATCCACGCCGATGTATCAGACTGATGTGTTTGAGAATAGCGGCAAGCAGGCGGAGCAGCGCGTGGCAGAAATTATTGCGGACAACAGTAACGCCAATCGGAGCATTGATTACGAGCGCAACGGAAAACACAATAACAAGCCTAATAAACACCTACGTCCGACGCCACGGATGTACTAAATCATGGCTACTTCTCCGGGTTCCCGCTTGCCGCCTCTGAGCGGCGCACCTTTGGTGTTGGGCACGGTCGCGTTGTCGCTAGCTGTGTTTATGAACGTGCTTGATACGTCGATTGCCAATGTCTCGATTCCTGCAATTTCGGGCGATCTTGGGGTGTCGCCACAACAGGGTACATGGGTCATCACTTCGTTTGCGGTGTCGAACGCGATTTCAGTACCGTTGACCGGTTGGTTGACGATGCGCTTTGGCGCGGTGCGCTTGTTTGTGACGTCGATTATCTTGTTTGTCCTCGCCTCCTGCCTATGCGGGCTGGCACCTAGCATTGAGATTTTGATTGCCGCCAGAATTTTGCAAGGCGCAGTTGCGGGGCCGATGATTCCGTTATCGCAGACGCTGCTGTTAGCCAGTTATCGACCCGAAAAAAGTGGCATGGCACTTGCCTTCTGGGGAATGACCACATTAGTGGCGCCGGTCGCCGGACCATTGTTGGGTGGTTGGATTTCGGATAATTACAGTTGGCCGTGGATTTTTTATATCAATATTCCAATCGGTGCTTTTGCAGCTTGGACCACTTGGTCTATTTATCGTACGCGTGAATCAACCATAGTGAAAAAGCCGATTGATAAGATGGGCTTGGGCTTGTTGGTGGTATGGGTCGGTTCGTTGCAATTGATGCTGGACAAAGGTAAAGAGCTAGACTGGTTTAATTCTGGCTTTATCATTATTCTGGCCGCGGTTGCCGCGGTTGCTTTCATCTATTTCATCATTTGGGAATTGGGTGATGAACATCCAGTGGTTGATCTGTCACTGTTTAAAGGACGAAATTTTAGCGCTGGTGTGATTGCGATATCGGTGGCCTATGGCCTATTCTTTGGCAGTTTGGTGGTATTGCCGCTGTGGTTGCAGACGCAGCTGGCTTTTACTGCAACTGAGGCGGGCAAGGTGATGGCGCCAGTAGGCATCTTCGCGATTATTCTTTCGCCATTAGTTGGTAAGCTGTTGCCAAAAATCGATGCGCGCTGGGTAGCGACGACGGCTTTCCTGATTTTTTCATTGGTCTTTTATATGCGTGCGCAATACACGCCGGATGTCGACATGATGAAGCTGATGATCCCAACGGTGATTCAGGGTGCGGCGATGGCGATGTTCTTCATTCCATTGACGGCCATTATTCTGTCTGGGCAACCACCGGAAAAAATGCCGGCGGCGGCGGGTTTGTCCAACTTCGTGCGCATCATGTGCGGCGGTATTGGTACTTCGGTGATGTCGACCATGTGGGAAAATCGCACCACGCTGCATCATGCGCAATTAGCTGAGCATACCGGGCCGACTAGCCCTGCCTTTACCCAGGCTGTCAATACGTTAACAGCGCAAGGGATTCCAGAGCAAGGTGCATGGGCAATTATCAATCATCAGATGGATGTGCTGTCCAGCACCTTGGCAGCAACCGATATTTTTTGGTTGTCGTCGATACTATTTTTAGTTTTGATAGGCTTTATCTGGGCGACCAAGCGGGTTAAAAGCGGTTCTTCCGATGCCGCCGCAGGCGCACACTAAACTGTGTAGAAGGGTGACCATCTTCCTCTAAGCATTTACAATCATGCAGATACGGACTGGCCGACATAAAACTTTATGTCGGCCAGTTTAATTTTCACATAATGAATATGCTTTCGGCACCACATGATTGATGTGAGTTGATGCTGTGCTAATACGTACGTGATAAATCTGAATTGACCCGAACTGAACCGATGGCACCTCTCCGAACAAATTATCCGCTGACGCTCACCATATTTTGCAAGGTGGTGGATAACTTCGGCGATATTGGTATCTGCTGGCGACTCGCTCGGCAGTTGCAACATGAGTGTGGTGTGCAGGTCACGTTGTGGGTCGATGATTTGCTTAGCTTCCAGCGCATATGCCCAGACGTCAGGATAGATTTGGAGCACCAGAATATTCATGGCGTGGCGATACGTTATTGGAACACGCAAGAAGTTGTTTGTACCACCGACGATATCAGCGATGTCACGATAGAATTTTTTGCCTGCGATATTCCTCCGAGCTACATCGACGCGATGACGCAATGTGAGCCGCGTCCCGTGTGGCTAAACCTCGAAGGTCTAACCGCCGAGGACTGGGTCGAAGGTTGCCATACCTTGCCGTCGCCGCATCCGCGCTTGCCTTTGACCAAACATTTTTTCTTCCCTGGCTTTACTGACAAAACCGGCGGGCTGCTGCACGAATCCTCGTTAGTTGCGCAACGCCAAGCATTTCAGTCTGATCTGCTAGCGCAACAGAATTTTCTGACTAGCTTGAGTTTGACGGCGACTGAGCAGCTAGCGTTAAAAGTTTCGTTGTTCTGTTATGCACAGTCACCGGCCTCAGCATTGTTTGATGTTTGGCGGCAGAGCGATACCGCGATCACATGCTTGGTGCCCGAGGGCGTCGCGGCGCAAGCGGTGCAGGATTTTTTTGCTAATGGCTCTGGTGAGTCGATCAAAGCGGGCGCGGTTTGCACGCGTGGCGCACTGACACTACGTGTGCTGCCATTTATCGCGCAGCCGGAGTACGACAAATTGTTATGGGCCTGCGACCTCAATTTTGTCCGTGGCGAAGACTCGTTTGTCCGCGCACAATGGGCCAATAAACCATTTATTTGGCACATCTATCCGCAGGATGAAAATCTACACCATAAAAAACTGCGCGCGTTTTTACAGCGTTATGCACAGCACGATGATCCGCTTTCTCGTTTTTCGCTAGCTTGGAACGACGCTTTATCGGCGTCTGGATGTACGGAGGAGGATTGGAGTGCATTGTGGATGCAGTTAGTTGGCGCAACCCCTGAGATCACAGAAAATACCGTGCTGTGGCAGCAAAAAATGTTGAAAAATGGCGATCTTGCGACGAATTTGTTACGTTTTACCGAAATGCTGCGTTTAGAAATACAAAAAAAATCAGTATAATGTGCGGTTAGTTTCGATCAAACGTGAGCTTGTGGTGCGGTTAACCATCGGCCGACAGATGATTTTCATGCAACCCATTTTTACAAGCACTCTCTATGAAACCTGCAAAAGAAATTCGCGTTGGTAACATCATCATGGTGGATAGCAAGCCGTTTATCGTGCTGCGCTCTGACGTCAACGGCTCCAGCCGTACTGGCTTTACCTACAAATGGAAGATGAAAAATCTTCTGACGAACAGCCCGATGGAAAACGTCTTCCGTGGCGATGACAAGTTCGACGTGGTGGTGCTCGATAAGAAACCGGTCACTTACTCTTATTTCGCTGATCCTTTGTTCGTCTTTATGGACGAAGAATACAATCAGTTTGAAATTGAAGACGAAAACTTGGGTGATGCACTGCATTACCTGAAAGACGGCATGGAATGTGAAGCGGTGTTTTACGACGGCAAGGCTATCTCAGTCGAACTGCCAACCACCATCGCACGTGAAATCGTCTACTCCGAGCCAGCGATTAAAGGCAATACCTCCGGTAATGTGTTGAAAGACGCAATCATCGAAAATTCGGTTGAATCGTTGCGTCACACTGTTCAAGTACCGCTGTTTGTAAGCCAGGGCGACGTGATTGAAATCGATACGCGCACTAACGAATACAAGAAAATTGTACGTAACTAAGCGACTAAGTCATATAACTTAGTTCATTAGTTAAGCGAAAAAACGCCACCGTGAAGGTGGCGTTTTTTATTGCGGAAGGCTTATAAGAGCTGACTGGATGCACATATGGTTAGCGATGTGCTTAGGTGGGTTGAGTTAGCTAAATTTTGATTATGAATACGCGTAGGTTCTTGATTGCCGGATGAACTCAAGCATGTAGTCGTAGACCGACTATTTATCCGCCGCTCCAGCAATATCCCCCGCTTGGCGGATACGTGCGATCCGTTCCGCGGTTGATGGATGGCTCGCGAGATACGAGGCAGGATCGCTACTGATGGTTTGCATTTTTTCGAATCCATTCACCATGACAGAGAGTGGAATAGCATTTTTTTGCATCATCGCAATCGCATAGTCATCTGCTTCGCGTTCGGCGTCGCGTGAGTAGTGCAAGTCCAGCAACAGCGTTGGAATATTCGCTACCACCGCAGAAACATCACCAAAAATCAAGGTGCTGACCGCACCGATCGCCGAGCCTTGCACAATGCGTTGCATTAAATGATGTTCATGTAAATGACCTAGTTCGTGCGCCAATATCGGCATAAGTAGCTCATCTTTTATCATCAACTTGACCATCGCATCGGTGACAACGATGTCGCCGGAAGGCAGTGCAAACGCATTGGCGCCAATCTTACTGCTACGGAATACGATCGTATAAGGCGGTACATCTTCCTTGGGTGGCATTAATGCGCGAAAGCGCGTGCGAATTGCATCTTGTCGCGCTGCAGTTAGCTGGCTGGGCGCAAAGATATGTTTGTCCAGAAACTCTAAGGCGCCATTTCCTACAGAGCGTTCTAATTTCACAGGTACTGCATGGGCGATAACTTTGGATACTGCTGGCAGCGCATACAAATAGCCCAGTACCAGTAAGACGATGATGATGCCCACTGCTACCAGCGTGTGGCGCCAGCTTTGCTGCATTTTGACGACCATAGAATCGGCGTGACCGCTGGCCTGCAATAAAGCAGTAAATGCGGCTTGATCGTGCACTTCCAAATACGCGTCATCTGGAAAAGTCACTCTGCGTGTGCCATGTCTTGTGCGCTCCGATACACGCAAATCAGCCAGTGGTGCCGCACGTTCGGTATCGCCATGGATGGTCGCGATACCGTCGCTGACGGTCAGTGTCACTTGATGCGCACGTGACACTTTGCCGTCAAAGTAGTGGGCGGACACGCTTTCTGTCATAGCGACAAATCAAAGTCGAGCAAATCGGCCATTCCTTCGCCGGTAGCAGACACCTGCGCTTTTTCGTCTGCGACAAAGTCCTCAAGGCTACCGCTTTCTAACAGCGTCATTGATTCGACCCGATAGCGCAGCCAGCGTGTCTGTGCAAACGGCAAGAACAAGCCTAGTGTGCAGATCACACCGAGTAGATTGGTCACCGACAGAAAGACGACGCGCCCCCATTTCATCTCACAACGGAAATGATGCGGGCCTAATTGTGTGTGATTCCAGATCAGGTTTTGAATCAGCATGGAAACCACTGGAAACAATAGAAATGTCCAAGCGTAAATACCAAAAATGAAGGCGATTCCAGCGAACGCACCTGCAGCAGATGCCTGCGTACGATCACCACCAGCTTTGATCATTGCAGCGATGGTGCCGCCAAACAATACAGTGATCAGTATGATACCGGCGAGCCAGATCAGGAAAAAAATCGCATAGCGTTTGTAAAAGCTGCCGACCGTCGCATCGAAAGAGAAGTGACTGCGGCCAAAGCGGCTTTCTTCGTGTTGAAATTTCTTCAGACGTTGGTGCGCCAGCGGTGAGGCGAGAAACAAGCTAACCATCGAGATGATGGGCCACATCAGATACACGGTATATGCCTGCTTTAAACTGCCACGGAAATTAAAGCGGATGCCGCGATAGCTCGAGTTATACAGTTTGAACTGCAAGCTTTTCCAAATGAGCCACGGCATCGCGAGCCCAACCACAATCAAGATGATTAGGCTGGCGATGCCGGATGTTTTGTAGGCGAGTTGATAAAGCAGGATCAACATCAATGCGACAAAGCGGCCTTTCAGTATTGCCAGCGGATTGCCATGATAGTCAAAGCTGCCGCCAGCGACGCTGGTGCTGTTGTAAAAATAGGTGGTGCGGCGGACTTTTGCCCATGCTGAGTAAATACCTAGCGTGATGATTGAGAGCAATAAATTGACGATCCAGATACGAAAATATTCACTTCCGCTGCCGCTAAATGAAAACGGCCGCTCTTGTGTATTACCCGGGGTAAATCCGTGATTAAAATCGTCCCCCGCCTGCAACGTTGACGTTTGCTCGCTCATGATCTCTCCCTGGATGTGTGGTGCAACTTGTGCGTTATTTTTATGATCGCATCGAGTTGCACGATGCCGTGGCGAGAGTAATTTGTCAACAAACATCCATTTGGTGTGAAGCCGTGCCAGCGGCGATGCATGCTGGCACTACTGTGTGTCAAATTTATTTATAAAAAATGTAACAAGTGAGAACTTTAATAACAATATGCCAACCAAGTGTTGGTTATGCAATTTGTCTGACGTCGTTGACGTAATTGATGCAGAAAAAATTGTGTTCCTCGGCAATAAGTTCGCAACATCGATGGTTGGTGTTGTTGACCGCTACGCAGTTCTCGATTGGCAGATTTTCTGTCAGCGCACTTACATTTTTACCGTCATCGCGACGTATTTTCAGGAGATATCAAATGCTTCGTTCCGATACGCTTTTTGGCAAGCGTGAGTCCAACACCCCCAATCCTCCTGTCAGCACAACTGGCAATTCCACTTTATCCAATACGTCATCTATGTCTACTCACCCATCCAACAGCTTTAATAAACCAACCCCAGCGACTGGCAGCAGTACCGTCGTTCAGTCGCAAAGCGGTAGCAATGAAGTTGGTAGTAAATTGATTGTAGGTCCAAATATCAAATTAAAAGGTGTTGAAATCACCGATTGCGATACCTTGGTAGTCGAGGGCTTTGTCGAAGCGACGATGGATTCGCGCGTGATGCAGATTGCGCAAAACGGCTCATTTAAAGGTTCAGCAGAAATTGATATCGCTGAAATCCGCGGCACGTTTGACGGTGATCTGACCGTGCGCCAGAAGTTGGTAATTTTTAACTCCGGCAAAGTTTCCGGAAAAATCCGCTACGGCAACGTGGTGATAGAAGAAGGTGGTCAACTCACCGGTGATGTGCAGGTTGGCGGTTCGGCACAGCAAAAAGACAAAGGTTTGGCTGCAGTGGCTAAAAGCGTCTAATAACGGCGTGCAATCAATGTAATGCGATAAAAGTTTCCTGTGGTTGGTCATTGTGTCATATCGGGGCGATCTGCCTCGGTATGACAGTTTTTTTGCGTCTGTTGAAGCTTGCGCTCAGCGGTGAGCAGTCTTTTTTCATTTACGGAGATTGCGTTCTCGCTTATGCAAACTCGTTAAATCGATGCACAAAAAAAGACGCACATCGGTGCGTCTTTTTTATTTTTTGACGGCTAGAAAAACGCTAGCGTAACAGTCAATTTTTTTAAGCTTTAGGCGAGTACCCGCTTTAGGAAGGCGCTGATGTCATTGATCTCTTGCATGCAAACAGAGTGTTGCATGTCGTACTCATGCCATTCAACCTCGTACCCAAGTTTTTGCAAAGTCGCCAGCGATTGTTCGGCACGCGTGATCGGAATCACCTGATCATCATTGCCATGGCCAAAATAAATCGGTGTTGAATTATTGGCTTCGTTTCGCTCTCCCGCCAGCTTATCTTCCAACGGAATATAGCCTGATAAACAAATCAAGCCACCAAGTTTTTCTGGATAGCGCAAGCCGGTCTGCAAGGTCATTGCGCAACCTTGTGAAAAACCAGCAAGTAGAATTTTGTCGGCCGCAATACCGCGTGATTTTTCCCGCTCTATCAGTTCACGAATATCCGCTTCGGAATTGCGCACACTCTTTTCATCATCATCGCGGCCGAATTCTGTCGACTCGATATCAAACCAGGCTGGCATTAAGCGGCCGCCATTGATCGTGACTTCCAGTTGCGGTGCATGCGGAAACACAAAGCGTATCCCTGGGCATCCACTTAAATCCAATTCTTTAACGATGGGAACAAAATCATTGCCATCAGCACCGAGGCCATGCATCCAGATGACGGACACGGTAGGAGTAGGAGAGGTGGCAAGTTCGACTGTTTTCAGAAGCATGATGATTAGAAAAAAAATTGAAGAAAGGTAGAGTGAAACAAACTAATTATTCGGTGACGTCTACTTTATTTGGCACGAATAGCATGCTTAGGACGCCACGCTTTGCAGACCGCCTCATCGGTTTCGACATAGGGTCCACCGATCAGATCCAGGCAGTAAGGCACCGCAGCAAAGATGCCGCCCACCAATTGCTTACCGTCGTCGTCCTTCAAACCTTCTAGCGTTTGCTTGATTGACTTTGGCTGACCTGGCAGGTTCATGATCAATGCAGCGTGATCATCAATTTCACGGATCACCGTCACTTGACGCGACAAAATTGCAGTCGGTACAAAGTGCAGACTGACTTGTCGCATTTGTTCGCCAAAGCCTGGCATTTCTTTAGTGCCGACTGCGAGCGTCGCTTCTGGCGTGACGTCACGGCGCGCTGGGCCGGTGCCGCCGGTTGTGATCACGAGATCGCAACGCTCGACATCGACCAGCTCGATCAACGCTTGTTCAATCGCGCTTTGTTCATCCGGGATCAAACGCGTCGCCGTGGTCCAAGTGCTCGTCAATGCCGCACCAAACCAAGTCTTGAGGGCAGGAATGCCTTCGTCTTCGTACACGCCGCTAGAGGCGCGATCCGAAATCGACACGAGGCCGATTTTCAATTCGTCTGGATTAGCTTTGCTCGCGGTTTTATTCTCCATCGTCACCATCCTCATTGGGTTGATCTTTTGCAGCATTAGTGTCGCTCTGCAACTGCTTCAGGATTTGAAAAATCTCGCGATACGCTTTTGGTGGTTTATTTTCCGCCTGTTCTTTACGCGCATTGCGGATCAACGTGCGTAAATGCTGTGCTTCCAGTTGAGGATGTTCTGACAGCAATTGCGTCAACACTTTATCGTCGGCCAACAACTTATCGCGTTTGCGCTCGACCGCGTGTAAGGCCGCGGTTTCCGATTTGGAGGCGCCTTTCCAGCTATCCAGCATCTTTTGGATCTCGGCGATTTCGTGCGGCTCGAGGCTGCGCATTTTTTTGCCGACATATTGCGTCTGCCGACGGCGACCTTCGTGATCCTTGATTTGCTGACATTCAAGAATTGCGTCGCGCACGTCTTCTGGCATTGGTACGCGCTTGACCCGATCGCGTGGTTCGGCAATCAGTTCTTCACCCAATTTTTGCAGGGCGGTCATCTGACGCTTTAGTTCGGATTTTGATGGGCGCTCGTATTCTTCTTCAAATTCGCTAGAACTGAAACCTACGGCACCACGGTTGGCATTTGGCATGATTTTCTGACTGAGTGCGGCTGAGTTGACGAGAACTGCAAGCCTTTTTGGGAACGACTGATATGATAACTGTTTTAGACGCATTCCCGAAGAAAACGACCACATGAGCAATTCTGTATTTATTCACAGCCAAGATCAGTTAAAACAACTCGCGCAAGATGTACTTCGTTATGCAAAAGACAAAGGTGCCTCCGACGCTGCGGTAGAAATCAGCGAAGGTAACGGCCTGTCAGTCTCTGTACGCAAGGGTGGCATCGAAACCATAGAACAAAACAAAGATAAAGGTTTGGGCGTCACTGTGTACATCGGGCGTGACAAACATGTGCGACGCGGTAATGCCAGCACCTCGGATTTTTCGCAAAAATCCTTACAAGCCACCGTTGAGGCGGCATATAACATCGCACGATTTACTGCTGAAGATGATTGCGCTGGTCTGCCCGACGACGCCATGCTGGAACGTGCACCGCAGGATTTGCAACTCTGCTATCCGTGGCTGTTGTCGACCGAAGAAGCGGTAGAACTGGCACGTCGCGGCGAAGCAGCAGCGTTTGAAGTTGATAAACGCATTACCAATAGTGAAGGCGCTGGCGTGTATGCGCAGCAATCGCATTTTGTCTCAGCCAACTCGCGCGGATTTATCGGCGGTTACCCCTATTCACGCCATACCATTTCGGTCGCACCAATTGCAGGTAAGGGTGCCAATATGCAGCGCGATGATTGGTACACTTCCGTGCGCGACCCTAAAAAACTGGCGCAACCAGAAGCGGTCGGCCGTTACGCTGCCGAGCGCGCTTTAGCTCGTTTGAATGCACGTAAGCTCGATACCCGCCATTGCCCAGTATTGTTCGATGCGCCACTGGCAGCTGGTTTACTGGGCGCATTTGTGCAAGCAGTGTCGGGCGGAGCGCTGTATCGAAAATCCACGTTCTTGCTCGATTCTTTGGGAAAGTCTGCGTTTGCGTCACACATCCAAATTTCTGAAGATCCCCATCAGGTCGGCGCGGTCGGCTCCGCTCCGTTTGATGATGAAGGCGTCAAAACCAGCCGTCGTGATGTCGTTAAAGATGGCGTGGTGCAGGGCTATTTCTTGTCTACCTATTCGGCGCGCAAACTCGGCATGCAAACCACCGGCAATGCGGGCGGCTCGCATAACCTGGTGATGTCCTCGTCATTGACCAAACCTAGCGATGATTTCAAAGCGATGTTGAAGAAGCTCGATACCGGCTTGCTGGTGACCGAGTTGATGGGACAGGGTGTCAATTACGTCACCGGCGATTATTCGCGCGGTGCATCGGGATTTTGGGTCGAGAAGGGTGTGATTCAATATCCGGTAGAAGAGATTACGATTGCTGGCAACATGAAAGACATCTTTCAGCAGATTACTGCGATTGGTGCAGATACCTTGGTGCGAGGTACCAAGCAGGTTGGTTCGGTGTTGATTGAGAAGATGGTGGTGGCGGGGTCTTAAACCGCTCGCAGTCCAAACATAAAAAAGCCTGTTCACACATTAATGTGGACAGGCTTTTTTTATTGAGAGGCTTGAGACTGATTAATCGGGCATCATCAATTCAATAACGTACGTACGCGCGCAATCGCCTTGCGCACTTGTTCCGGTGCAGTACCGCCTACGTGGTTACGCGCAGCGACTGAACCTTCCAGCGTCAATACTTCAAACACATCGGCTTTGATCAGTGACGAGAAGGCTTGCAGCTCTTCCAGCGACAGATCACTCAAATCACATTCGCGATCGACGCAGGCGCGCACCGCCAGTGCAACGGCTTCATGCGCATCGCGGAACGGTAAGCCTTGCTTGACCAGATAGTCGGCCAGATCGGTAGCGGTGGCATAACCTTGCAGTGCGGCGGCACGCATCGCTTCAGGTTTGACGGTGATGCCGCGTGCCATGTCGGCAAAGATGCGCAGCGTGTCGATGACAGTGTCGACGGTGTCGAATAACGGTTCTTTATCTTCTTGGTTGTCTTTGTTGTAGGCCAGTGGCTGGCCTTTCATCAACGTCAGCAAGGCTATCAGATGGCCGTTGACGCGGCCGGTTTTGCCGCGTGCGAGTTCGGGCACATCGGGATTTTTCTTTTGCGGCATGATCGAGGAGCCGGTGCAAAAGCGGTCGGCGATGTCGATAAAGCCGACGCGTGGGCTCATCCAGATCACCAGTTCTTCTGACATGCGCGAGACGTGCGTCATGATCAGTGCAGCAGCGGCGCAAAATTCAATCGCGAAGTCACGATCAGAAACGGCATCCAGCGAGTTATGGCAAACGTCGTCAAAACCAAGCGTCTTGGCGACGCGTTCTCTATCAATCGGGAAGGTGGTGCCGGCCAGCGCCGCTGCGCCCAGTGGCAGGCGATTGACGCGTTTGCGGCAATCCTGCATGCGCTCGGCATCACGGCTGAACATTTCAACATAGGCCAGCATGTGATGGCCGAAGGTGATCGGTTGCGCTACCTGCATGTGGGTAAAGCCGGGCAGGATGGTGTCGGCGTGTTGCTCAGCCAAATCCAGTAATGCCAGGCGCAGATCACGCAGCAGCGCGCAGATGTTGTCGATTTCGCTGCGTACGTACAGGCGGATGTCGGTGGCGACCTGATCGTTGCGCGAGCGGCCCGTGTGTAGACGCTTGCCGGCATCGCCAGCCAGTTCGGTCAGGCGTTTTTCAATATTCAGATGCACGTCTTCCAGATCCAGCAGCCACTCAAACTTGTCAGCGGCGATTTCTTCTAGAATCTGTGCCATACCGCGCTGAATTGCGGCATGATCGTCAGCGCTGATAATCTTTTGATGCGCCAACATCTCTGCATGGGCGAGCGAACCTTGGATATCAACTTGCGCCAAACGCTTGTCGAAAAACACCGATGCGGTGTAACGTTTGACCAGATCGGAAACCGGTTCGTTGAAGCGTGCCGACCACGCCTCGCTTTTTTTGGAGAGTTGTGCTGTCATAATTAGTGTCCTGAGTAATACGCGATTATAAAACAGCTGGCACCGTCAGCCCACTTTCAAAGCCGTATAAATACTTTTAAATCCAAACACATGCCAAAGCAGCCGCTCGTCAAAGACAGCTCAAGCGCAACAGCGATAGAAATGGTGATTCCAGATTGTTGCAATATTGGCATCATCGTGCGTGCATTGTTGACTGTTAATGGCGTGGTGCTGGCGGCTATTTTGATCGGTGCCGCAAATTTACGTGCCGGCATGTTGAGTTTTGTGGAAGCTTCGATGTTGATTGAGCTCGCTTGCTTGACCTCGTTATTTGCCTTGTGTGGATTGCGACGTGCGGTCAAAACAATCTCGGCATCGGGTCAACGCGTGGCCTGTGCGTTGGTGCCGGCGGTGATTACCGGGATCTTTATCCGTTATCTACTGACCGATAGCAGTGGCGTGATTCGTTTGACAGAGCTGTCGGTGTGGCAGGGAATGGCGTGCGCGGCATTGTTTGGCATCGCATTGCAACATTATTTTGAATTGCGTACGCGCGCTTTTTCACCCGCCTTGGCAGAGGCACGTCTGCAAGCGCTACAGGCGCGGATACGACCGCATTTTTTATTCAATAGTTTGAATGCGGTGCTATCGCTGATACGCACCGAGCCCAAACGTGCCGAAACCACATTGGAAGATCTAGCCGACCTGTTTCGCGTGCTGATGCGTGATGCGCGCGATGTCACAACTCTGGGTAACGAAATCCGCATCGGTATGCAGTATCTGGCAATTGAAAAGGTTAGGTTAGGTGAGCGCTTGCAGGTGGAGTGGGATACCGATGGTATTTCTGCCGACGTTTTGCAAAAAGCAACCACGCCCTCTTTGTTGCTGCAGCCATTGTTGGAAAATGCAGTGCATTATGGCGTCGAAGCATCCGATAAATCTGCGACCATCAAGATTGCGATCCGTCGTAGCCGTGAGCATATTGAGCTGGTAATGCGTAATCCTTACCATCCACACGCAGTCTCAACCGGTAATCGCATGGCGTTGAATAATATCCGCGAGCGTTTAACCTTGCTTTACGATATTGAGGCGCAGTTGACGACGCAGGTGATAGACGGACAGTTTCGCGTGCATCTGATTTTTCCTTATCGGAAGGCGACAACGGCATGAGCGAGGCGAGTGTAATGAGTACGTCAACGCCACGTATTTTGATCGTTGATGACGAAGCGCCGGCGCGTGCGCGTTTGACGACTTTGTTGGGTGATATTGCGGAGCAGTGTCCGCATCAGTTAGTTGGTGAGGCGGTGCAGGCGCAGCAGGCATTAGACAAGATTGTCGAGCTACGGCCAGATATCGTATTGCTGGATGTGCAGATGCCCGGGATGAGTGGCATCGAATTTGCGGCACATTTGGCACAAAGTGATTACGCATCCACTGCGATTATTTTTGTCACCGCACATGACGCATATGCGTTAAAAGCGTTTGAGGTGCATGCATTGGATTATTTGCTGAAGCCGGTACGCGCTGCCAGATTAGCAGAAGCGATTGGGCGTGCGGTGAGCTTGCGGCAAAGCGTGACGAGGGAAAAAAATACGGACAAAAATACGGACAAAGATTCGAAACAGAGTTTGCAGAAAAATTCGCAAAAACAGCAGATGGAAAGTCTGATAGTGACCATGCCGCAGGTGCGCAAGAATTTCTCGGTGCAAGAGCGTGGACGTTTGTTATTGGTGCCGGTGTTCGATGTGCTGTATTTGAAGGCAGAAGCAAAGTACATCACGTTGCGCACGCGGGAGCGTGAATACTTGATCGAGGCTTCGTTGTTATCACTAGAGCAGGAATTGGGTGAGCGGTTCGTACGGGTACATCGCAATGCGTTGGTTGCGCGCGATGCGATTATCGGAGTTGAAAAAGGTGCGCTCAGTTCCGATCATGACAGCGACACAGATGGTGAAAAAGCACAGGAATCGTGGCAGGTGATTTTGCATGAGATAGATGACCGCTTGCCGATTTCACGCCGTCAATGGCCGGTGGTTAAAGCTTTGGTAAAGTAGTTTGGGTAGTTAGCCGGACTTATGAGTGATCGCTGCACAAACGTAAATGAAACATAAAAAAGGGAGACTAAAAAGTCTCCCTTTTTGTTAAACACCTGAATTGATTAACCAGTGTTGCGCAAGCCGGCCGCGATGCCGTTGATCGACAAATGAATACCGCGTCGTACCCGATCATCCACATTGCCATTGTGCATGGTGGCGCGGTGGCGTTTGATTAATTCTACCTGCAGATGGTTGAGTGGATCGAGATAGGCAAAACGGTTTTTGATCGAACGTGCCAACAATGGATTATCAGCCAGTCTTTCCTTCTTGCCAGTAATCAGCGTCAAGCAGGCAGAGGTACGCTCATGTTCCGCTACGATGCGTTTGAAAATGCTGTTGCGCAGACGTTTATCTGTCACCATTTCTGAGTAGCGCGAGGCGACCGCAAGATCTGTTTTGGACAAAACCATATCCATGTTTGACAGCAGCATTTCAAAGAATGGCCATTCTTTGAACATGGTGCGCAGCATTGCCACGCGTTGGTTTCTATTGCCTTGTTCTAGCCATTGTTCGATCGCAGTGCCGAAACCATACCAGCCCGGTAGCAACAAACGACATTGTCCCCATGAGAAGCCCCACGGAATTGCACGTAGATCTTCGATGCGACGCGTCGCCTTGCGCGAAGCCGGACGCGAGCCTATGTTTAACTCGGCGATTTCAGCAATCGGTGTGGCGGAGAAGAAGTAATCCGTAAAGCCCGGAGTTTCATACACCAGATTGCGATAGCCTTTATAGGCAAGGTCGGACAATTCCTCCATCACGCTTTCAAACTCGGTGAGTTTTTTCGCGTATTTACCATTTGGCGAATGCGGCGTCAGGCTGGCCTCAAGCGTCGCTGCAACCAGTAGTGCCAGATTGCGGCGGCCGATTTCTGGGTTAGAAAATTTGGAGGCAATGATTTCGCCTTGCTCGGTCAGACGAATCTGGCCGTTCACGGTGCCCGGTGGTTGCGCCAAAATTGCTTCATAGCTTGGTCCGCCGCCGCGACCGACGGTGCCGCCACGACCATGGAACAGGCGCATCTTGACGCCAGCACGATTGAATACTTGTACCAGCTCAGTTTCCGCTTTGTACAACTCCCAGTTGGAAGTGAGGAAGCCACCATCTTTGTTGGAGTCCGAGTAGCCGAGCATAACTTCTTGCAGATGACCTTGCTTTGCGATCAGTTTCCTGACGCGCGGGTTGGCCATAAATTGTTCCATGATCACCGGCGCCAGACGCAGATCGGGAATCGTTTCAAACAATGGAATCACCATCAATTCGACTTCACCAATTGACGTTACATCGGTGTCGGGACGCAGCAGGCCAGATTCGCGTTGCAGCAGCAAGACTTCCAACATGTCGGAGACGGTCTCGGTGTGCGAGATGATGTAGTTGCGGATCGCATGCGCGCCATAGCGTTTGCGGATTTCACTTGCGGTACGCATAATCGAAAGTTCGGAGTTAGTCTCAGCCGAATAATCGATATATGGTGAAAACAGTAGGCGCGGTTTATCAAGTTCGCTCAGGATCAGCTTAACTTTTTCTTCTTCTGACAAGCCAGCATAGTTGCTTTCGACTTGCGCAAAGCTGAATAGCTCGCTTAATACACGCTCATGTACATCAGAGCTTTGGCGCATGTCGAGTGTGGCCAGATGAAAGCCGAAAATTTCGGATGCGCGCAATAGATTGGCGAGACGCGGCTTGATCAATGCGCTGCCATGATGGGCTTTTAGCGAGTCGACCAAGATCAGTAATTCAGCGGAAAATTCATCAGCTTTTATATACGGCGCCGCTGACCCCACTTCCTTGCGTAATACATGTGAGCCGAAGTCACGGGCGGTAGCAGCTAGTCTTGCATAAATACGGATCAGCGCGCGACGGTACTGTTCATCGGCACGATGTTCGGACTCATCAGGTGATTCGTCTGCCAATGCGGCAACTTCCGGGCTGACGCCAGCGAGGAAGGTCGAGATCGACAGTTCTGCACCTAGCGCATGTACTTCTTCCATGTAGAAATCAAGGATGGTGGTCGATTGTCGTGCCAGCGCTAGGCGCATGGTGTCGCCATTGACGTTGGGATTGCCGTCGCGGTCGCCACCAATCCAGCTACCCATCTGTACATACGATGGGAGATCACGATAATTTTCCTTGTTGGCATTGGCACCGCGTTGTGGAAATTCTTCCGCGATGTCCTCTTCGATATCTTCATACATGGCTGGCAGTTCGCGCAGAAAAGTCATGCGGTAATAAGACAGCGCGTTATTGATCTCGTCTTCCACCTTTAGCTTGGTGTAACGCAGCAAACGGGTTTGCCACAGAGTAGTGACGCGAGCATGGAGGCGGGCGCTGTTTTCGGCACGTTCCTTTGCTGTCATCGGCAGATCACGCTCAGCCAACAAGGCGGCGATGTCATGTTCGGCATTGAGCACGCTCTTGCGCTGCACTTCCGTTGGATGCGCGGTGAGTACTGGCGAAATCAGCGATTCCTTGAAAAATTTACGCACAGCAGCACCGGAAACACCTGCTTCATGCAGCTTTTTCAACGCATAGGCAATACTGCCTTGACGTGGTGCAGAGCCCGCCAACAGATGGGCACGGCGGCGGCGATTGTGGTGTTGATCTTCGGCGATATTGGCCAAATGCGAGAAATACGAAAACGCGCGCACCACGCTAATGGTTTGCTCACGCGTGAGCTTCTTTAATAATTTATTGAGTTCGGCGCCGGCTTGTACATCCGCTTCACGACGGAAACGCACGGCAGTTTGACGGATGGTTTCGACGATCTCGAACACTGCATCGCCTTCCTGATCGCGCAAGACGTCACCAAGTAATCGTCCTAGCAAACGAATATCTTCTTTAAGCGGAGCATCCTTTTTGGCTGCAGGAGAGACGGTGCGCGCTGGAGCTTTAATTTGTTTTGCCATAGTGGAGTAGTGCAATCAACTGGTTGGTGATAATGAAGAGAGGCGATATAAATATTCACGCAAAGGCGCGTGATAAGATTTCAATACTTACTCAAACAAAAATCTGCTGCCGTGCAAATGGTTCGCTGATCCAGCAGAACATTGAAAGAACTTGTGTTGAAATTTTCCTCTCCGAAAAAACTGATTATCGCATCCCGCGAAAGTCGCTTGGCGATGTGGCAAGCCGAGGATGTCCGCGACAAACTGCGTTTATTATATCCGCAGTGTGAAGTTGAGATTCTTGGCATGACCACTCGCGGTGATCAAATCCTTGATAGAGCCTTGTCAAAAGTCGGTGGTAAGGGCTTATTTATCAAAGAATTGGAAGTCGCAATCGCCGAGCGCCGCGCCGATTTAGCGGTACATTCGCTCAAAGATGTGCCGATGACCTTGCCCCAAGAATTTCAGCTCGCCGCAATTTTGGAGCGCGAAGAACCCTTAGATGCCTTTGTCTCCAATGAATACGCAGCACTGGCCGAATTGCCGCCGGGTGCGGTCGTCGGCACGAGTAGTCTGCGGCGCCAGGCGCAGGTCGCCATGCTTTATCCGCATTTGGTGGTTCAACCTTTACGCGGCAATCTCGATACGCGTTTGGGCAAGCTCGACAAAGGCGAATACGCCGCCATCATTCTGGCGGCTGCCGGGCTTAAACGCTTAAAGATGCAAGATCGCATACGCGCTTGTTTAGAGCCAGAAACCAGTCTGCCAGCCCCTGGGCAGGGCGCGATGGCGATTGAGATACATAGTGATAGAGCCGATTTGCTGGAATGGCTGGCGCCGCTTAACCATCATGCTACCTCGCAAATGGCGATCGCCGAGCGCACCGTGTCACGCAACTTTGGTGGTAGTTGCCAAGTGCCACTTGCCGCCTATGCAACGATAGATGGCAACACCATGCGTCTACGCGCACTGATCGCAACGCCCGATGGCAAGCGTACCGCCCGTGCTGATCTGCAGGGCCCGGCAGATGCACCGGAACAGCTGGGCGCTAGCATCGCCACCATGCTGCAACAGCAAGGTGCACACGAGATTCTCGCCAGCTGCCGTAGCGACGATCATATAAATGGCGGCGATGCAAACCATAGCTGAAGCGGTTGTTGTCACACGGCCGCTAGCGCAGGCCGATGATTTAATGCAGCGGATTGCTGCATTAGGCCGCACTGCTATTCTTTTTCCGTTGCTCGAAATACATCCGCTGGCAGACCAAACAGAATTAAAAAAAAGTTTGGCGACGCTGGAGCGCTATGCGCTGATCGCATTTGTTAGTCCTAACGCGATTGATGCGGCTTTTGCCGCACGTGCAAATTGGCCGCATGAAATCCCATTGGCGGTAGTGGGCGAAGGAAGTCGCGTACGTTTAGCCAAATATGGGATCACGGATCAAACCACGCAGATATTTCGTCCACCGATCGGCGCACGCATGGATAGTCAGGCCTTACTCGCCGAATTGGATCTCGATGCTTTGCGGGACAAACGTGTGTTGATCGTGCGCGGTGAAACGGGTCGTGAACTATTGGCGGATAGTTTGCGCGCCGCTGGTATACAGGTAGAACTGATTGCCGCCTATCGCCGCGCCGCGCCTAAAGCGGATGCAAAGATACTTGGTGAACTGAAACAGTTGTTATGTTGTCATAACGTTTGGATAGTGACCAGTTCTGAAGCTTTACAGGTTTGGTCAAATATGGTGTTGCAACTTGAGGATGCGGAGGTCGTCGCAAAAATGCAACAGAAAAAAATCCTTGTGCCACATGCACGAATCGCTGAAACCGCACAGCAGCTTGGGTTTCGCAATATTGTACTCACTAGATCAGGCGACGACGGATTGATAGCCGCGTTACAATCTCGACCATGAACTCAACCAATTCTCCTGAAGACGGCGTGCAGTCAGAATCGACGCCAGTACCTGCATCAACTGCAGCGAGCGCCCCCAAGGCGGACGCCAGCCAATCGGGCGCAGACAAGCATGTCCCAAAAGCTAGCAAAGTCAGCACCCGCAAAGCATCCTCGCGACAGGGCTTTATTTACGTCGCCTTATTGATACTTGCTTTGCTGTTGGCGGCGCAATGGTGGTTTACGAATCAACAACTATCGCATTTGCGTAGCGAAGTCGCGCAACGCATGCAAAGTGGCGACTCGATTAATACTGAAACCAGAGTATTGGCGAAGTCCATCGATGAAACGACACAAGCTTTGCAAGCCAAGGTCAATGTGTTGGAGAACAAGCAAAGCGAGACGCAAAATCAGCAAGTTGCGTTTGAGCAGTTGTATCAGGATTTATTTAAGCGACGCGATGATTGGGTGTTGTCTGGTGTTGAGCAAACTCTGTCGGTCGCCAATCAGCAATTACAATTGGCATCGAACGTCGCGGGCGCTTTGATTGCGCTAGAAAATGCGGATGCGCGCTTGTCACGTGACGACGTAGCGCAATTTATCAATGTACGACGTGCAATAGCACACGATATCGAGCGATTGAAAGCCTTGCCAAATCTGGATATGACAGGGATTGCGTTGCGATTGGATAGTGTGATTGATCAGATTGATAATATGCCGTTGCTATCGGATGAGCGACCAGTAGAAAGCCAGATTGCACCTAAAAATGCAGCGTTACCTAAGCAGAGCAAGTCTGATGAGATCGTTGCGCCTACCGCCGAAATGTCGACTGCGCAAAGATGGGCGCTAACGTTTAAAAATAAATGGCAAAGCTTCTCCACGGAAATGTGGGGCGATATTCAGCAATTGGTGCGCGTACGCGAAGTGAACAATCCAGATGCTTTGCTACTGTCGCCAACGCAGGCTTTTTACGCACGAGAAAATCTCAAATTACGTTTGTTGAGCGCGCGTTTGGGATTATTGTCACGTAATGAGTCAGCCTTCCGCAGCGATATGGTGGCAGCGCAAGAAACGATTAACCGGTATTTCGATACGCGTGCCAAGCAGACCCAAAATATGCAAGCGATGTTGAAACAAATACAGACGAACAAATTGTCGATCGATCTTCCGACGCTAGATGAAAGTCTGAGCGCGGTGCGCAATTACAAAGCCAAGCCTTGAGCGATCGTTGGCTGGAATGGAAATGAAGTTTGGTTGCAACGGTCAAGTAAAACCGAAGTAAAACTGAAGCAGAATCAGAATTCTTTTAGTTTTATCTCGATTCTTATTCAACCCAGTGTTGACCAAGCTGTAAATCGACAACCGTTGGCTGCTTTTATTTAGATTATCTTATGCGTATATTTCTCTGGTTGATTGCCTTGTTTGCCGCCGCAATCGGTTTGGCGGTAGCAACACGCTTCAATCTCGGTAACGTGGTGTTGTTCTATCCACCATATCGAATCGATCTTTCCCTCAATTTTTTCATACTGCTAGAAATCCTGCTGTTCGTGCTGCTGTATGTGGTGTTGAAAGCCATACGCGTGACACAGCGCATGCCAGCCCGCGTCATGGCTTATCGTCGTGAAAAGCGTGAGCGCAAAGGTAATTTGGCATTGCGTGAAGCACTCAAGTCATTTTTGGAGGGCCGTTTCGGCCACGCTGAAAAAGCTGCGATGCGCGCCAGCGATTCACCTGATAACGCCGGTTTGGCAGCACTAATCGCCGCCCGTGCAGCGCATTTGATGCAGCAAACCGAGCGCCGCGATACTTGGTTGGCCGCAGTGGAAGCGGATGAAACCCTAAAAACCGCGCGTCTGATGACCGCGATGGAGTTGTTGGTAGACGAGCGCCAGCCGGAAAAAGCATTGGAAGTCGTCAAAGAACTCAATGCAAACGGTACGCGACACATCCATGCTTTGCGCATGGCGTTAAAGGCATATCAGCGTGTCGGCAATTGGGCCGAAGTACTGCGTCTGGTTTACACCTTAGACAAGAACAAAGCCTTGCATCCCGCCTTATCTGCACGCCTGCGGGAATTGGCATATCACGACGTGCTGACAGACCCATCGCATGATGCCGAGTCTATCCGTGCAGCGTGGCGCGACATCCCATCTGAAGACAAAATCAAAGTTTTTGTCGCAGTCGATGCCGCTGCAGCATTTAATGCCAATGGCCTGCACGCAGAAGCGCGTAGTATCGTCGAAAAAGCGATTGCGATCGAATGGGACGAGCGTCTGTTACGAGCCTATCGTGCTTCGGCGGCAGAAGCCAGCTCCCCCGCTTTATTAGCGCAGATTGAGCGATGCGAAGCATGGCAAGCCAAGCACATACATGACGCAGAATTGTCATTGACCTTGGGTTCATTGTGCTTGCGTCAAAGCTTGTGGGGTAAGGCACAGCGTCATTTAGAACAAGCTTTGATTGATGCAGACACTTCACAGCAAGTGCAAGAAGCCCATCTGCGTCTGGCACAATTGCATCAAGCGTTAGGTCAAACCGAAAAAGCAGCTTCGCACTATCAGCAATGTGCTCTGGCATCGATGAAATAATCTGCAGCGTCGGGCATGTTTGGGCTGTGTGAAAAACTGCCGTTACAAACAACTATTTTGTTGGAAACTTCCATTCGGTCTTACCGGTCCAAATGCCGGTAAGCAGTCATTTGACGAAAGCCGTTATAATCTTGGGTTTCGTCGCCTCCCATTTTGAGAAAATATCATGAGCTTGAATCACGTCCCAGCGGGCAAGGATCTGCCTAACGATTTTAACGTCATCATCGAAATTCCGATGAATGCCGATCCGGTCAAATATGAAGTCGATAAGGAAAGCGGCGCGATTTTTGTCGATCGCTTCATGAGTACCGCTATGCATTACCCATGTAACTATGGCTACATTCCGCAAACCTTGTCAGGTGACGGTGATCCCGCTGACGTATTGGTGATTACGCCATTTCCGTTAGTGCCAGGCGTGGTTGTGCGTTGCCGCGCGATCGGCATGTTGAAGATGACCGACGAAGCCGGTAGCGATGCCAAATTGTTGGCAGTGCCGATCGACAAGATTTTGTCGATTTATACGCATTGGCAAAAGCCGGAAGATATCAACGATCTGCGCCTGCAACAGATTCAGCATTTCTTCGAGCACTATAAAGATCTGGAGCAGGGCAAATGGGTCAAGGTAGATGGTTGGGTCGGCCCCGACGAAGCGAAAGAAGAAATTCTTAGTAGCGTGAAGGCTTACCAAGCTGCACAGGGTAAAAAATCCTGAGCAAGGAATAAGCAGAATCAGAATAAATAAAAAACGCACTTTCGAGTGCGTTTTTTATTAGGGTAATGAGGAGCCATTGCAGGGGAGTGTTTGGAGTATTCAATTGACCTAGCAATTAGTCTTAGGCGTGACGTTTTCGCCAAGAGTGCGTTATTGCCGCAACATCATGTACGCAACAATGGCAACACCTAAGGACACTGAACAGATTGATAAAAACAGCGACATGCGCGCCAGCCGATAGGGGCGAGTTTTTCCTTTTTTTGTATGCGTTTTACTTTGTTCTGCATCGCGTCGTGAGCGGCGCAAATAGCGTTTGATATCGAGTGCCATCTCTCCTGCAGTTTGATAGCGTCGCTCGACTTTTTTGGACATCGCTTTCATCACGATTCTGGAGAGCGTGGCGGGGATCGATGGCTCTAGCGTATGCGGTTCGGGCACGGCCTTGAAAACGATTTGATGCAATAGTTTGCTGGTATCTTCTGCTTGGAACGGCTTGCGAAAAGTCAGCATCTCAAACATCACCGCGCCTAGCGAATAAATGTCGGCACGCGCATCAACCGATTGGCCGAGTGCTTGTTCCGGGGACATGTAATTGGGCGTACCCATAATATTGTCGTGAAACAAAGTTTCTGGCGAGTCCGATTGCTGTGGCATGTCGGAGACGCGATTAGGTGTGCGTGCAATGCCAAAATCAACTAGCTTCGGCTGCTGATCGGCAATCATAAAAATATTGGCGGGCTTGATATCGCGATGCACGACGCCGTTTGAGTGCGCGTGTTCTAGCGCTTCGGCAATCTTCCAGGTGATTGAGGCGACATCTTCAGCGTTGAATCGCTGGCCATCTTTATCCAATAATTTGTTCAACTCTTTGCCTTGCAGATATTCCATCGCAATGTAAGTGATGCCGCCTTCGGTTGAGGTTTCGTAAATGGTGACGATATTGGCATGTGCCAATCTGCCGGCCGCGCGCGCCTCGTTGATCAACTGTTGTTCATGCAGTTTTTTCTCAACCTGAGAAAGACGAGAGGGAAGAACCTTCAGCGCGATATCTCGATCAATGATGGGGTCGTGCGCCAGATAGACGATACCGAGCGAGCCGCGGCCTAACTCGTGCTTGATATAAAACCGACCAATGCGCGCTGGTAAGTTGTGCCGCGTTGTCGATTCGGGTTGGGGGACGGCGTGTAAGGTCATGGTGCCGCTAGCATGCCTTGATGTTAAAAATATCTCAAGTTTTCTCGATGTCGGACTGTATCAATTTGGCATCTTGCTTTTTCGCGCTGTTTTGAAATGGATTGTGTTCATTGAGCTCGTCGATATAGGCGGCGATGCCGGAGCTCTCATGCTGTAAAAAATGCTCAACCGCATCAGCAAAGGCTGCATGCGCCAGCCAATGTGCAGACCAGGTTTTTTGCGGCAAAAATCCGCGTGCCATTTTATGTTCGCCTTGCGCGCCACCTTCAAAGCACTGGATACCTTCGGCAATGCAAAACTCTAGCGGCTGGTAGTAGGCCGTTTCAAAATGCAGGCTGTCGATTTCTTCCATCGTGCCCCAATATCTGCCATACAGCGTCTGCTGATCGTAGACGACAAGCGAGCAAGCGAGCGCTGCCTCATCACGCTCGGCCACGATCAGCAATAGATGTTGCGGCATGGTTGCGGCGATACGCAAAAAGAAATCCAGATTGAGATAAGGCGTTGAGCGATGCATCGCATAGGTTCGGTCGTAGCAGCGTTTGAAAAAAATCCAGTCTTCTTTAGTCGCATCCTGTCCGCGAATATGGAGAAAGCTTATGCCTGCTTGCTGCACCTTGCGTCGTTCAGCGCGGATGTTTTTGCGCTTCTTGCGTTCTAGCGTGGCGAGAAAATCGTCGAAGCTGCAGTAACCGGCATTGAGCCAATGAAATTGCACGCCGGTGCGCAGCATAAAACCGGCGGCACGCAGGGTTTCAGCTTCCGCTTGCGGCGGGTACAGGATATGGGTGGAAGAAAAATCGTTGCTTTTCTGAATCGTCACGATGGCTGTCACCAGCGCATGCAGGGCTTCGGCATCGCGCGCTAATAAACGATTGCCGGTGACAGGCGTAAAAGGAATCGCCGATAACAGTTTTGGGTAGTAAGGTAGACCGTTGCGCTGATAGGCATCAGCCCATGCCCAGTCGAATACGTATTCCCCATAAGAGTGTGCCTTGGCATACAGTGGCAGGGCGGCAGCGAGTACATCTGTGCCATCTTGCTCGCGCCAGATCGTCAGATATTGCGGTTGCCAGCCGCTTGCTGCCGAGGCGCAGCCGCTTTGATGCAGACTGTCGAGGAAGGCATAGGATAGAAACGGATTAGCATTGCTTTGTACAGCGATCAGTGCATCCCAACAAGCTTGGCCGATTTCGGACAGAGAAGAAACGATTCGCGTGCGATAATTCACAGATGGCAGTGTGTTATTCATGCCTGCTTAAAACTGTAAGCATGCTTGATTGTTTGTATCCTTGACGCTCAGCATTCTTGATAATGTCATTTGTCGTTCTTCAGATCCTAGATAGCTATTTATACCAATGACAGCCAAAGTCGCCATTGCTCAAATCAACAGCACCGTCGGTGATCTTGCCGGCAATCGTGCAAAGATTGTTGATTTTTCCCGTCGTGCTGCAGCACAGTCTGCCGATATCGTCCTGACGCCGGAGTTGTCTCTGGTCGGTTACCCACCGGAAGATTTGCTGCTGCGCCGCTCATTCTACGCAAAAAGCGCCGATGCGTTGGCGGCACTCGCCGCCGATCTGGCCGAGCTCACGAATCTGTATGTGCTGGTTGGCCATCCGCATGAGAAAAACGGACAGTATTTCAATGCTGCATCGGTGCTGTGCAATGGCAAGATCATCGGCACTTACTGCAAGCGCGATTTGCCGAATAATGCGGTGTTTGATGAAAAGCGCTATTTCTCCTCCGGCGATCTGCCTTATGTTTTTACGGTTAAGGGCGTGCGCTTTGGTATCAATATTTGTGAAGATACTTGGTCACCGGAAGCACCGCGCCGCGCTGCCGAAGCAGGTGCACACGTGTTATTGGTACCAAACGGCTCGCCTTATCACACCGGCAAGCAGCAGACGCGCATCGATATCATGCGTAGCAGCGTCAGCGTACAAGGCCTGAGCTTGGTGTATGCCAATTTGGTGGGCGGCCAGGATGAGCTGGTGTTTGACGGTAGTTCTTTTGTACTGGATCGGACCGGTATTGTGCGTGCCCAGTTGGGCCATTGCGTTGAAGATTTGCAACTCGTTGAGTTTGATGGTGATACCCCGCTGGAAGCAACGATTGCGCCGGTATTATCGGTAGAGGCGCAGGTTTATCAGGCCCTGGTTTTGGGTGTGCGTGATTACGTTGGCAAAAATGGTTTTCCGGGAGCGTTGATTGGTATGTCGGGCGGTGTCGATTCGGCTTTGACACTGGCGGTGGCAGTGGATGCATTGGGCGCGGATAAGGTGCGCGCTGTGATGATGCCGTCCCCCTATACTGCGGAAATTTCTCGTATCGATTCTCGTGATATGGTCAAGCGCGTGGGCGTGCGCTATGACGAAATCGGCATCGGCGATTGTTTTGATGCGTTTAACCGTACGCTGGCACACGATTTTACTGGGCTGCAGCAAGACACCACGGAAGAAAATATCCAGGCACGCATACGCGGCACGATTTTGATGGCATTATCGAATAAACATGGTGCGATCGTTTTGACGACCGGTAACAAGAGTGAAATGGCCGTTGGTTATTGCACTTTGTATGGTGATATGGCGGGTGGTTTTGCAGTATTGAAAGATATCGCTAAAACGCTAGTGTATCGTTTGTGCAGCTATCGCAATACCGTATCGGATGTGATTCCGCAGCGGATACTGACGCGTGCACCGTCAGCCGAGCTGCGACCGGATCAGACCGATCAGGATTCGCTGCCACCCTACGATATTTTGGATGCGATCATGCAACGTTATATGGAAGAAAACCAAAGTGGTGCAGAGATTATCGCCGCTGGTTATCGAGAGGAAGATGTAGCCCGCATCATCCATTTGATTAAAATTAATGAATACAAACGGCGCCAGTCGCCGGTCGGTATACGCGTCACGCATCGTGGTTTTGGACGTGATTGGCGTTATCCTATTACCTCAAAATTTCGCGAATAAGAATATTTTAAGAGTGTTTAGCTAGGTACGAATAGATAAAAATGCCGGATTGCGACGCAAGATGTAGACTGTATGCAAGGTTCGGTTTCATGACAATAACAAGGAGTTTCAATGAAAAAGATTACGGCAATCATCAAACCATTCAAACTGGATGAAGTGCGGGAAGGGCTGGCAGAAGTCGGCGTTACCGGTTTGACGGTCACGGAAGTAAAAGGCTTTGGCCGTCAAAAAGGACATACCGAGTTGTATCGTGGCGCGGAATATGTGGTCGACTTTTTGCCTAAAGTAAAAGTTGAAGCAGTGGTCGACGATGAGGTGGTCGATCAAGCAGTAGAAGCCATTATCAAAGCTGCGCGCACCGGCAAAATTGGCGATGGCAAAATTTTTGTGCAGGCGATTGAGCAAGTGGTGCGTATCCGTACTGGCGAAACCGGTATTGATGCAGTTTAATGTTTGTGCTCACTGATTTAAGGTCTCGCTAGCACTGTGGTGTCGCGGCGAACAAGATTGAAAATTTAGCTGAGGACGACGCCAATAGCAAAAAAGCCTCATCACGACGATGAGGCTTTTTGTTGAGTGTCTAGAAGGTGCAGGGTTACGACGACTTTTAAGACGACTTAAGCAAGACCACTAAAGCGCCAGAGCCGCCATCCGCCGCTTTGGCTTGGCAAAAGGCGAGTACTTCGTCTTTCTGCGCCAACCAGTTGCGCACCTTATTTTTTAATACTGGTTCCTTATTGATGGAGCCCAGTCCCTTGCCGTGAATGATGCGTACGCAACGTACGCCGCGGCGTCCTGCAACTCTTAAAAACTCTCCCAGTGCATCACGTGCCTCATCGGTACGCAATCCATGTAAATCGAGCTGGCTTTGAATTACCCAATGCCCGCGCCGAAGTTTACGAACCACGTCTGAGCCAACCCCCGAACGGGCGTAACTTAGGGCTTCATCGGTATCGAGCAGGGTTTCAACGGTGAATTCGTCGGACAGGGACTCGCGTAATGCAGCTTGTTCATCCGCCAAATGATGGCGTGCAATCGGTAATGGCGGTGCGATTTGTGGGGAGTGTTTATCAGTGGGGGTGATCGGCGTCACATCGCCAATGCTACGCCGAAATAGATCTGCCTCGAGTTGCGCCGCACGTTCAGCAATCAGACGTTGTTGCTCAGCGATTTTACGGTGCTCCTCTTGCTGCTTTAAATCTTTCTGCAGCGATTTGAGATCGGCAAAACTTTTGCTGCGCGACATGAAATATTCCTCGATCAGGCTGATGATCAATAATCGAATGAGGCATTATGAGGCATTAACTAAGGCAGAATTTTTTCGCATCTGTTGCGATTACATCCTAGGTAAGAAGCCTGCTGTGCGTTTTTACCTATCCTTGCAAATTATCTAGCCAGCGCAACAAAAGATTAAACGCAGACTTAAACTTTAATTTACGTCTGCGTTTAATTTAAAAGGTTACTCCAGACCTTCCAGATAGCGTTGCGCATCAAGTGCCGCCATACAGCCCGTACCGGCGCTGGTAATTGCCTGACGGTAAATGTGATCTTGCACATCGCCCGCGGCAAACACACCAGGAATGCTGGTCATGGTCGCCATACCTTCAAGGCCGGTTTTGGTTTTGATGTAACCGTTGTGCATATCCAGCTGGCCTTCAAAAATACCGGTATTGGGTTTGTGGCCAATCGCAATAAAGACGCCATGTAGCGTGATGTCGCTGATGCTGTCGTCGGCAGTTGAACGAATTTTGATGCCGGTGACGCCGCTGTCGTCGCCGATGACTGCATCCAGCGTGTGATTCCATTTAACTTCGATTTTGCCTTCCGCTACTTTGGCCATCAGTCTATCGATCAAAATAGCTTCGGCACGGAATTTGTCACGGCGGTGGATGACGGTCACTTTTTTTGCAATGTTGGACAGGTACAATGCTTCCTCGACCGCAGTATTGCCGCCGCCGACCACCGCGACTTCCTGTTCTTTATAGAAAAAGCCATCGCAGGTAGCGCAAGCCGAGACGCCTTTACCCATAAATGCCTCTTCCGATGGCAAGCCCAGATATTGGGCGGAGGCGCCGGTCGCGATAATAAGCGCGTCGCAAGTATATTCACCCATATCGCCAACCAAACGCATCGGTTTTTCATTGAGCTTGGTGGTATGAATATGATCGAAGATGATCTCGGTATTGAAGCGCTCTGCATGCTGCAGCAGACGCTGCATCAATTCCGGACCTTGAACACCCAGCGGATCGCCTGGCCAGTTTTCTACATCGGTGGTGGTCATTAATTGACCGCCTTGTTCGACGCCGGTGATCATGACCGGATTAAGATTGGCGCGTGCGGCATAGACTGCTGCACTGTAGCCGGCAGGACCGGAACCGAGGATAAGAACTTTGGCGTGTTTTACGGTGGGCATGAGAGTAATTAGGATGAGGGTTAAAAATGTGGGCGTAATAAATTGGTAAAAATTGAACGATCCGGTAAAACCTAATCAAATTACGTCCGAATACTACACGGGCGACGGCTTCACCTGAGTGCTAGCTATGAGCGCCTGCGCTACTCGTTATATGTTGCTATAAACGAATAATTCAATCTGTGACTGAATTATTCGTTGTAATTGAAAAAACTGGTTAAGATTATAGACGAACCGTCGTCCGAGCCGGGCAAGGTGCGTAACGGCCGCCGAAAACATGCGCAACAGACGCTGTTTTAGCGAGGACTCAGATGGCTTTAGGTATTAAGATAGAAAGAATAAGATATAGATGTGACAAGCCATAGGCATGTACCTTCTTTAATTGACGCACCACGCGTCTGGATTTATGACAAAAACGACTCAAGCCTATACCCGTAAAACCGACAACACGAAAACCCCGCCACCTGGCAGGCTGTCGCGTTTGTTAACCGAAGCACGCTGGCTAATCATGGCCGCGCTGACTTTGTATTTGTTAATCATTTTCTCCACCTACTCCACTAATGATCCAGGTTGGTCGCAAGCCAATGCGGTAGTGCATATGCACAATCTGGGCGGACGCATCGGCGCCTGGCTGGCAGATTTGCTGTTATTTATCTTTGGTTTGTCGGCTTGGTGGTTGTGCATTTATTGTCTGCGCCTAGTGTGGGTTGGTTATCGCCGCATTTCACGGCGGTTTTTGTTGCAAAAGGAAGTCGAGCCAGCACAGCAACATGAAAATCTGATACGCACGATCGGTTTTGTGCTGTTGATGATAGGCAGTACTGGTATCGAGTATCTACGTATGTATACGTTGCAAGCTGCGTTGCCACGTGCGCCGGGTGGCGTGATTGGTGAATTGGCGGGTAGTGCAGCGCAAAATGCCTTTGGTTTTGTCGGCGCTACCTTATTGCTTTTATTGTTGTTTGGTCTCGGTTTTAGCTTGTTTTTTCACGTTTCCTGGTTGGGTGTGGCCGAGCGCATCGGCGGCATGGTGGAGGCGTTGTTCCGCGCTATTGGCAACTTGTACGGTGCGCGGGTAGACCGTAAGGCAGGTCATGTGGCTGCGGTTAAACGGGAAGAGGCGGTGGTGCACGAGCGTGCAAAAATCGTTGATGCGCCGCCGATCAGAATCGAGCCACAAATCGTCGCAGTGCAGAAATCCGAGCGCGCCGAGAAAGAAAAGCAGGTTTCGCTGTTCAACGATATGCCGGATACCAATTTGCCGCCGCTGTCGCTGTTGGATGATGCGCCGGTCGTGCAAGAGACGGTAAGCGTAGAGACGCTGGAATTTACCAGTCGCTTGATTGAGAAAAAGTTGTCGGACTTTGGCATCTCAGTCAAAGTGGTCGCCGCTTATCCCGGGCCAGTGGTGACGCGTTACGAGATTGAGCCGGCGGTAGGTGTCAAGGGTAGCCAGATCGTGAATCTGGCGCGCGATTTGGCACGCTCGTTGTCGCTGACTTCGATCCGCGTGGTCGAAACCATCCCCGGCAAAAATTATATGGCGTTGGAGTTACCCAATCCTAAGCGTCAGATTGTGCGTCTGACTGAGATTATCAGCTCCAAGGTTTACAACGACAGCCAGTCTAGTTTGACCGTGGCGCTGGGCAAAGATATTGCGGGTAATCCAGTGGTCGCTGATTTGGCCAAGATGCCGCACTTGCTGGTTGCCGGTACCACTGGTTCCGGGAAATCAGTCGGCATCAATGCCACTATTTTGTCCTTGTTATATAAATCTGACCCCAACGATGTGCGATTGATTTTGATCGATCCAAAAATGTTGGAGCTATCGATTTACGAGGGCATCCCGCATCTTTTGGCACCAGTTGTGACCGATATGCGGCAAGCCGCATATGCCTTGAATTGGGCTGTCAACGAGATGGAGCGGCGCTACAAATTAATGAGTAAGTTGGGCGTGCGTAATCTGGCTGGCTATAACACCAAGATTGCCGATGCCGAAAAGCGTGAAGAAAAAATTCCTAATCCGTTTAGCCTGACACCGGATGCGCCGGAGCCACTGGATAAGTTGCCAACCATCGTCATTATCATTGACGAGCTGGCAGATTTGATGATGGTGGTCGGTAAAAAAGTGGAAGAATTGATTGCGCGTATTGCGCAAAAAGCGCGCGCTGCTGGCATCCACTTGATTTTGGCGACACAGCGCCCATCTGTAGATGTCATCACCGGTTTGATCAAGGCCAACATCCCGACCCGTATTGCGTTTCAGGTCAGTAGCAAGATCGATTCGCGCACGATTCTGGATCAGATGGGAGCCGAAGCCTTGCTTGGTATGGGCGATATGTTGTACATGCCGCCGGGCACAGCTTGGCCAGTGCGCGTACACGGGGCGTTTGTCTCCGACGATGAAGTACATCGCGTGGTCGATCATTTGAAGTCGCAGGGTGAGCCTAATTATGTTGAAGGCATACTCGAAGGCGGCGTCGCCGAAGATGGCGACGCGATGATGAGTTTAGATGGCGGTGCCGGCAACGAGTCCGATGTTTTGTACGATCAAGCGGTCGCGATTGTATTGAAAAATCGCAAGGCATCAATCTCTCTGGTGCAGCGTCATTTGCGGATCGGCTATAACCGCGCAGCGCGCTTGCTAGAGCAGATGGAGCAAAGTGGCTTGGTTTCGACCATGCAATCCAACGGTAACCGCGAAATCCTGGTGCCAGTTGGTAATGGTGAGTAGGCCAGCCGCTTAGTCGCTTACAAAATAAATTGGCTTAGTAATTGGTTTAGTAATGAGCCTAGCAATGAACTTAGTAAGTTCGTGTAACAAGTCAGCGCATAGGTTGAACTGCCGACAGTGCCATGAGTCGAATTACAGACTCAACAAATAAAGGAAGTCATGAAGCACACAGCTACTGCGGTCGCCATATCAACCAAGCGCACGGTGCAACTGCGTCTATTTGCATTATCAACTGTACTGTTAATCGGTGCATTGATATTGCCATCCATTGGTCACGCCAACGCACTTGATCAATTCAAATCGTTCGTGTCGTCGACCCAGTCTGCGAGTGGTGAATTTAGTCAGCGTCTGGTGAAAACCAGCAGCGGCAGTGCGAAGGTCTCAGATCAATCGACTGGCACGTTCGCATTCGCGCGACCTGGAAAATTTATTTGGCAGTATAAAAAGCCCTACGAGCAATTGCTGCAGGCTGATGGTGAAAAACTGTACATCTATGACAAAGATTTGAATCAGGTCACGGTTAAAAAATTGGGCGATGCGCTCGGTTCGTCACCCGCCGCGATTTTGTTTGGTAATAATGATCTAGAAAAGAATTTCACGTTGAAGGACGCCGGAACCAAAGACGGCCTGGAATGGCTGGAAGCAACGCCGAAAAACAAGGACACGACGTTTGAACATATCGGTATCGGTCTACGTGATGGTGTGCCGCGCGCGATGGAATTGCGTGATGCGTTTGGACAAATTTCTTTACTGACTTTTACCAAGTTTGAAAAAAATCCATCAATGCCCGCTAAGCAATTTCAATTTACTGTGCCAAAAGGCGCGGATGTTTTTGAATAAAGTTTGCGATAGGGATCGCGTTATCGCGTAATTCAAATGCGTTCGCAACTGTTCGACGCCATTCTGATTTCAGAGTCGGCGTCGATTTTATTTCTAACCCTGTGGATTGCATGATGAGTTCCATTCCTCTTGCCGAACGGCTTAGACCACATACGCTCGCTGACGTGATCGGCCAGCAGCACATACTCGGTGCCGGCAAACCGCTGCGCGTTGCGTTTGAGTCTGGGCAACCACATTCGATGATTTTGTGGGGGCCTCCTGGCGTTGGAAAAACCACGTTGGCGCGTTTGATGGCGGATAGTTTTCAAGCAGATTTCATCGCATTGTCTGCTGTTTTGTCAGGCGTTAAAGATATCCGCGAGGCAGTCGAGCGGGCGGAATTGTCACGTGGCGCGATGGGACGGCGTACGATCTTGTTTGTTGATGAAGTACATCGTTTTAACAAAAGCCAACAAGATGCGTTTTTACCGCATGTCGAAAGTGGCTTGTTCACCTTTATTGGCGCAACCACCGAGAATCCTTCATTTGAAGTGAATGGCGCTTTGCTCTCGCGCGCTGCTGTGTATGTGCTCCAATCGTTGAATGATGATGATCTCGCTTCGATGGTGGACCGCGCGGCGGCGAATGAGTTGGACAATCTTTCCTTTACCGCCGATGCCAAAGCGACGCTGATCGCCAGTGCCGATGGCGATGGCCGCAAGTTACTGAATAATTTGGAAATCGTCGCACGGGCAGCGCAAGCCAAGCAGCGTAGTGAAGTTGATGCCGAACTGCTGGCCGCTTGTTTGGGCGATGCTTTACGCCGGTTCGACAAAGGCGGTGATGCTTTTTACGATCAAATTTCTGCTTTGCATAAATCGGTGCGCGGCTCCAACCCCGATGCGTCCTTGTACTGGTTTGTACGAATGTTAGATGGCGGTGCTGATCCGCGCTATTTGGCGCGCCGCATCGTACGCATGGCGAGTGAAGATATCGGCTTGGCCGATCCACGCGCCTTGCGATTGGCGCTGGATGCGACAGAAACATACGAGCGGCTAGGCTCGCCAGAAGGTGAGTTGGCACTGGCGCAGGCGGTCATCTACATGGCATGTGCGGCCAAATCGAATGCCGCTTATAAAGCCTATAACGCAGCACGTGCACATGTCGCCAAGGACAAGTCGCGGCTGGTGCCTGAGCATTTGCGCAATGCGCCAACTAAGCTGATGAAGGAACTGGGTTACGGCAAGCTTTATCGCTACGCGCATGATGAGCCGGACGCCTACGCGGCCGACGAAGTCTATTTGCCAGATGGGATGGCCGAACCGCATTGGTATCAGCCGACGCCGCGCGGACTCGAGGGCAAGATAGCTGAAAAGCTTGCTTATCTGCGTTCGCTGGACGACGCTGCGAAAGCTGCAAAAAATAAGCGCAAAAAATAAGCGCGGGCGTTCTGAGAGCTGCGTATTTTGCTACTTTGCTTGGTTCTTTTTGGTCGCCCGATGGAGGTTAATCTGTTTCAGGAAAGTATAGGCCGCACCGATGCTGATGCCGGCTGCCACGCCATAGCCAATACCGGCGTTGTACAGGTAAAACTGGCTACCGCTCCAGATGGCAAATCCGATCACACAGATCAAACCGAGGATCAGGATAGGGAGGGGAATAAGTGTTGTTGTCGCTTTGTCTTCCATGATATCCGCTTGAGTTCTGTAAATAGGGCTATGGTAACGCAGGCCGAGCCAGAAGATCGATTCTAGCGCGGTCTTGTAGAGACTGAATTTTCCTAGCTGTGTAGGAATCGCGGTGGGTCTTGGTACAATCTCGACTTGATTTATTATTCTCCTTCGTTCTCATGATTGACATTCAACTTCTTCGTAAAGACATCGCCACCGTTGCCGAGCGCCTTGCCAGCCGCAAGTTTCAGCTTGATGTCGTCACTTTCAATGCGCTGGAAGCCGAGCGCAAACAGATTCAGTCGGGTACCGAGGAACTGCAAAACAAGCGCAATACCTTGTCCAAGCAGATCGGCATGTTGAAAGGCAAGGGCGAAGATACCTCAGCCGTGATGGCGGAAGTGGCCGGTTTGGGCGATGCGCTGAAAGCATCAGCGACGCAGCTGGAAGCGGTACAGGAAAAACTGAGTGACTTCATGTTGGCGATTCCTAATCTGCCGCATGAATCGGTGCCAGCGGGTAGCGATGAAGCCGGCAATGTCGAGTTGCGTAAAGTCGGTACACCACGTGCCTTCGATTTTGAGGTGCGTGATCATGTCGATGTCGGTGCGCCGCTGGGTCTGGATTTTGATGTGGCGAGTAAGATCACTGGTTCGCGGTTTTCGGTAATGAAGGGTGGCATTGCCCGCCTGCACAGAGCGCTTGCCCAGTTCATGCTTGATACGCACACCAGCGAGCATGGTTATACAGAATGCTATACCCCATACATCGTGAATGCTGATTCCTTGCGTGGTACCGGACAGTTGCCGAAATTTGAAGCTGATTTGTTTGCGGTTAAAAAGGGCGGACAAGAAGGTGAGGGCGAGCCCTTATATTTGATCCCTACCGCCGAAGTGTCATTGACCAACATCGTACGCGATGAAATTCTGGCGGCCGATGCATTACCGTTCAAGATCACTGCGCATTCACCTTGCTTCCGTTCCGAGGCTGGTAGTTATGGTCGCGATACGCGCGGCATGATTCGCCAGCATCAATTCGATAAAGTAGAAATGGTGCAGGTGGTGCATCCAGATTATTCGTATGAAGCGCTGGATGAAATGTGCGGCCATGCAGAAACGATTTTGAAAAAGCTCGATTTGCCTTATCGCGTGATGTCGTTGTGTACCGGCGATATGGGTTTTGGTGCAACCAAAACCTACGATCTGGAAGTGTGGTTGCCAGCGCAGAACACCTATCGCGAAATTTCATCGGTGTCGAATTGCGAAGCGTTTCAAGCACGTCGTATGCAGGCGCGTTTCCGTAATGCACAGGGTAAGCCGGAATTAGTACATACCTTGAACGGCTCGGGACTGGCGGTAGGACGTACGCTGGTGGCAGTGCTGGAGAATTATCAACAAGCCGATGGTAGTGTTGAAATTCCAGAAGTATTGCATCCCTACATGGGCGGGCTAACGCGTCTCGCGCCGACGGCTTGATTTTTTCCGGCAGTAGGCAGACTAATTAAGTAGATCAATCAAGTCTGCCTGTAGAGTTTCTCCCGTTTGCTCCTGCGGACTTAATCCCAGGCGCCTGTCGATAAATAAACTGTTGCCGAGAATTTTCTTGGCTTGTTTTTTTGCCTCCGATGCGACAGCCGCGATTTGATGGTGTGACCCGTATTGACCCGGACCGACCTTGACGACACCAAGTGACATCGTCATCAACGCGTGAAATACCTTTTTGCCACGTCTGTCCTCGCTAATATAGCCACCTTGCGCACGGTCTTCGCTGCTGTAAAAATCAGGTACCGCCGCGGCAAAGGCATTAAGTATTGTCTGGCAACGCAGCTCCCAGTCTTCACTCTGAAACAGGATAATAAAATCGTCGCCGCCGATGTGGCCGACAAAATCACGCTCGGGATCGCAATGGCCGCTGAGTAATTTTCCGGTTAAACGCAAGATGTCGTCACCTTTACGATAACCGTAGACATCGTTATACGGTTTGAAATGATCGATATCGACATAACAGGTTGAGAAGCGTGTGCCACTCTCCAACAGTCGATCTATATGTTCATCGATCGGCACATTTCCCGGTAGTAGCGTCAATGGATTGGCATAACGCGCCGCGCTGATCTGCATCTGGGTGATTTCGCGCATTAGATCATGCGCGTTACCCATACCCATGTATTTTCCCGCATCGGTGATGATGAAGCCATTGAAAAGGTGATGTCGATCGGCATCCACAATGATCTGGCTGAGTGCATGCAGGGCAGTGTTCTTGTCCGCAATCAGCGGGTTGGCATCCATAAACAAAGTGCAGGATTTTTTGCCATGCAGCTCGCGTAGATAGGGGCGCGCAAAGCGGTCAATCAGGTTAGTGCGTGTGATCAGCCCTAACGGAATGCCGTTGGAAACAACGGGGATGATTTCCAGTGTCGGGTCGTTGTTGAACATCTCGTAAATGTGATTGTTCTGCACATCCGGCGATACTGCTTGGACGACGCGCAGTAGTTTGAGTGCAGTCAGTACCTTATGACCACGTCCGGTTTCATGCGGATAGACAGCGACGCCATTGCGACATAATAGTGTTCGCAGATCGGTCGACAATTCAGTTGCGGGTTGCGCATGGGGGCGCGCGATTTTGTAGCCTTGGCCGAATGCCACACCGAGATCGCGAATCATTAATAGTTCAGCATCGGTTTCTATGCCTTCGGCAATCACCAGCGTACCGGACTGCTCGGCGATTTCCTGAATAGAGCGCACGAACTGCAGCTTGATTGGATCCTGATTGATGCCTTGCACAAAATGCATGTCGATCTTGACGTATTCTGGGCGCAACTCCGACCATAAACGCAGGCTGGAGAAGCCTTCGCCCAAGTCATCGATGGCGATGCGGAATCCCATCGCGCGATAGTGCGTGACGGCAGCGCGCAACAGCTCGTAATCATAGGTTGGCTGACTTTCTGTCAATTCAATAATGACTCGCTTGGGGTCGATGCCGACCTCGTGAATATAGCCTAGCGTTTCGCTACGCATAGTGCCGGGTTGTTGAACCAGACATTCCGGACTGACGTTTAAAAACAAATCCCCGGGTAAGCCCATTTCAGCAAAGCGTTCCAGCGTGATACGCCGACACAGATGTTCGACCTCCACACTGAGATTGCAGCTGCGCGCCACCTTGAACAGATTTAACGGCGCATGGAGCGGGCTATCGGATGGCCCGCGGATCAGGCCTTCGTAGCCGATGATCTCGCCGCTTTGCATGCGGATGATAGGCTGAAACAGTGCGGTCAACTGTCGGTGTTCAATGATTTCCTGCAGGCGTTGTGACAGGACGTCATCTTTTTCCGTTACAGCAGATGGACTCTCGATGACATAATCGTTCGCAGCAAGTTGCATGCTTGACTCCCCAGTCGGTAAGCTGTGCGCTGCCATCAGCGCCACGCGATTGACGTCGCGTTTCTTTTTTGTGGTGGTTTTAGTTGATTTGATCGGTCGTACTGATGCAGGCGGCATGAAATGATTCTTCAGTTAGAACAAGGCGCAGGAATCGCAGAATGGACCAATCTTACTCTTGCTTTATGACAGGAGGATGTCCAAATACGACGATTATTCAACAGACGACACTTGATGAACAGACAAGAGATCGGCATGTCCCAGCAATCCATCAATCATATAGAAGCGCTGTAATCTGCTTTGAATGTTTCAGATTACGAAAGAGTCTGCTATAATTTTTCGCTTCGTCGCATTCAGTTGCGGGGAACGACCGAATTAGGAGAGGTGGCAGAGTGGTCGAATGTACCTGACTCGAAATCAGGCGTACGTTAAATCGTACCGAGGGTTCGAATCCCTCCCTCTCCGCCAGTATTCTGCAGTATTGGTTAGTGCGTTTCACCGAAGAGTCGCGTCGAGCGACTTTTTCATTTCTTTCGGCATTGTCTTTACCCTTCCACAGGGCATGCGTAGATTAACCGATCTGCTTGTCGCCGCGTTTCAATCATGATGACGCTTGCCGCTTATTGTCTTGGTATCACGGGCAAAAACATTATTGATAGACCAATGTAGATAGAACATCTTAGATATCTCAATTTGATTGCGGCCGCTTTGCGTGGTCGCGTCTGTCTTTAATGCTATCCAAATTTTAAAGTTATGAAAACTTACTCTCTACGAGAAGAATGGTTCTCGAATATCCGTGGCGATATCTTGGCAGGATTAGTGGTCGCGCTGGCACTCATTCCCGAAGCGCTGGCTTTTTCCCTTATTGCCGGGGTTGATCCGCAGGTAGGTCTGTATGCAGCATTTGTAATTGCGGTGGTATCGGCGATTGCGGGCGGACGTCCAGGGATGATTTCGGCTGCAACTGGTGCGGTTGCGCTGGTGGTGGTGAGTTTAGTCAAAGATCATGGCGTTGCTTACCTGTTTGCAGCGGCGATTCTGGCCGGTGCATTACAGATCGTGGCTGGCTTGCTCAAGCTCGGGGCGCTGATGCGGTTTGTTTCGCGCTCGGTGATCACGGGTTTTGTTAATGCCTTGGCGATCCTCATTTTTCTGGCGCAACTGCCGGAGCTCACGCACGCACCGATGGCGGTGTATCTGATGGTGGCCGGTGGCTTGGCGATTATTTACCTGCTTCCACGCGTTACCAAGGTGATTCCATCGCCATTGGTATGTATCGTCGTGTTGACGATCATTGCAATCGTAATGCAATTGCCGGTGCGTACCGTAGGGGATATGGGAGCGTTTCCAAATAGCTTGCCGAGTTTTGCCTTACCGATGGTGCCATTTAATCTTGAAACCTTGCGGATCATCTTTCCGTATTCGGTAGCGATTGCGGTAGTGGGTTTGCTGGAGTCGTTGATGACGGCGGCCATTATCGATGATTTCACTGATACGCCGAGCGACAAAAATCGCGAATGCCGCGGGCAGGGCATGGCAAACATCGTTTCCGGCTTTATCGGCGGCATGCCAGGTTGCGCGATGATCGGACAATCAGTAATCAACGTTAAATCTGGTGGCCGCGGCCGCTTGTCGAGCTTTGTTGCTGGAGTATTTTTGCTGATTCTAGTGGTGTTTCTCGGTCCTTGGGTCAAACAAATTCCGATGGCGGCGTTGGTAGCCGTGATGATCATGGTGTCGATTAGTACCTTTAGCTGGCGTTCGGTAGTGAATCTGACGCGCCATCCGACTACTTCGTCGATTGTGATGCTGGCGACGGTGGTGGCTGTCGTAGCAACCGATAATCTTGCGATCGGTGTCGGTATCGGGGTGTTATTAAGTGCGGTATTTTTCGCTTCCAAGGTACGCAATGTATTACTGGTGGAGTCAACCCTGAGTGAAGATGGAAAACTGCGCCGTTATTTGGTACGTGGCCAAGTATTTTTTGCTTCGTCAGAGGCATTGGTGTCGGAGTTTGATTTCAAAGACGATGTCGCTGCCGTGCATTTGGATCTATCGCATGCGCATTTCTGGGACATTACCGCAGTTGATGCACTGGATAGAATCGTCAATAAATTCCGTCGCAATCAAATCGAGGTAGAAGTCTCAGGCTTGAACCGTGCCAGTTCAACGATGATTGAAAAATTTGCCACTCATGACAAGCCGAGTGCCAATGGCGCTGTACAGACAGGACATTGATGTAGGTTATTGATCAATGTAATCGAACCTTTTCGGATTTCATTAATCTCTCTATACAATGATGTATTGGCCACTTGAAAATCAGCATCTTTAATCGGTGCTGACAAAAGCGCACTATATAGAGCGTACAGTGCAACGAAAGGAAAATACGATGATGATCACGACGAGAACAGTTGACGAGCTATATGAAGGCTTCAGAATCTTTGTCTTTGTTTTACCGCAAGGTGATGATCAATGGCTTGCCACGAGTGAAGTTGAACGTGAAGGCGCTGAAGGAATAGAGGTTTTCCAAAAGTTTGGCGGCCCTTGCCAGGGACGTACGGCGGAAGAGGCAAGGTTGGCCGTTCTAGCGGATACACGGCACAAAATTGATAATGTGCTGGCAAAGCCATGTTAGGTGAGAGGCGTAGTCGCTATATGTTGCGCGCAATACATTGATTGCGGGCACTAAGCAGAGATTATTTTGATGTGAAGTAATACCGATGCGCAAGCGATCCATTGATTGTTTGCGCATTTTGATGATGACGCTCGGGTTATAGAGAACGTTCTTGATAGCAATAGATTGTTCGTTTGTCAGTGTTGTCTCACAAGCGAATGGGGAAACCGCTGATTTTTTTGTCGCGTTAATCAGGAGATGATGCAAGCTCTGAAGTAATGATTATCGAGGAGAAATCCATGACACAAGTTTCGAACTTCCGCTCTGCTACCAACAGTCGCCAAGTTGTCAACCCACATGCGATCGCCGCATTGCAGATGAAAGAGGATTCTGCACAGACACGACGTCCTGTAGCACCTAGAGCTTTAGCCGGCTTGCACGGACATAATCCAAAACACAATGGTCTGTTGGCGGCTTTGCCAGAATCAGACTATCAACGCATTCTGCCGCACTTGGAATTTGTCGAGATGCCTTTTGGCACCACGATTTGCGAGGCCGGCGAACGCATGCAACATGTTTATTTCCTTACTAATAGCATCGTCTCGTTATTGTATGAAACCGCGGACGGTGCTTCTTCCGAAACAGCGGTAATTGGCTACGAGGGTGTAGTTGGCTCCGACGTCTTTATGGGTGGCGCACCATCGCTCAACCGTGCATTCATTAAAAGTGCTGGTTATGCCTTCCGCATCAAAGCATCTGTACTGACGCAAGAATTTGCGCGCGGTGGCGCATTACAACAATTGTTGCTGTGTTTTACGCAAGCATTGTTTACGCAGATGGCACATACGGTCGCATGCAATCGTCACCACACCATCGTGCAGCAGTTATGCCGCTGGTTGTTGCTCAGCTTGGACCGTTTGCCAAGTAATAAAATCAGCATGACTCAGGATTTGATCGCGAATATGCTAGGCGTACGTCGTGAGAGCGTCACTGAAGCTGCGCGCAAATTGCAGAGCGAGGGTTTGATACGCTATAGTCGCGGACAAATTTTGGTAATCGATCGCGCTGGTTTGGAACAGCATATTTGCGAATGCTATACCAGCATCAAGAAAGTGTACGAAGGCTTGCTGCAATAACTCACGAGAAGCAGCCTAGGAAAAGCAAGGGGCATAAAGAGACGCAAGCGATAATCACAGCAAGCAGGTAGTGGGGAAGAGACCTAATTTCCCTATGCTGCTCTGGCGATAAAGCTGTTTTTCGAGTGTCATGGCTGGGCTGGTTGCATGTAAAAGGCGCGTATTTCATTACGCGCCTTTTTTAATTCCTGCTGAAATGCGGGGCTGGCGTACATTGCATGAAAGATCGCTTCCGCCAAGCGTCGCCCCGCTATTACATCGCTAGGAAAATGGGCACCACACACCAAACGATTGTGTGCATAGTCCTCCGCTCGAGCCAAAATTGCATCGCGATTTTGCGGCACCATTTCGATCAGTACCGAGGCGTAGACCCAAGCAAGCGTACTGTGTTGGCTAGGATAAGAATTATCCACCGTTTTTGTCTCGCAAACTGGAGCAAGTGTTTTATCTAGGTTGTAAGGTCTGATTCTGTGAAATGAGAGCTTCGCAGATTGGGTAGCAAGATGAACGTCTTTTTTGATGTGCTTAGAAAATTTTGATGTGATAGGAAAATTTGCTGAATTGAATTTTTCTCCTAATACGTTCTGGTATAGGAAAATGTTTTTAAGCGTTTCATCGCTTTGTGCTTTTGATACCTGCGCCTTGCTGCGGCTAGACTGGATTTGATGCAATATCGCCAGTTCATCTTTGCTGGTGGCAGAATCAGGCGCTGCCGGTGCGCTTAAGATTTGTTGTAGATTAATTTGGGCAGGATCGAGAAACTTGGCTTTATTAGTCGCCTGTGCGTTGGACAGGCATAGCGCCAGCACAGACAGGCAGAGGATTTTTTTCATTTTATTTACTCAAGAAGCCATCTGACAATCATACGTAAAAACGTCAAAAAAAAGCCCCATCTGGGGCTTTTTTGCGTCTTATCTTGCACGCTGTTGAATACGATACCGCTTAACTAGCGCAGATGAATATGCTGATTATCGGCTAATCAATCAGCATATCGATACGCATATACGCATATATGCATTAGTATCGCTGCGGTGCTTGTTGCTGCTGTGGTTCTGCAACAAAAATTTCCACGCGACGATTACGCGAGCGACCGTCAACTGTTGCATTACTGGCGATAGGTTCGCGGCTGCCGCGACCGTCGACATAGATGCGTTGCGGTGCGACGCCACGTCCGGCCAAATAGTCACGTGTGCGCGATGCGCGGTCAAAAGACAATGGGTTGTTCACGGCATCGCTGCCAGTACTATCGGTATGTCCAATGATGGTCACGGTCGTACTTGGATTTTCTTGCAGACCGCTTGCAAAACGATCCAAGATAGGGCGGAAGCTTGAACTGATATCGGAGCGTCCGGTAGCAAAAGAGATGTCACTCGGAATATCAAGCTTCAATCGATTGTCTGCCGTTTGGGTAACTTGAACGCCAGTTCCTTGCGTTGCCTGTTCCATCTGCTGCTTCTGCTTTTCCATACGGCTAGACCAGACATTACCTGCCACTGCACCGAGAATGCCGCCAATCGCAGCGCCTCCGCCAATATTATTTTTGCCGCCGGTCACACCACCGAGAACAGCGCCGATGCCAGCACCTATACCTGCGCCTTGAGCGGTGCCGCGCTCAGTCTCCGACATATTGGCGCAACCGGAGAGAGCAATTGTTACGGCGACCGAGGCAATGACTAATTTACGCATAAGAATTCCTATTTTTTAATGGATACATGCTGCTTGCAGATGAAGGATAGATCGCTGGTGTCTTATTAAGAAAGCACAGCGACAGCGCTCTCAGCGTTAACAGTAGATAAATATAACGCAAACGAGACAATTTGGTTGACGAAAGACCTACCGCCGCCGTTTTATAAAAAATCGGCGGCAGCGATGACTATGATCTGTTGATCACGTCGACTATAAAGGACGACGCCCGCTGATAATGCGCAGCAAGATAACAACCACGGCAATCACGAGCAAGATGTGGATAAAGCCACCTAGCGTGTAAGAGGTGACCAAACCTAATAGCCACAAAATTACCAGAACGACAGCGACGGTATATAACATTATGATCTCCTTTTTATGAGTCGAAACGAGCGACTTTACGAAAAATATTGCTTCAAATATTGCTTAAAATTTTGCCGAATTATTGCGTTAAGTAGTGATGTCTTTAAGATGGACCTGTTTATTGTTTGTAGATTTTAAGTCGGGCATTCTATAAATCGCGGTGCGTAATTCAACTTGTTTTTTAACGGACTTTGTTTCAGTTTCTGTCTCGCCTTTTTGCCCCATCTCGATGGAAAATTTATCCTCGATATTAGGTGCTGCCATCAGATTTTTTGAGCCTGCATTCGGCATCTTGATTAAATGCATTGTGCTTGCCGACGACAAAGTGCTCGGTTTTAATACATGGTGTGCTTGATTGACATTGCCGCCCAACCACGTACACAGCGCGATGCCAGCAATCAATGTCACGCTGGTTTGCAGTGTTGACCCGAGAATCACTGTTTTCGTCTGATGGTTCATGTTGCTCTCCCTGATTCGCCAAACGTACTTCGATCTTGCTGTGAGACTGATACATCTTTGTGTATTTATTGAGTATGATTTTGCCTATAGGCTATAAATGTTTCTGTACGACAGCGCACATAGAATTGCATTTCTTGCAAATGCTGAATGTGTCGATTTTAATGGTCGACTTTGTTGCCGATGACACCGCCGACGGCTGCACCGCCGACTGTGCCGATCGCGCTGCCGCCCGTTAATACGGCTCCCGCCACTGCGCCAGTACCTGCACCAATTGCGGTGTTTTTATCCTGGCGTGACATACCCGAACATGCACTCAAACTGAGGGCGATTACGCCCACGGCGATTGGCATCGAGATTTTGCTAATAATTTCTTTGGTTTTCATGATGTTTTCCTTTCGAATAAGTTGTGCACAATTTGAATGCGCGACACTTAAGAGTAAAAGTTTGCGTGTTAATCATCCGTACGCTAACTAACATCTAAGAAAAATTGGGGCTGAACTGGCTACAACAGAATAGGCAATGCGGACGAAATCACGCAAAGATAAATACTGAAAGGAGGGATGTCGCTTGAATTGATGTTGCAGGGGAAAGTTCTATTACACGAGGTAAAAATGCGAGAACGCCGTAGCGCTCTCGCAAGTTATTCTATTACTTCATGCGCAAGTCGTTTTTGACTGCTTTAACGCCTTTAACGTCGCGTGCAACGCTAGCAGCTTTGGAAATGTCTTCCTTGTCCTTAACGAAGCCGCTCAGTTGTACGGTACCTTTGAAGGTTTCGACATTGATTTCAGCGGCGCTCAAAGTTTTGTCTTTGACGAATGCAGCTTTAACTTTGGTGGTGATCCATGAGTCATCAACGTATTCGCCGGTTCCTTCTTTGCTGCTGGTCGAAGCACAACCGACAACTGCGGTGAGCATAACGGCAGTAAACAACGCGGTCATCCATTTATTTTTAATCATGAGTTTCTCCAAGTGGTTATCAAAATTGCGACGGGTTTGTTTAAATGCGCGTCGATGTAGGAAGACTACGCTGTCGACCATGAACAATCTGTACGCTAGCGCACACAAAATTGGTAATGCTGCAACTGTTTGCTGGATTGCAAAGCGCCCGTGCACAGATAATTTCATCTGGCATAAAGTGGTCGGGAAATTGTCGATTGGAAATTCAGTGGATCTTGCGTCCACATTCGCAACGAGCTAGCGAGGATCTAGCGCGCAGCGGCTACGCCGCCGCTGAAAAGTAGCGCGGACAACAATAAAGAGGGGTAAAAAAGCGATCGCAGAATCCAATCACTGCCAACCCTCACTTTTAGTCACACAATTGGCTCGGTGTGCGTTGGTTGTAGGCATGTACGAACGCGTCGAAATCGCCGTTTTGTGCCTGTTCCATTTGCTGTTGTTGTAACAACGATGTTTTTGCCAATTGCTTGAAATGGGCTTGCTCTTGTGTCGTCAACTCGTGTTCAGAAAAATGCTGTGCATGGGCAATGCTTTGGCGTAGTCCGAACTGTTTGAACGAATTGTTGTTTGATTGCAGTGCATTTAATACGCGAGCAGAAGGTGTCAACGCCGCGTTTTCCAATTTTTCACGTTGCTGCATCAAGGCGTGCGTATGTTGCTGATCGCCGCGTTGGGTATCCAGTACGGTTGCTACGTGTTGGATTTGCTCCAGCAGCGATAAGCCCCAAGTTTTTAAATCGATAGGAGCACCATTTTGCTGTAGTTGCAATCCGGGACGGCGGCCTTCTTTAACGGTACGTGCAAAATTACCAGTATTTTCATCATCGATCGCTTGGTTGATAGACGGACTGTCGGCAAGTGCGCAATACAGTAAAAAAGCATCCAGAAAACGTGCGGTGGGCAGGCTGATTCCCAACGGTTCAAAAGGATCGATATCCAAGCAGCGTACTTCAATATATTGCACGCCGCGCGCGCACAACGCTTCGACCGGACGCTCGCCGCTGGTGATCACACGCTTTGGGCGGATGGTCGCGTAATATTCATTCTCGATTTGCAGCAAATTGGTATTGAGCTGCAACCATTCTGCACCGCGCCGTGTACCAATTGCCTCGTATGGCGGATAAGCTTGGCGAACCGCGCGCGACAGATTTCGCATATAACTTTCTAAATCGTTATACGGCGGCATTAATCCAGCTTGCGCATTGTTTTGATAACCTAAATCGCTCATACGCAAACTAGTTGCATACGGTAGATAAAGTGTGTCGGCAGACAGCGTATCCAATTCGTGCGGTTGACCACGCAAAAACTGCGTCGACAACGCCGGCGACGCACCAAACAAATACATCAGTAGCCAGCTGTAACGATGAAAGTTACGGATCAGTGCGATATAGCTCTCAGACTGAAATGTTTTGGCATCGCCAGGAAATTGCTCCTGTTGTTTGATGACTTGCCATGCCTCTTCAGACAAAGAATAGTTGTAATGTATGCCCGCGATGCATTGCATGGTTTTGCCGTAACGCACCGCCAGCCCGCGTCGATAGACATGCTTAAGCATGCCAATATGTGAGCTGCCATACCATGCGATCGGGATATCGGCCTCATCCGGCAAATCGCAAGGCATCGATTGACTCCATAACAGTTCGCCAGCCAGATGTGCATTGGCGACACGGTGTATGCGATCCAATTCTTCCAATGCGGTGGCAACGTCGTGCTCGGCTGGTGTAATAAATTCCAGCAGCGATTCGGAGTAGTCAGTAGTAATGCTGGGATGGGTCAATGCAGAACCGAGGGCGATAGGGTGCGCGTCGAGTGCGAGTTGACCATCGTCATTAACGCGTAGCGTTTCGCGCTCGATACCACGCCGCCCTTGCTGCAGCAAATGACGATGGGTGTCGCTGCCCAGCAAGTTGAGGCGCTGCTGCAGTTGAAGACTAGGTTGCTGAGTGGATGGTTGCGAGTGTGCGTCGCTCAAGTGGTGCTCCCGGTTCGATTTTCCGCACAAGCAAATGCGGTAAGTTGGCCGAAGAATAACCGAAAACAGGAAATGCGGCAGAGCACTGAATTTTTAGCTGATGCAGGGTTACGTTTTGTGCGCACAAAAAAGAACAAAGTGCAGAGAAAACGGCCTGATAAAAGTTCAGTGCAGCGGGTACAGATTTATCTGCGACCGTTTTTGGCGGGACTTGTGCCGCCTTTTTTTACCTTGCCATTCGGCGTATTACGTGAAGGATGGGCGGAAGAATTTGTGTGCGACGTGGTGCGTTGCACAGCGGCACCCGGACGCGGTTTATTTTGGCCGAATTTTTTTGCCAATTGATTAGGTCCTGGTGTTTCACCACGGAGTTTGGCGGCGATCAATGCGCGTGTAGGCGCAGCATGACGTGGCACCAGGTGTTGTTCACCGCTGCCGATCAGATCGCTGCGTCCCATACGTTGCAAGCCTTCGCGCAGGATTTCCCAGTTGTTCGGATCGTGGTAGCGCAAAAATGCTTTATGCAATTTGCGGATTTTTCCACTGCGTACAGTTTCGACGATCTCTGAGTTGTCATCGACCTTGCGCAAAGGATTTTTGCGCGTGTGGTACATCGTAGTCGCCAGCGCCATTGGCGTCGGCATAAAATTTTGTACCTGATCGAGACGGAAATTATTTTTCTTCAGCCATAGTGAAAGATTCAGCATATCTTCATCGGTAGTGCCGGGATGGGCAGCGATGAAGTACGGAATCAAGTATTGTTCTTTGCCGGCTTCCTTCGAATACTTTTCAAACAGTGCCTTGAATTCGTCATACGCACCCATGCCGGGCTTCATCATCTTCGACAACGGCCCAGATTCAGAATGTTCTGGCGCAATCTTCAAGAGGCCGCCGACATGATGCGTTACCAGTTCCTTGACGTATTCAGGCGAACGTACGGCGAGGTCATAGCGCAAACCGGAGCTGACCAGAATTTTCTTGACGCCCGGAATCGCACGCGCTTTGCGATACAACTGAATCAGTTTGCTGTGATCAGTGCCGAGGTTTGAGCAGATCGATGGATAGACGCACGACAGACGACGACAAGATTCCTCGATGCGTTTGTCTTTGCAGGCGAGTCGGTACATATTGGCGGTCGGGCCGCCAAGGTCGGAGATGGTGCCGGTAAATCCTTTGGTTTTGTCGCGGATCAATTCGATCTCGCGCAGAATCGATGGTTCTGAGCGACTTTGGATGATGCGGCCTTCGTGTTCGGTGATCGAGCAGAAGGTACAGCCGCCAAAGCAGCCGCGCATGATATTGACTGAGAAGCGAATCATTTCCCATGCTGGAATATTCGCCTTGCCATAACTAGGATGCGGTGCGCGTGCATAGTTCATGTCATACACGCCATCCATCTCGTCCATCGCCAATGGCAGCGGCGGCGGATTCAACCAAACGTCGCGCTCACCATGCGCTTGCACCAAGGCGCGCGCATTGCCGGGGTTGGACTCCAGATGAAACACGCGTGAAGCATGCGCGTATAAAACCGGATCATCTTTGATGACGTCATACGACGGCAGACGCACCACAGTTTTATTTCGTACTTCTTTCTCGGCTTCGCGACGTTCTTCGCGGCTCATGATCTTGATGACTTTAACGGCAGGTTCAACTGGCGCAGCGGAAGAAGCATCGGCCGCATCACCTTCCGTTTTACAGCCCTCCGTATTTTTCATCTTCATTTCATACGGATCAGGATGCGCGTCGACTTTGCCCGGCGTGTCGACGCGAGTAGAGTTTGCTTCTGCCCATTCAGCGGTTGGCCTCCAGTCGCGTGGCACCATAAAGGCCGTGCCGCGTAGATCGCGGATGGATGAAATTGGCTCGCCAGCCGCAACTCTATGGGTCAGATCGACCAATGCACGTTCCGCATTGCCGAAGATTAATATGTCGGCTTTTGAATCAGGTAATACCGAGCGGCGCACTTTGTCCGACCAATAGTCGTAATGCGCAATGCGGCGCAAACTCGCTTCGATACTGCCGATGACAACGCCGACGCCGGGATAAGCTTCGCGCACGCGCTGCGCATAAACGGTGACAGCGCGATCAGGGCGCTTATGCGGTTCGCCGTTTGGCGTGTAGGCATCGTCCGAACGTATTTTGCGATCCGAGGTGTAGCGATTGACCATTGAATCCATATTGCCGGCGGTGATGCCGAAATATAGATTGGGTTTGCCTAATGCGCGAAATGGTTCGGCCGACAGCCAATCGGGCTGACTAATAATGCCGACGCGAAATCCCTGCGATTCCAGCAAACGACCGACTAGCGCCATGCCAAAACTTGGGTGATCAATGTAAGCGTCGCCCGTCACCAAAATCACATCGCAACTATCCCAACCGAGCTTGTCCATTTCTGCCCGTGACATCGGCAGAAAAGTTGCGGGTTTACGCTTTTCCGTTTGGCCAGCAATAGCACGTACGGGATAGGAAAACAGATTTTTGGGAAGTGCGTTCATTGAATATACAGGGGCGAAGACGGAGTAGACGCTACCTCATTCGCAGCCGGAGAGGAAGGCCATAGTATGACAGCTTTGGCTATGGTTTTGGGGTGATCTTAAGGTTTTCTGCGTTAGTCTTGGCATGATCGCGCACTGGCGTTTCGGCAACAGACAGCGGAATTTGCGGCGATTTAGCTCATCTTTTTTTGTTTTTTGCCGTTAGTAAACTTAGATGCCTGAAAGTCTGAGCGAGCTTATTATTACAACGGACTACTTGCGATCTTTTGTTGTTAATCGACTAAGTAAGAGGTCTGCCATGAGCATAACCATTTCATCCATTTCAAGTGTGCTTCCCGTGTCCGCTACGGCGACGGTTACCTCTGATCGTGGCGCATCGAACCGTGCGGCGGCAACACCAAGTGTGCCCAGCGATATAGTGACTTTGGGAACGTCGCAGGGAATCGCGCCGACCTATGCTGATCCGCGAGGTAGTAGCGCGGCGACTAGCCAATCTGATTTGGCGGTGATACTAGAGCAATCGAATCAGCAAGCGCAGGCAATTTTCAATATGATCTTGCCCTTGGTGCGCGAGCAAGGCTTAAATTTTGCCAAGGTCGTCAGCGGAGCCCAGAAGATACACGCGGATGCCAGCAGTATTGCAGCAGCCAAAGAGGCAATTTCTGAGGATGGTGCGTACGGCGTGTTGCAGGTCGCTAGTCGCATCTTGAACTTTGCAAAAGCTGCGATTGGTAATGATCCGACAAAGTTAGACAAAATACGTGAAGCTGTGGAGCGCGGATTTAATGCTGCCAAAGAAGCGTTAGGCGGGGTGTTACCTGATATCAGTCAGCAAACCCATGATGCGATTTCGGCGGCGATCGATCGCTGGCAAAGTGAAGGTATTCCGCAAGGCGAGGTGAAGTTGTCCGCCCCCGCATCAACCGAAACCACCGCCTCTGCGAGCGCTTGAAAGCGTGGTCGCGTAACAACTTATGGCAATAGTATGTAAATACGGTGCTAGAGCTATTGCCATACTAGAAACGTTGTGTCCGGTTTTGTTGTTGATAGGCGATGTCCGCACAAATCCAGTATCGGCTGGCCGGAATTGCGTGTAAAGTTCCGTAAGGCAACTAGGTAATGCATATTTAGGTTACGTCTTCATGACACCTTCATTCACAAAATCACATTCAAGAAATCCACTTTTGTGACGATATGATGATGGTGAGGATGAATAACCAACTTTCTGCAACATTTAAATTTTGAAAGAGAAAATCGAGCATGTTTTCATCGAGCTTTCTCTCTTGTGGACTCAACTTACATGACGCTAACCATCGCAGTCATTCAAAACATGAAGAGAAATTCTTCATACCCAAAACGTAAGCAATGCGGCAAAGCTTGCTTTATGCAAACAAATTTTTTACATTCCTTTGACGACACTTGATTCTGGTGTTTCGCTATTTATCTCGGCGTAGTAATGCAATCAATGAAAAATGATTCGCGTGGATTTGGCAGTATCAGAAAATTGCAGTTAAAAAGATAACTTTGGAGAAGACATCATGCGCATCGCGAACATGAAGATAGGTGTACGGCTTGGTTTCGGCTTTGGCTTGATTTTGCTACTGGTCGCCATCATGGGCGTTGTCGGCATTACGCGATTGGACAGCATTAACAAGTCTAGCCGCCTTTTAATTGACCAGTCTCTGGTTAAGCAGCAGGCGGCTCAGGATTGGTTGCTCGGCACTACTGCCAATGCGGCTCGTACGCTGGCATTACTGAAGAACGATGATGAAGAAGCTCAGGCTTTCTTCAAAAATGCCATGGGCATACAGAGCAAGCAAATTTCCGTGCTTCAGAAAAGTATTGAAGATGGCCTGACTACACCGGAAGAGAAAAATCTGTTTGCTGAAATTGGCAACAAACGATCGGCCTATATTGAAATGCGTAACTCGATTATTGCAGTTAAGCAGGGTGGTGATGCATTCGGTGCCAAGCGGATGATTGACGAAAAACTGGTGCCTGCGCTGGATGCCTACGTCAATAGTGTGCAGGATATCCTGACCTATTATCAAGGTCGTGTGACGCAGATGGATCAGTCCATGACGGCAGATTACAAGTCTGGCCGCATGGCGATGATCATCGGTGCGATTTTGGCAATGTTGTTAGGTGCGATTATCGCTTGGCGTTTGACTGTCGGTATTACCCATCCTTTGCGCGATGCCTTGACGTTGGCCGAAGCAGTGGCAGAGGGTGATCTAACTGCGAGAGTCGATAGCGTTGCCAGCAAGGATGAGGCAGGCATGCTGTTGAGCGCAATGCGAAGCATGCAAGAAAATTTGGTGCGTACTGTCAGCCAGATCCGTATGGGTACCGACACGATTGCAACCGCATCAAGTGAAATCGCTAGCGGCAATCTGGATCTTTCGTCGCGTACCGAAGAGCAAGCCAGCTCGCTGGAAGAGACCGCTTCGTCGATGGAAGAACTGACTTCCACGGTGAAGCAAAATGCTGATAATTCGCGTCAGGCAAATCAACTGGCGGTGGCAGCATCGGCAGTTGCCGTAAAGGGTGGCGTCGTGGTCTCACGTGTGGTTGATACCATGGGCTCGATCAATACCTCGGCTAACAAGATCGTCGATATTATCGGTGTGATTGACGGCATTGCATTCCAAACCAATATTCTTGCCTTGAATGCAGCAGTCGAAGCGGCGCGTGCAGGTGAACAAGGTCGTGGCTTTGCCGTGGTGGCAACCGAAGTGCGTAATCTGGCGCAACGCTCGGCAGCGGCGGCGAAAGAAATCAAGGGGCTGATCGGTGATTCAGTTGAGAAGGTAGAAGCTGGTACTAAACTGGTAGCCGAGGCTGGCAGCACGATGGATGAAATTGTCGATGGCGTTAAACGCGTGGCTGACATTATGTCCGAGATCACCGCGGCTAGCCAAGAGCAGAGCGACGGTATTGAGCAGGTCAATCAGGCAGTTAGCCAGATGGATCAGGTCACACAGCAAAATGCTGCGTTGGTAGAAGAAGCTGCGGCTGCTGCTGAATCATTGCAAGATCAGGCGCGCAATCTGGCACAAGCTGTCAGTGTGTTCCGCATCAACCATGGTGACTACACCAGTGCTGCTGCACCACGCGCAGTGACGCATACCGCACCACGCACCGTACACGCAGCAGTGGCAGCAACACCAGCTAAACGTACTCTGGCAGCGCCAGCGGCAGTCCGTAAAAGTGTAGAGCCTGCTAAACCGCAATCAGGTGCGCATAGCGAAGATGATTGGGAAGAGTTTTAAGTTTTAAACTTAGGGAGCGCGGCTGGTAAAGCGCTTCGCTAGAAATAAAAAAGCCGCTGTAGTGATACAGCGGCTTTTTCATTGTGCAGTGGCTTGGCGGGTAATCAGTATGCAGACCTATTCCTGGTTCAGAATATTGCTGTGAAACGCAATATGGTCACCCATGAAAGTAGAGATGAAATAATAATTATGATCATAGCCTGAGTGTCTGCGCAAAGTGAGCGGCTGGTCGGCGGCCCAACATGCAGACTCAAACTGATGTGGTTGCAGTTGAATATCCAGAAATTCATCTTCCAAGCCTTGATCAATCAGTATGCCTTGCGGGAAGGGCTTCTTGCTGGCGCGCATCAAAGCGCTGGCATCATGTTGCAACCAGGTTGATTCGTCATTTCCAAGGTAGTTGGAAAAAGCTTTTTGTCCCCACGGACAATTGCTCGGTGCGGTGATCGGGGCAAAAGCCGATACCGATTTGTAAATATCCGGATTTTTCAGCGCGAAAGTTAAGGCGCCATGCCCTCCCATCGAGTGTCCAAACACGCCAATACGATCAGCACGTGCGGGAAAATTATCGATAATGATGTTACGCAATTCATGCGCGACATAACTGTACATGCGGAAATTGGTGGCCCATGGTTCTTGCGTGGCATCGATATAAAAACCGGCGCCATGACCAAAGTCCCAGCTCTCGGCCGCGCCCTTGATGCCAGTACGACGCGGGCTGGTATCCATAGACACTAACATGATGCCGTGTTCAGCGGCGTAGCGTTGCGCGCCGCCCTTGATCATGAAGGTTTCTTCGGTACAGGTCAGACCAGCTAAATAAAATAAGACTGGCACTTTACGTTGCGCTGCTTGCGGCGGTTGGTACACCGAGAATGTCATCGGTGTGCCGGTCGATGTTGCATCATGTTTATAAAAGCTTTGGATGCCGTTAAAGCATTTATGTTGGCTAATCAGTTCCACTTCTTTCCCCACTTAATTTCAACTGAGTTTAAATTAACTTTTTTACTGTGTTTAGTAAATCACTACCGAGCGAATTGATTCGCCGCTCTTCATTAAATCAAAACCTTCGTTGATGCGTTCCAGTGGCAATGTGTGCGTGATTAAATCGTCGATATTGAGTTTGCCTTCCATGTACCAATCAACAATCTTCGGCACATCGGTACGGCCACGCGCGCCGCCGAACGCCGAGCCTTTCCACTCGCGGCCGGTCACCAATTGAAATGGACGCGTACTGATTTCTGCGCCTGCTTCGGCAACACCAATCACAATCGATTGGCCCCAGCCTTTGTGACAGCATTCCAACGCTTGCCGCATTGTGTGGACGTTACCAATACATTCAAAGCTGTAATCGGCCCCGCCGTCGGTCAGTTGTACGATCGCGTCGACCACATTTTCAACCTTGTTTGGATTGATGAAATGCGTCATGCCGAATTTGCGTGCCATTGCTTCGCGCTCAGGATTGAGATCGACACCGATAATTTTGTCTGCGCCGACCATGCGTGCCGCTTGAATCACGTTGAGGCCAATGCCGCCTAGGCCAAACACCACGACATTTGCACCAGCTTCCACTTTAGCGGTAAACAAAACAGCGCCGACACCCGTGGTGACGCCGCAACCGATATAGCAAACTTTGTCGAAAGGTGCATCTTCACGGATTTTTGCCAGGGCGATCTCCGGAACGACGATGTAGTTAGCAAAGGTAGAGGTGCCCATGTAATGGAAGATCGGCTTGCCATCAATCGAGAAGCGACTGGTTGCATCTGGCATCAAGCCACGACCTTGCGTACTGCGAATTTTTTGACACAGATTGGTTTTGCGCGATAAGCAAAATTTGCATTCACGACATTCTGGGGTGTAGAGCGGAATGACGTGATCGTTTTTCTTTAAACTTTTTACGCCAGGGCCGACATCAACCACCACGCCCGCACCTTCATGCCCGAGAATCGCGGGGAAAATACCTTCAGGATCAGCGCCGGATAAAGTGTAGTAGTCGGTATGGCAAATACCGGTCGCCTTGATCTCAACCAGTACTTCACCTTCACGCGGGCCACCCAGCTCGACTTCTTCGATGGTCAAAGGTTGGCCTGCTTTCCAGGCGACGGCGGCTTTTGTTTTCATGGCGGGATCCGAAGTAACAGTAAAACGAAATGATACGTGATCTGCGACAAATTGGTTGTGTCGCGAAAATTTGTATAAACAAACGGCGGAGACAAAAAGAAAAAGAGCGTGTTGCAATTGCAAAGCGCTCTTTTTTACTACGGCTGATCTTCACAGTTTTTAATTACTGTGATGTTCGATGTTTACTTCACCATCTCTGCATCTTCCGGCAGCACCACATTGACATCTAGCACTTCCAGATTGCCCTGGTTATTGACCGAGATATTGATATCGCCGGGATTAACCTTGACGTATTTGGAAATCACCTCAATCAATTCTTTGTGCAGCGCAGGCAAAAAATCTGGTCCGGCGCGACCGCTACGTTCGCGCGCGATGATAATCTGCAGCCGTTCTTTGGCAGCAGATGCGGATTTAGGTTTGCTATTGAATAAAAAGGAGAGCAGCGCCATGTTTACTTACCTCCAAACATTCTTTGCAGAAAGCCGGGTTTTTCGTAGTCGGTAAAGCGCATAGGCTTGTCTTCACCCAAAAAGCGTGCAACCACATCTTTATAGGCTTCAGATACCTCGCTACCATCGATGTGAATCGCTGGATTACCGGCATTCGATGCATGTAGTACTGATTCCGACTCAGGAATAATACCGACCAATGGAATGCGTAAAATTTCTTGCACATCGGTGTAGGACAGCATTTCGCCAGCTTCTACGCGTTTCGGCGAGTAACGTGTGATCAACAAGTGTTCTTTGACTGGCTCTTCGTTATTCAGCGCGCGACGCGACTTGGCCTGAATGATGCCGAGGATACGATCTGAGTCGCGCACCGACGATACTTCTGGATTGGTCACGACGATCGCTTCATCAGCGAAAGTCAGCGCCATTACCGCACCATGCTCGATACCGGCTGGTGAGTCGCAGATGATGTATTCAAAATCCATCGCTGCCAAATCTTTCAATACGCGCTCGACGCCTTCTTCTGTCAGCGCATCCTTGTCACGTGTCTGTGAGGCAGGCAGCACGAATAGATTGTCGCAATGCTTATCCTTGATCATGGCCTGATTCAAGGTGGCCTCTTGGTTGACGACGTTAATCAAGTCGTACACCACGCGGCGTTCGCAGCCCATGATCAGATCAAGGTTGCGCAAGCCGACGTCAAAGTCGATGACGACGGTCTTGTGCCCGCGCATTGCAAGTCCGGAAGCAAAGCTGGCGCTGGACGTGGTTTTGCCGACGCCGCCTTTACCTGATGTCACAACGATGATTTTTGCCAAAGGAAACCCCTCTCGTTAATAAGATAAATACGTAATATTGATGCGAAAATTAATCCGAAATTCAGTACGCATTGAGTGCAAGTAAATAACTGCTGAAGAAATCAGGCCGCTGCCTTGATGGTCAGCATATCGATACGATTACCGACCAGCTTGACTTGGGTAGCCTGCTTTTTTTGTTCCGCTGGAAAGCCATCCTCAAATGTTCGATACATGCCGGCAATCGAGACCAGTTCGGCTTCCATGCTTAAGGTAAAAATACGCGCTTCGGTATTGCCACTGGCACCGGCCAATGCACGTCCGCGCAATGGCGCGTAAATATGGATACTGCCATCGGCAATCACTTCGGCGCCATTGTTGACCGCGGCAGTGATAATCAGATCAGCACCGCGCGCGTAGATGCGCTGACCAGCACGCACTGGCGTATCGATGATCATGGTGTGGGTGCCGGTGGAAGTGACTGCTTGCGTGGAGACAGCAGGCGCTTCCATCACTTCGGCGATGTTGTGCGGCGCGTTTGACTCCTCTGCTGAGTCAAAAGCGATATCGGTTTGTTCTGGTACCACTTCCGCACGCGGCTTCACTGAGCCATCCAGGCTCAAGCCATGCGCCAGAATATCGGCTTCCATTGCGGGCGTCGCGTTACGTACCGCGACCGCATTCAAACGATACGATTTCAGCAATGCGGTAATCGCAGCCCAATCGATGACGAGTGATGGCGTATCCAAGGCAGCAACATCGATGATGGCGAACTCATCGTCAAAAAAATCCGCATCGCCACCTGTCATTTCCTGCATGGCGGCATCCAATATGTGCAGATCCGATTGATGCAAAATCGCGGAAACGGCGACCACGGTGGAAATTTTGATTTCTATCGGTTTACGAGAGGGACGTCTGGACATGGAAACTCTATTGGTGCTGCGGTTAATTAAAAATAATGAGCGACTGTGGTGCAATTTGATACCGGATACGTTTCTGCATTGCAAGCATGTTTCGCGGCAATGTCAAACGCCAAAAACGGCACAACTAACTGCGCCACATTATAACTGTTAGCGCGGTACTTCCTGTCCGCAATTGCGTTTCGCTAGGATAATTTTAAAATTGACCGATTTTGTGTGCTTGTCTCATATCAGCAGTGATTTCTGCCGCGCAGTCGAATGCAAAGCGATGCAAAAATCCAGAACAGCGCGTGTAGAATAGCCCCTTTTTTTCGTTGGGGCTTTTTATGTGGTTTAAGAATCTGCAGGTATATCGACTCCCCGCTCCAACTGCCATCACCGCAGCACAATTAGAAAAAGATCTTGCCACCCACGCGTTTCAACCATGTAGCAGTTTGGAGATGCAAAGCCAGGGTTGGGCTTCACCACGCGAAAATGGTGAGCTGGTCTACACCATCAACAAGCAAATTTTGCTGATGCTCGCTACCGAAAAAAAGCTGCTGCCGACCAGTGTCATCAATCAGGTAGCTAAAGCCAAGGCCGCCGAGATCGAAGAGCAGCAAGGCTTCAAGCCAGGTCGCAAGCAGATGAAAGAATTAAAAGAGCAAGTCACTGACGATTTATTGCCGCGCGCTTTTAGTATTCGCCGTAATACTTGGGTCTGGATTGATCCGGTCAACGGCTGGTTGGTGGTGGATGCGGCCAGCCCGGCAAAAGCGGATGAAGTATTAAAGCTGTTGTTTAAATCGGTAGACAAGCTTCCATTGGAAGCATTGCATGTCGTGCAGTCACCAGTGGCAGCGATGACGGACTGGCTGGTCGCCGACCAGGCGCCGCCCGGATTTACAGTCGATCAAGATACCGAACTACGCGCCACCACCGAGAGCAAAGCGACCGTTCGGTACGTGCGACACACCCTGGAAGTCGATGATGTGCGACGTCATATCGAAGCCGGTAAGCAATGCACGCGACTGGCAATGACTTGGGCGGATCGCATTTCATTTGTGTTGACTGAATCCCTAACCATCAAGCGCATTACGCCGCTGGACGTGATCAAGGAAGAGAACGATACCAGCGCCCAAAACGAAGAGGAGCGTTTTGACGCAGACATCACGTTGATGACAGGCGAACTCGACAAGATGCTGGCCGATTTGGTGCAAGCTTTAGGTGGGGAAATGCAAAAGCTGGCGGCGTAAGCGTAATCGACAGGAAAAATACGAAGTCGTTTGGCGAGGTGATACGATTTCCCCCTTGCTCGGCTAATCGCGTACTGGGCATAATGCATCACATATTGTATTGAAAGATATAGTGCAAAACTACGCGTGGCACCAGGAATAAACCATGGATATACAACTCTCCGACGTCGGTCACATCATTCAATTGTCGGTGGCACCAGTATTCTTATTGACTGGCGTCGGCTCGACCATGATGGTACTCACCAATCGTTTGGCGCGTATCGTTGATCGCTCGCGCGTCCTGGAAGAAAAGTTAGGTGCGGTAGAGGACGCCACAAGAATCGCTTGTCAGAACGAGTTACATATCTTGTACGCGCGTGCGCACATGATCAATCGTGCGATTATTTTGAGTGTCGCCTGCGCATTTATGGTGTCGCTGGTCATTGTGTCGCTGTTTGTCGGCGATGCATTTAGCCTCGAATTATCCAAAGTGATCGCCAGTTTTTTTGTACTGGGAATGCTCTGTTTACTCGGCAGTTTCTCTTTTTTGTTACGCGAGATTTTGACAGCCACTCAGGTTATGTATAAAGACAAGGTGATGCGGATTCATCATTAGTGCGTTTAGCCTTACGGTGATTGACGTCGTATAAGCAAGTTACAGCGTCCACTATTAGATAAAAAAAGCCCACATCAATTTGACGTGGGCTTTTTTATGCGGCGTAGCGTCTTTATTCGCTAGGCGGCACATAGCCTTGTGCAACGTCGGCACCGTCACCGAAGAAATGCTTTTCCATTTGCGTTGCCAGATATTTGCGCGCGCGCACATCCGCCAGATTCAAGCGGTTTTCATTAACCAACATGGTTTGATGCTTGAGCCAAGCTGCCCATGCTTCTTTGGAGACGCTTTCGTAAATGCGTTTACCGAGTTCGCCCGGATACGGCGGAAAGTCTAAGCCTTCGGCTTCTTTATCGAGTTTGATGCAATGAATCATGCGGCTCATGTTGCGTGTCCTTATGGTGCCTGCCGCGCATGAATGCGCGGGCTGGGTTGAGTGAGGTGGATGGCATCGACGCCGATATGGATGCCCGTGTGGACGTCGATTTAATTGTTATCGTGCAGCTATTATAGATTCTTCGTGAAAACCAGTGATTTGCGCTGCCAGTTATACATGCTTTGGCGATCCTTCGGCAGCATGTCGATGGTGGCTGGCACAAAGCCGCGCTTGAGGAACCAGTGCGCGGTACGGGTGGTGAGGACGAAGAGTTTTTTCAGCCCGGCAGCGCGCGCACGGTTTTCCATATGTTTGAGCAGTCTTTCGCCATCACCTTGTGTTTGCGCTTCCGGATTCACGATTAAACATGCCATCTCTGCCATTTTGTCGGCAGGGAAAGGGTAGAGCGCAGCACAACCGTAGATCACGCCATCATGTTCGATAACGGAGAAGTGATCGATCTCAAGTTCGATCAACTCACGTCCGCGTTTGACCAGTGTGCCATCTGCTTCCAGCGGTTCGATCAGTTTCAGAATCCCGCCGACATCCTCAATGGTGGCTTGGCGCAGACTTTCCAGATTGTCGTAGCTGACCATGGTGCCGATGCCATCATGGGTAAAAATTTCCAGCAGCGCAGCGCCATCAACATTGAAAGGTACGATGTGCGCGCGCGGCACACCGCGCATCAAGGCTTTGACGCAGTGCTCTAGATAAAACGCGATGTCGCCGGGGATCTCATCGTTTTGTAATAGCGCGTTGGCTTGTGCGGAGGTCAGTTCGCGGATTTCTTCACCGAGCGCATTGGTCATCAGTGCGGTTTCACTGATGAAGATCAGCTTGTCGGCACGTAGCGCAGTGGCAGCAGCAACGGCGACGTCTTCCATCGTCAGGTTAAAAATTTCGCCGGTCGGAGAAAAACCCAAAGGTGACAGCAGCACCAGGCCACCGGCATTCAACACTGGTTGGATCGCCTCATGCGCGATCTTGCGAGTCAGCCCGGTCAACTCAAGATCGACGCCATCGATGACACCTAGAGGTCTTGCCGTGACAAAGTTGCCGGAGATGATGCGAACCTGCGCATGCGCCATCGGCGTGTTCGGCAAACCTTGGCTGAACGCTGCCTCGATATCCAGACGCAGTTCGCCAGCGGCTTCTTTCGCACATTCGAGCGCGATGCTGTCGGTGATGCGCAAGCCATTGTGATAGCGCGCTTCTACGTTGCGCAACGCCAGTTGTTCTTCAACCTGTGGGCGCGAGCCATGCACTAACACCACCTTGATGCCGAGCGCATGCAGCAGCGACAAGTCTTGTGCCAATACAGGCAGGATGCCGGCGGTGACCAGTTCGCCCGGAAAGGCGACCACGAAGGTCTTGCCGCGAAAGGCGTGGATATACGGCGCGACTGAGCGCAGCCATTGGACGAATTGATCAGAATTTTCCATCTGCACATTATAACCATAGCAATTCGCTCACAATGGGTGAATGTAGTGGTGTTGAGCGCGAAAAACGACAGCGCTCTGTATAATTCCAGCCACATGTCTGCATCTGAATCCAACCCAAAAAACAAACTGCCTGTGCCTAGTTCGCCGGCGCGCAAGCCATCCCCGCACAAGATGCGTCACGATCAAGCCGTTGCGCAGCCAGGGCGCAATCCGCTACCTGAGATTACTTTTTCAGAGGAGTTGCCGGTATCTGGTAAGCGCGACGAAATCGCAAACGCGATACGTGACCATCAGGTTGTTATTCTCAGTGGCGAAACCGGCTCTGGCAAAACCACACAGTTGCCCAAAATCTGTCTGGAGCTGGGACGTGGTGAGAAGGGAATGATTGGTCATACCCAACCGCGTCGGATTGCAGCTTCTTCTACCGCGAAACGGATTGCGCAAGAACTGAACTCACCACCGGGCGAGCTGGTGGGCTACAAGGTGCGCTTCAATGACACGTTGAGTAAAGGCGCGTGGATCAAGCTGATGACCGACGGCATCCTGCTGGCAGAAACGCAGACCGACCCGTTGCTGCGGCAGTACGACACCATCATCATTGATGAAGCGCACGAGCGCAGTTTGAATATTGATTTTCTGCTCGGTTACCTGAAACAGCTGTTACCCAAGCGGCCTGACCTCAAAGTCATCATAACCTCAGCGACGATCGACGCTGATCGTTTTGCGCGTCACTTTGCACGTGGTGACAAGCTGGCGCCGGTAATTGAAGTCTCCGGTCGTTTGTACCCGGTCGAAGTGCGTTATCGCCCGGTCGAGGCGTTCGATAAAAATACGGCCAACACCAGCCCGAATGCCACTTCAGATGCAGCACAGGGACGTCGCTCGGCACAAGCCGCCAAGGAGCGCGGACAACGTGATTTGATGGATGCTGTCGTCGACGCAGTCGATGAGCTGGCGCGTATAGGCTCTGGCGACGTGCTGGTATTTTTACCGGGCGAGCGGGAAATTCGCGATGCGGCCGAAGCCTTGCGCAAACATCATCCGCCACATGTGGAAATATTGCCCTTGTTCGCACGCCTGTCGGCGCAGGAGCAAGAACGGGTTTTCAAAGTGTCAAACGCACGCCGTATCGTGCTGGCGACCAATGTCGCTGAGACGTCGTTGACGGTACCCGGCATTCGTTATGTGGTCGATGCCGGTCTGGCGCGTGTCAAACGCTACAGTTACCGCAACAAGGTGGAGCAATTGCAGATCGAGCCGATCGCACAATCGGCAGCCAATCAGCGCGCTGGTCGTTGCGGCCGTGTCGCCGCTGGTGTCTGCATCCGTTTGTATGATGAGCAAGATTATTTGCTGCGACCGAAATTCACCGAGCCAGAAATCCTGCGCTCGTCGCTGGCGTCCGTCATCCTGCGGATGAAGTCTTTGCATTTAGCTGATGTCGAAACTTTCCCGTTTATTGAGCCACCGTTAGGTCGTGCGATTGCCGACGGTTATCAGTTGTTGCAAGAGCTGGGTGCAGTGGACGACGATAAACGCCTGACTAAACTCGGCCGTGAGCTAGCGCGTCTGCCGCTGGACCCACGCGTGGGGCGCATGATATTGGGCGCAAAAGAAAACGTCTGCCTAACCGAAGTGCTGATTATCGCTGCAGCATTATCGGTGCAAGATCCGCGTGACCGACCGATGGAAGCACAAACCGCTGCCGACAATGCACACAAAAAATTTGCCGATGAAAAATCGGAGTTCCAGAGTTATCTGAAAATCTGGAAATGGTTTGACAATGCTGTCGCGCATAAAAAATCAAATCGTCTATTGCAAGAAGAATGTCGCGCTAATTTTCTATCGCAACTACGTCTGCGCGAATGGCGGGATGTGCATAGCCAATTATTGACGATCGTGCGGGAGCAGGGCTGGCGTTTGAACGAGGCGCCAGCGACTTACGAACAATTACATACTGCGCTTTTGACGGGGCTGCTTGGCAATCTCGGTTTTAAATCAGAAGAGGATCAGCACTACCTCGGCGCACGCGGTATCAAGTTTCACATCTGGCCCGGTTCTACGTTGATCAAGAAGGGTGGAAAATGGATCATGGCGGCAGAATTGGTCGATACCACGCGCCTCTATGCGCGCTGTATTGCGCAGCTACAGCCAGAATGGCTGGAACGCATTGCCGGTCATCTTCTGAAAAAATCGTATGGTGAACCGCGTTGGGAGAAACGTAGCGCACAGGTATCGGCCTACGAGCGCGCTACTTTGTACGGTCTGGTCGTCTATAGTCAGCGTCGCATCAACTACGGCTTGATTAATCCGAAAGAAGCGCGCGAACTCTTCATCCGTGATGCTTTGGTCGGTGGCGACTTTGATACGCGTGCGCCATTCTTTGCGCACAACCACAAGCTGGTGCGAGAGATCGAAAATCTGGAGCACAAATCACGTCGGCTCGATGTGTTGGTCGATGATGAGTTGATCGCTGCGTTTTACGACAAGCTGATTCCGGCCGATGTGTGTAACGGCATCGGTTTTGAAAAGTGGCTGAAGGATGTGTCGGCACAAGAGCCGAAGTTGCTGTATCTAAACCGTGACGAGTTGATGCGACACGAAGCGGCCGGTGTTACCACCGAGTTGTTTCCAAAAGTGATGCAAGTCGCGGGTATCGAGATGGGTTTGTCCTACCACTTTGAGCCCGGCACACCACGCGATGGCGTCACGCTGACAGTGCCGCTTTATGCGTTGAATCAGGTTTCAGCCGATAGATGTGAATGGCTGGTACCCGGCATGTTGAAGGAAAAAGTACAGCTACTACTGAAATCCTTGCCGCAAAAATTACGCCGTCATTGCGTACCGCTGCCGGATTACGCCGCTGGCTTCTGTGATCGTGCGCATGAAAGTCACAACTTTGGCAAGGGCAGTTTGTTGGATGCGGTGATCGCCGATGTGCGCGAGCAAACTGGCATTGCGACCAAGACGACTGACTACAAGCTAGAAACTATTTCCGCGCATCAGGCCATGAACTTTAAGGTGGTAGACGAGCATGGTCGCCAGCTGGAAATGGGACGCAATCTCGCCACTTTGCGTGCCGAATTGGGTGGGCAAGCACGTGAAAGTTTTCAACGTATCGCAGAAAAAAATGCAGTCGGCGCCATCGATTTGGTCGGTCAATCGACTAGTGGAACCAAGCCAGAAAAAATATCGCCGCAGCATAAATCGTTTGTCGCGCACAGCAAAGTACAACAGACGCAAGCCGCAGACAACGGGAAAGCATCGCATCTTGTCACCCAACATCAGCAACTAACCGGCTGGACCTTTGGCGCGTTGCCAGAATTATTAGAAATCCAAAGCGGCAAGCAGACCCTGATCGGCTTCCCGGCATTGGTCGATAAGGAAACGCATTGTGATCTGGAAGTGTTTGATGATCCAGATGAAGCCGCGCGCGTGCATAGACTGGGCTTGCGTCGTTTGCTGGCCTTGCAGTTGAAGGAACAATTAAAGTATTTGGAAAAGAACGTTCCCGGTCTGCAGCAGATGGGGATGCAGTTTATGACGTTGGGCTCGCAAGAAGAGTTGCGCGCACAAATCATCAACGCCGGTTTGGAGCGCGCCTGCCTGCAAGAACCATTGCCGAGTAATGCTGAGGAGTTCAACAAACGTCGTGATGAAGGTAAATCACGATTGGGCTTGTTGGTCAATGAGATTGCCAGGATGGTCAGTTTGATTTTGTCCGAATACCACGCGCTACCGAAGAAACTGCAAACCGTCAAAGCACATACACAAGCAGTCGCCGATATGCAGTCGCAATTGCAAGGCTTGGTCGGCAAACGCTTTATCGCAGAGACAGATTACACCCACCTCACGCATTTCCCTCGCTATCTAAAAGCAGTGAACGTGCGTATCGAAAAACTGCGCGCCGATCCGCACCGTGACGCCAAAGCGATGAGCGAATGGCAGCAAGCCGCCGCGCCGTGGCAACGCGCGCTGAAGGAGCGCAATTTTGATTTAAAAACGAATGATCCCGCAATGCATGACTATCGCTGGATGCTGGAAGAACTGCGCGTATCTTTGTATGCGCAGGAATTACGCACGCCTATGCCGGTGTCGGTAAAGCGCTTGCAAAAAGTGTGGGAGAGTATGCAGCGCTAGCGGTGGCTATGAAGAAAATTTCTTATTAAATCCAGATTGTAAATATTAATGATTGGAGAGTTGACAAATTTGCGGCAGAATGAAGACCGCTTGGTGTTTGAAAAATGCAACCAACAACGCGGATATCATGAAGAAAATAAAATTTCGTCTGCATGTTCATTTAACCGCTTTTTTCATATTGGCGACATTGCTGATAAGCGGGATTATTGCCGCAGTTGGGTATCACATGTCGCACCAGATGCTGGAATCCTCGGCGCAGGATCTCACACAGCGTTCCACTCGCATTATCGCAAGCGAGATCAAGGGCATTATCGGCCCAGCCAATACGGCAATTAAATTACTCAGCCATCATCCCATTACATCTGTTGCAACGATGCCGCAACGGATGAATAGCGTCAAGGTTTTGCAGGTCGCGCTCGAGAGTGATCGTGGTATGTCTTCGTTATTCATCGGCTATGACAACGGCGAATATATTTATTTTCATCGTATCGATAGCGAGCAAGAGCGCAAACGATTTAATGCACCGGAGAATAGTCGCTACCAATTGCGCTGCATTGTGCATAACAGCGGCAAGACTGAGGCGATATATCAGTATCTAGATCGGGATATGAAACTACTGCGTGAAGAATCGCATCCGGAATACGCCAACTTTGATCCTCGACAGCGTAATTGGTATCAAATGGCGATCGTCACGACAGACCTTGTGACAACACAACCTTATCTGTTTTACTCCAGTGGTGAAGTTGGCATGACGATCGCCAAACGAGCACAAAGTGGCCATGCGGTGATTGCAGTGGATATTCCATTATCTGCACTCGGGGCTGCATTGGAAAGACAGAAAGTAACGCCATCCAGTGAGCTCGTATTAGTCGGCGACAGCGGTGATGTGGTCGCCTACGAAGATCTGCAAAAACTAATCATTCCCGCAACCGCCTCCACTGCATCACCCAAATTGAAGAATCTGGATACCTTTGGCGTGCCTGCATTACGCGGCATGATTACGCAGGTAGCTAAAGATATGCCAGCCAAAGGGATTGCCAAAATAGTCGATATTGACGGAAGTGATTGGCGTGTATCGATACAGCCCATATTGCTGGCCGGCGCAGATCCACTTTATTTGATGGCAGCAATACCAAATACGGAATTATTTGCCACTGCCTTGAAAATTCGCAGCACTTCGCTGTGGATTACTTTGTTGATTATTTTGCTGGCGATGCCTTTTATTTGGCTGGCGGTACATGGTATTTCGCGTTCATTACGGATATTGGTTGATGAAGCAGATGCCATACGACATTTTGAATTTAACGAGCCTATTCAGCTCCAGTCTCGAATTATTGAAGTGGATAGGTTGGCTGACACCATGGGCGGCATGAAGTCGACGATACGTAAATTTATCGATATTAGTCATGCAGTAGCGGCAGAAACAAATTTTGATCGGTTGCTTCCCATGTTATTACGCGAAACCATGAACGCAGCCGAGGCGCAGGCCGGTGTTTTGTTTTTGACGGATAAAAATCAGTTACTACCGTGCGCCGCTTTGACTGACAAAAATGATGACATCAGTGCCTCAGTACAAGCTTTGGTCTTGGATAGTTTGCCGGCGAGTTGGAAGTTAGCGCTGGATACGCAGCAGGCAGAAGCGTCTGAAATGACAGCCGCAGACATAGATGCTTTAGGGCTGGGAGCGTTGTACAAGGATTGTGCGAGCGGCCACATCATCGCGGTGCCGCTGTTTAATCGAAAACAGGATTTGCTCGGCTTGATGCTACTCAAGCGCAAAACTAAGATTGATGCGGCGCAGCTCGCGTTTGTCAGTGCCTTATCGCACTCCGCCAGCAGTTCGATGGAAACCAGAAGTTTGATTCAGGAACAAAAGCTGTTGTTTGAGTCTTTTATCAAAATGATAGCCGGCGCGATTGATGCAAAAAGTGAATATACCGGCGGTCATTGCGCACGCGTACCAGAATTAACCAAGATGCTGGCACAAGCTGCGTGTGATGAAAAATCAGGGACGTATGCCAAATTCTCTTTAAACGCAGATGAATGGGAGGCCGTACATGTGGCCTCATGGTTGCATGATTGCGGCAAGGTGACGACGCCAGAATATGTGGTGGATAAGGCGACCAAGCTGGAGACTATCTATGACCGTATTCATGAAGTCAGAATGCGTTTTGAGGTGCTCAAACGTGATGCGGAAATTGCTTGCTTGAAAGCGATCGCGGCAGGCACGGATGCGCAACTCGCAACAGATAGCCTGGCACAGCAACAGCAGCAGTTGGATGAAGAGTTTGCTTTTGTCGCCAGTTGCAATGAGGGCGGTGAATTTATGGACCCTGACAAAGTGGTGCGTTTGCAGAAAATCGCCGCACGCACTTGGATGCGGACGCTGGATGATAGTTTGGGTATATCACACGATGAAGTCCATCGCAAAGGTGGGCAAGCGCAAGCGCCATTGCCAACCCCGGAATATCTGTTGGCGGATAAAGCAGAGCATTTGATAGAACGCGGTGCGCATGACGATATACCGCTCGATAACCAATGGGGCTTTCGCCTGAAGGTACCGAAGTTGCTATACAACAGAGGTGAGCTCTATAACCTGTCGGTTAGCCGTGGCACGCTGTCAGGAGAAGAGCGTTACAAAATCAATGAGCATATTGTGCAGACGATCATCATGCTGTCGCAACTACCTTTCCCGCGTCATTTGCGCCAGGTACCGGAAATCGCTGGCGGCCATCATGAAAAAATGGATGGCACTGGTTACCCTAAAGGTTTGACCAAAGATCAGATGAGCCCAGTCGCACGCATGATGGCCATCGCCGATATCTTCGAGGCATTGACGGCCACGGATAGACCATACAAAAAAGGCAAAACCCTATCAGAAGCGCTCAAAATTATGTCTTTTATGAAGAACGATCAGCATATTGATGGCGAGCTATTTGAGTTGTTTTTACGTTCCGGTATTTATAAAGATTACGCTATGCGATATATGGCGCCGGCCCAGATAGACGAAATCGATATCGAGTCTTATCTAAAAACATAAGGAAAAATACAAGGGAAAGATTAATGGTCGCAGTAAGGTTGAAAGCTGAGAGTGGGTAGAATTTCGCGTAAAATTGCGCACAGTTCCTATCAACCATCGAGCCCTGAAGAAAATGACGATTAAATCTGATAAATGGATACGCCGCATGGCGGCAGAAACCGGCATGATCGAACCCTTTGAGCCGGGGCAGGTGCGTACCGCAAACGGACAAAAGATCGTCTCTTACGGTACCTCGTCATATGGCTACGATATTCGCTGCGCCGACGAATTCAAAATTTTCACCAACATCAACTCAACCATTGTCGATCCAAAAAACTTTGATGAGAATTCTTTTGTCGATGTTAAAAGCGATGTCTGCATCATCCCACCCAACTCATTTGCATTAGCACGCACGATTGAATACTTCCGTATTCCGCGCAATGTGTTGACTATTTGTCTTGGTAAATCGACCTATGCGCGTTGCGGCATCATCGTCAACGTCACACCATTCGAGCCAGAGTGGGAAGGCTATGTGACGCTGGAGTTTTCCAACACCACGCCGTTACCGGCAAAGATTTATGCTGGTGAAGGATGTGCGCAAGTGCTGTTTTTTGAGAGCGACGAAGTGTGCGAAACCTCGTATAAAGATCGCGGTGGAAAATATCAGGGTCAACACGGCGTGACTTTGCCGAAGGCTTGAAGCATCAACCTATCCTAAACGCATAGCGAAACCGATAGGACGCTAATTGTGCAAGGCATACCCGTTCTGCTGCTACCGATGTGATGATGAGTTTTCCTGTCACGATCTCTGCTGAATGAAGTGGCCACATCGTTTCGCAAGGCGTCATGTACGTGATATGGACACGTTTGATAACGTCTGCGACGTCGGTGTCACGGAGTAGCATCTCACATTATGGGGGGAGGGTATGAAATATCATGGTAGCTGCCATTGCGGCACAATTGCTTTTGATGTCGAGACGAAAACCGAAATCACCGAAGCGGTCTCATGCAACTGCTCAATCTGCCAGCGCAAGGGTTCATTGTTACAGTTTGTCCCACGTGATGCGCTGACACTATTGACGCCCGAATCCGCCGCCAGCGTGTATCAATTTAATCAGCATAAAATCAAACATCGTTTTTGCCCTACTTGCGGTGTCAGTCCCTATTCAGAAGGTGTGGCGCCCAATGGCAGTGAGATGGCTGCGATTAATATACGCTGCTTGAATGAAATCGATCTAACGTCGATTCGTGTTAGCCATTACGATGGCCGCGCATTGTGATGATCCATGCGCGTCTAAGTTCGTCTGATCATAAGTGTGACGAGACATAAATATTCCTCAGAACTTATTCATTCCTTATCGACAATGTAAATGAATGTGTCATCGCTGAGTGTCATTTGATATTTCTCCTGCGGGACGACGGCATAAACACTATAATTTCCACATGGAAAATAAGCAAAAAGTGCTGTCGACCAGCTTTATAGACATCATGATGGATGCTGTATTTGCGGTGGATGTGGATGCGCGTATCGTTTATGCGAGTGCTGCGTGCGAGCGCATTTTTGGTTATGCGCCAGAAGAGATGATAGGCAGAACCATGTCTGACATGATTGTTCCGGACGATATTGAGCGTACCAGACAATCCACCTATGACGTTATGGCAGGCCGCCCGCAGCTCGATTTTGAAAATCGCTATATCCGTAAAGATGGCCGTATTGTGCACGTGATGTGGTCGGCACGCTGGTCGGAGGTAGATCAGCTGCGCATAGGAGTGGCACGTGATATCACGGAATATAAAAAAGCCGAAACGATGCAAGCCTTGTTGTACTCGATTTCTGAGGCAGCTTTCGCGACTAGCGATTTACGAACCTTGTTTCAGCGCATCCATCAGATCATCGCGACCTTGATTCCAGCAGATAACTTTTCGGTTACCTTGTACGACAAGGAGACTGCAGAGCTGAGTTTCCCCTATCATATTGATGAATTTGAACCGATAAATAAATCGGCTAAACCCGCCATAGGAACCTTGTGTGCAGAGATTGTACGCACAGGGCGCCCGCTTTTGCTTACGCCAGCAACCATGGCCGCGCGCCTTAAAGACTTAGGTGTCGCGCTGGCTATTTCGCCGTATTGTTGGCTCGGCGTGCCGCTTAAATCGCATCTAGGCACCATCGGGGTCTTAGTGGTCAAGAGTTATCCAGGTGGCGCTTGTTACGACGCAAAAGATCAAGAATTACTGCAATTCGTCTCGACACAAATTGCACTTGCCATCGAACGTCATCATTTCCAACTACGCCTGCAATACATGGCGCAATACGATCAACTAACTGGCTTACCTAATCGGGGCTTGTTGTATGACCGCATGAAAGTGGCGCTATTGAATGCGCGACGTGATCATAAACAATTAGCGGTACTGTATATCGATCTGGATAAATTTAAACAGATCAACGACACCTTAGGTCACGATGTCGGCGATGTTTTGTTACAGCAAGTTGCGCAACGTCTTAAAGAATGTGTGCGTGAGTCTGATACCGTCGCCCGTGTTGGGGGAGATGAATTTGTTATTTTGCTGCAGCATATTTCCGCACTTGACCAGGCAACCATGGTGGCAGAAAAAATCCGCAAAAAGTTTGATCAGCCCTTAAGCGTACTTGGACAGAGCCTGCGTACTACACCCAGTATCGGGATTGCGATTTATCCAGAGCATGGCAACGACGAACAACAGTTATTAAGACATGCCGACAAGGCGATGTATTTTTTCAAAGGGAAAGCTGGCCATTAGTTCGCAACGTGGACGTTCGTTATGAGGAAATAATGGATACTGATTTTCGATACATGCGAATGGTCATCTTGGAGAAGCCATGACAGTCATGATGAACGACAGTAGCTTGCGCTCGCATGTGATTGAAGATGCCGTTATGCAAGCGGCGATGCAGCCTTGGATACAGATGGAGTGCTATCAACTCGGCCAAGGCAAGCGGCTGGGGCAGATGGAAGCCCTGGATCTCGGCAGTCAGCAAGTCGTACGTGAATGCCAGGATGCCGCAGTACAAAAGCTCGGCGTCATGCCACCCAATCTGTGCACAGTATCGTATTGCACGCCAGCGCCAACCTTTCGTTTTTCAGAACTTTCCGCGAGCGACGCGGATACGATTTTCTTCATGCCCGAGCATACAGAGTTTGACCTTTATGTCCCGGCTGGTGCGCAGACTGCTTATATCAGCTTCAACCAGGATGAATTTCTGCGCGGCGCACAGGCACTTAATCCCATGCAATGGGAGCATGCACCTGAGCAGGTTTTGTCGATTCGCAGTACGCAGCAGGCGGCACTAAAAACCGTGGTGAATCTCTCGCTGCAAGCAGCAGACACAATTAATGCATCAGATCATTCGCGCTACGCAGACGTTTTGCGCGACATGTTGTTGCTGGACGTTCTGCAAATAACAGCAGCGACGGATGCAAACGATATGCAACCATCCTCGATCGAACGCGTACGTGCATTGCATGTCTGTCGTGCGGCACGCGAGCTGGTTGCAGAGCGTCTTGCCGCAGGTGAAATCCCTACCATTGTTGATATTTGCATGAGCGTTGGCGTTTCTGAGCGCACTTTGCAATATGCGTTCCGTAGTTACGTCGACATGTCGCCGCTAGCCTATCTTCGTTTGTGCCGTTTGAATCACGTGCGTGCCATCTTGCACATGGCCGATCCATCGGTTACCACCATCACCGATATCGCCATGCGCTTCGGCTTTGTCCATCTCGGTCGGTTTGCCGCCGACTACAAACGCCTGTTTGACGAATCGCCTTCTTTCACGCTCGCTTCCTGATCGCCGGTTTTTATTTTTCGTAAAAAGCAGAACTTTGTCGCTTTTGCGGAAAACGGATAGTCGCCCCCACATTCCTCTGCCACCCTTTCCAACGTTTCAGGGATAGGTAGAACAGTCGCGCCCAAGCTGGCGCCAGCAAACTGTCAAGTTCACATTCTGATCGCCGCTAGCGCGCGTCGTGCGATTGCGCGCTGCAAGATGATTGGCTGCTGGGTGATCTGCTACCAGGCCATGCCTCTTCCCCCGACGCTAAGCGCCACAGTCAGTTACCTGTGGCATCACGCACAGCCCACTCTCGTCCGATGCGGGAGTGTCGCCACTTGACAAAGTCTATCAACCGCCATGAATCGTAACTACCGCATCGTCTTCAATCGTAAATTGGGTATCCAACAAGTCGCCTCCGAGCATGCGCGCGCACAAGGCAAGGGCGGTGCAGTGGTACGGGCGGGCGCTTTTACACTCGCCCTGTTGACTGGCTTATATCTGACACCAGTGATGGCTACCGACTTGGATATCATAGGTGGCGATAGTCAAACCAGCGCTGGCGATGCCACATACGACAACATCAATGTTGGCAGTAGTGGGGTCGGTTTGGGTAGCCTGACGATCTCCGGCAGCGATAAGTTCACGACGGATTCATTCGCCATTGGTGTGAGCACCGATGGCTCTGCCACAGTGTCAGGAACGGGATCGACGCTTGCGTTTTCCACAATACCTGGTCAATCCTCTACCGTTGGTGCCAATAACGTCGGCACATTGCTCATTGAAAATGGCGGAACGGTTACTGGCAATGGCGTATTTATTGGCTCATACGCGGGAGGCGTTGGCACCGTGACGGTTACAGGCGCGGGTTCGAATTTGACGACTTTAGCTACCGTCCTCGTTGGTCGCTTTGGCGAGGGGACGTTGAATATCCAAGCTGGTGGCCTCGTAAGGACAAATAGCCTCGGCATAGGCTACGGCAATACTGGCACCGGAACCTTGAATCTATTAGGCAGTAGCGGCAGTCGTGGCATTCTGGAAATCAACTATCTCAACCATATTGGCATCCCGGGCAATAACGGCACAGCAATTGTTAATTTCGACGGGGGCATACTGCGTGCCACCTCCAATCAGGCCGACTATTTTCAACGTTTTGTCGACGGCGAAGTCACAATCGGCGGCGGTGGTCTCTTCTTCGACACGCAGAGTTACAGCGTAGCCACCGATCTCGGCCTGCAAGGCAGCGGTGGCTTGACCAAACAGGGCAGTGGCACGCTGACACTGACCGGCACCAGCAGCTATAGCGGCGACACCGTTGTTGAGGGTGGCAAGCTCATAATCGAAGACGGTGGTTCCGTTAGCAGTGCCGCAGGAGTTGTTGGCAAGGATACTGGTACCACTGGCATTGTTGAAGTTAAGGGAGGCGGCGCTTCGTGGACGAGTTCTGGCGCATTGACAATCGGCGATGTCGGCAATGGAACACTGCTGATTTCAGCGGGTGGCGTTGTCTCTAGTGCGGGTGCCAAGCTAGCTATCGATTTGAATGGCCGAGGCACGATCACGGTGACAGGTGACGGATCTCGTTGGGACAGTTCCGCCAATATCGGCATTGGGATCAACGGTGATGCGTCACTGACGATCTCGGATGGTGGCGTTGTAAAAGCAGGCACACATACGGTGACGGTAGGCAGTGCGTTCAATACCGCTCAGATCAACCTCAATGGCACCAGCGGTGCACGCGGGGTGTTGGAGGCGGGGCAACTTGCGGGTGGCGGCACGACGCTCAACAAGGTTAATTTCAATGGTGGCATCCTGCGCCTGACGGCCAATCAGTCTTTTCTCTTTAATAGCTTTGCTGCGGGTCATTCGGTCACAATTAATGCGGGCGGCGCATTCGTCGACACGCAGGCATTTAATGCCCATATTGCGGCCGCCGGCATGTTGCAAGGTGCAGGCGGCTTGACCAAGCAGGGAAGTGGCACGTTGTCGGTTGCTGGTAGCAATATGTATGACGGTAACACTACAGTTGAAGGTGGCACCCTGCAATTCGACAGCTATGCACAGAGCGCCAGTCAAACGCTGGGAGTTGGTGCCGCCAGCGATACGAGCTACGGCAAACTGGCTGTTACCAATACAGCGACCTTTGACGCTGATGCAAAAATTTCGGTTGATGTCGCGGGTAGTAATACGCTGGTGAGGGGACAACTTCTGACAAGCGTCATTTCGGCTGGCACGCTGACGAGCACGACTTTCAATGTCAGCGACAACTCCGCGCTGTTTAACTTTAATGCAATCCGCAACGGCAATGCAGTTGATCTGCGCGTGGCATCTAGCTCCGCCACCGGCATACGTGATGCGGTCATAAAAAGCGGTGCGACTGCTACGCTGGGCGCCGCCGATGTATTCGACAACGCTGTCAACGATGGTGCAACAGGGGATATGAGTAATGTGGTGACGGCATTGGGATCACTCTCGAACGATAGCCAAGTCAGCCAAGCCGCCACCCAAACCTTGCCGCTGATGAGTGCTGGCGTCACGCAAGTTGCGAGTGGCGTTCTGACCTCCATCAATCGTCTGGTACAGGGTCGCCAGAACGCATCTTTCGGTACCAGCGGCTTGTCCGGCGGTGATGCGCTGGCCAACCGTGCAGCATGGTTCAAGCCTTTCGGCTCACGCGCCGAGCAAGATGATCGTGGTGGCGCCGCCGGCTTTGATGCGACGACGTGGGGTATGGCCGGTGGACTCGAAGGTGATCTTAATCGCAGCACACGTATCGGCATCGCCTATGCGTATGCTAACAGCAAGGTCGATGGCAATACGACCTTGTCCGGTACCCAGCAACATGTCGATATCGATGCGCATGTGCTGGCGCTGTACGGCACCAAAGAAATGACTAGCGACCTGAGCTGGGGCTGGCAAGTCGACGTCGGACAAAACAGCAACAGCGGTTCCCGTCACATCAAATTTGGTGGCCTCGATAGAACCGCGACGTCTGATTACAAAACCTACACTGCGCATGTTGGTATGAGCTTATCGAAGATATTAATGCTCAACGATGCCACTAGCTTCACCCCCACCATCCGCGCTGACTATACGAGATTGCATGATCAAAGCTACCGTGAGCAGGGTGCCGATGCGCTCAATCTGGTTGTCGATGCCAATGACACCGAAGCCTTTGTGCTCGGTGCAGATGCACGTATTCGTCATGCATTGACTGATCACAGCCACATTGAGGTTTATGCCGGAGCTGGTTACGACACTATCAACCAGCGCGGCAACGTAGTGGCATCGTATGCTGGCACCGCTGGACAATCGTTTTCCACGCAAGGCGTAGGGCATTCGCCGTGGCTTTTGACGGCAGGACTTGGCTACACCCATACACTGGAGAGTGGTACCGAAATCACCGTGCGCTATGACCTCGATGGTCGTAGTGATTATCTCAATCAGTCAGCATCGGTAAAGGCGAAGTGGTTGTTTTAGCCGTCATTTAATACTATTTCCGATAAAAACAGCCGTTACTGTCGCTTTTGCGGAAAACGGATAGCCACTCCATTCTTACTCTTTTACGCTTCGCGATGTTTCAGGGATAGGTAGAACAGTCGCACCAGACTAGGCGCTAACAAACTGTCAAGTTCACATTCTCATCGCCGGTAGCGCACGTCACGTGATTGCCTGCTGCAAGATGATTCGCTACCAGGCACACGCCTCATTCCTCGACGCTAAGCGCCACAGTCAGTTGCCTGTGGCACCAGACACAGCCCACTCTCGATAGATGCGGATGTGTCGCCACATGAAAAAGTTCGTCAACCGCCATGAATCGTAACTACCGCATCGTCTTCAATCGTAAACTGGGTATCCATCAAGTCGCCTCCGAGCATACGCGCGCACAAGGCATCGGCGGTGCCGTGGTAAGGGCGGCTGGCCTTGCGGTTACGTTGCTGGCGGGTTTGCATCTGGCACCGGCATTGGCTGTGGATCTGACTATAGCCGGGGGCGTGAGTATCAATAGTGCTGGCGATGCAGATTACGGCTACATCGCTGTTGGCAGTAGTGGCACTGGTGTGGCCAGCCTGACGATCGACAGCGGTCATACTTATACGGGGAGTTTGCTGCTCACGGCCGGGAATGTAAGCGAGGGCTCGGTCACCGTGTCCGGCACCGGATCGACCTTGACTTTTTCTGGCGCCAATATCGGGACGGTTGCCAACGGCACGTTACTTATCGAAAACGGCGGTACCGTTGGCGGCTCGTCCATGAATATAGGCTATGGCCATAGTGGTAGTGGCATGGTGACCGTCACGGGTGCCGGTTCGACTTTAAACATAACAGACTACCTCCGCGTTGCTAGAGTGGGGGATGGAATACTGAACATTGAAAATGGCGGCAAAGTATCGGTGAACGGCCTTTTGACGGTTGGTTACGGCGGTAACGGTACTTTGAATCTGCTTGGTACCAGCGGTAATCGCGGCATTCTGGAAACTGCAGCTTTACGTGGCGGTAGTGGTGCGGTAACAATTAACGGCGGCATTCTGCGTGCCACCACTAATCAGAGTGATTTTTTTCAAGACTTCAACCCTGGCGAAGTTGTCATAGCCAGTGGTGGCTTTTTCTTCGACACCAACGGATACGACGTTGGTGCCGACATCGACCTGGAAGGCACCGGCGGTTTGACCAAGCAGGGCACCGGCACGCTGACATTGACTGGTACAAATATTTATAGCGGCGGTACCACGGTCGAGGCAGGTACGCTACAGATTGGTAATGGCGGCACCACCGGATCAATTCTCGGCAATATCACGAATGACAGCGCGCTGACATTTAATCGTAGTGATGCGCAAACGTATGCGGGGATTATTTCCGGCACCGGAAGTTTCACCAAACTCGGCGACGGCACGCTGACACTGAGCGGTAAAAGTACTTACAGCGGGACGACCACGGTATCGGCCGGCACATTACAAGCGGGTGTGGCCGATACCATTGCAAGCAGTAGTGCGCTGACGGTTGAGAGCGGTGCGACGTTTGCCCTCAACAACTTCGCCCAGACTATCGGTTCGCTGGCGGGGGGGCGGGAATGTCACGCTTGGTAGCGCCTTTCTGACAGTGGGCAAAGACAATAGCGATACGACATTCTCGGGCAGTATCAGCGGCACCGGTGGTACCAATGGCTTGAGCAAGGAAGGCACGGGTACATTGACGTTATCCGGTCTCAGCAATCTCGGTAACGGCTCCGCCACTGCTAATGGAGGTACGTTGCAAATCAGCGATGGTGGCTCGCTTAAAAATGCCGTCAGTCGTATCGGCTACGCTCCAAGCAAGGTCGGCACAGTCACCGTTACTGGTGCCGGCTCAAGTTGGACCAACACTAACTTCTATGTCGGTTCCAATGGCACAGGTACTCTTAATATCGAGAACGGCGGATTGGTCAGTAGCGGTGATGGCTATATCGCTTACGGTTCGGTTAGCCTTGGCAAGGTTACCGTGAATGGCGCTGGTTCAAGCTGGAAAATATCAAGCGACCTCGAAGTTGGTAAAGGCGGCGACGGTACTCTTATTGTCGAGAACGGCGGCTCGGTCAGTGCGACCATTGTCAGTATTGGCGACTCTACAGGTGGTAGCGGCACGCTGAATCTGGACGGCACCTCGGGTGCACGCGGATTACTCACCGCGAGCTATATCAAGAGAGGGGCGGGCAGCGCGGTATTTGCCTTCGATGGCGGTATTTTGCAAGCCAAGGGTAATCAAAGCAACTTCATTCGAAGCCTTGCCGCTGGCAGTATCGCGGTCAATGGCGGTGGTGCTTTTATCGATACGCAAGCCTTTGATGTTGGCATCACCACCGGCGGCCTCTTCACCGGCACCGGTGGTTTGACCAAACAGGGCAGTGGCACGCTTTCGATTGCCGGCAGCAATACCTATGACGGCAACACTACAGTTGAAGGTGGCATCCTGCAATTCGACAGCTATACACAGAGCGCCAGTCAAACCTTGGGAATCAGTGCATCCAGTAATACGGGCTACGGCAAACTGGCTGTTACCAATACTGCGACCTTTGACGCCGATGCGAAAATTTCGGTTGATGTTGCCGGTGTCAATACGCTGGCGAGAGGGCACCTCCTGACAAGCGTGATCTCCGCTGGCACGCTGACAAGCACGACCTTCGATGTCAGCGACAACTCCGCATTGCTCAACTTTGATGCAATCCGCAACGGCAATGCGGTTGATTTGCACGTGGCATCTAACTCCGTCACTGGCATACGCGAGGCTGTTATTAATAGCGGTGCGACTGCCACACTGGGCGCAGCCGATGTACTGGATAACACCCTCAACAAAGGCGCAACAGGCGACATGGCGAACGTCGTGACGGCGCTAGGCAAGCTTGCTACGGATAGTGAAGTCAGCCAAGCTGCCACGCAAACTTTGCCGTTACTTAATTCTGGTGTAACGCAAGTAACGAAAGGCACATTGCGTTTGATTAATCGCCTGCTACAAAATCGCCAAGCCGTTACCAGCAGCGGCTTGTCCGGTGGTGATGCCATCAGCAACCGCGCCGCATGGTTGCAACCGTTTGGCTCCTCCATCAATCAAGATGATCGCGATGGTGCCGCTGGTTTTGATGCGACGACATGGGGTATGGCCGGGGGACTCGAAGGCGATCTTGATCGCAGCACACGTATCGGCATCGCGTATGCGTATGCCAACAGCAATGTCGATGGCAACACCACATTGTCTGGTACCAAACAACATGCTGATATTGATTCGCATGTGTTGGCGCTGTACGGCACCAAACAGTTAGCCAACAACATGGCATGGATGTGGCAGGCAGACGTCGGGCAGAATAGCAACAGCGGCGTCCGTCACCTCAACTTTGGTGGTTTAGACCGTACCGCAACGTCGGATCACCAAACCTACACCGCGCACGTCGGCGCGAGTTTAGAAAAGACGCTAGTACTGAGTGAACGTACCAGCGTGACATCAACATTGCGTGCCGATTACACATGGTTGCGTGCGGATAGTTATCGCGAGAAGGGTGCGAATGCACTCAATCTTAATGTGGCTCAACAAACCAATGATGCCTTGGTCATTGGTGTGGATGCGCGCATCAGCCACATGCTGACAACGTATAGCTGGATCGAAGCCAATGCTGGGGTTGGTTATGACGCCATTAATAAAGTCGGCAATGTGGTGGCGACGTATGCAGGTACGCCGGGACAATCCTTTGCCACACAAGGCATAGATCATTCGCCTTGGTTGTTTGCGGGCGGTCTCGCTTACGTCCACAACACGGCAAGTGGTACCGAGATATCGGTGCGCTATGACGTCGAGGGACGTCGGGATTACGTCAATCAGTCGGCATCGATAAAAGCGAAGTGGTTGTTTTAAGTTATGCCGAATTGATGACGCAACACGCGTGAGTGTGTTTGCTGATTTTCGATGATGTGGGCAGATAAAAAAAGACCTTGTACAAAATATGCACAAGGTCTTTTTTGTTGCCCGCTTACGGTGGCTGATTACTGTCTGACGCAATCAACAAAATAGCCACGCTTACCATCAACCTCGCGCGTTACCAGACCATGTACATCGGTTTCGAAGCCAGGAAATTTCTCGTTAAAATCGCGCGCGAAGCGCAGGTAATCAACGATGGTCTTGTTGAAGCGTTCGCCCGGGATCAATAATGGAATGCCCGGTGGATAAGGCGTCAACAGGATAGAGGTGACGCGACCTTCCAGTTCGTCAATGGCAACGCGATCAATTTCACGGTGCGCCATTTTGGAAAAGGCGTCCGATGGTTTCATCGCAGGTTGCATGTCGGACAGATACATCTCGGTGGTCAGACGCGCGACGTTTCTGTCGCGGTAGAAACCGTGAATCATCTGACATAGCTCGCGCAAGCCGACCATTTCATAGCGCGGGTTAGCAGCCACAAACTCGGGCAAGATGCGCCACATTGGTTGGTTTTTGTCGTAGTCGTCCTTGAACTGCTGTAATGCCGTCAACAATGTATTCCAGCGGCCTTTGGTAATGCCGATGGTGAACATGATGAAGAATGAATACAGACCGCATTTCTCGACAATGACGCCGTGCTCGGCCAAATACTTGGTGACGATAGACGCGGGAATACCCGTGTCACCAAACTGCCCGTCTAGCGAAAGACCTGGGGTAACGATGGTGGCTTTGATCGGGTCGAGCATATTAAAGCCGGGGGCAAGCTTACCAAAGCCATGCCAATTATCTTCGGCACGGATCATCCAATCGTCTTGCGTGCCCATGCCTTCTTCGGCCAGATTGTCTGGCCCCCACACCTGGAACCACCAATCTGCTTTGCCCCATTCGGCTTCGATCTTGCGCATCGCGCGGCGGAAATCCAAGGCTTCCAAAATACTTTCTTCAACCAGCGCAGTACCGCCAGGCGCTTCCATCATGGCGGCGGCAACGTCGCAAGAAGCAATGATCGAGTATTGCGGTGAGGTCGAGGTATGCATCAGATACGCTTCGTTAAACGCATCTTGATCAAGCTTTACCGTCTCTGATTCACGCACCAAAATCTGCGATGCTTGCGACAAGCCAGCGAGCAGTTTATGCGTCGATTGGGTCGAAAAAATCATCGACTCTTTGGCGCGTGGACGGTCTTTACCAATCGCGTGCATATTTTTGTAGAAGTCATGAAAGGTCGCGTGCGGTAACCATGCCTCATCGAAATGCAGCGTATCAATCTCGCCGTCCAACATATTTTTCAATGTTTCGACGTTATAGATCACACCATCGTAGGTAGATTGCGTAATCGTCAGGATGCGTGGCTTCTTGTTGATGGCTTCGCGCGCAAACGGATTGGCCTCAATCTTGGCGCGTATGTTTTCCATTGTAAATTCTGACAATGGAATCGGGCCGATGATGCCGAGGTGATTACGGGTTGGCATCAGGAATACGGGAATCGCGCCGCACATGATGATCGAGTGCAGGATGGATTTGTGACAGTTGCGATCGACGACGACGATGTCGCCGGGTGCGACTGTCGAGTGCCAGACCATCTTGTTACTGGTGCTTGTTCCATTTGTGACGAAGTAGCAATGATCGGCATTGAAGATGCGCGCTGCGTTACGTTCTGATTTGGCAACCGGTCCTGTGTGATCTAGTAGCTGACCCAGTTCTTCGACAGCGTTGCAGACGTCGGCCCGCAGCATGTTTTCACCGAAGAACTGGTGAAACATTTGACCGATAGGCGACTTCAAGAACGCCACGCCACCAGAGTGACCAGGGCAGTGCCATGAATACGAACCATCTTGCGCGTAGTGCACTAAGGCGCGGAAAAATGGCGGGGCCAAGCCATCTAAATATGATTTGGCTTCGCGAATAATATGGCGTGCCACAAACTCCGGCGTGTCTTCAAACATATGAATGAAGCCGTGCAGTTCACGCAGAATATCGTTGGGGATGTGACGCGAGGTGCGGGTTTCGCCATACAGATAAATCGGGATGTCAGCATTCTTGTGGCGAATTTCTTCGACGAAGGCGCGTAGTGATTTAAGCGCGTCGTCGGTTTCTTCAAACGAGCCAGCGCCAAACTCTTCGTCGTCAATCGACAGGATAAAGGCGGACGCGCGCGATTGCTGTTGCGCAAACTGTGACAGATCGCCGTAGCTGGTGACGCCCAGTACTTCCATGCCTTCCTGTTCCATTGCATCGGCGAGCGCTCGTATGCCAAGACCCGAGGTATTCTCGGAGCGAAAATCCTCGTCAATGATGACGATAGGGAAACGAAATTTCATGCGGTCTCCAGCAGAACAAAAGGGCATGCCGAATCATGAGAGCGGCATGCCGGAAAAAGAAAGCGAATTTTCGCAGATATGCGAATCGTTTGGGGAAAAAGCGGCGCTTTTTGCGCGGCCGGTGCGTTACTGTTGTTTATGACTATCAGATGACGAAAAGGATCAAACTGCGTGGACGCGATCGTAGTGCACGTAAGAAAAATCAAAGTCGTTGCTGTCGGAATGGTGCTTTTCCCGCGCCACTTCCTTCCACTGCGCAGTGTCGATGGCCGGGAAGAAGGCATCGCAATCGAAGGTTTTATCGATATGGGTGACGATCAAGCGGTCGGCCTCGGCCAGCGTATCGGCGAAGATCTGGCCACCACCGATAATGAAGGCTGGCGCGTCACCAGCCAGTGTCTTGGCAGCCGCGATCGAGGTCACTGCTTCGACGCCATCATGCCGCCAGTCCGGATTACGTGTGATCACAATATTGCGCCGGTTTGGCAAAGGACGACCGATCGAGTCAAAGGTCTTGCGTCCCATGATGATGGCGTGGCCGGACGTGGTGCGCTTGAAATGCGCGAGGTCTTCCGGCAGATGCCAGGGCAATTGATTGTTGATGCCGATGCCGTTATTAGCATCGACAGCGACAACGAGAGTGAGTTGAGAAGGCATGTGTGGCTTTCAGTCAGACGGCCATCGGTGCCGACAGAGGTGCATGGTGCTGGTAGTCTTCCAGCGAGAAATCGGAAGGCTCGATCTTGTCCAGCCATTCCGGTTCGTATTTTCCTGTTAACGCATAGTCGGGGATGCGATCCGAAATCTTCAATTGCGGTGCCGGATGCGGTGTGCGCTGCAACTGTTCGTTCAGCATATCCAGATGGTTTTCATAGATATGCGCATCACCGATGAAATAGGTGAACCACTTCGGCGTGTAGCCGGTCAGGCGGCCGACCAGATGCAGCAGCGCGGCCGCTTCAGCCAGATTAAACGGCGTACCCAGACCGATATCGTTGCTGCGAATATACAGACACAGCGAAATCTCGCGCGTAGTTTGATTAGGCAAAAATTGATATAGCAAATGACAAGCTGGCAGGGCAATCGCATCTAAATCTGCACAATTCCAACCGTGGAACAAAATGCGGCGACTGCCTGGGTTATTGATGATGGTGTCCAGGCAATCACGCAGTTGATCGATCGCGCGGTACAGCAATACCTTGTCGTCGCCTTGATCTTTGACCGTGCCAACCACGCGAAACCCGCGTTCTTGCGCATCCTGAATCTGCGTTTTTTTGTCGACTGCGATCAGTTTGTAAGCGGGCCAAGCACGCCATTGCACGCCATACACCGGTCCCAGATCATCTTCTTCGAGGCGATAGGGATTATTCAGCCATTCGCTATTTTCATTGGCGTTTTGGTCCCACACCTTGCAACCAAGCGCTCGAAAATCAGCGGCGCTGCGCGAGGCGCGCAGAAAGCCGACTAGTTCGCCGACCACCGATTTAAATGCCAAGCGTTTGGTCGTGATTGCAGGAAAGCCATCTTTTTGCAGATCGAAGCGCAGCATCGCACCCGGAATGCTGATGGTGCGGATGCCGGTGCGGTTTTCTTGCCAGCTGCCGGTATCGAGTACGGTGCGGACGAGGTCGAGATACTGTTTCATTGCACTCCGAGAGTGTTGATCGTAGAGCGCGCGCAATTGTGGATTTAATCGCGTGCATTTATTCGCGCATTTAATGCATCAAGCTTGCGGGATTCTATCCGCTCAGAGACGTCGGCTTCGACCTTAGCTTTTTGCCCAAACCGCTATTTTAAACGTTACGTGGAAATCTCGATAATTCTCGCTCATTGCTTGATTAATTGTCGATGAGTTGCTGCTGATCGGTCAGAGATGGCTAGCACCAGCGCTCAAGTTTGCTCAAACTGCAGAGCGGCCAAACTGGCGTACAAGCCACCCATTGCGATGAGCGAGACATGGGTGCCGGTCTCGACGATGTGACCGTGTTCCAGCACGATAATGCGGTCGGCACGCTGTACGGTTGCCAAACGATGCGCAATCACCAGTGTGGTGCGACCCAACATCGCGGCTTCGAGCGCGCTTTGTACCAATCGCTCGGACTCGGCGTCGAGTGCGCTAGTAGCCTCGTCGAGTAATAACAGTGGCGGATTTTTTAACAAGGCGCGGGCAATCGCGATGCGTTGACGTTGACCACCTGACAGACGCACGCCCCGTTCACCTAGAAACGATAAATAGCCTTCCGGCAAACGTTCGATAAATTCGTGGGCGGCGGCCATCTTGGCGGCGACAATGACTTCTTCATCGGTCGCATCGGTTTTGCCGTAGCGGATATTTTCCATCGCATTGGCGGAAAAAATCACCGTGTCCTGCGGCACGATGCCGATGGCGTCGCGCAAATTTTCCAGTTCAAGCTGGCGGATGTCTACGCCATCAAGCTCGATCACCCCTTCTTGCGGATCGTAAAAGCGCAGCAATAGCTGAAATAATGAGGTCTTCCCTGCACCGGAGGGGCCGACGATGGCAACCGTTTCGCCCGCAGCGACGCTGAACGAAAGTTGCGACAGCGCTGGCGTCAATGGTCGTGATGGGTAGTTAAAGCTCACCATATCCAGACTTAATGCAGCACCATTTTCGCGTCTTGGTGGCAAGCTTTGTGGCGCATCCGGTGAGGAGATCGGCGACTGGACTGTCAGTAACTCCAGCAGGCGTTCGGTCGCACCAGCTGCACGTTGTGCATCGCCCATCACTTCCGACAATGCGCCTATCGCACCAGATACGATCGCCGAGTATAGAATGAATTGCCCGAGTTCGCCGCCTGTCATGCTGCCGTTGATGACCGCATGCGCGCCCAGCCACAATACAAAAACGATGGCGCCGAACACTAATAAAATCGCTGTGAGTGTCAGCAACGCACGCGCACGTATGCGTTTGGTCGCGGTACGAAACGCATCGGTGACAGTCGAAGTAAAACGTTGCGCTTCGATTCTTTCATGCGTGAACGCTTGCACAGTTGGCATTGCGTTCAAGATTTCTCCAGCCAACGCGGATGAGTCGGCGACTCTATCCTGCGAGTGACGCGACAATGTGCGTACACGACGGCCAAACCAGACTATCGGTAGCACGACTGCAATCAACAGCACCAAAATGATCGATGATAATTTGATGCTGGTAACAAACAGCATCGCCAAGCCGCCTATAAATAAAAGCATATTACGCAAGGCCATCGAGATGCTGGTGCCGATCAAGGCTTGGATCAGTGTGGTGTCGGTGGTCAGACGCGACAATACTTCACCGCTTTTGGTCGTTTCAAAAAATTGTGGGCTTTGCGTGACGACATGGGCATACACGGCGCTACGAATATCAGCAGTGACACGCTCTCCTAGCCACGACACCATGTAGTAGCGTGCAGCGGTTGCTACCGCTAGCACACATGCAACGCCAAACAGCGCAAGAAAATAGGCATTGATATGGGTGGTGCTCTCTATGCCACCACTGCCACCAAAACCGAGGTCTATCATCTGACGAAACGCGTAGGGGATTGCCAACGTGGCGCCAGCAGCAACCAACAATGCAAGGCCCGCTAATAGAAATTGTTTTTTATACGGTTTTAAAAATCTGGACAGGCCACGCAGGGTGGCGATACTGCCTTTTTCTAATTCACGGGAGGTGCTTGGTGTCATGAGGACTATCGATTACGGGTATCTGCGAGGATAGGATAAAAACGATTACGTTACGTTAGCGACTACAACATTGTTCTTCCCGTTGAGGGAGGCAAACTCTGATTTGAAGTGGGAGCTCATAGCTTAGCACCAGTTTCTTATTCATTCCTGCATTAAATTTATACAGAGGCAACGTGCATCGAATGCCTATCAGGCTGAGTCGCTGTTTGTTTGCAAAGTGATGCAAATAAAGATGCGATGAAAAATGAACCTGCAAAGCGGAAAACGAGTCAATTATGCATAATGTTTGTCAATAAATGCTTTGTACGACGTCATCGCATTGAAATTCTAGCTATATGTGCGCTTGCTTAGGGCGGGGTCAAGGGCTTGTCGTAATCGGACTTGCAGATTAAAGGGGAACCAGATTGGCGCAGTTTATTCAGAGCATCAACGAAGGTGAGCAAGAAATTTCTGCAGAATTGAGCGCTGGGTTAAGCGCACAAACAGCATTTACTTCAGCCAAGTATTTATATGATGCGTTGGGCTCTAAGCTATTTGAGGCAATTTGCGAACTGCCGGAATACTATCCGACCCGCACCGAAGCTGAGATTTTTCAAATCCATGGACCAGAGATTGCGAAAACTGCCGGGTTGGGAGCAACATTAATTGATCTCGGTGCTGGCAATTGCGCTAAAGCAGCTAGTCTATTTAGTGTGCTGGAGCCCGCGCAATATGTGCCGGTTGACATATCGGTCGATTTTTTACGTGATGCGGTGGCGCGCTTGCAGCAACAATATCCAAAGATTGAGATGACTGGCATAGGGATGGATTTTTCTGCCGGCTTGTCGCTGCCGGATGCCGTGCGAGGTTCTCAGCGACTGTTTTTTTATCCGGGATCTTCGATAGGAAATTTTTCGCCGCAACAAGCATTAGTCTTCTTGAAAAAGATTTATGCGGCTTGCGATCAAGATGGCGGGATTTTAATTAGCGTCGATCTGGTAAAAGAAAAATCGACACTGGATGCAGCCTACGACGACATGTTGGGCGTGACTGCATCGTTTAACCTGAACTTGCTATGCCATTTGAATCGGGTGCTGGATGCTGATTTTGATGTGCGCCAGTGGCGCCATCGTGGTTTTTTTAATGCAGCCGAGAGTCGGATCGAGATGCATTTGGAGGCCGAATCCGAGCAAACCGTACATTGGCCAAACGGCATGCGACGCTTTAAGCGTGGAGAACGTATCCATACCGAAAACAGCTACAAATATACTCGGCAAGGCTTTATGGACTTACTGACACAGGCCGGATTTTCCGGCATCACGGCTTGGACTGATCCACAGGAATGGTTTTTGGTGTGTCATGCACGTGTCATGTAGGTAAACTATGTTGATGGTTTGAACAGGCGCGCAGTATGTTGGGCCGCGTACATACATGTTTTGTTTGTGGAATACACTGGTCTATTACGTATGTTTTTACGTTGCCACGTAAAAAATTGTCGCCTCCTTACGCTAGCGTCGCCATCATGCTTGCGTTCACTGTGAGATAACTATGAATAGTCAGACTGAGCAATTGCATTTGCGCGACGCCGATTCATTTGATGTGGAATTGTTGTCGCGCCATTATCAGACCGTACGCCAGCAGTCGCTTGCTTTAGCGCAGCCTTTGTCGGCTGAGGATTGTTGCGTGCAATCGATGCCGGATGCGAGTCCGATAAAGTGGCATCTCGCGCATACCAGTTGGTTTTTTGAAACCTTCATTCTTGAGCAATTCGAGCCTAATTTTCAGTCGCATCATCCCGCTTTTCGTTTTTTATTCAACTCATATTACAACGGTGTTGGCGATCGTCATGCGCGCGCGCAGCGGGGTTTATTGACGCGTCCATCGATGGTGGAAGTGCACGCCTATCGTGCCGATGTTGACCAGCGCATCGTTGATTTACTGTCGACTACTTCGGATGCTGATACAAAAGTCTTACGCGATTTGCAGGTATTGCTCGAGTTGGGTCTACAGCATGAGCAGCAGCATCAGGAGTTGATGATGACAGACGTGCTGCATCTATTATCGTGCAACCCGCTTAAGCCAGCCTATACCGAGTCATTGTATTCGTTGCATGAATCAAGCTTACCGATGCAGTGGTTACGTTTTGATGGTGGGATTACACAGATCGGCAGCGACGGCGAGACCTTTTGTTTCGATAATGAGATGCCGCAGCATAGACAATTTATCGAGCCTTACGAATTGGCAAATAAACTGGTGACGAATCAAGAGTATCTGGCCTTTATCGAAGCGGGCGGCTATCGCAATCCCGCTTTCTGGTTATCAGAAGGTTGGGATTGGGTGCAGACGCAGGGGCTGACACAACCTTTGTACTGGTTTAATTTGGACGAAGAAGACGAAAGCAGCGCGCATAAAAACAATGGCCACTTGAGTAGCAATAAAGAAACTGACAGCAAGAGACAGCAAGGATGGCATGCTTTTTCGCTGCATGGTATGCGACCGCTGGATCTGGACGCTGCAGTGACCCAACTGTCATATTTTGAGGCCGACGCCTATGCGCGTTGGGCTGGCGCACGCTTGCCAACAGAGGCGGAATGGGAGCATGCAGCATGGGACGAAAGAACCGAGTTGAAACAGCTGTTTGGCGACTGCTGGCAGTGGACTTCCAGTAGTTATTCTGCCTATCCAGGCTATCAAACCGCAGCTGGTGCGCTCGGTGAATATAACGGTAAGTTCATGTCGAATCAGTATGTATTGCGCGGCTCATCGCGTGTTACTGCGATGGGGCATAGTCGTATTACCTATCGCAATTTTTTCCCGGCGAGCGCTCGCTGGCAATTTTCTGGCATACGTTTGGCACGATAATTTTTTCAACGAAGATTATTCGTTCAAATTACCTTCCAATAAAAAGCCGCTGCGATTTAATGAATCGTCAGCGGCTTTTTTAAACGTCTTCGGCATTGCCGAGAGCGGACAGTAATTGCGAAGCGCTTATGAGCGCTTATGAGCGTTTATGCGGCTTTCACATTCAGCGCGCTATCACGATTGACTGCACTCAACACAGCACGGAAAGAGGCGGTCATGATGTTACTGTCAATGCCGACGCCAAAGCGGGTTGGACCGTTATTGACGCGCAGTTCGATGTAGCTGGCGGCGTTGGCATTGGCACCGCTACCGATTGCATGTTCGTGAAAATCCATCAGCTTGATATCGAGTCCGAGAGCATCGACGAATGCATCGATAGGACCGTTACCGCTACCTTTGACGGTCATCGCTTTGCCATCTTTTTCAAGTTTGACCTCGATCGTGATGACACCGTTGTCATCTTGCATTTGATGGCCGCGGTAGTTGTATGGGCTCAGCACATCGATATATTCATTCTTGAAAATCGCATGAATATCGTTGGCCGCTACTTCGCCACCACCTTGATCGGTGACCCCTTGCACCACGCGGCTAAATTCAATTTGCAGACGACGTGGCAACACCAAACCAAATTCCTGTTCCAGCAGATAAGTCATACCGCCTTTACCGGATTGGCTGTTGATACGGATCACCGCATCGTAGCTGCGCCCCAGATCAGCAGGGTCAACCGGCATGTAAGGTACTTCCCAGATACCGTTTGGATCTTGTTTGGCAAAACCTTTTTTGATCGCATCTTGATGTGAGCCGGAGAACGCGGTGTAGACCAAATCACCGACATAAGGATGACGCGGATGCACCGGGATTTGATTGCAGTCTTCGACGCATTGACGCACGGCATCGACATCAGAGAAATCCAAGTCGGGGGTAATCCCTTGAGAATACAGGTTGAGCGCGAGCGTCACCAAATCGACGTTGCCGGTACGTTCGCCATTGCCGAACAAGCAGCCTTCGATGCGATCAGCGCCGGCCATCACGCCGAGTTCGGCCGCTGCCACTGCACAACCGCGGTCATTGTGTGGGTGCAGACTCAGTATGATTGCGTCGCGGCGTGCAAGATTGCGATGCATCCATTCGACCTGGTCAGCATAGACATTGGGGGTGCTGGCTTCTACCGTGCCGGGCAGGTTGATGATCATCTTGCGCTCAGGTGTCGGCTGCCATACCTCCGAAACGGCGTCACAGACCTCTTTGGAAAAATCGAGCTCGGTCATGCTAAAGGTTTCCGGCGAATACTGGAACACCCATTCGGTTTCCGGATGTGCGTCGGTCAGTTCTTTGATCAGTCTGGTACCGTTGACCGCCAATGCTTTGACTTCATCCTTGGACATATTAAAGATGATCTTGCGGAACGAAGGTGCGGTCGCGTTATACATGTGGACGATCGCACGGCGCGCACCGACCACCGATTCAACCGTGCGGCGAATCAAATCCTCACGTGCTGGCGACAGTACTTCAATCGTGACATCGTCGGGAATGCGCTTTTCTTCGATCAGCCTGCGTACAAAGTCAAAATCGGTTTGGGAGGCAGAAGGGAAGGCGACTTCGATTTCCTTCAGACCGATCTGCACCAGCATGTCGAAGAAACGCAGCTTCTTGGCGTGGTCCATCGGTTCTATCAGTGCCTGATTGCCGTCACGTAAATCGGTGCTCATCCAGATTGGTGCTTTGCTAATCACCTGATTTGGCCAAGTGCGATCGGTCAAACGGACGGGTTCAAAGGCGCGGTATTTGGCAGCCGGGTTAGTCAACATCATGATAATTCCTTTATTTGGTCAAACAATTCACAAACAAAATACGAAAGTAATTCGGTGTGGCGGATGGCTACCTGACTGCCACGTGCGCTAGGTCAGGCAACCGATCGCTAGGCATAGCAGCGCCGCTAACCGGGCGATAGGCTTTCGCACGATGACATCGTTCGCTGTGCTCACTTCTAGAATCGGCTCATTATGCATGATGGCTGCGACTAATTAAAACTGTGGTTAGGGACTGCGAAGGTAATGCTAGAAAGATAAATCTGAACGGGATTGCTGCGAACAGCAAAGAGCTACTACTAGGCTAGTAGTAGCGGTAGCAGCGTTGGTAGCAGGGGGCTGCCAGCGTGCAATGGTGCGGAGGAGGAAAAGTTTGCGGTAAACATGAGCCAGACTTTATCTAAAATCGGCTAAGTTGTCAAGTGAGATGGCGTGTACAGGCGTGTCTGGCGCAGAAACATGATTAATTTGGCTGAGTGAGGGTGGTGTTAAAGATAGTAGAAAAATCAAAGCAAAAATGATGGTGTGGTGTTTCGCGCTCTTTTTTGATGCACTGCACGGAAAACGCGCATTTAAGAAGCTTGGAGTCTGCATTAAATCAGAGCATAGAAACTAAACCATCCATGATTTCGCGGTATTGCTGCATTTTAAATGCTGGCATGCCATTTGCATAAACTTAGCCAGCACCAAAGGCGGTGCAAACAATCAGTAAATTACTTGGGCCAACGTAGGCCAAGGTAATTGGGACAAAGGTGTCCGTGTCAGGAAAGCTTCGTGCTCTTGACCGGACACCTTTTTTTATGCGCGATTTTTGTATGCCGATGATGTTGCAGCAGTGCCGGTGGAAATGTAGTTCGGAGCTGTGTTGCGACTCGTTTAATTGGCCTAATTAATTGGCTTAATGAAGCAACTTAATCAACCAGCTTATAGATAGGGAGTCACGATTCATGAAACTTCAGCTAGACAAAAAGAACACGCGTTTCGGCTTTGCCGGATCGGCACAACGTGCGATGACCGTGTGTGTATTGGCTTTATCGGTGTTGAGTGCGCAGGCACTCGCAGCGGGCAAAGTGGAAAAACCGGATCTTAAATTTGGTTTTATCAAATTGACCGATATGGCGCCACTAGCCATTGCTTATGAAAAGGGTTATTTCGAAGACGAAGGCCTATATGTCAAGTTGGAAGCGCAGGCGAACTGGAAGGTGTTGCTGGATCGCGTGATTTCTGGCGAGCTGGATGGCGCGCACATGCTGGCGGGGCAGCCTATCGGCGCCACCATCGGGTATGGCACCAAGGCAGACATCATTACTGCTTTCAGCATGGATTTGAATGGCAACGCGATTACGGTTTCCAATGCTGTCATGGAAAAACTTAAGCCAAAACTGCCTAAGCAGGCGGATGGCAAGCCGGTGCATCCTATCAAGGCCGAATATCTCAAAGCAGTGGTGGACGATTATAAGAAGGAAGGCAAGGCTTTTAAGATGGGCATGGTGTTTCCCGTGTCGACACATAACTATGAGTTGCGTTATTGGTTGGCATCCGGCGGACTCAATCCAGGTTTGTATGCGCCATTGAAAGGTGACACGACTGGCCAAATCAATGCTGATGTATTGCTGTCAGTGACACCGCCGCCACAAATGCCGTCAACGATGGAGGCCGGTACGATTGATGGATACTGCGTGGGTGAGCCATGGAACCAGCAGGCTGTGTTCAAGGGTATTGGCGCACCGATCATTACCGATTACGAAATTGAGCGGAACAATCCGGAAAAAGTATTCGGTGTGACCAGAGAGTGGGTCGAAAAAAATCCGAAAACCAACAAGGCGGTGATCAAGGCATTGATTCGCGCAGCATACTGGCTGGATGCTGAGAATGACAAAAACCGCAAGGAAGCAGCAAAAATCATCTCGCAATCCAATTATGTTGGTGCCGACTATAAGGTCATCGCCAACAGCATGACCGGCACCTTTGAATACGAAAAGGGTGATGTGCGCAAAGTACCGGACTTCAATGTCTTCTTCCGTTATAACGCGACCTATCCGTACTACTCGGACGCGATCTGGTATCTGACGCAGATGCGTCGCTGGGGTCAAATCCCGGAATACAAGCCTGATTCTTGGTACATCGATATCGCGAAAAAAGTTTATCGCCCTGATCTCTATGCCGCTGCTGCCAAAGAGCTGATTGCCGAAGGCAAGATGAAGGCATCTGATTTTCCTGATTTTGCCAAGGAAAGCGGATTCAAACCGGCGAAAAACGAGTTCATTGATGGCATCTCTTACGACGGCCGCAAACCGAATGCCTATATCGACAGCATGAAGATCGGCCTGAAGGGTAAGGAGCGCGTCAAGTAAAGGCAGATTTAAGCACAAATAGAAACGTAATCAGGCGGTGATCGGCAGTATGCCGGTCACCGTGGATGAAGCAGCTGCGCTTAAATTGAATTAAGAGCTGAATTAATAATTGCATTAATAGTAGTCGTCAGGGTTTTAACAAGGTTTCAATAAAGGTGAACCGCAATGCTTAACCAAACAGTAAATTTTCTCGATAAAACAGGGCTGACCTGGTTTATTCCTTTTGCACGACTGGCAGGAGGGGAAGATCCACGCACACAGATGAAAGACATTTTGATGCAGATCGGCGTGCCGGTACTCGCCTTCGTCGTGTTTTTGATGCTGTGGAGCGCGATTGCCTCTGGTATCAAAACCAGCCTCGGTACCTTGCCCGGACCGGTGCAAGTGATGCATGCAGCGGAAGATCTGATTGGCGAACATTTTGCGGCGCGCACCAAGGAAGCCGCATTCTATGCGCGTCAAGAAACGCGCAAGGCAGAAATTTTGGCCGAAGATCCAAGCGCACAAGTGACGATACGCGGCTGGACTGGCAAGCGTACCTATCTCGAGCAGATCGTCACCAGTCTGTACACTGTGTTTACCGGCTTTGCATTGGCGACTTTGATTGCGGTGCCATTAGGAATCTTGTGTGGGCTTTCACCGATCATGCAACTGGGACTCAATCCGTTGATTCAAATTTTCCGGCCGGTGTCGCCACTGGCATGGTTGCCGATCGTGACGCTGGTGGTGAGTGCGGTCTATGTCACCTCAGACAATGCATGGTTTGAAAAATCATTTATTACATCGGCAGTGACTGTCACTTTATGCTCTTTATGGCCGACCCTGATCAATACGGCACTCGGCGTGGCATCGATCGACAAGGATTTGCTGAATGTCTCCAAGGTCTTGCGTCTGCATTGGACCACCAAGGTATTCAAGATCGTATTGCCGTCGTCGCTGGAACTGATTTTCACCGGCTTGCGCCTGTCACTGGGGGTGGGCTGGATGGTGCTGATTGCGGCAGAAATGCTGGCGCAGAATCCAGGTTTGGGCAAGTTTGTCTGGGATGAATTTCAAAACGGCAGTTCAAATTCACTGGCACGCATCATGGTCGCCGTCTTCACCATCGGGTTTGTTGGCTTTGTACTGGATCGCATCATGTTCACCCTGCAAAAGCTGGTGAGCTTTGGCAACCGTGCTTAATAAAGGATAACGATGAATGCCTCAACCATGCAATTATCCGATGCCGCTGTGCTGGATACGAATCAAAGTGTGAATCAAGATTTGATTCAGCAAGATTTGATTCAACAAGATTTGACACGTGCAGAAGCTGCTGCCGCGCCAGCAGTGCCCTATCTGGAGTTGAAAAATCTGAGCAAGTCGTATGGTAATGGCTCCCATGTCACGCCGGTTTTGCAAAATATCAATCTGCAAATCAAGGAAGGTGAGTTTGTCGCCATCGTCGGTTTTTCCGGTAGCGGCAAGACGACATTGATTTCGTTGTTGGCTGGTTTGATCCAGCCGGATCAGGGCGCTGTACTGCGTAACGGCGAGCCGATCAACGGACCCGGCCCAGATCGTGGGGTGGTGTTTCAGAGCTATTCGCTGATGCCGTGGATGACAGTACGCGAAAACGTGGCGCTGGCTGTCGATCAGGCGCTCAAGGGAAAATCAAAAGCGGAGCGCGCGGCACAGGTAGAAAAATACGTTGATATGGTCAATTTGACTGCTGCGATGGACAAGCGTCCGGGCGAGTTATCCGGCGGGATGCGGCAGCGGGTGTCGGTTGCGCGTGCGCTGGCGGGTAGTCCAGACATTTTGTTGCTGGACGAGCCGTTGAGTGCGTTGGATGCGTTGACGCGGGCCAAACTGCAGGATGAAATTATCCGCATCTGGAGCCAAGAAAAGAAAACCGTGATCTTGATTACCAATGATGTGGATGAAGGCATCATCATGGCAGATCGCATTATTCCACTCAATCCCGGAATAGGTGCAACCTTTGGTCCGGAATTTGTCGTGGATCTGGCGCGTCCACGTGATCGTGCTGGCATGAACCATTCAGCAGAGTTCAAAAAAATTCGCAAGGAAGTCACCGAATATCTGATGGAAGTCGGTGCAAAAAATACGCTTGGTGGTGGCAAGGTTATCAATCTGCCGTTGGCCAAGCCGAATACCAGTAATGAATTTCAAGAGCAGGGACAAGAACAGAAACAGTCCAAGGCGCCGGCTGCGAAGAAACCTATGCATGCCGACCGTTACGTCGAATTCTCAGAGGTATCAAAGATTTATCCTAGTCGCAAGGGCCCGATCAAGGTGGTGGACGGTTTTGATTTAACGATACGCAAGGGCGAATTCATTTCTGTGATCGGCCATTCTGGTTGCGGTAAATCGACCGTGCTGTCAATGATTGCAGGCCTGGCTGAAATTAGCGAAGGTCATGTTTTTCTCGATAATCGAGAAATCGCCGGTGCTGGTCCAGATCGCGGCATCGTGTTTCAGTCACCAAGCCTAGTGCCATGGTTGACCGCGTATCAGAACGTCGAGCTGGGTGTGCAAAAAGTATTCGCACACGCAACCAAAGCGGAGCGTAACGACATCATTGAACATTATCTTGAGCGTGTTGGTTTGGCCGATGCGATGCACAAGAGAGCCAATGACATGTCAAATGGCATGCGGCAGCGGGTTGGCATAGCTCGTGCATTCGCGTTATCACCGAAGTTGTTGCTACTGGATGAACCGTTCGGCATGCTGGATTCTTTGACACGATGGGATCTGCAGGAAGTATTGATGGAAGTCTGGGCGCGCACCAATCTGACCGCCATCATGGTGACCCACGATGTGGATGAGGCAATTTTGCTGGCAGATCGCGTGATCATGATGACCAACGGCCCAAATGCAAAAGTGGGTAAGGTGTTGGAAGTAAATTTGCCACGGCCGCGTACACGTAAGGCATTGCTCGAGCATCCGGACTATTACCAGTTGCGCGAACAATTACTCAGCTTTCTTAACGAATGTGATCACACGCATTGAACCTTGGCGAGCGATAGATCGATCAGAATCGCGTCTTGCTAACGCGCCTTGCATGATAAAAAGACGAAAGCGTAAATGATGGTAAATGTAATCGAAAGTAGAATCGGAATCGAACGCGCGGCAAACGAAGCTTGGGTTGCCGGCTCCGACAAGCCAGAAAAAGAGACGGTCACAGTCGGCTTTATGCCATTGACCGATTGCGCCTCGATTGTGATGGCCTCGGTATTGGGCTTTGATAAAAAATACGGTATCACGATCGTGCCAAGCAAACAGGCTTCGTGGGCGAGCATACGTGACAAGATGATGCAGGGCGAATTAGATGCCGTGCATGCTTTGTACGGCATGGTGTACGGTGCCCATCTCGGCATAGGCTCACCGCAAATGGACATGGCTATCCTGATGACCTTGAATCAGAATGGCCAGGCGATTACCTTGTCGAATCAATTAGTTAATCAGGGCGCGACCGATGGTAAGTCGTTGGCCAAACTGGTTAAAGCCGAGCTACAAAAATTTAATCGGTTTACCTTTGCGCATACCTTTCCGACCGGCACGCACGCGATGTGGTTATATTATTGGCTAGCCGCGCATGGCATTCATCCTTTGCGCGACGTACGGGTAGTGACCGTGCCGCCGCCGCAGATGGTTAGCAATATGGCAGTGGGCAATATCGATGGTTTCTGTGCCGGCGAGCCATGGAATCATCGTGCGGTAGCCGATAACGTCGGTATCACCGCGGCACCGAGTCAAGAAATCTGGCCCGGCCATCCGGAAAAAGTACTCGGTGCCAGTGCCGATTTCGTTCAGCAAAATCCTAATACGGCTCGTGCGCTGACGGCTGCAGTGCTGGAAGCCAGTCGCTGGATTGATGCCTCAACGCAAAACAAGTTGAAAGCAGCGGAGGTCATCGCTGGCAAGGCCTATGTCAATGTTTCGGCGAACTTGATCGTGTCACGCATACTTGGTCATTACGTCAACGGCATAGGTAATAGTCGTGATGATCCGAACTTCATGCGCTTTCATCAAGATGGTTTGGTTAATTTCCCATACATATCGGATGGCATGTGGTTCTTGACGCAGCATAAACGCTGGGGTTTGTTGAAAGAGCATCCGGACTATCAAGCCGTGGCGACGGCGATTAATCAGATTGATCTTTATCGTGATGCGGCCGCTATGGCTGGCGTGAGTGTGCCAAAAGAAAGTATGCGTGGTGGCGTGTTAGTCGATGGCATATGCTGGGATGGCAGTAACCCAGAGGCATATGCAGATGCCTTTGCTATGCGATACGGGACAGAGCAGAAAATGAACTCTGATAGGGAGGTGGCATAAAGAAGCTGCATACAATTCCAGCATTCAGTTCAGCATATAAAGCTGCATCCATCCATGTACCTAACTAATCAGCCAGCGGCAGAAGTACTTGCCCCTGATATCAACATGGCGTGATAGCAGGGACAAGGTTGTTAGCAGTTTCCTTTTTTTGCTTGGCCTGGAGGGCAGTGCTGGTCACGATGTTTATCATGATGCTTGTCATCATGCGCATTGTACTTACCTTGTTTCCAGCCGCCTTTGTTGAGTTTCCATTTGCCGTGATCCTCGCGCCACTCTGGGCGACTGTACACATATCCCGAGCGAGCTTGTTCCCAATGGCCATCGCGCCATACGTGATTGTGACCGTTCCAATCCCAGTAACCTGGTGCCCAGATATAACCCTGACGGGGAGCAGGTACAGCTTCATAGCGTAGCGGCGGTGGTGCCGTACCAATGCTGATGCTCACATTGACTTGTGCCATAGCTTGCATGGGCAATAGAGCGGTGGTGCTCAAGGTCAGCGCTAGCATACCAAGTAATAATCGTTTCATATCGGCTTTCCAAAGTAGAGATGGAGTTACTATAGAACAATGGAGCCAGTATTCAGCAATTAATGCATTTCCTTACAATTAATGCAGTATCTCTGTAATTGCTTTTATCACTGTGATTATTGCAGGCATAAAAAAACCGTGCTCAAGAGCACGGTTTTTTTTATTAGTCGCAATTGCTCGCCAAATAGGCGTACGTTTTTTGCTTATTTATTGCTTATTAACGCTCGCCAAATGGGCGACGGCTTGCACCGGCATCGGCGGTACGGGGAGCTTTGTTGAAGCCACCTTCACGACGTGGAGCGCTAGGCTTGCTGAAAGTACGTTGACCTGGCTTGCTCGCAGTATTGCCGCGATTGTCACCTGGACGCCAGCCACCTGGTTTTTGACTTGAGCGCGGTGATGCAGTGCGCTTAGGCTCAAAACCTTCAATTACTTCGACCGGGATCAATTGCTTGATGAAGCGCTCGATGCGTTTGACGTTCATGTTTTCTGCGTGATTCACCAACGACACGGCGATACCTTTACGACCAGCACGACCGGTACGACCAATACGGTGTACGTAGTCTTCGGCAAATTTTGGCAGATCGTAGTTAACCACGTGCGTGATGCCCGGCACGTCGATACCACGCGCAGCGACGTCAGTTGCGACCAATACACGGATGTTGCCGCGACGCAGGCCATCCAGCGTACGGTTACGTGCACCTTGATGCATGTCGCCATGCAAGGCAGCTGCAGAAAAACCAGCGATGTTCAAACGGTCAGCGATATTGTCAGCGTCACGTTTGGTCGCGGTGAAGACCACGGCTTGATCCATGGTTTCGTCACTCAACAGGTGATCGAGCATGCGATTTTTGTGTGACAGGTCGTCGACAAAATGAACGCGTTGCTGAATGTTCTCGTGCTTGGTTGCGGAGCCAGCGATCTGAATAATCAGTGGATCTTTGGTGATGCGTTTTGCCATGTTGCCAACCACGCCGTCGAGCGTCGCCGAGAACAACATGGTTTGACGACCTTCAGGTGTCGCCGCAACGATTTTTTCGATGTCATCGATAAAGCCCATGTCCAACATGCGATCGGCTTCATCCAACACCAGAATTTGCAATTGCGAAAAATCGATCTTGCCGGAATCCATATGGTCGATCAAACGACCCGGGGTGGCGACCAGAATTTCTGGGTTACGTGACAACAGTTGCATCTGTTTTGGGTAAGGCATGCCACCCAAAATCGACACCGCTTTGACACGACGCATGAATGCACCGTATTTGTCGGTCGACGAGGTGACTTGCAATGCCAGTTCACGAGTCGGGGTCAGCACCAGCATTTTTGGCTGTGCAGCTTTAAAACGAGGGCGATCGCCGCGCGCGCGCGCTGATTGCATTTCTTGATTCGGGGTTTTGCCATCCGCAGGTTGTGCGTCAGCCTGCGTTGCGAATTTGTGCAAGGCCGGCAGCATGAATGCAGCCGTTTTGCCTGAGCCTGTCTGCGACGACACCATCATGTCGCGGCCTGCGATACCCGCTGGAACCGCTTGCTCTTGGACAGAGGTAGGTTCGGTATAGCCGGATTCGGTCAAAGCCTTGAGGACGGACGCATGGAGGCCAAGTGATTCAAAAGTCATAGTTTCTTTCGTGTTTCTGATAGTACAGCGCAGCAGCACGACGCCCGAGTATGAACCGGCGAGGCTGCGAAGGTGCGCAAAAATGCAACGCCAACCAACGAAACAGCTAAGTAAAAATAACTAAATAACTCAGAGTAATTTCGGCACAAAAGCTTTGCGCCGGGACCGGTGTGTGGATTCAACACCTGAGGCGGGAGGGCTTTATCGTTAATGCTAACGGTTCGCGATGCTACAAAGTGCTTGCCTACAAAAACTAACGTGAGGCAAAACAACAAGCCAGCATTCTACAACAGAAGCGACACGATGTCGAATACTTTAGGCCTGTAACGCCGTAAAGGGAGAGGTTTCGCTCTCATGACGTAATAAAAAAGCGGCGCCTTAGCCAAGTGCGTCGCTTTTTTTATTTTCACCTGCTCGTATTAATACCAGGTTGATTTTTAGCTTATTCCTTTAACTTCATCGGCCTGTAACTTCGCTTTTATTCTAGGCCGCCCATACCGCCGACGACATGCGAGAAGCCGCCGTCGACGTAGGTGATTTCGCCAGTAATGCCGCTGGACAGATCAGATAGTAGGAATGCTGATGCATTGCCAATATCTTCCTGCGTCACATTACGACGCAAGGGCGCATGTTCTTTGACAAAATTGAGGATTTTGCCGAAATCCTTGATGCCACTGGCAGCCAGCGTTTTGATCGGGCCGGCTGAGATTCCGTTGACGCGCACGCCTTTCGGGCCCAACGATTCCGCCATATAGCGCACGCTGGCTTCCAGTGAGGCTTTGGCTAGACCCATGGTGTTGTAGTTGGGCAGTGCGCGCACCGAGCCGAGATAGCTCAGCGTTAGCAAAGCAGCATTAGCACTCAACATAGGCATCGCAGCTTTCGCCATTGCTGGAAAACTGTAGGCCGAGATCTCATGGGCAACGTTGAACCCCTCGCGTGACAAACCGTCAAGGAAGTCGCCAGCGATTGCTTCGCGTGGAGCAAAGCCGATTGCGTGAACTAGGCCATCGAGTTGCTCCCATGATTTGCCAAGGTCGGCAAACAGCGCCGTAATTTGTTCATCGCTGGCGACATCACATTCAAATATCAACTCGCTATCGAACTCTTTGGCAAAATCGCTGATGCGATCCTTGAAGCGCTCACCCACATAGGTAAAAGCCAGTTCAGCACCTTCACGCTTGCAAGCGGTGGCGATGCCGTAAGCGATGGAACGGTTGGACAGCAAACCGGTGATAAGAATTTTTTTGCCTTGCAAGAATGCCATTTTGGGCTCCAGTATTTAATCGTGCTGATGTCGTTATTGTTTTCGCTATAACGGCTGAATGGGCAAGATTGTAGGGGTTAGACGCTGTATGAGCAACTACGCGGACATTTTTTGACGCTGGTCGTCGTTTGTGGCTATGCCGACGTGGGATTGCGGCGAGTCCTTATAGCTGTCAATAGACTGCGCAGAAGCAGGGTGTTTCTGTAGAATAGCCTCAGCATATAGACAGGAACCAAAATCGGCGATAGCGCATGTTCAGATCATTTTTTTCCTTACCGAGCTTACCTTTGACTTCCGCATCGCGCCGCTCTTTTATCTTGTTTTTGTTACTGACCATATTTGTCGGTACGCACTTGGCGCAGGCCGCGCCAGCATTTTCTCTATACGATACGCCTAAATATCCTGCCGGTTTTACCCATTTCAATTACGTTAATCCAGACGCACCGAAAGGCGGCGAGCTGTATTTAGCCAATCCTGATCGACGTACTAGTTTTGATAAGTTCAATCCGTTTTCGATGAAAGGTGTGGCCGCGGCCGGCGTTAGCAATCTGATGTTCGAAACATTGGCGGTCAGTTCTATGGATGAAGTGGCGACCATGTATGGTTTGTTGGCCGATGACATGGTGTTGGCGCCAGATCGGATGTCGATGACTTTTCATTTGAATCCGAACGCGCATTTTAATAATGGTGATCCGGTATTGGCAGCCGACGTCAAGTATTCGTATGACACGCTAATGGCAAAAGGCGCACCGCAGTTTCAATCTATTTTTTCTGAAGTGAAGCGCTGCGTGGTGGTGAATGAGCGCACTGTGCGTTTCGATTTCAAATCGCTGAATCACGAACTGCCGTTGATCGTTGGTAGCGTGCCGGTGTTTTCGCGTAAATGGGGAGAAGGGACAGCGTTTGATCAGATTCAATTAACGCCTCCTATCGCCAGCGGCCCTTATCTAATTGATCGTTACGACACCGGTCGCTCTATTAGTTACAAGCTTGATCCAAATTATTGGGGCGCAGAGGTGCCATCGCGCAAAGGGTTGTTTAATTTTGCGCATATTCACTATCGATTTTACAAAGATGATGTCGCCCGTTTGGAAGCATTCAAAGCGGGTGAGTTTGATCTGGTGGTGGAGTACAGCTCGAAAAACTGGGCACGTAATTACAAAGGGCCGAAGTTCGAAAGTGGCGCGATCATCAAGCGTGAGTTGACGCATCAAAACGTGGCGGGCATGCAGGGTTTTGTGATGAATCTGCGGCGTCCCCAGTTTCAAGATGTGCGGGTGCGCAAGGCACTTGAACTAGCGTTGGATTACGAATGGATGAATCGCCAATTATTTTATGGCTCTTACAAGCGCATCTATTCTTTCTTCAACAACAGTCCGATGGCGGCGACCGGTTTACCGTCTGCAGATGAATTGAAATTGCTGGAACCTTTACGGCAGCAACTTGATCCGGCGGTATTTGGTACGGCACCAGTGCCGCCGCGCACTGATCCGCCACATTCGCTGCGTGCCAACTTGCTGCAGGCGGTCGATTTGTTGAAGCAAGCCGGATGGGTGTATCGAGATGGCGCATTGCGCAATGCCAAAGGCGAGCCTTTTACATTTGAAATTATTGATGATCAGTCTGCGCTGTCGCGCGTGATCAGTGTCTATGTGCGGAATTTGCAAAAGCTCGGCATCCAAGTAACGCAGCGCACTGCTGATTATGCGTTGCTGCAAAAGCGCATGGAAAATTTTGATTTCGATATGACGAGTATTCGATTTCCAGACATCAGTAGCCCGGGTAATGAGTTGTTCGATATGTTTGGCTCTAAAGCCGCCGATGAAACAGGGTCGAACAATGCGTGGGGGTTAAAAGATCCCGCGGTGGATAGTTTGTTGAAATCGCTGGTGGCAGCAAAAACCCGTAGCCAGCTGGTTGCTGCAGCGCGGGCACTGGATCGCGTATTGCTGAACAAGCACATTGTAGTAACGCACTGGTATTCGTCCACGCATCGGGTTGCCTATCGCAATCGCTTTGGCATTCCAGCGACGCCGCCGCTTTATTATCAGGCTGATCCGTATGTGATCTCGACGTGGTGGCAGGAGAAGGCACGATGAATATCTGGTCATACGTACTCAAACGTTTGCTGCTGATGATTCCGACTTTACTCGGTGTTATCACGCTGACCTTTGTCGTGATTCAGTTTGTGCCCGGTGGACCAGTCGAACAGGCACTGATGGAATTAAAGGCGACCGCGAGTGCAGGTGGCGAGGCCAGCGGTGGTGGTGCATCGCAGTATCGTGGACGACAGGGCATAGATGCCGAGCGCGTGGAAGACATCAAGAAGCTGTACGGCTTTGACAAACCGGCACCGCAACGCTACTGGCAGATGCTGAAAGACTTCGCCACTTTTGATCTTGGCCAGAGTTTTTATCATCATCAAGATGTGTGGCAATTGGTGGTATCTAAATTGCCGGTATCAATCACACTAGGCTTATGGACTTTTTTTCTGACTTATTTTATTTCCATTCCGCTTGGTATTGCCAAGGCGGTGCGTGAGGGTAGCCGCTTCGATACCTTGACTAGTACGCTGGTATTGATTGGTTATTCGATTCCAGGTTTTGTGTTGGGTGTGTTTTTACTGGTGATGTTCGGTGGCGGCAGCTTCTTTGCGTGGTTCCCGCTACGCGGTTTGACATCCGACGACTGGGATCAATTGTCGGTGATAGGCAAAGTGCTCGATTATCTGTGGCATATCACTTTACCGGTGATCGCGTCAGTGGCGGGCTCGTTTGCGGTGATGACAATGCTGACCAAAAATACCTTCCTTGACGAGATACGCAAACAATATGTGTTGACTGCGCGTGCCAAGGGTTTGAGTCAAAACACGGTGTTATACAAGCACGTGTTTCGTAATGCCTTAATCCCGCTGGTGACGGGTTTCCCAGCCGCCTTCATCGGTGCTTTCTTTGCTGGCAGCCTACTGATCGAAACCTTATTTTCGCTCGATGGCCTAGGATTACTGTCATACGAATCGGTAATTCGACGCGATTATCCTGTGGTGATGGGCACGTTGTATCTATTTACCCTGATTGGGTTGGTCGTCAAATTACTGGGCGATCTTTGTTATGTCTGGGCTGATCCGCGCCTGCAGTTTGAAAGCCTAGATCGATGAGCGAGAAGGAAATCAATTTGCCATCGACGATAATCGACGAGCCTGCTCTGACGATGCAGTCCATAAGTAGTTCGACCGTTACGTCTGCAGATTCTGCATCGACCTTGCCTACATCGGTAGCCTCGATTTCTCCAGGTCGCCGGTTGTGGCTACGCTTCAAGAAAAATAAACGGGGCTACTGGAGCCTGATCATCTTGTGTGTGTTGATAGGCATCAGTCTGATGGCAGAGTTGGTATCGAACGACAAACCATTGGTCGCGCGTTATAACGGCGAGCTGGTATTTCCGATTTTCCATACCTATTCGGAAAAGAAATTCGGCGGCGATTTTGCCTCGCAAGCCGATTATCTCGATCCTTTCATACGCGAGCAATTTCAAAAAGACGGCAATTGGGCGATCTATCCGCTTAATCATTACTACTACGACACCTTGAACTACTTTGCCGCGGCACCCAATCCGGCGCCGCCGTCTGCTGAGAATTGGCTAGGCACCGACGATAGAGGCCGCGATGTAGTGGCGCGTTTGTTGTATGGCTTCCGGGTCTCGATTTTGTTTGGCTTGGCGTTAACAGTAACGGGTGTGCTGCTGGGTTTGCTGGCTGGCGCGATACAGGGATATTTTGCTGGTAAGACTGATTTGTTCTTTCAGCGCTTTATGGAAATATGGGGTTCGATGCCGGAGTTATATCTGCTGATTATTTTTGCGTCGATATTTCAACCCAGCATAGGACTGTTGCTAGTGCTGCTATCGCTGTTTGGTTGGCTGGGTTTATCCGATTATGTGCGCGCAGATTTTTTACGCAATCGTAATCTGGAATATGTACAGGCAGCGCGTGCATTGGGACTGTCGAATCGGCAGATTATCTGGCGCCATGTGCTGCCGAACAGTTTGACGCCTGTGGTAACTTTTCTACCTTTCCGTATGAGCGGCGCGATTCTCGCACTGACCAGTCTGGATTTTCTCGGGCTTGGTGTGCCATCGACAACCGCCAGCCTGGGTGAATTGCTGGCGCAGGGCAAGAATAATCTGGATGCATGGTGGATTGCACTGTCGACATTTGTTGTATTGACGGTGACTTTGCTGCTACTGACGAATATCGGCGATGCCTTGCGCAACGCGCTGGATGTGCGGAGGCGAGCATGAGTTTGCTGTCGGTTAAAAACTTGCGCGTTAGCTTCGAGCAAACCTGTGTGGTTGACGACGTCAGCTTTGAGATAGCCGCCGGTGAAAAATTTGCGCTTGTTGGCGAGTCAGGCTCGGGCAAAACAGTATCGGCCTTGTCAATAATGCGCCTGAATCAGGACGCGACGTATGCGGGCAGTATTCACTTTGCTGGTGATGATTTGCTGCAAAAGCCAGAAGCAGCGATGCGTGCAGTACGTGGCAACGAGATCGCGATGATTTTTCAAGAGCCGATGACGGCGCTTAATCCGCTGTTCACGATCGGCAATCAGATTGCGGAAGTGTTGATGCTGCACCAAGGCTTGAGTGCCAAAGTAGCGGCGTCGCGAACCATTGAGTTACTTGATAAAACCGGCATGTCCGAGCCACAACGGCGTACGCTGGCATATCCGCATCAATTGTCCGGTGGACAGCGGCAGCGGGCGATGATTGCGATGGCACTCGCGTGCAAACCGAAATTACTGATTGCGGACGAGCCGACCACGGCGCTGGATGTCACGATCAAAGTGCAGATTCTGGAATTGTTGAATCAGTTGCAGCGAGAAGAAAATATGGCGCTGTTGATGATCACCCACGATCTTAATTTGGTGCGACATTTTGCGGATCGTGTTGGCGTGATGGAAAACGGCCGTTTGATTGAGAGTGCGAATACTGCGCAGTTATTTAGTCAGCCGCGCGAAGCCTATACAAGAAAGTTACTGGAAAGTCAGCCGCGTCGTCTGGTCGATGAGATTAGTACTGACGTGCCACCATTGTTAAGCACGCAGTCTTTGCGGTGCAGTTTTGAGATTAAAAAAGGTTGGTTTCGCAGAGAGAAATTTATTGCGGTCGATCAGGTTGATCTTCAGCTCGCGCGAGGTGAGACCTTGGGCATCGTCGGTGAGTCTGGCTCCGGCAAGTCCACGCTCGGTTTGGCTTTACTGCGGCTGGGAAGTGCAAAGGTGGATGGACAGATTCAGTTTGATGGACAGCCCTTGCATACGATGTCGACACAAGATTTACGGCCGTTGCGGGCACGCATGCAAATCGTGTTCCAGGATCCGTTCGCGTCCTTATCGCCGCGCCGTACGATAGAACAGATAGTGATGGAAGGTTTGGCTTTGCATCAGCCAGAATTAACGCGACAGGACATGCGTAAGCGCGTCGCTACGGCTTTGGAAGAAGTGGGCTTACTCCCGGCGATGATGACACGTTACCCACATGAGTTTTCTGGTGGTCAACGTCAGCGCATCGCGATTGCACGGGTATTGATATTAAAACCGGCCTTAATCGTATTGGATGAGCCGACCTCGTCACTCGACGTCTCAGTGCAACAGCAAGTGCTGCTGTTACTGGCAGATTTGCAGCGAAAATATGGCATTGCCTATGTTTTTATCAGTCACGATCTCGCCGTGATACGTGCGATGGCGCATCGCGTATTGGTGATGAAAGATGGGAAAGTGGTTGAAAGCGGTGCAGTGGCATCGGTGTTGGCGACGCCTACTCAACCATATACGCAGCGTCTATTGGCGGCGTCCGAGTATGCGATGCAAGAACCAACAAGCCATTAAACAGCTGTGTTAATTGAATGGCTGGGTTAGTCGCTAAAAAACTGCGCCAGCGATCAAGCGAGATGCTGACACGCGAATGTCAGTTGGCGGCGACCATTTGAGACGTCTTTGCGGCGGCGGTAACGGTCTTTTTATGATGACTTTTGTTGGCGGCTACATGCGTAGTCGTTTTTTTACTGGCCTGCTTTTGCGTGCGTTGCTTTTTGGATTTTGATGCCAGTCGTTGCGACTGACGAATCTCCAGTTTCTGTCCACTGACGATGGTGTTATGCCGCATATTGTTCCAGTCACGCAGATCGGCGATGGAGACATGGTAACGACGTGCCAAACTCGACAGCGTGTCATTGCGCTTAATCGTCACGTGCACAGTCTTGTAAGGCGGCTGTTCGGGTGCGAAGGTAAGGATGGCATTGTCTGCAACTATCTGCGTAATGTCCTTGGCGGAATCATCGCTACGCGGGACCAGAATGGTTGAGCCAGCGCGCAACATCATTTTTGGCGGGATATTGTTTGCTTCACGCAAAATTTGCGGCGTGGTGTGAAATTTTTCTGCGATGGTTTCTATGCGTTCGCGCGCATTGGTAATTCTGTGCGCGGTCCACGACGAAAATGACTTGCCCCAGTTCGCCATATTTTCTTTGAATTTTTCCGCATTGCTTTGTGGTAGCAAGATTTTGGTTGTACTACCGCCAGCGATTACAGGACGGTTGAACTGTGGATTGAGCGCCTTAAATTCGCTCATTGGCAATTCCGCTAGCTTAGCCGCCAGCTTGACATCGATATCACGCAGTCGTGGTACGGCGACAAAGTAGGGTTGATTCTCCACTTTGGGCAAAGTGATGCCGTATAGGTAGGGTGCAGCGATGATGTTTTTGATCGCTTGCAGTTTCGGCACGTAATTTCTGGTCTCTGCTGGCATGCGCATCGACAGGCTGTTGAAATCGGTAGGCAAACCTTCGGCTTGGTTTTTCTTGATGGCGCGCATGACGGAACCTTCGCCCCAGTTATATGCAGCCAGCGCCAATTGCCAATCACCAAACATATCGTATAGTTTTTGCAAATAGGTCAACGCAGCATCGGTCGATGCCAGCACGCTCAAGCGCTCGTCGCGAAAGGTATTTTGTTTGAGATTGAAATGGCGACCCGTCGATGGAATGAACTGCCACATACCAGCCGCTTTTGCGCTGGATACCGCTTCTGGGTTGAAAGCAGATTCGACAAAAGGTAATAACGCCAACTCCGTCGGCATGCCGCGATCTTCTAGTTCTTGCACCACGTGATACAGATAAAGCGAGGCGCGTTGCACGGTGCGCTCGATAGCTGCTGGATGAGCCGCGTAGCGCGTAGCTTGGTCCAGTACTAAGGTGTTATCTAGTAAATCCGGCATCGTGAAACCATGACGTATACGCGACCAGACATCAATGTCGGTATTGACAGAAAATTCACTTAAGGGATTGTTGACTAGATCCGGGTTGTTCAGCAGCGCCGCATTTTTTGCCCATGCGTAGGTGGGTAGCGACAAATCACTGGCGTGAGCAGAGACAGACAGGCCGAGCAGTAAAGCGGCAATGGGAAATAACTGGAAGCTCGTTTTGCCGTGGGTCTTAACCGTAGTCTTGACCTTGATCTTTAATGCAGGAAGATGCATGCCGTCTCACAAAATGACTGACATGATCAGCCGGGGGAAAGGATAAGCTGCGAGTGTACGCAACGCCTGTTTTGCACGTCAAGGCTATTTACACAACAGTGTGCAGTTTTCTTTCGGTAGTCTGACTTATCAAGCTTCACTGCTTGGTTGCAGATTATTGAAATCAACCGAAAGCTGCAGCCAGCAACACGCTTTTAGCTGACATCTATTTGTCTATCGTGGTTTGGTGTTGCTGGCGTTTACCGGAAATTGTTTTTCCATTCACGCAATGCAGCAAATACCTTTACGCGTGATAAGTCATTGGCACTTTGTTCATTAGTCTGCGCGATATGCCCTTGTTGCACCAAAAGACGCGCAATGGCCGGTTCGCTTGCGCGTAGAAACGGGTTGGTGGATTTTTCCAGCCCGATGCTAGAAGGTACAGTCGGCAGATTTTGTGCGCGCTTGTCTTGTTCGAGCTTAAACCGATCCACCAGCATTTGATTGTCCGGTTCTGCGGCAAGCGCAAAGCGGAGATTAGCGATGGTGTACTCATGCGCGCAATACACTTTGGTAGCGCTAGGGAGCGCGGCTAACTTGTCGAGCGAAGACAGCATCTGGGTCGGCGTGCCTTCAAACAACCGACCACAACCACCGGCAAACAAGGTGTCCCCGCAAAACAGCCAGCCTTGCTCATTGGCGACATAGGCGATGTGCCCTAAGGTATGGCCGGGCACTTCCAGCACCGACATCGTCAGTCCCAACTCGGCGATGGTGACAGTGTCACCTTCGTCCAAAGCGTGGGTTACGGTAGGAATCGGATCGTTACGCGGCCCGTAAACCGGGACGTTAACGTGCTGCAATAACTTTGCCACGCCACCGACATGGTCAGCGTGGTGATGTGTCGTTAAAATAGCGACTAATGACAGCCCATGTTTTTGTAATGCGGCTAGAATCGGTGCAGCATCACCCGGATCGACGACAACAGCATGATTGCCGTCATGGATGATCCATAAGTAATTGTCATTAAAAGCAGGTACGGTCAATACACTCAACATGGCATGGAGAAAGCTTGGCTGAAAAATCCATTATATCCCTCGCGACCTGGCTGGAAACGCCAGCAGGCAATTATGTGCGCGAATGGGAACATCAACGTCTGGATGAATTGACCGTAGATATCTTCGGCTTCAATGCGACCCAGATCGGATTGCCGCAGATTCAGGCTTTGCGTGCCAACCGTATGCCGCATAAATGGGTGACCGACATTGATGCGCCTGAGGGCGCGCACGACAATGAGGCGCAGCCCCTGGTATTGGTCGACGATTTTGAGGATTTGCCTTTTGCCTCGTCGAGCATTGATCTGATTGTGCTGCCGCACGTATTGGAATTTTCTGCCGAGCCGCATCAGATTTTGCGTGAGGTAGAGCGCGTATTGATTCCTGAAGGCCGAGCCATTATTTGCGGTTTTAATCCGGTGAGTTTATGGGGGGCGCGTCAATTTTTGGGGCGGGTAAGCGATACCTATTTTCTACCCGAAGCGGGTGAATTCATTAGTCTGCCAAGACTGAAAGATTGGCTGAAGCTGTTAAATATGGAAGTCGATGACGGCCATTTTGGTTGTTATGTGCCGCCCTGCGAGTCCGATAAATGGTTACAACGCTATGCCTTTATGGAAAATTACGGCCAACGCTGGTGGCCTTTTTTCGGTGCAATTTATACGGTAGAAGCAATTAAGCGCGTCAAAGGTATGCATTTGGTTGGTCCTGCATTGCGCGCTGAAAAAGCGGCGCTGCGTCGTGGCGTGCCGGCCGCGAACGGGATGCACCAGCAAAAGAAATAAAAAGACAAACAGCGACAATACGAAAGTAAATAGATGGACAAGATTGATATTTATACCGATGGCGCATGCAAGGGCAATCCGGGGCTAGGGGGGTGGGGTGCGTTAATGGTGATGGGCGAAAAAGAAAAAGAGCTCTGTGGCGGCGAGGCCGATACCACCAATAACCGCATGGAGTTGAAAGCAGTGATCGAAGCTTTGAACGCGCTGACACGTCCTTGCGAAGTGATTGTGCATACCGATAGCCAGTATGTGCAAAAAGGTATCAGTGAATGGATACATGGATGGAAAGCTCGTGGCTGGAAAACTGCTGCACGCGCACCGGTCAAAAATGTCGATCTGTGGCAGGCGCTGGATGCAGCGCAAGCGCGCCATCAAATCGAATGGCGTTGGGTCAAAGGACATAATGGTCACGTTGGTAATGAGCGCGCCGATGCGTTGGCCAATCGTGGCGTTGAATTAGCAGCTTCCAGTGCTTGAATGTCGATGCCATGCGCCGCTGACAAAAGGCATTAACAACAGCGCATTTACAAAGGTTTAAAAATGAACGAATTGGTACAGGTAAAAATAATGAGCAAAGCACAATGAGACAGATCGTTCTTGATACCGAAACCACAGGATTAAACCCACGCTCCGGTGACCGTGTTATCGAAATTGGTTGCGTGGAGATGATTGATCGGCGTTTGACGGGCAATAACTTTCATCATTACATTAATCCCGAGCGCGACTCGGAAGCGGGCGCGTTAGCAGTACACGGACTGACCACAGAATTTTTAAGCGATAAGCCCAAGTTTGCTGATATCGCCAATGAGTTTCGCGATTATGTGCAAGGTGCCGAGATTGTGATTCACAACGCACCGTTTGATGTCGGCTTTCTTGACGCAGAATTTCAGCGTATCAGTGTGCCGAAATTTGAGGACCATGTCGCCAATATCATCGATACGCTGAGGCAGGCCAAGGAAATGTACCCAGGCAAGCGTAACTCTCTGGATGCGCTATGCGATCGCTACGGTATCTCTAACGCCCATCGCACTTTGCATGGCGCGTTACTGGATGCAGAATTGTTGGCTGAAGTTTATCTGGCGATGACGCGCGGACAGAACAGTCTCAGTATGGATTTGGGCGCAGCATCTGGTGAGGATGGCGTGGCGTTGGAGGTAGTCGAGATCGCCGAGATTCAGCTAATGAAAGCGAGTGCAGAAGAGCTGGCCGAACACGAAGCTTTATTGCAAGGATTGGACAAGCAAATCAAGGGCGCGGCTTTATGGCGTAGCGCGGCTTCTAATTGATCGCGCCTGATATTTTGTGCGATAATGCCAGCGGTTTCGGGAGGTTAGCTCAGGGGTAGAGCGATCGCCTCACACGCGATAGGTCACAAGTTCGAAACTTGTACTTCCCACCATCATCATCCCTCTCTATAGCAAGTGGTCTTGTCCCTCATAAAATATCTGGGAGATTAGCAGTGATGCTTGCTTCGATCTTCATTATTTCCCGTTTATCACTTGCGTTGTCATCCAGCCTGTCTCATCTCGATAGAGTCTTCTAGGCTATCGCCAACTTGTCGCAATAGAAGCTGAGCTTTTGTCTGACCTAAGCTTGGTTGTCGTGTCGGGGCGTTCATTAGTAGTTCGGTATTTGGTAGTGAATGTCTGACGGCTCTAAAGTCAGCACTACGCATTGATGTTCCTAATTTCCCTTACCTTGCGATGACTGTCGTTAAAAAAAGACAGCGCCACTTCAAGGTCGCCTCATTGAACAAAGTGCGTACATACAATCCTCCATCGTAAAACCAAAGTCCAAAAAGTAAAAATAAAACTGTCGATGTCGCGGCGTTTGTGTCGCCGAAGATACGCATCGTTCGAACTTGATTTTCTCCGTATTATTTTATCTGTGCGGGCAGAAATTTAGCGCGCCGACTCTTAAAATTTGAAAGAGTTATGACATGCTTTTGAGGCGTTTCAGGCGCCGATTTATTTACTTTATCGGACTACGTATAAACACGTATTGTGGACGTCAAAACAAACTCGTATTCTCTGCCCATCTTAACGGTGGTTAAGCTTATTAAAAATGAACAGTTACCCGCTGTTCCTTTTTTTTTGCCGAATTTACGGGATTGTTAAAACAATTTAGGCGCGACAAATGAAACGCTCGAATTGTGTGAAAAGCCCCTTAAAAATGTCTCGGTGGAAGCTTGTGCGATAGGCTCAAGTGAATGAGGTTTCTAACTTAAGTAGGTGTGGAATTGACAACACCAAAGCGATGGCAATTTGTTGTTGCATTGTCAAAGCAAAAAGGCAGAACGGCGATCGACCGGATCATATAAATGACTGCCTTGTTTCACAAATCTTGAGCGTGGCCTGTACTTCGGTGCAGGCAGAAATTAAATCCAAACATTGATTGCTTCACATATAAAAAGCAATCCGTGACATGAGGGACACACATGAACGCAGCAACTCAAACTTTACCAAGCGGTAAAGCCAGCAACGCACGTTGGTGGCAGTTGGCCGTCGGCGTGATCTGTATGATCGCAACGGCAAACATTCAATACGCGTGGACACTGTTCGTACCGGAAATTCAAGGTACTTTCGGTTGGGCACGTGCAGAAATTCAGATCGCATTTACGATCTTCGTTTTAGTTCAAACCTGGTTAGCACCGATCGAAGGTTACTTCATCGATAAACTAGGCCCGCGTCTGATGGTCGCGTTTGGCGCGATTTTCATCGGCGTAGCATGGGTGATTAACTCACAAGCAACTTCGCTTGGCGGTTTCTACCTCGGCGCGGCAATAGGTGGTATCGGCGTCGGCTCAATCTATGCAACCTGTATCAATAATGCATTGAAGTGGTTCCCGGATCGTCGTGGCCTTGCCGTTGGTTTGACCGCGGGTGGTTACGGTGCTGGTTCCGCTGCGACGATTCTGCCGATTGCGGCAATGATCGACTCGGCTGGTTTCCAAGAAACGTTCTTGTTCTTCGGTCTGTTGCAAGGTTCGCTGGCATTTATCGCTGCATGGTTCTTGCGTTCGCCAGCGAAAGGTCAGGTTCCTGCTTCTGCCAAACTGGTACAAGCGACGCGTGACTACACCTTGAAAGAAGCATTGAGCACCAAGCTGTTCTGGTTGATGTTCATCATGTTTATTCTGGTGGTTACCGGCGGCATGATGGCAGTGGCACAACTCGGCGTGATCGCACAAGATTTGGGCGTCAAAGAGTTCGAAGTTGATTTGCACTTCTTTGTGATGGCGGCCTTACCGCTGGCATTGATGTTGGATCGCATCATGAACGGTATTTCGCGTCCGTTGTTTGGTTGGATCTCGGACAATATCGGCCGTGAAAAAACCATGGTGATTGCGTTCACGTTGGAAGGCTTCGGTATTATTGCTTTGGGCTACTTCGGCTCCAATCCATGGGCGTTCTTGATCTTGTCCGGCGTCGTCTTCCTGGCATGGGGTGAAGTTTACTCACTGTTCTCGGCCTTGGCTGGTGATGCGTTTGGCACCAAGCACATCGGTAAAATCTACGGCGTGTTGTATACCGCTAAAGGTATCGGTGCATTGTTTGTACCAGTCGGTAACCTGATGATGGAAGCAACCGGTACGTGGTCGACTGTGCTGTACACGGTCGCATGTATGGACTTGACCGCGGCAGTGTTGGCTATTGTTGTACTGCGTCCTGCGCTTGCCAAACACGTCAAGTTTTCTCGAGACACGTTGGCAAAAGAAAATGCAGCAGCAGGTCTGCCTACCGCTTCACCGGCTTAGTAGCCTACGTAGCTAATTTTCCTCAAATTTTAAGACTCCTTCGGGAGTCTTTTTTTTTTGCCAATTTTATTAATCAGTGTTGGGATCGCCGAAGGGGCACTTGCCCATTCCGCGCTGGTGGAAAAGCCGCGTAAGCAGATATTGAATTTATCGCTGATATGGCGTCGCCGACGTCACGCCATCCCATGCGATTTCCTCTGTGATTTAAATGCCGCTTTAATTAAGCTGATGGCCGCATGAAATCATCGTTTCCGCTGGGAAAATTTGCTGCTAGACGCAGATTTGTCTGACATGACAACGCGATCTAGTCTTATAGATAACGTCAGCGTGATCATATAAGCTCTGAACGTCAGTCACATACATAATTAAGGAGCGCTATGTATTCTCCGGATCCCGCCAGCACTATCTATCGACATTACCCCAATCCACTACACGCAATTTTAATTGCAGGAAGTGTCCCTCTTTTTCTAGGGGCCTTGCTGAGTGACATTGCGTATTTCAAGACCTATCAGATTCAGTGGAGCAATTTTTCTTCTTGGCTGATTGCTGGTGGTCTACTTTTCAGTGGACTTGCTCTGTTGTTCGCATTGTTTAATTTGGTGCTGGCGAAACGGAAGGCAGGGCGTCCGCTAACTTACTTCCTGGTATTGCTGATCACTTGGCTTTTAGGTCTTGTGAACGCTTTCGAGCATGCCAAGGACGCGATGGCCACCATGCCATTAGGGTTGGTTATGTCGGTAATCGTGACCTTGTTGACTTGTGTCGCAGCTTGGACTGCGCTTACCGGTCTTCGTACGGGAGGTACAGAATGAAACATCTAAAAAAATTTACATTACTAAGTCTTACATTGTTACTGAGCGCGTGTGGTGGCGAAGGAGACAGTACGCAATCACACGGTGCAGATCCTAAATTGCCGGACCAACAGCGCGGGTTATTACCGCATATGAAGATCGCTGAACCAGCCAGCTGGGGCGATCAAAAACCGACAGTGCCTGAGGGATATAACGTCACGGCGATCGCAAGCGATTTAAAAATTCCACGTCAGACTCTGGTGCTGCCTAACGGCGACATCTTGGTAGCAGAAGGCCGTGGCGGCAATGCGGCCAAGCTTAGACCTAAAGATGTGATTGCCGGGTATATCAAGTCGCAAGGTAATACCAAGGTGAAGGGTGGTAATCGCATCACGCTGTTGCGCGACGCCGATGGTGATGGTGCCTACGAGTTGCAAACAGTATTCGCAGAGAACCTCAACGCACCCTATGGCATGGCGTTTTATGACGGTAAGCTTTACGTGGCTAATCAAGATTCTTTAGTTCGCTTCGATTACAAGCAAGGGCAGACTCAAGCGAGCGGTTCCCCTACCAAGATCACTGACTTGCCTGCCGCGATTAATCACCACTGGACAAAAGCGATGACGATCAGCCCTGATGGTCGCTTCCTTTATGTTGGTATAGGCTCAAACAGTAATATCACCGAGCGTGGCATGGAGGCTGAAGTTGATCGCGCGATGGTTTGGCAGATCGACGCTCAGACGGGCGCGCACAAACCTTACGCGACCGGACTGCGTAATCCAACCGCATTGACGATTCAACCGGCAACCGGTCAGTTATGGGCGGTGGCTAATGAGCGTGATGAACTGGGACCAGATTTGGTTCCCGATTATCTAACCTCGGTACGAGAGGGGGCGTTTTACGGTTGGCCATACAGTTATTGGGGACAAAACGTGGATCCCAGAGTGCAACCGCAGAATCCTGAAAAAGTCGCCGCGGCCGTGAAGCCAGACTACAGTCTGGGGTCGCACGTGGCAGCACTCGGTGTAGACTTTTCGGAGGCGTCGATGGGCGCCAAGTTTGCTGACGGCGTGTTTGTCGGTGAACATGGTAGTTGGAACCGGGCTAACCCGGTCGGTTACAAAGTGATTTTCGTACCATTCAGCAAAGGACAGCCTTCAGGTGAACCGGTGGACTTTGCAACCGGTTTTAGAAGCGAAGATGGTAAAACTCGGGGTCGCCCTGTTGGCGTGACGGTGGATCCGCGAGGTGCGCTCATTATCGCGGATGACCTCGCAAACGTCGTGTGGCGGGTTACGCCTAAGCGTTGAGTTTGCAGCCAGACTTAACACTTTGTTGCTCACGAAATTGACGAAAGGAACATAAGGCGATGCATGCGCAAGCTTGCATCGCTTTTTATTATCGATGCTCTTGCGGGTTAGCACGGAGAGGAAAAATGGTGAAACGCACGGCGATCTCATTCGTCGCGTTCACTGTGCAAATGAAGATGTCGCTATTTTTTTGAGCGCAGCTTGGTGATTTATTGCCCAGCATTGATGGCAATGATGGTGCACGCCTTTTTAGTTGGCTGTTAATAAGGCGATCTGCGCAATTCTCACACAGGTTGTAACTGGCGCGTCGCGTTTAGGATGCGATGTATTTGCGATCCACTTATTCGGCGTTTATTGCGTTTTAGTGGGAGGCCAAGATTAGAACTGCGTCCGCATGCCTATATACAGACGACGACCGGGAGCTGGTTCAAAAAACCGATCGTTATTATCATTGACGATCACCGAACCTGCATAGGCACGATCGAATATATTGTCGACGCGGGCGAATAAACTTGTTTTCGAAAGACCGGTTTTAAATTCATATCCCGCTCTTAAATTAAATACGGCATAACCACCTGCGGCGTCGCTATTAGTATCGTTGACGTAGGATTTTGATTCGGCGCGCATTTCGACGGCGGTGGTCACAGCGTTTTGCCAGCGGTATTGCAGCTCGGTGTAAAGGCTGTGTTCCGGGGTACCGGGTAGGCGGTTGCCCGAATCAATGTTGCCATTGGCACTATTAAACGACTCGCGGAATTTTGCGTCCAGCCATGTATAAGCCACGCTAGACGACAGTTGATTAGTCCAGTCGCTACGCCATGACGCCTCGACACCGCGGCGCTCGACGCCGTCCACATTTTGGAAGGTGGATCGTCCGAATTGCGATTGCTCCTGAACAATCTCATTTTTGCTGCGTGAATTGAAGAGCGCGAAATCCATTTGATGCCGCCCACTTTTGATCTTGGCACCGATTTCGGACTGTATGCTGGTTGATGCACGTAAGCCGAGATTGGGGCCAGTGCCGTTAGTGCGATAGGCGGATTCGGCGAGAGTAGGGGTTTCAAATCCCTTGCCGACGTTGGCATACAGATTGACGTTGTCGCTCGCTCGCCACGCTAAACCAACGACCGGGCTGGTTTGTTGGTAGGTGACACTGCCGCTGTCGTCGGGATTGTTTAATGCGGGATCAGGATTTGGCACGATGAAATTGTCGTCGACCGACAGCTTGACCCGACTAACACGCACACCTGCGGTGGCACGCCATTTTGGTGCGAAGGTCCAATCGATTTGCGCGTACGCATCAGTATTTTTTGCATGATCCTTTTCATCGCGCCGCGAAACGCCGCGCGTACCGGCGTTGTTGACAAACCCTTGGCGGTGCTCGCTCAGAGCGTCGGCTTCTACGCCCAATGTCCAATTAAATGGCAAGCTCTTTACTTCCGTCTCGTGTGTCCAACTCAAACCGACGCCACCATAGTCACGATCTAGATCGATGATGCCACCAGCTTGAACTGCGGCAGAACCTGGAAAGGCCAAAGTCTGAAATACTTTGCGCGTGCCGCCGTATATGCGTGCATTCAGAGTATCGTTGGGACTCAATCTCTGCTCGAGTACGAGACCAATCTGCTGCTGGTTAATCGTTTTGCGTGTGTCGAAGTCAATCGCGCGAGCAGTAACTTGGCGCGGATCATTCTCAAAATCGGCGCGATTTAGACCAAGAGGATCTTGCGACAAGGGCTGGTCGAAGCTATTGAGTATGGCGGTGATTTTGGTATCGCTGGATGGCTTTGCCACGATCTTGGCGTTGATCGTGGTGCGCCGTGCGGCGCTGTGATCGCGATAGCCGTCTGTCGAATACTGACTGACATCGATGGTGCCGCCCAATGTTTGATTGCCGCCGCCTGCAGAAACGCCCAGCACGCGTTGATTGTCTGATCCGAAACCTAGTGACAACGATGCTTCCGGCGTCAATGGTGGGTCTTTGGTAAACACCTGCAAGACACCGCCAGCAGAATTGCCATACAGTTGCGCCATCGGCCCGCGCAGTACTTCGATGCGACTGGCAGATGCCAAGCTGGCGCTAGAGGCCTGCCCTTGTCCATCCGGCATGGTGGCGGGAATTCCATCGATCAAGATGCGCACACCGCGCACCCCGAAGGTAGAACGTGTACCAAAACCACGCACTGAAATCTGTAAGTCCTGCGCGTAATTTTGTCGCTCACGCACTTGCACGCCCGGCACTGTCCCCAATAACTCCGACATATTGACCAACGGCGATTGCGCACTGAAGCTATTAATCTGTACAACGTCGATTGCAGCAGGCGCATCAAATCTATTCTGTTCCGCGCGGCTTGCACTGACGACGATTTCTGGCAATGGTTGCGGTGAAGATGTCTGCTGCGCATGAGCAGACGCCGATAGCAACGATGCAAGCAGAGTAAGCGTTGCGGAAGAGTAAGGTTTTTTAAGAATCAGGATAGCGTAAGTAGCAGGGTAGTTTTTCATTAGCCGCTAAGGTCCGTAACTTGAGTAGGTCTAAAGTGAGAGTCAACTTTGCAATATGACTGGCGCTTGCCCCTTTAAGTTCGTCGAGTACGAGCTTGGGTTAATCTCCTAGCGGGAAATGTCGTTTCACGGTTGCCCGCTTTGCGTTTTCAACAAAGGATAAGGGTTGATGGCGCCAGTACGCGTGTAGATTCCGTAATGTAAATGTGTCGACGCGCCGCGTGCATTACCGCTATTGCCAACATAACCAAGCTCAGAACCTGGCACCACTGTGTCGCCTGCAGAAATGTCGGCATAGCCATCAAGATGTGCGTAGTAATGACGTTGGTCTCCTGGCCCTAATACCCAGACCACTTTTCCTCCGAGATTGTTCGTATCAACCCGAAGAACAATCCCTTCCGTGGTGGATAGTACCGGCGTCCCGCGACGCGCGAAAATATCAATACCCTGGTGCAATCGGTTATTGCTTCGAGCGGCGTTCCATGTATCCACTAATTGCGACGACTTCACACTTTTAATCGGTATCGGGAGCGCCGGTGGCGGCTCTTGAAAGGTCAAATAAATTGCATAAAAAGGCGTGCGTGCGATTGGCGGCAAATATGGCTTGCCTAACCAAGCTACGGAAATGAGAAAAATAGAAATGGCGATAAGCCATAAGGTCTTACGCATGGCAGTCACTCAAACTTTGGCAGAGCGCCAGAAAGAAGATATGTCTGACAAACCAGACGATTCCAATGCCAGCATTACGCGATAGGTTTATTCCCACTATCTTCCTTTTTTGATTCTCTTCAAAGAGAGTTTGTAAGGTTAAGACGTCGCTTCTAAATCTTTGATTAGAGACTTCATTTCACCAATTTCGCGACGCTGCGCTTCAATAATGCTGTCAGCCAGTTTTCTCACACGGGGATCACTAATATTGGCGCGTTCACTGGTCAGAATAGCGATTGAGTGATGCGGAATCATCGCTTTCATCCAGCTGACATCATCAATTGTTTTTTGACTGCGCACCAGCCAGAGAGAAGCGGAAAAAAGAATAATGCTAGCGACCAAGATAACGACATTGATTCGCTTGTCTGGATACATATGCAGCATAAAACCCAGCATGATAAGCGCCATGGTTGCACCCATCAGGATTGCCATGTAGGCGCGCGTTTCACTAAAAAAGATATGGTCAAGTTGATATGTATTCAGATACATCAAGCCAAACATGATGATGGTAGACGTGGCGATCATCACGGAAAATTTCGCATATCTATTCATTTTCGTCTCCTTGGTAATCATGAGGTTGATTTGCTACTTCGCAAAAAGTTGCGTTGAGAGGTGAGAAAGATTTGTATGGTGTTGCCGCCTAGACGTTCTTTATCGGTAAGACCAGATGGAAGCATGTCTTGCCATTTTTAGAGCGCGCGGTAATGTGCCCGTGATGCGCTTCGATTATCGACTTCACGATGGCGAGCCCTAGCCCGGCACCATCGCCGTTTCGTGTGCGTGATGTATCTACACGATAAAAGCGATCAAATATTTTTGGAATCAGTTCTGGCGGTATCGCCGACCCTGGATTTTCGACCGTGATCTCAACAGACGGTTGATTCGCCGAGACGGCCAACTTGATAGAAATAACTTCGCCTTTAGGGGTATAGCGGATCGCATTGGATAGTAGATTGCTCAGTGCACGACGCAACATCTGTCGGTCTCCGTACAAACTTGCCTCACCCTCCAGATGCAAAGCGACGTGTCGTTCGTCCGCTAAAGCTTCGAAATAATCAAACAGCGAGCGGACTTCCCTTGCCATATCCAGCGCCACCAGATTGGTGCTAATCAAGTTCTTGTCATGCTGCGCTAGAAACAGCATATCGCCGATCATTTGCGCCATACGCTCATATTCCTCCAGATTGGAATAGAGAATTTCACGATATTCATCAACACTACGGTTGCTGGCGAGTGCAACTTGCGTTTGCGTCATCAAACTGGTCACAGGCGTGCGCAGCTCATGCGCGATGTCGGCAGAAAAATTGGACAATTTATGTACCATGTCTTCGATACGCTCCAACATGGTATTGAAAGACAGGGCAAGCGGAGCGAGTTCCGCCGGGACGGAGTTAGGTGCCAGCCGTACGTGCAACTGATCGGTAGTGATCTGCCGAATTTCACCAGTGATGCGTCGTAGCGGTGCGTGCCCCTGATACACGGCAAGCCAGACGAGTATCAACATGATCACGATGCTGACCAAAATCAGCGTCCATAATTGATGATGAATGCCGCTTAAATAGTGCAGATGAAAATCGATCGCAGTGGCGATGATCATCGTGTACGGCACCGTGTCTTTGGCTTGGACTTGCAAGATGGCGCCACGATAGGATTGTTGGTCGATCTCCCATAGCTGTAGATTGTTTTCGTCAAACTGTGTGTGCGTCTCGTTCGACGCCATCACGTTTGAAAAATCAATGCCAGTACTGGAGAAAATTGTTTTTCCATCTGGCGTTGATAGGTGGAGATACATACCCTCATGCCCAGCGAGGATGTCGGTTAAGCGCTGCTGCAATTTTTCTTTGTCGTCTGTCGCTGTCGTCATCAAAGCGTCTTGTACGGTTTGATTAAGCACGGCAAGTTCACTGCTATCTTGCTCTATAAAGTGTCGTTCGATGGAGTGGTTGACTATCCATCCAAAGGTTAAGAAAACGATGGTGGCAACTATCCCTATGGTGAGGGTTAGTCTTAATGCAAGCGAGGCTGGCCGGGTGCTTGTGTTGCTCATAGCTGATCTGGCAAGTCGAGTAGATAGCCCATGCCGCGCACGGTATGAATCAGTTTGATGTCGAAACTATCATCAATTTTGGAACGCAGACGGCGGATAGCGACGTCGATGATGTTGGTATCGCTGTCGAAGTGAATATCCCACACCAGCGAAGCGATTAGTGAACGTGGCAAAGCCTCGCCTCGCCGACGCATCAATAATTCCAGCAGTGAAAATTCTTTGGCGGTTAACTTGATTTTATTGCCGCCCCGCGTCACCTGATGCGCTGTCAGGTCAAGCTGTAGATCGCTGATGGTCAGGAGCTGGGATTTTGCCTCGGCACGGTCGCGACGTAACAATGTGCGCACACGTGCCAGCAACTCGGGAAAGGCAAACGGTTTCACCAGATAGTCATCCGCTCCCAGCTCCAGGCCTTGTACGCGATCCTGAATACTGTCCCTAGCGGTGAGGAAAAGTACCGGGACGTGGTTGCCAGCATTGCGCAGCTTTTGCAAAATTTGTCGGCCATCGATACCAGGCAACATAATGTCCAGAATGATCAAATCATGCGCGCGCGTCATGGCAACACGTTGGCCTTGTGTGCCATCGTGCATGAGATCAACGGTATAACCGGCCTCGGTCAGACCCAATCTCAGACTTTCACCGATCTTCAGCTCGTCTTCGACAATCAGAATATTCATGCGCGCTTTTGGACTTTCGCTGCTTCTTTATTAGTTACTAAATCGTACAGCTTCATTTACTTGTCCAATTGTGCATGACTTTCCACACAGATAGACGGCAAGCTGGAAATTGTAATGCGATCGTAATGATCGCCACGCGACTTTCTCTCTACACTTTGGACAACGTGTAAAGAAGGAGCTTTGTTCGCGATGAAACCAGAAAGTCACTCGTCCTTGCTATTACCTAATCTTCGCCGCCGCCGTTTTATCGAAGGACTCGCTGCAGGCGGGATGATGGCGGGTCTGATGCCGTGGGCTGGCGCAAACGAATTAATGCGCAAGGCCTCAGATGCAAATGTCTTGCGTGGTACCACCTTTGATCTGACCATCGCCGACACCATGGTCAACATCACAGGCACGCCGCATAGGGCGACCACGGTCAATGGCACCTTGCCGGCGCCGACGCTGTATTGGAGGGAAGGGGATACCGTCACCTTGCGCGTAACCAACAAAATGAATGTGATGACCTCGATACACTGGCATGGCATTCTGCTGCCTTTCCAGATGGACGGTGTGCCGGGTTTGAGCTTTGATGGCATTGCACCTGGGACAACTTTCACCTACCAGTTCAAGGTGCAGCAGACAGGTACTTACTGGTATCACTCGCATTCTGGCTTCCAGGAACAGACGGGTCTGTATGGCGCCATCGTTATTGAACCGCGCCAGGGTACTACCCACAAGGTTGATCGCGACCACGTGATATTGCTGTCTGATTGGTCGAACGAAGATCCGATGGCTGTGTTTTCCAAGCTGAAAACGCAAAGCGATTATTACAACTTTAATCAGCCGACCGCTCTCCAGTTTTTTGATGATGTGAGCAAGATGGGGCTCTCAGCAGCGCTCAATAAACGCAAAATGTGGAACCAGATGCGGATGAACCCGACCGATCTGGCCGACATTTCTGCCTATACCTATACTTATTTGTGCAACGGCATGTCGCCCGCGGGTAACTGGACAGGACTGTTTCAGAAGGGTGAAAAAATCAGACTGCGGCTCATTAACGCTTCGGCGATGACGTTTTTTGATGTGCGGATACCTGGTTTGAAAATGACGGTAATCCAGACCGACGGGCAGGACGTAGAGCCAGTGAGCGTCGATGAAATTCGTATCGGCGTAGCAGAAACCTACGATGTATTGGTCACACCGAACGATGATGCACACACTATCTTTGCGCAGTCTATGGATAGAACCGGCTATGCGCGCGGCACCTTGTCAAGCAAAGCTGGATTAAGTGCGCCAGTCCCGGCGCTAGACAAACCAATGCCGCTGACGATGACCGACATGATGGGCAACATGGGCGGTATGAACCACGGTATGGCGATGGATCATAGTCAGCATGCAGGCATGAGCAGCGGCAATTCGCCAGCAGTTCATCACGCTAAAACAGAATATGGGCCGAGTACGGATATGCGGGTCGATATGCCACGCATCAATTTAGATGACCCCGGTATCGGCTTGAGAAATAACGGCCGCCGCGTATTGACCTATGCGGATCTGCACACGATCGGCGGCCCGCTAGATGCACGCGGACCTGGTCGGGAAATTGAGCTGCATCTGACAGGCAATATGGAGCGTTATACCTGGTCGTTTGATGGGCTGGAGTTTGGGCAGGCTAAGCCGGTTCATTTCCGCTACGGCGAACGTGTCAGAGTGATTTTTGTTAATGACACGATGATGACGCACCCTATGCACCTGCATGGAATGTGGAGCGAATTGGAAACACCAGACGGGCAGTTCCAGGTACGTAAGCACACGATTTCGGTGCAACCGGCGCAACGCATCAGCTTTCTGGTCTCTGCGGATGCACTTGGCCGATGGGCTTGGCACTGCCATCTGATGTATCACATGGATGCCGGCATGTTCCGTGAAGTCGTCGTTGCTTAGAGTCCCGAAAAAATGATGGAGAAACGTTTAATGAACAAGCAAATACCATTATTGGCGGCGGCTCTGCTGTTGATACAAGTGCCCGCGTGGAGCGCCGACATGGCGGACCACAGCGGACATGACACGGCTGTAATGCAATCTACTGATGCAAAAAAGGACAGCAGGTCTGATATGGATCACAGCCAGATGAAAGGTATGGATCACAGTCAGATGAAGGGTATGGATCACAGTCAGATGAAGGGCAGGAAACCGTCTGACCCAAGCTCCAACTCTGAAACGATGCCTGGCATGTCATCCGAGAGCACGCTAGGCTCTGAAGGTGGCGAAATGCAAATGGCACCTATGCAAGGCGGTTCCGCGCCGCCAGATGCGCGTGACGCTAACGCCTATTCGGACGGCTATGAGCCGAGTGCTCACTCTCACATGGGTGAGCAGAATTTTGGCGCATTGCTAGTTGAAAAACTTGAGGCGGTTCGTACCAGTGACAAACCATCGACTTCTTACGACGTGAAGGCTTGGCTTGGTCGTGATTTTGATCGCGTGGTAGTCAAAGCCGAGGGCGAAATCGACAAAGGTAAGCTGCAAGACGCCCGTACGGAAATTTTATGGGGGCACGCAATCGCACCGTATTGGGATACACAATTAGGTTTGCGTTATGACAGTGGGGTTGGCCCCGGCCGCGGCTGGCTGGCCTTTGGCGTGGAGGGATTGTCGCCTTACTGGTTCGATTTGGAAGCAACCGCTTATGTTGGCAATGAAAGCAGAACCGCACTGCGTTTTGCTGCCAGCTATGACATCTTGTTCAGTCAAAAACTGGTCTTGAAGCCAAAAATTGAAGCTAATTTATTCGGCAAGGACGATCCCGAGCGCGAAATCGGTAGCGGCTTGTCGTCGATCACTACCGGACTGCGTTTGCGCTACGAAATTAATCGACAGTTCGCACCTTACATCGGCGTTGAATGGAAAAATATGTTTGGTGGGACCGCTGATTACGCACGATTGGCGGGGGAGAAAACAAACGAATACAGTCTGGTTGCGGGCGTGCATCTCTGGTTCTAACAGATGTTAAATGTAGTTCTCCTCCTGTCCGTTCGCGGACAAGACGTTCTAATCATGTCCGCGCACGAGCAAGGTAATCGCTAACTTGAATGACAACATTATCAGTGGCAGTGATAGCCGCCATTTTTTCGATCATGATGGCATCCCTTGCTGTCCGTACCACCGGAATGGGCAAGAGCAAAAGTGGTCGTTAGTAGCATGCAGATGCCTATAATTATTTTCTTCATGATTTCCTTGTAGCGCTTGTTTACTTCCAAAAATCTTTCTACATTAGTTATCTATTGGATGACCCTGCAAGAATCCTAATGATGCGATTGTTCGACGTCATTCATCCTGTTTCAAAAAGCTGAATTTTTCCTTAACCTCTGCCCAATGTGCGTGATCGGGCAGCGGCTGCTTTTGTTGGGTAATACGTTTCCAGCCTGAATCTTGTGACAAGCTCCGATTCAACTCGACGAAATGCTGCTGCTCTGGAGCGATTTCGGTTGCGCCGATAATCGCGTTGACCGGACACTCGGGCACGCACACCGAGCAATCGATACACTCGTCCGGATTGATGGCGAGGAAATTAGGCCCTTCATAAAAGCAATCCATAGGGCAAACCACGACACAGTCTGTGTATTTACACTGTATGCATGCTTGGGTCACAACAAATGGCATTTCTTAATCCGTTAGTCAGGTTAGTCGTTATCGATATGACCGCCCTACATAAAAAGACAGCTTGAATCGATAATTCGCATTTGTAGGTTTGGGATTAACTTTTTCTCGCAAGCCTCGCATCATATGTGTTGTAGCGAACTTCATTATTTCCGACAAAACGCTATAAGCTCAGTATGATGCTGGCGAATTATCCATATTATCTCTGCTTAGACGTAGCCGTGTGCAACGAATAATCGACGGCGCAAGTCAGTGCGCCGTCGATTGCAATGTGCCAATTAAAATCTCTTTCAATTTTTTAAATCTTTTATGACGACCGATCAAATAGCGATTATTGCAGTACTACTTGTCACGGTGGCGATGTTTTTGTGGGGGCGCTGGCGGCACGATATGGTCGCAATGGGTGCGCTGCTGGCTTGTGTATTTATCGGTCTAGTTCCTGCAGGTAAAGCGTTTGCCGGGTTTGGTCATCCCGCTGTCATCACCGTGGCGTGTGTGCTGGTGCTGGGATATGGTTTGCAAATCTCAGGCGCGGTCGACATCCTCGCTAAGCGTTTTTTGCCTGCATCCGCGGGGCCGACAGTGAGTATTTTGGCTTTGATCACATTGGCGGCGGTGCTGTCCGGCTTTATGAATAATGTCGGTGCGCTGGCGCTATTAATGCCTATCGCGATCCAGATGGCTGGCAAGCACGATCTGCCAGTGGGTAAAGTTTTGATGCCGCTGGCATTTGGTTCTATCTTGGGCGGGATGTCGACATTGATTGGTACGCCGCCTAATCTGATTGTCTCGGGTTATCGGGCGAGTACTGGTGCTGGTAGTTTCTCGATGTTTGATTTTTCTCCAGTCGGCGCCTCGGTCGCGCTCGTCGGCGTGCTGTTTGTTGGCTTGATTGGTTGGCGCATTGTGCCGACCCGTAAGCAAAATAACGGTACCACCTTTGATTCTGGTGCGTACATCAGTGAGCTCCGTATCGTCGAAGGCAGTAAAGCGTCCAAAAAGAGTTTGCGTGAAGTAGAAGAAATGCTGGAAGAGTTTGACGCGCAGATCGTCGGGCTAGTGCGACACGATATTCATATCAGCGCACCAAGTCCGTGGCGCGTGTTGCGTGATGGCGATATTTTGATGATTGAAATTGAACCTGCGTCTTTGTCGTCAGCGCTATCAAGTCTGGGCCTTCGATTTGAAGAAGATGTGCCCATAGACGAGGAAAAGGAAGACGACGAGAAAAAACACAACGAAGAAAACAAAGAACAAAACAAAGAACAAGGCCAAGAAGAAGACCCGCGCGCAGAGCCCGCTGGAAATATTTTGCAGCAAAGCGCACAGCCAGACGAAGAAGAAGCAGAAAAGGCAGAACAAGCCGAAGAAGAAAAAGATAAAGACTCTGCTGCAGACGTCATCACGCAGGAATTTGTGGTGTCGCCGAATGCTGGCTTGGTACATCGCTCTGCAAGTGATGTGCAATTGCGTAGTTTGTATGGCATCAACTTGCTCGCCATTTCGCGAGAAGGTGAGCGCTCGATCAAGCGTTTGCGCGTCACCAAAATTCAAGCGGGTGATGTGCTGTTGGTGCAGGGACCATCCGATGCCTTATCTGGTTTCGCTTCGCAATTTGGCTGTCTACCTTTGATCGAGCGCGATATTCGTATCCCGCAAAAAGGGCAGGCATTAAAAGCGTCGGTATTGATGACGCTCGCAGTGCTGGCAACGGTGTTTGGAATCTTGCCCGCCTCGGTAGCGTTTGCGGCTGGTGCGCTGGCGTTTCTTGCTTTCGGTATCGTGCCGATTCGCTCGCTATATACGTCGGTGGATTGGCCGGTAATCGTGTTGCTTGGTGCAATGCTGCCTGTGGCGGATGCGATGTCGTCGACTGGTGCGGCCGATATGATTGCGCGTTTTATGCTGGATAATGTGGCGCAAGGACATGCGGTGATCGGCTTGATCTCTTTACTCGTCGTGACGATGTTTTTGTCAGACCTGATGAACAATGCAGCGACTGCAGCTGTGATGTGTCCAATTGCAGTCAGCACGGCCGAGCATCTCAATGTTAGTGCTGATGCCTTTTTGATGGCGATTGCAGTGGGGGCATCATGTGCATTTTTGACGCCGGTTGGACATCAAAACAATACGCTGATCCTTGGCCCAAGTGGTTTCCGCTTTGGTGACTATTGGCGCCTGGGCATTGTGTTGGAGGCGATTGTGCTGTTGGTGAGCGTGCCCTTGTTACTTTGGTTTTGGCCTTTGTAAACCTAACGACGTAATAAAAAAGCGGTCAGGGATATAGTTCCTGGCCGCTTTTTTCATTGCTTTGCTGTATTGAATACGTACGTTAATTTACTCTGGCTTTTCAGATGATGCGCCAGGCATGCCGGGAGACGTTAGCCAAGTCATAATTTCAAGACAGTTTTCTTCCAGACTGCCTTCGCTTTTGATGGTGTAAGCGCGTTCTGTTTCATCCGGTTTCTCTAGCGTTTGTAATTGGCTAGTCAGTAACGATGGAGGCATAAAGTGTCCGGTGCGTGCTTTGATACGTTTGCGTAGCGTCTTTTCTGCCGGAGCCAATAAGACAAAGGAGAGATCAGGATAGGCTTTGCGTAACCGGTCACGATATTTTTTCTTTAGGGCCGAACAGACAATCACACCGTTTTCGCCAGCCTCAGCACGCTCCCAAATCCAGTCCGAAACCTTATCCAGCCACGGTGCACGATCATCATCATTAAGCGGTTTTCCAGATAACATTTTGCGAATGTTTTCTGCAGGGTGCAGATCATCACCATCTTCAAAGCGGCAGTCTATTTGAGCCGCCAGTTCTTCACCGATCGTGCTTTTTCCAGAAGCGGAAACACCTAATACCACGACAATCAGCGGTTTATTCTGTTTGCTGTTGCCATCGCAATCAGCCAGCTCCCACATGCCGCCGGCCGCGGCTGCAATTGCTTGCGCGCTATTGATTAGACCAAGATGAGAAAACGCTTGTGGAAAGTTGCCAAGCTGACGCTTTGCTATCGGGTCGTATTCTTCTGCAAAAAGATCGAGGTCGTTGCCCAACGACAGCAAATGTTTAAAGAATGTTTTTGCTTTACCCAGCTTACCCATCGCGACGTAGACATTGACCAGCCAAAAACTACAGGCGAGAAAAGCACCTTCGTGACCCCGTAAGCCGTCGATGTTTTTGTCAGTGCGATAGCGATAAACCAAACCATTAATCAGAAGTTCGCGTTCAATACGCGCGATGGTGCCTTCAACACGCGGATCATGAATCGGGAGAAAGCCGATCAATGGCATTAGTAATAACGCTGCATCAACCGTATCCGCGCCGTAGTACTGCATGAAAGAATTTGATTTTTCGTCGAAACCTTTCTCGCAAATATCTGCGTGGATGGCATCTCGCGTCGCACGCCATTCGTCGACAGGACCCTCAAGACCGTAATTTTCTACGCTGGCTATCATGCGGTCAAACGCTAGCCAACACATCATTTTGGAATGAACAAAGTGCTGCAGCGGGCCGCGTACTTCCCACAAACTGCAATCCGGCTCTTTCCATAGCGTCGTCAATTGATCGGCGATCGCACATTCCAGCGGCCAGATTTTATCCATATCATTTAAACCGGCTTTACGTGCCGCATAGAATGCACCTATCACTGAGCCGTAGATATCGAGTTGTTGCTGTCCGTGTGCACCGTTGCCGATGCGGACTGGCTTGCTGTCTTCATATCCGCTCAACCAATCAAGATTGACTTCTGTCAGTGAGCGTTCGCCATGCAGACCGTACATAATTTGTACATCATTGGGTGTGCCCCCAACTGCGCGCATTAGCCACCAGCGCCATTCGCTTGCTTCTTCTACATGACCGGAAGCGATCAACGCATATAAAGTCAGAGCGGCATCGCGTAGCCAGCAAAAGCGATAGTCCCAATTACGCTCGCCGCCTATTTCCTCGGGTAATGAGCTGGTAGGTGCGGCGACGATGCCGCCAGTGGGCTCGTAGGTGAGGGCTTTTAACGTGAGTAACGAGCGCATTACCGCCTCGTCATATTCGCCGGTATAAGTACTTTTTTCGCTCCATTCCAGCCATTCTGCCGTGCTGTGAGCGAGCAGAGAATGTGGATTACGTGGCATCGGTGGCGTGACATGGGACGGAAACCATTCCAGGCAAAACGCGATCGCTTGTCCTGCCGATACAGAAAAATCCGCACAGCTGGCAAAATCGATATTCTTCATCGGAACGCCAGAGGTGATGCGCACGGCATCGGGTCCGGCAACGGCGTAGATTGCTCCTTCGCTACGTCGTACCCACGGGCACCATTGACCATAATTAAAGCGGATGCGCATCTCGGTCTTTAGCGCAACTTTGCCACTCACACCACGTACGATACGAACAACTTCATGGGTGCCGCCTTTTTCTGGTCGCGGCATAAAGTCGGTGACGGTTGCAGTACCAGTACTGGTTTTGATCGTGGTTTCTAACACCATCGTGTTGGGAATATAGCGCCGCGATACCTGGGCTTTTTTATCCTCGGCATGGAGTGACCAATTTCCGTTTTTATCATCGCCAAGCAAGCTGGCAAACATGGCGCCGGAATCAAAGCGGGGTAAACACAACCACTCAATATCGCCACCACGGTGGACTAATGCGGCGCTGTTGGTTGAGCCGATCAGCGCATAGTCTTCTATTAATCTTCGATTTTTTTTCTGCATTGTTTCTCCTGCCGTCAAGCGCAAAATTTTGTTTAGTCTTTAGGGAGTTCTAAATGGCCGCCAAAACCAAAACGCATCGCAGACAAAAGTTTGTCGCCGAACGTATCCGAGACGCGGCTACGATAGCGAGCAAAGAGGGCGGAGGACAAGACGTACGCAGGCACTGCTTCTTCCATCGCGGCATCAATCGTCCATTGGCCTTCGCCGCTATCCGCAACTTGGCCGCTGTATTGTTCCAGCACATGGTCTTGCGCCAACGCAGCGGAAGATAAATCCAGCAACCAAGAAGAAATCACGCTACCGCGACGCCATACTTCGGCGACATCGGTGAGATTGATGTCGTAGCGTTCGTCTTCTGGTAATCGTTCGGAGGTTTTATTTTTTAGAATATCGAAGCCTTCAGCGAAGGCGGCCATCATGCCGTACTCGATCCCGTTATGTACCATCTTGACAAAGTGGCCAGCGCCGGCAGGGCCAGCGTGGATGTAGCCATGTTCTGCGCGACTATTACTCGCTGTCAATCCAGGGGTGCGTGGAATGCTGCCCATGCCCGGTGCGAGAGTGGAAAAAATCGGATCGAGCTTATCTACGATTTCTTTTTCGCCACCTATCATCATGCAAAAGCCACGCTCCAATCCCCACACACCACCGGAGGTGCCTACATCAACATAGTGCAATTGTTTATCGCTGCATAACTTTGCGTGACGGATATCGTCTTTGTAAAAAGAGTTGCCGCCATCGATGATCGTATCGCCCGGATCGCAAGCTGCGAGTAATGCTTCGATGGTCGAGGTGGTCGGTGCGCCAGCCGGTAACATTAACCAGATAGTGCGCGGCGTCGCCAATTTGCTGACCAGCTCTTCCAAAGTTGCCGTAACGCTTGCGCCATCATTGCCCAATGTTGCGAGTGCGACTTCATTATGATCAAACGCGACCACCGTATGATTGTCCCGCATTAGGCGGCGTGCAATATTGCCGCCCATTTTTCCAAGACCGACTATTCCGATTTGCATGAGAAATCCTCTGCTGTGATTGAATGATGAGATTGCATTGCACTAGCGAGAGCGCTAATGCAATGCATTGCTTGCAAGCCGCCCCAGCGGCTGACAGTTGCGTAGGATCTTGAATATTCTTAACGGTTTTAGCTGCCCACTTACGGCTGAAAAGTAGTGCGCTTTTTTTCTACCGCTGCCAGCAATTGATCTGCGGCATCGGCAAATTGTTTGACGCCGTCTTCGACTAATTGTGCGGTCACTGCTGGCAGATCAAGTCCCAAGCGCGCGGCCTCGGCCAGCACGTGTTGCGCTTGATCGACGTCCTGCGTCAAGGTTTGCGCGACGACGCCTTGTTCGCGAAAGGCATCCATGGTTTTAGGTGGCATGGTGTTGACGGTGTCAGGCCCGATTAAACTATCGACATACAAGGTCGGCGAATAGGTAGCGTCTTTGGTGCCGGTTGATGCCCATAACAAACGTTGTGGCATCGCGCCTTTTTGCGCCAGCGCTTGCCAGCGTGCCGACGCAATAATGTCGGTGTACCAGTGATAAGCCAACTTGGCGTTGGCGATCGCAACTTTGCCGCGCAATGCCGCCAAAGCGCTGCTTTCCGGGTCTTTATTTTCTATGCGTTGATCGATCGCCTGATCGATTTTGCTGTCGATGCGACTGACAAAAAAACTAGCGACGCTGGCAATTTGATCGATCGGTTTTTCTGCCTTGAGGCGTGCTTCCAAGCCGGCGAAATAAGCTTCTGCCACTGCTTTGTAAGCTTCTTGCGAAAACAATAAAGTGATATTGATGTTGAGGCCGTCTTCGATCAATTGCTGCACCGCTGGCGCACCGGCTTTAGTGCCGGGTACTTTCACCATCAGGTTAGGGCGGTCCACCATCTTCCACAGTCGACGCGCTTCTTCTATGGTTGCTTCAGTATCGTTGGCGAGATAAGGCGAGACTTCGATGCTGACATAACCGTCTTGCCCGTTGAGCTTGTTGTACACCGGAAGCAAATCATCGGCGGCATGCTGAATATCGATAAACGCTTGCGCTTCATACGTTTCCATCACGCTGCTTTTGGGCGCAGCTTGCGCCAGCCATTTTTTAAAGCCGGCGTCATAGGCATCACCGTGACCCATCGCTTTTTCAAAAATGGAGGGGTTGGAAGTGATGCCCGTAATCGCATCTTCCCTAATCAGTTTACGCAAGCCGCCATCCGTCAGAAATGTCCTATCGACAAAATCCAACCAGACAGCTTGGCCAGCGGCGTGCAATTGTTGTAATGGATTGTTCATGTTCTAGATCCTTTAAGACTGGACGCGCCGAGACATCGATCCATTGATGTCTTGAGCGCGCGATGGATTTGAGGCGATGAAGCTGCTTGCGTGATGCGCTGCGCAGCGACGAAAGATATTGGCAAAACGACTAGCATATTGCTTTATGACTACAGCGAGTGGCGCTAGTTCAAGTTAGGGCTAAATCAACGATGCGCATGTTCATTATGACAACGAATAAAAAAAGCCGCCAAATGGCAGCTTTTTTAAAGAATCGGGTTGCTATGTCAACGCGATATTTAACTTGCAATTTATGCGCAAAAATCTAACGGTAATCGACGTGGGAAATGTTGGCCTTTGCCCGGTTGATCGGCGTCGCGCAAGGTTTTCCATGTATAGGCGAGCGCGGTTTCTACTGCGGTGATGACATCTTCACCCAAAGCTAAGCGGCCAGACAGCGTGCTCGCCAAGGTACAACCGGAGCCGTGATAGTTGCCCGGTAAGCGCGGATTGGTAAAACTTTTGGTGTCGCCATTTTTTAGATACAGACGATTAACGACTTGCTCTTCATCGCCGTGGCCGCCAGTAATCAGGAGGTTCTGGCAAAACGGTAGCAGCTTCTCAGCGCATTGATCTGCGGTGCCTTCAGGCAGTTCGGCCAAGATGCGTGCTTCTGGCAGATTAGGTGTGGCGACGGTGGACAGCGGCAACAAGCGCTCGCGGATCGCGTAGCCGACCTCATCTTTACCCAAAGCGCCGCCGCCACCAGCACGTAACACCGGATCGCATACCATCGGCACGCTTAGTGACGAATTGGATGACTGAATCAACGGCGTCACGATTTGTAAAACGGTGTCGACCATTTCAACCGAGCCCAACATGCCGAGCTTGATACCCGCGATTTTCATGTCGCTGGTAACAGCATGCGCTTGTGCCAATACCCAGGCGCTATCGAGCACGCGAAAATCGATGACGTCGATAGAATTTTGTACCGTCAGCGCGGTCACAGTGGGCGCAGCCAAACAGCCTTGCGCCATCAACGCTTCGATATCAGCCTGTAAGCCAGCGCCGCCACTAGGATCATGGCCGGATAGACAAAGAACGACAGGACGAGAGCGGGAGTTATTCATGATGTGAAAAATCGATAAAAATAAATCGTAGTAGTCGGAATGATGACGCCTGGAAAAATGGCGAAATCGCGGCACCGGCCATTATAGCTGTGTGTATATAGCATTGACACCGGCGCAACCAGAAATGCATTATCCTGCGTTGCTATCGCTTGCCGCCAAGCGGTGCCACGCGTACCATGACAGCACAGACAATTACTTCGTTTGATGGGGAGATATAGATGTCAGTACATTTAATTGAAGCGGTGCGATTCAACCTAGCCGGTGACCGCGTAGAAATGGTCCGTTGGGGCCGCGGGCATCGCAAGGGCGACGGCTCACCAGGCTGGGAGGCCGTAATGGTCGAGCAGGAAGTCACCTTAGTCGTCGATGCCCTGCATTTTGGCGAAGAAGTAGCGACCGCTTTCCGTGTTGGCGACGAGCTAGTGCTTGGCCCTCACGTACACGTGGTGGTACCGCAGCACGGCATCGAAGAAATCGACACCATCGATCACGATGTACCAGGTCGTACCTTGGCCGATTTGCCACGATTTTAATAATTAGAAATAGGAAGCAGCATGGGTGGTGATTTATCAATCGACGAGTTTGACGCGCTTAAACAGATCGCAGCCGGACTCAAAGAGGGCAGGCCGTCGGCCTGCGTGGCGCGCAACACCAAGCGCCTCTCTGGACTCAAATACATTGAGTTTGCCAAAAGCGGAAGAATATCGCTCACCGACAAAGGCAAGCAAACCATGTTTGTCAAAGCCTGCATCGATGGCTTGCGCGCAGTCGCGGTAGACCCAGCGACACCACTAAAGTCGGATGTCGCTACCTTTCTTGGTAAAAAAGGTCATGTAACGGCGAAAGAAGATGGCTCTGGATTCGAGATTACTGCCAAGGGGCAGGAATGTTTGCAAGACATTGATGCCAATGCCAAAAAATGAGTCACTACTAATAAGCTAGCTGCTGACATCGTAGGTACTGCATTGAAAAAAGGGAATTACAAAATTGTGTAATTCCCTTTTTTGTTACTACCGTCGTTCTAACAATACTTCTCAAAGTAGCTTCAAAAAAGTAGATTCAAAAAATGACCGATCTCAGCCAATCCTGTATCGATACCTGTATGGGCGCTCGCATGGACACTTTCATTGCGCCGCCCTGTGTTGATGAGATTAAAATTCTCTATCAAGATGAGTCGCTGCTACTGATCGATAAACCGAGTGGCTTGTTAACGCTATCCGGTAAAAATCCGCTCAATCTAGATTCAGTGCATTACCGCTTGGTAAAAGAATTCCCCACTGCGTTGATGATTCATCGCTTGGATTTCGGCACGTCTGGCTTATTGGTTGTGGCGCTCAACAAAGAGGCAGCCGCTAGGCTCAACCGGCAGTTTCAAGTGCGCAGCGTGGTCAAGACGTATCAAGCGGTATTGGCCGGACAGATGGACGCCGATATCGGCGATATCGAGTTGCCGATAGCCAAAGATCCCATCAACTTCCCAAAATTAAAAATTTGCTTAGCCAGTGGCAAAACGGCGCATAGCCATTATCACGTGTTGGAGAGGCAGCCAGGACCAGACACGACCCGCGTTTTATTTACCCCACACACGGGCCGCACCCATCAGTTACGTATCCATAGCGCTGGGGTGGGGCATCCCATCCTTGGATGCGATCTCTACGGCACGCCTGAGACGCAGCAGATGGCGCCCAGGTTGCTGCTGCACGCGACCACCTTGGAATTTGATCACCCGATCACCGGTGAGCGATTTTATGGCGTCAGTGATTGTCCGTTTTGAGCGAAATCAATTCGTTATTGAGTTTTTAACCTAAGTTAAAAGTGATGAACCTCAGGCGAGGACTTCATGTATTGATATTAGAGTCCACTAATTTCACTCACCTCCTTAGAGGATTGAAGGAGCTTGCCGCGAGTCTGTGAGCTAGCCTAGGGGCTCAAATTCACGATGCAGAATGTCTAATAACGCAGTCAGGACATTATGTCCTAGGGCTTTATGTCCAATGTTGATCGCTGGTTGCTTGGGCTAGAATAAACCGACTTCAATTGCGTGCGCATGCAGCGTGTTGAGGGAGTGTTTCTTACGATAGAAGTGTCAAGTAATAGCCTGGAAATACGCAAAATGATCGATTGGGTCCCTATAGTTTTAGTTACGTTTAAAGCTCTCGTGCTCGGCATCGGCATGTTCTTCGCCATCAAGTGGCATTACGACCAAGGGAAGAAGGGAAAGGAGAAGGAGAGGCGCGCGGTGCTAATCGCGAGCGGCAAGATAGCCGCAATCTTTGTACTCTCGGTTCTAGCCTTGGTGCTTGCCACCTTCTTCTTTGCCAACAAGCTCGGTTTGGACCTGACCTTTCGATGATGGCAAAAAATAGTCGGCCAATATCCCAGTGAGGCGGCAGCAATTCTCCGATGCGACGAATGGGTCGCGTCGAGGATAGAAGAAAGTAGGGGAGGCGATAACGTGATGCTGTTGTCACGTTTTAGTCACGTTCGGAAATAGAAAAAGCCTCACGCTTTCACGTGAGGCTTTATATTCTGTGGCTCCCCGACCTGGACTCGAACCAGGGACCTGCGGATTAACAGTCCGTCGCTCTACCAACTGAGCTATCAGGGAACAGAAGCGAAATTATAAGATGAATCGCTTAGGCTGTCAAAGCCTGTGCGCCAATTTTTTCTATTTTTCTGAAAAAAGTTGGCGCACATCTGTCGCTACTGATTATTTACAGTACTTTTGCAATCGCGTCGGTGATGTAGTCGATGTTGCCGGTGTTAAGAGCGGCAACGCAGATACGGCCTGTGTCGACAGCGTAGATCGAGTATTCGTCACGCAGGCGTTCTACTTGTGGCTTGGTCAAGCCAGAGTACGAAAACATGCCGCGTTGTGTGATGACGAAATCGAAGTTGTGCTGCGGTGCTTTTTCTTTCAATTTTTCCACCAGTGCTTGACGCATATCTTTAATACGCACACGCATCTCGGCCAACTCTTTTTCCCACAGGGTGCGCAGTTCTGGATTGGTCAGCACTGCTGCGACGATCTGGCCGCCGTGCATAGGTGGGTTGGAGTAATTGGTGCGAATAACGCGCTTCAATTGCGACAGCACACGTGCAGATTCTTCTGCGCTGGCTGAGACGATGTTGAGTGCGCCTACGCGTTCGCCGTACAGCGAGAACGATTTGGAGAACGAGGTGGAGACAAATGATGGGCCGCCAGCTTCTGCAAACTGACGTACCACTTTGCCGTCAGACTCAATGCCGTCGCCAAAACCTTGATAGGCCATGTCGAGGAAAGGAACCAAGCCGCGGCTGGTGATTACCTGGATTACTTCTGTCCATTGTGCGTCGGTCAGATCAGCGCCGGTTGGGTTGTGGCAGCATGCGTGCAACAGGATGACGGAACCGGTAGGCACCGATTTCAATGTGTCCAGCATGCCCGAGAAATTAACACCACGGGTGGCTGCGTCGTAGTACGGATAAGTGTTGACGGTAAAGCCAGCCGACTCAAAAATTGCGCGGTGGTTTTCCCAGCTTGGATCGCTGATCCAGATTTGTGCGTCAGGCGAGAAGCGCTTGATAAAGTCAGCGCCGAGCTTGAGTGCGCCGGTGCCGCCGACCGATTGTGCAGTGATCGCGCGCTTGTTCTTGATAACGTCGCTATCGGCACCAAATACCAGTTCTTGCACAGCTTTGTCGTAAGCAGCCAAGCCGTCGATAGGCAGGTAGCCGCGCGGTGCAGCTTTTTCTGTCAACTGCACTTCAGCTTTGCGCACGCATTCCAGCAATGGCAATTTACCGCTGTCGTCGTTGTAAACACCGACGCCAAGGTTGCATTTTTTAGGATTCTTGTCGGCATTGAAGCCTTCGGTAATGCCAAGAATCGGGTCACGGGGTGCCATTTCGATGGCATTGAAGAGCGAAGCAGAAGTGTGTGCGGTCATCGTGATAACATCAAAAGTTAGCTGCAAGCGAGCGTTTTGCAGTGGGGTTGTGGAGGTGCAGAGCAATCAGCTCTGTACGAAGATACAATCTATTATTCTACCAAAGGTCGGATTGCATGGCTGAGTTATCCCAAATTTCTTCTTCAATTGACGAATCAAAAATCGTCACTTTCCCTGGTTCGCCATTTCGTCTATATCAACCTTTTCCTCCCGCAGGCGACCAGCCGACGGCGATTGCCAAGTTGGTTGAGGGGATTAATGATGGGCTGTTTTATCAGACCCTGCTGGGCGTAACCGGCTCCGGCAAAACCTATACCGTCGCCAATACCATTGCGCGTTTGGGGCGGCCGGCGATTGTCTTTGCGCCAAATAAGACACTGGCGGCGCAGTTATATAGCGAGTTTCGCGAGTTTTTCCCGCAAAACGCGGTGGAATACTTTGTTAGTTACTACGATTATTACCAGCCAGAAGCGTACGTGCCGCAGCGCGATCTGTTCATCGAGAAAGATTCATCGATCAACGAGCATATCGAGCAGATGCGTCTATCCTGCACCAAATCGTTGATGGAGCGGCGCGATGTGGTGATCGTGGCGACGGTGTCGGCGATCTACGGTATCGGTAACCCGAACGAATATCACCAAATGATTTTGACCTTGCGCGCCAAGGACAAGATCAGCCAGCGCGATGTGATCGCGCGTTTGATTGCGATGCAATACACCCGTAATGAAATTGATTTTGGTCGCGGCACCTTCCGCGTGCGTGGCGATACGATTGATATTTTCCCGGCGGAGAATGCGGAACTGGCAATCCGTCTGGAAATGTTTGATGACGAAGTCGAGAGCCTGCAGTTGTTCGACCCGCTGACTGGTCGCGTCAAACAAAAGATTCCGCGCTTTACTGTCTATCCCGGCTCTCATTACGTAACGCCGCGCGCCACCGTCTTGCGCGCGATTGAGACGATCAAGGATGAGCTACGTGATCGCCTGACATTCTTCCGCAAGGAAAATAGATTGATCGAAGAGCAGCGGCTGGAGCAGCGCACACGCTTTGATCTGGAGATGATGCAAGAGATTGGTTTTACCAAAGGGATTGAAAACTACTCGCGACATTTGAGCGGAGCCAAAGCCGGTGAGCCGCCGCCGACGCTGGTTGATTATCTGCCGCCAGATGCGTTGATGTTTATGGATGAGTCGCACGTTTTGCTTGGACAGCTCAACGGTATGTACAACGGCGATAGAGCACGCAAAACCAATCTGGTTGATTACGGCTTTCGCCTGCCATCGGCGCTGGACAATCGCCCACTGCGTTTTGACGAGTTTGAAGGCAAGATGCGGCAAACTGTATTTGTCTCGGCGACTCCTGCCGATTATGAAAACAAGCGTGCCGATCAAGTGGTCGAGCAAGTGGTGCGCCCGACTGGCCTGGTTGATCCAAAGATCGATGTGCGACCAGCCTCGACGCAGGTTGATGATCTGATGTCAGAGATTACTGATCGCGTCAAAAAGAATGAGCGCGTGTTGGTGACGACGTTGACCAAACGCATGTCTGAGCAGTTGACCGACTTTTTAAGTGATAACGGCATCAAAGTACGTTATCTGCACAGCGACATCGACACCGTCGAGCGGGTCGAAATTATCCGTGATTTACGCCTAGGTACTTTTGATGTACTGGTCGGGATTAACTTGTTGCGCGAAGGTTTGGATTTGCCAGAGGTGTCGCTGGTCGCGATTCTGGATGCGGACAAAGAGGGCTTCTTGCGCTCTGAGCGCAGCCTGATCCAAACCATCGGTCGTGCCGCGCGTAACCTAAACGGTATGGCGATCTTGTATGGTGACAAAGTGACCGACTCGATGCGAAAAGCCATTGATGAAACCGAGCGTCGCCGTGCCAAGCAGATTGCTTTTAACACTGCCAATAACATTACGCCAACAGGCATCAAGAAGGAAATCCGGGAGCTGATCGATGGCGTTTATAACCAGCATGATGCGCGTCAAGAGCAATTGATCGCGCAAGAACATGCGGATTATGAGGCGATGAGCGAGAAGCAGGTTAGTAAAGAAATCAAAAAACTTGAGAAGCAGATGGTCGATCACGCGAAGAATCTGGAGTTTGAAAAAGCGGCGCAGGCACGGGATAAATTGCGGTCGTTGAAAGAGCAATTGTTTGGCGCGGCGATCACGGATCAGCCACCACCATTGGAAACTTGATTTGCCGCTGTATTCGGACGTTGGATACGGACGCTGAATGTTCGACACAGCGGTTTTAGCAGTGGTTTTATTCCTTCTACATTTTTTTGACGCTTCTTGATTATTGCTATGGTTCCTGCTTCTTTGGTCGACATGATTGCACTGGCTCATCCTTCATGGCATGCGACCTTGCTGACTGGCCTGGAGGCGATTGATCAAGCGTCTCCGACTTATCTAGCGGCATTGGTGCAAGACGACTATCTGCCCGATGGTGGTCGCATGTTTGCCGCTTTTACGCAGCCACTGGATGTAGTGCGTTATGTGCTGGTAGGCGAGGGACCATATCCGCGCGCTGGCAGCGCCACTGGCGTCTGTTTTATGGATGGTGCAGTCGGTTCGCTGTGGTCAGATAAAGGTCTCTCCAAACAAGTCAACCGCGCCACTTCGTTGCGCAATTTCATGAAGATGCTGTTGGTCGCAGATGGGCGAATCGATGTGGCAAAAACCAGCGGCGATGCGCTCGAATCTGTCTCCGCACAAATGCGCGCAGCACCAGAGACTTTTGTGCAAACCCTGCCCGAGTTGCAAGACAAACTCACTGCGCAAGGATTTCTGCTTCTTAATGCGACGCTAGTATTTCGTAGCACTATGGCGCCAGCAAAAGATGCCAAGGCATGGCTACCGTTTCTGCAAGTCGTACTGGCCGCTTTGATTGAACATGCTGAGCGCAGCCAGCAAGCACCGCCAACCTTGGTGTTGTGGGGCAAGATCGCAGTGCAACTGGAGGCAGTGCCAGCAAACCAAAGCTTTCCCAAACAGATCGCCGAGCATCCATACAACCTCAGCTTTATCGCCAATCCTGCGATGCAGGCCTTGTTTGCGCCTATGCACTTGTTGAAAAAATAAGCGAACTTGGCTACATTGCATCAGGCGTAACGATCACGATGCAACTGATCGTGGAATAATTTATCCGAAGCTAAGCCTGTATATACAACAGGAGATTTGATCATGGCAACGTTGGTTGAGCCGGCTATTCCGGGCTAAAGCGAGCAGGGTGATTCTTCCCCTTATTCCCTTCTTTTTCATTCTTTCGTCGAGCACTCAGCCTTTTAATTCAGGCACAGATACCGGAGATTACTTGGAACAATTGTTTTTTAGCGGAACGCAGAGTCTGTTTCGTACGCTGATTGTCGGCTTGCTGGCGTATGTCATCTTGGTTGTCTTCCTGCGGGTCTCGGGCAAACGCACTCTGTCGAAGATGAACGCCTTCGATCTGATTGTGACGGTCGCCCTGGGGTCTACGCTGGCGACAGTTCTGTTGAGTAAGGACGTTGCACTTGCAGATGGGGCGCTGGCGTTCGCTTTATTGATCGGCTTGCAGTTTGCCGTCACGTGGTCTAGCGTCAGGGTGCGCTGGATAAGGCAGCTGGTTACAGGTGAGCCGTTAATGCTGCTACATCGAGGAAATTTCTTGCCAACCGCTCTGCGACGCGCGCGGGTGACAAAGGACGAAGTTCAGGCGGCAGTTCGAGCGACCGGCGTGGCTTCTCTGGTAGAGGTAGAGGCGGTGGTTCTGGAAACGGACGGCTCGTTCAGCGTGGTCCGCAGGGTCGATGGAGGTGATTGTTCAAGTCTGTCTGACGTGAAGGTGCTTGCCGAGAGTGAAATCCAACAACCCAAGCCTGGTACAGGTAATTAGCCTGCCCCGAGAATTTCAATGCGCTTTTTCCGGCGTGCTTTTTTCTATGTGCTTTATCTGATTGCGTTACAGCGGCCAGGGTCGGATTATATTTGCAGAGAAGGGTGTGCGTACGATCTAAGAATAATCGGGCTCTGTTCCCTTTGATTAAATAAATGAATTTGTGGGCGAATTGTATGAACGGTGAGTTTAAGTGAGCGACAACCGAGCCATCATCGCGCGATTACGTCAGCGTATTCCGTCGTTCGAATGTGTAGCAGGGTGTCACGATTGTTGTGGTCCAGTCACCACTTCTTCGGAGGAAATGTCGCGCCTGCCAGTGAAGTCTGATGCCGATCATGATGTGGCGTTAAATGACCTGAGCTGCGTACACCTGGGGCCGAATGGATGCGAAGCATACGCGGAGCGCCCGCTGATTTGCCGATTGTTTGGCACAACATCTAAAATGGCCTGCCCAAATGGTTGTCGTCCGGAACACATGGTTGATCCTGAGATTGAACGCCAAGTCCATCATTACATAGCGCACACACGACAAGTTTTAGTGTGATTTAAGCAGTGTTTTTATTTTAGTAGGGCGCCGTTGCCATAGGGTCAAAAGGCCTGGGGTCGGATTAGATTTAAAAAAAGTTCGCTTAAAAACACGATCTTAAAAACCATTCGAGCATGCGCCTCCTTTAATCAAATGCGACCATCTTCCATCCCTTGGCGTTGGCTGCTTTTATTTTTTCTCGTCTGTGTGGCATGGAGACATTGGCATTCCAGTCCCATTGCACTGCCGCCCGGCGTGCTCGTGCCCGATGATCCGATCCAGACCGAAACCCGCAGGGTGACTTATACGCAAGATGGCTATGTGCTGGAAGCCTTGGCAGATTTTGAGATCGAAGCACGCGTCCTCGGTACGGAAACATATCGAACTGGCCGCGAAGCGGATCTGTCGCCCATCGACTTGGCCTTAGGTTGGGGGGCGATGTCGGATAGCGGCGTGTTGGCTAAATTGTCTATCAGTCAATCAGGACGCTTTTACTATTACCGTTGGCAAAACGAACCGCCGATTCCACCACGGGAAATTGTCCGGCATAGCGCCAATATGCATATGATCCCAATCAACTCGGATGTCGAAGATCAATTGAACGCTGTACGTGTTGGTCAAGTCGTCCGCATCACTGGCCAGCTGGTCGAAGTACGTGCATCTGATGGTTGGCACTGGCGCTCATCGCTCACGCGAGAAGATAGCGGTGCAGGTGCGTGTGAAGTCATTCGAGTTGAGTCGGTTGAGGTTAACTAATTATTGGAAGGCTCTTTCACGCTAGCTGTTTTGCGTTAACTAACCTAGATCAATGTGAGAACACCTTGCCTTGAATAAAATCACTGGCAAGAGATTAAGTGTTGCAAATCTCCATGCCTTCCTGTTGCAGCCTATACCTGACAGATTCACTCAAGTTTGTTATACTTGACTAAATTGATCAACCACTCGGGTTATTAGTTACCTAAAGCCAAGATATGCGTTTGACTACAAAAGGCCGTTTTGCTGTGACAGCAATGATTGATCTGGCGTTGCGCCAGGACAATGGTCCGGTCACGCTTTCGGGTATCAGCCAGCGACAAGAGATTTCGCTGTCATATCTGGAGCAACTTTTCGGTAAATTGCGTCGCCATGAAATTGTGGAGTCGGTACGTGGGCCGGGTGGTGGTTATAACTTGGCGCGGAGAGCCGAAGACGTGACGGTGGCGGACATTATCATCGCCGTCGATGAGCCGCTGGATGCGACGCAGTGCGGTGGCAAAGAAAATTGTCACAGTCAGGATCACGAGAATGGCCCGCGTTGCATGACGCATGATTTGTGGGCGACGTTGAACGCCAAGATGGTCGATTATCTGGATTCGGTTTCGTTGAAAGATTTGGTCGATCAACAGCAACAAAAACTTTCTGAACAAAGTGTGGTGGTCGTGCACCGTAGCCACATAGCCGTTTGATTATTGGAGCGATAAAGATGAATGCCCCGTTAGACAAGAGCCTGATTGATACCCTCAAGGCACCGCATTTTCCAATTTACATGGATTATTCGGCGACGACGCCGATTGATCCACGTGTGGCGGACAAGATGATTCCGTACCTGCGCGAGCAGTTTGGTAATCCAGCGTCGCGCAGCCATATGTACGGTTGGAGCGCAGAGAAGGCGGTAGAGGATGCGCGTGCGCAAGTTGCAGCATTGGTTAACGCCGACTCGCGCGAGATCATCTGGACCTCGGGCGCAACCGAAAGCAACAATCTGGCAATCAAGGGCGCGGCACATTTTTACGCGACCAAGGGCAAGCACATCATTACGGTCAAGACCGAGCACAAAGCTGTGCTGGATACCGTGCGTGAATTAGAGCGTCAAGGGTTTGAAGCGACTTATCTGCAACCACAAGACAATGGCTTGATCACGATGGAGCAGTTGACTGAGGCGATTCGACCAGACACGATTTTGGTATCGGTGATGCTGGTCAATAACGAAATTGGTGTGATCCAACCTATCGATGAAATCGGCGAATTGTGCCGCAGCAAAGGCATCATCTTCCATTGCGATGCAGCGCAGGCAACCGGCAAGGTCAAGATCGATCTGGAGAAATCCAAGGTTGATTTGATGAGTTTTTCCGCGCACAAAACTTACGGCCCTAAAGGCATAGGTGCGTTGTACGTACGTCGCAAGCCGCGTGTACGTTTGGAAGCACAGATTCACGGTGGTGGCCACGAGCGCGGTTTGCGCTCTGGCACCCTGGCACCACATCAAATCGTCGGCATGGGCGAGGCATTCCGCATCGCCAATGAAGAAATGGACGACGAGTTGAGCCGCATCAAGGGTTTGCGCGATCGTCTGGCCAAGGGCTTGATGGACATGGAAGAAGTCTATGTCAATGGTGATATGGATCATCGCGTACCGCACAACCTGAACGTGAGCTTTAACTACGTTGAGGGTGAGTCGCTGATCATGGCAATTAAAGATTTGGCTGTTTCGTCTGGCTCGGCTTGTACTTCTGCCAGTTTGGAACCATCTTATGTATTGAGAGCGCTGGGTCGCAGTGACGAACTGGCGCACAGCTCGATTCGCTTTACCATCGGTCGCTTTACGACTGAGGAAGAAGTTGATTTCACGATCAACTTGATTAAAGAAAAGGTTTCCAAGCTGCGCGATTTGTCGCCGTTGTGGGATATGTACAAGGACGGGATCGATATTAGCTCGATCCAATGGGCAGCACATTAATCGTTTCAATCCTGCTGGTTACTGGCAGGAACAGGTTTAACAAGGAGTATCAAAATGGCTTACTCAGATAAAGTTCTCGATCACTACGAAAATCCGCGCAATGTCGGTGCTTTCGACAAGGGTGATGAAACCATCGGTACCGGTATGGTCGGTGCGCCGGCTTGCGGTGACGTGATGAAATTGCAGATCAAGGTCGGTGCAGACGGCTTGATCGAAGATGCAAAGTTCAAGACTTATGGTTGCGGCTCGGCAATTGCTTCGTCGTCGCTGGTGACCGAATGGGTCAAGGGCAAAACCTTGGATCAAGCATTGTCGATCAAGAATACGCAGATCGCGGAAGAACTGGCTTTGCCGCCAGTGAAAATTCACTGCTCGATTTTGGCAGAAGATGCGATCAAGGCTGCCGTGCTGGACTACAAGACCAAACACGGTGACGCTTCTAAAGAAGCGGCCTGAGTTACACGATGATGAAGAGCCGATGCGCGGTGATTGCGCCTCGGTGAGTAAAGTGTCCATCATCGACACGTCTTTTTAGGTAGAGATCATGGCAATTACATTGACTGAAAAAGCAGCAAAACACATCAGTCGCTTTATGGAGCGACGCGGCAAAGGCATAGGCCTGCGTTTTGGCGTCCGTACGACTGGTTGCTCTGGCTTGGCTTACAAGTTGGAGTATGTGGACGAAAGTGCGACTGAAGACAGTGTGTTTGAGTCGCACGGCGTCAAAATTTTCGTTGATCCAAAAAGCCTGTCGTACATCGATGGTACCGAGCTGGATTTTGCGCGCGAGGGTTTGAACGAAGGTTTCAAGTTCTACAATCCTAACGTCAAGGACGAGTGCGGTTGCGGCGAAAGTTTCCGTATCTGATGATGCGTGAGGAGGGCGAGCGCGGAGTATAGTTGTCCGCTTTCGTCAGCTATGTGTTGTGATCATTGAGCCTGTGGACGTATGCAGGCTCTTTTGTTTTGTTGAAAGCGTCATCGTCTAATCGTATGCAAAATCATTTCGAGCTGTTTGATTTGCCACAAGTTTTTGACACGGACCTGAAGGCGCTGGATCGCGCCTATCACGACGTGCAGAACAAGGTACATCCCGACAAGTTTGCGAGCGCACCGGACGCTGAGAAGCGCGTTGCCATGCAATGGGCGACCAGAGCCAATGAAGCATACAAAACATTAAAAAGTCCTTTCAAGCGCGCTGCCTATCTGTGCGAATTGAACGGCGTGGATTTGCAGACAGAGTCCAATACCGCAATGCCGGTTGAGTTTTTGATGCAGCAAATGGAATGGCGTGAAGCGCTCGATGATGCGAAGACGAGTAAAGACAGAGACGGACTGGAAAAACTAGAATCCGATCTCCGTAGTGAGCGCAAAGCCACGGTGGACCAGGTTGGCACGTTGCTGGATGCCAGCGATTTTACGCAAGCCGCAGAAGTCGTGCGTCAATTGATGTTTCTGGAAAAATTTAATGATGAAGTGGCCAACGCGTTTGACTTGCTGCCGGAGTAATCAGGCAACAGGTAAATAGCTGAGTTGTACGGACACTTCCTCTTCAAAATAAATACTGAATAAATATGGCTTTACTTCAAATCGCAGAACCCGGCATGTCGACTGCACCACACCAGCATCGACTGGCGGTAGGGATAGATCTCGGCACCACTAATTCTTTAGTGGCGACGGTGCGTAACAGCAGCCCAGAAGTACTGCTCGACGAGCAAGGACGTTCATTGTTGCCATCGGTGGTGCGTTATTTATCTAACGGCAATGCGCATATTGGCGCCAAGGCGCAGGCTGCGCAGAACAATGATCCCAAGAACACGATCGCGTCGGTCAAGCGCTTCATGGGACGCGGTTTAAAAGACATCGCTTACGCAGAGAATTTACCTTACGATTTTGTCGATTCACCTGGCATGGTGCAGCTTAAAACCATCGCCGGTATCAAAAGCCCGGTAGAAGTATCGGCAGAAATTCTCGCGACCTTGCGTCAGCGCGCTGAAGATGCGCTCGGTGATGAACTGGTTGGTGCGGTAATTACTGTCCCTGCGTATTTCGATGATGCGCAAAGACAGGCGACGAAGGACGCCGCAAAATTAGCTGGTTTGAATGTATTACGTTTGTTGAATGAGCCAACCGCAGCCGCGATTGCCTACGGTCTTGATAACGAGTCAGAAGGCACGTATGCCATTTATGACTTGGGCGGTGGAACCTTCGATGTCTCGATATTAAAGCTGACCAAAGGCGTGTTTGAAGTGCTCGCCACCGGTGGCGACTCTGCATTGGGTGGCGACGATTTTGATCGACGTCTGTTTTGCTGGGTGATTGAGCAAGCCGGACTGTTACCTTTGTCAGACGAAGACACTAGCTTGTTGATGAGCAAAGCACGTGAAGCCAAAGAGCAATTGTCGAACAAGGAAAGTACCTTGATCGACGCCACACTCTCTACCGGCGAGCAAGTACACGTGGTGGTGACTACAGATGATTTTGTACAGATTACCCAAAACCTGATCAACAAAACCATTACGCCGACCAAAAAAGCATTACGCGATGCTGATTTGACTGTCGATGATGTCGATGGTGTGGTGTTGGTCGGTGGCGCCACCCGTATGCCGCATTTGCGCAAGGCGGTGGGAGATTTCTTTCAGACGACGCCGTTGGGCAATATCGATCCAGATAAGGTGGTCGCACTCGGTGCCGCGATTCAGGCGAATTTGTTGGCCGGTAATCGCGCGGCTGGTGACGAATGGTTGTTGCTGGATGTGATTCCACTCTCGCTGGGTATTGAAACCATGGGCGGTTTGGTGGAAAAAGTGATTCCACGTAATTCAACTATCCCTTGCGCACGCGCGCAAGAGTTCACGACTTTCAAGGATGGACAGACCGCAATGGCAGTGCATATCGTGCAAGGTGAGCGTGAGCTGGTCAGCGACTGTCGCTCGCTGGCGCGCTTTGAATTGCGCGGTATCCCACCGATGGCTGCTGGTGCTGCACGCATACGCGTTACGTATCAAGTAGATGCTGATGGTTTGTTGTCGGTGTCGGCACGTGAACTGCGCTCGGGTGTTGAAGCATCAATCGTCGTCAAGCCATCTTATGGTTTGGAGGATGAGCAGATTACCAAGATGCTGGAAGATTCTTATAAATCCGCTGATGCCGATATGGTATCGCGCGCATTGCGCGAGGAGCAGGTGGAAGCCGAGCGCATCGTGTTGGCCACGCAATCGGCACTGGACGCGGATAGTAATTTGTTGTCCGACGATGAACGTGCGCAAGTAGAAGCACTGCTTGCTGCGGTTAAACAAAAAATAGGTGATAGCGATCATCAAGCGATTAAGACAGCGATCGAAGCATTGGCGCAAGGCACAGAAGAATTTGCCGCGCGTAGAATGGATCGTAGTGTACGCACTGCGTTGTCGGGTAAAAAGCTGGATGAAATTTAACGCTATTTAAATTATGCATTCGCTAGAATGCGCAGTCGCTGGCGTGTGCCAGACGACATATTGAAACGTAAAGGTAAAACCGTGCCACAAATCGTCGTTCTCCCTCACCATGCTTTATGCCCTGATGGTGCCGTGATTGAAGCGCCTAAAGGCCAATCGATCTGCGATGCATTGCTAGCAAACGATATCGATATCGAGCATGCTTGCGAAAAATCTTGCGCCTGTACGACCTGCCACGTGATTGTGCGCGAAGGTTCTGCTTCGTTGAACGAGGCAGGTGAAACCGAAGAAGATCTATTGGATAAGGCGTGGGGCCTGGAGGCTGATTCGCGTCTGTCGTGTCAGGCGATTGTCGATGAAGCAGATCTGGTGGTTGAGATTCCGCGTTACACCATCAATCATGCCAGCGAAAATCATTGATAATCGGCACACCTGTAAAGATCAGATGATGGATCAGATAGATACCAACGGGTACAGAGAAATGTCAGGAGAGTAGAAGATGAAATGGACAGACACGATACGGATTGCGGAAGAACTGACTGATAAATTCCCCGACGTCGATCCGTTGACGGTGCGCTTTACCGATTTGCACAAATGGGTCTGCGAACTGGAGGACTTTGACGATGAGCCATCGCGTTCCGGCGAGAAAATATTGGAAGCGATCCAAATGGCATGGATAGAAGAAGCGCAATAACCCATGATTTAGCGATGAACTTTTGATTAGCCTTTTAGAAGTTTGCCAGGATGTAACAAGAGTTTTGCGAAAAAGCAGTCGAAAAAAGAGCGGTCATCGACCGCTCTTTTTAATTTGCACGTATGGTTTAACGTGCTTTCAGATAACCATCAACTACACGGACGCGGTCACCTTCATGCCACGGCGGAGTGCCGTCAAATGGGAAGCTACGGATTGCGCCATTTTCCATCTGCACATTGACTTGATAAGTACTGCGACTGCCGGTGCGTTTTTCGATTTCGTTACCAGCAAAGCCACCGCCAACTGCACCAGCAACGGTTGCCAGCGTTTTACCTGATCCGCCACCGATTTGATTGCCGAGCAGGCCGCCAACAACGGCACCGCCTACGGCACCAACTCCACTACCACTACCCTTGCCTTGGGTCTGTACTGAGCGCACGGAGACAACGCGGCCGCAATTATTGCAGACGGCTGCGGCTTGGTTAGCACGTTCTCTTTCACGCGCTTGCGCGGCTTTTTTATTCGCAGCGACACGATCCGCTTCACGCTCCTGTTTAACTTTATCTGCCGCCGCTTTGGCATCTAGTTCTTTTTGATCTGCTTCTGCTTGCAGTTCCGCTACGCTTTTCTTATCCGCATTTGAGTTGGGCAGCATCCCTGTCATCGCAGCAATACCGATCAAACAAGCAACAAGTACGGCAATGGCAGCGACCGCAATGAGCGGGTGGATGCGATTGGGTGTATTTGGGTTATCCATAAAACTCCTCTAGTTGGTTTTTCACTTCGTTGTTTGGTGTCGCTCTTTTTAATACCGTTCTTTTAGTGCTTTTTTTATTACCTGCTTTATTCGCTATTAGTATTGTCGCCTCGACATAAAATGAAAAGCCTAGAGTTGTGTCATATGTAAGACGATGTAACTCTGACATTGGGAAAGAGAAATAGTTGCTGAAAACAAAAAAGACTGCATACGCAGTCTTTTTTTATGGCAACTAAGTTCCTAAACGAAATTAATCTTCGCGACGTAAATGCGGGAATAAGATCACATCACGGATATTTGGCGAATCAGTAATCAGCATCATCAAGCGATCGATACCGATGCCGCAACCACCAGTCGGTGGCATGCCGTATTCCAGCGCGCGGATATAGTCGGCGTCGTAATACATTGCTTCTTCGTCGCCAGCATCCTTGGCCGCGACTTGCGCTTGGAAGCGTGCGGCTTGATCTTCTGCATCGTTTAACTCGGAGAAGCCGTTGGCGATTTCACGCCCGCTGATAAACAGTTCAAAACGTTCAGTGATCTCAGGTACGGTATCCGATGCGCGTGCCAGCGGCGATACTTCAACCGGATAATCGATGATATAGGTTGGCTCCCATAACTGCGCTTCTGCGGTTTCTTCAAACAATGCCAGTTGCAGTGCGCCAAGACCGGAGTGAGCATGCGGTTTAACCCCGAATTTTTTCAGCTCGGCTTTGATGAAGTCGGTATCTTGTAATTGTGCCTCGGTATAGCCAGGGGCGTATTTGTTGATCGCGCCAACGATGGTCAGACGCTGAAAAGGTTTACTCAGATCAAGTGGCTTGCCTTGATAGGTCAGCACTGCAGTACCGTGTGCATCGATCGCTGCCTGACGGATCACTGCCTCGGTAAAGTCCATCAACCATTGGTAATCGACATAGGCGGCATAGAATTCCATCATCGTGAATTCTGGATTGTGGCGTGGCGACACGCCCTCATTACGGAAGTTACGATTGACTTCAAACACGCGCTCGAAACCGCCGACCACTAGACGCTTTAGATACAACTCAGGCGCGATCCGCATGTACATCTGCATATCCAGCGCATTGTGGTGCGTGATAAAAGGTTTGGCTGCTGCGCCGCCGGGAATCGCGTGCAACATCGGTGTTTCCACTTCCATGAACTCGTGCTCGGACATGAAACGGCGTATCGATGACATTGCGGCAGTACGCGCTTTGAAAGTGCGACGCGTCTCTTCATTCATGATCAAGTCGACATAACGTTGACGGTATTTAGTTTCTTGATCGGCCAGACCGTGAAATTTATCCGGCAGGGGGCGCAATGATTTGGTCAGCAGACGCAGCTCAGTGACCTTGATGGTGAGTTCATCGGTCTTGGTTTTGAAAAGCGTACCGACCACACCCAGAATATCACCCAGATCATGGCCGTGCAGGGCAGTCATCGCTGCCTCACCGGTTTTATCCAGCGTAACGTAAATCTGAATGCGTCCATCAGCGTGCGGGCCTGACGCATCTTGTAGCGTCGCGAAAACCGCTTTCTTACCTGCCTCGCGACGTAACATCATGCGGCCGGCGAGAACCACTTCAATCTCTGCTGCTTCCAATTCTTCACGCGTCTTGTCGCCGTATTCCTTTTGTAGATCCGCCGCCTTGTTTTTAGGACGGAAGTCGTTAGGAAAAGCGATGCCCTGCGTGCGCAGAGCGCTCAGCTTGGCGCGACGTTCGGCGATGATTTTGTTTTCGTCGATGGGTAGTGCGGCGTCGTTTGGCGTGGTCATGGAAGAGGACAATCAGTAAAAAAATACAATAAATGAATACAATAAATGCGTAGCAGTAAAGTTAAAGCAGAAAAATTAAAACAGTGAAGCGACCTTTACAGCCGCGTCACTTGTAGTGGTAATTTACACACCTTGCTTGAGTGAAGCGGCGATAAATTCATCTAGTTCGCCATCCAGCACAGCCTTGGTGTTGCCTGTTTCAAAATTAGTGCGCAAATCCTTGATGCGTGATTGATCCAGCACGTACGAGCGGATCTGGTGGCCCCAACCGACATCGGTTTTGGAGTCTTCCAGCTTTTGTTGTTCGCTCATGCGATTGCGCATTTCCAGCTCAAACAACTTGGCCTTCAACATATCCCACGCTTCTGCCTTGTTACGATGTTGCGATCTATCGTTTTGACATTGCACGACAATCCCGGATGGCCCGTGGGTTAAACGCACTGCCGAATCGGTCTTGTTAATATGCTGACCGCCGGCGCCGGAAGCACGATACGTATCGATGCGTACATCGGCAGGATTGATGTCGATCTCAATCGAATCATCCACTTCAGGATATACAAAGAGGCTGGAAAACGAGGTGTGACGACCATTGGCAGAATCGAAAGGTGATTTGCGCACTAAGCGATGCACGCCAGTCTCGGTACGCAGAAAACCATAGGCGTATTCACCTTCAACTTTTAACGTTGCGGTCTTGATACCGGCCACGTCGCCATCGGATTGTTCCAGAATTTCGACCTTGAAACCCTTGCGCTCGCAATAGCGCAGATATTGGCGCAGCAGCATCGATGCCCAGTCCTGCGCTTCGGTACCGCCGGCGCCAGCTTGAATATCGATAAAGCAGTTGTTTGCATCCATGGGGCCGCTGAACATGCGGCGGAATTCCATGCCTTCTACTAACTCCAGCAATTTCTGCGCATCGGCTTCGATCGCGACGATCGTATCTTCGTCGTTTTCTTCGCGCGCCATCGCAAACAGATCAGTGGCGTCGCCTAGCTCGCTATCGATTTTAATCAGCGTATGAACAATCGCTTCTAGCGACTTCTTTTCTTTACCTAGATCTTGGGCGCGCTTTTGATCGCTCCAGACCTCAGGATCTTCGAGTTCGCCGTTAACTTGATCGAGTTTCTCTGACTTTACATCGAAGTCAAAGATACCTCCGGAGTTCGGTTGCTCGGGTCACCAGATCGGCGAGTAGGGATTCTAAAGAATTTAAACGTTCGGCTTCCATAAGTACTCTTTGCGGGAAAACCGTAGATTATACCGGACGACGGAAGCAGAATCACGGAGATAAAAAGCCAGCATTTGATCTCGATAACTTGAAAGACTCCAAGATAAGATGTTCTAATCATGCGAACAAAGGGAAGATTAGTTAAAAATATAAGAAAAGGGGAAAACAAACATGGCGATTACCTGTCGTTGTTTGTCTGCTTGTCTGTTTTTTTGTGTGGTGCAGACCTTATTAGGTTGTTCTACGATGCGAACAGCATCGACGCAGCACGGCGAAGTTAAAGGGATGTCGGCGAGCGGCTCAGAGATGGCACAGTCGGATGCGAACCGCATGGCCACAATTGGTATGCGTAACAATCTCGATAGTCTTTATCTGTTGATGGATAAGCTGTATCGCCGCAATCCATCGGAGTGGAAGAAAACCGCGGCCAGTCGTAAAGAGAGTATGGAGCTGGTGCGCACCGCGATCGAACAAAGACAAGCTTGGCCAGGCTTGATGGGGCAGCGTGACATTAAAGCCCTTTCGCTGGCATTAACGCCAGCCTTTGCTGGTGATCGCGTGGCAGCGTTTATTTACGGTAGTGCTGACATGATCATTGCGGCGCATGGTGACAAACTCGAGTTTTTTCTGATCGATACCTTGGATGCACAGCATATTTACAATGCGGCGCGCAATATCGAAATCGCAGTTTGGATGTTGGCGAGCCGTCGTGATCTGCAAGGTCGGCCTTTGCTGCTTTCTGATGAAATCGATGCGACCGTCAGAAATCTCAGTTTTGAGCGCGAATTCGGCAAAATAGTCGGACGTCTTGATTTACTTGCAGAATTTATGACGGAAAAATATAGACGCGCTGGTATTAATTACGTGCAGATTCTGCTTGGAAGCCCGCTGTTGCAACTGTTGCCAGTGCGCTGAATGCAAGATGCAAAAGCTAGAAATAAAAAAATGGGAGCCTAGGGCTCCCATTTTTATGACGCAGATTATGTGATGAGTCTGCTGTCGTATCACCTTATCGCTTAGTTTCCATTTGAACCAAAGGCTCGTTGGAGACCGGCACGACTGGCTTACGCTCACGAGGCACGCGTGCGGGAGGCACAAACTTGGCCGCTTCCTCTTGCGCTGCGCGTAGTTTTGCAGGATCAGTCGAAGCGAGCACCAAACCTGCGGCTTGCAAGTTTGCCTTTAGATCAGGTTGCGCGCCATTCGATGATGGCGTCACTGCAACCGGTGTGACCGCTACCGTCACTGCCGAATTGGCGGTTGCGTTGACTGCAGTGTTGACTGGCGTCGGCTCTGTGATTGCTGGCGCTTCCGCCACTTCTGCGGCTACTTGCTCTGTCTCTAGCGGTGCAGTTGCCACCACGGGTTCGACGCTTGCTGCTGTGTCGACCGTTTGTGCTGGCTCTGCTGTGCTTGCAGTAGCTTCCGCTTCGACCACGGGCTTTTCCATCAGTGCAGGAATCGGTGCTGGAGCCGGCGTTGCTGGTGTGACGTCGGCGGTTGCCACTTCTTGCGGGACTAATGGCGCGGCGATAACCGACGACAACAAGCTCGGTGCAGCTTCTTTTTCTGCTTCGATGTGGCGATGATGGGGCGTCGCCGTTGTTGGCGCAGAGGTGTCCGCCTCAATTGCTGCATCGATCACATCAGCTGCCATCTGATTGGCACTGGTATGTGAGGTTGCAGGTGTTTGCGCCGCCTCGTCTGATAATGTCATGTTGATTTCGTCAGCCACGGTGCATTCTTGATGCGCACTAACGCTCTCAGTCTCAGCGCTGTTTTCAGTATCGTTTTCGTTTTGCACATCGTTGGCATCACGATCACGACGATTACGGTTGCGGCCACCGCGACGACGACGACGACGCGGCTGGTCTTCACCGGTTGTGGCTACAATCGGTACGCCATCAGCGTCTAACAGCAATACTGGCTCTTCGGTGTTAGCTTCCGCGTTGGGTGCTTTTGCATTGTTTGCATTAGCATCGGCGACATTGTCCTTACGGCTTTCGCGCGGTGGACGAGGTGTGCGTTCACGCGGCGCTTCGTTAGGATCACGTGGCTCACGTGCCTCGCGCGGTGGGCGTGGTTCACGTGCTGGACGCGCTGCTTGACCTTCTACGAGTTCTTTTTTGTCGCCATCTTCACGCTCTTCGCTACGATCGCGGTCTTTGCGATTGCGGTTGCTATTGCGATTGCGGTTACGTCCATTGCCATTGCGCTCACCACGTTCACGACTGCGTTGCGGTTTCTCTTCAACGATTGGAGTAGGTGGCTGTTTTACTTCTGATGTGCCACTGAAAAAAGCCATGATTTTTTGGAAAAATCCAGTGGTCTCGGCGGCAGCAACGGTTTTGGCTGCGATGGCTTTGCGCTCTACGATTGGCGCTGGTTGATCTGGCGTGATGCCTTTGACCATTGCTTCTTGGCGTGGCTTAGCTTCTACTTTCAGACGCTTATCGTAACTGATGTCGGTGTCTGCTTGCTCGGTCATCGCATAGCTGGCTTGCACTTCTTCCAGGCGTGGATCGTCGTGCTTGATACGTTCCAGTTTATAGTGCGGTGTTTCCAGATGTTTGTTCGGAATCAAAATCACCGAAACACGATGACGTGTTTCGATTTTCAGAATTTCGCCACGCTTTTCGTTCAGCAGGAAGGCCGCGACATCGACCGGTGACTGCACATGAATGGACGCTGAATTTTCCTTCATTGCTTCTTCCTGGATGATACGCAGGACTTGCAATGCGGATGATTCTGTATCGCGGATATGGCCAGTACCGTTACAGCGTGGGCAGGTTACGTGGCTGCCTTCTGATAACGATGGGCGCAGACGCTGGCGTGACAGTTCCATCAAGCCAAAACGAGAGATCTTACCCATCTGCACGCGGGCACGATCGAAGTGCAGCGCATCTTTGAGTCGGGTTTCGACTTCGCGCTGGTTCTTCGAGTTCTCCATGTCGATAAAATCGATCACGATCAAGCCACCCAAATCGCGCAAGCGCAATTGGCGGGCAACTTCTTCGGCAGCTTCGCAGTTGGTGTTGAAAGCGGTGGTTTCGATATCGCTACCGCGGGTCGCACGTGCCGAGTTGACGTCGACTGAGACTAAAGCTTCAGTGTGATCAATCACGATGGCGCCGCCAGATGGCAGCGGTACGGTGCGTGAATACGCGGTTTCAATTTGATGCTCGATCTGGAAACGCGAGAACAACGGGACGTCGTCTTGATAGCGTTTAACGCGATGCGCCATGTCCGGCATCACGTGGCTCATGAACTGCTGAGCTTGTTCGTAGATTGCGTCGGTGTCGATTAAGATTTCACCGATATCAGGCTGGAAGTAATCGCGAATCGCGCGGATCACCAACGAGGATTCTTGATAAATCAGGAAAGCGCCAGGAGCTGATGTGCCAGCACCTTCGATCGCGCGCCACAATTGCATCAAGTAGTTTAAATCCCATTGCAGCTCATCGACGTTGCGGCCGATACCTGCAGTACGCGCGATCACGGACATGCCTTGCGGCAAATCCAGCTTATCCATGGTTTCGCGCAGTTCCTGACGGTCTTCACCTTCGACACGGCGCGAGACGCCACCACCACGTGGGTTGTTTGGCATCAATACTAGATAGCGACCAGCCAGTGAGATGAAAGAGGTGAGGGCGGCGCCTTTGTTGCCGCGTTCTTCTTTCTCGACCTGAATCATCAATTCTTGGCCTTCGCGCAACGCATCTTTAATGGATGTGTTGCGGACGTCTACACCTTCTTTGAAATAAGTGCGGGCGACTTCCTTGAAAGGCAGAAAGCCATGTCTATCTTCACCGTAGCTGACAAAACATGCTTCGAGAGAAGGTTCGATGCGGGTGATAACACCCTTGTAGATGTTGGACTTGCGTTGTTCGCGTCCGGTTGTTTCGATATCAATGTCGATGAGTTTTTGCCCATCAACAATTGCAACACGCAATTCTTCTTGCTGTGTCGCATTAAAAAGCATGCGCTTCATTGGTTTGCTCCGTGACCCTAGGGTCAATAAATGTCGTTGTGCCTTACGGACATTGATGACAAACAAAAGCGACTGATGATCGGGCACCGAAGAACCTTCGATAGCGTGCTATCGGATTACGGCGCGGCAAAACGATCCGGCTTCGTTTTTTATCAACGTCAGGACGTTAACGAACGACAAAATATAGGGATGTATGCGGAACAGGCGTGCTTGGGGAGGGAATTGCCTTGGTGTGTGATACTAAGCGTCTTTGCGCTGTATTCACAACGGGGCGCGGATATAGCTTGCCGCAGATTGACTGTGCTCCAGTTTGAGCTCGTTTGCTTCGCATACTGCGCGCGCATCGAGCATCTTAAACGGTGAGCACCTTGCTGGTGTCATGATGACATTGGCAAATCAAAAAAACGGTCTAACTACATCAACCAGCAAGCTACCAATTTACGGTGAGCTTGCCGGACTTTATCCTAACGATCCAAACATTCTTGTCCAACACCTTGTGCGTTATCCGATTGCAACAACGGCGCAACCTTGACTCGCATAAAGCGGTGCATACACATCTTTTCCATTGAATTTGCCAAATTGGCGAGGCCTATGGAGACGCCCCTGTGTAGAATGATCTTTTTATTCTTACACCAGCAATGGTTTATTGCCATTGCGAACTGATTATATATTCAAAATGAAGGACTTAGCGAGATTTTCAGGGAAACAGGCTGAAATGGCATCAGCCACCCGGTCACCACAAGTCCAAGGGCAAGTTCAGGCCCAAGTGCAACTAGTCACGATTTCCGACGAAGAGGCAGGCCAACGCATCGATAATTTCTTGTTGCGGGTGTGTAAAGGCGTGCCCAAGAGCCATATTTATCGGGTGTTGCGATCGGGGGAAGTACGCGTCAACAAAGGGCGGATAGATCAAACCTATCGATTGGTCGGGGGCGATATTATTCGTATTCCACCAATCCGGATTGCCGAGAAAGTTGCGTCCGGCGCGCCCGGCGCAGAATTTAAAATATTGCTTGAAGATAATAGTTTGCTAATTATCGATAAGCCTGCTGGCGTTGCTGTGCATGGTGGATCGGGCGTTAGCTATGGCGTAATTGAGCAATTGCGCGCGGCGCGCCCAGACGCTAAGTTTCTGGAGCTGGTACATCGGCTGGACCGTGATACCTCGGGTGTGTTGATGCTGGCAAAGAAGCGATCGGCTTTAGTCAATTTGCACGAACAGATCCGCGACGGTGAGCCGGACAAGCGTTATCTGGTGTTGGTGCATGGTGATTGGCAGAACGCACGGCAACATGTCAAATTGCCGTTACATAAATACTCGACCGCGGATGGTGAACGGCGCGTCCGAGTGCAAGCCGACGGCATGGCGTCACATACGATTTTTAATCTGGTGCGTCGCTATGGTGAATTTGCATTGCTGGAAGCCGAGTTGAAGACTGGACGCACGCACCAGATTCGCGTGCATCTTGCTTCCAGTGGATTTGCGATTGCGGGCGACGATAAATATGGCGATTTTGCGCTCAATCGTAGTCTGCAAAAAGCGGATGGTGAGCGCGCGGCGTTGAAGCGTATGTTTCTTCATGCGCATCAACTGACATTTATTCATCCAGAAACTGGCGTACCAGTGACGTTGAATGCGCCATTGCCACCGGAATGTAAGCGTTTTCTCGAGAGTCTGGAAAAAATCTAGCTTGTTGCTTTTGGTATTTACTTTTCGCGTCGACAGAAATTAGGGTCAACGTGTTGTGTGTGGCACTGATATTCCACTCAGCCTCAACTATTAAATAGAGTTTGGTACAAAGATAGCAACAAGCTTGTAAGTCGATATAAGTAAAGGAGTAGGCAGCATCGCTGCCGAGTACATGGCAAGAAAGCAATTTGATTTACTGGTGTTCGACTGGGACGGCACCTTGATGGATAGCACCGCGACCATCGTTAACTGCATACAAGCAGCCGCGCGTGACCTCGATTTGCCGGTGCCCGACCGTAAAGCCGCCGCGCATGTGATTGGTTTGAGTTTGCAAAATGCACTTGAGGTGGCGATTCCAGATGTCGACCCGAAATTTTATCCGCAGATTGTAGAGCGTTATCGTCATCACTACTTGTCGCAAGATAGCGGTTTAGCCTTATTTGAGGGCGTGCCGGAAATGCTGGCCGATCTGGCACAGCAAGGTTACGTACTGGCAGTGGCGACCGGTAAGAGTCGTGTAGGCTTGAGCCGCGCATTAGAAATCACCAAACTGAAATCGCTGTTTGATGCGACACGCTGCGCAGACGAGACTTTTTCTAAGCCGCATCCAGCGATGTTGCAGGAATTGACAGGTGAACTGGGGCAAGAAATGCATAAGACCGTGATGATCGGTGATACCACCCACGATATGCAACTGGCACAAAACGCGGGCGCGTCTGGCATCGCTGTTTATTACGGTGCTCACACAGCAGCAGACCTTGATGCGTTTAATCCAGTTTTTGCTGCAGAGTCGGTGTCTGCCTTGCATGGTTGGTTAAATGAAAATGCTTAACGGCGCATAAGTTTTTGGTTCTAAGTATGACAACTCTGATTCCAATTTGCGAAACGGTGGCGCTACAGGATGGTGGTATGGGAGTGCGATTTCCCGTGACCGCTGGTGCAGAACAGACCTCTGGTTTCGTCATTCGATATGGCGGGCAAGTGTACGGTTATTTAAATCGCTGCGCGCATGTGCCTATCGAGTTGGATTGGAATGAAGGGGATTTCTTTGAGTCAGGCGGCGAGTATTTGATATGTGCGACGCATGGCGCTTTGTATATTCCGCAAACCGGTTATTGCGCCGGCGGCCCTTGTCGTGGACGTAGTCTTAGACCTATCACCATCGTAGAAGTAAATAATCAGGTATTCTGGCAACCCGATGATTATGTTAGACCCGCACGCGCATAAGCCGTGCGCAATGTTTTGACCAAAACTTGAATGACCAAACATGAGTAACAACATGAGCAACAACGCAAATAACAATGGCGAGCAATCTGACGAAGCAGGCAAAAGTTCTGCCGCACGTTCAGTTCCCGCTAAGGAAGGGTGGGAGCGCGCGGTGTTAGAAAAGTTAGCGTTTGCATCTTTGAAGGAACAACGCGCTCGTCGCCGTTGGGGTATATTTTTTAAACTCATTACCTTAGTAATCGTTGCATATGTATTGTGGGTCGGATTTGGTTCCGATGTGTCGGATATGGAAGCGGCGGGTCCGCATACTGCATTGATCAGAATCGACGGCACGATTGAAGCAAAAGGTGAGGGTGATGCCGATAACGTTATTTCTGCGCTTACCAAGGCTTACGCAAACCCAAGCTCGGTTGGCGTTATTCTCGAAATTAACAGTCCCGGCGGTAGTCCGGTGCAGGCAGGCATCATCAACGATGAGATGCTTCGTTTGCGCAAAAAATATCCGAATAAATCCTTGAATGTCGTGGTCGGTGATATGTGTGCGTCTGGCGGTTATTACATCGCCGCTGCAGCGGATCGCATCTATGTCAACAAGGCGAGTATCGTTGGCTCGATTGGCGTGTTGATGGATGGCTTCGGCTTTACCGGCACCATGGAAAAATTGGGTGTGGAGCGACGTTTATTGACGGCGGGTGCGAATAAGGGATTTCTTGATCCATTCAGCCCGATGTCGGAGAGCCAGAAAGAATATGCGCAAACCATGCTCAATGAAATTCATCAGCAATTTATCGATACCGTGCGTAAAGGACGTGGTAAGCGCTTGAAAGAAACGCCGGAGATGTTTTCAGGCCTTTTCTGGACCGGCGCAAAAGCGGTCGACATGGGTTTAGCCGATGGCTTTGGTACGGTAAATAGTGTCGCGCGTGATGAGTTTAAAACGTCGCGAATAGTTGACTACACGCAACGCGATGGGTTGTCTGATCGTGTATTGAAGAAATTTGGTGCTGCAATGGGCTCCGCCGCTGTCCAGACGATTTCAGAAAAGACCATACCTAGCCTGCGTTAATGAACTTGGGAAACGTCGTTGAGAAAATAATGCGATATAGCGTGTGATCTAACTTGAAGTTTGAATCTGATGGTCTATAGTAGGAGTGCGTCGCCTTTATCCAGCGTTGGATAAACTGATGAAAGCATTTTAATTACGTGATCATCGAGCCGGTGGCGCATCCGAAAGGAAACTTCGAGAAGCACAACTTCTCTATTACGTCTCATCATGGGACGAATGAAAACGACGGTGAAGCACCGTCGTTTTCGCGTTTACGGTTACTCGCTAATGTAATTTAGCTTTGTCCTGACTGCATGAGTTGTTGACAGAGTCGAAGTATACAAACTACTACTAAGCCAGCAATAAAAATACCGAGGGCTTCTTGTGAAAATCCGGCACTATCCCCGCGGCTAATTCCTTTTTCCACTTCGCTGCTGATTGCGTTTTGATATTCTCCGAAGCAAGCGTCAGATCAGTCGCAATGCAAATCATCGTCGCTGGATGGCAAGTTGCGGCGAGAGTCTCTAATAAATTGGCATTGCGATAGGGTGTTTCGATAAAAAACTGGGTTTGTTTTTCTTGTCGCGAACGTTCTTCTAGCTGTTTGATGCGTTTACTTCTTGCGGTGGGGTCGATCGGTAAGTAACCATTAAAAGCAAAACTTTGTCCATTCAAGCCGCTTGCCATCACCGCTAGCAATAATGAAGATGGACCAACCAGCGGTTTGACTTGAATATTATGTGCATGCGCGAGTTGTACCAAGTTGGCACCTGGATCGGCAACCGCAGGCATACCAGCTTCAGAAATCAAGCCTGCATCTCGACCGGCTAATAAGGGTGCTAACAGACTCGGTAGAGTTTGCGGGTCGGTGTTGATATTCAATTCTGCAATTTCTATCTGCTGAATGGCTTGCGACAAAGGATGAACGCCATCAACCAGCTTTAAAAACGCTCGTGTGGTTTTGGCATTTTCCGCAATGAAATAATCTAGCCTGGCAGTGAGTAGCTGCACGTCACGGGGGATTACATCGGCTAGAGGTGACTGATCCGGTGCGCTAATACCGAGTGTGTTAGGGATGAGATACAGAATGCCGGTCATGGGGATAAGCGCTATAAAATAATGAAAGAAATACTGTGGGAATTCATACTATTGCGTTGCTGTAAGTATGGATGCACGCCAGAATCGTGAATCAGCGTTGCAAGTTAGTTTTGTATCTTATTAGTTAGTTGCGACATCAGCCTTGAAAGAATGGGATCCGGGCGTTACGCAACATAGTGGTCAATGCAATTAATGGCAGACCGGTTAGCGCACTAGGATCTTCACTTTCTATTTTTTCTATGATCGCGATACCCAACCCTTCATTTTTTGCACTGCCGGCACAATCGTATGGTTGCTCAATACGTAAATACGCATCCAGCTCATGATCGGGTAGATTGCGGAAAGTAACGATGGTCTGAATGTTTTGCGATTGTGATTTTGATTTTGCCGCGTCAACGTTTTTGCGACCATCAAACAGACATAGCGCAGTATGAAAAACCACACGCCGCCCGCGCATCATTTGTAATTGTTGAAGTGCGTTCTCATGATTACCTGGTTTGCCGATTTGCAGTCCGTCTAATGTTGCCACCTGATCGGAGCCGATAACCAGCACATCGTCAAACTGTGCTGCGACCACCGCTGCTTTTTCTTGCGCCAAGCGCAGGGCGGTAGCTTCAGGTGCTTCGTTGGGAAGGGCGCTTTCGTTTATCTCTGGTGATATTGTTTCAAACGAAAGTTGCAATCGAGATAATAATTCTGCTCGATAAGTTGAGCTCGATGCAAGTATGAGGCGAGGGTGAGTTGAAGGTACCGACATATTTTGATGTTTATTCGAATGGCGATCCGCAAAAAGTGCTAACACTTTGACGAATAAGGGAAAAGCCTGTTATTATCGCAGGTTTTCTAGGTTCGGCCACCTATGGATGATTTCGTCATTGATGCCTTTGATTGCAGTCGACTCAAAGAGCGGCGTGAAGGTGCTGTAGTGATTTCCAGTTTGGCGCGGCTTTTTGCGGAAACAGTAACTGATTCTTCTGCAAAAAATGGTGCGTCAGCGGCATCGCTGCACTGGTCGGTATTAGGTGGTGTTGATGCTTACGGTCATCCGCAATTGCTTTTAAGTGTTGCGGGTACAGTCAGATTGATGTGCCAACGTTGCATGACCCCGTTTGATTTTGTAATTGCTTCTGAGTCGGCATTATTGCTAGCTCGCAGTGAGGCGCATGCAGATGAGATCGAGGCAGCGCTAGAAGATGATTCGGTCGATGTGATTGTCGGTTCGAAAGCGTTGAATTTGCTTGAGTTGATAGAGGATGAGGCTTTGTTAGCGATTCCTTTGGCGCCTAAGCATGATGTTTGTCCAGAACATGCCACATCGGATGTGTTGGAACGTACTAAAAAGCCTTCGCCATTCGATGTGTTGAAGGATTTCAAGCAGGGAAATTAGGTATTGTTCTTTGGCCTTACTTAGGTTGTGAGAAGGGCAGTGCTAGATTGATGTTAAGAATTGTCGGATTGCGATGGATTTGCGATTCGACTGTGTTAAAATTTTAGAACTTAAGGTTTAGGAGTTATTCATGGCTGTTCAACAAAACAAAAAGACCCCGTCGAAGCGCGGTATGCATCGTTCGCACGACTTTCTGGTCGCGCCACAATTGAGCGTCGAGCCAACGACCGGTGAAACGCACATGCGTCATCATATTAGCCCGAACGGCTTTTATCGTGGTCGTAAAGTCTTGAAGACTAAAAACGACGAGTAATATCGTTCAGGCGAAGAGAGCGGCGCAGGAAGTGTTAACACGACTTGGCGCCGTTTTTTTATATGCTTAAACAGCATTGCGTCATTTTGAATCAAGCTGAATCCGGCTTCATGATGCGGTCGGATCAAGGCACTGAGTCAAGCCAATGACAATTAAAATATCCATAGACTGCATGGGTGGCGATCACGGCCCTGCAGTAACTATTCCCGCTGCTATTTCGTTCGTCAATAGTGAGCCCGATGCCGAGTTGATACTTGTCGGTATTGAGGATCAGATTTTGGTCGAGCTGAAAAAACACAAGGCGGAAAATCATCCGCGTCTTTCGCTAGTTGCTGCGAGTGAAGTCGTCACCATGGACGATGCAATTGAAGTTGCATTGCGCCGCAAAAAAAATTCCTCAATGCGGGTCGCGCTCAATCTGGTTAAAGATGGCGCAGCGCAAGCATGCGTGTCAGCTGGCAACACCGGCGCGCTGATGGCGATTTCGCGTTATGTGCTCAAAACCATACCGGGTATTGATAGGCCTGCGATCTGCAGCATCCTTCCCAATCAAAAAGATAGACCGACCTACATGCTGGATCTCGGTGCCAATGTTGACTGCGAGCCGCAGCATTTGCATCAATTTGCATTGATGGGTGCGGCGTTGGTCTCGGCGCTTGAAAATCGGCCTATGCCTTCAATAGGTTTGTTGAATGTTGGTGAGGAAGATATTAAAGGTAATGACGTGGTCAAGCGGACCGCAGAATTACTGCGTGCCGATCACGCAAAAGGTACGCTCAATTTTTATGGCAATGTTGAAGGCAATGATATTTTCCTCGGTACCACGGACATCGTTGTCTGCGATGGCTTTGTTGGCAATGTAACTTTAAAAGCCTCCGAAGGCTTGGGGCGCTTTGTAAAAAGCGTACTCACAACTGAGCTGAAAAGAACGCCTTTGTCGATGCTGGGTGCGCTGATTGCGCGCAGTGCATTAAAGGCGATTTCGCAACGACTAAATCCGTCGCGTTATAACGGCGGAAGTTTGTTGGGTCTACGAGGAATTGTTTTTAAGAGTCACGGCGGTGCGGATGCCTATGGCTATCAGTGGGCGATCAAACGCGCATTTGATGCGGCAAAAAATGATGTGCTGACGCGCATTTCAGTCAAAATTGAGGCGATAATGCCACAATCCATCCCTCAGGACGATGCAAACTCTGCGGCGGTGCTGGTGACTGCGTCAGTGGTAGATCAAGTAGTGGATGCGACCAAAACAACAGAACAGAAAACAGCATGACTCTCTATAGCAAAATTATTGGTACTGGTAGTTACCTGCCTCCTAAGCGTGTGACTAATCAAGATTTAGCGACACAATTAGCGCTGGATGGCGTTGAGACTTCGGACGAGTGGATCGTATCGCGTAGCGGTATTTCGGCGCGCCATTACGCGGATGAAGGTGTGTATTCGAGTGATCTCGCGGTCGAGGCAGCCAAGCGTGCGCTCGATATGGCGGGGTTGCAACCGGACGAGGTCGATTTAATTATTCTGGCGACTTCAACACCTGATTTTTTTGGTAGCTTTCCGAGTACCGCGTGTGTGGTGCAGCGTAAATTAGGTATCACAAATGAATGCGCTGCGGTCGACGTGCAAGCCGTATGTAGCGGCTTTGTTTATGCCGTTGCTACCGCAGATAATTTTATTAAAGCGGGGGCGCATAAAAACGTCTTGGTGATTGGTGCAGAAGTGTTTTCGCGCATCATTGATTTTAAAGATAGAACGACCTGCGTTTTGTTTGGCGACGGTGCCGGTGCAGTTGTGATGACCGCATCGAGCGAGCCTGGCATATTGGCGACCAAGCTGCATGCAAATGGTAACTACGGCGATATTCTCTGTGGTCCAGGACGTGTGAGTAACGGTGTACTCGAGGGTAGTGCCTTCATGTATATGGATGGTCAGGCAGTGTTTAAATTGGCGGTTGGTTTATTGGATAAGGTCGCTAACGAGGCATTGCAGTTGGCAAAAATGGATGCGTCTGAAGTCGATTGGATCGTGCCGCATCAAGCCAATCTGCGCATCATGCAGGGCACCGCGAAAAAACTCGGCCTTGGCATGGATAAGATGATTGTGACCGTAGATCAACACGGCAATACCTCTGCCGCATCGATCCCACTAGCCTTGGATGTCGGCGTGCGTGATGGTCGTATCAAGCCGGGGCAGAATGTGATGATGGAAGGTGTAGGAGGGGGTTTTACTTGGGGTGCCGTGCTGGCGCGAATGTAAAAAGGCAAAAGAGCGATAAAGTTTTAAGATCACTAAAAAATATGACTAAATTTGCATTTGTTTTTCCAGGGCAGGGCTCGCAAGCGATCGGCATGTTGAACGGCTTTGCCGATAACGCGGTCGTGCAGCAAACGTTGGCTGAAGCATCGGACGCTTTGCAGTTTGATCTCGCCAAATTGATCGCTGAAGGCCCTAAAGAAGAGTTGGATTTGACCACTAATACGCAGCCAGTGATGTTGACGGCGGCGGTCGCCACTTATCGCGCTTGGATTGCCGTTGGTGGAAAAATTCCTGCATTGGTAGCTGGCCATAGTTTGGGCGAATATTCGGCGCTCGTCGCCGCTGGCGTCATTGCTTTCAAGGATGCGGTGCCGTTGGTCCGTTTTCGCGCCAAGGCTATGCAGGAAGCCGTGCCGGTTGGCTTGGGTGGTATGGCGGCGATTCTCGGTTTGTCGGATGCAGATGTGCATGCAGTCTGCGCTGAAGCAGCGCAAGGCGAGGTGGTCGAAGCGGTGAATTTCAATGCGCCAGCACAAGTGGTAATTGCTGGCCACAAGGATGCGATTGCACGTGCTTGCGAGATCGCCAAAGCAAAAGGTGCTAAGCGCGCGCTACCGTTGGCAGTTTCCGCGCCGTTTCACTCGTCATTGTTACAGCCAGCATCAGATCGCTTACGCGAATATATAGCGGGACTAACATTCAGTGCCCCGCAAATTCCATTGATCAATAATGTCGATGTTGCGATGGTCGACGATGTCGCCGCGATCAAAGATGCGTTGGTGCGTCAGGCAGCTAATCCTGTGCGTTGGGTAGAGACGGTGCAAAAGATGGCGGCTGAAGGCGTTACTGATGTGATTGAATGTGGTCCGGGCAAAGTATTGGCAGGATTGACCAAGCGTATTAATACTGAGCTCACCGGCCATGCAATGTTCGATCAAGCTTCACTTGACGCGATTTTGGAGTTGCAGAAATAATGAATAATATTGATTTGTCAGGACAAGTCGCGTTGGTGACTGGCGCTTCGCGCGGGATTGGCCGCGCGATTGCACAAACCTTAGCGCAGCAAGGCGCCAAAGTCATCGGTACAGCAACCAGCGAAGCCGGTGCTGAGGCAATTTCTGAGTATTTAGGTGCAACTGGTAGGGGCATGATGCTGGATGTGAATAACGCCGCAGCGTCGCTCGAGCTGATAGACGCGATTCAAAAAGATTTTGGTGCAGTGACTATCTTGGTCAATAACGCCGGCATTACCAAAGATCAGTTGGCCATGCGTATGAAGGATGAGGAATGGGACAGCGTGATCGCGACCAATCTGACTTCTGTGGGGCGTATGTCGCGCGCAGTGTTACGCGGCATGATGAAAGCTAAACACGGACGCATTATTAACATTACTTCGGTTGTGGGCTCTGCCGGTAATGCGGGTCAAATGAATTATGCTGCTGCAAAGGCCGGTGTTGCGGGCATGAGTCGTGCATTGGCAAGAGAGATCGGTAGTCGTAACATTACGGTTAATTGCGTAGCACCAGGTTTTATCGATACCGATATGACCAAGACTCTGGGTGAGCAGCAAGTAGCTGGCTTGTTGCAGCAAATCCCATTGGGGCGTTTGGGTGCACCGGAGGATATTGCGGCCGCAGTCAGCTTTTTAGCCTCAGATCAGGCAAATTACATCACTGGCACGACTTTGCATGTCAATGGTGGGATGTATATGAGTTAAATGTAGTTCCATACTTTTGGCTGAAGTTCGCGTAATTTTGGTGGCAAAAGCTAAAAGTGATTTTTCCGTGCGCAAACCTGCTAAAATGCGCGCACTTTCTGTAACCACTCATTGGAGTAAAAACATGTCGGATATCGAACAACGCGTTAAGAAGATCGTTGCTGAACAACTGGGTGTCGCTGAAGCTGACATCAAAATTGAATCGTCGTTTGTTGACGATTTGGGCGCTGACTCGCTCGATACAGTTGAATTAGTAATGGCCCTCGAAGATGAATTCGAAATGGAAATCCCTGACGAGCAAGCTGAAAAGATCACGACTGTGCAGCAAGCAATTGACTACGCACAAGCTCACGTCAAAGCGTAAGCTGTTTTTGAACGACTCTAGGAGAATTGCTTGAGCCGCTCTAGTAATCGTCGTGTCGTTGTCACTGGTCTTGGTTGTGTTTCCCCTATCGGCAATACTGTTGCTGATACATGGAGCGCCGCTCTTGCGGGGCAATCCGGTATTGCAACCATTACCAAATTTGATGCGACCCCCTTCAGCACGCACTTTGCTGGAGAAGTAAAAAACTTCAATATTGAAGACTACATTCCTGGCAAGGAAGCGCGTCATATGGATACCTTTATCCATTACGGCGTTGCGGCTGGTATGCAGGCAATGCGGGATAGCGGTCTGGAAGTTACCGAAGAAAACGCTGAGCGTATCGGCGTCATCGTTGGTTCCGGTATCGGAGGTTTGCCGCTGATTGAAAACACGCATGCCGAGTTAGTCAATCGTGGTCCGCGCCGCATCAGCCCATTCTTTGTACCTGCTTCGATCATCAACATGATCTCTGGTCACCTTTCCATCACTTATGGATTGAAAGGCCCGAATCTGGCGATTGTCACCGCTTGTTCTACTGGCTTGCATTCTATCGGTGCCGCTGGACGCATGATCGAATATGGTGATGCCGATGTCATGATCGCCGGTGGTGCAGAGTCAACGATTTCTCCTTTAGGTCTAGGCGGGTTTGCCTCTGCGCGGGCTTTGTCTTCCCGTAACGACGATCCAGCGACAGCCTCTCGTCCGTGGGATAAGGATAGAGACGGTTTTGTACTCGGCGAAGGTGCTGGTGTCATGGTGCTGGAAGAGTATGAGCACGCTAAAGCACGTGGCGCGAAAATCTATGCGGAGTTGGTTGGCTTTGGGATGAGTGGCGACGCTTATCACATTACAGCGCCGAATATGGATGGTCCGCGTCGAAGCATGGTTAATGCGTTGAAGTGCGCAGAAATTTCCGCCGACCAGGTGCAGTATCTCAATGCACATGGCACGTCGACGCCATTAGGCGATAAAAACGAAACAGATGCCGTGAAAGCTGCATTTGGTGCGCATGCTAAAAATTTGACCGTGAACTCGACCAAGTCGATGACAGGTCATTTATTAGGCGGTGCTGGTGGCTTGGAATCGGTGTTGACGGTGCTCGCTTTGCATCATCAAATTTCACCACCAACCATTAACATCATTAATCAAGATCCTGAGTGTGATCTGGATTACTGTGCAAATACCGCGCGTGAGATGCCGATTCAATACGCGATGAAAAATAATTTCGGTTTCGGCGGCACCAACGGTACGCTGATTTTTGGCAAAGTCTGATTGAATCCGATCACTCGCAAGGTGATCGGATTTTTTAATGGGCGCTTATGTCAATTGCCGTTTCAGCTGCGGTATATCCATCCAAAATATTATTTGGTTTAATCAGTGGCATGTGTGCCACTTTAGTTTTGGTGGCGGGCCTCATTGGATTTGAGCTTGTCGGCGAGACGTCGCTGATTGTTAGGATTGGTCTTGCAGTGTTTTGTTGTTGCGTTGCTTGGTATGCGCATTCCCGTGCGCGATTACAGCGTAAAATCGGCTGCATGATTCATGTTTCTGGCACTGGCCAGATCCGACTTTCGGCGGCAAAAAATCTTGATAAATGCCATGCGGTAGAGCAAGTGAGATTGTGTATTGGAGAAGAAGGTGAGTTAGTACAACTATTGCCGACTTCAACCTTGTGGACAAAAGTGATGATTTTGCACTTTGGTCACGCAGATGGAAGAGCCAGTTATCTGCCTATCTTGCCAGATGCACTTATCGATATTGATAGCAAAATTGAAAGCAATGCAATTTATAGCGCGTTACTGGTCGCCTGCCGCTGGGCATTGCTACACCAACACGCTGAATATGCACAGCAAGAGAAATCCTTCGATGTTTGAACTTCTCTAGTTTCGTCCGGTCAACATCATTGGCCGCGTGCATGTTGCTATAAAACAAGGGAATGGGATTGACGACAGAACGCGATATTGATCAGCAGCTTGTCGAGCGCGTACAGCGTGGCGACAAGAAGGCTTTCGAGCTGCTAGTGATCAAATACCAAAGAAAGTTGATGCGATTAGTGTCGCGGCTTATTCGCGACCAAGCGGAAGCTGAGGATGTTGTGCAAGAGGCCTTTATTAAAGCTTATCGCGCATTACCCCAGTTCCGTGGCGATTCTGCGTTCTATACGTGGCTATATCGCATCGGAATCAATACGGCTAAAAATTATTTGGTCACGCAAGGACGTCGCGCACCAACGTCTACAGAGGCAGATGTCGAAGAGGCAGAAACTTTTGACGACGGAGACCACCTAAGAGATATCAACACACCGGAATCGTTGTTGGCAACAAAACAAATTGCCCAAACATTGAACGTTGCGATGGATGAGTTGCCCGAGGAGTTGCGTACTGCGATTACGCTGCGTGAAATCGAAGGCTTAAGTTATGACGAAATAGCTGAATCGATGGGTTGCCCAATCGGTACAGTGCGTAGTCGGATTTTCCGAGCACGCGAGGCAATTTCAGAAAGATTAAGACCGCTGTTGGATACAGCACTAGATAAACGTTGGTAAAAATAGAAGTGTTTTTTGCTGCAAAAACAGGGGTAGCCTTAATTTTTTCGAGGTAGTGATGAATACGCAAAATATGACCCGGGAACAAATTTCCGCTTTTGTCGATAATGAAGCTGGCGAAGGCCATGTCGAAACCACAATGGCGGCCTTGCATCAAGATGCAGGTCGTGCATCTTGGAATTTGTATCACCAGATTGGTGATGCCTTGCGCTCAGATGATTTGAATACAAAGCTGAGTGCAGATTTTAATGCGCGCCTGTTCGCACGTCTTGATGCCGAGCCGACGATCATTGCGCCAGCATTGAATCGTGCAGCAAAGAAAAACATCGTGACCCGTTACGCAATGCCAGGTATGGCTGCCGCTGCGGTTGCGGTGATGGCCTTTTTGACGGTGCCACAGATGATGACGCAGGAGGTTCCTGCAGTTGCATCAAACGCACAGCCTGTCGTGATGGCGGCTGCTACGCCAGCAACCGTGGCCGCGCAGCCAGTGGTGGTGGCCAGTGAAAATGGTGAAGTCTTACGTGATCCGCATATGGATCAGTACCTGTTGGCGCATCAACGTTTCTCGCCATCGGTGTACAGCACTGCGCAATACGCACGCTCTGCAAATTTCACCATTGATTCAAATAATAAATGACATGAGGAAAATGTCCGTACCTAGCAAATTTGCTCTGTTTTTTTTCAGTTTTTTGGCATTTAGTTGTCAAGCGAAAAACGTTGATGCTACCGCAATAGAGAGTCGTGATGCGCTCGCGTGGCTGCAGCAAATCCAGCAATCGGCAAAAAAACTGAATTACTCGGGTACTTTTGTTTATCAACAAGATAATCAGGTGCGGACATCTCGAATCACGCATGTGCATAGCGGTGGTAATGAGCAAGAGAAGTTGGAAATTCTTGACGGTAAGCCGCGTGAATATATTCGTAACAACGACGAAATTATTTGCTATGCGCCGGATAACAAATCAATTCGTATTGAAAAGCGTGTTTCGCAAGATGTATTCCCCGCCATCCTTGGCGCGACGCCCGATGAACTGACTAGTCATTACACCTTGAGCAAAGGCGAGTCTGGCCGCGTAGCTGGTCATGATTGCCAATCAATCTTGTTAAAGCCTAAAGACAGTTTTCGTTATGGCTACAAGTTGTGGGTAGAAAAATCTACCGGCTTATTGTTGCGCGCGCAAACCTTGAATGAAAAAAATAAAGTGGTAGAGCAAATCGCCTTTACGCAAATTGGTATTGGTCATATCGATGCGTCCCAAGTAAAACCGACGTTTACTAATACCAGTAAATGGCATGTTGAAAATGCCGTTATGCATGAAGCCGATCTCTCCGCGTGGCAAGTGATCGAGATGCCATCTGGCTTTAAAAGAATTCGTGAAATGAAGCGTGAAATCGCTGATTACACCGCAGGCACCAATGCGGCGCCGACTAAACGTGAAGTGTCTCAAATTGTCTATTCAGATGGATTGGCGGCAATCTCTGTGTTCATCGAACCCGGTTCTCAGAGTCGTACTGAAGGCTCGATGCAGCAAGGCGCGATGAATATCATAGGCAAGCGTCAAGGCGACTATTGGCTGACTATCGTCGGTGAAGTTCCCTCTGCAGCGATTAAACAAGTTGCCAATTCAGTGGAATTTAAACCCAAATAATTAACAGGTATTTGCAAGTATGAAATTGCTTTCTTCTTTCCCTCAAAAATTTTCGATGGTGGTGTTTAGCGCCGCTAGCATTTTATTTGTGCCGTCTGTCATGAATATCACGTCGGTAGCTATTGCAGCGCCGTCGGTGGCAGGTTTGCCGGATTTTACTGATCTGGTGGCACGTACTGGTAATGCAGTCGTCAATATTAGAACGACTGAGAAATCTAAAATCGATCGCAATACTGCAAGTGCACAAGACGAAGAAATGCAGGAATTTTTCCGGCGTTTCTTTGGCGTTCCTATGCCTCGCCAACAGCAGCCTGATCCTTCTGTGCCGCGAAGCAGCAAGCCGTTGCCGCAAGTCGAGGAAGAGGAAGTGCCACGTGGTGTTGGTTCGGGTTTTATTATTTCCGCTGACGGCTACATCATGACCAATGCGCACGTAGTCGATGGTGCGGATGAGGTGTATGTCACGCTGACTGATAAGCGAGAATTCAAGGCCAAAATTATTGGGGTAGACAAGCGTACCGATGTCGCCTTGGTAAAAATTGAGGGGAATAACCTGCCGAGCTTGACGATTGGTGATTCCGACAAGATTCGCGTCGGTGAATGGGTGATTGCGATTGGCTCGCCATTTGGTTTGGATAATACGGTCACCGCAGGTATCGTTTCCGCCAAGGCGCGTGATACCGGCGAATATCTGCCGCTGGTCCAGACGGACGTAGCAGTCAATCCTGGTAATTCTGGCGGCCCATTAATCAATATGCGCGGCGAAGTGATTGGTATTAACTCGCAAATTTACAGTCGTTCTGGCGGCTATATGGGCATCTCGTTTGCGGTGCCGATTGATGAGGCGATGCGCGTTACCGAACAATTGAAATCTAGCGGTAAGGTTACCCGTGGACGTATCGGCGTACAAATTGGCGAAGTCACCAAAGATGTTGCAGATTCGCTTGGTTTGACACGGGCGCAAGGCGCATTGGTGCAACGCGTAGAGGCAGATGGCCCAGCTAAAAAAGGCGGGGTGGAAGCCGGTGATGTGATCTTGAAATTTAATGGTGCGGCGATTGAGCATGCGAGCGATTTGCCGCGCATGGTTGGTGCCACCAAGCCGGGCACAAAATCGACGTTGACGGTGTGGCGTAAAGGCGCAATGCGTACTTTGACGCTGACGATCACAGAATTAGAGCAAGAGAATCTGACCAAGAAAAAAACCAAGCAACCGAAAGCCGAACAAGCGGCCGATGCGTTGGGCTTGATCGTCAGTGAACTGACGCCAGCGCAACTTAAAGAGTTAGGCATTGATGGCGGCGTGGCAGTGGAGTCTGCAGAAGGTGCGGCGGCACGTGTCGGCTTACGTGCAGGCGATGTCGTCCTGCGCGTGAATAACACCGATGTCACGAATGCAACGCAATTCAAGGCTTTGGTTGCTAAACTTGACCCTGCTAAAACAGTCTTGTTGTTAGTGCGGCGCGGTGAGTCTTCGCAGTTTGTGACGTTAAAACCTCGGGCGAAATAAGCAATATCGATACAAGGCTGCAAGCGATAAACTTGCAGCCTTTGTTTTATGGAGTATCAATCAATTACGATGCCAAGATGGTCTTTGATAAGGTTGTTCTTATTCACTCACCAGTTTGGTACCTGCTTTTATTTTTGATTTGCAGCTAGAGAATCGCTATTTGCATGTGTTATTTTGTGGTTTGCGTTCCGCGTTTAGTTACCATTTCTCCCCACTTCTAATTTCACGTTGATTTATTTCACACTCTATTCGCGTAGCTACTGTCATCTATGTGATGACATGTTGTCTGCATTGCGCGGCATCGATGGCGCGCACAAGTTTGTGATCGAAGTGGTTGACGTTGATAATGATGAGCAATTGCTTGCTTTGTACGATGAGCTCGTTCCAGTTTTATACGCGCGTATAGATAATCGCCCAGTAGAACGTTTGTGCCATTACTTTCTCGATGAAAAGGCAGTGCTGGGCTTTATTGCAAACTCGGGATAGCCACCGTGTCTTTCCCATTGGCTTTGGACCAATCGGGTGTAAGGACGCATTAATCGACCGCCAAGCTCGACCGAATTTACGGGCTTTCCCCTCTGAAATCCGGTAAAATGCGGCAAGCCACCATCCTTCTGTCATACGGCGCTCGCCTGAGGAATTATCTCGGCATAGAGCGCTTTTTTTGTAATTGATTATTGGTTAATGAACAACATTCGTAATTTCTCCATCATTGCTCACATCGATCACGGCAAATCAACGCTTGCGGATCGCATCATTCATTTGTGCGGCGGTCTGTCTGAGCGTGAGATGGAGTCGCAAGTCCTTGATTCAATGGATATTGAGCGCGAACGTGGGATTACCATCAAGGCGCAAACCGCGGCGCTGATGTACAAGGCGCGCGATGGTCAGATTTACAATCTGAATTTGATTGATACTCCCGGTCACGTTGATTTCAGCTATGAAGTCAGCCGTTCACTTTCTGCCTGCGAGGGCGCGTTGTTGGTGGTCGATGCATCGCAGGGTGTTGAAGCGCAAACAGTAGCCAATTGCTATACCGCGCTGGATTTGGGCGTGGAAGTTGTGCCGGTGTTGAATAAAATTGATTTGCCATCGGCAGATCCGGATTCAGCAATCGCAGAAATTGAAGATGTGATCGGTATCGATGCCAGCGAAGCCGTGCATTGCTCAGCCAAAAGCGGTCTTGGTGTACAGGATGTGTTGGAGCAATTGATCGTCAAGGTGCCGCCGCCAAAAGGCGATCCGGACGCGCCATTGCAAGCATTGATCGTTGATTCTTGGTTTGATAATTATGTCGGTGTGGTGATGTTGGTGCGTGTTAAGAACGGCACCTTGCGCCCTAAAGACAAAATTCTGTTGATGGCCAATGGCTCTTCGCATTTGGTTGAGAGTGTTGGTGTGTTCACGCCAAAATCGATTGCACGGGAAACGATATCCGCGGGACAGGTCGGTTTTATCATCGCTGGCATCAAGGAGTTGAAGGCGGCTAAGGTCGGCGATACCGTCACCTTGGTAAATCGCCCGGCTACCGAGCCCTTACCAGGTTTTCAAGAGGTGCAGCCACAGGTGTTTGCTGGCTTGTTTCCGGTCGAGGCAAATCAGTACGATGCCTTGCGTGATTCACTGGAAAAGCTAAAGCTTAATGATGCTGCGCTGATGTACGAGCCGGAAGTATCGCAAGCACTAGGTTTTGGTTTTCGCTGTGGATTTCTCGGACTGCTGCACATGGAGATTGTGCAAGAGCGTTTAGAGCGCGAGTTCGATATGGACTTGATCACCACTGCACCGACCGTAATCTATGAAGTCGTGTTGCGTGACGGCAGTATTTTGATGGTCGATAACCCATCCAAAATGCCAGACGCGGTAAAGATTGAAGAAATACGCGAGCCGATCGTCACCGTTAATTTGTATATGCCGCAGGAATATGTTGGCTCTGTGATCACCTTGTGCACGCAAAAGCGGGGTGTTCAATTGGACATGAATTACCACGGTAAACAAGTCAAGCTGATCTATGAAATGCCGATGGCAGAAATCGTGCTCGATTTTTTCGATAAACTCAAATCGACGTCGCGCGGTTACGCGTCTATGGATTACGAGTTTAAAGAATATCGTTCTGCTGACGTGGTCAAGGTCGACATGTTGATCAATAGTGAGAAAGTCGATGCACTGGCGATCATCGTGCATAGAGCCAATAGCCAATATCGCGGCCGTGCGGTGGCTGCAAAAATGCGTGAGTTGATTCCGCGTCAGATGTTTGATGTGGCGATCCAGGCGGCGATTGGTGTCAACATTATCTCGCGTGAAAATGTCAAAGCTTTGCGTAAAAACGTGCTAGCAAAATGTTATGGCGGTGATATTAGCCGCAAACGAAAATTGCTGGAAAAACAAAAGGCGGGTAAAAAACGGATGAAACAAGTGGGCTCGGTCGAGATTCCACAGGAAGCGTTTCTGGCGATTCTACAAGTGGATGAAAAATGACATTGCAAGATCTTTTGGGTAATTTCGCGCTGCTGCTGTTTGTTCTGACCATCCTCACCGGCGTGATTTGGACGTTGGATGTATTTTATTTATCGAAAAAGCGTCGCGAAAAAGCGGATATTGCATTGGCTGAGTTCGATTCCCGTAATGCCAAATTAGCGGGTGAGGGCGTTACACCGGACGATAATGGACGTGCGGCACTTAAAGCGAACCTGATGCGCCAGCCGGTCTGGATCGAGTATTCAGGTAGTCTGTTCCCAGTCATCGCGTTAGTGTTTTTTCTGCGTTCGTTTTTATACGAACCATTCAAAATCCCATCATCGTCGATGGTGCCGACCTTGCATGTCGGTGACTTGATTCTGGTGAATAAATTTACATACGGCATACGCTTGCCGATTATCAATAAAAAAATTATTGAAGTCGGGGATCCGCAGCGCGGCGACGTGATGGTGTTCAAGTATCCTGAAAATATGGAGCTGGATTACATCAAACGTGTGGTCGGTGTGCCTGGGGATACGGTAACTTATAAAAATAAGAATCTGTCGATTAACGGGAAACCGGTTTCCTACCAAGCTTTACCTGATTATTTGGACGAGGAATCGCTGAGTTACTCCAAACACAGGTTGGAGAATCTGAGGGGTGTTTCGCACGAAATCCTCACCAACCCGCGCGCGCCAGCTTACGTGGTGAATCCGCATGATTTTCCCAATCGCTCGCATTGTAACTATGATGTAGAGGGATTTAGCTGCAAAGTCCCAGCTGGACAATATTTTATGATGGGCGATAATCGTGATAACAGCCTAGATAGCCGCTATTGGGGATTTGTGCCTGACAAAAACATTGTCGGTAAGGCATTTTTTATATGGATGAATTTTAATAATTTTTCGCCAGATTTTAGTCGCATCGGCACTATCCATTAATCATAATCAGGGAGCCTAAAGCATGAAACCAAGGTCGAACATCTGTCGTGATCAAAAAGGTCTGAGTCTGGTGGGCTTGATATTGGTTTTAGCGGTAATTGGTGTCATTGCTGTATTGGCAATGAAAATCGTGCCGACGGCAACCGAATATTTTTCTATCAAAAAGGCGATTGCCAGCGTCAAGGCGTCGGGTGGTAGCGTGATTGAGATGCGCACTGCATTTGATCGACAGGCAGAGGTCGGCTACATCGATGCAATTAATGGCAAAGATTTGGATATTTTAAAGAATGGCAATGATGTGGAAATCAGCTTTGCTTATCAGAAAATTATTCCTTTGTTTGGGCCAGCGAGTTTGTTGATTGATTACGCAGGTTCTACTGATGAGAATGCGGTACCGGCAACAGCAACAGATTAAGCACTAAATAGAAAACAACCCGATTGAGTATATGGATGTAACGTTATTACAAAGCCGGCTGGGCCACACTTTTAAAAATGCTGCTTTGTTGCAGCAGGCTTTGACGCATCGTAGCCACAGCAGTGTACATAACGAAAGACTGGAATTTCTTGGCGACTCGATTCTTAACTGCGTAGTGGCTTCATTGCTGTTTGATCGTTACAGCAAAATTGACGAGGGTGATTTGTCTCGCTTGCGCGCTAATCTGGTCAAGCAGCAATCGCTGTACGAAATTGCACAACGTTTGGAGTTATCTCACTTTTTGCGCTTGGGTGAAGGTGAGTTGAAGTCGGGCGGCTTTCGTCGTCCATCAATCTTGGCGGATACGCTGGAAGCGCTGTTCGGTGCCATTTATCTTGATGCTGGTTTTGATCAAGCGCGCGACGTGATTCGCGCACTGTATATTCCAATTTTGGATACAGTTGATCCGAAAACTTTGGGTAAAGATGCCAAAACCCTGTTGCAAGAATATTTGCAAGGTAAAAAAATCGCATTGCCGCAATACAATGTAGTTGCGACTCATGGCGCGGCACATAATCAAGAATTTGAAATTGAATGCTTGGTTCCTAAGCTCGAGATTCAGGTGTTTGGTACCGGCGGTAGTCGCCGTGCCGGTGAGCAAGCCGCAGCCAAGCTCGCGTTGATAGCAGTGCAAACTGCGTTGAGCAAAGCGCCAGCCACACGCCGTAAAACCCGACCACGTACCGCGCAACTGAAACTCGCGGGTATCGCCACGATACAACCTGATGCGCCGCTAGACGAGTTTGAAGAGGCCGATAAGCCAAACAATAAGACCGAAGCAAAAGCTGGCAAGGAAACTAAAAATACAGCGTCAATAGAATCAGATAACAAATCTGAGCGTAAGCTAGAATCAAAATCTGATGCACAAAAAAGCTTGTTGACGGAATCATCCGCAAAAATATCAGAGCCAGCTGTAGATCAACCGGCATCCACCACACTTCTTCCTCATACAAAAAGCGCATGACTGAATCCGCTACACCTTCCGGTTTTCGATGCGGATATATTGCGATCGTAGGTCGCCCTAACGTCGGTAAATCGACATTGATGAATGCACTGATTGGTGCCAAAGTCAGTATCACCTCACGCAAAGCACAGACCACACGTCATCGCATTACCGGCATCCAAACGCTGGAGGATGCGCAGTTTGTTTATGTCGATACACCTGGTTTTCAGACGCGCCATTCCAATGCTTTGAACAAAACGTTGAATCGTACTGTGACGACTACGCTCACGGCTGCCGACGTCATTCTGTACATCATTGAAGCAGGCACTTTCGGTCAGGCAGATCAGCAGGTGCTGGATTTGATTCCTGAAAATGTACCGTGCATATTGGTCATCAATAAATCAGATAGAGTTAAAGATAAGGCGGCGCTGATGCCTTTCGCGCAGCAGATCGCTGCCAAACACGCGTTTTCTGCGATTGTGCCGGTCTCCGCCAAGTTAGGTTTTCAGCTTGAAAATCTGCAGGATGAAATTAAAAAATACTTGCCTGAGAATCCACCTGTCTTCGGCGAAGATGATATTACCGATCGCAGTGAGAAATTTTTAGCGGCTGAAATCGTGCGTGAAAAGGTCTTTCGTTTTGTCGGTGACGAATTGCCGTACACGAGTACCGTCTTGATCGAGCAATTCGAACAAGAGGGTGATTTGCGTCGCGTGTTCGCTGCGATTTTGGTACAACGTGATACGCATAAATCGATGGTGATCGGCAACAAAGGGGCGCGCTTAAAAGATATTTCCACACAAGCGCGGCTCGATATGGAGCGTTTGTTTGGCGGCCCTGTGTATCTGGAAATCTGGGTTAAGGTTAAATCCGGTTGGGCCGATAATGAAGCCGGCTTGCGCGCCTACGGCTATGAATAAGCGACGCCGCGATGGCTGTATATTCTGCTGATCGCCTTGCTGAACTCTCCGCCAGCGGAGATTCTTCATCAGACGATGTCGTCGGCGCGATCGACGTGCTGATGCAAGCGCTCGATGTTGCATTGATCGAGGAGCCTGCGTTGACACAATCGGTATTGCCTGCATCAATAACGTTAGCGTCAGCCTCTACTGCTACATTGCCAACTACGAATTCGATCACTAGCACATCAAAAAAGCCCCGTAGCGTTGATAAAGATGCGCGTATTTCGCACCAGCCCGCCTTTGTTTTACACAGCTATCCTTATAAAGAAACCAGTCTTATCGTTGATGTCTTGACGCGCGACCATGGTCGTATAGCGCTGGTTGCTAAAGGTGCCAAACGCCCCCATTCCAGCTTGCGTGGCGTCTTGCAAACTTTCCAACCGCTCGCAATCAATTGGTCAGGCAAATCGGAAGTACGTACTTTGACTGGTGCTGAATGGGTAGGCGGTTTGCTGCCGCTAGAAAAGTCAGCCTTGTTGTGCGGCTTTTATTTGAATGAGTTGTTGGTTAAATTGCTGGCACGTGACGATCCGCATCCGCAATTATTCGACCACTATTTGCAAGCACTGAATCAACTGGCGCATGACGAACCTCCATCTATTGTGCTCAGAAAATTCGAGCGCATGTTGTTAAAAGAGAGTGGTGTCTCTGGTGATTGGCGGATTTGTACCTTGACGCGCGAAGCTGTACAAACCGATACACTCTATATCGTGGATCCGGAGCGCGGTCCTAGACCGGCATTGCCCGCAGATACTGCGCCCTATGTGAGCGGAAAAACATTGCTGGATATGGAGCGTGAAGATTACAGCGACAGCACAACGCAGATGCAAAGTAAATTTTTAATGCGATATTTGCTGGCGCATCATCTCAACGGCGTCCCTTTGAATACGCGTCAAATCTTGATCGATTTGATGCAGCTGTAAAAAACTACATAAAGAAGTTTAGAAGTTTAGGAGTCTCTGTCATGAGTTTTCTGCAACCTCATCCTATTGGTCTTGAGCTTGGGATCAATATCGATCACGTGGCGACGCTACGCAATGCGCGCGGCACCAGTTATCCAGATCCTCTGAGAGCAGCATTGGAGGCAGAAGAGGCCGGTGCCGATGCGATCACCTTGCATCTGCGTGAGGACAGACGTCACATCAAAGATGCTGACGTCGAGTTGATTCGCCCACAATTACTAACGCGCATGAATCTTGAGTCGGCGGTCACGCAAGAGATGATCGCTTTCGCCTGCAAGATTAAGCCGCAAGATGTTTGCCTGGTGCCTGAGCGCCGTGAAGAAGTCACGACCGAAGGTGGGCTCGATGTCGTACGCTATTTTTCTGAAGTGTCATCAGCAGTCAAGCAATTGCAGGCGGAAGGTATACGCGTGAGTTTGTTTATTGACCCGGATGCGGCGCAGATTCAAGCTGCGGCGGATACCGGTGCGCCGGTGATTGAGTTACATACCGGCCGCTACGCTGATACGCACGACCAACAACAGCAAATCGAGTTGCAGCGCATCGCTAGCGCGGTGCAAGAAGGGGTTAAACGAGGCCTCAAAGTCAACGCTGGTCACGGCTTGCATTACACCAATGTGCAGGCGATCGCTGCGCTGCCAGATATCGCGGAACTCAACATTGGCCACGCCATCGTAGCGCACGCGGTTTTTGTCGGCTGGAAAAATGCAGTGCGTGAGATGAAAGCGATCATGATTGGTGCCCGCGCTGCGGGTATGGCAACTAACACTACAGACGGCATTGCCATATCCAACCATGGATCGCGCAAATGATTTACGGCATCGGAACCGATATCATCAAGATTGATCGGATTGTCGCGGCCTTAGGGCGGCATGGAGATCGTTTTGCCGAGCGTGTGCTGGGGCCGGAGGAGCTTGAAAAATATCATAGGCGTAAGGACAAGGTCGAAGTGCGCGGCTTACGTTTTCTGGCGACTCGCTTTGCTGCCAAAGAGGCATTTTCCAAAGCGATAGGTTTAGGTATACATATGCCGATGACCTGGCGCGCCGCACAAATTCTTAATGCGCCGAGTGGAAAACCGATCATTGTGACCAGCGGTAAACTGGCAGAATTCATGCAAGAGCATGGTTTAAGCGCGCAAGTATCGATTACCGATGAAGTCGACTATGCGGTAGCTTTTGTGATTGTGGAGAAACTATGAATGGAATGAACGCTGCAGCGCCGTCGGTAAAAGTGACGGATCAGCCTGCGAGTGTATTGGGTCCGGTGATGTTAGATGTGGTCGGGACGATTTTAAGCGACGATGATATTCGTCGCATCCAACATCCATTGACTGGTGGCGTGATTCTGTTTTCGCGCAATTACCGCAGCCAGATGCAGTTGGCCACGTTGACGGCGGCAATTCATGCAGCACGCCCTGGCATCATCATTGCTGTCGATCATGAAGGCGGTCGCGTACAGCGTTTTAAAACGGATGGCTTCACGCATTTGCCAGCGATGCGTAAACTGGGTACTTTGTGGGACAAAGATGAATCTGCCGCCAAACAGGCCGCCACGAAAGTCGGCTATGTATTGGCCGCCGAGTTACGTGCTTGTGGTATCGACTTATCGTTTACGCCGGTACTCGATTTAGACTATGGCGAATCGAGTGTGATAGGCGATCGCGCTTTCCACCGTGATACGCGCGCAGTGAGTGAATTGGCAAAGAGTTTGAATCAAGGTTTGATGATGGCTGGCATGCACAATTGCGGCAAGCATTTTCCGGGGCATGGTTTTGTCAAAGCAGATTCACACCTAGATATTCCGGTTGATAAGCGTACGCTGCAGCAAATTTTGGATGATGATGCAGCGCCTTATGCTTGGATGGAACAAAGTCTCGCAGGCGTGATGCCGGCCCACGTGATTTATCCGGAAGTGGATAAGCATCCTGCCGGTTTTTCAAAAAAATGGTTGACGATGTTGCGCCGGGATTTTTCTTTTCAAGGCGTGATTTTCAGTGATGACTTGAGTATGAAAGGCGCGAGCGTTGCCGGCAATGTGGTCGAGGGCGCGCGCGCGGCGTTGGCCGCCGGTTGCGATATGGTGCTCATTTGCAATTCTCCAGATAAAGCAGATATGCTGCTGGCCGAGCTGGAGCCGACCATCAACCCTGAATCAGCGGCACGCATTGCTGCGTTGCGGCCACAATCATCTGCTTTGTCTTGGAATGTCTTGCAAACAGAATTGCGTTATCTGGGAGCCAAACAAGCAAGCATGGCATTGGCTGCTACCTGAGACGCTGATGAATCAACGTAGTGCATCATGAGCGACAACGCGACCACCGACGATTTCCCAAAAGACACACCAGACGCACGCGCGCTCGTGTTGGAAACGGTTGCCAAACTGCCCAATCTACCGGGCGTGTATCGCTATTTCGATGCTGAAAATAATCTTTTGTATGTGGGTAAAGCGCGCGATTTAAAGAAGCGCGTTTCCAGTTATTTTCAGAAAAACTTGGCTAGTCCTCGTACCGCATTGATGGTTGATCGTATTGCGCGTTTAGAGACGACGGTGACGCGTAGCGAAGCAGAAGCACTGCTACTAGAAAATAATCTCATCAAAACGCTGCAGCCTCGTTACAACATTCTTTTTCGCGATGATAAATCGTATCCGTATTTGAAAATCACCGGCCAGACCTATCCGCGGATGGCGTATTACCGTGGCGCTGTCGATAAAAAGAATCAGTATTTCGGCCCATTCCCGAGCGGTTGGGCGGTTAAAGAATCGATGCAGATATTACAAAAAGTATTTTTGCTACGTACCTGCGAAGATTCGGTTTTTGCCAATCGAACCCGACCTTGTCTACTGCATCAGATTCATCGTTGTAGTGCCCCGTGCGTCAATTACATTAGCAAAGAAGATTACGCGATTGATGTAGAAAATGCGGCTAAGTTTTTGCGCGGTCGACAAACCGAGGTGCTAGAAACCTTGCAACAAAAAATGCTGAGTTATGCCGAGGCATTGCAGTTTGAACAGGCCGCGGTAGTGCGTAATCAAATCAATGCGCTATCGCGCGTGTTGCATCAACAAAGCATGGAAGTGGTGGGTGATGCCGATATCGATATCATCGCAGTCGTTGTGCAGGGTGGTCGTGCTTGCGTGAATTTGGCGATGGTACGCGGGGGACGTCATCTCGGTGATCGCGCCTACTTCCCTACCCATGTTGATCATGCAGTGACACATGCTGGCGATCAAGCTCTCAGTCACGTTGCCAATCCTGTAGCCGATAGCGACGAGGGCATCATTGAAGCATCCGTCGCAGCAGAGGTGATGAAAGCTTTTTTGGCGCAGCACTACATCGATAAGTTTATTCCGGGTCTATTGATCCTCAATACCGAATTCGATGAGCCCGAGTTAATGTTGGCCTTAATGGAACAATGCGGTCATCGTATTAATTTAGTATTCCAGCCGCAGGGGCAGCGCCGTCAATGGCTGGAAATGGCGCAAAAAGGGGCTCAGATATCCCTTGCACGTTTGCTTTCGGAGCAAGGCTCGCAACAAATGCGCACCCGCTTGTTAATCGATGCGTTGGGCATAGAAGTCCATGATGCAGAAATCTTTCGAGTTGAATGCTTCGATATTAGTCATACCCAAGGTGAGGCGACGCAGGCGTCTTGTGTGGTGTTTCATCATCACACCATGCAAAATGGTGAATACCGTCGCTACAACATTAATGACATCACGCCGGGAGATGACTATGCCGCGATGCGTCAAGTGTTGCTGCGTCGTTATGAGAAAGTTGCCAATAGCGACGGTGTGATGCCGGATATTGTTCTGATCGATGGCGGCAAAGGTCAGGTTGAAATGGCACGCCAAGTGTTTATTGAATTGGGATTGGATATTAGCTTGATTGTCGGTGTTTCTAAAGGTGAGGGCCGTAAGGTTGGTTTGGAAACGTTGGTGTTTGTTGACGGTCGTGCTCCGCAAGAGTTAGGTAAGGAGTCCGGCGCTTTGATGTTGATTGCGCAGATACGCGATGAGGCGCATCGCTTTGCGATCACCGGGATGCGTGCTAAGCGTGCTAAGGCGCGGCAGACTTCCCGACTGGAAGAAATTGAAGGCATAGGTGCCAAGCGCCGACAAAAGCTGCTCGCCAGATTTGGTGGTTTGCGTGGCGTGGTGGATGCAAGCGTCGAAGATCTTGCTTCGGTCGAAGGCATTTCGCGTCAATTGGCGGAAGACATTTACAAGCAATTGCATTAGATTAGTGCCAGCGATCTGTAGGGTGCTCGCGACGATGGATTAAATACATGCGCGCGCTACGGTTATAAAAGTTAAAATTCAATATGCCTGTCAACATTCCGATATTACTTACCTGGTTACGCGTCGCGCTGATTCCGCTGATGGTCGGTGTGCTATACCTGCCCGATTCATGGTTGGGCCCATTTGATAAAAGCCTTGCTTCGGCATTGATTTTTATCGTGGCCGCACTGACTGACTGGGTTGACGGATTTTTGGCACGTCGCTGGAACCAGACTTCGGCATTTGGTGCATTTCTCGACCCGGTTGCCGATAAGTTGATGGTGGCTGGCGCATTGCTGGTTTTGATTGAATTTAATCGTGTTAACGCGGTGATTGCCTTTATTATCATTGGCCGCGAAATCACGATTTCTGCGTTGCGTGAATGGATGGCGCAGATAGGCGCTTCCAAATCCGTCGCGGTCAGTTCGATTGGGAAAATTAAAACCGTGGCGCAGATGACCGCGATTCCAATGCTGTTGTATTACGATGATTTGTTTGGCGTCAATACGCGTATATGGGGGCAATGGTTGTTGTGGGTTGCCGCGATTTTGACAGTGTGGTCGATGTTTTATTATTTGCGCAAGGCATGGCCTTTGATCAAAGAAAGTGCCGGAAATTTGCTGTAATTGTCTATGCAGAATGCTTGACAGGAAAAGTCATTGCTCTATAATGCACAGCTGTCGATGCGGGAGTAGCTCAGTTGGTAGAGCGATACCTTGCCAAGGTATAGGTCGAGAGTTCGAGCCTCTTCTCCCGCTCCAAGGTTTCTAGAAAGGAAGCTGCATTAGCTTCCTTTTTTTGACTGACGAGCAAACGCGTAGATCTGCAAGAATGTCAGCAGATTTGCAAAAAACGCCATCGACAAGGTTGTAAAGTATGCGGGAGTAGCTCAGTTGGTAGAGCGATACCTTGCCAAGGTATAGGTCGAGAGTTCGAGCCTCTTCTCCCGCTCCAGATTCGTAAAAACGGAAGCTGCAGAGCTTCCGTTTTTACTTGCAGTTTGTGTGCTAAGTCTGCAATAAGCTTGTGCTTGGATTTATTTAGTCCGAGTTAGTAATACAGAAGTTGATTCAGAGTTATTGATTCGTTGTGCCACCTGCAGGATAAATTCTTTCAAGGTACAATCGAACCCCGCGGCGGGGTAGCAAAGTGGTTATGCAGCGGCCTGCAAAGCCGTAGACGCCGGTTCGATCCCGACCCCCGCCTCCAGTTTTTAAAAGCGCCGTGTGCGCTTTTGTTTTTTGTGTTGCTGAGTGTGGTCTACGCTTGCGTTAGAATCGCGCTATGCCCGGATGGTGAAATTGGTAGACACAAGGGACTTAAAATCCCTCGCCTGAAAAGGCGTGCCGGTTCAATTCCGGCTCCGGGCACCAAGATACTTGCTGTAAGTTGTAAAAAAAACGCTATTAACTTCTCTCAAGTTGGTAGCGTTTTTTATTGTGTGGGACATGAGGCCGTAGATCGCGGTGCCTATAAAGATTCTGCATGCTCTACCATTAATTGCACACGCGTCACGCCATTGAATTCATTGGCATCCAAACGATAGGCGACCCGAATTTTATTCGGCATCGAGTCGGCATGACCAAACCAAATTGCATCGTAACGTTGTCCGTCACGCTCTAGCGTGAGCTTCAAATGACGCTCTTTTAAAATGCGTTGATTGACGACACGAAATTCATCGCAAAATAAAGGTGGGGCAAAACCTTGACCCCACACTTGCGCATCGATCAACTCGATAAATTGTGTAGTGAAGTAGGCCGGTTCCAACGAGCCATCGGTCTCGATGACGCGTTCTAGCTGATGCTGCTCTAGCAATGATTTACCGACTGCTTCAAATGCTGCGGTGAAAGCGTCGAGTGCGTTGGCCCGTATCGTTAAACCGGCCGCCATCGCGTGACCACCAAATTTATCGATCAAACTGGGCGCCTGTTTGGATACAAGATCCAGCGCATCACGCAGATGGAAGCCCGCAATCGATCGTCCTGATCCCTTGATCCAGCCATCGCCTGCATCGGCAAACGTGATGGTGGGTCGATAGAACTTGTCTTTCAGACGCGAGGCGACGATACCAATTACACCTTGATGCCAACTCGGGTCGAACACACTGATAGTGGTTTTGTCTTGTGGATCAAAACTATCGAGTAGCAGTAATGCGGTTTCCTGCATGTCGGCCTCGATGGTGCGGCGCTCGCGGTTAATTTCGTCGAGTTGTTGCGCAATCGCCCACGCACGACCTTCGTCGTCGGTGGTCAAGCATTCGATGCCGAGCGACATATCCGATAAGCGCCCTGCGGCATTCAAGCGCGGCCCCAGTGCAAAACCGAGATCAAATGGCGAAGCACGCCGAGCTTCACGACCAGCAGCGCGAAACAACGCAGCTACCCCTGCATGCATGCGGCCGGCTCGCATGCGCTTTAAACCTTGTGCTACCAGAATGCGGTTGTTGGCATCGAGCTTGACGACGTCGGCGACGGTACCGAGCGCAACCAGATCAAGCAGGGCGTCTAATTTTGGTTGCGTTTGCGCATCGAACACGCCACGCGTGCGCAGCTCTGCGCGCAACGCTAACAGCACATAAAACATGACGCCGACGCCTGCCAGATTTTTGCTTGGGAAGCCGCAGTCAGGTTGATTGGGATTGACGATTACGCGCGCTGCAGGCAGTGTATCGGCGGGCAAGTGATGATCTGTGACGACCACTTCGATGCCGCGGCGATTGGCTTCGGCGACCCCGTCTATGCTGGCGATGCCGTTATCGACGGTGATGATAATGTCGGGCGATTTTTCGCGTACTGCTAACTCGACGATTTCTGGTGTCAGACCGTAACCGTACTCAAAACGATTGGGCACAATAAAATCGACAATCGCGCCCATAGAACGCAAACCACGTAGCGCCACCGCGCAGGCGGTCGCGCCGTCGCAGTCATAGTCGGCGACGATCACCAATTTCTTTTTTGCGGCAATCGCATCGGCCAGAAATACCGCTGCTGCATTAACGTGTAATAAGCCCGGCGGCGGAATAAGTGCCGTCAGCTCGCTTTTTAAATCACTGGTATCGAGCAGGCCGCGTGCGACAAACAATCGCGCCATGACTGGATGTACGCCACTCTGATGCAAACGCTCTGCATCACGAAACGGATAGCGACGCGTGACGATACGCGTCATGTTGACAGACGCGCCAACGAAGGCGCGCACCAAAACTTACGCAACGAAGATTTACTTACCGCAAAAGACGATAATGCGGTGTTGTGGCTCAAGGTAAGCGTCAACTGTGACAAAGTATTTTGTCGTAAGGCATCGAGTAAGGGTGCAAACCAGTTATTCTCCAATGCATGAAACTGATCCAACCAGCTCGCCCAGTCTCCGGACATGGCAGGTTCTAACAGGCTATCAATATTAAGTAAGCCGTGCGTAGGCGCTTGCGCGAGCAAATCGCTGACCGTCGAGACCAAGGTTGATCCACTCATTGCGTTGGCACTGGCGGCAGTAGTAGTCGGCAGATGAAAGTTGTGCGGCAAATTATTGCTAGCAATCTTCATGTCGCTTGCTGCGCCAGCCCATAACCAGACAGAGTTGACTGGTTTTAAGCCGCGCATTTGCCGTTCTTCGTTAATCGCATGCTCGTGCCAGTGCATTTGTATTTCATTTTGCACACGGCGCCATTCACGTTCATGCGCGCCTTTGGGCATCCAAATATCGATGTTGTGACCGCAGGCGGCGTAAGGCGTCGCGGTTTGCATATCGCGCCAGTCGTCGGCGCGCATAAACCACGTGTTGGCATCGCCATATACCAATGTATAACCAGTTTCATCAAGCAAGGGCTGGATAATATCGAACAACGTGCGCGCCTCGGCCTCGGATAATAGCAATTGCGCTGGATCAGCCAACACTAGATGGTCGCGCGCAATATGAAAATTCACCGGTTGTAATTCAAACCAGAAGCCGTCATCAGCTTGCAAACCAAGATTGCGCATGGCAGTGGTTGCCAACGGTGGACTCGATGCTTCGAGACTGGTGGTTGGTAGCCCGGCCAACTTCGCCAGCCATCGCTCATGCGGCAAGGTATGCGAAAAATCATCGTAGCGATGTTGTTCGACGATAGTAGATTTTGCCAACAGGGTAGCGAAGGCTGGCATTTTTAGTTCGCGCACCAGGTCGCGGGCCAGTTCTTGTTGCGGCAGACCAAATGGCAGTAGGAGTTCAAGTTGATTCATGTCGAGATTGTAGGGCATATTTGCATCTCGGCAGACAAGTACGGCGTTCGACAAGATGCGCATTGTGGGTGGCATGCGGTGCGTAATTGAAGGGTACAGCGCTAAGTAGGCCAGTAATGAGCAAGGTTCGGCGATCGAATTGTATGGCGGTGCCGATCAAGCTGATTTAAAAATTGCGCGATCCCGTACGCTGTTATTCCGAATATATGGCAAACTGCGGGCTGCATTCAGGAGCGTTCATTGAGTATCGTAAAAAATCTATCGTTCGAGTGGCTGGTCGGGATTCGCTATACGCGAGCTGGGCGACGTAGCGGCCGTAACAGTTTCATATCTTTTATTTCATTGATTTCGATGGCGGGCATCGCGCTGGGCGTGGCCGCATTGATTGTGGTGCTATCGGTAATGAATGGGTTTCAAAAAGAAGTGCGGGATCGCATGTTGTCGGTGTTGTCGCACGTCGAGGTGTTTGAGCCTCAAGGCTCATTACCCGATTGGCAAGAAACCGCGCGCCAAGCATTTAAGGACAAGGAAGTCATAGGCGCTGCACCCTACGTGTCGGCGCAGGCAATCATGACGCGTAATGATACGGTGCGCGGCATCATGGTGCGCGGCATCTTGCCAGCCGATGAACCGCAGGTGTCGGACGTCGCCAAGCAAATCAAGGAGGGTAGTCTTGATGGTTTGCGTACTGGTGAATTCAATATTGTGTTGGGATCGGAGCTGGCGCGTGCGATGGGCGTTTTTGTCGGTGACAAGGTGACCATGATTGCGCCGGAAGGGCAGGTAACGCCCGCTGGTGTGATTCCAAGGCTGAAGCAATTCACAGTGGTCGGCATTTTCGAGGCTGGACATTTTGAATATGATTCTTCGCTGGCTTTCATTCATATTGATGATGCGATGAAAATGTTCAAGCTGCCGGCACCATCGGGTTTGCGTCTGAAGCTAGAGGATATGCAACGTGCGCCACAAGTGGCAGAGGATTTGTCGCGGATGTTGTCCGGCAATCTGGTAATTCGCGACTGGTCTAAACAAAACCGTAACTGGTTTGCCGCGGTACAAACCGAAAAGCGCATGATGTTTATCATCCTGACGCTCATCATTGCGGTCGCTGCTTTCAATCTGGTTTCTACTTTGGTGATGACGGTTACCGACAAGCAAGCCGATATTGCGATTTTGCGTACCTTAGGTGCATCGCCGGGATCCATCATGAAGATTTTTATGATTCAAGGCGCATTGGTAGGCTTGATCGGCACCGCGATTGGTGTCGGTGGGGGCGTGTTAGTTGCCGATAATATTGATGTGATTGTGCCGTTTATCGAGCATTTGCTGCACGTACAATTTTTACCGCGAGACGTTTATCTGATTAGCGAGTTGCCTTCCGATTTGCGCTGGCCAGATGTGTGGACCATCGGTGGCGTATCGGTCGTATTAGCGTTTTTGGCAACCTTGTATCCAAGTTGGTGGGCGGCTCGTGTCAAACCTGCGGAGGCATTGCGTTATGAGTGAGACAGTACTGGCGTGCCGCGATTTGGCAAAGACTTTCACGCAGGGAAAATATTCGGTCAAGGTATTGCAGGGGGTGGACCTCGATATCGTCAAAGGCGAGCGTGTTGCCATCGTCGGGGCCTCGGGTTCAGGCAAATCAACCTTGTTGCATTTGCTGGGTGGCTTGGATACGCCGAGCGTAGGCTCTGTCACTTTGCAGAATCAAGATTTTGCAACGCTGGATGAAAAGAAGCGCGGCGATTTGCGCAATCATGCACTTGGTTTTGTTTATCAGTTCCATCATTTGTTGCCAGAGTTTACTGCGCTCGATAACGTGGCGATGCCATTGATGATACGGCGCGTACCACGCACGCAAGCACAAGAACAAGCGCGCGAGATTTTGGGGCGCGTTGGTTTGGCGCAGCGCGTCAGCCATGTGCCGGGTGAGCTTTCCGGCGGTGAGCGCCAACGTGTTGCGCTAGCACGTGCTTTGGTGACGCAACCGGCATGTGTGCTGGCCGATGAGCCGACCGGTAACTTAGATAGACAAACCGCACAAAATACCTTTGATCTGATGCTGGAGTTGTCGCACACACTGGGTACCGCGTTTGTGATCGTGACGCACGACGTTGAACTAGCAAAACACTGCGACCGTATTTTGCATTTATCCGAAAAAGGTTTGCAGCTGCAAGCGTAGTCAGTCCGTACAAGTTAAGACCGCGGATGATTGAATCAAGCTAAGGGGTAGGTGATACACCTGCTTTACAGCGATGCTTTGCTGTTACCTATTTTTTTCGATTTTTTTTTCGAGATTGAGCGATGTGGATAGACACACACTGTCATCTTGATGCCGCCGAGTTGGCCGATGAGGTCGATGCTGTAGTCGCGCGTGCGCAGCAAAAGCAGGTGTCGATGATCGTGATTCCGGCGATTGCACCGGATAACTTCGCAGCGGTTCGCGAGTTGGCGCAAAAATATCCTAATTGTAGTTACGCGCTGGGTATACATCCGATCATGGTGCCGCAGGCGCAAGAAAGTGATCTCGCATCGTTACGCCAGCAGGTTGCTGCTGCGATCAACGATCAGCGTTTCGTTGCCATCGGCGAAATCGGTTTGGATTTCTTTTTGCCGCTACTCAAAACAACTGCGATGCGCGACAAGCAAGAATTTTTCTATAGCGAGCAATTGAAAATTGCGCGTGATTTCGATTTGCCGGTTTTGTTACACGTTAGACGTTCGCAAGACATGATACTTAAATATCTGCGACGTATTACGGTGGTCGGCGGTATTGCGCATGCGTTTAACGGTAGCGCGCAGCAAGCACAAACATTTATCAAACTTGGCTTTAAACTTGGCTTTGGTGGTGCGATGACTTTTCCGCGCGCATTACAAATTCGGCGGTTGGCGATTGATCTGCCTTTGGATGCCATCGTGCTCGAGACGGATGCGCCAGATATTTCACCAGCATGGTTGCACCCACAAGCTAACAGCCCAGAACAATTGCCACGCATAGGTCAAACACTGGCGACCTTGCGTGCGACTTCAGAATTGGAAGTCGCAAACGCGACTTCCGCCAATGCGTTGGCCGTGATGCCGCGCTTAGCCGCGCTTCTGTAGCGATCATGCGCAGCGCGATAATCGGCTTGGTTGTCGGTGTCGGCTTACTGCAGTGGCAGGCCTCGTTGCCTTCACTATTTACACTTTTCCTATTGTTTCTTGCGGCCGCATCTCTACTGACGCGGCTCTGGTTTGTAAAAACATTGTCGGCACGGATAGTGCTGCTAGGTATCAGCGGCGCCTTGCTCGGTTTTGTCTGGGCTGCTTTACTGGCACATCTCTACCTCAGACAAGAACTACCGTTGGCCTTAGAAGGAAAAGACATTATCGTGGTCGGCACGGTAGATAGCTTGCCCGACTATGCGGCCCGCGGTGTGCGCTTTAACTTTCTGGTTGAAGAAGTCTTGGCGCAAGAGGGGCAGCATGTCGCTCCCGTTATTCCATCTAGAATTTCCTTGTCTTGGTATGCCAAATCGCGTGCTAACGCAGTTAGCACGGAAGTTGACAACACAGTTGGCGACTCGCCTAGCCGTTCAACCATCAGCGCGAAAATCAATGCAACCACTGACAATATGATTGCAGTGTTGGCGCAAGTTCATGCTGGTGAACGTTGGCGGCTCACTGTGCGATTGCGCAGGCCACATGGCAATGCCAATCCGTATGGTTTTGATTACGAAGCGTGGTTGCTGGAACAAAATATAAGAGCCACTGGGTATGTACGTGATGTTAATCCACATGCCGTCGATACATCATCGAATCAACGATTGCAGGATTTTGTACCAGGATTTAACAACGTCATCGATCGCAGTCGAGAATGGTTGCGTGATCGGATACAAACTAGTTTGCCTGGTAAGTCATACGCAGGCGTGATAGTCGCATTGGTGGTAGGTGATCAGCGTGCGATCAGCGAGCAAGACTGGTTAGTGTTCAAGCGCACCGGCATCAGTCATTTGATGTCGATCTCGGGTTTGCACATTACGATGATTGCCGCAATGTTTGCTTGGCTAGTCATGGCCTTGTGGCGTCGCTCGTTTTTTACGCGCGCATCGTTGCCTTTGCGATTGCCAGCACAGAAGGCGGCAGCGATCGCTGGTGTGGCCGCTGCGCTGATTTATGTATTACTTGCTGGTGCAGGCGTGCCGGCGCAACGCACGCTATGCATGCTGAGCGTGGTAGCCATCGCTTTATGGTGTGGTCGACTAACGCAGGTGTCGCATGTCTTGTGCATTGCATTGGGCGCGGTATTGATATTTGATCCGTGGGCGGTATTGATGCCGGGGTTTTGGTTGTCGTTCGCTGCGGTGGCATTGATTTTGTATGTCAACGTCGATAGGCCACAGACAACGAACGATGCGATAACGCCTGAACGGCGTTGGCAGCGCACAATGATGGCCGCTATAGCGACCGCAACGCGCACCCAATATGCGATTACGCTTGGCTTGGTGCCATTGACGATCTTGCTGTTTGCGCAAACTTCTTTGGTCAGCCCTATCGCTAATGCAATCGCGATTCCACTTGTTAGTTTCTTGGTGACACCGGCGGCTTTACTCGGCAGTGTATTGCCCGCGCCTTTATCGATTTGGACACTCAGTACTGCACATTATTTGATTACTGGGTTAATGCAGTTTCTGCAATGGTTAAGCGCTTTGCCGATGGCGGTATGGATTGCGCCGGTGCCGTCATGGTGGATGTTTGCTCTAGCGGTGATCGGCTTACTGTGGATGTTGGCGCCACGTGGTTGGCCAGCGCGTTATCTGGGTGGTTTTTTTTGGTTGCCACTGATTTTGAATGCGCCGTCGCATCCCGCTAGCGGCGAAATGTGGGTGACTGCCTTTGATGTTGGGCAGGGCATGGCAGTATTGGTAGAAACAAAAGAACACAGACTGCTCTACGATACGGGGCCAGCGTACTCGGCACAAGCCGATGCAGGCGAGCGAATTATTTTGCCTTATCTACGTGCGCGTGGGATTGACAAGTTGGATGTGATGATGGTTTCCCACAGCGATAGCGATCATGCCGGTGGTGCCTTGTCTGTTCTGCGCGAAGTGACAGTGGCGAATGTGCTTTCGTCTCTGCCTAAGGCGAGCCCGATTACGCTTGCTGCGCAAAAGTCTAGCCAATGTTTGGCTGGGCAACATTGGCAATGGGCCGATGCGTATTTTGAGATACTGCACCCCGTGACTTATCTCGATGATGGAGCAAGACCGAATGCGCGTAGTTGCGTGCTTAAAATTACGCTAGGAAACCATGCCCTTCTTTTACCTGGTGATATTGAGGCTGGACAGGAGGCGGCATTGATACACGCCGACGCCACAAAATTGCGGGCTGATGTCTTGTTGGCTCCCCATCACGGGAGCGGCACTTCCTCGACATTGCCGTTTTTGCATGCGGTGAGCCCGCGTATCGCCATTTTTCAGGTGGGCTATCGCAATCGCTACCATCACCCTAAGCAGCAGATAGTCGATCGTTATGCGGACCTAGGGATCCGGTCGGTTCGTAGCGACCTCGATGGCGCCGTCACTTTGCGTTTTGCGTCTGAGATTACGATGCAAACCTATCGTACAGAACATGCCCGCTATTGGTATGGGCGGTAGCGCAGAGTAGTTGTTTTAAAATGTGTCGAAAACGCCCAAGCTTGAGTGGGGTTGCGGTATAATTCGAATTTCCCGCACGTGCCGTTCGGCACCATTCGCAATGACCAAGTTTGTATTTGTCACCGGCGGCGTAGTTTCTTCCCTAGGTAAGGGAATTGCTGCCGCTTCTCTCGCTGCGATCCTCGAATCGCGCGGTCTTAAAGTCACTCTTCTCAAGCTCGATCCGTATATTAACGTTGATCCCGGCACGATGAGCCCGTTCCAGCATGGTGAGGTTTTTGTCACCGATGATGGTGCCGAGACTGATCTGGATCTAGGACACTACGAGCGTTTTATTACCGCCAAGATGCGCAAGGTGAATAACTTCACCACCGGCCAGATTTACGAATCGGTGATTCGCAAGGAGCGTCGTGGTGAGTATCTGGGCAAGACTGTGCAGGTGATTCCGCACATCACCAACGAAATTCAAGATTTTATCTATCGCGGTGCCGAGGGATTTGACGTTGCTTTGGTAGAAATTGGCGGTACTGTTGGTGATATCGAGTCGCTGCCGTTTCTGGAAGCTGCACGTCAATTAAGTTTGCGCGCTGGTCGTAATGCGGCGGCATTCGTGCATCTGACGTTGGTGCCGTATCTGGTATCGGCGGGTGAGTTAAAGACCAAGCCGACCCAGCACAGCGTGCAAAAATTACGTGAGATTGGTATTTTCCCCGATGCGCTGCTGTGTCGTGCTGATCGTCCGATTCCGGATGACGAACGCGCTAAGATTTCGCTGTTTTCCAATGTGCAAGAAGATGCAGTGATCTCGGTATGGGATGCCGACACCATCTACAAAATCCCACAAATGCTGCATGATCAAGGCTTGGATCGTATTGTTTGCGAAAAGTTAAACTTGTCACCGCAGCCGGCCGATCTGTCGGTGTGGACCAAGCTGGTGCATGCACTCGAAAACCCTAAAGAAACTATCACCATTGGTATGGTCGGCAAATATGTCGATTTGACTGAATCATATAAATCGCTGACCGAGGCCTTGCGTCACGCTGGCATTCATACTGAAAGCCGCGTCAATATCGAGTATCTGGATTCTGAAGATATTGAAAAAAATGGTCCGGAATGTCTGACTAAATACGATGCTATTTTGGTACCTGGTGGGTTTGGTAAACGTGGTGTCGAAGGCAAAATCACATCAGCTCGTTTCGCCCGTGAAAACAAGATTCCCTATTTTGGTATCTGTCTCGGCATGCAGGTAGCCTTGATCGAATACGCGCGCAATATGGCGGGTCTGGATAAAGCCAATTCGACCGAATTTGAGCCAAATACCGAGCAACCAGTAGTAGCACTGATTAACGAATGGCAGAATCACGATGGTCGTATCGAGCATCGCGATATCAACTCCGATCTCGGTGGCACCATGCGTCTGGGTGCGCAAACTTGCGCAGTTAAAGCAGGCACCTTGGCGGCTGAAATTTATGGCGACGAAGTGACCGAGCGTCATCGTCATCGCTATGAAGCCAATAATCATTATCTGTCACGCATTGAAGAAGCAGGTTTGATTGTGGCAGCACGTACACCGACTGAATCCTTGTGCGAAATCATGGAGTTGCCACGGACTGGTGAGCATGCGCATCCTTGGTATATGGGTGTGCAATATCATCCTGAGTTCAAGTCAACTCCGCGTGATGGACATCCGTTGTTCATTTCGTTCATTAAGGCGGCGCTAGCGCACAAGCAGGCAGCCAAATTGAACAAGAATGTCTGAATCACTGGCTGTACTGTTAGTTATGTAGCCTAGGTTATCGCTGCTGATATATGAGCGGATTAGTTAAAAAAGAACAGTTCAGGAAGAATAGTTCAAGAATTTTGATTGAGGAGAAATAGATGAGTGCAATTGTTGACATCATTGGGCGTGAAATTATCGATTCGCGCGGCAATCCAACCGTCGAGTGCGATGTATTGCTCGAGTCGGGCGTAATGGGTCGCGCTGCGGTACCTTCCGGCGCATCGACCGGTTCGCGTGAAGCGATGGAATTACGTGATGGCGATAAAAACCGCTATTTCGGCAAAGGTGTATTGAAAGCCTGCGAAAATATCAATACAGAAATCTCCGAAGCGATCATGGGCCTAGATGCCAATGAACAGGCATTTCTGGATCGCACTTTGATCGACCTAGATGGTACCGATAGCAAATCACGTCTGGGCGCAAATGCGACCTTGGCGGTGTCGATGGCAGTGGCAAAAGCCGCGGCGGAAGAAGCTGGTTTGCCTTTGTATCGTTATTTCGGTGGCTCGGGTGCGATGCAAATGCCGGTGCCGATGATGAACGTTATCAATGGCGGCGCGCACGCGAACAACAGCCTAGATTTGCAGGAATTCATGATTATTCCGGTTGGGGCACCTAGCTTCCGCGAAGCGATTCGCTATGGCGCCGAAGTATTCCATACGCTGAAAAAAATCATTAATGACAAAGGCTTGCCAACTTCAGTCGGCGACGAAGGTGGTTTTGCCCCTTCCGTTGAAAACCACGAAGCAGCGATCAAATTGATTTTGCAAGCGATAGAACAAGCTGGCTACGAGCCGGGTACGCAAATCGCGCTGGGTCTGGATTGTGCCGCGAGTGAATTTTACAAGGACGGCAAATACCATTTGGCAGGTGAAGGCATGAGCTTGTCGAGCACAGACTTTACCAATTTACTGGGCACGTGGTGCGATAAGTACCCAATCATTTCGATTGAAGACGGCATGGCCGAGAATGATTGGGAAGGTTGGGCAACGCTGTCGAATGCGTTAGGCAAAAAAATCCAATTGGTGGGCGATGATTTATTTGTCACGAACACCAAGATTTTGCGTGAAGGCATACAGAAAAATATCGCCAATTCGATCCTGATTAAAATTAATCAGATCGGTACGCTGACCGAAACTTTTGCTGCGATTGAAATGGCAAAGCGTGCTGGTTATACCGCTGTGATTTCACATCGCTCTGGTGAAACAGAAGATTCGACCATTGCCGATATCGCGGTGGGTTGTAATGCCTTGCAAATCAAAACTGGTTCTATGTCGCGTTCCGATCGCATGGCAAAGTACAACCAGTTGTTGCGTATCGAGGAAGATCTGGGCGATATCGCCAGCTATCCTGGTCGTGACGCATTCTATAACCTGAAGTAAAACCCCAATTCCGGTCTGCATCTGCTGACCGGATTTTTCGCTCAAGAGCCGATGCGACTGATTATTCTGTGCCTTGCAGTGTTGGCGGTGTTGGTCCAATATCCGCTGTGGCTGGGAAAAGGCGGCTGGCTACGCGTATGGGATATGGAGCAACAGGTGACGGCAGCGCATCAAAAAAATGACGAGCTGCGCGCGCGCAATGCAAAGCTGAGTTCAGAAGTACGGGATCTGAAAGATGGCACCGGTTCCATCGAGGAACGTGCCCGTTCCGAGCTGGGCATGATTAAAGACAATGAAGTTTTTGTGCAAGTTCTTGATCAGAAAAAAAAGTCCTCTTTTGTTGCGATTCCACGCCCTACCGCAGAGGCGGAAATTCCGGCCGCCGACAAGCGCTGATTTGCGCTGACATGCACGTCGGTTTGGCCTAGTGGGTGGCTGAGCTAGGTGGGATCAAAGTTTCGACCACTTCTTCGGTCGTAAAAATCTGCACACAATCAACGGCATCAAAGTTGTACAGTTGACCGCAAAAATCGCAGTTAATCTCCAGTTTCCCGAGTTCTTGTACGGCAGATTCAACTTCTTGTTGGCCCAGCATTTTCAGCATATTGCCGACTTTTTCACGTGTGCAGCCGCAGACGAATTGTGCATGCTGTGGTTCAAATACACGTATCGTTTCTTCCCAAAACAAGCGGCGCATCAGTGTCTCGGGGTCGGTTTCCAATAGTTCGTTGGGGCGTAAGGTTGAGGCTAACATCACCGCACGATCCCAAGTTTGCATATCGTCAGGGCTGTCTTCGTCAGCAATCGCATAGCCGCCTTCGTGCGGTAACTTTTGCAGCAATAAGCCGCGCGATACCTGGTCGTCGGCCGCGAGCCAAAGCTTGGTATCCAACTGTTCGGAACGTAGCATATAGTTTTCTATCACGGTGGCGACGTTGTCGCCGTCTAATGGCACGATCCCTTGATACGGTTTCTGACCAGGTAATTTATCGTTAGGGTCCAGCGTGATGACGAAACGACCCTGACCGTTAATATTGACCAGCTCTGGCAGCGTGGCATTGTCATCAATCACCGCGTCGTCTGCAAGCTTAGCCATCGCGCGCAGATTGAGCGCTGAATCACATTCGGCGACCAATAACCGCACGGGTCCATCGCCGTGAATTTGCATCACGATCACGCCATTGAACTTGAGATTAGCAGTCAACAACGCAGCGGCGGATAGCATTTCACCCACGATCGTTTGCACAGCTTTGGGATAAGTACGGCGCGATCGAACTTGCTGCCACGTCTCAGACAGATCAACCAATTCGCCGCGCACGGTCGCATTTTCAAATAAAAACTTTTGTAAGGTATCAGCCATACTTATCCTATTTTTTTCAATGTATTTTTAAATTCCTGCGCACGCGCGACATAACCATCTGTAATACGTGTCAACCGTGCAGTGTCCTCTAGTGTCAACTGACGCACTACGCGCGCGGGCGTGCCGAGGATGAGCGAATTGTCGGGAAATTCTTTACCTTCGGTAATCAATGCTCCTGCGCCGACTAAGCAATTTTTTCCAATTTTTGCACCGTTTAATATGACAGCTTGAATTCCAATCAATGACCCTTCGCCGACCGAGCAGCCATGTAGCATCGCTTGGTGACCGACACTGACACCATCTTGCAAGCTTAGTGGGAATCCCGGATCGGCATGCAGCACCGCGCCTTCTTGTACATTACAACGCGCGCCGATGACAATATCCTCATTGTCGCCACGGATGGTGGCTTGAAACCAAACGCTGGCGCAAGCGCCGATCTGCACGCGCCCGATCACATCTGCGGATTCGGTAACAAAAGCGTCAGCAGAGATAACGGGAGCATGTTCGCCAAATTGGTAGATAGCCATGGTTTCAGTAGAATGGTCGTGCTTGTTTGATGACGTGTGCTGATGACAGGGCACACGGCAGATAGATAAGAAAAATTCTGGAACAAGATTCAGTTGCTGTAGATAGGGGCGATCCCCAAAATTGAAAGCTTGCATCCGCAATGTTAGTTTGAGACTTGGGTTGTAGTCGTCAAATTTCACAAAAAACATATTTTACGTTATGCCCATGCCATCGTCATCTATCGATTCGCCGTCTAACATTGCCAACTTCGCTAACGAGTTACGGCATGCGGCATTGCTTTGTATTTGCACCTCTGATGCCAACAAAAAGGCCGCAATGGTGCGCTCTATGGCCGATGCTTGGCGGGCTGGGCAGCTAACGTTGGACAGCGCCGTGCAATTGCAGGCGAGTGCTGTGATTCCGGGTCGTCCCGCCAAGCCAGAGTTGATCTCTCCCAAGCTGGTCAAACATCGTTCGATGCGAACCGTGGAGGGGCGCGCGGCGATGATTCATGCGCTGACGCATATAGAATTTAATGCGATTAATCTGGCTCTGGATGCGATCTGGCGTTTTGCTGGTATGCCGGATGACTATTATCGCGATTGGCTGCAAGTGGCTACCGAAGAAGCGAATCACTATTCTTTGCTCGCCACGCACTTGCAAAGCCTGGGTTTTCAGTATGGCGACTTTCCAGCGCATAACAGTCTGTGGGAGATGTGCGACAAGACCCGTGAAGACTGTCTGGCACGTATGGCGCTGGTTCCGCGAACCCTAGAGGCTCGTGGCCTCGATGCGTCGCCACGTACGCGTAATAAACTTGAGCAAGCTGGTGATGCGCCAGCGGCGGCGATTATCGATCTGATTTTGCGTGAAGAAATAGGGCACGTTGCGATTGGTAATCGTTGGTATAACTATCTCTGTGAGCTACAGGCGTACGATCCTTTGTCCACTTATAGCGAGTTAGCGATGCGTTACAAGGCGCCAGTGTTGCATGGCCCTTTCAATGTTGATGCGCGCAGAGCGGCCGGTTTTACTGAAATGGAATTAAAAATGCTGATGGGAAACATGCCTGAATGACACGTAAAAGCATTTTTTGAATTTTTTTACTGCATCAAGGAAACTTGCCCAGCATTTTGCCGTCAGATGGTTTGATTGCCTGAAAAGCAATTCGGGCGGTTCGCTTTTAAATCAAACAACTTAGGGGGTATTCCATGAAGATGAATAAATCAATGATTTCGGTATTGGCTGCAGGTTTGCTGGTTCTCGGTTTAGCCGCTTGCGAAAAAAAAGGCCCTGCAGAACAAGCTGGCGAAAAAATTGATAATGCGATGGACAGCGCAGGTAGCTCAATGAGCAAAGCAGCCGAAGATGTTAAAGATGGCGCTGCTGATATGAGTAATGAAGCCGGTAAAAAAATGGATCAGGCAGGCGAAAAAATACAAGAAAGCGCTAACGACGCTAAGAACTAATAAAACTGGTTTACGGCAGGCTTTCAAGGCCGGTAAGACAGGCGTTCGTTTGGGACTGCAGAAAATGCGTTGATCTGATTGATCAGCGCATTTTTATTTTCACGATATTGCAATGATTAGCTGTAGACGCAAGATCAACATGTCTATAAAGAAGTAAGGGAAATCCAACACGGTAGATTTACAAACGTAATCCATCAGTTATTAGTAACGAAATTGGTCATAATTTAGGGCCTACGAAACTATCGCGTAAGAAGTTGATGGAGAAGCTGCAGTGCAGCCCCAATTTTCATTCGCCTTTAATTCGTCCAAGTATCATCATTTATAGATTTTTACATGAAGTTTTCCCGTTCTGAATGGATCACAATTCGCGGTTTGCGTTATCACGTCCGGCATTGGGGGCGGGATGATGCGCCCATGCTTTTCATGTTGCATGGCTGGATGGATGTCTCTGCTACTTTTCAATTTTTAGTAGATGCCTTAGCAGGCGAGTGGCATGTGATTGCACCAGACTGGCGTGGTTTTGGCTTGAGTGAGCATGCCGCATCAACCTATTGGTATCCCGATTATTTGGCGGATCTTGAATCTCTGTTGGAGCATTATTCCTCGAACCATGCAGTTACGTTGCTCGGTCATAGTCTAGGCGCCAATGTGGCGGCAATCTATGCTGGCGTCCGGCCTGCACGCATCGCTAAGTTGATATTGTTAGAAGGTTTTGGCGTGGCGGCGACATCTCCCACCCAAGCGCCATCACATTATGCGAAATGGCTAGATCAACTACGTGAACCTGCGTTGCTGCGTACTTATGCTTCTGCGGCGGAGGTTGCGCTCCGTCTACAAAAGAATAATCGACGCTTGTCAGCAGAGCGCGCGGATTTTTTGAGCAAACATTGGGCGCGGGAAAATACAGAAGGTCGCTGGGAAGTTTTGGCAGACGCGGTGCACCGTTTACCTAATCCCTATTTGTATCGGGTTGATGAAGTGATGGCCTGCTGGAGCAACATTACAGCCGATGTTTTGTGGATAGAGGCGCGCGATAGCGAGTTGATCTCGCGTTTAGGTGGTGAGTTGCACAGCGATGCGTGTCAGCTTGCTGCGCGTGCCGAAATCGATAGAAGGATCGCATTTATCAAAAAAAATCATAGACTCACTGTGGAGAATGCCGGCCATATGTTGCAGCATGATCAGCCGGAAATATTGGCACTGGCGATCGAGCAATTTTTACAATAATTTTTTATCCTGATATGTATTGATTCCCGTTGTCATGAGCGAGACATAAAGACGTCTTAAGCTGTCTCTTTTTTAATTTTTTTAATCGTATTCGCGGCGTTTGATTGCATGCATGATTAGGTAATACGTGACGTAGCTATCGCGCGTACAATTTGTCTATGGTTACGTATAAGTCACCCCCCCATATTTAGAGTTACTTGTAATGTTAAACGTTGATCTTCATTGTCACTCCAATCGCTCTGACGGCACGCTGTCACCGACGGCGCTGGCTGCTCGCGCCAAAGAGAATGGCGTCGATTTGTGGTCGATGACGGATCATGATGAAATTCGCGGAATTGCTGAAGCACGTGCTGCTGCGCAAGCGCTAGATTTGCCCTTTGTGTCGGGTGTTGAAATATCGGTTACTTGGTCTAATCAGACGGTGCACATCGTTGGCTTACAGATAGACGAAACCAATAAAACTTTAGTCGACGGTTTGACTGCGACACGAGGCGGTCGGGATCAGCGTGCGCGGGAGATTGCCGCACAGCTTGAAAAGGCGGGCATAGGTGACGCTTTTGAAGGAGCTCTCAAGTATGTTGGCAACCCCGACTTGATTTCGCGTACGCACTTTGCACGGTACATTGTTGAACTAGGGCTGGCCAAAGACTTGTCGGAGGTGTTCAGTAAATATTTGGGTGAAGGCAAGCCCGGTTACGTCCCCCATTGTTGGACTAGTTTGCAAAATGCAGTTGAGTGGATACGCGGTGCGGGAGGGGTTGCGGTGATCGCGCATCCGGGACGCTATAAATTTAGTGAGCTCGCTTTTGATGCCTTATTTAACGAATTCAAGGATCTCGGCGGAAAAGCGATCGAGGTAACGACCGGGAGCCATAGCGCCGATCAATACGAGCAATACGCCAAAGTCGCCAATCAGTACGGATTTCTCGCTTCACGTGGTTCTGACTTTCATGGCCCCGGCGAGTCGCGTATGGATCTGGGCGGCTTGCCTGCTTTGCCGAGGAATGTGCAGGCAATATGGCATGACTGGAAAATACACGGCTAAATTATCACCTGATGAATTTTTGAGTGCATGCTGAGCGCTGTGCTTTTGTATTGATTGATCGTTTCATTCTATTTTTTTACATTACATCGATTCTGCTCTTGAAATTCTGCGCAGCAATCTTATCTAACATGCGCATTTCCCCTTATTTCCCGGAGACCTAGAATGAAACGGATTTTCCTCTTCATTGCAACCAACATCGCTGTGATCGCGGTGATGTCGATTGTGTTGTCGTTGTTGGGCGTGGACCGCTTTATTACACAGGCAGGTTTGAACTTGCCAATGTTGCTGGTCTTCTCGTTGGTAGTTGGTTTCACAGGTTCGATCATTTCGCTACTGATCAGCAAGCCGATGGCTAAATGGAGTACGGGGGCGCGTATCATCGAGGCACCATCTTCGAGCACTGAGCTATGGTTGATCGATACCGTACGCAAACTTGCGGATCGTGCCGGCATTGCAATGCCGGACGTCGCTGTCTACGACGGGCCAGCTAATGCTTTTGCTACCGGCGCATTCAAGAATTCTGCTTTGGTCGCGGTGTCGACCGGACTGCTGCAAAGCATGAGCAAAGATGAAGTTGAGGCGGTGTTAGCGCATGAAGTAGCGCACGTCGCCAACGGTGATATGGTTACCATGACCTTAGTGCAAGGCGTAGTGAACACCTTCGTCGTGTTTTTGTCGCGTGTAGTTGGCTATTTTGTTGATCGCGCGCTGTCCTCTCGCGATAACAATAGCAATAGTGGCGGCGGCATTGGTTACATGGTGACAGTGCTGGTTTGTCAGGTCGTTTTTGGTATTGCCGCATCGGTCATCGTGGCATGGTTTTCACGCCATCGCGAGTTTCGTGCCGATGCTGGTGCTGCCAAACTGTTGGGTACACCGCAGCCGATGATGAATGCACTTGCACGTTTAGGCGGTATCGAGCCTACCAGCTTGCCAGAGGGCTTAGCGTCGCTGGGGATCAATGACAAGCCAGGTTTTATGAGTTTGTTTTCCAGCCATCCGCCGATCGAGGCGCGCATCGCTGCTTTGCGTGAATTACGCTAAGTTATACTGATTTTTTGTGCTGATTTTTACTGTGTCAGCTTATTAACCATTTAACTTTAGTCATTTAATTTTTAACAGGCATAGTGGCGATGCTGAGTTGATACCAGCATCGCCTATTTTTTATGAGCCAATTTTTTCAAATACATCCAGACAATCCGCAACTTCGCTTAATCAATCAAGCGGTGCAGATTATCAATAGTGGTGGCATCGTCGCGCTGCCGACGGATTCTTGCTATGCATTGGTCTGTCGTCTAGACGATAAGGATGCTGTGACGCGCCTGCGGCGTATTCGTAATGTCGACGACAAACATCATTTAACATTGCTATGTCGAGATTTGAGCGAGATTGCTCTGTATGCGCGGGTTGATAATCAGCAGTATCGGTTGCTGAAAGCGGCGACCCCTGGGCCGTATACCTTTATTCTTGAAGCGACCAAAGAAGTGCCACGTCGTGTCAGTCACCCATCACGTAAAACCATCGGTTTACGCGTGCCGGAAAATCGCATAGCGCAAGCTGTGCTGGAGGAGTTGGCGCAACCTTTACTTGGCACAACCTTGATCTTGCCCGATGAAAAACATCCGTTGACTGATCCTGATGAAATCCAACAACGTCTGGCTAAACAACTGGATCTGATCATCGATGGTGGTGCCTGTAGTTTTGAGCCGACCACCGTATTGGATTTGACCACTAGCGAACCGGTCTTGATACGTCAAGGGCGCGGTGATGCAGCGATGTTCGGGCTTTGATGGCGGTGATTCCGCTTTCTCGCTATTGCGTTGCTGCCGTAGTATCCCATTCTTTTTGAATTTATCCGGTGTATGGCCCGCAGCGGCGGGCGATAGACGCCGACTAGTTCTCCCTCTCTGATAAAATCTCGCCGATGGATAATTTGATTCAAACTTTTGCTATCTATGCGTTGCCGATCGTCTTTGCGATTACGCTGCATGAAGCGGCGCACGCCTACGCAGCAAGGTATTTCGGCGACAATACTGCTTACGCGCAGGGTCGAATGAGCTTAAATCCAATCAAGCATATAGACCCGATTGGTACCTTGCTAATTCCGATCGTGCTGTATTTTGTTGGTAGCCCATTCTTGTTTGGCTATGCAAAACCAGTGCCGGTCAATTTTGGTAATTTGCGCAATCCCAAAAAGCAAATGGCTTGGGTCGCGTTGGCAGGTCCTGCGGCAAATCTGGTGATGGCTTTAATGTGGTTATTACTCTCCATTGTGCTGACCGTGATGCAGGTGAATGAAGTCTTTTTCTTCAAAATGGCGCAAGCTGGTGTGCTGACTAATTTGGTGATTTTTGCGTTTAATCTTTTCCCCGTGCCGCCTTTAGATGGTGGTCGCATAGTGACGAGTATTTTGCCGCATCGTTACGCTTATAAATATGCCAAGCTTGAGCCGTATGGTTTCTTTATTGTGTTGGGTTTGATGTTCTTGCAATTGCTTGGTTACTGGATGATTCCAGTGATGACACTGGCAAACGGCGCATTGAAATTACTGGTTTCTCCTCTCACGTTTTTATTAAATTGATCTCTTATGGTTCCTGATCTTGTGGTTTCAGGCATGCGCCCAACGGGTGCGATGCATCTCGGTCATTTTCATGGTGCACTCAAAAACTGGGTCAAGTTGCAGGCCAGCGTGCCGTGCATGTTTTTTGTCGCCGACTGGCATGCATTAACCACGCACTATGACGATCCCAGCATCATCGAAACCAGTACCTGGGACATGGTGATTGACTGGCTGGCGGCAGGTATCGACCCGGAGAAAGCAAGTATCTTTATTCAGTCGCAAGTGCCTGAGCATGCTGAGTTACATCTGTTGTTATCGATGGTGACGCCGCTGGGATGGTTAGAGCGTGTGCCGACTTACAAAGATCAACAGGAAAAACTGGCAGGTCGCGATTTGGCAACTTATGGTTTTCTTGGGTATCCACTGTTGCAGGCCGCAGATGTGTTGATTTATCGCGCCACCCAAGTGCCGGTGGGCGCCGACCAGATTCCGCATATTGAAATGATGCGTGAAATTGCGCGCCGCTTTAATCATATCTATGGCAAGGAAACAGGCTTTGAGGAAAAGGTCGAAGCATCGCTGCAAAATTTAAACGGCAAGCAAAACAAGAAATTCAAGGAATTGCGCGTTGCGTATCAAGAGCAGGGTAAGAGCGAGGCGTTAGGTTGGGCGCAAACGCTGCTCGACAGCGTGGAAAACATTAGCGTCAACGAGCGTGAGCGTTTGTTGGCCTATCTGGCTGGTACGCGTAAGCAGATATTGCTAGAGCCACAGGTTTTGCTGACCGAGTCCTCGCGTTTGCCTGGACTGGATGGACAAAAAATGTCCAAAAGCTACGGCAACGCGATCGCCTTGCGTGAAGACAAAGAAACACTGACCAAAAAAATCCGCACCATGCCGACTGATCCGGCACGCGTGCGTCGCACCGATCCTGGCGATCCAGAAAAATGCCCGGTGTGGCAACTGCATCAGGTGTATTCAGACGCCGCGACGAAAGAGTGGGTAATGAAAGGGTGTACTTCTGCTGGAATCGGCTGTATCGAGTGCAAACAACCTGTCATCGACGCGGTCTTGAAAGAGCAAGAGCCTATGCGCGAACGTGCACAACAATATCTGGATAACCCAAAGCTAGTTCGCGAGATCGTCGCCGCCGGTGGTGAGCTGGCGCGAACGCGCGCGCGTGAAACCATGCATGAGGTGCGTGAGGCAATGGGTCTGGGTTATAAATCTTGATTCAAAACCTGGCACTTGAGCCAAAGCGTGGCGTTAGAGAAACCGGATCAGAAATGCGTGAGTCAGAAAATGGGTGAGTCAAAGTATGGATAATTCGGCCAGTGTTGCCGCTATCCACCATGCGCTTGATGGCGCCTCGCCGTGGGTGGCGCGCTTTATCGACCTGATCCCAGCTGGTGGCGAAGTGCTTGATCTCGCTTGCGGTGGCGGACGGCACGCACGCTTATTAGCGGCGCATGACCATCTGGTGCTAGCGGTTGATCGGAATGCTGAGTCGCTGGCGCTTGCCGCTGGTACGGGTGTCACGACTTTGCAGTTGGATTTGGAGACGAATGGTGACGATGGCAAGGCTCATGATACTTGGCCGTTTGCGGTCAACCGATTTGCCGGTATTGTCGTTACTAATTATCTGCATCGGCCTTTGTGGCCGCAGATCGTCGCTAGTTTGGCGGTAGGAGGGGTGCTAATTTATGAAACCTTTGCGCAGGGTAATGAGCAGTTCGGTAAGCCTTCCAACCCCGCCTTTTTGCTGACGCGTGGCGAATTGCTTCAAGTCGCTCAAAATCACGGCTTGCAGATAGTGGCTTTTGAGGATGGTTACGTCGATATCCCCAAGCCAGCGATGGTGCAAAGAATCTGTGCAGTTAAACTGGATGCAATGAATTGGTCGCAAAATTTGCGTTTAAATTGATCGCTTATTGCTATACGGACTGCACCACACAAGCGGGCTATCCGCTACAATCTACTATTATCTAATTTTTCCCGTCGATATCATGATTCAAGGAAGCCTAGTCGCAATTGTTACTCCCATGCATGCAGATGGCGCGCTCGACCTGCCTGGTCTACGCAAGCTGCTTGACTGGCACATCGCTGAAGGTACTGACGGCATTGTGATTGTCGGTACTACCGGTGAGTCACCGACAGTATCGGTAGAGGAGCATTGTGAGTTGGTCAAGGTGGCGGTTGAACATGTTGCCGGACGTATTCCAGTGATTGCCGGTACCGGTGGTAACTCGACCTCGGAAGCGATTGAATTGACAGCATTTGCCAAATCGGTGGGTGCTGATGCTTCATTGCAGGTCGTGCCTTACTATAATCGGCCAACCCAAGAGGGCATGTATCAGCACTTCAAGAAAATCGCCGAGGCGGTGGATTTGCCGGTTATTTTGTATAACGTGCCAGGCCGCACCGTGGCTGACATGTCTAATGAAACCACCTTACGTTTGGCAACTGTGCCAGGTGTCATCGGGATTAAAGATGCGACGGGCAATATTGGCCGCGCGATTGACTTGATGCGTGTCGCACCTAAAGACTTCGCGGTTTATTCGGGTGACGATGCAACCGCGATGGCATTGATGTTTTGCGGTGGCAAAGGCAATATCTCCGTGACCGCCAATGTGGCGCCACGTGGCATGCATCAACTTTGTGATGCTGCAATTAATCTACGCGTTGCAGAAGCCGTGGCAATCAATAATAAGTTAGCTCCGTTGCATACCAAACTGTTTATCGAGCCAAATCCAGTGCCCGTGAAATGGGCATTGACAGAGATGGGTATGATGCAGCCTGGTATGCGTTTGCCTATCGTGCCGTTGGCGGTGGAGTATCATGAAACCGTTCGTGCTGCGTTGCGTGAATCAGGTGTATTACAATAAGCCGATTTGCTGACTTGGTGTTCGGCTCTGTTTTTTAGTATTTACTTTTATCCGGAAGATTTCGTACATGGCTCAATGTAGCTTCGCACAACGTGGAACAGTCTGCGTACTCGCGCTTCTCAGTCTGGCAGGATTGGCTGGATGTGATTCGGTTAACTCAATGTTGGAGCCTGACCGCATTGATTATAAAAGTGAGGCTAAGAAGGTACCGACGTTAGAAGTGCCGCCCGATCTGTCTCAACTGCAACGCGAAAATCGCTTTGCATTACCGGACACGCAAAATGGTACGGCAACTGCCTCAGCTTACAACCGCCTGCAAAATAAACGCGCGACAGAAGATGTCAGCGCCGTAGTGGCGCCAAAAGCCGCAGCCGATATGCAAGTTGTACGTGACGGCTCGCAACGCTGGCTAGTGGTTCCTCAAGCGCCAGAGAAATTATGGCCACAGATTAAAGATTTTTGGCAAGACAATGGTTTCTTGATTAGCCTAGATTCACCACAATCAGGGGTGATGGAAACCGATTGGGCAGAGAATCGCGCGAAAATTCCACAGGATTTCTTACGCAAAACGATCGGCAAAGTATTTGACGCACTGTATTCCACTGGTGAACGCGATAAATTCCGTACCCGATTGGAGCGCGGACCGAATGGCACTACCGAGATTTATATTAGCCACCGCGGCGCTGAAGAAGTGTTGACTGGCTCAGATAAATCGACCGCAGTATGGACCACACGTCCATCTGATCCTGGGTTGGAAGCTGAATTTCTGTCACGCTTAATGGCACGTTTGAGTGGTGAAGAGCGGCAAGAAGCCCAACAATCGGTGAAAAATGCCACCATGCAAGCGCCCCGCGCAAAGCTGGTCAAGGATGCGAGTGGTGGCAATTACGTGCAAGTTGATGAAGGTTTTGAGCGGGCTTGGCGCCGCGTCGGTTTAGCTTTGGATCGAGTCGGCTTTACCGTTGAAGATAGAGATCGCTCTAAGGGCGTGTATTTTGTGCGTTACGTTGATCAGGCCGACGAGGCACAAACTACCGACAAGAAAGGTTTCTTGTCCAATCTGTTCTCCTTTGGCTCCAAAGAGGATAAAGCCAAAGCGGCGGCACGTTACCAAATCGCGATTGCCAGTGCTGCTGACAATAGCAGAGTGAAAGTATTTAATAAGGATGGTCAGCCAGAAATATCAAAAACGGCCGACAAAATACTTACTTTATTGAACGAGCAATTGAAATAAATTTGTTGGTTGCAATCGTTTCCAACATTGATACTCCTGCCGAGGCTGACGATTGAAGTTCGCCAGTCTCGGTAGCGGCAGTGAAGGTAACGCACTTCTAATTTCCACCCAATCTGGCGGTACGCACACGACAGTGATGCTAGATTGCGGTTTTGGTATCCGTGAGACAGAGCAGCGTTTGGCACGCCTAGGGATGCTGCCGAATCAACTATCCGGTATCGTTGTCACCCATGAGCATCAAGACCATATCGGCGGCGTTTTCAAATTCGCACGGCGTCATCAGCTTCCGGTCTGGTTGACCTTTGGTACTTACCAAGCATGCGCCGGTAAGGATGCTGGTGTGACGATCCACTTTTGCCGCGATGGTGAAGCTTTGGCCATACGCGATTTGGAATTGGCGCCCTATACCGTCCCGCATGATGCCCGCGAACCAGTGCAGTACGTCGCCAATGATGGCTTGCTCAAACTGGGAGTATTAACCGATGCCGGCCACGTCACGCCTCACATGATCACTGCACTCGGAGCTTGTGACGCATTGATGCTGGAATGTAATCATGATCGTCAGATGTTGGCAGACTCTGCTTATCCACCTTCACTGAAACAACGCATAGGCGGTGCTTATGGACATTTGTCGAATCAGGTCGCCGGCGCACTGTTAAGTCAGCTTGATCAATCACGCCTCAAACAAGTGGTGGGCGCACACCTCAGTCTTAAAAATAATACATCCACTTTGGCGCATCAAACATTGATGGGGGCTGTAAGCGCGAATGTCGAGGTCAGCGTCGCCTGTCAAGAGCAAGGTTTTGGCTGGGTGATGATGCAGTCTTGAGTGTCTTGTGCGCAAACTCAAATATTTGAGTGCGAATGCATTTGCAGCAGAAATAAAAAAAGCCGACTGAAGTCGGCTTTTTCCATACGCTTACCGCGAATTACTTCGCTGGCTCTTCTGCTGGAGCAGCTGGTGCTTCCATTGGTGCAGCTGGGGTCTCTGCTGGTGTTTCTGCAGCTGGAGCAGCTGGTGCTTCTACAGCTGGTGCTTCTACAGCTGGTGCTTCTACAGCTGGTGGTGTTGTGATTTCAACTGCAGGTGCTTCTTCTTTTTTGCTGCAAGCGGTCAAAGCAATAGCGAACAGGGATGCGATCAGCAAAGTCTTAGTCATAATGGTCTTTCAAGTAGAAAAGTTAAGGTTGGTATCTAATGCGCAATGAATTATTACCGGTAATTATCGCTTTAGGAGTAATCGTCGATTGTTTTTGAGCTGTGATGTTGCGCCGCGACAAAGTTGAATATTCCTAGGCAATGATTATAGTGCACCTTTCTATTGTCCGTGCAAGTGTTTTACATTTAGCAAATAAAAATATTTTATTTAAAACCTTACAAAAAAAGAAACCGCATTTATTCAAATCGATTTCCGAATTTTTATTTGTACATATCGACCTTTTAGATCAATTTAGAAGTATCCAGCCATCCTTCTGCCAAGTATGTAGTGCATCAATGACATCGTCTGATGCAGTTTGTATATCGTCACCAGTTAAGCTTCTGTTTTCTGCAAGCTTCCTCAAAAGCTGTAAATCCGCGTTGTCGACCTCGAACGAGGTGCCGTTGATGAACACATATTTATTGCGATGCAGCATTTGCGTTTTGAGAGAAAGTTTTACACCCGTTTTTTGTGCTTTTTGTATAAATCTGGATGCGCTTAGTGCAAGCGCTGGTGCGGTGAAGTAAATATGTGTCGCCGGTTCGGACAGGTATTCTCCGAGAAAAAGGGCGATGTCGTCTTGCGTAAAACGCATTTTATTCAGCTCGCTAGAGACTTTGGAGAGCATCGTCGAACTGATCTCGGCATGCTGTTTGGACGGTTTGAGATCAGGATCTGCGTAGCGGCCCGGCAAATCAATCGTGTCGATCATGCTTTCTAAGAATGCTTCGCCTAATTCTTGGTAAGACGGCGCACGGAAACCGATGGAATAAGTCATGCATTCATCCATTGCTACGCCTTCATGTGCGTAATGGGGTGGCAGATACAACATATCGCCTGGCTCTAAAATAAACTCTTCTTCGGGCTGAAAATTTTGCAAAATTTTGAGCGGCATGTCTTCGACCAGAGTCAGATCGGTTTGCGCACTGATGCGCCAGCGTCGACGTCCGTGCGCCTGTAACAGAAAAACGTCATAAGAATCAAAATGTGCGCCGACGCCGCCACTTTCGGTGGCATAACTGATCATCAAATCATCCAGTCTCGTATCCGGAATAAAGTTGAACTGCCGCATCAATGCATCGACAGATGCATCATGCAAGTTCATGCTTTGCACCAGCAATGTCCAGTTTTTCTGTCGCAATGAGGGAACTTGTGCAAACGGACCGGTGTCCATTTTCCATTGCTTCTGACAAGTGATGAGACGTGATTCGACGTCTTCGTCCTTGATCATTTCAAATAGCTGATCGCGTGTTACCAGCGGTTTAAATTCGGGGATCGCCTGTCGTATAAGCAAAGGCTTCTTTTGCCAATAGTCGCGTAGAAATTCGGTCGCAGTCAGACCATTTAAGAGAGTCAGTTTTTTCATTCTGCCATTATAAGATGACGCCAAAATAATAACGTGGCTGTTTCAGATTCTTATTCTTACCCGGATCGATATTGTATTTCCTGCCGAGTCGCATGAGCACACAGGTATAATTGCTGCTACATAAATGAAAGGAATCAACATGAAAATTGCCAAAAATACGGTTGTTACCGTGGATTACAAATTATCGGACGCCCAAGGCAGTTTGATTGAAGAAAGCCGGGATCCTATGGTGTATCTGCACGGTGGATATGAAAATACTTTGCCTAAAATCGAAGAAGCGCTAGAAGGTAAAGAAGTTGGCTTCGAGGATACCATCCAGGTTGAGCCCGATGATGCCTTCGGTGATTATGATCCTGAGTTAGTAAAGATCGAGCCGCGTGATCGTTTGCCGACGCCACTTGAAGTCGGTATGCAGTTTGAAGGTTCACCAGAAGCAGAAGAGGGCGAAGAAATGCCTTTGATTTTTACGGTAACTGATATTGCTGATGACAAGGTCGTGTTGGATGGCAATCATCCTTTAGCTGGTATGGCTCTGCGTTTTACGCTGAAGGTAACAGATGTGCGTGCCGCCACCGAGGAAGAAATTGCGCACGAACACGTGCATGGTGCGCATGGTCATCATCATGAGATTGACGATGGTGAAGAAGGTGATCACTTCCGCAGTCATCCTATTCATTAAGCGAAATCATGGATTAAGCGTGGTGTTGAACACGCGAAGAGAAAATAAAAAACGGATGCCTAAGCATCCGTTTTTTATTTGCGAGAGAGGATGGGTCTTTGAGTAGGCTCAATGCAACTTAAGACATGTGGGTTAACGCTTGTTGACAATAAAAAGCTTGTCAGATTTTGGATGGATACTTATCTTGCGCCACGGCGCGCTGACGTGCAGCGTCCCAATATTGTGGTTCCACTTGATCGTATCGGTGTCAGAAACTTTCCCATTCTGCCGTTCGTTGTGTATCACTAACACCTTGCCAGCAAACTGTTTACTTAGAGTCTCAATCTTGTGACGGATTTCGCGGAAACCTCTGCGGTTTTGGCTTAATGATGAGGTCTGTTGCCCTTGTTCTTGTTGCGATTCGCGTAAAAATGGATCGCCATCGCAAAACAATACAATCGCGTCCAGCTTCTGAATTTTCGCCATCAGAAAAATTCGTTGTAGCCAATCATGATTGGCAATTTCTCTGTCTTCAAATTCGCTGTTGCGCCCAGCTGCATAAACATAATTGTTGTTATTGATCGGGATATTGATGGTCGCAAAAATAACCTCATGAATTTGCCAGCGCATGTTTTCTGCATAGTTGCGAAAGCGTGGTATCAGAGATTGTCGCGTCAGCGGTATCTTGCTATCACCGAATGAAAACTCACCATTGAAAAATAATTCGCGCAGACGGTTAATCGTTTCAAAAGGAATCAAGCGATTTTCTTGATCCTTGCACGCGACCCAATCGCTGGCAAGCAAAGAAACCACTAAGCCATTTTTTGCGCTTTGCAATAACGCAAACCGGTTCTGGAACACATAATCTGTGCAAGGCTCTTGCGCGGCTTTAATACCGTTCGCCACCACAAATGCAAGATTATCGGCATCGCTTTCTGCGATTGCTTGCTTCAATGCGTTGTTACCTAGATCCGATTGTAGTGCTGGTGCGAACACCCCAAAGCTAAAACCGCGGCTTTCATCCGCGTTTGACAACAATGGCGAAAACATCAGGCTAGCAAGTATGCTGAGCATGATTTTTTTGAACGGAATCATGGTGTTTGCCAAAGCGCTTTTAAATGATAAAGGGCATCGAGTGCCTCTCGGGGGGTTAAGGAGTCTGGGTCGAGTTCGTCGATTGCATCATGCAACGGCGAGGAGGGCACTGCTGCTGAACCTGCGGCATTCATTGAGTCGTCGCCAGCGAAAGAGGCAGGGGGCGTAGTGCTGGGCGAAAACAGATCGAATTGCGTCGTTGTTTGTAGTGAGTTCGCCTCCAATGTTGCCAGATGCTTTCGTGCTGCGCGGATAACCGCTTGCGGCACGCCCGCTAGTTGCGCCACTTGCAAACCATAACTCTGTGACGCTGGGCCAGCTTGTACCGCATGCAGGAAAACGATTTTATCCTTGTGTTCAACGGCAGAAAGATGAACGTTGCTGGCGCTGGTATGTGCATCCGGTAGTTGCGTTAATTCAAAATAATGCGTCGCAAACAGCGTAAAGCTTTGGGTTACCTCGATCAAATGTCTGGCAATCGCCCAAGCGAGCGCAAGTCCGTCAAAGGTGGAGGTGCCGCGACCAACTTCATCCATCAGCACCAGAGAGTTTTCTGTCGCGCCGTTCAAAATCGCTGCCGACTCCGTCATTTCCACCATAAAGGTAGAGCGGCCACCAGCCAGATCATCGGCCGCACCGATACGGGTAAAAATGCGGTCTATTGGGCCGATACTGGCGCTCGCCGCGGGCACATAACTGCCGACATACGCGAGCAGCGTAATCAGCGCCACCTGCCGCATATAGGTTGATTTACCACCCATATTGGGGCCGGTAATTAACAGTAATTTTTTTTCGCTGTGCAGCGAGCAATCGTTGGCGATAAAGCGCTCGATATTGTTCTCGACGACTGGATGACGACCTTGTTCGATGTGCAGTAAGGGTTCGGCAACAAGTTGTGGCGCGCACCAATTATTGCGAGCTGCATGTTCGGACAAGGCAACCAGCACGTCGAGTTGCGCCAACGCATGCGCAATATCCTGCAGAACGGCGATATGCGCGGTCAACTTCTGCAGTACTTGATCGTATAAATGCTTTTCACGCGATAGCGCCCGCTCCTGCGCTGACAATGCCTTATCTTCAAAGGCCTTCAGTTCTGGCGTGATATAGCGCTCGGCATTCTTGAGTGTCTGGCGACGGCGGTAATCATCTGGCACTTTATCCGTCTGGCCGTGTGTCACTTCGATATAAAAGCCATGCACCTTGTTGTACTCGACGCGCAGATTTGCGATACCGGTACGGGCGCGTTCACGGGTTTCTAGGTCGAGCAAAAATTGTCCAGCGTTTTCCGATAAGCCTCGTAGTTCATCCAGGTCTCCATCGTAGCCACGCGCAATCACGCCACCATCGCGCACCATTGCAGCGGGTTCAAGCGCAATCGCACGTTCCAGCAAATCCAGACATTCTGTAGGGGTGGCGAGCGCGTCGTGTAATTGCTTGAGTAACGGTGCATCCGCATCCTTGTTGCACATCGCGACATAGGCGCGTAACGAAGGTAATTGCTGCAAGCCGCTACGCATACCTGCTAAATCACGTGGTCGTGCTGAGAACAGCGCAACTCTGGTGGTGATGCGCTCTATGTCCGGTACTGCTGCGAGTGTGGAAGACAGACCGTGACAAGCATCAGTGCGCGTCAGGGCATCGATGGCCGCATGACGTGCGCGCGCAATCGCTTGCTCACGCTGTGCATGATGCAACCAGTGTCGCAACAAGCGCGAGCCCATCGCGGTGCGGCAGTGATCCAGCAGTGAGAATAGGGTGGCGGAATGGTTGTCTTGTCCGCGTATCGTTTCGGTCAGTTCCAGGTTGCGGCGCGTGGCGGCGTCCAGCCCTATGAATTCGTTTTCAGTTTCTACCGTCAGTGCGCGTACATGTTGCAAGCCTTTGCCTTGGGTTGCTTGCGCATAGCGTAGCAGGGCACCAGCGGCACCAATGGCGGCGCTTAGATTTTCTGCACTAAAGCCATTGAGCGTGCTGACGGCAAGTTGCTCATGCAAAGCTTTACGGCCATGATCCAGATCGAAATGCCAATCTGGCACCGTCGTGTTTTTCGCCATGGCAAATGCATGGAATAGACCATCGACACTACCGGGCACTAAAATTTCTGCTGGTGCGATACGCTCGATTTCCTGCTTCAGGCGCAGGTCTGCATTTTCTGTATCTGTCGCAAACTCCATCATGCGCAGATTGCCGCTGGCCATACTCAGCCAAGCCAAACCAATAGTGACGGTTTTGCGTTGCGTGACAGTGTAATAGGCCAGCAGCGCTTGTTCGGATTTCTCCGGGAGCAAATCAGAATCAGTCAAAGTGCCCGGCGTAATCACGCGCATAACCTTGCGCTCGACCGGACCTTTGCTGGTGGCGGGGTCGCCAATCTGCTCGCAGATGGCGATGGATTCGCCCAGCTTGACCAGTTTGGCTAGATATTGATCTGCCGCATGAAACGGCACGCCCGCCATTTTAATCGGATTGCCATTTGAGCTGCCGCGCTGCGTCAGCGTGATGCCGAGCAGGCGTGATGCCTTTTCTGCATCGTCAAAAAAAAGCTCGTAAAAATCGCCCATGCGATAAAAGATTAGCGTGGTTGGATGCTCGCCTTTGATGCGCAAGTACTGCTGCATCATTGGTGTGTGCTGGGGTTTTTCCGTAGGTTCTTTTTTTGTCATTGCACTAACAGGGGTTTTGCATTACATCAGTTGCTTTAATTTCTATAGTTACGCGCATATAGAGTTGTCATCGGTAACGCCGCTATCGAGTATATAGAAGGGGACGCTCACTGTGCTCAATGATGCAAGTTTAAAGTGCAGCGGTGCTACCGAGATGACTATTGTACGGGGTCGAGACGCAAAAAAAAGCCTCGATAAAATCGAGGCTTTTTTACGATCAGTACAATGATCTAGATAAACGAACTTTTATATCCGAGTGCACATCGTCCAAGGAGTAGCAGTTGTAGTGGCATTGTATGCCAAACCTGCCGGTGCTACCGCAGTTGGTGCTAACGGGTTGGCTGCGCCGCTAGCGCCACGTGCGGTACCAATATTGTTGCCGATGTTTGTTGCTGGCAGTGTACCGTCAATTGTTGCGTCAACGCCTAGAGCCTGTGCGGTCGTAAGGGAGGATACACAGACGGACGGTCCCGTGAGACCATATGCACCGACGGTTACTCCGATCAAACCACCGGTTCCTGCACGCGGCAGAGCAGCAACGCCAGTGGTGAGAGTAGCATCACCTTGAACAATCTCTGATGCACGTAATCCGCGTAACAGTGCAGGTTGTTCACCGCCATTGGTAAATGTTTGCGCCGTGGTAATGCCGAGTGCGCCGTTACCATTACCGCCGGAAGTGCCGACCCAACCACGCGCTGTCATGGTTGCATTGGTGTCATCACCTGGCATCACACGGAAACGATCCAGATAGGTGTTGAAGGCGGCCGACACGCCATTCATGTCACGTACAACCGATTTAATACGTGCGCTTTCAATCATTTCTTGGCCTTTCAGCACGCCGCCCAGCAGCAAGCCGATAATGACCAGAACGATGGCAATTTCAACCAGGGTAAAACCTTTTTGATTACGTTTAATTTGTTTCATGTTAACTCCAGTATTCACTGAAATCGGGAATCGTTTCAGCACAGCATTACATTACCACCGCGCAATATTTTCGCTAGTGTCTAAATTTTGTACATGGGTGGGAATGCGACAGTGCAGCGTCAAATCTACGTCGGCCGACTAACTGCTCGGCTTATGGGTTTATAGCACCATTCGTCGAAGTATTGCGTCTGGGGGCTAACGCTGCATCGACTGGCAAATTAATTGTAAAGTGCAAATGTAGGGCATGGTCTTGTGATACTTGCAATGAGCCACCTTGCATTTCCAGCATTTGCTTAGCCTGATACAGCCCTATACCAAGACCACCTGCATCGCTACTCCAGAATGGTTCAAATAGGCGTTCTAGTGCTGGGGTACGGCTGTCATTGTCGGCATGGATCCGAATATGGACTTGTTGTGCATCGGATTCGATTGCGATTTTCATCAGCGGTTTTGGCTGATGTTCACGTACGCTGGCATCGTGGTAATTTTTTAAGATGTTGTCCAACGCGGTGTCTATTGTCGTACCGATCGCGTGAATACTTGCATTCCCTGTTATTTCGGTTTGCAGCTCATATAGTCCGCACAGCTCGTTGAGTAATGCCGACAAGTCAATAAGACGTGCGGCTTCGTTGGTTTGTTGTGGCGCTGTGAGTGAGTTTACGATGCGGTCGGCACGGTGGCGAATCAACGGTGTAGCGTGTCGTAAATGCGTCAGTACTTGCATTTCTTTACCGGCGGGAACGCTGACTAATTGGTCCGCCATCAGTTGAATAAACTGTGCGATATTTTTCATGTCGTGCTGCAAAAACAAATTTAGTCGAGACATGTGCGCAAACGTCGCATCGATTGCATTTGCCTTGATCAACATGTCGGTACGTAGCAAAAGCAAGAAGGTCGCAATCAGAGTTTCTTCAAAATAACGTTGCTCGCCGCGCTTATTAAGCTGATAGAAACTGAGCGTCAACTTCATTTCACCGACGTCGATTTGGCGATGCGTTTGTAGTGGAGATTCTTGCCCGTACATCTCTTGTTTAATGATGCCAAACCAATCCAGTTGCCAACTTAAGCCATTTAAGCCTGCTTGTTGCAAGACAGCCCAAGCTTGCGAGAGAAAAACCGGTGTGTCGTAGTTGTGCTGCTCATTGAGTCGGATCAGACTCAAATTCAGTCGGCTGGCTTTGCGTGCTTGATACCATAGCACTGCAAGCACCACTGCGATGGTGATGCCGGTGAGGATGAAGGCGAGATAGAGTTGCTCAATCATCGCGCTCATCGCCTCCTTGTCTCTCGATACCAAATTTTTTCATGAAGTAATAGATATTTTCGCGCTTTACGCCGAGGCGTTTGGCGCTTTGATAGACGTTGAATCCGGTTTCTTTCAGAATCTGTCGTACTAATCTTTCTTCGGCGTCACTACGTAGGCCTTTCAAACCACCGGCGACCTGTGCATTGACTGCAATGCGGGTAACACCTTGCAGGCTTAATTCATTTTCTTTTTCCAGGAAAAGAAAGGCGCGCTCGATCGCGCGCAAAATTGTCTCGGATGATGATGGTTTGGAGAGAAAATCGAATGCACCTTCGCGTATCGCTTCTAATGCGGCGGCTTGTTGATCTTGCCCGGTGAGTACGATCACCTTGATGGACATGATCTCGGCTTGAATCGCTTTGAGCGTCGCCAGGCCCTCAGTAATGTCATGCGCATGTGGCGGCAAACCAAAATCCAAAATTACAATTCGGATTGCCGGATTGGCACGCAGTATTGCGAGTGCGGGTAGGCGTTCCTGTGCCTCGCTGACGATGTAATCGTGCAGCTCCAGCGTTGCACGCAACATGCTGCGCAAGGCAGGATCATCCTCGACCAGTAAAATTTCGCCGGCCATCTTCCTCATTGTGGACGCACCGTCGACCCCATGGCCTTTAATCTTTCATTTAGAAAATGCAATTCATGCGGATCAGTAATTTCTCCACTGGCGAGTAACGCGCCTAATAATATTTTGGCGCGTTCAACCTCGTTCATGTCTTCTAGTAGAAAAATTTCCATCTGCCTGGCCCAACCAGGTACGGTCCTGGCCGTCGCATGTTGTGTGATGGCGTGTGCATACTTAAGTGCCAACGGAAGATCTTTGAGTTTGTGTCTGGCGATGACTGCCGCATCGGCCATCGCGCGCCAGCGGTGGTTGGGGTCTTCTAAAAAACGGCGATAGACAAAGTCGAGCATGATTCTCTTTTTTGTTTCATCCCTTACGGTTGCATATAAATGGGTCGCCGACAGCAATGGATATTGTGCACGTGGATCTAGTTGCAAAATATGTGTGAGCCAAAGTTGTAAATGCTCGTAATTTAGCCGCTGAAACGGGAGCCTGACCCCAGCTTGACTGTCAAATGCTTGTACGTACAACATCAGTAGTTTACTCAATGCGATAGGCTCGGCTAGGCTGGCAATTTCAAGCGCGGATAAGCTTGGCGGCGCTGGAAGATCAATTGCTTGTGCTTGCGGCGCCGGCGCGTAATGATGCCACGTCAGTTGTAAAGCAAACGCAATTAACAACATTGCTGTTACAAGCTTGGGGACAAAATTAAGTGGGCGCTCGCGCATACTCAGATATTTACGTTTAGTTGGTCAAGATGAGTGTCAGAACAAGATGGTCAGCATCAGACAGGCGCAATAAAACAAGCGTGATCAGATGTTCTTGCGATATAAATCAAACAACGCTGCCGCTGTAATCAGTACGAGAAATATCCCGCTTTGTAACAAAATCATCGGAAAGTCATGCCAATTTCCGGTGTGATAAACCAACCAATCAGTGCGTGTAAATTGATCCAGATGCGGAAGTACCGCAGCGAGTGAATCGATGACGAAGGACATCACGCTTTGTGACATCGAATGTTCTATGTTCGAGCCTTGCCCTATCAATTGAAATGCACTGACAGAACGTGCCGCCAGATAGAAAACCATGCTTGCACTTAAGGCCGTCATCACTTGATTGAAGGTCAAAACACATAGCAGGCTGAAGGCCGCAATTAGCCACAACTCACACAACAGTGACAGCATCCACATAAGCGCTTGTGTCCATGGCGAAAAAAGCCATGCGAGCGCACCGAAAAGGACGGCCGGTATCACAGCGAGTACAGCAAAGCCAAGTAGTTTTCCGAGGAGATAACCAGCACGAGGGAGTGGCAGCGCCAGGATCAGTTCCAGCCCTTTGTCGTTGAATTCGCGCACCATACTTGTGACCACAAAGGTGGCGATTAAAAATACTGCAGCAAACCGCGAGAATGCCGCAATTAATGCCACTTGTATTTGCTTGCTTTCGGTTATTGCCAATTCATTGAGAAAGCCGCTGAGACCAATGGCAATCAGTGCGACCGCAATGATCAGCCAGATCAATCGATTACGGAATGCTTCAATCCCTGTATAGAAAGCGATCGTACGTATTTGTCGAAACATGGTAGTTGAGACTAAAAAACGGTGTTGTAGGACGAATTTTTATCGGCATGACTTACTGCTGTGGCGCTTATAAAGGCGTCGCGAAGCCGGGTACGATGGTGTCAGCTATGCTGCAAGCGGCGGGAGTGATCGAACCGCGTGATGAGCCTTTGCTGATATCGCCGTCATCGAGCTTGAGATCAACTTCGGTGGCAACATCGCAGGGTAGATCAGCAAATTCAATGATATTCAACACCGTCACCGGAATGGGATTGCTGCCCGCAGCTACCAAAGATCCGGCAGAAATGGTATTGCCGAGTACGCGCACGGTACCGTAATAAGAACGCAACTGTGTCGAGCGGATAAAACCGGCATTGAATAGATGTACCGGCACATTATTTGATTCTATGGCCGTATTGATGATGCCGCTACCATCGCCGCCGATAGTGACATTCGGAATTTCATTAGCCGTATATCGCCAGTCGCCAGGTAAATAGCGATAACGATCCTTGAACTGTTGCGAGGCGATGGTTAAATCCTTGGCGGTGGCGACCAAATCCTTGACGCGCATGCTTCTGATCAGTGATTGTCCTTGCAATACACCACCCAAGAGCAGGCCGATGATCACTAATACAATCGCCATTTCGACCAAAGTAAAGCCGCGCATCAGCGGTGCAGAAAATTTACGGAAGTTTGGCATCTATGCTTCCTTTCGCGACGTACTCGAGAATGTCGTCGTAACCAGCAGTGGGTGGAAAATTGGTGGTAAAGAAAGGCGGTAAATTCATCGCCGCTTTGACGAAAGGCGCAGTGCCGTTGTAATTATTGACCTCATTGCTACCAAGGCAATTAGGCGCAATTGGTACCAATGGTGCTGCTGGCGCGACAAGTGTGCATGGCGCGCCGTTGCCAGTACCATTGTTAAAGAAGGAGACATTGTTGCGACCGCGGGAGTAGACGACAAACGGCGCGCTTGATGTCAGCGTCACCCCACTACCATCTTGCACCACGATGTTGCCGGCAGCGGCAATGAAATCAGCTTTGCTTACTGTGGTAGTTAAAGCAGCAGTGACACTGTAACGATAGCGATTGGCGATCGCTACTGCAGCTGGTGGTGCGGTGACGGCCCAAGGGTCATTGGCAGCGACACCCAGAGTTTGCCATGGGATATTGCCGGAGTAGACTCCCGCATCTGCAATACCGTCGTTATTACTGTCCGCAGTTGGCAGTTGATTATTCTTGATGGCGTAACCTATCAAGGCAGCCTCAATATCGTCGATATCCCTAGTTGCTTGAGTAACCTGCGCAGTAAAGGAGGCCGAGTTGGTATTGGCGATTGCTGCCCTGAACAAATCAGTGGGAAGATAGGCTGCGACGAGATCGTCGTAGGTGCCGCCGGCCGCGGCAATGTTGTCAGACATTTCGCGCCTGATGAAAATTTTTGCCGTGCTATCCGTATTTTGTAATTGGTCGCTATCAGCGGGAATCGGCAAAGTATTACGCGTACCTTTCACGGTGAACGCACCGCCGCCATTTTTGCCGTGCGACACCAGCACCACAACAGCGGGTGTGGGGTAGAGTGACAATGTGGCAGAGCCATTAACCCGGTCGTTGATCGCAATACCGCCTTGGTTGCCGGTATTAAAGCTGGCACTGCGGGTCCAGTCATAAGGTGTATTGGTGACCTGATAGGAGAAAAAATTGTTCCAGCCATCCAGCGCCGCCTCTCGCGACAAGCCAAGCGTGGCGAACGGAAGCGTGCCAAAAGTGACCGCACATAATAAATCTGTTCTAGGAACTGGAGGTGCGCCGGCAGTCGCACTGGAACGATCCTCGATGCCGTCAAAGCGAACATTATTCGTGCCCAGCGCGCCAGTCGCACTGTCTGGACATGGCAGGCGACGATATTTTGCCAGGTAGCTAACGAGCGCATCGTGAATTGCATCTTGCCGATTCTTTGTAACCTTAATGGCCGCGTTTTCTAGTTGCGATTGGACTAGGCCGACACCGAAGGTCAGCAATATGCCAACTAGCAAAACAACGATGGCCATTTCCACCAGGGTGAACCCCGTTCGGGCGCGTGATGTTATGCGCGGTTTCTTGGTGGGGTGAGAGAACAATAGAGGGCGCATAAATAGTTTTCTCATTTTTAAGGTTTAACCGCTGTGTCGGGTTTGGACGACGTGCCAGATACCACCACGCCTTGCTCGTAACCTTCGCGTATCTGCCCAGTTGCGATATCGATGCTTTGTCCTGCTTTTAAATGTACTTGGCGCCCCGACGGTAGTTGTACCGCAACACCGTTGGCGGAGCGTTGCGCTGATGTCGCCGCCGAAGTTGGCGATTGTCCGCTGCGATACTGCGGTTGTGCGTTGACCCAAACCGTTGATTTGCCAGAACCGTTACGTAGCACATAGCCATCGACGGTAAGATTTTCTTCCTGTGTGTCAACTTGCGCTTCACTAATTGTTTTTGGCGCACCGCCTAATCGCATTCGATCAAGTTCTGTACGCTCCTGCGGTGACATGAACAAACGGCCGATATAAGACGTATCTGCTTGCGACAGAAGCGGGGTAAGCGACAGCGCGGTTAGCAGTAATGCATGCGGCGCGTAGCGGCGTGCAGGTCGCAGCGCAGGGTGACTTATGATGTTGAATGACTTGTTGATCGAGTCTGCGCGCACATTTTTTCGCGTGCTTCGCACGGTCTCTGCTGTGCAAGGAGCACTTTGTTGGTTCGATAATCTGTTGACGAATTTACTCATTGCGGCACCATCTCTGGATTGTTTGCTGCACTGGCCTCATCAATCGTGATCCAGTACAACACACATTCTGCATTGAGTCGCGCATCTAATGAATCCACTGCAATTCTATTTTCGCTTTTGATCGTACATTCTTTGGCAGTGTAAAACCCCTGTGCTCTTAAATCATTTAAAAAGTTGAATAGGTCCAACGAGTGCAAAAGGCCAAATTGTAAGGCGATGCGCGTCACATGGAGTTCTAGCGACGTCGCTAGCAAGGCCGGATCAAGTGATACCAATTGTTGTGGCGCAAACTCGTAACTGATCGGTAGCAGATGTCGATTCTCTTGGATGTTTTTGATTATCTCCAGCATGTGCAAGCGATTTTCTGGCCCGTAAAAACCACGTGACCGCAATTGTGTAAACTTAGGCATAAAATCACGCAGCTCGATTTGTTCTTGCTCAGCTTGTCTAAATTTTTCGCGCGCGGCATTTTGCATCGCTTGTGCTTTGGCTTTTTCTGGCTCGATGCGCATTAACATAAAGCGAGTCCCTGCGATCAATATGACACTCAGTGCCAGTACTACGCCAAAGGTGATTAATGCCTTGCGGATAAATGGCAGGCCATCTTTAGCAAAGCGATATGGCTGCACGACAGACTTTAGCTTGACTGGCCCTGGTGTGCTGCCATCCTTTTTTTGATCGGTACTCATGGTTTGCGCACCAGTTGGATGGAAAAGGAGGCCGTTTTTTCTAGTGACGTTTCGCTGGCTGTATTTTGTAATGAGACCGTAGGACTCGTATTAATGGGTTGCAACGTGACGGTTGCCTTTAATTGTGGATTTTTTTCGATCAGCGTCACGAATTGACGCACGCTATCCAGCGCGGCCCGATAATTGCCGCTAAATGGTTGGATTTCACCATCGATCAACAGAATCTGTGCCGTTTTGTCGGGCATACCCATGATGATGGCTTGTGGCACATCGATTGTTGGTGGCGGTGCATTTGGATCAACCGCAACCGCCAAACTGGCAGGATCAACCACTTCCCATCGCAATTGCTTGATGACGATTTGTGGCATTACATCAAGTGCGCGGCTCACGTCCGACATTAATCGGTCGGGTAATGGCACGTTCTCGCGCATCATGCGTTCGATATCAACGACAGATCGCATGTTGTGCGGACTGACCTGCGTGTTGGGCATGTTCTCCACAATAATTTCGTACTTGGCCTTGGCATTCAGCGCCTCTAATTCCAAACGCTGCATCTCGCGTCGCTGATCCATCACGGACATCAAATCAATGCCAGACGATGCAACTGCGGATATCGCGAGCAAGGCACTAAAGACATACAAGGCAATGCGTGCCTGCCATAATTGATAAAACCGATTTTGCTCACGTAGCGGATAGTGGCTAGCGATGGTTTCTCTGGCTAACAAGCTCAAAAATAATTCATCGCAGTCTTCGTTGATACCGGAAGTACTTTGTTTGAGTTGATGGCTGACATCATCGATCGCTAACAACTGATAGATGGCGTCAGGATCATTGGTTTTGTCTGCTTCTTCTTGTATTGCCGCCAGATTATGTACGTCGGCAATTACCAGCAGCTGAATCGCAGTGCCACGCGCAAGAACACGGGTACTGGCTAAAAATTGTCGCGTTTTAGCAATTTCAGCGATCAACGATTCCGCCATTAACTCGGGCGCTTGATCCAGTAACGGTGTCAGCCGGCTGAAGTATAGTTTCCCGTCGTGAAAGTAATTTTGCCGTACGCCGCTTGATTGATGCGTGATCAGAAGTAAAGGGGCTTGATCAAACTTTAGTTTTTTGAACAGTAGCTGGCTCAACAATGCCAATGAGTAAATCCCGACTACCGGCACTGCATTCGTGAGCAGAGCATTTAGCCAGGGTTTGGGTAGTTCGGCGTTGGTGAGTGCACTAAAAAGAATGCGGTCGTCTTTACGGCCACTTGTTTCACGACCTTGTACAGTGGCATGGCGAAATGGCGTGTCGCGATAGAGTTGCGTCAATTTGCGCTCTATCATTACGCGACGCGTTTTGCCTATAGTGTGTGGGACGTTATCGCGCTGAAAATCTTCCTCAATCAAATCGACTAAAATTTGCGCTGGAAGATTTTTGCGCGATGCCAAATGTTCCGCGAAGCGCTGCCAACCATTTTCGTCATGTTCGAAAATGTCTTCCAGCAAAATATGTTTGCCGTTCCACGCATAGGCATGGAGTTCGTGATTGGTGAGATAAAACAGCTGCTTGCGCACGGTAGCCTTATTATTTGTGCATCACATCTTGATCTTGCTGATGGTGTCGTAAATTGGACCGAGTACCGAAATCATCACCCAACCTAGTAACGCGCCCAGCAAAACAGTCATGATTGGTTCGATCAACGCTTGTACGCGTTCGATCATTTCTTTAACGTCGCGATTGTAAAAATAACCGACATTACGCAGTGCAGTATCGAGTGAACCAGTCGCTTCACCTACTTTCAGCATGCGAATGATCAATGGCGGAAACATTCCCGTCATCTGAAATGCAGTCGTCACACCTTGGCCTTCGGCGATTAATTGTCCTGCTTGCTTTAGGCCGCGCGCAATCATACGATTATTAACGATTTCTTCGGATAGTTTGATGCAGTCCAGAATGGTAATGCCCGATGCATACATCAACGCAAAAAAAGTCACAAAGCGCGCCAGGATAATCTTGTGCAAGACAGGGCCTATCATCCATAAACGTAGTTTGTACACATCTGCCAAATAGCGCGCGCGTTCACTGCTTTTCAGAACGATTTTGAGCGTAATAAATAGCACTATCGGTAACGATAAAACCAGGTACCAATAATGAACAAAAATGTTGGAAACAAAAATCAGTGCCTTGGTATGCAAGGGTAGTTCCTGACCCATATTGGTAATAAAACCAGTTAACTGCGGCACCAGATAAATCATTAAGAAAAACGTCACACCGAGAACGATGGTGCCGACAAAGGCCGGATACATGATGATTTTTTTCGTTTGGGACGACAACTCATCTTGCCATTTAAGGCTTTCGCTCAGATTTTTGAATACTTCCGAAATCCGTCCGGTTTGTTCGCCTGCCATGATCAAGCTGCTCATGGTTTTATCGAAAATTTGCGGGTGGCGCATCATCGCTTCTGATAATTGTGAGCCACCTTCAATATTCTCGATCATGTCGGCAATCACTTCACGAAACCGTGGTTGCTCCAGGCTGTCCCGCAGATCGGCCAAACCCTCCAAAATGGGAACGCCAGCGCCGGTCAATTGCTCCATGTGGAAGCAAAAATTAATCAGATCCTTGCGTGTAATCTTGCGGCTGCCGAACGTAAAGGTACGTTGCTCTGCCGGCTTGCAATCGATCAGATCCAACTCCATACGTTTCAGACGTAGTTCCAAGTCTGGCATATTGGCCGCGTCCATCAGGCCGCGCACCATCTTGCCACTTGCATCCATCGACTGATACGAGTACATCGCCATTACATGAGCCTGTCAGTCAAATCGACGACACGAGAAATTTCATCGAGTGAGGTTGAGCCATCCAAGACGCGTCGAATACCATCTTCTACCAGTGGACGAAAACCCATGGCAATTGCTTTTTCTCTGATTTCGCTGGCAGTCGCACGGCGGGCGATCAAGTCGTCTAGTTGACTATTGAGCTTAAGCATTTCCATGATCGAAATGCGTCCGGCGTAGCCTTGATGCTGACATTTGTCGCAGCCTACGGAACGATAAATTGTGGTCTCTGCTGCGTTTTCAGCAATACCTAACAACTTGCGTTCTACCGCATCCGCGATAAATGCCTGCTTGCAATGTACACATAGTTTGCGCACCAAACGTTGAGCGACCACACCGATGATATTGCCGGCCATGATGTCGGGCAAAATGCCAATGTCAAGCAAGCGCGGGATTGCGCCAACAGCAGAATTGGTGTGCAAGGTGGAGTAAACCTGATGTCCCGTCATCGCAGCACTAAACGCCATCTGGGCGGTTTCGTTATCGCGAATTTCACCAATCAGAATGACATCGGGATCCTGTCGCATCATCGAGCGGATACCGCTGGCAAATCCCATCTTGGCCGATTCGTTGACTGAGGTTTGCCGAATCATGGACATCGGATACTCAACCGGATCTTCCAACGTCATGATGTTGACGCTATCGGTATTGATGTGGTTCAGGATTGAATACAAGGTCGTGGTTTTGCCGCTACCGGTTGGGCCAGTCACCAAAATTATGCCTTCTGGTCTGGCGATCATCAGTTTGAGTAGCGTTAACTCATTGTCTTCCAGTCCCAGGTTGTCGAGGGGAACGATGCCTTTTTGTCGGTCCAGAATACGCAACACAAAGTTTTCACCGTGCGTCGTTGGTTGAGCCGAGGTTCGAAAATCGATTTGACGCCCAGAGAAGTTGATGGCAATCCGACCATCTTGTGGCGCACGTGTCTCGGCGATGTTCATGTTACTCATTACTTTGAGACGCACTGCCATCGCTGGCCAATAGGTTTTGTGCAGGCTGCGAATTTGGCGCAGTATGCCATCGATGCGATAGCGTATGCGCAGGAAAAATTCTTCGGGCTCAAAGTGAATATCTGATGCATTGCGCTGTACGGCATCGACTAGTAGCGCATCCATTAAACGTACTAGCGGTTGGCTATACTCGTCCGAGATCGATTGCAGACTTTGGTAATTGATCTCGCCAGTCTCGATCTCACTTAAGATGCCGTCAATCGATAGTTCAAAACCATAGTATTGATCGATCGCACGATTGATTTCTGAATCGCCAGCCAGCATTGGTGTCAGCGTGATGTCTTTGCCCAGCATGGCGTTGATTTGATCCAGCGCAATGATATTGCTGGTATCGGCCATTGCCAACATCAATGTGCGCTCGGCTTTATCAAACACCATCGGAAACACGCGATAGCGCTTAGCGACATCTTTGGGTATCAGCTTGATCGCAGCCGCATCGACTGAAATATGCGACAGATCGGTACTTTGTTGGTTGAGATTTTCACTCAGTGCTTCTCGTACGGTCGCTTCGGTGACAAAGCCCAGATTGATCAGCATTTTTCCGAGCGGAACACCAGAGCGGCGCTGCTCGATAAGCGCAATGCGTAATTGATCTTCGCTAATCACGCCTTTGCTAATCAGCAAGGTACCTAACGGCAGTTTCGGTTTTTCAGCCATAGTTGAGAAGCTTGTTATCTATCTTTGTATTTTTCAATCAAGGCGCAGTCAATCGCTTACGGGGAATACCACGATGTAGTTTAATGCTCGCTCAAGTTTAGGTTAAGGCACGGACTGTAAGGCATGGATACGATTGGTCACGATATTTCTATCCAAGTTGCCACCATTTTTTTGTGCCAGCTGCAGTGCACGTTGATAGTACTCAAGCGCTAATTTCGGTTGTTCTAATTGATCCAAGCTGATTGCCAAATTGTAGGCATAGTCTGCGTTTTCGGGCGCAATACCAAATGCGCGGAAATAAGATTGTTGTGCCTCTGACCAGCGTGATTGCTCTGCGTAGACATTGCCGAGTGCAAACAGGGTTGCGCTGGAATCTGGGCTTTTTGCCAAGCTGTTTTTGAGTCGACTTTCTGCCTTAGACGGATCGTTATAATCGAGGCTGGCAAGGCCGGCAGAGGCATCCGTATCATTCGGATTGAGCTCTAGCAAGCGGCTGTAAAACGAACCTGCCTCCGCATTTTGCCCTCGGCGAATAGCGATCGTTGCCACACCGAGCAAGGCATCCCGATTATTTGGTTCTTGTCGCAGTACTGTTTTGTATTGTGTGGATGCGGTCATCAAATCACCTGCGACATAGCTTTGGTAGGCGCTGGATAAATGTGGATTGAGTTGTTTAGTTGCCGCAGTATGGCGAACTTGAATCGCATCGCTTTGCTTAGTCATTGTGGATAACGGCGGCTGTGCAGAGGGAAATGCCGCTAAACCATTATTAGTGGCGACAGTAGGCGCTGAAGCCTGAGTTGAAGTCGGCATTGCGGGGGCAGGCATGGCATTCGCTGTCGACATCGCGGTAGGTGAAGCTAACACAGGAGCAAAGGTGGGGTCGGGCGCTGGTGTGGTGGAGCTTACAGGTGAAGCAGCCGTCAGTTTTTGCCCAGAGTCTGTTGATATTGCGCCTGTGGATTCAGGTATAGCACGTGCCTCCGTCGCTACTTCGGTGCTCGTTAATGCGGGATTAGGATTATTGCTATTTAAATCGCCTGGATTCGGCAATGTTTCGTCAGTCTGTGTTGTCGTACCCAGTGACCGGACCTCTTCGATTACTGCTGCGGTGTTGGGTTGCGGTGCTGCTGCAATATTTGCATATGGCGATTGATTCAGCCCGATCAGATTGACGTAGCCATAAGCACCGACAGCACACAGGATAATCAAGCCGAGCATAGCAATGACGATTGCTCTGCGTCTCGGTACCGTTTGTTTGGCAGCAAAAACTGATTGTGCCGCATGGCGTGTGGCAAGTTTTTTCTTCGCTTCGATGGCAGCGCTTTGCTTTTCATCGAGTCCAATTTTCAATTTTCCATGCGTACCACCGCCGCGAGGGATATCTTTTTCAGGCGGCATCTGCTGCGCTGTATTTTGCTGCAATGTAGGATCGATATTCTGCTGTTTCTCCGGTGTGCTGTCCGGAGGAATATCGGGCGAGGATAGGGGGAAGCTAGTGGTTGCTCTAGGCGCCAGGCCGGAATCGGCTTCAAGCGCAGCTTGCTGCTCCGCGAGTGTAGACGCCCTAGCGGGAGAGGGTGGTTCGGCTTGCACTGTAGAAAAATAATCTAAAGAAGACGTAGTGCTACTGTGCGTTTCCTGTGCTGCTGCGGCTGATGCATCCGCCTGTGCTTGCTCATCAGCAGAAGGTTCTTGTGGCTGCAAAGTGAGCGGTAAAGATTCTGATGTGGAAACCGCTGACGCCTCTGTTGTCAGTGCGGGTGCGTCGTTCTGCTCAGCTTGCTTTTGCTTGGCATTTTCCGCTTTTTTCAACGCTTGCATTAACAAACTCATGAGCCCGATGCTCCGTTGTTATTCAGTTCTTGGAGGGGATCTTTGCTGAGAGGTTTTCCATCAGGTAGGAAGGAACGATAGTCCTTGTAGTCACCATTCACGCTGGCGCTTTTCACGACGATAGGTCGAATGAAAATAACCAATTCTGATTTAGTAGTGGTGTCATTACGATAGCTAAATGCATCGCCGATCACGGGTATGCGGCTTAGCAATGGAATGCCGTCTCTATTATTGTTGACTGAGTCTTGCATTAGGCCACCCATGACAGCGATCTGACCACTAGGGACTTTAATAATGGATTCCATCTCACGCGTCTGGATGACCGGGATTTTACTGACCACTGTTGCTTGTGCCAGCGCAGGGTTGGGATCTTGCACATAGGCGATGATGCGTGAAATGCTGGGACGTACATTGATTGACACTTCATCCGACTCAGAAATCTGTGGTGTGACGCTCATCACAAAGCCAACTGGAACAGTACGAAGTTCAGACGTGTATACAGAGGTTGCAGGCGTATCGTTTGTACCTAACGTGGTGGTTGCCGTAATCAAAAAGTAAACCTCGTTATCCACGACCTTCAGTAACGCAGTTTGATTATTCAAGACACTGATCTTTGGGCTGGACAACACCTTCACTTCACCAAACGATTCCAAAAGCGTTATAGCGGCCGAGATATTGCCAAACTGTGAGCTTGGGTTAGAGTAGGCCAGTGCAAAAATAGCGGGGCTAATTGCTTGATCTACGCCACTAGGAAGCGGCGTGGTGCCAATTTTTCCTTGGAATAAATTGGTACCCGAGGTCGATGAGGCGTTTCGTAAGCTGGCCCAATTAATCCCTTGCTGATAATTTTTATTCAACTGCACTTCGACGACGGTGGCTTCAATCAAAACTTGACGCTTAGCTGTGTTTAAAGCGATATCTAGAAATTCTTGAATTTTTTCGTGTTGTCGACTCGTAGCACGCACCGAAATCAGGCTGGCCTCAGGATTAGCAATAACGGATGCTGCTTCGCGAAATTTGGGCGTGCGCAGCGCGGCTGTAGTTTTCCCTGCAGCGGTTGCGTCGGTAATAATTGCTGCGCCATCGGCATTATCGGGAAAAGTTTTATCCGTTTCGTGCAAAATATCTTTGATATTTTTTACCAAGGTATCCCAAAACTGGTTGTTGGATATATCAGTGACCGTGGTGGTTGAATTGTTATCCCCAGAGCCACCACCGCCACCACCCACGACACTACCGCCAGCAGACGAAATTTGCGTCGCGATACTGATCTCACTTTTGGAGTTGCGCGAAATATTGACGTAATCAATTTTGTAATTACGCAAATACGGTGTATCAGGCGTGACGATCAGATTTGGGCCATCGACCTCAAACCGCATATCGACTTGTTGACTAATACGCGTTAATAATTGCGGCAGGGTTTGGTTGATGGCATTGAGCGTGACGTTACCTTGTATGCCTGGATGAACGTCGACATTGAGCTTGGCGTCGCGCGCTAGCGCAAACAGTAGCGACTGCACCGGTACGTTGTAGACCGTGACACTAAAAGTTTCTTGCTTGGCGGTCGGTTTGGGCGGCATCAACATCGTGCTTTGGCGCACCGGCTCAGGGATACTGCCTGGCGCTTGGGGTGCTTCCCGCAAATGACTGCTCGAAGGCGTGATCGGTTGATTGCCACAAGCACTAAGCAAAATGCAGGTGCTAAAACAGGCACTAATCGTGAGGGCAGCTTTTATCATTGGAACACAGTCATATTTAACAGGGTGCAGCAAAGGATTCTAAGTCATATTGCACTAGTTCAACTATGGCAGAGTGTTAAATCTGCGCGCTTAACCACAGTTCTTTACTATTGGTTCTAGTGATCTCGTTATTTAAGCCACTCACCGTACGTAATTGCGCTTGCATCTTGTAGGAGGCAGCCAGTTCTTTTTGTACTAAAACGGCATCTGAACGGCGGCTAAAACTGCCATACAGCACGCCCAACTGTGCACGCTCACGAATCAGAGTGGGATAGAAATGAATCTCTTGACGCTTGATGTGCGGCTGGAGTTTGTCTAAATAATGATTGATTTGTGCAGAATCAATGGTGACCAAGGCTAGTTGTAAGGTGTAAGTTTGCGGCGCTTGCGTGGCGAGCCATGCTTCCGACTCGTTTAGCATCGCGCGCAACGGGGTTAGTACCGCAATCGCCGATTGCGGTTTTGCTGGTAGTTCTGCATGGTTGGCTATTGGTGTCGTTAACTGTGTCGGTGATAACGTCTGCGTTGACGTTTCAGTTGACGGCATCAACGGTTGTGCTTTGGTCTCGCCTTCTGAACCAAGAGTCGTATCAGCAGCAATACGACGTGCGTCGTCAGATTCAGCATTAGAACTCGTGACAATCGCAGCGGGCGCCGCCTCGATCGCTGAAGTCGGCACAGCCGAGATTTTTTTCGACGCGCCAAGCGGCACTGTTGGCTGTCCTTTGCTTTGCAACACGAACCAAGTGCCGGCAGCGGCAGAAATTGAGAGTAAGGCAATTGCTGCAGCCGTTAACACTCTGCGCCACAAACGGCGGTGACCGGCATGAAAAAATTCACTGTCTTCGACCGCGGCTTTGACATGTTTGCGCTGGATCGCATGGGTATTGTCGGCAAAGGCGGCGAGTAAGGACTTGTCGGCCAGAATGCTGATGCGGCGAATAATCCCTTCCGAGACTTTGGCCATCATTTTGAGCGCACCATTGGTAAACAGATCCGGGCCATGATAACCAGCCGCTCGCATGCGGAACATCAAAAATTCCGACAATACAGCAGACTCAAGCGGCGGCACTTTGAAACTGTGCGTAATTCGTTCTTTCAACTGTCGCATGCGCGGCAAGCTGAGATTTTCATCTAATTCGGGTTGGCCGAACAACACGATTTGCAGCAGCTTATGATGCGCGGTTTCCAGATTCGAAAACAGGCGAATTTCTTCCAGTGTGTCCAGTGGCATAGCTTGCGCTTCCTCTACCAATAACACCACCTGCTTGCCATCAATGTGCTTGGCGATTAGTGCACTTTGTAGTTGACGAATCATTTCATCGGCACGCAAACCGTCGGTGGACAAGCCCAACTCGCCAGCGATGGTGTACACCACTTCCTCACGACTCAGTGTTGGGTTGACCAAGTAGATCACCTCTACATTGGCTGGCAACATGTCGTCCAGAATGCGGCACAGCATGGTTTTTCCGCTACCGACTTCACCTGTGACTTTGATAATGCCTTCGCCATGCATGACGGCATAGATCAAGGCATCGAGAATGGCACCCCGTTTATTACCCGCATAGAAAAAATGCGGATTTGGCGTAATCGCAAAGGGTGGTTGACTCAATCCAAAATGTGACAAATACATGTGCTTGCCTATTGGCATGTAGCCGCTGTTTGCAACGCAACCTGCGTTGCGCGGTGAAAGAATAGAGTTGTTTGCATCATGACGCTGCGATGCACTTCATATACGCTTGTTCCAAGGTCGTGGATTCAAATTGTTGCTTGCATTGTGCGGGCGACCCAATAAAGCGTAATTGTCCTTCGTGCAGAATCGCCATCCGATCACAAATTTCTTCGACATCGGCTAATGCATGCGAACTGAAAAATAGTGTGCAATTACGCGCCCGGAGTTTTTGTAGGCCAGTCTTTAGCAAGGAACGTGCCTTTGGATCGAGTCCGCTCATTGGTTCATCCAGTATGTATAAAGCCTTGTTTGCCAAGAAACACGAGGCCAGTCCCAATTTTTGCGTCATTCCCTTGGAGTACGAGCGCACCGGTTTGACCAGAGCGGCGACATCCAGATCAAGCGCCTGCAAGGTATCCTCGGCTTCTGCCTGCAGATAGGGGAGCGATTGCAGTTTGAGGGTGTACTTAAGAAAATCCGCACCGGTCAGGTAGTAAGGCGGCATAAAACGTTCAGGCAAAAACGTCAGTGGGCTACGGGATTGTGGGAGACGATTACTGTTGCCAAAGATTTTTATTGCGCCATCATCACTCGCGCAAAAATCGAGTAAACATTTGATTAAGGTTGTTTTTCCGGCGCCGTTCATACCGACTAAGCCGAAAAATTCACCGCGCACGATGTCGAGATCAATACCTTTCAACACCACTTTTTTTTCATAACGTTTGATAACGTTTTCAAATTGAATGGCGTGTGCGCTCATGGTTCCATATCAAGTGGGGGCAACTAATAATTTTGAGTTGAAATGCACGTATGCAATATCGCCCGATGGTATAGCACAAGTGTGGTGCCAGCAATGAATGTTAGTGCGCACAGTGTGAAACTGTTGCAAAAACTAGAGTGTCGACTAGGTTTGAGCAGATTGATATTGGCAACATTATTGCAATGTTGCTATTGACCGTGTAAGAGGAGGGAGGTTAAAGAAAATTTAGCTTTGTGACGCAGGGCGACAGCGTGAAAAAAACGGTGGTGGGTTGGGCCATTCAGTGTAGCGTTTCCGCAAGTTTAGCTGGATGACGCCCGTTTATTGCGTCATCCAGCCATCCCACGCTTAAAAAAAATTACTTACCGACCGCGACCACCGGAGCGATGGGGCGCTGCCGGTCTTGCGTTGGCGTTGCCGCCAAAACTGCGTGCTGGACCGGCCGGTTTGGCCGATGTTGCATTGCCCTTACTATTGCCATTGCTAGGACGGCCCTGTTGCGGTCTGCGTCCGGCGTTGTCGTTACTGCGACGCTGAATTGGCTGTGGCTTGGCGTTGAGATCTGGCTCAAAACCGGGAATCACTTCCGACGGCAGTTTGCGCTTGATCAGTTTTTCGATGTCTTTCAACATACCCAACTCGTCAACGCAAACCAATGAGATGGCTTCGCCGGTAGCGCCAGCACGACCGGTACGGCCAATGCGATGTACATAATCTTCCGGGATGTTCGGCAAATCGTAGTTGACCACGTGCGGCAATTGATCGATGTCGATACCGCGGGCGGCAATATCGGTTGCAACCAACACTTGCAGCTTGCCGTCCTTGAACTCACTGAGCGCCTTGGTGCGCGCCGATTGGCTCTTGTTGCCATGAATCGCCATACCGGTGATTTCATCTTTTGCCAGTTGTTCGACCAGTTTGTTGGCGCCGTGTTTGGTACGGGTAAATACCAACACTTGCGACCAATTATTGGTTTTGATTAGGTGCGCCAGCATCGGATGCTTTTTATCGCGGTCAACGGGATGGATTTTTTGCTCAATCACTTCAACCGTCGAATTGCGACGTGCTACTTCGATCATCGCAGGGGAATCAAGCAAGCCATCAGCCAATGCCTTGATCTCGTTAGAGAAGGTGGCTGAAAACAGCAGGTTCTGACGCTTGGGAGGTAGTACTGCCAGCACTTTACGGATGTCACGGATAAAGCCCATATCGAGCATGCGATCAGCTTCGTCCAGCACCAAGATTTCAATCTTGCTCAGATTGACGGTACCTTGCTGCATGTGATCGAGCAAGCGACCTGGCGTGGCGACCAAAACGTCGACCCCATGTTTGAGCATCTTGATTTGTGGATTGATACCGACGCCACCAAAAATGACGGCGGAGTTCAGTTTCAGATACTTGCCATAGATGCGCACGCTTTCTTCGACTTGTGCCGCTAGTTCGCGTGTAGGTGTTAGCACCAGTGCGCGAATAGCGCGAGGGCTGGTCGTGCTTGGGTGCGGTGTACCGCTGGTGGAAAGACGTTGTAGCAGCGGCAGTGTAAAACCGGCAGTCTTACCGGTTCCGGTTTGCGCACCGGCCAGCAGGTCGCCACCTGAGAGTACAGCGGGAATAGCCTGTGCTTGAATCGGGGTAGGCACGGTATAACCTTGTTCGGTTACAGCGCGCACGATTTCATCGGCCAAGCCGAGGTCATTAAAAGACATAAAAACTCAATAGAAAATTATCGGCCTGTCGCCGCAAAGGGCGCCAGTCGCAGGCAAACGGATGTGGGATACGGAAGTCAAAAGACAGCGGCAAGGTGACTGGAGAGGTGCCGCGTGGGGCGAGTATAACAGCGTGTAATGATTTGGCGTGACTATTTGCTTGTTACTGCCATTACGATCACGCTATTCGAGCTGGGCTTGACTTGATTGTCGCTGTTTACACGTACTATTGTTTGTTTTTAGCGCTGGTGTTTCTCAGGTGTGGTGCACTTTGATGACGAGCAATGGACTCGTGTGCCGGCTCAATCTGGCTACATCGAGGCGAGCGCAATTCTCGACATAGACAAACAGCACCGCGTTACACGGTGCCATTTGTCTGCTAGCGATTAACGCTTATTTTTGTCAGCAAACGGGTGCAGCAACGCCACCAATTGCGCAAAAATTTTTGGTGGTGCGGCGAGAAGTTCATTTTTGTACATGTAATCCGATTCGCCTTCAAAAGTGCCCATGATGCCACCGGCCTCGGTAATCAATAGCGCACCCGCTGCCATATCCCATGGTTTTAAGCCTTTTTCAAAAAAACCATCTAGGCGTCCGCATGCGACATAAGCGAGATCTAGCGCGGCGGAGCCAGGACGGCGCAGACCTGCCGAGTTGGTCACAATAATTTTGAACATCTCGATATAGGCGTCGAGCTCTTCCATATTCTTGAACGGAAAACCGGTGCCGAGCAAAGCGTCAGCAATTTTGTCGCGCTTGCTGACGCGTATGCGTTTTTCATTCAAATACGCACCACCGCCTTTGGTCGCGGTAAAGAGATCGTTGCGAGTGGGATCGTACACCACGGCTTGCGTGATTTGGCCACGCTGTTGCAGCGCGATCGATACGCAGTACTGTGGAAAGCCGTGGATAAAGTTGGTGGTGCCATCGAGCGGGTCGATAATCCAGACATTTTCATGCTCGTCATGCAGGTTGCTGGAAGCGCCCGATTCTTCGGCCAGCACCGCGTGATCTGGATAGGCATTGAGTAGAACCTCGATGATCGCCTGTTCTGCCGCTTGGTCGACTTCAGTCACAAAATCGTTGTGACCTTTGGTTGAAACCTTGACGCGATCAAGATCGAATGATGCGCGATTGATGACGGCAGCGCCGCGACGGGCAGCTTTAACCGCCGTATTAAGCATGGGATGCATAGAGATTCCGTTAAAATGGCGACGCTGTTGCCTCTGCAACAGCCTACCTAATTCGAGTTAATGAGCGATGTGGGACATGTCCAATGTCATGATGCCATGACCATACGCGCCTGAAGCGAGAGCTCAAACCGCGCTTAATCAATTCCACCTAATTACCGCTATTTTAAATGATGCAGCCACAAACCGACACGCCTCTTTTTAATCGACTACGTTTTGTGCTGGTCGAAACCAGTCGCCCCGGCAATATAGGCGCAGCGGCGCGCGCAATCAAAACAATGGGATTTGGCGAGTTGGTACTGGTCAATCCACGATTTCCCGATGCTGCGATGCAGGACGAAGCGATCGCTTTTGCGAGTGGGGCGCAAGATGTGTTGAGCGCGGCAAAAATAGTTTCTTCTATTGATGAAGCGCTGGTCGATTGTAATTATGCGGCGGCAGTGTCAGCCCGCTTGCGTGAATTTTCGCCGCCAGTGATTTCTCCTCGTTCGCTGGCGACACGTTTGCATGGCGAGCAGAATTTGCGAGCGGCGATCATTTTTGGCAATGAGCGCTTTGGACTGCCAAATGAGATTGTCGAAAAGTGTAATGTGTTAATCAATATCCCCGCCAATCCGGATTATTCTTCTTTGAACTTGGCGCAAGCGGTACAGGTGCTGGCCTATGAAGCGCGTATGGCAAGCTTGGAAAGTGATGTGCCGGCAAATAGTGAGATTGGTTTTCAGGGGCAGGCCGCGAGCTTGACGCAAATTGATGGCATGTATGCGCATCTTGAACAAGCGCTAGTGGCGATTGATTTTCTGGATGCTGACAATCCCAAAAAATTGATGCCACGCTTGAAACGCTTATTTTCGCGCACGCAGTTGGAAGCGGAGGAAGTCAATATTTTGCGTGGCATTGCCAGAGAGATTTTGGCGAAATGTAGGTGAGGAAGGCAAAAAATTAGCGTGCGAGAATCAAAACGTAAACGAAAAAATAGAGATGAAAAAACTAACCGTAAAGAGCGAAACTGGTTGATTGATTAACAATAATTGCGCCCATCAAAATGGCAATAAAAAAACGCTTCAATGGAAGCGTTTTTTTATTTGATCAAGATGAAAAATTCTATATCGATGCCGCTCAATGCCAGCTACGGACCAGCCCGACAGCCAAACCTTCCAGCGCAAATTCCTCGTTTTCTAAATCGACGCGGATCGTGGAAAAATCGGGGTTCTCCGGCATTAATTCAATCAAGGCACCTGTCTTTTTAAACCGTTTGACAGTGACCTCGTCGCCGATTCGCGCGACCACGATTTGACCATTTCTCGCAGTGTCCGTTTTTTTGACCGCTAATAAATCGCCATCCAAAATACCGATGTCACGCATCGACATACCGCTAACTTTAAGCAAGTAGTCGGGTTTGGCCGAAAACAGTGATTGATCGACGTTATAATTTGCTTCTACATGTTCCTGCGCCAAGATCGGCGAACCGGCGGCGACACGACCAACCAACGGCAAACTCAATTGCATCAGTGCTGGATGCGGCAGAGCCATTTGCGTTTTAAAGTTTTTCCCTATGCCGTTTTCATTGTCGCGCAGACGAATGCCGCGCGAGGTGCCAGGAGAGATTTCGATTGCGCCTTTACGCGCTAATGCTTGTAGATGCTCTTCGGCCGCGTTGGCGGATCGAAAGCCTAGTTCATTCGCGATTTCTGCCCGTGTTGGTGGAAAGCCGGTGTTCTCAATCGCATCACGAATCAGATTCAGGATTTGCTCTTGGCGGGCGGTCAATTTGATCATGGCTAAGCCTAAAAAGGGTGAAATCGTGCAGTAAAACGATTTTAAAATGGCGTTAAACGGCGTGGTTAGTGACTTGAGCTTGTGGTTCGGGGGGGGCTTCGACGTAACTTTTTTATCCGCCACTTCGATATGCTTCGCACTATGCTATAAACTGGTTTTATCAACAGTCTGTATTTTTGTACAGTATTCAATTAAATGCAAGTGAAAATGCCAAAGGCAGTTTAGATCGCGTTGAGAGGGGGCTTGCTCAATTACCCACGCGCGCTGCTATGTACCCTAGATGTGGTTAAATTGAGATGTTTTTGGACGCAAGGTGACGGGAAAATGCGCGCAACAGCAATTTAATCGCGCCTAAATGCTTGAAAGCGTTGAGTTTTATAGCGTAGCCGCGTATGATTGCGGGTTTTCCTCTTCCCACACTCGTCTTGACGCCGAGGTGGGCGATCTTCAAATAGTCCAAAAGGAGCAACTATGCGTCATTATGAAATCGTATTTATCGTCCATCCGGATCAGAGCGAGCAAGTGCCTGCAATGATCGAGCGCTACAAGGGTATTGTCACCGCACGCGGCGGCGTTATCCACCGTGTCGAAGACTGGGGTCGCCGTCAAATGGCGTACATGATCCAGAAACTGGCAAAAGCGCATTACGTCTGCCTGAACATCGAGTGTGACAGCGAAACATTGGTTGAAATCGAAACCGGCTTCAAATTCAATGATGCAGTTTTGCGTCATCTGACCGTTAAAATGAAGAAGGCTGAAACCACACCATCGCCAATGATGAAAGCTGTACAGAAGGAAGATGCGGCTAAAACCCCTCGTAACGAGGCACCAGCTGCTGCTTAATAGCAACCTTTACGTACCAGGAGCGTGAGTCAGCTAAATCAACTTCAATTTGTCGCCAGCATCGTCCAACGTGAAATTTTGCGTTACACACCAGCAGGCGTACCGATCGTGTCAGCAATATTGCAACACAGTTCGCAGCAGATTGAGGCAGGTGTTCCCCGACTAGTCGAATTTGAGCTTGCCGCGATTGCCGCGGGAGAAATTTCAGGCCGATTCAGTCAAGCCGAGTTAGGCGGGACATTTAGATTTAACGGTTTTCTGGCACGCAAGAGTCGTAATAGCAAAAGCCTCATTTTTCATCTCACAGATTTCGAAAATCATATTGAGATTCAAACTAAGAATCACATTTAAAGATACAGGAGCCCCAAATGGCATTCGGTAAAAAATTCGACAAAAGCAAAATGAAAGAAAAGCGTAAACAACAAAATCCGTTGTTTAAGCGTAAAAAATTCTGCCGCTTCACCGCTGCACACGTAGAGAAAGTTGATTACAAAGATATCGATACGTTGAAGGATTTCGTTCAGGAAAACGGCAAAATCATGCCAGCACGCCTGACCGGTACCAAGGCAATTTATCAACGTCAGGTTGACACTGCAATCAAGCGCGCACGTTTCCTCGCGCTGTTGCCGTACACCGATCTGCACCACGCGTAATTAACGACTTGAAATAGGAGAAAAACATGCAAGTCATTCTGTTAGAAAAAGTCGTTAATCTCGGCAACCTCGGTGAAGTCGTCAAAGTAAAAGACGGTTATGCACGTAACTTCTTGATCCCTCAACGCAAAGCACGTCGTGCTACCGCGACCGCAATGGCTGAGTTTGAAGTCAAACGCGCTGAGCTGGAAAAAGTTGCTGCTGAAAAATTGGCCGCAGCGCAAGCTCAAGGCGAGAAATTGGCTGAGAAGTCCGTACAAATCACGCAAAAATCAGGTGTTGACGGCCGTTTGTTTGGCTCTGTCACCAATGCTGATATCGCTGATGCACTGAACAAGCAGGGCGTTACGGTTGAAAAATCCCAAGTACGTATGCCAGAAGGCCCGTTGAAGGTCGCTGGCGAGCACACTGTTTCGGTTGCATTGCACACCGATGTGGTGCTGGATTTGGTGATCACCGTTGTCGGCGATCACGCTTAAGCTAAAAGCATTAGCATTTAAGTATTGAGTAAGCATCATCATGATGTGCACTTTTTAAAAAAAGCCGGAGAAATCCGGCTTTTTTATTGTCTGTTTTTCCGAGTCCGCATCGTCAGCAGGTATAATTCGCGCCATGAATAGCCGCACCGATCCGCAAATCGAATCCCTTCGCGTTCCCCCACATTCGATAGAATCCGAGCAGTCCGTATTAGGCGGCTTGTTACTAGACAATGCGGCATGGGATCGCATCGCAGATTTTGTTAGTGCCGACGACTTTTATCGTTACGACCACCGACTTATTTTTCAGCACATCGTCAAGCTAATCAATCTGTCGCGTCCGGCTGACGTTATTACCGTTTTCGAAGCCCTGAGCAATAGTGGCAAGGCCGAAGAAGTGGGTGGTCTGTCTTACCTCAATGCACTCGCGCAAAACACGCCTTCCGCCGCCAATATCCGTCGTTATGCAGAAATCGTGCGCGACCGCGGGGTGTTGCGCAAGCTGATTACCGTGTCCGATGAGATTTCTGGCAACGCCTTTAATCCGCAGGGCAAGGAAGTTAAGCAAATGCTGGACGAGGCCGAGTCCAAGATCTTCGCGATTGCCGAGGAGGGCGCGCGTGGCGCGCAGGGTTTCCAAGAAATTCAACCGTTGTTGACCCAAGTAGTCGAGCGCATTGACGAGCTTTACAGTCGTGATAGCGGTAGCGATATCACTGGCGTGCCGACCGGTTTTGCTGATCTTGATCGCATGACTTCTGGTTTGCAGCCTGGTGACTTGATTATCGTTGCTGGTCGTCCATCGATGGGTAAAACCGCGTTCTCATTAAATATCGGTGAAACCGTCGCGATTGAGAGTGGCTTGCCAGTTGCAGTATTTTCGATGGAAATGGGCGGCACGCAATTAGCGATGCGTATGCTCGGTTCCGTCGGCCGTCTCGATCAACATCGATTACGCACTGGCCGATTGAACGATGAGGATTGGCCGCGTCTGACGCATGCGATTCAAAAAATGAATGATGCGCAGTTGTATATCGATGAAACCCCCGCGCTCAATTCTATCGAACTACGCGCCCGTGCGCGCCGTTTGTCACGCCAATGCGGCAAGCTGGGCTTGATCGTGATCGATTACTTGCAATTGATGTCCGCTAACTCCTCTGGTGAAAATCGCGCTACTGAAATTTCAGAGATTTCGCGAAATCTAAAGGGCTTGGCAAAAGAACTTAATTGCCCGGTGATTGCGTTGTCGCAGTTGAATCGCTCGTTGGAACAGCGTCCCAACAAACGGCCTGTCATGTCGGATTTGCGTGAATCCGGCGCGATCGAGCAGGATGCCGACGTCATTTTGTTTATCTACCGCGATGAAGTGTATAACCCAGATTCTCCGGATAAAGGCACAGCCGAAATTATCGTTGGTAAGCAGCGTAACGGCCCAATCGGTGCGGTGCGTCTGACTTTCCTTGGGCAATACACTAAATTTGAAAACTATACCGGTGCCAATTCGGTATATCAGGGTGATTAATATGCGCAAGCATCTTCAGCTTTCCATTCTTTTCGCCTGTCTGGCCACTCCTTTCACCGTTTTTTCCACATTTTAATTTTCAAAGAAGGCAATCATGTTTGGACGACTCCTGCCTAAAGATGGCAAATTTTTTGACCACTTCAACGATCACGCGGACTTGTGCATTAAAGGTGCGCAGGAAATGGTGGCCTTGATGACCAATTTTAATGATCTGGAACTTCGCGTACATGCGATCGAAGCGATTGAAAAGGAAGCCGATAAAGTCACGCATGCCACGTTGGATGCTTTGCACAAGACCTTCATCACACCGCTGGATCGCGATGATATCCATCAACTGATCACACGCATGGATGACATCCTCGATTTGCTGGAGGATGCGGCGCAGACAATCTCGCTGTATGACATCAAAGCGATCACGCCGGAAGCCAAACGACTAGCTGAACTGTGTCTGTCGTGTACCGAAAAGGTCAAGGCGGCGGTCGGCTTGCTGCACAACATGGATAATTCACGGGAAATTTTGGCGATTTGCCAAGAAATCGACCGCTTGGAGTCGGATGCTGATCACGTGATGCGTGCAGCGATGTCTAAATTGTTCCGTGAAGAGCCTGATGTGCGTACGCTGATTAAACTCAAAGCTATTTATGAGTTACTGGAAGCCGTTACCGATCGCTGCGAAGATGTTGCTAACATCATTGAAGGCATCATTGTCGAAAACGCCTGATAGCAAGCGTGCGTTTGTCCATGTAGATTAAAACAAAAGTTAATAATGCATAGTCTCGAATTTAGTTTTTATATCCTCGTCGTTTTGATTGGGTTGGCGTTGATATTCGATTTCATGAATGGCTTTCATGATGCTGCTAATGCGATTGCGACCGTTGTCTCAACCGGCGTATTGAAACCACAAACCGCGGTTGCAATGGCAGCTGCATTTAATTTTATTGCGATTGGCGTTTTCCAACTGCACGTGGCTTCCACCATCGGCACCGGCACTATAGAACCATGGGTGATCGATCATTATGTCGTGTTTGGTGCGTTGATCGGTGCGATTTTCTGGAATGTACTGACATGGTATTTCGGACTGCCGTCGTCTTCGTCGCACGCTTTGATTGGCGGCCTGGTAGGCGCAGCGGTTGCTAAGGCCGGAACCAGTGCCTTGATTACTTCAGGTTTGTTCAAGATCATTTTATTTATCGTGATCGCGCCGTTACTTGGCTTTATTCTGGGTTCGTTGCTGATGGTGCTGGTGTCGTGGCTATTTGTGCGCTCGTCGCAGCGTAATGTGGATCGCTGGTTCCGTCGCTTGCAATTGATTTCGGCTGCGATGTATAGCCTTGGGCATGGCGGTAACGATGCACAGAAGACGATCGGCATTATCTGGATGTTGTTGATTGCTGCTGGCGCAATGAATGCTAACGATGCCCTGCCGCCGATGTGGGTCATCATTAGCTGTTACAGCGCGATTAGCCTTGGTACCTTGTTTGGCGGTTGGCGTATCGTCAAGACCATGGGGCAAAAAATTACTAAACTCAAACCGGTGGGCGGTTTTTGCGCAGAAACCGGTGGTGCGATTACGCTCTTTGTGGCGACCGCATTAGGCGTGCCGGTGTCGACCACCCATACGATTACCGGTGCAATTGTTGGCGTCGGTGCATCGCGCAAGATGTCGGCAGTTCGATGGGGGGTAGCCGGTAATATTGTATGGGCATGGATATTCACGATTCCAGCTTCGGCGTTTATCGCTGCCATCGCGTGGTGGCTTGGTACGACGCTCTTCTAATATCACTCGACCAAAAAAAGCCTGCTGAATCAGCAGGCTTTTTTTTATGACAACGACAAGCAAAGAGACTGAGCTGGTAGCGCTACGCTTACAGCACCTCGCTCGCATGATCCGCCAGACGGGAACGCTCGCCTCGCGCTAAGGTCACGTGACCACTATGTGCCCATCCTTTAAAACGATCGACGACATAGGTCAGCCCGCTTGAACCTTCCGTCAAATACGGCGTATCGATTTGCGCAATATTGCCGAGGCAGACGATCTTTGTACCTGGCCCCGCACGGGTGACCAATGTTTTCATCTGCTTGGGTGTCAGATTTTGCGCTTCATCGATGATCAGATATTTGTTGACGAAGGTACGACCACGCATAAAGTTGAGGGATTTTATTTTGATGCGCGAGCGTATCAAATCCTGGGTGGCCGCACGGCCCCATTCGCCGGCGTCGCCGTCGGATTTGTTTAGCACTTCGAGGTTGTCATCGAAGGCACCCATCCACGGTGACATCTTTTCTTCCTCTGTACCAGGCAAGAAGCCGATATCTTCGCCGACCGGCACCGTTACACGGGTCACGATGATCTCGCTATACAGCTTGGTTTCCAAGACCTGCGCCAGACCAGATGCCAATGCCAGCAAGGTTTTACCGGTGCCGGCTTGACCCAATAGCGTGACAAAATCGCATTCCGGATCCATCAATAAGTTAAGTGCAAAATCCTGTTCGCGATTGCGCGCAGTGACGCCCCATACATTATTTTTGTTATGCGTGTAATCACGCAAGGTTTGGATCACTGCAGTTTTGCCATTGATTTGGCGCACCTGGCCATAAAACGACGCCTCGCCGTTTTGCGGCTCCATAAAGACAAATTGATTAACCAACATGGTCGGCACCAGAGGGCCGCTCAAGCGATAGAACATGTAGCCGGTGCCGTGCTTGTTTTCTTGCCACGACTCCATACCTTTACCATGCTTACTCCAAAAGTCATCCGGTAATTGCATGATGCCGGAATAGAGCAGATCAGTATCTTCCAGCACATGATCATTGAAATACTCTTCTGCCGCCAACCCCATCGCACGTGCTTTGATGCGCATATTGATATCTTTTGATACCAATACGACGGTGCGCTCTGGATATTGTGATTCCAGTGCGCGTACCACGCCCAAGATTTGGTTGTCGGCTTTGCCTACCGGCAGACCTTCTGGCAGTGTGACGTTTTGTAGCTTGGTTTGAAAAAACAACCGACCTTTTGCATCCTTGTTACCCAGTTTAGAGAGCAGGATGCCGTCATCGATCGCGTTTTCTTCGATGCCGTCGACCAATGCATCCAACGAGCGTGAAACTTGGCGTGCGCTGCGCGCAACCTCGGACATACCTTTTTTATGGTCATCCAGCTCTTCCAACGTCATCATCGGCAGATAGACGTCATGTTCCGCAAAACGGAACAACGAAGTCGGGTCGTGCATCAACACATTAGTATCAAGGACAAACAGTTTGATCTTGCCGGTTTTTTCGCTATTGCGACGTACCGACGCTTTGCTATTCGTCGCGCCATTTGGTGTAGCGACGTTGCGCGGTTTATCGGTCTGCGGTTTGTCCGTGGTTTTGGCACGGACAACTGGCGCTGGCGCTTCGATATGACGCGCGCTTGGAGAAATGAGCGTCAGTGATTTGACGATCTTGTCCTTGTCGGCCTTTGGATAATCTTGTGGTGCAAGAAGGGCGGCAGGTTTACTGGGTATTTTTGGCAGGGGCATCAGGACCTCGATCTAAAAATTTGAAAACAACGACTAGTGGGATACGTCCGCGATGCAAATAAAAAAGTAGGTTGAGTGAGCGTTAAGAAGCGGGTTGATAAATGGGTTGAAAATCGGGTTGAGAAGTGGGTGAAAAAGCGGGTGAAAAAGCGGGTTAAACGATGAACTACTAAATTAAAAAGCAAAAAAGCCGTTTGGGAAGGCTCGTGGCCTAATCCGCAAACGGCTTTACTTGAGAAAAATTCTTTTGAATTCAAGGTGTTCTGCAAACCTAGGTAAGAGCCTTCACAAATTCCAAAACTTCATCGATGTGGCCAGGCACTTTTACTCCACGCCATTCTTTCACCAATTTACCAGCTTCGTCAATCACAAATGTGGAGCGTTCGATGCCGCGCACTTTTTTACCATACATGTTTTTCATTTTCATGACATCAAACATCAGGCAAAGCGTTTCGTCCGGATCAGAAATCAACTCGAAAGGCATATCGAGTTTTGCTTTAAAACCCTCATGTGACCGTAGGCTGTCACGACTGACGCCAAAGATCTCTGTATTGGCTTGCTGAAACTGCGGATAGAGTTCGCGAAACTGAATACCTTCAGTGGTGCAACCTGGCGTATTGTCTTTAGGGTAAAAATAAAGAACGAGCTTTTTACCTTTGAAATCAGCCAGTTGAAAAGTTTTTTCGCTCGTCATTGCAGCCGAAAAATCCGGTACCAGCATATTCAGTGCGGAGGGACTTGCATCCGGCAGGCTGATTTTATCCATGTTTTTTTGCCCCATTTAATATCGTTGGACCTGCTTGTGCTTTAAATATGCGAGCAACTATTGTTGTCGCGAAATCATGCAATCAGACCTACAAATGGGGATGATTCTTTGGCATTCAAGAAGTTTTAATGACGCACGATGAATAATACAAGCGCGGCCTATTTGCGCAACTCAGCATAGCAACAGGACTGGCTGGACGGCCGTACTTTCAGCGCATGATTCTTGTCAAATGCTTATTTTATTTTTCAAAAATAAGTGCCAACGCAACTTTCCGATCTTCACCCATCAGAATATTGTAGGTGCGGCATGCGGCTTGGTTATCCATGCATTCAACCCCAATTTGGCGTGCTGTGAGTGCGGCGATCAGGCGTGGATGGATGAAACGCTGACGTGCACCCGTGCCAAGAATCACGACTTGAGGATTATCTGCATTGATTTGAGCAAAATGGTCTTGGGTAAGTTCGTCAAACGACGAAACTGGCCAAACGACTGGCGCTGTTTCTGGTTGCACGATCAAGCTATGCTCAAAACGCTTGAGGTTGATTTCTACGCCGGTATCGTCGTAGCCGGTGACAGTCTGGTATTGCTGGGTCGAGTTACTATGTAGCTTCATGGTATGTATTCGGACGCGCAATCGTGCACATTTCCGAAAATTAGATGATAAAGAACGCTTATTGTAACGTTTTCAGTCGCAAACCGTTCTTTATGGATTGATAAAATCGGTCGCTTTCGGCAAAATGGATCTCTTTCCCCGCGTCGTCTTATCCAGCGTTACATTTGCTTGTGGATGAGCTTGCTTCTGTGTGCTCGGATGTCGATTTTTTGCATATCTTCGCGCCACGCATAGCTTGCTCTGGAATCTGATGTTCAGTCAGGTTGACGTGGGTGTGCATTTCGTCAGAGTCGAGTTGGTGTTTTCTGCTAACTCTGTAATCAAAAGGATGTGTTGTGCGACCGATTCAAAAATCGAAAAAACTGGCTGAAGTTTGTTATGACATCCGTGGGCCCGTGCTGGAAAAAGCGCGACAGATGGAAGAGGATGGTCACAAAATCATCAAGCTGAATATTGGCAATCTTGCGCCTTTTGGTTTTGATGCGCCAGACGAAATCGTGCAAGACATGATTCGCAATATGTCGAATGCCTCCGGCTACACTGACTCCAAGGGATTGTTTGCACCGCGCAAGGCGGTCATGCAATACACGCAGGAAAAGAAAATCGCCGGTGTCACCATCGACGATATTTATCTTGGCAATGGCGCATCCGAGTTGATCGTGATGAGTATGAATGCACTGCTCAATAACGGCGATGAGGTGTTGGTGCCATCGCCCGATTATCCATTATGGACAGCAGCAGTCAGTCTTTCTGGCGGCACGCCGGTGCATTATGTGTGCGACGAACAGGCAGACTGGTTTCCCGATATCGACGATATCAAGAAAAAAATCACTTCCAATACCAAGGCGATTGTCGTCATCAATCCCAACAATCCGACTGGTGCGTTGTACTCGAAGGAATTGCTGCAGCAGATCGTTGATGTCGCGCGCGAGCACCAATTGATCGTATTTGCCGATGAGATTTATGACAAGGTGCTGTACGAGGGCGCAACGCATGACTCAATCGCATCGTTGGCGGATGATGTGTTATTCATCACCTTCAACGGATTATCGAAAAACTATCGCTCGTGCGGTTTTCGCGCGGGCTGGATGGTGGTCTCGGGCGATAAACGTTTTGCGTCTGACTATATTGAAGGCTTGAACATGCTTGCCTCAATGCGCCTGTGCTCGAATGTGCCGGGGCAATTTGCGATCCAAACAGCGCTGGGTGGCTATCAAAGCATCAATGATTTGGTGGGGCCAGGCGGACGTTTGCTGAAGCAGCGCGATCTTGCGCACAAGCTACTGACAGATATTCCAGGTGTTACTTGCGTTAAACCGCGTTCGGCGTTGTATCTGTTTCCGCGGCTTGATCCTGCCATGTATCCGATCCAGGATGATCAAGATTTTGCTTATCGTTTGCTGGCAGAAGAGCGTGTGTTGATCGTGCAAGGTACGGGATTCAATTGCCCGACACCGGATCACTTCCGCGTCGTGTTTCTGCCTAATGCGGATGATCTGACCATCGCCATTGGCCGCATTGCACATTTTCTCGAAGGTTACCGCAAGCAATAAGCCAACGCGGTTGCCCTGCACTGGTCACAAAGTCCACAACCGTAGTCAATCGATTGCGTTCGAGTTCAGACCGTGACGTTTTATCTGATATGAGAAAATAGAGTCTATGAAATCAATCAAAGTAGGTTTATTAGGGATCGGTACCGTTGGTACCGGCACGTTTAATGTCTTGCAGCGCAATCAGGAAGAAATTTCGCGTCGTGCAGGCCGAGGTATCGAGATTGTGATGGTTGCTGATCTGGATACGGTACGTGCCAAGGCACTAGTCGGGGATCATTGCGAGGTGGTTGATGATGCCAATCTGGTGGTCAATAATCCCGACATCGACGTTGTGGTGGAGCTGATCGGCGGCTACGGTACGGCGCGCGAGCTGGTATTGAAAGCGATTGCCAACGGCAAGCATGTTGTGACAGCCAACAAGGCCTTATTGGCAACCTGTGGTGACGAGATTTTCAAAGCGGCGCAAGAGACTGGCGTCATGGTGCAATACGAGGCGGCAGTGGCCGGCGGTATTCCGATCATTAAAGCGCTGCGCGAAGGTTTGAGTGCCAATCGCATTGAATGGATCGTCGGCATCATTAACGGCACCACTAATTTCATTCTGTCAGAAATGCGTGAAAACGGCACCGATTTTGATACCGCGCTGGCAGAAGCACAACGCCTTGGGTATGCCGAGGCCGATCCTACCTTCGATATAGAAGGCGTGGATGCCGCACATAAAGCCACGCTGATGGCAGCAATCGGCTTTGGCATTCCGGTGCAGTTCGATAAGGCGCACATCGAAGGCATTCGTGAGTTGCAATCGATAGATATCGGGTATGCGGAACAATTGGGTTATCGCATCAAGTTACTTGGTATCGCCAAGCGCACGCCGATTGGTATTGAGCTACGCGTGCATCCAACCTTGATTCCAGCCAAACGTTTGCTCGCAAATGTCGAAGGTGCAATGAATGCGGTGGTAGTGCAGGGCGATGCGGTTGGGCCGACCTTGTATTACGGTAAAGGCGCCGGCGCCGAGCCGACCGCTTCAGCAGTGGTTGCTGATTTGGTCGACATCGCGCGTTTAGCCGATGCACAACCTAAACATCGCGTCCCTTATCTCGCGTTTCAGCCCCATCTGATGACCGATACGCCTGTCTTGGCGATAGAGGACATCACCAGTAGCTATTATTTGCGTTTGCATGTGGCAGATAAACTCGGCGTGCTGTCTAACGTCACTAGCATTCTGGCGGAATCGGCGATTTCGATTGACGCGATGATTCAGAAGGAGCCCGCGCTGGGCGAGACGCAGACCGACATCATCATTCTGACGCATCAAACGCAGGAAAAAAATGTGGATGCGGCGATCAAGCGTATTGAGGCGATGCCTACCTTGTTGGGTTCGGTCACTCGATTGCGGGTAGAACATTTGAATTAATGGTGGGCGGCGAGTGCCGCACTACCATTTTACGATCCGATCTTACGACGCATACCGCTCGCAATATGTGTGCGAAGTTATAATATCGGTTCTGTATTCAAGACGGCGACGGTGCAAAAAATGTTTTTTTGCGCCTCGCATCATCAAAGGCTTTTACTTCTATGCAATACGTTTCTACACGTGGTTTAGCGCCAGCACTTTCATTCTCGGAAATTCTGTTGGGTGGTCTGGCACCAGACGGTGGTCTTTACTTACCGGCTGAATATCCGCAAGTTACCTCTGCAGAGCTGGATACTTGGCGTACCTTGTCGTATGCCGATCTGGCGTTTGAGGTGCTAAAGAAATTTGCCACTGATATCCCGGAAGCAGATCTGCATGCGCTCGTGCATAAAACCTACACCGCGGATGTTTATCGCAATGTGCGCCATGGCGAAGAAGCTGCGCGCATCACACCGCTACGTTTGGTAGAAGAGAAAAACGGCGGAAAATTGCTGCTGCAATCTTTATCCAATGGCCCAACATTGGCATTCAAGGATATGGCAATGCAGTTGCTCGGCAACCTGTTTGAGTACACGCTGGCCAAGCATCATGCAGAGCTCAATATTTTTGGCGCAACTTCCGGCGATACCGGTAGCGCGGCAGAATATGCGATGCGCGGCAAAAAAGGTATTCGTGTATTCATGTTGTCGCCGCATAAAAAAATGAGTGCATTTCAAACGGCGCAAATGTTCAGTCTGCAAGACCCCAACATCTTTAATATCGCGGTTGACGGTGTTTTTGACGATTGCCAGGATATGGTCAAGGCCGTATCCAATGATCTGGATTACAAAAAACAGCACAAGATCGGCACCGTTAACTCGATCAATTGGGCACGTGTAGTGGCGCAAGTGGTGTATTACTTCCGCGGTTATTTGAGCGCGACTACGAGCAACCAGCAAAAAGTGTCATTTACCGTCCCCTCCGGTAACTTTGGCAATATCTGCGCCGGGCACATTGCGCGCATGATGGGCTTGCCTATCGACAAGCTGGTTGCCGCTACCAATGAAAACGATGTGTTGGATGAGTTTTTCCGCACTGGTGTTTATCGTGTGCGCAAGTCGGCCGAGACGTATCACACTACCAGTCCAAGTATGGATATCAGCAAAGCTTCCAATTTTGAGCGCTTTATTTTTGATCTGCTGGATCGTGATGGCGAGCGCGTACGCAAACTATTCGAGAAAGTCGAAAGTCACGGAGGTTTTGATCTGTCCGGTAAGCCGGGCAGTGATGGTGACGAATTTAAACACGTGCACAAATTTGGTTTTGTGTCCGGCAGATCGCTGCACAAAGATCGTATTGCCACCATCCGTGATTTGAACGCACGTTACGATCTGACGATAGACACACATACCGCCGATGGCGTTAAAGTCGCGCGCGAGTATGTGACGCCCGACGTACCGATGATCGTGCTGGAGACGGCGTTGCCAGCCAAGTTTAATGAAACCATACGTGAAGCGCTAGGCCGTGATGCCGAGCGTCCTGATGGTTTTGAAAACATCGAAGATTTACCACAACGCTTTCACGTAATGTCGAATGACATTAATGAAATGAAAGCCTACATTGCGGCCAATACCGGCTTGTAAGCGCAGCCCGCTCCGCAACGATTTGTCAGCGCAGCATGGTTAGGATAACTGCAGAAGCGATTGGTAAAACCGTTGCGTAGTCTGTATGTAATCTACCTGCTACCTGCTGTCATGTAAGAGGTTTATTGCGTCTACAATCTGTTATTACTATATAAATCGTTGCCTATATCCCTGGATATTTCAAAGTCGACATGACAGAACCAAAACCGATGTTGAGCGTAGATCAAGCCTTGAGTTTTTTGCTTGATGCTGCACGTAAAATTTCCGGCACGCAGAGTTTACCGACGCTGCAAGCGAATGGACGGGTGCTTGCATTGACGCAGAGTTCGCAACTCGATGTGCCGCCCGTTGATAACACCTCTATGGATGGTTACGCGGTGCGGGCAGTCGATTGTGTAAGCGGCAACGCCACCTTGCGCGTGACGCAACGGATTCCCGCCGGGCATGTCGGCCAGCCGTTAGAAGCGGGTTGCGCCGCACGTATTTTTACTGGCGCGATGATTCCACAAGGTGCCGATGCGGTCGTCATGCAGGAAGTGTGTGTGGCGTCTAAAAACGCCGAGCAAGATGTAGTTACGATTAATCACAAGCCAGCATCGGGCGAGTGGATACGTCGCGCTGGTGAGGATATCAAAGCCGGTAGCACGATTTTATCGGCAGGTCAGCGCCTGCGTGCGCAAGAACTTGGTCTTGCGGCTTCGGTGGGGCTGGCGGAATTACCGGTTGTGCGTAAATTGCGCGTCGCGGTTTTCTTTACTGGTGATGAGTTGGCTATGCCGGGTGAACCGTTGAAAGAAGGCGCGATTTACAACTCCAACAAATTTACGCTGCGAGGTCTACTGGAGAACCTCGGTTGCGACATCACCGATTTTGGGATTGTGCCGGATACGTTGGTCGCGACGCGCGAAACTTTGCGCCGTGCAGCAGCCGAGCATGATTTGATCATCACTTCCGGCGGCGTCTCGGTCGGTGAGGAAGATCACATCAAGCCAGCGTTGGAAGCAGAAGGGCGCGTCAATATGTGGCAGATCGCGGTGAAGCCTGGCAAGCCGTTGGCGTTTGGTGAAGTTAATCGCAGCGCAGCAATGTCAATGCGCGACAAAACTGCGTTTTTTATCGGCTTGCCAGGCAATCCAGTTTCCAGCTTCGTTACTTTTATCTTGTTTGTTCGGCCTTTCATTTTGCGCTTACAAGGCGTGGTTGATGTGCTGCCAAAAGCGATCAAAATGCGTGCGGATTTTGACCAGCCCAAAGCCGATCGTCGCAACGAATTTTTGCGCGCCAAGATCAATGATAATGGTGGCCTTGATCTGTTTCCAAATCAAAGCTCTGGCGTGCTGACTTCGACCGTATGGGGCGATGGTCTGATTGATAATCCGGTTGGTAATAAGATCGCAGCGGGCGACATCGTCCGTTTTATTCCATTTAATGATTTAATGTACTGAGTGATGTACTGAATTAATGCACCGAACAATATGAAGATAGAACTCCGATTTTTTGCCAGCGTGCGTGAAGCGTTGGGCGTTACGCAAGAGAGTGTGGTCGTGCCGGACGACGTGAAAACTGTGGGCGATGTCAGAGCTTGGCTACAAACACGTGGCGATAAGTGGTCAGAAGTGTTGGGCGAGGGTCGCGCGCTACGAATGGCTTACAATCAAGAAATGACAGAGGCCAGCACGGCGATTACCGATGGATGCGAAGTTGCATTCTTCCCACCGGTAACCGGCGGTTAATCAATAATACATTGGCCTGCAACGGGATAAGCCAGTACACATCAGATCATGCCAATACGCGTACAAACTGAAGATTTTGACGTTAGCAAGGAAGTCGCTGCTTTACGCGCCCATAGTCCGCAGGTAGGCGCGGTGGTGACGTTTATCGGCACCGTACGCGACATCAATGAAGGTGCGAGTGTCGCCGAGATGGAGCTCGAGCATTATCCCGGCATGACCGAGAAAGCATTGCAAAGCATTATTGATCAGGCCAAAGCGCGCTGGGATTTGTTTGATGCGTTGGTGGTCCATAGAGTCGGACCCTTGGCGCCTAAAGATCAGATCGTGTTGGTGGCGGTGACGTCCGCGCATCGCGGTGTAGCGTTCGCCGCTTGTGAATTCATTATTGATTACCTAAAAACCGAAGCACCGTTTTGGAAGAAAGAGCAAACACCAGAAGGCGCGCGCTGGGTGGATGCACGAGTAAGTGACGACACGGCGCTGCAAAAATGGACACAGTCCTCCAATAATGGCGGTGGGCATTGAGCTGGCTCGCAGTCGGATTGGGTGCAGCACTAGGCGCATGGTTACGCTGGGGCTTGGGCGTGTGGCTGAATATGTCTAGTGCTAGCGTTCAAATCGGCACGCTGGTAGCCAATCTCAGCGGTGGCTATCTGATCGGTATAGCGGTCGCGCTTTTTAGCAGTCACCCTAACATTTCGCCTGAGTGGCGTCTGTTCGCGGTGACCGGTTTTCTTGGTGGCCTCACCACGTTTTCTACCTTCTCTGCTGAAGCGGTCATCTTGATGCAGCGTGGCGATTATGTTTGGGCCTTTAGCCATTCCGCATTACATCTGCTCGGCTCGATCACCTTCTGCATCGCCGGTTTTGCTACCTACAAGGCTTTTGCCTGAATTTTTGATTCAGCGCAAGGCAGTCCGCAGTATTTAGTCCACAATGGTTTTATGTCTGGCGCGATGCCATACTTGAAAAAGGGTTATCCGACCCTATTTTTTCTGCATGAAAGAATTTCCCGTGGAGAAATGCAATGCGAGTAGATAAATTAACGACCAAACTGCAAGAAGCACTGGCTGATGCGCAGAGCCATGCAGTGGGTAACGATAATCAATATATAGAACCAGTTCATGTATTGGTATCGCTGCTGAGTCAGGACGACAGTAGCACGCGTTCGCTACTGCAACGCGCTGGCGTCAACATTAACGGCATGACAAGCGCACTGAGAAGTGCACTTGATCGTCTACCCAAGGTATCCGGCACAGGTGGTCAGGTACAAGTTGGTCGCGATCTGACAGCGCTACTAAATCTGGCAGATAAAGAGTCGCAAATGCATGGCGACGAGTTTATCGCCACCGAAATGCTGCTATTGGCGCTAACCGAAGATAAATCCGACGCCGGCAAGATTGCCCGCGAAAACGGGTTGTCGCGCAAGGCGCTGGAAGCGGCTATCAAGGCAGTGCGTGGCACTAGTAAAGTGGACTCCGCTGAAGGAGAAGGCCAGCGCGAGGCACTCAAGAAATACACACTCGATCTCACTGAGCGCGCGCGCGCCGGCAAGCTCGATCCGGTGATCGGCCGTGATGACGAGATTCGTCGCACCATCCAAATCCTGCAGCGTCGCTCCAAAAATAATCCAGTCTTGATCGGTGAGCCTGGCGTTGGCAAGACCGCGATTGTCGAAGGACTTGCACAGCGCATCATCAATGGTGAAGTCCCGGAAAGCCTGAAAAACAAGCGTGTGCTGTCACTCGACATGGCCTCATTGCTGGCCGGTGCAAAATATCGCGGCGAGTTTGAAGAGCGGTTGAAAGCGGTACTCAACGAGTTGGCGCAAGACGAAGGCCAGACCATCGTTTTTATCGACGAGATGCATACATTGGTAGGTGCTGGCAAAGCCGAAGGCGCAATGGATGCCGGCAATATGCTCAAGCCCGCGCTGGCGCGTGGCGAGTTGCATTGCGTCGGTGCGACCACGCTGGATGAATACCGCAAATACATCGAGAAGGATGCGGCGCTCGAACGTCGCTTCCAAAAAATTATTGTTGATGAACCTAGTGTCGAAGCGACGATTGCGATCTTGCGAGGTTTGCAAGAGCGTTATGAGTTGCATCACGGCGTCGACATCACCGATCCGGCAATTGTCGCTGCGGCTGAATTGTCGCATCGCTATATTACCGACCGCTTCTTGCCGGACAAGGCAATTGATTTGATCGACGAAGCTGCATCTAAGATCAAGATCGAGCTCGACTCCAAACCTGAGGTGATGGACAGATTGGATAGACGTGTGATCCAGTTGAAGATCGAGCGCGAAGCTATCAAGAAAGAGAAAGACGAAGCGTCGCAAAAACGCTTGGCCTTGATTGAAGAAGAAATCGTCAAATTAGGTCGCGAGTACGCCGATCTGGAAGAAATTTGGAAGTCGGAAAAAGCCGCGGCGCAAGGCAGTACTCACATTAAGGAAGCGATTGAAAAAGTGCGTTTGCAGATGGAAGAAGCCAAGCGGCAAAGCGATTGGCAACGCATGTCCGAGTTGCAATACAAGACGTTACCGGACCTAGAAGCACAACTTAAGAATGCAGTGACCGGTGAGGTCTCGAACGGCAAACCACAATTAGTGCGTACCCAAGTCGGCGCAGAGGAAATCGCCGAGGTCGTCTCGCGTGCGACCGGTATTCCGGTGTCACGCATGATGACCGGCGAGCGCGAAAAATTACTGCAGATGGAAGAAGCATTGCACAAGCGTGTGGTCGGCCAGCATGAGGCGATAGTCGCCGTGTCCGATGCCATCCGTCGCTCGCGCGCGGGCCTTGGTGATCCCGATCGGCCTTATGGGTCCTTCATGTTCCTTGGCCCCACCGGTGTTGGTAAAACCGAGTTGTGCAAGGCGCTAGCTTCCTTCATGTTCGATACCGAGGATGCATTGATCCGCATCGACATGAGCGAGTTTATGGAGAAGCATTCAGTCTCTCGCTTGATCGGCGCGCCACCCGGCTATGTCGGTTATGAAGAGGGCGGTCATCTGACGGAAGCAGTGCGGCGCAAACCATACTGCGTGATCTTGCTCGACGAGATTGAGAAGGCGCATCCCGATGTGTTTAACGTCTTGCTACAAGTACTGGACGATGGTCGTATGACCGATGGCCAAGGGCGTACTGTAGACTTCAAGAACACCGTGATCGTGATGACATCCAACCTCGGTTCGCACAAAATCCAGTCTATGGAAGGTAGCGATCCATCCTTGATCAAAATGGCGGTGATGGCCGAAGTACAAGGTCACTTCCGTCCAGAGTTTATCAACCGTATCGACGAGATCGTCGTGTTCCACGCGCTGGATGAAAAGAATATCGGTGCGATTGCCAAGATTCAGCTGGCGACGTTGGAGAAGCGGTTGGCACGGATGGATATGTCGATGGAAGTGTCGGACGAAGCACTGCAAAAAATTGCCGAAGCTGGTTTCGATCCTGTTTACGGCGCACGTCCATTGAAACGTGCAATTCAACATCAGATCGAAAATCCATTATCGAAGGCGATACTGGAAGGTAGATTTGGACCCAAGGACGTGATCAAGGTCAGTGTAGAAAACGGCGAACTGGCGTTTGTGAAGAGTTAATCACGCATCGGTTCAGCGAGATCCCTAAGTGGTTTCGCTGAACCGATTTTATGCCTGTTTGTCTGTTGCGTCTGTCGTTATATTTTTCACGATGCTGCCACCGCAGTTGTAGCATGTCCCATCTGATCGCCGTTCTTATGCGATGCCGATCAAACGCACACCCAAGCTCATCAATCCTTTTTACGACCGCAACGCGTGGGTAACATTCTTCCCAATGTATTGTCGTGCTTGACGTAGTGATGGTAGAGCGCAGCGAGTGCGTGTAGCCCGATCAAGTAGTAGCCGATGGTGCCGATAGTTTCGTGTATCTCTTTTAAAGTGCCGGCCAGAGGCTTGTCGGTAGCGAGCAGGAGCGGTAATTGCATGCCGAAGATTGAAATCGGCACGCCCTTGGCACTGACGGTGAGCCACCCGAGCAAGGGCATCATGAATACGTACAAAGCGATGTGCATGGTTTGTGCCAGACGATGCTGCCAAACGGCGATTGCCGGCTTGATGTTTGGCGAGCGGCCCGCTTGCCAACGTATTACTAAGCGCACGACCACTAGTACAAGAACGCTAAGACCAAAAACAAAATGCCACAGTTTCAGATTTTCTCTAAGTGCGCCACCTTTCGTCGCGAAATCGTGCAGATTGATTGCCGCATAAACAGCAGTTAGTAACAGCAACATGAGCCAATGCATGCCGATCGAGAGCGAGCCGTAACGATCGGCGGTATTTTTCCAGCGCATTTGGTGTTCCTGTTGATAAAAGGACGTGTCTTGAAAGAGTACGCTCAGATGTGGGGTTAACCTAGAGGTATTAGTAAATAGAATGATCGCTTTTATAAGGCGCAAGACCACCCGCTAGACCCCGAAGCCTGTGATCGGCCATTCGAACGTCGCGCAATCATGCTAATCCAGATGCGATGAGAACTGGAGCTTGCATCATTTATGCCTTTACATTGATTGCAACGATACCAATATCGCTAGAAAATGCGCAGGCCAAGATCTAAAATTTGAGGACAGCGGTTTCTCTCGACGCTGGCGACGTACAAAGCAATTGAGTGCACCCACTTTCAATTTCTGAAATTTGGAGAATTTCGATCCGCTAATCCACTCATCAAAAATGATAGCCTAGCTTTAGCACGGCAAAATTGACGCCATCGTTAGGTTCCTTAATGCCACCATTGGAGAAATGCTGAAGCTTCAAGCTTAGATCTATACCGTTGGTGAATACGTAGCCAATTCCCAAGTGGTCGCCGAACAGGAATGCAGTGGATTCCTGTTTGCCATCGTTGTCATATAAATGAGAGAACAGGTGCGCGCCGATGCCGGCTTCGGCGTAAAAACCTTTCTTGTTCGTATTCTGGTAGCGAAACACTGGCGTAATACCAATCGAACTGATAGTACGGCTTGCGCCTGGCCTATCCTGAAAGCGCTTTTCATGCCACTGTTGGGCTGTCAGATCCCAGTATCCGCCAATGAAGCTATCATTTGATTTGAACCACTGCTTGTCCCAGTCCCATTGGACGCCGACACGAGCCAAACTCACTTTCTCTCCGCCGCCAGCTTCTAACGATACGCTGTCTACTGCAAAACATGCAGTGTGCATGGCCAAACTACAAGCGACCACTGCCGTACAACGAGCAAGTTTTTCATATTTGATCATTCATCCTCTCCCATCAAAGATTGTCGTTACGATATTGGAATTTATCGTTCAAATTGACAATGCGCTAGATGAAAAGTTCTGAATTATGCTGATGAAAAAAGCGGGGGTGAATCGTCTGAGATTAAGGTATGAACAAGCTTGGCCTGATTTATTTTGGCCAGGAATGATCGTATCGATCTTTGTGCTTTTCTTGAGGAACGCCTAAATGAAGCTGGCGGAGACTGGCCCGTATAAATTGCTATAAGTTCCCGCTAAGCACCCACGCCCGCGGGTTATGCTCAAACCCGAGCTTAGAGTAGTACTCATTGGCTTTAGGTGCCGCCAGCAACACGATCATGCATTCCGGCTTGAGTCGTTTCTTGGTTTCTTCAATCAGACGCTTGCCGATCCCTTCCCTTTGATATGACTCATCAACCGCAAGATCTGCGAGGTAGGTGACATAAGTAAAGTCGGTGAAAGAGCGCGCAATGCCGACCAAACGTGTGCCGTCCCAAGCGGTGATTGTGAGGTTGGCATTCTTGACCATGCCCTCAAAGATGTCCGGTCTGTCGACAGGACGTCGCTCACCAAGAGTGGAGCGGACGAAGAGATCAATGACCTCATTAATACCGACTGCTGCGTTTTCGCGATACTCAATATTCATGTGAACCCTGCGGAGATGGTTGATATTGATTTGAACGGTATCGGTTGCTATGCATTGTTAGATCGGCCACTCCTAATCCTCGATAACGACAAGAAGGTTGTATTTTAGAGAGTCCAGATGATTATCAATCACGTCGAAAGTCTTGAAAATGCGCGACAGCATCATCGACAAGTGGCACGAGCCCGAGCAGAAATAACCCCAGCGCAAGCGGTAGTACGGTGCTGTAACCAATTTGCTTGAAGCCGATTGCACCAAGAATGCCGCCGACAAAAAACATCGTAAGTAGCAGTATATAAAAAACCAGTTTTCCACGACGGGCATGCACATAATGTGTGCTGCCACGTTTGTGCCGGTGATTCCAATACAGCATTCGTCCCAGTTCTATACCGAGATCGGTGACCACACCAGTCAGATGGGTAGCGCGGATTCCGGCATTTGACATCTTGGTCATGACCGCATTTTGCAAGCCCATGATGAAACACAGTAATACCACCGTAACCGGCACTGTGACGGCAATATAGGTATGCAGATTTGCACCGAGCAGACCGAATAGTAGGAGTAATACGGCCTCTAGAATCAGGATGAGTGCATAGGTTGCATGTAGTGCGCGCAGGCGTGCCCAGTTGACAATAATGCCCGTTGTCGCGGCGCCGCAGATAAATGAAATGACCGAACCTATCCCCGCGATAAATGGCAGCATGTCGCCCAAGACGAAACTGTCTGCCACGATAGAAACGAAACCAGTCATGTGCGAGGTGTATTGATGGACGGCGAGAAAGCCACCTGCGTTGACTGCGCCGGCGATGAAGGCAAGGATCACACCGAGTTGCTGATTGGCGCGCAAGGTACGATTTCTACCGGAGAGTTGCCTAAAAAATTCCAGTACCTGCATAGTGTCCTTGACGAGTGAAACGATTACCTTGCCGGGTTGTTGATGTGGGACTTGTACATTTCGTAGTACATCATAACAAGGATGGAACCTTTTACGGCGTGCCGATGTGCGGATTAAAAAGCATTACAGTAATTCCACGCTATTCAAATTGAGATAACAACTCTCGCGCGTGGTCGTCACAAAATCTGCCAGATAGGGTTGCGTTGATGTCTCTGGCAAACAAGCCGCATACAAACGGCCAGTTAAACCGTCTGCGGTGATGCGTTTGGCTTTTACATAATCACGATTTAAATAATTTTGCGCCGCCCACACTGGCAAAGTAGCAATGCCGCGCCGACTGGCGACCAATTGCAGCATGGCGACGGTGAGTTCTGTTGTACGGCGTTCAACGGTGATGCCTGCAGGCTTTAGAATCTGGCGCACAACGTCAAGCATATCGTCCGGCACCGGATAAGTAATCAGCGTATCGTCGGCGAAATCTGCAGCAACTAAAAATTCCTTGTCAGCGAGTGGATGGTCATGCGCGATCAACGCGACGATCTCAAATCTAAATAGCGCGTGATAATCCACCGCTTCATCCGGATCAATCTCGGCGACGATGGCGACGTCAGCTCTATGCCCGTACAACAGACCAACCGGATCGGCCTGAAAGCCGGAGACAATATCCAGCTCTACCTCTGGCCAGCGACCGCGAAATACGTCCATCGCTGGCATTAGCCAATCAAAACAAGTGTGGCATTCAACTGCGATGCGCAATTGGCCAGCGGTGCCTTGCGCTAATCGCACCAGATCACGCTCGGTTTCTGCAACTTGTGGCAACACCGCATCTGCCAACTTTAACAAGCGCTCGCCAGCTGGCGTAAAACGTACCGGCACCGACTTACGCTCAAACAGGGGGGTGCCATGGTGATCTTCTAATTGCTTAATTTGGTGCGACAGCGCAGATTGCGTGACATTGAGTAATGACGCCGCGCGCAGCAAATTGCCAGCTTCGCGCAGAGCGAGCAAGGTTTTAAGGTGGCGCAGCTCAAGTATGGATTGCATAATTTGCATCACTATTAGTTTTTTTCATGTTTATTCTTAATATTTATCGTTTGAATCATAGACCCAATGCGCCCAGTATGACAAGCCTTGAAATCGAGTGGAGTAAGGGCATGACAAAGGCACACATCTTAGGTTTTCCCCGAATTGGCGCGCAGCGCGAATTAAAGTTTGCGGTGGAATCCTTCTGGCGCAACGAGACCGATCTCGCCGCGCTACAGAATATAGGCAAAACCTTGCGCCAACGCCATTGGGCGATACAGGCCGAAGCTGGGCTGGACTATGTGGCGGTCGGCGATTTTGCTTGGTATGACCAAGTGTTGAATACGCTGGCTTTGCTCGGCGCGGTGCCGACGCGCTTTAAGTTTGACCAGAAACAATTCACGCTGAAAGATTACTTTACGTTGGCGCGCGGCAATCCAGAGCACTTTGCGATGGAAATGACCAAGTGGTTTGATACCAACTATCACTACCTCGTGCCGGAGTTTACCGCTGACCTAAGTTTCGATGGCGGTGTGGAATGGTTGTTTGAAGAAAATGCAGAAGCCGTCGCGCTAGGCCACAAGACCAAAGTAGTTTTAGTTGGTCCGTTGAGTTTGCTGTACCTCGGCAAAATCAAATCCAGCGCAGCTAAAACCTCGGCTGACGCCATCGCCAATAAATTAGATTTGCTACCCAAAGTGATTGCGGGTTATCAGAAGGTCTTACAGCGTTTGCAAGCAGCAGGTGTTGAATGGGTGCAGATCGATGAGCCGATCTTGGCATTAGAACTAACCGCTGAATGGCGTGATGCGTTTGCGCCGACCTATCAATTACTGTCTGCTGCCGCGCCAAAATTGCTGTTGGCGACTTACTTTGATCAAGTACAAGAACATAGTGACTTGCTGCGCAAGTTGCCGGTGGCGGGTGTGCATCTGGATTTGGTGCGTGGCGCAGGGCAGTTGGATACTTTCCTACCTGATTGGCCGCAAGATCGTGTGCTATCCGTCGGTGTGGTGGATGGTCGTAATATTTGGCGTGCCGATTTGGATCGTTTGCTGCAAATACTGCAGCCGTTGCAGCAAAAACTCGGTGATCGATTGTGGGTCAGCGCCAGTTGCTCGTTGTTGCATGTGCCGGTGGATCTGGCGAATGAAAAAAAACTCGATGCTGAACTGAAAAACTGGCTCGCATTTGCGACGCAAAAAGTGCATGAAATCACCGCACTTAAGCGTGCATTGAATGGTGAGCAAGAGAAGGTCGCTGCGCAATTTGAAGCATCGGCCGCCGCTGTGGCAACCCGCAAAACCTCGACACGCATCCATAATCCTTTGGTGCAAAAGCGTTTGCAGGGATTGGATAAGATTCCGGCAACGCGTGCCGCCGTGTTTGCCGATCGTATTATCAAACAACAAGCGCGCTTTAATCTGCCTGCTTTTCCCACCACGAATATTGGATCGTTCCCGCAAACGACAGATATCCGCCAGGCGCGTGCCCAATATAAACGAGGGGATATCGGCCATCTCGACTATCTGAACAAGATGCGTGATGAAGTGCGGCTGGTAGTGCAGAAGCAAGAAGAGATTGGTCTCGACGTCTTTGTGCATGGGGAGCCGGAGCGTAACGATATGGTCGAGTATTTCGGCGAACAATTGTGGGGTTATGGTTTTACTGCTAACGGTTGGGTGCAAAGCTATGGCTCACGTTGCGTCAAACCGCCGTTTATTTTTGGCGACGTGTACCGACCAGAGGCGATGACAGTAGGTTGGAGCGAGTTTGCTCAAAGCCTGACGGACAAGCCGATGAAGGGCATGTTGACTGGCCCAGTTACGATGTTGCAGTGGTCGTTTGTTCGGGACGATCAGCCGCGTGATCAAACCGCATTGCAAATTGCGTTGGCGTTGCGCGATGAAGTGGTTGATTTGGAAAAAGCCGGTATCGGCATGATCCAAATTGATGAGCCTGCTTTCCGTGAAGGGCTGCCTTTGAAGGCGGCTGATTGGCCACATTATCTGGATTGGGCGGTCAGGGCATTTCGCATCAGTGCATCGGGTGTGCAAGATGATACGCAGATCCATACCCATATGTGCTATTCCGAGTTCAACGATATTTTGCCGTGGATTGCGGCGATGGACGCGGACGTGATCACGATCGAGACCTCGCGCTCGGATATGGAATTGCTGGATGGTTTTGGCAAATTTTCCTATCCGAACGATATCGGTCCAGGGGTCTACGACATCCACTCGCCACGTGTGCCACAAGTCGAAGAAATGCAGCGTCTGTTGTGCAAGGCACGTGGTGTGATACCGGATCTGCGTCTGTGGGTAAATCCTGATTGCGGCTTAAAAACGCGGGGCTGGCCGGAAACGACTACGGCTTTGCAAAATATGGTGCAGGCAGCGCGTAGCTTACGGCAGGAAGTAGCGCAGAAGATTTAAGCATCTATAGATTACGTGGAGTCCTCTTCAATACGCCACCCAGCGCTTCGTTAACTGAACTGAACGGACACAGAAGTTTTGTGTCCGTTTTTATCTTGATATTTGGTGATTGTTTTGCTTGGCCACTTTATGCTTATATTACGTCGTTAGACCGCGAATATTCTGTGCATTTACGGTTGCTGCAGGCTTAACTTGTTAAAATGGCGCATTCTGATTTCGTTGTGCAGATTGCGGCCTTATTGTTGTGCTATCGCTGACGAAATAATTTCTTCTTACGCCATTCAGGACACCATCCCATGCTGAGCTATCGCCACGGTTTCCACGCCGGTAATCATGCTGATGTACTCAAGCATCTGGTCGAAATTCAATTACTCAAATATCTGGGTAACAAAGACACGCCCTATATGTATATCGACACCCACGCAGGTGCAGGTGTGTATGCGTTGGATAGTAGTTTTGCGACCAAAAACGCTGAGTTTGAAAGTGGTATCACCAAATTATGGGAGCGTAAGGATTTGCCACCCGCATTAGCCGAATATATGAACGTGGTGAAAGCCTTAAACCCAAGCGGCAAGCTGCGCTATTACCCAGGCTCGCCATATTGCGCGAACGCGGTTATGCGACAGGAAGATCGCTTGCGTTTGTTTGAATTGCATCCGGCGGACAGCAAACTGCTCGCCGATAATTTCCGCAAACTAGAAGCACACGCTGCCGAGCAGGGCATACGTCCACCAGCACGCGGTAAGCGGATAATGATAGAACGTGCGAATGGTTTTATCGGTTTGAAGGCTTTGCTACCACCACCATCACGACGTGGGTTGGTATTGGTCGATCCGCCGTATGAAGATAAGAGTGATTACCGTAGTGTAGTGACGATGATTGACGATGCGTTAAAGCGTTTTGCGACCGGCACTTATGCAGTCTGGTATCCGGTGTTAAACCGGATGGAGTCGCGCCAGATGCCTGAGAAGTTAAAAAAGCTGCAAGCAGGCGGTTGGTTAAATGTCACTTTGTCAGTCAGTTCAGCTTCGCCAGATGGTTTTGGTCTGCATAGCAGCGGCATGTTTGTTGTTAATCCCCCCTGGACCTTGGAGCCAATGTTACGTGAGCTGATGCCGTATTTGGTTGAGGTATTGGGAAGTGATAGCGGGGCTGGCTTTACGTTGGAGTCTGGTGAGACTAACACTGCCCCAGCTGGCAAGCGGCGCGTTGGATCGGGTAGTTAGTACGTTTGCGCGTCATTAGGCATGCCAGTTTGTGACAGTGCTGCGATAACTGCGTCACAATGCTTGCATTAAGGAAATATTGATTGAATAATGCAGATAGCGCATCAATAAGGCATCAACGATATTGACCACTGGGTAAGGGAGTCATTAGGCCGCAGTGGGTCGTGTACTGGTAAGTATTCAAGAAGTAACCGGGGACTAGCATCTTAAAGAGTGCGTCCTTTTTTGATGCGTGAAGAGATAAATTATCTTGATCATTACCGATTTAAATCAGGACTTACCTGATCATCTCCCCCGCGTTAAAGAATTTTTTCTTGCGCGCCAACCCATCTTGAGTCATGAGCAGAGCTTGGTCGCCTACGAGCTATTGTTTCGTCGTGCCTCGACGGGGCCAGCAAATGTGGTTGATGATTTGTCGGCGACCGCATCGGTCATTGCGCACGCGTCAGAATTAGGTATCGCCAACGTGATTGGTGGTGCACTGGGTTTCTTCAACGTGGACGCCGCTGTATTGATGTGCGACTTCGTTAATTTTTTGCCGTGCGACAAAGTCGTGCTGGAGATACTTGAAACGGTTGAAGTTACACCGGAGTTATTGGCGCGCGTGGCAGAACTGTCGGCGCAAGGCTTTACGTTTGCGTTGGATGATGTGGTTACCGACAATGAAGATTTACGACAACTATTACCGCTGGTCAAAATCATCAAGATCGATATCGCCGGTATGGGTAATGATGAAATCGCAGAGTTGGTTGCGCATTTTAAACAAGAGAAAAAATTATTATTGGCTGAAAAAGTTGAAACGATAGAGCAATTTCAATTTTGTTTAGAATTAGGTTTTAACTATTTCCAAGGCTATTACTTCGCACGGCCAGTAATTTTGACTGGCAAGAAATTAGCGCCATCACAATTGGCGATTCTGGAGTTGATGGCCTTAATCACCTCCGATGCAGATACCAGTGATATTGAGCAGAGCATTAAAAAAGACGCTTCTTTGGTGTTGACCTTGTTACGCTTGGTGAATACGCCAGGGTTGGGGGTGACCCAACGCATTGATTCGCTCAACCAAGCATTGATGGTATTAGGACGTCGCCAATTGCAGCGCTGGTTGCAGATTATTTTGTATGCAGAGCATAGCAAATCGAATCATTTCAATTCACCGCTGCTGCAATTGGCAACCACACGCGGTAAGTTTTTGGAGTTGATGGCAGAAAAACTCCAGCCTAAAAATCGTCACATGGCCGACACCGCTTTTACGGTCGGTATTATGTCGTTGATGGATACCTTGTTCGGGCAATCGATGATGGATATCTTGGCTCAAGTGTCGGTTGGTGAAGAGGTCGGTGACGCGCTGCTCTATCGCAAAGGCCTTTACGGTGACATGCTCAAACTTGCTGAATATATCGAACGTCTTGAACAAGCTGGTCCGTTGCTGGGGCCTGCATTACAAAAGCTGGGGCTGGCGATCGAAGATTTGTATGCATTGCAGTTGAGTGCATTTGAATGGAGCAATGTGGTTTCACGTAGTGCGCGCTAGTTTTTCTGCTTGATCCTCCGCTTCACTCTTTCTCTGCAGTTGTAAAAAAGCTAGATATTTCTATGCTGCGGTTTGGCCTAGGAATGACATTTCTTCCGCCTAGTGTCGCGGCTTGCCGTTAGAATGCACCCATGAATTTTACCTCCCCCACTCACGCTGACGATGAGGATGGCGATGCTAGCGCGCCACCGATCCCTGCTGGCGCAAAAAATTACATGACGCCAGCTGGGCATGCGCGCATGAAAAACGAATTACTAAACTTGATTGATGTCGAGCGTCCCGAGGTGGTGCAGATCGTTTCGTGGGCAGCCTCGAATGGTGATCGCTCGGAGAATGGCGATTACATTTATGGTAAACGACGTTTGCGTCAAATTGATGGTCGCATACGCTTCCTCACCAAACGCCTGGATCTGGCAGAAATCGTGGACCCGACTGTGCATTACGGTAACGAGCAGATTTTTTTCGGTGCGACCGTGCATTATGAAACGCAATCCGGTAGCTCGCATACGGTAACGATATTGGGAATTGATGAAATTGATCCGCTCAATGGCAAGATCAGCTGGATTTCTCCGGTGGCACGCGTCCTGACTAAAGCGCGGGAAGGCGATACGGTAATGTTGCAGACGCCGGGAGGTCTGGAAGAAATGACGGTGCTGGAAGTAAGTTATCCAAAACCAGAATGATGCAAACCAACACTTTGCGCTATTGAAATTGCTGGCGCTAAAGTGTTTGCCAGAGGGTTTAGTTAGAGGTGTAGTGATCCGTTAAGTCGCGGTCAGTTGTTACGGTCGCGTAACAAGCGGGTCACGCCCGAGATGCGTCGCACATTGCGCATCAATCTTGCCAGATGCACGCGGTCTTCTACTTGAATAGTGAAGCGGAATTGCGTCATCAAATGGTCTTTGTCGTCATCCATGCCCACATTACTGATATTGGCATCAGACTCACCAATCTCTGCGGCGACGCGCGCGAGTATGCCTTTTTCATTTTTTGTCAGTAGCGAGATACGACAATCGAAACGGCGATTGAGCTCATCACCCCATGCCACTTCAATCCAGCGATCAGGTTCTTTTGCATGCTGACGTTTAGCAGTTTCGCACTCGACGGTATGTACTATCAAGCCCTGATCGCGGCGCATTTGTCCCGTAATGGCGTCGCCTGGAATAGGTAAGCAACATGGCGCGAGTTGAACCGAAATACCTTCGGAACCATAAATAACGACAGGGTCTATTTTGGCAGGAATGAGTTCGCCATTAATATCGGTTTGCGGCGTCTGTGATGTCGTATCGATTTCAATCAACCCCATGATATGGCGCGCAACCAAGGCTGCCATGCGTTTGCCGACACCGATATCGGCATACAGATCTTCGAGGGACTTTGCACTGGATTCGTTAAGCAGTCGTTCTACGAGAGAATCAGGTAAAACAGGGCTTAGATTGAGTGTGCTCAATGCTTGCGAAAGCAACCGATGACCTAACTCAGTTGATTCCGTCAGATTGATGGTGCGCAAATGGTGACGAATTGCGGAGCGTGCTTTGCCGGTGCGAACAAAGCTCAACCAATTTGGGTTGGGGCGTGAAGTCGGTGCCGTAATAATTTCGACGATATCGCCATTGCGTAATTCGGTTCGTAGCGGCACTTGCTCCAGATTTATTTTGACGGCGATGGTTTGATCGCCCACATCGGTATGAATCGAATATGCAAAATCGAGTGCAGTGGCGCCACGCGGTAGCGCAATGATTTTTGACTTTGGTGTAAATACATAAACCGAGTCTGGAAAAAGATCGACCTTAACGTGCTCTAAAAACTCAGCCGAATCGCCCGTCTGCTTTTGAATATCGAGCAGTGATTGCAACCACGCATGCGTGCGTTGTTGCAGATCAGTCAGGCTACCTTCATCATCCTTGTACAGCCAATGTGCCGCAACGCCAGACTCCGCTACATGATGCATATCTTGGGTGCGGATTTGAAATTCCACCGGCGTACCATAAGGGCCGATCAATGTGGTGTGCAGAGACTGATAGCCGTTCAGTTTAGGGATCGCGATGTAATCCTTGAACTTTCCCGGCATCGGTTTGAATAAGGCGTGCAGGGCCCCAAGGGCAACATAACAGTTGGCAAAACTATCGACCACGATACGGAAGCCGTAAATGTCCAATACCTGAGAAAAAGACAGATGCTTATTGGCCATCTTGCGATAGATGCCATACAGCGTTTTTTCACGGCCATATACCTGCGCCGGAATTCCGGTGGCGTCCAGCGTATTGTTGACCGACTCGAGAATCTTGCTGACCACTTCACGTCGGTTGCCGCGTGCCGCTTTTACCGCTTTTGCCAGTGTTCTATAGCGCAAAGGGTATAAATGCGAGAACGACAGATCTTGCAGTTCGCGATAGATGTTGTTGAGGCCGAGGCGGTGCGCAATCGGCACGTATACTTCCATCGTCTCGCGCGCGATCCGACGCTTTTTCTCTGGCGCCATCGAGCCTAGCGTGCGCATATTATGTAGACGATCGGCCAGCTTGACCAGAATCACCCGGACATCGCGCGCCATTGCTAGCAGCATCTTGCGGAAGTTTTCTGCTTGTGCTTCGACTTGACTTTGAAACTCGATTTTGTCGAGTTTGGATAAGCCATCCACCAAGTTGGCTACCGGCGCACCAAAACGCTCAATGAGCTCTTCCTTGTGGACATCTTGATCTTCCATCACATCATGCAGTAACGCTGCCATGATGGCCTGCGCATCGAGCTTCCAATCAGCACAAATTTCAGCGACTGCTATCGGATGCGAGATATAGGGTTCGCCTGACATGCGCATCTGTCCCAGATGTGCTTCATCGGAGAAACGATAGGCTTCTCTGATGGTCTTTAATTCAGACGGGCTCAGGTACTCAGCAAGGCGATTAGTTAGATGCGTAATCGATGCTACGCCGGGCGCGAGTACTGGCGTGCCTTTGGAGGAAACTTTGGAAGTTGGAATTTTAGCGCTCGAACGATCTGATTTCGTCCGAGTCTTGCGGGCGATGACGGGGGCGGTTGAATCTGTCGGTATCAGGCTCATACAGCTCTGTAATCAATCACACTAGGCAGGCGCGCCACAATGACTCAGATAAAAACCAGTAACTAAAAAATAACGGCAATAACTGCAAGTCGCTGCAGCTATTGGTCAAAAATCAGTTTGTTGACAATCAGCTAGGGACTTTTTTCAACATTTCGATGCCGACTACGCCTGCAGCGATTTCACGCAGCGCGATAACGGTAGGCTTATCTTTGGCATCAACTTTAGGGGTATGGCCTTGCAACAACTGGCGAGCGCGATAAGTTGCAGCCAAAGTCAGTTGAAAGCGGTTAGGGATCTCTTTGAGGCAATCTTCAATCGTGATACGGGCCATGGTGTACTCCTAAATTGCGATAATGTCGGTATGCGATGCTGCTAAATTCGCTACTAAATTTGTTGCTAGATATTCGTTTCTGAACGCGCCGCTTTGCTCTGTCAGCCTAATGGATGGATACCTAATTGGGCAAATAAGGAAGGATTTCGAATCATCTGCTGTGCAAAGCGACAACGCGTGGCTTTGACAACAGCGCTTAATTCCGACAAAGCGACCGTAAAGTCTTGATTGATAATAACATATTCGAACTCGGCAGCGTGTGCGATTTCACCGCCAGCAGCCAGAATCCTACGCGTAATTACATGATCTTCGTCCTGACCACGCTTTTTTAAACGTTCTTCCAGCGCGGCAATAGACGGTGGCAAGATAAAGATGCCCACCGCATGCGGAAATTGCTTCTTCACTTGTTGCGCACCTTGCCAATCGATCTCCATCAAAACATCAATGCCTTTGGTCATTTGCTCGGCAATCTGGACGCGCGAGGTGCCATAGTAATTGCCGAATACTTCTGCCCATTCAAGAAATTCCGCGCTATCGCGGCGCGCCGCAAAGTCTGCTGGCGAGGTGAAAAAATACTCACGGCCATTTTGTTCGCTAGGACGCGGCGGACGAGTGGTGTAGGAAATTGATAATTTGATGCTCGGCTCTTGTTCCAGCAGAGCATTGACCAAACTCGACTTGCCAGCGCCAGATGGGGCGACGACTAAAAAAAGGCTACCAGACGCAGTGGATTGCTCAGACATGCGTGTTCTCTATTTAGAAAAATGTGACTCGGGGAGGTAAGATCTGTTAATGCATCGCACTAACAGGTCAAATTGTAGCGCTGCTTGCTGCGACTTGTCTTGTACCAGTTGCTTAAAGTGACTTATTCCAAATTCTGCACTTGCTCACGCATCTGCTCGATCAGTAGCTTCATCGCCATTGAAGAGTCGGCCAATTCCTTGACCGCTGCTTTAGAGCCGATGGTGTTTGCTTCACGATTGAGTTCTTGCATCATAAAGTCCAAACGCTTGCCGACCGCGCCGCCTTTTTTCAGAATTGCACGGGTTTCCGTTAGATGTGCGGCTAAACGCGTGAGTTCTTCTGCTACGTCGACGCGGATGCCGTACAAGGTTACTTCTTGGCGGATGCGGTCTAAAGCTTCTTCACGTGTCACAGTTGCAGTGCCGGTTTCGCCAGTTTTTACGGCAAGGCCGAGCGCTTCTTGCAGGCGTTCGGTGGCTTTTTGCTGAAACTGCGCGATGACTTGTGGAATTAACGGTGTAATGCGCTGCACGATCGCTTCCATATCGTCCACGCGTGCTAACAACATGTTTTGCAGCGCGGCGCCCTCGCGTGCACGGCTTTCGACAAATGCATCTACCGTGGTTTTGATGGCTACGCCTACATCGGCTTGCAAAGTGTCTTGCGCCATTTCGGCTTCTTCGATAACGCCGGGCCAGCGCAATAACTCGTTTATCGATAGCGGTCTTGCATCAGCAAAACGCTGACGAAGCTCGTCTTGCAAATTAATTAAGGTGCTGACGGTTGTGGCGTTCAGGCTTTGGTTGGATTGTTCTACGGTTTTGCGGCCAAAACTGACACGGCACTCGACTTTGCCGCGCGTCGCGCGTCCCATAATGGCTTCGCGCAACACCGGCTCGAGCGCGCGCAAATCGTCATTAATCCGAAATTGCAAATCGAGAAAGCGAGAGTTAACGCTTTTCAGTTCGATGGTCAGCGTTCCGCCGCTAGTTTCTTGAGTGGTGACGGCATAACCTGTCATGCTGCAAATGGTCACAGTTGTTCCTTGTTTTTCTTTACAAAGCGGCGATTTATACACACAATCTAAGCGAAGCCTTTATCGGCATAGAGAGCAGTGGCGAGTGGAGACAATGCTGCCTCATAGTACGGTCTCTTAACGTTGCTTCACTTCGTTGCCGCGATTTACCTCAACATCATTATAAAAATTTAGGACGACATGGCTGCGCAGAATAACGCCCCTTTGCCTGATGGATTGGAAATCGCTGGATATCGCATTGTAAAGAAGATTGCGTCCGGCGGGTTCAGTATCGTCTATCTGGCATACGACGAAGACGGCAATGCCGTTGCGATAAAAGAATACTTACCAAGTTCTCTGGCTTTGCGTCAGCCGGGTGAGTTGGTGCCAGTCATCGCACCGGAAAACCTTGCCGTTTTTCGTATCGGTTTGAAATGCTTTTTTGAAGAAGGCCGCGCCTTGGCGCGTATCGCGCATCCAAACGTGGTGAGCGTGATCAACTTCTTCCGCGCTAACGAAACCGTCTATATGGTGATGGGCTATGAATCTGGTCGTTCATTGCAAGATCATATCTTGCGTCGGCGTGACAAAGGTGAAAAGCCGCTAGTATCAGAACGCTTCATTCGCAAGATGTTTAGCCATGTGATGAACGGTTTGCGCGAAGTGCATACCAACAAATTGCTGCATCTGGATTTGAAACCGGCCAATATTTATCTGCGCGTCGACGGCACACCAATTTTGCTGGATTTTGGCGCTGCACGGCAAACGCTGAAAGCAGATTTGCCGAAGTTATATCCTATGTACACACCGGGTTTTGCGCCTCCGGAACTCTATGTGAAAAATGGTAATCTCGGTCCGTGGACCGACATTTACAGTATTGGCGCCTCGATGTTTGCTTGCATGGTGGGCGCGCCACCGCAACCTGCAGATCAGCGCAAACTTAATGACAAGATGGAAGGGCACTTCAAGAAATTGGAAGGTGTCTACTCTACTGATTTAATCAATGTAATCCGTTGGAGTTTGATGATTGATCCGTTGGAACGTCCGCAAAGCGTGTTCGCTTTGCAAAAAGCCTTGCGCGAGGATGTGTCGGAACCGCAAACTGAACTCAAATTGAATCAGGTAACACGTAAGCTGAAGCAAATTTTCAGTGGTATGGGTAGAAAGCAGCTCAACGTGGCAACTACCATCCAAGAACACACACGCTAGTTGATGTTTGCTTGAGCTATTATTCTGAGTAATTAATCCGCACCTTTATTGTTAGAAATCTATGCGTTTCTCTGTCTACCAAGAAAGCCACATCGGCGGCCGCAAGAATAATCAAGACCGCATGGGCTACAGTTTTACGCGCGACGCGCTGCTATTGCTAGTCGCCGATGGTATGGGCGGACACATCTTGGGCGAGATGGCAGCACAGATTGCGATGCAGACGATAGCGTCCTTATTTCAAGAAAATGCCAAGCCTTACGTCAAAAAGCCAGAACGTTTTTTAGAAGATAGTTTCTTCGCCGCGCATCGTGAGATACATCGTTATCGCGCCATCAATAATTTGCCTGAAACACCGCGCACCACGATCGTCGCCTGTTTGATTCAACATAACAGTGCAATGTGGGCGCATTGTGGCGACTCGCGTTTGTACTGGATGCGACAGGGGCAAATATTGGCGCGCACGCGCGACCATTCGCGTATTGAAACATTGATCGCGCAAGGTAGGGCAGATGCGTCGGAGCGCGATACGCATCCTGATCGCAATAAGTTGTTTAACTGCCTTGGCGCGCCCAACATGCCTATCGTTGAAATTTCACGCCGCGCCAGTTTGCAGGCCGGTGATATCATGCTGCTGTGTTCTGACGGATTATGGTCTATGTTGCCGGATCACGAATTAGCGCAACGTCTGCATAACAACACAATCGTGCGTGCAGTACCAGAACTATTGACCACCGCGACGGGTATTGCCGGCAAGAGTGGTGACAACGTTACTGCGTTGGCGATGATGTGGGAAAGTAGTGATAGTTTGCAAGGCAATAGTACGATCACCACCAACACTTTGCCAGTCGGCAGTGTGACCACCACCATACAAGCGCCGCGCCATCTAGATATGGAGAGCGCGGATGTCTATAACGAGTCCGAAATCGAAAAAGCTATTGATGAAATCCGTAGCGCGATAGATAAATCGTCTCGTATCACTTCTAGGAATTAATGCCTCATGTCGTTTCAAAATCGTCCCAGCGGACGCGCCGCTGATGTTTTACGTGCTATCAAACTGACTCGTAATTACACCAAACATGCTGAAGGCTCGGTATTGATCGAGTGCGGGGATACCAAGGTCATCTGTACCGCCAGTATCGAAGATCGTGTGCCCGGCTTTTTAAAAGGCAAAGGGCAGGGTTGGCTGACTGCTGAATATGGCATGCTGCCGCGCTCCACACATACCCGCATGGATAGAGAAGCGGCGCGTGGCAAACAATCTGGTCGGACCCAAGAAATTCAACGTTTGATTGGTCGTTCCTTGCGCGCTGCGTTCGATCTGCAAGCGTTTGGCGAACGCACCTTGCATCTGGATTGCGACGTGATTCAAGCGGATGGCGGTACTCGCACAGCGGCGATCACCGGCACGATGGTAGCGGCCTATGACGCTTTCGATAAATTGGTAAAACAAAACGTCATTCCCGCGGTGCCGCTCAAGCATTTTGTTGCGGCGATTTCGGTCGGTGTCTATAAAGGCCAACCGGTGTTGGATCTGGATTATGCAGAGGACTCTGATTGCGACACCGACATGAACATTGTGATGACCGATGCTGGCCATTTTATTGAAGTGCAAGGCACGGCAGAGGGTGCCGCTTTTGATCGTGACGCCATGAACAGCTTGTTGGATTTGGCGCAAAACGGTATTCGCGATTTAATCGTGATGCAAAAACAGGTGCTTGAAATTACTGCGTAAAATAGTGATCTGTCAGTGTGACGCCGATGAGTCATTCACTTGGTTCATACATAGGTACTGACAACGATGCCATGCAGTGAAACGAGTTATCACCCGGCTGCTGTTAAGGCCGGGTTTTTTATTGCCGCTTTATTTTATTTTCCAATTTAGTTTTAAATTTTGGTTTTAAATCTATCTCTCAGGTCATCATGACGCGCAAACTTGTTCTTGCTTCCAATAACCCAGGCAAACTAAAAGAATTCAGCGGCTTGCTGGCGCCGCTTGATTTTGCCTTGCACGCGCAGAGCGAGTTCGATGTGCCGGAAGCAGAAGAGCCGCACGTCACCTTTGTCGAAAACGCGATAGCTAAAGCGCGTCATGCTTCACGTTTGACAGGCTTGCCAGCACTGGCCGATGATTCGGGTGTTTGCGTCAATGCACTGGACGGCGCGCCCGGTGTGTATTCCGCGCGGTATGCTGGTGAGCCAAAATCTGATCAGCGCAACAATGAAAAACTGATCGCTGATCTGGTTGCGCATGCCGATAAATCTGCTTACTACTATTGCGTGCTCGTGTTTGTGCGCCATGCTGATGATCCACAGCCGATTATTGCCGATGGTTGCTGGCACGGAGAAATGGTGAGCGAGCCGCGTGGGCAGGGCGGCTTTGGCTACGATCCTTATTTTTGGTTATCCGCTTTGCAAAAGACCGCGGCCGAATTAACTGCAGCAGAAAAAAATAGTTTGTCCCATCGAGGGCAAGCCTTGCGCGCGCTGATCGAGAAATTGCGATGATCCCGATTAAACCTATCAGCGCGGAGATTAGCGATAGCAATGAGCGCATTAACAAGCTCAACCACACGCTCGATCATGCCGAGCCGGCACGTGTCGCCAATGCTTATTTAAAACCCGGTGCACTGAGTTTGCCATCGTTACCGCCGCTGTCACTCTATGTGCATTTCCCGTGGTGCGTGAAGAAGTGTCCTTATTGCGATTTCAACTCGCATCAAATCAGCGACGATGAAAAGGTAGGTTTTCCTGAGAAGGAATACTTGGACGCCTTGCGCGCGGATTTAGAAATGTCTTTGCCATTGATTTGGGGCCGCAAGATCTACACGATATTTATCGGCGGCGGCACGCCCAGTCTTTTGTCCGCAGCTGGCTTGGACAGATTGTTGTCCGATATCCGTACCTTGCTACCGTTGGACGGTGCAGTCGAGATCACGATGGAAGCTAACCCCGGCACCTTCGAAGCGGAAAAATTTAAATCCTATCGCGCCAGCGGCATCAATCGTCTATCGATAGGCATACAGAGTTTTAATAGTCATCATCTGCAAGCGCTAGGACGCATACACAATGGCGATGAAGCGCGGCGCGCGATTGATATTGCGACATCCAATTTTGATAACTTCAATTTGGATCTGATGTACGCATTGCCATCGCAAACTCTGGCGGAAGCACGCGATGATGTAAAAACTGCGATTGCGTATGCGCCACCGCATCTGTCTTTGTATCACCTAACGATGGAGCCAAATACGGTTTTTGCCAAGTATCCACCGACCGTTCCAGACGATGACGCTAGCGCCGATATTCAAGACATGATCGGAGAAGAAATGTCATCTGCTGGTTACAAGCATTACGAAGTATCCGCTTATGCGCAACCGCAGCGACAAGCGCGCCACAATCTCAATTACTGGCAGTTTGGCGATTATTTGGGCATAGGTGCTGGGGCGCATAGCAAATTATCTTTTCCGCATCGTGTGATACGCCAAGCACGCTACAAGCAGCCGACCACCTATATGCAACGTATGCAGCAGGGAAATGCGGTGCAGGAAGAACATGAAATCGCACGCGATGAAATGAGTTTTGAATTTATGCTCAATGCTATGCGGCTGGTGGATGGGGTTGAAGTAAATCTGTTTGGCGAGCGCACAGGAATGCCGTTGAATGCGATAGAGCGCGCCTTAAATCAGGCAGAAGCCAAAGGCTTGTTGTATCGCGACCATAAGACCATCAAGCCAACTGTACTTGGGCAAGCGTTTCTAAATGATCTGCAACAAATGTTTTTAGTCGATTAGTGGATAAATTATCCGTCAGTAGTCGGCATTTGAGAACGACTTAGGTATAATGCATGCTCTTGGAAGTTGAAGAACATGATCGCCGTCAGCTTGCACGCTCGTGCAGCAAGGTTGTAGTCGGATCGATTTCGTTCATATGCATGATCCAAAAGGAAGCGTGGCCGAGTGGTTGAAGGCACTAGTCTTGAAAACTAGCGACGGTTTGCGCCGTTCGTGAGTTCGAATCTCACCGCTTCCGCCAATTCTCACTGAAATAAAAAAAGATCGTCTTTGCGTCGTTAAGCATAGAGTGTCCATATGGATAGTTTGTGATTTAATTCGCGAGCGGTTACTTTCTTGAAAAACATAGCTATTGATCGTTGTATTTTTTTAAACATAATCTAAAGTCCTAAAAGACTTGGGGTGGCGTTTCTTAAGATAAGCAATCGTGACCTTTAAATATCTCGCTTACGAACTTTTGGAAATACAATCAGTCGACTAAGCATGCAAGTCAAATTATTATAAATCCCGGCCCGCTAACCATCAGGAGTTACAAATGGATGAAAACGACGACGAGTTTTTCGAAATTGATGAGGGTAACGAAGCGTTGCGTGAATATGCCGCAAACCTAACCGACCGCGAGAAGGATGAATTTCTCTTAAGGTTGAAAGAAGATGAGGGATTCGCTGAGATGATGCGGGACGCGATCGAGGAAATTAATAATCTATTCACAGTCGCTGCGGTAGGCGATGAAGACGATTACCAAGAAACGCGTGAAGAGATGGTCCACGATATCGATAATCCTGAGCCGAGTGTGCATAGGCTTCGCATGTATTTTCTCGAGAACAAGGATGAACTAGATATGAGCGCACTGCTCTCGACTTCGCAAGAAGAAAAACAGTACGCTGAGAGACTGGATGAGCTACTTGAAACCTATGGCGCTAAACATAGTTAGGACGCTTGCGAATGCGCCACTCTAAGCTCGCTCAACAAATAATCGTTGCCACGTAAGCCGTACAGATAAGTAGTGCTGCGTGTACGACTCAGTGTGGCCATAAAAACCAAAAAGCCCGTTTAGACGGGCTTTTTTATTTACTTACGACAACGCAGACTATAAGTCTAAAGCTTATAGCTAAGTCGCTTTATTTCTACTGGTCTTTTTTGTCTTCGTCAGCGTTGTCGCTCTGAATAGTGGTCTCGTGCGCGAACTCACTTTCAGAAGATTCACTTGCCAATTCTAGCTCGTGTGTTGCCCCATTTTTCTTTGATTCATCGTGATTCGTTGTTTTCTGTTCGCTCATGTTTGTCTCCTAGTGAATGATAGGAAATCGTACCCTATAAGCATCGCTTCTCTTATCAGTGAAACGCGGAATTCCGTGTCAGACAAGTGGCCGCTTTGGAAATGCTCGTCATCGCTTGCGCCAAGTATCAATAAACTCAAAGATGATCATCCCCGCAATCATGGCACTCACAAATAGCCATGGCTTGCTCCCACCTGCCGCAAGTGACACCAAGGCAGGGCCTGGGCAATAGCCAGCCAAACCCCACCCTATGCCGAAAGTAATGCCACCCAAGATCAAACGCGGCTCCAATTGTTTGGAAGGTGGTGATGGCATCGTGTTGCCGAGCAAAGAGCGCTGTTTGCGACGAGCAAGTGTAAAGGTGACCATAGCTACGGCAATGGCACCACCCATGACAAATGCCAATGACGGATCCCACCACCCCGTTAGGTCTAGAAAGCCGATAACTTTGGCAGGGTTTGCCATGCCGGACACAATCAGTCCGATACCAAAGAGTAGACCGGAGAACAGTGCGGTGATAATTTGCATAGTGTTTCCTAGTGGATCAAATGACGTGCGACATAGACCGTCACGAATCCGGCAAGCATGAAGGCGACGGTGGCCACGAACGAGCGTTGCGACCAGCGCGACAATCCACATACGCCGTGCCCACTGGTACAACCTTGACCATAACGCGTGCCGAATCCGACTAGCAGACCGGCAATGATTAAGACCGTTGAACTGACATCGACAGTGACTGAAGGCAGCGGCGATGCTAGCGCGAATAAAAACGGTGAGGTGATTAAACCAATTAAAAAGGCGAGTCGCCAACCTTTGTCAGAACTGCTGGGCTTCAATGCACTGCCTAAAATGCCGCTGATGCCTGCAATTTTTCCGTTGAATAAAAGCAGTATCGATGCGGCGATGCCGATCATCACACCACCAGCGAGCGCACTCCACGGCGTGAAACTATTCCAAGCTATCGACATTTTTTAATCCTCTTGTGGGCAATACAATGTGTATAAAACTTGCAGCACCGCTTGTGCTTCGTTGCTAGCGATGCGATAGCAGATTTGCTTACCGTCACGCCTGGTTTGTACCAGTTGTTTTTCTCTAAGAACGGTCAATTGTTGCGATAACGTCGGTTGTCGTATGCCCGTTTTTTGTTCTAGCTCGCCCACCGAAAATTCACCTTGTGTCATTTGACACAACAGCAGCAGACGATCCGGATTGGCCAGTGTTTTGAGTAGCGAGGCAGCATCGCCGGCCGCTACTTGCAGTGCTGCAATGTCGATAGTGGTGGACGTGGTCATTAATTAGCTGGATGTAGTCATCAATTTTAAAATATGCGTATTATAATATATAATTTAGTATATTGTTATTGATGTGGTTTTACACCAGCTTATTCACGTAGGAGGCAACATGATTTTCAGACAGCTCTTTGAGCCATTATCGAGTACCTACACCTATTTATTAGGATGTGAGGAAACCGGGCAGGCCATCTTGATAGATCCGGTTATTTCGGCAGTCGAGCGTGATCGGGCAGAACTCGCCCGCCTTGGCTTGACCTTAAGTTACACAGTCGACACGCATATTCATGCCGATCACATCACAGCAGCATTAACCTTGAAGCGGCTGACTGGCAGCAAAATTGCAGCGCCTGCGATGGAAGGCTTGCCTTGTGCCGATGTTGGGTTGCAGGATGGGATGCCATTTCGAGTTGGTGGTGTGGCACTTCAGCCTTTGCATACACCCGGCCATACCGACGGACATTTTGCCTACTTATGTAACGATCGCGTATTCACTGGCGACGCGTTGCTGATTGATGGTTGTGGCCGTACAGACTTTCAGAATGGCAATGCAGAAGATTTATATAAAAGTGTGCATCAAAAACTTTTTACGCTCGCTGATGATGTGCTGGTTTATCCAGCACATGACTACAAGGATCGTCACGTATCGTCGATTGCGCAGGAGAGAAAACGCAATGAGCGACTCGGGGCAGGGAAGACGCTCGACGAGTTCAAAAGCATCATGAAAAATTTAAATCTGCCTTACCCAAAATTTATCGACTATGCGGTACCTGGAAATCGTCAGTGCGGCATATGCCCGTCAGATTTGCCCGAGAATTTGGAAGATTACTGCCATCAAATGACGGCTAGCCCGCAAGGATAATGAGATTCAGGCTGGCTAAAGATATGGTGTTTATCGGCGAGTAATCAAAAGTGCCGGGGTGTGGCCCAATGCAATGCAATGCTTTGTTTGCCAACGCTCGTTTTTTTCCGCAACCTACTTAGCTAAAGCTTTGTCTTTATTTGAAGAAATTGTCAGCGATTGCTCCCAAGCGTTCGTACTAGGTGCAATCGTCTTCACTTCTTTGGTAGTGCAGATTGACCATAAATCTAGCGGAACCAAGCCAAATGCTTGACTACCATAACTCCATACGGCGGTTAGAAAGCACGCGCCGCCGATAATCATAATCAGAGCGAGTTGGCGCGTGGAGAGTGACCACGAGGTTTTCGTTGATGTTGCTGGTAAATTGGATTCTGACATTTCGAATACCTACCTTAGGAACAAAAGGTGTAGTGAAGTCCGACCAAGCCGAGCTTGCAAAAAAGACATGCGCGTATCTTTAGCGCAGTGTTGACTATACCCTGAGTTTGGTGATGATGAAATATGACAAATTGTCTAGGGGCTCGATCTGTCTTGAGGCGCTGAGTTATCGTTGTTATAGAGAACTGTTATAGAGAACTTCGCTGTTTAAGTAGCCTCTACTTGGCAAGTCGAGTTTCTACGTTTGCTAGAATTTACGTAAATTTTTATGGCGTAACAACGTGACGTTAGCTGGCATAGAAGCTATGATTAAATCGGATGTTTTATAACGGATAGCGCATCGCGCTCACACAAAAAACTAGCGGGAGACTATGCAATGAGCCATACAGACCTTGAGCAACACCACGGTTACTCTGTTCATGCAACCAGTGAAAAGCACGACACTGGTAAATGGGGCGGTAGTTTTCATATCATGAAAGACGGCAGACCAGTGATCAGTATCAGTGTGTTGGAAGATAGCTTTGATTCCGCAGAGGCGGCTGCTCAAAAAGCTTTGCAGCAAGGGCGCTTGTATATTGATCGAGAAGTAGCGGAAGCGCGTTTGTAGTCGAGAGTTAGTCATCGCTGAAGTTTCGATAAAGGTAATGTCATGACGCAGCAAGTTTCAGCGCCTCTATCTGAGGCACTTAGCGCCCATGGAGCGACGTTTCAGACCGAGGCACGCGTCGCGCGCACTGCTGAATATTCCGGTGTATTTCATCTATTAAGTGTCGATGGCACGATTTGCGATCCGCCGGTGGTGGTCATTGCGCCCGGTAAATGGCGCGATGAAACCAACGCCCATCAGTCGGCACATAGGCACGCGTCGACGATGGCTAGTGATGGCGCACTGTCGGCTTTACTTCAATCCTTGCAGCGATAACAGAGGCCGCTTCACTGGTACTGATCTAGGAGGTCAGTGGCAACCGCGGCGCCGCGTAAGCCTACTTCCTGTCTTTGTTGATTTTCCGAATGTGGAGTATTATATATCCATATAAGGAGTGACAATGAGCGCAGCATATGCCTACCCAAAAAGTAAGTTTGAACCCGCCGCCCTGGTTGATTTAACGGTCAAGGCTGAGCGTGAGCGTTTGTCATCCGCTGCGCTTAAGGGATTTTTTCGGTTAGCGAGTGCGTGGAAACTACGCGATGAAGATGCACGAGAATTGCTGGGTGGACTTTCTAGTAGCGCATTCTATGAATGGAAAAAAAATCCCCAGCGCGTGCTTGAGGTTGACCGCATTACGCGCATCTCTTATTTGATTGGTATTTACAAAGCGCTGCACATTTTATACGGCGATAAATTGGCAGATGAATGGATCACGCTTGCGAATAAAAACGCTATATTTTCTGGCCAAACGCCTTTGGCATTTATGCAGGCAGGCGGATTGTTGGCGATGCAAACCGTACGCAAGTTGCTGGACACGCGTCGCGGAGGACTGTGATGGCGGTGTTGCCAATAACGCAGTTACGTCAATTTGATACGTGTAGGTTGATTCCGTCGCGGTTTGTTGATCAAGAAGATTCGGTGTTGTTTCCCTTGTCGGAAGACACGGCGCATTTAGCGGCTATCTTTGAGTTGGACAATGCGACCAACCAGCGCCTGATTGCCGAGCATGGACGTGCCAGCGGCATTGGCGTCGATGAGCTGGTTTTTGGCGTACCAAATTTTAGAATTATCAATGCGGCATTTACCTACGCACGGCCCGAAGGTAGTCGCTTCAATGATGAAGAGCGGGGTGCTTGGTATTGCAGTTTCGATATGGAGACTGCGCTCGATGAGATTATTTTTCATAAAACCATCGAGTATTACGAGATTGACCGATTTGACGATTGCGTGCGCTACCAGAGTCTACTGGCCGATTTCAACAGTCCATTTCATGATTTGCGCCGTGCGAGAGGACATAGCAAGTGTCTTGCGCCAAATAGCTATGTGGCCTCACAGACGTTGGCCTCTCAATTGCTGGAGCGGGGCTCGTTAGGATTGATTTATCCTAGCGTGCGCCATAAGGGGGGCGTTAATTTGGCTTGTTTCCGTCCAGCGCTGGTGGGTAACGTACGTCGCGGGGTCGGTTACGAGTTACGTTGGTCTGGCACGCCAGAACCGAAAGTAAAAGCGATCAAACGGTAGTCGAAGTGGCATGCCTGACTTTGTGATTGCTTGCACCATTTTGCTAGCTGCCCACGTCGCCACACTAGCGCTGGTTTATAATCGCGGCTCACGTGTAGCGTAAAAACACGCTGCCGGCGGAAACCTTGGGACGGCGTTTTACAGTGATTGCATGCATGAATCATCCGCGAATCACCGTCATATAAACAAGCTACTCTTCGCACCTATCGCGCTTTGCGTTCATGTCTATACGGCACCTATTTTGACTTACAGTATTAAAGAAATGTTTTACACGCTACAAGGCGAGGGCGCACACGCCGGGCGGCCTGCGGTGTTTTGCCGTTTTTCCGGCTGTAACTTGTGGAGCGGGCGCGAAGTTGATCGCGCCACTGCGATATGTCGCTTTTGCGATACCGATTTTGTCGGTACCGATGGCGAAGGCGGCGGTAAATTCAGTGCCGCCGACGCGCTGGCGCAAACCATCAACGCGCTGTGGCCGGCATCTTACCCAGCTAGCAAGTATGTTGTGTTTACAGGGGGCGAACCGCTACTGCAACTGGATGTCGAACTGATTGCGGCAATGCATGCCTATGGTTTTGAAATTGCGATTGAAACAAACGGTACCTTGCCGGTTCCGCATGGGGTTGATTGGGTGTGCGTTAGTCCTAAAATGGGTTCGCAATTGGTAGTAAAAAAAGGTAACGAACTAAAAGTAGTGATCCCGCAGGATGATCAATCATTGGCCGCATATGAAATGCTGGATTTTGATCATTTTTTTGTACAGCCTATGGATGGCTCTGTGGTTGAACAAAACACGCGTTTGGCGATTGATATCTGCAAACGTAATCCAAAATGGAAGCTTAGCTTGCAGACCCACAAACTTCTTCAAATACCTTAATTATTATGCTTACCATTACCCGCAAGCTCGAGTTTGATGCCGGTCATCGCATCCCCGATCACAAAAGCCAATGTCGCAATTTGCATGGACACCGCTACACGCTAGAAATTACCCTGCTAGGTGCAGTGATCGATGTCGAGGGCAGTTCGGACAACGGCATGATCATGGATTTTTCTGATATCAAGACGCTGGCGAAAGAGCATTTGGTCGATATATGGGATCACGCATTTCTGGTCTACGAAAAAGACAGCAAGGTTCGCGATTTTTTAAGCAGCATTCCTGACCACAAGACGGTGGTTATCGACTGTATTCCGACGGTAGAAAATTTGGCGCAGACGGCGTTTAATATTTTGAATGCCGCTTATACAGATCGTTATGGAACCGGCCTACGTCTACAAAAACTGGTGCTGCACGAAACGCCCAACTGCTGGGCTGAAATCACCGCTGACAGCTGATCGCTACATGCATGGATGAGATGATGCAGGACGACCTCGTGGTGCAGGATGAACGTCGTATGCGACAGGCACTGGACCAAGCGCGTAATGCTTGGGCGCTGGGCGAAGTGCCGGTTGGCGCCTTGGTCGTCAAGGACGGTGAAGTGATAGCGACGGGCTTTAACCAGCCGATCGGCAATCACGATCCAACCGCGCATGCAGAAATCATGGCGTTGCGCGCCGCCGCCGCCATTCTCGGTAATTATCGTCTGCCGGGCTGTGAGTTATTTGTGACTCTGGAGCCATGTGCAATGTGTGCGGGTGCGATGCTGCACGCGCGCTTGTCACGCGTAGTCTACGGTGCCAGCGATCCAAAAACCGGTGCTGGCGGTTCGCTCATCAATTTGTTCGAGCAAAATCAACTCAATCATCACACCGCATTGCTTGGCGGCGTATTGGCGCAAGAATGCAGTACCTTGCTGAAAGAATTTTTTGTCGAGCGTCGCAAGCAACAGCAAGGTTAGCAGATTCGCTCGATTTTGCTGTCGGTAGCGATTTACGATTTTGGCGCTGGAATGCTGCGCCGACTGGTGCAGAAACAAATCCACCGGTATGATTTACCCTAAGTTGATGGGCTTGTCAGTAATACCTAGAGTCGGATGGATGGATGGCTGCACAATGATTTCTGATGTCGATTAATACCACTTCGTATCCACGTATTTTTTAAAGGTTCATTTTGCCGATCGCTCAACTCTCTAACGACATCGACATTACCTATGAAACGCTGGGGGACCCCGCCGGCGAGCCAATTTTGCTGATCATGGGCTTGGGTATGCAGCTGATCTCTTGGCCAGATTCATTTTGCGACGGTTTGATTAAGCAGGGTTTTTATCTGATCCGTTTTGATAATCGCGATAGCGGGCTCTCTACCAAGCTGACCCAACTAGGCAAACCAAACATTGCATTGGCCTTGCTAAAAATGGCTGTGCGCGTGCCCCTTAAATCCGGTTACAGCTTGGATGATATGGCGACCGATGCGATTGGCCTACTTGATGCGTTGAAAATCAAAAAAGCCCATATTCTTGGCGTCTCGATGGGTGGAATGATTGCGCAGATTGTCGCCGCGCGTCATCCGGAACGCGCCATCAGCTTGACATCAATTATGTCGACCAGCAGTCGTCGTGGCTTGCCGGAAGGCACCAAAGAAGCACGTAAAATTCTGTTTACGCCACCGCCGGTTGATAGTGGCCCCGAAGCTGTGATCGATCACTTGCTCAATACGACGCATGTGATTGGTAGCCGTAAGGAGTTTCTTGCGTCCGATACAGAGTTGCGTCAACGTTTGGCGAAAACGGTCGCCAGGGGAATGTTTCCACAAGGTACGCTGCGTCAGTTACTTGCAGTGGGCGCCTCAGGCGATCGCGTGGCGTTATTAAAAACAATTCGTGTGCCAACTTTGGTCATACACGGCAAGATTGATCCGCTGATGCCGGTCGCTTGTGGGCGCGAAACAGCGCAGTTGATTCCATACGCAGTGCTTAAGGAAATCGATGGCATGGGACACGATTTGGCAGATGGTCTGAATCCGCACCTCACGCAATTGATTGGTGAACACTGCCATGCAGCATCCCAATTGACGATGCCAATTCCACTTCCGCAAAACGGATGAATACTGCCTTAAATCAGCAGTTGCGCGAGCTTGTTTTATCTACGCAGCGCAAACCACCGACGGTTGCCATCGTCGCCCCGAGCGGCTATGCGGTCAGCGATGCGGCAGTGGCACGCGGCATTACTGCTTTAGAGGCGCAGGGCTGTGCGGTGCGTAATTTTTACGCCGGTGATAGAAAATATCAACGTTTTGCCGCGACTGACGACGCGCGTGTGGCGCAGTTGTATGCCGCAGTAAACGACTCCGAAGTCGACATCGTGCTCGCTTTGCGTGGCGGTTACGGCTTAACTCGACTATTGCCAGCCTTGGATTTTTCAATGTTGGCGGCGAGTGGAAAACTGTTTGTCGGGCATAGTGATTTCACCGCATTTCAGTTAGCTTTACTCGCAAAAACCGGAACTACAAGTTTTGCTGGTCCTATGCTGTGTGATGATTTTGTTCGCGAAGAGCTGAGCGCATTGACGATGCAGAGTTTCTGGCAATCTATGACGCAAGCGACGCAGACGATTAAGGTAACTGCGCACGACAATCCACTGCTTGAATGTGAGGGCACGCTGTGGGGCGGCAATCTTGCAATGCTGACGCATCTGGTTGGTTCACCATATATGCCACACATCGAAAACGGCATCTTGTTTATCGAAGATGTGAATGAGCATCCGTATCGAGTCGAGCGCATGGTGTTGCAGCTTCTACACGCAGGTGTACTGGGACAACAACAGGCGCTGATATTGGGTGATTTTTCTGCTTATCGTTTGACTGACTACGATAATGGTTACGACTTTGCCGTCATGTTGGATTATTTGCGCAACACCTTACCGATTCCTGTTTTGTGTGGCTTGCCATTCGGTCATGAAACTGACAAAGTCACATTGGCCGTAGGTGCGCATTGCGCATTGCGCTCTGGCCGCGATTCGCTGAGTTTGGTGATGTCTGCATATCCCCATCTGTCTGGTTCCTAATCACTATTAATCTTTTTGTCCTCTAGTCTCAGTCCGCATACTGCATCGTGTCGCGGCGAGCAACTGCGTGAATTCAGCGCGCTACAAGCTCAGAACACAAGTTCGGTACACAAGCTCAACCTAGGATGGAACACAAGCGAATTGGACGCAAAACATGCGTCTTCCGCTCGCTTTCTCGCTGCATCTGCTCTTTCCGTCTGTCAACCGTGAAGCTTTACCTAGCCGATGATAGAATGTCGGGTTACATATATTCATCTATACAAAGGTTTTTTCAGTGCTCTCCACAGCGAATATCACAATGCAGTTCGGCCCCAAGCCGTTGTTTGAAAACATTTCAGTCAAATTTGGCGACGGTAATCGTTATGGCCTAATTGGTGCCAACGGGTGCGGTAAGTCGACTTTCATGAAAATTCTGGGTGGCGATCTCGATTCATCGGCTGGTACGGTGATGCTGGATCCGAACGAACGTTTGGGTAAGCTGCGCCAAGATCAGTTTGCGTTTGAAGAAATGCGCGTGTTGGATGTCGTCATGATGGGCCACACAGAAATGTGGGCGGCGATGTCGGAGCGCGATGCGATTTATGCCAATCTGGAAGCGACCGATGACGATTACATGAAAGCCGCGGATCTGGAAGCCAAATTTGCCGAATACGATGGCTATACCGCCGAAGCGCGCGCCGGCGAGTTGTTGCTGGGTGCAGGCGTCTCTATCGATTTGCATCAAGGCCCGATGAGCAATGTGTCGCCAGGTTGGAAACTACGCGTATTGCTGGCTCAGGCACTGTTCTCCAATCCTGACATTCTGTTGCTGGATGAGCCGACCAACAATCTGGATATCAACACGATTCGCTGGCTGGAAGATGTGCTCAATCAGCGCGACTCGACCATGATTATCATCTCGCATGATCGTCATTTTTTGAATCAGGTGTGTACACACGTCGCGGATATGGATTACGGCACGCTGAAAATCTATCCAGGTAACTACGACGACTACATGTTTGCCTCGACGCAAGCACGTAATCAACAATTGGCTAATAACGCGAAAGCGAAAGACAAGGTCGCCGAATTGCAGGAATTTGTACGTCGATTTGCAGCGAACAAATCCAAGGCACGTCAGGCAACATCACGCGCCAAGCAAATTGAAAAAATCAAAGTTGATGACATCAAACCTTCGTCACGTGCTTATCCATTTGTGCGTTTTGATGGCGAGAAAAAATTGCATAGACAGGCCGTGACGGTCGAAGGCATCTCGAAAGCTTTCGATAGGCAGTTGTTCAAGAACTTTGACATCACCGTGGAAGCGGGCGAGCGCGTTGCCATCATCGGCGCTAACGGCGCTGGTAAAACCACCTTGTTGCGTTGCATCGGTGGTAAAGACATTACAGGTCTGGATGCGGATAGCGGCAAAGTAAAATGGGCGGAAAATGCCAATGTCGGTTACATGCCGCAAGATCCGACTGAGGATTTCGCCAGCGATAAAAACCTGACCGATTGGGTCGGACAGTGGACGCAAGAGGGCGACGATGATCAGGCAGTGCGCTCTATCCTTGGACGCTTGCTGTTTGGCGGCGACGATGTGAAGAAGTCGGTCAAAGTATTGTCCGGTGGCGAGAAAGGCCGCATGACTTACGGTAAATTAATGCTTGGCCGCCATAATGTATTGTTGATGGATGAGCCGACCAACCATATGGATATGGAATCGATCGAATCACTCAACGTCGCGCTGGAAAAATATATGGGCACATTAATTTTCGTGTCGCATGATCGTGAGTTTGTATCTTCGCTGGCGACGCGCGTTCTGGAAGTAAAGGAAAATGAAATTGTCGATTTCCAAGGCAATTACGAGGAGTACCTGACCAGTCAGGGCATCGAGTAAATTTTCGTGAATGAAGAGCGCGGCAGAATATTTTCTGACGCGCTTTTTTCACATCTGCATCATCGACAAATGTTTGCAGCGTCTTAAATCGACGCTATGACTTCTCCTGCAACTGACAGAGCGGAATCGGGCTACAATTTGCAGAGCGATTTTGAGAACTATGCCTCCTGATTGGGAAACGCTTTTTTCAAATCATCTTTGCCGGTTGACCTGTACGGAACTGACAGCTAATTAATTTCTTCATCGACTATGCAAACTCAAACTATTAAAACCGTGGAATTTGAACGTCCCGCGATACAAAGCGGCGGCAGCTGTACCGCGCAAGCTTGGGCACGGACACCAGCCACGCCGTCGCCAGAAGAAAAAATCGCTTTGAAGATGCGCATCAAACAGTTGTTGAAAGAAAAGGAAGCAGTACTAGTTGCGCATTATTATGTAGATGCCGATCTGCAGGATCTAGCAGAGGAAACCGGTGGTTGTGTTTCTGACTCGCTGGAGATGGCGCGTTTTGGCCGCGATCACCCCGCGAAGACCTTGATTGTGGCTGGCGTTAAATTCATGGGCGAAACGGCAAAAATTTTGAGCCCTGAGAAAACCATACTGATGCCGGATCTGGACGCGACCTGTTCACTCGATCTGGGTTGCCCGATTGATGAATTTAACGCCTTTTGTGATGCGCATCATGATCGTGTGGTGGTGGTCTACGCCAACACCAGCGCAGCGGTGAAAGCTCGGGCTGATTGGATGGTGACCTCATCGATAGGGCTGAAGATCGTCGAACATCTGCATGCGCAAGGTAAGAAAATTTTATGGGCGCCAGATAAACATTTAGGTGGTTACATTCAAAAGCAAACCGGTGCCGATATGCTGTTATGGCAGGGCTCTTGTTTGGTACATGACGAATTTAAAGCGGTTGAGCTCGAATTGCTGAAGAAAGAACATCCATTGGCAAAGGTGTTAGTACACCCAGAATCGCCAGCGGCGGTAGTTGCCCTAGCTGATGCCGTGGGTTCTACTTCGCAATTGATTCATGCGGCACAAACTATGGATGCGCCAGAGTTTATCGTCGCTACCGATAACGGCATTCTGCACAAGATGAAAGCCGCTGCACCGGGCAAAATTTTTATTGATGCACCAACCGCTGGCAACAGTGCAACTTGCAAGAGTTGCGCGCATTGCCCATGGATGGCGATGAATGGTTTGCAGAATTTGCTAGACGTGTTGGAGAACGGCCGCAATGAAATTAAGGTTGATCCCGAGCTCGGCCGTAAAGCAACTATTTGCATAGACCGCATGTTGAATTTTGCAGCTGCGCAAAAAACAAATGTGCGCCCATCTAGCGATTTGGCGAAAGAGCAAAAACTGTTTTCTGGGATAGGCCCTGCATGAGCACCTTGAATAATCCGTTTGCCCCTTTTGATGCGGCGCTGGCAGCGGCTTTCAAAACAAATATTCAAACTGCGCTCGAAGAAGATATTGGAAGTGGTGACGTCACCGGTTTGCTGGTGCCAGCAAATGAAATGGTGCAAGCACACGTAATCGTGCGTGAAGCGGCAGTATTGTGTGGTGCACCGTGGTTTGAAGCGGTGATGCATCAACTGGATGCACAAATTGAAATCGACTGGCGTTACGCCGAGGGCGACGTGATGATGGCAGACAGCGAAGTCTGTCTGATCCAAGCGCCAGCTCGCGCGCTGTTGACTGCCGAGCGTAGCGCCTTGAATTTTCTGCAACTACTATCTGGCGTCGCGACGGTGACCCGTGATTACGTCAATCTGGTGCTCGGCACCAAGGCGCGTATTTTGGATACGCGTAAAACGCTGCCAGGATTACGTCTTGCGCAGAAATATGCGGTACGTGTGGGTGGTGGTGATAACCAACGTCTAGCTTTGTATGACGGCATTTTGATCAAAGAAAATCATATCGCTGCGGCCGGTGGTGTCAAAGCGGCGATGCAAGCTGCGTTGGCGTTAGATGCAGGCGTCACGATTCAAATCGAAGTGGAAGATATGGGACAGCTCGAAGCGGCTCTAGCGGCTGGGGCAACGTCGATATTGCTCGATAATTTTTCGCTGGCCATGATGCGCGAAGCAGTCGATTGGTCGAAAGGCCGTGCGCTATTGGAGGGGTCTGGCGGAGTGAATCGCGACTCGGTGCGTGCAATTGCTGAAACCGGTGTAGATCGCATCTCTATCGGCAGTTTGACCAAAGATATTAAAGCCACCGACTATTCATTGCGCATACGTTGATTGCCATATTTTTGACAACGTTGGTATGAGTAACAAAAAAGCCGCTGAACGCAAAATCAGCGGCTTTTTTTGCTATGGCTGCCGGTGCGGTGATAACACGCTAGGCAATGCCTTCGGTAAGGTTTGCGGATAGTCGCGACTGAAATGCAGGCCGCGGCTTTCGCGACGGGTAAGGGCGCTGTTGACGATCAATGAAGCGACTTCAACCAAGTTGCGCAACTCCAGTAAATCTGGTGTGATGCGGAAATTTGCATAGTACTCGTCGATTTCTTCCTTCAACAAGCGTATCCGATGTTGCGCGCGTTCCAGTCGTTTAGTGGTGCGTACGATACCAACGTAATTCCACATAAAGCGGCGCAATTCTTCCCAGTTATTGGCGATGATGACTTCCTCATCCGCGTCAGTGACTCTGCTTTCGTCCCACGCTGGCAACGTAACTGCTTTTTGTTTTGTTTGCGTCTCGATGTACTTAGCGGTCGAGCGCCCCAATACCAGGCATTCCAGCAGCGAGTTGCTGGCGAGGCGATTAGCGCCGTGTAGGCCGGTACAAGTTGCCTCGCCCACTGCGTACAAGCCGGGCAGGTCGGTACGTCCAGATAAATCGGTGATGATGCCGCCGCAGGTGTAATGGGCTGCTGGCACCACTGGGATTGGATCTTTGGTCATGTCGATACCCAACTCCAAGCAACGTGCCAAGATGGTGGGGAAATGTTCTTTCAAGAATTCGGGCGACTTGTGCGTGATGTCGAGATCGACATAATCGATGCCGCGTTTTTTCATTTCTGCATCAATCGCACGTGCCACGATGTCGCGCGGCGCAAGCTCCTCGCGTTCGTCATAGCTCGGCATGAAGCGTTTGCCCGCATCTTTACCGGCCGTTGTCGGTAGGCGCAACTCACCACCTTCTCCACGCACCGCTTCGGTAATTAGAAATGATTTAGCGTAAGGATGGTAGAGACAGGTAGGATGAAACTGTATGAATTCCATATTGGCGATACGGCAGCCAGCGCGCCAGGCCATAGCAATGCCGTCGCCGGTCGCGGTGTCGGGATTGGTCGTATATAAATAAACCTTGCCAGCGCCGCCGGTTGCCAGCACCGTATGTTCGGCAGAAATCGTTAATACTTTGCCGCTTTTTACGTCTTGCACATAGAGACCAAGGCAGCGCGGCCCATGCTTTTTCTTTTCCAGATTTTCTGAGGAAATGACGTCGATTGCATAGTGATGTTCCATCAACGTGATGTTGGGGTGCTGGCGAACTTTTTCTTCTAAAGTCACTTGCACCGCGTGGCCGGTCGCATCAGCCGCGTGAATAATACGGCGTTGTCCATGCCCGCCTTCGCGTGTCAGATGGTAGCCAAGTTCTGCCTCTGGATCTGGCGTAAAGGGAACACCTTGTGCGATTAGCCAATCGATCGCTTCGCGACCATGCTCTACGATATAGCGAGTAGCTGGCTCATCACACAAACCACCACCTGCTATCAGTGTGTCAGCTACATGTTCGTCAACGCTGTCGTGAGAATCTAGTACTGCAGCGATACCGCCTTGCGCCCAAGAACTCGCGCCATCGAGCACCGTGCGTTTGGAGATGACCACAATCTTGCGGGTCTCCGCAAGATGTAGTGCAACTGATAATCCAGCTAATCCGCTACCGACAATTGCAACATCAAATTTCATAATTTTTATATCTGTAAAAAGTCTGTCATGACTATATTCGATTTGCCACAGTTGTGTGCAACTTGCGTGGGCTAGATTGATGTACGGCAGGTTGAAAAAATCGACTAAGGATTTAAAACGGGATGCTATTCGCTATCGTATCCGATTTTCCGGTCGCCACTATATGCCCATTTTTATTGAATACTGCGGTGGTAGTTCATCTTAAGACATTGTCCGGCATTATCGGAAATCGCAATCACACGTTAATGAAGATGGTGGATGAGTAAAAGACCGGATTTTACACATAGCAAAAACCCATTGAAGTTCGTTTGTGGACGTTACTTCAAAGTTTCTGAGTGCGTCGTTGTTAGGTGCATAAAATGCGCATGTGGCCTAGCTTGGTCGCCAGAAAACGGCCAATAAGCTACGTCCTGTTACGTATTATTACGTATTGTTTGGATGAAATCTCAATGATATAAATAGGGCGAATAGCAGTTAGCTAGTTATCAAATATCTGCTAACCAAATTGAAATGGCTTTAGCAGTCATATCCTAATTGAGGTCATCGCTTTTAGTGTTATCGCTCATCGCCCACATCAGGTCACGTTTGCCTGTCCAAATCTTGTTGTCGCTAATGCTGATTTTTGCTCAGCAAGCTGCGATGGCAGATGCGACAGCGTACGCTAGCCATGGGCCGTCGCATTATCAGTGCTCATACGGTGAAGGTGCATCGGCTGATGCCGATTCAGGTGTGCACTTTTCTGCAGATCATTCAGATAGCGGATTAGTATCGTCGTATGTCATTCCTGCTTTTGAAAATCTGCAAGCACGCCAGACGCAAGGTTTGTTTGTCGGATTTTGCGCTCTCGTTTCTTCTCGTTACCTCTCCCGCGCTCCCCCTTCGCTGTAAAAGATCGGCAACGTCGTGATGCGTCGCGCATCAATGATCATGTACTAATGATCAAATATCACGCCATTGATTTTAGTGGCATCGATAGCGCTAAGCGTTGCACATCTTATTAAATATCCAGAGCAAAAAATTTCTGAAACTTTCGACGATGCTGCGTTTGCATACGATCGTTTCATAAAGCTTATGAATTTTAAGAGGGCAGTGAAAATGAGTAACAATTCAAAAACACAAGACGGTACCGGTTACAAAAACCGGTGGGTGCAGTTGATTCTTGGCATCGTATGCATGGCGATGGTCGCTAACTTGCAATACGGTTGGACATTATTTGTTGGACCGATCAATCTCGCGCACCCTGACTGGACGAAGGCCGCGATTCAAGCGACTTTTGCGATGTTCATCATCACAGAAACTTGGTTGGTGCCTTTTGAAGGCATGATAGTCGATAAATTTGGTCCGCGGCCTGTTGTTGCTGTCGGCGCTATTCTGGCGGCGATTTCGTGGGTGCTAAATTCGCAGGCCACGACCCTGAATATGTTTTATGTTGCTGCCGTCTGCGGTGGTGTCGGTGCGGGTTGCGTGTACGGCACGTGCGTCGGCAATGCATTGAAATGGTTTCCGGATCGTCGTGGTCTGGCTGCTGGCTTGACAGCTGCCGGTTTCGGCGCGGGCGCAGCGCTCACCGTGATCCCGATCGCCAACATGATTCATACGGATGGCTATCAAGCGACCTTCCACTTCTTTGGCATCTTCCAGGGCGCGGTGATCTTCGTGCTGGCTCTGTTGTTGGTGCGTCCGGTCGTGCCAGCTGGTCTCAAGATTGTATCTCGTCAGACGCTGGCCAAGTTCAGCATGACGACTGGTCAGATGATGAAGACACCGCTGTTTTGGTTGATCTATGTCTTGTTCGTCTGCGTGGCCATGGGCGGTGTGATGGCGACGGCGCAGCTCAAACCGATTGGTAATGACTGGGGGCTTAGCCACAGCATGGTCTCCATGTTTGGTATGACCTTGCCAGCGCTGACGATGGCGCTGTCGATAGACAGCTTGTGCAATGGTTTTACCCGTCCACTGTGCGGCTTTATCTCAGATCGTATCGGGCGTGAAAACACGATGTTTATTGTCTTTACCGGCGAAGCGATTGCGTTGGTTGGCTTGTATCACTTCGGTCACAGCGTATTTGGCTTTATGTTCTTTGCAGCGATGATCTTCGCTTGCTGGGGTGAGATTTTTTCGATCTTCCCAGCGATGGCTGGCGATACCTTTGGTTCTAAAAACGCAACGGGTAATGCTGGTGCGTTGTACACCGCCAAAGGCACTGCTGCGCTAGCAGTACCATGGGCGTCTTGGATGGCGTCGGGTGGTGCTTCGCATTCGAAAGTGATGGGCTCGGCGCATTGGGGCACAGTGTTCTACCTCGCTGCTGCGCTTTGCTTCGGTGCAGCTTTGATTGCCAAGTTTGTTCTGCAGAATTATCGTCAGAAATTCATCGAACAGGGTAATGCCCGCTTTAATGCAACAGCTGCCGATGTATCAGCAGAAAAAGCGGATAACTTGGTTGCTGCTTAATCATGGGTTCGCATAAGGTGGTGATGTAGTTTCTTAGATTCTTGCGCCACCAAGATTCCCCATAGAATTAGGGGCATTGGTTAAAGACAAAAGGCCGATGCTAAAGGCATCGGCCTTTTCTTGTTGAGAAGAATTTTTCTGCAGAAGATCACGTTTTTAATATCTTGATTGGAAACGCGGGTCAGGGCCATTTAGCATCATTTTGACAACACCGTTATTGTCAAAATGAACATTCATCTCCGAATCCCAGACGCCGTGTTCTTTATAAGGATAGGTCCAGACTTCAAGTTGTAGGCGTGATAAGTAGATAATCTCAGAAGGGTGTCCGATCGTGCGCAACACATCGGTTTTGGTCGATTGCCCTATTTTTATTGTGGCAAATTTTTCCAATGTTAATACCTGCTCGTAGGAAAGTAGGCGATTGTTATGATCGAAGCGCGCCATGTCGATAGACTGACCCCAAGGATTGTGTGAGTACTCGAGTAAATATTGCTCGCCGTCAGGAATGCGCGCTGTCGGCTGGCCTAGTTTAGCGATTACTTCCGCCTCACTAGTGCCCACCTTTAATTGCACGGGCTGAAAAACCGTGCAGGCACTGAGTACCCATGTGGCAACGAATAACAGGGCGATTTTGCAATATTTCATGGTTTTCTCAAAAAATAAGGTTAAGTATTTGAATCGTTACGGTAATGCCGTTATAATCTGCGGCTGGCTATTCGGTCAGTTTTAATCGTTGTTCACGATGTATGGGGTTGCTACTCTATACATCGCATGTGAAAGGTAAGTTCATGTCGCTCGAAAAAGCAAATAAGGCAGCTATTGTTGCCGATAACGCCCGTGGTCAAAATGACACCGGTTCTCCAGAAGTCCAAGTTGCGTTGTTGACCGCTCGTATCAATGAGCTCAACGGCCACTTTAAAGCACACAGCAAAGATCATCATTCCCGCCGTGGTTTGATTATGATGGTTAATCGTCGTAAAAGTTTGCTCGCTTACCTCAAAGGTAAAGATGCAACACGTTATCGTGATCTGATTGCTAAGCTCGGTCTGCGTAAATAATTTTGCGTTATTCCTAACGGCTTCCAAAAAATGCCTGCGTCAGTTTTCTGAGGCGGGCATTTTGTCTTTTAGCGGTTTGTATTTGGTAGTTATTTGGCAGGTACTTAGGTAGTTGCAAAAAGTAGTCGTTATAGGCTGCAAGTAATAAGCGATTCGTCTTTGATGTGTCGTCGTGGTGAGGTGGGCGACAGCGCCTGAAAATCTGTCGGTAAAAATTAGAAAGGAATTCCCGTGTTTAATAAAGTCACTAAAACTTTCCAGTATGGTCAACATACCGTCACGCTTGAAACCGGCGAAATCGCTCGTCAAGCGTCTGGTGCCGTACTCGTCTCGATCGAAGATACGGTCGTGCTCGCAACCGTGGTTGCGCGCAAAGATGCCAAGCCAGGTCAAGATTTTTTCCCATTGACGGTTGATTACGTCGAAAAAACATATGCTGCTGGTCGTATCCCAGGTGGCTTCTTCAAGCGCGAAGGTCGTCCTTCGGAAAAAGAAACACTGACATCACGTTTGATCGATCGACCTATCCGTCCATTGTTTCCTGAAGGTTATTTGAACGAAGTTCAAATCATCATCCACGTGGTATCCGTTAATCCAGAAATCGATCCAGACATCGCTGCAATGATCGGTGCTTCGGCTGCATTGTCGGTTTCAGGTATTCCATTTGCAGGCCCGCTGGGTGCTGCGCGCGTTGGTTATATCGATGGCCAATACGTATTGAATCCAACCTCATCGCAACTCAAAACATCGCAAATGGATCTGGTTGTTGCCGGTACCGAAACAGCAGTGTTAATGGTTGAATCGGAAGCACAGCAATTGTCGGAAGAAGTGATGTTGGGCGCGGTCGTTTATGGTCACGATCAAATGAAAGCCGTGATTGACGCGATCCACGACTTGGTGCGTGATGGTGGCAAGCCTGAAGTGCAATGGGCGCCGCCAGCAAGAAATGAAGCATTGATCGCACGCGTTACGCATTTTGCAGAAGCAAAATTGCGTGCAGCATATCAAACCAAAGACAAGCAAGCACGTACTGCAAAGTTGAAAGATGCAACAGCAGAAGTGAATGCCGATTTGGCGGCTGAAGCTGCATCGGTTGGCGCAGCGGCACCGGATTCCTCAGAAGTCGGCAACGTCATGTTTGATTTGGAAGCTAAAATCGTACGTTCGCAGATTCTGGATGGCGAGCCGCGTATCGACGGTCGTGATACGCGCACTGTGCGTCCTATCTCGATTCGCACTGGCGTGTTGCCACGTACCCACGGTTCTGCATTGTTTACCCGTGGCGAAACTCAGGCACTGGTTATCGCTACGCTGGGTACTGCACGTGATGAGCAAAAGATTGACGCCTTGATGGGCGAGTATTCGGATCGCTTCATGTTGCACTACAACATGCCTCCGTTTGCTACTGGTGAAACGGGCCGCGTCGGTACCCCTAAGCGTCGTGAAATCGGTCACGGTCGTTTAGCCAAGCGCGCATTGGTTGCGGCCTTGCCAGCACCAGAAGATTTCAGCTATTCGGTACGTTTGGTGTCGGAAATTACTGAATCAAACGGCTCGTCATCAATGGCATCGGTGTGCGGTGGTTGCTTGGCATTGATGGATGCTGGCGTGCCTATGCAATCGCACGTTGCGGGTATCGCGATGGGCTTGATCAAGGATGGCAACAAGTTTGCAGTCTTGAGCGATATCCTTGGCGATGAGGATCACCTCGGCGACATGGACTTTAAAGTGGCCGGTACTGCAAACGGTATTACTGCGTTGCAGATGGATATAAAAATCCAAGGTATCACCAAGGAAATCATGCAAGTCGCTTTGGCGCAAGCTAAAGAAGGCCGCGTACATATCCTCGGCGAAATGGAAAAAGCCGTGCCTAGTGGCACCACTGGTGAACTGTCTGACTTTGCGCCGCGTTTGATTACGGTCAAAATCAATCCAGAAAAAATCCGTGATGTGATCGGCAAGGGTGGTGCAGTGATTCGCGCACTGACCGAAGAAACCGGTACGCAAATTGATATCAGCGATGAAGGCGTGGTTACAATCGCTTCGGTTGATGCCTCCGCAGGTCAGGAAGCGAAACGTCGCATTGAAGAGCTGACAGCGTCGGTCGAAGTAGGCAAGGTCTACGAAGGTACCGTTTTGAAATTGTTGGACTTCGGTGCGATTGTGCAAGTCTTGCCAGGCAAAGATGGCTTGCTGCATATCAGCCAGATTGCCAATGAGCGCGTCAACGCAGTTGCTGATTATTTGACAGAAGGTCAACAGGTCCGCGTTAAAGTTTTGGAAACCGATGATCGTGGTCGCTTGAAACTGTCGATGAAAGCTGCCGCTTCAGAAGAAGCGCCAGAAGTCGTCGCACAACCAGAGTGATTTGCCTGCGTTAAGACGTTGTTAGTGACGTTGTAAAAAGCGTTGTAAATAAGGCCGCCCTTAAGCGCAAGCAGGGCGGCTTTTTTGTATCATACGCACACTAGTTTGACCATGCTGGGCGCGAAGGGCTAAAATAGCGGGTTATTGGAATTTTGGATTGCATATGCGCCGCAAACTCGTAGTTGGTAATTGGAAAATGAATGGCAGTCTTGCCGCCAATGCGATGTTGCTGGATGAAATTAACGTTGGTTTAAAACGCGATTTAAAGCCAAATGCTGTGCAATCTGATGTGGTTGTGTGTGTCCCGTTTCCTTATCTTGCGCAATGTCAAAATTTGTTGCGCAACACCGATGTCATATTGGGCGCGCAAGATGTATCAGCACATGATGCGGGTGCTTACACGGGCGATACCTCGGCCGCGATGTTGTGTGAATTTGATTGTGGTTATGTCATCGTCGGGCATTCAGAGCGACGTGCTTATTGTGCAGAATCTGATGTCATGGTTGCGGCAAAAGTTGTTGCAGCATTGGCAAATGGATTGACGCCGATTATTTGTGTCGGCGAAACATCGGCGCAGCGGGATGCTGGGGAAACCGCAGCGATTGTGAGGCAGCAGCTGGATGCAGTTTTGCATGTCATCCCGGTAGACGCGTTGCAGAAAATCGTCATTGCCTATGAGCCTGTATGGGCAATTGGTACCGGCAATACGGCAACGCCGCAGATGGCGCAGGAAGTGCATGCAATGTTGCGTGCACAATTGATGCAGCAAGATGCGATTGCGGGAGTGGATGTGAGTATCTTGTACGGTGGTAGCATGAAACCCGATAATGCGCGAGAATTGCTCGCGATGGATGATATCGATGGAGGCTTGATTGGCGGTGCCTCGTTGAGTGCGGCAGATTTTTTAAAGATTGTTCGCGCTGCGACGACCGAAAATTAAAATTGCTTTGGTAGTCGATTGGATGAAATTAAATAAGCGCAATCATGAAAGTTTGATTGCGCGAATAGTAAAAATTAAAGCGTAGCCAACAACAAGTTGCTAAGTGCTTTGAAATTAAAAATAAAAGCTTTTGAAAAAATAGAAGCTTTGTAAATTACCTGACTGGAAAGAAATATGAATAGCATGCACACCATTATCATTGTTGTCCAAGTATTGACAGCATTGACAATCATCGGACTCGTATTGCTGCAACATGGCAAGGGCGCGGATATGGGGGCCGCATTTGGGTCGGGTGCATCGGGCAGCCTGTTTGGTGCAAGTGGCTCCTCCAACTTTTTGTCAAAGTTGACTGGTGTTGCGGCTGCGATATTTTTCGCTGCAACATTGGGTTTGGCATTTATCGGTAATCCCGCGCCAACCGCTGGTGTTGGTGTGATGGAGAATTTGCCGGCCTCTTCAGTGCCTGGAGAAGTGCCGAATGAAGTCCCTGGTGCAGTGACAAACACAGAAAAATCTTCAATTCCTGTGCCTGCCACTGAGTCTGCAAATAAGCCTGCAGCGAATCCAGAAAACCAGATTCCGAAATAACATCTACTAAATTCAGTTTTGTTCTTGTTTGACTGCAATTGTGCGTTGAAACAATGTAGTAAAGCAGGTTAAAATACGGGGCTTGGCCGACGTGGTGAAATTGGTAGACACGCTATCTTGAGGGGGTAGTGGCGAAAGCTGTGCGAGTTCGAGTCTCGCCGTCGGCACCAAAAAAATGCAAGCGCTGTTGAGGGTGTAAATTCCAGCCGCTTGTCAGAGGTAGTTTTAGAATTTTTATGGGTCGTTTTTGTGAATCGTTTAGCTGTGATTCATCTTTGATTCATCCAACTGTTTAACTAATTACTATAATCGTGAACCTCGAAAATTATTTCCCCGTTTTGCTCTTCATCTTGGTTGGTATAGGTGTGGGTGTTGTGCCTCAGCTCTTGGGGCGTGTTTTGGCGCCACATAACCCAGATGAACAAAAACTTTCCCCTTACGAGTGTGGCTTTGAGGCATTTGAAGATGCGCGCATGAAGTTTGACGTGCGTTACTACCTCGTCGCAATTCTATTTATTTTGTTCGATCTTGAGGTCGCTTTCGTTGTGCCATGGGCGGTGGCAATGCGTGAAGTTGGCATGCTCGGATTTTGGTCAATGATGATTTTCCTTGGGATCCTGACGGTTGGTCTGGTGTTCGAATGGAAAAAAGGCGCGCTGGATTGGGAGTAAGTTATGGCAATTGAAGGCGTATTGAACGAAGGTTTCGTTACTACTACAGCAGACAAGTTGATCAACTGGACGCGTACCGGTTCGATGTGGCCAATGACTTTTGGTCTGGCGTGCTGCGCAGTAGAAATGATGCATGCGGGTGCGGCGCGTTACGATCTGGATCGTTTTGGTGTCGTGTTCCGTCCGTCGCCACGGCAGTCTGATGTGATGATCGTGGCTGGCACGCTTTGCAACAAAATGGCACCAGCATTGCGCAAAGTTTATGATCAAATGGCTGAGCCACGTTGGGTAATCTCGATGGGTTCGTGCGCAAACGGTGGTGGTTATTATCACTACTCCTATTCTGTGGTGCGCGGTTGCGATCGTATTGTTCCAGTTGATGTGTATGTTCCTGGATGTCCTCCCACTGCGGAGGCATTGTTGTATGGGATTCTGCAATTGCAGAACAAGATTCGTCGCGTCAATACGATTGCGCGTTAAGGATTTCGCTAGCTAACTATGACGATCAAAATCGAACTTCTCGAAGCAACCTTGCGCAATGCGCTGGGTGATAAGCTTCAAAATCTGACGCAGGCATTGGGTGAGGTGACGATAGTTGTCAAATCGGCCGATTACGCGTCTGTCATGCGTTTGCTGCGCGATCATGCAGATCTCTCATTCGAAGAGCTGATTGATTTGTGCGGCGTAGATTATTCCGCCTATGGTGACGGTGCTTGGGATGGCTTGCGCTTTGCAGTCGTTTCACACTTGCTGTCGATTAAGCATAACTGGCGTTTACGTGTGCGTGTCTTTGCTGCGGATGATGATATGCCTATAGTGGCGTCAGTAACCGATATCTGGGCATCCGCAAACTGGTATGAGCGTGAAGCGTTTGATTTCTTCGGTATTTTGTTTGAAGGTCATAACGATCTGCGTCGTATTCTGACTGATTATGGTTTTATTGGTCACCCATTCCGTAAGGATTTCCCTGTCTCTGGATATGTGGAGATGCGTTACGATCCAGAGCAGAAGCGAGTGATTTATCAGCCTGTAACGATTGAGCCGCGCGAAAATGTGCCGCGCGTGATTCGTGAAGAACAATACGGGATGAAATAATGGCTGAAATTAAGAATTACACTCTCAACTTTGGGCCTCAGCATCCGGCCGCACACGGTGTATTGCGTCTGGTTCTGGAGTTGGATGGCGAAGTCATTCAGCGTGCTGATCCGCATATCGGTCTGTTGCATCGCGCAACGGAAAAGCTGGCTGAGCAAAAAACCTATTTGCAATCTGTGCCTTATATGGATCGACTCGATTATGTGTCGATGATGTGTAACGAGCACGCCTATGTGATGGCAATCGAAAAGTTGCATGGTATTGAGGTGCCATTGCGTGCGCAGTACATTCGCGTGATGTTTGACGAAATTACCCGTGTCCTCAACCATTTGATGTGGTTGGGTGCGCACGCACTGGACGTTGGTGCAATGGCGGTGTTTCTGTATGCGTTCCGTGAGCGCGAAGATTTGATGGATTGCTACGAGGCGGTTTCCGGTGCGCGTATGCACGCCGCTTACTATCGTCCGGGCGGTGTATATCGCGATTTGCCAGACGCAATGCCGCAGCACAAGGCATCGATCGTGCGCAATGCAAAAGCGATCAAGCAAATGAATGAGAACCGTCAAGGTTCCTTGCTCGATTTTATTGAAGACTTCACCAATCGTTTCCCTGGTTATGTCGATGAATATGAAACCTTGTTGACAGACAACCGTATTTGGAAGCAGCGCTTGGTCAATGTTGGTGTGGTTTCTCCTGAGCGTGCAATGGCGATGGGCTTTACGGGTGCAATGTTGCGTGGTTCCGGTATTGAATGGGATTTGCGCAAGAAGCAACCGTATGAGGTCTACGATTTGCTGGATTTTGATATTCCAGTCGGCACCAACGGCGATTGCTATGACCGCTATTTGGTACGTGTCGAAGAGATGCGTCAATCGAATCGCATCATTAAGCAATGCGTGGAGTGGTTGCGTAATAATGCTGGTCCAGTGATGACGGACAACCACAAGGTTGCGCCGCCAGCTCGCGTCGGTATGAAAAGTAATATGGAAGATTTGATTCATCATTTCAAGTTGTTCACCGAGGGTTTCCACGTGCCAGAAGGCGAGGCGTATTCCTGTGTTGAGCATCCGAAAGGTGAATTTGGTATTTATCTGGTGTCGGATGGCGCGAATAAGCCTTACCGGATGAAGATTCGTGCGCCAGGTTTTCCGCATTTGGCGGGGCTGGATGAGATGGCCAAAGGTCACATGATTGCCGATGCAGTAACAATTATCGGTACGCAAGATATTGTGTTTGGTGAAATTGACCGCTAATAGCGGCTCAATATTAGAGGCGTAACATGCTGTTATCAGAGCAAGCGTATAAAAGAATCGACCGCGAGGTTGCTAAGTTTCCGTCAGATCAAAAACAGTCTGCGGTCATGGCGGCATTGACTATCGCACAGGACGAAACTGTTTGGTTGTCATCCGAGGTCTTGCAAGAAGTTGCAGACTATCTCGGCATGCCTGCAATTGCGGTGCAGGAAGTGGCAACTTTCTACAATATGTATCACACCAAGCCGGTTGGTAAGCACAAGATTTCGGTGTGCACTAATTTGCCTTGCCAATTATCTGGTGGTGAGAAGGCGGCGCACTACTTGAAGCACAAATTGGGCATTGATTATCACGAGACTACCGATGATGGCCAGTTCACGTTGGTTGAAGGTGAGTGCATGGGCGCTTGTGGTGATGCGCCGGTAATGCTGGTCAATAACAAACGTATGTGTAGTTTTATGTCGGACGACAAGATCGATACGCTGGTAGAGGAATTGAAAAAATGACCAGTTTGCATAATCGTCATATCAAGCCGCTGATCCTTGCAGGATTAGATGGTCAAAACTGGCATCTGGCTGATTACGTCAAGCGCGGCGGCTACGAGTCGTTGAGGCGTATTTTGAACGACGGCATGACGCCTGAGCAAGTGATTGCGGAAGTTAAAGCATCAACTTTGCGTGGTCGCGGTGGCGCAGGTTTCCCTAGTGGTTTGAAGTGGAGCTTCATGCCGAAGAATTATGAGGGCCAAAAGTATCTGGTTTGTAATTCTGATGAGGGCGAGCCGGGTACATTTAAAGATCGTGACATCCTGCGTTACAACCCACATTCCGTCATCGAAGGCATGGCGATCGCTGCTTATGCGATGGGTGTCAGTGTTGGTTACAACTATATTCACGGCGAAATTTTTGCCGAGTATGATCGTTTTGAAGAAGCGTTGGAAGAGGCACGTGCTGCTGGCTTCCTCGGCGATCGCATTTTGGGTTCGGCATACAGCTTCCAATTACATGCATTCCATGGTTTTGGTGCGTATATCTGTGGCGAAGAAACTGCTTTGTTGGAGTCGTTGGAAGGTAAGAAAGGGCAGCCGCGTTTTAAGCCGCCTTTCCCTGCTAGCTACGGTTTGTATGGTAAGCCGACCACGATCAATAATACCGAGACCTTTGCGGCGGTACCGTTCATTTTCCAGATTGGCGCAGAAGCGTATGCGGCAATCGGCAAGCCAAACAACGGCGGCACCAAGATTTTTTCGGTATCCGGCGATGTGACTAATCCTGGGAATTATGAAATTCCATTGGGGACGCCGTTTGCTGAGTTGTTGAAGCTGGCTGGCGGTATGCGTGACGGCAAAAAGCTCAAAGCCGTGATTCCAGGTGGTTCGTCGGTGCCGGTTGTAAGGGGCGACGTCATGATGGCTACTGATATGGATTACGACTCAGTCGCCAAGGCCGGTTCCATGCTGGGTTCGGGTGCTGTGATCGTGATGGATGAAACACGCTGCATGGTTAAAGCTTTGTTGCGTTTGTCGTATTTCTATTTTGAGGAATCCTGCGGTCAATGTACGCCGTGCCGTGAAGGTACTGGTTGGTTGTATCGAATGGTGCATCGCATTGAAAACGGCCAAGGTCGCGTCGAAGATCTCGATTTGTTGAATTCAATTGCTGACAATATTCAAGGTCGTACCATTTGCGCATTGGGTGATGCGGCGGCAATGCCAGTACGCGCAATGATTCAGCAATTCCGCGAAGAGTTTGAGTACCACATCGAGCATAAGCATTGCTTGGTACCGACATATATTTAAATTAGATCGCTTGTTTAGCCATTGAGTTGTTATTAAGTTTGGTTGAGCAGTTACTGAGAATCCTAGGGCAAAAAGCAAAGCCATGGTTGAAATCGAAATAGACGGTAAAAAAGTCGAAGTGCCTGAAGGCAGCATGGTGATGGACGCCGCCAATAAAATTGGCACGTACATTCCGCACTTTTGTTACCACAAGAAGTTATCCATCGCGGCCAACTGCCGCATGTGCTTAGTTGAAGTAGAAAAGGCACCTAAGCCTTTGCCGGCATGCGCGACGCCTGTTAGTGCGGGAATGATTGTTCGCTCGAATAGCGAAAAAGCGATCACGGCACAAAAAGGGGTGATGGAATTCCTGTTGATTAATCATCCACTTGATTGTCCAATTTGCGATCAGGGTGGCGAGTGCCAATTGCAAGATCTTGCAGTCGGTTACGGCAAATCCTCATCGCGTTACGAAGAAGAAAAACGTGTCGTCGCGCCAAAAGATGTGGGCCCGTTGATCTCGATGAAGGAAATGACCCGTTGCATCCACTGCACACGGTGCGTTCGCTTCGGTCAAGAGATCGGTGGCATCATGGAGTTTGGCATGCTGGGTCGTGGCGAACACGCTGAAATCACTTCGTTTGTCGGTAAATCGGTAGATTCAGAATTATCGGGCAACATGATTGATCTGTGTCCAGTTGGTGCACTGACTTCCAAGCCCTTCCGTTACACCGCTCGTACTTGGGAGTTGTCGCGTCGTAAGTCGGTCAGCCCGCATGATGGTTTGGGCTCCAATTTGATCGTGCAGGTTAAGGCAGGCAAGGTTATGCGCGTGTTGCCATTGGAGAATAACGATGTCAACGAATGCTGGATCTCAGACAAGGATCGCTTTTCCTATGAAGGATTAGATAGCGAAGACCGTTTGACCAAGCCGATGATTAAGCAAGACGGCAAGTGGCAAGAGACTGATTGGCAGACCGCGCTGGAATATGTTGCGCACGGTTTGCGTAACATCAAGCATGAGCACGGTGCAGATGCGATCGGCGCATTGGCAACACCTTATTCGACGCTTGAAGAGCTGTCTTTGTTGCAGAAACTGGTACGTGGTATCGGCTCTGATAATGTTGATTTCCGTCTGCGTCAATCAGATTTTTCGATGGACGCATCAATCACGCCGTGGTTGGGCATGTCGATTAACGACTTCGGTGCATTGAAGCGCGCGTTTGTAATTGGTTCTTTTCTGCGCAAAGACCATCCTTTGCTGGCAGCAAAGCTGCGTCAGGCGGTTAAGAGGGGCGCGCATATCAGCGTACTGCATGCGAGCGACGACGATCTGTTGATGCCGGTCGCGAACAAGATGATCAAGGCGCCATCGGATTGGTTGTCCGCTTTGAGCGAAGTGGTTGCCGCAGTTGCACAAGCAAAAAACGTCGCAGCACCGGCTGGTTTTGAGAATGCACAAGTTTCGGATGCGGCTAAGCAAATTGCAACAAGCTTGTTGTCAGGCGAACCGAAAGCGGTGTTGCTTGGTAACGCTGTGTTGCAGCATCCACAAGCTGCACAGTTGCATGCAGCGGCACAGTGGATTGCACAAAATACAGAAGCAAAATTCGGTTTCTTAACCGATGCAGCGAATACCGTGGGCGCGTATTTGGCCAATGCTTTGCCAAGCAAAGACGGCGCTAACGCGCACAAGATGTTGGTCGAAGCACGCAAGGCGTATTTGCTGTTGAACGTCGAGCCTGAACTGGACTGCGCTAACCCACAACTGGCACGTAAAGCGCTGGCACAAGCGGATATGGTAGTGGTGATGTCGCCATTCAAACACGGTAATGAGTTTGCTGATGTATTGTTGCCTGTGTCGCCATTCTCCGAAACGTCCGGTACCTTTGTGAATTGCGAAGGACGTGCGCAAAGCTTTAACGGCACCGTCAAACCATTGGGCGATACCCGTCCAGCATGGAAGGTGTTACGCGTCTTGGGTAACTTGCTAGAGTTGGATGGCTTTGACTACGAAACGTCAGAAGCGATTCGCAACGAGATTCTCGGCGTTGCTGCGCCAGCGGAAGCTGCTTTGGGTACGCGTTTGAATAATCTCGGTAAAGTAGCGCTGCAAAGCGCCAGCACCTCGGCCGCCGAATCGGCGCTGGAGCGTTTAGCCGACGTCTCGATTTACGCCACTGATGCAATCGTACGTCGTTCGCCACCGCTGCAACAAACAACTGACGGTGCTGCACCTAAAGTTTGGCTGTCACAAAGTTTGGCACAAAAGCTTGACGTCGTCGCCGGTGCATCGGTCAAGGTGACGCAAGGTGAGGGCAGTGCAGTGTTGGCTGCAGCAATCGATGCATCGTTGCCAGTTAATGTAGTGCGCGTGGCTGCTGGACATACGTCCACCGCGGGCCTCGGCGCGATGTTTGGTGCTATCAGCGTGGAGAAAGCTTGATGGATCATTTTTTGTTATCCATCCACGAGTTCGGTCAAGGGTGGTTTGGTTATTACTGGCCACTGATTTGGAATCTGGTAAAAATCATATTAGTGGTCGCACCACTGATGGGTTGTATCGCCTACCTGACTTTGTGGGAGCGTAAAGTCATCGGTTGGATGCATGTGCGTCATGGCCCTAACCGCGTTGGTCCTGCTGGTTTGCTGCAACCGATTGCCGACGGCGTGAAGTTATTGCTGAAGGAAATCATCGTCCCACACAAGTCGAGCAAAGCCTTATTTTTGATCGCACCAGTCATGACCATCATGCCGGCACTGGCAGCGTGGGCAGTGATTCCGTTTGGACCTGAAGTAGCGTTGGCTAACGTCAATGCTGGCTTACTGTTCTTGATGGCGATTACCTCGTTGGAAGTGTATGGCGTGATCGTCGCCGGTTGGGCATCTAATTCAAAATATGCGTTTTTGGGTGCGATGCGCGCTTCGGCACAAATGGTGTCGTATGAAATCGCCATGGGTTTTGTGTTGGTGATCGTGATTATGGTGTCAGGCAGTCTCAATCTGACCGATATCGTTACGACGCAAACACAAGGTCGCTTCGCTGACATGGGCTTGACCTTCTTGTCATGGAACTGGTTGCCATTGTTGCCGATGTTTGTTGTGTATATCGTGTCCGGTACCGCGGAGTTGAATCGCCATCCGTTTGACGTGGTTGAAGGTGAATCAGAAATCGTGGCCGGCCACATGGTGGAATACTCCGGCATGTCGTTTGCGATGTTCTTCCTTGCTGAATACGGCAACATGATTTTGATCTCGGTCGTGGCATCGTTGATGTTTCTCGGTGGCTGGTCTTCACCTATCGACATGGCGCCATTTACTTGGGTACCGGGTTGGATTTGGCTTGGCTTGAAAGCGTTGTTTGTGGTGACCTTGTTTGTATGGTTCCGTGCGACCTTCCCTCGTTATCGCTATGACCAAATCATGCGTCTGGGCTGGAAAGTATTCATTCCATTAACACTGGTTTATCTGTTGATCGTAGCGATCTGGATCAAAACCCCATGGAACATCTGGAATTAAGGGGACACAGAATGGAAGCTATTAAGGATTTTTTCGGTAGTTTTATGTTGCGCGAGATGCTCAAGGGCATGGCGTTGACTGGACGCTATCTATTTGCGCGCAAAGTTACTGTGCAGTTCCCTGAAGAGAAGACCCCGCAATCTCCGCGTTTTCGTGGTTTGCATGCGTTGCGTCGTTATCCAAATGGTGAAGAGCGCTGCATTGCCTGTAAATTGTGCGAAGCAGTTTGTCCCGCGATGGCAATTACGATTGAGTCGGAAGAGCGTGACGACGGCAGCCGCCGCACCACCCGTTACGACATCGATCTGACCAAATGTATTTTCTGTGGTTTTTGCGAAGAGTCGTGTCCGGTTGATTCAATCGTTGAAACGCACATTCTCGAATATCACGGTGAAAAGCGTGGCGATTTGTACTACACCAAGGAAATGCTGCTCGCCGTTGGCGATCGTTACGAGCCTGAAATTGCAGCAGCACGCTCCGCAGATGCGGCTTACCGTTGATTTAAATAATATTGGCAGCCTTGTTTTGCTGACTTTTTGCTGACTTTTTGGTTGATTATGGACTTCACAACTGTACTGTTTTATGTGTTCGCCGCGATTCTGATACTCGCAGCCGCACGTGTCATCACTGACCGCAATCCGGTTCACGCCGCTTTGTATCTGGTGCTGGCATTTTTCTCGGCAGCCGCCTTATGGATGTTGATCAAGGCTGAGTTCCTGTCGATTGTGCTGGTCTTGGTTTATGTCGGCGCGGTGATGGTGCTGTTCTTGTTCGTGGTGATGATGGTCGATATCAACTTCGGCAAAATCCGTGAAGGTTTCTGGTCGTACTTTCCGCTGGCAGCGACGGTTGGTGTGGTGATTGTGCTCGAGATGTCGGCCGTTCTGTTCCGTGGTTTTTGGAAGGCGCAAACCGTCATACCAGAAGGCGCGGCGATGGTTGGTAATACCAAAGAACTCGGCAAGTTGATCTATACAGATTATGTCTATGCGTTTGAACTGGCGGCAATGCTGTTGTTGGTCGCGATGGTCGCCGCGGTTGCGTTGACTTTGCGTAAGCGTAAAGACAGCAAATATTTTGCACCTGGCGATGCAGTTCGCGTGAAAGCGAAAGATCGTTTGCGTATCGTCAAAATGAAGTCGGAATCGGTTCGCCCCGATGGTGATCAACCACCCGCTGCGCCAGCGGCCGAACAAAAATAACGGGAGTGACTGTGGAATTATCGCTTGTACATTACCTGATTCTTGGCGCGATCCTTTTCGCGATCTCGATCGTCGGTATTTTTCTCAACCGCAAAAATATCATTATCTTGCTGATGGCCATCGAATTGATGCTGCTGGCAGTGAATACGAATTTCGTCGCGTTTTCCTATTACCTAGGTGACGCAGCTGGTCAAATTTTTGTTTTCTTCATCTTGACGGTAGCTGCTGCTGAAGCTGCAATCGGTCTTGCCATATTGGTTTCCTTGTTCCGTACTTTGGACACCATCAATGTCGAAGACCTAGACAGCCTCAAAGGCTAATTCCGAACAATAACGAATAAAGATAAGGTTCATCATGGCGGGGCAACTTAACCCTAACCTCTTGTTGATCGTACCGCTGGCTCCACTTGCTGGCTCCATGATCGCAGGTTTGTTTGGTACCAAATTTTTTGGCAATATCATTGGTCGCAAGACGTCGCATACCGTGACGATACTTGGTGTGCTGATTGCATTCATTCTGTCCTTGCACACATTGTCGCTAGTGATGGATGGTGCGACTTACAATGACAATCTCTACACATGGATGACGATAGCTGGTCTCAAGCTTGAGGTTGGTTTCCTTGTTGATAGCCTAACCGCGATGATGATGTGCGTCGTGACGTTTGTGTCGCTGATGGTGCACGTCTATACCATCGGGTACATGAAGGATGACGAAGGTTATAACCGTTTCTTCTCGTACATCTCGTTGTTTACCTTTGCGATGTTGATGCTCGTCATGAGCAATAACTTCTTGCAACTGTTCTTCGGCTGGGAAGCTGTTGGTTTGGTGTCCTATCTGTTGATTGGTTTCTGGTACACGAAACCAACCGCCATCTACGCCAACATGAAAGCATTTTTGGTCAACCGGGTAGGTGATTTTGGTTTCATTCTTGGTATTGGCTTGTTGTTGGCGTACGCAGGTTCGATGGATTATGCCGAGGTTTTCGCAAAGAAAGAGCAACTCGCGACTCTGACCTTGCCTGGTACTGACTGGATGTTGTTGACGGTGGCGTGTATCTGTCTGTTTATCGGTGCGATGGGTAAATCAGCACAGTTCCCACTGCATGTTTGGTTGCCAGATTCGATGGAAGGCCCAACCCCGATTTCCGCATTGATTCATGCAGCGACGATGGTTACCGCAGGCATCTTTATGGTGGCGCGTATGTCTCCGCTGTTCGAACTGTCGGACACCGCGTTGTCGTTCATCTTGATTATCGGTTCGATCACCGCGTTGTTTATGGGCTTCTTGGGTATCATTCAAAACGATATCAAACGCGTGGTTGCATACTCGACGTTGTCGCAGCTTGGTTACATGACAGTTGCACTGGGCGCTTCGGCTTACTCGGTTGCCGTGTTTCATCTGATGACACATGCGTTCTTCAAGGCTTTGTTGTTCCTTGCCGCAGGTTCGGTCATTATCGGTATGCATCATGATCAGGACATCCGCAACATGGGTGGCCTGCGCAAATACATGAAGATCACATGGATCACTTCATTGGTGGGGTCACTGGCGTTGATAGGTACGCCGTTGTTCTCAGGTTTTTATTCAAAAGACAGCATTATTGAAGCAGTGCACGCGACGCATATCACTGGCGCAGGCTTTGCAAACTTTGCAGTGTTGGCGGGTGTATTCGTTACTGCTTTCTATTCTTTCCGTATGTATTTCTTGGTATTCCACGGTGAAGAACGTTTCGGTAAAGAACACGCCCATCATGATGATCATGCACAAGCCAAGGTTGCGGATCATCACGATGATCACGCTCATGATGCACATGGCCATGGCGACGATCATGGTCACGACGAGCATCACGGTCTGGCGCCAGGAGAAAAGCCGCATGAGTCGCCGTGGGTCGTGACATTGCCATTGATTTTGTTGGCAATCCCATCGGTGGTGATCGGTTACTTTGCGATTGAGCCTATGCTGCACGGTGATTTCTTCCAAGGCGTTATTACTGTCGATCCTAAGCACGGCGGCATGGCTGAATTGCATGAGATGTTCCACGGTGCAATGGCAATGGCGATTCATGGTTTGCAGACACTACCTTTCTGGCTGGCAGTGAGTGGCGTGGTGGCGGCGTACTACTGCTACATGATCAACCCGCGTGTGCCGGCTTGGTTCTTCCACAAATTCCATGCCGTCTTTACCTTGCTGGATAACAAGTACTACATGGATAAATTCAATGAGGTTGTCATTGCCAAGGGAGCTGTTCTTCTCGGCGGTGGTTTGTCGAATGTTGGCGACAAAACCTTGATCGACGGCTTGGTCGTCAACGGTAGCGCTAAAGTAGTGGGCTGGTTCTCACGGGTAACACGCTTGTTCCAAACCGGTTATATCTACCACTATGCGTTCGTCATGATTCTCGGCGTGCTGGGGTTCTTGATTTACTTCCTGCCATTTCCATCGTTCGCCAACTAAATTAGCGTAATAGAGCAAAGAAAACATGATGCAGTCTACATTTCCTCTCTTAAGCCTCGCGATTTGGTTGCCAATTGCGTTCGGTATTTTGATTCTTGCCTTTGGTCGCGACAGTAAGGCTGGCGCAGTGCGTTGGGCATCGCTGTTTGCGTCTTTAGTGAGCTTTTTAGTCACTCTTCCGATTGCGTGCGGATTCGATAATGCAGCACACGGCATGCAATTTGTCGAAAAGGCGCGCTGGATCGACACGTTTAATATCAACTATGCGCTTGGCGTAGATGGTCTATCGATGTGGTTTGTCGTGTTGACCTCGTTTATCACCATCTTCGTGGTGATTGCTGCATGGGAAGTGATCCAGAAGCGCGTTGCGCAGTATATGGGCGCCTTTCTGATTTTGTCGGGCTTGATGATCGGCGTGTTCTGTGCGCTGGATGGCCTGCTGTTTTATGTATTCTTTGAATCCACGCTGATTCCGATGTTTATCATCATTGGTGTATGGGGTGGCGCTAATCGTGTTTATGCATCGATTAAGTTCTTCCTCTACACCTTCTGCGGCTCGTTGTTGATGTTGGTGGCATTGCTGTACTTGTATTTTCAATCTGGTAATAGCTTCGATATCTTGGCGTGGCATGCATTACCGTTGCCGATGAATGCGCAGATTCTGATTTTCTTGGCATTTTTTATGGCATTCGCCGTCAAGGTACCTATGTGGCCAGTCCATACATGGTTGCCAGACGCCCACGTTGAAGCGCCAACTGGTGGTTCGGTAGTGTTGGCGGCAATCATGCTGAAGTTGGGTGCTTATGGTTTCTTGCGCTTCTCGTTGCCAATTACACCGGATGCTAGTCATTATTTGTCGGGCTTTATCATTACCTTGTCGCTGATCGCGGTGATCTATATCGGTCTGGTAGCAATGGTGCAAAAAGATATGAAGAAGCTCGTTGCGTATTCGTCGATTGCGCACATGGGCTTCGTGACACTAGGCTTTTTCGTCTTTAATGACATAGCGATGGTCGGTGGTATCGCGCAAATGATTTCTCACGGTTTTGTGTCCGGCGCAATGTTCCTCTGTATTGGTGTGTTGTATGACCGTATGCACACGCGTCAAATCGCGGAATATGGTGGCGTAGTGAATACGATGCCTAAGTTCGCTGCATTCTTCGTGCTGTTTTCGATGGCTAATGCTGGTTTGCCTGCGACGTCCGGATTCATTGGCGAGTTTACCGTTATTCTTGGTGCGGTTAAGTTCAACTTCTGGATAGGTCTGCTGGCGGCGCTGGCGCTGATTCTCGGTGCAGCGTATTCATTGTGGCTGGCAAAGCGCGTCATTTTTGGCGATGTCGCTAACGAGAATGTGGCTAAGCTGACGGATATCAATAAACGTGAATTCCTGATGTTGGGCGTGCTTGCTCTCGCTGTTTTGGCAATGGGTCTGTATCCCGCACCGTTCACGGATGCGATGCAAACATCGGTGACCGACTTGCTCAAGCATGTCGCTATTTCTAAGCTTTAAATAACGTACGCTACTTTTAACGCAGGCTACTGCCGCCTAACAGAACGCACACATATTGCGACAAAATGAATAATTTGAATTTGATGCCCGTCCTGCCCGAAATTTTCCTCTCGATTGCGATCGTGGGAATTTTGTTGATAGACTTGTTTCTGTCTGATGCGAAACGCCATATAACTTATGGTTTATCGATTTTGGCAATTGCAATTTGCGCTGCCATGAATTGGAACGATTTTGCTGCAGGCACGACGGTTTATGCATTCAACAATATGTTCGTTTCGGACCCGATGTCGAATCTGTTGAAAGTGTTCTCGTATATTGCGGTCGCCTTGACTTTGGTCTATTCCCGGCGTTATGTGATTGATCGTCAGATGATGAATAGCCATCTTGGTGGTGAGTTCTACGTGCTGGCATTGTTCACTTTGCTTGGCCAAATGGTCATGATCTCGGCAAATAATCTACTGATTATTTACCTCGGTCTGGAGATGATGTCATTGCCACTGTATGCATTGGTTGCCTTGCGTCGTGATAATGCGGTGGCGACAGAAGCGGCGATGAAATATTTTATTCTGGGCGCTCTGGCATCTGGTTTCTTGTTGTACGGCATTTCGATGTTATATGGCGCAACCGGTTCGTTGGACTTGACTGAAATTGCAACGGCAGCATTCTCTGGTGCGGTCAATAAGCCGGTACTGATTTTTGGTTTGGTATTCATTGTTTGTGGCTTGGCATTCAAACTCGGTGCGGTGCCGTTCCATATGTGGGTGCCTGACGTGTATCAAGGTGCACCGACTGCGGTGACACTGTTGCTGGGTGGTGCTCCTAAGATTGCCGCTTTTGCGATGACGATTCGTTTGTTGGTGGAAGCACTACCTGCATTGATTATCGATTGGCAGCAGATGCTGACGATCCTTGCTGTATTGTCGATGGCGATAGGTAATATTACAGCGATCGTACAAACCAACATTAAGCGGATGTTGGCGTACTCGACCATTTCACAGATCGGTTTTGTCTTGCTTGGCGTGTTGTCGGGCGTGGTAACCAGCGCTGATGGATCCTCCAACAACGGTTATGGTGCGGCGATGTTTTATATCATCAGCTACGTACTAACGACCCTTGGTGTGTTTGGTCTGATCATGCTGTTGGCACGGGCTGGATTTGAGGCAGACAACATCGATGATTTCAAGGGATTGAATCAACGCAGCCCATGGTTTGCCCTGATCATGATGATTTTTATGTTTTCGTTGGCAGGCGTGCCGCCAGTAGTCGGTTTTTACGCAAAATTGTCGGTACTGCAAGCCGTATTGAGCACCGGCCAAGTGTGGTTGGCAGTGGTTGCTGTGTTGTTCTCGCTGATTGGTGCCTACTACTATCTGCGCGTCGTTAAGGTAATGTACTTTGATGAGCCTATCGATACATCGCCAATCGTTTCTACTAGCGACGTACGTGTTGCATTAAGCCTTAATGGCATGGCTATTTTGGTCTTGGGTATTTTGCCTGGACCACTGATGGCCGCATGTTCGATTGCGATCGCCAAAACTTTGGCATCGTAGTTTACTTCTCGTCCCTCGCCACGTGAATGTGTCACTGGTCAGCTGGCTAATCATACTGTTGGCGCTGTTTAGCGCCAACCTTCCATTTTTTAATGAGCGCGTATTTGGGCTCATTCCTGTCTCACTCAAGGTCAAGCCGCTGTGGCTGCGCCTGATCGAATTATGTGTGCTGTATTTCGTGGTCGGTATGATTGCGCGATTATTTGAAGCATATGTCGGTAGTGTATTTTCTCAAGGCTGGGAATTCTTTGCGATCACCGGGTGTCTATTCTTGGTGCTGGCTTACCCGGGCTTTGTTATGCGGTATTTGCGCAAGCATCGCCGGTAACCTGACAGTAGATTTAGCTCGCCACTTACAGCAGATCGGGAGCAATTTTGGATAATCACTTAAAAGAAGTGCGGATCGATAGCACGCTTGCTTACGATGGCCATTTTTTAAAAGTATCTCGAGATACGGTGCGCCTACCTAATGGCAGGCCGAGTACACGCGAATACATTAAGCATCCGGGCGCGGTTGTTGTGTTGCCAGTGTTTGAAGACGGCTCAATTTTATTGGAGCGGCAATTCCGCTATCCGCTGGACCGCGCTTTTATTGAATTTCCGGCTGGAAAAATAGATCCGGGTGAGGAGCCTTTGGCGTGTGCCAAGCGTGAATTATTAGAGGAAACTGGTTACACGGCGACAGATTGGCAGTTCGTCTGCACGATACATAATGCGATTGCGTACTCGGATGAACATTTAGATTTGTATCTTGCGCGCGGTTTGACCGCAGGGCAGCGTAAGTTGGATGAAGAGGAGTTTCTCGATATCTTCAAAGCGAGTGCCAAAGAATTGATGGCATGGGTGCGAGAAGGAAAAGTCACTGATGTGAAAACCATTATCGCTGCATTTTGGTTGGAGAAAATCCAAAGCGGTACGTGGCAGTTGACTTGATTGCCGCAGGTCGACAAAATTTTTGAATTTGATGTTTCGCAGTTTGCTTATTGAAATTGAAGAGATAAATAAAAAGCCGCTGATCAAAAGATCAGCGGTTTTTTTTATCGTCTAGCATTTACATATTCGGATAATTCGGGCCGCCACCACCCTCCGGTGTGACCCATACGATATTCTGCGTCGGGTCTTTGATATCACATGTTTTGCAATGCACACAGTTTTGCGCATTGATCTGCAGCGCGTCTTGACCAGCAGCATCCTTCACAAATTCATAGACACCTGCTGGGCAATAGCGTGCCTCAGGTCCTGCGTAATCCGCCAAGTTTACCGCCACAGGAATGCTAGGGTCTTTCAAGGTCAAATGGCAGGGCTGATCTTCGCTGTGATTGGTGTTGGAAATAAATACCGACGACAAGCGATCAAAGGTCAGTTGATTATCCGGTTTTGGGTAGCTGATCGGGGTGCAGGCGCTTGCTCGTTTTAAAGATGTGTGGTCGGCATGCGTATTACGCAAAGTCCACGGTGCTTTACCGCGCAACAGCATTTGATCAATACCAAACATTAGTGCACCGGTGTACAAGCCCTTGCTCATCCAAGGTTTGAAATTGCGCGCCACATGCAATTCCTCATGTAACCAAGATTGCTGAAAAGCTTCTGGATAGCTGAGTAGCTCGTCATGTTGGCGTTGCGCTTGCAACGCCGCAAACGCAGCTTCCGCGGCCAGCATGCCACTCTTGATGGCGGCGTGACTGCCTTTGATACGACTCGCATTCAAGAAGCCCGCTTCGCAACCGATTAATGCGCCACCCGCGAATACGAGTTTTGGTAGCGACTGTAAGCCGCCAGCAGTGATGGCGCGTGCACCATACGAGATGCGTTTACCGCCCTGAAAGAAGCGCGCAATCTCTGGATGTGTTTTGTAGCGCTGAAATTCTTCAAATGGCGACAGATACGGATTTTGATAGGACAGACCGACTACATAACCCACCGCGACTTGGTTGTTTTCTAGATGGTAGAGAAATGAACCACCATAAGTATCACTGGCTAAAGGCCAGCCAGCAGTGTGCATTACCAAACCTGGTTGATGCAAGGTCGGATCAATTTCCCACAGTTCCTTGATGCCGATTGCATAGCTTTGTGGTGCCTTGTCTTGATCCAAAGCATAGCGTGCAATTAACTGCTTGCCGAGGCTACCGCGCGCACCTTCGGCAAACAACGTGTATTTCGCATGCAGCTCCATCCCGAGTTGGAAGGAGGCGGTCGCTTCGCCTTGACGATCAACGCCCATGTTGCCCGTTGCTACACCACTTACTGCGCCCTGTTCGTCATACAAGATTTCAGCTGCAGGAAATCCCGGGAAAATATCGACCCCCAAGGATTCAGCTTGCTCACCTAACCAACGCGTCACATTGGCCAATGAAACCACATAGTTGCCGTGATTCTGAAAACATGCCGGCAGCAGAAAATTTGGCGTCTTGAAAGCTTTGGTTTCTGACAGAAACAAAAAACGGTCTTCGGATACGGGCGTGTGGAGTGGCGCGCCACGTTCTTTCCAATCTGGCAGCAGTTCAGTCAACGCTTGCGGATCCATCACGGCACCTGACAAGATATGGGCGCCGATTTCGCTGCCTTTTTCTAATACGCAAACCGAAATTTCGTTACCTGCGACCTGCGCTTGTTGCTTAAGGCGGATTGCCGCCGCGAGACCGGCAGGACCACCGCCAACGATGACGACGTCATACTCCATCGCTTCGCGTGGACCAAATTGCGTGAGGAGGGCGTCGTTGTGTGTAGAACCTAGAGTCATGATGTAAGGCGAAAATGTGAGACGATAATTTATCTTTGCACGATACCCGTATTGTCCATGGTTTTGCGTATTAGAAGAAGTCTAAATCGGTGGCTGGCGCGCTTTCATGTAATCATAACGGTTCTATGTCGTTTTCTCATGGAATACGATAGGCAAACAGGAGAGCGAATTGGGTATAGAAGTCAACTTTGAAGGCAAGATCGCGCTGGTGACGGGTGCTTCGGGCGGTTTAGGCTCGCGTTTTGCAAAAGCACTGGCGCAGGCGGGCGCACAGGTAGTGCTGGCATCGCGTCGTATCGACCTGTTGAAAGAACTGCGGGCCGAGATAGAGGCAGAGGGCGGTGCGGCACACGTGGTTACGTTGGATGTGACCGACTATACGAGCATTAAATCTGCGATTGCTCATGCCGAAACCGAGGCAGGGCCCATCGATATTCTGATTAATAACTCTGGTGTTTCAGATACCCAGCGTTTGTTGGATGTGACGCCAGAAGAGTATGCCTACATCATGGATACTAATCAGCGCGGTGCTTTTTTTGTGGCGCAAGAAGCCGCCAAGCGTATGGTGGCGCGCTATAAAGGCGATGCTAAGAAGCAGCATCGCATTATCAATATCGCTTCGGTTGCGGGATTACGCGCGATACCTGAGCTCGGGTTGTACTCGATGAGCAAAGCTGCACTGATTCATGTGACAAAATCAATGGCGCTGGAGTGGGGAAAATTTGGCATCAATGTCAATGCAATTTGCCCGGGTTATGTGGAAACTGGAATGAATACTGATTTTTTTCGTAGCGAAAAAGGGCGGCAGCTGCAACAAACTTTACCGCGCCAGCGGATTGGGCGACCAGAAGATTTGGATGGCTTGTTACTCTTGCTGGCAGCGGAGGAATCGCATTTTATTAATGGTGCGATCATGACGGCGGATGATGGCATGAGTGTGCATTGAGCATTCAGGACACTTGTCGATTTTCATCGGGGGTTGATCAAGGTTTGTGATGGGAGAGATGATGGAGATTAAGCGTGCGCATGTTGGCGCAGCCTTATCCGAGATTGCGATTCATAATGGAACAATATATCTTGCAGGACAGATTGCTGCAGATACGAGCAAAAATATCGAATGGCAGACACGCGAAGTGCTGGGACATATCGATCGCCTGCTGGCTGAAGCTGGCAGCGACAAGACAAGGATATTGTCGTGTCAGGTGTATATCGCTGATGTGAATGATTTCGAAGGCATGAAAGAAGTCTGGAATGAATGGGTGCCAGCAGGGCATGCACCGCCACGGGCGACGGTTGCGGTGTCGTTTCCCAATCCAGATCGTCTGATTGAAATAATGGTAGTGGCAGCGACTTTTTAGGTTTCCAATGGTTTCAATAGCTTCAAAACAGGAAGATGCGCAAGAGACCTTGCGCACCGGATTGAGTGCGCATGACAGTGCGCGCGTAATGGATGCGCTCACCTTTATCCAGCCTTTTTACAATGGCAAAACCATTTCCGCCGGACAGTATTCGTTCGAAAGTGGACAGGATGTGCTGGAGTTTTCAATCGGGGTAGCAACAGTACTGGCGCAGCTGGAAACCGATGCGGACACGCGTATTGCTGCGTTGTTGTTCGAGTTGGCGACGATCGATCCGCTGGCGGCAGAGAAAATCGAAGAGCGTTTCGGAAAAGAAGTTACTGATCTCGTTAATGGTGTGCGTCAGTTAATGCGATTGCACAAGGATACATTCCTACGGCAAGAGACCGCGCATGGCAAAAATGCTGCGCAAGAGGCGGCAGCGCAGTTAGAAGTCTTACGAAAAATGCTGCTTGCCATGGCGCCGGATATGCGCGTGGTGTTGGTGCGATTAGGTTCACGAGTGACAACCCTGCGCTATTTTTCCGAGCAACGACTGTTCACAGAACAATCGCGGCAATATGCGCGCGAAACGTTCGATTTATATGCGCCATTGGCAAATCGTCTCGGCGTATGGCAATTGAAATGGGAATTGGAAGATTTGTCTTTCCGCTTTCTGGAACCAGAGGCGTATAAAAGTATCGCGACGCAACTTGAAGAAAAGCGCACCGAGCGTGAGGCATTTGTCGAGCAAGCTATTGCGAGGCTGAATGCAGAAATGATTGCGGCCGGTATCAAGGCAGAAGTTTTTGGCCGTCCCAAACATATCTACAGCATCTGGAGCAAATTGCGCGGCAAGGAAATCACCTTTTCTGATTTGTACGATGTACGTGCCTTCCGCGTTATCGTCGACGACGTCAAAGCCTGTTACAGCGTGCTGGGCATCGTACATAATATATGGACGCCGATACCAGAAGAGTTCGATGACTATATCGCGCGTCCGAAGCCGAATGGCTACCAGTCCTTGCACACGATTGTGATCGCAGAAGACGGGCGTCCACTCGAAGTGCAGGTGCGCACCGCCGATATGCATGACTTTGCTGAGTATGGTGTAGCGGCCCATTGGCGCTATAAAGAATCCGGCAATTCTAATTTTTCGGCGCAGAAAAAAGATGATGAAAAGATCGCTTGGTTGCGTCAACTACTGGCGTGGAAGAGCGAGGTGGTCGATACCGTCGTCGCGCAAGAAGATGTGCACAGGGATTGGGTAGAAAAACTTAAATCAGCGACCTTTGATGATCGTATCTACGTGCTGACGCCACAAGGGCGTGTGATTGAGCTGCCGAATGGTGCGACGCCTATCGATTTTGCTTATCACTTACACAGCGATGTTGGACATCGTTGCCGCGGTGCGCGTGTGAATGGCGCGCTCGTACCGCTTAACACCGCCCTTAAAAACGGCCAAACGGTTGAAATTATTACCGCTAAAGGCGCCAGTGCGATGACCGGAACGGTCGGGCCATCGCGCGATTGGCTGTCGCCGGGTTATTGTGCGAGTACGCGTACCCGAGCCAAAGTGAGAGCATGGTTCAATGCGATTGATCAACAGGAAACCCTGGCGCACGGCCGCAGCTTGATTGAGAAGACGCTGCAACGAGAAGGGAAAACAGCAGTGAGCCACGAAGAACTGGCGCACAAGCTTGGGTTCGCTAAAGTTGACGATTTCTTCCTCGCGATCGGCAAAGATGAATTCAGCCTGCGCACAGTGGAGCAGGCTTTGCACAGCAATGAAGCGGACGCACTTAGACAAGCGGAGCAGGATGATGCGGTCATCCCACGCAAGAGCCGCGCCTCCAGTGTTGTGCATGGCGCTAAGTCGGGTGTATTAGTGGTTGGTACTGATGGCCTGATGACGCAGTTGGCCAAATGTTGCAAGCCGGCACCGCCCGACGCCATCGTCGGTTTTGTGACACGCGGCAAAGGTGTTTCGATACATAGAGACAATTGCAAAAATTTTGTTGAAATGCGCAGCCAGGCGCCTGAGCGCGTGATTCAAACCACGTGGGGTGGGCCGGAAGTATCCACCGTTTATCCGGTCGATATTTTTGTCTTGGCGGGCGACCGGCAGGGGCTATTACGTGATATTTCGGATATATTTTTGCGTGAAAAAATCAATGTAATCGGCGTTAGCAGCCAGAGCAGCAAGGGACAGGCAAGAATGGCGTTTACTGCAGAAATCGCTTCGACTGCACAATTGCAAAAAGCGCTAGCGGTAATTCGTGAGGTCAATGGTGTGCTGGATGCGAAGCGCCATTAGATCTTAGCGTCAGTGCTTTTCTTGTGTAGACCAAATAAATCTTTGCCATATTTCAAACAAGTTTTTGAAGGGACTAGCGGAGAAAATAATTTACCGCTATAATTTCGCTTCTTTAGGCGCGTAGCTCAGCTGGTTAGAGCACTACCTTGACATGGTAGGGGTCGTTGGTTCGAGTCCAATCGTGCCTACCAACGAAAAATTGGTAAAACCTGTAAGAGCGAGAAAGGCATCCCGGTTATGACACCGCGAACGACAACCACACTGGTTTCTGAGCGACGCTAAGTCGGGTTCTTTTTCGTCATTACCATTTGAAAAAGCGCGGCTAGCCCGCGTTTTTTTTCGTCTGCATTTTTTGTGGCTCAACTAATCTAGCGTCACCATGTAGTTCCTCGCTGGAACAAAGAGCAAAAACGGAGAGCAAAATGATTACAGTCCGCCTTCCTGATGGTTCGCAACGCGAATTTGATTCCCCAGTCACAGTTGCACAAGTTGCTGCCAATATCGGCACTGGCCTTGCCAAAGCGGCATTGGCCGGCAAGGTCAACGGTACGCTGGTCGATACCTCATATTTAATCGAGCAAGATAGCGATCTCGCCATCGTGACTGACAAGGATGCTGATGGCCTTGACGTGATCCGCCATTCGACCGCGCACTTGCTGGCGTATGCGGTTAAAGAATTGTTTCCCGAAGCGCAAGTCACGATTGGTCCGGTGATCGAAAACGGTTTCTACTATGACTTTTCATACAAACGCCCGTTTACGCCAGACGATTTGATGGCGATTGAAAAGAAAATGACCGAGCTGGCGAAAAAAGACGAGCCAGTGACGCGCAAAGTCTTGCCACGCGACGAAGCCGTTGCGTATTTTAAATCTATCGGCGAAGTCTACAAGGCAGAAATCATTGCCTCGATTCCTGCGGATCAGGATGTGTCGCTCTACACCGAAGGCAAGTTCACCGATCTTTGCCGCGGTCCGCACGTGCCATCGACCGGCAAGATGAAAGTGTTCAAGCTGATGAAGCTGGCCGGTGCCTACTGGCGCGGCGATTCCAACAATGAAATGCTGCAGCGTATCTATGGTACCGCTTGGGCGAAAAAAGAAGATCAAGAGCAGTATCTGCATATGCTTGAAGAGGCCGAGAAACGCGACCATCGCAAGCTCGGTAAGCAACTTGATTTTTTCCATTTCCAGGAAGAAGCGCCAGGTTTGATTTTTTGGCATCCTAAAGGTTGGACGATTTGGCAGCAGGTTGAACAGTACATGCGCCGCGCCTATCAAATCAACGACTATCAGGAAGTCAAAGCGCCGCAGATTTTGGACGCCAGTTTGTGGGGAAAGACCGGTCACTGGGAAAATTATCGCGAAAACATGTTTGTCACGGAATCAGAAAATCGTGCCTACGCGCTGAAGCCGATGAACTGTCCGGGACATGTGCAGATTTTCAATTCCGATTTGCGCAGCTATCGCGATTTGCCATTGCGTTACGGCGAGTTTGGTCAGTGCCATCGTAACGAGCCCTCCGGCGCTTTGCACGGCACCATGCGCGTACGCGGATTTACGCAAGATGATGGGCATATTTTCTGTACTGAAGAGCAGATCCAATCCGAGGTAATGGCCTTTCATCCGCAGGCGATGAAGGTATATGAGGATTTCCGTTTCTCCAATATCGAAGTCAAGCTGGCGCTGCGCCCTGATAATCGCATCGGCACCGACGAAGTGTGGGACAAGGCCGAGGATGCCTTGCGCACTGCTTTGCGTGCTTGTGGTGTGAGTTGGACCGAGTTGCCGGGTGAGGGTGCGTTTTATGGCCCGAAAATCGAATATCACCTGAAGGATAGCCTTGGTCGTCCGTGGCAGGTTGGTACGATGCAGGTCGATTTCTTCATGCCGCAACGTTTGAATGCGGAATACGTTGATATCGATAACACACGCAAGACGCCGGTCATGTTGCATAGGGCGATTGTCGGCTCGCTGGAGCGATTTATCGGCATCTTGATTGAAAACCACGCTGGCGCCTTACCGCTATGGCTGGCGCCGGTGCAGATCGCAGTGCTGAATATTTCCGATGCGCAGGCAGAGTATGCGAAAGATGTTGCACAAAACCTGAAAAAACAAGGGTTTAGGGTTCATCTGGATTTGCGTAATGAGAAAATAACCTATAAAATACGCGAGCATTCTGTTCAGAAATTGCCATATATCGTTGTCATTGGCGATAAAGAGCGAGATGCCAATACAGTGGCCGTGCGAGCGCGAGGCAATGTCGATCTGGGTGTAATGCCCGTCGATCTATTGGTGGAGCGCCTCAATAATGAGGTTGACACCAAAGCCTAAAGTTAATCTTTTAGCGCAAGAGCACGGCTTAGTCATTTGATTTTAAAAGGAAATTGCAATAGCTACTGATAAGTCGCATCGGATAAACGGTGAAGTTACAGCGCCTGAGTTGCGTTTGAGTGGTGTCGAAAATGAGGCACTAGGTATCGTTACTCTGGCTGAAGCCTTCCGCCTAGCGGAAGAAGCCAACGTTGATTTGGTTGAGATCGCACCAAACGCAGAGCCCCCAGTCGCACGCCTGATGGATTATGGCAAGTTCAAGTATCAAGAACAAAAACGGGCGCATGAGGCGAAGCTGAAGCAAAAAATCATCCTTATCAAGGAAGTTAAATTCCGTCCTGGTACTGATGATGGTGATTACAACATCAAGCTGCGCAATCTGATTAAATTCCTCGATGATGGTGATAAAACCAAAATCACGCTGCGTTTCCGTGGTCGTGAAATGGCGCATCAGGATATTGGTTTCCGTATGTTGGAACGTTTGAAAGCCGATTTAGAGCCGTATGGCCAGGTCGAGCAGTTTCCTAAGATGGAAGGCCGTCAGATGATTATGGTTCTGTCGCCGAAGAAGAAAAAATAATAGAGTTTCGTACTAGTTGTCCGGTAACGGGCGACTTGTACAAAATAGCAGTGGACTCGATTCCACTGCATAACAAGTGAGAGTAGGCATCCAAGCGTAGCGAAATTGCTACCACCTGCAATCATATAAAATGGAACTGTCCCTAAAAGGACAGTGAGTGTCATGCCTAAAATGAAAACGAAGAGTGGCGCCAAAAAGCGCTTTCGTGTACGTCCAGGTGGAACCGTCAAGCGCGGCCAAGCTTTCAAGCGTCATATTCTGACCAAGAAAACCACCAAAAACAAACGTCAATTGCGCGGTGCTGTCGGTGTCCATGACACCAACATGAATTCCGTACGCGCAATGCTTCCGAACGCTTAACCTCACACTATTAAGGATTAATCATGCCTAGAGTAAAACGTGGGGTCACAGCACGGGCCCGTCATAAGAAAGTCCTCGATCAAGCTAAAGGCTATCGTGGTCGTCGTAGCAAGGTATATCGCGTCGCCAAACAGGCGGTGATGAAAGCGGGTCAATATGCATACCGCGATCGTCGTAACAAGAAGCGCGTATTCCGCGCATTGTGGATCACCCGTATCAACGCGGCATCGCGTGAACACGGTATGACCTACAGCGTATTCATGAACGGTCTGAAGCGTGCTTCGATCGAACTGGATCGTAAAGTACTGGCCGACATGGCTGTGATGGACAAGCCTGCATTCGCTGCAATCGTGAATCAGGTGAAGGCAAACATCGCCGCTTAAATGTTGTGATCGACTGCATGATCTGCTGATGATGCAGTCATATGAGCGGGGCAGGGGTTGAATCCTATGCCCCGTTTTGTTTTCTTTTTCGGCTTCCTTGCAAAGGACGAAAACAATCCGCATGAATTCCTTAGATCAAATTGTTACCCAAGCCCAGACTGATTTTGCGTCTGCTGGCGACGCCGCCGCATTAGAAAATGCGAAAGCGAAATATCTCGGTAAAACCGGACAGATTACAGAACAGATGAAAGGTCTGGGCAAGTTGGACCCAGACGCTCGCAAGGCACAAGGCGCCGTCATCAACGCCGCCAAGGAAAAAATCGAGAGCGCGTTGACCGCACGGCGCGATGCTTTATCCAACGCGCAGATGGAAGCTCGTCTGAATGCGGAAGCCATTGATATCACCTTGCCCGGTCGCGGTCGCGGCACGGGCGGTATCCATCCAGTGATGCGCTCATGGCAGCGCGTAGAAGAAATTTTCGGCTCGATCGGTTTTGACGTCGCCGATGGCCCAGAGATTGAAAACGACTGGACCAACTTTACCGCACTGAACAGTCCGGAGAATCATCCGGCACGCTCGATGCAAGACACCTTTTACATTGAAGGCAATGATACGCAAGGCAAGCCTCTGTTATTGCGTACGCATACCAGTCCGATGCAGGTACGTTATGCGCGCATCAATAAGCCGCCGATCCGCGTGATTGCGCCTGGTCGTACTTATCGCGTCGATAGTGATGCCACCCATTCGCCGATGTTTCATCAGGTAGAAGGATTGTGGATTGATGAGAACATCAGTTTTGCGGATTTGAAAGGTGTGTATCTGAATTTTGTCAGAGCATTCTTTGAAACCGATGATCTGCAAGTACGTTTCCGTCCATCGTATTTTCCGTTTACTGAGCCATCGGCAGAAATCGATATTGCTTTCGGCAGTGGCCCACTCAAAGGTCGCTGGCTGGAAGTGTCGGGTGCGGGCCAAGTGCATCCGACCGTGCTGCGCAATATGGGAATTGATCCAGAGCAGTACATTGGTTTTGCGTTTGGCTCTGGCCTCGAGCGCTTGACGATGCTGCGTTATGGCATCAACGATTTGCGTCTGTTTTACGAAGGCGATTTGCGGTTTCTCAAACAATTCAACTAAAGCAAAGATCAATCGGCGTACACAACTTTGTGTTTGCTCCGAGCCTTTGTATTTTTGACGTCTGTGGCAAAAGGTTTTAATCATGCAATTTTCCGAAAGCTGGCTCCGTACCATGGTCGATCCGAAGATGACTTCGGACGAATTGGCGCATCTGTTGACGATGTCTGGGCTGGAAGTAGAAGAGGTCGAGCCCGTCGCGCCGCCGTTTTCAAATGTGGTGGTAGCCGAAGTCTTGGAAGTTGAAAAGCATCCAAACGCGGATAGGCTGAACGTTTGTCAAGTCAATGCTGGCACTGGCACCATGCTTAACATCGTGTGCGGTGCGCCAAATGTGCGCGTCGGCATGAAGGTTGTGTGCGCAATGGCTGGTGCGGTGTTGCCACCGGGCGATGATGGTAAGCCATTCGAGATCAAAGTTGGTCAGCTGCGTGGCGTTGAGTCGCAAGGCATGTTGTGCTCGGCGCGTGAATTGAAGTTGTCTGAAGAAGCGGGCGGTTTGATGGACCTACCGGCCGATGCGCCAGTGGGACAGAATTTCCGCGATTATTATCAACTGAACGATCTGAAATTCACGATCAAGCTGACCCCGAACAAGGCGGATTGTTTGTCTATTTTGGGTGTGGCACGCGAAGTGTCGGCCTTGACTGGTACGGAGATGAAAGTCCCGGCTATGCCAGCAGTGGCATCGACCATCGCAGAAATTTTACCGGTCACGATTACTGCGCCGGATCTGTGTGGCCGCTTTGCTGGCCGCGTGATTCGCGGTTTGAATGCCAAGGCAGTGACACCAGAATGGATGAAGCGTCGCTTGGAGCGCAGTGGTCAACGTCCAATTTCGGCGCTAGTCGATATCTCCAACTATGTGATGCTGGAGCTGGGGCAGCCCACTCATGTATTTGATTTGGATAAAATTAGCGGCGGTCTGACCGTGCGTTGGGGTAAAAAAGACGAATCGCTGAAGCTGTTAAATGGCAACACGGTTGCAATTGACGAGTGGGTTGGCGTAATCGCCGACGACAAGCAAATCGAGTCGCTGGCCGGCATTATGGGTGGCGATGCTACCGCTGTGTCCCTAGAAACACAAAACATCTACCTAGAAGCGGCGTTCTGGCACACCGATGCGATACAAGGGCGCGGACGTCGCTTTAATTTTTCTACCGACGCGGCGCATCGTTTTGAGCGCGGTGTTGATTTCGCCAATACGCTTACATCGTTAGAACGTATCACCGCATTGATCATTGAAATTTGCGGCCAAAAAGATAAAACTGAGATCGGTGCTATTGATGACCATATCGTCAATTTACCTAAACGTGACAAAGTCAGCGTGCGTACCGCACGTGCAGTCAAAGTAATCGGTGTGCCATTAAGCGATGCGCAAATCGCCGACATCTTCACACGCCTGGGATTGGCGTTTACGCAGAAAGACAGCGTATTTTCTGTGACGCCGCCTTCGTATCGCTTTGATATTGAAATCGAAGAAGATCTGATCGAAGAAATTGCACGCGTGTATGGTTTTGAAAACATTCCAGCATTACCACCAATCGCAGCCAATGCAATGCGGATCGCGCCGGAAAACACGCGCTCGCTGTTTGCACTCCGCCACCAGATGGCCGCCAGCGATTATCAAGAAGTGATCAATTTTAGTTTTGTCGAGCAAGAGTGGGAGGCTGATTTTGCTGGTAACACGACACCGATCAAACTGCAAAACCCGATTGCGAGTCAGTTAAGTGTGATGCGTTCCAGCATGATCGGTAATTTGATCGCTAATACCCGCTACAACCTGAATCGCAAAGTAAGTCGCGTGCGTTTGTTTGAAATTGGCGCAGTCTATTTGCGCAACACGGTCGAACAAGATGGCCCACTGTCAATCGCGGGCTACGATCAACCTAAGCGTGTCGCAGCGATCGCGTACGGCCCAGCAAGCGAAGAGCAATGGGGTTTGGCGGTACGCAATGTTGACTACTTTGATGTCAAAGCAGATCTAGAAGCGTTGTTTGCGCCGATGACCCTGACCTTCAGCAAGACCGAGCATCCAGCACTGCATCCAGGGCGCGCAGCGAATGTCATGCTGGATGGCAAAATCGTTGGATTTATCGGCGAGTTGCATCCACGTTGGCAGCAAAAATATGATTTGCCATTAGCGCCGGTGTTATTTGAAGTCGATGCGGCCGCGTTGCAGCAGCGTGAAGTACCGTGCTATCAGGAAATTTCACGCTTCCAAGCGGTCACGCGCGATCTCGCATTGGTGGTCAATCAGAGCGTTGCAATGCAAGATTTGATCGATAGTTTTATCGCCGAAAAGCAAGCGAATGCAAGTTGCAATATTTTGCAAGTAGTTGTTTTATTTGATGAATATCGCGGAAAAGGTTTGGAGCAAGACGAAAAAAGCCTTGCTTTCCGCTTCACCTTGCAAGATACTCAAAACACCCTGCAAGATGATTTTGTCGATACTGCAATGGCCGCTTTTGTCGCCACCGCAGCGCAAAAACACGGCGCCAGATTGCGTGCATAAGGGGCAGGATAATAACTATGAATGATGTGACTTCAGCTGAATTCCAATCCGTTTTAAGTGCAGACCTGAGCCGCGCGATGTTGCAGGCACAAGCACGCACGCAAGTTGAGCAAGCTTTGCCTACCCTGACCAAGGCAGAGTTAGCCGAGCTGCTGTTTGAACAAGTGGGTTTAAACAAGCGCGAAGCCAAAGACATGGTGGAAACCTTTTTTGATGAAATTCGTGACGCGCTGGTGCGCGGCGAATCGGTCAAATTGTCTGGTTTCGGTAATTTTCAGTTGCGTGACAAACCGCAACGCCCTGGGCGCAATCCAAAAACCGGAGAAGAAATTCCGATCACCGCGCGCCGAGTCGTAACGTTCCACGCCAGCCAGAAGTTAAAAGGTTTGGTTGAATCCACCGGCACTAGCCAAAACACCACTGCAGAACAAACGTCCTGATAATGAACGAACGGCTCCAAAAACCTGAACTGGCTGCGTTACCGCCAATTCCGGCCAAACGCTATTTCACCATTGGTGAAGTGAGTGACCTATGCGGTGTCAAACCGCATGTCTTGCGTTATTGGGAGCAGGAATTTACACAGCTCAAGCCGGTAAAACGGCGGGGTAATCGTCGTTATTATCAACATCATGAAGTGCTGTTGATTCGCCGCATTCGCGAATTATTGTATGAACAGGGCTTTACGATCAGCGGTGCACGTAACAAGCTCGACAGCCGGATCACAGATACTGGCTCTGACTACGATGCTGCATTGGATGCAGCGACGATTGACCCTAACGCAGTACTCAGCATTCGCAATGAGTTGATCGATATTCTTTCCCTGCTTAAATAGACAATTTACTCAGCCTCGCTGTATGTATTTCGATAAATTTAGGTACTGCTCTGGTATAATTTTTCGCTTGTCGGGGCGTAGCGCAGCCTGGTAGCGTACTTGCATGGGGTGCAAGGGGTCGAAAGTTCGAATCTTTCCGTCCCGACCAAGAAGATCAACAGCTTGCGCATTTTTCTGTATGCGTACAGCACTGCATATTAGACACGGTCTAATTCATTATATTTAGCTAACGCTTCGATACTGTTCTGAAAGTTGAGGACAGAGATGCTGCGTTAAGCTGCCTTCCAATAGAAAACTGAATCAGCTCGCTCAAGAAGTACATGAGCATTAGCTTCATTTTTCGCGTCCTATTCGTTTTCATAAATGCGGCAGAAACTTGTGAAGAAAACGAAAAAGGCGCTTCTGCAATTTCAGAAACGCCTTCGGGCGATGGATGAACGCTATTCCGCCCCATCACTAAAACCTAATCTCGATAATTAGCGTACGATCAAGACAGGTACGTCTGTCGATGCCAATACTCTGCTGGTGACTGAGCCAAGCAAGATCGATCCAATTGCACTATGTCCATGGGAGCCCATGACGATCATATCAATCTTGTGATTTTTGATGTATTTCCCAATTTCCGTGGATGCCTCGCCAATTTTGTATTCTGCCTGAAAGGCGATATTTGCATCGCGCAGAATTTTTTCTGCGACGGCGAGTGAGGCTTCTGCCTCTTCTTTGTAATAGCCATTTACAACATCATCGCCAAGAAGTTCACGTGCGCGGTGTACTGCCAGGCCGACAGGGATCGCTGCTTTCACATGAAGAAGATGCAAGTCGGGAACCTGTTTGCATGTGCCGAGATAGTTAATGAGAAATTTGGCGGCTTTGACGGTAAATTCTGAGCCATCTACGGCGAAAAGTATATTCATGGTGTCTCCTGTTGAGTAAGTAAATGTTGTTAGAGCGGGCAAACCGTTGTCATCCGCGATGCTTTGATACGTTTCAAACATGACGATTCAAAGCACTCCCTGATACGTGGACTTCTGGCGCACGTTTTTGCAGAGGGCTCGCGCTACTGCATTCAATCCATTTGGCGACTGGGCCAAGCTCATTGAGCTCCGAATGTCAGCGTCTGTTATCTATTACTACCTTGCCATCATGATCTCCTTTTGATATGGCACTTTGATTTACATCAAACATTCCAATTGTTTTTAAGGAGGTTGTGCCAAGGTGACTAATGTCGAGCCTGGAAGAAAATAAGCTGCTGGTAAAAACTTGGCGTTTATCGCTGTATTTTTTCTTAACCAGTTTTCTTGGTGTGAGCGCGTAACCGCACAAGCGGAGCGTGCCATAGCAAGCTAGTAAGCCCAATCATGACGGCAATCGATATTTCGCTCGCCGATAGAGAAGAGAAGTGGAATATCGTTTGTAGCAACGGCTGTTCCAATACGAGTATGAGAAGTAAAACTGCAACCAGTACGACTCCCCACAACATCGGATTAGGTTTGCGAAAGATGGACGCGAAGCCACCGTTGCGAGATCGATTGGAAAATATCAGCATCAGATTAGCCGTGATCAATGCAGTAAAGGAAAAGGCGCGTGCGTTATCTTCAGGCATATTGTTTATCGCCCAGTGATAGCTGAGTGCTACGACAATTAAAACTCCGACTCCCTCTAGTAACGCCATTAATAATGCGGGCGTACTAAAAAGGGGGATAGTCGAATTACGAGGGGGCTCATGCATGATGTTGTCATCCGGCGCTTCATTTTCAAAAGCCAAAGAACAAGTCGGATCGATGATCAACTCAAAAAAGACGATGTGCATTGGATATAACATGATGGGCCAGCCCATTAACAGCGGTAACAATGCCATACCGGCAATTGGTACGTGAACTGATAGGACGTAGGTCATGGCCCTACGCATATTTCCAAAAATTGTTCTGCCTGTCCGAATTGCATGGACAATCGAAGTAAAGCGGTCATCTAACAGGACGAGGCTGGCAGCTTCGCGTGCGACTTCGGTACCGCGTTGTCCCATCGCGATACCGACATGCGCAGCTTTCAATGCTGGAGCATCGTTGACGCCATCTCCGGTCATGGCGACGACTTCGCCATCAGCTTTCAGTGCCTGCACAATACGCAGCTTCTGCTTGGGTGTGATGCGGGCACATACCGTCGCCGTTTTAATATGCTCAGTTAACTGTGTATCGTCGAGCATATTCATCATGTCGCCGGTCAACACTATGCCATCTGCTAGACCAGCTTGGTGCGCAATGGTCATTGCGGTTACCGGATAGTCGCCGGTAATCATGATGATGCGTATGCCTGCATCACGGCATTGCTTGATGGCGTCGGGTATCTCTGGACGCAAAGGATCTTGCAGTCCGATTAGTCCAGAAAAAGAAAAGGGGAGAGCACGTTGCTCTTCGGGAAAATTCTTGCCCGCGAAGGTGGCAGATGCAACACCGAGTACGCGCAAGCCATCGGCTGCCATGTGATCAGCAGCTGCCAATACGCGAGACAGCTGTGCTGCATTTAATTTGCACATCTCGGCAATTGCCTCCGGCGCTCCTTTGGCTGCGGCAATACATCCATCCTTGTCGTTATTTTTCCAAACCTGCGACATAGCGCGCAGTTCGGGTGTTAATCCATATTCGTGAACTAGTTGCTGCTCATCTTGCGGTTTTTTTTGCTCAAGAAATTTTTCGCCCGCAAGATGAAAGGCCTTCTCCATTGGGTCAATTGGTACCGCGCGGCTTGCAAGGATAGAGAACGTAAGCAAAGAACGAAATTTTTGTGGTAGTGGCTGCTCCATCAAGGCTGCCATGTTGATCTCTTCATCATCGATGTAAAGCTGTGCGACAGTCATCTTGTTTTCTGTCAGTGTGCCGGTTTTGTCAGAGCAAAGTACCGAGGTCGTACCTAGCGTTTCGATGGCTGACAAGCGACGTGTTAGTACCTTGGCGCGTGCGAGTCGCCATGCTCCTAATGCTGGGAAAATGGCCAATATCAATACAAACTCTTCCGGCATCATCGACATTGCGAGTGCAATACCCGCTAATAATCCTTGCAGCCATTCGCCATGCACAAAACCTTCTACCAGCGCCAGCAGGATGCTCAAGGAAATACCCAGTAGTGCGAAGGTCTTTACCAACCGCGACATCTGCTTTTGCAAAAGTGAAGATTCTGGTGTGATGTCATTGAGTGCGGAACCGATGCTCCCCATTTCGCTGTGCGCGCCAGTTTTAGTGATTTTCGCAATACCATCTCCCTGAACAACCAAGGTGCCGGCATAGAGATTTTCTGGCGGATTATCTGTTACGAACATTGCGGATTGAGGATTGGCGTTTACCGTTTTGTAGACTGGAACGGCTTCTCCTGTGAGTAGTGATTCGTCTACCTGCAGTCCGGTACCAGATATCAAAATCCCATCCGCAGCGATGCGGTCGCCCTCCGACAAAACCAACGCATCACCCGGCACGAGCTTTCTACTATCTACGTATTGCGGTAAGCCGTCGCGGATCACTAACGCCCGAGGGATACTCATGTCGCGTAATGCGTCAAGTGCACGCTCGGTTTTATCCTCTTGATAAAGCGTTAGCCCTAAGCTGAACGCCACCATGACGAATAAAAAAATCCCTTCCCTCAGTTCGCCAACAATTAAATAGAGCAGGGCGGCGCCAAGCAGTAGGGCGAACATTGGCTCCCGCAATGCATCGATCACAATCACAAGAAAATTGCGATGCTGCTTATCTGGTAAAGCGTTTACACCCTCAATCTCTAATCGAAGTGCGGCCTCAGTGCTTGTCAGGCCTCGAACTTTTTCAGCATTCTTCATGCAAACCCTTATCGGATGACGATATGTCTGTATCGTGACGTGTGGTTTCTTTTAATTAGCGCGCAATGTGCGAAACTGGAATCGCGTACATGACACCATGTCACCGTCTCTCATAATGTCAAAAAAGACAGCCGCCAGGTGATGAGATTTGCTAAGCATTCATCATTATTTGATGTGGATCAAGCTCCAATATTTTTGTACTTGGCGTGTCGCTAAGGGCGCATGAAGTTAATACGTTGAGTGTTAGAATCACTCCCTTCCTACTTCGAGGATGATGGAAAACCTGTCCTTTCCGTTATAACGTCATTGCGGTGCGCTGCAAGATTGGAAGTCGTGCAAATGCGAAGGCTTTGCTTATGTCCACTAGAGCCAACAGCTACTTGATAATGAGTTTATTTTTTTTGATTTGAATTTTCGGTATGGAAGGTCTTTTTGATTTTGAACAGGATGGACGCTATCCATTGCGTCGTATTCCTATGCGCATACGCTTTAATCTTGATGCATGCGGCGTCAGATTTTCACTCACAGCGTGGACATTACTGAGCAGAGACGAGCGGGAATGGCTGCTTAATCTGCGTTGCGGCTCTGAGCAAGAACGTCAGGAATATCGCGATACGCTTGCTCAGATGTTAAAGCCATATGCCGACAATCCCGAAGCCGTACTTGAGAAAACGATCATAGATACGATGCCTGCTTGGCAGCAAACCGCTATCGTACCGACTGCCATGGTGGCGCATCTGATGGAATGCGCCTTACCCATACCGACTTTGGAGCAATGGCAGAATTTGAGTAATTTACAGCGCTTTGCCCTGGTTAAACTGACGCGTTCTGGGCATAGAAATAGTAATTTAATACCCGCGTTGAAGGAATTCGGTATTGAATAAGCCGCGCAGATTTATGTTGTTACTGGCGGTGTATTTCTCGGGTAGGCTCGAGGTAAACGGTGTCCGTATCATTTCATGAAGGCATGATGATAATAATTTCCTAAGCTAAAATTTATACTCTCTTTGTCCTACATCGTATTCAGATGTCGTCCGATAGTGCTAAAAAAGTGAAGCCGATATGATTCGTTTCACTCATTACCGGAGCCGGCGGTTCGAAAATATACCGGTACCAATTCTTTCAGTTCGCTCTCGTATTTTTCATTGCCGAATTGAACCATAAAAATCCATCTTAAATATTGCTGTATGTTCCGGTAGTACGTGAACAGTAGGCGCGATGTGTCTTGTAGCGCATTTAAGAGGATGAAACGGTGGGCCCAATTGATTGACCAACCTGCCTTGAGAATAGCCAAATAAAAAAAGCCGTACCAAAAGGTACGGCTTTTTATTTGATAGCGCTAAGACTTATGTGCTTGTGACTTATGCGGCAAGTAGTTGACGCAATACGAACGGCAGAATGCCACCGTGCTTGTAGTAGTCGACTTCGATAGGGGTGTCGATACGCAACAAGACTGTGACGTTTTGTGTTTCTCCATTCGCCCTATGGATGACAAGGGTCAATTCTTGTTGCGGACGCACTTCATTTTCTAATCCAAGCAAATCGAATGTTTCTGCGCCGGTAATACCGAGCGTAGTCACGCTATCGTCACCGAGAAATTGCAAGGGGAGAACGCCCATGCCAACTAGATTGGAACGATGGATACGCTCATAAGAGCGCGCAATGACCGCTTTAACCCCTAGTAGTTGCGTACCCTTGGCAGCCCAGTCGCGCGAGGAGCCGGTGCCGTATTCTTCGCCTGCAAATACCATGGTCGGTGTGCCTTGCGCGACGTAACGCATCGCGGCATCGTAGATCGACATTTCTTCGCCGCTAGGTTGGAAACGAGTCAAGCCGCCTTCTACGCGCGAGCCATCTGGTTTGATCGGAATCATCAGATTTTTGATGCGGACGTTGGCGAAGGTGCCGCGCATCATGATTTCGTGATTGCCGCGACGTGAGCCATAGGAGTTGAAGTCGGCTTTTTGCACGCCTTTTTCGCTTAGCCATTTACCGGCAGGGCTGGTGTCTTTAATGGCGCCGGCTGGCGAAATATGATCGGTCGTGATCGAGTCGCCAAACACGCCGAGCGCGCGTGCGCCGACGATGCCGGTTGCTGCTGCCTTAGGCTCCATCGTGAAACCATCAAAGAATGGTGGTTCGGCGATATAGGTTGAGGTCGGCCAGTCGTAGACTTGGCCTTGTGCCACGCCTTTGATACCTTCCCATAATTTGCCTGGTGCAGTTTTAACTTGGGCGTAATTTTCTCTGAAGTTCTTGGCGTTCATCGCAAATTTCATCAGCTTGGCAACTTCTTGGCTGGTAGGCCAGATATCACCCAGATAAACGTCGCGCATCTTGCCATCTTTACCTTTACCACGACCAACTGGCTCAGTCATCAAGTCGCACATCATATTGCCAGCAATCGCGTAGGCTACCACCAGCGGCGGTGAAGCCAGGAAGTTAGCGCGAATGTTTGGATGTATACGTGCCTCAAAATTACGATTGCCTGACAACACGGCCGAGGCAACGATGTCATTTTTATTGATTGCTTCATTCATCGCTGGCGTAAGATCGCCGGCGTTACCGATGCAGGTGGTACAACCATAAGCAGTCAAACCAAAACCTAATTTTTCCAGATAGGGCAGCAAGCCAGCTTCAGTTAAATATTGCGTCACTACCCGTGAGCCAGGGGCTAGTGAGGTTTTGATGTGCGGCGAAACTGTCAGGCCAGCTTCAACCGCTTTCTTTGCTAACAAACCAGCGGTCAACAATACGCTAGGGTTGGAAGTGTTCGTACATGAGGTGATTGCAGCGATCAGTACATCGCCATTTTTTACTTGAATGCCGTCGGTATTGGTATAAACGGTAGTCAGATCTTCAGACTTTTTGTTGAAGCCATTTTCGCCTACTGGTTTGCTGAACAGGTCAGCAAAATTTTGTTTAACGTTGCCGATTTCAATTCGGTCTTGTGGACGTTTTGGTCCCGCCAACGAGGGCGCCACGGAGCCGAGGTCAAGTGCGACGACGTGGGTGTAATCGATCTCGCCAGATTTGGGGATGCCGTACAAACCTTGTGCTTTGAAGTAGCTTTGGAAAGCGTCGATCTCAGCTTTGGTGCGACCAGTGCCTTTGAAGTAATCTATTGTGGCATCATCAACCGGGAAGAAACCCATGGTGGCGCCGTACTCTGGCGCCATATTAGCAATCGTAGCGCGATCTGTCAGCGACAACGATTCTGTGCCTTCGCCAAAAAACTCGACAAACTTGCCGACGACTTTTTCTTTACGTAATAGTTCGGTGATTGTCAGTACCAGATCGGTTGCGGTAACGCCGCCGCGCAATGCGCCGGTCAGATTGACGCCAACCACATCCGGTGTCAGGAAGTAAACAGGTTGGCCCAACATGCCTGCTTCCGCCTCGATGCCGCCGACACCCCAGCCGACGACGCCGATACCGTTAATCATGGTGGTGTGGGAATCAGTGCCGACCAGTGTATCTGGATAATAAACACCGTCTTTGTTATGGACGCCACGCGCTAAATATTCCAGATTGACTTGATGCACAATACCAAAGCCCGGTGGCACTACGCCAAAGGTATCAAATGCTTGCATGCCCCATTTCATGAACTGATAGCGCTCGTTGTTGCGCTGAAATTCCAGTTTCATATTGAGATCAAGCGCATCCTTTTGACGGAAATAATCAACCTGAATGGAATGGTCGACTACCAAGTCGACCGGTACCAAAGGCTCAATATTTTTTGGGTTCTTCCCCAATTTATTGGCGACGTTACGCATTGCTGCAAGATCTGCTAACAACGGTACCCCGGTAAAATCTTGCAATACGACGCGCGCCACCACAAATGGAATTTCGTCGGAGCGATTGGCGTTTGGTATCCAGTTTGCGAGCTGGTGCACGTGCTCTTCGGTGACTTTTTGGCCATCGCAGTTACGCAGTACGGATTCAAGCACGATGCGTATCGAGATCGGCAAACGATTGATATTGACGCCTAATTTCTTTCCTAGCGCAGGCAGTGAATAAAACGTGCCCTTACGGGAGCCTGAAATATTGAATTGTTTAAGCGTATTCAACGTATTGCGCGACATAATTTCTTCCTCTTGCTAACTACAAATCTATAGAAATCTATAGAACTAATTGTTGCTGATTTCTTCATCGGAGAACAACGGATATTCACCGTGGTGGCTAATTATTTTTTGGAGGCAAATAATTTTGCTTGTTCAGGATCGCGACATTCATTTGCTAACTGCTGACCCTTGTTTGAATCGAGCAGCATGGCTTTGGCTGGAATATCGATCCAGACCAAACCGTATTTGTTGTTTTCAAAACGATTGGCGCCGGTGCTGGTGTCGACTCTATGTAATCTATGCAATTTATTTTTCCAGCGAATCGCAAGATGTTTTTTATCTTCTGGGTTGATGTAGGTGGTAATTTTGTTGCCGAGTTCACAATTGAAGTCAGTCGCGTTGGAGCCCCTCAGATTAGCTTCGCTGATGGATTCTTCATTCGCGCTTGCAAGCGACGGCGATACTTTATCGGGATCGGTTTCTGTAATCGCTATTGCTGCTGCCCCGGATTTTGAAGATGCTGCCTGTGCCAGCGATGGCACTGTGATACTTGTGAGGCTGGCGAGCATGAATGCATACAAGACTTTTTTCATCGAATATCTCCTGAAACGTTTTGACCAACAATGGGACTATTTTTAATTCAATTATAAAAAATCGCAGCAGATTCAGGGAGCGCCATGCCGCCCGATTTTGCGCGCTGCAAGATGGTCCAGTAATATCGATAACTGGCTCTGTCATGCAATTTACCATTGCGCTGTATCGGTCCCCACTGTTCAGCTTGCGCCTGTGTCAATATTGCGACTGCTTCGCTTACTTCAGATGCCCGTGGCGATAAAGCTTTAACGATAGGTTTGATTTGATCAGGATGAATACTCCACATCCGTGTGTAACCAAACTCCGTGGTGGCGCGATGCGCATCACTCGCCACTACCGACGTGTCGACAATTTCAGTAGTGACATTATGCGACGGAATCTTGCCATGTGCATGACATGCCGCAGCAATTTCTAATTTTGCCCGTACTACTAAGGGATGGGTAAATTGGCCGGGCGTACGCATGGCGTTTCCGGAAATTGCACCATAGTGCTCTGAGACAAAGTCCATGATGCCAAAAGAAAGACATTCGACTTGAGGCAAAGCGGCAATTGCAAAGGCGTCGGTGAGTGCGCCATGTGTTTCTATCAATACGTGAATTGGCAGCTTATTGCTGCGACCATGTGTTTTGGTATGACGATTGACGAGAGTAATCGCTGTCTTAACTTGTGCCACACTGCTAACTTTAGGCAGCACCAAATAAGCGAGTTGCTGGGCAGCATATTTCGTTATGAGCGCGACATCGGGTTCGAAAAACTCACTATCGATATCGTGCACGCGTACGCCAATTCGAGCAAATTGATTTTCATCGCTGGCGATGAGTTCCCCGATCAATTGCGCATGAGTCGCTTCATCGCCATGTTTGGCGCCATCTTCGCAATCAAAGGTGATGTCGAAAATCGGGCCAAGCTCTTGCTGCAACCGTAGCGATTTGCGCATCAATTTTTCTGAGCCTGCATAGTGGTCGCAAACCGGAATCGCGATAGGCAACGACTTACCTTGAAATAAAACTTCAGATGGATGCATGTAGCGTGTGCTTATAAAGATATGGAATAAAAATGGACAAAAGAAAAAGATTTTTCTATTTGTCCATTTTTGCCATCATCGGTTCAACAGATTAGCCGAGCAAATGTTTAACACCGTCGCGTTCACCGAGCAGTTCTTGCAGAGTGAGGTCAATACGTTCTTGCGAAAAGGCATCAATCGCGAGGCCTTGCACGATTTTGTATTCACCGTTTTCGGTGGTGACAGGGAAGCCGAATATGGTTCCTTCTGGAATGCCATATGAGCCATCTGATGGAATTCCCATGGTGACCCATTTGCCATTGCTGCCGAGCACCCAATCGCGCACGTGATCAATCGCTGCGTTAGCGGCAGATGCGGCGGACGACACGCCGCGTGCTTCAATAATTGCGGTGCCACGTTTGGCAACGGTAGGCAAGAACGTGTCTTTGTTCCATGCGTCATCGTTGATGCTGTCTTTGACCGATTTGCCATCGATCGTTGCGAAGCGATAATCGGCATACATGGTTGGCGAGTGATTGCCCCATACGGCGAGTTTTTCAATCGACGCAACTGGTTTGCCGGTTTTGGCAGCGATTTGTGACAGCGCGCGATTGTGATCCAAGCGCAGCATGGCGGTAAAGTTTTTTGCCGGCAAATTGGGTGCCGACTTCATCGCGATATAGGCGTTGGTATTGGCAGGGTTGCCGACCACGAGTACTTTGACATTACGCGATGCGACTGCATCCAGCGCTTTACCTTGTACCGTGAAAATTTGTGCGTTCGCCTCCAGCAAATCCTTACGCTCCATACCAGCGCTACGTGGACGGGCGCCAACTAGCAAGGCGATATCAGCCTCTTTGAATGCGGTCATTGGGTCTTTGTGAGCCGAAACACCCGCCAACAAAGGGAACGCGCAATCGTCGATTTCCATGATTACGCCTTTAAGCGCGTTCTGTGCTTTTTCGTCATCGATTTCCAGCAGCTGCAGAATAACCGGCTGGTCTTTACCCAGCAGATCGCCGTTTGCAATACGGAACAGTAAGGAATAGCCGATCTGACCGGCGGCGCCAGTGACGGCAACACGCATAGGGGCTTTAGCCATGTTGAATCTCCAGAATGAGGATGGAAGCGTTTCCAAGGGTTGGGAAAATTTCGTCAGCCGCAATGATACAGTTGAAATCCGAAGCCGTCAGCGTGGGTAGTGATCAGCCCAGCAATTGCGCGATGTTTTTTTGTCGCGTAAATTTATAGCCATAGTCGCATCTAGCGGTCTACAGAGGCTATCTGCCATGCGACATCGCTCGCGAGTGTAGGGTCGTCTGCTGTTGTTGTCAATATTCCTATGTCTTATATAAGATATCGAAAGTTTATTTTCGTGCTGGACGGCAAGAACGGATTATGTTGAAATTCCCTGTATGAATTCTCTCCCATTTCCGGTGGCAAGTGACGCTAGCGATTTGATCGCAACTGAGTCCAGCGTGGGAACTTCGCCGATGTTTTGCCCGTTGTATCAGCAGATCAAAAAACTGATTGTGCAGAGCTTGCAGGCCGGAGAGTGGCGTTCCGGCGAGTCAATCCCAAGTGAAATCGAGTTGGCCAATCGTTTCAAGGTCAGCCAAGGTACCGTGCGTAAAGCGATTGATGAGCTGGCAGCAGAAAATTTGTTGATACGCAAACAAGGCAAGGGCACTTTTGTCGCGACGCATCACGAGGCGCGCGCGCAGTTTCGTTTTTTGAGGCTTAAACCTGATGTTGGCGATGCGCGTTATCCGGATAACAGCATTATCGAGGCTCGGCGTTCACGCGCACCAGCCGACATCGCCAAACAGCTGGACTTGAAGAGCGGCGAGTCGGTTATTTTTATCAAGCGTATTCAATCGTTTGGCGGCGAGCCGACGATTTTGGAAGAGCTGTGGTTGCCTGGTGCTATTTTTAAGGGCTTGTCAGTAGAACGCATGATGGAATACAAGGGGCCGATGTATGCATTGCTGGAAACAGAGTTCGACACGCGCATGATTCGCGCGCTGGAAAATATTCGTGCTGTTTCTGCCGATCAGGAAGATGCAGAGCTACTACAAATTGCGCTTGGTACTCCTCTGCTCAGCGTAAATCGACTTTCTTTTACTTACGGCGATAAGCCGGTGGAAGTGCGACGTTCTGTATATTTAACCAGTCACTATCATTACCGTAATGAGCTTAATTAATAAAAAGTTTGTATTTTTACGCGAGAAGGTTAGCCCGTTTTCACAAAAGTTGAAATCTGCAAGAGTGGCGTAGCAAGAGTTGAGCGAGCATAAAATCAAGGAGATTGAAATCAATTTCCAAAATCGGCGAAAATAGCGGTCTTATCCTCGGTGTGAAATGTGCAGTTGTTAAACTCGCTGCTCACAGATAAAGAAGCTCAGTTGCTCATACAAAAAGGCACTCCATGTCTGAAACAGACAAAATAAACAAACAAATCAGCAAGCCCGAGTTTCGTAATATTGGGCTTTTTGATCTTATTCGCTATCGATTCCCCTTTGCTAGCATCGTCTCGATCTTACATAGAGCAAGCGGCGCGTTGATATTTTTATTGATACCGCTGATTTTGTGGTTGTTGGACCAAAGTCTACTGTCCGAAAATTCCTTCGATATTTTTAAAGATGCGGTCTCGCATTGGTACGTCAAACTTATTTTGCTGGTTTTAATTTGGGCCTATCTGCATCATTTTTGCGCCGGTATCCGGCACTTGTTTTTGGATCTGGATATCGGTGTGAGTAAGCTCCAATCTCGAAAAAGCGCCGCATTGGTATTGCTCATTAGCCCTGTGTTAATGGTGCCGATTGCACTAAAAATGTTTGGGGTATTTTGATTATGGCAAACGACAATATAGGTTCACATCGTCTGGTGGTTGGTGCGCATTACGGTACCCGTGATTGGCTGGCGCAACGCATCACCGCCGTATTGATGGCGGTGTATACGATTGTTTTATTATTTGTTTTTTTGCTGACGGACGATTTTAGTTATCGAGGCTGGGCCGGATTGTTTGCTCAGCAGTGGTTCAAGATGCTGACGTTTGCGATGTTGGTTGGCTTGTTTTATCACGCATGGGTCGGGGTCAGAAATATTTGGATGGATTACGTCAAATCAATTTCTATTCGTCTGACATTAGAGATTATTACGATTGTGTGGTTGCTCGGTTGCGCCGGGTGGGCGATACAGATTATCTGGAGAACGTGAGCGTGGCAATTACCAAACCTAGTATTCCCGTTCGTCATTTCGATGCAGTTGTTATAGGTTCGGGTGGTGCCGGCATGCGGGCATCGCTGCAACTTGCTGAGGCCGGTTTAAATGTTGCGGTCTTATCTAAGGTCTTCCCGACGCGCTCACATACGGTAGCTGCGCAAGGTGGTATTGGTGCTTCGCTTGGCAATATGGCGGAAGATAACTGGTATTGGCATATGTTTGATACCGTCAAAGGCGGCGATTATCTTGGTGACCAGGATGCAATCGAATTCATGTGTCGCGAAGCGCCAAAGGTGGTGTACGAACTTGAACATTTCGGCATGCCATTTGATCGCAATGCAGACGGTACGATTTATCAGCGACCGTTCGGCGGCCATACTGCCAACTTTGGCGAAAAACCGGTGCAACGCGCCTGTGCGGCAGCAGATCGTACTGGTCACGCGTTATTGCATACCTTATATCAACGTAATGTACGTGCTGATACCCATTTTTTCGTCGAGTGGATGGCGATTGATTTGATGCGCGATGCGGATGGTGATGTTATCGGGGTAGTCGCACTGGAAATGGAAACCGGTGACGTGATGATGTTACAGGCCAAGACCACGGTATTTGCGACAGGTGGTGCGGGACGTATCTGGGCCGCCTCGACCAATGCTTTCATCAATACAGGTGATGGTCTCGGCATGGCGGCACGCGCTGGTTTACCGTTGCAAGATATGGAGTTTTGGCAATTTCATCCGACCGGAGTTGCCGGTGCGGGTGTTTTGATCACCGAAGGGGTGCGCGGTGAGGGCGGCATTTTGGTCAACAACAAAGGTGAGCGCTTTATGGAGCGTTATGCGCCGACCTTGAAGGATTTGGCGCCGCGCGATTTTGTCTCACGCTCTATGGATCAGGAAATTAAGGAGGGACGCGGTTGCGGCCCGCATGGTGATTACGTGTTGCTGGATTTGCGACATATCGGCGCCGAGACGATACAAAAACGCTTGCCATCAATTTTAGAAATTGCAAATAAATTTGCCAACGTTGACGCCACGCGGGAGCCGATTCCGGTCGTGCCGACGATTCATTATCAGATGGGTGGTATTCCGGTAAATATTCATGGCCAGGTTGTGGAGCCCAAAAATGGCAACCCGAATCATGTCGTCAATGGGCTTTATGCGATTGGGGAATGCGCTTGTGTTTCTGTGCATGGTGCTAATCGTCTCGGTACCAACTCCTTGCTTGATCTGATTGTGTTTGGTCGCGCCGCAGGTAATCACATCGTACAAAGCAATTTGGCGGATAAGTTGCATAAACCTTTGCCAGCGGATGCGGCTGATCTGGCTTTATCGCGCTTAGCGCACCTGGAGCACAGTACTGGCAGCGAGCGCGTGCAGGACGTGGCTTACGATATTCGGGCGACTATGCAGCGTTACTGTGGGGTGTTTCGCACTGACGCGTTGCTGCAAACTGGTTACACAAAAATCATGGAGCTGGATGAGCGCTGCAAGCAGGTCGCTTTTAAGGATAAATCACGTGTGTTTAACACTGCGCGGATTGAGGCGCTGGAATTGGGCAATATGATTGAGGTGGCAAAGGCTACGATTACCTCCGCTGTCGCGCGTAAAGAGTCGCGTGGTGCACATGCACACACCGATTATGAACAGCGGGACGACGAAAACTGGATGAAACATACGCTGTATTATTCAGCAGATAATCGGCTCGATTACAAACCGGTCGTGACCAAGCCACTGACGGTGGACACGTTCAAGCCAAAACTAAGAACTTTCTAAGGTTAGATCATGGCAAGAACTATTAGATTACAAATTTACCGCTACGATCCAGATAAGGACGTCAAACCGTACATGCAAGATGTGACGGTAGAGTTGCATGCGCATGACAAAATGTTGTTGGATGCGCTGCAACGCTTAAAGGCGAATGTTGATGACTCGTTTTCGATTCGCCGCTCGTGCCGAGAAGGTGTGTGCGGCTCTGATGCGATGAATATCAACGGAAAAAATGGCCTTGCCTGCATTACTAATTTGAACGAGCTGACCGAACCTATCGTGCTGCGTCCGTTACCTGGTTTGCCGGTGATTCGCGATTTGATCGTGGATATGACACAATTTTTCAAGCAATACCATTCGATCAAGCCGTATTTGGTTAACGATACAATTCCCCCTGAAAAGGAACGATTGCAGACACCGGCTGAACGCGAAGAGCTGAATGGTCTGTATGAATGTATACTGTGCGCCTGTTGTTCCACAGCCTGCCCATCATTTTGGTGGAATCCAGACAAGTTTGTAGGGCCTGCTGGGCTGTTACAGGCTTATCGCTTTATTGCCGATACGCGCGATCATGTGACTGGTGAACGTTTGGATAATCTGGAAGATCCATATCGTTTATTCCGTTGCCACTCGATTATGAACTGCGTTGATGTCTGTCCCAAGGGTTTAAATCCGACCAGAGCAATTGGTAAGATCAAGGATTTGTTAGTGCGTAGGACGGTATAGATTAAAAGGTCGATATCGTTTAATTGGCGTGAAGTTCGTGTAGCCGATTATCATGACTTAACAGATGAATAGTTAAGAAAACAGAAGGTTGGGGCAGAAGGTATACAATTCGCCTCTTGACGAAAGACGGTAAAATTTCGTCACTATAAGTTTCTTCGCATAATGTGACGTGGAATAGCGTGACGAAGTTGATTAGGGATTTCCATGTCCGACACCCATCAAGCTGATCCTGTGCGACGTGCCCGTTTAAGATGGCGCGGGAGACGAGGTTTGTTGGAAAACGATTTGCTCGTGACGCGTTTTCTCGATGCGCACGAAGAAACACTGACGGACGATGAGGTCGATGCGTTTTCGATATTGATGGAGTTGCCGGACAACGATTTACTGGATTTATTACTGGCGCGTACTGAACTGGGCGGTGATGCAAACCAGCCACATGTTCAGGCGCTTTTGACCAGATTGCGCACACTGTAATCGCTCTACACTATTTTTTTAAATTGCGATTTATTCATAAATCGACTCGTTCTAAGAAGGAAGCGCCATGTCTTACCCCCAATCTGACACCAAAGCCACACTGTCGTTTTCCGACGGTTCGCCATCCCTGGAGTTGCCGATTTACAAGGGAACGGTAGGTCCTGATGTTGTCGATATCCGCAAGCTTTACGTTGAGACCGGTAAATTTACCTATGACCCGGGCTTCATGTCGACTGCTGCTTGTCATTCCACGATTACTTATATTGATGGCGACAAAGGCGAGTTGCTGTATCGCGGTTATCCGATTGAACAGTTAGCAGTGAAATGCGATTTTCTTGAAATTTGCTATTTGCTGTTAAAGGGCGAATTGCCAAACACCGTGCAGAAGAAAGAATTCTCGGCCACGGTGACCAAGCACACGATGCTGCACGAGCAAATGAGCTTTTTCTTTCGTGGCTTCCGCCGCGATGCGCATCCGATGTCGGTATTGGTTGGTACGGTTGGTGCATTGGCCTCGTTTTATCACGATGCGCTCGATATTAGCGACCCGCATCATCGTGAGTTATCCGCGATACGCTTGATTGCCAAAATGCCGACTTTGGTGGCGATGTCGTATAAATATTCAATTGGTCAGCCGTTCGTTTATCCGCGTAACGATCTTTCTTATAGCGCAAACTTCATGTACATGATGTTTGCGACACCCGGCGAAGAATACAAAATCAATGACGTATTGGTGCGCGCATTGGATCGTATTTTGATTTTGCATGCAGATCACGAACAAAACGCATCGACTTCAACAGTGCGCTTGTCCGGTTCTTCCGGCGCTAATCCGTTTGCTTGTATCGCCGCTGGTATTGCTTGCCTATGGGGGCCTGCACATGGTGGTGCGAACGAAGCAGCATTGAACATGCTGAAAGAAATCGGTACCGTCGATCGTATTCCTGAGTTCCTAGAGAAAGCGAAAGACAAAAATTCCGGCTTCAAGCTGATGGGTTTTGGTCATCGTGTTTACAAAAACTTCGACCCACGTGCGAAATTAATGCGTGAAACCTGTTACGAAGTATTGAACGAACTCGGTCTGCATGATGATCCTTTGTTCAAACTGGCAATGGAGTTGGAGCGCATTGCGCTGGAAGACGAATACTTTGTTTCGCGCAAGTTGTATCCTAATGTCGACTTCTATTCTGGCATCGTGCAATCGGCGCTGGGTATTCCGGCTTCTTTGTTTACCGGCATCTTTGCATTGGCACGTACCGTTGGTTGGGTTGCGCAATGGAGCGAGATGATTTCTGATCCAGAGCAAAAAATCGGCCGTCCCCGTCAGTTGTTTATTGGCGAGACTGCGCGCGATGTGCTGGATACGGATGCGCGCGCCTGATCGGAATTGATGATCGAAGTAAATGATTCAAAAATATGACAATAGGTCATGGATAAAAAGCGAATCGCGATGATTCGCTTTTTTTTCGCCTTCGCATTTTTTGTGAATATGCTATTCTCGTTAGTAGCACTAAATTAAGAAGGCAGCTTATTGCCCATTCTAGTGATGTGCGTTCCGCTAACCGGTCAGGCCGTGTCGTGGAGGTTGAATAACCCGCTAATCTCGCGAAGCGCGAAGAAAGGTGAGCAAGATGACGCAAGACTCCGCCTCCAACTCCTATTTGTTTGGGGGAAATGCTCCTTATGTCGAGGAGCTGTACGAAGCCTATCTCGATAACCCAGGATCCGTTCCGGATAACTGGCGTACCTATTTCGACGCGATGCAACATGTGCCCGCAGTCGATGGCTCGGCCAAGCCCGATGTTGCGCATGCCACTGTAATTGCCTCTTTTGCTGAGCGGGCTAAGCACGGGCCGATTCGCACTGTTACCGCAACCCAAGATGTGGAAATGGAGCGTAAGCGTGTCGCCGTGACACAATTGATCGCTGCCTATCGGGTGCTGGGCAACAACTGGGCTAACCTCGATCCGCTACAGCGGCAAGAACGTCCTAACCTACCGCAACTGGAACTGTCTTATTACGGTTTCTCAGATGCGGATATGGATACCGTTTTCAATATCAGCAATACGCATTTTGGCAGTGAGAGTGCGTCTTTGCGGGATTTGATGAATGCATTGCGAGACACGTATTGTCGTTCCATCGGTCCTGAGTTTATGTATATCAGTGATACTGCAGCTAAAAACTGGCTGCAGGAAAAGTTTGAATCTACCCGCTCTACCGCAGTCTTTAGCGAAGAAAAAAAGCTGCATATATTAGAGCGACTGACCGCTGCCGAAGGTTTGGAGCGCTATCTTCACACAAAATATGTAGGGCAAAAACGCTTTTCACTGGAAGGCAGCGAGAGCTTTATCGCTGCGCTGGACGAAACCATTCAACGTGGCGGCGAGAAGGGCGTTCAAGAAATCATCATTGGCATGGCGCATCGTGGTCGTCTGAATGTATTGGTGAATATCCTTGGCAAGACGCCACAAGAATTGTTTGCGGAATTCGAAGGCAAACATGGTGAAGAGTTGACGTCGGGCGATGTCAAATATCATCAAGGTTTTTCCTCCGATATTAGTACCTTGGGTGGGCCGGTACATTTGTCACTGGCATTCAATCCTTCTCATCTTGAGATTGTCAATCCTGTGGTGGAAGGTTCGGTACGGGCGCGCATAGAACGACGCGGTACCAATGATCCATCACAACAGGTTTTACCGATTCTGATTCATGGTGATGCGGCGTTTGCTGGTCAAGGCGTGGTGATGGAAACGCTAAATTTGGCGCAGACGCGTGGTTATGGCACTGGCGGCACCGTGCACATTATTATCAATAATCAAATCGGATTTACGACCTCCGATCCACGCGATTCCCGCTCAACACTGTATTGCACCGATGTTGCCAAGATGATTGAGGCACCGGTTTTGCACGTCAATGGCGATGATCCGGAAGCGGTCGTGTTCGCGGCACAGATTGCACTCGATTACCGGCTGGAATTCCGCAAAGATATCGTGGTTGATATCGTTTGTTATCGCAAACTCGGACACAACGAACAAGATACGCCGGCATTGACGCAACCGTTGATGTACAAACGCATAGGCGAGCATCCAGGCACCAGAAAACTATACGCTGAGAAATTGCTGGCACAAGGTGTGATCGATGCCGACGGCGGCGATAACATGGTCAAGGATTTTCGCGATGCGATGGATGCGGGTAAGCATACGGTCGATCCTGTTATCTCTAACTTCAAGAGCAAATATGCAGTTGATTGGATACCTTTCCTTAATCGGAAATGGACCGATGCGGCCGATACCGCGGTTCCAATTACTGAATTAAAGCGGTTGTCCGAGCGAATTACCACGTTGCCAGAGAATTTTAAGGTACATCCGCTGGTGGAAAAAGTCCTGGCCGATCGTGCTGCGATGGGTAAGGGTGAGATGAATCTGGATTGGGGTATGGGCGAGCATCTGGCCTATGCATCACTAGTTTCTGCCGGGAATGCAGTGCGGTTGACGGGGCAAGATGCCGGACGTGGCACCTTCGTTCACAGACACGCGGTATTGCACGACCAAAATCGTGAGCGCTGGGATGCGGGTACCTATGTGCCTTTGCAAAATGTATCGGATCAACAAGCGTGGTTCCGTGTGATTGATTCAGTATTGTCGGAAGAGGCAGTGCTGGCATTTGAGTACGGTTACTCGACTGCTGAGCCAAATACGCTCGTGATCTGGGAGGCGCAGTTCGGCGATTTCGTCAATGGCGCACAAGTGGTGATTGATCAGTTTATCAGCTCTGGTGAAGCCAAATGGGGGCGCGTTACTGGCTTGGTAATGATGCTGCCCCACGGCTATGAAGGTCAGGGTCCAGAGCATTCTTCAGCGCGACCCGAACGGTTTCTGCAACTGTGTGCGGATAATAATATGCAGGTGGTACAACCGACCAATGCCGCGCAGATATTCCATCTGCTAAGACGGCAGATGATACGGTTGTTCCGCAAACCGTTAGTGATTCTGACGCCAAAATCGCTGCTGCGTAACAAGGACGCCAGCTCACCATTGGTTGACCTAGCCAAAGGTTCGTTTCTGACCACGATCGGCGAAGTGGATGAAAAAATCGATGCGAAAAAAGTTAAGCGCATCATTGTTTGTACTGGGCGTATCTATTTCGACCTAGTCGCTGCACGTACCGAGCGAGAGCAAAACGAGGTGGCGATTGTCCGTATTGAGCAGTTGTATCCGTTCCCACACAAAACATTTTCAACTGAGCTCAAACGATATCCGCAGCTTGCAGAAGTAGTGTGGGCGCAGGATGAGCCGCAAAATCAGGGTGCGTGGTTCCAGATTCAACACAATATTCTGGAAAATATGGCCGAGGGGCAGAAATTGGCATATGCCGGACGCCCTGCGAGTGCTTCCCCTGCAGTCGGCTATTACGATAAACATTACGCGCAACAAAAAGCCCTGATCGCGACTGCTTTCAGCAAGCTAAAAGGTTTTGTACAGACAAAATAAAGACCCTGCAATAAAGATCAGCGATACGTCGGCTGCCGTCGTGTCGTGAGAACAAACTGAAACGGAGAGTTACATGGCAATCATCGAAGTCAAAGTTCCGCAATTATCGGAATCCGTTGCAGAAGCGAGCTTGCTGCAGTGGCATAAAAAAGTCGGTGAAGCTGTTACGCGCGACGAAAATCTGATCGATATCGAAACCGACAAAGTAGTGCTGGAAGTCCCCGCGCAAAGTGCTGGTGTCATCACCCAGATACTGCGTGAGAACAACAGCACCGTGGTGGCAGGAGAGGTAATCGCCATGATCGACACCGAGGCTTCCGCTGCCGCACCTACGCCAGCGACAGATAAGCCCGCGACCGCCGCTGACACGTCATCAAAGGCTTCTGCATCCCAAGCGCCATCAACGTCATCCACCTCGAACAAAGCTAACGAGATTGCGATGCCGGCGGCGGCCAAGATGCTGAGTGAAAACAAATTGACGCCTTCCGATGTAGCGGGAAGCGGCAAGGATGGACGAGTGACCAAGGGCGATGTCATCAATCATCTGGAGGCGAAGCCAGCATCTGTCAGCACAAACACACCGGTCGCAGCATCAAGTGGTGTGCAGGCAAAACCCGCTTTACAGCCGGTCGTGACCGCAGCAAGTGGCGAATGGTTGGCTAATCGTCCGGAAGAACGTGTACCGATGAGTCGTTTGCGTGCGCGGATTGCCGAGCGCTTGCTGCAATCGCAATCCAGCAATGCGATTTTGACGACGTTTAACGAAGCCAACATGCAACCGGTCATGGAGTTGCGCGCGCGCTATAAAGATAAATTCGAGAAGGAGCACGGGGTCAAACTCGGCTTTATGTCCTTCTTTGTCAAGGCGGTAGTGGCCGCACTGAAAAAATATCCGATCATCAATGCATCGGTCGATGGCAACGATATCGTGTATCACGGCTACTTCGATATCGGGATCGCGGTAGGTTCGCCGCGCGGCTTAGTAGTGCCGATTCTGCGCGATGCCGATCAAATGTCGATCGCTGATATTGAAAAGAAAATTGGCGAGTTTGGCATCAAGGCGAAAGAAGGCAAGCTGACGCTGGACGATCTAACCGGCGGCACCTTCTCGATCTCCAACGGTGGTGTTTTTGGCTCGATGCTATCGACGCCGATCATTAATCCACCGCAATCGGCGATTCTTGGTGTTCATGCAACCAAAGACCGGGCTGTGGTCGAGGATGGTCAAATCGTGATCCGCCCAATGAACTATCTTGCAATGTCGTATGACCATCGCATTATCGATGGACGTGAAGCGGTGCTTGGGCTGGTAGCGATTAAAGAAGCATTGGAAGATCCAGCGCGCTTGCTTCTCGACCTGTAAATGACGAGATCCAGCAACAGAAGGATCGTTAGAGATAAATAGATGTCATGCGATTCGATGCGCAGTACATCCGTTACAAAGGGAATCAATATGGCAAAACAGTTTGACGTCGTCGTCATTGGTGGTGGCCCTGGTGGATATGTGGCGGCAATTCGCGCTGCACAGCTTGGCTTTTCGACTGCCTGTATTGACGACTGGAAAAATGAAAACGACGCACCAGCTTTAGGTGGCACATGTACCAATGTCGGTTGCATTCCATCCAAGGCATTGTTGCAATCCTCTGAACATTTTGAACATGCTGGCCATGCCTTTAGTGAGCATGGCGTTGATATCAAAGGGCTGTCACTAAACCTAGGACGGATGCAAGGGCGTAAGCAGGGTATCGTTAAGCAAAACAATGACGGTATTTTGTATTTGTTCAAAAAAAATAAAGTCACTTTTTTTCATGGTCTTGGTTCTTTTGAAAAGAGCGACGCAGGTGTCTATCACATCAAAATCACCGGTGTAGCTGAAGACGTGATTGCAGCGACGCATGTGATTATCGCCACCGGATCAACACCACGTGAGCTGCCCGGCACGCCGTTTGATGAAAAAATTATTTTGTCGAATACAGGTGCTTTAGCCATTGATACGGTGCCAAAACGTTTGGGTGTGATTGGTGCTGGTGTGATCGGCATTGAGATGGGTAGCATTTGGCGGCGATTGGGTGCAGCCGTGACATTATTGGAAATGGCACCTGACTTTCTCGCCATGGTCGATACCCAAGTCGCTGCGGAAGCGCATAAGATACTGACCAAGCAGGGCTTGGAGATCGCTTTAGGTGTACGTATTAGCGCGATCAAACGCGAAAAAAATGAAGTGACGGTTGACTATGTCGACGACAAAGGCAAAGTGCAAAATGCCGTTTTCGATAAATTGATTGTTTCGATCGGGCGCGTTCCTAATACTGCAGGAATAAACACTGAAGCGGTCGGCCTGCAATTAGACGAGCGTGGCTTTATCATGGTTGATGAAGATTGCAAAACCAATCTTCCTAATGTGTGGGCGGTCGGCGATGTGGTGCGGGGGCCGATGTTGGCACACAAGTCGGAAGAAGAAGGCGTGGCAGTCGCCGAACGCATTGCAGGGCAGCATCCGCATGTCAATTTCAACACCATTCCGTCGGTAATTTATACCTCGCCGGAAATTGCTTGGGTTGGTAAAACAGAACAGCAATTGAAGAGTGAGAACATTGCGTACCGCAGCGGCAGCTTTCCATTTATTGCTAATGGGCGGGCACGTGCATTAGGTGACACCCAAGGCTTCGTTAAATTTCTTGCAGATGAAAAAACCGATGAAATTCTGGGCGTGCATATTATCGCGCCTACTGCATCTGAATTAATTGCAGAAGCAGTGGTGGCGATGGAGTTTCGCGCATCGTCAGAAGATATCGCACGGATTTGCCACGCGCATCCGACACTGTCGGAAGCGCTCAAAGAAGCGGCGCTCGCGGTTGACGGTCGTGCTCTCAACTTTTAGGAACATTTATGCGTTATCTCACTTTTCGCCCGCGATATCACTTAACTTTGTTGAGCGCGATCGTCGCGCCCTTTCTGCTTGGCGCGTGCGCAACCGGCGCTGGCAACGATGGTAGAGTCAGCATAGTCACGGCCAGCAATGGTAGTGAATTTGCTGGCGCAAATTGCGTCGTGAATACAAATAGTCAGACTTGGAATATCGTGACGCCGGCGACCGTCATGATCGGCAATGCAAACGGCGATTTGCACGTGATCTGCAGCAAGCTTGGTTACCGGACCTCAGAGTTGATCTTGCCACCGTATGGTCAATCAGGCTCCAGTGTTGGACTTGGTATGGGTGGTGGTGGTGGAAATGTCGGGGTCGGTTTGGGTTTTAGCTTGCCGATTTCGACTAGTGGTGGATATTATCCAGCGCGTGTGATGGTAACTATGCGTCCACAATAAAGCAGAATGTCGGATTTATTCTTCTTTACTAACAAGTACTCTGGTGATTTCTCTTAGCGCTGATGCACAACACCAAACAAAAGTAGACTTCAAACAATATGGATGTGCAAGAATTTTACGATCACGCGCTTTCACAGCGCGGTTTTTTTGCAGATGCACAGCAACAACAGGCGGTTGCACAACTACAAATCATTTATCAGCAATGGCTGGCTTATGAAGCCGCTCGCAGCGGTTTTTTTTCGAGCCTGTATTTTCGCCTCAGTAAAAAATCTAGGACGCCACGCGGTTTGTATATGTGGGGCGGCGTAGGGCGCGGCAAATCATTTTTGATGGATAGCTTTTACTCGGTGGTACCGATTGCCGAAAAAACGCGTGTGCATTTTCATGCGTTCATGCGCAATGTGCATCGTGACTTGGATGCCTTGAAAATGATCGCTAATCCTCTGGATACCGTAGCTGCCAATATTGCCAAGAAATTCAAACTGATTTGCTTCGACGAATTTCATGTTAACGATATCGCCGATGCAATGATTTTGTATAACTTACTGAATGCTTTGTTTGCGCGTGATGTGTCTTTTATTGTCACTTCTAACTATGCGCCAGATGATTTGTATCCTGATGGCTTGCATAGAGATCGCATATTGCCCGCGATCGAATTATTAAAAAATAAGCTGCAGATAATGAATGTGGACGGCGGCACCGATTATCGCAAGGCTGCACTCAACCAAGCTACCCGCTATTTGGCGAGTAGTGATACCGATACAGAGGCAGCGTTGCAGACGGCGTTTTCGCGAATTGCCGAAGTGGCGGATCACACACCTCGCATCCAGATCGAAGGGCGCGAGATTCAAGCGCGTCGTCGAGCGGGCGGTGTAATATGGTTTGATTTTGCTACTTTGTGCGGGGGGCCACGTTCGCAAAATGATTATCTGGAAATTGCGCGCCGCTTCCACACTCTGATACTCTCCGGTGTTCCGCGTCTGACCGCAAATATGGCGGCGGAGGTACGGCGTTTTATTTGGCTGATTGATGTGTTGTACGATTACAAAACCAAGCTACTGTTATCGACGGAGGTCCCGATCGAGCAATGGGGAGCTGATCAAGGCCTTACAGATAATCCAGCTGAGAAGAATAGCAACGATAACCTGCCACCTGATTTTCAGCGTACGGTATCCAGATTGATCGAGATGCAGTCTGACGAATACATGGAAGCCGAACGCAGATATCCAACTGATGCTGATTGGTAATGATAGGTTTAATCCTTAATTAAATACGATGAAATATTCACTAAATACAAATCGATCAAAGCCGCGAGCATGGCTCGCTGCAATGTTGTTCTGCACTTTGACGACGGCAATGCCACCGGCCTCCGCGCAATCCGATGCTGTGGTTGGTGCTCATCTGGCCGAAGAGACGCCGCAGACTTTGCGTGAACGTTACCCGGCTGGTTCGATTCAATCGACTGAAACTTCGCGTCAGGCTTTGCTAGAAGTTAAACAAATGCGTATGCGTATCGAGACGCGCTTTGAAGAGGAACAAAAGGCGTGTTATCCCAAGTTTTTTACCAATACCTGTCTAAATAAGGCGAAGGACAAACAGCGGCAAGACTTGCTAAATTTACGACCTATCGAGATCGAGGCCAACGCATTTAACCGCAAACAACGCGTAGTGGAGCGCGATCGACGTCTTGCTGAGAAAGCAGCAAAAGACGAACAAGAAAGAAAAGATCGGAAGATTCCGATCTTGCCGAATACTGGAAGTGATAACAGTGTAGTCGAACAAGATTCGAGTGAATCGTCGCGTCGAGCGCGCGCAGAAAAAGCGGCGCAAAAACGCGCTGCCTTTGATGAGGATCAGCGCAAGCGTGAGCAACAGGCACCGGCTGAGGCAGCCAAACGCGAAGAAAATGCGCAAAAATACGAAGCCAAAGTTGACGCTTACGAAGAACGACAACGTGAGGTAGCAAAAAAACAAGCCGAGAAAGATCCGGCGAATCGTAGTAAAGAGAAGACTAAAGCGCCTTAACTTGTCTTTCGCATGTATAAACTGATTAGTTTGTTGCCATCAATCAAGAAAATTTTAGTTTGTTACGCTTAGAATGATTAAAACTTAACTATTAATTTTTTTTCGGTATATAATCAGCATTCGTTGAGATTCGAGTTGGTATTGCAGTACGTCTGTCATTCCTGTCTTGGTTGAAACGATCTATCGGGTGCAAGCCCAACTTAACTGAAATTAGGAATTGTAATGGCAACTGGTATCGTAAAATGGTTTAACGACTCGAAGGGCTTCGGCTTTATTACCCCTGACGAAGGCGGCGAAGATTTGTTCGCTCACTTCTCGGCAATTCAGTCGAACGGTTTCAAATCACTGCAAGAGAACCAACGCGTTTCTTTTGAAGTGACCGCTGGCCCTAAAGGCAAGCAAGCTTCGAACATTCAGCCTATCTAAGCTTGATTTAAGCTAGGTCTGAATCAAATAAAAAATCCCCGACATGTCGGGGATTTTTTTCGTTTGGTGTTTTGTGATTTACTTAATCCTTATTTTTTCTGTCTCTCTCTGCGTGCATTGCCGACATCTCACTTATCTTGACGTCAACGTGCGACGCAGATTGCGCTCTAATTGCCATGTTTGGCGCTCAGCCGTGCTGCGGATTCCTGCCCGATTTTGTTCCTCGGTCTGTTCAGCGTGAGACGTAATAAGTCTGTTTGCTATGTGGGAATCCGGTAGCGTGGTTCCGTAAAAGACCACATCATCACCGCGCTGAATCAATAGGGTAGGAAAATTTTCGACATCGAAGTCGCCGATTACGTCGGCCTGATCTTCGATGTCTATCCATAAAAACAGCTTATCTGGATGTTGCTCTGCGAGCGCATCAAATCCGGGCTTATATTGAGTGCAGACATCACACCACGCCGCGCAAAGGCAGGTCACGACCCAGATGTCGTCATCCATGCGGGTAACGAGTTCTGATAGATTTTTCGGTTCTAGTGTAATGCTTGGCATATCGCTATTTTACCGGTTCTGGCTGGCGACGCGCAGCGCGCTGCATACCTTTACGAGCAACAACACATGGAAAAGTCATTTTTTGAGGAATTGATGCACTGGAAAAGTTGCGGAGTTTGAAGTTTGATCCATTCGCTTGATCTTCCCTACCCAAGCAAGCGTTTAAAAATCGCATTTGATATCTGCGCTACTTTACGATTCAAGCTCAGCCCACGGTAAAATAGTCGTATGTCCACGATACTTGCCATAGAAACTTCGACCGAGCTCGCTTCCGTTGCCTTGATGTATAAAGGCGTGATATTTGTGCGCGAATCATCTGGGGTCACTACGCATTCGCAAACTATTTTGCCAATGGTTCAACAGGTATTGGCTGATGCACATATTCGGTTGCAGGATTGTGCCGCGATCGCCTACGGCGCCGGTCCAGGATCATTTACTGGTGTGCGTACGGCGTGTGGTATTGCCCAAGGTTTGGCGTATGGATTGCAGTTAAATGTGATTCCAGTGATAACGCTGCAGGCATTGGCACACGCCTGTCACGAGCAGGCTGACGCAAAAGACGTGTTGGCCGTTATCGATGCGCGTATGGGTGAAGTCTATTGGGCGCAGTATCGCTTTAATGGCGAGTGCGAAACCATCATTGCGCCACGACTTTCTGCTGCGCACGCCTTGCAAACCCAGGGGGAGGTAGTGGCTTGCGGTAATGGTTTGATAGCTTATGCAGATGATTTTTCGGCGCCACTTAAAGTCGGCAGTATGCCGACGCTGATGCCGCATGCGCGGCACATCGCATTACTGGGTGCGGCGGCGTTTGCGCGCGGCGAAAGTATGCCGGCGAATTTGGCAGAACCACTATATCTACGCAACAAGGTCGCGCTAACGAGTGTAGAGCGTGCTGAGAAAAACACCAAGGAGGCCGCATGAGTTCGGTGCAGAGTCCACTGGATAGTTTTACGACGCAACAAGCGATGAAGCTGTATTTTTGTCGTATGCAAGCGACTGATATTAATGACGTGCTGGCAATTGAAAACGATTTGTACCCATTTCCATGGACACGAGGGAATTTTCTTGATTCGATTACCAATGGTTATGAATGCTGGTTATTGCGAGACGGTAATGGCGTATTGAAAGGCTATTTTTTGCTGATGCCTTCGGTTGACGATGCGCACTTGTTGAATATAACGGTGCATCGTGATCTGCAAGGACGCGGCCTAGGATTGCTATTGCTGAATAAGGCAAAGATGTTGGCAAAAGAACGAAAGCTGGATGCCATTTTGCTGGAAGTGCGTCCATCAAATACCAGAGCAGAAAAAATTTACGCGCGTTACGGCTTTGCGCGCATTGGCGTGCGCAAAGGTTATTATCCGGCACCGAATAATCAACGTGAAGACGGCATCGTCATGAAATTGCCACTATGAGTCAGCAAGCCAGACGCAGTACATTGCTGGAGGAAATGAGAATTGGACCGCTTTGGTTGTCCAAATCTCGTGCACCGTCTGTAGTGGTGATGGATGCCGTCGATGATTTGATCGAGACATCTAGTGTTGTGGCAGAGACCAACGGTCCATCAACAGCATCATATGGAGGGGATCAAAATACGGATGCCGAGCGCGTAAAAGGGCAACAGGGATATCCTACCGCGAATGCTGTGAGCGCCGATATAGGTGTAATGAGTTGGTCGCAATTAGAGACAGCGGTTTCTAGTTGCAGTCGTTGTGATTTGTGTAAAACACGTACACAGACTGTTTTTGGGGTTGGGGATCAACAAGCAAAATGGTTGTTTGTGGGCGAAGGGCCAGGTAGAAATGAAGACGTGCAAGGCTTGCCGTTTGTAGGTCCCGCAGGAAAGCTTTTGGACAGTATGTTGCTCGCGATGGGATTACGACGTGGACAGAATGCGTATATCGCGAATGTGGTGAAGTGTCGACCTACCGAAAGTAACAAACGTGACCGTCCACCTATTGCGGAGGAGGTTGATGCATGCCTTCCTTATTTGCAAAGACAAATTGAACTAATTAATCCAACGGTGATTGTGGCGTTGGGGAAAACTGCGGCGCTGTCACTACTGAAGCTTGACGCTGCGACACCGGTTGCAAATTTGCGCGGTACGGTTCATCGCTATGCTGGGCGCCCTTTGATCGTTACTTATCATCCAGCCTATCTTTTACGTGCGCCAGTGGAGAAAAGAAAAGCATGGGCGGATCTCTGTTTGGCAATGCAAAGCTATTCTGATACTGCCGACCATATCTGAGTAAGTTATCATTCAAAAGTCAATCCAACCGTGAAGACAACCATCCAAGGTGAGTGATACCTACCAGCAGAAATTCCATCGCCGCTGGCGAAATTTAAGCGACCCGCACGTACGTGCACTTGCATGGCTGCTGGAAGCACCGGCGCTATTAGATCCCGAGGCGGCGCAGTGGCAAGGCAAACTCGCTAATTTAAACGAGAGCTTGCCGCAAAATTTAGAGGCATGGCTACAGACGCTTGACGATGAACCTGCCGCATTACATCAACATCTTGATATTCATGCATACACAAGGCTTGGGCGGTACGCAGAAAAATTGATGGCATTTTATTTTGCGCAGCTAGGCATGCTGGTTGCGCATGGCGTACAAGTTCGCGCGGATAAAAATTCCACCATCGGCGAATTTGATTTTCTGCTGAACATTAATGAAGAATTTGTGCATTGGGAATTTGCCACTAAATTTTATTTACTAAAGCCGCACACTATTGGTAGTGACGCCGATTACTTCGTAGGCCCCAATCTTGCCGACTCGCTGGGCGCAAAAATGCAAAAAATTTTTGGCCGTCAATTATTGCTATCGCAACATCCAGCTGCACAAATTTATCTCCCTCAAACGGTTCAAAAAGCGCAAGCATTGGTAAAAGGATGGCTGTTTTATCAGGGTGATTTTCATCACGAGAAAGCGAGTGGTACTTCCGCGGCGCATTGCCACGGGTTCTGGTGCTTGCTCTCGGAGAGCGACAAGCTATCGGCACAACGTTATGCCATCTTGCCACGTCTGAGTTGGTTGGCGCCGGCACGACTTGCATTGACTAGTACTGTCGATCAGCAGGGCTTGCAAGAACAATTGCGGCTGCATTTTGCGCTGGATCGTATGCCGGTGATGGTCGCGCTTCTGATGCAAGAGGGTGAACATGCCGTTGAGGTGGATCGAGGATTCATCGTGCCGGATGATTGGTCGCAGCGTGCGCTAAAATAGAAAACACCACAGACAAAGTTTGCAGTTTAGCTAGCTTGGCAAGCTGAGGTGGATGCTCTTCTAATGGCGTGGTTCACCGATCAATGACAGAGAATCATGTTCGCGTTGATTGGCCGCATGGCGACGCATGATCAAATACATCATGCTGGCGATACTCACGCCAAACATCACGATGACCAAATTCACATTTAAATCGAGTTTGACCATGACGGCGTACAGCATCAGCATGCTTAGCACAGATAAATTTTCATTGAAGTTTTGTACCGCAATCGAATGTCCAGCGCTCATCAATACATGGCCACGATGCTGCAATAAGGCGTTCATCGGCACTACAAAGTAACCGGAGAGCGCCCCTATCAGTATGAGTAGCGGATATGCCAGCCAAACGGTATGCACCATTGTCATGGTGATGACGATTAATCCCATGATTACACCCATAGGCATTACCGACAAAGATTTTTTCAAAGGGACATAACGCGCTGCTGCCACTGCTCCTAGCGCAACGCCAAGCGCGACTACGCCTTGTAAGATAGCTGCTTCATCTAGCGGCAAACCGAGTGAATGATCAGCCCATTTCAAGACAATAAATTGTAAAGTGGCGCCCGCACCCCAGAATAGTGTGGTGACCGACAGTGATATTTGTCCCAAGCGGTCATGCCACAAGAGGTTAAAGCAATGGGAAAAATCCTTAATTAACTTGATTGGATTGCGCTCTTGATGTGCGTAGCGCGCACCCGTATCTGGGATTCTGAGATTGAATAATGCCGCCAGCAAATAGGCAAACGTGATGATGACCAAGGCTGTTTCTGTCGGGGTATCGATACCAAAATCGAAGACCGGAAAATTAAACGAGAGAATGGCCGCGGCTATGTCAGGATTGATGAGCGCGCCACCCATCATGGTGCCAAGAATGATGGAAGATACGGTCAAACCTTCTATCCAGCCGTTGGCGGCGACTAATTTTTCGGCTGGTAATAACTCAGTCAAGATGCCGTATTTTGCTGGAGAATAGGCGGCCGCACCAAAGCCAACGACGGCATAAGCGATTAGTGGGTGGACATGAAAAAACATCAGTCCGCATCCAAAAACCTTAATCAAATTGGTGATAAACATCACCCGCCCCTTAGGCATGGCATCGGCAAATGCACCGACAAACGCTGCCAGCAATACGTACGACAGGACGAAAAATAGTTTCAGCAATGGCGTCATCCAATCGGGTGAGTCCATTACTGTCAGTAAGGCGATTGCTGCAATGAGCAGAGCGTTGTCGGCTAGCGAAGAAAAAAACTGCGCTGCCATGATGGTATAAAAACCGCGATTCATCCGTATTATTCTGTCTGACTATGTCTTTGTCTCGTTCGACTTTATACCATGAAAGCGGGAGGTAGCATGGATTTGCCGTTTGCAAATTCGTGTGTCCGGTAGAATGAGAGGCTAATTTTAAATCTCAGATTCATCGCTTCTTCACGAGTAAAGTATGCCAAGACCATTAATTGCCACGATTGATATCGCTGCATTAAGACACAATCTCAACATCGCACAACAACATGCGCCAAATGCGAAGACATGGGCGGTAGTGAAGGCCAATGCCTACGGTCACGGTTTAATGCGAGCCTTACGCGGCTTTGCCAATGCAGACGGGTTGGCGTTGGTGGAGATAGAGGGCGCAGTGCAATTACGTCAAGCCGGTTGGCAAAAGCGCATTCTGTTGGTAGAAGGCTTTTTTGATGCGAGTGATCTGCCACTGATCGCAGAGCATCAACTTGATTTCGTCGTCCACGACGTTACGCAAGTTGAGATGCTGGAGCGAGCCAAACTGCCGGGCAAGTTTAATATCCACATGAAAATAAACAGTGGCATGAATCGTCTTGGTTTCACACCGCAAGTAAGTCACGCGGTTTATCAGCGATTGCATGCGATCCCCACGGTGAGAACAATTTCGTTCTTGACGCATTTTGCAAATGCCGAAGAGAGCGCTAACAGCAAACTTTCAGTAGCAGAGCAGGTGCGCAGATTCGAACAAGCAACTGCAGATTTGCCAGGTAAAAGGTGTTTATCTAATTCAGCGGGAGATTTGTTGCATCCCGAATGCGCGGCTGACTGGATACGACCTGGCATCATGTTGTATGGCGCCACTCCGGCCGCTGCTAGCGCCAAGTCGTTTGAATTGAAGCCAGCGATGACGCTGCGTAGCGAACTAATCGGTATGCAACATCTTGAGATTGGCGATAGCGTCGGTTATGGCAGTAGTTTTGTTGCGGATAAGGAAATGCGCATAGGCGTGGTAGCGTGCGGTTATGCCGATGGTTATCCGCGCCATGCGCCGACCGGCACGCCAGTGTTAGTTGACGGTATCAAAACACACACGGTTGGACGTGTATCGATGGATATGATCACCGTGGATTTGACATCGATACCGAATGCGCGCGTAGGAAGTGAAGTGATCTTGTGGGGTGAGGGCTTGCCGATTGATGAGGTTGCTAATGCAGCTGGAACGGTGGGTTACGAACTGATGTGCGCGATTACTGATCGCGTAAAAATTATCGAGTCGACTTAATATGCTATTCGCTGGAATTTGCTAGTCGGTTAAACGGTGATTTCTTAACGAACGTGGCCTAGTAAATTCAAGATTAACGACTTGCCAAAGGAAACGAATCAATAATGGCAAAAGCCAAAACTCATTACACCTGTTCCGAATGTGGCGGCATTGCCAGTAAATGGACTGGACAGTGTCCGGCCTGCAATGCATGGAACACGTTGGAAGAAACCATTATTGAAAGTGGTGGTAATCGTTTCTCTACCCAACATCAAGGTTTGGCACAAACCGCGCCAGTTTTGAGTTTGGCTGATATTGATGCCATCGACGTACCACGTTTTGGTACCGGCATCGAAGAATTTGATCGTGTGCTCGGCGGTGGTTTAGTCGCTGGTGGTGTGGTGCTGATCGGTGGCGATCCTGGTATCGGTAAATCAACGCTGCTGCTGCAGGCGCTGGCTAATTTATCCAAGATCAAGAAAGTGCTATATGTCAGCGGCGAGGAATCGGGTGCGCAGATCGCGTTACGCGCAAAGCGACTCGCGGTAGATGCGAAGGATCTGAAACTGCAGGCAGAAATTCAGCTGGAGAAAATTCTCAACACCTTGGCTGAGCACAAGCCGGATGTGGCAGTCATCGATTCGATCCAGACAGTCTATTCAGACGCACTGAGTTCTGCGCCGGGCTCAGTGGCACAAGTGCGCGAGTGCGCGGCGCAACTAACGCGCGTAGCCAAGCAGACCGGCATCACCATCATCATGGTTGGACATGTAACCAAAGAGGGAGCATTGGCTGGCCCACGCGTGCTTGAGCACATTGTTGATACCGTACTGTATTTTGAGGGCGATACGCATTCCAGTTTCCGATTGGTACGGGCGATTAAAAATCGCTTTGGTGCCGTCAACGAGCTTGGTGTGTTTGCGATGACAGAAAAAGGGCTGAAGGGCGTTTCCAATCCGTCGGCACTATTTTTGTCGCAACACGATAATCCTGTACCCGGGGCCTGTGTGATGGTGACGCAGGAAGGCACCAGACCGTTGCTGGTCGAGATACAGGCACTGGTCGATACTTCCCATTTGCCAAATGCACGTCGATTATCGGTTGGTCTAGAGCAGAATCGTCTGGCGATGTTGCTAGCGGTGCTGCATCGTCACGCTGGCATTGCTGCCTTCGATCAAGATGTATTTATTAACGCCGTCGGTGGTGTCAAAATCACCGAGCCTGCAGCCGATTTGGCGGTCTTGCTTGCCATTCATTCATCTATGCGCAACAAGCCTTTGCCGCGTGGTTTAGTCGTATTTGGTGAAGTCGGTCTTGCTGGAGAAATTCGTCCAGCGCCACGCGGGCAGGAGCGGCTGCGCGAAGCAGCCAAGCTGGGATTCTCGATTGCTTTGATACCAAAATCGAATGCTCCTAAGCAGAAAATAGAAGGCCTGACGATTATTGCGGTGGAGCGGATAGATGAGGCGTTAAATCGGGTAAGGGAGCACGAATAAATTACTGAGGGGTTTTGCGCTTCTCGGTATTCACGTTGCAGCAAGACTTACGCCGAGAAGATTGGCTGCTTTGATGCCGCTATGTACGGCCGATTCCAGCGTCGCTGGATAATCACTTTGTAAATAGTCGCCCGCCAATACCAGATTCGATAAACCTGTTTCTTCCTGCGGACGTTGCAAACCAGGCGTGCACGAATAGGTGGCACGCTTTTCTGAAATCACTTTTGACCACTTAGGCTGTGCCAATTGCGGCATTGACAACGCGTCTGCCAATTGTGCGGCAATAGCTGCACTTAAGGTGTCACGATCATTTTCAATCGCCAGATTGGCAACGCTGATGACTACTGCCAACAATCCCGACTGACTCTGATCAAGTTGCCCACGGTCAAACACAAACTGTCCCCAATGTTTTTGTTCGGCGTCGTCGATCAGTGCGTAAAACGGAATCGCCAGTTTTAGATCCTGATCGTACTGTAGGTAGCAAGTCGTAATCGGTTCGTAGTCAAATGTTGGAATCGAATGGTTCGCATCTAACGCTTCTAGTAAGCTTGCAGCTTGCGTGGCAGAGGTAGCGATCACCACCGCATCGTAGATTGTGCGTGACTCGCTTTTGTCTGGAGTGACATCTGCGTATTCCAGCATCCAATGTTGATCTTGGGAGACGATTCGATTTACATTTGTCCCCGCCATGACCTCGCCACCGTGTTTAGTGATAAAAGTAGCTGCTTGTTGCGGAAATAAAGTCGTTAGATCGTAGCGCGGAATGAGCATGTCGGACGCCTTGCGTCGTGCGCCGAGACTGTCGCGCAGCACATTTAGAAAAATTTGTGCAGAAGCGCGTTCGGGCGGTGTGTTTAAAGCGGCGATACATAATGGGCGCCACAGCAGCTGAATCGTGCGCGGCGTTTGGTCGAAGCGTGTCAATAATTCTGCAACGCTGCAATCCTCATGCAAGTGCCATTCCATCCAGCGCGCGGTGGTGGAGAAACGCATCAATGCGAGTTTGTCTGCTTTGGTCAAACCTGCGGCGCGCCAAATCGCCGCCAGCAAATGCAAGGGCGCTGGTAAGTGAGCGGCGCAGAACGTCATGCCATGACTATTTGACGGATATTGCATCTGCAGCGGTAGGCGCAGCATGGCAGCATCGCTGTTGATGCCGATATTTTTGAATAGCTTTAAGGTGTTTTTATACGCACCGAGCAGAATGTGCTGACCGTTGTCCAGCAGTCTGTTATCAATTTTGACAGCGCGTGCGCGACCACCAAGGGTGCGCGCCGCTTCAAACAATGTGACACAGTGTCCCGCTTGTGCGAGTGTGACGGCGGCGCTGCATCCAGCCCAGCCCGCGCCGATTACGGCAACTTTTTTTACGTTTTGCATGATGAACGCTATGGAGCAATTTCGCGCTGGCTTGCTACTTGATCAATCACGCTACTAATCCAATTAGCCGCGCACATAGGTGCGCCAAGCTAACCAGAGCTTGCGAATCGGTGTCAGTGAGATGCGTTGATTGAGCACATGAAAACCGTCTCTTTGAATCTCGTTTAATAGCGCGCGATAAATCGCCGCCATGATCAAGCCTGGACGCTGCGCCCGACGGTCTTCTTTCGGCAGCATTGCAAACGCTTCGTCGTACAAGCTTTGTGCCCGCTGCGCTTGAAATTGCATCAGTTTTTCAAACGCTTCACTGTGGCGTGCATTCAAAATATCGGCGGCGGTTACACCGAATTGCTGTAGTTCGTTGATGGGCAGATAAATGCGACCTTTGCGAGCATCTTCACCAACATCGCGAATGATGTTGGTTAATTGAAAAGCGAGGCCGAGTTTTTCGGCATAGTCGCGCGTGGCGGCGTTGGTGACGCCAAAAATATTGGCGGATAAAATGCCAACCACGCTGGCGACGTGCCAACAATATTTTTGCAAACCGGGAAAGTCCAGATAACGGGTTTGGTCCAAGTCCATCTCCATGCCATCGATAATCGCCATCAAATATTTTTCATCCAGTGAATAATGGACTAAATGTGGCTGTAATGCATTGGTCACTGGATGCGTAGGCGTACCATTTATCATCGCGGCAATTTCGGTACGCCACCAAATTAGTTTGGCGCGTGCAATCGAAGCATCAGTGCAATCGTCAACCGTATCGTCGACTTCGCGACAAAAAGCATACAGTGCAGTAATTGCACGGCGGCGTTCTGGCTCCAGAAATAGGAAGCTGTAATAAAAACTTGAGCCGCTCTGGGTGGCTTTTTGCTGGCAGTACTCGTCGGGAGACATGGCGGTGGGCTGTGGGTTGAGTATTTTTGCTTTACTTGAAGTCGCTATGCTAGCCGACTACGGCTAATGCGACAAACACTTGTTGGGTGCAGGCTGGTGGCGTCAGGTTATACAAATAAGATAAGCGCTCGGGTCGAAGATTTATCGAAAATGAAAGAATGTCATTTTCTGCAGCGACTATTTTTTGAAAATTGCGCGTCCAAGCAACAACAGCCAATCGGCCTTGCCTAATTTGGGGCGATGGCGAAAGACATCGTAATTCTCCTGTTCGATACGCTCTAGGATGCGCAAGCCTCCTTGTACGACCAAACGTAACTCCCAGCCGATACGGCCTGGTAGTCGTGATGCCAGCGGTGCGCCGTCCAATAGCATCTGTTTTGCACGTTGTACTTGAAACGCCATTAAGGCGCGCCATTGGGCATCGGTTTGCTGCGCCTGGATTTGCTCTGCATTGACTGTAAAGTGCAGCATGTCATCTTGCGGCAAATAAATACGCTGCTTTTCCCAGTCGATTGCGACGTCTTGTAAAAAATTAATGAGCTGCAGCGCAGAGCAAATGTCATCGGATTCCCGCAGATTGATCGGCGTCGCTTGACCATATAAATGTAGCATCAGGATGCCAACTGGATTGGCCGAGCGGCGGCAATAGTCGAGCAGAGTAGGGAAGTTCGCATAACGCGTGGTCACCACATCCTGCTTGAAAGCCGACAGCAGATCGCGAAATGGTTGCATGGGGAGCGCATAATCTTCAATTACGTGCTTCAACTGCAGAAATAGCGGCGTCTGTGGTTGCGCGTCTGACGCTATTAAATTCAGCTCCTGCTCGTAAGCTTGCAGGGAGCCTAATCGCGTTACAGCATTGGCATCACCTTCATCGGCAAGATCATCGGCGCTACGCGCGAATGCATAAATCACTTGCACCGCCGGACGCAGTCTAGCTGGGAGCAAAATCGAGGCGACAGGAAAATTTTCGTAATGATTGACGGACATGGATGCGCTATAGAGACATTGCAACAGACAGAATGACGACGCACATAGTAAATGAATTTGGACAGGGTACGGATTTTCAAATTCTTGAAATCCATGTAAACGCCCAGAAAAAAGTGGTGAAAAAGAGTGCGAACATCGCGTGTCAGGCCTTAGCTAAATAGGTATCGCTCAAAAATCAGTGCAGCTTTGCCAAAATCCAGTAAAATGTCGGGTTGAAGTTGAATGCCTATTGTAATTAAAGGCAAGTGCAGGGCGATCCACCTATTCACTTCGTGGTCGCCCTTTGCTTTTGTGATGAAGTTAATCCTTTATTTCTTTAGCGTAGCGCTATATGAACGCGGGCTGTCGTCGTATGACGAAGTGATAGTCGATACGGAAATGGCGATTGGTACTAATAGCAATAGCCGCGGATTCATAGCAACACATTCGCGCGAGGATGGCGAAATTGGTAGACGCACCAGGTTTAGGTCCTGACGCCAGCAATGGTGTGGGGGTTCGAGTCCCCCTCCTCGCACCACGGATTTTTTTATTTTTTGGACGATTCAAATGGCAACTGCAGTCGAAACTCTGGATAAACTCGAACGCCGCATTACGATCACGGTGCCACTGGCCGACGTACAAGCGGAAGTTGAAAAGCGCCTCAAGGTTCGCGCACGTACCGTTAAGGCACCGGGCTTCCGCCCAGGTAAAGTGCCTATGAAAATGGTCGCGCAGCAGTATGGTTATCAGGTTGAAAATGAAGTGCTGAACGATAAGGTCGGCACTGCATTCAGCGATGCTGCAGACGAGCATAAATTGCGCGTCGCCGGCGTACCAAAAATCGAACCAAAATCAGGTGATGACGTTGCAGAAGGCATGATTGCTTTCAACGCAACATTTGAAGTGTATCCAGAAGTCAAACTTGGCGATCTGGCACAGGCTGAAGTTGAAAAAACGACCGCGGATGTGTCGGATGTTGAAGTCGACAAAACTCTCGAAATCCTGCGCAAACAACGTGTGCATTATCACGTCAAGGGCGAGCAGAGCGAACACGGCGACGGCGGCGCGGATTTGACTGCCAAAAACGGCGACCGCGTGACCATCGATTTCGTCGGCACCATCGACGGTGTTGAGTTTCAAGGCGGTAAAGCGGAAGACTACGCTTTTGTATTGGGCGAAGGTCGTATGCTGGCTGAGTTTGAGGCCGGTACCATAGGTTTGAAAGTTGGTGAATCCAAAACGTTCCCATTGTCTTTCCCTGCGGATTACCACGGTAAAGATGTCGCTGGAAAAACAGCAGAATTCACGATTACGCTGAAGAAAATCGAATGGCCTCACATGCCAGAGATCGACGCAGAATTTGCTAAATCCTTGGGTGTGGAAGACGGCGATCTGCAAAAAATGCGCGCTGAAATCAAAACCAATCTAGAGCGTGAAGTGGGCACACGTTTGAAAGCGCGCATCAAAGATAGCGTGATGGACGTCTTGATCAAGCATAGCGAACTGGATGTGCCAAAAGTCTTGATCGACCAAGACGTACAACGTCTGATGGAAATGACGCGTCAAGATATGCAGCAGCGCGGTATGCAAGTTGGTGACACGCAATTCCCAGCAGAATTATTCACTGAACAAGCTGAGCGTCGCGTGCGTTTAGGCCTAATTTTGGCTGAAGTTGTCAAAGCCAATGATTTGCAAGCCAAGCCAGAACAAGTCAAAGCGCAAGTTGAAGAATTTGCACAGAGCTATGAAGATCCACAGCAGGTTCTGAAGTATTATTTCAGCGACCGTAATCGTCTGGGTGAAGTAGAAGCTCTTGTATTAGAAGAAAACGTCGTTAATTACGTGCTAGGTAAATCCAAAGTAACTGACAAACCGGTTGCGTTTGATGATTTGATGGGCAATAACGCGCAAGGTTAATTTTCTTGGGCGCTCTCCTTGAGGAAAGCACATGACTACAAGCATGACCCGTACTTCTGCACTCGATACCGACATGCTCGGTATGGTGCCGATGGTGATCGAACAGAGCGGCCGCGGCGAGCGCGCATACGACATTTATTCGCGCCTGCTGAAAGAGCGTGTGATCTTTTTGGTGGGGCCGGTCAATGACCACTCGGCCAATCTGATCGTCGCGCAAATGCTGTTTTTGGAAAGTGAAAATCCAGATAAAGATATTTCGCTGTACATTAATTCGCCAGGTGGTTCGGTATCGGCTGGTATGGCAATTTATGACACCATGCAGTTTATCAAGCCAAATGTGTCGACCTTGTGCACCGGCCTGGCCGCCTCGATGGGCGCGTTTCTGTTGGCTGCAGGTGAGAAGGGCAAGCGTTTTTCATTGCCTAACTCCCGCATCATGATTCACCAGCCTTTGGGTGGCGCTCAGGGTCAAGCTTCGGACATTGAAATCCAAGCACGAGAAATCTTGTATCTGCGTGAACGCCTGAATGCGATTTTGGCCGAGCGCACCGGGAAATCGGTAGAAGAAATCAGCAAAGACACCGATCGTGATAACTTCATGTCGGCCGATGCGGCAGTCGAATATGGCATGATTGACAAGGTTTTGTCTACGCGCGCCTGATTTATTCGTACACATCAGGACGCCCGATCGGTGAAACGCTCGGGCGTTTTGTTTTTGTCGCTTCTGCTTTATTATGTTTTATCCGGCGTGACGAATTTCTGATTCGCGGGTAATATCGTTTCCTATTCAATAAAAGATAAGCACTATGTCCGAGAAAAAATCCTCCAGCGGCGAAAAATTGCTGTATTGCTCTTTTTGCGGCAAAAGTCAGCATGAGGTCAAAAAGCTGATTGCCGGACCGTCCGTCTTTATCTGTGACGAGTGCATTGATCTGTGCAACGACATCATTCGTGACGAAGCAGCAGGTGTCGAATCAGTCGATGGGCCGCGTACCGATTTACCAACCCCACAAGAATTGTGCGAGTTGCTGGATCAATATGTGATCGGTCAAAACACCGCTAAACGTATTTTGTCCGTCGCGGTTTATAACCATTACAAACGACTCAAGCATCTTGGCAAGAAAGACGACGTTGAGCTGGCCAAGAGTAATATCTTGCTGGTCGGCCCAACCGGCTCCGGTAAAACCTTGTTGGCACAAACGCTGGCGCGCACGTTGGATGTGCCGTTTGTGATTGCCGATGCGACCACATTGACTGAAGCCGGTTATGTTGGTGAAGATGTTGAAAACATCATCCAAAAATTGCTGCAAAGCTGTAACTACGAGGTTGAGCGTGCGCAAAAAGGTATCGTTTACATCGACGAAATCGATAAAATTTCACGTAAATCAGACAATCCTTCGATCACGCGCGACGTCTCAGGCGAAGGGGTACAACAGGCCTTGTTGAAATTAATCGAAGGCACAATGGCCTCGGTACCTCCACAAGGTGGCCGTAAGCATCCTAATCAAGATTTTGTGCAAATCGATACCACCAACATCATGTTTATTTGCGGTGGTGCGTTTGATGGCTTGGCGAAAATCATTTCCGAACGTTCAGAAAAAAGTGGTATCGGTTTCTCGGCCAGTGTCAAAAGCCGTGAGGAACGTACTGCCAGCCAAGTGATGTTAGACACCGAGCCAGAAGATTTGATCAAGTTTGGTTTGATTCCAGAATTGGTAGGCCGTTTGCCGGTGGTCGCGACCTTGAGCGAATTGACAGAAGATGCGTTGGTGCAAATTCTGTTGGAACCTAAGAATGCGCTGATCAAGCAATACTCTAAGTTATTGCAGATGGAAGGCGCTGATTTGGAAATCCGCCCAGCTGCTTTGCAAGCGATTGCCAAAAAAGCGATTGCACGTAAAACCGGTGCGCGTGGTTTGCGCTCGATTCTTGAGCACGCGTTGCTGGACGTTATGTACGAATTGCCAAATGAGCAAAACGTTTCCAAAGTTGTGGTCGATGAAGCAACCATCACCAATGGTGCGAAGCCCTTGTTGATTTATCATGAGCCAGCAAAAGTTTCCGGCGGAAATCAGTAATTTGCTGGATTCTTTAGAAAAATTAAAAAACGGACTGATTTATTAATTAAATCGTCCGTTTTTTGTTTCGTTTTTCAGTTTAAACGCAGTACAATTTAAACGAGCAGGGATCATTCAGGCTTCCATCGTAAAGCCACTTCGAAGAAAAACTTCGCGAGTGGCTTTTTTTGTTTGCGGAATGTTTTTTGTTGCTGTCTGGGCTTGTGTTTCGGCCATTCGCGCCAACATCATTAACATGTTTATAGATAAGGCTCGCCATGACGACTACTATTTCCACTGAACAAACCCAATTACCGTTGTTGCCACTGCGCGATGTCGTCGTGTTTCCGCATATGGTGATTCCGCTGTTCGTCGGCCGGCCAAAATCCATCAAAGCGTTAGAAGCTGCGATGGAACAAGGTAAAAGTATCATGCTTGCGGCACAGAAAGCGGCGGCAAAGGATGAACCTTCTCCTGATGATATTTACGAGATTGGTTGCGTCGCCAATATTTTGCAAATGCTCAAGCTGCCTGACGGCACCGTTAAGGTGTTGGTCGAAGGTGCGCAGCGTGCGCGTATTCATCATATTAGCGAGCTAGAGACGCATTTCATTGCGGATCTGACGCCGATAGAGTCCGAAGCAGGCGATGAGTCAGAAGTTGAGGCGATGCGTCGTGCGATCGTTCAACAGTTCGATCAATACGTCAAACTGAATAAAAAGATCCCACCGGAAATTCTCACCTCGCTGGCGGGCATTGATGACGCTGGGCGTTTGGCCGATACGATTGCTGCGCATCTTCCGCTTAAGCTTGAGCAGAAGCAGGTCATCCTAGAAATTTTTAACGTTGCGAAGCGTTATGAACATTTGCTTGGGCAGTTGGAAGGCGAACTCGACATTTTGCAAGTCGAAAAGCGCATCCGTGGTCGCGTCAAACGTCAGATGGAAAAATCGCAGCGTGAATACTATCTGAACGAGCAAGTCAAAGCGATTCAAAAAGAGTTGGGCGAAGGCGAAGAGGGTGCTGATCTTGAAGAACTTGAGAAAAAGATTCTTGCTGCCAAGATGCCTAAAGAAGCGCTGACCAAAGCACAAAGCGAAATGAAAAAACTGAAGCTGATGTCGCCGATGTCGGCTGAAGCTACTGTAGTGCGTAACTATATTGATACGCTAGTTGGTTTGCCTTGGAAGAAAAAATCCAAGGTCAACAATGATCTTAGTAACGCGGAAAAAGTGCTTGATGACGATCATTACGGTCTAGAGAAGGTCAAAGAACGTATCTTGGAATATCTCGCCGTGCAACAACGTGTCGACAAACTGAAAGCACCAATTCTGTGTTTCGTGGGTCCTCCTGGTGTGGGTAAAACTTCGTTAGGTCAATCGATTGCGCGTGCAACTAACCGCAAGTTTGTGCGTATGGCGCTTGGTGGTGTGCGTGATGAAGCAGAGATTCGCGGCCATCGTCGTACTTACATCGGTTCGATGCCGGGTAAGATTTTGCAGAGCCTCGCAAAAACTGGTGTGCGTAATCCATTGTTCTTGTTGGATGAAGTGGACAAGATGGGTGCGGATTTTCGTGGTGATCCTTCTTCTGCATTGCTGGAGGTTCTTGATCCGGAGCAGAACCATACTTTCTCCGATCACTACGTTGAAGTCGATTTCGATTTATCCGATGTAATGTTCGTCGCCACCTCGAATTCTTACAACATTCCTGCGCCATTGCTGGACCGGATGGAAGTAATTCGTTTGTCGGGTTATACCGAAGATGAAAAAACCAGTATTGCGCAACGTTATTTGTTGCCGAAGCAAATCAAAAATAATGGTTTGAAAGAAGGCGAGATTGCGGTTGCAGAGGCAGCGATTCGCGACATCATTCGTTATTACACACGTGAAGCCGGCGTACGTTCGCTTGAACGTGAAATTTCGAAAATTTGTCGCAAAGTCGTGAAAATGTTGTTGTTGAAAAAACAGGAACGAAAAATCTCGGTTACCTCGAAAAACATCGATAAGTTTCTTGGTGTGCGCTTGTTCGACTTCGGTGTTGCTGAAAAAGAAAACCAGGTCGGTCAGGTGGTCGGTCTTGCATGGACCGAAGTCGGGGGTGATTTGCTCACCATCGAATCAATGTCTATGCCGGGCAAAGGTGCGATCATTCGCACTGGTACCTTGGGCGATGTGATGAAAGAATCGATCGAAGCGGCGCGTACGGTAGTGCGTAGCCGCGCACAAAAATTAGGTATTAAGGCCAACGTTTTTGAAAAGAGCGATATCCATATTCACGTGCCTGAAGGGGCGACACCAAAAGACGGGCCATCAGCTGGCGCGGCAATGACGTTGGCAATGGTATCGGCATTGACTGGCATTCCAGTGCGTGCTGACGTGGCGATGACTGGTGAGATTACCTTGCGTGGTGAAATTTTGCCGATTGGCGGACTGAAAGAAAAGTTGCTGGCAGCGCATCGTGGTGGAATCAAAACGGTATTGATACCAGAGCAAAATGTGAAAGATCTGGTGGAGATTCCGGATAACGTGAAAAACAAACTCGAGATTGTTCCAGTACGCTGGATCGATAAAGTACTTGAGATCGCGTTGGAGCGTGCGCCAGTGGCATTGACGGATGAAGAGGCAGAGGTTGCTGCAGCGGCAGTTGCAAAGTCCTCTGAGGCGAGTGATCCCAACGTGTTGACGCATTAATGGTGAAAATTTTAAAAGCGCTCTTCGGAGCGCTTTTTTATTGCCAACGTTTATATCTGACTTCATCATTCATAAAAATAGTCATATAAACGATAGTGGCAGAGAATAAAATTGCCGCAAAGCGCTTGACACAACGCTTTGCGGCTTGTTTAATGGTGCTGCAGATTTTCTGCAGTCCGTTTCGCCGTACTATCTAAACGAGCAGGCGAGTAAGAAACTGGCGTTACGATATTCAACCTTAAGTTAGGGGACATAATTGAACAAGACTGAATTGATTGACCACATTGCTGGTTCCGCGGATATCTCTAAGGCGGCTGCAACGCGCGCATTGGATTCCATCATTGGCGCTGTCACCAGCACTTTGAAGAAAAATGGCACAGTAACCCTCGTTGGTTTCGGTACCTTCTCGGTCGGCAAACGTGCCGCTCGTACAGGTAGAAACCCACGCACTGGCGAAGCAATCAAAATCAAGGCAGCTAAAGTGCCAAAATTCAAACCAGGCAAAACCCTGAAAGACGCACTCAATTAATTTTGTGCATGCAATTGTCTAGTGCAAATTGCGTTTGAATGCTGTAAAATAATTTCTTTGCGGCGTGGTGACAACGCTGTATGTTTGACTGTGGTTAGGCAAGACTCGAGA